>Ga0182747_1000002_pt1 | contig 981446 bp, 778 predicted proteins | sample eDN3rd30CBELigBY_FD_128526 | JGI IMG/M metagenome (GOLD analysis project Ga0182747, IMG submission 128526) | Enriched backyard soil microbial communities from Emeryville, California, USA - eDNA 3rd pass 30_C BE-Lig BY (version 2) (version 2) | ecosystem: Environmental > Terrestrial > Soil >...
GAACGGAGCCGTGTTCGAGAGCAAGCAATACTCGGATGCAACGGTAAACACAGGCCTGGGTTATACGGATCGTTTACAGTTCTTCGGCCAGGAAGAAGGAAGGATTAGAGCGGTCAACGATCCTGCCAATCCCAACACCCTGACAGGACTGGAATATGATTACCTGATCAAAGATCATCTGGGTAATGTGCGGATGGTGCTGACCGAACAGATCAAGCAGGACGAATATCCTGCCGCCACCATGGAAACAGCCCAGGCAGCTACAGAAAACACTTTTTACAGCAACCTGGAGGCGACCCGGGTGAACCGGCCGTCAGGCTATACAGACACTTATACTGATCCCAATGATAAGGTAGCCCTGGTAAGAGGGGACGGCAATAAGATCGGGCCTGCGATCCTGCTGAAAGTAATGGCCGGCGACCGGTTCAATGTGAAGGCGAGTGCGTGGTGGACGGGCAGCAGCAGTGGAAGCAATACCAGCCCGCTGACCTCGATCGTGTCAGCACTGATCAGCGGGGCACCGGGAGTAAGTGGTGGCAAGATCGGTGTAACAGAGCTGACCAGTACGCTCCTTGACCCGCAGGTGAGTCTGTTCCTGGACAATGATCAGCCCTCTGTGAGCGGTAAACCCAAAGCATATCTGAACTGGATACTGTTCGACGAGCAGTTCAAATATGTGGACAATGGCAACAGCGGGGCAGAACCGGTGGAAGCCAGCGGTGTGGTCAAGCCATTTAACAAGACGGATATGCCGGTGGACCGGAACGGATATTTGTATATTTACACCAGTAATGAGACCAGTTACGATGTGTTCTTTGATAATCTGCAGGTGACGCATATACGGGGGCCGCTGTTAGAAGAAACCCATTATTACCCGTTCGGGTTGACGATGGCGGGGATCAGTGCTAAGGCGTTAAATGGAGCACCTGAGAATAAGTATAAATTCAATAGTGGAACGGAGCTTGCTAGTAAAGAGTTTAGTGATGGAAGTGGGCTTGATTGGTATGAGACTCTATTTAGAGGTTATGACCCGCAGATAGGAAGATTTTTGCAGATGGATGAGCTATCAATTTTGAATTACGATTACTCTCCGTATGCTTATGCAAATAACAATCCTATTCTGTTAAACGACCCTCTGGGTTTAGAAGCTGAATCCAGTATGCTTCAGCCAGCTCCAAAGGAGACATCCACTAAAAATAAACCCAAAGAATTAAAACCAGTTGTAGTTACAGGTGTACGAAAGAGGCCCAAAAGTACTTCGGTTGGACAACCGGGATTTGCTGAAAGTTTGATACCTGTTTGGGGTTCCGGTAGAGAAGCAGTAGATGATTTTCAAAATGGCAGATGGGGTTGGGGTATTTTCAATTCTGTAATGGCAATTGCTGATGTATTTACTTTGGGAGGAGCAAGTACCTTAGTAAAAGGTGGTGTTAAGGTTTTAGTAAAAGAAGGAGCGAAAGATGTAGCCAAAGAAATAGCGGAGGAGGCAGCGGAACAGGCGATTGCAAAGACATCGAAAACCCTTGTATTAAACGAAGCTATTAATATTACTGAAGAAAGATTTTGGCATGTCATACAAGGACATTATCCTCGTTCAGGAATGTATTTAGCCAAAAGTAAATTTACTATTGAAGTGAGAGAGATTGTTGATCTAATAAAAAGATCTGCCCAAGTTCCTAAAACTCTTCAAAGATATGGGGGGAAATATCAACGAATTGTGGATGCAGGAAGGGAGATTGGTATAGATGCAATGACTGGGAAACCTACGTCTACGTTTACAATAATTACTAATCAGGCAGGTGATTTGATAACCGCCTTTCCTGGCATACCAGGACGCTAAAATAATATATTATGCCCCTAGACATTTTTATTGAAAACGATAATGAAAGATCTGAGATGCTCCCGTTATTTATTGAAGAATATAGTATTCTTATGGAAAGATTAGAGAAGGAGCCTGGGCCTTTTATCCTGAAGGATAAGTTAATAGACTATTATGGAGAAAGTGAAATCTATCTGAATGAGTTAGATAGTATTAAAGAAGAGGTAGAGCAACTAAAAATTATCTTTAAAGTTGGACGTTCTAATAATCTGATAGCGTTTTTGGATCAGTTTCTTGATCTAATAGAGTATGCGGTAAAAAGAAGAAAGACAATCAAGTTGGTTGGTGATTAACATAGATGTTTGATAATACTTGGTGTTTCAGGTAGTGATTTAAATTTGTCTAATTTTCAACCAGTAGTCTATTAAAAAATAAATAATAATGGGAAAGTCAATGATAATGTAAATTTTCTGAAGCAACTATAGAGTAGGAATTTTCAAAGGGTAGGTTTGCAATCAGCGTTCCCGGGTGTTTTAAAATAGAAAATTTCTTATGGCTTTAGACATTGAATTGGATAACGAAAGTGCAGAGTCTGGTTCCGTTAGGCTAGACTTTAGAGAATTTAGTATTGTGGTTGATGTTATTAAAGAGAAAGAATTCCCTTTGCTGAAAAGAGCTTTATCAAACTTTTTCGGAGATAATGAAATTTATCTATCGGAGTTGAATGATTTGAAATATGAACTGAACAAACTAACCGATATTTTGGAAACTAGTATCGATCCCTTGGTGAATAATTTTATTACGGATTTGCTGAATCTCATAGATAAGGCTGTTGAATTTAATAAGACAATTAAATTTATTGGCGATTAACACAAGCGTTGCAGTAATGTGAGTTATCAGTAACTTTCAGGATATCTACGAGAACTTTAAATGGAGACCAGGCTTTAAAAATAGAGCAAAAATTAGTATACGCACATCAAGCAAATTATGGGGAAATGCCTAGAGCGCAAACTAGGCCATACCCTTCAATTCCTTAACAAGTAGTATGGAAGCACAGAAGACACAAATTAAATTAGATTCTGTAATCCGTCATGGTGTTGGTGGTCCTGAGTCTGGCGCAATTGCTTTGATTTATGAATTTTTATTAGCAGAGTTTAATCAAAATAATTATAAATATATTCATGTAAATCAAATAGGAGATGATCTGGAGGAAGTAATTGTAAAAATGCCGGTAGGCCAGATTTATGTAAATGTTCGACATCCAGCACAGGCGGATTTTAAAAGTAAGGGTATTGATGAACAAAACAGGATACGGTTAGAGATAATGCATACAGGTTTATTGAGGATCGCCAAACACGAAGGGAAACTGAATATAGAACAGTTAGAATCCATAAAGAGGAAAATATTAACGCATAATTTTTCATTCAATTTTCTGGTAAAAACGTTTACGAATCCTGAATTAACGTCTTTAAAAGCTAACCTAATCATTGAGCCTAAGACTGATAGATTTGATTATTTTATATCAATAGTTGAGAACGGAGACGAAAAATGCAAAGTACTCATTTATGAAGGAGCTACTTCTGTATACTATTTCGATTATTTCTTTACAAAAGGCAAATGGAAGGGTGACAATGAATTTATTGTTACGGGTAATAGAAAGGAAGTAGCTATCCACGTATTGGTTGATAAATGTAAGGTAGAATATGAAGGTTTAACAGAATTATCTAAAACATCTGCCTTTGAAACATACAAGGCAAACAGTAGACCTAAAAAATAATTGAAGAACCCTTTATGAGATGAGGAATGGACTATAAAAGCATATTCAGAACAGTAAACAGTAAAACGAAGTTTTTGCCCTTTTTATCAGGAATTGTATTGTTGATATCGTGTAAGAAAAATTTAGACTTAAACTATATAAAGTCTAAAACATGGAGTTATGAAAGAGGATTTAAAATAGGGAAGGGCGATTTTGTTTTGTTTTATAAAAACGACCAACTTTTTGATCTGAAGCATGACACTATCTTTTATAAAGGTGCACCACGAGCAATAATTACAGATCTGAGTAAAGAAAAGTATACAATGAAAGTAAAATCCATTGATGGAAAAGCTATAGGGGAATATAGAAACCCGGAAGAATCTTTAGAGCAGTAATGATTCAGATAAACAAGTTGGTAACGCATGAGTTACCAACTCAATTCTTCTTATCCTTCTTCCCAAACAACCTCTTCAAAAACCCCTTCTTCTTCGGCTCTTCCACCGGCGCCCCGATCGGCTTGCTCTCACTCACCACCTTCTTATCCTGCTTATTACTCGTATCCTTCTTCACCGGCTTGTCCTCATCCACCACCGGTTTTGATTCCGGCCCGATATACTCATGATTGATATTATAATCCGTTGCTTCACCCACTCCCTGGTCCACACCTTCTGCACCCGGTTCCACCTGCTCTGTTGTCGGGATATCATCCGCACTGTTAATATGCAACTGGATATCCGCTGGCTGCACAAAACGGGCATCTTTATCGATACCTAATGTTTTATCCGCATACACTTTCTGGAAAAATTTCTCCCAGATCGGCATCGCTGCACGGCCACCATAACCAAGGTTATTTTCAATACGGATAAAGCGGTCGTCACAACCGATCCACACACCGCCGAGCAGTTGAGGCGTATATCCCATGAACCAGCCATCCGCATTATCATTGGTAGTACCGGTCTTGCCTGCCATTTCCACGGCACCAAGACGGGAGCGGAGGCCCGCTGCTGTACCAAAATCAACGGTTCCCTGCATCATCCTTGCCATATTATATGCAGTTGCTTCGCTGACCGCTTCCTTGCGGTTCACGCTATAGTCAAAACGTTTGATCACATTTCCGTTTCGGTCTTCTATACGGCTGATAAAATAAGGTTTGGTAGAAAAGCCTCTTCCGCCAAAAATGCTGTAACCCCACATCATTTCAAACAGGGAAAGATCACAGGCGCCTAATGCAATAGAAGGGAAGGGGTCTACTTTGGTAGGGATATTAAGCCTTCCCAAAAAATCTGCAAATTGTTTAGGACCCACCTGCTTCATGATAAATGCCGTAGCGCAGTTGCGGGAGCCGGCAAGTGCAGAAGCCATGGTCATGGTCCTGCCGCTGCAACTCTTTGTTGTAGCAGGTACCAATTGTTTGTTGCCAAAATCTTGTTGCTGGTCTATCACTTCTGTTTCAGGAGTGAATCCTCTTTCTTCCATCGCCTGTGTGTATAGCAAAGGTTTGATGGTTGAGCCCACTTGCCGCTTGGTGCGCATGTTGGCATGGTCAAGCTTATAGGTTTTGAAATCAATGCCGCCTACCCAGGCCCTTACTTCACCGGTTTGCGGGTCCATTACCATAAAAGCTGTTTGCAGCATCTGGCGATGGTATTTGATAGAGTCGTAAGGCGTCATTACCGTATCCCTTTGCCGGTTGCTGTTCCAGGCAAAGATCTTCATCGGTGTTTTTTTGTAGAAAGTGGCTTTGATCTCTTTATCGCTAAGGCCGTCTTCTGCCATGTTTTTCCAGCGATCGCTGGCTTTCATGGCTGCTTCCAGCACGTTCTCGTGATCTTTCCAGATGCTGCCGGTCTTTAGTTTGGACTGTGCCATCAATGCTTTTTGCAGGTTGGGCATGTGCGAAGCCACGGCTTCTTCTGCATATTCCTGCATGCGGGGATTGATGGTGGTATAGATCTTCAATCCGTCTTTATAAATATCGTAAGTGCCGCCATCGGGTTTTTCGATTGTCTTTAATGCATTCTTGACCTCGTCTCTCAGCACTTCGCGGAAATAAGGAGCATAACCATTGTTCTCATCCAGCTTGCGATAGTTCAGTTTGATGGGCAGCGCTTTTAAGCGGGCACCTTCTGCTTCACTGATTTTGTTATTGGCCACCATTTGCCCGATCACCACATTGCGGCGGTCAAGCGCTGCTTTGGGATTGCGCATGGGATTGTAAGTATAATTGGCTTTCAGCATACCCACCAACACAGCTGCTTCTTCCACTGCAAGCCTGTCAGGCTCTTTCTGGAAAAATGTACGGGCGGCATTGCGAATACCATAGATATTGTCGCCAAAGGGAACCGCATTCAGGTAGAGCGTGATGATCTCTTCCTTAGTGAAATTCCTTTCCAGTTTAATGGCAATGATCCATTCCTTTATCTTTTCCACTCCTCTTTGCAAGGAGTTGCGGCTACCTTGTCCCAACAATGCTTTGGCTAATTGCTGCGTGATGGTGCTGCCGCCACCCTGGCGGCCTGCGGTGAACACAGCACGAAGTGTGGAGCGGGTATCAATGCCGGCGTGATCATAAAAACGTTCGTCTTCTGTTGCTACCAACGCATTGATCACATTGGGGGAAATATCACGATATTTCACATTGCTGCGGTTGCCACGCTCGGTATAATATTTTCCCATCAACGTGCCATCGATAGCATACACTTCGGAAGCCTGTTGAATAGAAGGGTTTTCCAGTTCCTGCAGCGAAGGCATTTTACCAAATACGCCGAAATTGGCCAGCAGGATCAGTAAAACAAGCGCACCAAATCCACCAAGAAAAATAAACCAGAAGATGCGAACGGATTTTTTCATATTTGAATGAGTTGTTATTCTTATTTGCTTGCAGAATATAAACTAGAAATATGTTGCCTTGCAACCTGCCAATCTACACACTTTGTGTCTCGAAATTAGCAAAATCAAGTTAAAACTTGCCCGGCACCATTTTCTCCAGGAACTGCATATAAGCATTGATATCCTTACTGCCTTTCAGCACGTCCAGGTTCTTGTCGGTAATGATTGAATATGTGTATTTTCCGCCTTTCAGCCAGGGCACGATCTCACTGGAAGTTTTGGGTTTTGTCTGATCAATATAAGCGATCGCTTCTGCTGCATTTTTGAAAGGGCTGATCAGCAGCAAACGGTTATCATTATCTATTTCCACCAGTTCCGACTGCATGTTCTTATTGAAATAAGTATCCCTGTTGTAGCGATAGAACGCATTTCTCGCTTCATTCACAAACACCGGGTCTACCTTATTCAAAATGATGATCACGTAATGCGGAGTTTCTGCATTAAAGCTGAACGGACTGCCGGGAGGCACGGGTTGTTGTGCGATCAGTGTGCTGTCTTTTGCCACCGCCGTATCCTGCACAGCCAGGCTGTCCTGGGAAATTTTGATATTCTTTTGCACCATGCCGGGAGCTCCCTGCGATGGGGCATTTATTCCAAGACTGTCTTTGGATGACGGCAACTTAATATCAGGCCTTACCATTGATGGCGGCTCACCTGCTTTTGGAACAGGTGCTGCTGCAACAGGTTGTTTTTTCTGTGTAGTGTCTTCTGCCGGCATATTGATCACCATATTGCGCAGTTCTTCTTCTATTTCTTTCCGGCGGTTCAGTACATCCAGCAATGTTTTGGCTTTTTCTGAAAGCGGATGGCCTGTGAACTGTGCGATAATATTGTTCAATACCTTTTTGGCTATACTGTCTTCTCTTTGTTTGACATAATACACGGCTTCGATATACAACAATTGTGGTGTCCAGTAATTGGGGCCATATATACTATCGGCTGTTTTTTTCTTTGCTACGGCATCAGTGAAACTTCCTTCAATAAACAGGTCGTATATTTTTTCATACAACCTGGTCGCTTCCTCTTTCGGGCCTTTGGCCTGGGGATCTTTACCGGTGTTAATGATTGTGGTGTAATTGCTCTGGCCGAATTGCTGGCTCATTTGTTTTTTGATGGCTGCAGCTTTCTCTGTTTCTCCCTGTTTGTTGTAACAGAAATACAGGTTGAATAAAACCTCATCCATCCTGGGTGATTGAGGGAAGCGGGTGCGTAATTCTTCGAGGATGGCTGTGCCGCGTGCACAATCTTCCAACTCCTGGATAAATGCGCTGCCCATATCGAACAGGGCAGTCCGGATGGAGTCATTGGATTGTTGCAGTTTTTCCGGTGTCAATGGAATGCGTTCATACAGGGCATCAAAAGTGATCTCTGTTGCGGCATTGGCTGCTGAATCTTTCCCGGATGCTCCGGCATCGGAGGCGGGCGATGCATTATTATTGATTGCAGCCGACACGGCAGCACTCCTGCGCCAGTTATCGGTATTCTTACGCGTGCCCCATTTGGAACGGAAATCGTTGAACCCTTTTTGCCTGGTCCCTGAATTATAAAAATACCAATCCCCTTTTTTTTCTGAATCGCCAAACAGGGAAGTGGGTGGCTGGCTGGAAACCGAAGCTCCTGAGGAAGATCCGCCTTCATCTTTCAATCCTTGCTGCTTGCGCAATTGCTTTACGATCTTTTTGACCTTGTCCTTGCGGTCGTCTTCTGAAAGTGCAGCAAGCACCTGCAGGCTGTCTTGCCGGGCAATGGTCTCTGTGAAATCAGCCAGGCGGAAGGATAGGCGTTTTCTGCCGGCGACCGCTTCAGGGTTCTCAATAGAGGGGTCATCTATTTGCAGGCTGTCATAAAAATTAGCGCTCTGGCGATACAGCCCTCTTTCAAATGATAATTCAGCCATTTGCAAAAATAGCCGGTTACGAAGAGGGGAGTTGTGTGAAATATATTTTGTGCCGCGAGTCAGCATTTCCAAAGCACCTGTCGTATTATTCCTTTCCAGCTCCATCTGCGCCGCCATATAATAAATGATATCGCGGTAATCGCTGTACTTATCCCTTTTTGCCATTTTGGTGAGCGTGGCAATATTACTGGCGATATAATCTTTCTGGTTTTCGTCCCTGTTCACCCTGATGCTGGCCAGCCGGGCATAAATATCCATCACAGGATCGGTAGTATGACTGATCGCTTTTGCATACCATTCGCTGGAAGCATTGAATTGCTTAGTGGTTTCATATAGCTGCCCAAGCAAATATTCCCATCGGGCTTTTTCCTGCTTATTGGTAGCATTGCTCAATGCTTTTTCAAGATGGGCGGCAGCACTGTCCCACATCTGTTGTTTATAAAATAAAAATGCCTGCACTTCTTCCAGGTCATTGTGCAAGCGGGCAGGGAATAATGTATCGTTCTTTAGTGCCTGGATCAGCGTTGAGGCATCAGAAAAGCGGTTTTGCGCCAGGTAATTCCGTACCTGCCAGATGAATGCATCATTCCGGCTGGGTGGCCGGGAAAAGACCCGGTGGGTAAAGCTGTTTTTTTCTTTAGTGGAAATACTGAGTGCGTTATTGCCATCGCGTGCGCTGCCGATGGTTTTATAATACCCGTCGTTTTCCTTTTCAGCAAAAGCATAGTTGATGAACTGGAACATCAGGTAGGCCGAATCGAATTGCTTTTTGAGATAATAAGAAGCGCCCCAGAGCAGGTAGAGGTTATCGGCCCAGTCGTTGCGCAGGTCATGCAGGGCTATACCGCTCTGCACTTTATAGGAAACGGAATCCAGTTGGATGCTGTCGGCAGCCGTCATGTCGAGGCTGTAGTTGTAAAAGGGCAGGAGCTGTGAATAATCATCTCTGAAAGAAGCTTTTGCCCGGGCCAACACATCATTCAGCTTATTATTTGCGTTAAAGAAGTAGTTGTAATGGGTGATGGTGTTCTGGATGAACCGTCTCGGCCCTTTGATCTTTTTGTCGGTAGGGGTTTTCTCAGCCCGCAGGATACGGTTCTCAAACTCCTTTGGTTTTTGAAAATCAAAACTGAAGCCCATTTGACCCCAGGCATCGGATGATAACTGGGAAAAAACAAGGATCCAAAAAGCAGTGAGTGTGATATATCTGGCCGAGAACATTATAGGAGTAAGATGAATTCTTAATAACTGAAATTCAGATAATTTAGTATAAAAATAGGCCAATTTTTTTTATAGCTGCAGGTCGCCGGGGGCTGGTAAAAATAAAGCTCATTCCTTACCTTTAGCTTCTTTTAAAATTCAGATATGGCAAAACTGGACGCTGAGTCTACGCTGCAAAGGCTCCGCAATCGCTACAGGCTGGTTGTAATGAACGATGATACGTATGAGGAAGTGGTCACATTTAAATTGTCCAGACTCAGTGTTTATATCGGTTTGAGCACAATTTTTGTTGTATTGGTCGGCCTAACGGTAGCATTGATTGTTTTTACGCCGTTAAAATACTATATCCCTGGTTACGATGATCTGAAAGTGGGACGGGAATATCGCCAGATGAAATACCGTGTGGATTCTCTGGAAAAAGCTGTAAGTTACCAGGCGAAATATATCGAGAACATAAAGAAAGTATTGAGTGGGGATGCTGCGGCAGTGTTGGATACTACACAATTGCAGGTACCCAAGGATGAGTTGTCGGACGATTGATGTGCAGTGAAGCGAGTATAGAAAAACCAGTTTTGTTCCGTATAAAAAATCAATATCTATGTTTAACGCAAAAAACAAAACCGACATGCAGACTGAAAAACCAACTGGCAATGGCACCACGCTCATTGGTGCCGGCACCACGCTCAAAGGAGATATCAGCAGCAACAGCGATCTGCGCATTGATGGCACTATCATCGGTAATATTACCAGTTCAGCTAAAGTGGTAATAGGCGCCAACGGGATAGTGGAAGGGGATATCACCGGCAACCAGGCAGACATTATCGGTAAAGTGTCCGGCAATGTAAAGGCTAAAGACCTTCTGCAACTGCGCGGGGATTCTATAGTGAACGGTAACCTTTATGCAGGCAAGCTGCAGGTGGAGCCTTCAGCCACATTCAATGGTCAGTGTCATATGGGCGGTGCAACTGCTGAAAAAATCGAACTCAGCAATGTAAGCCTGAATGGACAAAAACTCGCCCTCCAGTAAGCCAAAGAACATTCTTCGCCGTTATGCCGCGTTGGGCACCGAAATGCTGGTGTCCATTGGCATAGCCGTGTTCATAGGGCTCAAGGCAGATCAATGGTTACATACCTTACCATTATTCTCCTGTGTATTACCTTTGCTCGTCCTTATTGGGATTTTTTATAAACTGATACGGGAAACCGGTAATACCAAAAAGAATGAACCAAAGTAAATGGGCACCCCTTCGCCCAATGATGCTGGCATTTGTGGTGCTAAGCGCTTTTTTTGTAATAGGTAAAAACCTGCTGGCAGAAAAGGGGATCGACAGCCAGGTGCTGATCGCCGGCAACCTGCTCTTATTTGGCGTCTCCTTATTGTCTTTTGTGCTCACCCAGCGAAGCTTTCAGGCAAAGAATCCCCATGTTTTTGTAAGGGCTATCTACAGCAGCTTTATCATTAAATTTTTTGTGCTGGCTGCCGCTGCATTTATCTACATCATGGTCACCGGCAAGAATGTGAACAAGCCTGCCCTGTTTGGTTGCATGGCGCTGTATGCCCTGTACACTGTTTTCGAAGTGTCCTCCCTTCGCCGTTTACTGAAGCAAAACACGAATGGCTAAGAAAGAAGTGCCCATGGCACAGTTGCAGGATTATTTACCGCCCGGCACTTACGATGCTGTGCTTACTTATCTCCGGCAACATAAAGTGCATCTTACTGTAGCAAGGGAAAGAAAAAGCATACTGGGCGACTATCGCCATCGCACCCGCCTCGATAATCACCGGATCAGTGTAAATGGCAACCTGAATAAATATTCTTTCCTGATCACCCTGCTGCATGAACTGGCCCATTTGCTCACTTATGAGCAGTATGGCAACGGAGTGTATTCGCACGGGAAGGAATGGAAGAGCGTGTATGCATCTTTACTGGCCCAGTTTCTCCAGCATAAGATTTTTCCTGATGATATAGAACAGGAATTGTTGCGTTCCCTCCGCAACCCTGCGGCCAGCACCTGTGCTGAAGACGGATTGCTCCGTGTATTGCGCCGCTATGATGAAGGGGCCCAACATCGCCGCCTGGTGGAAGAACTGCCGGCTGATGCTTTGTTCCGCACCGCCGATGGCCGTGTGTTCCAGAAAAAAGAAAGATTAAGAAAGCGGTTCCGCTGTGTGGAAGTTAGTACAGGAAAGATTTATTTGTTTAGCCCGGTATATGAAGTGTTTGCTTAATTTTACTGCAAACAACTCTACATGAAATGCCCATGGGTTGGCACACTTCAGCTCATGACGGATAAAAGCATTCCATGATCAAAAACACTAAAAAGTCGCGAATGAAAAAACTTGCACTCAGCATGTTGTTGCTGGCCACCTCTGTTGCCGCTGTTCAGGCTCAAACCGCAAAAGGAGACTGGATGGTAGGCGGAAACTTCCGTTTGAATACTTCAGGTAACACGGAAATAAGTCTTACTCCCAATGCCGGTATTTTCCTGATCAGGAACCTGGCATTTGGCGGAAATGTTAATCTTAATTATTCAAAAGACGGGATCACTAAAACCACTGCGTTTGGCCTCGGTCCCTATGTACGCTACTATTTCGGCAGTGCAAATGTCCGCCCCATCCTGCACGGCAATTTCAATTTCTTAAGTTCCAAAGTGAAGATCAACAACACATCTTCCACCAATAACGGAACGAATTTCTTCCTTGGTGGCGGTGGCGCTATTTTTATCGGTGAGCACGTTTCGCTGGATATCCTGGGAGGATATGATCACACCGATTACAACAGCCTTCCCGGCACAGGCGGCTTCGCACTGAACATCGGCTTCCAGGTTTATCTGCACAAAAATCAGATGGACAAGGTAAGAGGAGTAAAAGCAAAAGAATAAAAATCGAAACAGGAAGCCAATCTCTTACTGAGTACTTCCTTCCGTCTTCCCCGCCTTACCGGTAAATTTTTACCCGTAAGGCGGGGAAGACGGAAGGATTATTATTGTGTTATTCTTCCAGTTTCTTCAGCATCCACAAACTACACCCTGTGTGCCCGCTGTTCCCCATCGGTGCAGAAAGATAGTCAAATCCAAACCTCGCGTACACTTTCAACGCCTGTTTCAGCTCAGGCATGGTTTCCAGGTACACATTCTTGTAACCCGTTTCTTGCGCAAATGCCAGGCTTGTCTCAATTAATTTCTTTCCAAGCCCTGTGCCTCTTGCTTCAGGGCTCAGATACATTTTCACCAGTTCGCAAGTGCCTTCCGGTAATCCCTCTGTAGGGAAAATGCCGCCACCGCCTACTATTCTGCCATCTATCAGTGCTACAAAATAACCTGAACCTTGTTCGCGGAACAGTTCATACAAGGCATCAGTAGTGGCATCATAGTAAACCGTGCCCGGATGATTGGCGCCAAACTCTTTCAAAGCGCTACGGATGATCACTGCCAGTGCAGCATTGTCAGAAGGTAGAATAGGCCGTATATTAATATTCATCGGTGCAAAAATAAAAGTCCCGGCTATTCAACCGGGACTTTCTTTATTAAAATAGGATAGTTGTCTTAAGCAACTGCTTTTTTCACCAGTTCTGCCGCTTCGCTCAGCAAAATGGCGCTTTGCACTTTCAATCCGCTTTCATCGATCAGTTTCTTGGCTTCTTCAGCATTGGTACCCTGGAGGCGGACAATGATCGGGATATTGATATTGCCCATGTTCTTGTAGGCTTCAATTACACCGGCAGCTACACGGTCGCAACGAACGATACCTCCGAAGATATTGATCAGGATCGCTTTCACAGCAGGATCTTTCATGATGATCTTAAAGCCGGCTTCCACTGTTTGCGCATTGGCTGTGCCACCTACGTCAAGGAAGTTGGCAGGCTCACCACCGCTCAGTTTGATCATGTCCATGGTAGCCATAGCCAGACCGGCGCCGTTCACCATACAGCCTACATTGCCGTCAAGTTTCACAAAGTTCAGGTTGTATTTACCTGCTTCCACTTCGGTAGGATCTTCTTCGGTGATATCCCGCAGGGCAGCGATATCAGGGTGACGGGTAAGGGCATTGTCGTCAAGGCTGAGTTTGCAATCCACAGCAATGATCTTGTCGTCTGATGCTTTGAAGAGCGGGTTGATCTCGAGCATAGCGCAATCGAGCCCTACATAGGCATTATATAAATTGGTAACGAACTTCACACAGTTCTTAAAAGCTTCGCCGCTAAGTCCCAGGTTAAAAGCGATCTTTCTTGCCTGGAAGGGTTGCAGGCCACCACCGGGATGGACCCATTCCCGGAATATTTTTTCTGGTGTGTCATGTGCCACATCTTCGATGCTCATTCCACCTTCAGTGCTGTACATGATCACGTTTTGCCCTTTGCTGCGATCGAGCAGGATGGAGAGATAAAATTCTTTGCGCTCAGATGGGCCATCATAATACATGTCCTGGGCTACGAGTATCTTGTTCACCACTTTACCAGCAGGGCCGGTTTGAACGGTCACCAGCGTACCTCCCAGGATCTTTTTTGCAAACTCCTGGATATCTTCCAGCGATTTGCCCACTTTCACTCCATTGATACCAGTTTCCTTTACAACACCTTTACCCCTGCCACCGGCATGGATCTGGGCTTTCACTACGGCAAACTTGCTGCCTGTTTCTGTCTTGATCTGGCGGTAGGCTTCTTCGGCTTCCTGTACGGAACTGCAGGCAAATCCTTCCTGTACGGGCACACCGTACTTTTTCAGTAATTCCTTTGCTTGGTATTCATGGAGATTCATGTCAAAAAATTTGGGGCGAAGATAAGTTATTTGGGGCAAGTTGTTGCTGTCGGTTGACCGTTGTCCGTTGATCGTTGACCGATGGCTGTCAGTCAACGGCCACTCACTCAACTATCAAACAGACTCGAACTATATCGCTTATATTTGCGCCTAATCTTTTTTTATGACCATTGATCCCATGCAGCAAATAAGGGAAACCGTTTCTTTTTTAAAACAGCAGTACCCTCATCAGCTTGAAGCAGGTATCGTTCTCGGCAGCGGCCTTGGCAATTTTGCCAATGCCATCAGTATTGAAAAAGAAGTGGCCTATGGCGATATCCCTCATTTCCCGGTTTCAACAGTGCAGGGGCATACCGGTCGCCTCATTTTTGGCACCCTCAGCGGTAAAAAAGTAGTGGCTATGGCCGGACGCTTTCATTTTTATGAAGGCTATACACCACAGGAAGTGGTATTCCCAATCCGCGTAATGAAACTGCTGGGCATTCACACCCTGTTTTTGTCCAATGCAGCAGGAGGGGTGAACCCTTCCTTTAAAGTCGGCGATATCATGATCATTACAGATCATGTCAGCTTTTTTACGCCCAACCCGCTGATCGGGAAAAATATCGAAGAGCTCGGACCGCGTTTTCCGGACATGAGCGAACCTTATAAAAAAGATCTGATTCAAAAAGCAAGGCAGGTGGCACAGCAACATTCCTTTGATATAAAAGAAGGCGTGTATGTGGCAGTGACTGGCCCTACTTTTGAAACAAGGGCAGAATATAAACTGATTCATGCACTCGGAGGCGATGTGGTAGGCATGAGCACCGTGCAGGAATGTATCGTGGCTAACCACATGGGCATCCGCGTGTTTGCCATGAGCGTGATCACGGATATGGGTATCCGGGAAGAAGAAAATGTGATCACACATGAAGAAGTGCTGCAGGCAGCAAAAGAAGCCGAGCCCAAACTGGCGATTTTATTTAAGGAACTGGTAGGCTCCATTTAACAATTTTGATACGGGATTTTCGACGTGTCGGATTAGTTTTGTCCATCCTACGCTAAAGCTTCGGCTGGCGGTGCCCGCTGAAGCTTTAGCTAAAGCGGACGATACCCCTAAAACCTTTACACTGAACCTGAAATTTACATACCTGGCATTGGCAGCCCTGCTTTTCATGTCCTTGCCATCATTTTCGCAGCGCGACCTGCTGAGGCAGGGAGGGAGCAGGATCCGGCAAATGGGGAGCAACTTCTCTTCCCGCGGAGGAGGAACAGACAGCCTGAAACGAAGGGATAAAAATGAGGATTCCATCACCATCCGTTTCAGGTATCTCGACTCTACGAGGAACTACCTGCTTGATTCATCCATCAATGATTTTACAACCCGCTTCCCGGTACCTGCCACCAATATCACCCTGGGCAATACCGGCACAGCTTCCCGTTCGCTATTGTTTTCCCCTTCTTTCCAACCGGGATTTGATCCGGGATTCCATGCCTTTGATATTTACCGATGGTCGGTGGAAAAAGCACGGTTCTTTAGTACCACCCGCCCTTATTCAGAGCTCAATTATACGCTGAGCAGCCGGGCAGAACAACAAATAGATCTGATGCATACGCAAAACATCAAACCCAACTGGAATTTTTTATTCCAGTACAGGTTGGTCAATGCATCAGGTTTTTTCAGGAACCAGAAAACCAATCACAATAATTACCTGTTCACTTCCTGGTACCAGACAGTAGATAAACGGTACAATGCTTACCTGATCGTATTGGCCAATAAACTGCAATCAGGAGAGAACGGCGGTATCCAGAGCCTGACCGACCTGGACAGCTCGATCTATAAAGACCGCTTTAATATTTTTACGAACCTTGGCGGAAGATCAGGCTATGCAACAGATTTCTTTAATACCGATGTGGGCACAGGTAACCGTTACAATGATTTCACGGTTTTATTGCGACAGCAATATGACCTGGGAAAAAAGGATTCGCTTGTAACGGACTCTACGGTGATCCCTCTTTTTTATCCGAGGCTCCGGTTTGAATATACCACGCAGTTTACCAAACGGAACTATGAATTCAGGGACTATTTAGGCGATTCGGTTTATTACAGGGATACATATAATATTACATTTCCCCTCCCTGTCGACACATTCCGTGTAAAAGATTCCTGGAAAGAATTCATCAATGATTTTTCCATTTATCAATACCCTGATGCGAAAAATCTGCAACAGTTCTTTAAAGTAGGGGCGGCAATACAAAACATGGCGCTGACCAGTGATAGCGGGCATTTCTCCATGTATAATATTTTCGGGCATGCTGAATACCGCAATAGAAGCCGAAATCAGAAATGGATCATTGAGGCCAATGGCAAACTCTATTTTGTAGGGCTCAACAGCGGCGATTATCATGCTTATGGAAGCCTGCAACGGTTTATCGGCAAGAAACGTTCTTATGCTCAATTGGGATTTGAGAATGTGAACCGTACTCCATCTTTTATTTATGACAGCAGGAGCAGTTTTTACCTGATGCCGCAGATACAGGAGTTCAAAAAAGAAAATACCATTCATTTATTCGGCTCCATGTATCAGCCGGATCTGCAATTGAGGTTGGGGGCTGATTATTTTATGGTCACCAACTATACATATTTAAAAAACTTTTACGAATTAAGCCAGGAGTCAACCCTTTTTAACCTGCTTCAACTGACCCTGCAAAAAACCATCAATCTCGGCCGCAGCTGGAAATGGCATGCTGACCTGTATTACCAGCAGCGGATCGGCAATGCCGAGGTGAATGTACCTGCTTTATACACCCGCAACCGGATCGGTTATGAAGGTAACCTCGGTTTCAAGAACCTGAACATTGCTTTCGGGGCTGAAGTCCGTTATCATACCCGCTACAAAGGAGATGGATATTCACCCATTTTGGGTAAGTTCTATTACCAGGATTCGGTCACTATTTCCAATGTACGGCCTCATGTTGCCGGGTATGTGCATTTCCGGATCAAAGGGTTTAAATTTTATTTCCGGGCAGAGAACCTTAACACGGCACAGGTTACAAGTGATGGGTTTGGCTTCACGAAGAATAATATAGAAGTGCCAGGCTATCCATACCCCGGTCTGTTGCTGCGGTTCGGGATCTACTGGAGTTTTGTGAATTAACAATTCCCGCTCAGCCCCCGGTTTTGATTATCCTGAAATCCTGCTATCTTTGTAGTCATTCATGCGTAAAACAGGCGTTTTCATATTGTTGCTGTGCTACCTGGCTTTCAGTACCGGGGTGATCATCAACTCGCATTATTGCATGAATCGCTTGGCTTCCACACAGTTATTTGCCTCCGAGAGCGAGAATTGCGGTATCTGCGGCATGCATATTGACGATTCGCATGGCTGCTGCAGGGATGAGGTGAAAATGGTGAAAATGGAGGATGACCAGAAAGTGACAGCAGGCGTTTCTTTTAACCTGGAAATGCTGGCCCTGCCTGTTCAGGTTCCTTCTGAGTTTATTGCAACTTCTTTTTTTAATATTCCTTTACAGGGACATACTCCCGATCAGCCACCGCCTTTATTGAAAGGGCAGGAGACTTATTTGCAAAATTGCGTTTTCAGGATTTGAGACAGGGCTGTTTAATACAGGCTAATACTGTCTTCAAATACTTATTTTTTAATTCCATTCATTAAAATTAAAACAATGAAAACGTTTAAAATATTTTCAATAATCGCTCTCTGCATTGCATTCTCTACAGCTTCTTTTGCCCAGTCCAAAACAGATACCATTCCTGTATCAGGCAATTGCGGTATGTGCAAAAACAATATTGAGAAAGCGGCTAAAAAAGCCGGCGCTGCTTCTGCCGATTGGGATACCGAGTCTAAAATCCTCACCGTTAAATACAACAGTTCTTCTACCAACGCCGCTAAGATCCAGCAGAGCATTGCTGCTGTAGGATATGATACGCGCGATTTCAAAGCCGCAGATGAAGCTTACGACAAGCTGCATGCCTGCTGCAAATATGATAGGATTAAGAAAGAAGAACAGCCTTCCGCAGCTGCCAAGAAAGAAAAAGCAGATTGTTGCAGCAAAGAAGGAGAAGGTAAAGTAGCTAAAGAAGGCGAAGCAAAATCCTGCTGCAGCGAAGCTCATTAATCTTTTAATGTCTAAATAATTATTGGTATGAAGAAGCTATTGATTCTATTGATAGCAGGATTCATGACCCTGGGTGCAACTGCTCAGTTCAGCAAAGCCACCCTGCAGGCTACAGGCCTTACCTGTGCCATGTGCAGCAATGCGATCAATAAAGCATTGGAGGAAGTGCCTTTTGTGGCGTCCGTGCGGTCAGACATTAAGAATTCTGCTTTTAATATTGTATTTAAAGAAAACACACCCGTCAGCATCGATGCCATCCGTAAGGCAGTGGAAGATGCAGGTTTCTCCGTAGGCGGCTTGAAAGTAACCGGTCAGTTCAATCATGTAGCGATCGGCAACGACAAGCATGTAGAAATAGGAGATGCCGTATTTCATTTCCTGGATATAAAATCAAATATGCTGGATGGGGAGCAAACCCTTACTGTGGTAGACAAAAACTTTGTAACCGCCAAACAGTTCAAAAAGATCAGCGGCGCTACAAAGATGAGTTGCCTGCAAACAGGTAAGGCCGCATCATGTTGCGTGAGGGAAGGTGTAAAAGAAGATGCGAGGATTTACCATGTAACGATTTGATCCAGGTCCCGTACCCTATAAATATTATTAACTATGATGAGATCAATCCTTCCGGTTCTGGCCTTGCTGTGCATGGTTACTGTGGGCCGGGCGCAGGTGGCCAATATTGCAGACCCACGTTTGCAAATAGAATTGCCTACGGTAAAGGGTGATAAAATATCTCTTTCTTCTTTAAAAGGAAAAGTGATCCTGCTCGATTTCTGGGCCAGTTGGTGCATGCCTTGCCGCAATGCCAATAGAAAGCTGGTAAAGCTGTATGATAAATATAAAACGAAAGGGTTTGAGATCTACAGCGTATCCCTGGATGATGAAAAAGCAGATTGGGAAAAAGCGATCCGGCAGGATAAGATCAGTTGGCTGCAGGTAAATGAACCGACTGTATGGGGAGCAGAGTCTGCCCGCCGCTGGAATATCAGTGCTTTGCCTACTACTTTTTTGATCAACAAAAAAGGAGATGTGGTGGCGATCAACATTGAAGGGAAAGAGTTGGATAAAGAGATCACCCGGCTTTTGGCAGAATAGGCTTACAGGAGGATTGCGTTTCAAAGAACAACAATGATGAAACAGATTTTATTTGCATTCCTGTTCCTGCATTCTTTTGCCGCGGACGCCCAGGAATTATATGTATACACAGAGCCGGCTTCCAATATGCCAGCCCGCTCCATCAGTGCTAAATTAAGTGCTAACTATATCGGTAAAAAAGCGCCTTCCAACAGGTTTATGCAGCGCTATACACCGGAGGTTATGTTTGGGCTTAATAAGAATTGGATGGTGCATGCAGGCGCCACTTTTGCAGACATGCATACGAATAATTTCCGGTGGGAATCAGTTTACCTGTATGCGAAATACAGGTTTCTTTCAAGCGATGATCTGCATTCGCATTTCCGGATGGCCGTGTTTGGAGAAGCAGCTTACAGCCGCAGCCCTTTTCATTTTGATGAACTGAGCTTTCAGGGAGACAAGAGCGGTGCGCAGTTGGGAATTATTGCCACGCAATTGTGGAATAAGCTGGCCGTTTCCGCTACAGTGAGCCATCTGCAATCACTCGATGGTTCGCGGAATGACAAAACAATTTATACTCCCTCAAGAATATACCAGGCGATGAACTATTCACTGTCTGCAGGATATTTGTTGCTGCCTTTTAATTATACGGATTACAGGCAAACAAATCTTAACCTGTATACGGAGTTGCTGGCGCAGCAATCGCTCGACAGGAAAGCCTATTATATTGACCTCGCACCGGCCGTGCAACTGATCTTTAACAGCAATACAAAACTGAACCTGGGATATCGTTTCCAACTGGGCGGCGATATGCAGCGGATGACAAAAGATAGCTGGCTGATCAGCCTGGAGCGTACTTTTTTAAATGCTTTGAAGAAGAAGAGGAAATAATATGGAAGTGCATATCCGGAATATGGTGTGTGACCGTTGTACAAGTGCGGTGAAGCAGATCTTTCACCTGGCTTGCATTCCTGTCAAAGAAATTCGGTTGGGTGTGGTCACTACCCTCAATGATCTTACAACTCAGCAGATACAACATTTGAAAGAAGCCCTGCAGGCAGAAGGTTTTGAATGGATGGACAATCAGAAAATAAAACTGGTGGAGCAGATCAGGCAAAAGATCATCCAATTGGTGCAGTCGGGCGAGCTGGATGAAATGAAAGATAACCTGTCGGCGTACCTCTCCTCCGCTCTGCTGAAAGATTATCACTACCTGAGCCAGCTTTTTTCTTCTGTAGAGAATACTACGATCGAACAATTCTTTATTCTTCAAAAGATCGAAAAAGTAAAGGAATGGCTGGTGTATGACAAATACACTGTCAGCGAGATAGCATTCAAACTTGGCTACAGCAGCGTAGCCCATTTATCAGGTCAGTTCAAAAAAGTGACAGGTTTTACGCCGAGCCGGTTCAAGGAGCATTACAGGCCTCCCCTTGATAAGGTCAATGATCTTTAGCCGGAAGCCGGTGGCCTGGAACAGGCTGCCGGCTTCCTTTTTTTATAAATCTTTCTTCCAATTATATAACAACCCACCTTTATAAAGGCAGGAAATTTGTTGCGTCATTATTCGTAAGAAAAAATGTTGTCAATGAGAAAGCTTTTTTTATTGCTGTTATTGATCGGTGCATTTGTCACTCGATCTTCAGCGCAGCACGAGCATCATAAGATGCAGAACATGCAGGAGAAGAAAGATACTATTCCCGGAAAGAATAAAATGGAGCATGAGCATGCTATGGAACATGATCAGGGAATGGGGCATCCCATGTCACATGCATACTCCCTAAACCTGCCCATGAGCCGCAACGGCTCCGGTACGTCCTGGCTGCCCGATGAAACGCCGATGTATATGTATATGACAGGTAAGAAGACAATGTGGATGTTCCACGGCAGTGTATTTCTCCGGTACACGAATACAAATGTTTTTAATAAAGGCATAGGTGCTGATAAATTTGATGCACCCAACTGGTTTATGGCGATGATGAACAGAAGGGTAGGAAAGAAGGGCCTTTTTTCAGCAAAAGCCATGATCAGTTTAGACAGGCTTACCGAAGGCGGTAATGGATACCCCTTATTGTTCCAGTCAGGAGAAACATATAAGGGGAGCCCGCTGGTTAACCGGCAACACCCGCATGATCTGTTTGCAGAACTGAGTGTTGGATACAGCTATGCGATCAACAAGCATACGGATGTATTTGCCTATTTCGGCTATCCTGGCGAGCCTGCTATAAGCGCCCCTGCTTTTATGCACCGGGTATCAGCGATGAATAACCCTGATGCACCGCTTGGGCACCACTGGCAGGATGCTACCCATATCACTTTTGGCGTGGGAACATTAGGATTCCGGTATAAACAATTCAAACTGGAAGGCTCCATTTTTACAGGGCGTGAACCAGATGAAGAAAGGTATGGATTTGATAAAGCAAGGTTTGATAGTTATAGTTACCGGTTATCCTATAATCCATCTCCCAATTGGGCCTTGCAGTTTTCACAGGGATTCATTAATGAACCCGAACTGCTGGAACCTGGTGTAGATGTTACGCGCACAACTGCTTCTGTGCTGTATGCAAAAAAGACCGGGAAGGCAAAAGACCTGAATGCGGCGCTTATCTGGGGATTTAATAATAAAGGAGAAGGGCATAAAGAACATTCCCTGCTGCTGGAAGAGAATTACCGGTTTGCCCGGAATGCTTTATACAGCCGCTATGAATGGGTGCAGAAGTCAACCGAAGAACTGGCACTAGAAGATCGGTTAGGCCATAAAACCTTTGATGTGCACGTATTCACCGCAGGCTATAACCGCGGTATCTGGAAAAGCAAAGTGGTAGACCTTGCCGCAGGAACGCAGGTCACACTCAATTTCCCGGCTTCAGGATTGAAGCCGGTGTATGGGAATTTACCTGTTGGTTTCCAGGTATATCTGCAATTGAGGCCCGTGCTTCAATAATAATAGCTGAACCGGCTCAGAATTTTTTTGGCCTGTCGGGAAACTGACAGGCTTTTTTTATTACATTTGTCTAAATATATTTTTAGACATGTCTAAAAATATATTTAGACAAATGTAATAATGAAACAGATAACCCTGCTTTTAATAATAGTATCATTGGGTCTTCCCTCCCTTGCGCAGCCTACCGTCAGCGGCCAGGTATTGGATGCTCAAACCCGTGAGCCTCTTGCCGGCGCCACTGTCCGGATGGAAGATTCATCAGCCATCGTTACAAATAAGGAAGGAAAATTTGTGGTAGACCCGCAACATGGGATTACACTGAAAGTGTCTGCCACCGGTTATTTTACCCAGTTGGTACATATCAATGAAAAAAGATCTTTGCTGATCTTACTTGTTCCTGATCACCGGGAACTGGACGCTATCGTGGTCACCGGCACAATGAAGCCTGTGAAAAGACTGGAAAGCCCTGTGGCAGTGGAAGTATATACGCCACAGTTTTTCAGGAAGAACCCTGCTCCCAGCATTTTTGAATCGCTGCAGAATGTGAATGGAGTAAGACCACAGCTTAACTGCAGCGTATGCAACACCGGCGACATCCATATCAATGGGCTGGAAGGACCTTACACCATGGTCACTATTGATGGAATGCCTATTGTGAGTAGTCTTGCTTCCGTGTATGGATTATTTGGTATACCAACCCAACTGATCGAAAGAGTTGAAATTGTAAAAGGCCCTGCTTCCGGTTTGTATGGCTCAGAAGCGATCGGAGGTCTTATCAATATCATCACCAAATCGCCGGATAAAGCTCCGGTATTCACTGCCAATATGATGGCCACCAGTTGGCAGGAATATAATATTGATATGGGCGCTACACTAAAGCTCGGTAAGAATATCAAATCTCTCCTGGGTGTTGATTATTACAATTACCAGCATCCGGTTGATAAGAACGGTGATCTGTTTACCGATGTAACGCTTCAACACCGCATATCCATCTTTAATAAACTCAGCCTTATCCGTAAACATAACCGCGTCGCCTCACTGGCAGCACGTTATTTTTATGAAGACAGATGGGGTGGTGATATGCGCTGGAACAAATCATTCCGCGGCGGCGACAGTCTTTATGGTGAAAGCATTTATACCAACCGCTGGGAGCTGATGGGTAATTATCAATTGCCGCTACAGGAAAAAATATTCCTTTCTTTCTCCGCTACCAGCCACCGGCAGAATTCTTATTACGGCACTACTCCTTATATGGGTGATCAGCGGATCGCTTTCGGCCAGCTTACCTGGGACCATAAAGCCGGTGCCTCGCATAGCTTTCTTACCGGTGCTGCATTGCGTTATAATTATTATGATGATAATTCAACAGCAACAACAGATACGTTAAGCGGAAAAAATGAACCGGAGAAATACCTGATCCCCGGGTTGTTCATACAGGATGAATGGAAACTGGATGCACATCATCTTTTACTGTTGGGGCTTCGTTATGATCATCATCCTGCACATGGAGGGATCATCACACCCCGGCTTGCATGGAAATGGTCGTTGAAAGATCAGCAGGTGTTCCGGCTGAATGCAGGAACAGGTTTCAGGGTAGTCAGCTTGTTTACAGAAGATCATGCAGCGCTTACGGGCGCGCGGGCTGTTAAGATCCTTGAATCATTAAAGCCGGAAAGAAGTTATAATGTCAACCTGAACTATACGCACAACTTCCGCTGGGACAATCTTTCACTTAACCTGGATGCCTCTGCCTGGTATTCTTATTTTACCAACCAGATCATTGCTGATTATGATACTGATCCTAACCTGATCGTTTACCGCAACCTGCAAGGGCATGCTGCATCCAAAGGGTTTACACTCAACATGGAATTGAACAAAGGCCACCGGTTTAAAAGCCTGCTGGGTGCAACTGTGCAAAACGTAAATAAAACAGAAAAAGATGCAGGCGGCCATACTATTACAACCCGCCCTGTGTTAACGGAAAAATGGAGTGGCACATGGTCTATCAGCTATAGTTTTCCTGCAGCAGGCATTACACTCGACTATACCGGCAATATCTACGGTCCCATGCGGCTGCCTTTATTGTCTGACAAAGATCCGCGTCCGGCCAATTCGCCCGTATGGAGCATTCAGAATATTCAATGCACCAAGCTGGTGAATAGCAGGCTGGAAATATTTGCAGGCATCAAGAACTTGCTCAACTGGACGCCTGCTCAAAGCACGCCTTTTATCATTGCCCGGTCGCATGATCCTTTCGATAAGCAACTGGTATATGATGCAGGAGGTAATATCCTGCCCACAGCAGAAAATCCCTATGCATTGAGCTTTGACCCTTCCTATGTGTATGCACCCAACCAGGGAATAAGGGTGTTCGGAGGAGTCAGGTATACGGTGCGTTGATTGTGGACTATTGTGAGTTGACTGTCAGCCAACGAATAATAACCCCCACTTCCGGTCTTTTTCCTATATTCGTCTCGTGAAACGCCTCGCTGGTATACTCTTCATTTCTGTTTACATGCTCGCTTTTGCAGAGTTTCACCAGTTAATGCGCATACCTTTCCTGATAGAGCATTTCAACGTTCATCGCCAGGCTGATCCCGAACTGAGCTTTTCGCAGTTTTTAAACATGCATTATATGGGGCCTGTTATTGTGGACGACGATTTTATGCAGGACCAACAGCTTCCCTTCCGTGATGTGGGTTGCCATACCCTGCTCGGCTCTGCAGTTTGTTCATTTGCACCTCCTTCCTTTATGATCGAGCCGCCGGCAATATCGTCAGCGGAATTTTATAGTTATAATGAGATCAGGAAACCTCAATTCTCCTCTTTCGATATTTTCCAACCTCCCCGCCGTGCCTGATAGCATATAGACATCTATTCTTCACAGGCACAATTTTTTTTGCATGTTAAATTCTATTATTCGCTTTTCCGTAAGGAATAAGCTTATCATAGGTTTATTCACCCTTGCCCTGGTGGTATGGGGAGCAATAAACCTCAGGCAGCTTCCGATTGATGCATTGCCTGATATTACGAGCAACCAGGTGCAGATAATCACTGTATCTCCCTCACTCGCCGCACCGGAAGTGGAGCGGCTGATCACTTTTCCATTGGAACAGGCCAATGCCAATATACCCGGCATAAAGGAAATGCGTTCCATTTCCCGCTTCGGTCTTTCAGTGGTTACCGTTGTATTTTCTGATGAAACAGATATCTACTGGGCCCGCCAGCAGGTCAGCGAGCGGCTTGGACAGGTAAGAACGGAAATACCTGCCAGCGCAGGTAACCCGGAACTGGGGCCGGCCACTACAGGGCTTGGTGAAATATACCAGTATGTGTTAAGGCCGGCAAAAGGATATGAAAGCAAGTATGATCTGACTGAATTGCGTTCCATGCAGGACTGGATCGTAAGGCGTCAGCTGCTGGGCACTCGTGGTGTGGCTGATGTCAGCAGTTTTGGCGGCTATCTGAAACAATATGAAATAGCCGTACAGCCAGACCGGCTGAAGAGTATGAAAGTGACCATTGCGGATGTGTTCAACGCACTGGAAAAAAATAATCAGAACTCCGGCGGCGCTTATATTGAAAAAGGTCCGACCGCTTTATTCATCCGTACGGAAGGCCTAGCCGCTACTACGGGTGATCTTGAAAAAATAGTCATCCGGCATACAGATACAGGCATTCCTGTTTACCTGAGAGATGTGGCTGAAGTAAGAATAGGCCATGCTATCCGCTATGGTGCCATGACCTATAAAGACCAGGGAGAAGTGGCCGGTGCTGTTGTGCTGATGCTGAAAGGCGCTAATGCTTCTGCCGTTATCGAAAATGTGAAAGCAAGGATCAATGAGATAAAGAAAACATTGCCGGAAGGCGTGGTGCTGGAAACATTTTACGACCGTACAAAAATGGTGGATAATGCGATCAGTACGGTGAAGAAAAACCTGCTGGAAGGAGCACTGATCGTTGTTTTTGTGTTGGTGCTTTTCCTGGGCAATCTCAGGGCAGGGCTGATCGTAGCTTCAGTTATACCTCTTGCCATGCTGTTTGCCGTCAGCATGATGAACCTGTTTGGTGTTTCGGGCAACCTGATGAGCCTCGGCGCCCTTGACTTCGGGTTGATCGTTGATGGCGCTGTTATTATTGTGGAAGCAGTGTTGCATCGGATGGTACATGATAAGCGTTTTTCAACGCTGACGAGCCTCACTCCAGCTCAATTGAATGATGAAGTAGAGAGCGCCGCCGGTAAAATGATGAACTCAGCAGTATTTGGCCAGATCATTATCCTGATCGTTTATTTACCCATTCTTACACTCACAGGCATTGAAGGAAAGATGTTTGGCCCTATGGCTCAAACGGTTTCTTTTGCGTTGATCGGCGCCTTCCTGCTGTCTCTTACTTATGTTCCGATGATGTCTTCACTGGTACTGAGTAAAAAGATCAACCATAAAGATACCTGGGCTGATAAAATGATGAATGTATTGCAGCGATGGTACAGGCGCCTGCTGCAAAAAGCACTGGCTTTTCCGAAAACAGTGGTAAGCATATCTGTGATATTATTTGCAATGGCTTTCTGGCTCATGAGTCGCCTGGGTGGTGAATTCATTCCTGAACTGGAAGAAGGTGATTTCGCCGTGGATGCAAGGCTGCTTACAGGGAGCTCATTAACGGAGACCATCCATACCACACAGAAAGCGGTATCTATTTTGCAAAACCGTTTCCCTGAAGTGGAAAAGATCGTTACGCGTATAGGCTCGAGTGAAATACCTACTGATCCGATGCCGCTGGAAATGACGGATATCATGATCACGCTAAAACCGCGTGCTGATTGGGTTTCGGCATCTTCTTTTGATGAGCTGGCAAATAAAATGAGTAAAGCGCTGGAAGAAGTGCCGGGACTTACAGCCGGCTTCCAGTTTCCTGTACAAATGCGTTTCAATGAACTGATCTCCGGTGCACGCCAGGATATTGTTTGCAAGATTTTTGGTGAAAACCTCGACAGCCTCTCTGCGTATGCAGACCGGATAGGTAAGTTGGTTGGCACCGTAAAAGGCGCTGCAGACATCTATATTGAAACGGTAACAGGCCTGCCGCAGATCGTTATCAATTATAACCGCGATGCCATGGCGCATTATCAACTGGATATAGCGGATGTGAACCAGGTGGTTCGCACAGCTTTTGCAGGTGAATCAGCAGGGCTCATTTATGAGAATGAGCGCCGCTATGACCTGGTAGTGCGTCTTCAGGATGAATCAAGAAAGGATATCAATGATGTGCAGCAACTGCTGATCCCTACGCCAACAGGGCTGCAGGTGCCTCTTTACCAGGTAGCAACTGTTGAAATAAAGCAAGGCCCTAACCAGGTGCAAAGAGAAAATGCACAACGCCGCATTATTGTTGGTTTCAATGTAAGGGGCCGCGATGTGGAATCGGTGGTAGATGAATTGAGCGCCAAAGTGAACCAGCAATTGAAGTTCTCTTCAGGCTATTATGTGAAATATGGGGGACAGTTTGAGAATCTCATGGAAGCAAAACAGCGTTTGTCCATCGCTGTGCCTGCTGCATTGCTGCTGATCCTTTTAATGCTCTATTTCGCTTTTGGCTCTTTGAAATACGGCGTGCTGATATTTTCTGCGATTCCATTGTCTGCGATAGGAGGAGTGCTTGCATTATGGATGAGAGGAATGCCTTTCAGTATATCAGCAGGGATTGGTTTTATCGCTTTGTTTGGCGTGGCAGTGTTGAATGGCATTGTGCTGATCGCCGAGTTCAACCGCTTGAAGAAACAGGGCTTGAAAGATGTTAAATTTATTATTATGGAAGGAACGCAGATACGTTTAAGGCCTGTGTTGATGACGGCTGCCGTGGCTTCACTTGGTTTTCTGCCAATGGCACTCAGCAAAAGCGCGGGCGCCGAAGTGCAGCGGCCATTGGCCACTGTAGTGATCGGAGGCCTGATCACTGCAACATTTTTGACACTGGTGGTGTTGCCGGTTTTATATCAATGGCTGGAGCGTAAACGAAAAAGAAGATCACCTGCCGCGCCTGCTGCATTGATCTTATTACTGGTTTGCTCCCAGTATGCCAACGCACAGGAACGCATGCCATTGCAGCAAATGCTTGAGCAGGCCCATACAAACAACCTGAATATACAGGCTGCAAGAAAAGAGTCTGTTTACTGGGAACAATTGCAGACAGGAAAATTTGATCCTTCCAAAACACAGGTGGGTGGCGAGTATGGTGGGCTTAACAGCGTAAAGAATGATACACGTTTTTTCATCAACCAGTCGTTCAGCCTGCCGGTCGTTTATCAAAGGCAGCAAGCATTGTACAATATGCAGGAGCTTGCACAACAGCAGCTTGCTGATTGGAAACAGGCTGAACTGGACAGGGAGATCAAAAAAGTGTTTTATCAACTGGCGGACTGGCAGGAGAGAAGAAAACTGTTGCAAAGACTGGACTCTGTTTACAGCCGTTTCCAGCAATCAGCAGCACTTCGTTTGAAATCCGGTGAATCGAATGTCCTGGAGAAAACAACGGCTGATGCGCATTTGCAACAATTAAACCTGCAACGCCAGCAACTGGAAACAGATATACTGATACTGCAACAGCGTTTGCAATGGCTGATAAACACAGACAGTTTATTATTGCCTGCTTATTCTTCTTTGAAAATGACACCGGTAGTGTTGTTCGACTCTGCTGCTATTGCCACACATCCGCAAGTGAAGTATGCCCGTTCTGAGATCAATACGGCAGCGGCTCAAACTGCTGCTGAAAAAGCAAGGCTTTCTCCTGATATCACCCTGGGCTATGCCAATCAATCCATCATCGGGTATCAAAGCGCTGATGGAGTGAGCCAGCACTATTACGGTGCAGGCAAAAGGTTTCATATTGTAAATCTGTCTCTTGGTATCCCTATTTTCAATTCTGCTGCTAAAGCGAGAATACGTGCCAGCAGGGTAAAGGAAGATATTGCGAGGATCACGACGGCTTCAGTGGAGCAGGCGATCCAAAGCAATCTCCTGCAACTGCAACAGGAATACAAGAAGCAGGAACTGGCTTTGCAATATTATGAGCAAACAGGATTGCAGCAAGCAGAATTGATCATCAACACTTCGAAGCTGAGTTTTCAGAATGGTGAAATAAGCTACCTGGAATGGACGGCGCTTATGAATAATGCTGTATCTATTCAATTGAATTACCTTGACGCCGTCAGGCAATACAATCAAACGATTATTGAACTGGAGTACTTAACCGGAAAATAAAATTTTATGCGTTATATAATTATCTTGATCATACTGGGCCTGACAAGCTCCTGCGGTTCTGAAAAAAAACCAGAAGAGAAGGCGGCTGCACTGCCTGAAAACACAGTGGCGCTTACACCAGAGCAGATCACCAATGCAGGTATTGAAACTGGCCTGGTGCAAAAAAGACCGCTCAACAGCGAATTAAAAGTGAACGGGCTGGTGGACGTACCGCCGCAGAATATTGTGTCTGTCAGCTTTCCTCTCGGCGGTTATTTAAAGAATACAAAGCTGCTACCCGGTGCGCATGTAAACAAGGGGGAGGTGATAGCTATCATGGAAGACCCTGCATTGATCCAATTGCAGCAGGATTACCTGGTAGCCAGGGCTAAACTTCAATACAGCGAAAAAGAATTTGAGAGGCAGAAAATGCTGAATGAAAACAAAGTAAATGCCGATAAAATATATCAACAGGCACAAGCGGATTTTACAGCGCAAAAAGTGCTGGTGAAAGGATATGATGAAAAACTCAGGCTGATCGGCATCAATCCGGCCAGCCTGAACGAACAGAATATCTCCCGCAGTGTGCCGGTATATTCCCCTATCAATGGCTTTGTTTCAAAAGTGAATGTCAACATCGGGAAATATGTAAATCCTTCAGATGTCCTGTTTGAGCTTATCAACCCCGATGATATACATGCAGCACTTACTGTATTTGAGAAAGACCTGGGTAAGATCAAACCCAAACAGAAGGTAATGGTCACTTTTGTGGACGATCCGGCAACCGAATATGAATGTGAAGTGCTGCTGGTTACCAAGAATGTGGATGATAACAGGAGCGCATTGGTTCATTGTCATTTCGAGAAGCAACCTAAGCAGCTTTTACCGGGAATGTTCCTGAATGCCAGCATCAGGGTGAATGAAGCGGAGGTGACGGCTGTTCCCGAAGAAGCGGTAGTGCGCTATGGCGACGGACAATTTGTGCTGGAAGAAACAGGAAAAGGTATGTTTCAGTTACAGGCAGTGGAAACAGGCATTAAAGATCATGGCTGGGTAGAGATTACGGGAAAAAATGAACTGGCAGGGAAAAAGATCATCGTGAAAAACCCTTACCCTGTGATGGCGAAGCTAAAAAATACCGCGGAAGAGTAGGTTTTTATGGTATAAAGCCTGTGGAAATAAACAAATTTTTTTTATCAAAACCACTCCTACATTTGCTGCCCTAATTTTGCAATATGGAGATCAAATACCTGCAGCATATATCTGCTACCCTTAACCTGGGCATTAAGCCCGTGATGAACATCCTGGAGCTGCATGATGGCGGTTCCACCATCCCTTTTATTGCCCGTTACCGTAAAGAAGCAACCGGCAACCTTGATGAAGTGGCGATCGCCAATGTGATTGAACAGATCAAATATTTTAATGAGCTGGAGAAGCGAAAGGAAACTGTCATCAAAACCATTGAAGATGCCGGAAAGATGACGCCGGAACTGAAGAAACGCATAGAAGACACGGTGAATGCTACGGAGCTGGAAGATATTTATCTTCCTTATAAGCCCAAGCGTAAAACAAAAGCTTCAGTGGCGATCGAAAAAGGGCTGGAGCCGCTGGCTAAATTGCTGTTTGACCAGGAAAGCATTAGCGTCGAAGAGGAAGCTGCTAAATATATCAATGAGCAGGTAAAAGATAAAGAAGAAGCATTACAGGGCGCCAGGGATATCATGGCAGAATGGGTTTCTGAAAATGAACAGGCGCGTAATATTGTCCGCAAACTGTTTACAGAAGATGCAGTGTTCTCTTCCCGCGTGCTTACTTCCAAAAAAGAAGAAGCAGAAGCGCAGAAATACCGTGATTACTTCGATTTCAAAGAACCACTGGCTGATAGCCCTTCTCACCGCATCATGGCAATACGCCGTGGAGAAAAGGAAGGCTTCCTTATCATGAACATTGATGTGGATAAGGAAACAGCAAACGAATCCTTAAAAAGGACTTTCCTGAAAACATCAGGACCGGTTGCCCAGCAGGTAAGCCTGGCTATCGAAGATTCTTTCAGCCGCTTACTGAAGCCTTCCATTGAGACGGAATTCCGTATGAGCAGCAAGACCAAGGCTGATGAAGAAGCGATACGCGTATTTGCGGAAAACCTCCGCCAGTTATTGCTGGCATCGCCGCTGGGACATAAAAGAGTGCTGGCGCTGGACCCGGGTTTCCGTACCGGTTGCAAACTGGTTTGCCTGGATGAGCATGGTAATCTCCTGTACAATACAGCTATCTATCCGCATGCACCACAGAATGACTGGCAGGGTGCAGTCCTGACCATAAAAGAACTGGTGGCCAGATATGATATACAGGCCATCGGTTATGGAAACGGCACAGCCAGTAAGGAAACAGAACAACTGGCAAGGGGAATTGACTTTGGAAAACAGGTCTCTGTATTCATGGTCAACGAAAGTGGTGCATCCATTTATTCCGCAAGTGAAGTGGCAAGGGAAGAATTTCCCGATCAGGATGTAACCGTAAGAGGCGCGATCAGCATTGGACGCCGTTTGCTGGACCCTTTGAGCGAACTGGTAAAGATCGATGCCAAGAGCATTGGTGTTGGGCAATATCAGCATGATGTGAATCAGAACCGTTTAAAAGAAGCGCTGGACCAGGTAGTGGAAAGCTGTGTGAACTTTGTGGGAGTAGACCTGAACACAGCAAGCAAACACCTGCTGATGTATGTGTCTGGCTTAAGTGCTACGGTAGCAAAGAATATTGTTGAATACAGAACAAAGAATGGCGGATTCAAAAACCGTGAAGAGTTGAAGAAAGTGACGATGCTTGGACCGAAAGCGTTTGAGCAGTGTGCCGGCTTTCTTCGTGTGCCGGGAGCCGCCAATCCGTTAGATAATTCAGCTGTTCACCCTGAAAGCTATCATGTGGTGGAAGCTATGGCGAAGAAGGCAGATAGCACTGTGCCTGAACTGATCGGCAATGCAAGTCTCCGCAAAGGATTGAAAGCTTCAGAATTTGTGACAGAGACCATCGGGCAGTTCACTATTGAAGACATTTTGAAGGAGTTGGAAAAGCCTGGCCGTGATCCGCGTGCTGCTATCGAAGAGTTCCGTTTTGCAGAAGGAGTAAGCACTATGGAAGACCTGAAACCAGGAATGAAAATTCCCGGTATTGTAACGAATATTACCAATTTCGGTGCTTTTGTGGATATAGGTGTAAAACAGGATGGGCTGGTTCATATCTCTCATCTCAGCAACCGCTATATCAGCGATCCGAATGAAGCGGTGAAACTGACGCAGAAAGTGATGGTAACAGTGCTGGAAGTTGATCCCGCACGTAAAAGGATTTCTTTATCCATGAAAGATGGAGCAGATCAATCTTCTTCTTCGAGAGGAGGAGGCCGTCAGGAAAACAGGCCCTCTAAACCTGGAAATAAACCGGCAGCGCCGGCAAATCCATTCCAGGCAAAGCTGGCGGAGTTGAAAAAGAAGTTTGCGGATTAATGATGTACTGTAAGTAAAGTTTTTTCTATTGTCACCCCGGCCCTGGTTCAGTAAGTGTACTGGTTTAAAGAATATAAGAGCCGGGGTCTTCCAGCGCTGCACTTGCTTCAGACCTGTAAGGCATTATTGCTTAGAAAATACTGCAGATGGGGAGACCCCGGATCTTAGCGAACTATAGTAGCGAGCTTATTAAACCTGGTCCGGGGTGACAATGGAAAGGTTATTAGGATATGGCACATTTTATATCTCGAATTCCATTATGAGATATAATCTTCCCTCACCGGATTAAATACATCGATCAGTTTACAATCTGTTTTTGCTATAGCAGAATGAAGTGTATCGGAAGGAATAACATGGACCATTCCTGCCGTTAAGGAATAAGGCTTTCCCCCGATCATCATATCCAATTGCCCTTCTATGATATAAGTGATCTGTTCCTGCGGATGCTTATGTTCTGCCAGTTGGCTCCCTGCTTCGATCTCAACCAGCCCAAGCGTCATTCTTTCTCCATGGGCATAATAACCTGTAAGGCCAGGCGCCAATGCCTTGGGTTTCATATCTTTTATGAGAGACATACTCCTGTTTTATTTATTCGATTCAAAAAGGCAGTAGCTTCCGCCCACCCATTCTTTGTCCTTATTATAACGTACGCCGATCATCTTGCCTTTACTTAAGCGGGCCAGGTTATTGGCAGGCACAGGCCTTGCTGTCCCGTCTTTCCAGAAATAGAAGATCCGGATCTCTGCTTTGGCAGGCACATCAGGTGTCTGGATCACATCGGCATATTTCACTTTGCGTTGCAGTATCCAGTTCTCGGGGTCCTTGATGCTCTCAACATCTTTGGCGGTCACATCTATCACCACTCCCTGCCCGGCAAATGAGAACAGTGGCTTCAGTACATAGTTCTCCAGGTCTGTCGGCAGTTGTTTTATCTCATTCAGGAAAAAAGTAGCCGGCACATAAGGATGACGGATAAAGGGAAGGGTGAACTTGCTGATCCGGTAAAACCAGGAGGGATGCGGGATCCATTCCACGTCCAGTTCTTCAAAGAATATTTTTCCCTTCTCCTGCACTTCGGGTGATTGTTGTTGCAGATCATCAAAGATCACCCGGTTGTATATTCTTTTAACGGCTGTTTTTTTACCATCCCTCAGGTAAAACAATTTTTTCCCCTCCCTGATCAGTTCGGTAACACAAACAGGCTGAATACCTAAATATTTTTCTGTACAATAGAAATCAACGCGGGTTTTCTGCTGATGCGGGAATATCTCCAGCAGGATAACATTTTCAGGAGAATGATCTCCTACAATAATTTCTTTCAGTAATTGCAGATAGGTTTCTTTTGTGTGGCCGCCAAGGTAAGCAGAGAAGCCTTCGGGAACAGGGAAATGATTCCTGCACACATCATCGAGCAATACTTCGTAAGCAAACAGGGTAGGGAAGCCTTGCATTTCGATCAGTTGCGGCTCATACTCTCCTTCGTTGTTAATGCATATCCCAAAATCGAATGCGATAAACTGGGAATGACTTGTTTCTCCGGGCACATGCAGGGAAGGAGGAATGGCCTTGTCAGTTATTTTCTTAAATGAAGGGCCTGTAATAATATCTACAATGGTTTCACAGGCATCCAGCATTTTTTCCTTGAAGCTATTGGGAATAAAAACTGGCGTTTCTGCCACCCGGAATTCGATGGCGCCGGGATAAACATTGTGTAACTCTTTCAGGAACGCTTCGTACGTGGCGGTTGTGAACTTCTCGTTGAATTGCTTACGGATGCTTGGTATCATGTATCACCTGCTTTTGTTTGAGGAAGATACTTAATCCGGTTGAAAGAAAATGCAATGGCTTATGCCATTTCCGGTATTCCGGACCCTACACCTGCCAGTTGACCGATAGCATTGTTCAGGAAATTCGGCAATACATGAGCATATGTCCACCTGATCTTGTCCGGGTCGTTCAACTGCTCCAGCATACTGGCCAGTTTTTCCTCTCCATGATTTTCGATCACTGTTTTCTTCCGCTCTTCTGTTTGCAGGTGAAGGCTCATGCCTTGTGCATCTGCTTCAGGATGGAACTGGGTGCCGATCATGTATTCATTAAAGCGGATCCCCATCACAGCTCTTTCATAAGGAACATGGGGTCTGCTCTTTTCGATGCATAATATTTCACCGCCCATGTCTTCCAAAAGGCCATGGTTGGGTTGTATCACCTGGTAGTCACGGCTGTCTACTGCATAAAAAGGATCACGGAGGCCATCAAACACAGGCTCTTCATGTCCGGCTGGCAGCATGTGTACAGGAAAAACGCCAAAAGCGGTAGACCTTCTTTTGCAAACCAATCCTGCGTTAAAATAACGGCAGGCCAATTGGAAAGAATGGCAAATAAAGAAGATATGCTTTTTTTGTGAGTTGTCGGGATTGCTGTTCCAGCGCATGATCTCTTTTACCCATTTGCACCAGGCAATATCCCAGTCGTCAAACCGGCTGGAGAGCGGATCACCGGGGCCACCACTTGAAATATAGATATCGTAAGAAGTGTCGGGAACTTCGTTTTTCAGGCGCACATCAAACTCGGTGGATTGGACAATGAGATCGTTTTGTTCCGCCCAGTCTTTAATGATCTGGCGGATACAACGCATCCCCTGGTTGGCTTGTCCTTCATACAGGTCGAGAATGGCTATACGGACTGATCTGTTTTCATTCCAAATCATCCGGCAAACATACAAAAATTAGCTGAGAGAGGGTAGAGGGCTGCGGTCATCTCTTTTCGTACACCTTTTCCCCACCCAGATAGGTTTTGAGTACCTGGAGCTGAAGCAGTTCCTGTTCGCCGGCTTTCATAATATCCTTATCGAGGATAATAAAATCGGCCAGTTTACCTGCTTCCAGGCTGCCTTTTTCATTTTCTTCGAAATTGGACCGTGCTGCCCAGATGGTCATACCGCGGAGGGCTTCCTGGCGGCTGAGTGCATTCTCTGTCTGGAACCCTTTCTCCGGCCAGCCTTTGGCATCTTTGCGCACTACGGCTGCATAAAATGTTTTAAAAGGAGAAATATCTTCCACGGGAAAATCGGTACCAAGCGGAAGCCAGCCGTTTTGCTGTAGCAATTGTTTATATGCGTAAGCGCCTTTTACTCTTTCTGGTCCCAATCTTTTTTCAGCCCAGTACATATCTGAAGTGGCATGAGTGGGCTGCACAGAAGGAACGATGGAGGAAGCGCCGAAGAGATCGAAATCTGCAGGGTTCACTACCTGTGCATGTTCAATACGCCAGCGCCGGTCATTTTTGCCATGCAGGTATTTATTGTAGATGTTCAGGATAGTACGATTGCCGCTATCGCCGATCGCATGTGTACACATCTGGAAATCACGCTGAGCGATCCAACTGGCCACTGAATCAAAATGTGCAGGTTCGCTTAACAGGAAACCGTAATGTCCGGGTTTATCGCTGTAAGGCTGCAGCAGACAGGCTCCTCTTGATCCGAGTGCGCCATCGCCATACACTTTAAAGCCTCTTACATGCAAGCGGCTGGTACGGATGATTCCTTTTTTCTCAAGATAATCGAAGTTGCTTTTTTTATCGCTCAGCATCACATAGAGGCGCATTTTAAGATCGCCATTGTCTTGCAGTGCTTTGATCTGATCAACCGTATTATAGTCTAAGCCACAATCATCGATCGTAGTAAGGCCGACCGCAAAGCAATTGTGCTCTGCCTGTTGCAAAGCAGCTTTGAATTGTTCGCTGCTGGGGGCAGGGACTTTGGCCGACACAATATCCACGGCATTATCAACCAGTATACCTGTCATTTTTCCTTTGCTGACCTCTATTTCTCCACCGGTCAGTTTATCACCAGGTTTGACACCGGCAACATCGAGTGCTTTTTGGTTGGCGACCGCAGCATGGCCGTCAATCCTTGTCAGCAATACCGGCTGATCGGGGAAAAGTTCATTCAGCTTTTCATTGCTGGGAAATTCTTTTACGTCCCAGTCGTTCTGGTCCCAGCCGCGCCCGATGATCCATTGGTCCCTGGGCAGGTCTTTGGCAAAATCGCTGACCCGATGGAGTATATCTTCCCAACTTTCAGTACCGGTCAGGTCAACGGTCAGCAGACCTGTTCCATAACCTGTGAAATGGGCATGCGCGTCAATGAAACCCGGGTAGATGAATTTGCCCTGGGCATCTGTTGTTTCGCTGGCTTTGTATTTTTTCTCCAGATCTTCCCTGCTGCCTGTTGCCAGTACGATCCCATCTTTTATCACCATTGCTTCGGCAGTGGAAAAAGAAGAATCCACAGTATAAATAGTGGCATTGAAAACAAGCAGGTCAGCTTTCTGTTTGGCAGTGCAGGATAACAGGGATAAAGCAAGGGCAATCGCCAGGAATTGTTTTTTCATCTCGTTTATTTTAAAAGAAAACAGGTGCTGGTAAAAAGGGTAGTGGGTAGCAAGATAACTATTTAATAATTATTCCTTTTCTCTTCCTCGCTTTGGCGTTTGGCTTCTTCCAGCTTTCTTCTCTTTTCTATTTCCGCATTATTCCTTGCCGTGTCCCAGTACTGCTTTCCATAGCTCACAAAGAGCTCGCTTCCGGGAAGGATATCTACCCTGGCTTTAATATAAATGCGGCCATTCAGTTTTTTGAAGATGCAATTGTTGTTTATCCCCGGCACCTGTTTTATTCCTTTTGCGTCGTTGGCATACCTGGCGAGGGCTTTAGGGGTAGGTCCTGCATCGATTACATGACGGCTGCTGAGATAATAGATATAATCGTTATGGATCTGATCTCTTACTGCCTCCCAGGTAGTAACTACGCCTTTATATTCAATCACGAGGGAGCCGCTTGGTATGAATACCCTGGTAAACAGGCCAAGTCCTGCGCCGGGTAGCTGCGAGGTTTTGATCTCCAGGTATTGCGGTTTGATCGTCATGATCAGCAAATGTAGGAAGGATAGGCTTTGGTGCCTATCCATGCCGTCAATCAACCAATTCATGATTAGTGATCCAGATCATCTTGATAGCATGGTTATTTTAGCTTAAGTGAGAACGGAATGATTTGCTATGTGATAAAAAAAATAAAGGCAGGGCTTAGTTGGTCTTGAACAAAACCGACTTGTTAAAACAGAAAACTGCTAGCATGAATATTTCTGTATGCGAATGGCAAGCCTTACCAAACAACCTAAATCTCTATGCAATCTTTTTTCTTTATTCATTTGAAAAAGAAATTTGTACGTATCGATGTAAAGGATATTCGTTATGTGTTATCGATAGCTCATCATGTGAAGATCTGCACAGACCAGGGGATATTCATTCCACATTTGAGCTTGAAACAACTGGAGACCATCCTTCCTGGCGATTCTTTTTCCCGGGTAAACAGGGGTACGCTTGTTGCGCTTGACCGGATCATTTCATTCGATAAAGATGAGGTTTTGTTGAAGGATGTAAGATTCTCTTTCAGCGATAAATACCGTAAAGAACTGGAAAGCAAAATCACCGTGATGCTGCACCAGGAAAGTAGTTCGACTAAAGACGCACGTGCTGCTGCGAAAAAAGGCCGGGCTGGTAATGTATAAAGGCGACTTGTTTCTTTGAAAGACAAGAAATGTGAATTATGAATAGTCATACACGCACAATATTTCGTTCCCACTTAGTGTGGTTCCCGGAGGGAGTGTCTACTCCCTCTTATTTAAATTTTTTCCCAAAGTAGCTATCTGTACTGCTGAAACTAATTGATGACTGCATGAGCCACCGGATATGCTCATGCAGCCAATCAGGCAATCCATGCATTAACCTTCCACCTTTTATTCCATGAAAATATCAACCCGTAAAATAATTGTTCAATTAATTGCTGCCTTGCTTATTTTTCTATTTGCCTATGCTTCACTAAGCAAGCTGCTTAATTTTAAAACATTCCGGTTCACATTAGGGCAAATGCCGGTTATAGGGTCTTATGCAGCTTCTGCTACTGTACTGATCCCTGCCATGAACCTGCTGGCTGTTTTACTTCTGCTGCTCCCGCCCACCAGGAGGGCGGGCCTGTTTTATTCTTTTTTCCTGCTGACAGGCTACACCGGCTATATCGGTTATGTGTTACTGAGCTTTCAGCAACTTCCCTGTTCCTGCAATGGAATTGTGCCCTGGTTATCGTGGCCCCAACATTTCTGGTTAAACCTGGTCATAGTAGCGCTGATCATTATCAGCCTGCTGCTGTCCAAACGCTTTATTGCAATAAATCCATCTGCATTGGCCAATGCGGATAACAGGGAAAGCCGAAAACCTGTATAACAGAGTAGGCGTAATTAAACCAAACGATTCTATATGAAAAAGTATTTATTAGGTGTAACAGCCTTATTGATGGCTGTTGGTTTGAGTGCATATACGGCACCCCCGAAAAAAAAGATTGTTGATCTTTATTGGTTTGTAGTAAAGCCAGGCTATGGCATGCTCTCAGGGTTTAGCAATACGATGGTAGATTTCCATTCCAAAGCTGATGTAGTGCCCACCGGGGTTTGCATGGTTTGGCCCTGGACTTATAAATGTGTAATTGGGTTTGATCCTGCTGATGTTGATAAAGTTAATAATAAATTGTTGCCTGGTTCGTATTTCCCTGTGGCGATAGGTGAGAAAAGACCAACATTCTGATTTAATATTGTCCGCCAACGGTTCGCCTGAGGCGGACAATGCTTATAATTGGAGCTGCAAGCCTGCAATAACAGTTCTTGGTAAAGAATATGAATAAAAACTTTGGATCTCCGGATCGCTTTGTTTAAATGAAGTAAGTGTAAGGATGTTTTGCATTTGAAGATAAATTTTAAGCTGCCTTAGCCCGGTTCTTTTCAACTTATCTTTTTGGAAAGAATAAGAAAAGAAGAAGTTTCTAAAACGGATATAGGAAGCATTACTGTAAGATGCACCGGATAAGGTGAACAGATATGATGTAAGTGCTGCCGGCGAATTTTCGAGAACTGTTAATCTTTGCATATCCGATAAGTGTCCCGGGTATTGCCAGTGATCAGGCATTTCCCTTGGTTGATTTCTTGCTAAACCTGCGGGATAATAATTTATCTGCCGGAGGTAATTGACCCCTTTCTGCTTTCTGAACTCAATAAACAACCCGAATTCGGATCTCTTATGAGAAACCATATTTTGAAAGCCTCCATAAAACCGGGGATATGTATCCGTTAATGTAAGAGAACTTAAATCGAAAGTATATAATCCTGAGGACCCATTCATGCCTGCAAATTTTATCAATGGTAACGTGCCCAGCGATTGACCTGGAATATACCGCCCCGAGTATAAACTATTTTCAATACCAGGAAAAGATTTTAGCTTGTTTTGAGGCATGGATAGATTCAAGGCTGCACTCCATCTCGTGTTTTTTGAATGGACGGGAGTTGCTTCGATCATTATCTCCCATCCTTTGTTTTGAACAATAGCAGGAAAATTAGCAATATATCTTGCAGTGTCTGCCTGCGATAATGATAACTGGCTTATCAGTTGGTCTGATGACTGATGCCGGTATTTTGAGATACCGATATATACCCGGTCTTTTAAAAATCCCAGGTCAAGCCCGGCTTCTGATTTGCGGGTAGTTGACCAACTAAAACCTGCATCTGCTAACGATCCGCTGGTTAAACCCTGGTTGCTGAAATAATTGGGCAGGAAATACCATGCGTTCAGGTAATGATAATAACCGATATTGTCATTACCTGAATTCCCGTAAGACAAACGGAGCTTGCCGAAACTGATCCAGGGCAGCCAATGTCTGATGATTTTTTCATCAGAAAAAACCCATCCTGTTGCAATGGAGAAGAAATTTCCAAATCGCTTGCCCGGACTGAACCTGCTTGATCCTTCCCTTCTTGCTGTAAGATTAAGAAGGTATTTTCCTGCATGTTGCAGGTTGAATCTTCCAAAGAAACTTTTGTAATCATAATTATTGGATATTGCCCTGCTTTTAGTAAGTTCTGCGGGTTCAAGCATAAACCTGCTGCTTTCAAAGCTCAACTTGTTTTGCTGTATCGTTGCGCCGGCGAGCATTGTGAAATTAGTATACCCCAGCAGTTTCTTATATTCCCATTGAGGTTCTATTAGTTTTGTCTGATAATCTTCTTTTCCCAAATTAAAATAACCACGTTCTCCCCTGTCAGGATGAAAGGAGGAAGCTGGAAATAAAGCTGTCTCATTTGTTTTGTAACTGCTATACCCTGCATTCAGGAGAAGCTTTAAGCCGGCAGTGATTTCATAGCTTAGGTTGAAATGGGAGATGAGGTTATACGTTTTGATAACATATGGCTGCTTTAATAATCCAACAGGATTGTTTATCAGATCAACGTCTTTATACTTCCAGTTTACCAGTCTTTCTTTATTTAATAAAACCGGGTAATTAGGTGGAAGAGTTGCTGTCTGCAGCAGTACCGGAGAGCTGGCAGAGCGATTATTCCCCAGTGTATAATAAAATGAACCTTCCATTATCAGCCGTTGATTAATGGACCTGTATCTCAGGAAATTGTTCAGGGAAACCTGTTTGTTATAGAAATCACCTTTCAGCAGGGATGATTCATTTCTGTAGCCAATGCCGGAAACAAAACTCAGGCGGCTGTTTCCTCCTGACAACCTGGAATGAACATTTGTGACAGGCGCTGAAGCGTGAAAAAAATACTTATTCCAGTTGGTATACCTTGTGCTGTCAAATATCAGCAAGTCTGGTGCATAGTCGATCCCGCCAGGGATGGAACCTGGTTGAAGACCGTCCATTGCGAACGCTTCTTTTCTTAAATCAAGATACCCTTTTGTATTCAGCATCGTGGGGCGGTAAGTTGCAATGTTTAAGCCCGTACTTATATCCATAAATAATCCTGTCTTTCCTGGTTTTGGTTGCCTGGTAGTGATCAGGATGATCCCATTCGCAGCCCTTGATCCATAAATGGCAGTCATGTCTCCATCCTTCAATACTTCCACACTTTCGATATCTGCCGGATCGATACTGCTGAATGGACTTATTCCTCCATTGGGGTTCTGATAGATTTCCAGGTTGCCTGGAGAAGCCAGCGAACTGAATTGATTGACATTATTATTCTGTGGTGCAAAGGGTACTCCATTGATAATGATCAATGGGTTATCGTTTGGGGCAATACCATTATTGATAAGCGGATTTGGATTGATGGAATTCTGTCCTCTTATCTGCGTCGTGAATGATGCACCCGGCGCTCCACTTGTAGCGGTGATCAATAATCCTGGCACACGACCCTGCAATGCCGGGAGCAGATTGCCGGCCGGTTGATTTGCCAGTTCCTTGCTCCTGATCCTGTTAATATTTCCCGTGGCAAGCCTCCTGGTTGTGCGCCCATAAGCTATGATGATGGTTTCATCCAGCTCTTTTACTTCTTCATCAATGCTTATTTCAAGATATCGCCTCTCATTAATGGTAAACAGTACCGGCCTTATTTCTGCCCCGCTGATCTGAATTACAGCATTAAGTGAGTGATAGGACAGGGAGAAACCACCGTATTGATCTGTTGTTGTAATTGAAGGTTCATTTTTCACCTGTACTGTTGCCCCGGCCATTGCCTGGCCAGACGTGCTGATCACCCGCCCATTGACAACACGTGATGTGTTGCGGCCTGCATCTTTTTTTATAAAAAGGATGATGAAATGATCATCTATTGTATAACCAAGAGGCGATCCGTTCAATTGTTCATTCAATACCTCAAACATGTCCCTATTGACCGCGTTAATGCTGACCGGAGGTAAATATTGCAACTGCTCTTTTGTACAGATAAAGGAATAGTCAGTTTGTTGCTCAATCTGTTTTAAGAATTGCCTGAAAGGGGCATCGGTTAGAGAAAGCCTGACCTGTTGCGCACCCGCACAATGGCTTGTCAGCCATGCTGTGAATGACAGGATAAGCAGTTTCATTCCCGTGATTTTTCCGTTGTCCTTTAGTGTGTATGCTGGCGCAGACATTTGCAGTATGTCGCCTTTTCTTCGGTTGGGCAGGATTAGTCGAGAGAAAATTTTTTACGCAGCGCTCCCGGCGAGAAGTCATAATGCTTTTTGAACATGGTTATAAAATTGCTGGTCTTTTCGTAGCCAAGCATATAAGCTACTTCTTTAACACTGATCGGTTGCTGATCAAGCAGGTGCCTGGCAAGTTGCATTTTCTTTCTCAGGTAAAATTCATAGATGCTGATACCATATACTTTCTTGAAGTTCCTTTTCAAAGTTGATTCGCTCAATGCAACCTGTTTGGCTATTTCTTTAATGGAAGGAAGATTCTTGTCGAGATATTCATCCAGTATTTTTTCTACTGCAAGCATTTTTGCATGCAGTTGTATGTTGCTTTCTTTATTATCATGCGACTGGATGGTTAGCAAACGCCTGAATATATCATGCAGGATGGAAAGTGTTTTGGTCCTTGCATAGAAGGGGTCGACCCGCTCCCTGCTCATCAGGTCCTGCATGTCTCCGAGGCTGTGGTGCATGGTGAATGAAGCTTCTTCTGTAAACAGCAAAGGTTTTTTATCATAAAAAAGGTCGTGAGCCTGGAATAAAAGATCAGGATCTGCATCTCTGAATTCCCGGAACACCCATTCGGCAGATATATTAATGACAAGCGCTTTGATCTTGTGACCTGGCAGGAAAGTATAAAAGAGCGGGTGTTCGCCTGCCATAAATATCATATCGGGAAGAACAGTCCCTTCTTTTTTTCTTACCTGGAAATGTTTAGGGCTTAATGATGCTATAATAGTAAAGAATCTTCCGGTTGCCGGACGCAAGGGAAGTTTTTTGAATTGCCTCACTCCATTCACCTGGAGGTCCCAGGCCATTACGTGCAGGCCGTTATTGGTGTCTGTAAGTTTAATGATCCCGCTTCCTTCGTTCACTGGCAGGCTGATCGTGTTATTAACAGGATCTGTGTTGAAAATGCGTGCAAGCTCTTTAAAGAAAATTGCCGCATCAGGTTGTGTGGAAGCACCACGCAACTTTTGGTAGGCGGTTAACAATTTGTGCACAGGAAAAGATTTAATGGTATTGAGTTGTAACTACAATACCAAAGTACCATCAAGTTAAGAGTTTATCAATAGGTGTTTTGTCTTACTATATAACCATTAACGACAATTGGACTCATCCGGGCATTGATTGAACTGATAGAGGCATAAAAGGATAAAACAGAAAAATACTTTTACGATATAATACATGTCTATCCAATCAACTTCATTATTTAATCAACAAGATTAAATTCCTGTCACTAGGAAAACCAGTCTTTTTTTACCATCCAATATTTTGATTAGAGAAAGCAATGGGAATATCACCCGGGTTGCCAGCTACCCTTATGTTTACTCTTGTATGCTTTCATCTTTTCCGAAAGGCCATCATTTTAACCTTAAATCCTGGAATATGAAAGCAAAGTTCTACACGGCAACACTTGCCTTTTTATTTAGCTTATTACAAGCCACAGCCCAGCAAATTTCCCCCAAACCTCCTTTACGACCGGAAAGTGCCACAGATGGATGGTATTCCAACGCGGCAGCCTGGATCAAAGACTTCGAGTATGATTTCCGTCCATCGCACAATCGTACTTTTCATGTAGTCAATCCGGCTAACCGTGCTGCATTTCTTATCCGGCCCAATGGTTACACAGCCAGTTCCATGAAGCTGAAAGCGGATGATGCTGACTGGAATGTTGCGTTTACGTTGCAATCAGTGGGACGGAATGAGGCTCCGTTTAAATTTACTATCCCTAGGAAAACTGAGAAAAGCAATAGCACATTAGTACAACACTTCGGTTTTGCCGATGTGGAGTACAAGAATGACGTCAATGGCTTGCGGCAAAATTTCATTATCCATGAAAATCCGGGAGGGGAGGGACACCTGAAAATAAAAATGTCCCTCCAATCCCGTTTAAGCGCAAAACTTGTAAATGGCCAACAGTTGGTGTACGAAAGTGAGTCTGGTGAAAACCGTACAAAACTGACCTATGACGATCTCAAAGTATGGGATGCCCGGCACCAGGTTTTGCCCGCATATATGGAACTGGATGAAAAAGGTCAGCAACTTTCACTGGTTGTAGACGACAGAAATGCGGTTTATCCTGTAACAGTGGACCCGCTCAACAGGACCCCTGAATGGACAACTTCTGCTGACGGTGTTTTGCCTGCTTTACTGACCACGCTTCAATTGCAGGTCCAGAGCTTGTATGGTTACACCGTTGCAGGTATAGGAGATATTAATAGTGATGGCTACGATGACGTAGCTGTAGGTGCGCCTGGGATGGCTGATGTGGTATCAGGTACCGGCGGCCTTCTGGGAGTAGGTGCAGTATTCATTTATCATGGTTCAAGTACTGGTTTGTCTACTACCCCTGATCATGTATTGCAACCCAGTGTAGGAATTGGCGGTGGTTTATTCGGGATCAGTATATCAGCCGGTGATGTAACCGGTGATAATGTACCCGATATTGTGGTGGGTGCTCCGTTGGAAACTATAACACTTAATTTCAGCGGACCAAATATCAGCGGACAGGTAGGCCGGGTCTATCTTTATGATGGAGCAACTCTGGCGAGTGCTTTCCCTGGCTATACACTTAGTCTGAGTTTATCTACTGCAGAACTGACCTCCACAACTATTACGCTTAATGCGCTATTAGGTTTTTCTGTAGCTGTAACAGGTGATATGAATGGCGATGGCAAAGGCGAGATCATTGCTGGTGCGCCTACCTATGCGAGAGTTTCAGGACTCAACAGCGTAAAGACCGGCGGCGCTTTTGTGTACCTCAGTAACCCTGCCAATACATTTACAACGATCCGTTCACTGGAGCCCCCCACGGGTAGTCTGCTTGGCCTTGGGGCTACAGTGCAGAGTCTTGTAGAAGCATTGCCGCTTGGTAGCACCTTGTGGCTGGTAGCAGGCCCCTTACTTACTCCTCTATTGAACGGACAGATCGAAGGACTTTTATTCGGGTATAGTGTGGATGGTATCGGTAATTATACAAGCGATGGGATCAGTGATGTAGTGGTAAGTGCTCCTGCAGGAGTTAACCTGGGCTCACTTACCAGTGGCCTTAGCTTGGCTTCCGTCGTGTCCAATCTTCTTTCAGGCCAGGTGCTGGGGGGCTCTGCTTACGTCTTTGCTGGCGACGGTGCTGCCACAGGAGTAAGTACATCGCCTGCTGCAAGATTGCAGGCTAATCCCTCCGGCCTTTTAAGCAATGCGGCCAATCTTTTTGGTTATTCAGTGCGCGGTGTGGAAGATGTAGCCGGTGCCAAGAATGGCAATATTCTGATCGGCGCACCTTTGTCAAGCGTACTGAGCAATATCGTGGGAGGCCTGCAATTAAAAGCGGGTACATTGAGTGTGTTTGCCAAACAAACCGGTGCTACCAACCCCAGCACTCCCATTGCTGCTATTCAGACATTAAATTCACCACGTTCAGCTTCCCTGCTTACGCTGTTGCAAGGATCAGGTCAGATCCTCGATCTGTCCGCAATGTATGCCGCGAGCATTGACAACACGATGGACGTGGATTGTGATGGTTTTGCTGATATTATTGTCGGCGAACCTTTATCTACCAATGTTCCCCTGATAGGAGCCAATGTAACAGGTGGCGCTGCCTATATTTACCGGGGCCAGGCGGGGGGCACTTATTTGCCAACGCCTGTATGGTCGGTAACCCCTACTGTTTCACCCTTACTTGGTACTAACGCTACTTCCCTCGTGGGTTACAGCGTTGCAGGTGCAGGCCGGACAAACGGCGCTACACAGCTGATCCGTTCTATTGTAGGTGGCCCTGCCAATACACTTGATTTTGGTGTTGGTTTATTGAACCTTGGTAATACAGTTAGTACCGTGCTTGGCTTCACAACGGATAACAACGGTATCGGTAAAACATACACTTTCAACAGTAACCTTTGCGGATCAGGTACATTGCCTGTTACCCTCCTTAATTTCAAAGGTGAAAAAGCAGACAGCAAAGTGAAACTTGAATGGACAACAACAGATGAGATTGAGCTGAACAGATATGAGCTGGAACGCAGCACGGATGGTATCAACTTCTCTGTTATCGCAGTAGTATTTACCAAAGGTGAACAGAAGAATGTCTATACCTACTTTGATGAACGGCCGGCTTATGGCAGTAATTATTATCGCCTGCGTATGGTGGATGATAATGCCAAATTCACTTATTCCAATACGGCGCTGGTTCAATTCGGTGAAAAACTGTCTGGTTTGATAACCGCAGCACCTAACCCTGCACGCCAGCAGATCAATATCCGGTTAACGGGGTATGAAAAAGGCAATTATATCCTGAGGCTTTATAATACGGCCGGCGTGTTGCTGGAGATGAGAAAAGTGAATCTTCTCGAACATCAGCAAACTGAAGTATTGAACCGGAAAGGCGATTTGCAACCCGGCATATATATGGCAACACTTCATGATGAGAATAATAACAAAGTGGGAACGGTTCGGCTGATCTTTAACCGGTAATGACAATGTGAGTACTGAGAGTAAAGGGGGCGCTTTTTGGCGCCCCCTTTCTTTATATATGTACATAAAAAAAGGGCTGGATAGACATCCTGCCCCGTTTAAAATCCAATATCCTATGAAAAACCAGTGCAAGAATACGACGGTGTTTTGATTCCTGCAATACTATTTAGACAGATAGTGGATAAAATGAAGTGAAAAGGTTAAAAAACGGTATGAACCGGAGTTTTTTAACCTTTTCATGCAAATGTTTCCCCTTTCTTCCGGGAAGGGGAAACTCTTTTAGCTGACAGTTTATTATCGATCAGTAAAAAAGGAAAGCAACCTGGGCCGCAATAGATTTAGGCCTCTTGCTTTTTGTGCCCTGACTGTACAGGGTGATATGGCCAGTTCTTTCGCTACGTCTCCTGTTTTTTTGCCTTGTACATACAGCAACTGGAATATCTGCCGGCAACGGGGCGGCAGTTCCCTGATGGCTTTATGCATTAACCGGAGTGTCTCTATCCTGACCATACAGGTGTGATGGTCTGGCTCCTGGACAGCCGGTAACTGATCAGGTAAGGAAATGGCCCTGTTTTTTTGTTGCCACTGCTGCCAGCGGAAAGCGTCCCTTTTGGCAACGGTGAACAGATAAGCCCTGATGGCATTGGCTGAACTAAACTGCTGCCGGTAATGCCATGTTTTGACAAATGCTTCGGAAGCTATTTCTTCTGAAACAGCTTTATGCTTTATCAATGAATCAATGTAAGTGCATAACGGGACGTACCAGGCGGTGAAAAAGGTTTTTATTCCTTCCATGTCCCCTTGCTGAAAAGCCAGTGCATAGCTTTCCATATTCCTGCCCGAGAAATCCGTTTTCATGATGATGATCTTAATGGTGAGCAATAAGACAGGAGAAAAATGAAAGAAGCGTAGGGCTCAGCAGCAATTCCGTAATAAGATTCTTCAGCCTGCCGGGGACCTGGAAGTTTAACTGCTTTAATATATCATGATAACCCCGGGCAAAGGTAATTATTTTCTGATTGATATTTGATCAGACACCAGTTGTTTTTTTGAACAATACCAACCATAGTTTATATTCTATTCTACATTGAAAGGGGGATCAGTATAAATTCTTGTTTTTCAACATTATAGCTGTTTTGTGCTATAATTTATAATTATAGCTACTTTTGACTATAATTATAAAAAATAGCTTAATTTAGCTATAAATTATTGGACATGCTCAATGCTGTTATTACCGGCGATTTTGTCCGCTCCACTCTTTTGCAGAAAAAGGAGGAAGCCAGGTTGTATAAAGACGTCGCAAAAATAGCGGAAGCCTATCCCTATTCAGTATACAGAGGAGACAGTTTCCAGGTATATATAAAAGATGCTTCAGCATCGCTGCGGATCGCTTTTTTAATCCGTTGCGCTGCCCGGAAAATAGAGCAGCCTGGCGTCAGCTTTGATATCCGTCAGAGTATAGGCATCGCTGTTCAAACTTCGCCGGTCCGTCAGCTATCCTCAGCCAAAGGCACCCCTTTCATATTATCAGGCCGTGCGTTTGATACCATGGAAAGCAAAAACACCCTTCTTGTTATTACAACCGAACAGGCCCTGTTCAACAACATATTTGAGATGTTGTCAGCATTTGCAGATGATGTATTTGGATCCATGACCCCCAAGCAGGCATTGGTCGTGTTTGAATTATTGTCGGGCCATACACAACAACAGATAGCAAAAAAGCTAAAGAAAACACAGCCTACCATCAACCGTCAGGCGCAGGCCGCAAAATGGCACCGGTTGCAAGAGCTTTTAAGTAAATTTGATTACTTCATTAAACAATTGGCTTTATGAATCCCGCACTTACCTGGCTGATCAAACTGGTGCTTTCGCATTTGCTGGCAGATTTTGTATTGCAACCCAAAAGCTGGGTAATGCAAAGGCAGCAGCAACATTTTGCTGCTTCTTCCCTTTATCTGCACGGTGCAATAGCAGGCGCACTGGCCTGGATCTTTATGGGACTGCAATACTGGTATTTTGCCCTGGCTATTTCAGTTACACATATTCTTATCGATGGATGGAAATCCTACCGCCCTGCTGTATTCATTTATTTCCTGGTTGACCAGGTGCTTCACCTGCTGGTTCTCCTTGCCTGCTTCTGTTTCGCATTCTATGAGTGGGCTGATATCACCGTTTTCCTGGCAGGTGTCCGCGATAATTATTCTTTCTGGGTGGTTGCAACGGCATTCCTGTTTCTCAGTTTCCCTTCAGGAATTGCTATTGATCAGATGACCAGGAAATGGCGGGAAGAACTGCCTGATGCTGCAGGTCTGGCCAATGCAGGTAAATGGATTGGTATACTGGAACGCACTTTGATCCTGATCTTCCTGCTGCAAAATCAATATGCCGCCATCGGTCTTTTAATAACCGCAAAAGGATTGCTGCGATTCAGTGAAAAGGAAAAACAGGAACAGAAAACAGAATATGTACTGATCGGTTCATTGATCAGTGTTTGCTTTTCCATCGTCACCGGAATTGCTGTGAACTATTTTCTCCAATTAAAACAGGGGTGAGAAGGTTATTCTGTCCGGATGCTCTTCACCGGGTTTGCTAAAGCTGCCTTAACCGTCTGGTAGCTTACTGTTGCAATTGCTATGAATATTACCAGCAGGGCGGCAAATACAAACACCCACCAGCTGATAGATGTGCGGTAAGAAAACCCCTGCAGCCATTGGTGCATACTCCACCAGGCAACCGGCGAAGCAATGAGTATGGATAGCAGCACAGGTGGTAAAAAATCTTTTGACAATAATGTGGTGATCCTGGTCACCGAAGCTCCAAGCACTTTGCGTACGCCTATTTCTTTTATGCGGCTTTCGGCCATACAGGCTGCCAGGGCAAACAAGCCAAGACAGGAAATGGAAATAGTAAGTCCTGCGAAAAGCGCTGCCAGTGTAGCTAATCTTTTTTCGTAACGGAATTTGAGTGCATAGGTATCATCAGCAAAAAAACACTCAAAAGGATATTCAGGATTGTATTTTTTAAATATGCTGGCGATCGTAGCAAGATTGTCTTCCCTTTCATTTTCCCGGTTAAGCCTGAATGAAATGGCGCCGAAATGTTTAGTGTCTCCCCGGATAGCAGCCGGCATAAAAGCCTGGTAAGGCCTGTTTGGGATAAAATTATTGACCACGCCTACCACCTGGAGATCGCGGTCATATTCCTTGATATGCTGGCCAACCGGATTTTTAAAGCCCATCAGCTTCACTGCGGCCTGGTTGAGTAGCACTGCCGAGGAATCGGATGGGTAGGTGTACACATCGATATCACGGCCTTGCAGTAATTTCAGGCCTACCGTTGACGCATAGTTTTTATCTGCAGAATAATTTATTATTATCGAACGCTTGCCGGAAGGCTGCCCTTCCCACTGATAGGCATCTGATACACCCCATATGTCCGTGATAGGGCAATTTGACCTGGCAATACTGCTGATGGCCCCACTTCTGACCAGTTCTTCCCGTATCTGCGGATAATTCTTTTCCATTTCCCCTTTTATGTACATATAGGCAAGACCAGCCCCGTTATAACCAGGGTCTCTTTGCTGTGTATGCCTGATCTGCCGGTAAATAACGATCGTGCAAATGATCAGTATGATAGCAAAGGAAAATTGGAGAGTAACCAGTAATTTCCTGGGAGTAACAAAGATCTTTATCCTTTTGAAATTACTTTTCAGTACACGCACCGGTTCATAAGAAGACAGATAAAAAGCCGGGTAAATACCTGCCAGCACCCCGGTGCAAAGGATAAATCCTATTGCTGTAAGCCAGAAAGTGATGCTGCTATAGGGGATTGAAAGTTTTGAGTTGATAAGATGATTGAAGCCGATCAGTGCGGGCTGAAGCAGGCCCAGCGCGATGATCCCGGCAAGGAAAGCGATCAGAATGGACTCTCCAAGAAATTGTGTGATGAGCGAGCCTCTACCGGCACCCACCACTTTCCGGATGCCTACTTCACGTGCCCTTTTCTGGCTTCGGGCCGTGCTCATATTCACATAATTGATACAGGCGATCAACAATATAAAGCCGGCAATGATGCTGAAAAGATGTACCATTTCAATATTTCCGCCTGCACTTACCCCGTTCTCAAAATTGGAATAAAGATGCCATTTGGCCATGGGATGCACAAACAACTCATTGTCCAGCCCGGAATGCTTCCGGATGATATTGGCAAAAAGCTTATTGGCTGTTTGTTCAGTGACACCAGGTTTTAGCAGCGCAAAAGTCTGCACATTGTTGGCTTGCCAAAGTGTATCTTCCCATCCCACTTTTTTCATATAGCTCCAGGGCAGGAGGTAATTGAATCTAAAGTTCGTGTTGGAAGGGAGGTCCTTGACTATACCGGTGACGGTAAAATAATCGCTGCTGTCGATCCGGAGGGTATGTCCCATTACATCTGTGTTGCCAAACAGGTCCTTGGCCATCTTCTCCGTAAGAACAATGGAGTATTCATTGCTTAGGGCAGTTTTAGGATCTCCTTTTAGCAGCGGAAAATCGAATATGCTGAAAAAATCAGGATCAGTAAAAAAGCCCGGCACCTGCAATTGCTGGCTGCCTGCATGCAATACAAATGCGCTTACCCAATTGATGCGGGCGGCTGTTTCTACCTGGGGATAATCATTTTTCAGGGTTGCCATCAATGGCTTGGGAGTTGTTTCCCAAACTCCCACTTTACCGTCGAATGAGGCCCGGCTCATGATCTGGTAAACCCGGTCTTTTTTGGAGTGAAACTGGTCAACGCTCAGTTCATGGAATATCCACAGCAGGATCACTACTGCACTCACCATTCCCAGGGCCAGCCCTGTAATATTGATGATCGAAAAACTTCTGTTCCGCACCAGGTTGCGCCAGGCAACTGCTGCATAGTTGCGAAGAATGCCTTTATTGAAAGGACGTAACCTGGGAGTTATACGTGGCTTTGTTTCGGGTATTTCCGTCTTAACCACTGGTTTGAAGACCCGGGGAGGAATGTTTTCCGGCTCTTCCGCCTGCATGATGATCCGGTTGAATGCCTCATCATTTTCGGTTGACCGTATAGGAGGACTGCTGTTCCAGAATTCTGTCAGCAGTTGCAATTGTATATCCATAGACGGATCGTCCCTGATCAGGTCCGCCAACTCCTGCAATTCTTCCTCAGATGCTTCGTTGGCCATTTTCCGTGCATATAGCTGCCATATACGATCCTGCTTGTCCATTAAAGCACTTACTCAGGTTAACAAGAAATAAATTTAGCTAAAGATGATTTATATAGGACAACAAAATAACTTCTTTGTTACTAATTTTTTATTAAAAAAGTTATTAAAGGCTGTTCACGTTGCCGGCCTGCCGGTTTATGCAGTGAAAGGTTTTTGCAAAAAGGCCTGTATTATTTTGCCCGAAATCTGATAAAGTTTAGTGTTTTAGCATCTTGGTTTTTTCGTTTTCTCATGCGAAGCAACGGGGGGAGTGTCTACTTCCCCCTTCATAACGCCAAATTGATTTCATGTCCGCGGATCGCCTGTTTACGGCGGGGGCCGGGCCTGGTGCCTATTTGTTGCTTGTTTATGCTGCTTTGCTGAATTATCTTTTCATGAACTTATGCGCCCGGACTACCCCAATAAGTATTTTAATGATCAACGCAACCGCTACGTTTGCCTGATGCTCGCGCTCGCCTGCAGCAGGTTGTCTGCCTGACATTGCCCCGCTGTTTTTTTAGTTTCCTGAACCTATTGCCGGTTACCCATTTCTTATCCTGTAAAATCATTAAACCATGCAATCCTTTTTTTTCATTCACCTCAAAAAGAAATATGTCCGTATTGCTATCGGTGAGATCCGTTACATTTTATCACTTGATCATCACGTGAAGATCGTGACAGATCATGGTATTTATATTCCTTTTCTCAGTATTAAACAGTTGGAAACGATCCTGCCAGCTGATCAGTTTTGCCGGGTAAACAGGTCAACACTGGTCGCATTGAACAGGATCATTTCATTTGACAGGCATACGGTTACATTGAGGGATGGCGTATTTACATTCAGCGACAAGTACCGCAAACTGATGGAAGGAAAGATCAAATTGTTATGGAGCACAGCAAATGCCAAAGACGATAATGCAGATCCTGAAACGCATGGCTTTATCGATTTCAGCGGAGCTCCGCCTTTGGGCCAAACAGCCTGAGATCCGGCTGTTTGGTGTATTTTTGCATTATGACAAATTTTACAGGGATCAGGCTGATAGCAGCGGATATGGATGGGACTCTTCTTAACAGCCGGCATGAATTGAATAATGACTTTCACACAGTATACGGGAAATTAAAAGCACAGCATATTTTGTTTGCACCGGCAAGTGGCCGGCAGTTGTATAACCTGCAAAACAAATTTGGCGACACAGGCGGTGATATGATTTTTATTGCAGAGAATGGAAGTCATGTACAATACAAAGGCCGGGATATTCTTGTGCAGTCACTTCCTCCCGATAAAGTTAAGATGCTTGTTACCATGGCCAGGAATGTTCCCGGTGTATATATAATATTATGTGGCAAAAAGCAGGCCTATGTGGAAAGCACTGTTCCGGAATTTATGCAAAATGTGGAAATGTATTATGATCGCCGCATGATAGTGGAAGACCTGCTGAAAGTGGAAGATGATGAATTTCTTAAGATCGCGATCTGTGATCTTAACGGATCCGAGATCAACAGTTATCCCGCATTCCGCCATCTCGAAGGTGAATTGCAGGTTAAAGTCTCGGGCAAAATATGGCTCGACCTTTCACATCAACTGGCCAATAAAGGATGCGCTTTACAGGTGGTGCAGCGGGAATTCAATATTTCACCGGAGCAGACCATGGCTTTTGGTGATTATCTGAATGATGTGGAAATGATGCAGCAGGCATATTACAGTTATGCGATGAGCAATGCACATCCATCCGTAAAAGAAGCAGCGAGATTTACGACTAAATCGAATGAAGAAAATGGAGTAGGAGAAGTACTGGACCAGGTGCTGGAATCTTTCCATGCACGACAGATAATATCCTGACCAGCCTTACTGTTTTGTTGGTATCAATGGCTGCGTTGCAGGAACTGGTACCGTAATAAGAACAGTCGTTCCTTTGCCCGGAGTGGACCGGATGGTCAGATCTCCGCCGATCATGATCGCTCTTTCTTTCATGCCCAGCAGGCCCAGGGTTTTTCGTTGCGCCGTTGTATCAAACCCACGGCCATCATCAGTGATCTCCATTTTCAGAAGCCCATTTGCAGCACTTAAAGTTGCTCTCACTTCATGCGCTTTTGCATGCCGCGCAATATTGGTCAATGATTCCTGGAATATCCTGAAAATACCTGTAGCAATTACCGGAGGAACGGAAAGATCAGCTATCTGGCTTTGAAAGACGATACGGATATTGAACCTGTTCTCAAATTCCTGGCTATGCCATTCAAGCGCAGCCACCAGGCCAAGATCATCCAGCAGGCTTGGACGCAATTCGGCTGCAAGCCGGCGGACAAATTTTATAGCTTCATTGGTATTGCTTTCCATTGTTTCCAGCTTTTTATAAATGCCGGGATCAAGGTCGCCAGGTAATTTTCTTTTCACGGATATCACATCCATTTTAAAGCCGGTCAGTAACTGTCCTAATTCGTCATGCATTTCACGGGCAATATGCATCCGCTCTTCTTCACGGATGTTCTGCAGGTGAGCAGAGAGGTCACGGAGCTGTTCGTTCATATGACCCGTTTCCGCTACCTGTTTTTCCAATGTAGCATGTGCTTTGCGGATCTTGCCAGACATCGCATTGAATGCCCTGGCCAGTTTTCCCATTTCATCTCTTCTTTCCACAGCCACAGCTACTGAATAATCTCCACTGGCAAGTGCAGAAGAAGCGGCTGTCAGATCTTTAAGCGGCCGTGTGAGGTTGCGGCTCATGACCCACGCAAGAAAACTTCCGATAGCTGTGAGCAACATCCCTGCAATCACCAGCCATCTGAGGAAACGGTTTGGAGCTTCCAGTAAATCAGCTCTTGTGAATTCGATCATCAGCAGCCAGGGTGTGTGCTGGATAGATTGGGTAGCAGCAATGGCAGGGCCATTATTCCCATTAAAATCAAAAATACCTGTTCCCTTGTCTGCGACACCTGCAGGCGTTGGGATAGGTTTTATCATGTTGCTCCACAAACTACCGTCTTTATTGCCTACATATAAAGTGGCGCCTGTACCCAATAACTGTGATAACTGCAAAATACCCTGTTGCGATACAAAAAGTTTTCGCCAGCGCTGCAGGTAGCCAATAATTGTTTTCCCTTCTTTTACAGGAGTGACAACGGGATAATACATGAGATCGTTGACACTGTAAATATTACCAATAAAACCTGCATCGGGAAAGGAGCCATTAAGCAATGACGGATCATCCGGTAACTTTTCTTTAAGACCTTCCTTAACAATGTGGAGTAATGGCTTTTTTTGACTGTCGAGCAATGTTGCACTTACTGTAGTGGTATCCTGCCGCAGTTTTTGCATTTCCTGCAGGGCATTCAAACGATCTTCGCTTGTGCCATTGATCAGGTAAGCCCGGATGGATTCATGGTTGGCCGCTGAGCGGGAATTTTGCAGGAAGGTCTGAAAGGACTGGCCGAATAAGGCACCGAGCTGCACACTCAATGAACGCAGGCGGTCTTTTCCCGACTCCAGATAGCTTTTCTTTACGGTGAGATAAGAGCTGATGCTGAACACAACAAGCGTGCATAAAAGGAGGACACAAATAAGCAGCGGAAGGCGCCGTTGCAAAGAAAGCCCACGCAGAGGGATTCGGTTTATCCTGGGTCTCCGGGATTTCTGGGTTTCCATATAAATATTTATGTACGTTTAATACGGGGCCGCTTTTAAAGTTACCCATTTTTGTTCAATATTAAATGTAATAGGTTACTATATATACTTAATAGTTTCTACTTATTTCATCGCTATCTGATTGTGCATCTTTCATTATTTTTGGTAAGAGACCTGCATTCAATGTTAAAGTATAAGCATATCCTTCTCTACGGTTTTTCCCTGGCGGTGCTATTATTCCTGCTGAAATGGTTGCAGCTCCGTTTCATCATCATCGATCATGCATTTGAGATCTATATTGGCATCATTGCAGCGCTTTTTACAGGCCTGGGCATATGGTTGGCATTAAAACTGGCAAAGCCCAGAATAGAAAAAGTGATCGTGGAAAAGGAAGTTTATATTGAAAAAGGAAATGGTTTCACCAGGAATGAACGCGCGTTACGGAAGTTGAACCTGAGTCGCCGTGAACTGGATGTGTTGGAACTGATGGCTGCAGGGCTTACCAATCAGGAGATCGCGGGCCGTTTATTTGTTTCCCTCAATACCGTCAAAACACACTCCATGAATCTTTTTGAAAAAATGGATGTGGCCCGCCGGACACAAGCTGTTGCAAAAGCCAGGGAATTGTCCATTATTCCCTGAATCCTCCACCTAAAGGATGAAAATCTGCCTGTTCCTATCAAAATCACCCGAAAGTATGAAGGCAATTTGCGGCATGACAGCCATTTTTGTTCTGCTTAAACAAACAATATGAAAAAGACTGTACTTGTATTCGGGCTTATCCTTGGAGGCTTTCTGACAGCAATGATGATCTATAGCACCACCCAATGTTGCCGCAACCCGGAATGGGAAAGCAATGATGTAGCTGGTTATGCTGCCATGATCATCGCCTTCTCCTTTATTTTTATCGGGATAAAAAATTTCCGGGATAAGTATAATGGAGGACTGATCGGTTTTGGAAAAGCTTTCAAAGTAGGAGCGCTGATCACATTGGTTGCATCGACCCTGTATGTGGTCGTTTGGCTGCTTGACTATTACCTGTTTATCCCTGATTTTATGGATAAGTATACGCAGCACGTATTATATCAAGCGCGTACCGGCGGAGCCAGCCAACTGCAACTCGATAAGAAAGCTGCAGAAATGGCCAATTACAAACAGTTGTATAAAAATCCGCTGTTTGTAGTGCTGATCACTTACGTAGAGGTTTTGCCTATCGGGCTGGTGGTGTCGCTGATCAGCTCGCTGATATTAAAAAGAGTAAAATTGAAAAAGGTCAATTAACATCGACCGGTTTGCGGCATAACTATTGTATTTTGCCGTCAAATTAATGATGAATTATGTCTGATCTTAACGTGAGCATACCACATAGCCTGCCTGCGGAAGAAGCATTGAGCCGCATAAAGAACCTGCTTGGGAACCTGAAGAATGATCATAAGGACCTGGTGGAAAATGCCGAGGAGAACTGGGATGGCAATACCGGCCAGTTCAGCTTTTCCGCAAAAGGATTCAACCTGTCTGGTACGATCGATGTTAACACTTCCAGTGTCGATATTGATGCGAAATTGCCATTTGCATTATCCTTTTTCAAAGGGAAAATTGCACAGGTAATTACCGATAAGGCAAAAGAATTGCTTTCATAGCAGCCGTGTTTGTCCTCCATCTCGCTGGTGCCATTAACTAAACAGCTTTTATAACTTTCAGCCTTTTCCATTTCCTGGAAGAGGCTTTTTATTATCATTAAACTTACATTTGGTAAACGAAATAATAAGAAATGAGAGTTAAAATCAAGTCCCTGCTCATTGGTATCGTTCTTACACAATTACTTTTTAACCAATCAGTATTTTCACAAAATGGTGAAATGAGAAAGCATATCAGTCTTGATGAAGGCTGGCGTTTCCATTTTGGCCATGCGGCTAATGCTGAGAAGGACTTTAATTTCGGCATCGCCAATATCTTTTCGAAATCAGGCGCAGGTTTGCATACACCTATCGATACAAGGTTTGTAGATACAACCTGGCGTCAGCTCAATATTCCGCACGATTGGGCAGTGGAATTGCCTTTTGTGAATATTGCAAATAGCGATGTTACTTCACATGGGTATAAACCGGTCGGAGGCTTGTTTCCCGAAACAAGTATTGGGTGGTACCGCCAACGGTTTACAATAGAACCTGCAGATAGCGGTAACCGTTTCCAATTACAATTTGATGGCATTTTCCGCGATGCCAAAATATGGCTCAATGGATTTTATCTGGGCAACAATACAAGCGGTTATGTGGGCGTGTCGTACGATGTAACGGATTATGTTCGCTTCAAAGGGGAGAATGTGTTGGTGGTGAGAGCGGATGCTACGCAATACGAAGGATGGTTTTACGAGGGAGCTGGCATCTACAGGCATGTATGGCTCAATCAGTATAATAATGTTCATATTGCGGATGGCGGTCTGTTTGCTTATTCAGAGGTGAAAGGGACTGCTGCTACCGTAAATATTGAAACAACAGTGGAAAACCAGGGGCTTGCCTCTTCGGGTGTAACAGTATATTCCTATGTTACCAGCAGGGATGGAAAATTGCTCAGCCAGTCGAAAGAACAGCCTGTATCGTTAGCGGTAAATGGCAGGAGCACGGTGAAGCAAAGATTGCAGGTGAATAATGCCCGGCTCTGGTCGCTGGAAGATCCCTATCTGTATCGGGTAGTATCTATTGTGAAACAGAATGGTAGAATAATTGATCAGGTTCAACACCGGTATGGTATACGAACGATTGCTTTTGACGGGGAAAAAGGGTTTTTCCTGAATGGAAAACCGGTGAAGCTGCAAGGGACCAATAACCACCAGGACCATGCCGGTATCGGCAGCGCATTACCAGATTATATGCATTATTACCGCATCAGCCTTTTAAAAGATCTTGGTGCAAATGCTTACCGCACCAGTCATAATGCGCCCAATACAGAATTGCTGGATGCCTGCGACAGTCTCGGTATGCTGGTAGTGGATGAGCAACGCCTGCTCAACAGCAGCCCGGAATATATGAGTCAGTTTGAACGGCTGATCCTGCGCGACAGGAATCATCCTTCCGTTTTTATCTGGTCGATCGGCAATGAAGAGGGATGGATACAAACCAATTCAACAGGTAAGCGGATCGCACAAACATTACTGGCCAGGCAAAAAGAACTGGACCCTTCCCGTACCAGCACCTATGCAGCCGATCTGCCCAATGTATTTAATGGAGTGAATGAAGTGATCCCTGTGCGTGGGTTTAATTACCGTCATTTTGCGGTAGCAGATTATCATAAAGATCATCCGGCGCAGCCCCTGATGGGAACGGAAATGGGCAGCACCGTTACTACAAGAGGTATTTATGAAAAAGATAGTATCCGTGGTTATCTGCCTGACCAGGACATTACTGCTCCCTGGTGGGCCAGCCGTGCAGAGCAATGGTGGCCGCTTGCTGCTGAGAATTCCTATTGGGCAGGCGGTTTTGTATGGACGGGTTTTGATTACCGCGGCGAACCTACACCTTTTGAATGGCCCAATATCAATTCCCATTTTGGTATTATGGATATGTGCGGTTTCCCGAAAAATATTTACTACTACTATCAATCCTGGTGGACCGATAAGGATGTGTTGCATATTTCCCCGCACTGGAATTTCAATAAGCAATGGGGGAAAATAAAACCAGTGGATGTATGGGTCAATTCCAATGCAGACAATGTGGAACTTTTCCTGAACGGGAAAAGCCTGGGCAAGCAGGATATGCCGCGCAATGGACACCTGCAATGGAAAGTGGAATATGAACCCGGTACGCTGGAAGCAGTAGCTTATAAGAAAGGAAGAAAGTTGACCACCAAAATAGAAACAACCGGGCCACCTGCTGAAGTAGTGGTAACGCCTTATAAAACTACCATGCTTGCTGATGGTACGGATGTGTCGGTGGTCAATATCACCGTAGTGGACAAAGAGGGCAGGGAAGTGCCCAATGCTGATAACCTTATCCGTTTCAAACTGGAGGGGCCGGGTAGGATCATTGGAGTAGGCAATGGCGATCCCAGCAGCCATGAAGCTGACAAATGCATGGATGGTTTGTGGCAGCGCAGCTTGTTCAATGGGAAATGCCAGGTGATCATACAGGGGCTTAAAAAACCCGGTATGATCAAATTTGAAGCAACAGCAACAGGCTTATATCCGGGTTCAACAGATATTCTTACTGTTACTCCGGCAAGCATTGCGCAGGCTTCTATTGATCCTGTTTATATATTAAGGGGTGAGGCGGCAAAGACAAGGGAAACGACTAAAATGTTGGGAGCTGATATCTCTTTTCTTCCTGAACTGGAAGACAGGGGCATTAAGTTTTCCGACAATGGCGTGGAAAAAGACGCGATACAGATCTTGAAAGATCATGGCTTTAATTATATACGGTTGCGCATCTTTAATGATCCGGCGCAAGACAGCGGTTACTCTCCCAAAAGGGGGTTCTGCGATCTTGAACATACCAAGCAGATGGCTAAAAGGGTGAAAGCAGCAGGGCTGAAACTATTGCTGGATTTTCATTACAGTGATTACTGGGCCGACCCTGGTAAGCAATACAAACCAGCTGCCTGGAAAGGATTGTCGTTCCCGGAATTGAAAAAAGCATTATACGATTATACAAAGAGGGTGATGCAGGAATTGAAGGACCAGGGCACGGTGCCTGATATGGTGCAGATAGGCAATGAGATCAATCACGGTATCGTTTGGCCAGACGGGAATGTTAGCAATTTTGATGGACTGGCTCAGTTAGTGAGCGCCGGAACGGCGGCTGCGAAAGCTGTAGACCCTACTGTGATTATGATGCTGCATGTGGCGCTGGGCGGGCAAAATCATGAATCAGTATTTTTTATAGATAATATGGTGGCGCGTGGTGTTCATTTTGACGTGATCGGGGAATCTTATTATCCTAAATGGCATGGGACCCTGGATGATCTGCGGGATAACCTGAATGACCTGGCAAGACGCTATGATAAGGATGTGATCGTGGTGGAGTATTCACAATTAAAAGAGGAGGTGAACAAGATCGCTTTTGATCTGCCAAATGAAAAAGGAAAGGGTACTTGCATCTGGGAACCGTTAAGTACCTGGGAGGCCATATTCGACAGGCAGGGAAAATCGAATGAATTGCTGTTGAAATACGATACCATTTCAAAGCAGTTTATCAAATAACCATAGCAAACAGATAACTAATAAAAAACCCTGGCAATGCCAGGGTTTAAATTTTTGTAAGATATAGCACGCTGCGTTAGCTTACGTTTTTACCTACGATCTTAGCCAGGTCGAACATAGAGATCTGGCTTTTGCCACCAAACAATGTTTTCAGTTTGGCATCGGCATTGATCATGCGTCTGTTTTTTGTATCCTGTAATTTGTTCTTTTTGATATATTCCCAGATCTTTTTGATGATCTCTGTGCGGGGCAATGATTTATTACCGATCACGTCTGCGAGTGCTGCGCTTGGTGCCAGTGGTTTCATGAATGCCGCGTTGGGTTTGCGTGCTGATTTTTTCTTAGCTACTTTTTTTGCTGCTTTTTTAGGAGCTGCCTTTTTTGCTGCTTTCTTAGGGGCAGCTTTTTTTGCTACTTTTTTAGCGGCTTTTTTTGCTGCTTTTTTCTTTGTAGGCATTGTGCTGAATTTAATGGTTAGTAATAAAATTACGTTTTAAACCGTAGCTAATATAAGGAATTGCTTCATATACAAAATGCCAAATTCTCCACGGAATGTTGATGAAGTGTTTATAAGTCCCTCCGGAAAAAGCTGTTTTCCCCTATGAAAACCGTTTTTGCGGCCAGGTTGGTTTTCTTGCTTGTTCGATGAAACCCTTACCAGTATTGAATCTTATGAATTATTCCCTATGAAGAATGAGCCCATTTCTCCCTCTCGGGAACTTCTTCCGACTCCGGGAAAAAGAGAAGAAAAATCTGGTTTTTCATAGGGAAAAACCCGTTCCAAAGGGCGCTTCCCAAGGGGAAAATGGGTTTTTGAGAGAGGGAATTTCCAGGGAGTGGCTCCAACGTTGCCTTATGCAGTAGCTTTAAAACCTGTAACCTATCGTCAGGTAATTGATAGCGCCCTCTTTTGAATAACCCCTGGAAAATTGTAATAATACCAATTCCACGGGAATGATATAAATGCCCGCACCATAACCATTATGCCATTCTTCCGATCTTTCACCCGGCAACCATACCCTTCCGATATCATCAAAGCCGATCATACCTATAGAACCTGGAAAAAGATAGGAATTGAAATCAAACAGCTTCAAACGCAGTTCAAAGTTATTATACAGCATTGTTTTCCCTGAAAACCTCCATGTATGATAACCACGGAGAGTCTGGGGACCGCCAAGTTTTAATAGCTGGAAATAGGCAGGCTCGCCTACCGTAACACCGGCGCCTGTGCGATTGGCAATGGTGAGAACAGATCTTTTGCCGGGGTTGATGTAAAAGCTGAATGCTGAATTGATCTGACCGTATGCATCCTGCTGATGGCCGAGCTGCCGCATGGCGGAAAGGCTGGTGTGCCAATGAATGCCCTGGGTCGGAAATGTTTTATTCAACCGGGTATCCAGTTCCGCAGAGCCAATAAGCCCTGCATAATATTTAGTGGCAAAAACATTTTCTTCCGGATGCTCCTGGTTAAATTCTTTCAGGTATTTGAATTCATTGTTGACTGCTTTACTGGTATAATATTGACCGGCAATGCCTCCATTGATCGTAAGGTGACGGTAAGTGCGGCTGATGCGCACATCGGCATTTACCACATCATACCTGTTGCGGTAATAACCGATCTTCTTCGTGTCTTTATCTTCAAACACGCTTTCATTGCCCAGTCCAAAGAAATTACTGACATTATTGGGGCCTCTCGAAGTGATATTAATGTTCAGATCATTATTGCCAAAGGCTTTCTTATAATCTGCATAATAGGTGAAGAGAAAGGACCTTCTTTCAATAGAATAGTCCATGAGCAATTGGTGGCGGAAAGCATAAGGCGTTCGGCGGAAACCATGTTTGGTGTAAGCAAAACCTGCGATCAGGCTGATACCGATATCTGTATTGTAATGGGCGGATATGACAGATTCAAAACGGTCATACTGGAAACTCTTCGGGTCGAAACTGTTGACCAGGCTATCTGTTGAAACCCTGACTCTTGCCTGCCGGTGGGAAGGAAGGAGATTATTCTTGTCTGAGCGGTCATAAATAAAAAGGTTCTTCCTGTTGTTGGTATTGCTGTCAACATAAAACTGGTCTTCCCCGCCACCACCGATCATGCGGATGCGGATAGGAGAGGATACTGGCCCCTGCACATGAAATTCGTCCTTGCCATCAAATCCGTATAATCTTATTTCCCTGGTAACAGCGGGATCAAAGCTGCGCTGGTAAACGATATCGTTTCTCGATGTGTCTTTCTTCAGTTTATAAACATTTACAAGCAGGTTATTGCCTTCCTGTTTTATAATGAACTGTTCCCGTTTATCAGAAGCGGGAACATCCACATAAACAGACAGGAAGCGATAATATTCCAGTGCCATTCTTTCCAGGTTAGTACGCCTGGCGATCATAGTGTTGATGGTTTCCTCACCTGAGAGTTGGTAAATTCCTTCAGGCATCCGGCGGATAGCCTGCCGGATCAATGTATCGGTGAGATGGGTTTGCACATAACTGATCTCTTTTAGCCAGTCGGCCTCACTAAGCCGGTTCAGGAAATAGCGGTCGAAATAGCGGGCATTGAAATTCCAGCCTTTTACATCACGGATAGAGTTTTTATAAGGCTGGAATTTTGATTTCAGCCATTGATGGGAAACGATCCAGGGAAACACGCCGGATGTTTTGTAATACACCTGGTCACGGTCACGCGGAATGGGTATATAGCTGGTTTCTTTATTATTCTTTATCCTTTCCCAACGCCATTGGTCTTCATGCCGGTCCCAATCGCCTAAGAGCATATCGAGCAGGCGTGCTCTTAATACGAGAGATTGATCAACGGTTACATCGTTATCTTCCTGCAATTTTTCCTGGGCTTTTACCGTGTTGTCTGTTTTGTTGGAATCAACGGGCTCGCGTTCTTCCAGTAAAAAAACACGGTTGCCGAATTCCTGCTGGTAACTGCCCAGTGCGGGATCATCTGCCACATAAACGATCTCGGGATTGGAATGGGGAATGTTTAATGCTGCTGCTAAAGGAGGAACTGTGATGGCGGCGAAAGGGTTGGCCGTGGTTACCTGGTCCTGCAATATATCACGGGCAACTGTTTGCTTCAGGTTGGCCGGCAGTTGCCGTTCGGGATATTTCTGTACGCTTCTTAAAACCCAATCGCGGCCTGCTCCATCACGCAACCTCAATGAACGAGTTTGCTGACCTCCACCTTCCTGCAGAATTTTCAGCCCGCCTTTTTCAGTGCTTAAATGAACGATCCTCACTTTTACCGGCACGGCCCATAGTTGCCGGTAATTTTCACCGAATAGTGACCGGTGAAGTTTGCTTACTTTATTATATCCTGGTGCAATGGTGACCAGCATGCTGTCTGCATTGCTTTGAGCAATGCCTGTGAAAGCGCAGCTAATAAGGGCCAGCAAGAATATAAAAGGTAAATAAAACCGCTTGCCTTGCTTATCTGTCGCCATTAGCCGGAGAGATTTTGTGAACCTAAGATAACATAAGAAATTTGTTCGGTAACGAAATTGCCCTGTTGTCCTGGTCTCAGATCCCATTTTAGACGGGAAAGCTCATTCAATAATAAAAGGCAGTTTTACAGAAGCATATTTGGGCTTATCAAGTTGGACTTTCAGCCTTTTGAATGTTTCGAAAGGCCCTTTGGTGGCAAACATATTTACTAACCATGCGGGGATAGACCCACCGGGATCGGTTTCCAGTGTGTATTCCAGCCTTATGCGGTTAGTGCCTTTGGGAGTGATCACCCATTTTCCCGACGATTTATGCACCCGTACGATCCCTTTTTTCTCCGGCAGATAATCAGGCTCAACCGGTCCATTGATAGTAACCACTTTGGTTGTTGGGTCCTGTGTGGCGATCAGGTGTGCAATAAAATCCCGGTTACTGAGCGGCCAGGGCAGTTTTACCTCAGAGTAATAATACAGTTCAGAAGGAGAGACCTGTTTTAGCAGTACGCTTGATTTGGTGCTGTATACCCATTCCGTGCCAGCATTTGCGTCCAGCACCACGGCTGTGAGTTTGGTAAGGGTAGTATTCAGTTCACAGTCTACTTTAATAGCTTTGAAATCAGAATTGGCCGGTGTTTTTGTGTAAACGGCAATATTCTCTTTATTCAGTTTGAGTGTCCAGTCTTTCTGTGCCTCAGCCTGCGGAAATATGATCAACAGGGAGAGGCCAGACAATAAGCGCTTGATCATCGGTTTTATTTTGATCCGGTCTGTATACGAATTTACTATTAACAAATGAGGGCGGCCGGAGTTCACTTTTTTTATTAGTTTGCTTTATGATCACCCGTACATTACTTCTTACCACCGTACTAATTTTTTTTATCAGGGGAGCCATTTTTTCCCAGGACAAAAAGGAATTGATCGGCGATTTCGATGTTTACCGGTCCATCCTGGAAAAAGTTCATGCCGGTTTATATAAATATCATTCAAAAGCCCAGGTAGATAGCGTGTTTACTGTTCATCGCAAGAATATCAATGAGAAAACAACCCTGGTCGATTTTTACAAACAGGTTTCTGCCGTGCTGGTTTATATCGGCAGCCTTCATGATGAAATATCCCTTCCTGAAGCCGAAAAAAAGAAGCTCGCAATGGAAGCAGCTTTCTTTCCTTATCCTGTGAGGTTGGTAGATGGAAAGTTGTTGATCAATGCAAGCGAAGGGAGCATACCTGCTGGAGCAGAGCTTTTATCGATCAATGGGAAAAAAGTGACACATATGTTACCTGATTTGTATAAATATTATACAACAGACGGTTTTAATATTACGGGAAAGGCTGAAGGGTTTAAGACCCGTTTTCCCTGGTATTATCGCCTTGAATATGGCCCAGCAGCCTCCTTTAAGATCGATTACCAGGTTTATAATGACAAGCAAGTCAGGCAGGCAGTATTAAAACCTGTTACCTGGAATGAATATGCTGCTGCATATCAAAGGCGGTATTCTCTTGTATTGGACACTGCAACCGGCGATAATTATTCTTTCCAACTGATCGATAGTCTCAATGCCGGCATTCTTACAGTGCCCAGCTTTTCATTAGGTAATGGTTCGTCAAAGAAACATGCGGCCTATAAAAAGTTTTTGCAGGAAAGTTTTACTGTTCTGAAAGAAAAAAATATCCGGCATCTTATTGTTGATATTCGTGAAAACGGCGGTGGTTCAGATCCTAATGACCTGCTTACATTTTCTTACCTGGCGCAGAAGCCGTTTAAAGAAAATGCAAAAGCATTTACCCTGTTTCAGGAGCTTCCTTATAAGGAGTATTCAGAAGAAGATACTGCCGATATACGCGACCTGGAAGAGAATTTTCATGAAGAGCATGACCAGCTCTCGAATGGCCGGTATTATCAGAATCCCTCTTATAACCCTTACTGGCAGCCAGATTCCCTGGCTTTTAAAGGGAAGATCTATTTGCTGATAAGCCCGGCCGTTGCTTCTGCTGCTTCTTTATTTGCTTCACTGGTAAAAAGCGAAGGCTATGCTGTTGTTATTGGTGAAGAATCGATGGGAGGGTATTATGGGCATACAGGGCATAACCCGGTTGCCTACCGCCTTCCTCATTCAGGTTTTTCGTTTACTGTTTCCACGGTTGACCTGGTACAATTCGTTATTCCTAAAAATGATATTCCTTTTGGCCGCGGGATAATTCCGGATATAGAAGTGCATCAATCGCAGGCAGATTTTATCAGGAACAGGGATGCCGTGATGGAACGGACGATCCAATTGATCCGTAAATAATACCAGGTTATTCTTTTCCATGATACCTTACCACCCCGTTATAAAGAGTTCCTAACCATTTGTTGCCCTTGCTGTCAATTGCAATTGTTTGAATGGGTGAATCAGTGTCTGGAATACTAAAACTGGGATGGTCCCAACTGCCCAGCATAGATAAGCGGTCTCCGGCTAACCAGATTTTATCGCCTTCGGCTAAAAGAACTTTAACCCCGCCTGCAGTAGAAGAATAAGGAATTTCTTCCAGTGTATTGCCATTCACATGAACCACTGTTCTTACAGATGTGCCACTCAAAGCCACGACCGGTTTATTATTTTTATCGATAGCAAGAGAATAAGGAAAACTGGAAGGGTATCCTGCTGTGGCGAGATTGAAACTGGACCATTGCCCGTTTTCATATTTGCCTATGCGGCCTATAAATGCGAAGAAATTGAACTGGCCTGCCCAGAGCGATCCGTCCCTGTCAACAGCCAAAGAAAGTACGGGGTTATCATTTTCCAGCACTATATCCCAATGGTTATCGGCGCCGATCTTAATAATACTACCTTCTGTACCAATATATGTGATCTTTCTTTGTGCATCGTGTACGATGCAAAGGATGCCTTTGTGGGTAAGAGGGCTGTTAGCGGTCGTGTACACCTGCCAGTCATTACCAGTAAGCCTGGCCAACCCTTCTGTTGTACCAACCCAAAGGGTGCTATTGTCTTCCACTGCCAGCGACTGCACATAATCGGAAGGAAGAGGTGAATTACTACTATTAAAGGTCTTCCATTCATCTCCCTGCCACCTGACCAACCCTTTTGAAGTGCCGATCCATTTTACGTCCTGCTTATCGATAGCCAAAGCATTGATCTGGTCATCTGGAAGTGGTGAGTTAAGTGTGTTGAACAAGGTCCATTCAGGAATATCCGTTGCAGGGCCGGGAGTATTGGGTGTTTCTTTCTTACAGGAAAAAAAGGAAATAAGCAGTAAGACTGCAACAGTAATATGTTTCATGTAATAATCAGTGAATTGTCAAGGAGGTTTTGATACCATTGACAACCGGAGAGCCGAATACGTGGCAGATACAGAATGATTTCTTATATCAGAAAGCCTCACTGATATTTACCATTATTGTCTTGTAACCTTTACTGAACCCAAAATCAAGTGCAAGATTAGTACCGGAGACTTTGCTGCATTTAATGCGGAGGCCGGCGCCTGCTGCAGGATGCCAGTCTCTGAACAGGCTATTGTTGCCGCTTACAGTATTGGTATTGGCAAAAAGAACAAATCCGAACAGTCCGTTTGCTGTAATATCCCGGCGGTATTCGGCTTCAAAATAGATCAGGGTTTTGCCACGGTAACGGTTCTGATCAACCCCGCGGGCAGAACGGTTATAAGGATCCCATCCCGTACTGGGAAGATCAAGATAAGGCGCTCCATTGTTCAGCACTTTCCAAACATAAGACCAGAGGGCCAGTGTATTTTGTTGAGATGGTTTGGACGGATTAAGGGAAATGTATTTGCGCACATCCACATAGATTGAATGCCAGGGTTGTGAATTGCCTAAAAAACCAGGGTTGATGCGATACGTGAGATTGGCATAAAATCCGGGCAAGGGGTTGATCAGGTTATGACGTGTATCGTATACGGCCTGTAAGCTAATACCTGAAGCAAGTGAATGGCTATTGGTACCAAAGGGATAACCAGTAAATGTTTTCAGGTCGAGAGTGGAATCATTGCTATGGATATTAAAACGATAGTCAAGATTATACCCCAGCCCTGCGAAGAAATTGGGATGGATACGCTTAAGTGCCGCCTGGTAGAAGCGGATGTATTTATAGTCTACCAGTATCTTATTATCGTTGTCGTTCAAACTGCCGATGCCCCAGGTATGCTGGGGATATACAAGAAAGCGCATATCTCCCTGAATATTCCAGGTGTTGCCCGGGAGCCAGATGCTGGTCCGCAGCGGTAATCCAAAACGGCCCTTGAAATTCCAGTAAGGGGCAAAAGTGGCGCTTGATTTGTAAGTAGTTTGGCGAGGCCCCAGGTACATGCCGGCGGTAGTGCTGGTCACCAATGCCCTGCCTGTACCGCCCGGTGCATTACTAAAGGGGAGCAGCGAAAAATAGATCTTCTTCTCCCTCTTCTCCTGGATTTTTTGGGGGCTGATATGAAAGAGGTCTTTGGCCACATCGATCAGATCTCTCATCCCTGTGGTATCAACCACGGGCTTATTCTGAGGGAGCGTATTCGATGCCTTCTGGGCATGCAGGGCAACGGGTATAAAACATAATGGAATGATCAGTCGTTTCATCCTTAGGGCTAAGATTTGATAATGGCTTTACTGTTGCTGTAAGGCAAAAAAGGGGCCATGTATGGCACTAAGATAAACCCGGATTTCTTTTATGGATCTGAGGCATTGAAATTCAATGGGAGATAAGTATATTTAATTACAAACCACCGGACCAATGTAAAACTATACCAACGATTCGCCTGATGAAAAAGAACAAACTGCTATTAGGTATTACCGGTGCGCTTATCATGATCGTTTGTACCTCCTTTCTTGCCTTTTATGCAATAAGGGATTATTACCTTTCAAAGAACGGCAAAAGGGTGGAAGGAAAAGTAATTGATAACGGAAGCGTGTGTAAACGCTGGGACAAATATGTGAGTGTGGAGTATGGCGGTGAATTACATAAAGTATATGTTCATGGCCCCGGATGCCGGTCTGCTGAATTTCCCATCAATGAAATGGTCCAGCTTCGAAGTAATAAAAGCGGCAGCCTGCTGGTGCTTGAATCCAATCATTATGTTTTCAGGTTATATTTTATGCTGTTTCTTTTTATCTTATCTGCTTTTGTGAATGTCCTCATGTATAATCAATACAGGTTCTGGAAACGTTCGATCCGGGCAGGCAACCGATGATGGGTCACTGAGTGTATATTATGGCCGGAAGAAAAAAGCTACATGAATGTGGAGCCTAAACAGGCCAGCTGGAAAAGCAGGTAGAAATGCTTGACGTATTGATTTTACTAATTGGCAAATAGAAAGATGAACGATAATGAAATGTCGCAAATTGCCTCCAGGAAGTCGTTCTCACACATTGTCCTTTCCCGTAACGCTACTTATGTTTGCATTGTCAAATAACAAAAAAATAAAAACAAGGGTATGGAAACAGCAACTAAAAACCGGATCACTGTAGAAACAATCGTGAAATCACCAGTTGAAAAGGTATGGAAGTCCTGGAACGAGCCAGAACACATCATGAACTGGTGTCATGCTTCAGACGACTGGCACGCGCCTGCATCTACGAATGATATCCGCACAGGCGGTACTTTTTCTACAACAATGGCTGCCAAAGATGGAAGCTATAGCTTCGATTTTGGCGGGGTATATGACAATGTGAAAGAGCATGAACTGATCCAGTATACAATGGGAGATGGCCGCAAAGTGGAAGTTATTTTCACCCGTGAAGGAAATGATACAAAGGTTGTGGAAACATTTGAGGCAGAGAGTACAAATCCATTGGAGATGCAGAGAAGCGGATGGCAGGCTATCCTGGATAATTTTAAAAAGTATACAGAGTCCTTATAATCTATCAAAGGGGTAGTTATTTTTTGCGTAGTATGCGCACATTGTTTTACTAACTTCGCGCCAGTTGTTAACCGGTCGTTATGAAACAATGTGCGTTTTTTATTTTCTGGATAGTGTTAAGCGGTAAGGTAATTGCCCAATTCAATGACAGCATTCATCACCAGTTGAAATATGCAGCTACAGGCGTGTTCAATAATACGAATGATGGCCGTTCATATGTGCTGAATAATGCAGTGTCATTTACAGTCAGTAAGAAAAAAATAACCCTGAACAGCAGCAATGCCTGGATATACGGCAAGCAGGGATCTAATCTTACCAATAATGATTTTTCTTCCGGGCTGAATTTTGATCTGCTGAAAAACATGCAACGCCTCTATTACTGGGGGCTGGCCACCTTTACAACCAGTTACTCTTTAAAGATCAATCATCAGTTCCAGGCTGGCGCAGGCATTGGGTATAATATTTTCAACCGGAAAGACCTGGAGCTGGTAGTCAGCGATGGGATATTATATGAAACGAACGATCTGCAATTGACTCCGCAAACGAGAGATGAATACCAGACATTCAGGAATTCGTTGCGGGTCAAATACCGTTGGGAAATAAAAGACCTGCTGGTATTTGACGGTTCGCATTTCTGGCAACCCTCTTTGTCAGGATTTGATGATTATATTATCCGTTCTTCCAGCAGCTTAACGCTCAAATTGAGAAAATGGCTGGGTATTACAACGGCCGTTAACTACAACAAGCTTTCCCGTACGCGCAGAGAAAACCTGCTGATCAATTTCGGGCTTACAGCCGAGACATATTTTTAATCAATGGTCAGGAGATGGAACTGATAGCTTTTTTCAGAGCCAGTGCAGCGTGTTGTACGGCTACCTGCCAGTGTTCCGCAGCTTTTCCGTCAGCCCCATCAGAAATATATTTTAAGCAAAGAAAGGGGATCTGTTCCTGTTTTGCTATCCAGGCCAGGGTATAGGCTTCCATATCTATTACATCATATTCGGTAACGCGGTGATCAACCTCAAAACTATCTCCGCTGCCGCAGATGCCTTGTGGCAGGCTGTGCAGATGATATCCATAATTGAAAACAACCGGTTCAGTTGAAAAAGGAGTCTGATATTTTTCAAATCCAAGTGCCGTTACATCCATATCGCGCTGAATAAACCGGGTGCAGCAGATCACTTCGCCGCGGGGAAAAGTGTTACTGCCGGCTGAGCCGAGATTGATGATCAGGTTGGGTCTTTTCTGGTGAATGCGTTTTATAAGGGTGAAAGCTGAATGCAATTTGCCAACGCCGGTAAAGAGGGTGTCTACATCAGAAAATTCGGAAGCGGCTTCAGTTTGAAGTGCGAAAACATAAAGCGGGTCCTGTTGAAGTAATGCAGTGGGAAATAAAGTAGGCTGGTTCAAATTTATTTTTCCGCAAGATACTGTTTGGTGGGAAATCATGGACAAATAGCCGGCAAATTGAAATGGATAGTAAGGATGATTGCCATCTTAAAGAGAGACTGTTAAGATGGCAATCATCCTTAATCGTATACGGTATTACAATTGTTGAATGAAGAGCAGGGTTATTCGGTTTAATCTTCCTGCCTGAGCTTAATCACGCATCGGGAAGCCGATGCCTAATTTAATCCCTATAGAGTTCATATTGTCGATAGAACCTTTATTATAAGGAATATAATTATAATAAGCTCCCAGGTTTATTCCTGTATGGGAATCTTTTCCAAAAGGAATGTATATTCCGGCTTCGGGCCTTGCTGCAAATGCAAACCTGTTTGTGTTATCGTTGGTGTACTCGCCAAGGAATTGCCTGTTCAATACCAGTTGCCCGCCTACACCGCCGAGCACATAAGGCCGTATCAGGCCTGAAGTAGTAAATTCGTACCGGGCTGTGGCGAGGAAAGGAATTTGCTGAACGGAGTTAGAGACAACAGCAGAGATATCGCTGCCGTCACTCAGTTTGTATACCTGGCGGGGATATTTTTCATAAAAATCCTGGTAACCTGTAGTAAGGCCAACAGAAAGTTTAGAGGTTACTCCATATAAAAGATTCACATCAACACCCCGGAAAGATGTTTTGGAAACGACATTGTCTTTAAAGCTTCCAACCGGGATAGCTGCAGCATAGCTGGCAGTGAGCCTGAACTCTCCCTGTTGGGCGAAACTGCCGGCCGCAATGAACATGACGGCGATGAGCAGTATATATGATTTATAAGATCGCATGGCTGATAAGATTTGAATTAATTGCGTTTTAAATAAGTGGACTGGTCAAATAGTGCCTGTACATTTTTATTGATGTTGGCCGACGTGAATGTTCCGGACCCGCGTATCAGGCCATTCCAGAGAAAATCCAGTTTATCGTTGGCTTTTGCATTTTTAATGTCAAACATATCAATTGAAATGGCTCCGTCAGTAACGGTGTAGGTGCCGATGATCCCGGGAAAATAATACCCATAACCAGGATAGCCCCAATAGAAGGGATCCCAATATCCGCCGTAGCCACCCCAATAGTCAGGATAGCTGATCACACCCGTATAATCATTGTACACCCGGCTGATGGTGATACCGATATCCGGGGTTGTGCCGGCTTGTACGCGGGTATAGCCATTTTGTTGCATACGGGCAGCTATTGCTTCGATCAGTTGAGCGTCAAAGTCGGTGCGGGCTTTTTCCTGTAATTGATTGTTATGTATAACTGCCACGGAATCAGCAACTCTGAAAGAGGTATAAGAAGAGAATGAAGCGCTATCGTTGTGGTTGGTGATATAAAGTCGGGCTTCATCGGAGCTAAGGTTGTTTAGCGGGTCTTTAGCGCAACCTGTAAAGATGAGCAACGCCAGGGCGATGCCGGGCCAGGATTTTTTCATTGTAAAGAAATTTTATTGTTGTTAGTAGTTCAAACACAATGCCTGTTTGTGTAAGAAGAATATTAAATAAGGATAATGAAACCTTAATGGGTGGGTATTTAGCTGCACGGGATGACGTTAATATCCTGGTAACTCTGTTTAAAAACATTTATACCCGTTGTTTTTCCCATTGGCTTGCCTCTGAAGCAGTCTATCTTGTGTAAGATTAGTATAACACGTACAGGTTTAAAATGTTTGAATAAAACTGAAAATTATGCGGGTATTTTCTCAGTGGTATTTATTTTCTGAACTGGGTAATGTTCCGGGTATTATTATTCACTTTATAAATAATTTAAAATGGCGAGGCCGATAAAAGATACACCCATTCTAAAGGGTAAAGCTGCTAAACGTTTTTTGAAACGAATGAGGGAAGTTGATGAAGGGAAACATAAGGTAAGCCCGGAAGTTCTGACCAGGATGAAGGAAAATTATCTGAAGCTAAAATCAATTGCCAGGTTCGATGAAGATCTCTCATTTTGACTTTGTTCGATTGGGTCAAAGCCATTTGACAGGGGATTTTGATTGCGATGATACAGATTTGAATGATTTTCTGAAGAATACTTCATTCAAACAGCAGGAGCAGTTATTAGGTGTTACATACCTGCTAAAAGATGAGGAAAGAGTGGCTGCCTTTTTTACGTTAAGTAATGATAAAATCCGACTGGAAGACGGAAAGAGCAAAAATTTCTGGAATAGCCGGGTGAGTAAGGGAATTCCTCATAATAAAAGAAGAAAAGACTATCCGGCAGTAAAACTGGGCAGGCTTGGTGTGCACAATGAATGCAAGAGCAGGGGCATTGGTACAATGATATTGGATTATTTAAAAACCTGGTTCCGGGCAGACAATAGAGCTGGTTGCCGCTTTCTTACAGTAGATGCGTATGTGCAGTCGTTGGAGTTTTATTTGAAAAACGGCTTCAATTATTTAAATATTGAAAGTGAAAGAGAAGGCACGCGTCTACTTTATTTCGATCTTGGAGCTGCCAGAAAATAATAAGGATTCAGCATTATTTATGATTAATCCTGTATTCTTCGGACATTCTCGTTTCCAATCTTCCCTTCAAATAACTAAGTTTGAACAAAAAGACACATGCAGCGACGTTTACTTGCTTTATCTGTCAACTTGATCGTACTTACTGCAACCTCATTCGCTCAAAGAAATGATACTGCTTATCTTCTCCAGCCCGACCGTGTTTTTGACGGCCAGCAAATGCAGGACAAATGGCAGGTATTGGTATCCGGTAACCGGATCATCGCCGCAGGGAGACCCGGCTCTTTTTCAATCCCTGACCATGTAAAAACTCTTTCCCTGCCCGGGCAAACGCTGCTTCCCGGTTTGATAGAAGGGCATGGACATCTTTTTCTTCATCCCTACAATGAAGTAAGCTGGAAAGATCAACTGCTGAAAGAATCCCGCGCAGAACGGACCATCCGTGCTGCTGAACATGCAAAAGCTACCCTGCTTGCAGGGTTTACCACTTTGCGCGATCTTGGAACAGAAGGCGCAGAATATGATGATGTTGGATTAAAGCAGAGCATTGAAAAAGGCATAATCCCTGGTCCAAGGCTGATAATTGCTACCCGTGCTATTGTTGCAACAGGTAGCTATGGCGTTAAAAATGAAATACCCGAGCTCGATCTGCCCCGTGGCGCAGCTGAGGCAGATGGAAAGGAAGGGCTTATCAGAGAAGTGCGGACGCAAATTGGTAAAGGGGCCGACCTTATTAAAGTATATGCCGATTACCGGTGGGGGATAGGTGACCAGGCCATGCCTACTTTTACGCTGGAGGAATTAAAGACAGTAGTGGAAGTAACAGTTTCAAGCGGAAGATATGTAGTGGCCCATGCCAGCACTGAAGAAGGAATGCGTAGGGCTATACTTGCAGGTGTGCATACCATTGAGCATGGAAGCAATGGCACTCCCGAGATTTTCCGGTTAATGAAAGAAAAAGGTGTTGCCTTTTGCCCTACTATCGCAGCCGACGAGTCGATCAGCCTGTACAATGGCTGGAAGCCAGGCAGTGATCCTGAACCGGAACGTATAAAACAGAAACGCAAGAGTTTCCGTCAGGCCCTCGATGCTGGTGTTATGATCTGCGCTGGTGGAGATGTCGGTGTGTTCCCTCATGGAAAAAATTGGATCGAACTCGAAAAGATGGTGGAATATGGTATGCCTGCAATAGATGTGTTGAAAGCTGCCACCAGCGGCAATGCAGCTTTATTCGGCTGGAAAGGGAAGGTAGGCAGCATCCGGAAAGATGCGCTGGCGGATATCATTACTGTACAGGGAAACCCTGCAGAAAACATAAAAACACTGGAACAGGTAAAACTCGTGATGAAAGATGGAATAATCTATAAAAAGGACTAGTTATACCGGGCTTCAGGGCTTTGTTTTCGCAAGCTGAATAATGTCCTTTCCTTCGATGATTTTCTTACTTGTCCCGTTCACCGTAGCATTGATCATTGCCAACCCAATTCCTCCATGGTGCAGGCAAACATGCAGCACGCCTTCGCCAACCATGCCGGTGGTGCCGGTGATAATGACTTTCATACCCGGCAAAGTTGGGGAGATAATTTGGAATCCCAATGGAGCCGCGAAGGCTTTATCCAGTGGGAATAATAGTATTTTTGCATCCTTTGTCACCCATTGCACACATACGATTATCTGAGCTGACCAGCTCTATAGCGAAAGCCATTAACGCCACGTTCAGCAATCAGCAATACTGGATTGTGGCGGAAGTGACCAATTATAGTTTTCAATCAGGTAAGGGGCATCATTATTTCGATCTGGTGGAGAAAGACAGTGGCAGTACGCAGATCATTGCCAAAATGCAGGCTGCTGCCTGGTCTCAGGGCCATGAAAGGATACTTGAGTTTCAACGCGTCACCGGTCAGCAATTTAAGAATGATATCCAGGTGATGATGAAAGTGTCGGTGAACTACCATGCGTCTTATGGGCTTAAGCTGACCCTGCTGGATGTGGACAGCAATTTTACCATAGGCGCACTTGAATTACAGAAGCAACAGACACTACTAAAGTTGATAACGGACCACCCCGATTTTATCAGGAAAGTGGGTGATCAGTATATCACTGCAAATAAGCAAAAGCCGCTTCCGGCCGTGATCCAGAAAGTGGCTGTGGTCACTTCCAGCTCATCTGCAGGACTGCAGGATTTTTTGCATACCCTGGAATCAAACAGCTTTGGGTATAAAGTGGAGATAGACCCTTATTATACCATTGTGCAGGGAGAAGTAAAAGCAGAACTTATTTATAACAAATTGCTGGATGTGTTTAAGTCGGGGATAGCGTACGATGTAGTAGTGATGATACGGGGTGGTGGTGCGCAAACAGACTTCCTGATCTTTGATCAGTACCCATTGGCAAAGATCGTAGCAAAATTCCCTATCCCGATCATCACCGGTATCGGGCACCAGGTGAACCATACTGTCGTAGACATGATGGCGCATACCGCAACAAAGACCCCTACCAAAACGGCTGAATGGATCATTGCGCATAACCGGGCTTTTGAAGACCGTATGATGGAAATGCAGAAAGCAATAGTGATCAAGTCGCAGCAACTGCTTTCGAAACATGGTAACGCCCTTGCTTCGATCAAAGCTTCTGTTTCCCATCAAACACAAACCCTGCTGTCGGAGGGCCGGAAGTTTCTGGTAGAAGCCCATCAGGTAGTGGTAAACAGGTCACGAGAGATATTGTTTGATAAGGAAAATGAACTGGTTCAATTGAGTTCTTTGATCTCTACCCAACCGAGGATACTGGTATCAACGTATAAGAATGACCTGGTAAATATTATTTCAAACATTAAAATATTCAAAAGCCAGTTCCTGAAAAACCAGCAAGCATATCTAGGCCATCACCAGGCAGTTACAAAAATGATGGCGCCCGATAATATTTTAAAGAAAGGATTTGCTATTGTGAAAGTGAATGATGAGATCACCAGTGATCCAGCCAGGATAGAAGAAGGAAAAGATATTTCCATAATATTAAAAGAGGTGGAGATCAGGTCCACCGTAAAACAAAAAACAACATATGGCGGAAAAGATTTTATCATATGAAGAAGCTTATCGTGAGTTGACATCTATAGCAGAGGAAATACAGAACGAGTCTGTTTCGGTAGATGTACTTGCACAGAAAGTGAAACGGGCTTCTGAACTGATCACTTATTGCCAGGGAAAGCTGCGGTCAACTGAAACAGAGGTGAATAAGATCATCGCACAGATGGAGCAAAAGACCAGGGAATAGAATGGTTATCATGCGATCAAAGGCATGAGCCCGCTTAAGAAAACAAGCACTTTTAATTCAGATACCTTATATCTCAAATATTCTGTAAAAGATTCCGGTGGATCGAAGGTACTGCCTATTGATGTCAGTGATGCTGCCATCGGAGAAACGGAAATATTCAGTATGGTCGATCGTATCGATCTGTTGAAAATACCAATGGAATTACCGGGTGATGCCGAACAAGACCCGGGTGGGCATTGGAATTTGCCAATGGTCCCGGTGCTTTGGTTACTTCCAAAACGGGCGGATGGCCTGAATACACTGTCAATGAGATCCATCAAATAATTGATAAAAGATAGAGAGGTAAGATCTGCGGGAGATTTATTAACCCCCGCAGATAACTATATTCTTTTAACCAATTAACCTCGGGTCAAAAACACAATGAACCCCTGCAAAGAAATTTCCGATATGCGCTTTTCTTTGGAATTCTTTTTTACTGCTGCTCTTATCTTCTTTGATATCTTGTTTTGTCGCAGTCACCTTTTTTACAATAGTCCTCCGTTGTGCAGGGATCGAATCCCCTGTAAATGGCTTGAATGCCTTTAACCAGGTCGTTAAAATAAGATTTGTTGTTTTCATGTTGCTATAGTTTAATAAAAGAGTTACAATTTTTAGTGGATGCTGCTTATCCCATTATTAGCTGATGTTTATTATTACTTTATAAAAAAGCCTGCTTATGAAAGCAGGCAATCGTTGTTTTTCATAAATATTAAGCTGGCGACCTCTGGTGAATTCCTAATCTGAATTTTTTATATCGTCTTTAAAGTATCCGTACGCTTTTTCCTGCTTCAAGTGCTGCTGCTGCAATTCCGAGGTCACTGCTGGCCGGATCGGCCAGGATTATAAGATCAATTGATTCGTCGTTCAATATATCGTTGCTATTGCTGACAATCTCTGCCTCTGGAAATTGCCTGGAGAGATTGTGGGTAAAAGACCCTTTTGGCAGAACTTTTTTCAAGTTGCCTCCATTCACCGGGCTTGTTGCAGATTTCCACAACGAAGAAGCTGAATGGCTGCATTCAATAACAGCGATAGAAGTAAAAGTTTTCATGATCATCCGGATTATTGTGTTTTCAGTACACAAATGTACGAAGTTTCGTTTAAACGATTAAACAATTAACATACTTTTTCGGGAATATCTCCGTTTTATATTGATTCTCAGTGCCTGTTTTCATTTTAAAGTATCTTTGGATACAGCTTGATGTTATGAAAAAAAGAATTTCGTTAAAAGATATCGCACAAAAAGTGGGTGTGTCAACTGCGCTGGTCTCTTATGTATTGAACAACCGGATGCAGGGAAGGATCAGGGAAGAAGTAGTACAGAAAATAAAGAAAGTAGCCGCCAGCCTGCATTATCAACCAAACCAGGTAGCCAAGAGCCTTAAAATAAATAAAACCAATACCATCGGGTTGATCGTAGCAGATATATCCAACCCCTATTCATCCGGACTGGCACGTATCATCGAAGATGAAGCATACAGCCATGGCTATACAGTGATCTTTGGAAGCTCCGATGAAAGGATTGAGAAATGCGAATTATTGGTTGATACATTTATCAATCGACAGGTAGATGGATTGGTGGTGTTGCCACCTGAGAATGCAGATAAATTAATAAAATCACTTTATACAAGAAAGATCCCTTTTGTATTGGTGGACAGGTATTTTCCTGAGCTTCCGGTCAATAGTGTATGTATTAACAACCATGAAGCGGCTAAAAGCGCTGTGAACATGCTCATACAGCAAGGAAAGAAACGGATTGGAATGATCTCGTATAATACTACTTTGACACACCTTCAGGACAGGGAGAAAGGATATAAGGCAGCATTGAAAGGAGCAGGCATAAAAGTGGATGCCAGATTGATTAAAAGGGTCATGCTGTCTAAAGAAGAGGAGGAAGTTCCTCTTGCTGTTGCCGGTTTATTATCACTCAGTCAGCCTGTTGATGCCATCCTTTTTATTTCCAATAAAACAGTTTTGCCTGGCCTTCGATACCTGAATGCGCAACAGGTTGATATTGGAATTGCGGGCTTCGATAAAACAGAGATATTTGATTTTATCCAGATGCCAATAAGCTATATTCAGCAACCCCTGCATCAGATAGGAGTAGCTGCTTTGGACATTCTTTTGAAGAATATCAGTAAGCGGCAAAAAAGCACTCAACTGTTTATGGAAGCACAGCTTGTTAATAAAGTTCAATTTGCGGACTAAAGTGAACCGGCGGATTTAAAACTTATAATTATAACCCAACCGGACCACCTGTGTTTCATAATAATCTGAGCTGATGTAGCGGAAGCCATTTCCCTTTACTTCTTTTTTCAATCTCATTGTATTGGCCACATCTGTTGCGTTTATAAATATTTCACCATTCCCTTTTTGAATGCTTTTCTTTAAACCCAGATCAATGGAAAAACGGGAATAGGTTTTACCCTGCGGCACAAGATCAGGAGCCTGGTAAATAGCTGTCAACTGCCCTTCCATTTTGTTTGCAAAATGAAGCAATGCCGTGAATTTGATATTGCCGGAAAATATATCCTCTTTTGCTGCGGTAAATAAGTTTTCCGATGGATATTTATTCAGTACAGAAAATGAATCAATAATGTTCTGATAGCCGTTCATGTTAATATTCAATGTAAGCCAACGATCGATATTTTGTGAGAACAATAATTCAATACCGGTGCTATAGCTTTTGCCTGCATTCTGAAAAATATTATAGATGAGATCGCTACCCGGCACCACCGATCCTATGCGGGTGATTGTCCCCTTCATGCGCTTGTGATAAACGGAAGAGAAAAGATAACCGGTATTCCAGTCTGTTTTATATCCCAGTTCAAAATTATTGGTGAACTGAGGCCGGAGTGCAGGATTTCCTACTTTAATGATCTCTGCATCATCATATTTTGGAAAAATGCGGATATCTACCTCATTCGGCCTGTCTACACGGCGGTTATAGAAAAAGGATAATTTATTCCGATTATTGATCTTGTAGGCTATACGAAGATTAGGGAAGGGCTGAAAATAGTGGTAGCCATCGCTTTTATAAACAGGATGATTTGGATTGACATAGTAATCCAGGCTCACATATTCAACACGCAAGCCTGCTTCGAGTTCGAGCCGTTCACTTTCATAAATGTAATTCCCATATGCTGCCGGGATGGTTTCTCCATAGCTGGCATAGCCGCCGGCTGCCGAATCAAGTGGAGAATGCAGCCCTGGTTTGAATTGCATATTAACAGGAATATAGCGCCTTCTGAATTTAAAACCTGCCTCAAAGCGACCTTGCTTTAGCGGATGCACATAGTCGACCGAGAGATCAGTTACATGTTCATCGGAAAGCAGCTTGAAAGAATCAAGCCCTGTATAGGAAGGCATGAAATTCGTGAAAAAATATTTTTCATCTTCCCGGTGAAAGGTATAGTTGATCCCTGCACTTAGTAATCTTCCCGGTTGTTTGAAACGATGTTGCCAGTTTGCAGAAGCAGTAGCCGTGGTCTTCAACTCATCTTCCAGGAATTGCCAGAGGCGAAGCTTTTGTGAAAGATCGCCATTAAAGAAAGGCTCATCTCCACGGTCCAGGATCTTTTCGCTGGAGAATAAACCTGAAACAGTAAATGTATTGCTGGCATCAGCAAACCAGTCCATACCTAATTTGGTTGTAACGATATTAGTGGTCCTGTTTCTTTTGGTTTGCTGTTTTACTGTATCGCCGCTGTCGTAAAACCGGTCAACGAACTCATTTTTATTCAATGTTTTTGTATACAGGTTATCTCCCTGGAAAAAGAGGTTGACTTTGTTTTTCCGGTAATTCAGCGAGAGTGAAGGATTGATCTTTGGTGTTACATGATATTGAGGCCGGATGCCGGGATAATTTTCTTTTTTTATCCATAATGCGCCGGCCCCTCCGGCGAGTCCGATCTTTCCATTAAAGCCCTGTTTCTTTTCTTTTTTATAAACAATATTAATAATGCCGGCATTGCCTGCTGCATCATATTTAGAAGAGGGATTGTTAATGATCTCGATCTTTTCGATGGCGGAAGCCGGAATATTGTCCAGCCCGCTTTGTCCGCCAAAGCCAGTCAATGCTGTTTGCTTGCCATCTATCAGTATCATCACTTTATCACTGCCACGAAGTAATACTTTCCCATCCTGCCCGGCAGTTACGCCTGGCAGATTTTTCATTGCTTCCAGCACAGAGCCCCCTGCCTGGCTGATATTGTCTGCAACTGCGAAAGTTTTCTTATCCATTTTGGAAGAAATGGTTTCCTGTTTGCCTGATACGGTCACTTCGCTCAATATGCGGCTATCCTGCTCCAGTTCTATATTGCCAAGATCAAGGAAATTACTTAACTGCCCCACCAGCACCGGTTGTGTTTTTGAGAGATACCCTGTGATGGAAACCGTCAGTACATAGTTGCCGCTCTTGATATCGGGAAGGGAAAACCGGCCGTCTTCACCGGAAATGGTACCAGCGGTAAAAGCACTGTCTGTTGCAACTTTTAATGTAATGTTTGCAAATGATAAAGGCGATTTGGAACCGGCATCACGCAAAGAGCCGGAAAGGGTGGCTTTGCCAGATTGGGCTGTAGTTGTTGAATAGAGGTACAGGAAAAAAAGTGTAGAGAGCAGGGATTTCATTTATCAGTTTTATGCTTCGCAAAAATGGGAGGGGATTTGGAAGAAAAACTGAATTTCCCAGGTGAGTATGCAATAGAAGAGGTACTACTTCAAAAGTGTACAGTAAAAACATGATAGTTGTTCTCAAACATATAAGTGATCTTCCAGTTGTACCGGTTGCAGATCTGCTTCACCAGGGCGAGACCAAGGCCAGTGCCGGCCGATCCGGTGGAAGCAGAGGCAAACCGTTTAAATAGCTGATCGGTCCTGAGTGAATTGCTGCCTTCATTACTTACCACCAACTGATCAGGTGAAAGATGCAGGTTAACCTTACCATTCTGCGGACTATGACGGATGGCATTGGTCATTAGATTGTTCAGCAATATTTCAACTAATGTTTTATTGCCTTCAATCTCAACACCCGGATAGATATCTATTTTCCATTCCAGGCGTTTTTCTTCTGAAAATGGGGCGAATAAGGAAGCACACTGCCTCAGCAAAACGGAAAGATCGATTTTCTCTTTTTCCATGAACTGGCTGTTTTCGATCTTGGTCAACAGCAAAAGATTTTTGTTGATCCGCCCTGCTCTGGCCAGTGCAGCCAGTGCATCTTCAATAATATGGTATTGCTCATCGGTGAGAGAACTGTTTTGCGATAATAATTCCAGTTTCGATTGCACAATAGCCAGCGGTGTTTGCAATTCATGGGAAGCATTATCCGCAAATTCTTTTTGCTGATTGTACACAGAGATATTGGCATCGATCAGTTTTTGCAGGCTTTGGTTCAGTTCGGTAAACTCTGTAATGCCAGTCTTCTCAAAGCTGATATGACCACGTTGGTTCAGATCAAAATTCCTGATCTTATCCAGGCTGCGGTAAAAAGGCTGCCACATTTGCCTGGATATCCTTCTGTTTAAAAGAATAAGCCCGCCGAGCAAAAGCGCAAAAAATGAAATGGTCAGAATTGTAACAGCACCGATGATCAGAAAGCTGTCTTCCCGCCCGGCGGCAGGGGTCAGGATAACATCATGTTCTTTCATTTCATACTTCCAGAGCATGCTGATCCCCAGGTAATAGACGGGTATGCTGCAGGCCAGCACAAGGCCGGCGTAGATAATGGTCCTTTTGAGCGAGTGGCTGAGCAGTTTAACCATATTTCCTGTTATTTCATTATCCAAATTATCAACTAATTCTGAAAAAATTTAGGTATAAAATTTCCGCTTATCCCGGAAATCCGAAAAAAAAAATTGATAAATGAATTATCAATCGTAATATTGCGATTGAAATGGGACTTACAAAATCAGAGATATTCACGGATAAACAGAATAAACTGGCTGGAATGTTGAAAGCGCTTGCTCATCCTGCACGAATTGCCATTATTCAGCACCTTGTTAAGTCGCAGGCTTGCATCTGTGGCGATTTGGTGGGTGAACTGGGCCTGGCACAGGCTACCATCAGCCAGCATTTAAAAGAATTGAAGAAGGCCGGCCTTATCCAGGGCACCATAGAAGGCACCAGTGTGTGTTATTGCATTGATCCAAAAGTGTGGAAACAGTATAAGTCAGCCCTGGAAAGTTTCTTTGCCGTGGAAGTAGCCAATAGTCAATGCTGTTGATTTTTTTTGAACTCATTGATCGTAATATTACAATTAAACTTTAAAAAATGAAAACACAGGAACAAATCAAAGAGATGGTAAGGCAGAAATACGCTGAAATTGCTTTACAGGATAAAACTGAAAATGCTTCTTCCTGCTGTGGCGCAGGCGGTTGCTCAACAGAGGTATACAATATCATGACGGACGATTATACAGGCATGAAGGGTTATAATGCCGATGCAGACCTGGGTCTTGGCTGCGGGCTCCCAACGCAATTTGCTCAAATAAAAAAAGGCGATGTGGTGATCGACCTGGGCTCGGGAGCAGGTAATGATGCTTTTATTGCGAGAGCAGAAACGGGTGAGACGGGTAAAGTGATCGGTATTGATTTTACGCCGGCTATGATTGAAAAGGCAAGGGCCAATGCAGAGAAACTGGGATTTCATAATGTTGAATTCAGGGAAGGAGACATTGAAAAAATGCCTGTTGCTGGCAATACGGCCGATGTGATCGTCAGTAACTGCGTGCTTAACCTCGTCCCCAATAAAGGCGGGGTTTTAAAAGACATATTCCGTGTGTTGAAACCTGGCGCTCATTTCAGCATTTCAGATATTGTGCTGGAGGGCGATCTGCCGGTGAACATTCAACAGGCGGCTGAGATGTATGCGGGCTGCGTTTCCGGTGCTATCCAGAAAGAGACTTATCTTGAACTGATAAGACAAACTGGTTTTGAGAATATTACTGTACAAAAGGAAAAAAGGATCATTGTTCCGGATGATATTTTACTGAACTACCTGAGCACGGACGAAATGAAGGAATTCAAGAATGGCAATACCGGCATTTTCAGCATAACGGTATATGCCCGGAAACCCCTGGAGAAATCAGCATGCTGCGGACCGGATTGTTGTAACTGATCTTATAGTATGAAGATTGCATTATTCAGTGATATCCATGCCAACCTGCCTGCACTCGATGCTTTTTTTAAAAGTGTTGAAGTGCAGAAGCCTGATGCTATTTATTGCCTGGGTGACCTGGTCGGTTATAATATCTGGCCCAATGAAGTGGTCAATGAGATCAGGAAACGCGGAATACCTGTTATTGCAGGTAATTATGATTTTGGGATTGGAAGGGGTGGTAATGATTGTGGTTGCGCTTACAAAACAGATGAGGAAAAGACCAATGGTGCAGTTTCCATTGCTTTTACCAACCAGATCATAGGAGAAGAAGAACGGCAGTATCTGCGTTGCCTGCCGGCACATCTGAAAGTAGAATTCCAATTGAATAATGATAAACTTAACCTCCTGCTGGTGCATGGCAGCCCCAGGCGGAACAATGAATACCTGTTTGAAGACAGGGATGAGAAAAGCCTGTTGAGGATTATGCAGGATGCAAATGCCGATATCATGTGTTTCGGGCATACACATAAGCCCTATCACAGGATACTGTCTTCTGTACCCGGAGCTCCCCCGCATTACCGCCATGCTATAAATACTGGTTCGGTGGGCAAGCCAAAGGATGGGGACAACAGAGGCGGTTATGTAATTCTTTATATTGACCACAATAGCAGTATCCTGGAAAGAGATTCTATCAAGGTTGAGTTCATCAGGTTTGATTATGATATAGAGAAAGCAGCGGGAGCAATTGAAAACAGCCCTTTGCCTGATGCGTATGCAATGAGCCTGAGAAAAGGAGTGTAGCAGGAATGCTGAACTGTCGGTATTATATCAGCAAAGGATAAGAAAATATTAAAGTTGTTGAAGATACTGGAATAACTTTGGGCATGTTTGTCGGTACTATGCAATCTTCCTATCCATTCAAAAAGGAACTTTTCTCCATACTTCATTACTGGGAGCAAAATTTACCCGATCCTGTGCAAGGTGGTTTTTATGGCAGGATCGGCGGGAACAATATTCTTGATAAGCAAGCTCCGAGGGGAGCTGTATTGAATGCCCGGATCCTTTGGTCTTTCTCTGCTGCATTTAACGCATTCAAAGAACCATTCTGCCTATCGCAGGCAGAGAGAGCATTTGACTATATAACCCGTTTTTTCATTGACAGGAAATATGGCGGTACTTACTGGTTGCTTACCAGCAAAGGTGAAAAACTCGATCCTAAAAAACAGGTATATGCACAGGCTTTTATGATCTACGCATTGGCCGAGTATTGCAGGGCTTCCGGCAGCGATGAGGCCAGGAATGAAGCTATTAAGATTTATCAGTTAATAGAACAATATAGTTTCGATCATGCGCATGGTGGTTATGGGGAAGCCTATGCAGAAGATTGGAGCCTGTTGCAGGATATGAGACTCAGTGAAAAAGATGCCAACGAAAAAAAGACGATGAATACCCATCTTCATATTATTGAAGCATACACCAACCTGTATGGCATTTGGAAGGATGATGGGCTTAAACAAAAAATCGAGGGGTTGCTCGGGGTGTTCAGAGACCATATCATTGACAGGAACAGCTCTCATCTTCACCTGTTCATGGACGAACAATGGGTTGTCCGCTCTCCTGTTATTTCTTACGGGCATACTATTGAAGCCGCCTGGCTTTTGCAGGAGGCTGCTGAGATGATCGGGGATGAACAATGGATAAAGTATACCCGGCAAAAAGCGGTGGACATGGCAAAGGCATCGCTGGAAGGCATGGATGCGGATGGTTCGATGCTTTATGAATATGACCGCGCTGCAGACCACTGGATAAAGGAAAAACACTGGTGGGTGCAGGCAGAGGCGATGGTTGGTTTTCTGAATGCTTATTCGGTTAGCGGCGATCAATTGTTTTTAGATAGTTTCAAAAAAATATGGAACTATACAAAAGAATATATAATTGATAACAAGCAAGGGGAATGGTTTTGGGGGAGAACGAAGGATAATGAACTGATGCCTGACCAGGATAAAGCAGGCCTCTGGAAATGTCCCTATCATAATAGCAGGGCCATGTTGGAAGTCATCAGGAGATATGAGTCCGTATTTCCTGAACTGACTACAGCATGAGAGAAGACCGGTTTGCCATTATTTGACCGGTATTATTTTCTTTTCTCTGTTTTTTTAAGCGCTATATATTCCATAGGTGATATCCCAAACTGTTTACTGAAGTTACGTCCAAAATGGGTTTGCGAGCTGAACCCTGTCATTTCAGCCACTTCATAAACTTTGTAATCATGTTCTGCAAGCAGTTCGGCTGCTTTTTTCAACCTGGTGATATTGATAAGCTCGTTGGGAGTGAGGTTGGAAATAGCTTTGATCTTACGGTACAGGGTAGCCCGGCTCATGTTCATGAAATCAGCCAGTTGATCAACGCTGAGTTCCATATTTTCAATATTCTGATAAATGGCTTCGTTCAGTTCCTCAAGGAATTGTTCATCTGCCTTTGAATAGGCCATGGTGTTGATATGCACCAATGGACTGCTGGCAAAGAATTCCCTGATCTTGTTCCGGTTGGAAAGCAGGTTGGCAATCTGTACCTGCAAGTGTTCGGGTGAAAAAGGTTTTTCAATGTAAGCATCTGCTCCCATTTCCAATCCTTCGATCTTCGATTGCAGGGTGTTTTTAGCTGTAAGCAGGATCACAGGGATATGGCTGTATTCGAAATTTGATTTGATGTTGCGGCACAATTCATAACCGTCCATCACCGGCATCATGATATCGCTGATCACCAGTTGAACAGGTTCATGCTGCAGGAGGTCGAGCGCTTCCCGGCCGTTGAATGCTTTCAGGACGGTATATTTTTCGCCCAGGTCCTCCGATATAAAATCAAGGATCTCTCCGTTATCATCCACAAGCAGTATAACAGGTTTCATACTTTGTTTTATCGGCTCAAATTAAATTCAATTTCCTGGTGCACGGGCAGGGCCAGCACGAATACGTTCATGTCGCCACCGGGTTCTTTAAGGCATAAAGTTCCTTTATGTAATTCAGCCAGTGAACGCGACAGGGCCAGCCCGATGCCGGTACCGGATTGTTTTCCGTTTTCCTTTATCCTGAAAAAACTTCCAAATATTTTTTCCTTCATATCCAGAGGGATCAGGTATCCATCGTTTTCCACTTCCACTCTGAATAATGTATCCTGCTCGCAACCAGTGACCAGTTTGATATGAACTTTTCTTTCTGCATATTTAACTGCATTATCAAGCAGGTTACTCATGATCTTGTTGAAAGCTTCTGTATCTACATAAGCATTGAAGAGGGTAGGTGACTCCAGCGTAAAGGATAACCTTTTTTGCTCTGCAGCAGGTTTAAACCTGATATAGGCATCGGTGATAAGGTCAGCAATATTGGCCTTTACGAAATTCAGGCTGAAGCCCTTGGTTTCGGTTTTACGAAAATCCAGCAACTGCGTGGTCAGGTCCAGCAGACGGTCAATATTGCGCTTCATGATCTGCAGGTTATTACTCACAGCAGGAACGGAGTCGATCTGTTTCATCACTTTTTCCATTGGCCCTTTGATCAATGTTAAAGGTGTACGGACCTCATGTGCCACGTTCGTAAAGAACTCTATCTTGGCCTGGTATATCTCTTTTTCTTTTTCATGTTCCAGTATTTCCAGCTTGCGCCGGTTCTTTTCTTCAGTGCGGCGATGATAGCTGCGTATCAGGAACAGTACGATCGCTGTGATAACAAGAGCATACAACAAATAGGCCCAAACACTTGCCCAGACAGGAGGTAATATCTTAATGACCAGTGAAGCTGGTTCACATTTCCATTCACCACCGCTATTGCTGGCTTTAACAGTAAAGATATATGTACCGGGAGACAGTTTGGTAAAATATGCCTTGCGATTGGTCTTCAGGTAACTCCAGTCTTTATTCAACCCTTCCATTTTATAGGCATACTCTGTCATGTCTGGCGCCGTATAACTCAATGCTGCAAAATCAATGCTAAAAGAACTCTGGTTATGGGTGAGCGTAATCGTATGTGTATAGGTAATGGATTTCTGCAAAGGCGATCCTTCTTTATTAATGGCCAGTTCCTTATCGTATACCTGGAAGCCGGTAATGTATACGGGTAAAACAAAATCGTTTTTGATGAACTCATCCGGGTGAAAACTGATCATTCCTTTTACACTGCCGAAATACATGCGGCCTTTGGGATCTTTATAAGCAGAGTTGTAATTGAATTGATCGTTCAGCAATCCATGTGCACGGGTGAACACTGTTATATTCCCATTGGCTGGTGTGAAACGGACCAGCCCTTTTGAAGTGCTTACCCAGAAATTATTTTGCCCGTCTTCCAGCACAGCATACATGATATTGCTGGGGAACCCGTTTTTAGTGGTATAGGTAGTGAATTGTTGCCTGGATGGGTCCAGTTTGCATAAGCCGCCTTCCGTAGCTATCCATAGTTGCTGTTGGCTGTCTTCAAATATCCAGTTGACACGGTTGCCACCCAGGCTGCCGGGCTTCCCGGGTTCATACCGGAAATGGCCACTGGCGCCAGTTTGTGGATTGAACCAATGTACACCATCAGCATAAGTCCCAGCCCATACATTTCCCAGGTGGTCTTCATACAGGATGGTATAAAAGTTTTCGGGTGCAGCTTCAACAAAATCAAAATTATCTTTTTGCTTATTATAATAAGAAAGTCCCCGGTCTGTGCCTACAACAAGCTTTTCCTGTTTTGTTTTCAGGAAGCAATAAATAAAATCGCTGCGGAGGTTGTGAGTGGCAGCAGAATAATGCCGTAAAAAACGTCCGGTCCTGATATCCAGCACATCCAGTCCACGGTGAAATGTGCCCACCCATAATTCATTTCCATATACCAGCAAGCCATGGATATTGGAAGAAGATACATGGCGCGGTGATGAGGTATTGAAATGAGTGAAGATGCCGGAACTCATTTGTAGCTTGTTCAACCCCGCATCTTCTGTCCCGATCCACAGGTTTCCTTCATTATCACGGACGATCTCGCGAACAGCATTACCACTGATAGCATTACTGCCTGATTGCGGAAAGAATTTTTTAAAACTGGTGTATTGCTTTGGATAATAATTAATACCGCCGAAATAAGTGCCGGCCCAAATGCCGCCTTCTTTATCGCAACAAAAAGTATACACAGCATTATCTGAAATGGAATAGGGGTTATTATAATTTTTTTTCAGGTTTATATATTTCCCCGTGCTGTTATCATAAATAAAAACGCCTGATTCGGTTGCGATCCAGTATTCGTTATCAGATTGGCGGATAAAATCCCGTACAAAAATTTCCTGTTCATCAGCGGTATGATTGAGTATGTCTTTATACAGGCCCGTGCGCGTATCAAAGAGTTTGGCACCCTGCTTGGAAGTACCCACCAGGATATTGCCATTGCCTGCATCGTAAATTTTTTCAATCCAGTTATTGACACCAGGGCCGCTATGGTCAAATACATTATAGCCGGTAGCGGAAGGCCCGTCCTGCAGCAACCGGTGAATGGTGCCGGTGCTGGAAGAGATCCAGAGATCGCCATTGGCAGTAGCGCAAACGGATGAAACATTCAGATGGCCGGGCTGATCAAAAATTTTAAACGCACCTGTTTTTGGATGGTAATAATATAATACCAACCGGGAGATGAACCAGATGGCGCCGGTAGAATCTTCCTGGATATCCAGTATTTCCGTAACAGGAGCCTTGCTTATCCTATGAAAGCTTTCTGTAGTTGCATCATAGGCAAAAAGGCCGCGATCACAACCTACCCATAAAATGCCGGCAGGGCCCTCATGCAAGCTATAAATATAATTACTGCCGACGCTGGTGGAATCATCTGCGTCGTTGCGGAAGATCTTGAATGAATAACCATCAAAACGGTTGAGCCCGTCTTTAGTGCCAAACCATAAAAAGCCGTTATGGTCCTGCAGGCTACAGATAACAGCATTATTGGAGAGCCCGTTTTCCACCTGGTAATGGGTGAAATAATAAGACTGGCTTTTCGCAAAGCTAATACCGAAGATCAGTAGCATGAGCAACAGCCAATGTTTCATATAGCAGCCGGCAAATTTCATAATAGCGGAAACGAACTTACTCAAAAAATACACACAAGTGGTTATGCACGTAACATGATACTGGCTCAAAGCCTTTGCTAAACGGCAACAAGATAGTTAATCAGGCTTTTTGAGACGAATTGAGGAAAGAATGAGACGATCGGGCACTGGCTTTAAGCCAGAAAGGTTCAACTTAGATGCCAAATCGATCTGCTTTCCAAACCAAAATTTCTAACAAATAATTGCCATTATGAGAAAAAGATCATTCGCACATACCTTTTGTTGTGCTTTTGCATCCATACAACAGAAGGTATATAGCACAGCCAGTGCTGTTTTACTGTTGATCGCACTGTTCTTTGCTCAATTACTATCAGCACAAACATCCCACACAGTTAAAGGAAAAGTAACCAATCAGAAAGGCGAAGCGCTGGAAGGCGTCAGCGTTACTGTGAAAGGCGCTACTGCAGGCACCAGTACCGATGCAGGCGGTAATTACACTTTACAGGTGCCTGATACCCAGGCCACCCTTGTGTTCAGCAACATTGGCTATGCTGATATGGAGATGTCAGTAAATGGGCAATCTACCATTAATGTGCAATTACGACAGGGTGCTACTGACCTGGGCGAAGTAGTAGTGGTAGGTTATGGTTCACAACGTAAAAAAGATCTTACAGGTGCAATAGCGGTAGTGCCTGTGGAAGAAGTGACCAAGCGTCAGGCAACCACTATCGGCGAAGCAATGCAGGGCCTTGCTTCAGGTGTACTGGTTCGTGGCGGCGGTCAGCCTGGTTCAGAAGCCAGGGTGGAGATCCGTGGTTTAAAAAATCTTACCGGCACCAACCCGCTTTATGTGATCGATGGTCTGGTCACTACTGCCAATCGTGATTTTAATCCCAATGATGTTGAATCCATCCAGATATTGAAAGATGCTTCTGCAGCGGCGATCTATGGCTCACGTGCTGCCAATGGTGTGATCATTATCACTACCAAAAGGGGCAGGAAGGGGCCGATGAAAGTTGATTTCGCTGCCAAATCAAGTATACAAACCACACCGCGGTATGACCTGGCCGGTAAAGATGAATTTGTGAAGCTAAACTATATGGCCTATGATAACGCTGGTGTTCCCCGTCAAAACCTGAACCTGGATGTAAATACCGACTGGCAGGATGCCGCGTTTCAAACAGGTAATATGCAGGATTATAATGTGAGCTTCTCTGGTGGCGGCGACAATGGTAGTTATCTCGTATCAGCCAATTACTTTGATAACAAAGGAACGGTGATCAGCACTGGTTTCAAACGTCTTGGTTTGCGTGTGAATGCACAGGGTTCAAAAGGTATTTTCAGTTTTGGAGAGAACCTTGCCCTTACCAATGCCAGAGCGGATGAAATGTCGGGCAATCCCTACGCAGATGTAGTACGCCTACTGCCCACTATTCCTATATATGATGCAGCAAATCCCGGTGGTTATGGTTATGGCAGTGAAAGCCGTGCACGCACGTTTGGTACTAACCCCGTAGCTATTGCGGACCTCGAAGACCGCACCAATGAGAACTTCCGTGTCCGTGGCAATATATGGGGAGAACTGAAACTCCGCCCCTGGTTGAAATACCGCCTGAACCTGGGTTATGAAACAAGCGCTGACAATTATCAGTATAAAAGGAAAGAAGGCAACTGGACATTGAACCAGGCTTATGATCCTGCTATCTACAACGAGAACAGGGCACGTTGGCAAACTATGCTTGTGGAAAACACCCTTTCTTTTAGTGAGCGGTTTGGTAAACATTCCGTGAATGCTATTGCGGGTCAAACCTATCAGCGTGATAAATACGGACAGGTATGGGGCACGAAGCGGAACATTCTTCAAAATTCTTCATCCGGTTCCTATTACTGGGTGCTCGATCAGGGCAGTGAGCCACAAACTGGCGGTTATCTCCAGGAAGCGATCCTCTTATCTTACCTGGGAAGGGTAGAATATAATTTTGATGATAAATACCTGTTGAATGGTGTGATCCGCTATGATGGATCTTCCCGCCTCGGCCGCAATGATCAGTGGGGCACATTCCCTTCTGTGTCAGCAGCCTGGCGAATCAGTAATGAAGAATTCTTTAAAGTGAAATGGATCAATGACCTGAAGATCCGCGCCAGTCATGGTACACTGGGCAGCAGCAGCAATCTCGGCTATTGGGATTACCTGCCGGTGATCAATACCTTCTCCACTATTGCTATGGGAACAGGTCAGAACACATTCCCGGGTGCTACACAGGTGAGGCTGGCCAATCAGGACCTGCGCTGGGAAAAGCTTACACAAACAAATTTTGGTTTCGACGCTACCATGCTGGATAATAAATTATCGCTTACTGCAGAGTATTTCATTGCTAAAACAACCGATGTGCTGACCTATATGCCCATCCTTATGACAACAGGCAATGATGGTGGTAACCCTGCTGTGAATGCTGCCAGCTTACGTAATACAGGCTTTGAGTTTTCTGCTACCTATAAAGGGAAAGCAAAGGATTTCAATTATTATATAACGGCTAACCTGACCACACTGAAGAACAGGGTATTGAATCTTGGCTATGGACGCAACGATATATTCACCGGTACAACTGTCACAAAGGTTGGCAGTTCCGCTGCAATGTGGTACCTGCTGGAAACTGACGGTCTTTTCCAGACTCAACAGGAAGTAGATAATTATAAGAACAAGGATGGGATAGTGATACAACCCGCAGCTAAGCCCGGTGATATCCGTTTTGTTGACCATAATGGGGATGGACAGATCAGCAATGATGATAAAGTGGTGCTGGGCAGCCCCTGGGCTGATTTTGAACTGGGGTTGAACATGGGTGCTTCTTATAAGAATTTTGATCTTACCATGAACTGGTTTGGCTCTTTTGGCTCAACTGTGTATAACGGTTACAGAAGCCTGGTTGACCGGTTTGATGATAACTCTAATTACCGTGCCGGCATCAAACCCTGGACTCCTGATAATACCAATACTGATGTGCCCCGTGCATATTATGGCTCCACGCTCAATTCAAGAGGGGACAGCAACCGCTGGCTGGAAAGCGGAACTTTTATGCGACTGAAATTTATCAGCCTCTCTTATCGCCTGCCTGCATCATTCGTAAAACGCATTGGTTTTGCAAATGCACAGGTGACACTATCCGGTCAGAACCTCATCACCATTACCAATTTTGGCGGACTTGATCCCGAGTTCAATAACTCGAATATGTTTGAGAGGGGTGTATACAGTTTTCAGTTCCCCAATCTGAAAATGTATTCTGCCGGTTTGCAGTTTGGATTTTAATAGCAGCGCATCAATATTTAATATAACTAATTGCACTATATGAAACAGTTTATAAGATTAACAATAGCCATAAGCGTGATGGCATGTATAATGCCTTCCTGTAAAAAGGATCTGCTTAATGTGGATAATCCCAATACCATTACAGAAGAGCAGTTCTGGAAAACAGAAGCTGATGCGGAAAAAGGCATCAATGCTGCTTATGCCATGTTCTACAAACCTGGTGGCTGGGCTCGTTGGATCTATTTCCGTCTTGATCTTACTTCCGATGAAGGTTGCAGCAAAAGTCCATGGATCGAGCTGGCCGACTGGACACGTTTCCAGTATGTGAATTATAATTTCTGGGAAGGTAATGCGATCACCTGGCGGGATACCTATAAAGCGGTTTTCCGTTGCAACCAGGTACTGGCCAATGTTCCCGATATTCCTTTTGCCGATAACAGCAAAAAAGATCTGATACTGGCACAGGCTAAATTCCTGCGTGGGTTACATTATTATTATGCAGCTATTATGTGGGAGAACATTCCATTGGTACTGGAACCTTCAAAGCCGGATGATCTTCCCCAGCAATATCCGTTGGCAGAAGTGTGGACACAGGTGGAAAAAGATTTTACAGAAGCACTGGCTGTGCTGCCCGTGCAATGGGATGATGGAAATGTAGGCCGCCCAACCAAAGGTGCTGCGAATGCTTTTCTTGCCCGCACATTTATGCAACAACATAAATGGCAGCAGGCTAAAACCTCACTGGACTATTTCTTTACCGGTGCTGGCTCCGGCAAGTATGACCTGATGCCGAACTTCCAGGATAATTTCGTTCACACCAGTGAAAACAATAAAGAGTCTGTATTTGAAATACAATTCTCTGATGTAAACAAAGGAGGCGATGGCGACGACCCCAACCAGAACATGGGAAGCCACCGTGCACAATTCTTTGCTCCCCGCGGCATTGGCTGGAGTGATGGCCAGGCGCGTTACTGGTTGGTCAACGAATTCAAAAAAGAAAAGACCGCAAGCAACAGCCTTGATCCACGGTTGCGTTATTCTTTGTTCTATCCCGCACTGCAGGCCGATTTTGGCGATAAAGTGTATGGCCGCAACTGGGAATGGAATAATGATGAAGCCTGGTTCAGGAAATACCAGCGTGATTATTTCCGCACCAATGAAGATTATTTTTCCCAGGATAACTTCCGTATGGTCCGCTTTTCCGATGTGTTGCTGATGTATGCGGAAACATTGAATGAGCTTGATCAAACAATTACTGCAGCAAAATATGTAGACAGCGTGCGTGCCCGTGTGAATATGACTCCACTGGCCATGGCACATCCTGATGCACTGCTGAGCAAAGATGCTTTTCGTGAGCGCTTAAAAACAGAACGGATACTTGAACTTTGTGGTGAAAGCGTACGCTGGGCTGATCTGAAACGCTGGGGCGACCTTGAAACCCAGGCAAAAGTGAACCTCGTAGCACAAAGAGATCCTGACTTCAACAATTTTGTGGTAGGCAAGCATATACGGCTACCGATACCTCAAACAGAGGTGCTCAATAATCCCAACCTGGACCAAAACGACAAATATTAACGTGTTACTAATGAATAAACAAACAATGATCCTGTATGCTTCTCTGTTGGTATTGATGACGATGTGCACAAAGAACAAGGAGGCGCAAAGCGGAACAGGTACTCCTTCCTGGCAGCCTGTTTCGCTTGCCGATCCTTTTGTGCTGAAGCATGAAGGCATGTATTATCTCTATGGAACATCCGGTTCCAACCCTGATGAAGGTATTCCGGTGTATAAATCCACTGATGGAAAAAACTGGGAAGGACCGGCAGGCAAGGCAGGTAATGGATGGGCACTTGCAAAAGGGCAATCCTACGGCGCTACAGGATTTTGGGCACCGGAAGTGTTTTACCGCAACAACACTTTCTACATGTTCTATACCGCCAATGAACATATTGCCGTTGCTACCAGTGATTCGCCGTTAGGCCCATTTAAACAAAGCGATCAGCAACCATTGCATACGGAAAAAGAAATCGACCCGCATGTATTTGTTGATGATAATGGGAAAAGCTATTTGTATTTTGTCCGGTTCGATAATGGCAACCGTATTTTTGGAGCTGAGTTGAATGACGACTGGAAATCGATAAAGGAAAATACGATTGTTCCCTGCATCTCGCAAAGCCAGGAATGGGAGGTCGTTTCAGGTGCGCAATGGCCGGTAACAGAAGCTCCGGCTATGCTGAAACATAAAAACCTGTATTATTTGTTTTATACGGCCAATGATTTCAGAAGCCCTGCCTATAATGTGGGATATGCTGTATCTGCTTCACCATTGGGCCCTTTTACCAAGTATGCAGCTAACCCGATCATTCCAAAAACGGACAATATACAGGGTACTGGTCATAATGCATTTGTTACAATAGGAGATAACCTGGTGATGTATTATCATGCTCACAACAGTCCGCAGCATGTGGCACCGCGCCGTACACTATTCAGCACCTGCCAGTTTATAGCCGGAAGTGATGGAGTTGATGTATTGCAGGTAAATGAAAACAAGCAGGTGCCGGTTACTCAAGTTCAATAATATAAATCCTGAAAATTTAAATAGCATGAAGTTAATCCGACTTTCCGGGCTTTTATTGATAGCCGGTATTTTAATTCATTCAACAGCATGTAATGAACGAGGGAAGGAAGAGGAAAAGCAGCAAGCTGCACAACAGGAAACTTCCACCGGTCGTGGAGTATGGACCAAAGAGCAGGCCAATGCATGGTATAGTAAACAACCCTGGCTGGTAGGTTGCAATTTCATTCCAAGTACTGCTATCAATGAACTGGAAATGTTCCAGGCAGAAACTTTTGATACAGCTACGATCAACCGTGAGCTGGGTTGGGCCGCAAGTATCGGTATGAATACTGTTCGTGTGTACCTGCACGATCTCTTATGGAAGGAGGATGCAGCGGGATTTCAGAAGAGGCTGAATACGTTTTTGGAAATAGCCAGCCGTCATCATATCAAGCCGGTATTCGTATTGTTCGATTCCTGTTGGGATCCCTTTCCTAAACTGGGCAAGCAACGTGATCCCAAACCTTTTGTGCACAATTCAGGCTGGGTGCAAAGTCCCGGTTATGAAGCGCTGAAAGATTCAACCGAATATCCCCGCCTGGAAGCATATGTAAAAGGAGTGGTATCAGCATTTGCCAATGATGAGCGCATACTTGCATGGGACCTATGGAATGAACCTGACAATACCAATAATACTGCTTATGGTAAAGTGGAGCTGCCTAATAAAGGCGGCTACGTGCTGCCGTTGTTGGAAAAAACATTTGAGTGGGCGCGTTCTGTAAACCCATCACAGCCGCTGACGTCAGGCGTATGGGCTGGCGACTGGTCATCACCAGAAAAGCTGAAGCCTATTGAAAAACTGCAATTGGACCAGTCAGACATCATCACTTTCCATAATTATGAAAATGGTGAGGAGTTTGAAAAGCGGATCAAATGGTTGCAGCCTCTTGGCCGACCTATTATTTGTACAGAATATATGGCCCGTGGCAACAACAGCTATTTTGAAAGTTCATTACCCATTGCTCAAAAATATAAAGTGGGAGCTATCAATTGGGGGTTGGTAGATGGCAAGAGCCAGACCAAGTATGCCTGGGATAGCTGGACTAAGCAATACAATTCTGAACCTCCATTATGGTTCCACGAAATTTTCCATACCAATGGGAAACCCTACAAGGAAAAAGAAGTTGAGTTGATCCGCAAATTGACAAGTGAGGCGAATGCGATGAAATAAAGTCATTACAATGAAAGCCCTTTCAATTATAGCAGCCATGCTGTTCTGCATCAGCACAGTTGCTCAGCAAAAGATCATCAATCCTGTTATTGATCTCGATTTTCCAGACCCTACGGTTATCCGCACCAATGGTAAATATTATGCCTATGCTACCAATCCCAACCGGCGTGGGAAAACATTACATATACAGGTGGCGGGCAGTACAGATCTGCAAAACTGGACCATTATAGGTGATGCATTGCCGCAGAAGCCGTCCTGGGGCAGCCATGACTTCTGGGCACCACATGTAATATATGATCAGCAGATAAAGAAGTATGTACTCTTCTATTCAGCAGAATCTGTAGATACAACATGGGGTAAATGCCTGGGTGTGGCATACGCGGATAAACCCGAAGGGCCCTTTGTTGATAAAGGCACACCACTGATCTGTGGTGAAACTTTTGTGAACATAGACCCTATGGCTTTTATTGATCCTGTCAGTGGCAGGAAGTTACTATACTGGGGTTCGGCTCATAAGCCGATCAAAGTGCAGGAGATGACAGACGATTGGAGTGCTTTCAAACCAGGTTCTTCTTCCAAAGACCTGATCTTTCCTGCCCGCGAAAAAAAATATGATCGATTGGTGGAAGGTGCCTGGGTGGATTATTATAATGGTAAATACTACCTGTATTATTCCGGAGATAATTGTTGCGGGGCCAATCCCAGCTATGCTGTGTTGGTAGCACGGGCTGATAAACCCGAAGGGCCCTTTATTACATTGGGTGAAGAAAACGGAACAGGCAGCAGTGTGGTGCTTGAAATGAACGAGCACTGGATAGGTCCTGGACATAATTCCATTTTTACTGATGCAAAGGATAATCGTTATATCGCTTATCACGCCATTGCTGCAAAGCCAGGAGAAAAAGTAACAGGGGGAATCCGTATGTTCCTGATCGATCCTGTTGAATACAGGAATGGCTGGCCTGTTGTAAAACGGCAAAGCGGTTCATCTATCTCCTGGACAGATTCAGTTGATGTTCGGAATGTACCTGTATTTGAAGACAAAGGAAATGTACCTGAAGCAGGTGGGACCAGCGGACGCAGTCACGGAAGATATGGAGCTCAATATGGAAGACTGCTGCCATTGAAAGGCAAAACATGGCTGGCTGGTTATACCATAAGCCGCAATAATGGTTATGCCAAAGAACCCGATGGCGGGCTGGAACTGGAAATCGCCCGAAGTGATGATAATGGCAGGAACTGGAAAGCTATAGCCACCCTTTCCGATCCTGGAAGGGACCTGGACAATGCACAACTGATCCAGTTGGCTGATAAAAGCATTTTGCTGTCGTGCAGGTCAGTACGCTGGCAGGAATCGTATCGCCTTTATGTTTATCGAAGTACGGATAATGGTCTTAGCTGGGCAAAGCTCAGCACTATTGATGCCAATGAAGGAAAGCCTGGAGAACTGGGCAAACCTGATAAGGGTGTATATGAACCTCATTTTTATATGCTGTCTGATGGCCGTTTGGCCGTTATGTATGCAAGTGAAAAACATGTTACAGACAGTGTTTCCTACAGCCAGATCATCTCACAAAAAATATCACCGGACCTGGGAAAGACCTGGGGGCATGAAATATGGGTGGCTTATGAACCTGGCCATCCGGAATCAAGACCGGGTATGCCTGTGTGGACACGGATGAAAAATGGTCAGTATATCGTGGTATATGAAATATGCGGGCCTGAAAAATGTAATGTCTATTATAAGACCAGCAAAGATGGCTTTACATGGCCGGTTGGATTGGGTACACCTATCCCCAACCAATGGGCCGGTCCGTATATCCTGTCATTATCGGATGGTAGGTTGATCGTTACTTCCAATAAAAGCAATATTTCCATCAGCGATGATTATGGAAAGCACTGGCACACTACCAGTGCTGCCTGGAACAGGACTTTATGGCCTTCTATTTATCAAAGTGGTAAAAAAGAAATAATGGTGGTTAATTCTGCTGCACGCCCGGAAGGAGGACATGCTATTAAAGTACGCATTGGACAGGTATCTGAATGAGGTGTGGTGTAATTGCCCGTATATTTACACCACCACTTTCTTTTCGTTTCCTGCTGCCTGTTGCAAGCATTCCCTTATTCAAAATTTCCTCCAAATTGCTGAATAGGTTTGCTATAAAAAATGAAGCAATTAAATAAAGTAGCACCCATTACGTTATTGTTCTGGTTAATGAAAATAGTGGCTACTACCTTGGGTGAAACGCTTGGCGATTTCATTTCAATGACATTAAATTTTGGCTACGTTATAGGGATAATAATTACACTGGCCATTTTCCTGGTTGCCCTTCTCATACAATTGAATGCCAAAGAATATACCCCTGTTAAATACTGGTTAGTGATTATTGGTACTACTACTTTGGGTACGGAGCTCTCCGATTTTATAGACAGGACACTGCATTTGGGATATTTTGCAGGGAGTATTATATTGGTTTCCTGTCTTGTGTTGACACTATTCCTTTGGAACAAGAAATACAAATCCCTTGAAGTGTACCCCATCTTTGAAAGAAATAAAGAGTTTTTCTTCTGGACTGCAGTTTTATTCTCTAACAGTTTAGGTACAGCCTTTGGTGATTTCTTAAGCGATAACTTAGGATTAAGCTATTTTTCTGGAGCGTTGATCACGGGAATTATTATACTGATGGTCGTTTTACTGCACTATCAAACCAGGCTCAATCATATACTGCTGTTTTGGATAGCCTTCATTTTTACAAGGCCATTTGGCGCAACATTTGGGGACTTACTTACCAAACCCCCAGGAAAGGGTGGGCTAGATCTTGGAACGCTCAATGCTTCTATTGTGTCAGTTGCAATAATGGCGGTATTGATCGCTGTTTCCCATCGTAACCTTAAAAGAATGAATTGGGCTGAATAGGTCATTCAAAGTTTCTTCTAAATCGCTTCGGATATTGTGGTTCATCATTTAAAATTTGAAAAATGAAAAAAATAGTTTTTCTATTGGCTGCTGTGGCAAGTGTATCATTAGCCAACGCACAAAAAATTCAGGAGAAAGATGTTCCTGCGCCAGTTAAAGCCGGTTTGCAAAAGCAATTTCCCAACGCCCAAAATATAAAATGGGAAAAGGAAAAAGGTAATTATGAAGCAGGTTTTAAAGTAAAGCAGGCTGATTATTCCGTTCTGGTAGGTGCTTCGGGGAATATAATAGAAACAGAAGTGCCCATTGCAAACGATGCGCTGCCTGCATCAGTAAAAGAATATGTTTCGAAACATTACCCCAGCAAAAAGATTAAAGAAGCTGCCAAAATCACTGATGCCAGAGGAGTGCTTACTTATGAAGCGGAAGTAAATGGTAAGGACTTGATTTTTGATGATTCAGGTAAATTTTTAAAAGAGGTTAAGGATTGAGATCCTGAGAGGTGTTTATTCGTATAAAAGCTGCGGATTTCAATGATCTTATCCTGGACTTGCAGCTTTTGTCTTTCAGTAAAAACTCAGATTTCTTATTCGGTACAGGGGTATTAATTGTAAATTTACCCAGTACAGTTTGCAAAATGAAAGACTACAGATACAGGATATTCACTTCTGTTATAGAAAAGCGTATTAATAAAAGAATTCTAAAGCCAGGAGATAAATTACCTTCTGTAAGAAGTATAAAGCAGGAATACCACCTGAGCACCAGTTCTGTTCAAAGCGGGTACGATTATCTTGTTATTAAGGGATTGGTAGTAAGTATTCCCCGATCAGGGTATATCGTAGCTGCTCCGGCTAAACAGGAGATCAGCGAAACTTATCCTGAATTGCCACGTGTTCCCAGGGACCCGGTTTTTAAAAAGAATATACTTCTGACTTCAGACATGCAGGACTATTCGGAATCCACTTCTTTCAATGTGGCAGTACCTTCGGATCTTTTGGTGCCGCAAAAGCTAGTACTAAGGACGATGCAAGAGGTTATTCGCGAAAAAGGCGCTGCTTTGCTTCGCTATTATCCGGCTAACGGATCTAAGAAATTGAGAGAACTGCTATGCCGACGTGCTGCCCTGCATGGAGCTTTAATTCAGCCTGACGAATTACTGATCACCGATGGAGCTCTACAGGCATTATATATTGCATTGGCAGCTGTAACTGTTCCGGGCGACGTAATAGCTGTTGAAAGCCCCTGCGTATTCTCTGTTTTGGAAGTTATCGCTAATCTTCGTTTAAGGGCCATTGAAATTCCTGTCAGGTATAAAGATGGGTTTGACACTGACTATTTGAAGGATATCTGTACCAAGAACAGGATAAAAGCTATTGTGCTTACACCTAATTTCCATAATCCTACCGGAATATTAATGACAGATGAAAAGAAAAGGGAAGTGCTTTCCATAGCGTCCGGCTATAATGTGCCCATTATCGAAAACGATGTTTATGGCGATCTGTATTTTAATGATACGAGACCATCAACTATACGGAACTTTGATACCAGTGGGCTGGTGATCACCGTATCTTCCTTTTCTAAGACCATTGCTCCTGGTATGCGTTTGGGCTGGATAGCTGCCGGCCGTTTTTTTTCGGAAACCGAGCGGGTAAAATTTTCCCTGGGCAGATCGGTTTCTCCGCTTAACCAGGAAGTTATCATGAAGTTGCTCCTTTCATCCAGTTATGACAGGCATTTAAGATCATTTCGTCATCAGTTGGAATATCAATCCATCCAGTTATTGAATCAATTCAATAAGTATTTTCCTGAACATGCTTATGCCCATATCCCACAAGGAGGATATAGCATCTGGTGCAGATTGCCTTCGGAAGTTGAGATGGCATTGTTCTATGAAAATTGTAATAAATTCCGCATACGCTTTACCCCGGGTACCACCTTTTCGTTTACGAACGCTTATGAACATTATTTCCGAATGGTTTTTTCACAACGCATTACACGAACCAGTCTTGATGCAGTGAAAAAAACAGGCATGTCGCTAAAGGATTAACTGTACCGGTTTATTTTTTGATTTCTGTACTCAATACCAGCTTTCCTTGTACTGTATTTTTGTGTAAAAGGTATAAGATGGATATTGTATCAAAATTTGCAGTGGCTTCAGAGCAGGGGATCAATGACCTGTTCTTTCTTAAGGAGGTTAAGTATAAAGGGATGTACAAAGACATTGTACGGGCAGATAAATTAGATCACTATATCGGCCAGCAGCTTGATCATGTTAATGCTGTCAACGAACTGAATGCCCTCGGCAACCAAATGGTCATCCTGTATGTCAGGAATGAGCCTGCCGGGTTTGCTATTATCAAAAAAACAAGTATTTATCCTGATGTGTTAAGAGGAAAGAGAATTCTTAACTATTCTTTCTTTTATATCCATCCCGGGTATGATGATCCCGAAACAAGAGCATCTTTATGGCAAAAGTGTTTGTCTGTAAGCAAAATGCAGGATGCTGTTTGGGTAGAGCTGCTTCAGAATGACCCATTGGTACCATTTCTTGAAAGCTGCGGATTTATCATCCATGAAAGAGCTGCAATAGCACCATTTGATCAGCCATCGTATATTTTAATACGATATAAGAAGGATGAATAGAGGTGAATTGAATAGATTCATCTTACACTCATTAACCAGGCATCATGCAAAGCAATTTCGCAATGATGAAGCGCACGGTTGATAACCTTAAGGTTGTCAACCGTTTGTTTTTCAACGGATAGAGCCGTCTTTTCTCTTTTCCCATTACAATAGGTAGTGCTTCAATGCAATAGGATGGTAGATGAAGGGGAACAGGAAAAGCCAGCGCAATCTGTATACTAATAGCACCAGTTGGCTAATTTCCTATAAAAGGCAGTTAACATGTTATAAAATGGCAGGTTCTCTCCATGCTAATTTTATTTTTTATTAAGCAACTACTGTAGTTATTCAATGAGCAAACAACCAAAAGGATTCATACCCGTAATGCTGACACCATTCAAGGATAATGGCGAAGTGGATTATAATGGATTGACAAAACTGACCGAGTTTTATTTAAATGCAGGAGCAGCCGGACTGTTCGCCAATTGCCAGTCGAGCGAGATGTTTACGCTTACCGAAGCAGAACGGCTTGCAGTAACAAAGCACGTGATAAAAATAGCCAATGGAGCAGTGCCCGTAGTAGCCGCCGGAACATTTGGCGGTTCTATTACAAGCCAGGCTGATTTTATTAAAAGATTGTATGATACCGGCATAGAAGCAGCAATTGTTATTACCAGCATGTTGGCAGGGGAATGGGAAAAACCGGAGCAATTCGATGAAAGATTTTATAGCCTGCTGCAGCAAACAGAAAATATCCCATTGGGTTTCTATGAATGTCCGGTACCTTATAAGCGTGTTCTTTCAGCGAGTGAGGTGAAGCAGTTTGTAGATACCGGAAGGGTCATTTACTATAAGGATACCTGCCTGGACCTTGGGCTGATCAAAGCCAAACTGGAAGCAAGTGAAAGCGTTCCGTCATTCGGCTTGTATGATGCCTACATGGGACATGCAGTGGAGTCTTTAAAAGCGGGATCAGCAGGTCTGTCATGCATACAGGGAAATTATTTTCCTGAATTGATTGTCTGGCTATGCAAGTATTATGATGATCCATCAAAAAAAGAAGAAGTAGCGCAAGTTCAGCAGTTTTTTATCGATCAAATGGATGTGATGCACGATGTGTATCCGGTGGTAGCAAAATATTTCCTGCAAAAACGAGGGCTGAAAATTTCCCGTTACACGCGAACTTTTGTAGGCGTATTTCATGACAAAGTGCAAACACAGATTGATCAGCTGTATGAAGCTTACCAGACGTTGTACCAGGAGATCGAAGTGCCAATTATTACGTGATCCAGGCCAGAATGAAAGGGGAATTAAATAGAAAGCAATTATAGTGAACAATTGATTTTCAAAGAACACGGATTGATTTTTTGTATAGTACAGGATATGTCCTGTCAAAGTTTAAAGTACTTGCCATTTATAATCTTAAAAAACCAAAATGAATTATGAGAAGGAGTCTGATTAGGGTTAGTTTGCTGGCCTGCTGGATCTTAATAGGACTACAGGTCTGGGGACAATCACCTGTGAAAGGGCGCGTCACCGATGCCAATACAGGCGTGCCGCTGGTTGGTACAACCATCAGCGTTGTTGGTGGAACTGCCAGCGCAGTGACCAATGATTCAGGGTACTACTCAATAGTAGTCCCATCACTGCAGTCGCGCCTGCGCTTCTCACACGTAGGCTACCTGAGTTTTGAAAAAGGCATTAATGGTGATGCCAATCTCAGCATTACCATGAGCCAGGCCAACTCCTCCCTTGATGAAGTGGTGGTAGTAGGTTATGGCGCTCAGAAAAAAGTGACACTGACCGGCGCTGTCAGCACCATCGATTCCAAAAAGCTGCAGGACCGGCCTGTTGCTTCCGTAGTGGAAGCGCTGCAAGGGCAGGTGCCGGGACTCACCGTTGTGCGCACCAGCGCCCAACCTGGCGCTCAAAGCATCGATTTTCGTGTACGCGGTACAAGCACGTTCAGTAACAATCCTGTGCTGACCATTGTAGACGGAGTACCTTCTTCATTGGACAGGATCAGCCCTGCCGATATTGAAACTATCAGCGTATTGAAAGATGCGGCATCAGCTGCTATTTATGGATCAAGAGCAACAGGTGGTGTGATCCTTGTTACTACCAAGTCGGGCAAAAAAGGCCCACCCCGTGTTACATTGACTATGTCGATCGGCAATCAAACACCTACCCGCTTTCCTGAAAAAGTTTCCGCACTGGACCATGCGCTGCTTTCCAATGAAGCACGCAAGAACGATGGACAACCACCGAAATTTACCGATGATGAGATCGCACGACTTTCTTCTCCCGATTTCAAACAGGTAAACTGGGATGATTACTTGCTGGGTAATGCCCTCCAAACCGATTATAACATCAGCATTTCCGGTGGCGGCGAAAATAACGACTACTACCTTTCAATCGGATATTTGAAACAGGAAGGTATCATGCTTAATACATCCTATGAGCGGTTCAACGTGCAGCTTAACCAGAATGTACGTATCAATGACCGCCTCAAACTCGGTTTGAAACTGGGTTATGTCCCCTCTACTGTTACCGCGCCTACAGGCAACCAGTTGAGCGGAACTTTAACGAATGTCGCTGCGCTGCCTAACACAGATGATGAATTAAAAACATCGGACGGCCGCTGGCTGGGACGGGCTGATGGTGGCGGCAACTCCATTGCACAGGCATCTGAAGATGGAGGACAGACATTGATCAAAGGAGCGCGACTGGCAGGAAATATTACTCTTGACTACAACATCACGCCGCATTTGAAGTTTACCGGAAACTATGGCATCGTCAGAAATCAATCCCGCCTGCGTGATTATGCCAAAATACTTACCCTCTACAAACAGGATGATCACGAGGCTGTAGCCTCAAAGACCGAATTCAATACATTGAAGATCGGTTATGCTACCGACGTACAGCAAAATGCAAACCTGCTGATGAACTATACACAGACGTTCGGTGATCACTCTCTTTCTGTAATGGGTGGCTTTACAGCCGAATGGTTTGAGCAGAATAATGACGGCATCACCACCCGTGATTTCCTGACCGACGAAATTTATACCGTAGGGGCTGGTACCAGCAATCCTACTTTCTGGACTATCACTGGTACGGCTTCTGACTGGTCACTGGCATCATTGGTGTCAAGAGCTTCCTACAGTTATAAAGACAAATACCTGCTGGAAGGAACGCTTCGCTATGATGGCTCATCCCGTTTCCTTGAAGATGTAAGATGGGGCTTGTTTCCATCCGTATCTGCAGGATGGGTGATCAGCAAAGAAAATTTCTTCAATGTTAATCAGGTCAATTTCCTGAAATTAAGAGCCTCATGGGGCCAGGTAGGTAATCAGAATGTAGGAAGCTATTATCCTTTTGCCAATACACTTTCTCAAACAACCTATTATTTCAATGGGCTTCCCAACCGCGGCGTACAAACTGCGGGCGCACCCAATCCCGCCCTTACCTGGGAAACCAAATCAGCTTTTAATCTCGGCCTTGATGGAAGATTCTTTCAAAACAAACTGGAATTAAGCGTCGATGTATTTAAAGAAAGAACATCGGATATCCTGTTGCAACTGCCACTGCCTACTACGTTTGGACAAAATGAGCCGTATCAGAATGCAGGTGTGATCGAGAACAAAGGGTGGGAAATTGAGATCGCGCACCGCAACAAGATCGGGGAGTTTACTTATGGCGTCAGCTTCCAGGTTTCCAATGCCACCAATAAGGTAATCAGCATGGGTGGTGTAAGCCCGATCATTAAAGGCAACACTATTACTGAAGAAGGATATCCAATCAACGAATGGTATGGCCTTCGCTCTATAGGTTATTTCCAGTCTGACCGGGAAGTAACAAACTCACCGTACCAGAATGCATTGACATCTCCCGGCGACCTGCGTTATCAGAATAATGGCGGTGATCCCAATGTCATCAATGCAGATGATCGTGTAAGATTGGGTCTTTCCAATCCGCGCTATCCTTACGGTGTACGATTGAATGTAGGCTTCAAAGGATTTGACCTGATAGCTTTTGGTCAAGGGCTGATGAAACACAAGGTATGGAGCAATGGCTGGACAGCACAAAACTTTGACAGGGAAAACTCAACGCTGCGTACTTATCACCTTGATCGCTGGACGCCGGAGACACCTAATGCTAGATTCCCCAAAACAAGAATGGGAAGCGGTGCGGCAGATGATGGCATCAATGATAAATTCTCAAGCTTCTGGCTGGAAAATGCAGCTTATTTCCGGATGAAGAATATTGAATTGGGATATACTCTTCCTTCCAGCATCCTGAAGCGTGTGAAGATACATAGCGCACGGATCTATGTCAATGCTGAAAATGCATTCACTATTACAAAATACCTGGGTTATGATCCGGAAGCCTCAACGGGCACCGATTCGCGCCTGGTGGAATCGCGCTACCCACTTGCCAAAGTTTATAGCGTTGGATTGAACATTAATTTTTAAAAAACGACCATGAAAAAGTTACCAATATATTGGATAGCAGTCCTGATGATTGCCTTCTCATCGCTGTCCTGTAAAAAATTTCTTGACAAAACACCGCTGGATGCAGCTTCCTCTGAAACCTTCTGGGCAACGCCAGACCAGGCAAAGATGTGGGTGAACAACCTGTATAATGCATTGGGCGGCGTGGAGGAATCCATTTATGAAGCGTTTAGCGATAATGCCTATGGCCGTGCAGGCAATGGTGCCAACAATATCGCCAATGGCGCTTATGAAACGATCGATTCCCGCGTTGCCACAGAATGGAACTATCGTTATATCCGCTTGTGCCTGGAGTTTTTTCAGAATATCGACCGCGTACCGAATCTTGCCCAGGCTGATAAAGACCAGCTTTCAGGCCAGGTAAGATTCATACTCGCGTACCGATATTATAAAATGATGACCTTCTTCCGCGATATCCCCCTGGTAACTTCTCCTTTACCGGTGGAAGATGCGGATATGGAAAAATCAAGCAAAGCGAAAGTGCTGGCTTATGTACTGGACCAATTGGACCAGGCCATTGCCGAATTGCCCAATACATGGGCGGCGGCTGCAGACAACGGCCGCGCTAACAAAGGAGCAGCACTGGCATTGAAAGCAAGAGTTTTGCTATACAATGATAAATGGGCAGAAGCCGCAACCACGGCTAAACAGATCATGGATATGAACATTTATCAGTTACATCCCAAATTCAATGAACTGTTTATTTCTTCTTTCAATAATAAAACAAAAGAAGTGATCCTGGCCAAACAGTATGCAGATGTTGCCAATACGCACGATATCTATCTCAGGTACGGTCCGGTGCAAATGAATGGACAATCGCTCATTCTCCCAACTGCAGAACTGGAAGCGGCCTTTGAACAGAAAGATGGTTTGCCCAAGGATGAATCACCGCTGTATGATCCAACTCATCCTTATGATAATAAGGACCCCCGCTACTATGTTACTTTTCTGTATCATGGTCAGAACCTGAACGGACAAGTGCTGGACCTCGCCGGAGCTGAAAATAAATTTGCTTTTACTTATCTCTATTACAGGAAATACATCGCGGAATTCAAAGACCGGATTCGTACGGCTTTTGTGAACTGGATCCTGTTCCGTTATGCAGAAGTGCTGTTGACCTATGCCGAAGCAAAGAACGAAGCAAGCGGCCCCGATGCTGGCATTTATGATGCACTGGACCTGATCCGCATACGTGCAGGCATGCCAGTGGTTGATCGCGTGAAATATTCTTCGCAGGAAACACTGCGTGAATTTATCAGGAACGAGCGCAGGGTGGAACTTGCAGGCGAAGGGCTTCGTTATTTCGATATCATCCGGTGGAGAATTGCAGAAGATGTATTGAATAAAAATATACAAAGCCAGGACATTGAACAATGGGTAGGTAATCCAAAAGACGCGAATGGTCAGCCGATATTAAAAGTGCGCCAGGTACAGGTAAGGGTATTCAATCCTGCCCGTAACTATGTATGGCCCGTTCCTCAAACAGCTATTGACCGTTCCAGACTGCTGGTGCAGCATGATGAGTGGAAGTAATATTATTCAGGAAACCCAATTGTTGAAACATGAAGAGATGTTGCGGCCTGACCATTTTATTTAGCCTGTTGATAACTGCTAAATTGCTGTCGCAGGAACAGATCGATCCCAAAGTGATCGCTCATGTAAACCTGGAAAATTCCATTGGAATGAAAATGGTAGCCATTCATCCTGGCAAATTCCAGATGGGAAATAATGGAGAGCTTGATTACAAAAGCCTTCTCAAAGATGAACCTCACACACCTTACCTGGCAAAAGGAGCCCCTAACCCTTATGTCAAGGATGGCCCGCCCATGAATGAAAACCCTTTGGAATGGGATGAAAAACCGGTTCACACGGTAAACATCACCAATGGATTTTCCATGTCAGCCACACCGGTCACCAATGCGCAATACGAGCAGTTCAGGCCGGAACATCGTGCCCTCCGTGGTAAATCAGGCTTCTCAAAGAATGACAATGATGCCGTGGTTTTTGTCAGTTGGGACGATGCAATAGCATTTACAAAATGGCTGAGTGCAAAAGAAGGCGTGACTTACCGGCTTCCTACTGAAGCCGAATGGGAATATGCCGCGCGTGCAGGAACACAAACACCTTATTCTACCGGCGATACATTACCATCTGAATACTGGCAGCATCAGGTCACCAACCGCAGCAATTTTATTGTACCGGATAGTGTGAATCTGGAAGTAGGCCTGACGGAGCCCAATCCCTGGGGCTTATATAATGTACATGGATTGGTAGAAGAATGGTGCCAGGATTGGTATGGTCCTTATAAAGAAGGCTTGCAAACGAACCCTGTTGGATATGCGAATGGAATAGCAAGAGTAACACGAGGAGGAAGCCACAGCACAGGAATAGCTTTTCTCCGCTCTGCCAATCGCTCCGCAGCATTACCCGGAAACAGATCCTTTTTCGTGGGCTTCCGCGTGGTAAAAGGAAAAATACCATCTACAAAACCAATACCCGTAACGGCAAAGCCGAAATGGGCAACTGGAGTGAGTCAAAAGAATTTCGATTGGAATAAAACAAAAGTTTCTGCGAACAAAGCCATTTTCCAGACACCGCAAACTTATACACGCATCCCGCATGATGCTAATGGCCCATTGTATATTATCCATAATCATGAACCGGCATTGACGGTACTTCCTAATGGCGACTTATTGGCCATCTGGTTTACTACCGTTACGGAAAGAGGAAGGGAAATGATTGTTGCAGGTGCCCGTTTAAGAAAAGGTGCAAAGGAATGGGATGAACCTTCTGTCTTTTTTCATGTGCCGGATCGCAACCTGACTGGCCAGGCTTTGTGGTGGGACGGCAAGAAAACCGTGTACCATTTTTCAGGAGTAGGTGCAGCGGATCATTGGAGACATCTTTCACTGGTACTGCGGAAGAGCACGGATAATGGCGTTACCTGGACTGCCCCTGAAATAATAGGCCCCGAATACGGATCACGGCACCAGGCTATTGACGCCATGATGCAATCCAGCGATGGCTCCATTGTGATGCTTTGTGATGCAGACTGGTCCTCCCAGGGAGGATCAGCATTGCACATCAGTACCGACGGCGGTAAAACCTGGAATGACCCGGGAGAAGGTAAACCCAAACCTGTTTTCCAACAAGGCAATACTGACAACTGGATAGCAGGAATACATGGTGGCATTGTTGAATTAAAGGACGGAAGCTGGATGGCTTTGGGTCGCGGTGATACCATCAAAGGCCGCATGCCCATGAGCCTTTCAAAAGATAAAGGAAAAACATGGAACTATTCTGCCAGTCCTTTTACACCCATCGTAGCGGCACAACGGTTGGCATTGATAAGGTTGAATGAAGGCCCTATATTATTGATCTCATTTGAACAGAAAATGACGGAGTTTATTTCAAATGGTGTAAAGACACAGGGTGTTGGCATGTATGCAACATTGTCTTACGATGAAGGAAAAACCTGGCCGGTGAAAAAACTGATCACGCCGGGCACTGGTAACCGGGTACTCGATGCACCCTGCAATCTCCGTTGGGGTAAAGAAGTAAGCTTGCTGAACAAAGATCACGGTGAATTGCGTGGTTACCTGACAGCAGCCCAGGCTCCAGACGGAATGATCCACTTGCTATCCTCAGGAACACATTACGCTTTCAACCTTGCGTGGTTGGAGGAGCCACCCAAACAAGAAAAATAAATGTGGCCTTATATGAAAAAAATTGCATCCCGGGGTTTAGGATACCGCCTGTTTTCAAGGTGGCGGATGCCGGGTAATATATGCACTGTTTGCCTCTGCGTCTGCTTCACTTTTCAAATAGCAATGGCCCAGCAGGGCATCATTTCCCTGGCAGCAAAAGGGCTGTCACTGGAAATACCGGGTTTGCCGGCAAACCGGTCAGAAATTATTTGGGACCGGCTTCCGTTGTTAAAGAGCGAGCGCATCACTGTATTTGAAGGAAAAGAAAATGCGAGCGCATTTTGTCATCATGCCAGCATCTTCTACTACAAAGACAGGTTCTTTGCGGCATGGAGCAATGGTAATAAAGATGAAGATTTTTCGGGCCAACGTGTAATGTATGCTACCAGTAAAGATGGGCATCAATGGAGTAAAGCCATCAATATGACAGGAAGCACTCCTGAAATGGCCTATACGCCGAGTGGGTTTTGGGTGCATGATGGAGATTTGTATGCACTTGCCGGGTTTCAAAATTCCAGAGCAAGCACGCTCACTTCCGATACGGATGAACTAAATATCTACCGCTGGAATAGTGGAAAATCAGCGTTTGAATATTCCGCCGTCATAGCCAAAGATTTTTTGGGTATGGAAGGACCCAGGCAAACACCGGACGGGCAATGGCTGATGTTCGGCAGACCAGCAGATAAATTGCTGCCCCACGCCAACCGGTTTGCAAAAGGAGGAAAAAGCGCAATGGACGACTGGACCATCAAACCTTTGCCTAATGATAAAGTTGAACACGATATCTTTTGGTATACGCTTCCCAATGGCAAACTAATGTCTGTTGAAGGCACTGGGAATGCACCTGACCGGCACCTGGTAAGTATGTATAGCAGCGATAATGGAAACTCATGGTCTGACCCTGTACCATCTGATTTCCCTGATGCGGACAGCAGGATAAATGGATTGAAATTGAGCAACGGAATTTATGTGCTATTGAATAATCCCAGCCTTTCCCGCTATCGCATTCCATTATCCATATCTCTTTCAAAGGATGGAGAGAAGTTTGATCACATGGCCAATATTCGCATCGAACAAACCAATAAAAAGTATTCCGGCCATGCCAAAGCTCCCGGTTACCAGTACATGAGAGCAATTGAACATGCAGGGAAATTATGGATCATTTATTCTGTAAATAAGGAGAACGTTGAAATAACGACCGTTTCATTAGATGAAATAAAGCGCTTTTATGCAACAGATCAAATCTACGAAAATAGAAAACCGGCGGCAGAGATCATTATAGATAATAATGAAAAGGGATTTGAGACAAACAGCCCCTGGCCAACCGATACAGTGGCAGGTTTTTTCAAGGGAGTCAGGATGGGGTATCATGGCCACGACTACGCATATATGAAAAATTCACCGGCATCAACTGCCAGTTGGGCAAAATGGACGCCGAAGATAATAACACCCGGAGTTTATGCTGTCTACATGAAGTGGCCTACAAGATCTTTCGGGTCTAACGGATCAATGGCTGATGTTGCACCAATAGAGATCAGGTACCCGGGAGGAGTTCACCGAAGCTCGGTTGATGAGAGCCGTTATGGGGGCAACTGGATATATCTTGGCTCTTTTCCTATGAATGTCGGGAATGGCTCTTACGTCAAGATTTATGCAGGTAAAAATGTTACAACAGTGGCCGATGCCGTAAAATTCGTGAAGAACTAAGAGACGAATAGTGAAAATATTAGATTATGAAAGTAAGATCATTTGCAGAGTATCTCCTGGCTATATTCCTCATCCTGGGCATGGTTTCCTGGAAAACATCAACACCGAAGATATTTTTGGTGGGCGACAGCATTTCCATTTATTATGGCCCTTACCTGAAAACTTTCCTGGAAGGACGGGTTGAACTGGAACAGAAAGCGATTGAAACCTTGCAAGGCCGCACATTCAGCCGCAACGGTGGTGACTCCCGGCGTGTACTGGACTATCTCAAAGCAAAGCTGATACAACCCGGTTTTCATCCCGACTATTTATTGCTCAATTGTGGACTGCATGATATCGGACGTGATACGATCCGGCACGATTTGCAGGTGCCACTGGATACTTACCGTAAAAACCTTGACAGCATTTTTTCTTTGATCCAGGCAAAGAAGATAAAGATCATCTGGGTAACTACTACGCCCGTGGTAGATTCCATTCATAATAGTCGTACCAAAGTAAAGCAACGGTATTCCAAAGACCTTGAAGAGTACAACCAGGCAGCAGCAATGGTTTGTAAACGCTATCATGTACGGGTAATTGACCTGCATGATTTCACCCGCACACTTGGCCCGGATGCTTATTTAGATAATGTCCATTATAAAGAGGAGATACGCCCGCAACAAGCGGCCTATATAGCCGGCTCGTTAAGGATCATTCTTGATGAAAACGCAAGCAAGTAAAATGAACCGACGTGAACTCATAAAGATTTTTGGAATGGCGCCCCTGGTCAGCATAGCTGAGCCGTTGAACCTGCTGGCACGCGAAACGGCTACTTCTTCCGCCGATACATTCCAGTTGGTTATTTACGGAGCAACACCTGCAGGCATTGCCTGTGCTGTCAGGGCGGCGCGGGAGGGATTGAACGTATTGCTGGTGCATCATTCACAACGCCTCGGCGGCATGTTTATAAACGGCCTTGGTATTATGGACACACTCTATAATGGCTCGCGTTCTCCTATGTATGATGAATTCAGACAAAGCATTTATCAATACTACCGGCAGAGATACGGAGCAAATTCGCCACAGTACCAGGCCACAGGCCCGGGAATATCAAAAACAAAATATGAAGCTTATGTAGCTGAAGAGCTGATCAAAGTTTGGGTTGCGGCAGAGCCAGGGATCACTGTCCGCAAAGGATATTATCCCGGCAGTGCAGGAAAAACGGGAGATGTTATTGATCATGTTGCATTCAGGGCAATGGAGGGAACAGGCAGCTTCAGTGCGAAGGCTGATGTGTTTGTGGATTGCTCCTATGAAGGCGATCTTGCCGCTATAGCAGGAGCACCCTGCCGGATCGGTCGTGAATCAAAGGAAGAATACGGGGAGAAACATGCCGGCGTGATCTATACAAAAGATATAGACCCCAAAAATGCAACAGACCCCCTGGATAAAGACCAGGCAGAACTGATACGCAGCCTGAATCTTTACAGGTACAAAGAGACCAGCACGCTGATCATTCAGCCAGGCAGCACGGGAGAAGCAGACTCAACTATCCAGGGATTCAACTTGCGCGCAATTGTAACAGATGATCCCGGCAACAAAGTATTACCAGGTCGTCCTGCTCACTATGATGCCGGTCATTTCAAAGAACACTATCAGCACAAAGCAGAGAAGCTGACCTTATCGCGTCCAAACAATAAATCAAGTCTTGCTAGACCGGAAATACTGGGTTTGCAGAATAAATATGTGGAAGGCGATTGGGCCATCCGCAAAAGTGTGATCGAACAATATAAACAGGAATTGCTCGGATTATTCTATTTCCGTCAGAATGATCTGTCCCTGCCGGAAGAGATCCGCACGCATTGGAGGAAATATGGTTTTGCAAAAGATGAGTTTCCGGACAATGATCATATTCCCTATGAATTGTACATACGTGAAGCACGCCGTATCAGGGGCAGGACTGTTTTTACCGAGCATGACGCGCAATTGTCCAATGGACTGAAGCGCGCTCCTTTGCATGAAGACAGTATCGGCATTACTGAATGGTTCCTGGATTCTCACGCCTGTACTGACAGAACAATTGATGACAGTAAAGAAGAAGGGGAGGTGATGCTGAAAAGCGAAACTGTTCCCGGTCAGATACCTCTCGGAACCCTACTGCCATTGACACCTCGTAACCTCATTGTTCCTGTTTGCCTTTCGGCATCGCATATTGGATTGGGTGCTTTGCGACTGGAACCTGTTTGGATGCAACTCGGTGAAGCAAGCGCATATATAGCAGTAGAAGCGGTTCATGCCGGCATCGCTCCTGCGGAAGTCAATGCCGATATACTTACAAGAAAACTTGCGAACAAAAGATTTATGCTTTCTTTTTTCAATGATGTGGAAGGAAGAGAATCTGCGCCCTGGTATCCTGCTATCCAATACCTGGGTGCAAGAGGTTTTTTTGGAAGCTATGAAGCAAAACCGGAGAGCAAACTTACCAAAGCGCTGGCCGAGCAATGGGCGGAGCAGGTAAAATACTTCAGGGAAAAGAAGAGCTGGGATGCAAACAACCAGGCATTGAAAGTTGCTCAGCTGGAAGAAAAGAACGGAGAAAAAATAAAAGCAAAATTTTTTGCTGAAATGATTGATAACGCGGCGCGGCCTGCCCATCAAGCTTCCAGCCTGATGAGAACAATGGGTATCGCTGCTGCAACAACGATAAGTCGCGGCGATGCAGCCCGGCTGATTTTTGAAACCCTGGCATTGCCAGTTAAATAATTAAACCGTGTCAATAAAGTGTAGACTGTTATTGTTCTTTTTCTGCATCGCCTGCCAGTTGCTTTATTCGCAGCAAACAGCGGGAAATGCCAGACCGAACATTATTATCATCTTAGCCGATGATCTTGGTTATGGGGATCTGGGGATTTATGGGGGTGATGTTCCTGTGCCTAATCTTGCCAGGATGGCGCGGGAGGGATTGCGGTTTACCGATTTTCATTCCAACGGGGCGGTTTGTTCGCCTACACGGGCTGCCTTGCTTACAGGAAGGTATCAACAGCGCATGGGTATTGAAAAAGCGCTTGGTGAAGATGAAAAAGGCCTCGGTGATGAGAAAGCAAAGCAAGAGATCACCATTGCAAAATATCTCCGCGATACCGGTTATGCTACCGGCATCATCGGCAAATGGCATTTGGGATACACAGTGGAGCAGAGCCCTGTTAACTATGGCTTTGATGAATTCTGGGGCACTTTGCACGGTGCGGGCGATTATCATTCACGGATAAATACATTCGGCAGGTATGATTGGTGGCATAATAAGGACACAGTAAAAGAAAAGGGATACAGCACAGACCTGATCACCCAGCATGCTATAGACTTTATGAAAGATCACCGGAAGGGCCCTTTCTTTTTATTCGTGTCACATAAGGCAATCCATTTCCCCTGGCAAACACCGGGTGATACGGCATTCAGAAAAGAGGGATTCAAATACCGTGATGTACAGGGCCCTTTGAACCGGCTGGGGCAGCATTCGCCACAGGAAAGCAGAGAAGTAATACGGCAAATGATCATTGAAATGGACAAGAGTGTGGGAGAGATACTTGCTGCGCTACGGAAACTGAAACTGGATAAGAATACACTGGTATTGTTTTGCTCTGATAACGGCGGTATTGTCCAGTATCGCGGGGGGTATACGAATATCTCTTCCAATCAGCCATTCCGCGGAGAGAAAGGAGACGTTTATGAAGGCGGCCAGCGTGTACCTGCTATTGCGTGGTGGCCAGGAAAGATCCGGCAGGGAAAAGTTTCCAATGCCACCCTGATGACCATGGACCTGGCGCCAACCTTTTTGGAACTGGCACGTACAAAGCTGCCTTCGGCAACTGGACCAAACCGGCTGGATGGTATTTCCATTTCGTCCCTGTTGTTTGACGGGCAGGAATCCGCAGCAAGGAAATTGTTCTGGAAGGCTGGCAATTCCTGCGCGGTACGCTATGGTAAATGGAAGTTGGTAGTAAATGGGATGAATGCCAGGCCGGAACTCTATAACCTGGAAAATGATAAAACGGAAAGCAAGGATCTTTCGGCTGCAGAACCGGGACTGGTGAAAGAACTTGCTGCGGACCTGGAAAAGTGGAAACAAGATGTTTATTCAAAAAATAAACCATGATAGCTGCCATATGCCAATGGCGGGTGTTTAGAAAAATGAATGCAGGAAAAAATCATATCGTCCTTGCCGGCATACAATTTTCCAGGTGCTGGTGCGGCAATAGTAAGCATATGTATTTACCATTTTATAAAACACAATGAAAATCCTGTCGATTTGTTTATTGTTTTCTTTTTCCATGATCCGGCCCGCTGCGGCTCAGGAGAAGATGAATGTGTTATTCATTTGCGTGGATGACCTTCGTCCCAATCTGGGATGCTATGGCGATTCCATTGCTATCACACCGAATATTGACAAGCTGGCAAAAGAAGGGATGCTTTTTGAACGCACCTATTGCCAGCAGGCGCTATGCGCCCCTTCCAGGGCTTCGATGATGACGGGGCTGCGCCCGGATACACTTCCGATCCCAACAGAAAGCGTCCATTTCAGAAGCGTATTGCCCGATGTGGTAACACTTCCGCAACTCTTCAAACAGAATGGCTACCATGCACAGGCATTCGGAAAAGTGTACCACGCTTATCCGCCTCAACCGGATGATATATCCTGGACAGTGCCCGAAAGAATACTGGACGTTCCCAAAAGAGATGAATACCTGCTTCCCGCCAATCGTGTACGCGGATTTATCAACCCCATGGAAAAAGGTACTTCTACCGAACAGGTGGTAACGCCTGATGAAGGTTACCAGGATGGACAGGTAGCACTGGCTGCTATTGAAACGCTGGATACCATTAAGAATAAACCATTTTTTCTCGCCGTTGGATTTAAGCGACCCCATCTTCCCTTTTCAGTTCCAAAAAAATATTGGGATCTCTATCAGCGGGAAAATATTCCGCTGCCTGCGGATATGAAATATCCGGAAGACGCAGAAAACCTGGGAAAGCTTCGCTATGATTGGCAGTATGCAAAAGGTGAAATGAGGAACTATACAGATATCCCGGAAAAAGGAGATGTGCCCGTCAGCAAAGCGCGTGAACTGATCCACGGCTACTATGCCTGTATCAGCTATATCGATGCACAGGTAGGCCGCGTATTACACGCCCTCGATTCCCTGGGACTACGGGAAAAAACAATCGTCATCCTATGGTCGGATAATGGCTATCTCCTCGGTGAGCGCGGACTCTGGGGGAAAAAAGATAATTCTGAATACGCTACCCATGTAGTGCTGATGATGGATGTGCCCGGCATGTTACATACCGGTTCACGCACCAAAGCGCTGGTAGAACTGGTAGATATTTATCCTACCCTGGCCGATCTCTGCCACCTGAAAGCGCCGGCTGAATTACAGGGCACCAGCATGAAACCACTGCTGGAAAATCCGGACCTGAAATGGAAGAAAGCCGTGTTCAGCAGTTTTCCGCGGCTTAATAATACCGTCATGGCTTATACGGTAAGAACTGTAAAATACCGTTACCATGAATACCGGGAAAAAGCATCCGGGAAGTTGATAGCACAGGAATTGTACGACATGGATAAAGATCCATTTGAAAAAGTTGACCTTGTCAATGAAAAAAATAAAAAGAAAATAGTGGCTATGCATAAAAAATTACTTAGCCAGGGATGGAGATCAGCCTTGCCATAAGCAAGTAAAGCATAAATAAAAAACCAATAAATTATGAGAATTATAAAACGCATTACACGAAATGGAATTGCCTTCGCAGCGCTGATGTCAATATTCAGTTGTGCATCACAGGACAATAGAAAGTCAACAGGCCCTGATAAAGATTCGCCGCTGATGCTGGCTGGCGATTGGGTACCTGATGATCCAAAGCAAATCGACTTTGACCATTTGCCCCAGGTCCCTAATGCTGAGCATGTGATTGTTCATGATGTAAGGCAATTCGACGGCCACCGTGTTAACCAGCACAATTATCTCACCTATTATGGCGGTAAATATTGGGCAATGTGGAGCGATGGCCATGGTGTTGCAAGGGCCAAACCGGGAGAACACAGGGATAAAGTGCCGGGGCATGATCAATCAGGACAGAAAGTATCCTTTTCTACCAGCACAGACGGTTTGAATTGGAGTGAAGCAAAAGATATAACGGATGAGCCCAGGGATGAATTCGGATGGATAGCCAGGGGATTCTGGTTGTACAAAGGAAAACTGCTGGCGCTGATCACGCGCTTCAAAGGACCGGGATATGCAGGTGAAGGTCTGTCTCTTCATGCTTTTGAATTCAATGATTCTTCCGGCACATGGAGTCATCTGGGAATCGTCTATGACAATGCAATGAATAATTTTCCGCCAAAGCAGCTTCCCAATGGAGAATGGATGATGTCAAGGCGCGACAGCTCAAAGAATGTTCATTTGCTGTACGGTGCAAAGGATGCATATAACCAATGGAATTCCGTGCCGGTAGTTTCTTATGAGGGCGGCGATTTCAAAGCTGAAGAACCCTGCTGGTGGGTGCTTCCCGATAATAATCTTGTATCATTATACAGGGATAATTCCAAGAGCGGATTTCTGTACAGGTCTTTCTCTACTGATACCGGCCGCACATGGAGCAAACCGATCAAAACAAACTTCCCAGATGCCGCTTCCAAATTCAGTGATTTGCGATTGAAAGACGGCCGCTATGTAATCGTCTCCAATCCAAATCCTAAAAAACGTGACCCGATGACCCTCGCCATCAGCGATGATGGTATTGTATTCAATAAAATGATCTATATCGTTGGCGGCCGTCATATTGACTACCCGGATGTGATGGAACATGATGGCTACCTCTTTATCGCATTCGCCAGTGCCAAGCAAAGTGTGGAAGTGGTCCGCGTACGCATCGCCGATATTGACAAAATTCAAATGCCGTCAAAACCATTAATTGCAAAATAAGGTATATAACCGTTTAAACGCTTTATCATGATCTCATCGAAAAAAAAGAAGACAACTATCATGCGCCGTATCCCGTTTTTAGTTTTGGCGATAAGCGGACTGCTCTATATGCTGCCCCTTGCTGCGCAAAAAAAATCAGCAGCAAAAAAAACGGCAGCACAACCGCAGAATATTCTCCTGAAAAATCCTGAATCGCCGCTAATGCTTGCCGGTGATTGGGTTCCGGATGATACACATAAAATCGATTACGACAAACTTCCAAGAGTTCCGGGAAATTTCCGTGATGTCAATGACGTACATGAAAAGCATGGCGTAAACCAGCACAATTATCTTGCTTTCTATGGCGGCAAATACTGGTTGATGTGGAGTGATGGCCCGGGCATTGAAGACCGTGTAGGTCAGCGCGTGAAATATACTACCAGCCCTGATGCACTGAATTGGGCACCTGCCGAATTCCTTACGCCAGCACCTGCCGGTTCTGAAACGCCTTCTATTTATGGCACACGCACCAACAGGGGATTCCGCTACATTGCAAGGGGATTCTGGGAAAGGGAAGGGCAACTTTATGCACTGATGTCACTGGATGAAGCGGCTGATTTTTTTGGTCCAAGCCTTGAGCTCAGAGCATACCGCCTGGACACCACTACGCAAAAATGGATTGACATCGGTGTGATTGCAGATAACACCATCAGCAATTTTGCACCCGAAAAGATCGGGACAGGTGATTGGATGATGTCCAGAAGGAAGTTTGACTATAAAAAATCGGGCGTTGAGTTCATGGTAGGTGGCAAGGATAAGATCACGGAATGGAAGTCATACCCTGTGCTTGGCTCTGCAGATGAGCTTACGGCGGAAGAACCCTGCTGGTGGATGCTGCCTGACAGCACCCTGGTAGCATTGTTCCGTGATAATAAAGGCAGCGGCTTTCTTTACCGTTCGTTCTCTTCGGACAATGGACTCACCTGGAGCAAACCCGTGCGCACCAATTTCCCTGATGCCCGTTCAAAATTCTTTGGCCTTCGTTTGAAAGATGGTCGCTATGTCGTGGTCTCCAACGCTAACCCGAAAAAAAGAGACCCCATGGTGCTTTCTTTTAGTGATGATGGCGTGGTGTTCAATAAAATGTATTACCTCACCGGTGGCCGGCATATTGATTATCCGCACATGATAGAGCATGATGGATACCTTGTGATCGCTTTTGCCGGAGAAAAGCAATCAGTGGAAGTAATGAAAGTGAGACTGTCTGACATTGATGATATTCCCATGAAATCTCAACGATAAGAAGAATGAAAAATCTGTATCAGTATACCATCTTCTTGTTCACGCTGCTGGCGGCATATCATAGCCAGGGGCAGCAGCGTTACAATGTATTGTTTATTGTGGCGGATGGATTACAGCCGCAGGTTCTATCCTGCTACGGCAATTCTTTTGCAAAGACGCCAAACTTCCAGGAGCTGGCCAATCGTGGCATCACTTTTCAGCATGCCTATGCTCAAAGATCGGTCTGCGCTCCTTCACGCCCCTCCATGATCACAGGCTTGCGTCCCGATACCTTGCATATCACTTCAGGGGCTGTACATTTCAGGAGCGTGCTGCCGGATGTAGTCACAATGCCGCAATTATTCAAACAGAATGGTTATTATACCCGGGCGATCGGCCTGGTTAGTCATGCACATCCGGCGCAACCCGATAATATATCCTGGTCTGTGCCTGAAACCTTGCTTAATATTCCAAAACGGGACGAATACCTGCTGCCACAAAACCGGTTACGTGGGTTTATCGACCCTATGAATAAAGGAGCAGCTACCGAAGGAATGGATGCGCCTGACAATGCCTACCAGGATGGACAGGTGACTCAACTGGCCATTGAAACATTGAATGAAATAAAAGATAAGCCATTCTTTCTTGCTGTTGGTTTCAAGCGCCCTCACCTGCCTTACAGTTGCCCAAAGAAATACTGGGACCTGTATGATGAAAAACAGGTTCCTGTTCCTGCGGACATTAACTTTCCGGATTGCACACCCGAGCAGGCATCCTTGCGTTATGCCTGGTCAGACAGTACAGGTGAGATAAGGCCATACACGGATATGCCTGAAAAAGGACCGTTGTCTATAGAGCAAGCGCGGCACGCCATTCATGGTTACTATGCATCTGTCAGCTATGTAGATGCGCAGATCGGGCGACTGCTTCATACACTGGACTCGTTGAAGCTATCGCAAAATACCATTATCGTTTTATGGTCAGATCATGGCATTCACCTGGGTGAACGTGGCCTCTGGGGCAAGGCCGATCTTACAGAGAATGCTAATCATATTCCGCTGATCATTGTTAAGCCAGGATCAACTACAGCAGGCCGGAAAACAAAAGCGCTGGTGGAATCTGTGGACATCTATCCAACACTGGCATCGTTATGCGGACTGGATGCGCCGGCCTGCCTGCAAGGAACAAGCATGCGGCCATTGCTGGATGATCCCGCACGGAAATGGAAAGAAGCGGTGTTCAGTGAGTATCCAAGAAGACGCAATAAGGTGATGGGCTATTCTGTAAGGACGATGCAATACAGGTATAATGAATACAAAGAGCTTGCAACAGGGAAAATACTTGACCGCGAGTTGTATGATATGAACATTGATCCGCTGGGATATCACAATCTTGTAGATGCACCCGGATATGAAACAACAGCGGCTACATTAAAAATTTTTTTAGAAGGCGGCTGGAGAGCCGTAAGAATTAATTAAAGATCATGGACAGGAAAAACTTTATACGATTGAGTTCATTGGCCGCACTGGCCGCCAGCACAAGGTTAACGTCCTGTATGCCGGATAAAAAAGCAGCAGGTACAGACATCTTGGTGATCGGTGCAACACCCGCAGGTGTGATGGCCGCTATAGCAGCAGCAAGATTGGGAAGCTCCGTCATCCTTGCCGAATACCACGGACATATCGGCGGAATGTCAACCAGCGGACTTGGAAAAAGCGATATTGAAAACAAAGATGCCATCGCAGGTTTATTCAAGGAGTTTACCAGTCGCATCAAACAATATTATGTTGATAAATATGATGAAACATCCGAGAACGTGGTGAAATGCAAAGAAGGCTATTACTATGAGCCTTCCGTAGCTGAGCATGTCTTCAACCAGATGGTGAGCCAGGAAAAGAATATACAATTGCTGGTTAGCCACCAGATAGAGAAGGTAAATGTACAGGGCGATACGGCACAGGAAGTGGTGCTGAAAGACCGGGTAAAGAACGAGATGAAGACCATCAAAGCAAAAGTATTTGTGGATGCCACTTATGAAGGGGATGTGTATGCATTGGCTGGTGCGGCCTATGCACTGGGCAGGGAAGGCAGGAATGACTTTCATGAAGAACATGCGGGGAAGATCTTCTTCGATTACAATGATAAAGTGATCCTGGACGGAAGCACCGGTGAAGCGGACAAAAAATTGCCTGCCTGCACTTACCGGCTTTGTCTCACCGATGACCCGGCCAACAGCTATGTGCTGAAGACTGCACCGGAAGATTACGATAGGAATAAATACACCCGTTATTTTGATGACCTCAAAGAAGGCAGGCTGGCAGGGCCGAAAGTTTTTAGGGAAGGACATGGTTATTATCAGGCTCATTTCAATACCATGGTGCGCGTGTTTTCCTTTGCGGAGATCCCTAACAGGAAATACGATGTGAACATTAATCCGCGTCCATTGGGATTTCCTTTCCCGGAAGAGAATGGTGACTATGTGGAGGCCAACTGGGAGCAAAGGGAGAAAGTGTTTGCACGGCATCGCAATCTTGTTCTCGGTCTTCTTTATTTTATCCAGAATGATCCTGAAGTACCTGAAGCGCATCGAAAGTTGGCGAACCAGTATCACCTGTGCCTGGATGAGTTCACAGACAATAATCACTTTCCCTGGCAGCTGTATGTGCGGGAAGCGCGGCGTTTAAAAGGAAAATATTTTCTTACGGAAAATGATGTGACACTCAAGAAGACTGGTCGCAATACTATTTTTCCAGACAGCATCATTGCCGGTGAATTCCCGATTGATAGTTTCCCCGTATCCAAAGAAGCATCGCCGGATAAAAAAGTACTGGAAGGATATATTGGCCTGTTGCCGATCTCTCCCTACCAGATACCTTACCGTATTTTGATCCCTGAGAAGATAAAAGGGGTGATCGTGCCCGTGACCGCTTCAACCTCGCATGTGGCGTATTCCACTGTAAGAATGGAACCGTTGTGGATGGGGCTGGGCCAGGTAGCCGGAACGGCCGCATGGATGTCTATCCAGGAAAACAAATCTGTTGGCGATGTATCAGTGGACGCATTGCAGGGAAAATTGTTGGAATACCGGCAGATACTGACTTATTTCAATGATCTGTCAGTAGGCGATCCTGCTTTCCAGGCCGTACAATTCTGGGGAACAAAAGGCTTTTTTGACTCCTATGAAGCAAATATTGAGCAGCCATTGAATGGAAAGACCTGGCAGGAATGGCATACAAAGCTGTTGACATTGATGGGAGCGGCAAACAAGATTTTACCGGGTACGGAATCAGCAACTGTGTCTAAAAAATTTTTTCATGATATAGTGAAACAACAACTGGATAATAGCCATGCATCATTTAACGGGCCAGAGAATGAAATGATCTCAAGGGCTGAGGCATGCCAGGTTTATTATGATGTTTATTTTAAAACAAAAAGGATAGCGGTATAACACAACAGCACATGAAAGAGCTTTATCCATTGTTTGGTATTGTAACGGTATTGAACACGCCCTTTACAGCGGATGATAAATTAGATATAGAAGGCCTGCGCAAGCATGTCCGTTATGCATTACAGGCCGGGGTTGCAGGCTTTCTTGTCCCGGCCATGGCTTCCGAAGTATATAAACTCTCTACTGATGAGCGGCTGATGCTGCTGGATATTGTACTGGAAGAAGTGAATGGTAAAGTACCGGTGATCGGCGGTGCTGGAGAAACGGACCTGTCAAAGGCAGAAAATTTACTTCGTTTATATATTGACCGGGGATGCAGGCATGTTTTGTTCCAGATACCTTATACTTCCGATGATAGTTTTTATTATCACTTCATGCGGCTGGCCGAGTTGCAACCGGATGTGATCATGCTGCAGGATTGGGATGCATCCGGCTATGGCCTTGCAGATGATCTTATCTGCAGGCTGTTTGAAGAGGTAAAATCGTTTCGATGCCTGAAAGTGGAAACGGTGCCTGCCGGTGTGAAATATTCCCGCATATTGAAGATGACCGGTGGTAAGTTGAATGTAAGCGGCGGCTGGGCGGTATCACAGATGATAGAAGGCCTGGCGCGAGGTGTTCATGCTTTTATGCCCACTGCTATGCATTTCAGTTATACAGAGATCTACCGGCAGTATGCAGCAGGTGATCATGCAGCAGCGGAAAAACTATTCCTGGAAATATTGCCGGTACTGGCATTTGCCAACCAGCACCTGGATATATCCATCCATTTCTTTAAAAGGCTATTGCACCAGCAGGGCCTGTATGCCACGCCGGCAGTAAGAAAGCCTATCCTTGATTTCGATCCTGTTCATAGCGCACTGGCTGATAAACTGATTGAAAAAGTTATTGCACATGAAAAAAAACTCGGAATGCCAGTCCATATTAATCCCTCAGCAGACGTTAACATTCTATAAAGATTCGATAGCATGATATAAATCAGGAGCAGTTGCATGCTCTATCTTCGGCCATATTGCTTATCGCGCAAGTCAATAATAATAAATTGTTGCAGGTAGGCTGTATGCTTTACCGGCAATCATTTCCGTAGCAAATGACAGACAAATCAAAATTGATCGCAGCCATTCTTGTAGCTGCATTGGGTTACTTCGTTGATATTTACGATCTCTTGCTGTTCAGCATTGTCAGGGTGTCCAGTTTGAAAGACCTGGGCCTGAGCGGGGAAGAACTGACGAATACCGGTATCTTTCTTCTTGATGTGCAGATGTGCGGGATGCTCATCGGAGGCATTGCCTGGGGTATCTGGGGTGATAGAAAAGGACGCCTTTCGGTATTGTTTGGTTCTATCCTCATGTATTCTATCGCTAATATTGCCAATGGACTTACGCATAGCGTAACCGGTTATGCTGTCTGGCGGTTTGTTGCAGGATTGGGTTTGGCGGGTGAACTGGGTGCAGGCATCACACTGGTTGCCGAACTGATGCCAAAAGGAAAACGTGGTTATGCAACCATGCTTGTTGCTTCTGTTGGCATCTCCGGTGCGGTGGTGGCTTATTTTGTGTCAGATCTTTTTCCCTGGCGTACTTCTTTCCTGATAGGAGGGGGCCTGGGGATTTTGCTATTGCTGCTTCGGATTGGCGTAGCAGAATCGGGAATGTTTGCACAGGCAAAGAAATCGCGGCACCGCGGAAACTTTCTTGCTTTATTTCGTACGCGTGCCAACGCCGTCAAATACCTGCGTTGTATTCTGATAGGATTTCCATTGTGGTATGTAGTTGGTATCCTGGTAACCTTATCACCGGAATTTGGAAGATTGCTTGGTGTACGTGGAGAGATCAGTGGAGGACTGGCTATTGCCTGGTGTTATGGCGGCATGGCGTTGGGAGATATCGTCAGCGGTCTTCTAAGCCAGTTGCTAAAAAGCCGGATCAAAGTAGTGTACATCTTTCTTGTGCTGGCGGTGGTTGCTGTAGGGGCGTACCTTTTCGGGCCCGGCATGAGTGTGCAATTGTTTTATCCGCTTTGCGGGCTATTAGGTTTTTCGGTGGGTTATTGGGTTATTTTCATGACCATTTCCACGGAACAATTTGGTACTAATATCCGTGCAACGGTTACCACTACGGCGCCCAACTTTGCAAGAGGAGCATTGGTGCCTTCCACTATCCTTTTTCATCTTTTTACACGATGGACAGGATCGATGATAACAGGAGCAGCAATTGTGGGAGCTATCCTGTTTTTACTGGCCTTTTGGGCATTAAGGAAAATGAGGGAAACTTTTTCGGAAGACCTGGATTATATAGAGGAATTCAAGTGAAAATCCTATAACAAAACAAGCTGTTTTTAATACGTTTGTAATTACTAAAAACATAAACCAACGCCGTGGCGCCTGATTACGATGAAAACATTGCCGATTATTGATCTTGCTGTTATCTGCCTCTACTTAGTGGCGATGGTTTACGTGGGATACTTCTTCTCACGGAAGAACAAGAATGCAGGCCAGTTTACAACAGCTTCAGGCCGTATACCCGGTTGGGCTATCGGTCTTTCCATTTATGCAACATTCCTGAGCAGTAATACTTTTCTTGGTGTTCCTGGAAAAGCGTTTGGAACTAACTGGAACGCATTCGCCTTCAGCATCTCCATGCCATTGGCGGCATGGGTTGCGGCGAAATACTTTGTTCCTTTTTACCGCAGCACAGGCGAAGTGTCTGCATACACCAACCTTGAAAAGCGTTTTGGCCCCTGGGCGCGCACCTATGCCGTGGTATGTTTCCTGCTTACCCAGATTGCACGCATGGGCTCCATCTTTTTTGGACTATCACTGACATTGCAGGCACTTACCGGCTTCAATATGCAGATGATCATGCTGATCACGGGGATCTGTATCATCCTGTACACGGTAATGGGTGGGATAGAAGCGGTGATATGGACAGAAGTAGTGCAGGGAATTCTGAAAACACTCGGAGCTATATTGATCGTTTACCTGGTCATTTCACATATTGACGGAGGCGTGAATAAAATAATAGAGATAGGAAGTAAGGATAATAAATTCAGTCTCGGCAGCATCAACCTTGATTTTACACAATCAGGTTTTTGGGTGATACTGCTGTATGGATTCTTTATCAACCTCAACAACTTTGGGATGGACCAGAATTATGTGCAGCGATATCATACGGCTACATCCAAAAAAGAAGCTTCCAAATCCATCTGGCTTTGTGTTTGGATCTATGTGCCGGCATCACTGCTGTTCTTTGTTATCGGCACCTGTCTTTATACTTATTACCAGGTCAATCCCCATCTGCTTGATCCGGTAAGATTGCAAGTGGCTGCAGAACGGTTAGGAGCAGGCGCTTCTTCCGTTGAATTGCAGTCGCTGGCCGCAACACTGCGACCGGAAGATTATGGTGATAAAGTGATGCCGCATTTCATGGTGACCATGATACCGGCCGGATTGGTTGGACTGATCATTTCTGCTATTCTTTCTGCAGGTATGAGCACTATCAGTTCAGGTATGAATGCATCAGCCACCGTTTTTGCAGAAGATATCTACAAACGTTATTTTAAAAGGACCACGACAGATAAGCAGGAATTGCGCTTATTACATATGGGCACGGTAGTGTTTGGTTTGCTGGGAATGATAGCCGGAGTATTAATGATCGGTGTAAAAAGCGTATTAGATATCTGGTGGCAACTCTCGGGCATTTTTGCCGGTGGTATGCTTGGCCTGTTCCTCCTGGGCATTATCAGTAAAAGATCGGGAAACAAAGCAGCATTGGCCGGGGCTATCACCGGTATATTAGTTATTATGTGGATGACATTGTCCAGCCTGATCCCCGAAAAGTACAGCTACCTTAAAAATCCACTTCATGCCAACATGATCATTGTGGTTGGCACGCTGGTGATTTTTCTAACCGGACTGCTTGTGTCTTCTTTGCAGAAACGTAAGACGGAGTGAGTGGGGTAGTGGCTGCAGGCTACTTGTGTTATGTTAATGATCACTCATTTTTCAATTCTATCTTCACCATAAACACCTGCAAAAGGACATCATCCCCCTCACTTGTATAACGATTGTAGATCACCGCATCTCCCTGCGGCGACCACACTACAGCCCCCGCCAACTTCTCTTTCCTCTTTTTCGTTAATTCCAGTGTTTTTGCATCTGATAACCGCGTAATGAATACACGTTCATCCGACATATAGGCTACCCATTTCCCGTCGGGAGAAAAATTGAAGGGACTGGAAATTGAAGTAGGTAGAAAAGTTAATTGTCGCAACTTGCCACCATTTGGAGAGATGCCCCATAGTTGAACAATCCCTTGCTCATCTTCCGCCAGGAACCCGATCAATGAACCATCTGGTACGCTTCGCAGCCAATGACGCGGAATGGAACTCACTCCTTTTTCTAAAAAGCTGATCCGGCGCTGCACAATACCAGGTGGTACCTCCGGTAACGTGAAAGGTGTACCGGCAGAAGGGAAACGGGCTGCCAGCTCGGGAAGGTTTTCGGGTATATCAGCCACAAAAATTTCCGTTTTCAGTTTCCCATCTTGGTCAACCAGATGGCCCTGGAATGCAATTGCACGTTTTTGCCAATCACCGTCTGTCTTCTTATATCCATCCAATCCGATCCAGCATTCATCGAAAGCTTTTGCCACTTCGTCCGATCCGGGTTTTGGGCACTGCACTACCCGGCTAACCAGCGCGGCGTGCATTCTGCCATCCTTTTCTTCCACACCGTCTGCATTTTTTACTTTCACTTCTCCAGGGAACATAATTCCCACTGTGCGTGTATCCATTACCTGTTCACCTCTTGCTGAAGCTTCCGCAAGGATATGATCGTTATAGGTAAAACTGATCCATTTTCCATCACCGCTCCATGTGTGTGCGTGTGTACCGCCACGCAAAGCGCCGGGTGTATATGGCGGGGTGATATCCCTTGCATCCATCCATACCGGTATCATGGGCCTTTTCAGTTCCACCCCTATTCCTGTGCGTCGCGTGAAAGAATAAGGCCGTTCTTCATTGCAATTCTGGATACCGCCCAGGAACAATACCATTGTGCCATCAGGAGAAAATGTGGCCGCACCGGCGCCGGGACCAAAGGCAGATTGATGCTCCGTACGGTAAATAAGCTTTTCCTGACCGGTAGCTAAATCCAGCAGATAGACCTCTCCATTGGCGGCCAGCAAAGAGTCATCATTGCGGCCATCATAGACGATCATCTTACCATCTGGGGAAAAGCACTGGGTACTGTTTAAGCAGTGACCGGACCTGCCGGTTGTCAATTGAATCTCTTTGCTATCATGGGTATCACGCATAGGACCTGACTCTCCGGTATTCACTTTCACAACTTGATTTTTAAATTTATCACGCAACGCATTTCTCCTTGTACTTCCGCTTATACTCAAACGGAGTAAAGCCTGTAAAACGTTTGAAATGCCTGTAGAAGTTGGACACATTATTGAAACCGCAATCATAACACACTACGGCAATGGCACAACGGTCTTCCATGATCATACGGCATGCATGACTGATCCTGATCTCTGTGAGAAAATCAAGATAGGTTTTATTGGTCATCGATTTAAAGTAACGGCAAAAAGAGTTTACGCTCAGGTTGGCAATCTCTGCAATTTCTTCCAGCTTAATATCCTTCTTGAAGTTGGTAAGCGTATACGCTATTACATTGTTCAACCGCAAAGATTCATGCTCATTCGGTTTGTAGAAAGCATGTGCGGAAGCGATCGTAGTCACTTCTTCCCTTTCACTGATCACCTGCAGTATCTTTAAGAGATAAAGGATCCTGTCAAACCGGTTTGCTTCCGTGATCTTATACATCATATCCCGAACGATCTCTGCTGATTCTCCATGGAGCAGCAATCCTTTTTTCGCCAGTTCAAATATCCGTGGCAAAAGATAAGCTTCGGGCAGCTGGAAAAAATCCCGTCCCAGGCAGGCAGGAGAAAACTGGATCACAATTGCCTCTACGGAATAATCATTCTCATCCCGCAGTTCGTGCTCTTTCCCCCGCCAGGCATGCGGCAGGTTTTCGCCGAGCATGATCACTTCGCCTTCACTGAAATGGGCAACGTTATCGCCAATAAGGCGAATACCTTCACCTTTGATAGTAAAATGCAATTCCAATTCAGGATGGTAGTGGAGGGGTTTACCAAAATTTTGCAGTTTGTCGTGCCGCACCGAAAAAGAATTCTGGATGGGTACCGGCACTTTGTGAAAATGTGGTTTCATATAGCAATCGTTAAAATGACCAATATGCAGTTTGCAGATTACCAGTAGCGATCATCTTCCTATTGCCTGCCCGTCTTTTGTAATCATTCTTAGTATTCCCGAAGCCTATTTATATACAATTTTATCATTTGGTATAACGCAATTTCCAGCAATCGTTAAAACGAATTTAGGGTTTTCCCTTAGCAATTACAAGATTTTAGCGACATATCTTCTTGACATTCAAGAAATTTTCAGCCATATCCAATCATGGTAAAATCGTACAAAAAAAAGGGAAAAAAGTAGAATGGCATGCCTGCATCTGAGCGGACCTTTGCATTTCCAATTTCTCCTCTTTAGAGGCCATATTCGGTCACATCGCAAACGGTTTTGTATTTCTCATACCGTTGATTCAATATTCCAACGCGTCTTTCATCGGGGTAATAGGTTTTGTCGAATCCAGTTCCCATTGATTTCATTGCCTGCGGCAGGTCCTGGTACACCCCCGCTACGCATGCTGCCAGCATAGCTGCACCTGCAGCGCATACCTGCTCTGACCGGTTCACTTTGATTGGCACGTTTAGTACATCAGCCATCATCTGCATTACAAAAGCAGATTTGCGTGCGATACCACCTACACCAATGATGCCGGCAATTTCAATCGACTCTTTATGGAAGCGTTCCATGATCCTCCTGGATCCAAAACAGGTAGCTTCCACAAGTGATGCATAGATGTGCGGTGCATCTGTAGCAATAGAAAGCTTGGTGATCGCAGCTTTCAAAGATAGATTGGCATCTGGTGTACGCCGGCCATTCAGCCAGTCGATAGAAAGTTCACTGTTCTCTCCAATGATAACATGTGATGCTTCCCTATCCAGTTGTTTTAAAAGTTCATCGTTGATCCTGGTGATGGTTTCATTCGGAATCATACTCCTTGCTGCAGTAGAATTTCTTAACGGCCATAATAGCAGGTTCCTGAACCAGGAATAGATATCACCAAAGGCAGCTTGCCCTGCTTCCAGGCCAATCATGCCTGGAATAATGGACCCATCCACCTGTCCACAAATTCCTTTCACGAATTTTCCCTGGAATTCATTTTTTGGAACTACCAACATATCACAGGTGGAGGTGCCGATGATCCGTGTCAGGTAACCGGGTTCTATCTGTGCACCGATAGCGCCCACATGTGCATCAATTGCGCCAATGCCAATCTTTACCGTAGTGGGAAGTCCCAAGCGTTTGCTCCAATGGCCGCTAATGGTCCCCGCAGCCTGGTCGGCAGTAAACACAGTGGGATCCATTTTTCTTGCATAACCTTCAAGCAGCGGGTCTATGGTTTTCAAAAAATCGCAGGAAGGAAAACCGCCATGTTCTGCGGCCCACAATGCTTTATGCCCTGCTGCGCAAACATTCCGTTTTAATTTTCCTGCATGGGTTTGGCCGGTTAAGAGAAAAGGTATCCAATCACAATGCTCTACCCAGGTATAGCAATGTGCAAGCACTGCCGAATCGGTCCGCAGTACGTGCAATAATTTCGCCCAAAACCATTCAGCAGAGTACGTGCCACCAGCATATTTCAGGTAATCTACTTCCCATTTCTGCGCTACTGCGTTGATATCAGCAGCAGCATCCATGGCGGAGTGATCTTTCCAGAGGAAGAACATCGCATTCGGATTGTCTGAAAAACCGCTCTGCAATGCAAGCGGCAGACCCAGGTCGTTCACCGCAACTGGTGTGGAGCCGGTGGTGGTAACACTGATGGCGGTGATATTTGCTCTGACAGATTCAGGTACGCGGGCTACGCAGTCTTTGATGGTAAATTCCATTCCTTCGATGTAATCGGAAGGATGTTGCCTGAACTGGCTCTTTGAAGGATCACAGTATAGCCCTGCTTTCCAACGGGGATATTCAAAAACAGAAGTGGCCGTTTCTGCGCCATTATGCGCATTAACGAGCACGGCTCTGACAGAGTCTGTGCCGAAATCCAGGCCAATACAATATTTTGATGAGGTCATTTTATTTTCTTGACGATAGGTCAGCAGGATCTATTTATATAATGGTCCATAAATATCGCAGGCTCTGTAATCCGAACCTTCGGCGTCCATGCCAAAGGATTTCCAGGAAGAAGGACGCATGATCTTTTCCCCGGGTACATTGTGCATGCATACGGGTATGCGAAGGATAGCAGCGAGTGTGATCAGGTCTGCGCCAATATGACCATAGCTGATAGCCCCATGATTCGCCCCCCAGTTGAACATTACACTGTATACATCTTTGAATGCATCGCTTGTTGTTAATCGGGGTACAAACCAGGTAGTAGGCCATGTTCTATCGGTTCGTTCATCCAATACCTGGTGTACATGATCCGGCAGGTCTACCGTCCAGCCTTCAGCGATCTGCAATACAGGACCCTGGCCTTTTACGAGATTGAGCCGGCACATGGTAACCGGCATTTCTCCTTTTGAGAGGAAACTGGAGGAATACCCACCCCCGCGGAAATAATCCCGGTTAGCGGGATACCATGTGGTTGCACTCAGGCATTCCTTACTTTCCGCTTCACTGATTTCCCAGAATGGTTTCATTACCGGCTTTCCGTCATTGGATTGCCTGCCTGTACCATCGAGTGTAGCAGCGCCTGAATTGATCAGATGAATGAATCCTCCTGCCGCACGGCCATCAGCCTGCCATCCTGTTACACGCTGCACGGCATCGGGGCTCCAGTAAGTACGTACATCAGCAAATATCTGTGCTGTATTGGTCAGCAAATAATTCAATAGCATGGATGCCCCATTCATTGCGTCATTTTCTGTAGCAACGATATAGGGATTGCGAATGCCATTCCAATCAAATGAAGAATTGAGTATTGCTTCTGAAAAATCGCCATTAGGCAGAAAATCCGTCCACTGTCTTTGTCCCTGGAAGCCTGATACCAATGCATGATGGCCCTGTGCTTCCTCTGCAAAACCAATCTCCGCCAGTTGTTCGTTGCCGGTCATCAGATCACGGATGATCATTGTCATCTTGACAACAAATTCCCAGTCGCTATCTTTTTCTTCGCGTGTTTTGATCTTATGTTGCTGATTGAAATCTTTACCTTCTTTGCAATTGGCTTTTGTCCAGGCAATGGCTTTTTCAAATTCCTGTTTATCATAGATGCCTTGTTCGATCCTGCGCAATACTTCTGTTGAATCAACATATTCTGTGCGCATGCCGAGATATTCCTGGAAAAAATCTGCATTGACGATAGATCCGGCAATACCCATCGATACCGAACCGATGGCCAGGTAGGCTTTTCCTTTCATAATGGAAGCAGCGAGGCCAGCCCTTGCAAAACGCAGTAGAGATTCTTTGACATCATCAGGGATCAGTTGATCACCCATGTCCTGTACATCTCTGCCATATATTCCAAAGCAGGGAAGGCCTTTTTGTGTATGCGCTGCCAGTGTAGCTGCCAGGTATACAGCTCCGGGCCTTTCGGTGCCATTGAATCCCCAGATAGCTTTTGGCAACATGCTGTCCATGTCCATAGTTTCAGAGCCATAGCACCAGCACGGTGTAACGGACAGTGAAACGCCTACATTATGCGATGCAAATTTTTCTGCACAGGCTGCTGCTTCTTTTATACCACCGATAGTTGTGTCTGCAATAATACATTCTACTGACGTGCCATCGGGATATCTTAGTTCAGCTGTGTATAGTTTTGCTACAGCCTTTGCCATATTCATGGTTGTTTCTTCCAGGGATTCGCGGATACCCCCAAGCCTTCCATCAATAATCGGACGGATACCGATCTTTGGATAGCTATTCCTTTTCATAAATTATAATTGTTGTTGTGATCAATGCAGGCAAATTCGCCCCGGTTTTTTATCAAAGCCAGGCTTAAAATTAGAAGGGAATGCCTCGGGCTTTTTGTAGAATTCTAGCAAGCTGTTGTAGGAAATTACCGAGAGGAAGAAAGGCCTTCCTAAGTTCAGGTAAACGAAGCTGCAAACAAAAGTAGATAGAATCCTTTCCTTTTTCACAAAGAAGAATGTAGCCGCAGCGCAATTAGGTGAAAAATACCAGCGGGCTATGAAGAGGTGAATGAGCAACTAAGTACCGGCCAGCAGCAAATCAAGAACTATAAATCATCCACTCAATTTCCCTTTTTATTATGCAATCATTGCAAAGGTGTTGGCTATTTTATGGAATATGACTGGTATCAGATGGGAGTAGGCAGTAGTTTATATGCACGCAGTACCAAGCAGCGCTTATATACCTGTGGTGTATGCAGTGGCAAAGGATATATTCAAGTGAGATAAAAATTTTTGTGCCGTCGCCAGAACCTCCCTGTAACATCAAATCCCCGGCACTACCGGGGATGTTCAATGCTTACGCTTTTCAATGCAGCTAAGATTACAGTCTCTGTAACAACAATTTTATTATGTTTTCGTTGTATATGTAATTAAGGAAGTTATGCAGCCAAACAGGATGGGGATGTCCACTATAAATAAAGCCCATTCTAACTAATATACACCAAAACATGAGAAGAAAATTGACCCCATTAGCGATTGTTGCAGCCATGTTGCTACTCGCTTCTAATTCCTCTTATAGTCAGCAACACGACATACTGGTATCCTTAAGCGCTGGCCCTGCGTTTGCAAGTGCCAGCCAAAAAGATTACAGGCAGGGGAATGGCTATGGTTTGCAGGCAGATGCCTTTGTTCCATTTTACAGGAAAGGTTGGGATGGAAGTGTAAAAGGAAGTGGCTTTACTGTAGGAATAAATGCAGGCATAAATTATACCTCACTAAAAAATTTGCAACCAGGCGCAGAAGTGATCGGAGGAAAATATCTGGTGTACAACGGTATTACCAATATAAGCAACAGTAGCTTTAAAAAATACTCTGGCAGCTTTTCAGGAATTGCCGGGCTCCAGGCCCAATTTGCCTTTGGCAAATTTATTATATCGCCAATAATAAGTGCTGGCTATATATCCGTTAAACAGGAAGGATATTCTCAAACAGGGAGTTTTTCAGCCAATGGTCAACCTTTATCAAAAGATCTTGCCAGGCAGGATGCAGTAAATGAATCGGGCTTTTTAATAAAGCCGCAACTAAAATTTGGATATACAGTATCAGGCAGGGTTCAGCTATATCTTGGTGCAGCCTTCACTACTGGTCCTCAAATGGAATATACCCTGCATACATTGGTACCGCAAGGAGGCTTTAAAGAAGATAATAAGTATGAGGTGGATCAGATAAAAAATGGTAGCTATTCGGAATCCAAATCAAAAAGCAGGTATAAAACAAGCGAAATACACCTGGGTATAAGTATTGGATTGGGAAAAAGCAGCAGAAAAAAACCAAGAGGAAAAGTTACTAAGCCAGGCGATAATGGTATGTTACGAGCAAGTAATGCTGACAGTACTAAAAACCCGCTGTACAATCCTTCAGGAATGGAAACCACAAACCCCTTAGCTATGGCTTTGCCGGGAAGCCCCATAGGTGGTATAGTGGTAAAAGGCGGTAAAAATCCGGGAGGAAACCTAATGGTTGCAACAAGCGATAGCAATGGAAAATTTGAACTCGATGGACTGGAAGTGGGTGTTTATCAATTTAACCTTACACCGGGTCAAAATCCAGGGGCAAACGAGGTGACAAGCGTGGGAACTGTGCAGCCAGGTACCAAGGGAAGCGGTGCGACATCTTCATCTTATGCGGCTGGCCGTCTTTCAACCGACACAACAAAAAATCCATTGCATGAAGGCAGCGGCAACTCCGGAAGCAATCCAATGTATGAGGCCTCGGCCCGGCCCGGCTCACCCATTGGTGGTATTATTGTGAAAGGAGGTAAAAACCCGGGTGGGAATATGATAAATCTCTCCGTTGATAAAAATGGAACAATACAGTTTGAGGTTTTAGAAGCTGGTAACTATAAATTTATTATTCAGACACCAGAAAATCCAAATCCTGGCAAACAGAAAAAAGTAAAAGAGAAAGCTACTTCTGGTTTGAAGGACACCTTAAAAACAAATGTGTAAATATCATCGGTAGCTGCCTGGCAGGTATCAAAAGTCATCTGGTTTTACAGGGCTATGTCCCACTGTTGTTACTTTCTTTTATCGGGCTTGCCCAGGCTTTTTTGCAGGCAGCAGTACTGCCCCAAAAGCTGTTTTTAGATTGCTGGGCGAAGCAGATTTTCTGTCATGATGTACCAGTAGTGAAATTTCGCGCGTCAATTTTACGACCATGCCGGGTGCACAATGAGGCAAAGCCCCCATTAACTCGGGGGCTTTGCCTATAATTATAATTGATCTATTTAATTATTAGCTTTTGTTGAATAGATTTATCTATATAATCTACTTGAATCAGATATAAGCCGGCAGTTAATAATTGCGTATTGCGCAATCTAATTTCATTTGAGCCTTGTCGTACCGTCTCTCGTTGAAGAGAAATCATTTGACCAGAAAGATTAAATAACTTAATAGATATGAAATCATCTTTTTCACTATTGATATTCAGTAGCACTTTACTTTCAGCAGGGTTTGGAAATATTGTAAAGTAATTTTTTACATTTTTCTCTCTTACTTCCTTTATCATTCCCGAAGAAGGTGCCATCCTTGTCCCTGGGTTACACCATAAGCCGCCTATCACTCCGTTATTGCAATCAGGATTAGTTGCATTGATTGTGACATTGCCTAATGGTTGTCCATCCCAGAGTCCAGAGCCCACTTTATTACTATAATTATCAAAAACATAATAGGCTACCAATGAGGATGTATATGGCGTTGGTAAAACACGGTATTGGTAATAATCTAAGTCGCTTACGCTGCGTGCTTGGTTCCAAATTCGCACTTCTTTAATGTAACCATTGAAATGTATTGGTAGCAAAGTGGACTGATTTGCTTCAGTTCCTATCCGTGCCAGCCAATTATTGGTACCCAAGTTTCCTAATACCGTTTGGACGCTCCCTTGTAACTCACCGTTTCGATAAAAAGAGAAGATTCTTCCATCCCATACCATTGCTACATGATAGGTCCTTCCCACCAAAGCAGGACAAAGCGCAGGGATTTGATAGAAGGTTGTTCCAACTCGAATAGCGGCTGCATTGGGGCGCAAGAAATAATTACAATCTGATTGGGAAGAGTGTTTAGATACAAGGTCGCCTCCTTGACCTGCAGGATCATAATTGGTTGTACGATTAAAGACAGCCTCAATAGTTAGTTGATTACCTGCCATATCTAAGTCCCCTATCGTGACCCCAGAATAGTTTGCATTAACTTGCAAATATTTATCACAGGAAATGATGTTAGGATCTACAGGGCTGGGGGTTGGAGTACAAGGATCTAAGCCCATGTAAGCACAATAAGGATTTGAGTTGCCGATTGTAGCAGTTCCAAGAAGTACTCCGTTCCAAGCAGAATTTCCTTGCAAATTGGTCAGGCTGCTGAACTTATAATACCCTTTCAAGCCGAACAAAGACGTTGGATTGCTTAGATCTCCCCACATGTTGGCCTGAAGTTCAGATTGCGTTCTCGCAATATTCCAAATTCTTACTTGTTGAATTGCGCCATAAAAGTCAGTTGTATATACGGCGTTACACCCTTCGGCCCCGATCCTTGCAGGCCAGTCATTGGTAATCAAATTTCCAGAAGCTTGGGTAGTTCCCATTAAATTACCATTAACATAAAGTCTCAAATTAGAGCCATCATACACCATAGCTACATGAAATATCTTTTGTGCATCCATACATCCGTAGCTATAGTCAGCCCTGAAAAAGCCTTGATCTGTAGTGATCTGAGCTGATCCGGGGCGTAGGAGATAATTTACATCGCTTGCGGTGCAATGTTTTGAAACAAGATCTTGATATATTCCTTGCCAGTTTGAGTTAAAAACTACTTCCACAGTCATTTTGTTACCAGAAATATCCAAATCTCCTATTTCCACTCCATTGGGTTGATTAGCGTTAGAGCGTTGAGGGATATTTAACCAGGAGTTGGAAGTACACTGTGCGTTTAACTCGATGAATGGAGATAGAAATAAAAGAATGACAAAAAATAATAAAGGAGAGTAAAGCTTTCCCATTTGATTTTGTTGGTTTAGTGATCCGCAAAGTATTAATAGCAAACGAGCTTTACAAGCGTATTTTTACGGATCAAAATGGTGCCGGAACATAGTTGGAGCCACTAAAGCGGTATCTAACGAAAAGTTCTATTCTGTTGCTTTTGAAATGAATTTGGCGAAAGGTTCATATCAAGGAGTGTAGAGGAGCGCACTTCCTTGAGACCAATAAAGCACTCGAATCAGCAATGAAGGCAGATGCAAATTTTGCAAAAGCAATTACTAATTTAGGTATTTTGATATCGCGGTCGTCAACAGGAAGCATTCTGGGCAAATCTTCTACAGACTGGGTATGGCATCATGATATAAATACAGGAGTCCGCCGATTGTTTCAGGAATAAGCAACAATGACAGCTACTAGGATTTCGTCTTTCAATATGGTTGATCAGATAAGATCCGGGAAAATGAATATCTTTTGGCATGATGCTTTTATATATTTCAAGATTATCGGTATAGATTCGTTTTGCCCCAGAAAGCCGCAGTGTATTTATTACCGTTCTTAATGTTTGTTTATTTCGTTTGCCGACAATATAATCTACTACATCGCCAGTAGAACGGTTTAAAGCATAAATGACCCAATATTCATCGCCTTTGTGGTCTACATAGGTCCGGAGTTCATAAACCTCAAACTCCTGTCGAACCCTAGGAGCGGGAGATTTAGGAATGCTGTCAGCGAATAGATTTATGCGCTTAAGTATGGTGTTTTCGGCTATTTTTAATATTCTCTCTATACCTCTGATTCCAACACCTTCACATTTCAACTGGGGATCAGTGCTACGATTTCTGGTTTGTAAGCCATGTATTTATACCGTGCTTGCTGGTATTTCTTACAAGCCTTGCAATAGAGCTTTTGCTGGCCGTTTTTTGGGCGACCAGCTTTCTGGCATTTCCCTTCACAAAATTTACAGCTCACCATGCCAGATAATTTGAAACACGAGTATCGAAAATCCGCTTTTTTATTCCGGTTAAAATTGTTGGCCGGCAAAGGTAGAGGGAATCTATACATGAAAAAAGGGCCTCAAGGGCCCTTTGTATCAATTAGTTATTTCAAATTTGGCAAAACCAGGTAATTTGAAACACTACCGGTGCCCAGGACTGGAATCGAACCAGCACATTCTTGCGAACGGCAGATTTTGAGTCTGCTGCGTCTACCAATTCCGCCACCTGGGCTGCTGATTGGGGTTGCAATATTACAGCTTTCCGGCCATTTGCTGTGAAGTGTACCGCAAATATTTTTTAGCATGATCAATTCACTTGCAACAACTCTTTTTGGGCAGTAATATCTTCCTGACAAGGCTCCACAATTTCTTTAATAACTCCATGATCTTCCTTTTGCATTTGATCAGCCGCGCTGCTTTACCGCTGGAATAATTCACGGCTTATTCTCCGGAATTTTCCAACTACTTTTGCTGCGCGCTGAACGATTGCAAATTTACAACTATGATTAGAATCGGACTGATCCGTGAAGGAAAAATACCCGCTGATAACCGGGTAGCCCTGACTCCCGCTCAATGTAAATGGATACACAAGCAATTGCCTGATGTAAAAGTGGTGGCACAAACCTCGCCCAGCCGTTGTTTTACCGATCGTGAATACACGGCCGCAGGTGTAGAAGTAAGAGAGGACCTGGGCGACTGCGATATCCTGATGGGTATCAAAGAAGTGCCGGTAGCCCAACTGCTTCCCGGCAAAACCTACCTGTTCTTCTCCCATACCAAGAAAAAGCAACCGCATAACCGGGAACTGCTCCGCACCATACTCGACAGGAAAATACGCCTGATAGATTATGAATGCCTGGAACATGAAGATGGACAACGCATCATCGGGTTTGGGTTTTTTGCCGGGGTAGTAGGGGCGCATAATGGAATAATGGCTTATGGTAACCGCACCGGCCTGTATTCGCTCGACAGGGTGTATAAGGAAAGAAGTTTCCGCGAACTGATACACCATTACTTCGGACTTCGTTTACCGAATGTCAAAATAGCCGTTACAGGCAGTGGCCGCGTTGCGCATGGTATTCTTGAGATCATGAACCTGATGGGTATTCATGAAGTGGAGCCGGATGATTACCTGCGCCGCCGGTTTTCCTATCCTGTGTACACGCAACTGAAAGGACCTGATCTGTACCGTCATAAAAAAACAGGCACGTATAGCCGTGTAGATTTTCATGATCATCCCGGTGAATATGAATGCCGGTTCCTTCCTTATGCTGCACAAACGGATATCCTGATGAACGGGATTTACTGGGATAAAGATGTACCGCGTTTGTTTGAAAAGGAGGATGTGGCGGCGGATGATTTTATTATTCAGACTATTGCCGATATAACAGACGATGCAGATGGTTCTGTTCCGATCAATCTCGGCGATCAGACGATCGAAGATCCTGTGTATGGTGTTGACCGGAACACGCTGCAGAAAACTTCTCCATACCTGGAAAACTCTATTGACGTGATGGCCGTAGGCAATCTTCCTAATGAGCTGCCAAGAGATGCTTCGCGTTATTTCGGAGAACAGCTGATCAAGTTTGTATTGGAGGACTTGGTAAAGGGAAGTTCTCCGATTATTGAAAGAGCAACAATGACGAATGAAGGAAAACTGACCAGCCTGTATTCTTATCTTGAAGATTATGTGCGATAGGTTTTACAAATACAGGTAGTAGCCTTTTAAAAGCCGGCTGAACTCATCTGTATACGATCCTGCGTCATCCTTGATGGCCAATTCTTCCGTTACGGTAGCTCCTTCTTTTTTTCCTCCGGCAATCAGCACTCTGAAAAAAGAATGCCTGTTGGATTGTTTTACCAGGCAGGTGTTGATTAGCTTCATGCTATGTGAAAGGATAACTGCTTTTATCTCTTCATACCTTTTGAATGGCAGCAAAAGAAAAAAACGCCCATCATCTTTCAACTGCCTGGAAATAATACCCAAAAGTTCACTGATCAACAACCCGGCATCGTGATGAGCGGTGTTTTTCAACATATCTCCTGAAGTAAGCTCATTCTCATAAAAAGGCGGATTGCTGATGATGTTATCGTATTGCTTATTAAAATCAAATACGCGGGCATCGCCATGCAAAACATGGATGCGGTCTTTCCAGGGAGAGTTTGCTGTATTTTCCTTTGCCTGTTCTGCTGCTGCTTTATCGATTTCAATAGCATCGATCTGTGCATTCACCTGTTGTGCGATCATCAGGCTCAATAATCCTGTGCCTGTTCCGATATCGAGGATATTGTTTCCTTTTGTGTTGTGAGCTATATTCTTTGCAGCCCATGCACCAAAAAGGCAGGCATCTGTGGTCACCTTCATGGCAACCTGTTCCTGGTGTACCGTAAATTGTTTAAAGCGGAAATAATTGTTAGCCATCTGGATGATTATGATTACCACTCTGCTCTCGCAGAGGCTTCAATATCCAGGCCTGCAAATTGCCCAGCCTGATATTTATAATAACCCGTGATAGCGATCATGGCTGCATTGTCTGTACAATATTGAAAAGCGGGGATAAATGTTCTCCAGCCTTGTTGCTTTCCCATTTCTTCGAAAGCTTTCCGCAATCCGCTGTTGGCTGAAACGCCACCGGCAAGGCAAATATCCCTGATGCCTGTTTCCTGTGCTGCTTTCCGGAGTTTATGTAATAGTATGGTCACAATGCGTTGTTGAATGGACGCACAGATATCATTCAGGTTTTCCTGGATGAATTGATAACGTTCCTGTTCACTTGCTCTGAATTCTTCCTTATACACGAGGCTGGTACCTGCATTCTGCAGGAAATAAAGAATAGATGTTTTTAACCCACTGAAGCTGAAATCGAGCCCCGGAATGCGGGGTTCAGGGAACTGGAACCTGTCAGGATTTCCTTCCTTTGCATACTTATCGATCAGCGGACCGCCGGGGTAGGGAAGACCCAGCAGCTTGGCGGATTTATCAAACGCTTCGCCGGCTGCATCGTCAATAGTTTCACCGATCACCCGCAGTTGAGTAGGCGATTCGCAGATCACGATCTGTGTATGCCCTCCACTTACAGTAAGGCATAAAAAAGGGAAAGAAGGTTTGGGATCCGCGATCAGGTTGGCCAGTACATGCGCCTGCATATGATGCACAGCGATCAGTGGTTTGTTCAATGCAAGCGACAGGGATTTGGCAAATTGTGCGCCTACCAGCAATGAACCGATGAGGCCGGGAGCCTGTGTAAAAGCAATGGCATCCACGGACGGCAAAGAGCAGTTTGCAGACGAAAGGGCTGTGTCCACTACCGGTACTATATTCTGTGCATGTGCACGGCTGGCCAGTTCAGGCACCACACCACCGTATTTTTCATGAACGGATTGATTGGCGATAAAATTCGACAATATCTTTCCATCCGTGCATACGGCTGCAGATGTTTCATCACAACTCGATTCGATCGCAAGAATAGTAACAGACATGCAGGCAAAGAATTTGTGCAAAGGTAGCGAAGGCCGGCGATTTCGATGGCTTACTTGCTTCTGATCGCGACTACAGGATCCATTCTTGCAGCCTGTGAGGCAGGAATAAAGCCGGCAAGAATTCCAACAATGACACAAATGGCAATAGCCATCAACATATTATTAGTGGAAATGAATACTGGGAAATTCAACAAACCGGATAACACCTGTGTCAATATAAATACCAGTGTCAACCCGATCAATCCGCCAATGATACACAGGAATGCTGACTCAAGCAGGAATTCAGTCAGAATGATATGGCTCTTTGCGCCGATCGCTTTTTTCAAACCGATCTGGCTTGTTCTTTCGCGGACGGATACAAACATGATATTGGCCACACCAAACATTCCAACGATCAATGAAAGAGCAGCGATGGCCCATCCACCGATATTGAGACTTACAAAAGCGGAACTGATAGACTCGGTGAGATCATTGATATCATTAAGGGCAAAATCATCTTCTTTAGTGGGACTTAACTTATGCAGGGCCCGCATGGTGCCGGCCAGTTCATCTTTAAGCACTTTACTGCTGAGATTATCTTTTCCCTGTACCATGATCACCGGATCAGCCCGGTCTTCACGGATAATAGTGCGCGCAAACCTGTAAGGGAGGATAACGCTTTGGTCAAAATCCCAGCCACCGATCATTTGCTTGCCTTGTTTTTTGACAATGCCGATGATCAGCACTTTTTTCCCGCGTATGGTAACTTCTTTATCGAGTGCCTGTTCAGGAGAGCCGAATAGCATTTCTGCCACTGTATTTCCGATCACCACTACATTGGCCCCCCGATCAAATTCAGACGGGGAAATATAGCGACCTACCGGCACCTGCAAGGCCTGGATATTCTCAAAATCTTCGGAAGTGCCATAGAGGTTGACATTGGAGAGTGAACTGCCTTTGTAATCCACATTGTCCTGCGTGGCTATCCTATACACGGTGTATTTGGCACTGGGTGTTCTTTCCTGGATCTGTTTTACTTCTTCGAATTTGGGATAGGGCCGGTTCACATAACGCCACCAGGGATAATCATCGTCGTCAGTAGTATATTCCCATTTATCAATGTAAATGGTATTATTGCCCAGGGAGTTCACTTCGTTCTTAATGTTGTGCTCCAGGCTGTTTACCGTGGCCAGCACCCCAATGATGCAGAAGATGCCGATCGTAATGCCGAACAGCGACAGGAACGTGCGGAGCTTGTTTTTCCAGAGCTCCTGCACAGCCATTTTAAAACTGCTGATAATCACTTCTATTGTCCGGCGGATCATGTAACAAATGTACTGCTTGGCGTGCTTGGCGGGAAAATTTAATTTTAAGGGAAACATAAAAATTTGCTTTATTTCCCGCCTTACCTTTGCGGCTTTCCAAAGCCGGGCAAAAATTGCCCGGAATGAGGACGGCCCGGTTTAAAAGTTTAAGTGCTTAAGGGTTTAAAACCGGGACCTCAGAAAAGAGTCAAACCCTGGAAAGGACATAACCTGTTGACATGAAGTATCATAACGAAATACAGCGCCGGCGCACTTTTGCCATTATCAGCCACCCTGATGCGGGCAAAACCACCCTTACGGAGAAATTCCTGCTTTTTGGCGGAGCGATCCAGGTGGCGGGAGCAGTTAAAAGCAATAAGATCAAAAAGCACGCAACCAGCGATTTTATGGAGATCGAGCGGCAGCGGGGTATCTCCGTGGCCACTTCCGTGATGAGCTTTGAGTATAATAACATTTTGATCAATCTGCTGGACACCCCTGGTCACAAGGACTTTGCCGAAGATACTTTTCGCACGCTTACGGCAGTGGACAGTGTGATCCTGGTGATAGACAGCGTGAACGGGGTGGAAGAGCAGACCCGCCGGCTGATGGAAGTATGCCGCATGCGCGATACGCCCGTGATCGTGTTCATCAACAAAATGGACCGTGATGGAAAGAACCGGTTTGACTTGCTGGAAGAGATCGAGAAGGAATTGAAGATCTCCCTTCACCCCATGTCGTGGCCGATCAACAGCGGTAAAGAATTCAAAGGAGTATACAACCTGCACGATAAAAACCTCCTGCTTTTTATGGCCAACACCAAGGCCAGTGAAGAGGACAGCCTTTCCATCTCCGATCTGAATGATCCTGTGCTGGACCAGAAACTGGGAGAAGCAGATGCTGCCCAGCTCCGGGAAGATGCAGAACTGGTGGAGGGCGTACATGGCCAATTGAATGTGGATGAATACCTGGCCGGCAAGATCGCCCCGGTATTCTTCGGAAGCGCTATCAACAATTTCGGAGTAAAGGAAATGCTGGACACCTTTATTGATATTGCTCCCAGGCCGCAAAGCCGGGAAACCACTACCCGCCTGGTGGATGTGGAAGAAGAAAAGCTGAGCGGTTTTGTATTTAAGATACACGCTAACCTCGATCCCAAACACCGTGATCGTATCGCTTTCTTCCGTGTTTGCTCCGGAAAGTTTGAACGCAACAAATATTTCCATCACGTAAGGCTGGATAAAGATGTGCGCTTCAGCAACCCTTACAGTTTTATGGCGCGTGATAAAAGTATTATTGAAGATGCTTATGCAGGAGATGTGGTGGGTTTATTTGATACCGGCAACTTCAAGATCGGCGATACACTTACTGAAGGCGAGGATTTTTATTTTACCGGGATACCATCTTTTTCACCGGAGATCTTTAAGGAAGTGGTGAATAAAGACCCAATGAAGACAAAGCAACTGGAGAAAGGGCTGATGCAATTGACGGATGAAGGTGTGGCGCAGTTGTTTACCCAATTCGGTGGAAATAAAAAGATCATCGGTTGCGTAGGCGAACTGCAGTTTGAAGTGATTCAGTACCGGCTATTGCATGAGTATGGCGCTTCTGTTGTATTCAATTCACTTCCATTCTATAAAGCCTGCTGGCTTACCAGCAATGATTCCAAGAAGCTGCTGGAGTTCTCGCGTTTCAAACAGGCCAATATTGCAGAAGACAAAGACGGGCATATGGTGTACCTGGCGCAAAGCGAATGGTTCCTGAACACAGAACGCAGCAATAACCCGGACATTCAGTTTCATTTTACATCGGAGATACATAAAGAAGCAGCACAATGATCTTCGAATCAGAACGATTGTATACCCGTTATTTCACTATGAGCGACCTGGATATTTTTTTCCGGTTGAATGGTGATGAAGAGATCGTTCGCTATATCCGGGCACCTAAAACTTATGAGGAATGCCGTAGTTTTCTGACACAGATCATTGAATGGTATACTGGCCCAGCGATCAACTGGCGGATCGCGCTTTTGTCGAAAGAGAATAACCAGGTTATCGGTTCATTTGCCATTATCCCCATAGGAAATACGGCCGATATGCAACTGGGCTATTCTTTGGTGAAAGAGCACTGGGGGAAAGGATATGCCACCGAGATCACAGAAGCCGGGTTGCGGTATGCTTTTGAAAAGCTGGGATATCCATCCATCGCTGCCATTACAGAATCAGCCAATTCGGCTTCACAGAAAGTGTTGCTGAAATGCGGTTTCTGCCTGGAAGCCGAATATGAAGAAGACGGAAGAAACCTGCTTCGTTTTCACAGGCGTCAGAATGATGCCGCCACACCTGTATAATTATGCGGACTGATCTTCTTAAGCTCCTTTTTCAATTCATTACTGATCTTTAGTCCATCAATAAACTGGTGGATCGCATTTTTATCAATAGCCTGTTTTCCGCGCGTAAGCTCTTTTAATGCCTCATAAGGCTGAGGATAATTTTCCCTTCGCAACACGGTTTGTATAGCTTCTGCCACAACCGCCCAGTTGGCATCAAGCGATGCCTGGATCTTATCAGGATTGATGATCAATTTGCCCAAACCTTTTTCAATGGATTTAAGCGCGATGATCGTATGTGCAAAAGGGACGCCTACATTACGCAATACGGTTGAATCGGTAAGATCCCGCTGCAGGCGCGATATAGGCAGTTTGGAAGAAAGGTGTTCAAATATGGCATTGGCCAGCCCCAGGTTGCCTTCTGCATTTTCAAAATCGATGGGATTTACTTTATGCGGCATGGCAGATGACCCTACTTCCCCTTTTTTTGTTTTCTGCTTAAAATATTCCATGGAGATATAGGACCAGACATCGCGGCAGAAATCGATCAGGATGTTGTTGATCCTTTTCATGCAATCGAAGTGGGCGGCAAGATTATCGTAGTGTTCTATCTGGGTGGTGAATTGCTGGCGGCTCAATCCCAGGTGCTCTAAAAACTCATTTCCGAATTTTACCCAATCTGTTTTTGGATAAGCAATATGATGGGCATTGAAATTACCGGTGGCGCCTCCGAATTTTCCCATGAAAGGAATGCCGATGAATTGCTCCACCTGGTTTTGGATCCTTTCTGTGAATACCATGATCTCTTTGCCCAGGCGGGTCGGGCTTGCCGGCTGGCCATGCGTATGCGCCAGCATGGGAATATCCTTCCATTCTTTTGCCAGCAACTTCAACTGTGTGTTGAGATTAAGGATGGATGGGAGATATTCATATTCGATGCTGTGTTTCCATGAAAGGGGAACAGCCGTATTGTTGATATCTTGCGAAGTAAGACCGAAATGGATCCATTCCTTGGCCTGCTTGCCCCCGCTTTTTTCCAGTTCATTTTTCAGAAAATATTCCACCGCTTTTACATCATGGTTGGTGGTATATTCGATTTGCTTGATCTCCTGTGCGTCTTCAGGACCGAAATCGCTGGCCAGCTTCTGAAGGTGTTTGATGCTTTTATTCGAAAGTTTGACAAACTTCTTTTTTTCCAGGAACAGCAGGTATTCGACCTCAATAATGACCCTGTATTTCATCAGGGCGTACTCGGAAAAATAATCGTCCAAATGCTGCACCTGTTTGCGGTAGCGGCCATCGATAGCGGAAATAGCGGTAAGGGGAGACAGTTCCATGTTTGCAGTTTGCGGTTTATAGCCGCCTTTGAGCGATCTATAAAACCAGGGATTTATATTTGCGCAAAAATAACAGAATTGGAGAAGATTAGAGTTGGGATTGTTAATTACCGCAACACCAAACCATTGATCTATGGTTTGGAAAGAGAACCGGTAAAGAGCAGAATAGAACTGATAGGAGCGTATCCGTCCAAACTGGCGCAGATGCTGCTGGAAGGAGAGGTAGATGTAGGCCTGATTCCCGTGGCGGCCATACCGCAATTGAAAGAACATTATATCGTGGGCAACTACTGTATCGGAGCAGAAGGAGAGATCGCGTCCGTCTGTCTTTTCAGCGAAGTGCCGCTCGACCGGATCGAGAAAGTGTACCTCGATTACCAGAGCCGCTCTTCCGTGGCCCTGTTGAAATGGCTGATGAAAGAATCCTGGGGCATCCATCCGGAAATATTGCAGGCAGAAGATGAAAGCTACCGCGACAGGATAAAAGGCACTACTGCCGGGTTGGTCATAGGCGACCGGGCATTGGAGCAGCGCAAAATATCAACGTTCATTTATGACCTGGGCAGTGAATGGCGGGGAATTACAGGATTGCCTTTTGTTTTTGCAGCCTGGGTGAGCACAAAGCCATTACCGGAAGAGTTTATCCGGGAATTTGATAAAGCCAATGCATTAGGATTAAATTGTATAGATGAGATCGTAGCATCCAATCCATATGATATATATGATTTGAAGAAATATTATACGCTTCATTTGAGTTATGAGTTGACAGAAGCAAAAAGAAGGGGAATGGAGCGGTTTCTAAGTGTGATATCATCCTGAACCCCTTCATTTTGCAGTCTTTTTTGTCTATCTTACCGCCACACCAAAACTGCTTTTTCAACATAGTTCACCGCCACCGCCTATGTCAGTTCTTCACCGCACCCTTGTTTGTGTTTTCAGCTTTGTAATATTTTATTCAACGGCCTATTCACAAATTGCGCAGCCGGTAGCTGCTGGTTTTACTGCTCCTGACACTGTTTGTGTCAATGAGCCAGTCAATATTACCAATATGGCTTCCAACGCCACCAATTATTTCTGGAATTTTTGTGCAGGGAATTCTTACTCTACTCCAACAGGTGTTAATCTTGGCAATATCGGGAACGCATTAGTTTCTCCTGTTTTCTCTGATATTGTATCAGACAATGGCAACTATTATCTATTTGTATCCAATCACCTGCCTGGCGGGCTTGTGCGGCTTGATTTTGGCAACTCACTGTTGAATACACCTACTGCAGTCCCGCTTGGTACTGCGGGCGGGGTTGTCGTCAATACTATTGAAGGACTGCAGGTCGTAAAGAATGAAGGTAAATGGTATGTAATCATGGTAGGAGGCCATGCCTTAGCAGGTGTAACTCCCCGGATCATAAAAGTGGAGCTTGGCGCCAATATTACCAATACTAACCCGGTTGGAACAAACTGGGGTAATGTGGGAAACCTGGCATTTCCTGTGGACCTTCATATGTTCCAGGAAGGCAACCGTTGGTACGGACTGACACTTAACGCGGATAATAGTACCTTAACAAGGTTTGATTTTTCTGCCAGTTTTGATAACGTTCCTGTTGGTCAGAACCTGGGAAATCCCGGGGGAAATTTTACTGTCCCTACCGGCATATTTGCCATCAATGATAACAATAACTGGTATGCATTCGTTGTGAATGATGAGCAGACCCCTGATCTTATCCGGCTTGATTTTGGCAATTCATTGTTGAATACACCTGTATCGGTCAATCTTGGCAACCCAAGTAATGCGCTGAATAGGACCCGGGATATATGTTTCCTGAAAGAATGCGGAAACATTACTGCATTTGCTGTAAACGGAGAAACATATAACCAGCTTGTCAGGTTGGATTTTGGTAGCGATCTGCTTTCAACTCCTACCGGCACTAACCTGGGAAATGTCGGTAACCTGAATTTCCCTCATTCACTTTCAAAGATATTCAGGGTTGGAAGTGATCTCTATACATTTATTACAAATGTGTACAACAATAGTCTTACCAGGATCCGTTTTAGTGGATGCTCCAATTCCAGTATTCCGAATTCATCTTTGTCACAACCTCCACCGGTTGTATATAATACTCCCGGAATATACACGATAACACAGACGCTTGATATAGGTCTTCCTACTCAAACCAGCATCTGCCGGCAAGTAGTAGTATTGGATAATCTTCCCCATCTGCCCATTAAGAACCTTAGCGTATGTGCGGGTGATAGTATTAAAGTTGGCTCATCCAGTAATATAGGAACTTATTTGTGGAGCAATGGAGCTAGTGCAGACTCTATCTTTATCAGTACTCCAGGCTATCATTGGGTAGAAACAAAGCGTTCGGGTTGCGCTAACCGCGATAGCTTTTTTGTGACAATTACTTCAAATCCGATCGTAGAATTGGGAAATGATACAATTATCTGTACTTCTTCAAATTTCCTGTTGGATGCAGGTAACCCGGGTGCTGCATATTCGTGGAATACCGGAGAAACATCCCAAACCCTTACGGTTTCTGGCGTGGGAGAATATTCAGTTACGGTAACGTCTAATGGCTGTAGTAAAGCTGATACAATAAATATAGCCGTAAGGAACCTTATTATAACCACTAATGCAGATACGGTTATTTGTGCCGGCCGACCTGTTCAGTTACAGGCTTCGGGCGCCCAGGACTATTCCTGGTCACCCAATATTGCCCTTGACGATAACATGATCAGTAATCCTGTGGCCCACCCAACCAATCCCACACAGTATATTGTGACAGGAACAACAGCGGATGGATGTAGCGCAAAAGATACTGTGCAGGTAAACATTTTTGCCAAACCTCTTATCAGTATTCAAGCGGATACAGTTATATGTAAAAATACTACCCTGCCTTTATGGGTAAATGGAGGTGTTTCCTACACATGGTCGCCTTCAACCTTGCTGGATGATCCTTTCAGTGCCAACCCGGTCGTTTCGCCCATTTCATCTACTTTATATCAGGTAGTGATCATGGATGCCAATGCCTGTGAGCACCTGGATTCTGTCAGGGTTGATATTTTCCCAGATCCTGCTTTTTCTGTCAATGGCCCATTGCAGGTATGTCAGAATGATTCTGTAGTGTTGACTGCTTCGGGTGGCGACAGTTATTGGTGGTCGCCTTCTAACGGACTGGATAATCCTGCTATGGCGGAACCAAAGGTTTCACCTGCCGTTACTACTGATTATGAAGTAACCATTACGGACAATGCCTGCGGCAGTTCAGCTACCCTGCAAACAAGGGTAATGGTTTTGCCATTGCCTGTTATCACTGCTACAAGCTCCAATGATATTGATTGTAGCTATGACCGGAGCCGTCTGGATGCCATGGGCGCAAGGACGTATAGCTGGACGCCATCAGCCACATTAAACAATGCTTCTGTTCACAATCCTGTCGCCATGCCCAAGGTGACCACTACTTATATTGTAGCAGGAACGGACGGATCAGGTTGCACAGGCTATGATTCCATACTGGTGAAAGTGGAGAATATCAATAAGGGAGGATATCTTATGCCCAACGCATTTACACCAAACAATGACGGGCTCAATGATTGCTATGGTATCAAATTATGGGGGATTGTTGATAATGTAGAATTCAGCATTTTTGACCGGTGGGGTGTACGTGTGTTTTATTCTAAAAATCAGGATGCCTGCTGGGATGGCACTTACAAAGGAGAGAAACAACCGTCAGGTGTATATGTGTATATGATCAAAGCCAGTACAAATTGCGAAAGCCCCCTTTTCAGGAAAGGCACTTTTGTATTGGTCCGGTGATAAGGCCGGCTATAGGTCATTCATCGTTTGCGATCTAAAATAGGGTAGTTCGCTGCAATCTGGTATTTTTGCAAAATTTTCATTGCGTATGAAGGTAGTTATATTCGCCGGCGGCCTGGGAACCCGTATCTCAGAAGAAACGGATGCACGGCCGAAGCCCATGGTGGAAATAGGCGGAAAACCTATTTTATGGCATATCATGAAGATGTATAATAAGTTTGGGTATAACGATTTTATCGTTTGCCTGGGCTATAAGGGATATGTGATCAAAGAATATTTCATGAACTATTATATCCATAATTCTGATATAACTATTGATCTCGGAAAGAATAAGGTTGATATACTCACTTCAAATGCCGAATCATTTAAAGTGACCCTTGTGGATACAGGGTTGAATACCAAAACAGCCGGCAGGTTGAAAGCTGTGCAACAATACCTGGGTAACGAAGATTTTATGCTCACTTATGGTGATGGCGTAAGTGATGTGGATATAGATACCCTCGTCAGATTCCATAAAAACAGCGGCAAAATTGCGACCGTAACAGCTGTCCAACTCGATGCCCGCTTTGGTGGTATGGATCTTGCAGAGAATGGTGACGTTGTTTCATTCAGGGAGAAAGCAAAGGATGAAAGCAAGTGGATCAATGCCGGTTTTTTTGTATTGAAGCCTGATGTTTTCAAATATCTCGATGGAGATATGTCCAATATGATGTGGGAAGATGATCCTCTTGAACAATTAACGTTCGACGGGCAATTGGTAGCATACCAGCATAAAGGCTTCTGGAAATGTATGGACGCTCTTCGTGATAAAATAGAGTTGGAATCACTGTGGCAAAGCGGCCACGCAAAATGGAAGACCTGGTAATGCTGGCGAAATTTCGATCATACTATGCGGGAAAAAAGGTGTTCCTTACAGGGCATACAGGTTTTAAAGGTACCTGGATGATGGCTCTGCTGCACCATATAGGCGCACATGTCAAAGGCTATGCCCTTGCCCCCGAAGATTCAGCACCGTTTCATAATTTGTTTACATCACGCAGTATTACTGAAAGTGTTTTAGCTGACATAAGAGATAAGGAGCGGTTGAAAAATGAGATCATGTCTTTTCAGCCCGATTATATTTTCCATCTTGCCGCACAACCGCTCGTACTGCTATCTTATGAAATCCCTGCCGAAACATTTGAAGTGAATGTAGTAGGTACCGCCAATGTGCTGGAAGCTATAAAAGCATTGGAGAAGGTTTGTAATATAGTTGTTGTTACCACCGATAAAGTATATGACAATAAAGAGCATCACGCTTTATATAAGGAGGATGACAGGCTGGGCGGTTACGACCCCTACAGTGCCAGCAAAGCCTGCACAGAACTGGTAGTGGACTCTTTCAGGAACTCTTTTTTTAATACAAAGGATATTGCTGTTCATGGTAAGGGTGTTGCCACTGCGAGAGCCGGGAATGTGATCGGTGGAGGCGACTGGAGCAAAAACAGGATCATACCCGACACTGCTAAAGCTTTATTGCAAGGGAAGGAAATACTGGTAAGAAACCCTGCTTCCGTTAGACCCTGGCAACACGTACTGGAACCATTGTTTGGCTATCTTTTATTAGGAGCACGTTTGTCGGATGAGCCCGAAAATTTTTCGCAGGCTTTCAATTTCGGTCCATTGCCGGAAGATCATTTAACTGTAAAAGAACTGGTGGAACTGGCAATAAAAACCTGGGGTAGTGGACGAATGGAAGTGGCTGCCAACGGGGCAGCCCTGCACGAAGCCAATCTGCTGAAGCTTGATATTAATAAAGCAAAAGAAAAATTGAACTGGCAACCCCGGCTGGATGCCAGGCAAGCCATTCAGTGGTCCATAGACTGGTATAAGACGCCTACCGAAAGACAGGCAGATTTCACCTTTCAACAAATAGATAACTATCTCACTAAATGATTTTCACGCCTACTCATTTGAAAGGGGTTTATATTATAGACCTGCAGCCCGTCGGGGACAGTAGGGGCTGGTTTAGCCGGACTTATTGCAAGAAAGAGTTTACCGCAATTGGACATCATAAAGAATGGGTACAGCTGAATCATTCATTTACCGCTGCAAAAGGGTCGGTCAGGGGTATGCATTATCAATTACCTCCGTTCAGCGAAATAAAGATGGTGCGTTGTATAGCAGGTGCTGTGCTGGATGTAGTGATTGATTTACGGAAAGACTCCCCTACGTTCCTGCAATGGATGGGAGTGGAGCTGAGTGCAGGGAATAAAAAAATGATCTATATCCCGGAAGGTTTTGCTCATGGCTTTCAATGCCTGATGGATAACTGTGAGTTGTTGTATCACCATTCCGAATTTTATACACCAGGTGCAGAAGGCGGGATACGATATAATGATCCTCTTGTCGGGATCAACTGGCCTCTGGAGCCGACCGAAATTTCTGACCGGGATCAAACACATCCCTTTTTGGATAAAAATTTTAAAGGAATTTAGTATATGAAGTGCAGATTTTGCCAAACAGAACTGAAAGATGTTTTTGTGGACCTATTCAACTCTCCGGCATCCAATTCATTCCTTACTGCGGAACAGTTGAACGAACCTGAAACTTTTTTCCCGCTGAAAATATATACCTGTCACCACTGTTTCCTGGTGCAGGTGGATGAATACAAAAAGTCTGATACGATATTTGATAGTTCTTATGTTTATTTCTCTTCTTATTCCAGTACCTGGCTGCAGCATGCAAAAAGGTATGTAGAGAAAATGATTGAACGCTTTGGCTTTGATACCAACTCGCAGGTGGTAGAGATCGCTTCCAATGATGGTTATCTACTGCAGTATTTCGTAGAGAAGAATGTACCTGTTCTGGGAATTGAACCGACAGCCAATACGGCAGAAGTGGCAAGAACAAAAGGAGTAGAGTCGGTGGTTGATTTTTTTGGTGTCAGGCTTGCTGAAGAACTCGCCGCAAAGAATATCAAAGCTGATCTCTTGCTTGGTAACAATGTATTGGCGCATGTCCCTGATATTGTGGATTTCACCCGGGGATTAAAAATTTTGCTGAATGATAAGGGCGTAGTGACGATGGAATTCCCCCACCTTGTGCAGCTGATAGAAAACAATCAGTTCGATACCATTTACCACGAGCATTTCTCTTATCTCTCCTTTACTACTGTTGCTGAAATATTCAAAGCTGCCGGCCTTGTGATGTTTGATGTAGAAGAAATACTTACCCATGGAGGATCTCTCCGGATATATGCCAGACATGCAGATGACAATACAAAAGAAATTTCAGCAAACGTAGGTTCGCTGCTGGCAAAAGAAAAAGCGAAGGGAATTACTGATATCCATTACTATCTCGGATTTCAACAGGCGGCAATGAAGATCAAAATTGATTTTCTTGATTTCCTGTTGCAACAGAAAAAAAATGGAAAGCATGTAGCCGCTTATGGTGCTGCTGCCAAAGGGAATACTTTGCTGAACTATTGTGGAGTTAAAAGCGATCTTATAGAATTTGTAGTAGACGCCAACCCACATAAACAGAACAAATTCCTGCCAGGTAGCCATATTCCTGTAGTTAAAGAGAGCTATCTGAAAGAAAACAGGCCTGACTATATTATTATTTTCCCCTGGAATATCAAAGAAGAAGTGATGACCCAGTTATCCTATATCCGTGAATGGGGTGGGAAATTTGTGATGGCTATTCCCGGATTACATATCAGTTGATCATGAAAAAAATTTTGGTAACCGGCGCCACTGGATTTATAGGTGATTACGTAATAAGAAGGCTACTGGCAAAAGGCTTTCCGGTAGTGGCCACCTCAGCTTCTGCAGAAAAAGCTGCAGGATATTCCTGGTATCAGCAGGTGGAATATAAACCATTTGATCTTCGGGCGGTTTCTGAAACGGAGAATTACTATTCTTTTTTTAACAGACCGGACGCATTAGTCCACCTGGCCTGGGAAGGCTTACCCAATTATAAATCGGAGTTTCATTTACAGGATAATCTGCCCCGGCATTTTGGGTTTATCAAAAACCTGGTAAAACAGGGGGTAAAAGATGTTACAGTTACGGGTACTTGTTTTGAATACGGGATGCAGGAAGGTTGCCTGACTGAGGATATGCCGATTCTGCCTGCCAATCCCTATGCGCAAGCAAAGAATATGCTGCGGGTGTCCCTGGAGGAATTCGCAAAAGAAAATCCTTTTATATTCAGGTGGGTCCGCTTATTCTATATGTATGGAAAAGGGCAAAACCCAAATTCGTTACTTTCGCAACTTCAGGCGGCACTGGACAGGGGCGACGGTAGCTTTAATATGAGCCCGGGAGACCAATTGAGGGATTATCTGCCGGTTGAAAAAGTAGCCGAATACCTGGTGGATATAGCTGCACAGAACAAGGTAACAGGCATTATCAATTGCTGCAGCGGCGACCCCATACAGGTTAAACAATTGGTGCAGGATTTCCTGGACAAAAGAAAAGCATTTATAAAATTGAACCTGGGATATTATCCCTATTCTGATATTGAACCCAGAAACTTCTGGGGAGATACTACAAAATTGAAAACAATACTTAGATGAGTAATCCAATCGCAGCATTTGTGCAGGAAACAGCAGACCGTATACAGAAGAATGGCACCAATACTGCTTTGCAGGATGCTGCCCGGTCTTTCAACACAGAATCTAATAAAGCGCAGTATTCATACAACTTTAGGTGGATGGGCCGACCTATTATTCAATATCCCCAGGATATACTGGCCATGCAGGAGCTGATCTGGGAGATCAAGCCTGACCTTATTATCGAAACGGGGATCGCACACGGAGGGTCGCTGATTTTTTATGCTTCCATACTGGAATTGGTAGGCAAAGGAGAAGTGCTGGGAATCGATATTGATATAAGGGAACATAACCGCAAAGAAATAGAGAACCATCCAATGTATAAGCGGATAACTATGCTACAGGGCTCTTCCATTGCACCGGATACTGTTGAAAAAGTAAAAGCTTTTGCAAAAGATAAACCGGTTGTAATGGTGGTGTTGGATTCTAACCATACATATCAACATGTGTTGGAAGAATTGAAAGCGTATGCCCCGCTGGTGTCGTTGAACTCTTACGTAGTGGTCTTTGACACGATTGTTGAACATCTACCTGAGAATTATTTACCTGGTCATAAAAGACCCTGGGGTGTAGGTGATAATCCGCTGACAGCTGTGAAAGAATACCTGGCTTTAAATGACAATTTTCAAATAGATCAATCTATAAATAATAAGCTACTGATCAGTGTTGCCCCGGATGGTTATCTTAAACGCACTAAATAAGCCTGCATGCCGGAGAATATATCTACAGGGCCTTTAATAAGCTTTTGCTTTACTACTTTCAGGCGTGGTGCTATTCTGAAAAGCACCCTTGATAGTATTAAGCTGCAGGGATATGCCAATTATGAAGTAATTGTATCGGATAATGATCCTGAAGGCAGCGGAAGGGCGTTTGTGGAAGCAATGGAGGATCCCCGCTTCAAATATTTCTGCAATGGACGGAACCTTGGCATGAAGCCAAGTTTCAATAAAAGCCTGGAGCGTTCCTCAGGTGAGTATATCGTAATGATCGCTGATGATGATCCTGTTTATCCTGATATGCTGCAGACATTGATCAACCTAAAAGAAAAATATCCCGGTTATGGTATGTATATGGGAGGATGTGATTGGTTTTGTGCGGATAAAGACGTAGCCAAACAGTATAAACTGGATGTAGGCACTAATTCCTGTATATCAAACGAACACGATCTGAATTTTGTACAGATATTTACGACTCCTGATTTTATCAAAAATCTGTTCACTTTCCGGATATTCTCCCATTTCCTTTGGTCAACCTGTATGGTGAAAAGGGATATACTGATAAAACTTGGCGGCATACCTGATTATGGAACGCCATTTCTGGGTGATTATGCTTATATGAGTGTGTCGAGCACTGAAGGCTGTGTTGTCCTGAACAGATCACTGGGTTGTCAAACTATTCATAAAGAGAATTTTGGTAGGAATCAAAATGAGCAATTACCTGTCCTGACCAGAAACTTCCCGGCTTACCTCGAAGATAAATTGTCCTATCTTAAAGAATGGCCGGAAATAAAGCAGTTAATGGAGCGGTTCTTCGGGTTATGGATTACCGGCCATATGGCCTTCCTTTATCATTACTATAAAAAGAACGGCCTGGACAATAGCAGTTTACTGCAGGCAGAAAAGGAAGTATTCCAGATGGATTTTGTAAAGAAATACAAAATCAAGTATGTGTTGAAAAAGAAGGCTCCAAAGCTGCACGATCTGATCGTAAAAATTAAAAAAACTTTCAGGGGATAACCGGAACAATGGCCAGGTATAGTATCATATTACCAGTAAAAAATGGTGGCAATTATCTGCGTGAATGTGTACAGGGCATACTTGCACAAACAGTACAGGATTTTGAGCTGTTGGTCTTGGAAAATGTAAGTACTGACAATACTCTAGAGATCTTAAATTCCTTCAATGATCAACGGATCAAGATATTTCCTGCTTCTGCACCCTTATCCATGGAGAAAAACTGGCAGAGGGCTGTAGGTTTATCCAAAAGCGAATTCATGACGCTTATTGGCCATGATGATGTGCTAGATAAGGATTATTTAGCTTCCATGCAGGAACTTATTGCTGGATACCCGGATGCTTCTTTGTATCAAACTCATTTCCGTTATATTGATTCTTCGGGAAATGTGATAGGAAAATGTAAGCCGATGGAGTTAATGCAAATACCTGAAAAGGCCCTCAGTAATTTTCTGTGCGACCGGACAGATCTGATGGGTACAGGATTCATGATGCGAAGTAAAGATTATGAAGAAGTGGGCGGAATGCCATTATATCCTAATCTTCTTTTTGCCGACATGGAGTTATGGATACAGTTGAGCCGTAAAAGGTATATGGCAGTGCATCAGCAGGAATGTTTCTCTTATCGTAAGCATCCATCAGCCACCACATCATCTTCTTCCGATTTGCGTTTTATACAGGCTTTTGATCAATTGGTTAGTTTCCTTCGTAAGCTGAAAAAAGAAGATTTGAAACTCGCTCCTGTAATCAGTAGCGATGGGGTAGAACTGCTAAGACAATACTGTCAGGGGATCACCCATAAAATACTGCGCACCCCGAAAGCAAAAAGGGAAACGCCATCAGTAGCACAAATGATAGACAAATTCCGGGAATATGGAAAAGAATTGTGTAATGGGAAGTTTGAACCCCTGGATTATCCGAAAATAAAAGCTGGCAGGTTGATTGACAGTAATAGCGTTTTTCATGGTGGGTTCCTGTTTTTCAAAAAAATGTACAGTAAACCTGTCCTGAAAAGCCATTAAACTAATATACTGCTACCGCAATACAAGCATGATTGATTACTCCATCATAATTGTCAACTATAAAACCCCGCAGTTACTTCTAGACTGTCTCGGTTCGATCTGCTCTACTCCAGGAGTAGCCCGTAGCGAGATCATTGTGGTGGATAATGATTCGCAGGACAACAGCGAACAACTTGTTCTTGCTGCCTTCCCAGCAGTTCGGTGGATACAGATGAAATATAATAGCGGCTTTGCAAGGGCCAACAATGAAGGCATCCGGCAGGCGAGGGGTAAAGTATTGCTTTTGCTGAACTCAGATACATTGAACGAAGAAAATGCGATCGATAAATGTTATCAATATTTTTTTGGAAGTAAGTACGTCGCTTGTGGTGTACAATTGTTGAATCGTGACCGCAGCCCCCAGATCTCTGGCAACTATTTCATGAAAGGTGGTCTGAACCACCTCATGGCTTTACCCTATACCGGGAGATTGATCCGCTGGGTTGGCCTGCAATTGAACGTAAAAAAGACCAATGTGCCGGAAGCGACCGATACAGTAGAGGTCGACTGGGTCAATGGCGCTTTTCTTATGGTTAAAAGATCAGCGATCGATAAAGCCGGTATGCTCGATGAAGATTTCTTTCTTTACTCGGAAGAAATAGAATGGTGCAGCCGCTTGTGCAAGCAAGGATCTTTGTGCATTTATGGAGATCTTCATGTCGTTCACCTGGAAGGCTCATCAGCCAATAAGGCTTTCGGGTCGGAAGGGAAGGGGTATGCCAGTTTCGTTGATAAGAAGGGATTGCAGATCATGATTTCCGGTTTACTGCGGATAAGAAAGCAGTTTGGCGTGGGATGGTTCTTATTTCATCTTGCCGGATATTTGTTTACCATACCGGTTTATCTTATAATGGTATTGCTCCGGAATATTTCATTTCAAAAAGGAAGTGGCAGGGAATGGAAAATATGGTGGGGATATACAAAGAATACAATAACGCTGCTGAGATATTTCTTTCTGATATTATTGAACAAACCACATTTCTATAAAGTGCTTTAATACCATAATCTCGCTTTCACTTTTTTAAGATAGGCCAACGCTTCTTTTCCCACCGGGTTTCTTTTTTCGGTGAACCCCACTTTCAAAGCTTTCCCCCAGGATTTAAAATAAGTGCCCCAGTGCCCGCCTGCTTTTTTCAGGTATTCCCAGCTCCATCCGAGCATTGTAGTGAGGTAATAAATAAAAGGCAGGTACCTCCGCGCCACTTTGCTTTTATTTACCCATTGTGATGCCAGTTTCTGGTAATTTGGCTGCCTCCCTTTAGGAGATTCCTTATGCTCAAATGTAACTGCATTGTCATAGCCAAGTGTATAACCGGCTTTGATGATACGGTAGGAGAGATCATATTCTTCCATGCCATAAAAAAAATCCTCGGGATATAAACCCGTTTTTGCCAGCACTTCTTTTTTCAATACATGAGAGCAGCCTGTAAAATAAGAGGTCAGGAAAACCGGTTTGTCCCTGTATTCTTCAAAACGTTTATGAGGAAGCGCTGTTTGCTGTTGCTCTTTTGTTTCATAATAAATAACACGGAAAGTGATGATGCCGGTATTGGCCTGCCTGAAAAAATCTTTTTCGAATACACCGGCAATTTTAGAAAGACTGTTTGTTGAATGAAAAACGATATCGTCATCCAGTACCAGCAACAATTCACCGTCGGCCATTGCCATCAGTTTATTCCTTCCGCGCGATACGCCGAGGTTTTCGCTGGAAAGTATATAGTTTATTTTCAGGTCGGGGTTTTCTGCAATAAAGCTTTCTGCTTTTTCATAAGAGACGGTACTGGCATTATTCAGTATCAACACTTCTTTCAGCGGAGTGATATCTGCTTCCTTCCGCAGGCTTTGCAGCAGTTCCAGCAGATCGTCGGGGCGGTTATAGGTAATGATTATGAGCGATAATACTTCATTCATGCGCTTGCAAGTTATGAATAAGCGGTTGCAGGATGCGGTTCCAGTCAAAATAAGCAAAAAAAGAACGCGGAGTCGGGTCTTTATGGGCTGCGGCCTGTATCACGAGCGAAGTAAAATGGTCCCAGTTGCCGTTCTCTGCTATGCTGAGTTTTGTGCCGCATTCATGTGCCGGAATGCCTGTGGCCTGGGATGAGAAGCAAACCGTATTGCATCCGTGTGCAATGGCGTCTATGTTTTTTGTTTGAATGCCTCCACCCGAAAGTACGGGATTGATGAACACATCAGCAGCCACGAAATACGGATCGATCGAAACCTGCTCGCCGGCCATGATCACCGAAGCATCTGCCAGTTTGTTCAGGTAGTGAAAAGCCGGGAAACGGTTTCTTCCACAAATGATTATTCTGAAAGGCATACCAACTGCACGAAGCCTGGGCGCAATGGCTGAAAAGATATCTTCCACGGCTTTGGCATTGGGTTCATAGTCAAGCGTGCCGGCAAAAAGCAATATTTTTTCTTCAGCTCCTATGCCGTATTGCCTGCGCAATTTTTGACCATCTTCGGGGTCTATTACCGGCTGCTCTACTCCATAAGGAATGATCAAACATTTTTCTGCAGAAAGCCCAAAATGCTGAACAGCCCATTCCTGATCTTCACGGGTCTTAAAAAGGTTCAGGGACGCACGGCGATGAACCCATCTTTCATAGTGCTGCAACAGTGGCCACCACCATTTGCCGATCTGCCGGAACCTGTTTGACTCGATGTTATGGGAATGAACAATGAAACGTGCTTTGATGGCTTTGGCTGCCAGCCATGCCGCAATGCCCTGGTAGGGATGTTCAAGAATAATGGCGGTCGCTTTTTCCTGCCGGGCGATCTGCTTCACTTTACGCCAGTATAATGGGTTGAGCACATGCTTTTGTCCCGTAGGCAATACCGGTAAAACTTTATATGGTAATTCTCCCTTTGGCTGGTTGTTGTCAGAACAAACACATACCAACGGGTAGTAAAGGGAAAGATATTGATTGAAATGAGCGATCCCTTTCTGCCCTCCAAACAAAGGAGGCAGCACTTTATACCATACCAGGCTGATGATCTTTTCCAGGAGTGTTTGGTTTAGGTTTGACGCATTAAACCATCGCAGCACTCATCTACTTCGCCGTTTTCTTGTTACCCTGTCTCCATGCCATAAACAAACCTCCAACCAGGGCGATCAGTATGGCAAATGATGCGGCGAATGAAATGTTCACCCCCTTCCTGAAAGTGGATGGTTCAAATACAAAACGTATGGCATGTTTGCCAGCAGGAACTTGTATCCCGCGCAAGGCATAATCTGTTTTAAAATAGGTGGCTGGTTTGCCGTCTATATAAGCGTTCCAACCTGCGGGATAATACATTTCACTGAACACTGCAAATTGTGGAGCGGCAGCATTGGACTCATAATCGATCTGGTCGTTATCAAATTTTACCAAGCGAATAGAAGCTGTAGAGTCCCACTGTGGCTGTGTTATTGAAGCAGCAGCCGTTCCTTCAACGATCGCCGTATCTTTTAAATTGGTTGAGCCAATAGCCAGCAGGGCAGCAGTGGCATTGTCTGCCACCTTCACCTGCTTCACCAGCCAGCATGCTCCATAGGCATCGGGGTTGGGAACAGCATGAGCTGTGCGACTCTGCGGGTCCATGACAATAAAATATTTTGCATTCAGCATGTTCAGTATGCCAGGATTGGGAATGCCATTTAAATATTTCTTGGCAAGATTTTCTGCCAGTGTGAGCTTGGCCGGATGATAGCCCGTAATGGACTTATGGTAATAAGAAGCCTGTGCTTCGGGATAAACTGCCGGAGCATTATTGAAGATCCTGAAATCAGGGTCTTTGTCATTCAGCAATTGCTGATCTACCGGCTGAGGTGTGAAATGCATGCTGATGTCATCAGCCGGAACATAGTTCTCATCATTGAGATAATCATGGCTCACCAATGCCAGCTCTATAGTGCTGATAGCGACCAGCCCGATTGCCAGTGCAAGAGGCTTGATCATGTTCCTGGTATAAAGATAAAGGCCGCCCAACAGCAATAAGGCAAAACCTGCGGCTCTCAGCAACTGACCTCCAAACATGGCACGGCGGTCTTCTTTCAGTCCGTTAATTACAGCCCGGCTGATATCGTCGTTCTGGGATTGTTGTTTGATATTGGCTGCAAGTGCGCTATCATAATAGGCAGTATAATCCATCAGCAGGTACATCAGTCCTAATAAGGCAAAAAGCCCACCTACTGCATAAAGCACTTTTTTAAAATCCTTTTTCAAAAGCTCCTGGGCATTGTTGCGGAACAGGAGATATTGCAAAGCCAGTGCAGCCATTACTCCTACAGTCAACTGCGGAATCACCTGGGCCATGGAAGGCGCCCTGAACTTGTTGAACATGGGAAGATGTTCAAACAGGAACAGGTTAAAGCCCATGAAGTTTTTACCCCAGGCAATAAAGATCCCCAGTATGGTTGCAGCCAGCAGGCCCCAGCGCAATGGTGATTTTACCAGTACAAAACCGATCACTCCAAGAATACAAATAAGCACCCCAAGGTAAGCGGGGCCGGCAGTATAGGGAAGAGCACCCCAGTATTTGGGCAAGCCTGTATTGGCAGCCTGGCTTTCCGGTACGCCGGCTGCGATCAGTTTTTCCACTACATGGGAGTTCTCATCCACGGTAGTGCGCGAATGTCCGCCAAAAGCATTCGGCATAATGAGCGTGGTGATCTCCGGTTTGCTTAAGCTGTATTCGAAAGCATAAGCTGTATCGAGTCCTTTGATCTGAACGGTTTTTACGCTGTCTCCCTCAATAGCCACATCATTGCCGCCGCGGGGGGTGTATTTCACATATTCGGCGGTCGTCATTAGGGGTAATGCATTTCCGGCGAGTCCGATCACCACAGATAAAGCGGTGATGCCGGCAACAATACCCATGTGCTTCCATTCTTTATTTTTTATCCAGCCATAAGCATAGCCGAGTGTAACAAGGGCAGCTGTCAGTAAGAAATAATAACTGATCTGAAGGTGGTTCATGCCCACTTGCTGACAGGTCGCAAAGACAGTGATGGCGAGACCAAGCCAGTATTTCTTTTCATAAATGGCGATAAGGCCGCCCAGCAGTAAAGGCATATAGGCAGTGGCCAGCATCTGCGTATCATGGCCGGCATTGATCACAACAGGATTATAAGTAGAGAATGCATAACCGAGTGATGCCAGTATGGCCACCACAGGGCGTATATTCAATATCAGGCAAAGGATATAAAAGAAAAGGCTGGCGAGGAAAAAGAAGTTGATGGGCTTGGGCAGGCCAAGTGAGAGCCATGAAGTGAGATCAGGCAAAACAGATTTCCCTTCCATCGCTATCTGGTAATTGGGCATGCCGCCATAGAGATTCGTGTTCCAGAGGGGAAAATGACCATGCTTTTCCTTGTACTCAAAAGCGTTTTGAGCCATACCCTTCCAGTTGATGATATCATGCTGCGTGAGTTCCATGCCTTCCAGGGCGGGCTTGCAAAAAATAAGGGCCACAACAAGGAAAACTAAAATGGCAATGATATGGGGGAGTATCTTTTTAACAAGATCGTTTTTCATCCGTTTCTTTTTATTTTTTGGCAGATGGACGGTCCATCTGTTTCTTTTGTTTTTAGGATGGGCCTGAGTTATCCCGTCTGCGTGGAAAGCTTTGAGCTTCCGGCTGACAAAATAATGCTATTTTAGACGAAAATCACGGATGCGCTGGCTATTATTTTTGTCGAGACTGGCTTTCATTTGCGGCATATTTTTCCTTCTTGCGATCTCTCTTCAGATCAGGGATTGGCTCAATGAAGAGGCTATCACATCCACTATTGTTATTATAGGTTATGCAATAGGGCTGATCGTTGTTCCGGTGGTCAATATTTGTTACCTGGCGGTTCTTTTCATTAAAAGAAGGCTGACAGCTTATGTGCCTTTATGGCTGGTGCTGGGAAATATCCTGTTTTTATTTATCCTTGGATTTTATATCTTTTATCTCAATGATCCATACTATCATCAGAAATAAACCGACAAGGCTTTTTATCATCCTTGGGGGTATATTCATAGCCAATGCGCTGATTGCAGAAATAATCGGTGTTAAAATATTTTCCCTGGAAAAAACATTGGGTATTCAGCCTTTTCAGATAGGGTTGTTTGGTGATGTGTATTCATTCAATCTTACTGCCGGCGTATTGTTGTGGCCCGTTGTTTTTATTATGACGGATATTATCAATGAGTATTATGGCATGAAAGGCGTGCGGTTTCTTTCCTGGCTTACTGCGGGATTGATAGCTTTTGCTTTTCTTACTTTTTATGGGGCAATGCAGTTGACGCCTGCTGATTTTTTTGTTACCAGTAAGCAGGGGAGTGGAGTGCCTGATATGGAGAAAGCATACAACAGTGTGTTGGGGCAGGGGGGATTTATCATTATCGGATCACTGGCTGCTTTTATTTTGAGCCAATTGATCGATGTATTCGTTTTTCATAAGATAAAGAAAACAACAGGGGAGAAGAATATCTGGCTCAGGGCAACGGGCTCAACACTGGTGTCGCAGTTTATTGACAGCTTTGTGGTGTTGTTTATAGCCTTTTATGTAGGCACCCGGGTAAACAGTTCAGGAAATGATTTTGTGTGGCCCTTCAAATTGTTTATAGCTGTGGGTATAGTGAATTACATCTATAAATTTATCATTGCGATCGTGTTAACGCCGGTTATTTATTTGGTGCATAACTGGATTGAAAAATATTTGGGTCATGAGCAGGCTGCGGAGATGAAAAGAGCGGCAATGGCTGATTAAGCAGTCTTTATTAATAAGTACTCTTGACTAAATCCGACACTATTTTATCAATCGGTAAAGTCACGGCTTCTGCAGAAAAATTCTCCCAGTCAACAAAGCGGAATGTTTCTGTTTCACCTGTGCGTTGGTAAACGTCTAATTGCAGGCTGTCAAAATCAAAGGCTTTATCACGCAACGGCGCTTTAATTTCTTCCAGTGGATTTACTGCGTAATAGATAGACACGATCTGATGTTCAGGATTGAAAGCGGACATCTGGAAAAAATCGGTAGTATAGATGTGTTCACTTACTTCAACGTTCAGGCTCATCTCCTCCATGAACTCACGTTTCAGGCAATCGCGTGTGCCTTCACCAAATTCCAACCCGCCACCGGGGAACTTTGTGTAGTAATTGCCGCGGATATATTCATCGCTTACCAACACCTGTTTTTTATCATTGATGAGGATCCCGTATACCCGGATATTGAAGAAATGCATTTGTTCAGAATATTTTTTTGCGCAGGAACCACCAGCCTACGGTTAATGAAATGACAAGGGAAAGGAACACAACTATATGGAACGCATAAGGAGATTCTTCAAAACCATTCGGAACGTTCATGCCAAATAAGCTGGAGATCAGAACCGGGAAAGTGAGTACAATGGTGATCACTGCGAGGCGTTTCAAAACCTGGTTCTGGTTATTGGCAATGATGCTGGCGAATGCATCGAGTGTACTGCTCAGGATATTGGTGTAGATATGCGCCATTTCAAGGGCCTGTGAGTTGTCAACGATCAGGTCGTTCAGGAATTCTTTCTCTTCTTCATTCAGCCCCAGGAAATTTGTTCTTTCCAGTTTAACAAAAAGCAGCTCATTCGAGCGGAGGGCTGTAACAAAATACACCAGGCTTTTCTGGATGCGCATGAGTTCCAGCAGGTGTTCATTCCGGCTGGCATCGTACAATTTCTGTTCATACACATTCCTGCGCTGGTTGATCTCCTTGAGGTGCTCCATAAAAGTCTGCACCACTTTCTCAAATATTTTCAGCATCATCATGTTCCGTTTGTCGGGATGGCGATTCTGGAAAGTGTTCAGGAATTTTTTGATGGCCGCATTTTCAAAAGAGTTGACTGTAACGATCTGGTTATGCGTTATGATGATACAGATGGGGATGGTAATATAATAAGCGTCACTTTCGTTGAAGGAATTATTCTCCGTAGGCGTTTTGATCACCACCAGTTTAACGGTGGCTTCTTTTTCAAAACGGCTTCTTTCGTCAATATCCAGTGAGTCGGTCAGGAAGTCGATGGGAATATCCAGTTTGTCCGACAGCTCCGTAAATTCCTCCTGCTTTAGTGGGGGCAGCACGTTCACCCAGGAGCCTTCTTCGGGCTTGTCGATTTCGACAGTTTTATGATTGATATTTTTGAAGTACTGAATCATTGGTGAGTCGTGCGTCAGAAGCCTGGTGTAGTAGCCCGGCCCTTACTATTAGTTAATAAATCTGTTTAGCTATCGTAAAAGTATAATTGCTATTCAGCAGTCTGGACTATCGACTGCCGGCTCAACCCACTTCCACACTTCCTTCATAAACCTTCTCAGCCGGACCGCAGAGCCAGATATTCACATAATGATCTTCACCAAGCCGGTCAAATTCCACGGTCAGCGTGCCGCCAAGGGTTTTTACCTCCACCTCATTGAAGCCGTTCTCATTGTGGTAAAAGACCAAAGCTGCAGCCGTGACACCGGTACCGCAGGAATAAGTCTCGTCTTCGACACCACGCTCATAAGTGCGGACAATGATCTTATCATCGCTTACCTGCTCAACGAAATTCACGTTAATTCCCTCCGCTTCGAAATCTTTACTGTAGCGGATATCGCGGCCTTTCTGATATACGTCTATATCCATTACTTCACTTACAGGTTTTATATAGTGGGGGGAGCCGGTATTTAGAATAAAGTCGCTGTGAAAACGCTGTACCTTATCCACGTTCTGCATTTTAAGCGAAACGATACCATCCGTGTCTATTTCGGCTTCGTGCTCGCCGTCTACTGCCAGAAAGCGGTATTCGGTGCGGTGGATGCCCAGATGATAAGCGAATTTGGTAATACAACGTCCGCCGTTGCCACACATGCTGCCTTCCCGGCCATCGGCATTGAAATATTTCATTTCGAAGTCGTAGCCAGCTTTCTGGTTCAGCATCATAAAGCCGTCTGCGCCGATACCAAAACGGCGATCGCATAAACGGCGGATCTGATCGGTGGTGAGGAAAGAATATTCATTGGTCTGATTATCCACTACGATAAAATCATTTCCTGTTCCCTGGTATTTATAAAAACGAAGCGTCATATCCTGTTTAATAAGTAAAATTCAAAAGTAAAAAATCAACGATCAAATCTGAGAGTAAAGTCTGACAGAAGATGCTTAATCTTCACCAAATAACCGGGCTAATGGAGTTTCATCAGTTACTCATTAGCCCTGCTTCTGGATTTGTATGACTTAATAATCAGATATTTTCCGCAAATATCCCGATGAATTTTTTAATGAGGTTTTCCACGGCTGCTTTTCCGTCTTTGGAGAATTCTTTTTGTACCCTGTTGGCTACAATAGCATTGACAGCCAGGCAGTTATGGCCTAATAACTTGCCCAGGCCATAGATCGCCGAGGTTTCCATTTCAAAATTGGTGATCCGGTGTTGTCCAAAGCGGAAATCCGTGAGGCGATTGATCAGCTCAGGGTTACGTACACCCAGGCGCAGGATCCGGCCCTGCGGGCCATAGAAACCGGGGCAGGTGACGGTGATTCCCTGGTGGAAATCCTTTACAAAATGTTTGAGCAGGGAAGGAGCCGCTCCGCTGACATAGGGCTGTCCCATCTGGCCATGCATTTGTGTGTGGGTAACAAAGGAGTGGAGCAGTTGATTTTCTTCCTCGTTTTGTTCATGGCGATAGAAATTGAGCAAATTATCTATGCCCAGACCATGAGTGGAAGCTACAAAACTATCAACCTGAACATCCGCCTGCAGGGAGCCGGAAGTGCCAATGCGGATAATATTCAAAGAAGTCAACTTGCTTTTTATTTGCCTTGTTTCGAAGTCAATATTCGCCAGGGCATCCAGTTCGTTGATAACAATATCAATATTGTCTGGTCCTATACCTGAAGAAAGTACCGTTATTCTTTTCTTACCTACATAGCCGGTATTCGACACGAATTCTCTATGCTGCCTTTTTACTTCAATCGAGTCGAAGTATTTGCTCACTTCTTTTACCCTGTCCGGGTCACCGACGGTGATAACGGTGCCGGCGATTTCTTCGGGGCGGAGATCAAGGTGATATACGGCTCCCCTTGGATTGATAATCAGCTCGGATTCTGCAATACGGCTCATATAACTTATTTAATGTGAAAAGCTTCTGTTCAGTAACCAAAAATATCCTATTTTTGCGCCTGTTCAAAAAAAGCGCTGAAGAAGTGCTTTTGGAGAAGAAAATGGTCCTTTGGCCGAGTGGCTAGGCAGAGCTCTGCAAAAGCTCGTACAGCAGTTCGAATCTGCTAGGGACCTCGGAGAAACTCGCTACGATTGTGGCGGGTTTTTTTATTGGAGGTGGACGGTGTAAGGCAGAGTTGGTTAAATCCCTTGCGCATGTCCGTCTCTTTGTGGTAAAGATGATACGAACGGCGATCACTCAGCGATAACAACCCACTCATGACGCCAGCTCTTTAAGATAACCGGCACTAACCGGCTGATAGAGTTTTATGCCGCTCACTTCCGCAAAGAGTGCTACAGATGCACTGATCTGGACTGGAGCAAAGCAGAAGGACGTCGATAATCCATCGCTTGCGCCGTAATTCTTCTTCCAGTTGTGAAAGCTGCCGGACGCAATGGAGTGCTGCGTGCAAAATGCCTGAATGCTTAAACCGCTTTGCAGCTGCTCATGCAATAGTTCCAGGATCACAGATTTACTGCGAAACAGACGACTTTTACCTGAATTGACTTCCATTGAAGCGCAACTTTTATTTTTTTCATTCCCAGATTATCCAAGGTACCCATGATCGGCAAATGCTTTTCTGGGTGATGGCGAGGACCCATAAGGGTTTTCGTTTGAACGTAATTTTTTTAAACTGCATCTCGATAACCGTTAAGCGGTATGCGCCGCTAAGAGGCGTATTGTCCTTATAGCCTGTGTGCCATTTGGGCTTTGTCCGATTCGCCAAAGGTAGGACCGATAACGAAGAGCACTTCTTTTTCAGCTTAATGCCTCCTTTTTTAAAGTTTATTACCGTAGCTGAAAACAGTTTAGCATTTAATTTGCGTTTTGTATTTATATTATAACTTAGAAAATGTATGTTTAGCGATATGAAGCTGCTTTTATTGTTCTTTGTGCTAATTACCACCAGCGCTCTTGCGCAGCAACCTGCCGATCAAACCGATCTTATCAAAACTTCTGAACAATATTTTAACGGAAAAATGGCATCTGACCATATTGTCGGACTGAGTGCTGCTATCATACTCGACGGTAAGGTAATCTGGCAACAGGGGTTCGGTTATGCCGACAGAGAAAACAAAATTGCGATGACGCCGCAGACGGTGGTCAATATCGGTTCCATAACCAAAACCTTTACCGCATTGGCCCTGATGCAGTTGAATGAGCAGGGGAAGCTGGATATAAATAAACCGTTAAAAACCTACCTGCCCCGATTTCGCCCGATGGCAGGGGCAGGCATCAGCCCGGACAAGATCACGGTGAAAGCGGTAATGACCCATACCTCAGGCATCCAATCCGACATCTGGAAAAACTCGGACCTGGAAAGCGGAAAATATACTGATATTCCTGGCTTTGTCAACCAGACCTATTTGTTATACCCGGCTGGCATGGTAGGGCTTTATTCGAATGCGGGCTATAACCTCCTGGGTAATGTCATTAAGGCCGTCAGCAAAGAGGACTACGCTGATTATATTCACCGCCATATCCTTGACCCATTAGCTATGTCGCACAGCGGATTCGCCATGGACAGCCTGCAGAACCGTAGTAATATATATGCATATGGGCAAAACTTCAGGGTGTTTGAACTCCGGGATATCGCTTCTGGCGGTATTTATGCGGATCTGAATGACTTTACCAAATACGCGACCGGCTTGCTGAAAGCTTACCGGGGCGAAGCCAATTCTATTATTAAAGCGAGCACCCTTCATGAGATGTTCAGTCTCCAGAATGTGTCGGTACCGATAGAAACCAACAAAAAAGGCTTGGGCTGGTTTATGTTCAAAAACGACTCGACCTTTGCCGTTTACCACGCGGGCAGCGCTGGTTTTGCCCAGGCCAAATTGCTGCTCTTTCCCGAAAAGAATGCTGCTGTTATCGTGATGACCAATACAGCCGAGGGTGGACAGGCAGCAGAAGATTTCTGCTTTAAACTGCTTCCCAGGTTCGGCCTGCGTATTTCTGATCTATTTCCCGCTCCGATAACAGGGGTAGTCCATGATACTTCTCATATTGTTCAGCTGCTGCCAGCCGAGCTAAAGATACACGCTGGCAGCTATGCTAAAGCGACGTCTTATGCGACCATTTCCGTAGCGAATAATTACCTTAGGATGCGTGAGAACGATAAAATAACTATCTTAAAGCCGCTCACCGCAAATCAATATGCATCTTACGAGATCAGCGGCAATGATACGCTGATGAAAAAAAATGGCGAGCGTTTTTTCTTTACCAACATCCAGGGGTATCATTATCTGATCCGTCGGAGTGGCGAAAGGGAGTATAACTGGGGTTATCAACTGAAACCGATTGACGTCAGTGTTTGGCAGAAGCGGACAGGATTATACCAGCAATACGGTTACCAGATGCTGATCGGCGACAGCAAGTTTAAAAGCCTTGAGCTATATATTACCCCTGATAGGGTACTGATGTGCCGGCTCAAGACGATGGGCAGTACCAATGAGATTCCTTTGGATGTTATCGACAATAACCATGCACTTTCTTCAGGTGTTAATGCTGGATTTGGCGGCTTTACGGTTACCTTTAGCGCAAATAAAGAGGGGCAGTTTGTAGATTTTGCCGGTATTACGTTCCGGAAATAACCAGCACCATCTAAAAGCCTACAACTACTTAATCACAGGGATTTTTTTGTTGACAGTCTTATGACACCCTGATAAGCAATTCCAGGCGACGGTCATCAATAGGATAACCGTGAACCAAAATTTTATCCGGTTTGTTAACCAACATATACAAAAGCTGGCAAAAGATCTGGCGTTAGAAACAGACATCTCTACTTATTACGCCCGCCATACTTTTACAACGTCAATGGCGTTCAAATGGAATACCATTTTTCGTTTAAAGCTGCTGCCAGTCTTCGTTCCGGGAAATTTTCTGTATCAATTTAATTCAAATCATTTCAAATAAAATGGGGCTGATTCGGGGGGCTATCTTTTAGGGCTCCACGCCGTAGTTCGAATCTGCTCGCAGCACCGCGAAAGAGATTTTAAGAAAATCTTAAACGATCAGCTATGCAAGTGCATCAAAATTTATCCCTCAGGTAAAAGCCGACTTGGAAAGGCATTTTTGACATCATACTTGCAAAAAAGGGAACGCCAATCCTGCGCAAGTAATTAAATCCTGTAAAGCGCCCCATTGCAATAGTATTAGTGGTAATTGTAAAATAATGCCTTCTGATATCGTAGCTCTCTGGAAAATCATTGTAACCTTTCTTTTTTTCGATTACTCTAATAAGCATAAATAACTTAAAAGTGCAAAAGATCAGGAATTAAATAAAGCCATACTGGAGTTATGGCCTGGTTACATGTACTGTGCTTTACTAATTGTAGATGCTTTCAGAAGTTTTACTAAAATGACTATTAAAAAATAATAAAAATGAAATCAAATAATTCGCAACAGACACTGGCGCAAACATTCAATCTGTTAAAGTACACATTTGTAATTGTTCCAATCGTAGCAGGAGCCGATAAATTCACCAACCTACTGACCCATTGGGAACAGTATGTTAATCCATCAATCGCAAGCATCTTGCCATTTCCCGCTTCGGTTTTTATGATGATCGTAGGTGTTATTGAGATTGCAGCGGGCATCATTGTGCTGAAAAAAACTGAAATCGGCGGTTACATTGTAGCAAGTTGGTTGACGGTTGTAGCACTAACATTATTGGTTGGCTTCAATTATGTAGATATCGCAGTACGTGATCTTGTTATGGCTATTTGTGCCTTATCAATGGCAAGAATATCTAAAATCATTGAATGAACATGACTCAGTTTGACGAGTTTACCGAAACGGAAATTATCGGACGGATTATAGACGGAGAGAAAGCCTTCTACGAGATTATCGTCAGACGGTTCAATCCATACCTGTACAAAATTGGCAGGTCGTATAACTACAACCACGAGGATACACAGGACTTGATGCAGGAGACCTTTATTGATGCATATAAAAACCTGTTGCAGTTTGAAGGTCGTGCCGATTTTAAAACGTGGATTATCCGAATAATGATGAATAACTGCTACAGGAGGCGGGGGAAGCCAGGTTTTAGAAACGAAATTATGCAAGATGTAAACGAATACTCAACGCCAATGTTTACTAATAGAAATAACGATACTGATGAGATAATTCAAAATCGCGAATTGGGACATATTATTGAAAATGCACTGGGGAGAATTCCTTTTCACTACCGAATGGTTTTTTCATTACGGGAAATAAGCGGGTTAAACGTAGCAGAAACTGCAAAAATGTTAGGCATTAGTGAAGCAAACGTGAAAGTTCGGTTGAACAGGGCCAAAATAATGCTACGCAGAGAGATAGAAAGCGCTTATTCTGCCAGCGAACTATTTGAATTTAATTTGATTTATTGTGATCCAATGGTGGAAAGCGTAATGGAAAAAATATGCGCTTGCAGCTTAATCGCGCAATGAGAGCACTTTTATTTTTTGATTTTTGTAACCTAAGCTGAAGCGACTTACTCTAACTACTTAAATTAATATCATGAGAACAAGATTGATGCTTTTGGGAATGACTTCCCTTATAGTCATTTCTCTGTCTAATTGCAAAAAAACAGATAGAGGCCGCCAGGATGCAGGTGAAGGTAATTTGAATTTGCCTGCATTAGATCCTAAGTTAGTTAATCAGGGAAAGGAAATATTTCGCTATGAAACCTTTGGTGACGAAACTACCTGGACAGATGTTTTAAAAATGAATCAGGTAATTGAAGCTGCTGTGGATCCTGTTACTGCTTTGAGTGTAGGTTTAAAAGTAGATGCTTCTGCCTTGCCTCCTGAAGTTGTTGCAGGCATTCAAAATGGTTCAATAAGTTTAACGGATCCACAAACTACACTAGCGTTGCTTCAATTGAATGCAGTAGTAGGCATTAAAGGCCAGGTGAGTACAACTTCCGCAGGTAAGCTAAAGTTAGATCGCGTAGGGATTACCTGCGCTTTATGTCACTCTACAGTCGATAACTCATTTGCTATGGGAATTGGAGGTCGCCTGGATGGTTATCCTAACAGAGATTTGGACCCTGGTGCGATTATTTCTTTGTCACCATCATTAACTGCTGCGCAAAAGGCTGTTTATGCGTCATGGGGTAAGGGCAAGTTTGACCCAAGATATAATCATGATGGGCTTAATAATCCTGTGGTAATACCACCTGCTTTTGGTTTATATGGTTTGCCTAAAGCCATCTTCACAGGAGATGGTGATGTACAGCATGAATCAGTTGGCCCTGTAGCATATTGGAACCGCTATGTTGCAGTAACAGAGATGGGGGGCCATGGTAAGTTCAGCGACACTCGCACTGGCCTTAATATTGATAATACGGGCGGTGGGCCTGATTTAGTAACAGATAAACTACCTGCATTACAGGCCTATCAATTTTCACTTGCCGCTCCACAGGCACAAGCAGGTTCATTTGACGCTACTGCGGCAGCAAGAGGAAAAATTTTGTTTAATAACAAAGCTCAGTGTGCTACTTGCCACTCGGGCCCTAAATTTACGGACGTTACAGATGGTGGTAAACTTCACCCTCAAGATGCTTCTGTAGCTAACGATAAAGATTATGTAAACCGATCAGCTACAAAACAATGGAGAGTTACACCCCTTAAAGGAATATGGCAACATGCTCCCTACTTTCACGACGGCTCTGCCGCAACTTTATCAGCAGTTGTAGATAAATATAATGCATCGAGAAACCTAGGCCTGACCAGTCAGGAAAAAACAGATCTTACTGAGTATTTGAAATCACTCTAGTTATGTAAGATTGTTTTGCATCTCTTGGGAGTTTAGGGGCTCCCAGGAGATTTGCTTTTTTAAAAGCACCTGAATTAGATGGCAACAAGAGAAGCCGTATTAAATGTTTAGCAGGAATTGTGCATTTGCACAGATAAACAAAATAAACAATGACTCGCCTGGAAAGATTTTTTTTCTCTACTAGAACAATGACTGCATTGTTATTCCTTTTTGCCGGCTCTATGGCAGTAGCCACTTTCGTAGAAAATGATTATGACACGCCAACAGCAAAAGTGCTGATTTACAACGCCAAATGGTTTGAGATACTGATGCTATGGCTTATCATTATTTTTATCTTCAACATTAAAACCTATCAATTAACAAAAAGAGAAAAATGGCCCGTTTTAGTTTTTCATCTTGCATTTATTCTAATGTTTTTGGGAGGTACATTAACACGTTACTTAGGGTTTGAGGGGCAAATGCCAATAAAAGAAGGCGAGACCTCTAATGAAATTATTGGTGATCTTACGTATGTCAAAGTAAATATCAATGATGGTGTAAAATCTATCACTTATGATCAGCACCCTTATATGATGTCGTATTTTAATGAAAAAGACACACGATGGCCATTTAAAAGAACTTTTAAGGAAAGCTATGAGTTTGATAATAAAGTGATCAAAATAAAATCTCTTGACTATATCCCGCTTGCTAAAGATTCTATACAAAAGACGGCTTCGGGTCAGAAAATTCTTGAAATCATAACAATGGGACAGAGTGGAAGAGTGAACAATTATATTTTCGACGGAGAGATAAAAACCATAGGGAATGTTCTATTCAGTTTCAATAGCCCGGTTCAGGGAACGGTACAATTAATAGAAAAAGGTGATAGTTTAATGATTAACTCACCTGTAGCAGGGCAACATATGTCTATGCAGGGCCAACAGGTGGGAATAATTACCGATACTGCAATACTGGCACAACATTCAGGAATACTAAAAAGAAATGAGCCAACCCCACTGAATCTCAGAACACTTTATACGATCAATAACACAAACTTTATTATACCTAATCCTGCATTTTCCGGTAGAATTGTTTATTACAGTGGTGATAAAAGCAATATGGCGGATAAAAGCCTTTTAAGCATGGTGAAGCTGGAAATCAGTTCTGGAAATGAAAAAGATACTGTGATGGTAGGAGGTGGAAAAGGCATGACTGCCTACGGTGCCAAAATCAATATCAATAAACTGGAAGTTGCAATTGGTTATGGTTCAAAATTGATAAAAACGCCCTTCTCACTTCGATGCGATGATTTTAAATTAGAGCGCTATCCAGGATCCAACAATGCTTCTTCTTATGAAAGCAGGGTAACCGTTATCGATAATGGAAGACAAACGCCACACCATATTTATATGAACAACGTTATGGACTACAGTGGTTACAGATTCTTTCAAGCAAGCTACTTTCCCGATGAGTCAGGTACTATTCTTTCTGTAAATAAGGACTGGTGGGGAACAAGAATTACTTATATTGGTTACTTCTTTTTATTCAGTGGAATGCTCCTCACGCTTTTCCAAAAGCGAACCCATATCTGGAAATTGAATCAACGGCTGAAAGGAATGCATAGAAAATCCTTGATATTAATCCCTTTGATATTGATGATCTCTTTTGGCAATGCCCAAATATCAGTACAACAAAAAATAGATACCACTAATGCTCAAAAAGAAGTAAATCTGTTTTTGAAGCAGGGAGAATTGGGCGGCAAGGCTATAGCCACAAAGCATGCTGATAAGTTTGGTCGCCTGCTGGTTCAAGACTTTCAAGGCAGAGTAAAACCAATGGATACGCATACTTTAGAATTGCTGCGTAAGATTTATAAAAAAGATAAATACAAGGGATTATCACCTGTACAATGGTTTTTATCTATGCAACTCGATCCGGCTTACTGGTTTGTTCAGCCAATGATTTATGTTGGCAAAAAAGGAGGGGATGAACTGGCTAAAGAAACCGGCGCCAATGCAGAAGGCTATACAACTTTTGCCAATTTGATGGATACTTCCATAGGTGAATTTAAGTTGCAAAATCAGTATAAAGTATCCTTCAGCAAACGAAAGGGGGAGCAATCAAATTATGATAAAGAGCTGATAGGCGTAACAGAGCGGTATAATATTTTCGGTAATATCATTTACGGGTATTTTACTAAGATTATACCGGTTAGAAACGATCCGTCACATACATGGAGAAGTTGGGTTTATAGCGCTGCAAATAATCCTATGGCGCTTGACTCGGCCGCTTATGCATTTATTGCACTTTACTTTAATGATGTGAAACAAAGTCTGGAAACTGGGAATTGGGAGAATGCCGATGAAACACTAGCGAGTATTAGTAACTTTCAAAAAACATGGGGGAGGAATATTATTCCATCTGATTCAAAAGTTGATTTAGAAATACTATACAATCATGCAAATATCTTCTTATGGCTGATGATTGTTTATTCTCTCCTGGGAATTTCAATGATCATACTTGGTTTTGCAGAAGTGTTATCGTCAGGTTCTGAAATTAATCATACAGTTCGGATATTAACTAAAATATTACTCGGCATAATGGTTCTTGCTTTGGCAGTACAGTTTGCAGGGTTGGGTATTCGGTGGTATATATCGGGGCATGCGCCATGGAGTAATGGCTATGAAGCAATTGTTTTCATCTCCGCAATCGGTGTATTATCAGGGTTATTGCTTTATAAAAACAGAAATGCGTTTATCCCGGCAGCCGGTGCATTAGTCGCTATGATTATGATGGGCTTTGCACACGGAGGTTCTATGCTTGATCCACAGATTACACCTTTGGAGCCGGTATTGAAATCATATTGGTTAATGATACATGTAGGCATTATTACTTCAAGCTATGGCTTTTTTGGTTTATCTGCCCTTATCTCGGTAATTTCATTGGTTATGTTCTGTATAAAACCAACTACAAAGGTCCGGAATTCCATTCAAGAATTGACGATTGTGAATGAAATGGCTGCTGAGATCGGGTTGTTTGCATTAACTATTGGAACTTTCCTGGGTGGAATATGGGCAAATGAGAGTTGGGGACGTTACTGGAGTTGGGATCCGAAAGAAACCTGGGCATTTATTTCCATAATCTTCTATGCGGCAATCCTGCATTTCAGGATGGTGCCAGGCTTGAGGGGTAAGTGGACTTTTAACGTAGCGGGCATGTGGATGATTTGGACAGTTATCTTTACTTATTTCGGTGTGAACTACTACTTGTCTGGGTTACATTCTTATGCTGCTGGAGACCCGATGCCAATACCCAACTGGATTCCAATTACTGCAGGTATAATGCTCGCTTTGTCTATAGTCTCTTATTTGAGTGAACGAAAATACTGGCGTAGTACCAATGGGTTCTGACGGATATAGAAGAGGTTTATATCTATAAGACTAACCTGAATTTTTTGTAATAAGCTGCGGTAAATAGAAATAATAGGCGTATTTATACCAGGATATTGCTGCTTCGTTTCATATTTTTGGATAACTATCGAACTTAGATCGGAGCCATCTACACATTTTTAATGTTTTGCCCCAGGACAAATTAATTTTAAATTAAACAATCCAAAATAAAGGACAATGCGAAAACTATCACTTTTTATAGCTACAAGTTTAGACGGCTACATTGCTCAACCCAATGACGACCTTAGTTTTTTAAAATTAGTAGAAAAAGAAGGTGAAGATTATGGTTATGCCGTTTTTACAGACACAATAGATACATTAATTATTGGAAGAAAAACGTACGACTATGTACTCAAAGAAATCGGCGCATCTCATTACGATAACGGACAACGGGATGTGTATGTTATAACTAGAACACAGAGACCGGATGCAGGCAGAACAATTTTTTACACTGGAAACCTGGCCGAATTGGTAAAACGATTAAAATCCGAAAAAGGCAAAAACATCTATTGCGACGGTGGTGCAGAAATAATAAATGAACTATTAAAGAGTGATCTTATTGACGAATTCATTATTTCCATTATACCTGTTCTGGTCGGTAATGGAACAAGGCTTTTCAAAGACGGCAGGCCCTGGCAGCAACTTGAGCTTTTGAATACAAAAGTATTTGATACAGGACTCGCTCAATTACATTACAGGCGAAAAAGATAATGCTTCGCAAGACTGGAACTTGGTTCCTGCACCTGAAGGCAGGCGCCTGTTTATGGCCGGCTTATTTTTCTATCTTCCCCAATATCCACTGCACATAATCAAAATACTTTAGCAGTTGCTTTTCATATTTATCCGAATTAAAACTCTGAAGCTCCTGTGATATGTTTTTGTATGACAATTCAGGGATCTTGCGTTTACGGGGATCCGGCCACAATAAGATGAATTTCAGTAACAGCGTTTCCGACTTCAGCAGAGCATTCTTTTTACTGAAGAAACGTTTATAAGAGCGGATCTCATATTCAAGATAATGTGAGTCACCTTTTTCATAATAAATGATAATATTGAGCAGCCGGATGGCTTTACATATAAGCAATTGCGGCTGCACTTTATGCACCTGCATTACCTGGTTGATGTAGCTATGGGCCTTTTTCCAGTCCTTGTTGCCAAAATGAGCGAGGCTGCAGAAGAAATAAAGTTCCCATTGCCTTTCCTCGTTGATCATAGGATACATTTTCAGGAAACCGGGCTCCATGTCTTTGATCACCGTAATAGCTTCTCCGGATTTTTCTTTTCCTGTAAGGGTCGCCAATTGATACACTATTGCCGATTTGCGTACCTGGTAACGGAAGAATTCGGGATAGATTGATTGGTCGAGTCGTTTTAATTTTTCAATGTAATAATGTATCTCGTCATATTTCTTCAACGTATGCAGGCTGTCCAGGATGCCAATAAGCGTTGAAAGGTAATCAAGCGGAGGTTTGTCCAGCAGCGTAATATTTTGTTCAAACAGGTTGTTCAATGCATGAAAAGTCTTGAGTGCCGACTGGTGATCGCCTACATCCGTAAAAAAGAAGGATTGAAAAAGCAGGTGCAGCTTTTGTGCGGCAAAACTGTTTTTTGATTTACCGCTTACCAGGATCATTTCACTCAGCATAAGGTCATTCAGGCGTTTGCGGTCTTCGTCTGAAGAGATTTTTCCTGAATGCACTAACCGGTATTTCAATAATTCAAACAGGGAATGATGGTCCTGGATATGGTTCAATGTTTTCAGGATGTCCTTGGCTTTCATCTGTGTTCCTACCAGCACTTTATCAGAGATCACCTTATAGCTCGAATCGGATAGATAATCCAGTTCCTCGCGATAAGTAAAATATTCGATCAGATGCTGCTGTGAACCTATTGCTGATTTACGGACTTTTTTCAGCAATGCATAACCTTCTTCGTGCAGCGAACGTGCTTTCAATACTTTGATACGCATCAGTTCCTGGAAAAGATGGAACTGGGTATCCTTTTCCACTTTCGATTGAATTAGGCCATCGGTAAGCACTTTCAACAGGTAGCGCGCTGTATTATTGAGCGAAGAACCGGCATGTGCTTTCCTGAATTTCTGTTTCACCGCGACTGTATCGGTTGCCGGAGTTTTATCAATAATATCGAACAGGATAAGATAATCCTTACTGCCGGTCTGCTTGCGGGTAAGTAATTTGAAATGCCTTTTCTCTGCACCAGAGAGCGATTTCACCAGCTTTGTAAGTGTTTCAAGTATCATCAGCTTGCAATCTGCCTTTCAGTAAAATAGAAAAAATGAAAATTCTAAGATAATGAAAAACAGTTTCTTGAATTGTTATATATATCATATTGTATAAAACAGGACTATCAGTTTTTAAAATATCTGGCCGGCATCCTTAGTTGCTCCTATCTATATTTGGTTCAACGATCAAACATTTATTGCCATGGAATCAATCAATATCAGCACAGGTATCTGTCGTCAACGGGGCCGCAAAGCAATAAAACTGCTTCTGCTTTTTATTACCCCTTTTTTTAGTTGGATGCAAGCTGCTTCGCAGGCAAAAATGCTTTCGTTCCATGATTATGAAGACCGTGTACAGGGGGTGTGGCTGGCACAGATCGCGGGCACGCTAATCGCCTGGCCATACGAGCATCAAACTGCTTCAGCGGCATGGCTCAGCGATTATCCCACCAAACGTACTGAAGCGCCGGTAGACGATGACTGGTATTATGAAATGATCGCTATCCGCGCTTTTGAAAAGTATGGGCCTGGGATGACAGTAGAACAACTGGGAAAGCAATGGCAGGAGAATAATGCAGGCACCTGGGGCTCCAGCGAGCAGGCACGATTGCTGATGGCAAGAGGTGTAAGTCCACGTGATGCAGGTCATCCACGCTACAATAAACTCTGGTTCAGTATCGGCCCTCAATTCAGTGCGGATATTTATGGAGCACTTGCGCCCGGTATGCCCAATCTTGCCGGGAAGATAGCAAGAGAGCTTTGTCATCTTAATGGTTATGCCGAAGGTGCTGACGGAGGTGTATTTATCGCAGCCATGGTGAGCCTTGGATTTACTGAAAAAGATCCAAAGGCTATTGTGCGTAAAGCAGCAAAACTGATCCATCCCCGGTCGCCTTACCGCCAGTGTCTTGACCTGGTGATTGCTATGGCGGATAAAGGAAAAAGACCACAGGAAATATTTGATGCGGTAGAGGATAGATGGCATATCGAATATCCTGCTACCAATAATGCAGTGGCCAATGGTGGTATTGTTGCGGCGAGCGTATGGTTTGGTGAAGGGGATTTCCTTAAAACGGTAAACCTTGCAGCGTCAGCAGCTGATTTTACTGATGCAGACTGCAATGCAGCAAATGCTGCTTCGGTGATCGGGGCTATGAAAGGAGTGAAAGGTATTCCCGCGCATCTTGTAGCAGCACTTAATGACCGCATTGCCGGAACTGAAATGGGCGGCTTTCCGTTACAGCCTGTTGTTGATGAAAAAATATCAGTGCTGTCGCAACGCACAGCGGAAGTTGGAAAAAAGATCATGCAATTGCATGGCGTGAAGATGAGTGGCAATACTATCCGGATACCCTTACTGCAGCCGGCGACGCAGCCTGCCGAATTATTTACTTTATCTGAACTCACCCAATACTGGAATCCTGAATGGAAACTGGAAAGGGCTGGCTATGGTGGGGCAGGAGGCGGCATGTATGGAATCCGGGGCATTACTTATCTCAGTGGTGATACGCTGATCACTTACCCGCGTGATGAAGTGAGAGGTTTGTTGTTGCGTCGTGCATTAAAGATTGACAAAGATTGCAAATTGTCTTTTGAAGCAGGGTCGGATGCGAAACGGGCCTGGAGACTGCAAGTGTATGTGAACAATAAAAGATGTATTGGCAAATTGATAGAAGGAAACGACACAGCAAGGCAATGGCAAAAAATAGAAGTGGATCTTAGTGAATTCAAAGGGCAGGATATTACTATCCGGATCTATCAACGGGTATTGATACCAGGCAAAGAAGCCGGAAATGCCTATTGGAGAAATTTTAGTATTCAATAAATAATCAGTCGCATTGTAACTGATCACAGTAACCTGTGATAATTTATTAGTCAAATGCTTCTGGCTGCCTGCAAGGGCAGCCATTTTAGTTTACAGTTATACCTGATTCAACAGAAACAGGACTGTTCATTCCATCATACCGGTATTTCTTTTATTAAAAGGTGTATTTTATTCAGCATTTACAAAAATGTATAAGAATGATATTATTAATCTTCTAATAATCAATAAAATGTATACATTTTTTTGTATTTAGAATTCCCAATTTTGGAAATAATGTGCCTTGTTCCTGCTGGTGTCACGGTTATTTTTGGTTATTCGGTTGAACCAAAACAATCGCTTGTTTATGAAATCAGGAAAGATAGTAGTAATAGGAAGTTCTAATATGGATATGGTGGTAAAAACAGACCATATCCCCGTACCCGGTGAAACAGTTTTGTCAGGATCTTTTTTTATGAACCCAGGTGGCAAAGGTGCCAATCAGGCCGTAACAGTAGCAAGGCTCGGCGGTGAAGTGGTATTTATCTCCAAGCTTGGAAATGACGTTTTCGGAAAACAATTCTCCCAGTTATTCAGTGATGAAGGTATCGATACCAGTTTTATTCTTTCTGATGAAGACTTTCCTTCAGGTGTAGCTCTTATTACTGTAGACAAAGCCGGGGAGAACAGTATTGTAGTTGCTTCCGGTGCTAATGCCAATCTTCACAGCAAAGACATGCAAAAAGCACTGGACGAAATTGCCGCAGCCAGCCTGGTGCTGTTGCAACTCGAAATACCTATGGATGTTGTGCACTTCGCAGTGAATTATGCTGCCAGCAAAAATGTAAAAGTGATCCTTAATCCTGCACCGGCCAATGAACTGAGCGAAGAATTGTTAAAGAATATCGACATTCTTACACCTAATAAAACAGAAGCGAGCATGATCTCCGGTGTGGATGTAACTAATATCGAGAGTGCAAAAAAAGCGGCAAAGGCCATTTGTTCCAAAGGTGTAAAAAATGTGGTGGTGACGATGGGGCCGCTTGGTGCGGTGATCTGCCAGGATGGGAAATTTTCGGTAGTGGCTGCACAAAAAGTGGAAACAGTAGATACCACTGCGGCAGGTGATGTATTCAACGGAGCTCTTGCTGTAGCACTTTGTAAAGGTGATAGCCTGGAAGAAGCCGTTGGCTTTGCCTGCGAAGCAGCTGCCTTATCTGTAACAAGGTTAGGTGCACAATCTTCCATCCCGTACAGGAATGAACTGATCGCAAGAAAATTGAACATCGCCAATATCAAAGAATCACAGTAGACTGGAAGAACCGGATTTTTTATCAACCCTGTCCGCCGTTCTTGAAAAAGGGTTGAGCTTTTATAACGAAAAATTGCTGCCGTATGTTTATTGTAGAAAGCTATACACTAGCTATCGTCTTCTGCTTTGTTACAATGCTTTGCTGGGGCTCATGGGCCAATACTCAAAAGCTTGTAACCGGCAAATGGCGCTTTGAACTTTTTTACTGGGACTATGTAATCGGTATTTTACTGTTTTCCCTTCTCGCTGCTTTTACACTGGGTAGTTCGGGAGATCAAGGCCGGGGTTTTGTTGAAGACCTGCAACAGGCCAGTTCCGGCAATATCGGCAGCGCCTTCCTGGGAGGGATCATTTTCAACCTGGCAAATATCTTATTGACGGCTGCTATTTCTATTGCCGGCATGTCTGTCGCTTTTCCTGTGGGGATTGGGATTGCATTGATCCTTGGCGTAATCATCAATTATACCGGTGTTCAAAAAGGAGATCCGCTTGCATTATTCGCCGGCGTGGCACTGGTAGCCCTCGCTATTATATTGAATGCAGTAGCCTATAAAAAAACAACGGCTTCTTCCCAGAAGGCAGGCACCAAAGGCATCCTGCTTTCCGTAGCCGCCGGTGTGCTGATGTCTTTTTTCTATCGCTTCATTGCAGCATCAATGGATGTTAACAATTTTGAACAACCCGAGCCCTTAAAAATGACTCCCTATTCTGCTTTTGTCATTTTTGCGGCAGGCATCATTATCAGCAATATCGTTTTTAATACGATCATGATGCGCAGGCCGTTTGAAGGAACTCCTCTCTCATATAAAACCTACTTCCGCGGAAAATTCTCTTTGCATCTTGTCGGCATCCTTGGTGGAGCTATCTGGGGTACCGGTAATCTTTTCAATCTTATCGCTGCAGGTAAAGCGGGCCCGGCTGTTTCTTACGGGCTCGGGCAGGGCGCTACATTGATTGCGGCCATCTGGGGCGTGTTTGTCTGGAAAGAATTCAAGAATGCGCCCAGGCAGGTATCGTTGCTGCTTGCAGGTATGTTTCTCTTTTTTCTGGCAGGATTGGGCCTGATCATTTATGCAGGAACTGCATAGGTCAACCCCTTCCGGATATCGGTCTTAAAATTTATTCATTATCAATTCGACACTGTTTATGAAAAGGAATTTTCTAATTGCAGCATTATGCATGTTGTCATTGATTTGGGTACAGGTAGTTGCTGCGCAAGCCTCTGTATCCGGAAAAGTAACCAATGAACAAGGGCAACCGCTCAGCGGTGTGAACGTGGTCGTTAAGGGAACCTCTAATGGTACCAATACCGGCCAGGACGGATCATTCACCATTCCGGTTCAACGAAACCAGGTGTTGGTGTTTTCATTGATCGGTCATGAATCACAGGAGCTCACTTACAAAGGAGAAGCCAGCCTGGCTATCCGGATGCAGGTCGCTTACGGCAACCTGGAAGAAGTGGTGGCAGTAGGTTATGGAACTGTGACAAAAAAAGAAGTGACAGGTTCTGTAGTAACTGTAAAAGCTAAAGACTTCAACAAAGGTGATATGAGCAATCCTATGGGTTTGATCCAGGGAAAAGTGCCAGGGCTCACTATCACTAAATCAGGCGGTAGCGATCCCAATGCCGGATTCCAGATCCAGTTGCGCGGATTAAATACCCTGTCTGCCGGCAAGAGCCCGCTCATCATCGTAGACGGCATCATGGATGCCAACATCGCTATGCTCGATCCTAACCAGATCGAATCCATCGATGTATTAAAAGATGGATCGGCTGCTGCGATCTACGGCACCCGCGCCACCAATGGGGTGATCCTCATCACTACCAAACGTGCAGATATCGGTGATGTAAAATTTGAGATCAACAATTTTGTGTCTACCGAACAGATCATCGAAAACAACCGTTATCTGTCTGCCGATGAATACCGCGCCGCAATAGCGCAATATTATCCCGCACGTACCTATCTCGATAAAGGGCAGGATACTAAATGGATGGATGAAGTGACACGCACCCCGGTAAATCAGAACTATAGCTTCACCGCATCTGGTGGAACCCGCAAAATAAATTACCGTGCTAACCTTTACTATAAATCCGATCAGTCTATTTTAAAAAATGCCAGCAACCGCACCATTACACCGTCGATCTTCATTAGCCAGACCGGTCTGAATGACCGTCTGAAAATCGATTACCGCCTGATCTATTCTTCGGTAAAGAGAAAACTGGGCAACTACGGTGTATTGGGACAGGCCACCTGGCGCAATCCTACTGAACCTGTTTATGATCCAACCAATGTGGTCAATGCAGGTTACTACACGGTTTCTACTGCTTCAGGCTACCTGAACCCTGTAGCAATGCTTGACCAGGAAAAGAACGAGCGGGATGATCAGTATGTAACAGGTGATATCAATGCTTCTTTCAAATTGCTGAGTGAACTGAAGCTTATCCTGCATGGATCTTACAACAGTTTCCGCAGTTTTGGCGGCAGCTACAAAACAAAATATTTTCCTGAAGTAGGTACTGATGGTTATGCCACAGCCGTGTCAAACTATAATGCCAATTACCTGTTTGAGCCGGGTTTTGAATACAAAAAGAAATTCAATGGCCATAGCGTGCAGGTGATCGGTGGTTATTCGTATTACGAAAACCAGAATAACGGGCTTTCGGCGCTGAACTACAATTTCGACCTGGATAATTTTTCTTATTATAACATAGGTTCAGGATATGCGCTTACTAGCGGCCTGGCAGGCATGTCTACCAGTAAGTCGATCAACAAACTGATCGCGTTTTATGCAAGAGCTATCTATAATTTCAATGAAAAATATCTTCTGTCTGCTTCAATACGTCATGAAGGATCTTCCCGCTTTGGCGCCAACCATAAATGGGGGAATTTCCCAGCAGTCAGTATCGGCTGGAGATTGAATGAAGAAGATTTTATCAGGAATATAAAATGGATCAACAACCTGAAGTTGCGTATCGGTTATGGTGTTACCGGCAACCAGGATATCTCTAATTATCTTTCGCTTTCCCGTATTGCTGTTGGATCGCGCCAGTTCTATTATGCAGGAAACTGGATCAATTCTTACCGCCCTGCTAGTAATCCCAATCCTGATCTGAAATGGGAAAAGAAAGCAGAGTACAATGCCGGTGTGGATTTCGGGTTCCTGGACAACCGGATCTATGGCAGCATTGATTTTTATCTCAGGAGAGTATCTGACCTGCTTTGGTCATATGCAGTGCCGGTACCTCCCAATGTATACAATTCCACTTATGCGAACGTAGGCACGATGCAGAACAAGGGTGTGGAAGTATCGCTGAATGGCGACATCATCCGCTCTAAAGATCTGACGCTTACTACCACTGTCAATTACACGCTTAACCGGAACAAATTGATCTCCTTCTCTGATCCCGGCAGGGGATATACACTGCAATACCTGAAGATCAACCCGGCTGCTACTACCTGGACGCAACTGGTGCTGGAAGGGCAACCGCTTGGAAATTTCATGGCTCCTGTATTCCTTGGTGTGAATGGGTCTGGTGGAGCTATCTATGAGGATGTGAATAAAGATGGTACCATCAACCAGGAATCGGAACTCGACAGGAGAGTAGTAGGCAATGCCTATCCTAAATTCGAACTTGGCTGGAACGTATCGATGCAATACAAAAAATTTGATCTCTCCTTTTTCTTCCGCGGCGTATTCGGACAAAGCCTGTTGAACTATGAGCGCGTGTTTTACGAAAACTGGACACCTTTCCTCAGCGGCCGCAATATCCTGAAATCAACACTGGAAAACTATCCGACCTATACGGGCATTACGACTTACGATTCACGTTATGTGGAGAAAGCATCTTTTGTGAAGCTGAACAATGTATCGCTGGGTTATACGATGAGCCTGCCCAAAGGGAATAGCCTTCGCTTCTATGCAACAGGCCAGAACCTGTTCACCATCACCAATTATTCCGGTGCAGATCCTGAGGCGGTCATCAATGATTTTAACCTTAGCACCGCTACTGCGGGTACGGAGAACCTGAGTTATTTTCCTTTTACCCGGACACTGACGTTTGGTATTAATTATAAATTTTAATGCTGCTAATTATGAAACAGATAAAATATTTCATCGTGGTGATAGCTTGTGTATTTTCTACCGCGTCCTGTACCAAACTGGATGAGGAGTTATTCTCTACACTCGATGCTTCTGAATTTTATAAAACGGAACGGGAATGTATTCTTGCCATGGGCAATGCCTATGCACAAATGCAATACCGCGGCACCAGTCTCTGGGGGCTGATGGGTACAGAAACATTAGCTACTGATGAAGCTTGTTGCCCTGTAAGAACACAAGGAACTTATTTGAACAACAATGGTCTGTGGGTGAGGTTGAATCAGCACAATTTTGTGGCTACAATGGACCCTGTAGGTTCTTCCTGGGAGTTTTGCTTCAATACCATCTCGGCATGTAACCAGGTGATCTACCAGATCGGTGAATCACCGGCGGAATTTGCAAAGAAACCTAATATGATCGCTGAGTTGAAGGCCTTGCGCGCCTTTGCCTATTATACAGCAATAGACCTTTACGGAAATATTCCCGTGACGCTGGACTTTACGGATGTTTCATTGCCGCAGCAAAAAACAAGAGCAGAGGTGTTTGCTATTGTTGAGAAAGAGTTGCTCGATAATCTTTCATTATTGGAGGAAAAGCCTTCTGCAGATTATTATGGACGCTGCACCCGCCCGATGGCATATGCAGTGCTTGCCAAAATGTATCTCAATGCGGAAAAATGGATCGGCACACCCCGTTATGCTGACGCGATCACGATGTGCAACAACATCATTCAACTTAACAGCTACTCACTGGAACCTGATTATTTCAAAAATTTCCAGGTTGACAATGTAAGCTCCAAGGAAAATATATGGGTACTGCCTTATGACCGCAAAGTAGGTTGGGGGTTGCAGATGCATCAGTACACATTGCATCCTGCACAGGCCAGTGTATATAATATCTCATCCCCGATCTGGAACGGTATGGTGGCTTCTCCGGATTTTTATGCATTGTACAATAGCAGCGATAAACGTATTAATTCCTGGATGGTAGGACAACAATACGATGCGAGCGGGCAGCCGCTGAAAACTTCTTCAGGCGCTCCGCTTGTATTCACACCTTCGATCAGCGGCTTTCAAACAGCAGGAGAACTGGATGGTGTGCGTTGCAAAAAATGGCAATTCCCCACCGGTCTGCAGACCAATCAGACCATGGACAATGACTGGGCCTTTATCCGCTATGCCGATATCCTGTTGATGAAAGCAGAAGCGATCATGCGCAGCAACGGGGGCACACCGACCCAGGAAGCGGTAGACGAAGTGAACAAGGTCCGTGAAAGAGCTTTTGGCAATACCAGCAATGATTATACAACGGCTACGCTAACTCTTCCTGAACTGCTGAACGAAAGAGGACGTGAGCTGGCATGGGAAGGGCATCGCCGGCAGGACCTGATCCGCTTTGGCAAATGGCAGGATGCGTGGTTCGGTAAACCAGTTACTGCTGCCACCAAAGAACTGTACCCGATCCCGAGTACGGCTTTGCTTGCCAATTCCAATCTGAAACAAAACACAGGTTACTAATCCGGATATGCTATAATTCATGCGCGTACGATCTTCTTTTATATCATTTATATGCATGTTGCTGGTGGCAATATCAGGTATCCGTTGCCGTGCCGAACAGCAATCACCGGCATCGTCCAACCCTGTTGCTTATTATATTGACAGCAGGGGAGGCAACGATGGCAATAGAGGAACTTCTGCAACTGAAGCCTGGCAGTCGCTTAAAAACATAAAGCAGGGCTTGTTGCATCCGGGTGATAGCATCCGTTTTAAAAGAGGCGCTGCTTTTACCGGGCCGTTGTATATCTATGATTCAGGAACGGGTGGCAATCCCATTGTGCTCACGGATTATGGAGAAGCTTCAGAGCCTGCTCCCTCTTTTACCAACCCGGTTTTTGCATTGAACAATTACGGTAATTGCGTACGCGTCAAAGGCAGTTTTGTGATCGTGGAAAATTTGTACCTGCATCACACCGCTGCTTATGTACGCGGCAGTTACACGCCTTCTTCGGGTTGGGATACTACCGTATGGGAAATGGGGGCAGTTTATATTGATAAAGAAGCAGAGAATTGCATTGTCCGCAACAACGAGTTTAATGACTGCGTAGTAGGTGTAAAAAGTTATGGCAGGAATGCTGTGATCCGCAACAACTATATTCATGATTGCAATCGTGTGTTGAAAGAATGGGGTTGGGGGCCGATAGGCATCTGGCTGGGCAATGACTACCAGGAAGCCTCTTATAACCGCATCTTTAATTATAGCGCAGTAGACCCGCGCATTGAGTGGGGGCCCGATGGTGTTGGAGGTGGAGCTGATGGAGGTGCTTTTGAAATTGATGATGCCCGCTATGACAAATCGCATATTTCCATTCATCACAACTATACCCGCGATTGCCAGGGGTTTCTTGAAATAACCTGGACCGATATTAAACAGCATCCTGTTTACAAATCATTCGATATTCATCATAATATCAGTGACGATTACCAGCAGTTTATTGCCATGTGGCAGGGTGCAGAATGCAATATTGAGAACAATACGATCGTACGGCGCAAGAAGAACGTGAATGACTGGGGCGTATTCAATATCACCGGAACTAATACACGCAACAGGATCAGGAACAACCTCATCATTACAGAATTGGATATCCAGATCTATAACACGGGATTGCGGACGTCGACCAACCCGCAGGATATTATTGAGAACAATCTTTACTATGCAGCATCTGGCAACCTGGTGATGGGGAAAGAAGGGCCTGGCACTGCACCCGTTTTTGCTGATCCGCTGCTGGTTAAATATTCCGGTGCAGATAAGCCGGAGGATTTTGCATTGCGCACTGGCAGTCCTGCAGTGAACAAAGGATTGCCGGGCTTATTCAATATTGATTTTTTCAACAAACCTGTTAAAGGAATGCCGGATATCGGAGCTATCGAATCAGGCGAATAATAGTATGAAAAGATTTTTTATTCTATGCAGCATTTTATTGGCCTGTTGTGCCGGCAAGGCGCAACAGCGGCCGAATATTGTTATCATCATGGCGGATGATATGGGCTATGGCGATCTGAGTTGCTATGGCGCACAAAAAATTTCAACACCTTCCGTTGATAGCATTGCGGCGCAGGGCCAGCGTTTTACTGATGCGCATACGGCTTCTTCGCTGTGCACCCCTTCCCGTTACAGCATGATGACGGGCCGTTACTCCTGGCGCACGCGTTTGCGTGCAGGCGTATCTACCTGGTTTGCCAAACCATTGATCGAACCCGGCCGTACCACACTCGCTTCTTTATTAAAAAAGAACGGATATGAAACTGCTTGCATTGGTAAATGGCATCTCGGTTTTGATTGGGCGCTGAAACCCGGCGCTCCTGCCAATGCAGACTCCATTGTATTTGATTCATGGGAAGTGAATACACAGGATTATATAGATTTTTCCAAACCAGTAAAAGGCGGCCCTGTCGAAAGAGGTTTTGATTATTATTATGGTATTTCTGCATCCAATAATATGATCCCCTTCGTGTATATAGAAAACGACAGGGTAACTCAACCGCCAACGATCAAGAAGGAATATGTATACGATACAGACCAGGAAAGTACCCGCGCAGCTAACTGGGACCTTACCAGGATGGATGAAATACTTGCCGGAAAGGCTGTGGAAGTGATCGATGGGCATTTCAGCAAGCATGACAAAACTCCCTTATTCCTCTATTTTGCAACCAGTGCTATTCACCGGCCCTGCCTACCCGAGAGGACCAAAGGGAAAAGTGGTGCTGGCCTCAGGGGTGATATGGTGATGGAGTTTGATTGGGTAGTAAGAGATGTGGTGAATGCATTGAGAAGAAACAATGCTTTGGATAATACCTTGCTCATTATTACATCTGATAACGGCGGCGTACCTGGTGATGCATTGCTGCCACTGGAACGATACAAGAAAGATCTCGGTGATCAGTATTACCCTGCCCAGGCAGCCAATTATTCTCCTCAATATGTAAATCCCAAAGGCAATGCGATCGGCAAAAAAGGATGGATCACTTATGATCACCGCGCATCCGGTCCATATCTCGGGTTCAAATCAGATGCATGGGAAGGTGGTCATCGCGTTCCGTTGATCATGCGCTGGCCCGGTGTCGTTAAAGCTGGAACCGTCAATAATAATATGGTATGCAATGCAGACATGCTGGCCACTTTTGCTGAATTGGTAGGCGACCACCTTGCTGCTGGTGAAGGAGAAGACAGCTATAGCTATCTTTCCAATATTACAGGTAAATCATCAGCACAGGCCCGCCGGTCATTGACGATGGTGGCAGGAGGAAGCGGCGCTTTTGTGGTGCGGCAGGGAAACTGGAAGTATATTGAACCTGGTAAGCCGGCCTGGGGGCAAACTTTTTATGCTGACGGGCCAAAGACAATGGACTATCAACTGTATGATCTGGGAAAAGACCCGCAGGAGCAGCACAACCTGTATAGTATCCAGCCTGATCGCGTGAGTGCATTTAAAAAAATAATTGAGCAGGCGGAAAAACAATCGCATACTGAAGCAAACCGATAAAGGCATAATGATTTTCTTTAAACAACCTAAGTATGGGAAACATAATAAAGAATAAGACGGGGTTACATTTGTTTTTTGTTTTGACGATGATGTTGTGGTGTTTTGCGACGAATGCGCAACAACCAGCAAAAAAAATGAACGTGATCTTTTTCCTGGTCGATGACCTGGGATGGAATGATGTGCAGTGCAATAATCCCAATTCTTTTTATGAAACACCGAATATCAATTCATTTGCCAAAGAGGGTACCAGATTTACCAATGCTTACGCATCCTGTCATGTATGCTCACCCTCACGTGCCAGCATCATGACTGGCAAATATCCTGCACGTTTGCAGTTGACCGACTGGCTGCCGGGAAGAAAAGATTATGCATTCCAGCAATTGAAAAATGCGCCGATCAACCAGCATCTGCCATTTGAGGACAAGACAATAGCGGAAACGTTTAAAGAAAACGGCTACCGTACAGCGATATTTGGCAAATGGCATCTTGGAGAAGACAGTTCTTCTCCCTTACAGCATGGGTTTGATTACCGGGTGACCGAATGGAACAAAGGCTGGCCGCTTACTTACTATTCACCGTTCCGGTTAAAAGGACTGGAAGGCCCTGATGGAGAATACCTCACAGACAGGCTCACTACGGAAGCGCTGAAATATATTGAGCAGAACAAGGATGCTCCCTTTTTTATGTATCTCTCTCATTTTGCTGTTCATGATCCGATCGAAGGCCGTGCGGACCTTGTGAAAAAATACCAGGAAAAATTAAAGAAGCTGCCACCGTCTGCAATGCCGTATATACTGGAAGGCAACCCGGACGACCCTCATCCACTATCAAGGCAGGCGTTGGATGAAATGATACAACAAAAAGAATATGCAGGTTATTCGATCTTGCCCCATCGTACCGTTAAAATAAAACAACGGCAGGATAATGTGCAGTTCGCTGCTGTAGTAGAAAGCATGGATGAAAGCCTTGGCCGGGTGCTTGCCAAATTAAAGGAACTGGGATTGGAAGATAATACCATTGTCGTATTCGTGTCTGATAACGGCGGCATGTCGGGTGCCAATTTTGCCAGGCCCGGCAAAAAATTTGGTGAAGCTGCACTGGATAAGGAATTCGCTACTTCCAATCTGCCTTTGCGCGGTGCCAAAGGATGGTTTTATGAAGGTGGCATCCGTGTGCCAATGATCGTAAAATGGCCGGGTCATAGCACCCCCAACACAACGACCGATGTACCGGTGATCAGTACAGATTTTTATCCCACGCTTTTAAAGATGGCAGGTATTGCAGGTAATCCCAAGCAAACGCTCGATGGAGTGGACTTCAGCCCGCTTATGGAAGGAGGTGGAATAAAGGAACGGAACCTGTATTGGCATTTTCCGCATTATAGCAATCACGGCATGCAAAGCCCGGGAGGGGCTATGCGTAGCGGTGACTACAAATTGCTGGAATATTTCGAGAATGGAACGGTGCAACTTTTTGATTTAAGAACAGATCCTTATGAGCAGCATGACCTTGCTGCAACAATGCCGGGTAAAGTAAAAAAGATGAAAAAACAATTACATGCCTGGCAGAAAAAAGTGCATGCGGCTAAGATGGAACCTAATCCGGGTTACCAGCCAGATGCCACCTCACAAACGGCGACAACTCCTTTAGATACGAAGTAATGAAAAAAGATATTTTGAACTTTCAATCAATCAGTATGAAAAAAGTAAAGATGGTATTGCTCTCTTCCCTGGTAGTTGCCGGGATCTCCTGCAGTGAAAAAGGTTCTGAGTCATCTGCACAAGGCAAATTGCCTGAAAAAGTTACTATGTCTGTCGATAAATTAAAAGACAAGATCAAAGGTGGCTGGGCAGGCCAGACCATTGGGGTTACTTATGGCGGGCCTACAGAGTTCAAGTACAATGGAACTTTTATCCAGGATTATCAGCCCATTGTATGGTACGATGGTTATCTTAAAAAGACCATGGAAGAGATCCCGGGTCTGTATGATGATGTGTACATGGACCTCACTTTTGTAGATGTTCTGGAGCGCCTCGGCCATGATGCACCGGTAGATTCTTTTGCCCAGGCATTTGCCCATGCTGAATATAAATTATGGCATGCCAACCAGGCTGCCCGGTATAATATATTAAATGGTATGAAGCCGCCGCAAACCGGTCATTGGGAGAATAATCCGCATGCTGATGATATCGATTACCAGATTGAAGCAGATTATGCAGGATTGATGAGCCCTGGCATGCCTAATGCAGCGTCGGAGATCAGCGATAAAGTAGGCCATATCATGAATTACGGAGATGGCTGGTATGGCGGTGTGTATGTAGGCGCTATGTATTCACTGGCTTTTGTTTCCGATGATATTCATTTTGTGGTGAATGAAGCGCTAAAAACCATTCCCGCTCAAAGTAATTTCTATAAGTGTATGTCGGATGTGATCAAATGGCATAAGCAATACCCGAACGACTGGAAACAGACCTGGTTTGAATTGCAGAAAAAATGGGCTGATGATATTGGCTGCCCGGATGGCACTTTTATCGCCTTTAACATTGATGCTACTATCAATGCGGCATATATCCTGTTGGGATTGTTGTATGGTGACGGTGATTATGGAAAAACGCTTGAGATCGCTACACGTGCAGGACAGGATTCTGATTGTAACCCTTCATCTGCCGGAGGGATCCTTGGCACTATCATCGGCTATGATAAAATACCAGCTTACTGGAAAATGGGATTGAAAGACATTGAAGACATGAATTTCAAATACACTACCATGTCGCTGAACAAAGTATATGATATCGGGTACAAGCATGCTGCAGAAACCATCAAAAGAAATGGCGGTACTGTAACTGATAAGGATGTAACTATTAAAGTGCAGGCGCCTGCCACAGTGAAATTTGAAAAATCATTTGAAGGACTGGTGCCTGTAGCCAAACATGAGTTTACCGACACCATTACCGGCGAGCATGAGTTTGAATTTGAAGGAACGGGTTTTGTATTGCGCGGCCGGGCTGCAAAAAAGAGAAACGATTTGCCTGATACTGTTCTTGAAGCAGCAGTGTTTGTAGATGGAACGGAATTAGGCACTTACCAGTTCCCAACCAATTTTACGACACGCCGTCTGGAGATTGCCTGGAAATACCAGCTGCCCAATACAAAACATACGGTGAAGATCGTTGCCAAAAAAATACCGCAGGGTTATGAGCTCCGGCCAACGGAATACATTGTGTATTCAGATAAGCCACTGCCCAAGGAACAACATTAAAAGGTCAGGATGCATGTATAATGCATCCTGTTTTTAATAACCAATTGAATCCCGCAAAATGTTTAAACACGGATTTATTCTTCTTATCAGCATTCTGTTGTGCAGGATCTTGCCGGCGCAACAGGCAGATCACCGGCCAAATGTGATCATTGTATTGTCTGACGACCAGGGATATGGAGATTTTTCCTGTACAGGCAACCCGGTATTAAAAACCCCTGCGCTGGATAAAATGTATAACGAAGGCATTCGCATGAGTAATTTTCATGTCAGTCCTTTATGTACTCCTTCTCGCGGGCAGCTGATGAGCGGGTTGGATGCAATGAACAATAAAGCAAGCAATGTGCTCACCGGCCGGGGCCTTATCCGTCGCGATGCAGTCATTATGCCGGAAGTGTTCCGTGATAACGGGTATCTTACCGGTATCTTCGGCAAATGGCACCTGGGTGATGTGTACCCCGACAGGCCAATGGACCGCGGCTTTCAAAAAAGCATCTGGACCAAAGGATGGGGCCTTTTATCCGAAACAGAATTTGATAATGATTATTATAAAACGCGTTACCAGGACAGTCTTGAAATAAAATATTCTGATAAATACTGTACCGACCTGTGGTTTGATGAAGCAATGAAGTGGATGGATGGGCTCAATGGTCAAACCAGGCCCTTCTTCACCTATATTGCACTGAATGCTCCTCATGGCCCGTTCTATGCACCGGAAGAGGAAGCTGCCAAATACCGCGGTAAAGTTGCTGACAGTGCTACCGCCTCTTTCCTGGGCATGGTCAGCAATATCGACAAGAACATGGCGAAACTGGACGAATGGCTGATCAAACGGAACCTGAAGAATAATACGATCGTTATTTTCATGAATGACAATGGGGGGACAGGAGGAGTGAAAGTGTATAACGCCGGTATGCGCGGGGAAAAAACAAGTGTGTATGACGGCGGACATCGTGCCGCCTGCTTCATTAGCTGGCCTGGCGGCAGCTTCGGGCCTGCGCGTACCATCGATTACGCATCCAATATACAGGACCTGCTGCCGACCTTTATTGATCTGCTCGGGATGAAGTTAAAAAAGAAACAATCTTTTGATGGGATAAGCCTGAAGCGGGTACTGGAACAACCAGGAAAACATTTTGACAACAGGATGTTCGTGGTGCAATATACCGGCAAAGAGAAGCCTGAGAAATATTTCAGTTGCGTGGTATGGGATAACTGGCGCCTGGTAAATGGAAATGAATTGTATGATATCAGTAAAGATCCCGGTCAGCAACAGGATATTTCAACCGCATATCCCACCGTTGCTGCAAAGATGAAAAGCCACTATGAGAAATGGTGGAAAAAACTGGAGCCGGTGATCTTTAATTATGTTCCCGTTATTATAGGCAGTGAAAAAGAAAATCCTGTATTGCTCAGTTCAAACGGTTGGGTCGGGGCAGGGGGGATCAATACGCAATGGGGTGTAGCTATGGCAAACGGAAATGTGAAGGGAGGTACCTGGGACATTTTTGCAGAAGCTGACGGTATATATCAACTGGAACTGAGCCGCTGGCCTCCGCATTTGAATCGTTCGCTCACTGTAGCCGGCCCCAATGCAGGCGTAGGCGGCACCTGGATCCGGCCTGGTAAAGCCATACCGATCGCGTATGGAGTAGTTTCGTTGAACCACGGAGAAGAGGTGGTAGCGAAAGCTGAACCGGGATCGGATAAGATCATTATTCAAATGAAAATGAAAAAAGGAGCCAATGAATTGCAGGCATGGTTCCGCGATAAAGACGGAAAAGATAACTGTGCCGCATATTACGTCAACGTAGAAAAACTGCGTTAAGGTGATTTTGCTGCTATTTAAAAGCGAAAACTTTCCCTAAAGCCTCATTGCTTGTAAACGTATTATTAAGATCGACCAGTTCGCCTGTTCCGATATGAATAACTGTGCCGTGGATCGCTAAATCCTGGTTGTTTTTCCATGCATTCTGAACGATTGAGGTGGTGCAGAGATTGAAAACCTGCTCTTTTACATTCAGCTCTACTAACCGGTCCGCTTTCTTTTCAATATCATCAATGGCATCGATCTCTTTTGCATACAAACGGTAAACGTCTTTGATATGACTTAACCAGTTATCAATAATGCCAAACTGCTTCCCACTCAGTGAAGCAGCAACACCACCACAGCCATAATGGCCGGCAACAATAATATGCTTTACCTTCAGGATATTCACCGCATAGTCCAGTACAGACAACATGCTCATATCGGAGTGTATACACATATTAGCTATGTTACGGTGAACAAACACTTCTCCGGGTTTTTTCCCGGTGATCTCATTTGCCGGAACCCTGCTGTCTGCACAACCGATCCATAAAATTTCAGGATTCTGACCTTTTGCAAGTTGTTCAAACCGGCTTGTCTTATCATTTCTGACGAAATTCATCCAGTCTTTATTGCCTTCCAGAATTTTCTGCAGACCTTCTTTATTTTCCATATTTTATTTTTTGAGTCAGGTTTATCTGAGCTGATCCCATTTCCAATCACAAAATTATTCAGGGATCTGACATAAAACATCTTATTCCTAATTACTCCAGCTACCTATATTGGATAACCCCCAATGGTCCGGGTCTGCATGTTTGAAATCCGATTTATAACGGTCGGGGATCTCTTCCAGGAAGGAACCGGTTGCATAGGTAGGAAAGATCTCTTCATAAGTGGACATAGACTGGAATGAAGTCCTTCTGTAAATATGCGAGCGAGTAATATTTTCCTTTCGTTCGAGACCTGATGCACCTAATAGTTCCACAACACTTTCGATAGTATTCCTGTGAAAATTAGCTACCCTGGTCTTTTTATCTTCTACAACAAGCCCGACAGTTAACCTGGGGTCCTGTGTTGCCACGCCTACAGGGCATTTATTCGTATTGCACAACAGCGCCTGGATGCAACCTACGGCCATCATCATCGCCCTTGCAGAATAGCAGGCATCGGCTCCCAATGCCATTGCCCGTACAATATGAAAGCCAGTGATGATTTTGCCTGATGCCAGTATTTTGATATGCCTGCGGACATTCAGGCCATTGAGGATATTATGCACGAAATTCAAACCATCCAATAATGGTGCGCCTACATAATTGGAGAATTCCTGTGGTGCAGCGCCTGTTCCTCCTTCAGCACCATCTACTGTAATAAAATCGGGATAAATGTCCAGTTCCATCATCGCTTTGCAAATACCGATAAATTCACTTTTATGGCCGATGCACAGCTTGAATCCAATGGGTTTGCCACCGGAAAGCTCTCTGAGTTTCTTAATAAAATATATCAGTTCCCTGGGCGTACCGAATGCTTTATGGTAAGGAGGAGAAGCTACTACTGTATGTGGTTCTATATTTCTAATCGCTGCAATTTCAGGAGTGTTCTTTGAAGCAGGAAGAATGCCTCCATGCCCGGGCTTGGCACCCTGGGATATTTTTATCTCGATCATTTTCACCTGCGGAAGCTGTGCTTTTTCGCGGAACAGTTCTTCGCTGAAATTACCATCGGCCGTTCTGCACCCGAAATAACCGGTACCGATCTGCCATATAACATCTCCTCCGTGTTTTAAGTGAAACGGGCTTAATCCACCTTCACCTGTATTGTGAGCGAAGCCTCCGATCTTCGCCCCGGCATTCATGGCTTCAACGGCATTGGAACTAAGTGCTCCATAACTCATTGCCGATACATTATAGATGCTGCAGGAATAAGGCTGGGTGCAGTCTTTATTGCCTATCATTACTCTTGGGTTGTGGTCCAGCAGGTTAAAATCTTTCGGTGCCATAGAATGGCACATCCATTCGTATCCCTCTGAATATACGTCCAGCTGCGTACCGAAAGGCATGGTGTCATTTTCCTTTTTTGCCCGTTGGTAGATAGTGGACCGGTCGATCCTGTTGATAGGCCTGCCGTCAATATCCGACTCAATGAAATATTGATAAATTTTGGGGCGGAGCTCTTCCATTAAGAACCTTAACCTGCCAAAAACCGGGTAAATCCGCATAATAGAATGCTTGGTTTGGAGCATATCGTAATATCCTAAACAAGTAAGGATAAATACAATGGCTAAAATAACATACCAATTGGGGTTCAGGTAGAGGGCAAGGGAAAACGTGATAAGGATCAGCAATGTGGAAATGATGATGAAACTTCGTCTCATAATGATATTATTTATTTTAGCTAATCGAAAAAGAAGGTGTTTGCCAGTTGTATTTTCCTTCTGTTCCAGGCAAAATAAATTACCAGCAGAAGGATTTACCTGGGAAAGACACTGTTATTAGCAATGATCAGAAGTATATGCCGGGATGACTTCATAGATTGTCGTGCACACGAAAATAGCACTTTTATTGCTTGAAGTATTTTTTGCTTTACCCCCTCTGTTAATGCTGAAAGCTCACAATTGATCTTGATAAATTCGTTTTTTTATACATAAGGAAAAGGGGGCAAAATGCCCCCTTACCTAATCAGCAACAGTACCTACCGTTTTATTCCTGGCGATTGAAAAATCTATTCATGTTTTTATTTGATAAACCTTCCTGTAAGCTGTTCCCCTCTCTTATCACTGAATGCTTTTATCAGGTACACCCCCCGGGGCAACATTTCCACGTTAAAATCATTCTGCCGGCCGGAAACATTTTTTTCCATGATCACCTGCCCCATAGCATTTATAAGCAGAATCCGTATGTTACTGCCTTGCCAGCTTTGCGGAAGCACGATGCTCAGTTTTCCTTTTGCAGGATTAGGATATGCTGCCAGGGAATAAACCTGCTGCATCCTATCTACATATCGGGTTACAGAATAAACATATTTTGCATCAATATCGACTGATTTTATGCGGTAAAATATTTTGGGTTGATTGAATGAAATATCCGTAAAGCGATACTCCCTGGCACCACCATCGGTACCTGCCGCAGACAAAATATCTATCTTGGTAAAATTGATCCCGTCAATACTTTTTTCAATTTCATAGTGAGACGTGTTAATTTCACTGGATATTACCCATTTCAGCAAATTCCCCTGCGAAGTTTCATCCACAGTAAAACTTTCAAATATTACCGGCAGCGTCAATAGTACCGGGCTGCAAATCATGCCCGAGCCATCGCTGCCTGTTGAAGTGCCTGTGCCATCGCTTTTACCTGAAGCTGTAATGCCATTTGTGCCAATAGCGGCTACAAAAGAGCCACCGCCACCGGGGTTTTTCGATTCAGGTCCGCCGCCACCACCGGAATAGCCGCCACCGCCACCACTTTCCTTGCTATCTGCACCTCCGCCGCCAGACCAGCCCCATCCTCCGTTAATGCCCGATGCATCATCGAGCGACCCGGCACCGCCATTCGCACCATTTATATTTCCTTGCCCTCCGGGTTGCCCGGAGTTTATGTTACCATTTCCCTGCCCGGCAGAGTTCAAACCTCCTCCTCCGCCACCGCCATGGACGCAATTAGCAGAAAATTCACCGTGGTTTCCTCCGTTACCGCCTGTGCCGCCCTTCCCGTTATCAGGAGAAGAGCCGCAGCCCCCTGTGCTGCCAGTTGAAACATCGCTTCCTCCGTTTCCCCCATCTGTAGAAGCCACACCATTGCCTCCATTACCGGTATTATCCTCGCCACCGCCTCCTCCTGCAACCATGATCAAAACTCCATTTTTATATACTGCGCTCGAACCACCACCGCCAGATTCGCTGCCTCCGTTCATGCCCTTCTGTCCGATAATTACCCGGAAAACATCACCGGGGACCACGTTTACGTAAGCGTACACGGTAGCACCGCCGCCGGCAAGATTGGAAGAGGCGGTGGCTTGGCCGCCGCTGGCACCGGTGATGCTGATCCTGACGGAGGAAATTCCCGAGGCCGGAATGGTTACAGTTTGTACTCCTCCTGTATACGAAATATTGGTAGTAGTTAAGCCGCTGCAGTTAAACTGTGCATTACTGTAAAGTGAGATGGTAGCGACAAGTAAAAGAAACATTCCTTTTGAGATATGACCGCTCTTCTTAATCCCTTCGCTTTGGGGATTAAGCGTTATCCTGAATTGTCGTTTCATGAGGTTAGTGTTAAGAGGTTTAGCTAAGGGTAAGTGCCTAGCAAAAGAACCTCCCAGGAAAACATGAGCAAAAAATATCGCTATCCTTATTCCTGAAAATAGAAAAACTCAAGTTTATTATATTTATAGTCAGTAGTATGTGAATATGATATAAATTGTATATAAAGGCAGTCGATCCAGGATTTGCAGCTTTTTTGGAGAGAAGAAATAGTGGCTTTACGGGTTATCCTTTCATTTTTTACTTCCAGAGAGGGGTATCTTTTCGCAGATTACTGATAAAAGAAGAGGGGGAAATGCCGGTAACATTTTTAAAAGCGATCGTGAATTTGCTATGGGAAGAAAAACCGCATTCCTGTGATAAATAGGCTATTTTATAGCCCTGGTAACTGGGCTCTTCCTGCAATTTCCGGATAATGTATTTGATCCTCAATTCATTAATATAATTGCTGATATCCTTTCCTTTATGTTTATTGATTATGACAGAAAGGTATTTGCTATTTGTTTTTAAAGTAGCTGACAGGTAGGACAGGTTTATGTTGTTATCCAGATAAAACTGTTTTCTTTCCAATTCTGCCAGATCATTCAAAACCCTATTTTCTGTTTCTTCAGGAATATAAAGACTCTGCTTTTTGTCATTTTCCAGGTTTGACCCTGTTTCTTTTTCTGCGTCATCTGCCTGCATAGCAAGATCCTGCCTTTTAAGCCGTGCTATAAATTCGAGGTACCGGGCCCGTTCTTTTTTACGCAGCCAGGTAAGGTAGGCGATCACAGAGATAATGGCCAGCAGCAAAACGGCGCATAGGGAGAACAATACAAGATTATTGCTTGTTTTTTGCTCAATCTCATTACCTAATTTTTTGATCAGGTCGTTGGAAACATTTTTAGTTAAGGAAGAGTGGGTTTCAAGAAGCCCGGCATATTTTGCCTGAAACTCCATGGTTTTCTTATTGTCCTTTTTTATCGAATAGTAGTCGCTAAGGACCCGGTAGGTGTGTAGTTTGAGATTTATATTGTCTGACGAAGCTGTATATCCCAGTGCAAGTTCAAGATATTTATTAGCGTTGTGCAGGTCATTTTTCTTCAATGCCAACTCCCCCATATTCTGATAGATAAATCCCTTCAGCTCTGTTTCCTGATTTCCCAGGGCATTAAGCGCTTTTTCAAGATAGATGGATGCCTGTTGCAAGCTGTCCTGGTGCAAGTAACAATCTCCTGCCAGTTGGTAGGAGGTTGCCTGTATCACCGGGTTAATCGAATTAGCGGGCGCGTTTTCGGATAGTGCTATTGCCTGTTTGATTTCTGCAAGCGCCTTAACAAAATCACCTGCCTCCATCTCATAATAGGTTTTCTCCTGATGAATGAACAAGGCGATAGTAGGGGTGCTGCTGCCAGCATTGATTTCTTCAGCAATGGCTATGTATTTTTTCCCTTCAGCGATCAGGCCCAGGTCCCTGAAAGTGGTGGACAGGAACCCGGAGATGCGAACCTGCCAGTCCCTGTTGTTTATTTTCCCGGCTAGTTTTTCTGCTTTGATAGCCAGGCTAAGGGCTTCCGTATGCTTGCCGGTGCGCTCATAGAGTGTTGCCAGTAACATCTGGCTTCTTATTTTTTGGAGACTGTCGCCCGGGGCTTCCAGTAGTGCTTCAGCTTTTACAACCGCTTCGTTAATATTTGTTGCGGCTAAAGTAGTTGCTATATAATAATAAGCGCTGTCAAAACTTGTTGCCTTTACAGTACTCTGGGCAAACAAACTCCCGGGTGTATACAGGCAGGCTATAAATACAGCAATAAAAAATCTCCTCATGCAGTGGTTGGTTGGTGACAATTTTTTAGCCATTAAACAACTATAATGCCAATTGGTTGAGAACGCTTGCAACCTGAAGGCAACACGACTGCTTTATTTATGACGCTCGATCAGCGTGATATGCTGATATTCATCCAACATCCCACTCTCCATGAACTCAACATCCCCACCGGCTTCCAGCACTTTCTCGATCACTTCATCCACGGAATCTTTTATGTAAGAGAATTTGCTGTAATTCTTCCCGTTGACGGCTGGCGCAGAACTGGTATAATCTTTTTCAAGAACCAGTAATCTTGCATTTTGCCTGTTTGCCTGCTTCAATACTTCATGCAATCCCCGGGCAAGCAGGCCGTCATCCGCTGCAATTTCAAGTTGATGCTTTATGTCTTGCTGATGCACCTTTTCCCAATCATTGAGATATGGCATTAGCAATTGAAGTAGTTCTGCAGGCCCGTCTTCTACATGGCTGCCATGTATGTAACTGATAATATGCTTTTCGTTGCGGGTGATCTTACGGAAAATACCGAGGATCTTTTTTGTTCCCACTACAAATACAGGCAATAGTGAGTAAGCGTGTAAAAGCGCAGTGAGCCCTTGGTCGGTATAACGAAGGAATTTTTCAGTCAACACTTGTTTGATTTCTGTTGAGTCTGAAAAATTCCCAACCTTCTCAGGAAGGTCTGAACGGAAAGCAGCGATATGGCTGGGGATATCGGTCTTTACGTTCATCAACAAATGTGAATCGCCGATATAAGCCTTGCATTCTTTTCCGCTTAAGGTCAGCAACAGGAACTTTCTTGCCTTCTTTTTGGAAAGCAGCACTTCGCGTATGGCGAAAGAGCCATTGATCGTGAGTTTTGGCTCAACTATAATATCGAGGTATAAGACCTTTTCGAAAAAAGGGGAAACGTAAATGGCAATGCTTTTTTTATAAGTAGAAAAATTAAGTGAAGCAACCAGTTGCTTTAATTTGTTCAGGACCAGCCAGCCAATTTCGGTGTCATGTTTTTCCCGGATGCAATCTTCAGCTTCATTGATGAACTTTTTAAGCATCCTGTTCAGATCTGTTTTTGCGGTCATTTTTGGTTCAAATGGCAGCATAAGGGATATGGAAGGATGGCTGTGCCTGGCTTCCAGCAGTTCTTCCAGCGCGGGATCTAGGATGGGTTTCATATTATCAATTTGATCAAATATAAAAGCGAAAGGGTGTTGATGCCAATGACAGGGATCAGAACCCCGTTTGATCCCTGTCAGACAAAGAATTGGCGGCGAATTATTCAGCCTGGGTTTTACTGCTGTCGTTCAGGCGGAAGAATATCATCTTTAGCAGGTCTGCACTGATGAAATAGCATAATAGTATAAGGAACAGATCTACCGCTTCCCGGAAATGAGCGATAGAGAGGCTCAGTAAAGAAGCAAAGGGCGACAGGGGAAGCAATATGGTTACCAATATAATAAATAGTGTTGTGATCAACAGCACCCTGCCTGGTCTGCTTTTTATCACCGGTTTCCGCGTACGGATGACATAGAGTATCAGTAATTCTGTAATGACCGATTCAATAAACCATCCGGTTTGAAAAAAGGATCCGGTGAGGCGTAAATGCACATACAGTACATAAAAGGTGATAAGATCGAATATTGAACTGTGGAGACCGAATACGATCATGAAATTCCGTATCATTTTAAGATTCCAGCGGCCTGGCTTTTTCAATTGCTCTTCATCCACCTGATCGGAGGCGATACCAAGGTAAGGCAGGTCTGATAACAGGTTGGTCAATAATATTTGCTTGGGCAGCATGGGGAGGAATGGCAGAAAAAGTGAAGCGCATGCCACGCTGAACATATTGCCGAAAATTGCGCCGGTATTGATGAAGATGTATTTCATGCAATTGGCAAACGATTTTCTGCCCTCATATACACCATCAGACAATACGGACAGGTCCTTTTCCAGGAATACAAAATCGGCGGCTTCTTTTGCCACATCAACCGCATTATTGGTGGAAATGCCAATATCTGCCGCATTGATGGCGGCCACATCATTTATGCCATCGCCGATATAGGCAACGGTAAGCCCTGTCTGCTGAAGCGTTTTGATGATCCTTTCTTTCTGATGCGGTTCTATCTCGGCAAATACATCATACTGTTTCACTTTTATGGCCATTGCTTCAGGTGAAAGATCGTTGATCTCTTCGCCGGTAAGCACCTGGCAATTGCCCAGCCCAACCTGTGCTGCAGCATGCCCCGCAGCGTAGCGGTTGTCGCCGGTGATGATCTTGGTAAGAATGTGTTGCTGCTTTAATTTCCCGATAGAAGTGATGGCAGTTTCCTTTAACGGGTCTTCCAGCAAAATATATCCAAGAAAGCTCATTTCCTGTTCGTCCTGTCTCGACATCCTGTCATTGGAGATCTCTTTGCAGGCAAGCCCAAGCACACGATAGCCTTTATTGCTCCAGGCGATAAATTGTTCCTGCATCTGTTGCCGCAGCAATTCGTTTATAGCCAGTGTACTGCCGTTATGCCCTTCAATATAACTGCAGACCTCTGCGATACTGCTGAATGCACCCTTGGTGATGACAAAATACTGATTATCTTTTTTCAATAAAACACTTAAGCGTCTCCGCATGAAGTCATAGGGTATCTCATTGATCTTTTCATAACCCGATGATGGCAGGGCCAGTGAAGTAAGTGCATCATCAATAGGATTGCCAAATCCGTTTTGCATTGATGCGTTCAGGAAAGCATACAGGCGCAACTTATCGTTTGTATTTCCGTTTATATCCACGATGTCGCTTACGACAACTTTGCCTTCAGTGATCGTACCTGTTTTATCGGTACACAATACACTTACTTCACCAAGATTAAATATGGAAGAAAGCTTTTTGACGATCACTTTTTTTGTCAGCAGGCGTTTGGCGCCGGCAGACATAGCAAAAGTCATGATCGCGGGTAACAGTTCGGGTGTCATGCCAACTGCCAGCGCCAATGAAAACAATATTGAGTCAAAAAGGCGCTGATGAAAGTAAAGATTGAAACTGAGTGTGATGATTGCCAGCACAACGGTGATCCTCAGCAGAAAGTACCCGAATCTTCTTATCCCTTTTTCAAATGCGGTCTCGGGTGTTTGTGACATGCTTTGTACCAGCTTTCCGAAAGCTGTTTGCTTTCCTGTATACACTGCCAGTGCTTTCGCGGTGCCGCTGACAACATTCGATCCCTGCCAAAGGCAATTATATTTTTTGCCGGCGGGTAGCTGATCGTCTACCGTTCCTTCCTGCTTTTCCACCGGGAATGATTCGCCGGTCAATGAACCTTCGTTCACATGCAATTCATTGCTTTCAATGATGCGGCAGTCAGCAGGGATAAGATCGCCTGCATCCAATAGAAGTATATCACCGGGAACGACCTCCCCGGTTAGCACCTGTATCGCCTGCCCGTTCCGTAACACGGTATGTTTCATCTCGATCATGCTGAGCAGATCGTCCATGGCACGGCCGGCTTTTTGTTCCTGCAAAAAGCCGAACACACCTGTGGTCAGGAGGATTACCAGGATAATGATACTGTCAGATGATTCTCCCAAAACAGCCGACAGGATAACGGCAATAAAAAGCAGCAAAGCCAGGGGGTTAAGGAACTGGCGCAGTAACAGCCTGATGGCTTTTTTGAAATGATTTTCTTTTTTGAAAAATGCTGATTGCGCTTTGATTCTTTCCGTGGCAAGCTCTTCCGTCAACCCTTCCGGGGAAGTTGCCAGAGCTTTGTATAGCTCATTAATGCTGACGGAAGAAAAACGGCTGCCTGTCATCGGGGGATCTTATAATAATTACTGAATCAGGGCTGGTGGCAGATAAACAAAGGATTGCTGATAACTTCTTTGAGTAATTGGAATGTTCCTGGCTTGATCAGTTTTGACAGCAGATTTCTTCCAAAAGCGCCGGTTATTAAAAATGCATTCTTGTATGATAGCAGATAATCAAACAGGCTTTCTTCGGTTTGCCCGTTCAGTAACACAAACTCAATGTTTGTATAATGGGCCTTCAGCCATTCATTTATTTTGTATTTGCCTGTATCATCCCAGCCTTTGTTTTCACTGGCGTGAACTATAAATATTTTTGTTTGCTGATAGAAGGGGAAAAGATAAGTGAATTGTTTGATGGCAAAAACGCTGGAGGCAGAGCCGTCAAAAGCAACTATTAACGATTCGATTTTTTCGAAAGAAGGTGGTGCAATAATGACGGGGCATTCAGCATGCCTGATAAGCCGGGAAACGAATGACGGTGAAATACCTGTAGTTTTGGTAATGCCGGCATCAGCAGGCAGGATGACCAGATCTGTGAACCGCGTGTCAAATCCATCCATTTCTTCACCGGAAACCCTGATCATCTCTGTTTTGCTTTCCACACTGCGCCGGGCGCAGGCCTGACCGATATAATCAATCTCGCTCAATTGCTTTTCATGTACTCTTTCTTTGGATCCTCCTGGCGTAGCAATGACTTTCAGGCAACTGTTGGTTCGTTTTGCCAGGCAACAGGCAAAGTCCAGGCCCGGAATATTGTTATCCCAGGTCCCAGCAATATATTTTATGATCTGCATGGTATTCTTTTTACGAATTTATACAGCTTCTATCCGATCTGTATTGACCGGGGAATGCAGGTCCCATGATTTTCGTCAGCTAATCCTGGCCGGGCATTGGAGTACAATTGGTAAAATGTAAACAGCCCGTTAATGACAAGGATCATTATATGTTCCAACGCAGGTCAGATAAAGCCGGCGCCGCCTGCTATAGTTTTGAATCAAACTTATTAAGATGGCACAAACACTGTATTTATCACCCCGTAAACATATATATGAACTGCAGCAGGAATTTGCGGCTTTTTATCCCTATCTCCGGTTAGATCTGTTTCATCACCAGTATAGTGATATTACAGGCCGCCCTGTAAAGATCATAGCAAGATCATCGTTACTGGAGGCGGCAGGTTTGAAGGAGGAGGGCTCTATGGATATCAGCGACATCATGACCATTTCAGAACTGGAATCTTCAATGAAAGAAAAATTTGGCCTGATCGTCCAGGTTATCCGGCAATCAGGCAGTATCTGGCTTGAAACTACAATGACGGATGACTGGACCCTCAAACAACAGAATGACCATGGCCGCGAACTAAGCAAACATATTATTGCGGATCAAACAGAGGACTTCGATCTTGGGCGGGGTAATCTTTCCTAAGGAAGGATTATTGTTTACCGGAACATCAATAGGATCTGGAAAGGATCTTCCAGCCGGAGACTGTTTGCCAGAATGAGGTTTTCTGCACTGCTGATTTTCTTGCGAAGAAGAAATATTCGAGTATTTTCTTCCCTGCGCCTGAAAGCTATTCCCAACTCATGGATGAAATCTTCAGAGACTCGGCGTTTCAGTAAGGTCCTTGCGTCAAAATCAGAATAGATATCATCGTAGCTGTCCAGCCACAAACTAAGTTCTGCCATGGGATGGAATTGAAAGAACGGCCGCCAGGGGCGGCCGTTGTAATCCTGTTTATTTAACAGCGATCTGCTTGCTGGAGTTTTTCTTTACCTCTTCTTTTACAGGTAAAGAAAGCTTTAGCACTCCGTTTTCATAAAGGGCATCAATCTTGTCTTTATTTACCTGGGAAGGCAGGGTGAAACTCCTGCTGAAAGCAGTGTAGTTATACTCCTTACGGGTAAATTTCTTTTCTTTTTCTTCTTTGGTCTCCTCTTTTTCAGAGCTGATGGTCAGGATATCGCCATCGATATCAATTTTGAAATCATCCTTTTTCATTCCAGGAACAGCCAGCGATAGCTCATAGGTGCCATTATTTTCGGTAATGTTCACGGCTGGCATGGTTGATAAACGGCTCGGGAAATAACCGTTATCAAACCATTCGTTCCATGGTTTAAAGAAGTCATCGAAGAGCACCGGCCATCTTTCGGCAGATTTCATTAATTGGTTTGACATATACACCTCCTTTGGTTATAAATGATAAAAAATGATTGGATATTTAATATTTATAGCAGGCTGTCTCATTTTTCATGAAATGATATCATGGGCACAAATGCTTCTTTGGCGAGCTCCTTTGATTTGCTTTTATGAAAAAGGCTTTGAAGGAAACTGTATTTTTTAGGAAGCACAATGAGCAGTTCAATATTGTTTTTCTGGATAAAATCAAGAATGGCTTCAGCTATGTCTGAACGGTTGAGAAACTGATAGGAGGGGTGGAGGTCGGCAAGCATCTGTTGCAGATCGCTGGCACCGTCCATGACCGGCTGCTGATAGGGCTGTTCCTCATCAGCATGCACATGCAGCACGAATAATTTGGCTTTGAAGGTCTGTACAAGATCTTTGATAACAGCAACAGGCACGGTGCTGCTCACCTTTTCAAAATCACAGGCCAATGCAATATTTTCAGGTGATTTGAATTTGGCCCCTTTGGGAATAACGATCAGCGGCCAGCTTAAATGCGTAACCGCAGCACTGGTTTCACTGCCGAGCAGTAATTTTTCAAAACCGGTGTTGCCATGTGAACTCATTACGATAGCATACGGCCTTGTTTTATCACAATATTGCTGGAGATTGGTGAGTAAGCCGCCTGGGAAAATGGCTGTTTCAATAGGAATACTGTTTTTTGAATAGGCTTCAAGGTCTGTCTTTGCCTGCTGCATAAAATCCTCTGCATCCTTTTGCAGCGTATTGAACACCTGCGGCGGCACCGGCACTTCGGAAAATGCCAGGGGCAGGGGATAAGCATGGAATAATACAATTTTTGCATTCAGTTTCTCTGCCAGCGCTACAGCATATTCTGTTGCATTCAGAGCTATTGTTGAAAAATCTGTTGGGACAATGATCGTTTTCATGTTTAATAATTTTATCCATTCAGGAATGGGATCTGAGATCGATGTTTCAAATTTATCATAGTGATGATCCTCCAAAAAATGATAGCTGTCAAAATCCGGGATGATAGTGGTCATAATATTGCGGATCCCTTAGCATGCAATGCTTCTCAGTGACAATGCGCTATGAAGACCGGGAGATTGGTGCTTTTGATCACATGGTCTGCCAGGCTCTTCTTTAACCACCGTGATGCCTGGCTCCGTCCATACGACCCAAGTACGATAAGAGTCCCTTCTTTCTGAAGGTGGAGGTACTTATCAATTTCCTTTGTGATGTCACCGGCTGCAGTTGCAAAGCCAGATTTTTTAAAGTGACGCTTTACCAGTTCTTTCATCAGCAAGCCGTCAGGAGCTATTCTTGCTTCGTTCTCTTCGACGATGGAAATAACTTCCATGGGAAGATCTTTGGACAAGGGCAATGCATAATCAAGCATTTTGACAGCAAAAACAGATGATGGTGTGCCGTCGTAGAAGTGAACGATCTTTCGGAAAGGATGGAAGATCTTTGGCGTCACCAGTATGGGACACATCGCTCCGGCAAGCAGGTGCTGAACAAGATGAGTTGGCTGAGGTTCGTTATAATGTGAAAATGTTTCCCGCCCATGAATAATGATGAGGTCTGCAAATACGGATTCATGGAGGATATCTTTGATAGTAATATTTCCATTCCTGCGTACAGTATATTGTATTGCTTCATTGCGGCAGGCTGCTTCAAAGTCTGAGACGGATTTTGCGCGTCTGTCGCTATCGCGGCGGTTCAGGGTCGCTTTTAGCTGCTCAACCGGCTGTTCTGTTACTAGATCATAAACAGTATAACTGGTATAGAGTGCCGATTCCGGGAACAGGCCAACCAGGTATGCATTATTCTGTTTGGCGAGATGAATGGCATATTCCGCTGTACTGGCATTATATTTAAGCCCATCAAGTATGGCGAGGACCTTGTTCATTTTTTTCAGACTGTCAGATATGTGAAATAAACAGGGGGCGTGGAATAGTATTTATAACGAAATCGGCGTCGCTGTGAGTGAAGAACCTGGATAAGGCAGTTCTCCCATAAGATCCCATTACGATGATATTGTTCTCCCGTTTCAGCAGGTAGTCAAACATCTTATCTTTCACATCTCCTTTCTGTACTTCAAATCCAATAGCCGAATAGCGCTGTTGTAGCCATTCCAGCATTTGCTCCCTCTCATGGCCCTGCCAGATACCATCTTCCGCAATGCGGAAGACGATCACACGTTTGTCATACAGCTCTGGAAAAAGATAAGCGAACTGTTTAATGGCGTATGCCGCATTCTTTGAGCCATCATACATAAAAATGATCTCATTGATAGCAGTATAACTTTCCGGGGCTATGATCACCGGGCATTCTGCATGCCGCAGGATCTGCTGCACAAGATCGGACGGGGTACCTGTGTATCCTTTAAAACTCATGCATGCGTCCAGTATAAGCAGGTCGGCAAACCTGCTTTCTGTTTCCATCTCGCGGACCGGTACACTTTTATCTTCATGTACTTTGCATGCTACCTGGTTGGCCTGGCAAACGGCCCTGAACTTTTCAATATTAGCCGTTATCTTTTTTGCTTTCGCCGCCAATGCTTTTGACCGCTCATCAATTTCCCATTCAGGATAATTACCTCCACCGGTCACTTTCCAGATGAGCTGTTCGTTTTCCACCAGGTTTTCCAGGAATATACCTGTAAGAGGCGATGCTTTGATCCGTGCAATGGCACAGGCAAAATTTAAGGCCTGTTCGTTTAATTCTTCGCCATTAATGGCAATTAATATCTTTTGCATAAAAACATTTTTTTTACTTGTGGGCAATGAATACAGGAAGACGATGGCTGATAATAGTGTCAGTCATAAAACTCTTTTTGAAGATCATGGAGATATCTCCCCTGTTGAAAGCACCGGCTACTACTATCGGATTCCTGATCTCTGATACCCATGTGTTAAAGAATTTTTTGCCATTGGCATCAAGATGCACTTCATTCAGTTTGGGATAATGGCACCTGATCAATTCCATAATGGAATCATGCCCTGGGATCTGATGGCTGGTTTCAGGATTGGCATATACCAGGGTTGTTGGCTGACTGGACAATTCCGGAAACAGGTAGGCAAACTGCTTGATGGCATAGATGGAAGCTCCCTTGCCATCGCATGTAAGTATGTTGTTGGTAGGGAACGCAGACTTTTCGGGAATGACGAGTACAGGGCAATCAGTGTGATGAAGCATCTCTTTCAGGTAATCGTTCAGGTCAATGCCGGCTTGCGAATAGAACAGGTCGCTGCCGATCAGCAGCAGGTCGGCATAGATGGTTTCTTTTTTCAGTTCGGGCAATGCAAAGTCGAAATATTCTTTATGTACTGCGAAATGGATATTGTTCTGGCGGCAGTATGTTTCAAAGCGGTGAATGGTCGCCTCGATGGCCTCCGAGGTTTGTGGTTCAACCAATGGTATATATACACCATCGGCAATATTGGCGGCAGCATAGCTCCATAAGCTGGCATAATCCACCTGGGGCAAAAAAGCACCGACCAGCAGGATGGGCTCTTTTTTATTCAATTCGGACGCAAATTGCATCATTCCCTCAGAATAATGTCCATTGTCAAATGCGGCGATCACCTTTTTCATAATGATTTTTTTTACAAATATGGAGCAACAGGGCAGTGCAATCCTATGATGGTAATACAGGCGATGTATGATCATCGTCAGTATTGCGTACTGGAACCGGCACTTTCCAGGGGAGGTTTGTCTTATATACCTCAAACCAGAAAACGCTGGCAAATGCAGTTGCAAAACTTATCCCGAACATTCCCGGGCTTATAGCCGTCAGCTCAAATAGTTGACGAACGGGAGCGTATAGCAGCAGCAATCCAAGAAAGATCGCTGAACTTCCCAGCACTGGCAATGCCAGCCTGTTCTTGTAGCGGATGGTGGTAAATATTGTTTGTGTATATGATCTTACAGCGAAAGTGAGAAAAATATTGGAAAGGATCAGTGTGGTAAAAACCATGGTCCTTGTTTCTTCAAGCGAGTGGCCTGACCGCATGGAGAAATAATATAACAGCAATACGCCGGCCGCAATAATAATCCCCTGTGTTATACTGATCAGCAGATCACCCGGGCCAAGTAACGGATCACTTTTCTTTCTTGGGCCTTTTTCAACACTGAAATGTTCGACAGGTTCTTTTTCAAAAAATACCGAGCAGGTCGGTCCCATGATAAGCTCCAGGAAAATAATATGGATAGGGGTGAAAATATTCGGGAATGCCCATCCAAGAATCAGCGGCACAGAGGCAGTAAGTATGATCGGAATATGAATGGCGATGATGTAACGTACTGCTTTTAACAGGTTGTGATAGATCTTGCGGCCTTCTGTGATAGCCACATTGATCTTATCAAGATCATCATCTGTGATCACGAGGTCGGCTGCCTGTTGCGCCATTTCAGTTCCCCTGTTGCCCATCGCAATCCCGATATCAGCAACCTTGAGTGCCGGCGCATCATTTACGCCGTCGCCTGTCATGGCCACCGTATGTCCATGCTCTTTCAGATGCCGGATCACTTTCAGCTTTGCACCCGGGAACATTCTTGCAAATACGTTGACGTTGCTGATCGCTTCTTTCAACTCCTCATCCGTCATTTCCATAACCTGCTGACCGGTATAGCAAAAAGCTGGCTGCCTGATGCCTGTCTGCTGAGCGATTGCTATAGCGGTATCGGCAAAATCGCCTGTCAGCAACTTGACGTTCACTTTTGCTGCATACAGCCTGCGGATCACATCAGGAAGATTTTTCTTTGGCGGATCGAATAGTGCAAGTAGTCCTTCAAACTGCCAGGCAAAATCGTCCTGCCTGCCGGGGAATGTTCCTGTATGTATTGCACTTGCTACTCCCAGCATCCGGAATCCATTGCTACCCATTGCCGACACATGCCGTTCTATTTTTTTACGCTCCTCCCCGGTTATGCCGCAAACATTCAGTATCCGTTCGGGTGCGCCTTTAGCTGCCACAATGATCTGATCATTGAAACTGTATACGTGGGTCATCATTGGCACCGAACCTTCCAGCGGATATTCATGGACCATTTGCATCGCAGGATGAACTGCGGAGGCCGGCATTTTTAGGTAAGCCTGGAGGATCGCTTTTTCCATGGCATCAAAAGGCTCCGATTCGCAGGCAAGCATGGCAGAGCGCAATAAGTGATCGCAGCCCGGAAAATTATCTTCCGCATGGCAGAGCTGGTCTGTCTGGTAATTGTACACAGTATCCAGTACCATTCTATTTTCGGTGATCGTTCCTGTCTTATCCAGGCACAACACATCCACACATCCCAGGTTTTCGATGATCTGTGGTTGCCGGGAAATAATCCCCAACTTGCTCATTTTATAAGCACCTAATGCCATAAAAGAAGAAAAGGCTACAGGGATCTCTTCCGGTATGGCAGACATGGCCAGTGTCAACGCAAACAAAAGGCTTGTAGAGAATTCATGATAATGAAGGAAGTTGATCGTAAAGATCAACACAAAGGCGAGCAGACCGAATAAAGCCAGCTTGTTGACAAGCCGGCCTACTTGTACCTGCAGCACTGTTTTATTCTGCAACTGATCTTCTACCAGGTGCCCGATCTGCACCAGCTGTGTATTATTGCCCGTAGCGGTGACCATGGCGAGGCAGCTGCCTGAATTGATCAATGTGCCCTGATATATTTCTTTGCTGTCGTTGGAAGAGGTTTTTGCAACAGGAACGGATTCTCCTGTCAATACAGCTTCATTAACAGTAAAATCGTTTGCCTGAAGGATAACGCCGTCTGCAGGGATCTTTTTGCCTTCCTCGAGCAGCATGATATCACCCGGTACAAGCTCTCTTGAATGAATGATCATTTGCTTGCCATCCCGCACCACCGTCACTTCCGGAGAAGTCATTTCTTTTAATGCATGTATGGCTTTTGAACTGCGTACTTCCTGGTAAAAACCTATGGTGAACACGATCAGGGTGGCCACCAGCATCATGAACCCTTCAGGATTCTTGCCAAGAATGAAATACAGGCAGCAAGCTATTATGAGCAGGATCGACATTGGCTCCTTTATAAAAGAGGCCAATAGCTTTAGTGAGCGGAAACGTTTATTCCGGCTGAACTCATTTTTCCCATATTTCTCCTGTAATTGCGGGATCGAGCTGCCTGATAACCCGCTTAGTCCGGATAGCGCTTCTGCAATGGACGACATACATATGTTTTAGAAATAAATGTATAAAATGCCGGGACCAATTTATCCACGTTCCTGGGGTAGCCAACTGATCTATTGCAAAGGTAGGGTTGATTTTGATCAGGTCATTACCAAGTGGGCCGATATGCATTCAAATCATCCTGCCTGCTGACGCTGATCATTGCCACAGCAGTCACTATTTTGTCTTTTTGTATTAAAAGATCGCTTTGGATATCAAATGGCTGATATTTTTATTTACCGGTGCTGCCTTTTTGAGAGCGGCAAATGATCTTTATCCAATTCCGGCGCCTGCAATGCAGCCGGTGCAACAGATATCCATTTATCTCACTTTTGATGATGGACCTATGAACGGTAGCGGGTTCCTGGATTCGCTGACGGCTGCTGACAGCATACCGGTTGATGTTTTCCTGATCGGGGCACAGGTGTCCAAGGATGAGAAGGCGAAAAAGATCTTCGGGCAATATCAGAAAAATCCCTTTGTTGAAATCGCCAATCACAGTTATTCTCATGCCTCAGGCCATTATCGTATGTTTTATTCACACCCGGAAAAAGTTGTCGGCGATGTCTTGCTGAACCGAACATTTCTTGCCCCGGAAAACAACCTGGTGAGATTGCCTGGCCGCAATACCTGGAGGATTGCCAACAGGAAACGGACTGATCTGACCGATGCTGATCCATCGGCCGATTCCCTTGTGAGACTCGGTTTTCAATTAGTTGGCTGGGATATGGAATGGCGTTTCGATTCCACACTGCAGCAATATTTCTCCGCAGAAAAGATGATCGCCTGTGTCAGGAACAGTGCCTGGAACAATGTATTTGAAAAGGGACATGTAGTTATCTTATGTCATGACTGGATGTTGCCTGATCCTTATTTCCGGGAGCAATTGATTTTGTTTGTTAAAACTGTAAGAGCAAAAGGGATAGCAGGGTTTCTGCATTTAAATAAGTACCCTGGCATTAAATCATGTGCAGATCCGACCCTTGTTACTGATAATAGATTATGAATTTTAAGCCATGCAAAAAGAATCTCTATATCAAAGAATATTGAAAAACTGGAGGCAGTTCCGTTTCGAAATTTCCAGTTTTGCCCTGATCGTGCTTGGCGTATGGCTTGTCTGGAAGTTGACGCGCAAGCCTTTTATTCCCGACTGGGTAGTGTATGTGATCGTTCTTTGGTGTATTGCGCTGGTGCTGCATCTCTGGCGGATCATTTACCTGATAAGAAAAACAAGGAAAAAATAACTAAACTCTTCTTATATGAAAAGCCTGATCGTTTATCAAGGAAGATATGGCGCCACTCAGCAATATGCCGAATGGCTGCATCAAAAACTTGCTCTCAGCCTGTTAACTGCGACTGCATGCGGTGAAGAGCAACTGAAAGATACAGAACTGGTAGTAATGGGATCGAGCGTCTATATCGGGAAACTGGAGATCTCGAATTGGGTTAAGCAGCATTCTGCTACGTTGCGGGATAAAAAGTTGGTATTATTTGTAGTGAGTGGTACGCCAAAAGATCAAACCGAAAAACTCCGGCAGTATGTAAGGTCTTCCCTTCCTGACTTTATTGCGGAGAAATGCGATGTCTATTATCTTGACGGCCGCCTGGTCTATAATAAACTTTTACGCAAAGACAGGTTTATGCTGCGTATGGGTGCACTTTTTGCCGGTAAAGTGAATGGCCATAAAATGCTTGCAGGCTATGATGGCGTTAAAGAAGAAAACCTGGCCGACCTGTATCAGCACCTGGAAGAAATGCTGTATCAGCACGCCTTATAAATTTAATTCCTTATTCACTTTAATTCAATAAATATGAAAGCAGCAAACAGGTCCATTTTCAGCTACCTGCAGATCTTCCTCCGGTTCAATACACATCTTTCCATATTTCTTGTTGTGTTGCCCATTTTATGGCTTGTGCAATACATTGAACGGGATATCTGGGGACCTGAATGGCTAATTGTTATCTCCATTGTTTGGGGAAGTGTGCTGTTGGTACATTTTCTTGTTTCCTGGTGGAAACTGCGCATAAAAAGAAATCAGAACCGATAAAAATTTTATATCAATGTATACATATCAGACCGCTGAAGATGCTGTGAAAGTGATAAAGTCAGGCGACCGTGTTTTTCTGCATGGAAGTGCTGCAACGCCAACTGTGCTGATCAAAGCCATGCAGGCCAGGTACAGGGAACTGAAAAATGTTGAACTGGTCAGTATTACCAACCTCGGCGATAATAATTTCAATGAACCGATAGTCAGGGAAAGTTTCTTTTTCAACGCCTTGTTCGTGAGCGCCAATACACGGGCGGTAGCCAACAGCTCTTATGGCGATTATGTGCCTTTGTTTCTTAGCCAGATACCAGGGATCTTCAGAAATAGGATTTTTCCTATTGATGTTGCACTTATACAGGTCTCACCGCCGGATGCACATGGTTACTGTTCATTAGGCACTTCTGTTGATATTGCGCTGGCTGCAGTGGAAACAGCAGCTTTTGTGATCGCACAGGTAAACAACCGTATGCCACGGACAGCGGGGGATGGTTTTGTGCATGTAAGCAAGATCAATACGCTGGTGAAATGCGATACAGAACTGCCTGAACTGGATTATTCTTCAGCAGCATCGGTTATCAGTGAAAAGATCGGTCAAAATGTGGCCAGTCTTGTTGAGGATGGCGCAACCCTTCAGTTGGGTATTGGGTCAATACCTGACCAGGTTTTGAAAAACCTTTATGGCCACAAGGATCTTGGACTTCATACGGAGATGATGAGCGATGGGGTGATCGATCTTATCGAAAAGAGTATTATCAACAACAGGTTTAAAAAGAATAGCCTGGGACAGTCTGTTACCAGCTTCCTGACAGGTACACGCCGTTTGTATGACTTTGTGGATGATAACCCATCCATTAAAGTGATGGACATCAGTTATGTGAACGATATCAGTGTGATCAGGCAGAATCCAAAAGTTACAGCGATCAACAGTGCTATAGAGGTGGATCTGACAGGCCAGGTATGCGCTGATTCGATCGGTACTTATCAGTATTCCGGGATAGGCGGTCAGATGGATTTTATGCAGGGTGCTGCATTGTCCGAAAGAGGAAAACCGATCATTGCTTTGCCTTCCATTACATCAAAAGGGCTTTCAAGGATCGTCCCTTTTTTAAAGGAAGGGGCAGGTGTGGTCACTACACGTGGTCATATACACTGGGTGGTCACCGAATACGGCATGGTAAACCTTTACGGAAAGAATCTCCGGCAACGTGCTATGGCATTGCAGAGTATTGCACATCCGCAACACCGCGAATATCTTGACCGGATGATCGCCAAACGGTTCCGTCATGAACAGCCTGGTGTTTATATTTCGAAGAGCGATACAGCAATCCAGCCGGTATATTAAAGTGGCCCGGAATACAGGCCGGGTGAAAACTAAACGAACTAATAATTTTTCCGATGGATGTTCCCTTTCGATTCCCATATGCTGTTGATCCGGCTTATTCCAAAAAGGTCGCTTATTTCTGCATGGAGTTTGGCATACATCAGCCATTGAAAACTTATGCAGGAGGCCTTGGGTATCTGGCCGGCTCACAAATGCGTGGTGCGTTTGCCTTAAAGCAAGCTGTGATCGGTATTGGAATACTTTGGAAGTTTGGTTATTATGACCAGGTCAGAAAACAGGACCAGACAATGGATGTCCTCTTCCAGGAAAAAGTGTACGGCTTCCTGGAGAAAACCGATGTGCGTTTTACTATCCGGGTGTCGGGACATGAAGTATTTGTGACAGTGTACTATCTTCCGCCTAAAGTGTTTAACACGGCGCCTGTTTTTTTCCTGAGTACAGACATTCCTGAAAACGATTACCTGTCGAGGACGATCTGCCATAAATTATATGATTCAAATCCTGAGTCAAAAATAGCTGCAGCCATCCTGTTAGGGCAGGGTGGTGCCCGCCTGCTGGAAACACTTAACTGGCAGCCCGATGTGTATCATTTAAATGAATCGCATGGGATGCCACTTGCCTTTTATTTATATAGTAAGTATGGAAGCCTGGAAGAGGTGAAACGCAGGTTGGTTTTTACTAATCATACCTGCGAGGCTGGCGGCAATGAAAAGAATTCCGTATCGCTGCTGGCTAAGATGGGATTTTTCGGATCAATCGATCCGGCCGAAGTTAAACGGCTTATACAAACAGACAACGAAATGCTGGATAATACATCCGCAGCGTTGCAGATGGCAGGTATTGCCAATGGAGTTTCCAGGATACATGCAACGATGTTACAGCATTGGTGGAATACTGTTCCGGGAGCCTGCAAGATCATATCCATCACTAATGCGCAGGATTTTGCATACTGGCATGATGAACAGATGTACGGGGCTGTTGCCAATAATGATCAGGCTGCATTCATGTACAAAAAAAAGGAGGCAAAGAAACTTTTATTTGAAGAGGTGGCAGATCAAACCGGAGAAATGTATGATCCGGATGTCTGTACTATCGTATTTGCCAAACGTTTTGCCAACTATAAAAGAGCGGAATTGCTATTGTCCAATATGGACCGGTTTAAGCATATCGTCAGCAATAGTATGCGACCCGTACAACTTATCTGGTCAGGAAAGCCTTACCCAATGGATTTCCCGGCGATCGCATTATTTAACAGGATCGTCAATATCTGCAAAACATTTACGAATTGCTCTGTGCTGGTTGGTTATGAAATGAAACAGTCCAGGTTGCTGAAGGGCGGAGCCGATATCTGGCTCAATGTTCCCAGGATGGGCCATGAAGCGTCTGGGACCAGTGGAATGTCTGCAGCTATGAACGGAGCACTGAACGTATCTATGCCCGATGGATGGTTCCCTGAATTTGCAAGGGATAAGATCAACAGCTTTGTTATTCCGCCGGCGGATCCAATGCTGCAGGACCATGAGCAGGATGAACGGGATGCCAATGCCTTGTATGACCTGCTGGAAAAGGAAGTCATACCGTTGTATTATGATGCACCGGATAAATGGATAGCCATGACAGAGCAGGGGATGAAGGATGTCAACCCTGCTTTTGACAGTAAAAGAATGATGAAAGAATATTACGAGCTCTTATATCATCACTAATGTGTTCTGATAGGCGCAATAGCCGGTCAGGATTTTACGACCAACTGATTTTCTGCTGTCTTTATATTTTCGATCCCCTTTAAAAGTGCATCAGGATTGAAAGAGATACTTGAAATCCCTTCTTCTACGAGAAACTGTGCAAAAGCAGGCATATCGCTGGGTGCCTGTCCGCATAACCCGATCTTTATTCCTGCATGTTTTGCTTTCTGTATCACACTGGCGATCATCTGTTTTACGGCAGGGTCCTGCTCATTGAAAATATGATTGATGATTGCTGAATCCCTGTCCACTCCCAGTACAAGTTGTGTAAGATCATTGGAGCCTATGGAAAATCCATCAAACATAGTGGCAAATTCTTCTGCCAGTAATACATTGGACGGTATTTCCACCATCATATAGATCTCGAGGGTATTGTCAACATTCCTGTTCAATCCATACGCACGCATGGTAGAGATCACTTGTTTTGCCTCGTCAAGCGTACGGCAGAATGGGATCATTACTTTTACGTTCGTCAAACCCATTTCTTCACGCACCCGCTTGATGGCTGCACATTCCAGCTCAAATCCTTCCCGGTAATATTCGCTGTAATAACGGGATGCTCCCCTGAAGCCAAGCATCGGGTTTTCTTCTTTGAGTTCAAATGCTGCACCACCGGTCAGGTTTGCATATTCATTTGTTTTGAAATCACTTGTCCGGACGATCACATCTTTAGGATAAAAAGCTGCGGCAATTGTTGCAATGCCCTGCGAAAGCTTGTCAACGAAATATTCTTTTTTATCGCTGTAGCCAGTTGTCAGTTTTGCCAGCTTTTTCCGGACCTCTTCATCCTGCAACTGGTCATAGCGGACCAATGCCATGGGGTGGACCCGGATCGCATGTGTGATGATGAATTCCATACGCATCAGGCCAATCCCGTCATTGGGATAAAAGGAGAGTTTGAATGCCTGGTCCGGATCGCCAAGGATCATCATAGCTTCTGTAGCTGCCGGCCTGGTGATGCCTGCCAGATCAATATCATTAGTAGAGTAGGAGAGAGCCCCCTCATATACATGGCCTGTTTTTCCTTCACTGCAGCATACAGTGATAATATCACCATCCTTTATTAATGAAGTTGCATTACTGCATCCGACCAATGCCGGCACGCCCAATTCACGGGCAACTATAGAAGCATGGCTGGTTCTCCCGCCTTTATCAGTAATAATCGCTGCCGTTCTTTTCAGTACCGGGTCCCAGTCAGGACTGGTAATGCTGGTTACAAGTATTTCGCCCGCATTTATTTTATCAGCATCGGCTGGCGACAGGATCACCCGTGCAATACCTGTCGCGATCTTTTCTCCAACAGCATTTCCTTCCACGATCGCCCGGCCTTTTTGAAGAAGTTTATATTCAGTAATATGGTGAGGATCCTGGTTGGAATGTACGGTTTCCGGCCTTGCCTGAACGATGAACAGGGCGCCTGAAATGCCATCTTTTGCCCATTCAATATCCATGGGTTTTCCATAGTGGTCTTCAATTATCAGGCACCAGTTGGCCAGCAGGTAAATCTCTTCTTCGCTAAGGGTAAAGGCAGCCCTCTTCTCTTCCGGTGTTTCAATATTGACAGTGGATGTTGGATCATCAGGACCGGCAGCCTGTTTATAGATCATCGTCAATGCTTTTTCGCCAAGCTTTTTCTGGATGAGTGCTTTCTGTTTATTTCGCAGGGTTGGTTTGAATACAAGATACTCGTCTGGATTGACAACACCCTGCACAATGTTTTCACCAAGGCCCCATACTCCGCTGATTGAGATCACATCGAGAAATCCTGATTCGGGTTCAAGCGTGAAGGCGACACCTGAACAGGCAAGATCACTTCTTACCATTTTTTGAATGCCGACAGAAAGTGCAACTTTTTCATGGGCAAAGCCATTGTCTTCCCTGTATTTAATGGCCCTGTCTGTATAAAGGGAAGCAAAGCATTGCTGCACTGCCTTCAGCACATTCTGCTCACCCGTAATGTTGAGATAGGATTCATGTTGCCCTGCAAAGCTTGCCTGCGGCAGGTCCTCCGCCGTAGCGCTGCTGCGCACGGCCACCGTGCTGAGGTTGTTCTTGTCAAGATGATGATATGCATTGAGTACCGATTGGATAAGGTCATCCGGGAGTTTAGCTTCCAGTATCAGTTTTCTTGCTGCTGCACCGATCGATGTAAGGTTTTGAAACGAAGGACGTTCCAGTTTTTGCATAAGCTGATGTAACGGCTGCTGCAGCGAATTAGCTGCAAGGAACCGGTTAAATGCCTGTGCTGTTACAGCAAACCCTTCAGGAACGGTAACACCTTTGCCGGAAAGATGGGCATACATTTCTCCGAGGGAAGCATTCTTGCCGCCAACAATGGCTACATCGTTGATTGAAATTTCAGCAAATGACAGAATGTTATTATTCATATAGTATCAGTTATGAATGGATCAATAAATAGGGATCTGATGTTGTAAAATGAATATCAAGTTAATTGTTGTGCAATTGCAGTTTATTGATGGGTATCAGACCTGTCCGTGATATTCGTCACTGCCTGGCAACACACTCCTTCGGGTACAGATCAGACAACGGAATGACTGTAGTCATCTATTATTATAGCTAAAATCCATTTCTTTGAACAAAACATCGTTATGTTCGGAAAACTTGATTCACGGCAAATGGAGGAATTACTTGGCAGACAGTTAGTAGGCAGGCTGGGCTGTCATGCGAATGGAACAACTTATGTTGTTCCTATCAGCTATGCTTATAAAGACGGTCATATCTATTGTCACACAGCGGAAGGGTTAAAGATTTCCATACTCCGCCAGGAGCCCCGGGTATGTTTTCAGGTAGACAATACTAAAGATCTTTCCAACTGGCAAAGCGTGATATGCTGGGGAGAGTTTGAAGAATTAAAAGACCATGTAGAAAAATGGAATGCTTTGTCCATTTTGAATGCGCGTCAATTTCCCATGGTCCCGACAGAAAAAATGCAGATCAATACGGAGTGGCCTTTTGTTGATCCTGGCACCGAAGATATTCAAGGCATTTTTTTCCGGATCAGGATCGATGATATGACTGGCCGTTATGAAGACTCCGGCAGCAGCGGATCTCTTACAAATTAGATCGTTGCGGGATTTGTTTCAAAAGCTCATGTACATCCTGTGGTTCGCAAAGCCTGCTTCCTTCATTCAGTGTCGCGGCTGTTCCGCAGGCTACGCCCAGTCGTAATGCTTCAGTAAGGGCATAATTTCTTGTAAGCCCTACTAGGATGCCTGCTACCATGCTATCTCCTGCGCCAACTGTGCTTTTGCGTTTTACCGGAGGGGCGATGACCATCTCTGAGTGACCGGCTGTTACTAACATGGCCCCCCGCTCACCCATTGATATGATCATGGCTTCACATTTGCCCGAAGCCATGATCTGCCGGGCAGTTGCTTCAATTTCGTTGTCCCGGATAAAAGATGTGCCGGCCAGAGCTGCCAGTTCACCCAGATTGGGTTTGACCAGGAACACGCCAGACCGGATGGCCTGCTGCAATGACTCTCCTTTTGTATCAACGATAAACTTCGCTTTCTTATTTTCCGCAATGATGGATAAGCGGGACATCATATTTACATCGATATTATCGGGCAAACTCCCGCTTACAACCAGGAATTCCAGTGATGGGATGTTTTCAATCAGTTTTATCAGTTTCTCAGATTGTGATGAGGTGACAGGAACCGCTGTCATACCGAGCCTGTACTGTTTGCCGGATGATGTTTCAGCAATCACAATATTCTCCCGCGTTTGGATCTGTGTGGCTACAGTAAGGAAAGGGACTTTTTCGGTAAGCAGCATCTCTTCCAGAAATTTTCCCGTATAGCTGCCAGAAGGGAATATTGCTGTTGCATCAATATTGAAACGACGAAGTACCCGTGCAATATTAACACCACCACCTCCTGGATCGAGTTGTACATGACCACACTTCAGTTTCCGGTCGGGGATTAGTTGCTCAATAAAAATTGTTTTGTCGACGCAGGGACTGAAAGTGACGGTGACGACAGTGGGCATAACGATATTTTGTGAAAAGCTAACAATTGTCCGTTTCTGCACATCTGATGAAAATGGATATACCATATGATCATTGTCATCTTTTCAACAGTTGAAAGTGTACCGGAATATGTTGAGATACGTTAATGTATCGTAAATTTCAAAGTCCGAATCCGATTTTTTAATACTTTTATCGCTATGCGAAGGGTTGTTCCGGGAAAATCATTTCTTCATCAGCTATTGCTCTGGTGCCTGTATGCCGCTTTTTTTGCTGTACAGCTCCATTTCAGGTATGCTGTTGTTCCTTCAGACCCTATGGCTATTCAACCGGAACTTACCAGTACCGGTGAAACAAAGGCTCAATCAGCATCCATCCTTGATGAAAGAGATGGGACCGTAAAGTTTCAGGGACATCTGAACAAACGGTATTTTCCTACCAACTGCCCTTTACTGGCTCCTTCTGTTATCCTTTCCGAAAGAGAAGGATTTGTTATTGCTACCAATTATAGAAGGGATATTGCCTCGCCTATTATAAAACGGCATTATCATATCCAGGATCAGCGCGGTCCTCCTTTTGCTGCTTAAGCCTCTCTATCACTGCCTTTAACCCTGATCACCGGCATTCTGCGGAATGCTGTAAACCGCCAGCTTTCCGGCAAGGCGTAAATCTAATTTATTGATATGTTCATCAGCTATCGCTGCACTAGTGCGTTTGCGCTATTGCTGTCTCTTTGCCTGTCTGCTAAAGGACAGGTAAAAAGCCTCCCCCTTAAAGATCTTTTATCCGCCGTCAGTCATTACTCTCCTTCCTTGCAAACAGATTCTGTTGCCATTACTATCAGGGAGGCGCAGGAAGTGGCAACAAAAGCCGGCCGGCTCCCATCGCTTCGCCTGAATTACCAGGTAGATGCAGGGACAAACAATAATTTACCGGGAGGATATTTTGCTAACGGCATTGTACCCGGAAATTCAAGAGTGAGGGTAGAAGGGAATGCCAGCACTGCCTTTAGCGATCTGGGTATCGCAGGGTTTGACTGGGAGATTTATAATTTTGGAAAGTTCGATGCAGAAAAGAAGGCAGCCCATGCTGATGTTGAAGTAGAGCGTGCAAGATTTGCCAGAAGCAAATATGAGATGCAGGCATATACTATCAGCAATTATCTCCAATTGTTAAGATTGCAGAATCTTCTCAATATTCAATCACTGAATATCGATCGCAATAAAGAGATCCGGCAATCTATCCAATCGCTGGCAAGAAGCGGTATTATCGCGGGAGTTGATACCAGCATTGCAGAAGCGGAGCTATCCAAATCAAGATTGAATTACCTGGAGCTTACCAGCCAGTTCAGGCAGGTACAATTATCACTATCGGCTATCAGCGGCCTGAGGCCGGATGAAATACAGCCTGATACCAGTTTTGCAGTGCAACTGGCACAGTATTATACTGGCGGTCAACCGCAGGAACTGGATACATTGGCCCACCCTGCCATTAATTTTTACCGGTCTGCCTATAATAACAGCCTGGTCAGGGAAGAACTGATCAGGAAAACCTATAACCCCAAAGTATCTGTACAGGCTGCATTATGGGCCCGCGGCTCCAGTATCAGCGCTGCAGATGAATTCAGGGACATCTCTAAAGGACTTGGTTTTGAAAGAGGCAATTACCTGGTCGGCGTTGGGGTTACCTACAATATTTTTGATGCGAAAAGAAAAAGACTGCAATTAAATACACAGAAGGCCAATACGAATTATGTAGCTAAAGAGCTGGAAGAGCAAACTTCTTTACTGAGCCTAAGCATAGAACAAGCTAATGCAGCATTGCAGATAGCACAGGAGCGGTTGCAGGAAATACCGCATCAACTGGAAGCAGCACAGGCAGCTTACCGGCAAAAACTTTCACTTTATAAAAATGGCCTTACCAATATCGTAGACCTCAATGCTGCATTAAGCATCCTTTACCGTGCTGAAACGGATTTTACAAATGCCAACTACAACTATTGCAAAGCGCTGCTTCAAAAAGCAGTGAATGAAAACCGGGTGGATGCTCTTTTAAATGCATTAAAATAAGATAAACATGTCATTAGTCTCATCGGCCCTGAAAAGACCTATTGCTACAATGGTTATCACAGGCAGCCTTTTATTGTTTTCCGTACTGACCGCATTGAAAATACCGATAGATATTTTCCCCAAATTGAACCTGCCCACTATTTATGTTATTGAATCTTATGGAGGCATGTCTGCTCAGCAAATGGAGGGATTCTTCTCTACAAGGTTGCAGGACCAGTTTCTGTATGTAAATGGTATAAAAAATATTACTGCCAAAAACATACAGGGGCTGACCATGCTTAAGCTGAGTTTCTATGAAAACACAGATATGGCAGAAGCATCTGCGCAAGTGGCTTTGCAGGTCAACAGGGCAATGAAATTCTTTCCACCGGGTGCTTTGCCGCCTCAGGTGGTAAGGTTCGACGCATCATCGCTGCCGGTTGGTCAATTGGTGATCTCCGGGAAGTCCCGCAGCCTTAAAGAAATATATGACCTGGCTGCTACCCGGGTACGGCCTGCATTTGCCTCCATTCCCGGGCTTTCCGCCCCTCCTCCGTTTGGTGCCAATTCAAGGGCGATCACGATCAATGTTGATCCGAATAAACTGAGAAGTTACAACCTTACTGCTGATGAAGTGGTGAGTGCATTGGCAAAATTCAATGTGATGTCGCCGTCAGGAAACCTGCGCCTGGACAATTCAATGTACCTGACAACGATCAATACCCTGATAAAAGATGTGGATGGTTTTGGTGATATACCTGTTGTGTCGAAGAATGGGGTGCCTGTATTGATCAAGGATATCGCAAGGGTTGCGGATGCGGCTGATATCACGGTTGATTATGCATTGATAAATGGTAAGCGTTCAATATATATTCCCGTTGTAAAAACAGCAGATGCTTCCACCTGGGAGGTTGTTAAGAGCCTGAAGAAAAAATTACCGGAAATGCAGGGCCTGCTGCCGGATGATGTAAACCTTACCTATGAGTTTGATCAGTCTGTGTTTGTAGTTAACGCAGTTAAAAGCCTTATTTCTGAAGGCCTGCTGGGTGCCTTGCTTACAGGGCTGATGGTATTGTTATTCCTGCGCGACCTGCGCAGCAGCCTTATTGTGATCATCACCATTCCTGTATCCATTCTTATTGGCTTATTGCTGCTTGGCCTGTTCGGGCAAACGATCAATATTATGACGCTTAGCGGACTTGCCCTGGCAATTGGCATCCTGGTTGACCAGTCGACTGTAACAATTGAAAACATACACCAGCATCTCGAAATGGGAAAGAACAAGCGGCTGGCTATTTTCGATGCGTGCAGGGAAGTCGCTTTTCCGCTCTTGCTGATCCTGTTGTGTATCCTCGCCGTTTTTGCTCCATCTTTCCTGATGACAGGTGTTCCCAAAGCTATGTTCCTGCCGCTTTCCTTATCGATCGGGTTTACGATGATCGTTTCCTATATCGCTGCGCTCACGATTGTTCCGATACTTTCCAATTGGATGATCAAAGCAGATAAATACCAGTATCATCATGGCGCACTGCATGCCCATGCAGGACAGGCACTGGACCCCGCAGAAGTAAAACAGGTGAACAAGCATTTGAAGGAAGAATTAAAAGAGCCGGGTAAAAACGATTTTTTTGAGAGGATTAAAATAGGCTACATGAATGTTCTTCAAAAGAACATGCCCAGGAAAAAGTGGATACTGCCGCTCTACTTTATAGTTGCTATCGGACTGGCGGCTGCCTGCTTTTTATCCATAGGCAAGGACATGATGCCAAAGATCAATAACGGGCAATTCCAGGTACGGATCAAAGAACCGGATGGAACAAGGCTTGAACGGACAGAGGATAAAGTGAGACAGGTGCTTAAAATAATTGATACCACCGTCAATCATAATGTATCCATAAGCTCCACTTATGTGGGACTGATACCAAGCAGTTATGGATCGAGTAACCTCTATATCTTCAATACCGGCACGCATGAAGCCGTGATACAGGTCAATCTGAACCGCGATTATCATGTAAATACGGATGAACTGAAAGAAGCATTACGTAAAAATATCAGTCATAGCCTGCCGGGGCTTCGCATTAGCTTTGAACCGATCGATCTTACAGAAAAGATCATGAGCCAGGGGGCTTCCACGCCGATCGAAGTGCGTGTGGCTGGCAAGGATATCAAAGAGATTGAAGATTATGCCCACAAGGTGGTGACAAAGTTCAGCGCTATTCCGTTTTTACGGGATGTTCAGATCGCACAGCCGTTGAAGTTCCCGGTTGTTACCATCAGTATTGACCGTATTAAAGCTGCCCAGTTAGGATTGAATGTGCAGGATATTGCCCGGTCGGTTACAGCCAGCACTTCATCGAGCCGGTTTACTGAAAAGAACCAATGGCTGGATGAAACGAAAGCATATACCTACCAGGTGCAGGTACAGGTACCGGAATATGTAATGAATACGATGGATGAACTCCGGGAGATCCCTTTGGTGAAAGGGCAGTCAAGCCCTGTTTTGGGTGATATTGCCACTTTTAATACCAGTTATGTTCCGGGTGAATATGACCGCAGCGGCCCAAGGCGGTTTTTGACGGTGAGTGCCAATATTCATAAGAAAGACCTGGGCGCCGCCACCACTGCAATAGAACATGCATTAAAAGACCTGGATGCGCCACCCAAAGGAATGAAAGTAGAGATCAAAGGAATGTCCAGCCTGTTGATTGAAACGCTGAGCAGTTTGCAAACAGGATTATTATTTGCGATACTGGTGATGTTTCTTTTACTGGCAGCCAATTATCAATCATTTAGGCTTTCACTTACAGTATTGTCAACGGTCCCTGCTGTGATAGCAGGCTCCCTGATCCTGTTACTTGCTACGGGTTCCACGCTCAATCTTCAATCGTATATGGGTATGATCATGTCTGCCGGTGTATCGGTTGCCAATGCCATCCTGATCGTAACGAATGCAGAAAGCCTGCGGTTGAATTACCGGGATGCTACAAAAGCTTCGGTGATGAGTGCTTCCATAAGGTTGCGGCCCATCCTGATGACAAGCTTTGCTATGATCGCCGGCATGGTACCCATGGCTTTGGGGATGGGAGAGGCAGGCGAGCAATCAGCGCCGCTTGGGCGGGCAGTGATCGGCGGACTTGCAGCTTCCACGCTGGCCGCATTGTTCATATTGCCTCATGTATTTGCATGGACCCAACGCAAGGCGAAGCTTCATACTGTTTCCCTTTTGCCCGATGAAAACGAAAAAGAACTTTCCAATTGATCAATAAAAAGCATATCATGAAATATATCGTTTTATTTATTGCTGCCTCCGTTATACTGCTCTCTGCTTGCAATAATGATCAAAAGCCAGTAGAGCTTTCCAAAAAAGCAACCGCTTCCAGCGAGAGCAAGTATGAGATCGGTAAAGTGGTAGAGCAGCCACTGGCCAGTTACGTAAGATTGCCTGGTCAGCTTAAGCCATTTGAAGAAGTCAATATTTATGGTAAAGTAAATGGGTTTGTGAAGGATGTTTTAGTGGATAGGGGTACGGTAGTAAGGAAAGGACAGGTGCTGGTAACGCTGGAAGCGCCGGAATTACGCTCACAGCTGCAATCTGCCATGTCAAAATTTGTGCATGCGCAGGAGAATGCAGCAGCCAGTAAAGAAAAGTACAGGAGGCTGAAAGAAGCAGCAAAGGAGGCTGGGGCAGTAGCGCCGCTGGACCTGGATATTGCTCTGTCACGCATGAAAGCTGATGACGCTATCGTGATGTCTGAAAAGTCGAATGTTGAATCCATGAGCAATATCGAGAGCTATCTTACAATCACGGCCCCATTCAATGGTGTGATCGTGCAAAGAAATGTTTCATCCGGTGCCCTGGTAGGGCCCGGAAGTAAATCAAATGATCAACCGATGCTGGTGTTGCAATACCTGGAGAAACTAAGACTGGAGGTTTATATACCGGAAGCATACGTTGATAAAGTGGATCTGAGGAGCCCAGTATTATTTGTCTTTACGGCAATTCCAGGCCGTGAACATAAGGCAACGATCAGCCGGTCTGCCAATACGCTGACGAATATGCGGTCGGAAGCTATTGAGATCGATATCAGTAATAATGATCAGCAATTGAAGCCGGGGATGTATGCTGAAGTGAAGATTCCTTTACTGTCTGAATCGAAATCACTACTTATTCCCAACAACGCAATAGTGAGGTCAACTGAACGTCAGTATGTGATTGCCATCAGGAATGGTAAAGCAAAATTTGTTGTTATCCAGGAAGGGCTTCGTGCAAAAGATTCTACTGAAGTGTTTGGCGAACTGGCAGATGGGGATGAAGTGCTGTTGCACGCAACTGATGAAATAAAGGAAGGTACAGAGATCAAATAACAATAGCTGGCCGGAGTATCCACCAGTCAGCATTACAGTTAAATAGTCAGATATGAAAAGTATTTTAATTATTACGCTGGTATTAATATGCTCTGCATCATATGCGCAGGATAATACACCGGCGTTCCCGGATAACGGCGTTTACCTGAAAGATTCAGATTATGTGCTGCACAAGATTACAAGCGGGTTTAACAGGGAAAAACGATATAAATTGATTGATAATAAGCGGGATTATCTTATTGTAAAAAGAGACACCATGGAGCAAAAGTTCTTTTTGGATGATATATGGGGGTACCGCAAGAATGGTATAGACTGGAGGGTATGCAATGGAGAATGTTACCAGGTAGACTATACCGGTAAAGTATGTATTTATGAAATCCCTGGTAATGGAGTTGGAGAAGGAACCCGCACGTTTTATTATTTCAGCTCCACTTTGTCAAGCCCTGTTCATGATGTTACGAAGAAAAATTTAATCAATGCGTTTCATGATAATATCTCCTTTGTAAACAGAATCAGGCAGATGCCTTTAACAAGGTCAATCTTTAAAAGGGATAAAACAACAGGACATTTTGTTTTTGTGGAATGGTTATGATCTTTCCGGCTCACCTTAGCCGATTAACATAATGAGCGTAACATGCTTCCCTGGAAATAAGCAGTATTGATTTTAGATAAAATCAGTCTGCAATCAGTTAAAATATGTAAAGCAGGTGTGCATTCTAAAAATGTACTTTTAATTAGTCAATTAGACAATTATTATTGATGCATTAATAATCCAGGATAATATTGATTGTTCTGCATTATATGCCTCTACATTATTAACTACCTAATCAAACTGCTTATGCGACTACCATTGTCAAAATGGAAGGGTGGCACTCTATTGCTTTGCCTGAACCTCTTTATGCGGAAATTCTCCATCTGTTTCCTGCTGATTTTTTCATTTCTGTTACAGATCAATGCCCAGTCACAACCTGCTCAGTTGAAAATCACCGGCCAGGTGAGTGCTGATGACGGCAAACCCATGCAGGGCGTAACTGTGCAACTGAAAGAAAGCTTTATCAGCACCATCACCAATGCAGAAGGAAGCTTCACTATCATGGTGCCTGTAAAGAACAGCGGTATCCTGGTCTTTACCAATGTAGGATATGCTGATAAGGAAGTTAATATTAACAGTTCCACAGCAGCATTGAATATCCGGTTGAGTATGGTTGATAAATCGCTGGATGAAGTAATTGTTGTTGGTTATGGAAAACAGAAAAAAGCTACGCTTACCGGTTCTGTTACCCAGATCAATACCGATGAAATAAAGCAAAGCAGCTCTGTAAATATTTCCAATTCTCTTGCCGGTCGCATGCCCGGCGTTATTGCCAACAACAGGAGTGGGGAACCGGGTGCAGACGGCTCCTCCATTTTGATCAGGGGGGCCGGAACCACAGGAAATGCCAGTCCCTTATTCGTTATTGATGGTGTGGCCAACCGGAGCGGTTTTGAAAGATTAAACCCTAATGATATTGAAAGCATCAGTATACTGAAAGATGCTTCTGCTGCTATCTATGGAGCGCAGGCTGCCAATGGCGTTATACTCGTTACCACAAAAAGAGGTAAAAGCGGTAAACCTACTATCAACTATGATGCAAATTTTGGCTTATCGCAACCTACCCGTGTTCCTAAACTGGTAAGCTCCTATGAATACGCTCTCTTCAGAAATGAGAAAGATGCGCGTCAGAATGCTGGTTCTCCTACATTTTCACCGGAGCAGATCCAAAAATATAAAGACGGGTCCGACCCGCTTAACTATCCCAATACTGACTGGTATGATGAAGTGCTGAAACCCCTGACTCCTCAAACCCAGCATTCTCTTTCTGTTTCCGGTGGTTCAGACAGGGTAAAATATTTTATGTCGGGCGGATACACTTACCAGGATGCGTTTTACAGGAAATCGGCTACCAACTACAGGCAATATAACCTCCGCATGAATATAGATGCACAGGTTACCAAGCTGCTCAAACTGTCGCTTGATGTTGTTGGCCGCAACGAATACCGGAAATATGCACCAGCCGGTTCGGATTATATATTCCTTTCCATACTGGGCAGCTATCCAGGCCTTTCACCTTTTTATCCTAATGGATTGCCTGTGGCCGGTATTGAAGGTCCTAACCCCCTGCAACTGGCACAAGGCTATGATGGATACAGGAAAGCAGTTAATAATTCCATACAGACTTTAGCTTCTTTTGAACTTAAACTTCCCTTTATTACCCAGGGATTGTCATTGTCCGGTTTTGCTGCACATGATTTTGCATTCTATAATGGCAAATCATTCTCAAAACCTTTCGACCTGTACAGATATGACAGCACCAATAAAGAATATAATAATGTAAGTGATATATTGCTTAGTGATCCTTCCATTTCACAGAATTACGGAAGCAGTTTGCTGAAAACATATCACCTGAAGCTGAACTATGAAAAACGCTTTGGCGATCACCGCATCAATACATTTGTAGCCGTAGAGCAAAGCGATTATTATAATGAAGGCATCAATGCTTCCCGCTCCAGCCTGGTGAGCAGCCAGATCGATCAATTGTTTGCATTTACCAATGATGCTACCAGGAACACTAATGGAAGTGACGCTGATCAGAATGCCCGCCGTAATTTCTTTGGCAGGGTCAATTATAGTTATAAAGACAAATATCTGGCTGAATTCGTATTCAGGAGAGACGGTTCTTTCAACTTCCCTCCCGGCAAGCAATATGGCAACTTCCCTGGTATTTCAGTGGGTTGGGTGGCATCTGAAGAAGAGTTCATTAAAAAAGCATTGCCCTTTGTCAGCTTCCTGAAGCTGCGCGGCTCCTACAGCCAGCTGGGCAACGACCGGATCGCTCAATACCAGTACCTTGCCCGTTATACAGTAGCAGATCCGTTTGCTTATCAAACTTATTTCCTGGGAAATGATGATAACCCTGTTTATGCTCCCGGTTTAATGCCCGGTGTGGCTCCAAACCCTGATGTAACCTGGGAAGTAGAGAAGATGAAGAATATTGCACTGGAAGCTTCCATACTGAAAGGTAAACTTGATTTCAGCGTGGAATACTATACAGCCCGCAGGGACAAACTGCTTGCACCACGCAATGCTTCCATCCCGGCTACTGCAGGCCTGATCCTGCCTGATGAAAATATCGGGCGTGTGGACCGTCATGGTATTGAGCTTACCCTCGGCCATAAAGGATCGATCGGTAAGAATTTCACGTACTATGTTTCCAGCAACTTCACCAAAACACGCAGCACGATTGAATTTATTGATGAATCACCTAACGTAAAAGAATGGCAAAAACGCCAGGGATATCAACTGGGTTCCTGGTTGGTATATAAAACCGATGGGATCTTCAATACACAGGAAGAGCTGGACCGGGAAGCCGCCAAATTACCTGGCAGCAAGGTCGGCGATATCAAATACATTGACTACAACAATGACGGGGTGATCAATGCGAATGACCAGGTCCGGATCTATGAATCACCCGTGCCATTGATCGTTTATGGTTTCAGAATGGGTGCCGACTACAAAGGATTGTCATTAAACCTGCTGTGGCAGGGACAGGCAAAAGCCAAACAGGTTATCCTTCCGCAAGCAAATAACGGTGAGTTCATTCCTCCCAAATGGTTGTATGACGGCCGCTGGACAGCCGATAACCCTGATGCAGCACTGCCTGGTTCGTTCGACAGAACTTACGGCATCAATAACAGGGCTTCTGATTTCTGGCTGAAGGATATGTCTTTCCTGAAATTAAAATCTGCAGAACTGGCTTATACATTTAATTCTCCAGGACTAAAGAATATGGGTATCACCAATCTCCGTGTTTATCTCAATGGATTCAATTTGTTCAGCATTGATAAAGTGAAACACTATGATCCCGAAACCGTGGCATATACCGGGGCGTATTATCCGCAAACCCGTATTTACACGATCGGCCTCAACCTTGGTTTTTAATTGAACAATCTTTAAAAAAATTGTATGAAGAAGTTTATCTCTATATTAATGCTTGCATGCCTGATGCTTTCTGCCGGCTCGTGCAAGAAAGATTTCCTGGAAAAAAAGCCGCTGGATTCTTATTCGGACGCTGATCTGTGGAAAGACCTCAATCTTGTCCAGGCTTTTGTCAACAGCCGTTATCCCATTCTTCCATTCATGGAATTTCCGGGAGTATTAAAATCCTACTTCATGTCAGGCGCCTGCGATGAAGGCAATTCCAAACACAGTTATGGCAATGAAAGGGCCCTTGAAACCGGCCAGATGAGCCCTGATAATACTGTATATGATTTTTGGGCAAATAATTACCAGCAGATAAGAAACTGCAATATTTTCCTGAGTAAAATTGATGAAGTGCCTGCGCAGAGCCCGGCCAATGAAGCGAAAAAGAAAAGACTGACAGGGGAAATTTATTTCCTGCGTGCTTACGGATATTTTGATCTTCTCCGTCACTACGGCGGTGTGCCGCTGGTTTCAAAAGTATATGGGCTTTCTGATACTACTTTTAAAGTGGCCAGGAGCACATTTGAGGAAGGTGTCACTTTTGTATTGAATGATATAGCGAAAGCGGTGGACCTTTTGCCGGCCAGCTATGCAGATGATCCGGAGAATGCAGGACGTGCCACTTCTGTTGCAGCCAAAGCATTAAAATCCCGGATGCTGCTTTATGCTGCCAGCGCTTTGCATAATCCTACTAACGATCAGGCCAAATGGCAGGCAGCTTCTACTGCGTCAAAAGAAGCTATTGATTTTGCTGAAAGCAATGGATACGAATTGTACCAGGGAGCTGATTACAAGAACATCTTTATGCAAAAGAATAACAGTGAAGTGTTACTCGCTTATAATTTCAGTAATGTGCCTGGTGGTGGTATCGATATCGTATGTCAGCCTAACAGCTATGGCGGATGGAGTGTGTACACGCCTTCACAAGCCATGGTGGATGCTTTTGAAATGAATAATGGCAAACCTATCACGGATGCTGCATCCGGCTATGATGCTGCTAATCCATACATCAACCGCGATCCGCGTTTTTATGCTGATATCCTTTACAACGGAGCGGTATTTAAAGGCTCCGCAGTGGAAGTATTTGCAGGTGGAAAAGACAGCCCGCAAGGTCCACAGGGGTGGAACGCTACAGAAACAGGTTATCACTGGAGGAAGTATATGAGTGAGACCATTGACATGAACAAAGAGGGCAGTAACCAGAACCTGATCATCTTCCGTCTTGCCGAACTGTATCTTAACTATGCAGAATGCGAGCAGGCCCTGGGGCATGATGGTGTGGCGAGGGATTATGTGAACATGATCCGGAACCGGGCAAGTGTTAATATGCCCCCTGTCACTGAATCTTCAACAGCATTGCAGGACAGGATACGCCAGGAAAGAAGGATTGAGCTTTGTTTTGAGAGCCACCGTATTTATGATGTGCGCCGCTGGAAGATCGCTTCTGTTACAGAGAATAAACCATTAATGGGTGTTTCAGTAACTAAAACCGGCAACACTTTCACTTATCAGCCTAAGCTTGTCCGCACCCGCGTGTTCAGGGAAGAATATTATTTATGGCCGATCTCAAGATCTGAAATGAATAAGAACCCTTTGCTTGTAAATAATCCGGGATATAATTAATATCATTCAATACCATTATGAAAAGTAGCATAATTCTACCGCTTTTGTTTTTGATGATTTCTTCAGGGCATACCGGGGATAAAGCCCTGCATTCGCCCAAAACTGCGCCGGGTAAGGAAATCTATATCCCGGCGAAAGTGTGGCGGGTGCCGGAAAATAATAACTATAACAGCGATACGAGTGAATACAGCTATAGCCGTAAAGTGGAATCAGATAATATCGTGATCTTCTGGGCTAAAGAATTCGGTGCTGACCCTATGAAAAACCCGGATTCTTTGAAGCGGTTCAATGTTCACGAAGCATTGGTTGAATGCGAACGGTTCTACCAGTTTTATGTAAATGAACTGAAGGTCGTAGAAAAGGGCAAATCGCTGACAGATAAATATAAGGTACTGTTTTACGTGATCGGTGGAGATGAGCAGACCGCCTTCGGAGGTGGTGAAGAAAATAAAGTAGGTATTTTATGGACGCCTGCTGTAAGAATGCGCAAAGCTCCTTACGGAGCGCTTGCGCATGAATTAGGGCATGCTTTCCAGTATCTCGCTGCAAGTGATAATGGCACAGGGCCGCGTGGAGCGATCATGGAAATGTCGGCCCAGTATATGTTATGGCAGGTTTATCCGGAATGGATGACGTTTGAAAATTACCACCTGGTAAGTTTCATGAAAAAAACACATTTTGCGTTCCTGCATCCCACGAACATGTATCATTCTCCTTATGTGATCGAGTACTGGTCAAATAAGCATGGGATAGATTTCTTTGGCAAGTTATTGCGCAACACACAAAAGGGAGAGGATGTAGTAACAGCGTATAAAAGGATAAATGGCCTGACGCAGGAACAATTCAATGATGAGATCTTTGATGCCAGCCGCCGGTTTATCACCTGGGATATGAAACGGATCGAAAAAGTGGCTGCGAAATATGCCAACCAGCATTTTACCTTCTTTCAACCGGTTGAAGATGGCTGGTACCGGATCGCAGAAAGCAATTGCCCGCAAAACTATGGCTACAATGGGATCAAATTAAAAGTGCCGGCTGCAGGTACGAAAGTAAAATTATCTTTTAAAGGATTGGCCGGCGCTGCAGGCTACAGGGCTATTAAAACCGATAAGGCAGGCTGGCGTTATGGTTTCCTGGCCGTTAAGAAAGATGGCAGCCGTGAATATGGAAAACAGTATGCTGATGCAAACGGAACTGCCAGTTTTAAAGTGCCTGCCAATACGGAATATCTATGGCTGGTAGTAAGCGGAGCGCCAAAAGAACATTGGGAAGTGGCTGGCAAAGACGAGAATAATGAGCAATGGCCGTATCAGATCAGACTTTCGGGAACAGACCTGGCCGATCTTCCTGTAAAATAAAGGTATATAAGGCTTTACGCCTGCTTTACTGAGTCATTTATGGATATGAAGTTAAAATCTGTAAATGATCGGCTACTTTATTCAAATAAACTTGAAGGGTTGGGTCATAATTTTGCGCATTATCAATTAAAAACGAATTTATGCGTAGAATCAACTGGGAAGGCGTGTTTCCTGCTATGTTAACACCGTTTGCTGCAAATGACACGATTGACTTTAGCATGTTTGAAAAAAATGTTACTGCGCAACTGGCTGCAGGGATAGATGGTGTGATCCTGGGCGGGTCATTAGGAGAAGCAAGTACACTTGAATATGAAGAAAAGATCCAATTGCTGGTGTTTTGTGTAGAGGTATTGAAAGGGCGCATACCTACTGTGATGAATATTGCTGAGCAGTCAACCAGGGTAGCTGTCAAACTTGCACAGGATGCAGAAGCAAATGGTGCAGATGCATTGATGGTGCTACCTCCGATGAGATATAAATCCGATGAAACTGAAACAGTGACTTATTTTAAAACGATCGCAGAAAATACTTCACTGCCTATTATGGTCTATAATAATCCGATCGATTATAAGATCGAAGTTACTCCGGAGATGTTTGAACAGCTTGCAAAAACGCCGAATATCCAGGCTGTAAAAGAATCTACCAGGGATGTTACGAATGTTGTTCGCATGCGCAACCGGTTTGGCAACAGGTTCAGTCTGCTCTGCGGTGTAGACACCCTGATACTGGAAGAGTTGATGCTGGGTGCTGATGGTGTGGTAGGCGGACTGGTGGATGCATTTCCTGCGGAAACAGTAGCCATCTATAAACTCGCAAAAGCGGGTATGTATAAAGAGGCGCTGGAAATCTACAAATGGTTCATGCCGGTTCTTGAACTGGACATTCATCCCAAACTGGTACAGAATATAAAACTGGCAGGTGTACAAACAGGGCTTAGCACTGAGTATGTACGTGCCCCACGTCTGCCATTGGTAGGGGAAGAAAGAAAACGTGTCCTTGATATTATTAATAAGGCTATTGCAACAAGGCCCCAGCTTCCTGATTATCTTAACCTGCCTGTTTTACAAAACGCTTAATCACCCAACTGAAGGTATATGCAATCTATTTTGAGGTCCTTCAGCCCCGGATCAACGTCCGGAGGAGGCCCGGCCCTGGAAACTGAACTGACAGATGAATTTACGGGTGCAGGCATTCCCGAAATTGAAGCAGCTGCCAATAATGCATCCCGTGCTTTCCCGGTTTATTCTCAAACAACGCCGGAAGAACGTGCCCTGTTCCTGGAAGCTATAGGTGAAGAGATCATGCTGCTGGGCGATGTATTGATCAATCGTGCCATGCTTGAAACAGGTTTACCGGAAGCCAGGCTCATCGGTGAGCGAGCGAGGACAGTGGGACAGTTGCAATTATTTGCCGGCATTCTGCGCGAAGGCTCCTGGGTAGAAGCGGTAATAGATCCCGCTTTGCCTGATCGCAAACCCCTACCCCGTGCCGATATCCGGAAAATGCTTGTGCCTGTTGGTCCTGTACTCGTGTTCGGTGCCAGCAATTTCCCCTTCGCCTTTTCAACAGCAGGTGGCGATACCGCTTCTGCGCTTGCCGCCGGCAATCCTGTGATCGTGAAAGCGCACGAAGGACATTTAGGCACGAATGAACTGGTGGGTAAGGCCATACAGAATGCAGCAAAGAGAACCGGTATGCCCACAGGTGTATTTTCTTACCTGGTGATTGATAAAATAGCCAATACGCAGGAGCTGATCAAAAACGAATTGATCAAGGCGATCGGTTTTACAGGATCATATAAAGCGGGCATGTCTATTTTTCATACTGCCACTACCGCACGCCGCACGCCGATTCCGGTATATGCCGAAATGAGCAGCGTGAACCCTGTAGTGATTCTTCCGGAAATACTTCAGCAAAAAGCAGAAGCACTTGCCGCGCAGATCGCTGCTTCGATAACATTGGGTTCAGGGCAGTTCTGTACCAATCCTGGCTTGCTTTTTTTAATGACATCAGACGATGCCACCCGTTTTGAAAAAGAACTGACCAATCTCATCAGTAATTCGTCTCCCACGCTGATGCTGAATAAAACAGTCTGCAATAATTATTACAACTCAAAGAAGGCATTAGCCGGACAAAACGGAATTTCCATACTGGCTGAAGCTTCCAATCTCTCAACCGAACTGAAAAGCGCACCGGCCTTACTAAAAACGACTGCCACTGATTTTATCCGGAATGCTGCATTGCAGGCAGAAGTATTCGGCCCATCATCCTTGATCGTTTGGTGCAAAGACCGCAATGAATTACTTTCAGCACTTGAATCATTGCATGGTCAGCTTACCGGCACAGTAATGGGCACTGCAACTGATCTCGCTGCTTACAATGAGATCATCACTTGCCTGAATAGCAAAGCTGGAAGAATATTATTTAACGGAGTTCCGACAGGTGTCGAAGTTTGCCATGCAATGGTCCATGGCGGGCCATTCCCTGCCACCACCGATGTGCGCAGCACTTCTGTTGGGGGCGATGCGATCAAACGGTTTGTGCGGCCACTCTGTTTACAGGATTGCCCTTCCAACCTTCTGCCGCCTGCTTTACAAAATGAAAACCCTTTGAACATTATGCGAAAAATAAACGGACAGTTCACAACCAACAAGATCAATTCGTAACCAATAGGATAAAATCTGTATTAATACATCCTTCCCGTTCTTCCGTCTTACCGGTAAAAACTTACCGGTAAGACGGAAAGAACGGGAAGGATGCTAAACTTAAGTGAGTACCATGGCTTCCAAAACCTTTTTTTGTATAGATGCGCATACCTGTGGAAATCCTGTAAGAGTAGTTGCCGGAGGCGGGCCCATTCTCAAGGGTGAAAACATGATGGAAAAGCGCCTGCATTTCCTGGCAGAGTATGACTGGATAAGAAAAGGCCTCATGTTTGAACCGCGTGGGCATGATATGATGAGTGGGAGCATACTTTATCCGCCGCATGATCCGCTCAATGATGCGGCAGTACTGTTTATCGAAACAAGCGGATGTCTCCCTATGTGCGGGCATGGTACCATCGGCACTGTCACCATTGCGATAGAAGAGGGATTGATCATTCCAAAAGTTCCCGGGCAACTCAGGCTGGAAACCCCGGCGGGCCTTGTACTGATCTCTTACCAGCAGAGCGGTAAAAAAGTAACTTCCGTAAGGCTGACCAATGTAAAATCATTTCTCTATGCAGAAGGCCTGGAAGTGGAATGCCCGGTGCTTGGAACACTGAAAGTGGATGTTGCCTATGGCGGTAATTTTTATGCTATCGTAGATCCGCAACCTGCTTTTCCAGGATTGGAACATTTCAAAGCCGATGACCTTATTGCCTGGAGCAGGGTGTGCCGGGAGCGTCTTAATGAAAAATATTCTTTTGTTCATCCGGAAAACGCACATATAAAAGGACTGAGCCATTTATTATGGACCGGCGCTACGATCTCTCCGAAAGCTTCTGCACGGAATGCTGTGTTTTATGGCGACAAAGCAATTGACCGATCACCTTGCGGTACTGGTACATCCGCACGCATGGCTCAATGGCATGCAAAAGGTAAATTGAAGAAAGGGGAGGAGTTCATTCATGAGAGCATTATCGGGTCGCAGTTTATTGGCCGGATAGAACAGGAAACAACCATTGCCGACAAGCCCGCTATTGTTCCAAGCATTGAAGGCTGGGCAATTGTTTATGGGTACAACACCATCAAGATAGATGATGATGATCCTTATGCACATGGGTTCCAGGTACTGTAACCCCTGGTATCGCAGGCCGTATTTTTCATCCAGGATTGAAAGAAAATAGATTATAATAATGTATAAACGACTTTACATTTCCCTGTCACTGCTTATTGCAGTGCTGGCAGTAACGGCCCAGGCGCCTGAGATGAATTTTACAGTAAGCGTGAAAGAGCCGTCCACACATGTTTATGAAGTCCGGTTTGAATGCAATGGTGTGAAAAAGGAATGGGTAGATGTAAAAATGCCGGTATGGATGCCGGGTTATTACCAGATCCTGAATTATGCTGATAATGTCAGCGCATTTCATGTTGAAGTGCCGGGAGGGGATACATTGAAATGGGAAAAAGCTAATTATAATACCTGGCGTATTTATTCCAATTATGCAGATAAGCTCAATATCAGTTATAATGTAAAAGCGGTACGTCATTTTGTTGCAACTAATTATCTCGATGAAGAACGTGGGTTCATAGCTCCAACGGGTATGTTCATGCATGTTGACGGACTGATCAATCAACCCGTAACCCTTACCATTGAACCGTATAGCAAATGGGACCGTATTGCAACCGGGCTTGAACCCGTAAAAGGAAAGAAATACCAGTATTCAGCTCCTGATTTTGATGTGCTGTATGATAGTCCCATTCTGATGGGTAACCTGGAAGAATTGCCTTCATTTTCTGTAAAAGGCGTTCCTCATTATTTTATTGGTTATAAACCTGGTCAGTTCGACCGGCAGGCATTTATAAATGACCTGAAAAAAGTTGTGGAAGCTGCTGTGGATATGATGGGCGATATTCCTTTTAAACATTACACATTTATTGCCATTGGCCCCGGTGGGGGAGGAATAGAGCATCTTAATTCAACAGCAGTCAGCTTTGATGGTACGGGTATGAATACTCCTGAAAGCCGTAAAAGAATGTTGTCTTTCCTGGCGCATGAATACTTCCATCATTATAATGCAAAGCGTATACGGCCGATTGAACTTGGCCCGTTTGATTATGATAAAGGCAGCAGAACAGACATGCTCTGGGTGGCCGAGGGTATTACTTCTTACTATGAAAGATTTTGTCTTAAAAGGGCTGGACTGATAACTGAAGATGATCTGCTCAAAAATTTTGAGAACCATATCCGTGCTTATGAAAATAAACCAGGCCGTTTATTCCAATCAGTTGCGCAGGCCAGCTATGACACGTGGGCTGATGGACCTTTTGGCCGTACGGGTGATGATGTGAACAAAACCATCTCCTACTATGATAAAGGACCTGTGCTGGCTATGATGCTTGATTTTAAGATCCGGCATGAAACACGTAATAAGCGTTCGCTCGATGATGTGATGAGGACCCTGTACAAAGATTTTTACCAGGCAAAACGTCGTGGATATACTGCAAAGGAATTTCGTGAAGTATGTGAAAAGACAGCAGGTGTGCCGCTGAATTCGTTTTTTGAGTACATATACACGATCAATGATGTTGACTATGCAAAATATCTCGGCTATGCAGGGTTGACAATAGATACAGCCAATAAGCCAGTGTCAGGTGCCTGGCTGGGAATTGATGCCAGGGCAAAAAATGATACTATCATTATCAGTGCGGTTGACTGGGACTCACCAGCCTGGCTTGCAGGAGTAAGGCCGCGTCAGGTATTAAAGACCATCGATGGGAAACCTGCTACAATGCAGGTGCTCGGAGAGATTAAGAATAAGAAAGCCGGAAATATAGTGAAGTTGCAGGTAGATCAGGGAGGTGTATTGAAAACGATCCCGTTGATATTAGGTACCCAGTTTACCCGTAGCTTTACGATCAGCAAGACCAGCCGTCCTGACCAATTGCAGTCGGTCATTTTTAAAGATTGGTCGCGCATAAACCCGTAAAGTTCAAAAGTATTCTAAATATTAAAGTTCATTCAAGGTGAAGCATGTTGTTGTCATTGGTGGAGGGATAATCGGATTAAGCTCGGCCTATTATTTACAGCAGGCTGGCCATCGGGTAACAGTACTGGATAAAGGTAATTTTCTTGATAACTGCTCTTATGGCAATGCAGGTTATGTTTGTCCCAGCCACTTCAGTCCATTGGCGGCACCAGGTATTGTGAGCCAGGGATTGAAATGGATGTTGAATTCCCGCAGTCCTTTTTATGTGCAGCCGTCTATCAACTCTTCGCTGATAGATTGGGGGCTTAAATTCATGAGAAGTGCTACACAGAAAAATGTAGACAGGGCCGCAGTTCCCTTGCGTGATATTGCGTTGCTGAGCCAGCGGGAATATGAATCATGGGCAGCTCTTCCGGATTTTAATTTTGCTTATCAACACAAGGGCTTGCTCGAGATCTTTCAAACAGAAAAAGTAGCCGAGCATGCAAAGCATACTGTGGAAAAAGGAAAAAGGCTGGGACTGGAAGTGGAATTGCTCGACTATGAAGCTATGCAACAGCTCGAGCCGCAGACTAAGATCAATGCATTGGGAGCTATTTTCTTTAAATGCGATGCTCATCTCTACCCCAATAAACTGATGCAAAACCTGATCACTTATCTGAAACAGCAATCAGTTGAATTGCTTGTGAATGAAGAAGTAACCGGTTTTGAAAAGAAACAAAAAAATATTGCCAGGGTGCTCACAGCCACTAAATCTTTTGATGCAGATGAGGTGGTGGTCGCCAGCGGTTCCTGGAGCAGGGAAACAGCCGCTTTGCTTGATACGAAGATCCCTTTGATGCCGGGCCGCGGCTATTCCATTACCCTGGAAGATTCTCCTTATCACCTGAACTATCCCGCCATACTGACCGAAGGGAGAGTAGCTATAACGCCGATGGATGGAAATAAGATCCGTTTTGGCGGTACTATGGAAGTGGTATCCACCAAGGCAGCACCGCGTTATAACCGCGTGGAAGGAATACTGAAGGCCGTAAAAGATTTTCTACCTTCTTTCGATATACCACGCCCTCCGGATAACAAAATATGGTTTGGTTACAGACCCTGCTCTGCAGACGGATTGCCTTATATCGGACGGATATCCAAATTCAATAACGTAGTTGTTGCCACTGGCCATTCCATGCTTGGGTTGAGCCTTGGTGCAGGTACAGGCAGGCTGGTTGCTGAAACGATCAACGGGCAACCTACCAGCATAGATCTCTCTGCCTTTGCGGTTGAAAGATTTGGCTAATCAATTATTGGATAGATCACTGCCCGTTGCCGGATGCTTAGCTTTTCTGGAGGCCATTACCAGGTAATACACGGGTATTCCCAATAAAGTGATGATAAGCCCCGGCCATGTGAATTTTGGTTTGTAGATGATCAATAGAATGCAGAATGTAAGTCCCATGATGATATACAACAACGGCAACACAGGATATCCTACTGCTTTATATGGCCGCTCGATATGCGGTTGCTTTTTTCTTAAGATGAAAATGCCGGCAATGGTCAGCATATAAAACACTACTACCACAAAAGAGATCATATCAAGCAGGTCGCCATATTTGCCGCTAAGGCTCCAGGCGCAGGCAAACAGGCATTGGATCCATAAAGCAAAGCCGGGTACTGCCGCTTTGTTCAGTTCAGCAGCTTTTTTAAAGAAGAGCCCATCATTTGCCATTGTATAATACACCCTTGCGCCAGCCATCACCAACCCATTGTTGCAGCCGAATGTAGAGATCATGATCATGACCGCTATGATCACGGTGCCTGCCTGGCCAAAGATGATGTGTGCAGCAGATACAGCCACCCTGTCTTTATCGGCAGAGGCAATGTCTTGCAGAGACAATACTCCGAGATACATGATATTGGTGAGCAGGTAAATGATGGTAACGATCAATACGCCGAGGAAAAGGCTGAGGCCAATATTTCGTTTAGGGTTGCGGACTTCGCCTGCAATAAATGTTACATTGTGCCATGAGTCGCTGCTGAAAACGGAACCGACCATTGCAGCAGCTATGGCTCCCAGGGCAGCAATGGTAGTATAATCGGTGGCGTTGCCTTCGGTTGGCAAAGGTTGTAGCTTCCATGCATCTGTCCAGTTGGCATTCCATATATCAGGCTTAAGTGCCACCAATCCAAAGATGATCAGCCCAAAAAGACTTAAGAGTTTTGTGAGCGTAAAAGTAGTCTGAATGCCTTTCCCGCTTTTTACTCCCCGTGTATTAATAAAAGTGAGCAAGACAATAATAAGTATGGAAAGCAATTGTGCTGGTGAAATAGTAAGAAAACCAAGGTCCAATGCCACTTTATCTTCACTGAAAGCCGGTATGATATACGCGGTGAATTTTGCAAAAGCCACACCAACAGCAGCAATAGTGGCAGTTTGTATCACGGAAAAAAAACTCCAGCCATAAAGAAAACCGATCAGCGGGTTGTATGCTTCCTTTAAGTATACATACTGACCGCCTGCCTTGGGGTACATGGCGCTGAGTTCTCCATAGCTGACTGCAGCGATCAATGTCATAATACCCGTGATCAGCCATACCAGTATCAGCCAACCCGCACTTCCAACATTGCGGGTAATGTCAGCGCTTACAATAAAGATCCCGGAACCGATCATGCTTCCGGCAACAAGCATGGTGGCATCCAGCAGTTTAAGTGTTGGTTTGAAAGTAGTCATCCTGCTAATATAGGGAAGGTGCTGTAGCAGCAATTGACCATTCTTGCCTGGATATAGGCGGATATTAACAGGTTAGGACTGTTCCACGTTCTGGTAAAAATTGTTGACATACTCCGAAGGAGACAGGGATGTAACACTTTTAAACACGCGGTTGAAATTGGTGATGCTGTTGAACCCGCAGCGGTAGGCAATGGTAGAGATGCTGTCATAAGCTCCATCGGTCAGTTGCTTGCAGGCTTCATTGATGCGCACTTCATTCAGAAAAGATACAAAAGTGTGGCGGGTATGTTTTTTAAAATACCTGCAGAAAGCCTGAGGCGTCATATGGGCTTGCTTTGCCACGTCTTCCAGGGCCACTGCCTTGTCATAATGCTGCATGATGTAGTTATAAATGCTGGCAATGCGCATTCCCTCGTGCTCGCTGTATTGCTGGGGTTGGGTAAAAGATGAAAGCGGGGGCAACTTGCCGTAGCCAAGTAAACTGCGGAGGATCTCTATGAAATGGACCACTTTATCTGGTCCCTTGCTGTTATGCGCTTTCACCATCAGATTTGCGATCTCTCCTACATGCTGCTGCGGTATCTGGAACCCTGATGTTTGCTGCATAATGAATTTCTTAAGGCTTTTCATTTCCGGCAGATCAAACAGAGGCACCAGTGCTTTGGAAGGATTGAAAAAAATGTTCAGTGCTGAAATGGTCTTTTTGCTTTTTGGAAGAAAATACGAAGGATCACTCTTGAACAGATGCGGCTGATTGGCGCCAAGCCAGAAAATTTCGTTGGAGCCAAATATATGCATGTTATTATCCACTACTAATGTACCTTCCCCTTTCTGTACCCATGTCAATTGTATCTCTTCATGCCGGTGCAGGTGTGGATAGAAATAAGGCAATACTTCCTGCTGCGCAATGATCGTTTGATTAGCTGGTACAGGGATAGTGAACTGCAGGACTTTCATGATTGCAAAAGATTTAATTACGTAAATTAACACAGAAACCTCGACCTCGGCGCAAAATAGGTTAAAATTTGGTTATTGTAGGAGGGGTGTAATATCTGGCAATAGATAGTTAATATTTGTATATATGACATTTATAAAAAAACCTATTTTTATCTGGCTTATGCAAACTTCATTATCCCCGATTATGCTTCGTCCGCTACGGATATCCATCCTGCTTATCACATTGATGTGCTTACATTTCTCTGTATGGGCCCGGAAATGGGACCTTGCTTCTCCCAATGGGACGATCACTGTCACAGTGGAAGTGGAAGGAATGATAAAATGGTCGGTCCGTTATAACAATGAATGGGTATTGACCCCCTCTTCGATTTCCATGCAATTCAATAATGGCGTGAGGGCCGGTGAATCTGCATCTGTCAAAAACTTCAAACTTTCGTCTGTTAACCAGGTGATTGAAGCGGTGGTGCCGGTAAAAGCGCGTTTTATTCCGGAGCTGTATAATGAGATACGCATCAATTGTAAGGAAGGATATTCAGTGATCTTCAGGGCTTACAATGATGGGGTCGCTTATCGTTTTGAAACAAGCTTCCCGCAGGAGAAGGTGCAGGTGACAGGAGAAACCGTAGACCTGAATTTCACCGGTGATCACCGGGTATTCTGGCCGGTGGAAACAGATAAAGGATTCCAGTCACATTTTGAATCCCTCTATAAAGACAGTGTGCTGTCTGCATTCAGCGTGCAGCAGCATGGGGCTCTTCCTTTCCTGGTAAAAACAGGCAAGGGGCTTAATTTACTGATCAGCGAATCAGATCTTTACGATTATCCCAACCTTTTTTTTACAGGAACAGGCGGTCCTGGCCTTAAATCAACTTTCCCTAAAGTCATCCTTGATAAAGTGCCTTTCCGTGATCGTGGGTATACGATCACCAAACTGGCTGATTATATTGCCGACACAAAAGGAAAACGCGTTTACCCCTGGAGAAGCATTGCGATCTGCCCGCAGGATAAAGACCTGTTGGAAAACAATCTTACCTACAAACTGGCTTCACCCAATAGCTTAACCGATACCAAATGGATCAGGCCTGGCAAAGTGGCCTGGGACTGGTGGAATGCGAACAATATTTATGGAGTGGATTTTAAAGCCGGATTGAATACAGCGACCTACAAATATTATGTCGATTTCGCATCAGCCTATGGATTGGAATATGTGATACTGGATGAAGGCTGGTCTGCCACCACCACTGATGTGTTGCATTCCCGCAAGGAAATTGATATGCATGAACTGGTCAGCTATGCCAATTCAAAAAATGTAGGCATTATATTATGGACGCTCTGGAATCCGCTTGATGATAATATGGATGCGATACTTGACCAATTTGCGCAATGGGGTGTTAAAGGCATCAAGGTCGATTTCATGGCGAGGGCGGACCAGTATATGGTGAATTATTATGAGCGTGTTGCAGCAGCAGCAGCCAAAAGAAAATTACTGGTCGATTTTCATGGTGCTTACAAGCCTGTAGGGCTTAACAGGAAATATCCGAATGTGCTTAGCTATGAAGGTGTGCGTGGTTTGGAAAATGATAAGTGGAGCGCGGATATCACACCCACGCATGATGTAACATTGCCGTTTATCCGCATGGCAGCAGGGCCGATGGATTATACTCCCGGCGCTATGATCAATGCCAACAAATCAAATTTCAGGATCGTATTTACTGAACCGATGAGCCAGGGCACCAGGGCTCACCAGGCTGCAATGTATATTGTATACGAAAGTCCCTTGCAGATGCTGGCAGACAATCCTTCCAATTACCTCAAAGAGCCTGCGTATACCCAATTCATTTCGCAGATGCCTACTGCATGGGATACCACTATTGCATTGCAGGGCGGAACTGGTGAATACGTAGCAGTGGCCCGGCGGAAAGGTGAGAAATGGTATATCGGGGCGATGACAAACTGGAGCAGCAGGGAACTGTCTGTAACGCTTTCTTTCCTGGCACCTGGTAGTAATTACTCCATGCAGGTATTGGAAGATGGCCCGAATGCGCAACAGCATGCGGCTGATTATAAAATATCCACACGTAAAGTGGCAGCGGGCGAAAAATTGTCTATTCCAATGAGCGGCGGCGGCGGATGGAGTGCAGTATTGACTCCATTGGCAGGCAACTCACAATAATCAAATAATTCTACCAGTCCTGATAAATTAAACAACAATAAAATGAAAAAACTGATTGTGTTCCTGGTGCCGGGCTCCCTCTGTTGTTTGTCTGAGGCGGGCGCGCAGGTGCAGCTGAAGAATGACTATCCGATCCAGCCCGTGGCGTTTACCCATGTGCAGGTGACAGACAATTTCTGGGCGCCAAAGATCAGGGTCAATGCTGAAGTAACGATCCCTTATACGCTCGATCAGTGTAAACGGACAGGAAGGATAGATAATTTTTTAGTTGCAGCCGGTAAAAAGAAAGCAGATAAATTAACGGAATACACTTTTGACGATACCGATCTGTATAAAGTGATAGAAGGAGCAAGCTATGGGTTGCAGGTAAAAAAGAATCCTGCACTTGAACGATATCTTGACACGCTGATCAACATTATCGGCGACGCACAGGAAGCTGATGGATATCTTTATACATTCCGCACAGCAAAAATGGCCAAGCCGCACGACTGGATTGGCAGCAAACGCTGGGAAAAGGAAGAAGATCTTAGTCATGAATTGTATAATTCCGGCCACCTGTTTGAAGCAGCAGTAGCACATTACCAGGCTACAGGTAAAAAAAGTTTGCTGAACATTGCCATCCGCAATGCAGACCTGCTGGTAAAAACTTTTGGACCTGGAAAAGAAGAAAAATTTCCCGGTCACCAGATTGTTGAAACAGGACTTACCAAATTATATCGCGTAACAGGAAAAAAAGAATACCTCGATCTTGCCAAGTTCTTTCTTGATCTCCGTGGTACGCCAGGACATTTGAACCAGGAATACAGCCAGGCACACAAAAAAGTAATCGATCAGCATGAAGCGGTGGGACATGCGGTTCGTGCAACCTATATGTACACCGGCATGGCCGATGTAGCTGCGCTTACCGGTAATCAGCAATATCTTGAAGCAATTGATGATCTGTGGAATGATGTGGTGTACAAAAAGATATATATTACCGGAGGCATAGGTGCTACCGGGGCTGGTGAAGCATTTGGCAAGCCTTATGATCTGCCTAATATGTCGGCCTATGCGGAAACCTGCGCTGCTATTGCAAATGTGTACTGGAACAGTCGCATGTTCCTCCTGCATGGTGATGCAAAATATATCGATGTAATGGAACGCACTTTATACAATGGATTATTGTCCGGCGTTTCCCTCAGCGGCGACCGTTTCTTTTATCCCAATCCACTGGCTTCTATGGGGCAGCATCAGCGAAGTGCATGGTTTGGTTGCGCCTGCTGCATATCCAATATGACAAGGTTTCTTCCTTCAATGCCTGGGTATGTATATGCACAAAATCAAAATGATCTTTATGTAAATCTTTTTGTAGGAAGTGAATCAGCCATTCAATTGCCCGCAGGCAAACTTACTATCGTTCAGAATACTAATTATCCATGGGATGGAAAGAACGAGATCGTGATCAATAATGATAAGGGCTTCCGTTTTGCCTTGCATGTGCGTATTCCCGGATGGGCGGTTAACAAGCCAATACCCGGAGATCTCTATAACAGTGGCAGCAACAGTGAAGCACCTGTCAGGTTTTTACTCAATGGCCACCCCCTTACCTATAAAATGGAGAAGGGCTATGCTGTGATAGACCGCACCTGGAAAAAAGGTGACAAGCTGAGTTTCGAATTGCCGATGGAAATAGAAAAGATTGCTGCCAATAACCAGGTGGCGGCTGATAAAGACCGCTTTGCCTTGCAACGCGGGCCTATCGTTTATTGTTTGGAAGGGCCTGATAATAAGGATGCTGCAGTAATGAATATCGTAGTTGATAAGAATGCTCCTATACAGGCTGTGTACAGACCCGATCTCTTGAATGGAGTGATGACGCTGTCGATGAAAGGATCTTCTACCAAGCGGCAACTCAATAGCAGTGAACTGCTCAAAACTGCGCAAGATGTTACAGCCATTCCTTATTATTCCTGGGCCAATAGAGGCCCTGGCGAAATGGAAGTCTGGATACCTTTTGAAGAATCGGCTGCAAGGCCTATGCCCGCACCCACCATTGCTTCCAAAAGCAAGGTTTCAGCTTCTATCAAAAATGGCCGTATGTTAAAAGCATTGAACGACCAGTATGATCCTCAGGACTCGAGAGATGCAAGTGCTGTATACCTCCATTGGTGGCCAAAGAAAAATTCCCTGGAATATGTGCAATACGATTTCGATGCGGCGAACACTGTGTCTGAAACAAGCGTGTATTGGTTTGATGACGGGCCTTTCGGCGGTTGCCGTATCCCGGCTTCCTGGAAAGTGTTGTATAAAAATGGAGAGGAATGGGCACCTGTTAAAGTGATCTCTGCCGACCCGATAGCCAAAGACAAATACAATACGATCCGGTTTGAGCCGGTTACCACCACTGCATTGAAACTGGAAATACAGCAGCCTACGGACCATTCCGCAGGGTTGCATGAATGGATCGTGAAGTAATCTTAACATCCAATACACGATGAAGCAACTTTTTATTTGTTTCGCGGGGATCTGTTGTCATCTTTCCATGATGGCACAACAGGCTTCCATACAAATCGATGCAACAAAGCCCGGTAGTAAAATACCCTCCACACTGCATGGAATCTTCTTTGAAGAAATAAGCCATGCTGGTGAAGGCGGGATTTATGCTGAACTGATCCAGAACAGAGGTTTTGAAGAGAGCCGTATCCCTGCGGGAACCAAACTGGAAAATGGCTTCCTGGTGCCCTGGCCGGAGAAGCCTCATTTCATGATCGAGCCGCGGAAAACAGACTGGAAACTTGAATGGCCGCATACCTCGCAATGGCCTGCCTGGTCAGCGGTTTCAAAGAATGGCGCAACAGTTGAATTGGCTCTTACCACAGAACAACCACTCAATAATGCAACTCCTAATTCCTTACAGGTAAGGGTGAATAATCCCGGCAGTAAAGGAATAGTGGATATTATCAATGAAGGATTCTGGGGTATCAATGTTATTAATGGCGACAGTTATAATCTTGTATTTTATGCACGGACTGATGAGCAGTATACAGCACCTGCAATTGTTTCCTTGCAGTCCCAGGATGGTAAGGTGCTCGCCAGCCAGACATTTAAAACGATACAGACCCGATCATGGAAAAAATACAGCTGCACATTAAAAGCTGCTGCCACAGATAAAAAAGCAAGATTCGTTTTCAGTTTTCCGGGAAGCGGAACAGTTTGGTTGGATTTTGTTTCTTTATTTCCTGTTAAAACATTTAAAGGCCGCGTGAATGGTTTGCGTCCTGATCTGGCTAAACTGATCGCTGGTTTGAAACCCTCATTTATCCGGTGGCCGGGCGGTTGCTATGTAGAAGGCATTACTATTGAAAGTGCACCCGACTGGAAAACGACTATCGGTCCGGTAGAGCAAAGGCCTGGTACTTTCAGCCCCTGGGGATACTGGAGCAGTGATGGATTCGGCTATCATGAATACCTGCAGTTTTGTGAAGACGTCAATGCTGATGCCCTGTATGTTTTCAATGCAGGTGTTTCCTGCGAATACAGGAGCGGAACTTATGTGCCGGAGGCAGCTATTCAACCATATATCCAAAACGCACTTGATGCGATCGAGTATGCGATCGGCCCGGTCACTTCTGTGTATGGAAAAATGAGGGCGGAGAACGGCCATCCAAAACCTTTTCCTTTAAAATATGTAGAGATCGGCAATGAACAGCATGGGCCTAAATATGCAAGCCGTTACAATTTGTTTTATGAAGCCATACGCAAAGCGTATCCTTCCATCCGCATCATGGCCAGTATGGGGATAGGGGACGTGAATCAACGAACCCTGAAGGATATGAAACAAGTGGATATCGTGGATGAGCATGCTTATAAGGATGCTTACTGGAGCATGCGTAATACAGATCATTTCGATAAATATAAAAGAGGCGATTGGGAAATGTATGTTGGCGAGTATGCTACAAATGGAGGAGTGGGAGCTGGTAATATGCGTGCTGCCCTGGCAGATGCTGTATATATATTGGGTATGGAAAGAAATGCGGACCTGGTGAAATGGAGCAGTTATGCCCCCTTGCTCGTTAACACCAATGATGTGGATTGGCCGGTGAACCTGATCAACTTCGATGCTGCACAAAGTTTTGGCCGTATTTCTTATTATGCCATTCAATTGTTCAGTGATAACAGGGCAGATGTAAATCTTACTACCTCAATTAATATTCCCCGGGAATCTTCCACACAGCCCCTATTTTCCGGCGGCATCGGTTTGGGTACCTGGGATACGCAAGCTGAATTCAGGGATATTGAAGTAAGCCGGAACGGAACAATTGTATATAAATCCGATTTCATCAACAATGCAGCGGAATGGACGAAGATCAGGGGGGAATGGTCGGTAAAAGAAGGAGCGCTGGCTCAAACGGCCGAAGGACCACAGCGGCTTGCCATGCTATCCCAAAAATTTGATACCTGCACCATCCGTTTGAAAGCACGCAGGATGGGTGGATTGAATGCATTTATGATCCCCTTTGCGGTAAAGGACAGCAATACCTATTTGCGGGCGCATATCGGTTCATGGCTGAATGCCTGCAGCGTGTTTGAAAGCATTACAGATGGCTACGAAGTGGCAGGACTTACAGACCAGAAACGCCTGGCAAAACCGATTGAAACGGGAAGATGGTATGATATCCGCCTCGTGATCGGTGTTGATAAAGTAGAGTGCTATCTCGATGGCGAGTTATTGATAACTTATACACCACCACCCAAAATGTTTGCTCTTGCCGGTAAAGAAGAGCGCACAGGAGAGATCGTTCTTAAACTGGTAAATGCGGGACCTGATGCAGTAAAAACAAAGATCAATATTGCCGGATTGGAAGGGATCCCTTCACGGGTGATGCTGAGCAGCTTATCGGCTCCCGGCGACCAGGTAGAAAATTCTTTTGCTCAACCTGGGCAATACACTCCCGTATCCCGCCAGATTGTTATAGACCCGGAAAACCCCGAAGTGGAATGGCCAGCCTTCTCCATTAATGTACTCCGTATTAAACCAATCGGTAAATCAAAACAAGGCAGATAGTTTTTTATGGTAAACCAACAGTGTTTACCTTAGACTCGATATTAGCCCTACCATGGGCGATTGCTTTGCTTTTTTAAACACGTTAAATTTTTATGCGATCCTTTATTTGTTTTATCCTGTGCTTTTGCCTGTTCTCTTTTGGTGTATCTGCTCAACGCGGATTGAAATGGAATAATGATGGCACTGGTTATTATTTAGTTGAAAAAGGAGTGATCGTGAAGTACGAACTCCCTTCTTTCTCCCGCAGTGAGGTGGTACAACCTGCACAGATTACCCCGGCAGGCAGCAGCAAGCCACTTGTTGTGCGTGATTTTTCCTTCAGTGCCGATGGCAAACGCCTGCTGATCTATACAAACTCAAAAAGAGTGTGGCGGCAGGATACAAGAGGCGACTACTGGGTGCTTGATATGACTGATAACAAATTGCAACAGCTCGGAAAAGACAAGCCGGTATCTTCACTGATGTTTGCCAAGTTCTCTCCCGATGCCAGCCAGGTGGCTTATGTAAGCGGACATAATCTTTACGTGGAAGATATTGCCAGCGGCAAAATCTCCGCGCTTACTTCAGATGGCACCGACAGAATCATCAATGGCACTTTTGACTGGGTATATGAAGAAGAATTCAGTTGCAGGGATGGATTCCGGTGGAGCCCTGATGGTAAAAGCATTGCTTACTGGAGGGTAGACGCTTCCAATATCAGGAATTTCCTGATGATCAATAATACTGATTCCCTTTATTCTTTTACCATACCTGTGGAGTATCCCAAGGCAGGCCAGGACCCTTCGGCCTGTAAAGTTGGTGTGGTAAATATTGCAACAGGCACTACCAAATGGATGGACGTGCCGGGTGATCAGCGTCAGCACTATATTCCAGCAATGGAATGGATGGCAGACAGCAAGCAGATCATGCTGGAGCAACTGAACCGTAAGCAGAATGAAGCGAAAATGTATCTCTGTGATATTGTAACAGGAGCTGCCAATCCTATTTATTCAGAATCGAATAAATCATGGATAGATGTTGAACCAACTGAAGGGAATGGATGGAAATGGATCAATAACGGAAAGGAATTCCTGGTGATCTCGGAAAAAGATGGATGGCGCCACCTGTATCGTGTCAATACCAGTGGAGGAAAGGAATTGCTTGTAACAGTGGGTAATTATGATATGATCAGCCTGAAAGCCGTGGATGAAAAAGGAGGATATGTATATTTTATGGCATCTCCTGATAACGCGACCCAACAGTATCTTTATCGCATCCTGCTCAACGGAAAGGGAAAACTGGAACTGTTATCGCCGGTTGATCAGAAAGGAACGCATAATTATACGCTTTCTCCCAACGGCCGTTATGCCAATCATAGTTTCTCCAATCATAAAAACCAATCGGTTTCAGAATGGGTTAGTTTTCCCGGACATAAAACAGTTAAGGAAATGTCCCGTAAAATGGAACCATCCGGTAATGTAGAGATGTTCCAGGTCACTACGGATGATGGCGTTACTATGGACGGATGGATGATCAAGCCAAAGAATTTTGACAGCACCAAGAAATATCCTGTGCTTTTTTATGTGTATGCAGAACCTGCTAACACCACCGTACGGGATGCGATAGGGTCTGCAGGCACACGTCTCTATGCCGGAGATATCGCTGCGGATGGATACATACAGATAAGTGTTGAAGGCAGGGGCACTCCTGCTCCGAAAGGTGCAGCATGGCGTAAAGCTATTTACCAGAACATAGGGATCATCAATATCCGCGACCAGGCAATGGCTGCAAAGAAGATTATACAATGGCCTTTTGTTGATCCCGATAGGATAGCCGTTCATGGCTGGAGCGGTGGTGGGTCCACTACCTTGAATCTTCTGTTCCAGTATCCTGATATCTATAAAACAGGTATCGCGATTGCACCGGTAGCCAACCAACTGCTGTATGATAATATTTACCAGGAAAGGTATATGGGGCTGCCTCAGGAAAATAAAGAGCCTTTTGTTCAGGGTTCACCTATCACACATGCAAAGAACCTGAAAGGTAACCTGCTGGTGATCCATGGCACAGGGGATGATAATGTGCATTACCAGGGAACTGAAATGCTGATCAATGAACTGGTGAAAAATGGAAAGCAATTCCAGATGATGAGCTATCCAAACCGTACACATGGCATTAGTGAAGGGCCGGGAACTTCAGCTCATTTGGCACAGTTGTTTACAAGTTATTTAAGGACTCATTGCCCCGGCGGACCCAGGTAATAAATGATCATAAAACAGGAGAATATGTTTAGCAGAGAAACTTATAAAGAGAGAAGACGCGTGCTTTCCGCGGCAATGGGTAAGGGACTTATATTATTGCTCGGCAACAGCGAAAGCGGCATGAACTATAAAGACAATGTGTATCCGTTCAGGCAGGATAGCAGTTTCCTTTATTTTTTTGGTCTCGACAAACCCGGACTGGCCGGGGTTATAAATATAGACGAGAATACAGAAATGATCGTGGGTGATGAAGCAACACTTGATGATATTGTATGGACAGGGCCGCAAGCTTCCCTGTCAGAGGCGGCAGAAAAAGCCGGTATTAAAAAAGTGATCGGTACAGATAAGCTGCCGGATATAATCAAGCAGTCTCTTGCATCAGGACAAACCGTACATTATCTTCCGCCTTACCGGCCGGAAAATCTGTTATGGTTGTCAGCATTATTAAACCGGCCTGTTGCGGCAGTGAAGGATGATGTTTCCATTCAGCTTATTAAAGCGGTGGTAGCCCAACGGGCAATAAAATCGCCGGAAGAAGAAGCAGAGATCAATAAAGCAGTCAATATCAGCAATGAAATGCATCTCGCTGCAATGCGGGAATCGGTTGCCGGTGTTACAGAAAAATACGTCAGCGGCAAACTGGAAGGCATGGCAATAAGTGCAGGCGGACGCCTCTCTTATCCCGTCATCTATACCATCAATGGGCAGATCTTGCACAATCATCCTACCGATGCTGTATTGAAAAGCGGACAGATAGTGCTTTGCGACGCTGGCGCCGAAACAGCCATGCATTATGCCGGTGATCTTACGCGGAGCTATCCGGTAGATAAAAAATTTACTTCCCTGCAAAAAGAAGCGTATGAAATTGTTCTGCGTGCGCAGGAAGAAGCTGTCAATGCTTTAAAACCTGGGGCATTGTTTTACGATATTCATCATCTATCCTGCGAGTGGCTGGTAAACGGCCTGCAGCAATTGGGCTTGATGAAGGGTGATGTTAAGGAAGCAGTGCAACTGGGAGCACATACGTTGTTTTTCCAGTGCGGGCTTGGCCACATGATGGGATTGGATGTGCATGATATGGAAGACCTGGGTGAACAATATGTCGGCTATGCCGATGGTCAGCAAAAAAGTAAGGAGTTTGGATTAAAATCCCTTCGTTTAGCCAGAAAACTTGAGCCAGGCTTTGTGCTGACGGTTGAACCCGGACTTTATTTTATACCCGAACTGATGGATATATGGGAAAGCCAGAAAAAATTCAGCCAGTTCATTAATTATGATAAGCTTGCTCCATTCCGCAGTTTTGGCGGTGTAAGGGTAGAAGAGAACTTTATTATCACCGAACAGGGATACCGGCTGCTGGGAGATCCGCTGATCAAAACTGTAGCGGAGATCGAGCAGTACAGAGGGTAGCCTGCATTTATGTTATTGGCAATTTAAGCTGCTACCAGAACACCGTATACAACGCTGCGAGTATTCCGCAAATAATGATTGATCCAATCACGAATCCCCTTGATACACGGAACATAGAAGTGTCTACTGCTATTTCATGTGTGCCGGGGGATTTGGGTTTGGCGAGGCTTACAACTATCATAATAAATGTAGTCAGCAGGAATGTAATTCCCATCCTGTCAAGAAATGGATAATCAGGAAAAGTCCCATTTGACCAGGATGGCAGGAATTTCAATACAGTGGAAATGGGTATCGTCAGCAATGCTCCGGCCATTGCGGCTGTAGCGGTTGTTTTTTTCCAGTACAGGCCAAGCAGGAAGATGGCTAGCACGCCCGGAGAGATAAACCCGACATACTCCTGTATGAACTGGTAGGCCTGGTCAAGCGACTTTAATGCAGGCGTGACCAAAGCAGCGATCAGCATTGAAATGATCACCGCCCATCTGCCAATCCGCACCAGTTTTTTCTCTGAGGCATTTTTATCAATGAACTTCCTGTAAATATCCAATGAGAAGATAGTGGAGATGCTATTGGCTTTGCCTGCCAGGGATGCTACAATGGCGGCAGTAAGTGCTGCAAAAGCCACACCCTTTAATCCCGCAGGTAAAAGATTCATGAGGGTAGGGTAGGCATGGTCTGGTTTTACCGCGCCTGCCGCATCCGACATCTCCTGTTGGAACAGCCCTTTGCTATGCAGCACATACATGGCAATGCCTGGCAGCACTGCAATAACCGGGATGAGTAATTTCAGGAATGCCGCGAAGAGAATTCCTTTACGCGCTGTTTTCAGATCAGCACCGAGCGTGCGTTGTACAATATACTGGTTGCACCCCCAATAAGCGAGATTGTTGACCAGCATGCCTCCGATCAATACGGACAATCCCGGCAATTCCTTGTAATGAGGGCTTGATTTATCAAATATCATATGGAAATGATCCGGTGCTTCCTGGCGCAGTATTGAAAGACCTTTAAAGATGTTTTTGCCAAATCCGAAATTCTCAGATAACAAAGTGAGGGCAAGATAAGTAGTGATCAGCCCTCCGATGATCAATACGATCACCTGCACCACATCTGTATACCCTATCACTTTCATTCCCCCCAAGGTTACGATCACGGAAAAAATAGTCAGCCCTACAATGCACCATTCAAAGCTGATGCCTGAAATAGCTGAGATGGCTAAAGAACCGAGATAAATTATAGATGTGAGATTGACGAATACATATACCAATAGCCAGAACACCGCCATTACCGTGCTCACCGAATCGTTATACCGGGTGGCGAGGAATTGCGGCATGGTAAATATTTTATTCTTAAGATAAACCGGTATAATAAAGATGGCAACAATGATCAGTGTGGCTGCTGCCATCCATTCATACGTGGATATGGCAAGACCAAGAGCATATCCTGATCCACTCATGCCAATAAAATGCTCTGCCGAAATATTAGAAGCGATCAGCGATGCTCCAATTGCCCACCAGGTGAGTGCGCCCTCTGCCAGAAAGAATTCTTTTGCGCCCTGGCTGGTTGACTTTTTTTTATTGTAGATATAATAACCGTATGCGGAGATACCAATGAAATAGATCAGGAAAACAATGTAATCTGCAGTATGTAAGGTTTTCAAAGCAATCGTTTTTTTATAAGACGGTATTTTTATTTTTTTCCTTTTGCCGTGTTATCCGTGGCTTTTGATTTTACAGCCGGGATGATACTGGCTTTAACAGGTGTTGACTCCCTTACGATCAGGTTGGGGAGCAACACAGATTTTACCTGTTTCAATTCTTTTTTATCAATCTGGTCCAGTAATATCTTCAAGGCATTTTTCCCGATTGCCCTGATAGGCTGTGAAATAACTGTAATGGATGGTGATGCGAGCCTGAAGTGGTCATTATCATCAAAACAGATAACAGCAATATCGTTTCCTACTTTCTTATTCAGGTTGCGCAACCCTTCCAGGCCGGGAATGCCCAGGTTGTTGGACGTAAATAATATTGCATCTATATCGGGATTGGCCGCAACAAAGCTCTCTATCTCGCGCACTGTTTTCTGGGCAGAAAATTTAAAAGGGATCTTTTTCACATATTCAGGAACGAAAGGGATCTTATGTTTGCGTAAAGCGGTTTTGTAGCCTTCAAAACGTTCCTGCAGCTGGATCTGCTCAGAATCATTGGTAACGATAGCGATTTTGGAATAGCCCTGTTTGGCCAGATGGGTTACACTGTCGAAAGTTCCCTTGTAGTTGTCCAGCGCTACATAACTGGCAGATGAATTCTGGAAAAACCGGTCCACCAGCACCAATGGTTTGTTTTCCTGCACCAGTTGATTGATCTCCTGCTGCATGCCCGAAGTAGGAGCGATCAGGTAGCCATCCATTTGTTTGTTGAGCAGGGTGCCAAGCACATTCCTCGATTTACCTTCGTCATTCTCACTGCTGCAAAACATTACAGTGTAACCAAATTTGTCTGCTTCTTCCTCTACCGTCTTTGCCAGATGGCTGAAGAAGAAGTTGGAAATATCATCCACGATAAGCCCGAGAGTGTAAGTTTTCCCGGTGCGCAGGCTTTTGGCTTGCTGGTTGGGCCGGTAATTCAGTTCGGCAGCTACGTCCATGATCTTTTTGATCTTGGACGGACTGATCTTTCTTTCCGTACCGTTGCCATTGAGCACAATCGAAACCGTAGTGATGGAGACTCCGGCTTTTTTGGCAATGTCCTTGATCGAAACCTTATTCATAGAATTAAGTAGTTATATCCTGCATTGTTGCCCCCTGTCACTGAACAAACAGTTGATATGGGTTCAAGTTAATCCATTTCATTATTAAAACCGACTAAACCAATACACCGCTTCTCTTTATTTCTTCCAGTTTTACAGGGCTTCCTGTTTCCATCGATAGCTTTGCTGCTGCTGCAATAATCGTGGCCTGTATAGCATCTGAACCGGTCGCAGGCATGGGCGAATTAAGCGTTAATGCCTGGATGAATAATTCCATTTCCTTTAAGTAAGAACGGCTGTAGCGGTCCATAAAGAAATCGAGTGGCAATGCCTGGTGTATACCCGATTCATTATAAAGTACATTCCGGTTATGAAGATTGTTATCTACCTGTATCATTCCTCCGCTTCCAAATATTTCAAGGCGTTGATCATATCCGTACACGGCTTTCCGGCTATTGTCAATAACGGCATAGGACCCATCTTCAAAAGTAAGGGTGGTAATGGCTGTGTCCACATCCCCCGCTTCAGCTACTGCGGGATCAATTACCACCAGGCCTTTGGCAAACACTTCCACCACTTCTTTATTCATGAGATACCTGGCCATATCAAAATCGTGGATGGCCATGTCCATAAACAAACCGCCTGAATTGCGGATATAATCGAGAGGAGGAAGGCCGGGATCGCGGCTGGTTATTTTTACGATCTGAACATTGCCGATCTTTCCTTCGCGGACCGACCTGTATGCCTGCATAAAGTCCGGATCGAACCGCCTGTTAAAACCGATCATCAGTTTCACTTTGCTGGTTGCTGCCATTTCTGTAAGCGCTTCTGTTCTTTCCAGCGACAGGTCCATCGGCTTTTCACAAAAGATATGTTTGCTTTGGCGGATGGCTTCTTCTATCAGATCGGCATGCGAGCTTGTAGGTGTGCAGATCAATACTGCATCCACATCATCGCGTTTGATCGCTTCGTAGGGATCATTGGTGAAAAAAACGTTTTTATATTGTTGATGAAGTGATTCATCTGAAACAGGATCTGCCACAGCAGTAATGGTTGCAGAGGGGAAATACTGCTTAATATTCATAAAATGTATCTTGCCAATACGTCCCATTCCTAACAATGCTATATTGATCTTCTTCATATTTTTTCTTTAATGGTACTTGAAAATCCAGTTAAGTTTTCACAATCTATAAGCCGATTGATCGCAGGTATTGCCTGTTGTTCTCTGCACACCTGGCAGGATCTCCCATGCCAGGCAATACATCCTGTTCTACAACTATCCAGCCATTGTAATTTTTCCTTTGGAGAAAATCACGGATGGCTTTGAAATCGACCGTTCCTTTTCCCAGTTCACAGAAAACACCTTGTTGAACCGATTTAAAATAATCCCAGTTGTTGGCAGCGCCGATCGCTGCTATTTCAGGTGAAAAGTCTTTGAAATGTATATGCCAGATCCTGTTCCAGTATTTGTCCATGAATCCCAATGGATCAGTTCCTCCTCCGAATTGATAATGCCCGGTGTCAAAGCACAGACCTACGAGTGAAGGGTCAGTAGCAGAAAGGAATGCATCTATTTCCCAGGGAGTTTCGATATAACCTGCACAATGATGATGGAAAACGGTTCGCATGCCATATTGGTCTTTTACCGCTTTCGCGATCTTTTCCGCTCCTGCGCCAAAGGTTTTCATGCTTTCAGCATCAAGACTGTGTTTAGGTTTGATCCTTCCTGCATTTTCGGTACGGAAATCAACACTGCCATTGTTATCTGCCAATACAATAAATGCTTCAGGATAACCGGCTTCGTACATGAGACCCGCTGTTTTCAATGCCTGCTCAATGCCTGCTCCATGTGAGGATGTATAAGCCAGCGCTACTGGTACGAATGCGCCAAGCAAGCTGAGCTTTCGTTCTGTTATTTCCTGTTGAAGGGCAGAAGGGTCAGTAGGCATAAACCCCCAGTCGCCCAGTTCAGTGCCGCTATATCCTGTTTGTACGATCTCATCCAGGACCTGTTCATATCCCAGTGCTTTTCCTTCCAATTCAAATTCAAGTACTCCCCAGGAACAGGGGGCGTTTGCAATCTGTATAGTTGATCTGCTCATCTTTGTTTAAAATTTTCTTGACCATTCTTTTGGCCAGCGTTCAATAACAACTTTTGTTTGGGTAAAGAATTCAACAGCATGTTTGCCCTGACCATGCAGGTCGCCAAAAAAACTTTCTTTCCATCCGCTAAAAGGGAATTGCGCCATGGGGGCTGCTACGCCGATATTGATGCCGATATTACCGGCCATAGCCTGATTACGGAATTTCCTGGCGCTTGATCCGCTGCTGGTGAATACACAGGCCATATTTCCATAAGCGCCATTATTAATAAAAGCGATGGCCTCTTCCACTGTTTTCATGTGCAGTAAGCTCATAACGGGGCCGAATATTTCTGTCCGTAACAGTTCGCCACCTACCGGCAGGTTTTCAATGATCGTTGGCCGGATAAAATTTCCTTTTTCATAACTTTTGATAGCGGCATTCCTGCCGTCAAGCAGCACAGAACCGCCTTCTGTTATTCCTTTATTGATCAGGTTTTCGATCCTGGTTTTGCTTTCCGCACTTATCACGGGCCCCATTTCCACGCCTTTATCCAACCCATAACCAACCGAGCGGTTTTGTGCAGAAGCGTATAGAGCGTCCCTGATCTGTTTGTTATTATCTACAGTGATCACCACAGATGCCGCAAGACAGCGTTGCCCCGCGCAACCATACACACTGTCTGTAATGATCTGCGAACTCATTTCTATATCAGCATCTGGTAATACTACCACAGGGTTTTTGGCACCACCCTGTGCCTGCACGCGTTTACCATTGGCAGTACCTCTTGCATAGATATATCGTGCCACGGGTGTGCTGCCTACAAAGCTGACAGACCTGATCAGCGGGTGATCGAGTATTGCATCAACAGTGTCCTTGCCTCCATGTACCATACTTGCCAATCCATCCGGCAAACCAAGCTGATCAATCAGTTCAAAGATCTTTACCATGGTCAGCGGCACTTTCTCGGATGGCTTTATGATCATGCTGTTGCCACAGGCGATAGCGTAGGGGAGGAACCAGAAAGAGATCATAGCCGGGAAATTGAAAGGTGCAATGCAGGCGGTAACGCCCAACGGTTGGCGCACCATATATTCATCGATGCCTGAAGCAATGTTCTCTAAAAATTCACTTTGCATCAGCATGGGCGCGCCTGCTGCCACTTCCACATTCTCTATCGCCCTTTGCATTTCCCCGCTTGCTTCAGCCAGTGTTTTCCCTGATTCCATGGTGATCAGCCTGGCGATCTCTGCACTGTTTTCTTCCAGCAACTGTTTTAATTTAAAGAGCGGTTGTATGCGTTTCAGTACAGGTACATCCTTCCATTGCAGATAAGCCGCCTGGGCTGCAGCCACAGCTTTTTCTATTTCAGTGGCTGCAGCTTTACCAGCCGGTACCCTGGCGATCACCTCACCTGTAGCGGGATTGACGACATTACTGGTTTCTGTGGTATTGCAGTCCGTCCATTTCCCATTGATATAATTCTTTAGTATCTCCATTATGTTCAATATTTTTTTATGAGTTATAAATGATATTGTTGTTTTCTCCGGTTATTCTTCAATTTTTGATAGCTCTGCTTTACAGAACCGGCAGTTGATATTTCCGCAACAGGTACATCCCACCAGGCATATCCGCCTACCCGTTGATCACGATCGGTTTCAATATAGATCACTGTAGTGCGGTCGTTTGATTTTGCCACAGTGAGCGCATTCCTGAATTCTTTAATGGTCTTTGTCCGTAACACGATAGCTCCAAGGCTTTCTGCGTTAGTGGCCAGATCAACAGGAAGAAAATCTCCGTCCAGTTGCTTGCTCTTTTTGTTGCGGTATTTGTAATGAGTGCCGAATCCATCTGTACCTAATGATTTGGATAAGCCGCCGATGCTTGCATATCCATTATTATTGATCAGTACAACAGTAAGTTTATAACCTTCCTGTATGGAAGTAATGATCTCTTGCGACATCATTAAATAACTACCGTCTCCAACCATCACATACACTTCCCGGGAAGGATCGCCCATTTTAGCACCCAATCCTCCGGCTATTTCATAACCCATGCAGGAATAGCCATATTCAAGATGGAAGCCCTTGATGTTGCGGGCCCTCCATAATTTATGCAGATCGCCCGGAAGGCTGCCTGCAGCGCAAAGCACTACATCTTTGGGTGATGAAAAAGTGTTGACTGCTCCGATGATCGCGCCTTGTGTAGGGTAGGTGGCCGTGTTGCGGTTATATATTTTATCTACCGTATTGTTCCATTCAGTATTACTTTTTTTAACAGCCGTAGCATATTTTACCGGCACTTTGTAATTTTTTAAAAGCCTGTCCAGCTCAATAATGCATTCCCTGGCATCACCCATTACAGGAAGGGCGGATTGTTTAAACGCATCTATGCTTGCTACATTGATATTGACGAACTGAACAGCAGGATTAAGAAAACCTCCCTGCGACACAGTTGTGAAATCGCTGTAGCGTGTGCCGATACCAATCACCACATCCGCATTTTTGCAGGCTTCGATTGCACCGGGTGTGCCAGTTACACCGGCAGCACCAAGATTTTGTGGCTCGTCAAAATTCAGGCTGCCTTTGCCTGCATAGGTTTCCACTACAGGTATACCTGTTCTGTTAACGAGTTTTTTTAATACACGGCAGGCATCGCTATAGATCATGCCGCCACCGGAAATGATCACAGGGCGTTTGGCCCGATTGATGATAGCGGCGGCTTTTTGCAGTAGTTGTTTATCGGCCCTTGCTCTTGGAACACTCCATACTCTCTTCCTGAAAAATGAAACAGGAAAGTCAAATGCTTCTGCCTGCACATCCTGGGGAAGAGAAATGGTGACGGCTCCAGTTTCTGCAGGGCAGGTAAGTATCCGCATGGCCTGCAATAATGCAGGGATAATTTGTTCCGGACGGTTGATACGGTCCCAGTATTTGGATACGGGTTTAAAGCAATCGTTGACGGAGGCATCTTTTGAATAATTATATTCCAGTTGCTGCAATACGGGGTCTACATTCCTGCGGGCAAAAATATCACCGGGCAGAAGCAATACGGGCAAGCGATTGATGGTTGCGGTAGCGGCACCGGTAATCATATTGGTAGCACCAGGGCCGATAGAGGTGGTGCAGGCAAAAGCGCTCAACCTGTTCTTCATTTTGGCATAGGCAATGGCTGTATGTACCATGGCCTGTTCATTTCTTGCCTGGTAGTATGTGAAATCGGGATACTGGAAAAGTGCCTGTCCAATACCGCCTACATTGCCATGACCGAAGATGCCAAAGCAACCGGCAAAGAAAGGTGTTTCAACTCCATCACGTTCTATATACTGGTTACGGAGAAATTCGATAGTGGCCTGTGCCGTAGTTAATCTTTTTGTTTTACCTGACATGTCTGTTTCCTCAGTTGTGTTGATAAGATTCTTTTTCATTTCCTAAAAGCCCGCCCCTTGTTTCAACGAAGGCCATTAGTTCATCATAATAGGGCATATCATTGGCACAGCCGGGTTTTTGTACCACCCATGCACCGCAGGCATTTCCCAACCTGCATGCTTTATACAGGTCCCATCCCTGCAGGTAACCATAAATGAATCCGCTGGCAAATGCATCACCGGCTCCCAGCACGTTGAGTATATCTACCGGGAAGCCGGGTACATCCTGCTTCCGTCCATCCTTATAATAAATAGTTGCGCCCTTTGCTCCGCGCTTCACGATCAATATTTCAGGACCGGCCTGGATGATCTTTTGAATGGATTCTTCAATATTCCCTTTGATCTCAGGAGCAGAGATCTGCTGGTGTTCGATATTTACCTGGCTGGCGTTTTCGAGTGTAGCGGCCAGTATTTCCTCTTCGGTGCCAATAGCGATCTTTACTTTTGGGAGCACAGCCCTGATCATTAAGCCAAATGACCGGACATCTTTCCATTGGTCAGCTCTGAAGTCTATATCCAGCACCACATCCACATGGTGCTCGTTGGCCTGTTCCAATGCATAAAAGACTGCGCTGCGGCTTGGTTCAACATTCAATGCAGTAGCAGATATTTCCAGCATCCGGTATTGATCTATCCTGGCAGCGATCACATCGTCGATGGTAACCTGGCTGTCTGCCGCATTGTCCCTATAGAAAACCAGCGGAAACCGGTCAGGTGGTTCAATGCCCAGCACCACTGCGCTTGAGCGTGCTGCTTTTATGCGGGCGATCGTGTCTGTATTCACCTTTTGTTTTTTCAGGAAGGCAAGGATGAACTCACCGATCTTGTCATCGCCTACACCTGTGAGCAATGAAACGTTTGCTCCAAGCCGGCTGGCGCCTACGGCAATATTCAATGGCGATCCGCCCACAAATGCATCAAACCCTTTTATCTCGATGAAATCGGCGCCTATATTCTGGGAATAGAGGTCGATGGAGGAGCGGCCGAAAGTGATAAGGTCAAATTTTTTGTTTTCCATTTTTTTCAATTGTTCATTGACGAATTAACCATGGGTATCCGTGGATCAGTTCCTTTCCAGGAGCCGAAGATCCAGTTATGATCAGGGTCGGGTGTATTAGCTAATGATTGATCACTTCCTGCAAGAAAGTTGAGATAATAGCAATGATAGCCATGCGCTGCTGCTACCGGGTGATATCCCTTGGGCACGAGCACAGCATCGTTTGTTTTTACCTGCATCAATTCATTCAGGCTTCCATCGCTGGTGTACACCTGCTGAATTGCATAGCCCTGTTCTTTATTTATCTTATAGAAATAAATCTCTTCGAGATTGCTTTCAATTACATTTCCGTGTGAATCTGTTTTTCTTTCATCATGTTTATGTGCCGGGAATGAACTCCAGTTGCCCGATGGTGTGTACACTTCCACGGCAATGATGCGGCTGCATCCGAATCCTGGTTCCACCAGGCTATTGATTTGCCTTGTTGCATTGTCGCCTCCACGGACCTCGATGGCAGCTTCTTCCGGCCGTTTGAAACGTGCAGGGAAATCATCGTGGGCAATGCACCAGCCAGCGGCTATATCGAGCCATTCACTTTCAGCCGTTATCTTAAAGGAAGTGTGCCGCGGCAGGTAAAGACTGTGGGCAATTCCTTCAAAAACATTTTTTCGTCCGTTCTCCGTTCTCCAATTGCCTTTATCGGTATCGGCGCTGTAATTGCCGCTGAGAAGTATGAAAGCAAATTCGTATTCGCCGGTATTCCCTTCCCAGGTTTTTCCTTTCTGCATCAACCTCGCTTCAAAATTGAGATGTGTCCATCCCGCATCAGTAGTCGTTATTTTCTGGTACACACCAGATGCTCTGAGGGGATGTTTTACCAGTTTATATGTTTTCCGGGTTTGCATGTATATTAATTTGTTTTGAATAAGGTTTTTTATTGGAAATGGATGAGGCCTGCCCACTGCATCCTAATACGTCAAACCGCTGGATCATGAATTCCCTGTAGGCTTCCATATATTTCTTTCCGGGCACAATGGGATCGAATAATTCAGGCTGTTCGGCAAAAAAGCTTCTGTGTATCCTGGTCCATAAGAGGCGCAGGTCAGTAGCGATATTTACTTTGCAGATCCCATAGCGGATGGCTTTTTGCAATTCGCTATCGCTTACGCCACTGGCATTTTCTTTCAGCTTCCCGCCATATTGATTGATGGCTGCCACATCGCTGCTGCTCACACTGGAGCTTCCATGCAGCACCAGGGGGTATCCGGGTAATTGTTCCTGTATCTTTTCCAGTACCTGGAATTGCAATCCCTGCCCGCCACTGAATTTATAAGCGCCATGGCTGGTGCCTACTGCTACAGCCAGGCTATCGCAACCGCTGCGCTCTACAAACTCACGGGCCTGTTCAGGGTTGGTATACTTCGCCATCGATTCATCAACGGAAAGATCATCTTCCACGCCGCTTAATACGCCAAGCTCAGCTTCTACAAAAACATTCTTCTGATGAGCAGCTTTCGTAACAGCACTTGTTCTTTTGATATTTATTTCAAACGGATCATGAGAGGCATCGATCATTACAGATGAATAGCCCTGATCAATTGCGCTGAATGCGTGCTCTTCGGTGCCATGATCAAGGTGAATGGAATAGACCACTTCAGGGTAGATATGTGCGGCTGCCTGTATCATTGCCTGCAGCATCCGGGGATGTGCATAGTTCCTGGCTACCGGTGTAAGCTGAACAATAACAGGCGTGCCGGAGGCTTGAGCTGCCGAAAACAATCCGTGAACCTGCTCCATGGTAAATACATTCACGGCAGCAATGGCGTATTTGCCATAACAGTGATCAAATAATATTTTGGGTGATACCAGCATCTTGATTCTTTATCTGCTACTTAGGAAATTGAATAGCACTGTCGTTCAGCTCAAATTTGTTTGCTTTCAGCAAGCTGTACATTTCTGCGCCTGCGAGTAATAATGGACCATAGCTATGCGCTGCATATTTATTTACAGGGCGGTGGTAATAAAAAGCCGGATCGAAACCCATTCCTGTTCCTACACAAGTGCCTTCCACCTGGCCGGCATCATTCACTTTTGAGGCCACTGCATTCCAGGCCAGCAATACCATCGGGCCATAAGCGGTTTTATCGAGCCATCCGCGATTGATTGCCCTCGCAATGGAATACGTATAGATCGCTGTACAGGACGTTTCGAGATAGGAATCATTTTTATCCAGCAACTGGTGCCAGAAGCCTGTTCCATCCTGCAATGCAGCCAATCCTTTTACATGTGCACGCAATAATTCCATTACGGCATTTCTTCCCGGGTAATTGGCTGGCAAAACGTCGAGCAATTCCACGATCGTCATCAGTGCCCAGCCATTAGCCCTTCCCCAATGAAATTCAGGATGAGGGTTCATGTCCTGCACCCATCCGTGCATGAAAATCCCTTTTTGCTTATTGAACATTCTTCCTGCAAAAGCAAGCACCTGTTTCACTGCTTCATCATAATAACGTGTTTGCCCGGTGAGCTTGCCCATCTGGGCAAGTGCAGGCACGCTCATGAAAAGATCATCCAGCCAGAGTGTATTGGGAAATGGCCTGTTCCGTGCAAGCGTCCCGTCTTTCAAGCGGTATTCTTTTGTTGTGATGTAATTGATATAGTTGTCGATTATCGGCCGTGTATTGATTTTTATTCCTGCACTGATCGATTTGATCATAGCGGCGCACATGGCACCGGCATCATCCAATGCATGGGGGTGAATGACTGATTGAACAGGTGATACAAGTGAAGGATCCTTTTTGGATTGTGTTTGATAATAAGGAACGATATCGGCGATCAACTGCAGGCGTTTTGCTGTATAATCGGTGAATTTGGAATCACTTGTTACCTGGCCTGAAAGCAACATGCCGGCATAAGTAACGCCCCACTCGTAGCTGATAAGCCGGTAATCGCCTTTCTGAAAAATAGCATTTGTCCCAGGGTTTTTATAGTCGGTGATCTCAGCGCCGCTTTCTTTATCAACCAACTTGGCGGGTGTTGTTTCTTCGAGATACTGATGTACCCTGTCAAGCACCTGTTTTATATCTGCCAGTGTGGTCTTTCCGTACCGGGTAGGATAATCAGGCTGAAGCATGTGCAAAGGGGTATTGCCGTCCTTCTGGTCTTTATTGGATTGTGCGCTGATGGATAGAGAGGTGAACAGCACAGCAATCAAAGTGATCATTATCGTAATAGGAGATCGGTATCGTTTCATTGTTCCTTTGTTTTAGTTCACAGTGATCTTTAATCCGGCAGCCAACTGCTCCGTCAGGTTATGTACATAGTCGGTAAAATATGCTTCGTCCTTAAACTGCTCATTGCTGAGTTCCCAGGCTGCTACGGCATAATAGGTAACAGGCTGGTCGTTCTTTACTTTCAGCTTTGCAAGAAATGTAGTTGAGAGCTTGCCCTGTTTGGGAGCTTCCATATAACCGAGATAATCTTCTTTTGGTAAAATAAGCGCCAGGCCCAGCCACCAGGTTTTATTAACAGATTGCTGATCGTGTGTGAGCAAGGCAACCCATTTATCGTTGATGAAGATCTCTTTCAATGGCCTGGTGGTATTGGAATTAACGAGACCGACCATTAGTGTTTCGTCACCAGTGAGATTTTGCAGGCTGACGGTATTTTGAAAAGCATACATTCCCGGCCATATGCTGGTATTCATTGTTGCATGATAGTTGCGGTTAAGCGCCTTCCAGCCGCGATAATCAAATTCCATCAGCGAATGAACGGGGCCGTTGGAAACTATATTAAAGATGGTAGTGTCTACATTGTTTAAAGAATCCTGTTCCGTTACGCCCAACCGGGCAAGACTGTCTTTTATCAGCAATGACACGCCACCGATGCCAACAGAATTACCTACAGCGAGGATATCGGTGCCCCAGTCTTTCATGTCGCTGTAGTTGTTTTCTGTATGGCCATCTTTCCCTATACCAATGCTGTCTGATGTTATGTACGAAACCTTTTTGCCAAAAACATCGATCGAATTCCTCCCATCGAGATAAAGCCTGAAGCCTGCTTTATCATTCTCCCAGGTAGGACCATCAGTTTGATAATGCTGGTATCCGATCACGCCAGGAAGTTGATCTGCATAAAATGTATCGCTGATCGCAGGTTCAACATGGCTGTCCATGGTTTGGCGGACCCCGAAACGTATATGGCTCCTTGGATTAAGCTTGATAGGTGCATCGGTCCAGCTCAATTGAAATTTTCTTTCCTCCCTGGGTTTGAAGTCTGCAACAAAGAATAGCTGGTCCCATTTTCCATCACGGTCGGTATCATCCAATTGTGCTGCTACCGTGTCGCCAGTATTGGTTGTTACCAGGGGGAACCGGTTTTCCTGCGGAATATTCGCAAGGGCTTGCCGCTTGATGATAACAGGTTTATCATTCAATGAGACAGAAGAATCGTTGGTAACGGTTATCGTATTTACCGGGCTGTTGTTTGTGTTGCAGGAAATAAATCCGGCAAACAATAAACAGGCCGGGATCAGTTTTCTATTCATTTTTAATTGATAAAATAACAGTATCGGGTTTTAAAGCTTAACTGAATTTCAATGTGTGTTTAAAAGGTGTGTTACCTGTGAGGTATACATACATGCCTTTCGTACGCAGGCTGCCGAAGTGAGTGCTGTAGCGTTCGCCTTCAAGCCCGCGGATCATCCTTACATTGCCGGTTCCCGGCCCGAAATTGATCGTGTCGCCCCCAAACTCATAACTGCCTTCACCGCTGGTAAGAAAGCTGTTCTCGTTTTCACCTGCAGTTACTCCATTGAGTTTACCGCCTTCGTTAAAGCACAGCTCTATGGTAACAGATACACCTTCTGAGCCTGTTACTTCAAAGTCCAGTTGATCGCTGCCATTATTTTCGGTGAGCGTTACCTTTGTTTCCAGCGTTTTGACATTGCTTACAGGGCGGTTGGAAAAATCCATTTTATTCCAGAAGCGGTCATCAATGCTGGGCGATAAAGCATAGTCTCCATCTTTTTTGCGTTTATCTTTCGGCAGTGGCTGATAATATGGCGCTGAAAGTTTCCGGTAAAGCACATATTTATTCCCTTCTTTTTTCATTCCATCGCTATAGAAATAACCCATGCTGAAGAATGAGGAAGAAAGGCGCATGTATTTGAGAATGGCTTTCCCTTTGCGGTAGGCAAAGAAATTAGGGCTATTGGAACGGCCCGATGCAATGATAGTAGGAAGGTCTGGTCCTCCAAAAAAAGTCGTGGTTGTATCATTGCGGCGGATGCGGAGCAAGCTGGAAGTGGTGAACAATTTTTCAAAGCTGACCGGTAATGTAGCTGATGCAGGCAATTGCTGTTGCAATACCGGATTTTCCAGGAAATCATAGATCGTGTTGCCTACGATTTCTTTGTCGAAGCCCGGCAGTGTTTCTATAAAGCGGGCGACGGCAGCGAACATGCCATTGTTGAGCTTGATAGCCAAATAACGGTAGTGCAGGTAGAATGCCATAATGTTTTTAGATGACCATTGGTCCTGGCGGCGGGAATCATTTACTGCAAGGTTGCCATCGGGGTCCATATAGTAATAGGCCATTTCAAGGTTCTTCTTTGCATAATCAAACATGGCCGGTTTGTTGAGCAAGCGTCCCAGCGTGATCATGGAATTGTTTTCCACATTTGCATAGTTCTGGCTTCTCTCAGGATAATGACCATCCTTGTCCTGGAATATGCCTTCACCCAGCCAGTCATCGATACGATTGAGATAGCGTTTATCAGGATATAATTCGTTCAGTCTCGCCAGCACCCCACACACTGCAAAGCGATGGTTGGGCGTGTGCACACCACCCGTGATCAACGCTTCGCCGGCTTTGCGGATAAATTTTTTTACTTCACTGTTGATCTTGCTCATGGCAGCTGAATTATCCTTTGCCAGGATATAAGCGCCTGCAGTGAGCGACTCCATCATGAAAGCCGTATCCGGCGGGGATTCGAGATTGCCGGCATTCAACGTGCCGTCTTCCGATTGGTGCTCAAGCATAGTTGCAGTAAGCCTTTCCAATGGCGCAGCCAGCCTTGCATCATGATAATATTTGGATGATGGGCTTGCATAAGCTGAAGCCAGGTAAGCGAACTCATAACCCAATGCCCGGCCTGTACCTACTTTCTGCGTTTGAAGAATGGCGCTTACCTTTTCATCGTTGGCTGCAATAAGGTTGTTCATGAAATCTGTATCAATGCCGCCCTGATTGCCTTGAGCGGCTGAAAGAAAGGGACTTCCAAACTGGGCGAGTGCGACAAAGGCGCCCGCTTTCATGGATGTTTTCAGGAATTCACTACGGTTAATATTTTTCATATAAAGAGTATTACGTTTTATTAGTTCATTCAATGAAATGTTCGGGGTTATTGATAGCCCTGATTCTGTACCAGCAATGGGTTCAATACAAAAGCACTTGTCGGGATCGGGAATATCCTGCGATAGGTTTCTGAATTGGTTTTGAATCCCCATGACCCTTCATATTTTCCAAAACGGATCATATCGTTGCGGTGCCATGTTTCTGAAACAAACTCACGCGCTCTTTCTGCATACAGATAGTCCAACGTTACAGATGAAAGCGGGGCGGAAGTTGTCCGTTCAGCACGCAGCATATTGACGAGAGACAATGCAGTATGCCCAAGCGTGGGAGTGCCTCCGCGAAGAATGGCTTCCGCTTTCATCAATATGATATCTGAAAACCGGAAGATGGGCATATCATTATTCTGGTTCCTGGAAATGGAAGTGCTGTCGGGATAAAACTTATTGTTGCGGTATCCCATATTCCAACCGATCTCGTCATTGCCCACGTCGAAAGTGGCTACGCTTTGACGCAGCACAATATCCGGAGTGAGGTTAACATGGAAGCTGTAAGGAGCTGAGCCATCAGAACCGGTATAAGTTTGGTCATAGCCTTTCTTGGTAGTAGTTACGATCACCGGCGTTCCATCATGATAATACTGCAGACCCGTAAGCCACTGATCATTGCGGATATCATTGGGGTCGTCAAAATGTGCATAGAATTCAGGAAGCGTGCTCTCAGGCCCTTCAGGCGTATAAGGCAATGAGTATTTCTTTCTCATCGATCTTGGTATATCGTACCTGGCGCGGTACATCATTCCATTTGTGCCCGGCGCTGGCAATGCAGAAGGATCATAAGGAATAGTAAAAATGAATTCCTTCATCTGCGGACCATTGTTGGGATAGAACATGCGCAGGTAACTGCTCCTGGGCTCCAGGTTATACCTACCTGACTGAATAATACTGTCGCAGGCAGCTATGCAATCATTGTAGCGGGCTGTGCCGGTGTAGTATTCAGCATTCACATACATCTTAGCCAGCAAGGCAAAGGCCATGTATTTGTTGGCACGGCCATAGGTAGCTGTTCCAACAGTAGGGCTGAGATAGGGAAGGGCTGATTTCACTTCGCTTTCAATAAAGTTGAAAACTTCTGTGCGTGGCACGTTTGCCCTTGGTTTGAAATCGCCATACACTGTATCGAGCGGCAAATTGCCAAACAGGTCCATCATCATGAAATAACCTAAGGCTCTTACCATTTTCAATTCACTCAGGTTGGCTACTTTGGAAGCGCCTTCCGGCATGGTTTGCCTCAGGATGGATATAGCCTGGTTGCTGGTCCCGATCAGTTTTGATAAATAGCTCCAGCTCGCCCCGGTGAAACCGTGATCTCTTGTCCAGTCGTGATAATGCAGCATTCGGTAATTCTGGTTGTCGAACCAGTTGCCGCCACGTGCCGGCATGATCGCTTCATCACTGCTCAGTGTTTGCTCAAACCAGTAGGAGATCGCAAAATCATTCCTTAATGTGGTGTAAGCCGGCCCCATGGCCTGTATATATTGGGCTTCATTCTGGGGAAAAACATTCGGTGTCAGTTCCGTGGTAATAGGAACTTCTACCTTGTGGCAGGAAGCCATTACGCTCAGCAAGAGCGTGGGTGCCACTATATAGTTCATGATTTTTTTCATACACAAAAATTTGTTCGCAATAATTAGTTTAGAACGACACGTTCACGCCAAGAAGGAAGGTCCGTGTGCGTGGATAGAAATTGTTATTGTCATAACCTGGTGCAAGGCCTCCCTGGCTGATCTCCGGATCGATGCCAGTGTAGTTGGTGATCACGAACAGGTTATTGCCGGAAACATATACACGCAGTGATTTGATGTATTCACCAAGGCCGCGGAAATTATAAGCCAGCGTTGCATTGTCCAGGCGCACATAGTTGCCGCTTTCAATAAAGCGTGAAGAGTACTTGAACACGTTCACATCAGTGATCGGTTCTCCTGCAGCATCACTAAGGATATTGCTGTATTGCGCGGTGCTTGGACGGAAAAGATCTGCACGGGTCGCATTAAAGATCTTGTTGCCAAAGCTTCCACGGAAAAAGAAATTCAGGTCAAAATTGCCATACCGGAATGAGTTGGACCATCCTGCAAGGAGCTTGGGTTGCGGGCTTCCCAGGTATCTGTAATCGGTACCGATCAGTGGAGTGATGGTAAGCACGCCTTTCTGATTATAATACTGTGAGATGCCGTTTTCATTTTTGCCTGCATACTCCAAAGTGAAGAACTGACCCAGTGGTTTGCCTGATTTCAGGATCTGGATAGTGCTTCCTGTTTGTCCCTGTCCATTGGGGCCGGTAATGCGTACGGAATCACCGCCTGCGAATAAGGGATTGGTAAGACTGGTGATCTCGTTGCGGTTATGAGCGAGATTGATGCTGGTGGTCCATTTGAAACGGCTGGTGTTAACAGGGCTTGCGCTCAGGCTCAACTCGATGCCTTTATTGTTCATACTTCCTCCGTTGGCAGTGATGCGCCCTGTAGGAATAAGTGCAGGGTTAACATTATAAGCATAGATCATGCCTTTGGTGTTCTTGTCATACACTTCGAGTGTGCCGCTCAGCTTTCCTTTCCATAAAGAGAAATCCAAACCGATATTGGTCATGCTGGTCCTTTCCCATTCCAGGTCAGGGTTGTCTCCCTGGATAGGGCCATAAGCTGCGAGCTGTGTACCGTTGTTGTAGAAAGTGCCGAGGCTGCCCGACATGATCTGGGCAGTGTAAGCATTAAAGCCAGTCGAATTACCCGTTACACCATAGCTGGCTCTCAGTTTAAGATCAGAGAACAATGATTGATCAGCCATAAATTTTTCCTGGATCAGCCTCCATGAAAGGCCTACGGAAGGGAAGTAGCCCCATTTATTGTTGGTGCCAAATACAGAGCTGCCGTCTCTGCGTACAGAAGCCTGCAGCATGTATTTATTTTTAAAGTTATAATTCACCCGGGCGAAATCGGAGATCAACCGTACTTCCTGGTAAATACCATCAGCTCCGAAATTAACACGGAAGGGACCGATCGCATAGGGATTGCTTAAAGCGAGATTGTTGTAACCTAAATTGTCTGAAGGGAAATTGGTGCTGGTGGTCTGAAAACCTTCACCGATCACATTTTGCTGCCAGGAATAACCAAGCACTGCATTGATATTGTGTTCACCAAAACGTTTATTCCATGTGAAGAACGTTTCGAGCACTTTAGCAGTATTCTGATAAGAACTTCTCAACGCAAGACCATTGGTGCCGAAATTCGCAAGAGCACTGTACCGGGAGAAATAGGAATCGTAATATTCTCCATGCAGCATATTGGAATTCTGGTAAGAGATATTCAGGTCATAAGTCAACCCCCAGGGAAGTTTGACATTGGTATTGAAACTGCCGATCAGGTTATTGGTCTTGGTATTATCCTGTGATTGTTCCATCATGGCAACAGGATTATAGGAATTCACAGTGGCAAAGTTTTCAAAATAAGTGCCGTCAGCATTTTTTATAGGTGATACAGGCAGGTAGCGGATCATTTGTGTCAGCACTGTATTGAGGTAAGGGACATTATTGGCAACGGCATGGGAGTTGTTAAGCATGAGGCTGAACTTCACTTTATCATTAATTGCATATTGCTCCAATGCAAGGCGGACGATCACTTTTTCCAGATCACTGAAGCGCATGATGCCTTCTTTCTTCGCATAGTTGATGCTGGCATTATAAATGGTCTTGTCTGATCCGCCACTGATGGAAAGATTCTGATTGTGTGATACAGCCGACTCGCGCTGCACTTCTTTCTGCCAGTCGGTGTTGGCGCCTTTATCATCAGCAGGAGCGAAAGCCTGTCCATTGGCCGTCAGCAAGCCCCTGAGCTGATCTGAGTTCATCATTTCAAGCCGTTTGGAAACTTTTTCAAGCCCCACATAGCCGGAATAAGAAATAGTAGCCTGTCCTTTCCTTCCTTTTTTGGTGGTGACCATGATCACGCCATTGGCAGCGCGATTACCATAGATGGCAGTGGCAGCAGCATCTTTCAGTACATCGAAAGTGGCAATATCATCCGGAGCAAGAATGGAAATATCTGCACCGGGAACACCGTCGATCACATAAAAAGGAGATTGTGAACTGTTGAGGGTGGATGCACCGCGAAGGATCACAGCGGCAGGGGCATTGGGGTTGCCGCTGGCGGTTATGTTCAGCCCGGCAACCTTGCCTTGAAGCAATTGTGCGGGATCAACAATAGCACCGCGGTTGAATTCGTCGGGTTTGACAGTGGTGATGGCGCTCGTCAGTTGTTTCCTGTTCTGATTACCATAACCGATCACTACCACATCGCTAAGAACGGTAGCAGTATCAGCCAGTGATACATTGATCACAGACCGATCGCCAACATTGACTTCTTCAGCCCTGAAGTTGACTGAACTAAATACCAGTATCGCAGTACCGGCAGGTAAGGAGATGGAGTAGCTGCCCTGTTCGTTGGTGACAGTAGCATTGCTCGTTCCTTTTTGTGTAACTGTTACGCCGGGAAGGGATGCTCCGCCGGTAGAAGTTACTTTTCCCGTAACGGTGCGGTTTTGTGCCCATACACCGAGGAAGGGGAAGGTCATTAATAGAAGCAAACAGATTTTACTTTTCATACGACAATCGTCAGTTTGGATGAAAGATGTTTTTTAACCTGGCATGGCGGTTAAAGAACCACAGACCGGTCAGGGCAAGCCAGGGGTGCGCGGGCAATTGTTACCCGTGTGAATAGACAGGAAAGGAATAATGATTTCTGTAGGAAAGGTTGTTTTCTCTTATAGTGATACGGTCGCGGGAGAAACTAAAAAGTGATGTTTTAATCTGTGCCGGTTCGTACCAGGTAAGGAGAAAAAACGGGCCTGGTCAAAACCGGGAATGAAATGAGCTGTTGACATAACAATCGTTTTGGTAATGACTTCGATATGGCTTAGTGAAACGTTTGAGTATAACGTTTTACTAACGGAAAGTTAGGGCCATTTTTTTACAATCCAAATTTTTTTTTCTTTTTTTTGTCATATCGGCCGGAGCTGCAAAAAGTTCTTTCCCCGGTTTACCCGTTCATCATTATTTTACCTGCATGAAAATTGAAATGAATAATAACAGAACAGTCGTCAATTATTTTGTTTATGGTATATGGTTGATTTGTTTGCTTCTGCCTGCTTCTGCCGGCGTATCTCAGTCTTTGCGTTTATGGTATAATAAACCTGCTTCCCAATGGGTGGAAGCCCTGCCTGTAGGGAATGGACATATTGGTGGAATGGTCTTTGGCGGAGTGGAAGAAGAATTGATCCAGTTGAATGAAAGCACGCTTTATAGTGGTGGGCCGGTTAAAAAAAATATCAATCCGGCAGCACATACTTATCTTCCACAGATAAGGGAAGCTTTGTTGAAAGAAGAAGATTATGCGAAAGCTGATCAGTTGACAAGAAAAATGCAGGGATTGTTCACCGAATCATATATGCCTGCCGGGGATATTCTGATCAGGCAACTGCTGAATAATAAAAATGTTTCCGGTTACTATCGTGACCTTGATCTGCAAAAAGCTGTTGCCACCACGCGGTTTAGTGTTGATGGCATTACTTATACAAGGGAAGTATTCTGTTCCGCCCCTTCCAATGTAATGATCGTACGGCTTGTGTCAAGCCATAAGGGTACTCTAAACCTGGAAGTGGCTGCTCAAAGCCAGTTACATTACCGCTTATCGGTCGATAACAGCAATGAACTTACAATAAGTGGAAAGGCGCCCGCTCATGTTGATCCGAGTTATTATAATCCTAAGGGCAGGGAGCATATGATCTATGAAGATACTTCGGGATGCAATGGCATGCGCTTCCAGTGCCGTATTAAAGCGATCGCCAATGGTGGAAAGATAACAGGCGATTCTTCAGGCCTTCATGTCCGGAATGCTACTGAACTTATTTTATATATTGCTATTGCCACCAGCTTTAATGGTTTTGATAAATGCCCTGATAAAGATGGAAAAGATGAAAAAGCCATTGCTGCTTCCATCATAGCCGAAGCTGTGAAGAAAACATACAACTCCTTACTGAAAGGGCATATAGCAGACTATCAGCAGTATTTTAACCGCGTATCATTCATGCTGAAAGATACCAGTGCTGTCAATAAAACCACCAGTCTGCCATCGGATGAACGCCTGCTGGCTTATTCCAATGGAGCCTATGACCCTGCATTGGAAACATTATACTTCCAGTATGGCCGCTATCTCCTTATCTCGTCTTCAAGGCCAGGCGGACCTCCGGCTAATCTTCAGGGATTATGGAATAAAGAATTGAGAGCACCCTGGAGTTCCAACTATACCATTAATATTAATACACAAATGAATTACTGGCCGGCTGAAGTAACCAACCTGTCAGAAATGCATCAGCCCTTACTTGATTTTATCAAAAACCTTTCTGTGACAGGAAAGAATACCGCCAGCGAATTCTACAAGGCCCGGGGTTGGGTAGCTCATCATAATTCCGATATATGGGCCTGTTCCAACCCGGTCGGTGATGTAGGTAACGGCGATCCCGTTTGGGCCAACTGGTATATGGGAGGCAACTGGCTTTGCCAGCATTTATGGGAACATTATGCTTTTACAAAAGATAAGTCGTTTTTATCACAGGCATATCCTGTTATGAAAGAAGCTGCCTTGTTTACACTCGATTGGCTGGTAAAAGATGATGCCACCGGTTGTTGGGTGACAGCCCCATCCACTTCACCGGAAAATGAATTCAGGGATAAGAATGGAAAAGAACAATCTGTATCGGTTGCTTCAACAATGGATATGTCGATCATCTGGGATTTGTTTACTAACGTGATTGAAACATCACAGGCACTGGATATTGATGCTGCATTCAGGGATCAGTTAATGGCGACCAGGAGTAAACTATACCCGATGCACACCGGCAGCCAGGGCGAATTGCTGGAATGGTATAAAGAGTTCAGGGAAGTGGACCCGAAACACAGGCATGCATCGCATTTGTTTGGATTGTTTCCCGGCCGGCAGATATCGCCAGCGCAAACGCCCGTATTTTTCAATGGAGCAAAGAAAACGCTGGAGATACGTGGTGATGAAGGTACAGGCTGGAGCCGTGGCTGGAAGATCAACTGGTGGGCACGACTACTCGATGGAGATCATGCCTATAAACTGATCAGGAACCTGCTGCATTATTCCGGTGCTGATGGAAAAGGCGGTGGTGGCACTTATCCCAATTTTTTTGATGCTCATCCTCCATTCCAGATAGATGGAAATTTTGCAGGTACCGCCGGAATGGCGGAGATGCTGCTGCAAAGCCATTTGGGCAAAATACATTTGCTGCCGGCACTTCCTTCTGCATGGAAAGAAGGTTCTGTCAAAGGATTGAAGGCAAGAGGAGGGTTTGTGGTGAATATCGATTGGAAAAATCATTACCTGACCGGGGCGACTATCACTGCTGTTGCTGGCGGGGCATGTACGGTGAAATGCGATCGTCCTTTCACTATCCAGGGGCAAAAAACGCATCCGCAAAAAACCGGGGACAGTTATGTGCTTTCGTTCAATACTGTCAAAGGCCAAACTTATCGTATTACCACATCAAAATAATTCCAGGGATCAATGAAAACTGCCATAATGAATCCAGGTATTCCTTACAGTAAGTAACAAAAGTTACACTGGGCAGTACGTATATTAATATTTTTGTTTGTTTACAAAGACAATTATATGAACACCGAACAACTAGCTGGTTTATTTCCGGGTCTTGAACCTGAATTATACGAAGAAATGGAAAAAGCAGGTGTCGTAAAAGAAATACCTGCCGGTAGCGTCGTACTTCGTAAAGGCCAGGTTATCCGTTCAGCAATACTTGTATTGGAAGGTGTAGTTAAGCTTTACCAGGAAGATGAAGAAGGAGGGGAGTTCTTCATGTATCATATTGAACCTGGGCAAGCCTGTGCTGTGTCGATGGTATGCAGTTACAGGCAGGAAACAAGCAATGTGCTGGCCAGTGCATTAACGGATGCGACTGTTCTGCTTATCCCGCTTTCTTATATGGATAAATGGATGAGCAAATACAAAAGCTGGCATTATTTCGTGATCAATTCCTACCGTTCGAGATACAACGAACTGCTGAATACAGTCAGCGAGATCGCTTTCAAGAATATGGATGAAAGGCTCGAGTTCTATCTGAAAAAACAGGTCAGGCAATTAGGAAAACATGTACGCCTGACCCACCAGGATATTGCCACCGATCTCAATTCTTCAAGAGAAGTGATAAGCCGGTTAATGAAAAAGATGGAAAAGAATGGCTGGATCATTATTCATCGCAATTCCTTTGAATGGATAAAAGACGATCCTTCCGCTAAGTGATCAAAATCACTGTCCGGGTCGCATACACTTTGCAACTTGCAGCATAATTTTTATTATGGAAATAATGGGATATGCTGCAAGTTTATTGATAGGGCTCTCGCTGGGGCTGATCGGTGGCGGCGGCTCAATTCTTACAATGCCGGTGCTGGTTTATCTTTTCCGTATATCTCCTTTGCTGGCTACTTCTTATTCACTGTTTGTAGTGGGGTCTGTCAGCCTGTTTGGATTTATAGGACATTATAAGCAGAAGCTGGTAGATCTTCGGGTAGGGTTTTTATTTGGTTCGTCTTCTATCGCTACAGTTTTTCTTACCAGGCACTTCCTGATTCCCCGTTTGCCGGCCGTGCTTTTCACGATCGATGGTTTCCAGGTGAGCACCAGTTTGACAACGATGGTCTTGTTTGCATTACTAATGATCGCTGCGGCAGCCGCGATGATCTTCAGTAAAAAGCAAACGGCGCCACAGCAGGATGCTGATAAAAGGAACCCGCTATGGCTCGTGGTTTATGGAATGGCGGTAGGATTGGTGACAGGTGTATTGGGAGCGGGCGGCGGCTTCCTGCTTATTCCTGCCCTGGTATTTTTTGCCCGCCTGCCGATGAAAATGGCTGTAGGCACATCGCTCATGATCATCACGCTTAATTCTTTCTTTGGGGTCGTATCTGACCTCGGCTATTTTGAGTTTGACTGGTGGTTATTGATCAGGATCATTGCTATCGCTTTTTCCGGCCTGGCTGCCGGTATGTATTTAAGCCGGTTTATTCCCTCATGGAAATTGAAAAAAGGGTTTGGATGGTTTGTGCTGGCCATGGGGATTTATATCCTGTTGGTAGAGCTGACAAAATAGTGATCCTAAAGTGACAAATGTCATAGATGATGCAGATCCGTAAACGGAACTTTGAAGTCTAAAACAAGTAATATGAAAATTGAACAGATCTATACCGGATGTTTGGCCCAGGGAGCCTATTATATCGAAAGTGATGGTGAAGCTGCCGTAGTAGACCCTCTTAGGGAGGTAGCACCTTATATAAAAAAGGCAGAGGATAACGGAGCTAAGATCAAGTACGTACTTGAAACACATTTTCATGCAGACTTTGTATCAGGGCATCTTGACCTGGCAAGAAAAACCGGGGCAAAAATTGTGTATGGCCCAATGGCTGAACCTGCTTTTGATTTTTATCCCGCCTGGGACCAGGAGGAGTTGAAATTAGGGAAACTCAGGATCCGTGTGATCCATACGCCAGGCCATACCATGGAAAGCACCTGTTATCTTTTGCTGGATGAAAATGGGAAAGAAACGGCATTGTTCAGCGGTGACACTCTTTTTATCGGAGATGTTGGCCGCCCAGATCTTGCGCAAAAAGTGAATGCTGATCTCACTCAGGATAAGCTGGCCGGTTATCTTTATGATTCACTGAGAGAGAAGATCATGCCTCTTCCGGATGATATCATTGTTTATCCTGCACATGGTGCCGGAAGTGCCTGTGGCAAAAACATGAGCCGGGAAACTACCGATACTTTGGGGCACCAGAAGCAGGTAAACTATGCATTGCGTCCAGGCCTGGGCCGTGATGAATTTATAAAAGAAGTAACAGAAGGGCTGGTGGCACCACCTGCTTACTTTCCTTCCAATGTGCTGATGAATATCCATGGTTATGAAAGTATAGATAAGGTATTGCTTCGCGGGCTACATGGATTGGACCCAGTTGCTTTTGAAGCAATGGCAAATGAGCATGATGCCCTGATCCTTGATGTAAGGGCCGCACAGGTATTTGCAAAGGCTTTTATTCCTAATTCCATCAACATTGGGTTGGCAGGTTCTTTTGCTCCATGGGTTGGAACAATGATCACTGATATACGCCAGCCGATATTGCTGGTTGTAGATAAAGGAAGTGAGGAAGAGACCGTTACCCGTCTTAGTCGTGTAGGGTATGACAATGTATTAGGTTACCTTGAAGGCGGGATTGATGCGTGGCTGCGGGCAGGCAAAGAAGTGGATAGCATAAAAAATATCAGTGCCGCAGCATTGGCTGATATCATGCAAGCCGATCCTTCTGTTCAGATCATCGATGTAAGAAAAAGGAGCGAGTATCTGAGTGAACATGTAATTGGTGCGGTGAATGCTCCATTGGATTTTATCAATGAAATAATGCCTTCTATTGATAAAAATAAAAAAGCGTATGTTCATTGTGCAGGAGGCTACCGGTCAATGATCTTTACATCTATTCTCCGTGCACGCGGGTATGAAAACCTGGTGGATGTGCAGGGAGGGTTTAAAGCACTGAAAGAAACAGATCGTTTCCGATTAACAGAATATGTTTGCCCAACCACTCTTTTATAAATTCAATTATGATAGATTTTTTGAAGCACCCATGGCCCTGGTACATTGCAGGGCCACTTATTGGTTTAACCGTTCCGCTATTGCTGCTATTGGGCAATAAGCATTTTGGTATTTCCGCTAACCTGCGGCATGTTTGTTCCGCTTGTTTTCCCGCAGGCATTTCTTTTTTTCAATACGACTGGAAAAAGGAAGCCTGGAACCTTTTCTTTATTGGAGGCATACTCCTGGGTGCTATGCTCGCATCCAAATGGCTGGCCAATCCGGCCCCTGTGATCGTTGATCCGGGACTGACCAGTGAACTTGCTGGTTATGGTATCTCCACAAAAGGTGGGTTGCTGCCGGCTGATCTATTCTCCTGGAGCAGTCTGTTCAGCTTACGCGGACTCATCCTGCTGATAGGAGGCGGTTTCCTGGTAGGTTTTGGAACCCGCTATGCAGGTGGCTGCACTTCCGGTCATGCTATTATGGGGCTTAGCACTTTGCAATGGCCTTCACTTATCGCAACTATTATGTTCATGATCGGCGGTTTCTTAACTGCTAATTTTATTCTTCCTCTCATTTTACAGTTATAATCATTTAGCATGAGTTCGTCTTTAATTGAAAACAAACCACAGGTAACAGGATCTTCTGCAAACGAATCACTCGATTTTGAAGTGCGCTCATTGGATACGATCTGTGTGAATGAATCAACGCAGCATCATCCCTGGTGGCATAACCTGAAATATCTTGCTGCAGGTATGCTGTTGGGTATAATCTTTATAAAAGCAGAGATCGTTTCATGGTACCGTATCCAGGAAATGTTCCGGTTACAAAGTTTCCACATGTACGGAGTGATCGGTTCTGCTGTTATTACCGGCGTTGTTTCCGTATGGCTGATCAAACGTTTTCGTATCAGAACGATCTATGGTGAGCCGATCGTTTTCCACCCCAAGAAATTCAATAAAGGGCAGATATACGGAGGATTGTTATTTGGAACAGGTTGGGCATTGACCGGAGCCTGTCCCGGGCCTTTGTTTGCCCAGATAGGTACAGGTGCCACTGTTGTTGCAATAGTCGTATTAAGTGCTGTTGCCGGCACCTGGACCTACGGATTCTTAAGGGAACGGCTTCCGCATTGATTGATCATTCATTGCTCATGATCACTTTGAGCGATTTACTTTCTGCTGCATGAGAGAAAGTATCATACGCTGCCATGATCTCGGATAACTTGAAGCGGTGTGTGATCAATTGCTCCGGTTTGAGCTTTGCTGATTGCACGGTTTTCAGTAACATGGATGTAGTTACAGTGTCTACCAGTCTGGTAGTGATGGTAATGTTTTTGGACCATAGCGTTTCAAGATGGATCTCTGCGCTTTTGCCATGCACGCCAACGTTCGCGATCCTTCCTCCCGGAGCAATGATCTCCTGGCAAAGCCCGAACGTAGCTGGTATGCCAACGGCTTCAATGGCAACATCCACACCCACACCGTTGGTAAGTTGATTGATACTGTTTGTTGCGTTTGAACTGGCATTATTGATCAGATGGGTGGCTCCGAATTTTTTGGCAACTGCTAACCGGTTTTCATCAGGATCGATCATAATGATATTGGCCGGTGAATAAAATTGTGCGGTAAGCAATGCAGCAAGGCCAACCGGGCCGGCACCTACTATGGCAATGGTATCACCCGGCTGGACCTGGCCATTCAATACACCACATTCAAAACCTGTCGGAAGAATATCGCTCAGCATTACCAATGCTTCTTCATCCATACCCTGAGGAACCAGGTACAGGCTGGTATCCGCATGCGGGATGCGTACGTATTCTGCCTGTGTGCCGTCTATCATATTACCCAGTATCCATCCTCCATCTTCACAATGTGAATACATGCCTTTTCTGCAATAAACACATTTGCCGCAAGATGTGATACAGGAGATCAATACATGATCCCCTTTTTTAAAATTGCTTACAGAGGTGCCTGTTTCCTCGATGATCCCAACCCCTTCGTGACCAAGGATACGTCCATCAGTAACTGTAGCAACATCACCTTTCAATATATGAAGGTCGGTTCCACAGATAGTGGTCTTGCATATTTTTACGATCGCATCGGTTGGATGTTGCAAAACCGGTTTGGGTTTTTCCTCCCATGATTTCTGGCCGGGGCCATGATATACGAGCGCTTTCATGTTTTATAGTTTTAAAACAAATATAGAAACTGCAGAAGGGGAATAGGGTGATGCAGGTTTTTCACCGGAGTGATTTACGTCATAACGAGGGGCATTCTTAATGACAGGATATTTTTTCAATATCATTTTGGGTCAATTCCGGGCTCAGGTAGGGGATTCCCAGGTTGAGCCCGCGGATGATCAGCAATAACCCCATGCCTGCAATAATATAAGGAGTCAATCTGCTTAGCCATTTTCTTCCCTGCCATCCAAACCTGCGGACTGCATAGGCTGCGAACATCATTGCGGGCAATGTGCCTGCACCAAACAGCAGCATAAACGAAACTGAATCAGTAACATTCCCCAATGAAATGGCCGTTATGGCAGCTATGTACACCATACCGCAGGGAAGCAATCCATTTGCCATACCAAGCAGGAAGGCGCCTCCCGGGCGGCGGGCAGTTTTCAGCAAACGGAATATTAATGAACTGATGAACTGATAAAAGCCTTTCATAAATGAAAATGGCTTTGCACTTCTCCCCGCAAAATAACCCAGCGCTGCAATGAGTACTACGAGTCCGGCCACAATTGAAATGGATTGCTGATATCCGGCCGATAAAATGCCGGCTCCTGCAAGGCCAACTAAAGCACCAATCAAGCCATAGGTACTGATCCTTCCGGCCTGGTAGGAGAGGAGGATGAATGCTTTGCTTTTGGGATCAACGCCGCCGACAGGAATGGCCAGGCTTAAAGGTCCGCACATGCCAATGCAATGCAGGCTTCCTGCAAGCCCTAATAAAAAGCCAGGTATAATGGCTTCTGCACTCATTTTATATAAATGGGTATTTCTGCATAATATTTTTCAGTACCATCTTCCCAATTGATCTTGGCAGTGTAACTGCCGGGCAGCAATAAACTGTCTGCGAAATGCTGCACTGCATTTTCATTTACCTGTAAAGGCAGTTTCCGGTCCTGTGCTGAATTGTAAGCGCAATAGAACCAAATATCCCCTTTCAACTCCCTGGATCTCATTTCCTCGGGCAATTGCATTTCCAGGCCACTGTCTGTTTGCTTCCATTGCACCTGTGTCTGCAGGGTCTGCGTACGTTTTGTAGCATCAATTACCTGCTGGTAGCCCAGTTCTGTTTTATAGTAATCCTTTTCCACCAGCTCAAATTCTGTGTGCATCGACCGGTAAACAAGGTAAGTCATACCTGTACCGAAAACCAGAAACGTAATGAGCAATTTATTTCCCCAGTTCATGTTGTTGAATTTTTGTTTTATATCCTGGTAAATGGTCCCATGAAATTGGTAGATAAAACAGTGATCAGTTTATCACCTTCGTAGAGGCCGATCTCCAACGATAATTTTCGTTTGCTTATATAGCTTCTTGGAAGCACGATGAAAAAGGAACTTTTGCCAAGGTCTTCTTTTTTCACCAGCACACTTCTTCCTTCTGCTTCCACGATGCGGCCTGGTGCCGACATCAACCGGAGCGTGAGCGGAATATCCTTCAGCGTTTTATTCACCACTTTAATGGTGTATAAATTAGAGAGGCTGTCGGTGCCACGTTCCTGGTAAAGTTGTCCCTGGGCCCGAACGATGGTGCCATCTACATCTTTCCGGCTGAGCAATAAAATCGTGAGCAAGCCTGCCAGTAGAAAAAGCAGGAAGGTGTAGAATTTCATCCGTCCTGTATACCTGATCTTTTCACCTTTAGCAATGCCATTTTCTGAAGCATAGCTGATAAGACCACGGGGTTTGTTGATGGCATCCATCATCCTGTCGCAGGCATCAATGCAAGCAGTACAACCTACACATTCCATTTGAATTCCGTTCCGGATATCAATGCCGGTAGGGCATACTTTCACGCATTGAAAACAATCAATACAATCGCCGGCAGTAGTGGGTGTCGCATTCTTTTTGAACTTCCCTCTTGGTTCCCCTCTCTTGTAGTTGTAGGCTACCACCATGGAGTTCTTGTCGAGCAATACGCTTTGCAGGCGGCCATAAGGACATACCACCGTACAGGCCTGTTCACGGAACCAGGCATAAACGGCATAGAATACGCTGGAGAAAATAACAATAGCAAAGAAGCCGCCAATATGCTGACTGATAGGCTCACGGATGATCTTCAGCAATTCATCCATGCCGATGATATAGGACAGGAAAAAATTGGCTATGATAAAAGCAAGCAGATAAAAAACAACATGCTTCAATATTTTCCGCCTCCATTTGCTGCCTGTCCAGCTCGCCTGGTTCAACATTTTTTGACGGGCTGCATCTCCTTCGATCCAGTATTCGATTTTGCGGAACAGCATTTCCATGAATATCGTTTGAGGACAAACCCATCCGCAAAATAAACGGCCGAATGCGGCGGTGAACAAAACGATGAATATGATAAAAGCTACCATGGCCAGGCCGAAAATGAAAAAGTCCTGCGGCCAGAAGATCTTTCCGAAAATGATAAACTTCGCTTCAGGGATATTGAAAAGAAATAATGGCCTTCCATTTACTTTTATAAATGGGAGGGTCAGGAACAGGGCAAAGAAGAACAGGCTGACGATGGTGCGGGCCCGGTAATAACGGCCTGAAGGCTTTTGGGCATATACCCATTTTCTTTTGCCCTGCGCATCAATAGTGCTCAGCCTGTCGCGGAACGAGTCGGTCGGCTCTGTATTTTTTTTATGAATATTTTCTTCCATGATCGGGTAGCGGATGTTTATTGTTTAACATCGGCAGTTGCTTTGGTTGAGTCGGCAGTTGCCGGTGCATCTTCTTTCATTAATGCCCCCTGCGGTGCTTTTGGTGAAGCAGGGTTGGTGCCATGCAGTGATTTTACATAGCTGGCCACCTGGGCGATCTGCTTATTGGAATAAGTGTTTTGCCACTGAGGCATTGCATTGATACCATAACGGATTGTTTTGAACACACTTTTCATATCATTGCCATGCATCCAGTAATCATCAGTAAGGTTGGGGCCAACATCGCCCGCGCCTGATTCTTTGTGGCAACTGGCACAGGATTTTTGAAAGATGGATTTCCCTTCTGCCAGATCATCTGCACCAGGCAGGTACACTACCGTATTTTCATCCACGGCATCTCCTTTCTTCTTTAAGTATTCCTGGGTTTCGAGTTGTGTTTTGGTGACGGAGGCTGTATACTCTTCAATGCTGGAAGGAGCGGTGTGGGACACATGGTATCTCCATAGATAAATAATGGCGAACAGGATAGTGGCATAGAATCCATATAACCACCATGGAGGAAGACTGTTGTCCAACTCGCGGATACCGTCGTATTCATGGTCCATCACGAGATCGGCTTCCTGGCTTGCCGGTTTGAATTTGTTCATCTTGCCCCACCAGGAGATCTTATTCCGTTTCAGTTCGGTGATGGCTTCGGGTGAAAGTCCTGTCAGTTTTTCCTTTTCCTTTTTGATCAGGAGGCGGATATTGACCAGCAACGTGAGAATGATCAGGAACTCGAGCAGGATCACTCCATTCATCAGATAGAAAACAGAGGGCTGAAGTCCGGCAATAGTGGAAACGGTTTTGACTTTTTCAACAGGCGCTTCATCCTGCGCCTGCAAAATTCCGTTGCTGGTTAATAAGACAGCCAGCATTATCATGGGTAATACCTTCTGTTTGATCTCCCCGTTTTTTTTCTTTTGTTCAATCTTTATATCAGCCGCTCCTACCAACACGGCCGACAATACACCAATTATGATCAGTAATAAAATCATGACCAGTAACAGTGCAAGGGCCATCGGGTTGGTGAAGATGGATGGCTCTGGTGGACCCGCGGCCAGGGCCGGTTGGTAACAATGGAGCAGACTGATAGTAATGAATGCTGTTAAGAATTTGATCCGTTTGGCTGAAAGCAAAAACATATATTAATTCTTTTCTCAGTTATCTAATGGTATTTGGCTGATGGATTTCAATGTTTGCTTATTCGTTCTGAAAACCCAGGTCAGCATGATGGTAAAGAAGAGGAAGAAGATAGCCAGCGACACAAGGCCAAGTATTTCCACTCCGCTTATTTTTTCGAGATAGTGAATGAATTTCATGTCAGCTTTATTTATTGGTAGTGATAGTGGTGGTAACATTTTTTTCAGGCTCGGCCTTTATGTCCGTTCCTAATCTTTGCAGATAAGCGATCAGTGCCACGATCTCCACATTGGGCGGTGTTTCGATCTTATCTTTTTTAAGATTGGCGGCAATGCTGTTTGCCTGTTGCATCAGGTCTTTATTGGCCTGCAGGTCATACCCTTCAGGATAAGGCACGCCAATAGTGCGCATAGCACGGATCTTTGCTGGCGTTGAAGCTGTGTCAAGTGCATTATCGAGCAACCAGGTATATTGCGGCATGATGGATCCCGGCGACATTGATCTTGGATCATACATGTGGTTGTAGTGCCAGCTATCAGGATATTTATTTCCTTCCCTGGCCAGATCAGGCCCTGTGCGTTTGCTGCCCCATTGGAAAGGGTGGTCATATACGAATTCACCTGCTTTTGAATACTCGCCATATCTTGATACTTCATCCCGGAACGGGCGTATCATCTGCGAGTGGCAGGTGTAGCAACCTTCGCGGACATAGATATCACGGCCTTGCAGCTCAAGTGGTGTATAAGGTTTGACACTTGCAATGGTGGGCACATTTGATTTTACCAGGAAAGTGGGAACAAACTCGATCAAACCTCCGATCGCTACCACGATAAGGCTCAGCACAAGCAAGGTCACCGGCCTGCGCTCAATAACACGGTGCCAGTATTCTTTTTTTGCGTGTGCTTCTTTTACAAGAGGAGCGGCTTCAGCAGCTTCATTGGCAACAAAGCTGCCTTTGGCCATTGTTTTATAAAGATTGTATACCATCATCAATGCACCTACGAGGTATAAACCTCCGCCGATGCTGCGGGTGATATACATGGGTTTGATACTGTTAACTGTTTCCATGAACTGGAATTTCAGTTGTCCTTCCGGTGTAAAGGATTTCCACATCAGGCTTTGTTCAAAACCTGCCCAGTAAAGCGGCACAGCGTAAAGAATGATGCCGATAGTGCCCAACCAGAAATGGTTGGTGGCAAGTTTCTTTGAATATAAATCGGTGCCCCACATCTTGGGGATCATATAATATAGAATGGAGAAGGCGAGAAATCCGTTCCAGCCAAGCCCGCCGATATGGACGTGTGCAATGGTCCAGTCGCTGAAGTGAGAGATGGCATTCACATTTTTCAAACTCAGCAACGGGCCTTCAAATGTGGCCATGCCATAACAGGTGATCGCCACTACCATGAATTTTAATACAGGATCTTCTTTTACTTTATCCCAGGCCCCACGTAAGGTGAATAAACCATTCAGCATGCCTCCCCAACTTGGAGCGATCAGCATTACAGAAAAAACAACACCTAATGATTGTGCCCAATCAGGCAATGCTGTATAAAGCAGATGGTGCGGGCCAGCCCATATATAGATAAAGATGAGTGCCCAGAAGTGAATGATAGAAAGACGGTAAGAATATACCGGGCGGTTAGCTGCTTTAGGAAGGAAATAATACATTAATCCCAATACAGGTGTGGTAAGAAAGAACGCCACCGCATTGTGGCCATACCACCACTGCACCAACGCGTCCTGCACACCTGCATACCAGCTATAGCTTTTCAGAAAAGAAACAGGGATCTCAATTGAGTTAACAATATGCAGCATCGCAACGGTAACCCAGGTGGCGATATAAAACCAGATGGCTACGTACAAATGCTTTTCACGCCTTTTAATGATCGTGCCCAGCATATTAATGCCAAATATCACCCATACGATAGTGATGGCGATATCTATCGGCCATTCCAGTTCTGCATATTCTTTACCGGTTGTTTTACCCATCAGCAGGGTGATGGCTGCTGCTACGATAATAGCCTGCCATCCCCAGAAATGCATCCAGCTTAGCTTATCGCTGTACATCCTTGCTTTACAAAGACGTTGCAGTGAATAATAGATACCGGCAAACGATGCATTGCCCACAAAAGCAAAAATGATGGCATTGGTGTGGAGTGGACGTAAGCGGCCAAAAGTAGTGGGGGCAAGATTGAGGCTGCTTGCAGGATAATAGATCTGGATGGCGGCCCATAAACCTGCCAGCATACCAACGATGCCGAATACGATGGTGGCCAATCCGAAAGCCTTTACAATCTTGTTGTCATAATAAAACTTCTCAATTTGCATAACCAGGGAGATTTATCGCTTGTTATTATTTTCTTGGGTTAAAGCTGGGTCATCAAAAAGGATCCTCGATGCAGGTGAATAATCATCCTCAAACTGGCCGTCCTGCACTCCCCAGAGGAAGGCGAAAAGAAAAAATCCGGCAACGGTAACGCTCACGATCAGCAGGATAAAGATGACGCTCATACAATTCTTATATGCTGTAAAAATATTTTGGGCGAGGGGAGTTGTTAATAAGGATAGTCAGTTGCTAATATGATCTTTGTCATGTTGTTCATGACAATTATTAAAGCCTCATCTTTTTGGCGAGTAAACTGCTGCTGCCAAATGTGATCAGGAAAATGCTCAATGAGCTTGCCGGCATCAGTATGGCTGCGATCAACGGGGATAAAGTTCCCTGCACAGCGAAATACAAGCCTGCGATATTATACAGGATGGATAGCACAAAACTGGCTACGATGATCTGTTTGTTGGCCCGGCAAAGCCGGATAAAACGATAAAGGCGAGGCAGTTTATTTCCATCAATGATCGCATCGCTGGATGGTGTGAAATTATTGGTTTGTTCCGCTACTGCTACCCCCACATCACTTTGCCGCAGGGCAGCTCCGTCATTCAGGCCGTCACCGATCATCATCACTTTGGCGCCTTTATGCTGCAGCGCCCGCACATATTCCACTTTATCTGCAGGCTGTTGCCGGAAAAGAACAGGTGAATGGTGTGGCAACATGGTTGCCAGTCTTTCTTTTTCTGCATTTGAATCGCCACTCAGCACAGAAAGCTGATGCCTGCGGGAAAGTTTGCTCAGCAGTTTTGTTATGTTTTCCCGGTAATGATTATTGAATTGAAAACGCCCGGTCACTTTATTATCGACAGAAAGAAATACAGTAGTACCTGTAGTGCCGGTTATGCCTTTGCCGGCAAAACTTTGTGCTCCCAGGCGGATATGCCTGCCTGCAACGATGCTTTCAATTCCCTGTCCCGGATATTCATGGAAATCCGAAACAGCGGGCCTGGCAGGCAAAGGAAAATGTTTGGCCAACGCGCGACTGAGCGGATGGGTGGAACAGGCTGCCAGTGCTGCAACCTGCAGCTGCAGGTCCTGTGTCAGCGGTATGCCCTCATAAGTGATATCCTGCATTTCAGCAACGGTAAGTGTTCCTGTTTTATCCAATACAATATGATCAATCGCAGCTACCTTTTCGATCACACCGGCATTTCTCAGGTAAAAACCATTCCGCCCGAGTATGCGGATAATATTTCCGTTGGTAAAAGTGTGTGACAATAACAAAGCACAGGGGCAGGCAATGATAAAAATAGATGTAACAGCAGGCCAGAGCCTGGAAGGATCATTTATCTGCCAGTATATGCCGGTGATGGTAGCAATAATGATCAGGGTAAGTGTAAAATACCTGCTCACGAAATGGACAAATGATCCTTTATCTGTTTCAACAGGGTCTTTCTTTTCCTGGTTCCAAAGGTGGGTAAGATAGCTTTGCACCACTTCTTTTATTACCAACACTTCCAGTCTTTCACCTGTTTGCCGTCCTCCTGCATACAATAGTTCTCCTGTTTCCCTTGGCACGGGCAGGGCTTCACCAGTCACAAAACTGTAGTCGATAAAAGCTTTTCCTTTGGTAAGAATGCTGTCTGCCGGGATGAGCTCACCATGATGGATTACCAATGTGTCGCCTGGTTTTATATCAGGCAGCATCACAGGGATTTCCCTGTCTTCTTTTAAAACAGACACGGCAATAGGGAAATAAGAAGTATAATCACGGTCGAAGGATAATTGTTTGTATGTTTTGTCCTGCAATAACCGGCCTGCCAGCATAAAGAAAACAATCCCTGTCATGGAATCAAAATAACCACTGCCGGTACCACTGATCACTTCATAAGCGCTTCGCGCAAAAGTGATGATGATGGCAAGTGCAATAGGGGCATCTATGTTCAGAAACCGGTGCCGCAGGCTTTTCCAGGAAGATTCATAAAAAGGGAAAGCGGAGTATAGTAATACAGGGATCGCAAGCGCGAAATTGAACCAGCGGAACAGGCTTCTCAACGCATGATCACCTGCTTCTATACCAAGATATTCAGGAAAGCTGGCGAGCATGACATTCCCAAAACAGAAACCCGCAACACCCAGCCGGAAAACCATGCTCTTGCTCACAGCAGGCTTTTTTTGTTTGATATCATTCAGGCTGATATAGGGCTCATAGCCTATACTGGTGAGTGTTTCCACTACAGTGCGCAGGCTGCATTGATCACTGTGGAAAATGATATCGATCTGTTTACGCCCGAAATCCACCTTACCGGAGATAATGCCTGGTCGTATCCTCGGCAGATGTTCCAGCAGGTAAAGACAGGAACTGCAATGGATCTGGGGAAGATGGAAGCTGACCCGCATCTGGGTCTCATCTTTGAAACTGATCAGTTTTGCGATAATGCCTGCATCGTCAAGAAATGCGAATTTATCTTTTCTTATCCCGATCCGTTGGTTGATGCCGGGATTCTGGTTCAGGTCATAATAATGGCATAAGGAATGTTCATTGAGAATGGAATAGACCATTTTACATCCTTCGCAGCAGAATTGCTTGTCATCCAGGCTGATCTTCCCGGAAACGCAGGCTTCCCCGCAATGATAACAGGTGGTGGATGGTGGCGCGGATATCTCAACTGACTTCATATTATTTTCCAGGAATTGCCAAAACTAGCTGCGCACAATACGGTAATTCCTGACAATTATCAAGAAAGGAGTTGATTTTGCTCATCCGGGCAGGAAAACCAGCCAGGTAATTTCACTGAGCGGTAAAATCCGGAAACCGGGTATGAAATACACCGCAGGAATAAGCATGTTTTTAAACCGTATTGAAATTGATCCGGCTGCCAAGGCACGGGAAATTGTTGAAATGGATTACAGGACCGCCGATGTATTCAGGCGGTATGGAATAAATTATTGTTGTGGTGTGCAATGGCCCTTGCAGCAGGTATGCGAAATACAGGAGATTAAAATGAAGGATCTTGTGACAGATTTGCAAACCGCTTGCCACACTGTCAATATCCCTTCCGGCACCCAGTTTGAAAAATGGTCGGTAGATTTTCTTATCGATTACATTGTTAATATACATCACCGGTACCTGGAAAGATCATTCCCCGAACTTGAAGGCCGCCTTGCTCATTTTCTTGAAGAGCATGGTAAGCGTTTCCCTCATTTTACTGTTATATATGAAGAGTTCAGGAACTTGGTGGCGATGTTCATGCCGCATCTGAAACAGGAAGAGGAATCTATTTTCCCTTATCTCCGCCAGGTCGCACATGCGTATGATGATAAGATCGATCCGTTTGCCACATTGCTTGTAAAGACGCTCCGGAAACCATTAAACAGTTTTGCTGACCAGGAACATACGATGATCGGAGAAAAGATCCGGCGTTTCCGCGAACTGACCGGCGATTATATTGCGCCTCCCAAAGTATGTTCAAGCCACCGGGTGATATTAGGTAAACTGAAAGAACTGGACCAGGACCTGCTGCAGCATCTTTACCTGGAAAATGATATACTGATACCGAAGGTGATCAGGATGGAGCAGGAATTGCTGCAAAGAATTTACTGATGGAAATGAAGAGCCCAAACCAGCTTTTTTTATACCTTACGGCAAATTCTGTGTATGTCGGTTAATGTAGCCCACCTCACATCTCTTTTTGAAAATGCAACGGAAGGTATCATCCTGACCAATGGCCAGGGGAATATTGTGATGGTGAACCCCGCAGCCGAACGGATATTTAACTATGGTGCTGCTGAATTGACAGGGAAAGCTATTGAAATACTTCTCCCGGAAAAGGCAAGGCCCCAGCACCATCAAATGCGCGAGCAATTCTATAAAACCCCTTCGAACAGGCAGATGGGGCATGGGCGTGACCTGTATGGAAAGAGAAAGGATGGTTCACAAATACCCGTGGAAGTAAGCCTTAGTTTTTATAAAAAACACGATGAACTATTTGTGATTGCTTTTATCGTTGATATTACGCAACGGAAAAAGCACGAACAGGATATTCTTCAGCAGCAGAGGGAACTGGAAAGTATGACCCATAACATGCAAAAACTGAATACTCAGCTTGAAGCAAAAGTGGAAGAGAGGACGCTGATATTAAAAGAAGCCTTGAAAAAGCTGGAGGAATCGCAAAAAGATCTCAGTGAAGCATTGGATAAGGAAAAGCAACTGAATGAGATAAAAAGCCGGTTTGTATCAATGGCTTCCCATGAATTCAGGACCCCGCTCAGCACGGTGCTTTCTTCTGCTACGCTGATCGCAAAGTACAAGCAGACGGAAGAGCAATCACAGAGGGAACGGCATGTGGAAAAGATCAGGACATCTGTAAAGCATCTGAATGAACTGCTGGAAGACTTCCTTTCTCTGGGTAAACTTGATGAAGGGAAAGTGGAAGCACATCCAGTATCCTTCGAGCCGGAAGAGTTTATCATGGATCTGATCGATGAAATGAAAGGCCTGCTAAAGCCAGGTCAGCAATTTTCTGTTTTTCATGAAGGAAGCTATGCCTGTTTCTCTGATAAGAAAATGCTGAAAAATATTATTGTTAACCTGTTAGGCAATGCTATAAAGTTTTCCGAAGAAGGAGACCCCATTTACCTGCATAGTAAAACGACGGAGAGAGGATTGTACATAATGGTTAAGGATCAAGGGATCGGCATCCCCGAAGATGAGCATGAATACCTGTTCAACAGTTTTTACCGGGCAAAAAATGCTGTTAATATTCAGGGCACAGGGTTAGGGTTGCATATCATTAAAAGGTATCTGGGTATTCTTGACGGTGAAATAGAACTGCATAGTAAATTAAACGAAGGCACACAGTTCGATCTTTTTATTCCGAATTATCAATAGTTAATTTATGAAGGCCATACTTGTTATAGACGACAATACGGATATCCGGGAAAACACAGCCGAAATCCTTCAACTTGGAGGGTACAAGGTCTTTGCCGCTGAGAACGGGAAGAAGGGAGTGGAAGTGGCCCTCCGGGAAAAGCCGGACCTGATCGTGTGTGATATCATGATGCCTGAACTGGATGGATATGGGGTGCTGCACCTGCTCAGAAAGAATGCAGATACACAATATATACCGTTTATATTCCTGACAGCTAAAACAGAGCGGCTTGATTTCCGCAAAGGCATGGAGATGGGTGCCGATGATTATATTACCAAGCCTTTTGAGGAGATAGAATTGCTGAACGCGATTGAGATCAGGTTGAAAAAAGCGGAAATACTGGGCAATCAGTATTCTCCTGATGCCGCAGGCCTGAATGCATTGATGAATGATGCCCGTCTTACGGGCCTTGTGCAAGAGGTGGAAGAAAAATATGAAACAGTGCCCTACAATAAAAAGCAGTCACTTTACCAGGAAGGTAAGCGTCCGCGTTTTTTATATTACCTGGTAAAAGGCAAGGTGAAAGCATTCAGATCGCATGAAGATGGAAAGGAATATATTACCGATCTTTTCAATGAAGGGGATTTTCTGGGTTATACCTCTATTATTGATGATAAAGCTTATGACGATAGTGCAATGGTAATGGAAAACGCAGAGATCATCCAGGTGCCTAAAGACGATTTCCTGCAGATGATTCACGGTGATCCGGGGGTTGCCGCCAAGTTTATCCGGCTTATCACCAAGAATGTAAAGGAAAAAGAGGACCGGCTTCTGCATCTCGCTTACAGCTCCCTTCGCAAGCGGGTTGCCAACGGCCTGGCTGAGATCTATAAAAAACTGAATCCTGGTGGTGAAAAAAAGACGATCGAAATATCCAGGGAAGAGATCGCACAATATGTAGGCACGGCCACTGAATCATTGATCAGGACCTTGAGTGATTTTAAAGCAGAAAAACTGATAGAGATCAGGGAAGGTAAGATCACCCTGCCGGACCCTTCCCTTTTAAATAATCTCCGCTATTGATCAGAGGCTATCTCTTTCCAGGTCAAAATCATCGGGGGCATCTTCGGGCAGTGTGCCATGTGTTGTTATCTCACGGCCATGATCGTTTTGCTGTTGTAATGTCCAGTCATCGGTCATCGTGGTTTCCAGCCAGATATTGCCGGAGCGGCGGACAACCTGCACATTCATCCCATATCTTTCCGTGATCAGTTTCTCCAGTTCGGCAACGGTCATCGTGCCGCTGATATCCAGGTCGCCATCTTTTTTTAGCCCTGCATCTTTAAGCAGGGTGGAGGTGGTGATGAGCTTTTTGGTAAGTACAGGACGGCCGGGTTCTGTAAGACGGCTCAGGTAAAAATCCAGGCGGAGAAAAGGGTATGTTTTGCTGAATTCCTGTTGTAATTCATACACATGCTTTGAAGGAGATATATGCAAAGTAGTTGTCATTTTTTTAAGAATAGATGTTGTAAAATTAGGTACGACACCTACCTTGCATATATGACTTGCAGAAGGCGGAAAACTGATTTTGATCAGCAGGCATATTATCTCCATCCACCTCCCAATCCCCTGTATACCCTCACCACGGCACTCATTTGTGCCTTCTTCGTTTCAATCAATTCCAGCTTTGCCTCCAGCGCATCTCTTTGCGTCATCAACACTTCGAGGTAATCTGCCCTTGCATTCTTAAACAGATCCCCTGAAATATCGATCGACCTCGTCAAAGCCTCCACCTGCTGCGATTTCAGGTCATAACTTTTTTCAAGATTGCTGATATTCGACAACTGTGTTGACACTTCGATATAGGCATTCAGGATCGTTCTTTCATAATTGTACATCGCCTGCACCTGCCTTGCATTGGCATTCAGAAACTCTGCTTTGATCGCGTTGCGGTTGATCAGCGGGCCCGCAATATCTCCGGCAATGGAATACAACAGCGATTCGGGCATGCGGAAGAGGTAAGTAGGATTGAAAGCCTGAAAACCCACTCCCGCTGAAATACCAAAGGATGGATAGAACTCCGCACGGGCCACTTTCACATCCAGTTTGGCCGCAGCCAGATCGAGTTCCGATTGCCTGATATCAGAACGGTTGGCAAGCAGTTGTGAAGGAATACCGGAATTGATCATCGCCGGCATTATTGTTAAGAAATTAGCCTTCTCACGGGGAATATCCTGCGGATAGCGGCCCAGCAGAAAATTGATCCTGTTCTCTGTTTCCTTTATCTGCTGCTGGATATCATATTCCAGGCTTTGTGTTTTCAATACTTCTGCCTGGAATTTTTGTACCGCCAATTCTGTTGCGCGAGCTGCTTCTTTCTGCACTTTGATGATCTCCAGTGCATTTTTTTGCAAATCGATATTCTGTTTTACAATTTCCAACTGGTTGTCCAGCGCAAGCAACTCATAATAAGAATCGGCTACTTCTGCGATCAGGTTAGTGATCACGAAATTCTTGCCTTCTTCGGTAGAGAGGTATCGCGTGATAGCTGCTTTCTTGGAATTACGCAGCTTCTTCCAGATATCCACTTCCCAGTTGGCCATTGCGGCAATGCGGAAATCGCCTAATGGATCGGGCATTTCCTTACCAGGCTTGATATCGGTGGTGGCATCACCGGCACCCTGGCTGGTATAACGTCCTACTTTTTCCACGCCCACACCGGCGCCGAGACTCACAGATGGGAGCAATGCCTGTTGTTTCATGCGGATCTCATTGCGCGCGATCTCTACTTCCTGTAGAGTGATATTCAGCTCCTGGTTGTTTTTGAGCGCCGTATCAATCAGGTCCAGCAAGTTTTTATCAGTAAAGAACTGTTTCCATTGAATGGCACCAGTATTAGTGGTATCGCTGTTATTGCCGTAAGAAACAGGAACAGAGCTGTTTTCCTGCCGCTGCACCACTGAAGGGACCTTGCAACTTGCGAGGGCCAGGAAAAGCCCCATCACACCAAGGCAATAATTTATTTTCAGTTTAAACATTATGATCAATTTCTTCTGTTAAAGGATTTTCTTCTTCGTTTTTAACCAGCATACGCTTTTCAGCGATCTTGCCGAATATGTAATACAGGCCGGGGATAATGAGTACGCCGAAAATAGTACCGAGCAACATACCTCCGGCTGCCGCTGTACCAATCGTTCTGTTGCCGATCTTACCTGGCCCTGTTGCAAATACAAGTGGTATCAGACCGGCGATAAAGGCAAACGATGTCATCAGGATAGGGCGGAACCTCACACGTGCACCTTCAATTGTCGCTGCTAATATGGTGGAGCCTGCACGATGTTTCTGCACGGCAAACTCCACGATCAGCACGGCATTCTTACCCAGCAAACCGATCAGCATTACCATGGCGATCTGCGCATAGATATTATTTTCCAGTCCCAGCAACTTTAGGAAGAGGAGGGCTCCGAATACACCTGTAGGCAGGGAGAGGATCACGGCCAGTGGCAAAATGAAACTTTCATACTGTGCTGCAAGGATCAGGTACACAAAGCCCAAACAGATCAGGAAGATGTACACAGCCTGGTTGCCCTGTGCCACTTCATCTTTAGAGATCCCGGCCCAATCGATACCAAAACCTCTCGGCAATGTTTTCGCTGCTACTTCATTGATCACTTTGATCGCTTCGCCACTACTGTAACCAGGCGCTGCGGACCCGCTGATCTCCGAGGCGTTGTACATGTTGTGCCGGGTGATCTCTGAAAGACCGTACACTTTCTCCATTTGCATAAATGCAGAGAAAGGCACCATCTCCTCCTTATCGTTCTTTACATATAGTTTCAGGATGTCTTCCGGCAAAGCCCTGTATTGCGCACCTGCCTGCACGATCACTTTATACTGGCGGCCAAAATTGATAAAGCTGATCTCGTAGTTACTGCCCACCAATGTTGAAAGGGTGTTCATTGCATTGTCAATGCTGATGCCTTTCTGCTGTGCAAGATCATTGTCTATTTTCAACATGTATTGCGGGAAGCTGGCGCTGTAAAAGCTGAAGATGGAGCTGAGTTCTTTCCGTTTCTTCAATTCTTTTACAAAATCATCGTTCACCTGTTCCATCAGTTTGTAATTGCCACTACCCGCTTTATCAAGCAAGCGCAATTCAAACCCACCGGCTGCACCATAACCGGGTACTGCGGGTGGTAAGAAGTATTCAATATTTGCACCGGTGATGTCTTTTGATTTTTCTTCCAGCTCTGTAATGATCTCCTGCACGGAATGCTTCCGGTCTTTCCAGTCTTTAAGGTTGACAAGGCAGGTACCGGAATTGGAGCCGGTCCCTTCTGTCAGGATCTCGTAACCAGCCAGAGCTGACACAGATTGAACGCCTTCTACTGTTTCCGATATTTTCTGTAACCGTTCTGTTATTTCATTCGTTCTTTCCAGTGATGATCCGGGAGGGGTTTGGATAACGGCATAAAACATACCCTGGTCCTCATTCGGAATAAAGCCGGAAGGGACCGTTTTGTTGAGGAAATAAGTAGCTACACAAAATCCTGCCAGCACAAGGAAGGTGAGTAGCCTGCGGGCAGCTACTTTGGTGAGTACAAACTGGTATTTGCCTGTTAATCCATTGAACCAATTATTGAATCCATCCAATACCTTGTTGATAATGAACTTTCGCCTGGGCTTGCCATGATCATTCTTCATGATCATGGCGCATAAAGCCGGTGTAAGTGTAAGTGCAACAATGCCTGAAAGAATGATGGAGGTTGCCATGGTAATGGAAAACTGCCGGTAGAATATACCAACAGGTCCCGACATGAATGCAACTGGTATAAATACCGCAGCCATAATGAATGTAATGGCAATGATCGCCCCGGCAATTTCATGCATTGCTTTTTTCGTTGCCTTTCTTGGCGTGAGATGTTCTTCTTCCATTTTGGCGTGCACCGCTTCAATCACCACGATCGCATTGTCTACCACCACACCGATCGCCAGTACCAGGGCAAAAAGCGTGATCAGATTTAACGTGATACCGAAGTATTGCATGAACATGAATGTGCCGATCAATGATACCGGCACTGCCATAATAGGGATCAGGGTCGACCGCCAATCACCCAGGAAAAGGAATACCACCAAACCCACAAGGATAAAGGCTTCTACCAGCGTATGAACTACTTTTTCGATAGAAGCGTCCAGGAACTTGGATACATCATAGCTCAGTTCGTATTTCATTCCTTTGGGAAAACTGCTGGCTGCAATTTCTTTCAACTTGGCTTTTACATTCTCGATCGTCTGGCTGGCATTACTTCCATAAGATTGTTTCAGTACGATCGCCGCTGAAGGTTTGCCATTCAGGTTGGAGTAAATGTCATACATGGAACTGCCGAATTCCACGTCCGCTACATCTTTCAGGCGAAGCAGCTCTCCATTTGCGCTTGAGCGAACGATCACATTTTCGTATTGTTCTTTTGTGGTAAACCTTCCTGAATATTTCAATACATACTCAAACGACTGCGATCTTTTACCGGAACTTTCACCTGTTTTACCGGGAGAAGCTTCCAGGCTTTGCTTGCTGAGGGCTTCCATCACTTCATCTGCAGAGATCTTGTAAGCCAACATGCGATCGGGCTTGAGCCAGATACGCATGGCATACTCACGGTTACCAAGGATATCTGCATAACCTACACCATCCACCCGCTTCAATTCGGAAAGGATATTGATATCGGCAAAATTGAAAAGGAACTTCTGGTCGGCATTGGGGTCATCGCTGTACAGGTTGATGTACATCAGCATGTTTGACTCTTCACGGCTGATCTTTACGCCTTCCCTCACTACGAGTGGGGGAAGTTTGTTCACCACTGAAGCCACACGGTTTTGTACGTTCAGAGATGCAACGTTGGGATCAGTGCCGAGGTTGAATATGACCTGGATGGTACCTTCTCCATCATTACCAGCGTCCGATGCCATGTATTTCATGCCGGGGATACCATTGATGGCTCTTTCCAGGGGAATGATCACTGATTTGATCATGAGTTCATTATTCGCACCGGGATAGTCTGCTACCACATTCACTTTGGGTGGAGAGATGGAAGGGAACTGTGTTACAGGTAAGCCTGTAATGGCCAGAATGCCCAGGAGAACGATGATCAGGGATATGACGATAGAAAGGACTGGCCTTTGAATAAATTTATTAAACATTACTAACGCGAATTATTGTTAACACGAATGCTATTCCGCTTTTAATTTAAGGTGGGCAATAACTTCTTCCGGTTTCTCAAATTCATACTCGATCCTGTCATTGTCTTTTACTTTCTGGATGCCTTCGAGCAGGATCTTATCACCATCTGCGAGGCCGCTGGTAACAACATAGAGGTCGGGCAGCTGGCCGGCGATGGTAATGTTTCTTGATTCGAGCCGGTTATTTTTATCCACTACGAATACATAGATCTTGTCCTGTACTTCGTAAGTGGCTTTCTGAGGGATGATCATAGCATTTTTAAGCGGCATGGTCATACGTACTTTTCCGGTTTCACCATGCTTTAATAGCTTATCGGGATTGGGGAAGATAGCCCTGAAAGCAATATTGCCTGTTTCGTTATCAAATTCACTTTCGATCACTTCCACTTTTCCGGGATGTGTGAGCGTTGTGCCATTGGCCAGCAGCAGGCTTACCTTGCTGTCGCCACGGTTTTTGACGTTGGTCTGATAATCCAGGTATTCCGGTTCGGATACATTGAAGTAAGCAAACATCTGGCTGTTGTCTGAGAGGCTGGTGAGCAACTCACCTTCATCTATCAGGCTTCCGATCTTTTTAGGGATGCGATCAATCGTTCCGTCAAACGGCGCCCTGATCTCTGTGAAAGAGAGATGCAATTTTGCAAGGGCGATCTCTGCATTGGCCTGGTCAAGTTTGGCCTGCGCCATGGATTGTTCGTTTTTTGAAACGATGTTTTTATCAGCCAGTGTTTTCGCATTCTGCAATTCAATTTCAGCGGCTTTGCCTTCAGCTTCTGCTTTCAGCAACTCAGCTTCATACATTTTCGGCATGATGCGGAAGAGCACCTGGCCGGCTTTGACAAATTGTCCTTCGTCAACATAAATATTTTGCAGGAAACCTTTTTCCTGTGCGCGGATCTCAATATTCCGCACGGAACGGATCTGTGATACATACTCTTTGGTAAAGGAAGTATCTGTACGGATAGGGCTGGTCACCATATACTTGGTGACTTCTTCTTTTTCTTCTGATTTAGCCGTGCAACTTGTATGGCCGATCAGGATTGCGAGGCCGGCAAAAATGGCTATTCTTTTCATAATTACTAAATGAATATTGATCTGTTGAATGTGTTGTTCGGTAGTTATTCTTATGACAAGATGGTAATGGTTGCAGGAAGATATCCTGTTGAGGCAAGCGCTAGAGGCCAGGCAGTATGGTGTGTGTATTTAAAAAGGTATGCAGGAATTGCATACACTGGCACAGCGGGCGGTTGTTTAAAAATCAGACCCTGAAGACCCGTTGCAGGATGTATTTATCGGATTCCTGGGGCCAATAGGGAGGTGCTGTATCAAAATGATGGTTCAGGCGACTTAATAAGGTCTGATAGGATAGAAGGGATTCATACTTTATTACGCGTTTGGATTTACGGAGCTCAGTATCACTATCCCTGTCATCTTCAGGTGAATCAAAAAAAAGATAATTGTTTTCGGCAGTAATGAAGCTGTGGTTGGCCGGAGCTGCGTCCAGGTCGGCTATATTCCGTTTCCCTTCCATTTCATGATGATAGGTGCGGGCATAGCAGCAATTCCGGGAATGCTGACCTGCAAAAACGCGGTCGGCTCCACTCATCAGGAATAAACAAAAGCTTATAAGAAATACTGCTATTTTCATTCAGCCTCAAAAATAGACAAGATTGTGCGAGGCGTCAGTTAAGATTTGTAAACGAATGGTTAACGGGAATGATAACTAAGTGCGAACAACTGTTTGCCAGATGTTTTATTCCACAAACCTGTAGCTCGCATGCGTATCATAATCAATCCCATGTTTTTTCTTCAGCGTCTCTATATAATCGAGGGTGGCAAATGTGTGAGGGCTAGCTACAGAATCACCCACCCGTTCAAAAGTATGCAATAGTGTCTCTTCCAGGCAGCTCGAAATGCTCATGCCTTTGTGTTCGGCAAGATCGGCTAGTAAAGCGGCTAATCTTTTTTCCAATCTCACCGGCACATCCATCCGTTCGATCTTGACAGGAGGTCCCTGGTTATAAATATAATGGCCAAAGCCCAGGTGATTTCCATCGGGGTCGGAAACCTGGTAGTCGCGCAAACCGTATTCACGGTCACCAATAGGGAAACTAATAGTGACCCCATTTGCCTGGTGCATTTTGTAAAGAGCATTGGCATCGCCTACTACGAAATTGACCTCCGCTTTTTCAATAGGGCCATCGGCCTGCTGTGCTGCATGTATGGTTGTTTTGCCGAGATCGAGCCCGGCATAAACGGTTGGTTCTCCCCAGGTGAAGCGTAAGGTAAATCCCAGCTTTTGGGTATAAAATTCAATTGTAGCGTGAATGTCTTTCACCCTGATGGTTGGAAAGAGTTGGCTGCATTCGATAGAAGTGGCGACTGACGACTCCATAGTTTGGGTATTTAATGGAACAAGACTGAACGTGTCTGCTGAATAAAGATACGAAACCCGGGTAGGAGAAAGCCTGGTCGCAGCAGGATAAATATTGGCTGAATGAGCGAAACTTACAGGTATACCTGGAGTATTTCAAACTGACTATGTATCAATTCTGTTGTATAATAGTCATTTGTTTTGGTCTCTTTCATCCGCACATTGATCATCTTCTTTGGTTGCAGTTTTTCTTTATATTTCGAAGCCATGTATTTCAGGTTGCTATCAGTAATGCTTGCTTCGATCGTTTTCCCTTTCCATAAAAATTTTCCCTGGTATACATTGTCTGTTTTATTCAGGCTTAAAATTTCCATGATCTCATCCTGGTAAAATATATCTTCTTTTATCTGATCTATGGAATTGGCAAGCTTCTCAAATTCGGCCCTTGAAATATAAATAGCGGGATCTTCTTTCACTTTATCAGACGGAGAGAAGCTCATATATTGAATGCGCTGGTCATTACTGATTTTCACAAAAGTTTCAACCAGTTGACCATTGATATAGCGGTCCTTTCTTACTGCTTCATAATTTGCCAGCGAGTCTACAGGTATAACATAAGTTTTGCCATTTATATCCAGGCGTGCTTTGTTGCCCATCACTTCTATTGGTGATTTGGGTAATTCAGGTGTTGATGGGTGGATTTTCTCCCAGACAAAACTTCCGAGGATAGCGAACGCAAGATTTTCGAAAACCTTTTTCGAAAGCTGTTTGAAATTTATTTTGAAACTGCCAGGCTCCATGGCTACGATCACAAATTCAGACCGTTCTTCGGGCGACATGATCTCGTCGATGCGATGGAAAATATTGGTGAGGAAATTGATCGTGCTGGTCAGCGTGTCGATATTCATTTCATGTCCTTCGACACCATAAGTGACAACCAGGGTGGCCTGGAATTCATTGAAACTTTCCATAAGTGATAAGGGTTGGTGGTACTTTAAATATAGTGAGATATTTGAATGTTGCCAGCCCTTCTATACTTATTTTATCTTCTTGAACACTCCATTATGGTCAATTCCGTTCGGTTTATTTCCCCTTTTTCCCTTTTGGCACCTCCTTTCTTTCATTTTCTTCTTCATCGTCATCATCTTCCTTCACTTTCAGGAACGAACTTCTCCGGGGGGCAGGCATAACGCTGTCTTCTCCTTTTACAGCTTTCCAGATGATATTACTAAAAAGCAGATCAGGAATAATATCTTCTTTGCTGAAGTCAAGTTGATTGCTTAGAGCAGCAGTGGCATTATTAGCCGCATTCTTTTCATTAAGGTCAACATTAGCCGGTACGGATTTATAAGGAGTAAGGTCAGGCGTGGCAGTAAAACTCCGCCACATGGGTGTGGCAGCCGCATCATACTGGCTCATGGGAGGTAATCCCAATATCAGTTCCATTGTCCGCAACATGGAAGAGGTTGAATACATGGTATGGTCCACTGATCTTCTTTTGATGAATGGGCTTGCCACATAAGCTGTAGTGCGATGGGCATCCACATGGTCGGGGCCGTTTTGCGCATCATCTTCTACAATAAATACGGCTGCTTCCTTCCATATGGGGCTTTGCGAAAGATACTCCAGGAACAGGCCAACGGCCAGGTCATTGTCCGCTACATGCGCAAACGGGGAAGGACGTCCGGTCCTCAATCCTTCTGTATGGTCATTCCCAAAACGGATGCTGTTGAATCGTGGCACTTTTCCTACCGCAACAAGCGAATCAAATTCCCGCTTCCATTGATAAAAACGGGTTGTATCACGAACACTTAAATTGTAATCTGCATAATAGGGGCAGAGATTGCCTTCAAGCACGGGGATATTGGGCTTGCCATTGTCTGCAAATTCACCATAAGTGCGGAAACTGACACCGGCACGCTGGCAATAATCCCATATAAATCCTTTTTTGGGATTGGCCACTTGTTTTTTTCCTTCTCCGGGATAATCGCCGCCACGGCCTCCATAGCTCGAGGGCCAGTTTTTTTCCAGGTAATCCGTAGCATGAGCAGAAGTGCTCCAGTTGTGTCCATCGGCACTTACTTCACCATCGGCATAAAAATTATCCAGCAACACAAATTCTTCTACGATCTTATGCTGGTTGGGGGTAACATGCCGGCCGAACAATAATAAACTGGTATCACCATTGCCACCTGCTACATCACCCAGCACCTGGTCGTACGTGCGGTTTTCCTTGATAACATAAAATACATATTTGATGGGAGATGGATCTCCTACTTTCATGGGTATGGGATTGCCTGCTTCACCGGATGTGACCAGTTCACCTTCTTTGGAATAGGGTGTGTTGGTATAAACCGCTTTGGAATAAATAGCCAGTGTGGCGCCATCGGGCTCGGGTATAATGGAAAGGGTACCTTTCATTAAGCCGCCAATATATTCCACTTCTTTGGGAGCAGTACTGTCTCCCTGGTGGTGGATCACGGTTCCGCGGGGTCTTACAGGCGAGGGGCCATTCGGATTGGGAAAAGAAGAAAAGCCTTTGCCGTTTGATACGAATATCTTTTTCCCGATAACCTTGATATTTGTTGGATACCATCCGGTAGGAATAAATCCTTTTGAGCGGGAAGAACCTGGTTTGCTGACATCAAACACAGCCAGGCAGTTATTGTCTGCGTTAGCTACATAGAGTGTTTTTTCGTCGGCAGACAGTGCCAGTCCGTTCGAAGTGGTTCCTTCAGGCGCTGCAGGATATAATGCTGCATTCAATACTTCCAGCACTTTGCGGTTCTTGCAATCGATCACTGAAACACTGTTGTCGTTTGCATTGGCTACAAACAGGTAATTGCCTTTACGGGTAAGCAATAGTTCGTTCGGGTTGTCGCCCACCGCAATTTCACCATCCATTTGCTGTTTCCTGGTATCGAAGATCAATACCTTATCTCCTCCCCATAGGGAAATATACAAGTATTCTTTGCCGGGAGATAATAGACAGGCATATGCTTCTTTGCCTAATGGGAGCTGTTTGATCAGGGTTTTTGTTTCAGTATTGAATATGTAAAGAGCATTATTATCCTTGGTCACTACATATAATTTTTTGGCAGCATCATCTATGGCAATGCCGGCAGGAGATATTTTCTGCGGCCAGGGTTTTCCAAGAATGATACTGTCTGCCAGCTTCAGCCGGTTATTTTGTATAGCATATTTCAGGATGCGGTTATCGTTGCCTCCGGAAGCATACAATGATTTTTCATCACTGCTGAATGCAAGTCCATACCATGATTTGGGAATGATCACATTGTCTATCACTTTTCCTGCTCCTGCATCGATCAATTGAATGCTTTGCACGCTCTGGCCATTATTTGTTACAGCCAGTAATTTTTTGGAAGGGGAAACTGCCATATTCAAAGGGAGATCACCTAACGGCAATGATGAGCCGGCAGGAGAGAGGTGCCAGCCATTCGGGAGCCTTACCCTTTTATTATCAAGCCGGGATTCAGCTAAGTTTGTTTTCTGAGCTGCAGCAGATAGCAATAGCAGGCAGTAAAGACTACAGAAAAGGAGGGTTCTCATGGAATCTATATTAATAGTAATGGACTTCAAATGTAAGCTAAGGGTAGCAAGTAAATGCGGGGTTTACAATTGTTTAATATTCAATGGCAAACTGATAAACAAACAGATCGGCCGTATACATCCGGTTCATACTGAAACCGAATATATACGGCCGATTTAGAAATCGTATACTGATTAATTACACTCCCTTCAGCAACTCTATCGCCACGCTCACTTTCTTCTCAATTGTCGCTCCTTCAAACCCGATCATTCTGAACTGTATCATTCCATTTTTATCAATAATAAAAGTTGCCGGGATCACCTGGAACCCTAATTGCTCTGTCAGTTTTGGCTCAGAAGCAAAGTAAACCGGGAAATCATATTTCTTCCTCCCTGCCCATTTCTGTGCATCCTGCAAAGTGTTTCGGGCTGCTGAATTAGTGACAAGGAATATTACATCAGGATTATTCTTATACTGCGTGTACACCTTTTGCATGTAAGGCATTTCTTCCATGCAGGGCACGCACCAGGTAGCCCAGAAATTGAGAATGATGATCTTGTTTTGAAGGCTGGCTGCTGACACCGGGTTGCCTTCCATATCAAGAAGTCCTTCCAGGGCAGGAGCTTTTTTATTCAGCCGTTCGCTGTTGAGCGAGGCGCGCATCCGGCGTGTCCAGACTGTATCCAGTTCTACCATTTTTGCAGGCAGGAGGCCAGATTGTTCCGTACGCTTGAAAGCATTCAGGGCCATGGTGTCGTTAGGAGTGAGCATCAGCATGTCCCAGGCTGCAGAAGCAGCTTCAGGCTTGTGGCCGGTGTTTTCGTAAAACTTCAGCGCTTGGGTTAATGTTTCTTTATCCCTCGAAAGTTGCAAGGCGCCTTTCATCAATGTTGCTGCAAGAGCGGATCGCTTTTGTTCCTGCCTGATCATTGCCAGCAAGGCAAGCGTGTTGGCTTTGGCCTTATCTGTACCCGTCTTCCTGTCTTTCTCACTTACAAACGAAGGGATAAAACCGGTTTCGGGAAAATAACGTATCAATCCCAACGGAAACTTATCTGCCAATGCCAATGCCCTTGAGGCGTAAGCTGCTGAAGAGTCGAGCGCGATCTTATTCTTTAAAAGCGTTTCTGCAATGCTTTTTAGAGACACAGGGATATAAGGGCTGTTTTGCTTTGCCTGTAAAGCCAGCATGCTGCGGGCATGTTGTAAGGCTTCGCGGCTGTTTTTGTTTTTGGCAAAAAGTTCAAACAGCATTTCGTGCACTTCTGCAAATGCTTCTTCATTGGCTGGGGTTCTTTCTTTTAACAAAGCCTGAAGTTTGCGAAGTTGCTCCTGTTCATCATCCAGGTTGGCTATTTCGCCTGTCCGCAATTCTACCCCTGCCATGCCTTTGGGGTAGCGTTGTACGATCACTTTGCGGATAGAGTCGAGCCGGTCACTTTCACCCATGATCAGGTAACCCATCGTCACTTTATTGATGTTGCCCATCTTATAAGGATCGGCATAGAACCGTTCAGCAATGATCGCATTACCTTTTTTCAGGGCGAGTTGCTCTTCTTCCGGTGTTTTCCCCGCATTTAGCTCTGTACTCAGCAGACGGAGCTTTGCTTCGTAGTTATTGGGGTAATTCTTCAGTTCTTCTTCATACATGGCTCTTTGTGCAGCCTTCACACCTGGCGCTTTGCCCATTTGCGCAGGGAGGCTGTAACCATTGTAGAGATAACCATTCTCTACACGCTTCTTTTTATTGTATACCGCAATGGCGTAGTGTTGTGTGGAAGAAGGTTTGTCTGTCCATTCACCATTTTGCAGATAAAAAGTGGCATACACGCCATAGCGGGGAATCGAGAATGAGGTAGTCCAGGCTTCACCCGATCTTTTCATGGTGATCTTTCCCGGCAACTCATACAGGTTGGAGTAACTAAAGACCAATTGCACAGCTTCCTGTTCTTTTCCCTTGCCGGAACTATCGAGGCCGGGATGATAGGTAACGGTGACCATATCGCCACGCTGTGGGAATTCAGGCATAATGGTGACCCGTGTTGCTTGTGATTGTGCAAACAGGGCAAACAGTACAATACAACCAACAAAGAATATCTTCTTCATAAAATGAATTTACGCAAACCAGTTTTTAGTTATAACCATTATTCTGGCTCAGGTTAATATTTGTCCGCCTTGCTGGAGCAGGAATTGGATACAAAGTATCTGTTGATTGCCATGCTGATGGCTGCAATGCAGCTTTCATTGGTGCAAGCACTGCATCGGCACGGTTGGTCCTTTTCAGATCAAACCAGCGATGTCCCCATTCTGAGAAAAGCTCCACTCGTCTTTCCTGCTCCACTGCCAGCAACACCTGGTCCTGGGTAAGGTTATCGTCAAGCGGATCCAGCCCTGCGCGGTGCCTGATCTCATCGAGGTCGTCAATAGCAATATCCAGCTTATTCTGTTTTGCCCTTGCTTCAGCGCGGATAAGATATAATTCTGCCAGGCGGAGCACTGTAGTGTATTCAACTACAGGAGAAATAAGCCTGTTCTGATATTTGAAAGGGCAATATAATGTGTTGGCTCCAACGACATAAGATTTTGTCCAGTTTGCTTTGCGCAGATCCCCTGGCTCAAACGCATTCATCAGTTCAGGAAATATAACATAATAGCTGCGGCCGGTAGGAGTGGCCGGCACAATATTAAAGCCTTCCCAGGTATTCATACCTCCAGCCCCGGTAACGGTATTCACAGCTGCTATCTGAAAAATGGCCTCCTGGCTTGTTTTGAGAAATACTGAATTCAGGTTGGTCAAAAGCTGGTAACGGTTGTCTCCAATCACTTCGCCAGCCAGTGTTTCTGCATCGCTCCATTTTCCAGTATACAAATAAGCACGTGCCAGTAATGTTTTAGCAGCAGCTTTATTGGGCCGGATCCGTTCTGAGTTTTGATAGTCATCCTGCAGTTTGTCTACTGCCTCTTTCAGATCGTTTATAATGCTTTCATATACCTGTGCTGCAGAAGTGCGGGGCAAATTGGAATTCTTTCTTGCATCGGTGTCAAGTACCAATGGCACATCGCCGAAATAATTGACCAGGTAGAAATAAAAGAAGGCTCGCATAAAGCGGGCTTCTCCCAGCAACTGCGATTTAACGGCGGGTGAAAGCGAATTGGAAGCGGCTACACCTTCATAGATTGCGTTCACATGGTAGATATATGAATATGGTTGTTGCCAAAGGGTGTTTACATAAGAGTTGTCGGGAGTAAGACTATTCAGTTTGAAGGCATCGAAGGATGTAAAAGCTGAATAGAATTCATCGGCCGACATGGCCGGCATAAAAGAAGCCAACACGTTTCCAAATGAATAGTTATAGCCGTTCATATCGCTGTACAATCCTACCATGGTAGCGGTAGCTGTTTTATCGGTCGTGAATGCAGCTTCTGCAGGCAACTGGTCCTGTGGCGGCGGAACGTCTACATATTTCTTGCAGCCAACTACAGCTGGTAAGAGGAGCAAAGGCAGTATATATCGCAATGTATGTTTCATATCATTTCATTTAACGGTGATGGTTACAGAGAGAATCTTAATCCAAGTGTGAACGTGCTTAATGTAGGTACAACGGCTGGCCTGATCGTACCGAAGGGGAGCACTTCTGATACAGTAGTGCGGTCAAACCCTTTTGTTTCGGGATCAAATCCATCATAGTTGGTTATGGTAAACAGGTTCTGCGCCTGGAAGTAAATGCTGCTGTTCTGGATCTTCCAGGAACGGGTAAAGCGTGACAGGTCATATTTCAGCGATATATTTTTCAGTCTGATAAAGGAAGCATCTCCCCAAACAGCGCTTGAATACCTGTATTGATTATTCAATGCAAGGTAAGCAGCATTGGATGCAGTGGCCGAAGGCCTTGGCACCGTAGTGATGTCTCCGGGTTGTTTCCAGCGGTCTTCCAGTTTTGTTGTTTGATTGGCAAGTGCTCCGTAAATAGCAGCTTGTGCACCGTAGTCAATGGTTGGACCTTCCTGTTTTACAAACTGGAATAGGAAATCAAGTTGCCATCCTTTGTAAGTGATGCTGTTTTGCAGGCCTCCATAATACTTCGGCAAAGTGTTTCCAAGAATTACAAAATCTCCATCTTCTGAGATCGCATTGTCTTTGTCTACATCAAGGAATTCGGCAATACCTGTCTGGCTGTTTACACCGGTAAACTGATAGCCTTTGATGATGCGGATAGATTTTCCGATAACATAACGTGACGCATCAACAGATTCGGCAAGGCCGGGATATTCGAGCAGTTTATTGGATACGATGGAAAGATTTGCAGAAGTGGTCCAGCTGAAATTTTTCTTTTTAACATTCACAGTATTGATCTCAAATTCCCATCCACTGTTTTCGATTTTAGCAGGCAGATTGGCGATATAAGAATCAAAGCCTGATTGGGAAGAAAGTGAATACTGGATCAGTTGGTTGCCGGAGCGATTGTTGTAATAGCTCGCGTTGAACAGGATCGCGTTTTTCAGGAAACCCAGTTCCAAAGCAGCTTCCAGCTTACGGTTGGTTTCCCAGCTATATTCTGTATTGGCAAGGCGGGTAGGATAGAGGCCGCTTGAACCGCCATAAGGAAAGTTTACAGAGCTCCAGCTATCGAGATAGGCATAATCGCCGATCTGATCATTACCGGTAGAGCCATAGCTGCCTCTCAGTTTTCCGAAGCTGAGGAAAGGCAACGCATTGCTGATAAAATCTTCGCTGGAGAAGATCCAGGCAGCACCGACAGATCCGAAATTACCAAACCGTTTATCAGGGCCAAAGCGGGATGAACCGTCACGGCGGAATGTTGCATTCAGCAGGTATTTCTGGCGCCAGTTATAAGTGGCACGGCCAAAAACTGATTGATAACGGTATTTGGAGTAGTTATAATTCTGTACTATCAGCTCCGAAGCATCTTTCATATTCTGCAACAGCACATCGCTTGAATAACCTGATCCCGTCAGGTAATGTCCTTCGCCGATGTTTTGTTGCCAGCTTGCACCGGCAAGTACCTGCAGGTTACTGTTACCCAGTTTTACTGAATAATCAGCCTGCGGCTCTACGATATAAGAAGATATATCTGAAAATCCGTATTGGGCAGAGCTGCCGGAGTATGTATCCGGGTTAAAGGATATTTCAGGAAGCGTTAATGTTTGTTTGAAATTGGTGTTTGTATAACCCAGGTTGGTCCTGATGTTCAAACCAGGTAGAATCGTATAACGGATAACGGAATTGGCGATCAGGTTATTTGTTTTGGTTTCGTATGAGCGATGTAAAAAAGCCATGGGGTTCTGAAGGCTGGTACCGAACCAGTAATAGCTGCCATCATCATTATAAACAGGCATATTGGGGGCGAGCTTATAATATTGGGTGATATCAGTGGCGATAACATCATTTTTATCGGCAGAATAATTGATGGAGGCAGTGATGTTGAATTTCCTGTCGACTGAACTGTGATCAAGGCTGAGATGTGCAGAGCCGCGTTTATAACCAAGATCGATAGGCAACACTGTGCTTTCGTTGCGGTAGGTGCTGCTGAAAAGGAAACGTGTGGTTTCATTGCCGCCGGAGATACTCGCCTGGGCTTGTGTTACATTGGCTGTATGGCCGATCAGCATATCCTGCCAGTCGTTGTGTGCGTTCTGGTCCCAGGTAAGAAGATCAGGAGCAGAAGTGGCCGTAGGAGTTGCACCGTCTGCAGTAAAAGCTTCGCGGCGCATAGCGAGATATTCGCTGGTGCTCAGCATATTCACTTTGCGGGTCACCATGCTCACACCGGAATAAATATTGAAATCAGTAACAGCTTTGCCCGTTTTACCTCTTTTAGTACTGATCAGGATAACGCCATTGGCAGCTCTTGAACCGTAGATAGCGGTGGCATCAGCGTCTTTCAACACATCAATACGTTCAATATCATTGGGGTTGATGCTGGCCATCGGGTTTTGTGAACCATTGGCTCCGTTGAATTGATTAAGCGGAGTAGAAATAAAGGGCACACCATCTATAATGTATAATGGATCGCTGCCATTGTTCAAGGAGTTCTCTCCACGTAAACGTACCTGCAGGTTGGAACCTGGCAGGCCACTGGTGGAAACGATATTCAAACCTGCCACACGCCCTTGCAAAGCGGAAAGCGGATCTGCTACAGGCTGATCTTCGATGGCCTGGCTGGTAATGCTGGCGACAGAACCTGTATTGAGCCGTTTGGAAGTTTTACCATAGGCAATTACTACTGCTGCATCCAGTGAGTTGACTGCAACAGTAAGTTGTGCATTGACAACAGTGCGGCCATTAACAGGCATCTCCAGGTTTTCATAACCAATCGAGGAAAACACCAGCACATCATTTTCATTGACACCACGGATCTGGTATTCACCCTGATCATTTGTATTTGTACCCCTGGTGCTGTTTTTGACAGTCACTGATACGGCAATCAGTGGTTTGCCGCTGGCGTCGGTCACTGTGCCGTGTACGTCCACGGTTGGCGGACGCGCAATATTGGGATCAGGGGCGTTCTTCTCCTTAATAACAACAGTGTTGCCGACGATTGCATAATCAAGGTCCTGGTTGTTCAGGCATGATTTCAGTACATCGTCAAGGTTTCCGTTCCTGACTTCAATGGTCACTTTTTTCGCATCGCGGACGAGTTTGTTTTCATACCAGAAGATATAGCCCGTTTGCCGGGTGATCTTCTTGAACACAGACTCAAGCGAAGCATTCTTTTCAGAAAGCGTAATGTTTTGAGCAAAACCTTTGGCTTCTGCCTTTAACAGGAAGGCAAAGAGCAGGAAAATGGTCAGTTTCATAATACGCACAATTGGCTTGGATGAAAAAATACCGGTTCGATACATCGGGTGTTATTTTGGTTTATACAATATGGTTCCTTTAAGCCCGGTCGTTATTACCCGGCTTTTATGAATGATGGCTGCTTGCAGTCGTTGTAGAGTAGTAATTTTTTTATCCGCTGACGATAATCGTTCTTCCTTCTATCTTGAATTTGATCTTACTTAATTCCAGGATATGCAACAGGTCGGTCAGGCTGGCGGAACGCAATAACGAACCTGTGAAGAATCTCGATGGGATTTCTCCCCGGTATTCCACATCCACATCATACCATCTTGATGCTTCCCGCATGATTGTTTTTATATCTGCATCACGGAAACTGATGAACCCGTTTTTCCAGGCAATGCTTTCTTCAGGATCGGTTTTATTGATAACAGAAATATTGCCGGAATTAACGATAGCCTGTTGGCCTGGTTGCAATTTCCTGATAAGGTTCCCTTTGCTGACATTGATAGAACCTTCCAGTAAGGTAGCTTCCGGCGCAGGTTCGTCGTTGTACGCCATTACATTGAAATGGGTACCGGTCACTTCCACTTTGGCTCCGTCGCGCATCTTAACATAGAAAGGTTTTTGGCTGTTGTGCGCTACTTCAAAGTATGCTTCCCCATCGAGCTCCACAGTCCGGTCATTGCCATTGAATGAAACAGGAAAGCGGAGGGCGGTTGCAGCATTCAGCCATACGTGTGAGCCGTCATTCAATACCAGGTTGTATTGTCCGCCACGCGGTGTACGGAGAGTGTTGTAGGCGTTGGAGCCGGTTGCTCCCTGGTATCCGAGTGTTGAACTGTCCTGCTTGATCACACTGGTCGAGCCTTGTTTGGCAAGCTCACCCTGCGGATGATCATTCAATATGATCGTACTGCCATCGTCCAGTGTTAACGACGCCTGGGTTGTGCCGGGACGGATAGCAGCGTCAATGGTATTGGTTGTAGCAACGGCGCGTGATTCTTGCTTTTTTGTATTAAGCAAAGGCCATAAAAATCCCAGTGCAATAAGCAATGCCAGGCAGGCAGCAGCCAGCCAGCGATAGCGGTAGAAAGCTCCGGGGCGTTTACGGATATTTTCCAGAGGGTACGGAGCATTAAATATAGTGGAGAGGATCTGGGCTTTCCGGTGTTCACTCAGTGCCGGCAATTCCTTTTTTTCTGCATCCCAGCTTTGTTCAATATGCTGTTCCAACTCCTCATCGTGTACATGCGATTGCAGCAGCAGGAACAGCTCTGCCGTTTCCTCCTCTGAAGCCGAATGGTGGAGGTATTTGTCAATCAGTTCGAAGAACCGGGATGAGCCGGGGTGCATAAGCGTTTATTTAATAATATAGACGCCTGGCAAAAGCCTGCGGAGTACAAGCGCTGAAAATATTTTTGCAGAACAGCTTATTTTTTTATCAGCAACAGGATAAAATATATTTCCCCGTGCTTTTGAAGAAATTCCCGGATGGATTGCAAGGCTCTCGCCACATGCGTTTTAACGGTGAGGGGAGAGAGGCCCATTTGTTCGCCGGCTTCTTCATAACTTAAACCCTGCTCCTTTACCAGTTTGTAAACGTCTTTCTGCTTTGGTGAAAGATTGTTCAGGGCTTGGTGCAGCAATAATTGATATTGATAATGGCGTGCACGGAAATCGGTTGTATTATCGGGTGGTTGCCCTTGTTGCCCCAGCTTTTCCAAGACAGCAGATTCCCGGGCAATTTTCCGGAGGTGATCAATGATATGATGCTTGGTGAGTTTAAGCAGCCAGCTTGTGAAATAGGTCACATCCTGGAGGGATTGCTTTTTTTGCCAGATCTTGATAAAAACTTCCTGCACCACTTCTTCAGCGGCGGCTTCACTTTTCAGGTAAAAAAGTGCTGTTTTATATACTTTATCCTGGTAGCGTTCAAACAGTTGGGAAAAAGCGGGCCCGTTACCTTTTGCCACCAGGTTGATCAGATCCTTTTCATTATGTAAATAGTCGCCCCGCAATTATCCGCAGCAGTTAAATACAAATACCAAATTTAATGGATTAAGGGCAAACTCTTAAAGAATATAAGCGATACATAGCCAGGAAATTGGGAGAATGGCAAGTAAATGGCAGTAGAATGGGAAAGCTGAACTATGTTTATTCCTTCCAGTACATACCGGATACAATTCAATCCCCGCTTCAATTTTCATCATCTTGCCGGTATCATTGATTATCTCGATGACCTGGGTATTACTGCTATTTATGCATCGCCCATTCTTCAACCGGCAAAAGGCAGTGAACATGGTTATGATGGCATTGATCCTTCAGCGATCAACCCCGAACTGGGCACCCTGGAAGAACTGGAAGTGTTATCAGGACTTCTTCAGCAGAAAGGAATAGGATGGATACAGGACATTGTGCCTAATCATCAGGTTTTTGATACCAGCAATGTATGGTTGCGCGATGTGCTGGAGCGTGGAATAAATTCCACCTATGCAGGATATTTTGATATTGACTGGGGCCATCCTGTGTATGGTCAGAAACTGATGACCCCCTTGCTTGGGGAAGGATTGATGGAATGTATGGAGAACGGCTCCCTTTCGCTTGAGTTTACATCAAAAGGTTTCTTTATTTCCTATTACACGAACCGGTTCCCGGTAAATATCGAAAGCTATCCCATATTGATCTCCGGTTGCTTTGATGATGAGTATAATTATGTCAATGCTGCTATAAGTGCTTTATTAAATAACATTACCACATCCGTTGATCACTGGAGCACAATGAAGGATGACCTGCTTAAGCAGCTCGCAGAGGGCTTGCATAAAGAAAAGATCATGGAGAAAGTGAACGATATAAACCATGATAAGACGATGCTGATGGATATTTTGAAAAAGCAGTATTATGTGCTGTGTCATTATGCAGAATCCCATACGCAGATCAACTACCGGCGTTTCTTTAATGTCAATGGGCTTATCTGTCTTCGTATGGAAGAGGAAAAAGTGTTTGACGAGTATCATCGCTTTACGCACAGCCTGTATGAAAGAGGTTATATACAGGGACTCCGCATTGATCATATCGATGGATTGAAACGGCCGGCTGAATATATTGACAGGCTGAGGCGATTATTTGGCCCTGATTGCTATATCATCGTGGAAAAGATACTGGATACAAAAGAAGAACTGCCTGCCGGCCTTGACATCCAGGGCACCAGTGGATATGAATTTCTTTCTTATGCGAATCAGTTGATCACAGATAATAAAGGGGCGCTGGAACTTTTAAAAATATACAATGACTATGTGCCGGAATACAAGGACTATGAAGCAATGGTTTTTGATAATAAGTTGTCGAACCTGCAAAGCTATCTGAATGGCGATTGGGACAACCTGCTCAGAATGCTGCTGTCGCTCAACCTGATCGAAGACCAGGAAATAAAGATCAGTAACCTGAAAATGGCCCTCGGTGCTTTTATGGCAGGCTATCCTGTTTACCGATCATATATAGATAAACTGCCGGTGGACCCGGCGGATGAAGAGAAGATAACTGCTGCTCTTGCTACAGCCCTCAACAGGTTTCCCGATCTGCATTATGAAATAAGTGTGCTTCGCCAGTTATTTCAGCCACATCCGGACCAGGTAAAGGCCAATAACCGGCTATTGTTTGTGCAACGTCTTATGCAATTTACCGGGCCGCTTGCAGCAAAAGGTATTGAAGACACTACCTTCTACCGTTATAACGCGCTGATCTCCCACAATGAAGTTGGCGACCAGCCTTGTGTGTTGGGTATAACAATAAAGGAATTTCACAGAAAGATGATCAGGCGGCAAAAGGATAATCCTTTATCATTGAATTGCACTTCCACTCATGATACCAAGCGGGGAGAAGACAACCGGGTAAGGATCAATATCATCAGCGAACTGGCAGAAGAATGGAAAGTACTGGTGGCACAATGGCAACAGGAGAATGAACCCTTCCGCCGGCAAATAGGGAATATAAGAGCACCGATCGTGAATGATGAATATTTCCTTTATCAAACCATTGTCGGCGGTTTCCCTGAAGACCTGGTATTGAAAAAAGAATTCGTACAAAGAACAAAAACGTTTTTTAAGAAAGCATTGCGTGAGTCCAAACTGATGAGTGATTATGTTGATCCCAATCTTGCATATGAACAGGCCGCTGAATCATTCATCGAATGTTTGCTGAACCCTGATCATTCTTTTCTGTCTACTCTTGTCCCTTTCGTGGAAAAGATCATCCGTTATGCCAACACCTATTCCATGATGCAGGTGATCATGAAAGTGACGGCACCCGGCCTCCCGGATATTTACCAGAGTTGTGAGTTATGGGAACTTAGTTATGTTGATCCCGATAACCGGCGGCCGGTGGATTATATACTGCGCAGGAAATTACTGAATGAACTGAAGCAATATGAGGCCGAAGGCCGGCCTTCCCTGCTGGCCTGGGCGGAAGAAAACTACAGGGTAGGGGCGCAAAAGCTGATGGTAACGCGTGAGTTGCTGCAATTGCGGAAAAGGAAGAATAAACTTTTTTTGGAAGGGAACTATTATCCGGTATACCCAACTGTAGAGAGTAATGAAGTGATCAGCTATGTCCGGCAATCAGGAGATGAAGCTGTGCTGGTGGCTTTGCCATTGGGGATTGTAACAAATGCGGCGAAGCATGCAGTATTGGAATTGCCGGCGGGAGTGCCGCAGAGTTGGGAGAATGTATTTACAGGAGAATGTGTGGCAGGGGATTTTGTGGATGTGGGGAGGTTGTTTGGGAGTTTTCCGGTGGTGGTGTTGGAGAGCAGATGATGTATAAGCGAAAACACTTATTGTTAAAAATGTTAATAAAAATAGACTCTGCACTGTCTGTAGGTTAGGAAAAATCCGCATATTCGTTAGACCAAGCCAAATCCATACAAACTCATTTATGAAACCTAACCACCGCCTGTTGCTGATCCAATGCAACGAAAAGCCGTACACAACTTCGACCGCTGTTCAGGTATATTTAGATTATTTGCCCCTGCACCTGTCAATCATTAACAGGATAGCATTACCTCCGCAATAGTTTGCTCCCAACTGTTTTATAAAGAAGGTTATTGGACAGACAATCTGCCCTTCTTTTAGACACATAAAGATAAAATAACTGTTGCTGCCTGGTTTTCGGAGAAAAGCTGTGCAACCGTCTTATCCGGATACAATGACCTTCGAAGAAGAAAACTAAAACCTAATGCTGCGTATCCATTACATATATCTGTTTTTGCTGTTGGTACTCTGCCAGCAACAAGATTTATGTGCGCAGGAACGAATGAAAATACAAACCCTTCCACTGCAGGATACCCTGCCAGGTATTGCCAAATGGCTTGGTATGAACCCCCGGCTGGTTTCAATTGACGATAGCCTTTGGCTGATCAGTGGTGTATGTAAGGTGTTAAGAAAAGAAAAGTATACCGGCGAAGCTTTGCCTGCAGTTATCACACCCAATGGCCTGCCTGAAAAAAAATCGACACCGTTATTAAAGGTACATGGAAATATTCAATACGATTTTCTTCACCGCTCGTATGTAGATACCCCGTTTGCACAAAGGAATTTCCAACAGCATACGGTGCAGGCTTCATTAAAAATAACTGTAAAGGATAAGTATCCTTTGAAAATGAATATTGCAACCCGTGCGAGTAATTCACCTTATTTCAGGAATTTTCTTGACCTGGGTTTGCAGTTGGATCAGTACAATTATGTAAAAAATTACAGACAGCAATTACTGGATAAGACAAGGCCGTTTCTCTACCAGCAGTCTCCAGATCTTAAGCGGATGGAAACTGTTCTTCAGGAGAAAGCCGAACGATTGCTGGCTTTAAGGACCCGTTTAGCTGAGCCTGATATCTTTAAGCGTATCATGGAAGAGCGGGAGAAAGAATTCCTGGATACGTATAAACAAAAGGCCGATAGCCTGAAAAATGAAATAAGCCTTCAGGACTTGAATGACCGGCTGACCCATAGAACTAAAATGCCTTCGCTTCCCCTGGCTGACAGTCTCCTGAAAGGCAAATCCTATCTTGATTTTATCAACGAGAAAAAGAAGGAGATGGATAGTCTTCAGCAGGACCTTGTCCGTTTTCAACGTAAGACCGACAGCCTGAGGCAAAGTGTTGATAAGAACATTATGACTCTCCGGCAGAGAATAAACCAGGCAAGAAATAAGAACGAGTTGACAAAACTGGCCCGGGAGAACGGATTGTTCCTTGAAAGGGAAAGGGGATTTGATCATTTCTTATCCAATGTCAAAAGCATTGGTATTGGCCGCTCTATGGTAAGCTATTCTGAACTTACGGCCTGGAATATATCGCTGACGGGCATTAACCTGGAGTATAACGATGGGAAGATTTACGGAGCCATTGCTGCGGGGCGGATGGATTATGGATTCCGCGATTTTTTTGGCAGTAACAGTCGCGCAAGGCATCAATCTTTATTGATGGGCAGGGTAGGGATAGGTGATAAAGAAAACAAGGCGTTGATTCTGTCTGTGTTTACAGGCCGCAAATACAATTATGGTATTGCACAGTCAGACAGTGTCTCTAGTTATGTTAACCTTGCAGGCTATTCACTCGAAGCCATTTGGAAAAAGGATGCATACACTTCTTTTGGTGTGGAGCTTGCGAAAACAACGAGACCGGCAAGTGGAAGTTTGTGGGACAATAATTCCCTGAAGGGATTATTTGATCTGTCTGATAAAAGAAATCTCGGGATCAATGTAAAAGGTCAGATGAGACTGGAAAGAACAGATACCAGGATAGAAGGCTTTTTGAGGAAAACAGGTGAGCACTTTCAATCCTTCAGCCTGTTTACCTACAATACGGATCAAACAGCCTGGCAACTGAAAATAGATCAGCCATTTCTGAAAAACCGGCTTGGTTTGACAGGGATGCTTCGCCGGAATGATTTTACGCATCCTTTTGCGGATAAATCATTTAAAACAAGTACTGTATTTACCAGCATACAGGCAACTGCCCGGTTCCCCCGGTTGCCTGTTGTCAGCGTTGGTTATTTTCCGGGGACCCAGCTATACATTGTAGACAAAGAAAGGGTGTTGGAAAATGTTTATTACATGTTGAATGGATCAGTGAACTATCAATATGCAGCAGGCCCTGTGAGGATGATCTCGTCTGCTATGTATAACCGTTATTCAGGCAAAGGGACTGATTCAGGTTTTATTGCATACAAGGGGGCAAATTATATGTTGTCGCAATCGGCTTTTATGGGAAAAATGCAATTCCAGGGATTGTACAGTTTTACTGACCAGGAACGTATGCGCTACCACACAATGGAATTGGGCATGGAATATTCAATTGCTAAAGCTGTCCGTGTTGGTGGCAGTGGTAAGTATAATAAAATACAGGATGGTAAAGGCTATTGGGGTAGCCGGGTCCAACTGAATGTACAATTCAGTCAACTCGGAGGACTTCAGTTACAATACGATAAATCTTATTTGCCCACGGTATATGGCGATCTGTTTCCTATTGAAAGCGGACGTGTAACCTGGTTTAAACTCTTTTAGGTATGTTGAAAAAGATATTCATTTTTTGGTTGATTGTTTTGCCTGGATGGTTAAACGCCCAGATCGTGCTAAGTGTGCAGCTTCCTCCGGGAGGTATGGTACAGAAAGACCAATTGTGGAACCTGGTGGCAATGAACAATGGAACTGCTTCTATGGATGCAGTATTACTATTGAGTTTGCAGGATGTAACAACAGGTCAGACCGTACTGACGTCTTCTACAAGGAGTCTTGTTTTGCCGCCGGGAGTAAAAATGATCAGGGCACAGGATCTGCAGCCAGTCCAATATAATTATAACGGCGTCGGCTTTGAAGGTTTATATATCCCACTTGGAGCTTACAATGCTTGTTATACGATCAGCCGCACTACGGCTGAATCGCAGGAGCCTGTAACAACGGAATGTGTGAGGATCAATATAACTCCGTTAGGCCCTCCATTGCTGAGCTTGCCGGCAGATAAGTCCACTGTGAGATCGTTTTACCCTCAGTTCAGTTGGATGCCGCCTACGCCATTGGATATGTTTAATGATCTTAGTTATGATTTGAACGTAGTGGAAATGCTGGAAGGGCAATCTCCTGCTGAAGCCATTACCAATAACTCTCCCGTTTATAGCCGGCAATACCTGAAGCAGCCATTTGAAAATTATGCAACGAGTTTTGCACCACTGGAGAAAAATAAAAACTATGCCTGGCAGGTTACTGCGCGTAACGGGATGAATTACGCAACATCCACAGAGGTATGGATGTTCAGTCTGGCAGAAGATTCGGCATCAGTAACAACTGATAATGGTGTTTACCTGGAGATGAGCTCTTCCAGGCAGAGGCAGGGACATGGCCTGGTAAAGGATGGGATGCTGTATTTGAAATATCACTCGTTTGACAAAGAACATGAAGGTGTAATACGCTTTTTAAGCACAGATGGTAAAGTGATTCAAACCCAGAAACGAAAAATATTGTACGGAGATAATTTTTTCCGTTTGAAACTGGATAAGAAATTTCAACCAAATCAATTATACAGGGTGGAGCTTACCGATCAGCAGCAGACGATTTATCGTGCCACATTCAATATCCAATAAACGCATTCAACTTCTTTTCTTTTTATGATTCAATTATTAGCCAGCAGATACAGCAAGCATATAGCATATTATCTGTTTCTTCTTTTTACCAGTAGCATGGCTTCCGTAAGTGCAGGAACAGGAAAAGCCGGTACAACAGATTTACCTTCTTCCGGGGTAATGTATAAACCAATAAAGACTGATCAGCCTTTATTGGTCAATGTCCCTGCAGCTCCGTTAGTGGATAAGCAACCTGGGCTTCCTGATCCGGTTGCTAAAGAAGAAGCCTTTATTGACGGGCCTTCCCAGCCGGAAATGTCTTCTTTTAAGTCTGCAGGAGCGAACAATATGGTGGATTTGTTTACCGGCGATTTCAGCTATAATATTCCTCTTCTCGATGTAGGGGGATACCCGGTAAATATATTCTATAATGGAGGTATTTCGCCTGAGCAGGAAGCCAGTTGGGTAGGGTTGGGTTGGAATATCAACCCAGGAAGCGTTACCCGGAATATGCGTGGCATACCTGATGATTTTAATGGCCAGGATACATTGACAGAATATCAGGCCATGAAACCCAATAAAACATGGGGAGCAAGAGGAGGAGCATCACTGGAATGGCTGGGACGTCAAACCCTTGGGGGAGGACTTGGTGCAAATCTTGGAATATCCTATAATAATTACCTGGGGCCTGCAGCAGAATTGGGTATACGTGGGGGATTGAATGTTATGCTCTCTCCAAAAGTAGGGTATGAAAAAACTGTAGATTCGTTTGCTTCCCTGAAAGTAAGAGTAGGGGTCACAGCAAATAGCCGCTATGGCTTAACAGTAGCTCCCAATGCATCCTTTGCTGCAAGGTACTTCTCTAATCTGAGAAGTATTCAAGGCTCATTGAGTATGGCTACCAGTTATAATTCGAGGACAGGCATCAGTGATCTGCAGCTCAATGGTCAGGCATCATCCAGCAAGTATAATGCTAAGGAAAATAAGATGCAGTTGTCTCCCACCGCTACGCTGCTTGGGTCATCTATCAGTTTTGCCCGCTCGAGTTATATTCCTTCATTACGGTCGATTGTTACGAATAGTGCCTTTTCAGCACATGGCCAGGTGGGTGGGTTTGGCTTATTTGGGGCCTCAGCCACTGCGGAACTGGAGATCTATTTTCAAAAATCCCAGATCATGCCCAATGACAGGGTGCAACAGAAACCCATGGTAGGTTACCTGTATTATCAAAAAGCAAATGGCAATGCCAATGCTGTAATGGATTTTACCCGGTTTAATGATAAGGAAGTGACTCCTGAAACACCGGTCATATCTGCTCCCCAATACAGCTATGATGTGTTCTCCATACAGGGAGAAGGAACTGGCGGAAGTGTTCGTGCTTACCGCAATGATATCGGATATGTAAGGGACAATTATACAGCAAGCCGGAGCTCCAGCGCGAGCGTCGGGGTAGATGTGGCTTTGCCAGGCCACTTTGGTGCAGGATTCAACGTTATCAACACACCTTCCTATGTAAGCGAATGGCAGAATGGGAACGGCTTGCGCGGTCTTCCGGGATTTGCCCGGAATATAGGTGATAATGAATATGCCTATTTCCGTAGCCCCGGTGAGTCAAGTGTACTGGATGCTGGTCAATATGACAGAATAGGCGGAACAGATCTTGTGCGTTACAAACTGGGAGGATCAAACAGTTCGCCCAATATCCAGGCAGCTTTGCAACGTTTTCCTGCCGATGGCAGCGCTGCTCTGGATGTGGCTTTGTGGCAATATACATCCGGCCCCAGCCGCAAAAAAAGGACACAGGTGTTTAGTTTTTTGACCGCGGAAGAAACATCGTTGGTTGGCCTCGATCACAAGATCAAAAGTTATGATGCTGTGAACAGGCTGGACCAAACTAACTTATTAAAGTACCAGGAATTTGAGCGATACGGTACTTACCGGAAAAAGCATCATATTTCCCAGGTAACGGTAACAGAGCAGGATGGCAAGCGGTATATCTATGGCATACCTGTTTATAACCTTGTTCAGAAGGAATTCAGTTTTACCGTAAAAGAAGATGTTCCTTCAGATAGTGAAGAAGTGCCGGTGACAACCCAGGAAGCCAGTATAGCTTCAAGGCACCTGAACGATAATGCCAAACAGGATGGGTTTGTTCAAATCACTCAAACGCCGGCTTATGCCCATTCCTTTTTACTAAGCGGATTGTTGTCGCCCGACTATGTAGATGTTACCGGCGACGGAATTACCGAAGATGATATGGGGACTGCAGTTAAATTCAATTACAGCCAATGGTCTGATCATAAATGGCGGACGCCACTGGCCAATACGGCGCTTGCAAACTTTAATCCCGGAAACCTTACAGAGCAAAAGGATGATAAAGGTGTTATTTCTTATGGAGAAAGGGAGTCCTGGTATCTGCATTCCATTGAATCTAAAACAATGATCGCTTTTTTTACTGTTGACGACCGCAAGGATGGTAAGGGAGCTGTTGATTCCATGCAGGGAAGAAACGGAAGTGATAATTCGTTGAAAAGATTAAAACAGATCGATCTGTACAATAAAGCCGATCTGAAGCAAAATGGAATGGCAGGAGCAAGACCGATCAAGACAGTACATTTTGAATACAGTTACAAATTATGTGCGGGGACGCGGGACAATACTTCCACTTCAGGTACCGATCTTGGTAAGCTGACGTTGGAGAGTATCTGGTTTACCTTTAATGGCCAGGACCGGGTCAGTAAGAATAAATATGTATTTGATTACGGAAGTTCGGCTGCTGAAAACCCGTCTTTTGAGATCAATAGTTCAGACCGCTGGGGTGTGTACAAACCAAAATCAACTAACCCGAACTCATTGGTCAACAGAAATTATCCTTACACCATTCAGAATAAATCAACTTACGACCAGTATGCTGCTGCATGGTCATTGCGTAAGATATTGCTTCCTTCAGGTGGTCAGATCGAAGTGGAGTATGAAGGAGATGATTATGCATACGTGCAAAACCGTCGTGCAATGCAGATGATGGAAATAAAGGGGTTTGCAAGATCTTCTGCTTTTGCTTATGATAATGCATTATATCAGGTAGTCCGTAATGGGGCTTCCACTACTATCGAAGAAAAGGACTATGTGTTTGTGAAAGTGCCTGAGGCTTGCAATAGCAGGGCAGACATTAAAGCAAAATACCTGGATGGGGTAAATCAACTGGCATTCAGGTTAGCTGTGAAAATGCCAAAAGGCCGCGAGTTTGTTCCAGTATATGCGACAGTAGAGGATTATGGTGTATCCAGTGATCCGACCATTATTTGGTTGCAACTGGCAAAACTGGACAATCAATCTGTGTTATCACTTTCTGCATTGGAGTACCTGCGTGAGCATTTACCTGGTCAGGCTTTTAAAGGATATGATCTTTCGGAAGGAAATCTGCTCGATGCTGCTGCTGCTATGATCAAGATGCTGGGTTCTATCGGAACTCAATTGAAAAATCCTATCAGCCAGCTGAAAGGTGAGGGCAAGGCCAGGGAAGTGGTGCTTGCAGAATCTTTTGTACGGTTGAATACACCATCCGGGTTTAAGCACGGTGGTGGCCACAGGGTGAAATCGGTGAAGCTGAAAGATAACTGGAAGGCAATGACTAAGCAGGGTGACAATGGGCAGTACAATTCTATATACGGGCAGGTATATGACTATACAACAACGGAAGTAAGAAATGGAGTGGCGCAAAGAATATCCAGCGGTGTGGCTTCGTATGAGCCGACTATTGGTGGCGATGAAAATCCAATGCAGACGATCATGCAGATTGCAGACAAGTTGCCCATGGGCCCTACCACCTATGGAGCCGTGGAGATGCCGGTCCTTGATGCATTCTTTCCTGCACCTCTTGTTGGCTACAGCAAAGTTACCGTTCGCTCGCTTAATCGTAATCCTGAAAAGAAATCCAGGTCGGGTGTCGGTAAGCAGATAACAGAATTTTTTACAGCAAAGGATTACCCCGTTTATTATGATCATACTCCCTTTGATCCTTCTGCTGATAAACAGAGTCATAAATCATCGCTTACTGCTTTCCTTTATAAATATGCATCAGACAGCAGGGCTTTGTCTCAGGGCTTTTTAGTAGCCGTGAATGATATGCATGGTAAAATGAAATCACAATCCTCTTATGCGGAAAACGATACACTAACCCGTATTAATTACACAAGGAATTACTACCGCAACACCGGTGAAAAGGGCCTGAATGAGAAATTCGATTTTGTTCATGCTTCGCTGAATGGGGAAGTATTGCCGGGAAATATGGGTGTTGATATTGAGTTGATGACTGATACGCGCGAGTTTTCTGTTAAAACCAACAGTCTGGATGTACAGGCGCAGGCAGATCTGTTCCCGGTCTTCTTTTCTTTCTGGATACCTTCAGTATGGCCTGTTATGGGTAATTCTGAAAGCATATACCGGGCAGTAACAACAACAAAAGTGATCAATTATCATGCGGTGCTTGACAGCGTTGTGGTAATTGACAAAGGAAGCGTGGTGTCTACCAAGAACATGGTTTATGATGCGGAAACAGGGGCAGTGGTCGTTAACCGTACCAATAACGAATTTGATAAGCCAATCTATACAGTGAATTATCCGGCTTACTGGGCTTACAGCGGGATGGGGCTTGCGTATAAAAATATTGATGCCCTGTATGAGAATATCAATTTTTTGGATGGAAAGATCGTCGGGGGCAGTGTACCGGACAGCATTCTGGAAAGCGGGGATGAATTATTCATAGTCAATACAGGCCAGGTGCCGGAGGGGTGTGGTGAAAAATTTGTATCCAGCGATGCTGTCAGGACCCTTTGGGTGTTTGACCGTAACAGGAATAATAATGCGCTTACCAGTAGCGTGCATGATTTTGTTTTTATCGACCAGAAAGGCAAATTATATACAAGAGATAATGTGAGCTTCCGGATTATCCGCAGCGGTAAGCGGAATATGCTTAATGCTTCAGTTGCAGGTGTTACATTAATGGGCAATCCGCTCAGTATTATTGGGGGTAAACAGATACTGCTGATTAGTGATACGTCTAAAGTGATCAATGCTTCTGCAGTAGATTTCCGGGAGAAGTGGCAAACTGATAATGGTATGATTCGTTTGCTGACAATGGTATTCAATTCCACAACTTGTACGTATTCCGAAGTTGAAGATTGCCTGTCGGGCTATCTGGAGAAAAGCATCAATCCATATATGAAAGGATTGCTTGGAAATTTCCGTCCATATCGGTCTTATGTGTTTTACAAAGACCGGAAAGGCGATAAAACATTTGCAGAAACTCTTAAGTTGAATGAAGCAGGCTTCTTGGAAGACTTTGAACTGTTCTGGAAGTTTGATGGGTATAAAAAAATTACACCATATAGCCAGCCAGCGCCACCACTTGTAAGTAAGTGGATAGAAACTAGCAGGGTTACCAAATTTAATTCAAAAGGCATGCAGTTGGAAACAAAAGATGCAATGGATGTTTATACGGCCGCACAATACGGGTATAGTAAGACCATGCCCATCGCAATTGCGAACAATGCCCGTTACAATGAAATAGCCAATGACGGTTTTGAGGATATTACTTATTCGGACATGCTTAACAACAATAACGTTAACGAATGTGATAAACCCCATGCCAGCTTCCGGGGAATGCTCAATACTGAGGTGATGAGTGAAAGCATAGCTGGTGTAAACGCCCATACAGGTAAATATCTGATGTCGCTGGCAGCAGGGACTTCTGCGAGCCGTGTGTTCCCGGTAGGAGCGCCTATTGATAGCTTTAATGTCAATGATTACCGGAAAGACACTACACATGATCTGCATGAATTTGGCGGTTTCCTGGAAAATAAATACAGTTCGCCGGTAAACCTTTCTTATACACCATTGAATGTGGCCTTTAATCCGGATAATATGGCGGGAATAAACCTCCGCGTATTCCCGGTAGATACGTTCACCAATATTACCGGTACAACTTATACCCGTTCTCATAGCTATACATTGGATCTCGCACAGTACCTGGTGGTCACTACCAGTGGCAATTACACGTTTGATCTTACTTTTTCCAGTGCGGAAGTCCCGACATTGAATAAGAGCTCTATGAAAGTGATGGTTTATGATCTGAACAATATTTATATAGGTGGCTATCAAACGCCCTTTAAAATAGATCCAAGCGGTACTAAAACAATGTTTTTGTGTGCTGGCACCTATAAAGTAAAGTATACGTTTGCCAGTGATTTATCTGTAAATGAAACGGGGACTCCTGATCAGCATGCGGCCACTGAAACATTCAATATCAGCTGCAATATTGCCAAGGGTTATAAAAGCCTGGATAAGCAGAATGGTTGCATTTATACAATTCCATTGCCAGGTAAGGATTCCATGTTGAATACACTGTTCCGCGTGTTACCGGAAAAAGACATGGTGTTCAGCGCATGGGTAAGAGAGACCTGCGTCACACCTCCCTGCAATGTCACCACTTATGCAAATAACCTGGTCAGCATCAAGTTTAACACCTCACCTGTCACAACAACTCAATTGAAGCCTTCAGGTCCTATTATTGACGGCTGGCAACGGTATGAAGGTTATTTTAAAGCGCCTGCTGCTGCTACCAACATGACGGTGACGTTCAGTAACTCCAGTGGACAGCCGGTCTATTTTGATGATATACGCATCCATCCGTTTAACGCAAACATGAAAACGTATGTGTATGACCCTGTTAACCTGAGACTGCTGGCAGAAATGGATGCAAACAACTATGCCAGCTTTTATGAGTATGATGCTGAAGGTACATTGATCCGTACCAAAGCGGAAACCAAAGAAGGTATAAAAACAATTACAGAGAGCAGAAGTTCTAAACAAAAGAATGTGAATACCATTCAACCGGATTGATCTATGAAAAGAGGTAAACTATATATTCTCCGGACCATGAGCAGTATTATACTGCTTATGCAATTGACCTGTTTGAATGCCCAGGGGAATGGTACTGACGGAGTTATGCGCCGTTTTGTGAGAATGCTGAATATGGAAGGGAAAACTCCGCTGGATATGCATTTGCAGATCAACTACAGTGTGAACCTGCAAACCCAGCCGGACGATACATTGAATATGCAAGGAGAATTTTACCTGCGTTCGCATGCCAGTTATGTGCGGATGGGAGAGCAGGAGCAGCTACTTAACGATTCAATGGTATTGATCGTGAGCGATAATCTGCAACGGATGATCCTTTATCCCAGGGCAAAAGCCATGGTGGATTATATGCGCAATTTGCCGGGTATGCAATGGAGTGATTCTTCGATTAAGCAACTTGCTTTGAAGTTTAAAGTGTCTGAGGAGAGCAAAACCCAACTCGTTTTAAGCAGTAAGCAATTACTGCCTGGTACAAAATTGCCCCGTAGCAACTATATACTGTATTATGATGCGGAAACAGCAAAGCCTATAGAGCTGAGCATGACACAAAGGATACTTGTAGGAGTGGATTCCCTGCAATATGGGGCATTGAAACAATATCCGTCCTATGATTCAAACCTGTTCACTAAAGAAGGGATGTATTTTTTTATTAAGGAGAAAAAACTGACCATTCTCTATAAAAAAATTGAGCAACCGGATACCGATGCTTTGCCGGTGACGATAGGCGACAGGATTGAATGGACAAAAGAGGGACAGATCAAGCCCGTCGGAAAATATTTGCTCTATCAACTGGTGAATGCGGAATAAATTAATAATGACCATTAGCACGAACTGAAACTTATGATACAAGCCCAGAAACGTAAACGATCTTTTTCCCTGTCTGCCTGTAAAAGCATCCCATTCCTTTTATTGCTTTTGATCAGTATGGCAGCTTCTGCAGGGAGTGATGGCGGAGTAACGGAAATCAGGGTAGCTGCTCTTGCTGGTATTCAGACCAGCGGAGACACCCTGGCGCCGCTTGAAAAAAACAAAACAGTATTCCTGCAGTACTCGGCATTGCCGGGTGAACTAACCGTTCAGCGCAAGATCAATAACATTGTCAGTTTTGCGATCAATGAAGAAACCGGTGTATACATGGGAGTTCCTTTTACGGTAACAGCTTCGGTGCGGATCCAGTATGGGCCTGATGAAAATAACCTGTCTACTGTCGATAGCAGTTTTACCGTGAGTTATGATGGCCGCCAGGGAAAGACTTACGATGCAAAAAGATACCTGAGTTTTGAGAATGCTGCTTATGTGCGTATTACTTTACTCGATGACCTGGTAACCGATCCTTCCAATGTAGGGGGTATCGACCTGAGAAAAGTGTTGATATTGGAAAACAGGATGCAGATCACCCGGTATTTTCAGTTGTCGACAAATCAGAGTGATCTGCAGGTGGTTGGATTTACCAGCGGAACAATTACCGATGTGTTACCGGTCAGTTGGAGTTGGCCGGCTGCTGCGGGGCAAAACTATACTCAGTTAGAATGGACCTGGATAGAAGACGAACTGGAAGATTATTATAAAAAAAGCGGAGTACTGGATTACGGGTTGGTGTTTGGTCACAATTCTACCCGTATTGATCTGCCTAGAAATTTCCTGCAGTATGATATTCCTCTTTATTATGATGGGATAGGCAAATTGTATTGCCGTGTCAGAGCTGTGAATATTCACAGCAGTGGCAGCAGAAATGATGGGCCATGGTCAAATGTGATGGTAACCTCTTTTGACGGGCACAGCCCTGAGCTCAACTGGCAGGTGCGTACCAGTTTTGCGGAAGAGGGAAAAATGAAAACCGTAATGGAATATTTTGATGGTTCATTGCGGAGCCGACAAACCGTGACCAAGGAAAATACGACCAATACCATCCTTGTTGCAGAAACATTTTATGATCGCCAGGGGAGGCCCGCTGTGCAGGTGTTGCCTGCGCCCAGTATGGCGAATGTTATTACTTATACGCAGAACCTGAACAGGTTCAACGGGCAGAATAATTATGAAGACCCTGCCGACCGTTTCGATTTTGATGTGACTGATCTGCCGGGCAAAACGACAGCTCCAATGGAAAATACTGTTACGAACAGTGCGGCACAATATTATAGTGATCAAAATCCTCAAAAACTTCTCCGGGTGCATCAGAATATTCCTGATGCCGAAGGCTATCCATATACCGTTACCCGGTACACACCCGATGCCACCGGAAGGATACTTTATCAGAGTGGCGTTGGTAAAGCTATGCGGATGGGAAGTGGGCATGAAACCCGCTATTATTACGGATCGCCTGCCCAGGAAGAACTGGATGGTTTGTTTGGAACAGACGTAGGTGATAAAAGCCATTACTTTAAAAACATGGTCCGTGATGCGAATGGGCAAATGAGTGTAAGCTACGTGGACATGCATGGCCGCACTATTGCCACAGCGCTGGCGGGAAAAGCACCGGATAGTTTGCTGGCATTGGATTATACCAATAATGCACTTTATCCCAACCAGGCAAAGGCTATGATGACCCGTAACCTGTTGGATAAAAATTCCAATATCGTAAAAGGCAACAGCATTGAATCAGTGAACACGCTGCTTGTGCCATATCCGTCAGATTATAAATTCGAATATTCACTGACCCCGGAGAGCCTGCAAATGGATGCATGCCCCGGGAGTAACCAGTCTGTTATCTGCTATGATTGCCTGTATGATCTGGAAATATCGATTACGGATGAATCAGGTGAAAGTGCTCCCATGCTTTTTACCTATAATAATATCAGCCTGAGCCCAGACAGCAATTGTACTTCTCCTGCTCCTTCATTTCAGCCCGGCGACAGTACTCCGAATAAGATCGAGATTCCTGTTTCTTTGGAAGAAGGGTCTTATATTATCCGTAAAACACTAACTATTAGTGAGGCTTCATTGCAACAGTACAGGGAGATGTTCATCCGTCAAAGTATCTGCAAAACAGAGCAGGAACTCATTGACTCGATCTATAATGTGTTGATTACTGTAACGGATTGTAACGATCCGCAGCCGGTTACCTGTTCCGGTTGCCTTGCTGAACTGGGGGATTATTCAACGTTCAGGACAAATTTCCTGAACGGTATCGGTAGCCCAACTGTGACGCCATCGCTGGAAGCGGACATGCAGGAAGCTTATGATGCTGCAAAACTTGATTGTGAGAGATTATGCGGTGAGGCATCCCAACTGATCTCCAACCGCAGGGAGCTGATGCTGGCTGATATGATGCCTGATGCCGGTCAGTATGCCAACCGCAATCCAATCAGTGCCGGCTCAATGTATAATAAGTATGATATTTTCTCAACGGCCACTCCTTCCAACCAGCCTTTTTATCGCAAGCCACAGACCAGCACAGGGCAGGCCGGGTTTTATTATGATTATAATGGCCAGGTAGACGGCAGCATCCATCCGGCAAGCGGTGACGCATATGCATGGTTGAATAGTATGAGTGAAGAAGAATTTGCTCAACGCTTTACCACCAGTTGGGCGAATTCATTATTGCCCTATCACCCGGAATATAAAAGGCTTCAATATGCCGAAGCACAGATGAAGCCAGGTTTCGACTGGATCACTAAATTCAGTGGTACCAGCAGCTATAATGATGCGGTATCGAAAGGTTATGTGCTTACAACAGGCAGTACAACTGCAACGCCGTATAACGATCCCTTTTTTATCAAACGCGGAAGCCTTTCCAGCGATTCTTTGCTTATCTGGGTAAAAACCAACTATATCCAGAATCTCAGCCTCTGGCAGATTGCTTATGGAGAATTGCGTTGCAAGACCATTGCTGATGCGACCCAGCGTGATCAATGCTATATCAATGCACCCAAATTGCCCCCTTATACGGACATTACCAGTACGGCAGAAAAGGACCAGTTGTGGCAGGCATTCCGTGATCTGTATGTGAGTGCCTGGGGCAATGAGGCAGATAAATATATTGGTGAGCAGGAACCGTTGGCTGATGAAACGGATTTGGTGAATGAGGGATATCATTTACGTTTTGCAACACATTCCCAACTGGCAGATCAGCATAACTGGGATTGGTTTCCCGCAAATCCCGGGGCTGCTCCCAATCTGCCGCCAAATGCCATGCAGGATAGTTTGAACCTGTATTTCAACAACAGCTGTAACGGGTATATCAATATATGGCGTGATCGCTTGCTGGAATGCGCGACTATTGCAAATCATCCGGACAGTGCCGCCATAATGAGCCAGATACTGGCAGGTATGCTGACGGTATGTGAGAAAGGTGCTGATGCCAACAGTCCTTATGGAGCTTCCAGTGTTGCGCCAGGCACACCTAATAATGGATCACCACGCAGTTTTGAAGAAGTGATCTATTCAGTTTTTGCACAGTATCACATTGATAAAACCGATCTCTGTAATGCTTATGTTATTGAGATGCCAAGGGGATACGGGCAGTCGCAGCCAATTGCACCTGTTATGGTTGCCGCCCTCGACAGTTGCAGTTGTGATCAATTGGAGTTGATGAAACAGAAGGCTTACCTGGCTTCGTATGATACAGCTCAATTAAGCAGCTTTAACCAGTATTTGCGATCAGTAAGGCAGGATACGATGACGCAGGTATTATTTGATGCCGGTAAACTCTGCAGTGCCAGTAACTTCAATAGAGCGGTGCCGCCTGACACGCTGCCCGCCCTGCCTCCTTATGTGATGTTGCCAACACCTCAACCTCTTCCATCATTTATGCAATGCGGAGCGACCGTTGCAGGTTGTCTTGACTGCGGCACACTGATAGAACTGATCAAAGAATTCAGGGATACCATACCTGCGCCTTACAACCTGGGGCCGGTGATGGATATGGAGCTGAGTGATTCCAGTATCCGGCACAATGAACTGCTGGCAAAATTCCTGAACTATCGAACAGGTTTTGAATATACCTGGCAGCAATACCTGGATTCTGCTGCCAAAGTAGGATGTGACCTTGTGGGGCTTGGTATGGCTTACCCCGATTTGCTGGAGGTGAGTGAACGGGAAAGCAGTTTACCCCGTACTTATGTGGCCCGGGTTACTGTTGAATTTCTGCCAGGTTTTACCAGTGCCCCCAATGACATGTTTGAAGCATACATAGCCAAAGACAGTGCTATAATGGTTAATATGGCAGTGATCTGCCCCGATGATAATTACCTTACTGATACGGCCGGAGTCTTTTTGCCTGAGCCACCCTGTCAAAAAGTATACAATATGGCTGTAGGCCTGGCGAAGCAGATCTATTTGCAGCGATATGAATCCCGCCTCGCTGATTTTGAGCAGGCGTATCGTGCCAGGTGCCTGGCAGCGCCGGAGAGTTTTACAGTGCGATACGAAAGGCAGGAGTATCATTATACGCTCTATTATTATGATATGGCGGGGAACCTGGCGAAGACAGTGCCTCCGAGAGGTGTGAGACCTGATTTCAGTGAATCGTTTACTAATTCTGTAAAAGCCGCAAGGGCTACCGGTTCATACCTTGGCCGCCCACATGAACTTACAACGCAATACGTATACAATAGCCTGAACCAGGTAACGGCGCAGGTATCTCCTGATGGAGGCCGCTCATTGTTCTGGTATGATAACCTGGGGCGGTTGGTGGTAAGCCAGAATGCCCAGCAAAGAGAAGATGGTAAATACAGTTACACGAGGTATGATGCAATAGGCCGGATCACTGAAGTAGGTCAGAAGCCGCAGACAGAAGCTATGGATCAGGCAAAGAGCCAGGACCCTGTTTCTCTTTTAAACTGGATCACCAACGGCGATGCCCGTGAGCAGATCACTCTTACGCAGTATGACCGCCGTTATGAGGTTGGTTCGGGACTGGAGCCCATGCTGACGCAACAGAACCTGCGAAACCGCGTAAGCTATACCCTGGTGCGCAACAGCGCTATGGATGGCAGCAACTATCACGCAGGCACCTTCTACACATATGATGTGCATGGCAATGTAGACACTTTGCTCCAGCATTACCGGGGTGTGTCAGCCATGAGCAGCGATCCTTATAAAATGATTGCATACGACTATGACCTTATTAGTGGAAAAGTGAATGGAGTGGAATACCAGCCCCGTTATAATAATGGAGTGGGAATGGTTATACCCGCTGACCGGTTTTTCCACCGTTACCGCTATGATGCAGAAAACCGCCTCGTGGAAGTGGAAACCAGCCGCGATGCCCTGATCTGGGAGCGCGATGCAGCTTACAGGTATTATAAGCACGGGCCTCTTGCCAGAACTGAGATCGGTCAGCTCGGCGTGCAGGGTGTGGACTATGCCTACACATTGCAGGGCTGGCTGAAAGGAGTGAACAGCGTAACCACCAGCAACAGCTATGATATTGGCGCAGACGGAACCGGAGTGACGGCACGTGATGCATACGGCTTCGCCCTTCATTATTATGATGACAAGGGAACAGAACAGGATTATAAAGCCATCAATACAACGATCGCCACAGCATTCCCACGGCCATCAACGGCCATCGGTATCCGTTCCCTGTATAACGGGAACATTGCCGCAATGAGCGTAAACCTGGTCAATAGTTTTGATCAGAGCCCCGGGGTATTACATTGGGATCCGTTGTTCTACCGCTACCAGTATGACCAGTTGAACCGTTTAAAGGCGATGAAGGCTTACAAGGGATTATCATCGAACCAATGGACACCGGTGGGATTAAGTGACTATGAAGAGTCGGTCGTTTATGATCCGAACGGCAATATCCAGTACTATAACCGCGCAGGAGCACCTGAAAGGGGAATGCCGTCAGGGATGGATGAGCTGAGTTATTATTATAAAACGAACAGCAACCAGCTGGACTGGGTGGACGATGCGGTAAGCAGCGGCAATTACAGTGAAGATATAGATGCGCAGGCGGCAGGCAACTACAGCTATGATAAGACCGGTAACCTGAAAACGGATGTAAAGGAAGGGATCACCCAAATTGATTGGACCGTGTACGGGAAGATAGCGGGTATCACCAAAGGCGGCACATCGATCAGTTATACCTACGATGCAGCGGGCAACCGGATCAGCAAAACGGTGGGCACGACGACAACGGTGTATGTGCGGGATGCCAGCGGGAATGTGATGAGTGTGTATGAGAAAGTAGGTTCAGGCGGGTTGAAGCAGTCGGAGTTGCATTTGTATGGGAGCAGCCGGCTGGGGATCCAGGGAGCTTTGACAAGTGCACCGATCCCGGTATCTTTAGGAGCGTTTTCGGGGGAGATGCATACGTTCACCCGTGGCGAGAAGTTCTTTGAGCTGACGAATCATTTGGGGAATGTGTTGGTGACGGTGAGTGATAAGAAGCTACAGGTGGATAATAGTGGAAGTGTGGGGTATTATACGGCGGATGTGAAGAGTGCGAGTGATTATGCACCGTTTGGGATGCAGATGGTAGGAAGGAGTTATTCAGCAGGAGGGTATAGGTATGGGTTTAATGGGAAGGAGAATGATAATGAGGTGAAGGGAGAAGGGAATCAGCAGGATTATGGAATGAGGATTTATGATCCGAGGTTGGGGAGGTTTTTGAGTGTTGATCCATTAGCTAGAGAATATCCGTGGAATAGTACTTATGCGTTTGCTGAAAACGATGTTATCAGAAGTATTGATCTAGATGGAGCAGAGAAGTTACCTGTGGTGGATCAATATAAATATAACGGTAGTTGGGGGTTGTTTGATTGGGTAAAATCAGTTCCAAATGCAGCTGGAAAAGTTTATAATGGGCTTGTTGCAGGAACATGGAATTCTGGAGTTGATTTTTTCAGTTCAGCAGGAAAAGGGACACTGGCGCAAGATTTAAAGGCTGAAACAAAGCAAATCATAAGTGATGTTAAGCAAAGTGTTTCTGAAGCTTACAAGTATCATTCTAAAACGCCAGTAGTAACACAGGTTTCTGATTTCGGAAATTATCTATCTCAGCCGGAAAGAATTGAGGATGCATTATTGTTTTTTGGAGCTGCTAAAGCTCCGGGCATGGTGGGGAAAGGTAATCTTTTAAAGGTGGAATCAAGTAACACTGCCGTTGTTCGTACAACAACACAAGTTGAATCTTCCTCCTCTTTAAGTACAAGTGAATCATTAGCTGCTAAATATGCAAAAAACCGTCCAACGTTTAGAAAAAATGTAGTTAAGAAGGTATGGGATAATGCAAAAGACGTAAACGGAAAAGTTTTCGACCCCAATACCTTCGAGGAGTTGACTTGGGATGTATTTAAGAATCGCTATGACCAATGGCATATGGGGCATAAACCCGGCTTTGAATATAGAAGTCTACTCGATAAACTTCGAAAAGCTGAAATTGATAAGAAGCAATTTCTGAATGAATACAATAGTGTAGAAAATTATAGACCAGAATCCCCTGCAGCCAATATGTCTCATAAGTATGAGGCTAAGCCCGGGGGGAACTAAAAAACAGAAAAAAATGAATACGGAAACGTTTTTTAACTTGATTGAGAAGAATGATTTAAATGCAATAAAAGAATTGATTAAAGCAGGCGGGGATATAAATCAGATAAATAAGTATGGATACTCTGCTTTGCATATTGCAAGCTTTAAAGGGCTGGAAGAAATGGGAATTCTTTTAACAGAGAATGGTATTGAATTGAATGCACAGGATAAAAATGGGCAAACTGCTTTACATTATGTGGCTTTAAATAATCAACTTAATTTCGCGAAGGCCCTTTTAAGTAAAGGTGGGGATTTAGGTATTGAAGATATGCATGGGAATCAGCCACTATGGACTGCAGTGTTTAATGATAAAGGAAGAAATGATAGAATTGAAATGGTGAAACTTTTTTTATCACATGGGGCAGACAAAGATCACAAAAATAAGGTTGGTAAAAGCCCAATTGATATAGTAAATATTGCGGGGTATAATAATCTGAAAGAGGTGATGTGAGGTAATGGATAATTGGGGTAATGTATCAGTTTTGGTGATGCACTCGATTAGTTGTTTTTTTAAATGACCTCAAGGTAGATTCTTTTAATAGACTAAAGGGGGACTAGTTATGGTAGTGAAAATCCAAAATGAATTTGGAAGACTTCAAGAGGTAGAGTTGAGCGATTTTGAAAAAGAAAACAGTATTGAATTGCCTAAGGATTATAGAGACTTCTTATTGGAGGTTAATGGAGGGAAACCAACCCCAAATGAAAATAGAAATCCTCCTACAGTTGTTACTTATATTTTGGGAATGCACAATGGAGAGTATTATGCCAGTTTGTATAAGCATATTGATATGTTTAAGAATAGGTTGCCTGTAAGCACTTTTCCTATAGCAACAGACGCGTTTGGTAATTTATTTATAATGAGCGTTCATTCGGAAAGTTATGGGCATGTATATTTTTGGGGTCATGAAGGAGAGTCCGAATATCAGGATGGTCACTATGTTGATAACTGCTCTTTTGTTGCTTATTCTTTTTCGGAGTTTATAAATAATCTCACGTAGGTAATGTAGGTAATGTATCAGATTATCAGGTTTTCAAAATAAAAGCTACTTTCTATGGAGATGAAGGATGAGGAAATTAAGAAGATTTTTGCTGAAAATTATCTCGGAGATAACGATAGTTTACAAATTACACTCAAATTATTAAAAGAAGCAGGGTATTCTCAAATGGATAGCTTAAGAGCATTAGTGCATGAACTTAATTTGTCCATTAGAGACGCGGACTTGATAATGTTAAATGCAAAAGCTTGGGAGTCTGAAAAAGAAGGTAATTTGAAACTGCGAGATGAATTAGAAGACTATTTAGATGGTAATGCAACAGAATAGTTAATCATAAAATAAACGATTTTGGAGTCTTGAAAAAGACTCCTTTTTTATTTCCTGAATTAAATGGAATAGATCAAATCACTTGACCAGCTTCGGCTGGTTTTTTTATTGGTAAAATTCAAACAACATCATTATGGCAACATTAAACACAACCAATCCTGAATACATTACTTGGGAATATGATCAGGTAGAGGTGGTTATTTTGGGAGGTATCCGAATAGATGGTCTGGACAGAATGCGGGTAACCCTGAAAATTCAATGGAAGGAGCAGGTGAATCACTTATGCTGTTTTTTTATTGGCTTCCTGAATGATCTGGAGCTTTTGTTCGGCGCTCCATTTGCGTCTGGCTTTACTCATAGTCCCCTAAATTTAATGTTCTAAATTGATTTTAGTAATCAGTCCAGACTTTTAGGGGGTCAGGACAATATACTACCTGAAATTCCCGCCGATTAACTATCTTAGAACTATTCTTAAACCTAAAACATCACCCCTATGGGCAAATTTGTAATTACCAAAAGAGCTAACGGCGAATTCCAATTTAACCTGAAAGCCGATAACGGCCAGGTCATCCTTTCAAGCGAAGGCTATTCTGCCAAATCCGGCGCTACCAATGGCATTGAATCCGTCAAAAAGCACGCCCCCGCTGATTCCAACTATGACAAAAAAACTGCCAGCAACGGGAAATTTCATTTTAACCTGAAAGCATCGAACGGGCAAATTATCGGGTCAAGCCAGATGTATGAAAACGAATCTGGCAGAGATAATGGGATTGACTCCGTAAAGAAAAATGCCCCCTCCGCAACAACAGACGATCAAACAGTATAAACTCTTATCACTTTAGGCAGAGTCCGGTTTATCTGCCGAATCAAATAAAAGGAGCCTTCTCAAGGCTCCTTTTATTTGATTCAAACTGTAAATTGCAACCTGAAAATACACACGCATGAGACATTATTCAAAGCAACCCCGGTTCCTGCTGGCTGTGGATTGTATCATTTTTGGCTATGATGGGCAGGAACTGAAGCTGCTGGTGATCCAACGGGGATTTGAACCCTGCAAGGGAGAGTGGAGCCTGATCGGTGGTTTTGTACAATTACATGAAACAGCCGAAGCGGCAGCAAAGAGGGTGCTGAAAAATCTTACAGGGTTAGATGTGATGTATATGGAGCAACTGCATGCGTTCAGCGATATCAATAGGGATACGGAAGAACGGACCATATCAGTTGCCTATTTTGCATTGATCGATATCCAGAAATACAAACAGCAACTGAGTGAAGATTATCACCCGGTTTGGTTCTCGATCAATCACCTGCCGGACCTTATTTTTGATCATAACCAGATGGTGGAACTGGCTAAGGAGAAACTGCGCTATAAAGCCGCACTTCATCCATTGTTGTTTGAGCTGCTGCCGGCAAAATTTACGATCCCGCAACTGCAGAACCTGTATGAATGTGTGTATAACACCACCTTCGATAAAGGGAATTTCAACAGGAAGATATTATCTACCCACTTGCTCACCAAACTGGCGGATAAGGATAAGCTCGGCTCAAAGAAAGGGGCTTTCTATTATAAAGTGAATACAAAAGCATATAACGACAACTTCCATTCCTTTCTCAATTTTGTGGCTAATCCGCATAAGATCGCGAATGGATCGTAGAGGCATGCCGTTAAAATAAAGAGCCACCGGATTTCCGGTGGCTTTTTATTTTACAAAGTGGCCATATCTATCACAAACCGGTATCTCACATCACCTTTTTCCATCCGCTCATAAGCGGTCTGGATATCTTTTATATTGATCAGCTCGATATCAGAAACGATATTATGGGCGGCACAGAAATCAAGCATCTCCTGTGTTTCCGGCAAACCGCCGATAGCGGAGCCTGCCAAACTTTTTCGTCCATCGATCAATGAGAAAGCAGGAATCCTGTTAGGTGTTGGGGGAACGCCTACGCAGATATGGGTACCGTTAGTTTTCAGCAAGGATAAATAAAGCGCAAAATCGTGCTCCGCACTCACTGTGTCGAGGATGAAATCAAAACTTCCCCTGGCCTTTTTTACCTGTGCTGCATCTGTGGTGAGAACAAAATGATGTGCTCCCAGTTTTTTTGCATCGGCTTCTTTTTTAGGAGAAGTGCTCAGGATGGTTACTTCCGCACCAAGCGCCACGCCAAATTTTACAGCCATATGGCCAAGCCCTCCAAGACCCAACACAGCGAGTTTGTGGCCTTTGCCTACTTTCCAGTGCTTCAGCGGCGAATAGGTTGTGATGCCGGCGCAGAGAAGGGGAGCTGTAGCTGCAAGCGGAAGTTTGTCGGAAATATGCACTACAAAATCTTCTTTCACTACAATGGTATTGGAATAACCACCATACGTGGGAGAGCCATCGCCGTATTTATCAAGGCTGTTGTAAGTCAATACATACCCATTGCTGCAATACTGTTCCAACCCCTCGCGGCAATTGTCGCAAGTGCGGCATGAATCGACCAGGCAACCTGTGCCGGCAAGATCACCGACTTTAAATTTCTTTACATGATCTCCTACTTTAACCACTCTTCCAACGATCTCATGCCCTGGCACCATCGGGAAAATGCCGGGAAACCAATCATTGCGTACCTGGTGAAGGTCTGAGTGGCAGACTCCGCAATAAAGAATATCGAATTGTACATCATGTGGGCCTACTTCACGGCGCTCAAAGTTCCATGGTGTTAATGGAGCGGCAGGGTTTTGTGCCGCATAAGCTTTTGCTGCGATCATAGTGATAATCTTGTTTTATAAAAGAAAATTCAGCCGGTATTTTCGGGGGAGCGGATCAGAAGGAATAACCTGTTCCTCTTATGCCGGCGTCGTATTTGTGCCCAAAGTTAGGTGGGGCAATGATAGGTTGGATTGGGGAAATCAAACTAAAACTTGTAAAATTCAAACAACGCGGCTCCTTTTTAAGTGAGTTGGTGTTCCGATCTTTCTTTTCTCAAACGCTTCAGGTACCGCTGTTTTACGCTATAACGGTCTTTTGTTACTTCTATCTGTTTGATCAGAAATAGCAACGCATACATTGGCAGCATTAAAAGTAATGCCAGTGTGATCACAAGATTATTGCCTGACTTGACGATAAGATTGCTCATAAGTTTTCCACACTTTTTTACAGGGTTGGCAAGCATGGTACTCTAAGTTACTACTGCTTTTTGTGGAAAACTTCAGGAAACAAGCTTCACAACATTAATTTAACCCTGCCTGGGAATAAGGGGCTTTCAACTGGTGGTAAACTGTGGATTCTGTTAATATAAATGTGCATCCTAACATCATAGTAATACTGTGGTAACAATCCGGTAACACAGGAAGCAGGAAAGAGGCGCCGGTTTTGCTTCCTGTGTAGCGCAGTTGTTCATAAAGTCATTGGAGATACCCTAATGAGGGGCTTCTGTAAGCTCAACAGGTTTGACGTAATACATATTTTCAATTCCTTCCTTTGTCATTAAGGCAACCTGTTCATTTTGTAAGGTGGTTTCCTTCCATTGGTCTGTTGGGGTCAGCGATAATTTACTGTTTTCGTTTTTGAGTGTCAGTGGAAGATCAAACCCTTTTACGCAGTTTGCATAACGATACTTCACTTTCTTTTTATCCGGCGAAATATAAAATTCAAACGTAGGTATCTGCGTGGTGCGCAGGTATTGATTGAAAACCGGGGCATAATTAAACTTAGTCCGGGTGGAAATATAGTTTTCTATTTGCTGGGTTGTAACGGTTTGATGATAGAAGGTCTTATTCAGGCCTCTCAGTATGCTTCTGAACAATTCATCATTATCCAGCCCGTGGCGGATAGAATGCAGCATATTTCCTGCTTTGGGATACATATCGCCGCTTCCCTGGGCATTCACTCCATAAGCCGGGATGATAGGTTTATCATTCCGGATGCCTCTGCGGATGCCTTTATTATAAGCATCTGCTGCTTCCTTGCTAAAGATATAGTCAACAAACAGGGTCTCGCTGTAATTGGTAAATCCTTCGTGCACCCACATGTCTGCCAGGTCTTTGGTAGTGATATTATTCCCAAACCATTCATGTCCGCTTTCATGGATGATGATAAAATCCCATTTCATGCCGATACCTGTGCCGCTGGCATCACGGCCGCGGTAGCCAGGCTTATACCAGTTGCCATACGACACGGCACTTTGGTGCTCCATGCCTGTATGTGATGTTTCGATCAGCTGATAACCGTCTTCATAAAAGGGATAGGGGCCAAACCAGTGCTCAAATGCATTCAGCATATTGTGTACTTCCTTCGGCATATAATCCCGGGCTGTCTGAAGATTGTAGTCGAGAGCCCAGTAGTTGATATCAAGCGATCCCTTTTCTCCTTTATACACTTCCTTGAAGTTGGCATACTTGCCTATATACGGGATAATGCAATAATTGCTGATAGGGTTGGTTACTGCATAAGTATAAGTAGCTGTTCCGTCATCATTGATCTTCTTTGATTGCAGCCTGCCATTGCCGATCGCGGTTAAAGTATCAGGCACGATCATGGTAAGGCTCGCTCCTTTATCCGGCTCATCACTTTGATGGTCTTTACAGGGAAACCAGACAGAGGCACCCAGGCCCTGGCAGGCAACCGTCATCCAGGGACGACCCAACGAATCTTTTGCCCAAATCCATCCTCCATCCCAGGGAGCGCGTTTTGCTTCATGCACTTTGCCCTGGTAATAGATGGCGAGTGTATGCTGGCTGTTCTTTTTTTGCGCAGGCATATCCACATGCCAGGCATTTCCTTCTTTGGTATAGGTAAGCGGTGTGGCTTTATCCAGGATTACACTGTCTATCACCAAAGGCTCCTGCAAATCCAGTTGCAGGCGTTTGGCTGATGGTGAAACGGTTTGATAGGTCAGCAGGTTCTTTGCAGTAATGGTTTTGGAATTATAATCTGGCTTTACTGTAATATCATAACGCTGCACATCCCACCATGCGCGTTCAGGTGTGATACTGCCGCGGAGGGTGTCTGCATGGGTATAAACAGGTTGCTGCGCTGAAGCACCTATAAACAGGAGCAGGCAGGCAAGCAAAGTTGCTGGAAGTCTTGAAAACATGAAATGTTTTTTAGTTGCTGAACCGGTATTTATTGGGAAACAAATTTATTGATTTGAAAACACGAATGCATCAATAGTTAATTTCCTGCTGGAAAAAGTTAATATCTGTTGATCTGTTTTTCTCTTTCGTGAATTACCTTAGGTGCAACTAAAACAGGATTAAGGCATATGAGAAAAATCTTCTTTCCGGCAAGCTTATTAACAGGCTGTCTGATCACCCTTAGTATTCCCGGTCAGTCACAAACACAAGTGAGCACTGACCTTTACGCACAGGCCAGTGAAATGACCAATATCATGGTGCAGTACAATGCAGACCGTGGAAGCCTGACCCGCTTTTATTCCACCACTGCTTCTGCATTTGAAGGACGTGGAATGCGTGAAGGGCAAAATGCAAGTTCTCCCGAACGGAGGCAACGCTTGCTGAAACTAATAGATGACTATGAAAAAATAATGGCGAAGTCAGGCTTTGAAAAGATGAGCGTAAACGGAAAAGTGGATTATATCCTGTTCCACCGCAATCTTGAGGATGAAAAGGAAAGAATGCTGGAAGATGGGAAGACCTACGACCAGATCGTGAAGTACATTCCTTTTGCCACACGCATTTATACACTGGAAAAACCACGCCGCCGCGGAGCAAATGTTGATGGGCAGGCCGTGGCAAAAGAACTGAATGATATCTATCACCAGATCGAAACAGCCAAAGCCGAATTGAAAAAAGGGCCTTCCATGGAAGCTTCACTGGCTGCTGCCGCTTCAGGAGCGGTAAGAGATCTGCAGGGCGTACTGAAAAACTATTTCAGTTTTTATAATGGCTACGACCCAATGTTTACCTGGTGGGTGCCTAAAACCTATTCATCTGTAGACAGTCTGCTGGGCTCTTATGCCAGCGATCTCAGATCGAAAGGCAAGGAAACGACTGATCAGAAAGATGATGGCAGCGGCATTATCGGAAAGCGGGCAGGGCGTGAGGAACTGATCCGCCAGTTGAGAAAGGAATTCATTCCCTACACACCGGAAGAACTGGTGGATATCGCCAATAAGGAATTTGCGTGGTGCGACGCTGAATTGCTGAAAGCTTCAAAGGAAATGGGATTCGGCAATAACTGGAAAGCTGCACAGGAAAAACTTAAAAATTCTTATGTGCCGGCCGGTCAGCAGCCTGCTGCCATGTATGATCTTTACCAGCAGTCGGTAGAATTCCTGAAAAAGCACGACCTCGTTACTATACCGGCCCTGGCAGAAGAGTCCTGGCGGATGTACATGATGTCGCCGGAACGCCAACTGGTAGCACCATTTTTCCTGGGTGGAGAATCGCTGATCATATCCTATCCCACCAATACAATGGAATATGAGGACAAGCTGATGAGCATGCGGGGTAATAATCCTTTTTTCTCCCGTGCCACCGTTCATCATGAATTGATCGCTGGTCACCACCTGCAGCAATACATGACAAGCCGCAATAAAACCTATCGCAATTTCGGCACTCCATTCTGGACCGAAGGCAATTCGCTTTACTGGGAACTGTTGTTGTGGGACCTTAAATTTCCCCGCTCTGCAGAAGACCGCATGGGGATGCTGTTCTGGAGAATGCACCGTTGCGCACGCATCATCTTCTCCCTTAACTATCATTTAGGAACATGGACGCCTCAGCAATGTATCGATTTCCTGGTTGACCGGGTAGGGCATGAGCGTGCCAATGCTGAGGGCGAAGTGCGCCGTTCATTCGTGGGTGGCTATCCTCCTTTATATCAACTGGCTTATATGATCGGTGGTATGCAATTGTACAGTTTGAAAAAAGAACTGGTTGATACTAAAAAAATGACCTATAAACAATTCCATGATGCCATTTTCCGGGAAAATGCAATGCCCATTGAAATGCTGAGAGCAATACTGATCAACCAGCCTTTGAAGCCCGATTATAAAACGAGCTGGAGATTTTATGATCTGAAGTAGCCGGACTCCCCAACCCTGGGATCACAAAGGGCGCTAAGGGTACGAAACGAACGCAATGTGGCGCTCTCTTCGTATCCTTAGCGCCCTTCGCGATCTATTATCCCTTTTTCAATAAATATTTCCATTGTCTTGTAACTTTTTACGATCTTCATCGTACTTCAGGGATAATTAACCACTGTTATGCTAAAGAACTTCTTCAAGGTTGCCTGGCGCAACATGCTTCGCAGCAAAGGGTTTACCCTTATTAATATTACAGGATTGATCGTTGGTATGGCCAGTGCGATCCTTATTTTACTATGGATACAGAATGAAGTGAGCTATGATCAGTTTCACGAAAAGAAAGATCGCATTTATGAAGCCTGGAACAGGGCCAGTTTCAGCGGGGAATTGAACTGCTGGAACACCACCCCAAAAGTACTGGCAAGGACCCTTGAAAAAGACCTTCCCGAAGTGGAAGCTGCAGTAAGAGTGGATTGGGGTAGTAATTTCTTATTCAGCATAGGCGATAAGCGGATAACAGTGCAGGGCTCAATGGTAGATTCCAATTTTCTGCAGGTATTCAGTTTCCCCCTGCTGAAAGGTGATCCTTCCCAGGTGCTGAAAGACATGCATTCCATTGTACTTACAGAAAAACTGGCAAAGAAATTATATGGCAATGAAGACCCGATGGGCAAAGTGATCAAGATCGATAACAAAGAGAATTTCACTGTAACGGGTATTCTGAAAGACCTGCCTAATAATACGCGCTTCAGTTTTGAATACCTGATGCCCTGGTCATATTTACGTTTCACAGGAGAGGATGACCAGTATTGGGGAAATAACAGCACCCGTACCTATGTTTTGCTTAAGCCTCACGCCAGCCTGGCTTCGGTGAATGCTAAAATGAAAGTATTCAAGCCAAAGTATGATCCCGAAGACCCAAAATGGGAGATGTTCCTGTATCCGCTCAACCGCTGGCACCTGTATTCCAATTTTACCAATGGTAAGGAAGATGGCAGCGGGCGCATCACTTTTGTCCGTTTGTTTGCCATTGTGGCGGCTTTCATTCTCCTGATTGCCTGTATCAATTTTATGAACCTCGGCACAGCCCGCAGCGAAAAGCGTGCAAAGGAAGTGGGGATCCGTAAAGTGGTTGGCGCCCGGAAATATTCATTGGTGACACAGTTTATCGGGGAATCCATCCTGCTTGCGCTTATTGCCGGACTGTTTGCAATAGCAGTGGTGCAACTGAGTCTCAGTGGGTTCAATCAGCTTACCGATAAACAACTTTATATACCGTATACAAGTGCCAGCTTCTGGTTATGCGGGCTTGCATTCGTTGTATTTACGGGTTTCCTGGCAGGCAGTTATCCTGCATTCTTCCTGTCTTCTTTTCAGCCGGTGAAAGTGCTGAAAGGAGCGTTTAAAAAATCACAGTCGCCGGTCACGCCACGTAAAATACTGGTGGTACTGCAATTTACTTTTGCCATTATACTGATCATCTGCACCATTATCGTAAAACAGCAGATCGACTATGCGCAAAGCAGGCAGACCGGCTATAATAAAAATAATCTTGTATATCATCATTTCACTGGTGATGTAGAAAAGAATTACCAGTTAATTAAAAATGAATTGCTCGCTCAGGGCATTGCCACTTCCATTACCAAAACCAGCGCCCCTATCACACAAAGCTGGAGTGATGGATGGGGACAGGAATGGGAAGGCAAAGACCCGAATGATAAAACAGATTTCTTCCGGTATAATGAAGATGAGGGACTGGGTAAAACAGCCGGCCTGCAATTTATACAGGGCCGCGATTTTGATCTGCGCCAGTTCCCGACCGATTCAACCGGCCTGATCATTAATGAATCGGCATTGAAAGTGATGAAGTTCAAAGACCCGATCGGTAAAATTGTAAAGGACAATGGTACCGAATGGCATATCGTAGGAGTGATCAAGGATTTTATTCTTACTTCTCCTTATACGCCAACAAAGCCCATGCTGATCGCTGGTGCAAAAGCCTGGTTCAATGTAATAATGATCAGGATGAATGAGACAAGGCCAACAGCTCAACTACTGCAACAGGCAGAAAAGATCTTTAAAAAATATAACCCGGAGTATCCTTTTGCCTACAAGTTTGTGGATGAAGAATATGCCAATAAATTTAAAGGGGAACAACGTGTGGGCACATTAGCTGCTTTGTTTTCCGGTCTTACCATTTTTATTTCCTGCCTGGGCTTGTTGGGATTGGCTATCTATATGGCGGAAGCAAGAATAAAAGAAATTGGTGTACGCAAAGTGCTGGGGGCTTCTATTGGCGGACTTGTTGCTTTACTGTCAAAAGATTTTCTGAAGTTGGTCGGTATCGCTTTCCTGATAGCAACACCCATCGCATGGTGGGCCATGTATGAATGGCTGAGTGATTATCCCTACCGCGTTACCATTCAATGGTGGGTATTTGCGGGTGCAGGCTTATTGTCCATGCTTATTGCACTGGCTACGGTCAGTTACCAGGCAGTAAGGGCCGCACTGTCAAATCCGGTGGAAAGTTTGCGCACAGAGTAAAACGATTTTTATGTTCTAATTCCCACAAAGACAACGAAGGCCACAAAGAAATATCTTATTTTATTGAAATATCAATAAAATTGTAGCGAGCGTGAAATGCTCAGGATGTATTTCTTTGTGGTCTTCGTTGTCTTTGTGGGATCACTGAAACAGAGCCATTACTCATAGACCGATTTTTCGCCCTTTTATTGTTTAAGTTGTATTTTACTTCAAAATATAACCGATGCGCCACTCAATATTTGCCGCAGTCCTCTTCGTGGCTTTTCTTTTCGGAGCTTGCAGTAATCCCGACAAGCCTGTTACCTATAAAGAAGCAGAAGATTTCAGCAAGCAGATCGATTCAGCCATACACCACCGTAATCCCAAATATTTCAATACCCTGATCAATATAAAAGAACTGGGAAGACGCATACGGAAGAATTCTTCGGAAAAAATAAGTTCTGCCATGGAAAGGGGAGCAGGAACAGGGCTTGAAAAAGCCAATATGGGAGGTCAGATCATCCTGGCAATAGAAAAAAGAGGCTCTTATGAGCTGGTAAAGCATTATGAAAGGGATGGAGTGCAACACCTGCTATACCGCATGTATTCCGAGCAGGGCTTGAATTACCACGATTTTGAGTTGGTGAAGAAGAACGGGAAAGTAGGTATTGCAGATTTCTATATTTATATCGCAGGGGAAAACTTCAGCTCTATGCTTGCCAACCTGCTGAGCATACTGGATAGCCCGGCCGGTAGCGAGAAGAGCGAGGACGAAAGATCATTAGAGAGTATTCAACGGATCAAAAAACTCATGAATGACGGCAAGTATGAAGCTGCTAAAGAAATATTCGACGGATTGCCCGATAAGTTCAGAAATCAGAAAACGATCCAGATCCTCGGCATCCAGATCACTTCACAAATGGATAATGAAACATACCTGCAGCAGCTGAAAGATTTTGAAGCCCGCTATCCTAACGATCCCAATACGTACCTGATGACGCTGGATGCAGCCATTCTGAACAATGACTATGAAAAAGCGCTTGACAATATCAATCACCTCGATTCGCTGATCAATAAAGACAAATTCCTGGATTTCTACCGTGCATTAATGTATAACCTTATGAAAGAGCCACTCAAAGCGCGGGAGTATCTCGAAATCCTTGTACAGAACTATCCTGCCTTTGAGAGCGGTATACTGGAACTCATGGCCAATTATCTCGAAGCAAAAGATTACGATAAAGCCAGGCCGATGATCGAAGAGTTCCGTAAAAATGATGAGTTTGATCAGGACCTGCTTAAATCCGTACTGGCCATGTACCCGGATTATACAGGTTAAGCCATCACCAGTTATCTTTGGGAAAAAAATAAAACATGTCTTATTCTCAAAGGAACAACCACGAAATAGATTACAAAATATATGGAGAGGAGCTCCAGTTCGTAGAAATCGAATTAGATCCTTCTGAAACGGCTGTTGCCGAGAGCGGTGCCATGATGATGATGGAAGATGGCATTGCCATGCAAACCATTTTTGGCGATGGGTCGCAACAACCGCAAGGCAGCGGCTTATTGGGCAAACTGATGAGTGCAGGCAAAAGGGTGCTGACAGGTGAAAGCTTGTTCATGACAGCCTTTACCAATGTGGGCCAGGGTAAAAAGAAAGTAAGTTTTGCCGCACCCTATACCGGCAAGATCATTCCGATGGATCTGCTGGAACTGGGTGGAACAGTTATTGCACAAAAAGACGCTTTTCTTTGCGCTGCCAAAGGCGTGAGCATCGGTATCCATTTCCAACGCAGGTTAGGTACAGGCATTTTTGGTGGTGAAGGATTTATCATGGAAAAAATAGAAGGCGATGGATATGCTTTTATGCATGCAGGCGGTTATATCGTGGAGAAGGTGTTGGTGCCCGGTGAAGTATTGAAAGTGGACACTGGTTGCCTGGTAGCATACACGCCATCTGTGGATTTTGATATTGAATTCGTACGTGGCGTCCGCAATTTTATATTCGGAGGTGAAGGCCTTTTCTTTGCACGGTTGCAGGGGCCGGGAAGGGTTTGGATCCAATCGCTGCCGATCAGCAGGCTTGCGGGAAAGATGGTAGAATATGGTACCTGGAAGCGGAAAGAGGAAGGAAGCATACTGGGAGGATTGGGGAATTTATTGGATGGAAAGGACTAAGTAAAGTTGATCAGCATTTCTTTATTATACAAAGCCGGGAGATCATTCTCCCGGCTTTTTGTTGATACTGTAAATACATAACTGCGTTAATCACCTAATGATACTACGTGTTAATACCTGATCGTAAGCGGCCAGAAAGCTACAATTTGCCGGGCATAATATCTTAAGCAATTAAACCACTTTCATATGTCCAACTCTACCCTTCCGCCAGATGCCGGCCTCTTTATTTCATTGGATGAAGCGAAGATCATGATAACCCGCTACCGTGCAGAAAAGGAGAATATCCTGGCTCCTGATTGTAAAGGAAAGGATATCCTGTCTATCTGTGAAACCTTTAACCGTGCTGAATTCGATTATATACTTGCACAGGAAGGATGTGCCGGCTTGCGCTTTTATTTCGGTATGACAGAAGAACTTAAGGTAAAACTTATCGCTGTTGGCGTGACCGGCGATAACAAAGACATCCTACCTTCGTCATCAGTGCCGGCCACTGGTGATGAAAGAACAGGCATAGTAGAATTTGGAAGGCCCTGCCCTGATTATTGCCCTGATACGTCGCTTAGTAGTAACATGATATGAGGTTTACAATCTATGACCTTTACAGTTTTAGTATCGCCATTGCAGCTATTATCGCTATAGTCAGGTACAAGCGTATTTATCCCGGCTTCCGGCCTTTCCTTTTTATGTGCTGGGCAGCGCTTGCAACAGAAACGATCTGTTATTTCCTGATCTACCAGCGGAATTACACTTTCATTCCCTACGGTATTTACAGTGTTGTTGAAGGCCTGCTGATCACCTGGTTGTTCCGGGAACTGGGTGTGTTCGGGCGCAGACCTTATCTGTTTACCCTGCTGATCGTCTTTTACCTGCTTGCCTGGCTAACAGAAATTATTTTCTTTGAAGGAATGAACCGCAATATGACCTGGTTCCGGCTCCTGCATTCTTTTATTACCGTATTGCTCAGTATACTACTGCTTGGTAAGGAACTGTCTGTACAAAGAACATTTTTGTTGAAAAGCCCTGTATTCCTGATCTGTACCGGCCTCCTGCTATATAATACCATTGTGGTGATTGCAGGGGTCTTTGATCTGTATGGGTATGGCGGTAATATTATTTTCAGAAGGCAGGTGCAGGCGATCATGATCTATATGAACCTTATTGTTAACCTTATTTATGCTGTAGCTGTATTATGCATGCCTCGTCGCCTTCGTTATTCGTTGCCATACTGATAGCCTGCCTGATCGTACTGATATTGGTTATCTTTTTTACGGCAACGATGATCCGCTATCAGCGGAGAAACCTTGCATTGTACAGGGAAAAACTGGCCGCAGAGATCACTACCCTGGAAAGAGAAAGGACCAGGATGGCAGAGGACCTGCATGATGAACTTGGTCCCGTGCTGGCAGGCGTTAAGTTGAAATTGAACAGTCTTGATAGATTGAATAAAGAAGACCAGGAGGTATTGGATAAAGTGCATTCGGATATCGCAGGATTACTCAACCGGATGAAGGATATTTCCAATGATCTTATGCCGGTGACGCTGATCAAAAAAGGCCTTATAAAAGCTGTTGATCAGATGGCAGATGAGATCAATCACAATAATGGATTGCATGTAATGTTCTCTTCAGGCAAACTTCCTGAATTGTCTCAGCCGGTTGTGATCAACCTTTACCGCATCTGCCAGGAAATTATGACCAATACGATTAAGCATGCCGGAGCAAAGGAATTGTCCATTCACCTGCAACGGATAGAGAACAAACTGGTGCTGGTGACAGTAGACGATGGGCAAGGATTTGACCACCGGCAATTTTCTTCGCAAGGGCGTGGTCATGGACTGGTAAATCTGCATAACCGGACAGAAATGCTGAATGGAGAACTGTATGTAGACAGTAAGCCCGGTAATGGAACGAAATACCGGATTGAAATACCAATCTAGTTTTATGACAACAGCAAACACACACATTACGAGAATACTGATTGCCGACGATCACGCGATTGTACGGGAAGGTTTTCACACCATGATAGAACGGTTGCCGAAAATGAAGATCATTGGAGAAGCAGAAAATGGGAAAGAGCTGGTGAGCATGGCGCTGGAGCTTAAACCCGATATTATTATCACCGATATAAAAATGCCGCAGATGGATGGGGTGGAAGCAACCCGCATTCTTACGGAAGAACTGCCGGCCACCGGTATCATCGCTTTTACTTTGTTCAATGAAGAAGAACTGGTAGGGGAAATGCTGGAAGCCGGTGCACTGGGTTATCTTCTTAAAAGCTCTTCCCGCCAGGAAATACTTGATGCAATCCAGGCCGTTTGCGATGGTAAAACTTACTACTGTTCTCAAACAACTGTGCAAATGGCGAAGCTCATTGCCCGTAGCCGCCCTGGCGCACGGGGACGCTTTGCAAGACCTGGCTTTACAGAAAAAGAAAAAACCATTATCCGGCTTATTTGCGAAGAACTGTCCAATAAGGAGATCGCTGCCAAACTCGGCATCAGCATGCGTACCGTTGAAGGCCATCGTGAGCGCATCCAGGAAAAAATGAAAGTAAGGAATACAGCAGGGATCGTTGTGGTGGCTATCAGAGAGGGAATCTTTAAGGTATGAGTTGGTGCTGTAGTTCGCTAAGATCCGGGGTATTCGCAAAGCTTAGTTCAACCAAATAACCGATCAAGAATACAGCCCATGACAGCATGTGCCCCTTCAAAATGCTGCTGCGTAGACAAAATGGTCTGTTTTGTCTGAATAAATGGTTTGTCCTGCAGTTCGTCGCCATCATTTTCTACCAAAGCATTCAAACCTTCCGGTTTCATTTCAGGGTGGAATTGTATGCCTGCAATATGATCTGATTATCATAAAGCCGTGTACTGCTGATTGAATGACTATTGGCCGTTAGCCAATCCTGTATATAACCTAATCCTTCAAAAGAGACATGCTGCAGGTAATGCGTTCTCATATAGATTGTTTTTCCGGTTGCGGCAAAGATACTCAGACTGAGCTTTAGTAATAAAATATTAACATGGTGTTACTGCAACAAAGCGGCTGGATACGCTTATTTATGTAAGTTGCACCTATCTCACCAATCAATCTATAAGATGGATTCAAGAAGAGAGTTTATCAAAAAAGCTACATCGCTTGCAGGCGGAATGGGTTTCGCTTATGCATTCCCGCCTTCCATTCAAAAAGCCTTTGCGATCGATCCTGTAAAAGGCACTACTTATCTCGATGCAGAGCATGTGGTGATCCTGATGCAGGAAAACCGCTCCTTTGATCATTGCTTCGGATCCTTGCAAGGTGTAAGAGGTTTCAATGATCCGAGAGCGATCGATCTGCCGGATGGTGATCTTGTATGGCTGCAAAAAAATGCTGCAGGCGAAGCATATATTCCTTTCCGCCTGGATATAAAAGGCACCAGGTCTACCTGGATCGGTTCCCTGCCTCATTCCTGGACTGACCAGGTTGATGCAAGGAATGGAGGCAAGTATGATAAATGGCTGATCGCGAAACCATCAGGCAATAAACCTTATGCCAATGCACCGCTAACCATGGGTTACTACAACAGGGAAGACATTCCTTTTTATTATGCCCTTGCAGATGCATTCACAGTTTGTGATCAGAACTTCTGTTCATCACTTACGGGTACAACACCCAACAGGTTGTATTTATGGACAGGTACAATAAGGGAAAAAAGCAGTGGTGAGGTGAATGCCAATGTACGCAATGAAAACGTGGATTATGAAAGAGAAGTAAACTGGACAAGTTTTCCGGAACGGCTGGAAGATAACGGCATCTCCTGGAAAATATACCAGAATGAGATCAGTCTTGCTTCGGGTTTTGAAGGAGAAGAAGATTCCTGGCTGGCTAATTTTACAGATAACCCGATTGAATGGTTTTCGCAATACAATGTGCGTTTCTCCAAAACACACCGTGAGTATATACAAAAGATGCTGAAACAGCTTCCTACTGAGATCAATACACTGGAAGCAAAAATAAAAGAAGGAATAGCTGATAATGTGGCACTGGAAAAAGCAACAAAAGATCTCAACCGCAAAAAAGAATGGCTGGAAAAGATCAGGAAGGAAGTAGCTGTTTGGACAGAGGAGAATTTTGTAAAACTGCCGCAGCGTGAAAAGAACCTTCATGCAAAAGCATTCACTACTAATATCAACGATCCATTTTACCGCCAGCTTGATACACTGGAATATGAGGATGATGGAATGAAGCGGGAAGTGAAATTGCCCAAAGGCGATGTTTTGCATCAATTCAGGAAAGATGTGCAAAGTGGTGAATTGCCTGCTGTTTCCTGGCTCGTGGCGCCGGAAAATTTTTCTGACCACCCGGGTGCTCCCTGGTATGGAGCATGGTATGTTTCTGAAGTGATGGATATTTTGACGCAGAATCCCGAAGTGTGGAAGAAGACCATTTTCATTCTCTGTTATGATGAGAATGATGGATATTTTGATCATGTGCCTCCCTTTGTGCCGCATGATCCCAAGAAATCCGGTACAGGCCTTACTTCTGCAGGTATTGATACATCTGTTGAGCATGTAACACTGGAGCAGGACCTGAAAGGCCGCAAGCCGGAATATGCAAGGGGAAGTGCTATCGGACTAGGTTATCGTGTGCCCCTGGTTATCGCTTCACCCTGGAGCAGGGGAGGAGCGGTTTGTTCGCAGGTATTTGATCATACTTCCATTTTGCAATTGCTGGAAAATGTTTTCAGCCGTAAAACGGGGAAGCAGATCAGGGAAACCAATATCAGCTCCTGGAGAAGAGTGGTGTGTGGCGATCTTAGTTCGGTGTTCCGGCCATACAATGGAGAAAAAACAAAGCTGCCTGCTTTCCTTGAGCAGCATGGTGTGATCGAATCCATTCATAAAGCACAGTTCAAAAAAGATCCTTTTGGCTACAGGCCAATGGGCAAGGACGAGATCGCACAGATCAATAAGAATGCGGTTTCGTCTGCCATGCCCAGGCAGGAAAAGGGGACAAGGCCGGCCTGTCCATTACCCTATCAATTATATGCAGAAGGCGGATTAAATAGAGATAAAAACGCAGTTGAGCTGCATTTCAGTGCCCGTAAAGATCTGTTTAAGGAAGCGGCTGCCGGCAGTCCGTTTACTGTATATGCTGTGGGAAAATATGGAGCAGCAAAGGAATCGGGACGCAACTGGAATTATACTGTGATCGCCGGTGATGAACTAAAAGATAGCTGGCCGCTTGATGAGTTTGATGAAGGCCACTATCATTTAAAAGTACATGGTCCCAATGGCTTTTTCCGTGAATTTGCAGGAGATAAAGCTGATCCGGGAGTATCAGTGAAAATTGAATATCTGTCCACAGGAGATATATCTATCCATTTCATGAATAATGATGCGGGTAAAATATATGATGTGGTGATAAAGGATAATGCATACAAAAATGCAGCACGCAGTGTAAAACTTGGTTCGTCAAAAAACCAGTTTAAGCTCAATCTTGCAAAAAGTTACGGCTGGTATGATTTTACAATCGGCATTGCCGGGAATGATAAATTCATGCAACGTTGTGCAGGCCATGTGGAAACAGGAAAGATGAGCCGAACAGATCCGGCAATGGGAGGTGAAGTGTAAAAAGGTATACAGGATTATTATCAGTTCTGATGTTCGATATACACTTTTTTCCCAGTCATTACAGTGAGTGAATCAAGCACTCTGGTAGTATCTGCATTTTGTGAAGGCAATAAGAGATAGAGTTTGTAGCGAACAGAATCGTTTGTCTCCAGTTTTACATCCCAAAGGTTGGTGCGGAGTTGTTTATAACGCTTCATCGCTCTTTGCTGGCTGGCTTCTTCCAGCACATATTTATAGTTGGCATTTGCCAGTGCAGCAGCTTTTTCAAGACTGTCCGTTTGCGGTGTCTGAGCAGTGGCTGTGTCCACTACAGTAGTATCGCTGATAATGGCTGCTGAGTCGGCAGCTTTTGAAGTATTTTTTTTAGAGATCGCATATCCTCCCCAGATGGTGAGGCCAAGCCCGCAGATAAGTGCAAGCGCGATCACCGGTTTTTTCCAGCCATGCTTCAGAGCCGGTTCAGAAAGAAAGGATTCATATTGAGGGGCAGCTTCCTCGCGTGTTGCGGCTTTCTGTGTTTCTTTGGTGTTCAATTGTTCCCTTACCTTGTCTGTAGAAATGGAAATAGGCACAAACTCGCATTCTTTCAGATTCACTTTTACCAGTGTGCCGATGCCTTCAAAAGTGAAGGGCTTTCCGATATTGAGGAATTGCTGGGCTACTTCAATATAGGATTCCAGATCGGCAGCAGCCAGCGGTTTCATCTTACCTGTTTGTGCAGAGATATATGCAACAAGTTCAGGAGATTCTTTGAGATTGGGATTGTTTTCAAAGCTGATGCCTTCCAGCACTGCGGAGCGTTGTTTACTGTTTTCCAGCGCATTTATAGCGGAGGGATCTAATAGGAAAGTGCCAATACCGGGTAAATCGAGCCGATGGTGGTTGTAGAGGTATTGAGTTAGTAAGGATGTTATTTTCACGGCCTTTGGATTTATCTGCACAATATAAATAATTCAACTGGCTGTTGCAAGCATCGGAACAGCATAAGTTTTAATTTTGGCCTGTTATGCTAACAGAAGAAGAAAAGAAATTCGTTGCTTCCTGGGAAACAGAGCGGCTACGTAAGAAAAAATTACTACGCCAACTTTCGGTAGGTCTGCCATTGTCCGTTGTATTCGTGGTCGCTATTTTTGTCAATTTTTTTTCCGGCTGGTATAAGCGGGCTGATATGGAGATACGTTCCAGTTCTTCACTGATCCTGGTGCTGGTTGTTGCCGCCTTGCTGATTGTTGTTTTTACGACCGTATTTTCCGTAAAACATAAATGGGATCTGAATGAACAGCGCTACCAGGAGTTAAAGGCTAAGCAGGATAAACCCTGATTTTTTTATTTTCCTTTGCAGCGTTTACCCTCTAAATTGGTCTTTATATCCCAAGTACCTATATATTTGCGCTAATCTATCTGAATTATGAAGAAAATTTCGGTTTGGGCCTTTGCTGTTACCCTATTTCTCTCTGCCTGTAGTAAAGATAACGATAAATGTGAATATGATCAATGTGCCAATAAAGCGCCCCAATCCGAGATCCAGGCGGTGGCTGATCATATTGCAGCCAAAAGTGTAATTGCTGTTCAGCACTGTAGCGGTGTTTTTTATACCATTGAAAACCCGGGAACAGGTAAAAACCCAACTCCCTGCTCCAATGTATCTGTAAAATATAAAGGGTATCTTACCAACGATGTGGTGTTTGATGAACAAAAATCCCCGGTGGATTTTAACCTGGGCGGGCTTGTTCCCGGTTGGAGAAATGTGCTACCCTTACTGAAAGCCGGTGGCCGGATAGTGCTCTATATCCCACCAAGTCTTGGTTATGGTAATCGCCCCTATGGGTCGATCCCTGCCAATTCTATCCTGGTGTTTGAAATAGACCTGATAGCCGTGCAATAATCGTCAACCAATACCGCCTGCATATTAGCCTCGTACGTTACCATCGTGCGAGGCTTCCTTTTAAGTACGAATGATGCGAATGGTTTGTTGAAAGGGGCGAGGGGGAATTGGCCGCGAATGATGCGAATGGAGTCTGACTAGGGGGCGTTTGTGTTGTTCAGGGTTTTATTTATTTCTCCCTCAATCTCAAACGACTATTTGTGTTTATCGTAATTTTGGCTTATTAAAATTATAAGACTTGTCATACGAACCCATTTCTGTTTTTGATATTTTTAAAATAGGCGTTGGCCCATCGAGTTCACATACGCTTGGACCATGGAGGGCAGCGCAGCGTTTCCTTAGAAGCCTGGAGCAAAGCGGTAACCTGGCTGAAGTTGAGTCTATACAGGTTTTGTTGTATGGCTCGCTTGCTAAAACGGGGATTGGTCATGGTACTGATATTGCCGTGCAGTTGGGATTGGCAGGGAATGATCCGGTTACTATTCCGGTAGATACTATTCAGCCTAAGATAAAAGAGATAGCTACGCGGAAAAAGCTGGAGTTGGATGGCAGGCATGAAATTGCTTTCGATCCGGAAACGGATATAGGTTTTCTCAGTTCTGAAACGCTTCCTTTCCATTCCAATGCCCTGAGCTTTTTGGTGAAACTGCGTAATGGGCAGTCGATTGCTGAAACATATTATTCGATCGGTGGAGGATTTGTTGTAAAAGAAGGTGAACAGGCATCGGGTGCGTCGGCAGGGGTGCAATTGCCTTTCCCGGTGAATACGGCTAATGATCTGTTGAGGTGGTCTATTAAAACAGGATTGGCCATTTATGAGATCGTGCTGGAAAATGAAAATGCATGGCGTCCTGAGGCACAAACAAGGGAAGGTATATTGAATATATGGCGGGTGATGCGTGATTGCATTTATCGTGGCTGCCATACCGAAGGTTTTTTGCCGGGAGGGTTGAATGTGAGAAGAAGGGCGGCAGGATTGAATAAGAAATTGCTGAAAGGCATAACCACTACTGATTATGAATCCTGGGTGAAAGCGATCAGACAGGGGGGCATGGGCTTCAACTACGTGTTGGATTGGGTAAGCTGTTTTGCTTTGGCAGTGAATGAAGAGAATGCATCTTTTGGGCGGGTGGTAACGGCACCTACGAATGGGGCGGCAGGAGTTGTTCCAGCAGTGCTGATGTATTTTATATTGTTTACAGAAGGAGAGGAGGAAGATAAAGTGATCCGGTTCCTGATGACTGCGGCCGAGATCGGCAGCATCTTTAAAAAGGGTGCCACCATTTCAGCAGCTATGGGAGGCTGCCAGGCCGAGATCGGTGTTTCTTCTGCAATGGCTGCAGCTGCACTTACTGAAGCCAGTGGCGGCAGTCAGAGACAGGCAATGATGGCAGCGGAGATTGCGATGGAACATCATCTTGGCATGACCTGCGATCCTATTGCAGGGCTGGTGCAGGTGCCCTGTATTGAAAGAAATACGATGGGAGCGATCAAAGCCATTACTGCATCGCAACTGGCACTGCAAAGCACACCTGATTTTGCCAAGGTTTCGCTTGATGCAGTGATCAAGACCATGTGGGATACGGCACAGGATATGAATTATAAATACAAAGAAACTGCAGATGGCGGACTGGCTGTGAATGTGCCTTTGAGTTTGCCGGAATGTTAGCAGGGATGGGGCGGTTCATCCCTGGCCGTGGATATAACTTTCGAGATGATTGATCGTTTCTTTCTGGTTTAATATTGTTTCTTTCACCACATCGCTCATGGAGATCAATCCGGCGAGCTTTTCATTTTCAAATACAGGCACGTAGCGGATATTGTTTTTTGTCATAAGAGACATACAATGTTCCACAGTATCTTTCGGGGTAACGGAAGGCAGGTCGGACGACATGATCTCTGCTACAGTAGTATCATCTGAATGTTTGCCTTTCAGAATTACTTTACGGGAATAGTCACGTTCAGAAACAAGGCCAAGGTATTTGCCATTTTCCATTACCAGCACAGATCCGATATTCTTTTCAGCCATTATCCGAAGAGCGTTCAGTACGGTTGTTTGGGGGGACACACTGATCGTGTCAGTGCCCTTGCGGGCAAGAATAGATGAGATGGTATTCATAATGACAAGTTTTAGTATAGGAATATACTAAAAAAGGGAGGCCCGGAAAAATATATTTGTTGACAGAAAGGGTATCGCCGGGAGCGCTTCGTTGCGTCCTTAGCGATACCTATACGTAGTGGCGGTATTAGTTCAGCAACGGATTCGTCTCGATCTCCTTTATATCCATCCCGCTATAATCGCGGATAACATTATAAAGTGTTCCTCTTTCCACCGGTTTGCGGCGGGCTTGCTTGATAAGGGTCACCAACTGCGCCGTATTCATGGATGGGGTTTGTTCTTCAGCGCCTGCCATAGAATAGATCCTGGTGGTGTCATCGATTGTTCCGTCTATATCATTCACGCCAAATGAAAGTGTCAATTGCGCATTCTGCCTTCCCAGCATCGGCCAGTAAGCCTTCAGATGAGGGAAATTGTCCAGGTAAATCCTGGCTATCGCATACATTTTCATGTCTTCCACCACGGATGATTCGGCAACGTGGCTCATATCATTCTCCTTGTTGCGGAATTTGAGGGGGATGAAAGTGTTGAACCCCCCGGTTTGGTCCTGCAATTCCCGGAGGCGGCTCATATGGTCTACACGGTGATGATAGTTTTCAATATGGCCATACAGCATGGTGGCATTGGTATGCATGCCCAGCTTATGCGCCGTTTCATGGATCTGCAGCCAGCCTGTGCCATCCACTTTATCTGCACAGATCTGTTCGCGGATCTCGGGATGGAATATTTCGGCGCCACCGCCAGGAAGGGAATCTAGCCCTGCTTCATGCAGGTAGCGCATGCCTTCTTCCACCGTTTTTTTTGCTTTGCGGAACATATAATCGAGCTCCACGGCGGTAAAGCCTTTGATATGCAGTTCAGGCCGGTGAGCTTTAATGGTGCGCATCAATTCTGCAAAGAATTCCAGGTTCATTTTCGGGTGAACGCCTCCTACAATATGCACTTCTGTAACAGGTTTGCCATCATAGCTTTTTACAATGTCCATCATCTGCTCCAGGCTCAGTTCCCAGCCCTCATCCCGGTGGGCATATACCCGGCTGTAGGAACAAAAATGGCAGGAATAGACGCACACATTTGTTGGTTCGATATGGAAATTGCGGTTGAAATAAGTAGTATCTCCATGAAGACGTTCCCGTACCATATTAGCAAGGGAGCCTACAAACGCAAGGCTGCCTTTTTCGAAAAGGAGCAGGGCGTCTTCGTCGGTTATCCTTTCTTTCCGTTGCACTTTTGCAGCGATGGTAATCAGGGCAGGATCTGTATCAGCAGAAGCCGGCATGTTTCCGGGTAATATATCAGCCATAAAACACTTTTAATCTGGGACAAAGGTACGATGTAGAGAACAATTGAGTGTAGTAAAGGTTTAAGTGAAGTGCTTCTGAAAAGAATGTCCGGACCGGGAGGACAGCCTCCCGGGTGTATTCTTTTCAATAAGTAAAATTCTTATCTTCCACGTTAATTATTCCGGTCAATAGGTAAGCTAAAACTAACACAGCATGAATCTTAAAATACGTCTCACTATACTTAGTTTCCTTGAGTTTTTTATATGGGGTGCCTGGCTGATCACGGTAGGGGCGTACTGGTTTCAGAATAAACAATGGGGAGGAGCTGAGTTCGGCGCCATTTTCTCTACTATGGGCATCTCAGCTATTTTTATGCCGGCGATTTTTGGGATTGTAGCAGACAGGTGGATCAATGCCGAGCGTCTTTTAGGCATCTGTCATCTGATCGGCGGGGTCATCTTATGTTTTATTCCTGAAGTAAATGATCCGAATACATTTTTTTGGATATTGTTGTTGTATATGCTTTTCTATATGCCTACTATTTCGTTGGCCAATACTGTTTCCTATACTGCATTGATCAGGAACAATAAAGATATTATTAAAGACTTTCCGCCGATAAGAGTATGGGGTACCATTGGATTTATTGTGGCTATGTGGATTGTAAGTTTATTGAAGATAGAAACTTCTGCCAGCCAATTCTATGTAGCTGCGGTAGCGTCTATACTTTTTGGGTTATATTCTTTTACCTTACCCCAATGTCCGCCTCAATTAAAAACAGGCAATAAAACATCCCTGGTGGAAGCACTGGGGTTAAAGGCCTTTTCTCTTTTCAAAACTCCCAAGATGGCTTTGTTTTTCATCTTTGCCCTTTTACTGGGAGCAGCTTTACAGTTGACAAATGCTTATGGAGATACTTTTTTGCATGATTTCGCTAAGGTGCCTGCATATGAAAACACTCTGGCTGTGAAATATCCTGCCATTATTATGTCTATTTCACAGATATCTGAAACTTTATTTATTCTTGCCATTCCTTTTTTTCTTCGCAGATTTGGCATTAAGCAGGTAATGCTGATCAGTATGATCGCATGGGTATTGCGCTTCGGGTTATTTGCCTACAGTAATCCCGCCGAAGGATTATGGATGATCATTCTCTCTTGTATTGTATATGGTATGGCTTTCGATTTCTTTAATATCTCCGGCTCTTTGTTTGTTGATACGCAAGTGAAGCCGGAGATAAGGGCCAGTGCGCAGGGGATTTATATGATGATGACGAATGGCTTTGGTGCATATCTTGGAAGTAAGATCAGCGGTATTGTTATCGCTACTTATTTTACCAATGCGGACAGGAGCATGAACTGGCCCGGTATATGGACCGCATTTGCAGGTTATGCATTAGTGGTAGCTGTTTTGTTCGCTGTATTTTTTAAGCATAAGCACGATCCTTCGGCAGCGATCAATGTACAGCATTAAATTTATCGATTTTCTTATGCTGAATATGAAGAGATTTGCAGATAAAATGTAATAAAGAGGTGTAAATAAAAAGCCTGTTCTGTAAACAGAACAGGCTTTTTATTTACACCTCTTTTACTTAAATGTGCGCTTCGATCTTCTTCACGAAGTTGCCCTTAGGTTGTGCCCCTACCAGTTTGTCAACCACCTGGCCGCCTTTAATGAAAAGGATGGCAGGGATGGACGTAATACCGTAGTTCATAGAAACCTGCGGGTTATTGTCCACATTCACTTTTCCTACATTCACTTTGCCTTCGTACTCTTTGGACAGTTCTTCGATCACTGGTCCGATAGCGCGGCAAGGTCCGCACCATTCAGCCCAGAAGTCCACTACGGTCAGTTTATCAGAAGCCAGTACATCAGACTGGAAGTTGGAATCATTGAATTCTTTTGCCATTGTATATGATTTTAATTTTAATTGCGATTTCAATAGGGGATGCAAATTTAAGCCCGATAACCATAACAGGCAGAACTGGCAGAAAGTTGTGCAAAAAATGTCATTACTCTCTGTTTGTCTCTGCCATTTTGTTAGGATAAATGATTGGATCCCAGTTTGTTAAATCCTTTAACGATTGTCTTTCTCCTATAGCTTGCTCAGCATCAATGTTTAACTGGCCATCACCTGTATGCCCAGTTCCGGTTTATTTTCCAGGAAATGGATGAAATCATCATTCATCTCAAATCCGGTGGTGCCGGTTACCAGGCTGATCCGCATATTGTTCTTTGGCTCTGTCAGGATAAACCGCAGGGAAGTATTCCCTCCGCGGAAATTCCGCAGATTGCTTTCAACAAAATCGATCATGTCTTTGTTCAGATCCTGCGGATGAACTTCAATATTGATCTGCCTGGTCAGGGTTTTCTTGATCGTTTCTGCCAGGGTCACCTGCTGGATCTTAAACTCGTATTCGTCTTTATTATACCGTTGTTTCAAATATCCTGTCATGAACACCGTGGTACCTTGCTGCAGAAAGGGTGATATGCGCAGGTAGTCTTCGCTGAACAGCGGGAACTCCATTTTCCCGGTATAGTCTTCTACCACAAAACTGCCAAACTTGTTGCCGCTTTTAGCGATCCGGTGTTGCGCATCGGCTACCAATCCCAGTATGCGGAATGTTCTGCCAGGGTTGGCCTGCATTTTAATGGAATCCCTGAACTCGTTGAAGTCTGCGATCGACGTCATCCCGTAATGCTTCATTTCAAAACGGTAATGGTCGAGCGGATGCCCGCTCAGGAACATGCCGGTCACTTCCTTTTCCTTGTCCAACTGCTCTGTCAATGACCAGGGCTCGCAATCAGGCAGCCGGGGAGGGGGGATTTCCATGGTCACCGGCAGATCGCCAAACAGGGTATGTCCTGAATTCACGTTCTGATTGGCAATGATCTGTCCATATTTAATGATGCGTTCCATTCCCGTTGCGGTTTCGTTGTCGGGAATGTAGAAATATTGCCTGCGGTGATGGGCGGGAAAGCAATCAAACCCTCCGGCATAGGCAAGGCTTTCCAGTGTTTTTTTATTGACAGCCCTTTGGTTGATACGTTTGATAAAATCAAAGATATCAGGGTAGCCTGTTTTTCTTTCAGCAATAATATTTTCCACTGCTGCTTCACCTACGCCTTTTAATCCACCCAATCCGAAACGGATCTCACCTGATTTGTTCACTGCAAAGCCTTTCAATGATTCATTGATATCAGGCCCCAGCACTTTTATACCCATCCGCTTGCATTCTTCCATGAAGAAAGTGATCTTGTCAATGCTGCCGGCGTTGTTCAGCACGGCCGACATATATTCTGCCGGGTAATGTGCTTTCAGGTAAGCTGTTTGATATGCTACATAAGCATAGCAGGTGGAGTGTGATTTATTGAAGGCGTATTGGGCAAATGCTTCCCAGTCGGTCCAGATCTTTTCCAGCTTATCTTCCGGCAATGACTTTTCCATAGCGCCTTTGATAAACTGTGCTTTCATCTTATCCAGCACCGCTTTCTGCTTTTTACCCATGGCTTTCCGCAACACGTCTGCATCGCCTTTGCTGAAGCCGGCCAGTTTTTGCGCCAGCAGCATCACCTGTTCCTGGTACACGGTGATACCATAGGTTTCTTCCAGGTATTCCTTCATTTCCGGAAGATCATAGGTGATCGCTTCCCGGCCATGCTTACGGTCGATATAGTTGGGGATATAAGCAATAGGACCCGGGCGGTACAAAGCGTTCATTGCAATGAGGTCTCCAAACTTATCGGGCTTCAGTTCACGCAGGTATTTTTGCATGCCCGGACTTTCAAACTGGAATGTACCGATAGTAGCTGCCTGCTGATACAGTTCAAATGTTTTGGGATCATCCAGCGGGATCTCATCTATATTGATCGTTACGCCATGGTTTTGTTTGATCATGGCGAGGGCATTCTTGATAATGGTAAGGGTCTTCAAACCCAGGAAGTCCATTTTGATAACGCCTGCTTCTTCGATCACGTTCCCTTCGATCTGCGTTACCCATAACGGTGAATCTTTTGCTACAGATACCGGCAGCAATTCAGTAAGGTCTTTTGGTGCGATGATGATACCTGCTGCATGGATGCCTGTGTTGCGCACAGATCCTTCCAGCCTTTCCGCTTCGTGCAATACTTTACTGGCAGGTGTTTCCAGTTGATTGTAGATATCGCGGATGCGTTTTACGTTTTCCAGGTCATCACTACCAAGACCATCTTTTTCTTCCAGCGATTTTTCGCCTTCTTTTGTACGCATGGGGGCATGCAGTACACGTCTTAACTCAATACCGGGCTTTTCAGGTACCAGTTTTGCCAGGGCATTTGACTCTGCCAGTGGCAGGTCCATTACACGGGCCACATCCTTAATACTCATCTTGGCGGCCATGGTGCCATAGGTAATGATCTGCGCCACCTGGCTTTTACCATATTTATCTACTACATAGTCGATCACTTTCTGCCGTCCTTCATCGTCAAAATCGGTGTCTATATCAGGCATGGATTTACGGTCGGGGTTCAGGAACCTTTCGAACAGTAAATTGTATTTGATAGGATCTATATTGGTGATGCCTGTGCAGTAAGCCACCACTGAACCGGCAGCAGATCCGCGGCCCGGCCCGATGAATACACCAATATCGCGGCCTGCCTTAATGAAATCACTTACGATAAGGAAGTAACCGGCAAAGCCCATTGTTTTAATGGTAAACAATTCAAAGCGCAGCCGTTCATCTATCTCAGGCGTTATTTCTGCATACCGTTCTTTCGCTCCCTGCCAGGTGAGATGCTCCAGGTATTCATCCTGCGAAGCAAATTCTTTTGGTACCTGGAAAAAGGGGAGAAGGATATCACGCTTCAGGTTGAGCAGGTCTACTTTATCAACGATCTCATTGGTATTGTCAAGCGCTTCAGGAAGATCATGGAACACTTTGCTCATTTCTTCCGTGGTCTTGAAATAGAATTCATCATTAGGGAACGCAAAGCGTTTCCCTTTCAGGTTCACATCGTCGTCAGCAAAATCGCGCAAGGCAGGTGTGGTGATCTTTTCACCTGTATTGATACATAGAAGGATATCATGTGCATTGAAGTCTGATTTGTCTACATAATGCGAGTCATTGCTGGCAATGATCTTCACATCGTATTTGCGGGCAAATTTGATCAGTACTTCATTCACTTTATCCTGTTCCGGCATCCGGTGCCGTTGCAATTCAACATAAAAATCTTTCTGGAAAATATTCAGCCACCATTTGAATTCGTTTTCTCCTTCTTCTTCGCCTTTACGGAGAATAGCCTGCGGCACGGAGGCTCCCAGGCAGCAGGTGGTGGCGATCAGTCCTTCGTGATATTGAACGATCAGTTCTTTATCGATACGGGGATATTTACTGTAAAGGCCTTCTATAAAACCAAGGGAAGTAAGTTTTACAAGGTTTTTGTATCCCTGTTCATTTTTTGCCAGCAATATCTGGTGGTGGCGAACATCCCTTTGCTCTTTGGTAAATGTTTTCTGGTGGCGGTTGGTAGTAACATAGAACTCGCAACCTACGACAGGTTTTACTTTCAGGTTGCCATTGGCATCTTTATGTTTGTAAGCTTCTGCCACAAATTCAAAAGCGCCGAACATATTGCCGTGGTCACTGATGGCCAGTGCGGGCATGCCGTCTGCAATGGCTTTTTTATACAGGCTCTGGATGGAAGCAGCCCCGTCGAGCAGGGAGAACTGCGTATGTACGTGTAAATGAGAAAATTTCATGACGAGCGACCCGTGGTTTGACTGTTTGAGGCCTAATGGGTTAAGGTTTAAAAGTTTAAACCATTAAGTCTCAAACCTGTTTTACCGATTTTTCTTCTTAAAACTGAACACACTGATTGAACCATTACTATAACTGCAAACCCAGGCTTCGAGTTTACTGTCGTTCTCAAAAATATCCACACCAACCGGGTGTCCTTTACAGGGCAAAGATGCCACTTTATCAAACCGGGTTTCATTTATTTTATAAACATCCACGAAATCGCTGCTGTAGCAGGTGACAAAAAGAAATTGCTGGTTTTTTGATAATATGATGGTCCGTGGCTGGGCATGGGTCTCGGTGGTAAAAAGCGTTTTTCCCGTGGAAGCGTCTACACAAGCCACTTTAGCGAGTTTATTGTAAGAAATGAACAGCCGTCCTGAAGTGTCCAGCACAATATGGCGGGGGTTGGAAACAACCTGGATCGGTGCTTCTTTTTGCCAGTTGCTATTGTTGATAACATCTATGATGGAGCCGCCCATAATAGCCACATACGATTTATTTCTTGTATCATCCACAGCTATGCCACGGGGAATGGCTTTTACAGGAACCGTATCTACCATCCTGGCTATGGGATATAAACTGGTGTCCATTTCCAGGGCACTGACGGTATAGGAATGCCAGTTGCTCACCAGCAGGTAACGGTCGTCTGCTGTTTTGGCGATCACCTTGGGTGTTTTACCTGTTTTGATCAGCGGCACAGTGAAGGAATCTTTTTTTATGCTGCCGGGGTACGACACAAAGACTTTTTTCACCGCTTGTTTATTGTCTGGCGATTTTTTATTTGCAGCAAGTGAATCAACACGGATCGGCACAATGCCTTCTGCGTTATGAAGAGAAACCCACAACACTTTATCATTGTGACTAAAGCAGGCTTCCACTGGTTTTTCCTGGTAAGAGGAGATGGGCTTATCTGTTTCATAGTCCCAGCCGGTGCCTTTGGTTGGCTTGAATTTGAATTCCCTGGCCACTTTTCGTGATGGCTGATCAAACTCATAAATGCTCATGCCTTCAAGGTTCATAGCATAAAGCCTGGACCCATTGCTGTTGAAAAGAACAGACTTGGTGCCTGGTGCAGCACGAAGCAATTCTGTTTTTTCGTATTCAATATCGGAATAGGGAGACAATGCCGGTGTTATTGCCGTATCGGCCGGAATAGAATCCATTGTCAGCCCATAGTTGGGGGCCACAGTGTCCGGAAACACGCCGGTCACTACTTTTTTTGCGCTTACAGGCCCCTGGCAGCTCAGCAGCAACAAGAAAACGGGCAGGATAAATAATACAGGCATAGGAGGTAATTAACATTATGAAAACCACTTATCTGTTGATCCGGCTCATCAATTTGAATATACTTAAACCTCCCGAAACAATCCTGATCCTGTGTTATGCAATTAAAAATTTTAAATTTCGTTAGTAGGTTGTTGAAATTTCAGCAAAATTTCCTATATTTTTGCACGGTTTTTGTTGAAAACGGAAATCCAACATTTTAAAAAAGGCCTGATGATCATCCGACAACTGATACCTGTTTTTCTTCTTATTATAACTTTCTCCAGATGCTCTTCACTAAGGCCGGTGAATTCTGCTGCGAAGCCTTCTGCCTCACAAAATCAGGCTTCTGTAGAGAAAGTGCAATTCCTGAATGATATCACCTCAGAATCAGAACCTCCTTTATTAAAATATGAAGCGCCTAAATCCCAGGCTTCATCAAAAGCATCAGCCAGGGAAAACCACGGGCATCTGTTGAATTCTTCTGCTGCTGTTGAAAAAGCATCAGCCATCCAGTTGAAATATGCTGTTTTGCTTGATACAGAAGTGGAGACACTGGAGAACGATCCTTTATTAAGTCATGTAGATGAATGGTATGGCACCCGCTACAGGCTGGGTGGCACTACCAAAAAAGGGATTGATTGTTCAGCATTTGTGCAGGCTGTGTATCTGTCTGCATTTGCATTGAGCCTTCCCCGTACTGCACGGGAGCAATATAAAGCATCCCGGATCATCTCTTCCACTGAATTGAAAGAAGGAGATCTTGTTTTCTTCAATACACGCGGTGGTGTATCACATGTGGGTATCTATCTTCAGAATAATAAATTCATTCATGCTTCCACTTCCCAGGGAGTAACAGTGAGTGACATGTTCGATTCTTATTATATGCGGCGGTTTATTGGCGCTGGAAGAATTGAAAAAACAGAAGCCAGCCGGTAACCAGGGGATTTTTCAGAACTTCCGGACAGCGCATTGCTGCTATCTCCTTATTAATAACTTATATCTTTAGTCGTTTTCTTATTGCTTCTACCACGGGCATAATATCAGGTGATAATTTGAAGTAAATAATGCTTCCTGCATAGAGAATGATAAATGCAAGGCTCCGGCATATTAACCCGGGAAACCCATGCATGGAACGGAAAAGATAATAACACAGCGTATAACCGGCTATGCCAAGTAATAAAGCATAGAGCGAGTGGATGGTGAAAGGGAACAAACGGAATTTTTTCCAAAGGAAAATGATACGCATGGCATTGTAGATACTGATAGATACGAACTGGGCAATAGCCGGTCCGAGTATATCATATTTTCTTGCCAGTATGAGGGTCAGAGGCAGCATCAGCAATAGCAGGATCACGCCACTGATCAACTGGAACCGCCAGTAATTGGAAGTGCCGATGATCTCCGTATTAATGCCAGTTCCCAGGTCCACAACACGTGTAAGCCCCAGGAAAATAAAAGCATTGAAGCCAAGCAGGTATTCTTCGTTGATCCCGAAAGTGAGTATGCTTTCCTTATAATTAAGCAGGATCAAAAGGAAAATGCCGGTTGCAAATATCAGGAGGTTGATGGACGACCGTTGGTAGATCTTTTGCAGCAATTCCATATTCCTTTCTTTCCAGGCACGCGACAGATGGGGAATGGTTGTGGCAACAACAGCCCGTTGCGGTGCCTGTATCACACTGGTAAGAATAGAGGCAAGGCCAAATATACCAGCCTTGGCCGTACCATCTTCCAGCACTGAAGCGATCACCAGGGAATCGAACACCTGCGATAAATAGAAGATCAATGCGCCCGAATAAACAAAAAGGCAAAGGGTCAATATCTTTTTGGCATACCGCCGGGTCACTTTACTGATCCGGAAAGTGAAATGAAGATTTTTTGTAAATAATAAATATAAAAGAAGGGTAAGAGCTATTGCAGGATAGGTAAAAGCATAAAGCTTAATAAAAAGATCAAAGTCGGGGATAAGACCGAAATAAAAGAGGACAATGATCACGGTTGTCAGCAACCGCCATTGCACTTCCCTGAGAAAGCTGGTCAATACAGGTTTCTTAAGGCTCCAGGTATATGCTTCCAGTATGGTAAATACGGCCAGCCCAAACCCCATCGGGAATATCCATGCATAGTACCTGACAAGTTCAGGTGAATTGGCGCCGAATTTTCTTATCACCAGGTGGCGGAATACCAATCCTGCCACCATCACCAGTATGAACCCAATGGTGTTAACCACCAGGGCGATACTCAGCATATCATTTTTGGAAGGCGGAAGATTATCCTTGTAATAAGGATAAAATTTAAAAATATAGCTGGGCATGGCCAGGGTGGAAAATGCCATCATCAAAGTGGCAATGGCAATAAAGATGGTGGTCAGTCCGTATTGGGAACTGAGAAAAAGGTCCTGCTTGGTAAAAAAATAAATATTCAGCAGGCCAACAACAAAGCCAATGTATACAACACCTGAAGAAATAATGCTTTGCCTGCGGATATTACTCATAAAGGAAGGTCCTTATAATTGAATAGAGAATTGAGCTTTGGTTAATTGCTTTTGTTTACATGAACATAAAAGTTCTTATCAACCGAAAAATCCTTTTCGCTCAGCTCTTTTATTTTCGTGCTTTGCCATTCTTCACCGGGCTTTATCCATATTTCCTTTCCTTTTACAAATACTTTCAACGGCATATTGAATCCTTTGTTGCAATCCGTCCAGCGATAAGCCAGCTTTGCGCCTTCTATTTTATATTCGAATACAGGAATGCGTGTGCTGCGAAGGTATTGATTGAATACGGCCGACATATCCTTGCCTGATTTCTTACTGATATAAGCTTCCACTTCTTTTGAATCAACCACTTTATGATAAAAGTCCCTGTTCAATCCCTGCAGGATAGACTTAAAAAGTTCATCATCATTGATGATCTCGCGGATGGTATGTATCATATTGGCTCCTTTGGAATACATATCGCCACTGCCTTCTTTGTTCACTCCATAAGGGCCAATAACAGGCTTGTCATTCTGGATTCCCCGTCTTAATCCCTGGCAATATTCATCGGCTGCTTTTTTTCCATACTGGCATTCCACAAACAATACTTCTGAATAAGTAGTAAAGCCTTCATGCACCCACATGTCTGCCATATCCCGGGTAGTAATATTGTTGGCAAACCATTCATGTCCGCTTTCATGGACGATAATATAGTCCCAGTTCCGGCCCCAGCCGCTGCCGGAAAGGTCCATGCCCAGGTAACCATTTTTATACTGGTTGCCATAGGCTACGGCACTTTGATGCTCCATGCCCAGGTGTGGCGACTCCACCAGTTTGTAACTGTCTTCATAAAAAGGATAGGGGCCAAACCAGCTTTCAAAACATTTCAGCATGGTTTTTACATCACGGCCGAACTGCGTTTTCGATTTGTCCAGGTTGTAATCCAGTACCCAGTAACTGCAATGGAGGTCCCCTTTCAGTCCTGCATAAGTTTCATCCCAGTTCACATAGGCGCCGATATAAGGAATGATATTATAACTGTTGATGGGGTTCGACACGGCCCAGCTCCACTCAGAAACACCTTTTCCCATTGATCTTTTTCCTTTCAGCACTCCATTGCCGATAGCAGATAATGAATCAGGGATGGATATGGTGAGGCTGGCGCCATTATCGGGCTCCTCACTCTGATGATCTTTGCAGGGATACCATACGCTGGCACCCAATCCCTGGCAGGCTACAGACATCCAGGGTCTTCCTTTGGCGTCTTTTTTCCAGATCCAACCTCCGTCCCAGGGTGGATTGACCGCTTCACGGGGTTTGCCGGAATAAAATATATCGATTGAATCCAGTGTTTTTCCATTGGGATAACCGGAAGGGAAGCTGACCAGGAAAACATTGCCATTGCGCGTATAGTTCAGCGCTGTTCTTTCTTTTCCATATAAAATGCTATCAATCTGCATGGGCTCCTGCAGGTCAATTTGCATGGCCGTGCCTGCAGGCTGACCGGTTATTTTATAAGTAATACGGTTGCTGCCACTGATCGTTTTGGTCGCATAATCAGGGGTAACAAAAAGGTTGTAATAGGTCACATCCCACCAGGCCCTTTCCGGTGTGATGGAGCCGCGAAGCGTGTCCTGGTGTGTGTATTGGGCAAATGAGTTAAGGGCAGAGAAGAGCAGCAGAAATAAGCCGGTAAATTTTTTCATGTGTATATTTATTCGCTAGCCGCCTCTGGCGGCTGATATTTTGCCACATGCAATGCTCACAGCATTTCATGCAGTGTTTACAGTTGAATGTATTTGAATTGTAAATTTAGTCGTTCATACGAAATATGCCTGTTAAAAGAACACCCCCCCTTTCCTGGTCAGTCTGTATCCTTGCCCTGGCCATCGCCTGCATTTATTCTGCCTGCTCCAACAGGCGGAATAAAGACCTGAAGATATTTTATTATAATGAACAAACAGGCATTGCTTCACTCGATCCCGTTTTTGCCAAAAATCAATCGGTGATGTGGGCCGTGCACCAGTTATATAATACGCTGGTTGAAATTGATGACAGCCTGCATATCGTTCCTTCCCTGGCGAAAAGCTGGGATATTTCGGCCGACAGGAAAACCTATACTTTCCATCTGCGCAATGATGTTTTTTTTCATGATGACCCGGCCTTTCCTGGTAGCAAAGGCCGCTTGCTGAAGGCAACTGATATTGCTTACAGCCTTTCACGGATCATTGATAGTAAAGTGGCCAGCCCCGGCGCCTGGATCTTTAATTCCAAAGTAGATTCGGTGCAGCCTTTCCTGGCGATTGATGATACTACTTTTCAACTGAAGCTAAGCCGTCCTTACAACCCGATACTGGGTATCCTGTCCATGCAATACTGTTCAGCCGTGGCAAGGGAAGCAGTGGAAAAATATGGCCATGAGTTCCGCCGTCATCCGGTTGGTACCGGCCCTTTCCGCATGGTGGCCTGGGAAGAGGGGCAGGCGCTGGTGCTTACCAAACATCCCCATTACTTTGAGCAGGATGAGCAGGGCAACCGCCTGCCATATCTCGATGGCATCAAGATCAGTTTTTATGATAGCCGTGCCACAGAGTTTTTATTATTGCGACAGAAAAAACTGTCTTTCATCAACGATATTGAATCTTCATTTAAAGATGAAGTGCTTACCAAGAAAGGAACGCTCCGTAAAGACTGGGAAGGAAAAATCAGTTTGCAGGTAAATCCTTATCTCAATATTGAGTATCTCGGCATGCTGGTGGATACCAGCAATGACCTGGTAAAATCATCGCCAACACGACTGAAGAAGATCCGCCAGGCGATCAACTATGGTTTTGACCGCCGCAAAATGGCTTTATACCTGCGCAATTCCCTGGGCACACCCGCCGAATCGGGTTTTGTGCCTGAAGGAATGCCTTCATTCGATACAACAGCCGTGAAAGGGTATACTTACAATCCTGCTAAAAGCAGGCAACTGCTGGCTGAAGCTGGCTACCCTGACGGAAAAGGATTACCGGCCATCAAGCTGCTTACGATCCCGATCTATGCTGATATGGGGGATTATATCGCCAAGCAATTAAATGAAGTGGGTATTACTGTGCAGGTGGAAGTAGTGCAGAAAGCGTTATTACTGGAACTGACTTCCAATTCGAGGGCTTTGTTTTTCCGGGGCAGTTGGATTGCTGATTATCCCGATGCGGAAAACTATTTATCAGTATTCTATTCTAAAAATCCTGCGCCACCGAATTACACACGGTATAAGAACCCGGCGTTTGATGCGCTGTTTGAAAAAGCGTTGGTGGAAACCAATGATTCGATCCGTTACCGGCTGTATCAGCAGGCGGATCAGTTAATGATGGAAGATGCACCGGTGGTGCCATTGTGGTATGATAAGGTGGTGAGGCTGGTGCAGACGGATATTACAGGGTTTAAGCCGAATGCGTTGAATTTGTTGGAATTGAGAAGGGTGAGGATTAATCCTTCTTGAGTTTATCCTTAAACACCTTCCTGAACTTATCCACTTTCGGCCTTATCACGATCTTGCAATAAGGATTAGCATTCTCATTATTGTCAAAATACTGCTGATGATAATCTTCTGCAGGGAAAAAGCTTGTAAAAGGAGTGATCTCTGTTACAATAGGTTTATCGAAAGCTCCGCTCTTATCCAGCTCCGCTTTATATTTTTCTGCTTTCTCTTTTTGCTCCTGGTTGTGATAAAATACGCCGCTGCGGTATTGCGTGCCTATATCATTGCCCTGGCGGTTGAGCGTGGTAGGGTCGTGTGTTTCCCAGAACACTTCCAGCAATTCGTCGAAACTGATCTTCGCCGGGTCGTATACGATCTGCAGGGCTTCTGCATGGCCGGTTTCCCCGGTACAAACCTCCTTGTAAGTGGGGTTTGTTGTATGCCCACCGGTGTAGCCGGACACAGCGCTGATCACGCCGTCCAGTTGTTCAAAAATGGCTTCCGTGCACCAGAAGCAGCCATTGGCCAAAGTTGCTGTATCGGTTTTGCCTGAAAATGAAGCTGTGCTCATGTTTATTTCCTTTTTTTTCGTGGTCTGTTTGTCTGCCTCGGGTGATGGTTGCTGGGCGCAGGAGATCAGTCCCCCCATTGCCAGGACAACCAGGCCCAATGCCGCCTTCAGGTTCATGCTTTTTGCTAAAAGATTCATAAAGATTGTTTATTCTGTTGACGAACCTATGTACATTAAATAACAAGCGCAGGATTCGAAAGTTCAGGAGCTTAACAACTCCGCAATAAATTACCTTTGCCTGCTGAAATAAATTTGACGTCAGAGAGTATATGAAACGAAGCATAGCAAATTTCTCAGGCAGGCAGGTGGGTGTATATGCTGAGTTCCATCCGGCCAAATTAAAAAAATAAAAGATATTCGGATGAAACTTTTCCCTGAATCGGCTTATTTACAACTGGAATTTGATAAAGTAAAATCCCTGCTGGCCAACTATTGCCAGGCAGATCATGCCCGGCAAAAAGCCCTTGACCTAAGGATCCATACCCGCAAAGATTTTATCGATACCCAACTAAGGCAAAGCTATGAATACCACCAGCTTTTGCAAAATGGGATTTATTTTCCCAATGATCATATACTGAACCTGGCCAGGGAGCTTAAGCTCCTGGGCATTCCTGGCGCCGTGCTGAATGGTGAAGAATTTATGGGTATCCGCAAACTGGCGGAAAGCATGGAGCGGATCTTCCGCTGGTTTGATGCAGAAAGAAAAAGCGCCTATTCAGCCATGGCAGGCGTGATCGCCACCACTTATTATGAAAAAGCGATCATTCAATTGATTGACGAAGTGCTGGATGATTCGGGCCAGGTAAAAGACAATGCCTCGGAAGAACTGAAAAATATCCGGATCAGCCTTTACCGCAAACGGAATGAATTGCGCCGGGTGTTTGACAAGATCGTAGCCAAACTGAACAAGCAGGGATATCTCGCAGAGATAGAGGAAAGCTTTATGAGCGGCAGAAGGGTGGTTGCCGTATTCGCTGAACAGAAAAGGACAGTAAAAGGTATTTTACATGGAGAAAGCGATAGCCGGAAAACGGCTTTTGTAGAACCCGAAGAGACCATTGAACTGAACAACCAGGTACATGAACTGGAGAATGATGAAAGAAAGGAAGTGTACCGCATCCTTCGGCAGCTTACTTCCAGGCTTTCGGCGCATGCTGCCTTGCTGAGCACATATCACACCATTATCGGCGACTATGATTTTATAAGGGCCAAAGCAAAACTGGCTGTTGATTATAAAGGTGAATTTCCCGCTATAGTTGACAAGGCGCATGTACATTTAGTGAACGCCTATCACCCTTTATTGTATCTGTATAATCAACGCACCGGTAAGCCAACGATACCTGTAACCATCACATTGGATGATGCTCACCGCATTTTGGTGATCAGTGGTCCTAATGCCGGCGGTAAAACAGTGACGATGAAAACGGTCGGCCTTTTGCAGATGATGGTGCAAAGCGGTTTGCTGGTTCCAGTGCATCCTTCTTCACAATTCGGGATCTTCAAACAACTGATGATCCATATCGGTGACACGCAAAGCCTGGAATTTGAACTGAGCACCTATAGCAGCCACCTGCTGCACATGAAATATTTTATGGAGAATGCCAATGGCAAAACCTTATTCTTCATAGATGAACTGGGTAGTGGCAGTGACCCCAACCTGGGGGGCGCATTCGCTGAAGTGATCATGCAGGAACTGGCAAGAAAACATGCTTTTGGTATTGTGACCACGCATTACCTGAACCTGAAAGTGATGGCAGGTAAAACGCCCGGCATTATCAATGGTGCCATGGCTTTTGATGAAAAGAACCTGCAACCGCAATACAAATTGCTTATCGGCAAGCCGGGCAGCTCCTACACATTTTCCATAGCAGAAAGGATCGGGTTGGATAAATCGCTGATCAGGAAAGCGCGTGAACTGGTTGATGAAGATCAATTCCGCCTTGATAAACTGCTTAACCGTACAGAGCAGGACCTTCGTGACCTGGAGAAAAAAGAAAAAGAATTGAACCAGTTGATGAAGGAAAATGAAAGGCTGAAAAAAGAAATGCAGCAGGTGATGGATAAAGAAAAACATCGCCAGCAGGTGGAGATACTAAAAGAGCAAAACCGTGTTTCGGAAGAGCGGATCGCTTATCTCAAAGACATGGAGCGAAAGCTGAGGCAGATGCTGATCGAATGGCGCAAGGAGGAAAATAAGAACAAAGTGATCAAGCAGATGGACGCCCTGCTCTTTAAAAAGGACGAAAAGAAAGTGGTGAGCAAAATGCAGAAAAAGATCGACTCAAAATTTGCGGAAATAGGAGGGGAGATCAAAGTAGGCGATAAAGTGAAAATGAAACGCAATCACCAGGTGGGGCAGGTAATGGAATTGAGGGGGAAGAAAGCAGTAGTAAAGATCGGTCTGCTGCCAATGCAGGTGGATGTGGGAGACCTGGTGGTGGTGAAAGAAAAAATAACAGATGAGAAATAGAAATCTAATAAAAGTAAAAGCTCAAAAAATCTCTCTTTTTTGAACTTTTACTTTTAACCATTGGATATTATTCCCCAAAAAACAGCGCTTTCAGCTCTACTGCATCATCCGGCTTCATTTTTCCACCAAGTATCAGCCTGAGCTGCCTTCTGCGCAAAGCTCCATCAAACAGTCTTTTTTCATCGTCAGTTTCTGCTACCAGGGAAGGAACAGGGTGGGGGCGGTTCTGATCGTCCAAAGCAACAAAAGTATAATAGGCTTCATTGCTTTTGTATTTCTGCTGTTTTTTCAGGTCTTCACCCCATACTTTCATATGCACTTCCATGGAACTGGTAAAAGCACGGGTAACTTTAGCCTGTATATGCACCACATTTCCCAGTTTGATCGGGTTTTCGAAAGAGATATTATCAACGGAAGCTGTGACCACAGGGGCATTACAATGTTTTTGTGCAGCAAGGGCTGCAGCAATATCCATCCAGTACATCAGGCGGCCCCCCATCAGGTTCCCAAACACATTGGTATCATTGGGTAAAACAAGCTCCGTCATAATGGTCAGGCTTTCCGCCGCTTTCTTTTCAATCATTGGTAAAAATTTGCGCAAAGATAATAAACTGCAAACCGCTATTTTTGCCCCACACAAATAATATATGGAGCCTCACCCCTTAATTTCTTTCGACAATACTGAGTTTGCTTTTGAATACAAGCAGGACAAACAGTTGAAAAAAGCCCGTTTCCTTTTTAATTGCATGGGAATGCCCTGGCTGGTAAAACTGGGTACAAGGTTTACGCCCTGGGCAGTAAAATCCGGCCTGCCGGTAAAAGGGTTGGTCCGCAGCACCATTTTCGAACAGTTTGTGGGCGGTGAAACACTGGAGCAAACCGCAGTAGTGGCAAAAAAACTGGCGGACTATCATGTGCAGGTGATACTGGATTATGGGGTTGAAGGTGGTGGTGATGGAGAGCAGGGGTTTGACCATGCTACTGAAGAGTTTATCCGTGTGATCAATTATGCAGCCACGCAACCGAATATTCCTTTCATGAGCATCAAGGTTACCGGTATTACCCGGTTCACTTTGTTGGAAAAACTTGATGAACTGATGCGCCGGCAAGAGGGTTCACTCATGAAGCGTTACCTGCAAGCAGTTGATTCATTGCCGCCGGATGAAAAGGAAGAATGGCATCGGGTCCGCCACAGAATGATGCGGATATGCGAAACTGCTGCACAAAAAAAGATAGGCGTACTGGTGGATGCAGAAGAGACCTGGATACAGGACCCTGTTGATGCATTGACCATGCTTGTAATGGACCTGCTCAACAAAGAAAGGGTAGTGGTGTATAATACAATTCAATTGTACCGGCACGATCGCCTGCAATTCCTGAAAGACTCTTATGATGCAGCAGAAGAAAGGAAATTCATCCTGGGTGCCAAGATCGTGAGAGGAGCTTATATGGAAAAAGAAAGAAAGAGAGCAGAGGAAAAACAATATCCATCACCTATCCAGCCTGATAAGGAAAGCACCGACAGGGATTATAATGCAGCCATTCGTTTTTGCATTGATCATATTGATCGCATAGGGCTTATTGTAGCTTCACATAACGAACAAAGTAACCTGCTGGCTGCAGATCTGCTGCAGCAAAAAGGATTACCATTCAATCATCCGCATATTCACTTCAGTCAATTGTATGGGATGAGCGATAATATTACGTTCAACCTCGCACATGCCGGCTGCGGTGTAAGCAAGTATCTTCCGTTCGGCCCCATTGAAGATGTGATCCCTTATCTCATGAGAAGAGCACAGGAAAACACTTCGGTAAAAGGACAAACAGGAAGAGAACTGGCGCTTATCAAAAAAGAATTAAAGAGAAGAGGCGTGTAAATACAATCGATTACAGTAGTTCAGGCACAAAATTTTAATAGCAATTTGTTGCTCGTAATTTTTTTTCAACGGGTAAAGAAAATATTTTTTTTAAAAAAAAGTTATAATATTGTTATTACTATTCAATGAGCATTGCCAAAAACTGCTACTATAGAACAACTGCAACAACGAATTGCTTTGTATGAAGATATGAAAGCGTACAAGGAGCTTTACTACCAGTTGTTTGACGGCCTTCACCGTTTTTCTTATTCCATGGTCCGCTCCAAAGAAGTAGCTGAAGAAATTGTTTCTGATGTATTTATCAAACTATGGCAGATCCGGGCACGGCTTGGAGAAATAGGTAATCTGAAAGTATACGTGTATACCATTACCAAGAACTTTTCGCTTAATTATCTTCAGCGCACTTACAAGAATGCTCCTGTGAGTATTGAAGAAGTGGAAGTGGAGCCGATCGTTGAAATGCGCAATCCTGAAGAATTATTTATTTCAGCAGAGATCATGCAAACGATCCGCCAGGCTATTTTGCAATTACCACCACAATGCAGGCTGGTTTTTCAACTGGTAAAAGAGGACGGGTTAAAATATAAAGAAGCGGCTGAAGTGTTGAACATTTCTGCACTCACTGTCCGCAATCAATTGGCGATCGCGGTCCGCAAACTGGGCGAAACGTTGCCGGCTCCTGTCCAGAAATTAATTCCCGCTACTAAATTATTTTCGGCTTCATAAGCTTACGGGGTCTCTCACAGAAGCTATTATTCCCCTCAAAAATTTTTCCTTTGTATTTCTTTGTGGTCTCCGTGGGAATTATTGTCCCACGGAGACCACAAAGACCACAAAGAAAGTGATGTAATCTTCTTTTTTAGCAGGGAGTATCCCATTCTAATTGATTGATTTATAATTTTTGGCAAATTGCCCGTGAGCAATCACCCCCATTTGTTAAAATTTTTTGCTTTTGCTTAGTACATCCGGTCTGTTCTTCGTGTCTTTATTGATTACAGACACCAACTTATGACGGAAGAAAGATTTTGGTTATTGTTCAGTGCCAGGCTTTCCGGTGAGGCTACACCGGAGGAACTTGCTGAACTGGAAATGTTTTTACAGGAAAACCCTGATGCACATCTGCGTACAGGACTGATTGAAAATATCTGGTCTGTTAATCCTCCACTTTCTGAAGACTACAAGGAAGCTGCTTTCAACAAGCATCTGCAAAGAATGAGCAATCATTTTTCAGAGCCGGTGTTGCAATACGAATCCGAAGAGTCCGAGGAACCGGTGGCAGAGATAAGACCACGCAGGGTTATCTATCGTGTGATAGGTTGGGTTTCGGCCGTAGCAGCGGCCTGTGTGCTGGGATGGTATGCTTATTGTTATTTTCCCTTTGCAAGTGAGGATGTCAACACCGCCCAGGCACAAAATACTGTCAGCACTAAAAAAGGATCCAAATCAAAAATACAATTGCCTGATGGGACACAGGTATGGTTGAATGCAGACAGTAAGATCACTTACAATGAGAACTTCCAGGATAAATTACGGGAAGTGCAATTGTCTGGCGAAGCATTTTTTGATGTGGTGCGTGATGAGAGCCGCCCTTTTATCATCCACACCAACGTGATAGATGTAAAAGTGCTGGGTACGGCTTTCAACGTCCGGTCTTATGCAGATGAAAAAAATACAGAGACCTCGCTGATCCGCGGCTCTGTAGAGATCACTTTGCGGAATAATCCTGATAAGAAGATCATCCTGAAGCCCAATGATAAACTGATCGTGGATAATACAGAAGCCAAAGCAGAAACGGCTTCTGCAGATATTGCTCCTGATAAGCATAGAAGCAATAGATCTTCCCTGCTCACCTTGAGAAAGGTAAGCTTCAAAGAAAATGAGAGCGGTGCTCTTGAAACCCTATGGGTTAAAAACAAACTGGCTTTTGATAAGGAACCTATGGAAGATATAGCGTTGAAAATAGAACGCTGGTATGATGTGAAAGTGATTATGCCGGATGACCGTATCAGGAAAACGGAATACAGCGGCATATTTGAGAATGAGAACCTGGAGCAGCTGATGGAAGCGTTACAATTGACCGGAAATTTCCACTACAGGATAAATAAGAAAGAAGTAACGATCTGGCCTTAACATATCGTGAACCTTTGATCTTTTTGTTTGAACTGCTAACAACGATTGCTCATCTAAAAAAACTGCACATATGGTTAAAAACACATGACTCCCCTTTAAATAAAGAACGGAGAATGTTTGCGGCATTCCCCGTTTGAAAGACAGCAAGTTTGCTCAGGCTTGAGCAAAAATTCTATCATTAAATTCAAAACTAAGGTATGAAAAAAAATGGATCAGGCGTATCCCCCCATACGCCCTACCTATTCATCAAATGCTTACTCATGATGAAGTTTACCGTTCTGCTTATTATCGCCTTTTCCCTTCAATCTTTCGCTAACGGTTACGGACAGGAGAATATCAACCTTAACCTGGAGAAAGTAACGCTGAAAAAGGTATTCAAGGCCATCGAACAGCAAGGTGCCTGCCGGTTTGTTTACAAAGACGAAATACTGCCGAGAGAACAGCGTATCAGTATCGCTGTTGAAAATGCCTCTCTCGAAGAAGTGATGAATAAAGTGTTGCGTAACACCGAATTAAGCTACAAAAGGCTGAGTAGCAGCCTCGTGGTTATAACCACCGGTATTATCGGCACTAGTGCTGTGCCTGTCACCGGTAAAATCACCAATGAACTGGGTGAACCCCTGCCCGGTGTAAATATTGTTGAAAAGGGCACTAATAATGGAACAACCACCAATGCAGATGGGAGCTTCGTATTGAATGTTGCCAGCCTGGACGCAACATTGGTGATCACCTATATCGGTTTTGTGCCCCAGGAGCTGGCACTGGCCAGCCGTTCTGAAGTGAGCGTAAAACTGGTGGCGGAAGATAAAAAACTGGAGGAAGTGGTAGTGATCGGTTACGGTACGCAAAAAAGAAGGAATGTGACCGGCGCCATCACCAGCGTAAAAGCAAGCGACCTGGAAAATGCTCCCATCATGCGTGTGGAGCAAGCCTTGCAGGGCCGTGTTTCCGGTCTTACCATTGCCGCAGCATCCGGCCAGCCCGGTTCTTCTTCCACTATCAGGGTGCGGGGTACAACATCCATTAATGATGGAGCGAATAATGTGCTGTATGTTGTGGATGGTATTGTGGTCGACAATGGTGGTATCGATTACCTGAATCAGAATGATATCGAATCAATCGAAGTATTGAAAGACGCGGCATCTGCAGCTATCTATGGTGCGCGTTCCGCAGCCGGTGTTATCCTGATCACTACAAAGAAAGGTAAAGCAGGTGCTGTTTCCGTTAACTATAATGGCTATTATGGTGTGCAGGAACCCGCTTCAAAATTGAAACTGCTGAATGCAACTGAATATGCCACTTTAAGCAATGAAGCTGCACTGGCAGCTGGCGGCTCTGTCCTGTATCCTGACCCCAGTGCTTTAGGAAAAGGTACTGACTGGCAGGAAGCGATTTTCAACAACAGTGCCCGCATACAAAACCATGATATCAGCATCAGCGCAGGTTCAGAAAAATCCACCTATTATTTTTCATTGGGCTATTTTGACCAGGAAGGTATTGTGGGTTCAGACATCTCCAATTACAAACGTTATAATGCCCGCCTGAACTCTTCCCATAAAGTCGCCAAATGGCTGACCATCGGTAATAATATCGGTTACTCTTATATCCGCAGTAAGGGCATCGGTAACACCAATGGTGAATTCGGTGGGCCGCTGGCTTCAGCGATCAACCTTGACCCGATCACTCCTATTGTAGAAACCGATCCTTCCGTGGTGAATGCTCCACCTTACTCCACCCAACCTGTTGTAAGGGATGCCAACGGAAACCCATATGGTATTTCCAAACTGGTAGGGCAGGAGATGACCAATCCTTTAGCCTACATCAAGGCTCACGAAGGAAACTATGGATGGTCGCATAACCTGGTAGGAAATATTTTTGTAGAAGTAGAGCCGATCAAAGGTTTGAAATTCAGGACCAATTTAGGTGCTAAACAAGCATTCTGGGGCAACACTTCTTTCAGTCCCATTGTATACCTGAATGCTTCAACACAAACTACCAATAATTCATTTTACAGGGAGAATAACCGTGGTTTCAACTGGACATTTGAAAACACCGTGTCTTACAACAAAAATTTCGGTTATCATAACCTGACTGTGATGGCTGGTACAGGTGCTTATGTAGACAATAACTCTGTAGGCAACGGAGTAACTTATTACAACCTGCCTGTTAATAGCTTCAAAGAAGCTTCCATGAATTTTGCAACTGTTGCTGCTGATATCCTTGCATGGGGAAATGAGAGCTACAAACACAAAATATCTTCCATCTACGGCCGTGTTATTTATGACTATAATGATAAATACCTGTTCACCGGTCTTATCCGCCGTGACGGTTCTTCCCGGTTTGGTGCGAATAAAAAATACGGCTACTTCCCTTCCGGTTCTATTGGTTGGGTGGTGTCAAGAGAAGATTTCTTCCCCACCAACAATGTAGTTTCTTTCCTGAAGATCCGCGGTTCTTATGGTATTACGGGTAATGATGCGATCGGCGACTTCCGTTATATTTCTACTGTAGGCGGTGGCCGCAACTATCCATTCGGATATGACAACTACCTGATCGGCTACAGCCCCAATGCACCGGCCAACCCCGATCTGCAATGGGAACAGACCAGCCAGTTGAACATCGGTTTTGAAGCCACCCTGTTCAGGAACTTCAGTGTTACATTCGATTGGTACAAGAAGAAAACTTCTGAAATACTCATGTCTGTTACCATTCCTGCTTATGTAGGTCTCGGTAATCCTGTAGGCAACGTAGGCGGTATGCAAAATAGTGGTGTGGAACTGGAATTGGGTTACAATAAGAAATTCGGAGACCTTAACCTGTCTGTAAAGGGCAATGTGTCTTATGTAAAGAACAGGGTCACTTACCTGGGTGCTGATAAAGAATTCCTGGAAGGCTCAGGCTGGCAGGCGAGTGCTTATAACCTCACCCGTGCACAGGTAGGTCATCCTACATTCTCTTTCTATGGATTTGAGACCATGGGTATTTTCCAAAACCAGGCTGAAGTAAATAACTACAGGGATAAAGATGGCAACATCATCCAGCCTAATGCAAAACCTGGTGATTTTAAATGGGCTGACCTGAATGGAGATGGCAAGATCGGTTCTGAAGACCGTACTTTCATTGGCGATCCTACACCAACATGGAGCTATGGCTTCACCATCAATGCTTCTTACAAGCAGTTTGATTTGGTATTGTTCGGACAGGGTGTTACCGGTAACGAGATCTTCAATGCGCTTCGCCGCCTTGATGTAGCCAATGCCAACTGGACCACTGCTGCATTGGGCCGCTGGACCGGTGAAGGTTCTACCAACACTTTCCCGCGCCTCACAACAGACGATGCCAATGGCAACTTTAAAAACCCATCTACTTTTTATTTATCAGATGGCGCTTATTTCAGGATCAAGAATCTGCAGATCGGTTACACTCTTCCTAATTCCATTGCACAAAAAGCAGGTCTTAAAAGAGTGCGTATATACTTAGGCAGCGGCAACCTGCTCACTTTAACCAAATACACAGGATTTGATCCTGAGATTGGTGGAGGCAGCTATGGTATTGACAGAGGTGTTTACCCTCAGGCCCGTTCCTATATGGTTGGCTTAAACCTAGGTTTATAATCCTAAAAAACTATTACAATGAGAACAAATTATTTTTCTAAAATATGCCTCGTGCTGCTGGCTTTGCCGGTGCTGCACGCTTGTAAGAAAAGTTTTCTGGATGTAGATCCGGTCGGACTTAATCTGGAATCGAACTATTATTCAAATCCCTCTGAAGCATTTGCCGGACTGGTAGCCGCTTATGATCCACTGGGTATGGAAACGGCCGGTACATATGCCAATAAGCTGGGACCGCTGAACTCTGCCTCTGATGATTGCGTAGCCGGTGGTGCTTCCGGTGGTAATGATATGAATACCTGGCAGGTTTGGAATAATTATACGCTTACACCTGCAGTAGGTCCGCAAATGGAATACTGGACAAGGAATTTCACCGGTGTATCCAGGACCAATATCATCCTCTCCAAATTGGGTGATGTGCCCGGGCTGGATGAAAACACCAAAAAGAGATATATCGCTGAAGGGAAATTCCTTCGTGCTTACTATTATTTCGACCTGGTGCGTTTGTTTAAAAATGTTCCTTTGTTCACTGCTCCTGTTGCTACAGAAGAGATCTATAACCAGGTGCAGGCAGCTCCTGCTGATGTGTATGCACAGATTGAGAAAGACCTGCATGATGCTATTCCTGATCTACCGCCAACCGTGCCTGTTACCACAGAAGGTGGCCGTGCCACACAAGGCGCTGCTAAAGCCCTGCTCGGAAAAGTGATCCTGTTTCAAAATGATAACAGCAGGATGATGGAAGCAGCTAACCTGTTTGAAGACGTGAACAAGCAGGATAATATTTACGGGTATAAGTTGATGACCAATTTTGGAGACATCTTCCGTCCTGATAAAAAATTCAACAGCGAATCCATTTTCGAGATCGGCCATACATCTGTAGCCAATGGCAACTGGAATGCATGGGGAGCAGTTGAAGGAAATGTATACACTCAAATGATCGGGCCACGTGCTTACTCCGGTACGATCTATGAAACAGGATGGGGGTTCAATCCCGTACGCAAAGAACTGGCTGACCTGTTGTATGGTGATCCGCGTTATGAATACACTGTTGCGGATATCGACAGCATGGTAGATGCAGGTGCTGCTACAAGCTATGAAGCCAGCTATCAGAACACCGGTTATTTCGTTCAGAAATTTGCTCCGCTCAAACAATGGAAATCAACCGGCGGTGGTAATGTTGAATTGAACTATCCCAACAATGTGATTGAGATACGCCTTGCTGATACTTATCTGATGGAAGCGGAAGCATTGCTCCGTGCTCCGGGCGGTGATGCCGTGAAAGCTGCCAAATACCTGAATGATGTAAGGGCAAGGGTTGGTCTTGCACCTGTGGCAGCTACATTGGATAATGTCGCACTGGAACGCCGCAAGGAGCTTGCCACTGAAGGTCATCGCTGGTTTGACCTGGTGCGCACAGGCAAAGCCGCTACTGTATTGGCCTTTAAAGGATTTGTTGCAGGCAAGCATGAGATCCTGCCTATTCCTTTGAATGAACTGACCAATACTAAACTTGTACAAAATCCTAACTATAATTAAGGATTGCCATCCACTTAAAATGTTTTTTATGAAACATACAAATAAAACAAGATTGCTGACCAGTGTCATGCTCATCCTTTTGGGCATCGCACTTTTCCAGGCCTGTAAAAAAGAAGGAGAGGACCTTACATTAGGTGCTCTCCCCACGCCCGATTTTGAAGTGATCCAGGGCACCGATGCAAATAATCTTATCCTCGTTAATAAATCATCCATGCCCATCATTCCTTACTGGACCGTGAGCAATGGAGCCAAACTGACCGGCGATTCTGCCAAGATCAATTTTGTGCTTGCAGGCAGTTATGAAGTGACGCTGACAGGTGCCGGGCAGGGAGGATTGGGCAGCACTACCAAAACCATCACTATCGCACAAAATGATCCAACTGCCTGCAGCCCTACCAAGCCATTGGGCTTTATCGCAAGCTGCACCAGCAAAAAATGGAAACTGAATCCCGAAGCCGGTGCTTATAAAGTTGGCGAAGGTGCCGACAATGGTAACTGGTGGAGCAGCGGTGCCGGTGATGTTACCGGCCGCTCCTGCGAATTCAATGACGAATACACCTTCGTATTTGATGGAGCAGGCACTTTCACTTACGACAACAAAGGCGATTTTTACGCCGATGGTTATCTCGGGTCAGGCAGTAATGGTTGTGAACCCAATGCCAACCTGAACAATGCACAGAAACCCTGGGCTTCCGGCAATTTTACTTACCAGGTACTTCCTGGTGGCGTGAAAGGATTGGGCCAACTGAAAGTGGTCGGCCTTGGTGCTCATATTGGTTTGCAGAAAGTGCACAATGGCGGGGAAACCACCACTGGCCCTACCTGGAACTCTATTACCTATGATATCATTGATATGATACCTAATGGTGGTGGTGCTGGTCATGATATCCTCAAACTGGGTGTCGCTCTTGCTGCACCAGGCTGGTGGACATTTACATTACGTTCTGAATAAAGATTAGTATGCGTATAATTATCGTATCCGTCGTATGTCTTCTGGGTCTTGTGTCCTGTTCAAAAAGTGGAGGAGGGGGAGGTTCAACAATTACTCCCCCCGGCCCCCCGGTAGACAAAAACTGGAAATTTGAGACCACCCCGGTATGGGCTGAAGAATTTAATTATACCGGTGCACCTGATGCAGCCAACTGGTATTATGATATCGGAGGAAGTGGCTGGGGAAATAATGAGCTTCAGTATTACACTAACTCTACCGATAATGCAGTGGTGGCCGGTGGCATACTTAAGATCACTGCCAGGAATGAAGCAATGGGAGGTATGAACTATACTTCTGCACGGCTGCTTTCCAAAAACCTGGGAGACTTTCTTTATGGCAGGGCAGAGATAAGAGCAAAGCTGCCGGCAGGCCGCGGCACATGGCCCGCTATCTGGATGCTGCCTACCGACTGGGTGTATGGTGAATGGCCCAAATCAGGCGAGATTGATATTATGGAACATGTAGGATATGATCCTAATGTAGTGCATTTCAGTGTGCATACACAGGCATATAATCATACTATCAACACACAAAAAACAAGCACCAAGACCATTCCAACCGCAATGACGGAATTCCACAATTACCGGGTCGACTGGACTCCTTATGCTGTACGTGGTTATTTTGATGATGCGCTGGTGTTTACCTTTACCAACGACGGAAAGGGCGCTGCCACCTGGCCATTTGATAAACGGTTCCACCTGATATTGAACCTGGCTGTTGGCGGCAATTGGGGTGGGGCGCAGGGCGTGGACAATGCAGCATTCCCTGCAACCATGGAAGTCGATTATGTACGTCTTTATAAAATGATTCCCTGATGCGAAGCTATTTAACACACCGCCTGCTGGCGGTTGAAAGAAGCCATAGATACGGCAATCGTTAAGCACTTAGCAGCAGTTAGTGCAGGGCGGGTTGTTTTTAAGCAGGCCCGCCCTTATTTTTTTATGGGAACCATCCGCCATCTTTTATCTATCCTTTATCAATCTCCTTCCTCTTTTGGTACTATTGTTGAAGTAAGCGGCTTGTTCCTGACCTGGAAAATTGATATAGATAATAAAGTGAATATTTCCCGGTAAACCATTTTGCATTGAGAACTCTTAACTAAAGCTGCATGGTATAGATATACTCAAAATTTTTTGAGGATGCTTTTAGCTGCGGGAGCTGTTTCCGAGATCATCAGTTTCATCCAGGTACTTTGCTGGATCATTCTTCCTGTTTTAGCCCTGGCTATCTTACTGACTGTTTTTTTGCATTACCGCAAAAAGAGAAAAAATGAGGCAGAAGCATTGCCTGCAGAAGAATTACTGCCTGTACCAGCGACACTTCTCCAGGGGAAAAAGGCTGCTGATTACATTCTTTTCGATCATTCCGGCCTTGTGGATCAATACCACAACAGGCTTTGTCAAAGCCAGGCAAAGTATACAGCATTGCGTCACGATTTCTCCAGGCTGGAAACAAAATATACCGCTTTAGCACTATACGCGTCGAATCATACCTATAACCCTAAAGAAGAAGAAATGGAAAATTCTGCCCTGCAACTAAACCCTGCCATACAGGAAGAAATTGATTCGCTGATCAAAAAACATAAAGCTGAAAAGCAGGAATGGAAAGAGAAGAATGAGCAACTGGCACATTCCTACCGCAGCCTGGAACAGGAAAACAATCTTTTACAGGCCAAACTGGAACTGGCTACTGCCACAGAAGAGGGAAAAGAATTAATCGTAAATAAATGGGCCGAAGAAAACAGTATCCTGAAAGATAAACTCGCCGAGCACGATTACCTGAGCGATATAGTGGAAGAAAAAAAATCACAGATCATTTTCCTCCAAAACCAATTGGAGCAAAAGATCGTACTTCAGCACGCAGCAGAATATCAAACATCACAATCGCAGGCCGAACTGGCCGGAAAAGAAGAATTGCTGCGACAAAAAGAACAACTGCTGCAAGAAAAGCATCACGAGATTACTGTCCTTCAAGGACAATTAGCTGCCCAACAGGAAATACTGCATGCCACTGCAAAAAAACTGACTGCCTGCAAGCAACTCACCCAACGGTTTTACGAAGAGTTCAGCCGGGAGTCAGCAGGGCTCCTGACCCCTGGCTAAACACTCCCGGCCTGGAACCGGTTCTCTCCAATCCACATCTTCCCCACAGCCCGTTTCAGCACCGTGCTTTTCGCTAACTTGCACTTATGCAACAATATCTCACCCTGCTGCAGCATATCCTTGACAACGGTGCCCATAAAACAGACCGTACCGGCACCGGCACACAAAGCTGTTTTGGCTACCAGATGCGGTTTGATCTCCAGGAAGGCTTTCCACTGGTGACCACCAAGAAAGTACATCTGAAAAGTATTATTCATGAATTGCTCTGGTTCCTTAAAGGCGAAACCAATATCGGCTATCTGAAAGAACATGGCGTTAGGATCTGGGATGAATGGGCCGATGAAAATGGTGAGCTGGGACCTGTTTATGGAAAGCAATGGCGCAGTTGGGAAGGAAAGGATGGCAAGATCGTGGATCAGGTAACTGACCTGATCAAACAGATCAAAGCCAACCCCGACAGCCGCCGCCTTATCATCAGCGCATGGAATGTGGCTGATTTGCCGGAAATGGCTTTGATGCCCTGTCATACCCTTTTCCAGTTTTATGTTGCCAATGGGAAACTGAGCTGTCAATTGTATCAACGTTCTGCTGATGTATTCCTTGGAGTGCCTTTCAATATTGCTTCTTATGCTTTGCTCACGATGATGATCGCCCAGGTTTGTGATCTGCAACCGGGAGAGTTTATCCATACTTTTGGTGATGTGCATATTTACAGCAATCATATGGAGCAGGTGCAATTGCAGCTTACAAGGGAACCGTTCCCGTTGCCAGTGATGAAACTGAACCCTGCCGTAAAAGATATTTTCGGTTTCAGTTTTGAAGATTTTACCCTGGAAAATTATCAATCACATCCTGCCATTAAAGCTCCTGTAGCAGTATAAAGGCAATTCATATTCAGCATCATGATCATTACGCTTGTTGTTGCAGCTTCCAGAAATAATGTGATAGGAAAGGATAACCAGTTGCTCTGGCGTCTTCCTAATGATACCCGTTATTTTAAGAACGTGACCTGGGGCATGCCGGTGATTATGGGCCGCAAAACATTTGAATCGCTTGGCAAGCCGCTTGGAGGCCGCACCAATATTGTGCTGACGCGGAATTCCGGTTGGAAAGCACAAGGAGTTACAACAGTTAAGAACCTTGATGATGCGCTCTTCCTGGCCAAAGAAATGGATGTGAAAGAAGTGATGGTGATCGGCGGTGGTGAAATTTATAAGATGGCGATGCCCAAAGCAGGGAGAATACATATAACAAGGGTAGAGGCCGACCTGGAAGGAGATGCCTATTTTCCTGAAATAGATCCGCTGTTGTGGAAGCTTGTAAGCAGGGAAGATCATCCGGCTGATGAGAAACACCAGTATGCTTATTCGTTCCAGGTATGGGAACGCCGCCCTCTTTAAAATTTTGCGGCAAAGCAGATGCTCGTTGATCGTTGGCCGAATGACCGATAACCATTAACACGTAAGCCGGCCAGTAGTTCCTTCTCCATTGTCACCCCGGCCCTGGTTTCGGTGAATAACTGGTATAGTACACTAAGAGTCGGGGTCTCCCGGCGCTACAGTTCCTTCTGATCAGTAAGCCATATTGCTTGGGAAAAGGGTCCACCTCTTAAATCTGAACAATAAAGAAGTTATTACTTTTGCCCGGTGTTCAGTAAACTACAGCTTCCCTGGAAATATATCCGCTACTACAGCAAGGCATACAATGGCAAAGGACATGGCATGCATTCTCCATTCGTATATGATTTTATCATCAGCGTTTTGAATGATAAAACACATTATGCCGATTATGATCGTGTAGAGTCGTTGCGCCGCCAATTGCTGGCAGATAACACCATTCTTGAAGTAAACGACCTGGGTGCGGGTTCGGTTAAGAACAACCGTTCTGGCAGAAGCATTGCTGATATTGCACGTTATGCAGCCAAGCCTGCTAAGTTCGGGCAACTTCTCTACAGGATGGCGAAGTATTACCAGCCGCAACATATGCTTGAATTAGGCACTTCGCTTGGCATTACCACGCAATACCTGGCAATGGCCCGGCCCGGCGGCCGCTTGATCACGATCGAAGGCGCTGCTACTGTTGCCGCAGTGGCGGAAGAAAAAATAAAAGCAGCAGGTATCGGGAATGTGCAATTGCTGCAAGGCAATTTTGATGAATGGTTGCCGGAGGTATTGAAAACGCGACCGCGTCCCGATCTGGTTTTTATTGATGGCAATCACCGGGAAGAGCCGACGGTCCGTTATTTTGAACAACTGGCCGCCGTAGCCCATAACGACACGATCCTGATATTTGATGATATTCACTGGAGCCGGGAAATGGAACAGGCCTGGGCCCATATCAAAGCGCACCATGCAGTCCGCTGTACGATCGATCTGTTCTTTATCGGCATCGTACTGTTCCGCCAGGAATTCCGCGAAAAACAGGATTTTGCTATCCGGTTTTAGATCAGTTCGTAGAATTACTTAACACGCTGTCAAATTTTTAATATCTTCGGGCTGTGTGGTAATTCAATTCTCCCAATATAAACCGAACCACTTTCATGATCATCGGATTGATTAAAGAACCCGCCCATGAAACGCGCGTGTCCCTCCTGCCGGAGGCTGTTGCTACTCTCACAAAAAAAGGAATTACGGTACTGGTAGAAGAAAATGCAGGCGAAAAAGCATATTGCAGCAATGCTGATTATGAAAAAGCCGGTGCATCGGTCAAAAGCCGTGTCGATGTTATTAGCGGTGCGCAGGTATTGCTGACGATCAATATACCCGAAGCAGCCATTGCTTTTCCCGGAAGCCAGGTGCTGATCGGCGTATACCAACCGTTGTATAATCCTGCTTTGATGAAAGAATGGGCGGCTGAAAAACTTACAGTATTCTCCCTCGATATGCTTCCCCGTACCACGCGTGCGCAGGCAATGGACGTATTAAGCTCACAGGCTAATATTGCCGGCTATAAAGCAGTATTGCTTGCCGCAAATACCTATGGCCGTTATTTCCCCATGTTCATGACTGCAGCAGGAAGTATTGCTCCTGCCAAGGTATTGATACTTGGTGCAGGGGTGGCAGGATTGCAGGCTATTGCTACTGCAAAAAGGCTGGGTGCCGTAGTGGAAGTATTTGACACACGCCCTGCCGTCAAGGAAGAAGTGATGAGCCTCGGTGCAAAATTCGTGGAAGTGGAAGGCGCCGCTGATGCCAGCAAAGCAGGAGGCTATGCAGTGGAGCAAACAGAAGAGTATAAACAAAAGCAACAGCAACGCATTGCTGAAAGTATTGCCAAAGCGGATATCGTGATCACTACCGCGCAGATCCCCGGCAAGAAAGCGCCATTGCTGATAACTGAAGATATGCTGCGCTCCATGCGCAACGGTTCTGTTATCATTGACCTGGCTGCTGCTACTGGCGGCAATACGCCTTTTACAAAGAATAATGAAACGGTCAACTATAATGGGGTGGCGATAGTAGGTAATTCCGTTCTGCCCTCCACTATGCCTTCTGATGCAAGCAAATTATATGGCAAGAATGTGCTGAACTTCCTTCAGCTGATCACGACCAAAGAAGGACAGTTGAATCTTAACTGGGAAGATGACCTGGTGAAAGGAGCCTGTATTGTTCATGACGGAGCAGTGGTAAATGAGCGGGTGAAAAGCCTGTAGTTGATTTGCTGTCCTAAACAACACAATTATTTTGAAACAATCACAGTATGAATAATTTTCTTTCCTGGATACACGATAATCAGCAGATCATCTATATCGTGATCCTGATGATCTTCGTCGGCATTGAAGTGATCGGCCGTGTGCCCAGTGTGCTGCACACCCCATTGATGAGCGGCGCCAATGCCATTCATGGTGTTGTGATCATCGGAGCGATCATTGTAATGGGCAAAGCCGAATCAGATAATTACCTGGCATTGATACTTGGTTTCCTGGCTGTGGTATTGGGTACTCTGAATGTAGTAGGAGGTTTTGTGGTAACGGACAGGATGCTGGAAATGTTCAAAAAGAAAAAGAAGTAATTTATGGAGCTTAACATACTTACACTTTGTTACCTGATCGGTTCGGTTACCTTTATCATTGGTTTGAAAATGCTATCGAACCCTGCTACTGCACGGAAGGGAAACCTTGTTGCAGCAGGAGGTATGAGCATTGCTATCCTGGGCACTATCTTCCTGTATGAAGAAGACGGGCAGAAGCTGGGTAACTATGGATGGATATTCGGTGGTATCGCCATAGGAACGCTTATTGGTTTTCTGGCAGCCAGGAAAGTGAAGATGACAGCCATGCCGGAAATGGTGAGCCTGTTCAATGGGATGGGTGGTGCCTGTGCTGCATTGATTTCTATTGTAGAGTTTGATCACCTGATGGAACGCCCGCCTTTTGCTGAAGGATTTACGGCATTTCCTCCTTTGAGTTTTTTAATAGAAGAACCTGCTGTTCCTTATGGTAAAATATTGATCATCCTGCTGGGGCTGATCATCGGTTCTGTTTCCTTTGCCGGAAGTATGGTCGCCTGGGGTAAACTGAATGGAAGAGTAAAAGACTTTTCTTTTAAAGGGCAGCATATTTTCAATATTGTATTGTTGCTGGCAATCCTTGGACTCGCAGCTTATCTTATCACGAATATCACTACCACCAATCATGTCTTGTTTTATGTGATATTCGCGCTTTCCCTGCTGTATGGAGTATTCTTTGTATTCCCGATCGGAGGAGCGGATATGCCGGTGGTTATTTCTTTGTTGAACTCATTCACTGGTGTGGCTGCTGCCTGCGGAGGATTTCTGTATGATAATAAAGTGATGTTGACGGGTGGTATCCTTGTTGGTGCTGCAGGTACATTGCTGACCATATTGATGTGTAAAGCCATGAACCGTTCTCTTCTGAATGTATTGATCGGCTCATTTGGCGGAAATCATGTCAAAGCCGCTACTGCTGGCAAACAGCAAGGTACTTACAAAGAAATATCACTTAGCGACACGGCGGTGGTCATGAGCTACGCAAATAAAGTAATGATCGTGCCGGGTTATGGATTGGCTGTTGCCCAGGCGCAGCATGCCTGTCATGAACTGGAAAAATTGTTGGAGTCAAAAGGCGTGGAAGTGAAATATGCGATCCATCCTGTTGCAGGGCGTATGCCTGGCCACATGAACGTATTGCTGGCTGAAGCAGACGTGCCTTATGATAAGCTGCTGGAGATGGAGCAGGCCAATGAAGAGTTCGCTACCACAGATGTAGTGCTGGTGCTTGGTGCCAATGATGTGGTGAATCCTGCTGCTAAAACAGACCCCTCTTCACCCATTTACGGTATGCCGATACTGGATGTTGAACTGGCAAAGAATTGCATTGTAAATAAACGGAGCATGAAACCGGGTTATGCCGGCATCGAGAACGACCTGTTCTTTCAACCCAAAACATCCATGCTGTTTGGTGATGCTAAAAAGGTATTGCAGGACCTGATAGGAGAGATTAAGAATTTATAGTCTTAGTTTTGCCTGTGCAAATCCCTGATCCTTTACTTGATTCCCTGGAAGGCATCAAAGGCTACAACAGACCGGCTTTTGAAGAAATACATGCTTCGGGCAAGCAGGTTACTTCCATAAGGTTGAATCCTGTCAAGCCATTGACGCAGTTCCCTCATGCATATATGTCTTCGTTAAGATCGACGGCCATTCCCTGGACCCGTTATGGTCATTATTTATCAGAACGTCCTTCTTTTACCTTCGATCCGCTTTTTCATGCAGGTTGTTATTATGTGCAGGAGGCCAGCAGTATGTTTCTTGAGCAGGCTATTGTGCAAACGACCGACCTTGCCAGGCCTTTGCGTGTGCTGGATCTTTGCGCTGCTCCCGGGGGGAAATCCACTCATCTGCAATCCCTTCTTTCAAAAAGCAGTTTGCTGGTGAGCAATGAAGTAATAAGAACACGTGTGAATATTCTTAAAGACAATATCATCAAATGGGGTAGCAGCAATGTGGTAGTGACGCATAATGATCCACGTGATTTTGCGAAGCTGGAAGATTACTTCGACATCATTGTTGTGGATGCGCCTTGCAGCGGCAGCGGCTTATTCCGCCGTGAGCCGGAGGCAATGGAAGAATGGAGCCTGGATAATGTAGCGCTTTGCAGCCAGCGCCAGCAAAGAATACTGGCAGATGCCTGGCCGGCCTTGAAAAACGGCGGATTGCTGGTGTATTCCACCTGCTCTTATTCAAAAGAAGAAGATGAAGCCATTGCCGATTGGGTGATGAACTCGCTCAGTGCAGATACGCAGCAATTGAGAGTTGAACAGGAATGGAATGTTGTGGAAGTGCAGGGCGATAGCGGGGCTTATGGCTATCGATTCTGGCCCGATAAACTGGCAGGGGAAGGTTTTTTTATCGCTTGTTTCCGTAAAACAGATGGAGGCGATGCACCAACGTTGAAAAGTAAATCCAAATCAACGCCTGTCAATAAAAAAGATATTCCTTTATTACAGAAATGGCTCGCAAGCGATGATCGTTATTTTCTTCAACGTGAGCAAACCGTGTATGCCTGGCCGCAGGAACTGGAACAGGATTATAACTGGTTGTTAAATAATCTGCGTGTTATTTACTCAGGAACGATTCTTGGGGAATTGATGCGGGATAAACTGGTACCGGACCATGCACTGGCTATGTCGGGCATTTTGAGTGGAACGGTTGAAAGAACACCGCTCAATTATGATGAAGCTGTTGCGTATCTCCAGCGTAAAGATCTTAAACCGGAAACAGCCGGCAAGGGTTGGCAACTCGTAGTGTTTGATGACCATCCTCTTGGCTGGATCAATGCCCTGCCTAACAGGATCAACAATTATTACCCGAAGGAACTCCGGATATTAAAGGAAAAACCTGAATAGAAAACAGGGGAATTTGTAAAGTAGTTATACGGTATATTTACCAATTAAAAACCACATCTTTGTGACCCAAATCTGGTCATTATGAAAAAGACCTTTTTAATTATTTTCCTGCTTGCTGCTGTCACTATTTCCCAGGCTCAAAGTGAAGGATTGGCGGTTAAACATGGCGATAAAGGATTATACCTTGAACATACCGTAGCATCGGGCCAGGGCCTTTATGCTGTTGGACGTTTGTATAATGTGAATCCGAAACATATTGCGGCTTTTAATAAAATGGATATGAATAAAGGCCTTGAAATAGGCCAGGTGGTCCGCATACCGCTTACTGATACCAATTTCACTCAAAAGAATAATAAAGGCGTTCCGGTTTATTACACCGTTGGTCAAAGCGAGGGGCTGCTGAAAGTGAGTACGGTGAACAATAAAGTGACCATGCAAAAACTCCGCGACTGGAATGGGCTTAAAGGCGATGCCTTGCAGGTGGGCCAAAAACTGATCGTCGGTTATCTTGTTTCAAAAGAAATGCAAACCCTTGCAGCAAATACACCCAAAACAGCGCCCGCCAGGGAAGAAGTTAAAAGAGCAGAGCCGGTGGAAGAACAGCCTGCAGTAAAAACACAAGCTGTTACTGCTGCACAACCAGATCCTCCACCCACTACTCCAAAAGAAGAGCCAAAGAAAGAAGAGCCGAAAAAGACAGAGCCTGTTATCACCCGGCAGGAAAATGCCCCGGTAACCAAAGAGCAGGGTTATTTCAGAAGTTTTTATGAGCAGCAGATCAAACAAAATCCTGTTTCAAAAAATACGACGGTAACCGCCAGCATTTTCAAAACATCCAGCGGATGGGAAGATGCAAAGTATTATTTGCTGATAGATGGGGTTACTACAGGCACGATTGTTCAGTTGACTAATCCTGATAACAATAAATCCATTTACGCAAAAGTGTTGGGAGAAATGAATGGCATCCGTCAAAACCAGGGACTGGGTATCCGCATCAGCAATGCAGGCGCTGCTGCCCTGGGTGTAAATGATATGGAGAAATTCATTTTGAAGATCGCGTACTAAAAATTTTTCCCACCAAAAGTGGTTGCGCCATTTTCTTTGTGTTCTTTGTGTCTCTGTGGGAATTATCTCCTACAGAGACACAAAGAACACAAAGAAGGATTTAAAGTCTTTTATTATTAATAATAGCGGAAACTAAGAAGCTGTATTTTCAAAACGGTAACCTCTTAAAAAATCGGTTATCAGCATTCTTTTCTTTCCTTCCAGCTGCAATTCCTTCACAAGAAGATAACCATTTGCACAAGCGAATTTCAGCAACTGTTTCCCATCGGTTATATAATCTCCTGTTGCAATAGTGGGCTTTTCTCCAGGGTTTAAAACCTCTTTTTCGCCCAGGTATATCTTCAGCGTTTTTCCATCCATAGTGGTGAATGCACCGGGAAAAGGAGAGAGGCCTCTCACCAGGTTGTGTACTTCTTCCACAGGTTTAGAAAAATCGATGCGGCAGGTTTCCGTGAATATTTTAGGTGCGTGCTTCAATTCTTTCTCATTGACCAGGGAAGATTGTGGTTGTGGGGATAGATTGCCACTGGCCAGCCCGCTCACTGTTTTTACCAGCAATGCAGCGCCGATCTCTTTCATACGGTCGTGCACTTCACCGGCTGTTTCATTTTCACCGATAGGAAAACTTTCCTGCTGCAGAATATCTCCTGTATCAATTGCATGTTGCAATTTAAAGGTAGTGACACCGGTTTCTTTTTCTCCATTGATCACAGCCCAGTTGATTGGCGCTGCGCCACGGTATTGCGGAAGCAAAGAACCATGGAGGTTGACTGTTCCGAGTGGCGGCATGCTCCATACCTGCTCAGGCAGCATCCGGAAGGCTACAACAATCTGAAGGTCGGCCTTCAATGCTTTCAGTTCTTCGAGAAAAGCAGGATTTTTTAATTTTTCCGGTTGCAACACCGGCAGATCATGTTCAATCGCATATTTTTTTACAGCACTTTCAGTCAGTTTCATACCACGGCCGGCTGGTTTATCAGGCGCGGTGATCACCCCAACAATATTGTAACCTGCTTTTGCCAGTGCATCCAGAGAGGCTACGGCAAATTCAGGAGTGCCCATGAATACAATGCGGAGAGGAGGCACTGCTCCAAAACTAACCGTATTGGGACCTGTTGGCTTGTGCTTAAGCTGAAATTCGATCATGCTGCAAAGATAGTGAGCTTCCTGCTGTCACCCGGACAAAGCTCAACGATACAGCAAATACTTTTTCCGTATCGCTTTAAACTTCGCAAGCCCGGGTTCCCAGCTTTTACGGATCTCTTCTTCTTTCATGCCTGCCTGTATTTGTTTTCTCAGTTCACTACTGCCGCCCAGCTTATCAAAAAAGCATTCTTCCATTTTTCCTGATTTGGGGATGATAAAGAAGCTGTCCTTTTTTGGGAAAAGGCGATAAGCTTCCATCAGCCATTTCAACTGTATTTTCCCATCCACTTCTTTTTCCACTTTCGCTACTGTTCCGCTCAGGTCCCATCCATAGCAAACCTGCCCGTAGAGTTTGGAAGCTTTAGCTCCTTCATTGGGATTGGGCGTGAATGAATACAGATTTTTAGGTAAGGATGGATGCCCGAATACCTGGAAGGGTTTGTCTGTTCCTCTTCCTTCACTCAGTACTGTTCCTTCAAAAAAACAGGTGGATGGATAAAGATAAATGGATTGGATATTGGGAAGGTTGGGAGAGGGCTTAACGGGTAATACATACCTGCTTTGATGCGTATAATTTTTGCAAAGAATGATCTTCAATGCAAATTCTTTTGGTTTTATATTGGTTGGATTATACCAATCGTATTGTGCTGCTTTTTTATTCCATTCCGGTTTCAGCCATTGCTCTTTAGTGATCATCAATGCGTATTCACCGATAGTCATGCCATATACAACAGGCACAGGCTGACGCCCGACAAAGGACTGATATTTTTTATCCAGTACCGGCCCATCTACATAATGACCATTTGGATTGGGGCGGTCGAGAATGATCAAAGGTTTGTCAAATTCAATAGCAGCTTCTATCATTCCTTCCAGTGAAGAAATATAAGTGTAAAACCGTACGCCAACATCCTGTATGTCGAACAGCAGTATATCAACATTCTGCAGGTCTTCTTTAGCAGGTTTTGTTTTGCTGCCATAAAGTGATACAACAGGAATGCCTGTTTCTTTATCTGTATAATTCCCCACTTTTTCACCGGCATCTGCAGTGCCGCGGAATCCATGCTCAGGACCAAAGATGACACTGATGGTAACACCGAGTTTACGCAGTGTGTCCACGAGGTGACTGTTTCCTATCGTGGACGTGGGATTGGCAAAAACGCCAACATGTTTGCCCTTGAGCAGGGGAAGATATTGCTCCATTCTTTCGGCTGCAGGAGTAATGTGAGAATTGGTTTGGGTTTTGCCGGAAAAATGAAGAGTGATGACAGTCAAAATAGTCAGTACGTAATATTTCATCCGTATGTTTTTATTTTAAAATTTTGCCGGATGAAACCTTGTTTTTGTACTGTTCATCCAGGTGAATTAATTATTAAAATTGGATTAAAATACAGTAAAATAAATACTCAGACGGATTTAAATATTTCAACGGTTGCATTAGCCGAAATAGGCTAACTTGCGGTTTAATACTTAATTTAAAATACAATAATGCAACAGGTAAAAAGCGGTGATAAGGTTAAGGTGCACTATCACGGCCGCCTCACCAGCGGAGAAACATTTGATAAATCTGAAGGCCGGGAGCCTTTGGAATTCGAGGTGGGTAGCGGCATGGTTATTAAAGGGTTTGATGATGGAGTCACCGGTATGGCCGTTGGCGAAAAGAAAACGATCAATATCCCTTTTTTGGAAGCCTATGGTCCCAGAAATCCTGAAATGATCATTGAAATGCCTAAAGACCGTTTTCCTAAAGACATGGAAGTGGAAGTAGGCATGCCTCTTGGCATGAGCGATGGACAGGGACATCAGTACCAGGTAGTAGTGACCGAGATCAAAGATGATGTAGTAGTGCTTGATGCGAACCATCCGCTGGCTGGCCAGGACCTGATCTTCGATCTCGAACTGGTAGAGATCCTTGGCGGAAAGCCTCTGATCATTATGCCCTGATCCTGGATGAAGAGGGGATACCGTGTTTCATCCGGCAAAATTGGAAAACAAAAACACCTGGATGAACCAAATGTTAAGACCTTTAACACATTCGGTTTATATTCCAACATTACCTAACTTTGAACATACACAGCCCGGCCTTCGCCGGGCATTTTTGTCGGAATAAGTGCGCTATGAAACAAAATGAGTAATTGCCGGCAGGCATATTTTTAAATTTTCAGTATGTTCGATCGTTACACGTTTACCGCAGCAGAAAGATTCCTGCGGTATGTTCAGATAGATACACAAAGTGATCCTCAATCCGGATCATATCCCAGTACGGCCAAACAAAAAGATCTTTCCAACCTGCTTGCACAGGAATTAAAACAGATAGGTCTGGCTGATGCCCATGTTGATGAATGGGGGTATGTATATGCTACCATTCCATCCAATACAAACAAAAAAGTTCCTGTTATTTGTTTTTGCTCGCATGTAGATACTGCGCCTGATTGCAGTGGTACAGGTGTTAAACCTATCGTGCATAAAAATTACCAGGGGCAGGATATTGTTTTGCCTGATGATAAGATGCAGGTATTGCGTTTTGAGGAATATCCCTATTTAAAAAAACAGATAGGGAATGATCTTATCACCGCCAGCGGCACAACGTTATTGGGTTCTGATGATAAAGCCGGCGTGGCAGAGATCATGGATCTGGTCAATTTTTTGCAGACGCATCCGGAAGTGAAGCATGGCGAAATAAAAATATTGTTCACTCCTGATGAAGAAGTGGGACGAGGCACTGCCAAAGTAGACCTTCAAAAACTGGGAGCCGATTTTGGTTATACGTTAGACGGAGGCGAAGCCGGCAGCCTGGAAGATGAAACATTCAGTGCAGACGGAGTAACATTGGTTATTCATGGCGTGATCGCACATCCCGGTTATGCAAAAGGTAAAATGGTGAATGCACTCAAGATTGCAGGGCAGATACTGGCTGAATTACCCAAAGACCGCCTTTCTCCTGAAAGTACTGAAGGCCGGAGAGGCTTTATTCATCCGGTAAGAGTGGAAGGCCTTGCAGAAAAATGCACGATCGAATTTATTGTCCGCGATTTCGAAACACCGGGCTTGAAAAAGAAAGAAGACTTTCTTAAAACACTGGTGGAAGAAACGATCCGCTTTCATACCGGTTCCTCTTTTGAATTTCATGTGATGGAGCAGTACCGTAATATGAAAGAGGTGCTTGACCTTCATCCTGATATTGTTGAAAATGCTAAGATCGCTATCACACGTGCGGGGCTGGAACTGAAAATGGAAAGCATCCGCGGCGGCACAGATGGCAGCAGGCTTTCTTTTATGGGATTGCCCTGTCCTAATCTGTTTACTGGCATGCAGGCCATCCATTCAAAGCTTGAACATATCAGTGTGCAGGATATGAATAAAGCAGTGGAAACACTGGTGAGATTAGTGCAGGTCTGGGAAGAGAAAGGTGTGGCTCAGTAACTCATACGATCTTAACCGGTCTTCCCTGGTTTCCGCAAAAGTGGCTACTACAATTTCATCTGTTTGGAAAGAAGTGGCCAACTCCTCAAATTTTATTTTCAATTCCGCAGGCGTGCCGATAAAATAGCGTTGGCGGTGATATGCCAGCCGTTGCAGATCAGCGGGTGTATGCACATGGTCTTTTATATCTTCATAAGCATATAATTGCTGGTAATTACCTTTTTCAAAACTCAATAAACGGTAATCGTACATGGCTCTTGCCTGCTCCAGCTTTTGTTCATCTTCTGAGCAGAATGCAAATATGCCCACATTGGTAACAGGAGAGGGGAGATCGGCAGAAGGCTTGAACCTTTCCTTATACAGCCGGATGGCTTCAGGCCCGCCAATGGGATTGATGAACTGTGCATAAGAAAGCCCCATTCCAAAATGTGCAGCGATATAAGCGCTCTCGCCACTGGAAGTCAATGCCCATAAGGCAGGTGACGACTGGATGGATGGGATGGCTTTTATTTTCCCGTTGAGATTATTGGGTGAAGGTGTTTCAGAAAAAAAATCCTGCAGTTCCCTTATCTGCTGTATATATTCCTGGGGATCGAATGTATTGGAAGGGTTCAGCAATTGCGAAGTGGCACGGTCGCCACCAGGAGCCCGCCCAATGCCAAGATCGATACGGTGCGGATAAAGGGCTTCCAGCAAACGGAAATTCTCCGCCACTTTCAGGGCACTATGGTTGGGCAGCATAATACCTCCTGATCCCAGCCTGATACGGCTGGTCTCTCCTCCAAGCCTTGCAATGAACACTTCAGGTGCTGCACCGGCAAGTGTGATGGAATTATGATGTTCAGACAGCCAGTAACGGGTAAAGCCTTCCCTGTCGGCCAACTTTGCCAGCTCTATACTTTCCCGGAGAGATTCTTCTGCTGAACCGCCTTTACGGATAGGCGTTTGGTCAAGTATGCTTAATTTCAACTGCATGAAGAAGTAACAATCCACAAACTAAAAAGTTGAAGTGACCGTTTACTATGAGATGTACAGGAAAATATTGTATTTTCTAAAATTTTGAGCCCTTCCCGTTCTTCCCGCCTCGCCGGTAAATATTTACCGGTGAGGCGGGAAGAACGGGAAGGGGAACAGGTTTAATATAAGAGTATCACCTATTTGTTTGTAAATGTCAAGACTGCTTATTTTTTTCTTTCTGTTGTGTTCCATGCAAACCCATTCCCAGGGAATATTAGCCAATGGAGGCTTTGAGGATATTAATGTTTGCACAGAATATAATGTAGAATGTGCGCCGGAGGCGTGGATAAGTTCTCTGGGTGGGTTTAATAATTTTTTCAGGGATCCCGGTAGGGCGCATAGCGGCAGCAATTGCCTGGGTATTGAAGCCGCACATTTTCAAAAGCCATATAACCGGTCTTACCTGAGAAGCCGTTTGCTTTGTGGATTGCGCAAGGATAACCTGTATCAGATCAGCTTTTTTATCAAATCAGCTTTTCCTATTATGGACAGTGTGGGCATTCTGTTTATGGACCAGGACCCATTGTATGGTAAGATTTTTATGCGTGGCAAAGAGCCTTCTTTTTATCTGAAAGGAGCGGTAAGCACTTCTGAGTTTGGCGACAGCGCCTGGCGTAAAGTGTCTGTAGAATACCGTGCTACAGGCAATGAGATCTTTATAGTGGCAGGTTACTTTGCGAAAAGTGATTACAAAGGGAAAAGGCTTGATGAACGGGAGAACCGGTATTATATTTTCCTGGATGATATTTCCATGACCCCGCTTGATCCCAATGAACATTTATGTGCAGGTTGGGAGCAGGCGAAGGAAGAGATATACGGAGAGAATGAACGGCATGAATTGCTCGACAGGAAAATAAAATATTACCGGAACAAACCGCCGCCACCGCCGCAACTGGAAAGAAATAGTTATACGGTGATCGATACTCTTATATTGCCGGATATTCTCTTTGAAACAGGTAAAGCCGCTTTACAGACCGGCAGTTTCGCTGTACTTGACAGTATTTGCAGGCAGGTGCAGGGAAAGCAGATCGATTCGCTTGTTATAAAAGGGCATACAGACAATACGGGCACTGCCGCGATCAATGAAGCCCTCTCTTCCAACCGTGCAAAAAACGTAGCGGATTATATGGCCCTGCGTATCAGCATGAAGCCTGTGCCGGTATTTATTTATGGCCTGGCCGACAGTGTGCCGGTAGCCAGCAACAGCACTCCGCAAGGGAGACAGAAAAACCGCCGCGTAGAAATACTGCTGTATATAAGGGAATAAAATTCACATAAATCTTCTGCCTTGGCTTATCTTTAGTCCATTAAATCGCTTGCAATGGACATAGGTAATTTTTTACTGCACTACTGGTGGATACTCGTTATTTTATTCATCTTTTTCAGCGCCTTTTTTACGATCAGCCAGGGATATATTGGCGTGATCACTTTGTTCGGAAAATATCAGCGGATCGTAAGGCCGGGGTTGAGATGGAAAATACCCCTGCTGGAGCAACTGTATAAAAAAATATCTATTCAAAACCGTTCAGTGGAACTGGAGTTCCAGGCTGTGACGCAGGACCAGGCGAATGTATATTTCAAAAGCATGCTGCTCTACGCCGTACAGAATGAAAATGAAGAAACGATCAAGCGGGTGGCATTCAAGTTCATTACGGAGAGGGACCTGATGCAAGCCCTTATCCGCACGATTGAAGGAAATATCCGTTCATTCGTAGCTACCAAGAAGCAGGCAGAAGTGCTGGGGCTCCGCCGGGAGATCGTGCAGTATGTAAAAGTGGAGATCGACCATACGCTGGAAGAATGGGGATATCATTTGCAGGACCTGCAGATCAATGACATCACTTTTGATAAAATGATCCTTGACTCAATGAGCAAGGTGGTAGCCAGTAATAACCTCAAAGCCGCTGCAGAAAATGAAGGCCAGGCATTGCTGATCACGAAGACCAAGGCAGCTGAGGCAGACGGTAATTCCATCAAAATATCCGCCGAAGCGGAAAAAGAAGCGGCCCGTTTGCGCGGTCAGGGTGTGGCATTGTTCCGTAAGGAAGTGGCTGCCGGTATGACGGAAGCAGCAGAGCAGATGAAACAAGCCAATCTCGATACAAACGTGATCCTGTTCAGCATGTGGACAGAAGCGATCAAGAATTTTGCAGAATACGGAAAAGGCAATGTCATTTTCCTCGACGGCAGCCCGGATGGTATGGAAAGCACGATGAAGCAGATCCAGGCGCTGATGGTGAAACAGGCGGGCACCAGCGGAGATACACAAAAGGCGTAAAAAATTAAAGACTTAAGGGTTTACAGGTTTACAAGTTCCCGTACTCGATACAGTGACTTGCAAGCCGGTGAACCCTTTAATTTTTAGCCCCTTTCTTGTTAAAGTCCTCTAAAACTTCCCTTTCCTTCACAACGCGGCATTGTTTTTTTCGTTCAAGGACGTGGTTATTAAGGGCTGTTGATAATAAAAGAAAACCTATTTATATCGCTTGCCTTACATTTACGCACTTAAAGATGATCATCTATGTTTGACCTTTTACAGATTGTTGATACGCTCGCAGGCGGTGCTCCGGGCAGCACAGCAGCAGGAAAAGAAGAGAGTATCCGTTTCTTTGATCTTATTTACATGGGTGGCTGGGTCATGGTCCCGTTGGGGTTGATGCTGCTTTTGACGGTTTATTTTTTTGCTGAAAGGCAGATCGCGATCCGCCAGGCTTCACGCATTGATACCAATTTCATGAACATCATCCGGGATCATATTGTAAGCGGCAATATTGCAGCAGCCCGCAGTTTTGCAAAGAATACGAATAACCCTGTTGCAAGGATCATTGATAAAGGCATTCAGCGTATTGGCAAGCCGATTGACAGTATCGATAAAAGCATGGATAACGTAGGCCAGTTGGAAATGTACAAGCTGGAGAAAAATCTTGCAGTATTGTCATTTATTTCCAAAGCTGCGCCCATTTTTGGTTTCGTTGGAACACTGATCGGTTTGATGCAATTGTTTTCCAATATACACCGTGCCAATGAAGTGGAGATCGGTGTGATCTCGCAAGGTATTTACACAAAATTGATAACTTCTATTACAGGGCTGGTGATTGGCTTGCTGGCTTATCTTGCCCATAGCTATCTCGATACACAGATCGATAAAGCAGCCAATAAAATGGAAGCGGCTTCTGCTGATTTCCTGGACGTATTGCAGGAACCAACCACCCGATAAACCGGCAGGCGAATGAAGTTCAGAAAAAAACATAGAGAACACTCCGAAGTATTTACCGACTCACTGAATGATATTCTTTTCATTCTGCTGATGTTCTTTCTTATTACCACTACAATGGCCAATCCCAATGTGGTAAAAGTGAACAATCCAAGAGGGACAAAAGATACCAAGGCCAAGCAGAATATTGTTGTTTCCATTAATAAAGACCAGCAATTCTTTATCGGTCAGCAGCAGGTGGACCCATCCATGCTCGACAGCTTTGTGAAACGGGAAGTGGACCGTATGCGTGCAACGGTTGACACACCCTCTGTGGTGATCAACGCTGATACGATCTCATACTATGGAGAAGTGTTCCGCGTAATGCAATCGGCCAAGAGGGCAGGGGCAAAAGTGGTAGCGAATGTGAAATAATAGAATCGTCCCTGGCGATACTTTTTAACTTTTATAACCGGCTTTTACCATTCTGTCTTTTCCCTGCATATCCTTTTTCAATTCAGCAGTATAATTTTCATTGCTGAAATGTTGCATCACGTCTGCACCCAATCCTTCATGTATTTCCATGTAAATACTTCCATCTTTTTTCAGATGTTCTTTTCCAAAAGCAGCAATGGCTTTATAGAATAGAAGCGCATCATTGTCCGGCACGAACAAAGCCATGAAGGGCTCATAGTTCAGCACATTCGGCTGCATTTCTTCCTTGTCCTTTTCCGGTATATAAGGCGGGTTGCTGATAATGATATCAAAGGCGGGAAGGATGGAACGCTCGGAAGCAGACAAAAAGTTCATTTCGACAAAATTCACTTCCATTCCTAAACTTTGAGCATTTTCACGGGCCAGGGAGAGTGCTCCTTTACTAAGGTCGCAGGCCCAGACTTCGGCTTTTCCCAATCTCCGTTTTAAGGCTATGGCAATGCAGCCGCTACCGGTGCCTATGTCCAGTATCCTGAGTTCATTGAGCGGGAATTTGCAGTTGGCAATCACCCATTCCACCAATTCCTCTGTTTCCGGCCGGGGAATCAATACGTTAGCGTCAACTTTAAACCTCAATCCGCAAAACCAGGCTTCCTCCAGCACATATTGAACCGGTTCATGGGTAAGCAGACGGTCGAGGTACTGATCGAGCTGGGAAGCCTGCTCCGGACTCAACTCCTTTCTCGGATTACTCAGCCTTTCCGTGATTTTAGACCCGGTAATATACTCTATCACCCAATCGGTGATCGTAGAGGCTTCGCTGCTGGCATAAATAACGCTTAGCCGGCTGGTGCCATACCTTCTCGCTTCCTGTATCGTCATGGCGGCAAACTTAATTCATTTACATTTGCGGCCGATGAACGGCGGGATTTCAATACAGATACACCAGGATTTTATGCACCGCTGCCTGCAACTGGCCAGGCAGGGGGCAGGGTATGTAGCGCCTAACCCGATGGTGGGTGCCGTACTGGTTCATCAGGGAAAGATCATTGGAGAAGGTTATCACCGGGTTTACGGGAAAGCCCATGCTGAAGTGAACTGCATTGAACAGGCTATTGCCAATGGTCATGCAGGTAAATTCCCGGAATCAGTGATGTATGTAACGCTGGAGCCATGCGCCCATTTCGGCAAAACTCCTCCCTGTGCCGACCTGATCATTCATCATCGCATTCCTGAAGTGGTCATTGGCAGCCGGGACCCTTTTAAACAGGTGGATGGAAAGGGGATTGAAAAGCTGCAAAAAGCAGGTATTAAAGTGGCTACAGGAGTGCTGGAAAAAGAATGCCTTGAATTGAATAAACGTTTTTTTACTTTTCATACACTTCACCGCCCCTATGTTATTCTGAAATGGGCGCAAACCGCTGATGCCCGGATCGGCACCATCAACCGCCGCCTGCTGATCAGCAATGAATACAGCAACCGGCTGGTGCATAAATGGAGAAGTGAAGAGCAGGCAATATTGATAGGCACTAACACAGCACTGGCAGATAATCCTGAACTCACTACAAGGTTATGGCCCGGGCAATCACCTATCCGCCTGGTGATCGATATGGAACTTAAATTACCTGTGTCATTAAAAATATTTGCACCAGAGGGAAGGGTAATTGTATTCAATACCCGTAAGCAGGGCAAAGAAAACAATATTGATTATTACCAGGTGACGGAGGATACCAGCATCGTGCACCAAATATTCAATGCCCTCCGCCATTTTAATATCCAAAGCGTGCTGGTGGAAGGAGGAGCGCAATTACTGCAGTCTTTTATTGACGAAGATGCCTGGGATGAAATAAGGCGGATAGAGAACCTTCAATTAACAGCAGGGCATGGATTGCCTGCACCCATTATCCGCCATGCAAGTCTTGTAAGCAAGCTTGAGCTGGGGCACGATAGCATACAATTTTTTGAACCCGATAAAAGCATTCGAAATTGATGACCCTTGATTACTACAGTACCGTGGAAAGGCCCGCTTCTGCAGAGTACAAAGATCGCGGAAGCAAATTCATTGCCTATACATTCCCGGTAATGTCTGTCAATGATTTTAAAGACCGGCTGGCTGATATTAAAAAAGAGCATCCCAAAGCCACGCATCATTGTTTTGCGTATCGTTTGGGATTGGATGGTCTTCAATTCCGTGTCAGCGATGATGGAGAGCCTTCGGGTTCAGCCGGCCGCCCTATCCTTGGTCAGATAGACAGTAAGGAGCTGACCAATGTGCTGATCATCGTAGTACGCTATTTCGGGGGCACTTTGCTGGGAGTACCGGGACTGATCAATGCGTATAAAACGGCAGCGGCACTGGCCTTGCAGGTGACGCCTTTTGTGCAAAAGCCTGTGCTTGTTAATTACCGCCTTCAGTTTGATTACACCCAGATGAATGATGTGATGAAAGTGGTAAAGTATTTTGATTGCGCTATCCTGAAGCAGGAGACCAACCTGTTTTGCATGATGGAGATCGGCATCCCGCGCAACAGGTTGGATGAAGTATTGTTTAAGCTGGAAGACTTGCGGACAATTGAGATAGAAAAGACAGCTTGATCCTGTCAGGCCCGGAAAATAACCTTGCTGTTGCTTCAAAAAAGTCGTAACTTAAAAGGACTAAAGCTCTTTTTATGAATCAGCATCTTATATCCCGCATAGCCATTTGGCTGCTGGCCATCGTAATGCTTGTATTTGGTATTTATCATTTCAAGCGCCCCGAGAATTTGTTGATTTATGTTCCTACCTACTTGCCCGGGGGCATCATCTGGGTCTATTTTGTCGGTGTAGCATTTATACTGGCAGCGCTTTCGTTCATCACCAACCGGTTTGTTGCCATTGCAGGTTATCTTCTGGCTATTTTATTGCTCATCTTCGTTGTATTGATCCACTGGCCCAATTACAGTGAGGCCGGCGACCCTGAAATGAAGCAACTGGCTTTTGTGAACCTGCTGAAAGATACAGCGCTTGCAGGCTTTGCCTTATATATTGCTGCAAATGCAAAACATCAGCGGCTTAACGAAGCCTGATCCTGGATCTTTGAGCGGCCAAATCGTTCTTTTAGCATCAGCATCTTCTTTTCCAGGAGATGCCAGCTCAATATTGCTAATGGAAGGGTAATGAGAATTGTCATGAAAAAAAGAGGATAAGGGTTGATCCTTCCTCCAGTAAGTGCTATGATACATTGCTGTACAGGAAATGAGAATATATAAATGCCATAAGTGAAATCACCATAGATCGCTGTTTTATTCAGTGCTCCTTTTAAGTGAGCCAATTGAACAATGAAAACCGGGATTATACAGACCATCAGTAAAGACCGGTCAGGGGATTGGGCTGATAATATCAGGAAAATGGCTGATAAGATAAGCAATAAACCCTTTTTCGTTTTGCTGAAGTCGATCCCTAAATGATAAAGCAGGCCCGAGTTAAAGAACAGCAAAGCATAAAATGCAATAATCCCCTGGAAAATACCCATATCGGAAAAATGCCACAGAAAAGCATTGGTAAAGCAAAATACATTGTACAGGGCAACAAAAAACAGGTAGAAAAATCTTCTTCTTTGTATACTGAAAAAGAAAACGATCATGCTCACTATATAGAATCTTTCTTCGAGCACCAATGTCCACAAAGAGCCATTAACGCTATTCTGTTCTGTATTACCGTCAAATACTCCGGGAAGGGGATATTGTATACCTGTTGGCGGGAAGATATTCCGGAGGTAACTCCAGGTGGCAGGCTGCGTAAAGTAGGACTTTATATCCAGTTGAGTGAACAGGGGGCCGATCAGGAAAATGGACAGCAGCGTTACAACTATAAGCAAAGGCTGTATCCTTAAAAACCTTTTCCATGCGAAGTTTACTATGTTTCGGGAAGTTGTTGTGCTTTTTGTGATCAGGAAACCACTGATGCAGAAAAAGATGCTCAAGCCGATAAAGGAAAAATGATATTTGCCGGTAATGAGGGCCAGCGGGTCTTCACTGATCAGGCCCAGCAGTCCAAATGAATGGGTGAATGTAATACACAGGGCGGCAAACAGCCTGAGGAAATCAAAGTTATTTTCGAAACGCTTTTTATCCAGGGAGCTTTTGAAGGCCAAGTGGAAAGGGTTTAATTATTTAAATTGCTCACTAACCGTCAGTTCTTTGCTTCCCTGAATATAACTATAAAATCCTTCTCCTGTTTTTACGCCCAGTTTACCGGCGGTAACCATATTCACCAGTAAAGGACAAGGGGCATATTTGGGATTGCCGAAACCTTTATGCAATACATCAAGGATAGAAAGGCAAACGTCCAACCCGATAAAATCTGCGAGTTGTAAAGGCCCCATCGGATGGGCCATACCCAATTTCATCACCGTATCAATGGCTTTTACATCTGCCACACCTTCATACAGACTGTAAATTGCTTCATTGATCATCGGCATCAGGATACGATTGGCAATAAAGCCGGGATAATCATTCACTACACAGGGCACTTTATTGAGCTTTTGGCTCAGTTCAACCACTGTATCCGTCACATCTTTTTTTGTTGCATAACCATTGATCACTTCTACCAGCTTCATCACCGGCACAGGGTTCATGAAGTGCATGCCTATTACATGCCCGGGTCTTTTGGTGGCAGCAGCAATTTTGGTAATGGAAATGGAAGATGTATTGGAAGCAAGTATGCATCCTTCCGGAGCTACTTCATCGATCTGTTTAAAAATGGAAAGTTTCAGGTCTGTATTTTCAGTAGCCGCTTCCACGATCAGTTGTGAATCTTTCAAGCCAGCAAAACTGGTCATGGTAGTGATATTGGAAAGGGCCCTGGCTTTTATTTCTTCGGTAATAAGGCCTTTATCAAGTTGCCTTTCCATGTTTTTGGTAATAGTGGCAATAGCTTTATCCAGTTGTGGCTTCGACAGATCCACGAGATTAACCAGGTATCCGTGCTGGGCAAAAACATGGGCTATCCCATTTCCCATTGTGCCGGCTCCGATTACTGAAATGGTCTTGATCATTATGGCAAATTTTGAATCGCAAGATATTGATTAATTGCAGTCGGTGGTTGTTTTAAATTGATGACCGGGTGACGGTTGGAAAGGATAATAGTTGCCAATTCAGCAATATAGCCGAAGAATACTAAAGGTTCAACCGGCCATCGGCCGTTGAACAACAGACTATTTATTCTTGAAATCCCCTCTCTTCCATGCCTGGATAAAATCAGCCCAGGCAGCAGGGTTAAAGATATTCATGGGAGGCATCTGCCCCTGGTATACTGCACGGTTGGCAATATTTTTAAATTGGATATTGGTTGCTTCCTGTCCGTCTCCGGGTACAGTACGCAGCAATACTCTTCGTTTGGCGGCACTGGTATTCTGACGGGCGATTTCAATATCATCGTCGGGAACTTTGGTGTTCACAAAATCCCTTGCAAATTGTTCAGGCGTTGGCCGGGGCTTGATGATAGTAGCGGGAAGGTACACCGTGTCCTGCACCATCAGTTGGATCACACTGTACTGGTTTCCTTCCAGGTTCCGGGGGATAGTGATGGTTTTTGGTTTATAACTTACGTGTGAGAATTCGATTTCATCACCTTTCAGTACAACAATGGAAAAAACGCCCTGGTCGTTGGTAATGGTACCACGATTCTGACCTTTAATAGTAACACTCACGGCTGGTATGCCTACCAGGCTGTCAGCCGTCATGATCACGCCATATAATTGAACTACAGAATCCCTGGCTGTTTCAAATTGCGCTTTCGCGATGGAGGGTACTGCTAAAAAGGCGACAATCGCCAGGTATTGTATAAGTTTCTTCACGGTATCAAAAATAAGGACAAGTTGCGTAAATCAGTCAACAATTTAGGGCCGCAAGTGTTTACCTTTGCAGCTCGATCCCTTTTTAACATAAGCTTTGAAAATGACGAAAGAAAAAATACTGGAAGCCCTTGGAAACGTGCAGGAGCCTGACCTGGGTAAAGATATTGTTACGCTGAATATGGTGAAGGACATTGAAATAAATGGTAACTATGTTTCCTTTACTATTGTGTTGACCACGCCGGCCTGTCCGATGAAGGACATGATGAAAAATGCCGCCGTTAATGCCATCAAATTACTGGTGAATAAAGAGGCAGCTGTAAATGTGAAGTTCACTGCCAATACAACTACCAAACGTAATGATCCCGGCACAGTGCTGCCCAAAGTGAAGAACATTATTGCGGTAGTGAGTGGAAAAGGCGGAGTGGGTAAATCCACCGTTTCTTCCAACCTGGCCCTGGCCCTGGCTGCCAGCGGAGCCAAAGTGGGGTTGATGGATGCAGATATCTATGGACCCAGCGTGCCTATTATGTTTGGTGTAAGAGGCGAACGCCCGATGATGATCGAAATTGAAGGCAAAGGCATGATCGTTCCCCTGGAAAAATATGGTATTAAATTAATGAGCATCGGTTTGCTGGTGGATGAAAAGAATGCTGTTGTATGGCGCGGACCTATGGCCAGCAGCGCTATCCGCCAGTTTGTAACGGATGTTTACTGGGATGAACTGGATTACCTGGTGGTAGACATGCCTCCAGGTACCGGCGATATCCATCTTACCCTGATGCAAACTGTTCCGGTTACCGGCACAGTGATCGTGACCACGCCACAGGATGTGGCACTGGCGGATGCTAAGAAAGGCATTGCAATGTTCGGGCAAGCGCAACTGAACGTGCCGGTGATAGGGCTGGTGGAGAATATGAGTTATTTCACTCCGGCAGAATTGCCTGGTCACAAGTATTACATCTTCGGCAAAGAAGGTGGAAGACGGCTGGCTGATGAGTATGATCTTCCTTTCCTCGGTCAGATCCCCCTGGTGCAAAGCATCCGTGAAGGCGGTGATAAAGGCGCACCCATTATGGTAAGCGATGATGAGATCACGAAGAAGGCATTTGAAGAATTCGCAAACCATGTGGTAAGAAGCGTATCTATGCGGAATGCAAATATGAGCACAGAAAAATTGGTGGAAACGGTTGGCTGATCATGTCTGTTGACCAACGAGCAACGGTCAACGCTTAATCATTACCTTCGTTCCATGTACAATCTTCCTTATTTCAAAGAATCTGATCCGGCAGCTGTAATTCAGTTTGCGAAAGAACATCCTTTTGTTTTTCTGACAGGCTGTAATAGAGACCTGCAACCTGTGGTTACACAAGTGCCGGTTTTCATCGATGAAAGAGACGAAAAGCTTTTCCTCTCTGGTCATATCATGAAAAAGACAGACCATCACAAGGCTTTTCTGCAAAACCCGAATGTGCTGGCCGTGTTCACTGGCCCGCACACATATGTGAGTGCCAGTTGGTATGAACATAAACAACAGGGTTCCACCTGGAATTATCTTAGCGTGCATGCAAGAGGCGTTCTCCGTTTTCTCGATGAAGCGGCTTTGCTGGGTATATTGCAACGCACTACGGATCATTTTGAAAATAATCCCCATTCAGGTGCAAACTTTAAAGACCTTCCTAAAGAATATATCGACGACATGATCAAAGCAATTGCCGCTTTTGAAATAGAAGTGCAATCGCTGGAACATGTATTTAAACTCAGCCAGAACAGGGATGAAAAAAGTTATGACAATATTGTGCAGCATTTGCAGGGGCAGGGAGGGGATGCAGCGGCTATCGCTGAAATGATGAAGGGGCGGAAAACGAAAGTTTTTGGCGAGTGAAAAAGAATTCTCAGGATTAATATCGCAATATGAATATTTCTCTTTCCGGTAAAACAGCCGTGATCTGCGGCAGCACCCAGGGTATTGGTCTTGCTATCGCCAAAGAGTTTGCGCTTGCCGGCGCGCAATGTATTTTACTGGCCCGGAATGAAGCATCGCTGAAAGAAGCAGTTGCTTCATTAGCATCTCCAGGTGTAAAGCATCAGTATTATGTAGCCGATTTTGCCGATAATAAAGCAGTGAGAAAAACGATTGATGAGATCTTGCAATCATTCACCGTGCATATACTGGTGAATAATACCGGGGGGCCGGCACCAGGCCCTATTACAGAAGCTTCTCCAGAAGCTTTCCTGTTGGCATTCCAGCAGCATATTGTGAATTACCAGCAACTGGCACAGGCTGTATTGCCAGGAATGAAGCAGGCTGGTTATGGCCGCATCATCAATATCGTTTCCACTTCGGTTAAAATTCCTATTGCTAACCTGGGCGTTTCAAATACTATCCGCGCAGCTACGGCAGGATGGGCAAAGACCCTGGCAAATGAAGTGGCTGCATGGGGCATTACCGTCAATAATATCCTGCCGGGGTATACGCAAACACAGCGGCTGGATAAATTGATCTCCGGCAATGCGGCCAAACAAGAACTGAACAAAGATGAACTGGCCGGAAAAATGCAACAACAAATCCCGGCCAAAAGATTCGGAAAACCTGAAGAAATAGCTGCAGTGGCAGCTTTCCTGGCATCTCCGGCAGCATCTTACGTGAACGGAGTGAATCTCCCCGTAGATGGCGGCAGCACAGGAGCATTTTAATTGACCATTTTAAAAATGTATGACATGGAGTTTCTTCCATCGCTTGAATTTGCTCAATCATTAGATCAGCAGGATCAACTGAAAAATTTCCGCAACCGGTTTATCATTCCTGAAGCAGATGGAAAACAACTGGTGTATTTCCTGGGTAATTCATTGGGATTGCAGCCAAAATCAGCCAATGATTATATGCAGCGTATTTTGCAGGACTGGGCCAGCCTGGGCGTTGAATCTTTTTTCCAGGCCAAAGAACCCTGGATGGATTATCATGATAAACTGACCGGTACGCTCGCAACGGTTGTAGGCGCCAGGCCGGCCGAAGTGGTAGTGATGAATCAATTGACCGTAAACCTGCATTTAATGCTGGTAAGTTTTTACAGGCCTACCGCCAAACGCTTCCGGATCATTTGTGAAGCCAAAGCTTTCCCAAGCGATCAGTATGCTTTTGAAACACATGTAAGGCATCATGGCTTTGATCCTGCCGAAACTGTGATTGAAGTCAGCCCAAGGGAAGGCGAGTTTACTTTACGCACAGAAGATATTCTTTCCACGATCGATCAATACGGCCATGAAACCGCTCTTGTTTTATTTGGCGGGATCAACTATTACACCGGTCAGGCTTTCGATATGCAGGCAATTGCTGCAGCAGCCAACAAAGCAGGAGCAAGAGTGGGGTTTGATCTGGCGCATGCAGCGGGGAATATTCCGCTGCGACTGCACGACTGGAACATCGATTTTGCCTGCTGGTGCAGTTACAAATACCTCAATGGAGGACCAGGTGCTATCGGCGGTGTGTTTGTTCATGAAAAGAATTTTGCAGAAGACCTTCCGCGTTTTGCAGGATGGTGGGGATATGATAAGCCTACGCGTTTTAAAATGGATAAAGGCTTTAAGCCGATGCAGGGAGCAGAGGGCTGGCAATTGAGCACGCCTCCGTTCTTAATGTATGCCACACTCCGGGCTTCGCTTGAAATAGTAGAGCAGGCAGGATGGGATGCTATCCAGTCCAAGGGCCGTTTGCTGAATGATTATTTATGGTTCATGCTCAAGAGAGTGAATGATACGGTCGACCCTCCGGCCATTCAATTCATCACACCTTCAACAGCAAAAGACAGGGGTTGCCAGGTCTCCATGCTTATGAAACGGCGGGGAAGGGAGATCTATAATTATCTTATGCAACACGGCTTTATGGTCGACTGGAGAGAGCCGGATGTGATCAGGCTGGCACCTGCACCATTGTACAATACCTTCGAAGAGGTCTGGCGCTTTACTGATGCATTGGAGAAGGCGATCGGGTTTGATGGGTACATCGCCTAAGCAGATACTATCTATTCATTACATTTGTCCCACTATGAACCGTCAGCAGTTAATTGAACAGATACGGCAGAAGAAAAGCTATCTCTGTGTTGGTTTGGATACCGATATTACAAAGATCCCCAAACATCTTTTGAAAGAAAGCGATCCTGTATTTGCTTTCAATAAAGCCATTATTGATGCAACGCGGGATTATTGTGTGGCGTATAAGATCAATACGGCTTTCTATGAAGCATTGGGCCTGAAAGGGTGGGAGGCAATGGAAAAAACGGTGAAGTATATAGGGAAAGATCATTTCACCATTGCGGATGCCAAACGTGGTGATATAGGAAACACTTCTGATCAATATGCCAAGGCTTTTTTTGAAACGTTACCTTTTGATTCAGTAACAGTGGCACCGTATATGGGGGAAGACAGTGTAAAGCCCTTCCTGCAATACCCTGGCAAATGGGCGATCGTGCTAGGGCTCACTTCCAATAAAGGCGCAGCGGATTTTGAGTTAAAAAAAGCAGGCAATGGATTGCTTTATGAAAAAGTATTGCAAACGGTAAGTGGTTGGGGTAACCCCGGTAACCTGATGTTTGTAGTAGGAGCAACGCAGGCTGATGAATTTATCAATATACGCAAACTCACACCGGATCATTTTTATCTTGTACCTGGCGTAGGGGTACAGGGTGGAAGTTTGAAAGAAATTTCTGAGAAGGCAATGAACAAGGATGTGGGAATACTGGTGAATGCCAGCAGGGCGATTATTTATGCATCGGGAGGAGAAGATTTTGTAGAAGTGGCGCAGAAAGTGGCCAAAGAATACCAGGAAGAAATGGCTTCTTATTTAATTGCTTGACGAGCTTTTCTTTTTCTACGCATACGCAGGGCTGTTCCGATGAAATAGCCTGCGATTCCCACGATAATAACCAGTATTAGCATTCCGAATGGTTCCTCGCTTGCAGAGTACAAGTAAAGCAATGAGACAGTGACTGTCCATAGTACAGCCAGGAAGAGCGCGTGACTGTATTCATCATGCTTTGAAACTCCTGCGCAAGCCCATCCTCCTGCTGCTGCAGCCACAAAAAGCCATATATAAGCAATAAGAATCAGCAGGACGTCTTTAATCCAGGCGTTAGGTGGCGGGCTTGTAAAAATGTATAATTCAAAGAGTGGGCCGAATGCCACATAAACAACCGGAAACAAAATAGCGCCGGCAATAATAGTAATGACAATGCCGGTTAAGGTAGCAGTAAGGAACTTTGATTCTGTTGTTCTCATTTATCTTACTTGTCACTTTCTTTGTGACTTCTCCCTTGTATATTTATTTAAAAATATACTTCCCCTTTTCACTCCACCAAGGATAATACTCCATCTTTAATCGCCCTGTAATCACTGCTGTATCAGTATTGACCAATGATGCGACTTCTGCTGAATCCTTCGCATTCATAATAAAAATGCCACGGAGATCGCCGTCAGTTCCCATCGGCCCAGCCATGATGATCTTTCCTTCACCCGCCAGCCGGTTGATATTTGCCATATGAGCTGCCTGGATCTTTGCAGCGCTCGCACTGTCTTGCTTTCTGTTATCTCCTTTCTTTAACAGCACCAGCCAGTAGCGCTTCATTTCTCCACTGTACACCGAACTGTCTTTTTCCAGTTCATATTTTGCAGCCTGTGCTGGTATTTCCCGTTGCTCTTTTTTATTGTTACAACCAGCCATCATCACAATGGTGAACAAGACCAGTATAGGGTTCTTCATTACAATCAATTTCATACAAGGTAGGGAAATAAATGAAGTTTTTCTTCAGCCAGGATTGCCACCAACTTCCCATATTTCCCAGTACCTTTGCCAAAACTTAAAACCCGATTGCATGGCAGCCCGTACTGATCTGTTTACCAGCCCGGATTATTTTAATGTAGATGAACTGTTGTCGGACGAACAAAAGCTCGTCCGCGAATCTGTCCGTAATTATGTAAAGAAAGAGATATCGCCCATCATAGAAGATTATGCGCAGCGGGCTGAGTTTCCCCAGCAGATCGTAAAGCAACTGGGAGAACTGGGTTGTTTTGGTCCGACTGTGCCGGTACAATATGGCGGTGGCGGCCTGGATTATATTTCCTATGGACTGATGATGCAGGAATTGGAAAGAGGGGATAGCGGTGTGCGTTCTACTGCTTCAGTGCAGGGGTCATTGGTGATGTACCCGATCTATGCGTATGGCAACGAAGAGCAACGGAATAAATATCTTCCCAAACTCGCCAGTGGCGAATGGCTGGGTTGTTTTGGTCTTACAGAACCTAATCATGGCAGTGATCCCAGCAGCATGCTCACCAATATCCGCGATGCAGGAGATCATGTGATATTGAATGGCGCCAAGATGTGGATCAGCAATGCGCCTTTTTCGCAGGTAGCTGTGGTTTGGGCAAAAGATGAGCAGGGCATAGTCAGAGGTCTGATCGTAGAGAGAGGCATGGAAGGCTTTTCCACTCCTACAACGCATGGCAAATGGAGCCTGCGAGCATCTGCAACAGGTGAACTGGTTTTTGACAATGTAAAAGTGCCGAAAGAAAATATATTGCCGAATGTGCAGGGATTGAAAGGCCCGCTGGGTTGCCTTACCAAGGCAAGATATGGTATTGCCTGGGGAGCTATCGGTGCTGCGATGGACTGTTATGATACAGCTTTGCGCTATTCTAAAGAAAGGGAACAGTTCGGCAAGCCTATCGGCGGCTTCCAGTTGCAACAAAAGAAGCTGGCGGAAATGATCACGGAGATCACCAAGGCGCAATTGCTTAACTGGAGGCTTGGTGTGCTGATGAATGATGGCAAGGCCAGTCCGCAGCAAGTGAGTATGGCTAAACGCAATGCGTGTGAAGTGGCTACCAATATCTGCCGTGATGCACGTCAGATGCTTGGTGGTATGGGCATCACCGGTGAGTATCCTGTTATGCGCCACATGATGAACCTCGAAAGTGTGATCACTTATGAAGGAACGCACGATATACATTTATTGATAACAGGGATGGATGTGACGGGTATCAATGCGTTCAAGTGAACTATTACAAATGAAGATATTCCTCATAGGTTTTATGGGCTCCGGTAAAACTCACCGGGGAAGGCAATTGAGCCAAAAGCTCAACCTGCCTTTTTTCGACCTGGATGAGCAGATCGTGAATTCCGAGGGCAAATCTATCAACCGCATTTTTGAAGAAGAAGGAGAAGAGTACTTCCGGCTGAAGGAGAAAGAAGTCCTGAACATTATTACGGAAAGTCATAGCTCTTTTATCATGGCTTGTGGCGGCGGCGCGCCTTGCTATTTCAATAATATCGAGTACATGAATCAGTCGGGCGTTACTGTATGGCTGAACACACCTTTGCAGACCCTGTTCAAACGGCTGGCAAAAGAAAGGGACCAACGGCCTTTACTGAAGAACCTGACCGATGTGCAGCTCAATACCTTTATCATCCGTAAATTTTCCGACCGGAAGATCTATTATGAGCAGGCAAAAGTGTTGATCGAGGATGATGAGCACATTACGCTAGATCAGATCATCGAAAAAATATTCCATGCATAAACCTTTTTTATTATCAGGAACCTTACTTGGCGGCATCGCTGTGGTGCTTGGCGCATTCGGTGCACATGGATTGAAGAAGATCGTTCCTGCTGAAACAGTCACTACTTTTCAAACTGGTGTGCAATACCAGATGTATCATGCGCTGGCATTGGTGTTGACGGCTATTGTATTTGAAAAAGCTGGTCAGCAAGGTTTGCTGAATTGGGCTGGATACTGCTTCCTGGCAGGCATCCTGTTGTTTTCCGGGTCGCTTTATCTGCTTACGATGATGAAGGCGACAGGTAAGGTGGGCATGGAGGGGATTGGTATTATTACACCGGTTGGCGGCTTGTTTTTTATTGCAGGCTGGCTCCTGTTTTTTATAAGTGTGCTGAAAATGAAATAAGCGACTAGAGCGGCAGGCTTAAAGTTGTTACGGTTCCTCCATCAGTTTCTATCTGGTAAGTTCCACCGATACTTTCCATCCGCTTGGCAATATTTTTCAGTCCGTTCCCAAACTGGCGGATCTTTCCGGGAGCGAGACCAATTCCGTTATCGCGGATCTCGATGGTCAGTGCGTCATCGATAATAAAACGGATCCTCAACTCGGAAGCCCTGGAATGCTTAAGTGAATTGTTAAGCGTTTCTTTTACGCAAAGAAAAAGATTACGCCGTTTTTCACCGGCGAGTTCCCTGGGTTCAATTTCATCGGGGGTATATATTTTACAAACGATGGGCGTGTATTCAAAATATTCCAGTGCATAAGCCCTGATATAGGAAACGAGATTATCCACTGTATCATTCCCGCTGTTCATGCTCCAGATAATAGCATTCATTTTATTCAGCACTTCATCTGCAGAATGAGAGATCTTTTCAATTTCAACCGGTGTATTCTCTTTCATTTTATTCCGGGCGATCTCGCTCATAAGGCGGATGGCTGTCATGCCCGAACCAAGCTCATCATGCATATCGGCTGAAATACGTTCCCTTTCCTGTTGTTGAGCCTTATACACAGCGATCTCTTTTTCGTATTCATTCATCTGGTTCTCTGCTTTCAGCCGTTCCCGCTCGCGGGCAGAAGCGATCAACTGGCGGCGGTTCTTATAATTCAAGCCAGCGAGGAAGAATACCAGTTCCAGCAGCAGGCCTGTTTCATAATACACAACAGAAGAACGGAAGATGGCCGGTGCTGATTTCGGGATCACTTCCCATAATATCAGCAACTGCGACATCAGCGAAAAAACGAACAGAAAGAAATTGCCCCAGAAAAGGTATCGCAGCAATTTATTCTTCCATCGCTTAATGCTGTAAATGCAGAATATTATTACCATTATCAGCAGCAATAGCTTGGTTATATTCTCTACATTCTTTTCGATCGCATAATTATTGGTAAAGAAATGAGCACAGCTATAGGTAGTGATGGAGAATACGAGCAGGAGGATCCCGATATTGTACAGGCTGTGAAGGAAAGGGTGGTTGCGCTTAGTGGCCAGGTAGCGCTGGATAAAAAGCATATAGAACAAATGCCCGATACACAGCATTACATAATCCAGGTATCCTTCCTGAAAAAAACTCATTTTGCTGCTGTGATAACTGTAAACGGCTTTGATAAGCAGCATCAATCCCAGGAAGGCGGCATAGCCAGAATAATACAGAAACTCAAGGTTGCCTCCTTGCAGAAAGCTGGCCAGGGAGAAAAGGATCATCATCAGCAACAGGCCGCAAAACAGGTAGGTAAAAGTTTTGGCTTCGTTGTTGGTGCTGTAGGTGTCATTGATAAAAGAACCCAGGTAAGCGGGATTGACAAGTTTGGGCCGGATGGTATTGAGATAGGTCCTTACCGGGATCAGTTCGGCTACAAAAACTGCTGAGTCTTCCGCGGGCAGGGTCATATACCGGTAGCTGATCTCATTTTTATAGTCAGGCGTAACCGACCGGATGGCTTGCAGGTTATTTCCGGTTTCCCTGTACAAATGAATATCCCAGTAATAATAGCCGGGATAAAACCAGACAGAAACAGCAGAATCGCTGGTGTTGCGGGCTTTGAAGCGGAGAATGATCTTCCTGGTAACATTCTTGTCTTCTACAAACCGGCGGTGAATATTGCCGCCGCGTTTAAAAAGAATGGAATGGTACTGGTTGGGCAGGGAAGCGTCCGCGTCTATATATCCGTAGTCGATATTTTTCTCCAGGGTTTGGGCAAGCGTGATCTTGCTGATGTCTACCCAGGTCAGTGCCGTACTGTCCTGCGCCGTCAGGCGGGGAGAGAGGCCAAGAAAAAATACGAAAGCTGTCAGGTAAAAAATGCGCATGAACCTGGGGTATTAAAAATATAGCTCAAATGTAATATAAGGCCCTTGCTTTTTTTAGCCTGAAGGCTACCACTTTCCGGTAATTTTTCCCACCAAGACGACTAAGACCACAAAGAATTACTTCCAGATCATTTTTCCTGCCTTGTGAAGCCGGAGGTATAATTTACAAAATAGAGTATTCTTTGTGGTCTTAGTCGTCTTGGTGGGAAAATTGATTGCTGAAACTGCGCCTTTATTAACCGGACCGGGTGCTACCGAAAACTCCAAACTATGTTATCTTTGCCGCTATGGCTAATAAGTCGAAAAAGACCCCTGCCAAAACATCCAAAAATGGCAAAAAGAAGGCTGACGGAAAGGGTTGGAAGCAGGAGAAAGAAGAAAATATAGACTGGAGAAAACTGGCTCGTGACGAACGCACCTGGAAAATCACCGGGGCTGTTTCGTTGCTTGCCTCCATTTTTCTTTTTATTGCTTTCACTTCGTATTTTTTTACCTGGAAGGAAGACCAGGATAAGGTTTTTCGCTCAGGGGCCGGCATATTGGTCAATAATGATGTTCAGGTGTCTAACCTGTTGGGCCGGTTGGGCGCTTATATCTCCCATTTTTTTGTTTACAAAGGGTTTGGTATAGCTGCCCTGCTTTTTTGCACCTTCTTTTTTGTGGTAGGGGTGAACCTGTTGTTTAAGCGAAAGGTTTTTTCCATTTGGAGAAATCTGAAATACGTTACTATCGGTTTGCTCGTACTGTCCGTTTCGCTGGCTTTTGTTTTTGGCGGCGGCAATGATCAGTTTCCCTTTGGTGGCGGTGTGGGGAATATGATCAGTAAATGGCTGACGGGTATTTTCGGCACTATCGGCACAGCCGCCCTCCTGGTACTCGTTGCCCTTGGATATATCATCTGGCAGTTCAATCCTGCTTTCAATCTTCCTGAACGGAAAAAAGCAGATGCCTTGCCTGTTGCCGTGCCGGAAGAGGAAACGGCCCCTGAAGAAGAAACTGAAGAGGAAGAAGGCGGGGCTAAACTTTTTATACCTGTTACCAATAAAGGCAACAAACTTGGTCCCGGTGATAAGATGCTCAACATAGAACCCGAAGAAGAAATGCCTTTGCATAATTTGCAAGTGATCGAGAAAGAAGAAGAGGAAGAGGATTTGGGAGATACACCGCTCAGCATGGAAAAAGAGATCGTGAATGATCTTTTTCATAAACATGATCAGCTTGAGATAAATGATATGCCTTTTACGGTTCAACCCACAGAAGAGGAAGAACCTGAGCCGGAGCCCGAACCTCAACCAGTGGTGCAAAAGCCGGTGAGCGGACTTGAACTGGAAATAAAAACGGTACCTGATGAAGAAGTGGTGCCGGGTGAGGAGCGGGTGATTGAGAACCTTCCTCCTTATGAGCCGACACTTGATCTGCGTGATTATAAATACCCCGGTCTCGAGTTGCTGGAGACACATGGCAGTGAAAAGATCATCCAGGACCCGAATGAACTGGAAAATAATAAAAACCAGATCATTGCTACGCTGCGCAATTACTCCATCGAGATCCAAAAGATCAGTGCTACAGTGGGGCCGACCGTTACACTGTATGAGATCGTTCCGGCAGCAGGGGTGAGGATCTCAAGGATCAAAAACCTGGAAGATGATATTGCGCTGAGCCTGGCAGCATTGGGTATCCGTATCATTGCGCCGATCCCCGGCAAGGGTACCATCGGTATTGAAGTGCCGAATGTGAAGAAGACAGTGGTGAGCATGAAAACGCTCTTATCATCTGAAAAATTCCAGCATAATACTTTCAGTCTTCCCATTGCTATTGGAAAAAAGATCGACAACGACAACTATATCGTAGATCTGGCAAGCATGCCTCACTTGCTGATGGCAGGTGCTACCGGTCAGGGTAAATCTGTTGGGTTGAATGCTATCCTGGTGTCTTTGCTGTATAAAAAGCATCCTTCACAAATGAAGTTTGTGCTCATTGACCCGAAGAAAGTGGAGTTAAGTGTATACCGTCATATTGAAAAACATTTCCTGGCCAAGCTGCCGGGTGAGGAAGATGCGATCATTACTGACACCAAGAAAGTAGTGCATACGCTGAATGCATTGTGTATTGAAATGGATAACCGCTACGACCTGTTGAAAGAAGCTGGTGCGCGGAACATAAAAGAGTATAACGAGAAATTCATCAAAAGAAAACTGAACCCGCAAAAAGGGCATCAGTTCCTTCCTTTCATTGTGCTGGTGATAGATGAGTTTGCGGACCTGATCATGACGGCAGGCAAAGAAGTGGAAATGCCTATTGCGAGATTGGCGCAATTAGCGAGGGCCATCGGGATTCACCTGATCATTGCAACGCAGCGTCCTTCTGTAAATATTATCACCGGTACCATCAAGGCTAACTTCCCAGCGCGGATCGCATTTAAAGTGTCGTCCAAGATCGATTCACGTACGATCCTCGACACAGGTGGTGCAGAGCAGTTGATCGGAAAAGGGGACATGCTTATTTCCCATAATGGCGAAGTTACCCGCCTGCAGTGTGCTTTTGTTGACACACCCGAAGTGGAAGAGATCGTGGAGTTCATTTACGAGCAAAGAGGCTATCCGCAGGCTTTCCTGCTGCCTGAATATGTGGATGAAAAAGAATTGGAAGGGAAGGAGTTTGACTCGGCCAACAGGGATTCATTGTTTGAGGATGCAGCCAGGCTGATCGTGCAGAACCAGGTGGGTTCCACTTCATTGCTGCAACGCAGGATGAAGCTGGGGTATAACCGGGCCGGGAGGCTGATGGACCAGTTGGAGGCAGCCGGCATTGTGGGCCCCAACCAGGGCAGCAAGTCGAGAGACGTGCTGATCAAGACGGAATTAGACCTTCAGCAACACCTGGACATGCTGGGATAAGAAAATCCTAATTCAAATAATCTCTTTGCAACCCGGTACGGTACTTGACAGTCTAAGAAGGTAATTGACTATTTTTGCGCACCCTATTATAAACAGGGGATATTTTAAAATTAAATTAACAATGATGAGGAGTTTATACCTGATAGTAGCAGTTTTACTTGGAAGCCTTTCTGTAACAGCACAAAAAAATGATCCTGAGGCAAAAAAAGTGCTGGATGCGGTAAGTGCAAAATTCAAAACCTTCAGTTCCGTGCAAGCGGCTTTTTCTTATAAAGTGGAAGATGCAAAAGGTAAAGTACAATCCAATAAGACGGGCACAATTACCATGAAGGGTACAAAATACAGGGTGAACTTTGGCAGCCAGGAGATTTTTTGTGATGGGAAAACTATTTGGAGTTACGATAAAACCGCCAAAGAAGTAACGATCAACAATCTCGATGCATCCGGCAGCACACTTACTCCTCAAAAATTATTTACCAATTTTTATGATAAGGATTTCCTGTATCTGCTGAATGGTGAAAAGAAAGTAGGTACCAAAACATTGCAGGAAATTGAAATGACCCCGACTGATAAAGGCAAGGCATTCCATAAAGTATACCTGCAGGTAGATAAAGCTGCTAAAACAATTTACAGCACCAAAGTGCTGGAGAATGGCGGCAACCGATATACCTATACGGTTACCAATATGAAAACGAATTTGCCTGCAGCAGATAATATGTTTGCGTTCGATAAAAGCAAGTATCCGGGTGTGGAAGAAGTTGACCTGCGCTAATATAACGATCGTCAAAATAAAAGAGGCTGTCTCAACAAAGAGACGGCCTCTTTTATTTTGTTGGGTGGTACAGGTATCTCTCTTATCTTTGTATCATCATATCATCTGATGATTATGGAGCAAAATATTGTCCGCCGCTCGCTGGCCAATGAAGTGGCGGCCCGCCTGCAGCAAAAGATCATCTCCGGGGAGTATAAGGTTGGGGATCAGTTGCCGGTAGAGCCAGCCTTGATGCAGCAGTTTGGCGTAGGGCGTTCTTCTATCCGCGAAGCCATCAAATTACTGGTCAACTCCGGTCTGCTGCGCGTGCAGCAGGGGGTGGGCACTTTTGTGGAAGACAATTCGGGGGTAGGCGAACCACTGGCGCAACGCCTGAAACGGTCTGATGTGAAAGAGATCAATGAAGTGAGGCAACTGCTGGAAATGAAGATCGCCGAGAAAGCAGCGTTGAACAGGACGGCTAAAGACGTGAAGAAAATGCAGCGGTATTTCGATGCAAGGGAAAAAGCGGCAGCACAACAGGATGTGGCGGGTTGCGTGGATGCGGATATTAATTTTCACAATGCTATTGCGGAGGCTTCGGGGAATGATGTGCTGGCTGATCTGTATAAATCATTTTCCACGCGTATGAAGAATGATTTTCTGAGCCGGTTCCCTGATACAGCTCCGTTTATTGAAACGATGCAACTGCATAGTAAGTTATTAAGAAGTATTACCGATAAAGATCCAAAGGGCGCCTGGCATTTTGCTGCGCGTATTAATGGACATATTTCTGCCTGAAGCATTGAAGAACACTAATCACTTTGTATGAACCCGACAACAAGTACTACATCCTCCAGGGAAGTAGTCAATACTACCGTTTTCCCTATCCTGTTTACGATCAGTTTTGCTCATTTGCTGAATGATATGTTGCAATCGGTGATCCCTTCGATCTATCCGCTGATCAAAAGTAACCTGCACCTGACGTTTTCACAGGTGGGGCTGATCACTTTCACCTTTCAGATCACGGCTTCTTTGTTGCAACCTTTTGTGGGCCAGTACACCGACAAATATCCCAGGCCTTATTCTTTGGCGGTTGGGATGGGCTTTACGCTTGCAGGTCTTGTGACCCTTTCGCTGGCCACCAGTTTCATCGCTATACTGGCGGCGGTAGCCCTGATAGGGGTCGGTTCATCTATTTTTCATCCGGAAGCATCACGGGTAGCACACCTGGCATCGGGCGGCAAGCGCGGGCTGGCACAATCTATTTTTCAGCTTGGCGGTAATGCAGGCAGTGCGATCGGTCCTCTATTAGCGGCCATCATCATTGTGCCGCATGGACAAGCGAATGTTATCTGGTTTGGTATTGCTGCCGTACTGGGTATTATTGTATTGTCGAAAGTGGCGGTATGGTATAAGGAGCATCTTATTTTGCGCGCTGCTAAAAAGAGCAGTACGGAAATTGTTGACAATGGGCTGTCTACTTCCAGGGTGGTCGTATCAATTGGTATCCTGCTGGTATTGATCTTCTCTAAGTATTTTTATATGGCCAGTATGAGCAGTTACTTTACTTTTTATCTCATCGATAAGTTTCACTTGTCTGTGCAGCAATCACAATGGTACCTGTTCATCTTTCTGGGTTCTGTTGCTGCCGGCACTTTACTGGGTGGTCCGCTTGGTGACCGGTTTGGCCGGAAGTATATTATCTGGATATCCATTCTTGGTGTAGCTCCATTTACCTTATTGCTTCCGCATGCAAACCTGTTCTGGACCGGCGTATTGTCTGCCATCATTGGTGTGGTGCTGGCATCTGCTTTTTCTGCCATCCTGGTGTATGCGCAGGAACTGGTACCGGGTAAAGTAGGTATGATCGCAGGCCTGTTCTTTGGTTTTGCATTTGGCATGGGCGGCCTGGGTTCTGCACTACTGGGAAAACTGGCCGATATGACGAGTATCGGTTATGTATTTAAAGTATGTGCTTACCTGCCGTTGATAGGTATTATTACAGGTTTTTTGCCCGGAATGAAAGGGAAGAAGTCTTAAACAAGCGCTTTTTTCAATTTCACCAATTGTTCCAGCAATCCCTCCAGTAAATCCAGTTTCAACATTGTTGCTCCATCGCTTAATGCTTTAGCTGGGTCAGGGTGGGTTTCAATAAAGAGCCCGTTGGCTCCGGCAGCGATCGCAGCTTTTGCAATAGTAGCGATCAACTGAGGGTTGCCTCCTGTAATACCGCTAGTTTGATTGGGTTGTTGCAGGGAATGGGTAACATCCATTACAACGGGTGTTTTATGTTCCTGCATCCAGGGAATATTGCGGTAATCCACTACCAGGTCCTGGTAGCCGAATGTGGTCCCTCTTTCAGTGAGGATGATCTTCTGATTGCCTGTTTGCCTGATCTTTTCCACAGCAAATTTCATCGCAGGGCCGCTGAGGAATTGTCCTTTTTTTACATTCACGACCTTGCCTGTCTCACCTGCTGCGTGCAACAGGTCTGTTTGCCGGCAAAGAAAAGCCGGGATCTGCAGTATATCGACATATTTGGCTGCTATGGCCGCTTCTTCATGTGCATGTATATCCGAAGTGGTAGGCAGTTTATATTTTTCCCCTGTCTTTTTTACAAGGGCAAGTGCTGCTTCATCACCGATACCGGTAAATGAATTAGCACTGGTGCGGTTAGCTTTGCGGTAAGAGGACTTGAAAATATACGGAATGCCCAGGTTGCGGCACCAACCAAACACTTTATCTGCTACTTCCATTACCAGTTCCTCGCTTTCCACCACACAAGGGCCTGCTATCAGGAAAAAATTGTTTTCATCATACGATTGACCTTTCACCAGGTCCTTTAAAAAGTTTTCCATCGGGCAAAGGTAGCGAGTTAGTTCCGACAAAGATGGAAAGCCCTACGTCAAATTCCATTTGGAATTTGACGTAGGGCTTTCCATCTTTGTCCCAAATTCGCTTCATGCAAAAAGAAAAGATTCTTGTCATAGGCGCCAGCGGACAGATTGGCGTTGAACTTACTCTTGCTCTTCGTAAAATTTATGGTAACAGTAACGTGATCGCCTCCGACCTCAGGGAGCAAAACCCTTTGCTGGAAGGCACTGGTCCTTATGTGAGCATGGATGTGATGAATAAGGAAATGCTTCATGTGCAGGTGATCCGCCAGAATATTACACAGATCTATTTGCTGGCAGCCATTCTTTCCGCTACGGGTGAAAAGAACCCCAACCTGGCCTGGCACCTGAATATGCAGGGCTTGCTGAACGTACTGGATATTGCCCGGGAAGAGAATATACATAAAGTGTACTGGCCTTCTTCCATTGCAGTGTTTGGACCAACATCGCCCAAGCAAAACTGTCCGCAACAAACCATTATTGAGCCTACTACGGTATATGGCATCAGTAAATATGCAGGTGAGTTCTGGTGCAATTACTATTTCCAGCGTTTTGGGGTGGATGTGAGAAGCCTTCGTTATCCTGGTCTTATTTCTTATAAATCTGCACCCGGTGGTGGCACCACCGATTATGCGGTGGAGATATTTCATGAAGCACTGGAAGAGAAAAAGTATAAATGCTTTTTGAAAGAGGGTACTTATTTGCCGATGATGTATATGCCTGATGCGATCCGGGCAACAATTGAACTGATGGAAGCACCTGCAAATAAGATAAGCGTGCGGACCTCATACAATCTTTCTTCTATGAGTTTTTCTCCCAAAGAAATAGCGGCGGGGATAAAAAAATATATTCCTGAATTTACGATCAGCTACGAACCTGATTACCGCCAAGCCATTGCTGATAGCTGGCCGCAAAGCATTGATGATTCCACAGCGCGAAAAGACTGGGGTTGGAAAGAAGAATATGATCTTGATGCGATGATAAAGGATATGCTGGAGAATCTGAAGCTGGCTTAAAGGTCATCGTACGATATTGAAGTCATGAAATTCCTGCAAGGGGAGATTTTCTATGTTCACACTGATAACTTTTGCTCTTGCAGGTCCTTCCTGGCACCATTGAGCCAGTGCATCCAACTGGTCAGGCAGCCCGGTGGCGATGATCGATACAGAACCGTCATCCTTGTTTTTTACTTCACCCGTAAGCCCGAGTTCTGTTGCTTTTTCCCTGGTCGATTGCCGGAAAAAAACTCCCTGCACTTTTCCTTTTACCAGTATGGAAATGGTTTCGGGCATATATCAAAAGGAAATAAAATCAACAATCTCTTCGAGGTAACGCTGATCCGTTTCGTCAAATTGATCGGTTTCCACACTATCAACATCCAATACACCGATCACTTCACCGTTGCGGATCACGGGTACTACTATCTCTGAACGGGAATGGCTGCTGCAGGCAATATGGCCGGGGAATTTTTCTACATCTGGAACGATCAGTGTTTGAGCCTGGGCCCAACTGGTGCCGCATACGCCACGGCCTTTGGTGATACGCGTGCAGGCCACTGGTCCCTGGAAAGGAGCCAATACTAATTCACCCTGCTTCACTAAATAAAACCCCACCCATAACCAGCCGAATTGTTCTTTCAATGCAGCAACTGTGTTAGCCAGGTTGGCTACTAAATCCGGTTCGCCTTCCAGCAAACCTTTGATCTGGGGGATCAGGGATTGATATTGTTCTTCTTTGGTACCTGTGTGGATGGATAAATCTTCTGCCATACTGTAAAGATACGAATATGGGCGGCCTAAAATTTCTTTGAAGGGTCTTTAATGCCGCTGCCCTGATTATACTGTTCAGACTGACCAGGGGGAATAGACAGGCTTTTCCATGTTTCTTTCCTGATCATCCTTCCAATGTAGACGATCTGTCCTACGTGATAAGGATAATGCGCCAATTGCCGGTTGATCGCATCTATTGCTGATAAAGCTTCTTTGCGGATATAGATCGTTTTTAAAAGATCATCTTCTTGCAATGAACCAAGTGTATTTAGTAAACAATCCCAGCCCTTTTCCCAGGTATCTATCAGCTGTTGCTTTGTGTACGCTGTATGATTAATGAACTCCTCGTCCCGCTGTCTCCAGGTCTTTTCGCCATCTTCCGTTAAGAAATTGGTCCATCTGCTTAGCATATTACCTGATAAATGCTGAATGATCACTGCAATACTATTGGATTCATCCCCTGTGTGGTAATGGAAATCAGCATCATTCAACTGGGCAAAAGTTCTATCTCCAAGCTCTTTATATTGCCTGAACCTTCTGATAGCTGTATCGAGGTATTCTTTGCCTACAGAGTTCATAGTTTTCTTTTTACATCACAAAACTAAATACAATCTCTAATATCAGGGCGGCCGGCTCACGGCTCAACTCAGAACCCTTCTGCCGAATCATCTCCCCGTCTGTCTGCTACTGCTTCCAGTTTTCCATCGGGCAATACCCTGATCACTTCAGTTCTTCCAATAGCTCCGAGGGGCTTCAGTTTATAACCCATTTTTCTTAATGCTTCCGCCGTGGGTTCAGGAAATCCCTTTTCAATACTTACTTCATCGGGTAGCCATTGATGATGGAATTTGGGTTTGTCAACAGCATCAGCAGTGCTTAATCCAAATTCAATCACATTGACGAGGGTCTGGAATACGGAAGTGGGAATGGTGGTACCACCAGGTGTACCTAATACCATAAAGGGTTGATCGTTCTTTAATACGATAGTCGGTGTCATGGAGCTCAGCATTCTTTTCCCCGGAGCAATGGCATTGGCTTCGCCACCGATAGCGCCATACATATTTGGCACTCCGGGTTTGATGCTGAAATCATCCATTTCATCATTCATGAAAAAGCCGGCATCACCTACCACGGTGCGGCTGCCGTAGGAGTTGTTAAGCGTAGTGGTTACAGCTACTGCGTTGCCGTCTTTATCCAGTATACTCAGGTGAGTGGTTTCTGGGCTTTCGTATCCAGGGATCGTTCCTGGTGAAATAGCTGTGCTTATTCCGGCTTTATCAGGGGAATAATCTTTCATTCTATCCTGCAGGTATTTGTCGGAGGTCAGTTGTGCTACCGGTATCTTATAAAAATCTGCATCTCCCATAAATTTAGCCCGATCGGCATAAGCCCTACGTTCAGCTTCTACCATCAGTTGCACAGCTTGCGGCGATTGAAAGCCCATAGCCGAGATATTCCTGTTTTCAATCATTTTCATCATCTGGTGCACCAGCAGGCCGCCACTGCTGGGCATGGGCATGCCTACAATTTTATATCCTTTATAATCGAATACATGCGGTTCTCTTTTCCTGGCTTTATAATTCTTCAGGTCTTCATAGGTGATGATGCCATGACCGCGTTGCATTTCTTTTACGATCAGGCTGGCTGTGCGGCCTTCATAAAAACCAGCAGCACCATTGTCGCGGATGCGTTTCAGTGTATTGGCAAGATCTTTTTGTATCAGTATATCACCTTCTTTCCAGGGGATCTCTTTTACAAAAACAGGCATTTTGGTATTATATTTTTTCAGATCACTTTGCAGGCGGTTGAGTCCTGCTGCTTCTCTTGCTGTAATTTTAAATCCTTTTTCAGCAAGAAGTATAGCAGGGGTGATCAGTTTTTCAAAGGGAAGTTTGGCATAGGCTGCTGCTTCAAACAAACCTGCTACAGTTCCGGGCACGCCGCTCGATAAATGGCCAACCTGGCTTTTATCTGTTCTGGCATTGCCGGCAGAATCAATATACATATCGCGGTATGCATTTTTAGGGGCAGTTTCCCGGTAATCCAATGTTATCAGTTGTCCGTCTGATAACCGGGCCACCATAAAACCGCCACCGCCGAGATTGCCTGCCTGTGGATATACTACGGCGAGGGCAAGTTGTACTGCAATAGCTGCATCTACAGCATTACCACCTTGTTTTAATATTTCAATACCGGCTTTGCTGGCAAGCGGATGGGCAGATACTACAGCGCCATTACTGGTTTCCGTTTTTTTAGTAACGGAATAGTTATAGGCATCAAAAGGGAGCCTGGCAGTTTTATTGGTCGTTTGGCAGGAAACTGCTAAGCAGGCAGCAAAAAAGAGTGATAGTAGAGTTCTCATATGTTTTTCCCTCGTTATTTTTTGTTTTTTTCCCATGGTTTTGATTTCGGGGTAAAAGATATTTGATTTCTGATTAATCAATGTTTTAGTATGATTAAAAAATCATACGGGTTGGATTAGCTACAGCTATTCGTTGTTGCCGCGGGCATAGGGCTTCAGTGTGCAAGATATTGTATTACCTGAAAGTAAAACAACATGCAAAATGGTAGGCTGGAGGCGGGGGAGGGAGGGCCCCGCAGGGAGTCTTCAGACTCCCGCTTCAAAGAGCTATATTCGCTGAATATTTTTACCAGATGAAAAAAATACTGGCACTGATTATCGCTCTCCCCCTGCTTGCCGCAACCACCCATGCCCAAGCTTACCCATCCTGGACATCCGCAGAAATGTACCAGGCCCTTCGTAAACTCAACATACTCGGCTCCGTACTCTATATTGCCGCACACCCCGATGATGAGAATACCCGCCTCATCACCTATCTTTCAAAAGACCGCCTTTATCGCACCGGCTATCTCTCCATGACAAGAGGAGACGGTGGTCAAAACCTCATTGGTGATGAACAGGGTATTGAACTGGGGCTGATCCGGACACAGGAACTACTCGCTGCACGCCGCGTAGATGGCGGTGAACAGTTTTTTACCCGCGCCTACGATTTTGGCTATTCCAAAAACCCTGAAGAAACATTTACCAAATGGGACAAGGAAAAAATACTGAGCGATGTGGTTTGGGTGATCCGGAAATTTCAGCCAGATGTGCTAATCACACGTTTCCCAACTACTGGTGAGGGAGGACATGGCCATCATACCGCTTCAGCCATCCTCGCCAATGAAGCTTTTACTGCTGCTGCCGATCCATCACGTTTTCCTGAACAACTGAAATATGTAAAACCCTGGCAGGCCCGCCGTATTTTATTCAACAGTTTCAATTTCGGTGGAAACAATACCATCACCAGCGATCAGTTGAGACTGGATGTAGGAGGTTATAATCCCTTACTGGGTAAAAGCTATGGTGAGATCGCTGCTGAAAGCCGCAGCCAGCATAAAAGCCAGGGCTTCGGCGTACCAGCTTCAAGAGGGGAATCGTTTGAAAGTTTTAGAACCACCGGAGGCAAAGCACCGGTCAACGATATAATGGATGATATAGACCTTACCTGGAAAAGAGTGCCGGGAGGAGAAAAGATCGCGGTTGCTATCGATTCCATCACCCGCAATTTTGATCTGCTTTACCCTGAGAGATCAGTGCCTGCCCTGGTAAAACTGTACCAGGCCATCAACAGGCTTGAGGATGGTTATTGGAAAACACAAAAGCTGAAAGAAACGCAGGAACTGATCGCGCAATGTGGTGGCCTTTTCCTGGAAGCTACTACTACCGAACAATTTGCAGTGCAAACAGATTCTGTAAAGATCAGCTTCAATTTCAACAACCGCCAGGGAGTAAACGCTGTGTTGCAGAATGTGCGCATCGACCAGCTTGATTCCAGTTTTTCCCAATCATTACCAAAGAACCGGAATATCAGTTTTGCCAAGAATTTTTATGTGCCTGCTTCCAAGCCATTGACACAACCTTACTGGCTGGCCAAAAAAATGGAAGAAGGATATTTTAATGTCAGCGATCAACTCCTGATCGGACGGCCTGATGTGGAGCCATCTTATACTATGCAGGTGCAATTGAAAATAATGGATCAGCCTTTTAGCTTTGAAAGACCGGTGAAATACAAATTCACTGACCCGGTAAAAGGGGAATTGTATGAACCGCTGGTGGTGGTGCCTCCTGTACTGGTATCGGTTGATCCTGCTATCGTGGTCAGGACAACAAAAGAATCTCCTCCTTTTACTGTTACCTTAAAAGCCAATAAAGACTTTACAGCCACTAATGCTTCGCTGCAGTTGGAAGGGAATTCCAGTTCTCCTTTGCTTAAAACACCATTGCCCTCTATCGGAAAGGATAAGATAGTAAGCTATGAAGCCAGGATACAGGATACGATCCGCCGCCCTTACCGCGATATTTATCTGCAAAACGGAAAGGAAATATTCAACCAGGGTTTGCGGAGCATTCATTATGATCATATACCGTATATAGCTTATTATAAAACCTCAGTGCTGCAAACCAGCTTTGTTGATCTGAAAACTTATAACAAAAGGATCGGGTATATCACCGGTGCAGGCGATAAAGTGCCGGCCAGCCTGGAGCAGATGGGATATGAAGTGGTGTTACTGGGTGATAAAGAACTTGCCCGCAACAACCTGCAGCAATATGATGCTATAATTACTGGTGTAAGGGCATATAATACCAATGAATGGATGAATGCTCATTACGATAAGCTGATGAAATATGTGCAGGACGGAGGCAATCTCATCGTTCAGTACAATACCAGCAGCAATATCGGGCCGGTAAAAGCCAGGATCGGACCCTACTCCTTTAATATTTCCCGTACCAGGGTCACAGATGAAAAAGCGGAAGTGACTTTCCTGAAACCGGAGCACCCGGTATTGAATTTCCCCAATAAAATCACCCAGGACGACTTTAAAGGGTGGATCCAGGAGCGCAGTATTTACCATGGAGCAGACTGGGACAAAAATTTTGAAACTATTTTAACAATGCATGATCCCGGCGAAGCCGCAGATGCCGGAAGTTTGCTGATCGCTAAATACGGGAAAGGGTATTTTACCTACACCGGTCTTGTCTTTTTCAGGGAGCTGCCAGCAGGTGTGCCAGGAGCTTACAGGTTGCTGGCAAATATCATTGCATTGAATAAAAAGAAGGCTTTCTGAAAATAAATAACATGGCAACTGAAAAGAAACCGGATGCAAGAAGGGGAGAAATGGCTTTTATTTTTGCCATTGTGCTGGGTTTATTACTGGGATTTTTTATCAAACGGATAAGGATAGGATTGATGATCGGGCTGGTGCTGGGTTTGCTGATCGTGTTTACCGGCCTGCTTCGTTCAACAAGAAGATAATTTATGAAGCAACCAAACGACGAAAGACCACCATTATTTAAGAGCTGGAGTTACTGGTATGTGCTGGTGCTGGTGTTTTTTATTGTCCTGATCCTTTTATTCACTTTGTTCACCAAACGATTTGCATGAGCCAGCTCGATTGGATAGTACTGGTCATCACACTGCTTGCCATTATTGCTTACGGTTTATCAAAAAGCCGGACTTCGCGCAACCTTGACGGCTATTTCCTTAGCAATCGCAGCCTGCCCTGGGGGATCGTGCTGCTCAGTATTATGAGCACACAGGCGAGTGCTGTAACTTTTATCTCTGCACCCGGTCAGGCTTACACTGAAGGAATGGGCTTTGTTCAATATTATTTTGGCATCCCCTTAGCCACCGTAGTGATCTGTATTTTCTTTGTTCCCATTTTCAGGAAACTGAAAGTATATACAGCATACGAATATCTCGAAGGCAGGTTTGACGGTAAAACAAGAACGCTTACCGCACTGCTTTTTCTTTTACAACGCGGGCTTTCCACAGGCATAAGCGTATTCGCTCCTTCCATCATTTTATCTTCCCTGCTGGATTGGAATATCTACTGGACCAACCTTTTTATGGGTGGCCTGCTGATCATTTATACCATGACAGGTGGAGCAAAAGCTGTGGCCTATACACAAAAACTCCAACTGATCATCATTTTCACCGGCATGTTCCTTGCCGCATATATGGTAGTGAAAATGCTGCCGGAAAATGTTGGCTTCACCGATGCGCTTGAAGTGAGTGGCAAATTGGGTAAGCTGAATGTGATCTCCAGTGGCATCACAGATGGTAAGATTGATTGGAGCGGACGCTACAACCTGCTGAGCGGATTGATCGGTGGTTTTTTCCTCGTGCTTTCTTATTTCGGAACGGATCAGAGCCAGGTTGGTCGCTATCTCACTGCCAAATCGGACAGGGAAAGCAAAATGGGACTGATCATGAATGCATTTGTGAAAGTGCCCATGCAATTCCTGATCCTGCTGGTAGGGGCTATGGTATTCACTTTTTACCAGTTCAATAAAGCGCCGGTTTTCTTTAATGAAAAACAGGTAGAAAAGATCCAGCGATCTCCTTTAAAGGATTCGTTCAACCTCGCCAACGCTCACTACGCAGAACTTGCGGTGAAAAAGCAAACTGCTGTAACCAATTTCACCAGTGCCCTGGATACTAAGGATGAAAAAGAGATCGCAATAAGAACAGCCGAACTGAAGACGCTGGATAAGCAATCTGATAGTTTGCGTGCTAAAGTAAAGTCCTGGATCGGCTCCAAAGAAGTGGGAGGGGATGGGAACGATACAAACTACATCTTTCTCCGTTTTGTACTGGACTATCTTCCGGCCGGCCTGGTGGGTTTGCTGATCGCTATCATCTTCCTTGCGTCCTGGGGAAGCATTGCAGCGGCCATCAATTCGTTGGCATCTGCTACCATGATCGATTTTCACAAACGTTTTTCCAAAACACAGCAAAGCGGTGAAGATGAATACCGGCTTTCAAAAAAATATACGCTGATCTGGGGTGTGTTCTGCATCGTGGTGGCGATGTTTACTTACAATATCGGCAACAGTCTTATCGAGGCGGTAAATATCCTGGGCTCACTTTTTTATGGTGTGATACTGGGTGTGTTCCTGGTGGCTTTCTTTTTTAAGAATATTAAAAACGGTAGTGCTGTATTCTGGGGCGCTGTGCTCGCAGAATTGCTGGTACTGGTAGTTTTTATTCTTACAAAATTGGAAACCCCGGTATTGAAGATGGGTTTTCTCTGGCTGAACCCGATCGGAGCGCTGGGAGTGATATTCTTTACATTACTGCTGAATCCTTTATTAAAAAAGACAGGAGCTAAGGAACGGGCCCTTAACTCCTGATCAATAAAAGCTATTATTATTTTATTTCTTTTTCAACTCAGCCAGCAGTTTATCGTTCATCCGCACATAATCTTCATTTTTTGCTTTTGCTGCCAGTTCTTTTGAGCGTTCAGCTGCTGCTGCGGCTTCGCTTTTTTTACCAAGCTTGGCCAGGCAATTGGCCCATTGGTGTTGCAGCCAGTAAGCATCAGGTTGTTGTTCTACCGCTTTGTTGTACCATGCAAGGGCCTGGTTAAGGTCCTTGCCATTGTCCATATAGTATTGCGCAGCCTGTGCATAAGGCGGCTTATCTGTTTTCATGGCTGCATCAATGGAAGCCATGATCTTGGAATCAATGTCTGTGGAGATCGGCAGGTTAACCACGGAGTTACCCCACATCAACAGGAGGTCACAGGTGTTAGGCTTTACATTGGCAAATTCAATAGTGAATGTTTCCACTGCTTTTTTCAGCTTGGTAACCGGGGCAATCACCCGCACTACATCGCTTTCCTGTTTGTAAGCGGCAGGGCTGGTTACGTTGGTTTGTTTGCTGATGATCAGTGTCCATTCTTTTTTGCCGGGAATACTGAGCAATCCATATTTTCCCGCAGGCACTTTCGTATCGCCGATAATTACTTCATCGCCGAAAGTGAGGGTAGTAGCATTATTGGCACCTGTGCGCCATACTTCTCCTGCAGGAGCGATATCGGCATACAGTTTCCGGTTTTTAATGCCGGGGCGGGAATAAGATAATTCAATTGCTGAAATGCCGAAGTCCTGTTTTACGGTTTGAGTGGGGCTGGGCGCAGGTGTTTTAATCTGGGCATTCCCACTGATCAGCAGAAATGCTGCAATTGCTGAAAGTAATAGCTTTTTCATTGAGATGGTTTTTGGTTAGAGTATTGCGCCAAAGATACTAAACCTGTTTTAGTTTCCTGTGAGGCGCTGGGTTCAAAAGCTTAACATCTAAAAGTTTAAAAAGTTGGATTCTTATACTGAATTTCAGCGTTTAAACAGCAGACCTGCGAAGCTCCAAAATGAGCCACGACGTCCTTGTAAAGGAAATGATGTTAAGATGTGGGATCCTGAACTGTCAGAAGGGGATTGTTACTGTTGTCCGCTTTCCGTTCTTCGCCTTCCTTTTCCATTTCGGACCTTCTTTGAGCAGGCGGATGGCTTCTTTATCGCAAACCTCGCAAAGTGATCGTACCACTTTGATATTGATGGGTTCACCTAATTGATTCACTTCAAAAGAGAGCTCCACTTCGCCTCCTTCGGCCTGTTTGTTTTTGTATGTGTCGGGTATATTGAGGTTATTGGCGAGGTAAGTGTCATAATTACTCCAGCCGTCTGCTGGTTCAGGCTCTTCCAACACCATATTGCCATCGCGCAAACGGGTATTTACTTTCTTATTACTAAGTACTACTTCAGTAAGACTGCGATCATCTTTCAGCGTCACTTTATTGAGGGCTATACCATTTTGCAGTTGTGTAGCATTGTTTTCAAATCCAAGAGAGCGTACCTGCACATCCATTACGGAGTCGGGTGAGGTAAGCACGAAATTACCCTGTGCATCGCTGTAAGTGCCTACATTGTCGCGGCTATTGGTGATATTGGCAAAGGGCAGTGGATTGTTCTGCTCATCCGTTACTTTTCCACGGAAAATATTGTTTTGCATGAAAGCCTGTGCACGGCGTGATTTTGCCGCAGGAGATACATTTCTTGCAACCTCTTCTTTTGGTGATACACTGTAATTGTATTGCGCCTGTGACCTGTTTTGCTGCAAGGCTACAAGGCTTTCCGCATTCCTGGTTGAGTCGGCTTTTATTTTCTTCGCCATCTCATCATCCAGCCCAGCAATGTCTGCAGCCTTTTCTTCCAGCTTCGCCTGTGGTGCTGCTTGCACCAGGGCAGGAGTGGGAGGCGCTGATTGTTTAGCGGGTTGAGTAGTTGTGTTAGGCTGAACGGTGCTGGCAGGTGAATCTTTTGCCACATCCGGCTTCACCTCTGCAGCGGCTACTGTAGCTGTTTTTGCGTTGCTGTCGTTTACAACAGCAGAAGCAGAGTCCTGGGTTCTTTCCCGGACCGTTGTTTGGGCAATATTTTTTTCTCTTCTGTCAAAACCAAGTTTGTAAACCAGCAAACCTGCGCCTGCTACGGCCACGATCATTGCAGCAGCTCTTAACCAGCCAAAAGATTTGGGAGGAGCTGCCAGTGGGATCACTTTTTTATCCTTTTCTTCCAGCCTTTCTTCCAATCTTCTTTTCAATTCATCGGTATCTGCAGGCAGGCTCACCCCTTCGGCAGCATAGCCTTCCAGGGCGTCTGCCAGGAAAGGATCTTCCAGGGCTGCTTTTTCCATCGCATGCATTTCTGCGGGCGTCAGCTTCCCTTCATGATATTTCCGGATATCATCAGCGGTGAATAAAATATGGTTGTTGTCTCCCTGCACTCTCGATTATTGATTGGTTGTATTTATGATGCTCTCATGTTTTTCCATACAGGTCTTCAGGTTCCTTCTTCCGTTCTGGATAAAGCTGCGCACCTGGTTCCAGTCCCTGCCGGTGGTGCTGGCTATTTCATGGTAGGACTTCCCTTCCAGGTAAAACAGCCGGATGGCCTGGCCCTGCTCTTCCACCAGGGTGCCGATACAGTATTCCAGCTTACGGAGATTCTCTTCTTTTTCCAATACGCCATTCAGATGCACATTTTCCTCATTTTGCACAAGCTCTGTTTTGAACTCCACGGTTTTCAGGTTCCTGGGTGTTCTTAACTGCATCAGGCAGTGATTTTTAGCCAGTTGGTGCAGCCAGCCTTTGAAATTATCCACTTCATGCTTGCGCAGTTTGGTTACCAGCTCTTCAAATATATGCATCACGCCATCTTTGGCTATTTCCGGCTCTTTGAGATATTTAAGGCAAACACCATATACCAGCTCCATATATCGCTGGTATAGCTGACCAAGCACGGCCAGGTCGCCCGTGTCCTTGTAGCGGGATACGAGCTCTTTATCACTCAGCGAGTTGTCCTGTATGTTCTTAATAAAAGACACCGGCTAAAATTAATAAATAACTGCCGAAATCACGTAGCGATAATTTATGGAGGCCGTGCATGGATGAATCTCTTTAACAGATTTTTTAAAACAAGTCTGTGTAATTTTTTTAAATCCCTCATCCCTTTAAAAACAAATCTTATGCAACGGATAATTTTTATGTTGGTACCCCTCGTGATTTGCTTGCTTGCATTCCGCCCTCTGAATATTCAAACAGTGCATGGTAAAATAACTGACGGGGAGGGAAACCCTCTTGCAGCAGTAACGATAGCTGTAAAAGGAACAAAGACGGCTACTTCGTCTAATACAGATGGAACTTATCAGATCAGCGTAACCAATGAAAAAGCCGCGCTTGTGTTTTCGTTGGTTGGTTTTGAGTCGAAGGAGGTAAAGGTCAAAGGAAAGACCGAAATAAATGTTTCACTGACCGTTTCCACTCAAAAACTGGAAGAAGTGGTGGTGATAGGTTATGGACAGAGGGATGAAATGGCCAACTATGAATCACGGATAGCGCCTACCAGCGGGTATGTAAAACAAAGCCAGGCTTTGCAGGGAAAAATTGCCGGAGTTGCTGTCAGAGGCAATACCGGTTATCGTCGTAATGGCCAGTACAGGGACCAGGCGCCGGTCCACTTCAATACAGAAGACTATGACGCGATCAATGAAACCCGTTTTCTGAAAACATCAGATAATCCGCTTTCCACTTTTTCTATTGATGTGGATGCTGCATCTTACAGCAATGTGCGCCGCTTCTTAAACCAGGGGCAATTGCCTCCATCCGGTGCTGTTCGTATAGAAGAAATGATCAACTACTTCAAGTATGATTATCCCCAGCCTGCCGGTGAGCATCCTTTTTCCATCAACACAGAAATATCTGATGCTCCCTGGAATAAGGATCATAAGCTGGTGCTGATCGGTTTGCACGGGAAAAAGATAGCTGCAGATAACCTGCCTGCATCCAACCTGGTGTTCCTGATCGATGTATCGGGCTCAATGGATGACCCGAATAAACTTCCGCTGGTAAAGGCTTCGATGAAAATGCTGGTTGACCAGTTGAGAGAACAGGACAAAGTGGCTATTGTGGTATATGCAGGTGCAGCAGGCCTGGTATTGAAGCCGACTTCCGGCAGTGAAAAGATCAAAATAAAAGACGCGATCGATAATCTTAACGCAGGGGGATCCACTGCAGGTGGTGAAGGCATCCGCCTGGCTTATAAAACAGCCAATGAATTCCTGGTGAAAGGAGGCAACAACCGTGTGATACTTTGCACTGATGGAGATTTTAACATAGGTGAAAGCAGTGACGCCGCTATGGAGAAACTGATAGAAGAAGAGCGTAAAACAGGTGTATTCCTGACAGTATTAGGTTATGGCATGGGCAATTATAAAGACAATAAAATGCAGAAGCTGGCAGATAAAGGGAATGGCAACCATGCTTATATCGATGGCCTTAGCGAAGCAAAAAAAGTATTGGTAAATGAATTCGGTGGCACTTTGTTCACCATTGCCAAAGATGTGAAACTGCAGGTAGAATTCAATCCTGCTATTGTACAAGGCTATCGCCTTATCGGTTATGAAAACAGGATGCTGGCCAAAGAAGATTTCAACGATGATAAAAAAGATGCCGGTGAATTGGGCAGCGGGCATACGGTAACGGCATTGTATGAAATTATACCCGTAGGAGTGAAGAGTGATTTCCTGGCTACAGTTGACCCGCTGAAATATCAGAAAGGAAAAGATCAGCCCTCAACAACCTCATCAGGCGAAGAAATGTTTACAGTAAAATTCCGCTACAAAGCACCGGATGGCAATACCAGCCGGTTGCTGGAAAAAGCTGTAAAGAATGAAACACTTTCATTGAGCAGGACTTCTGATAATTTCCGTTTTGCAGCATCAGTAGCAGAGATGGGATTGTTGCTGCGCCAGTCAGAATTCAAGGGGAATGCTTCGTTTGATCAGGTGATCAGTTTGGCCAGGGGCGCCCGCGGGGTGGATGAGGAAGGATACAGAAGTGAATTTATCCGGTTGGTGGATAATGCAAAACTGCTGGCAAAAGAGAAACCTGTTGCTTCTTCAGAAGAAGTTGGGAAAAGATAAACCTGATTTATACAAACGTAATTGTGTGTTGAAGGCCTCCTATTGAAAATAATCATCTAACAGCCGGTTAGTGATACGGGGCCGGTATCTACCGGCCCCTTTTATACAAAACAAAAAATCTTATGAGGTATCTGTACATTTTTTTCTTTTTATGTTTAATAGCTGGAAACAGCTTTTCACAAAGCAGTGTTGATAGTGTAGCAACGAAAGGCAATCCTGGTCCTGCCCGTTTTTTTATTCGATGTCAGGCGACCGTGAAAGATGACGGGCCTCTTTGGATTGCCGATGGTGTGGTGGTCGGCTTAAGCTTTATCAGGAAAATTGATCCCGATGACATTGAGTCTATTGATATCCTAAAAGATAATTATGCAGCTGCAGTTTACGGAAACCGGCCTATTAATGGTGTGGTTATAATTACCACCAAAGCTGCCAGGATGAGGCAGTTCCTGGTGAAAGACCTGCTGGAAGGAAATGGAGTTCCAGGTGCAACGCTTACGTTTATTTCTTTAAAGAATGAAAAAGATAGTTTGCGGTTTGCGGCGGATGAGCAAGGGATAGTTAACACAACTTTGCTTAAGTCAGGTGAAGAATATAAGGTAGAGGTGAGTTCAGTTGGATATAAGATACTGTCGACAATGTACAAGAATATACCTTCAAGTAAGATCAGCCAACTTTTTCTGGCAAGGGAAGTAAAAGAAATCCCACCTGTAAAAATAATCTCTTACGGCTATGGCTATAGATGCGGAACAACACTTCGTTGTGGAGCGGTTGGGGTTAGCGTTACAGTATTGCCTGATGCTAAAGATTCCATAGATTCTTGGAATTTGTCTGTCCGTCTCTACCCAAATCCATTAATAAGAGGAGGCTCAATCAGGGCAGAGATAAATATACAAGAAGAAAAAACATTACGATTAAGAACGATTAACCTGAATGGCGCTGAGCTGCGTTCAGTAGTTTATCGCCCTTTCAAGGGAATGAACAGGATCGATCTCCCTACAGAAAGCCAATGGGCAGCAGGAATATATTTCATTCAAGTACTGGATGAAAAAGGCAAGCTGTTAAAACAAGATAAATTCCTCATCCAATAATTTTTTATGACCAAGCATATCCAATTAGTAATTCCGGAACCCTGCCATGAGAGTTGGGATAAGATGACTCCCGTTGAACAAGGAAAGTTCTGTGCTTCCTGTCAAAAGAAAGTGATAGACTTTACAGGGATGAGTGATGAAAAACTGGCTGCGTTCTTCCGTAAGCCAGATACTTCAGTCTGTGGTAGGTTTCAGAAGGAACAGTTGGAAAAGGACCTGGTTATTCCCCGGAAGCGGATACCCTGGGTCAAATATTTCTTCCAGATCGCTCTGCCGGCTGTTTTGTTTTCGTATAAAGGGTATACTCAACAGGTGAAGGGGAAAGTGCTTGCAAAGCCCAATACGGTATTAACAGAACAGGAAAATAAATCAACAGAAAAGGATACCGAAACACAGGAACCCTCAAAGAGGGTGTTGTCAGGAAGGATAGTGGATGCCGAAGGACAAGGGATCAGTTATGCGAGTATATGGGTTGAGAACGCCTTGCAGGGGACTGCTACCGACAGTGCCGGTTACTTCAGGCTTACTATAAAGGAGGATTCGGTGATAATGCTCCGGGTCTCTCATATTGGTTATGAGGCCCGGAATATTTTGTTTGACCCTGCTAATGGCGATAGCGTTCCTGCTATACAACTTCAAAGGAAGGAGTTGACGGGTGTACTGGGTTTTGTTATCACTGTTAAAAAACAACCTTCTGTAATCCCTAAAAGAATCTCTAAGATCATTCCTGCAACTATGGACACGGAATCTCCGCATTTCAAAGTGTTTCCCAACCCGGCCCCTCAGGGAGGCAGTTTGAATATTGAACTGATCAATAAATTAAAGGAGGAGTATTATGATATGCTGGTGACCAGCTTTGACGGCAAGCGGGCTTTTCAGAAGAAGATCTGGATTGATGCTGAAGCAAAAGTGATGAACGTAGAACTCCCTCTTATCTCTGCTGGCAATTATATCGTCAGTTTGAAAAACAAGAAAAACGGAAAGGTATTTGGAGAAAAACTGGTGATCCGGTAACCGTTTTGGGATTGTTTGTATCGTTGCGATACTTCTACGCTGGACGGTTATTATTAAACGCCGGATGGAAATTCTCCAGTGTCTTTCTCAAAAACTCCCTGTCCAGGTGAGTATATATTTCTGTTGTGGTAATACTCTCATGCCCCAGCATTTCCTGCACTGCGCGAAGATCAGCACCACCTTCTACCAGGTGGGTAGCAAAAGAATGACGGAATGTATGTGGCGATACGGTTTTATGAATGCCTGCTTTCTTCACCAGTCCCTTAATGATAAGAAAGATCATTACCCTGGATAATTTGCTGCCACGGTTATTCAGAAACACGATGTCTTCATTTCCCGGTTTGGGCTGTGTGTGCACCCTTATCTGCTTTATATAAAGTGTGAGATATTTGACTGCGCTGCTGCCGATAGGTACCAGCCTTTCCTTGTCGCCTTTACCCAGAACGCGGATAAAACCTACATCGAGATAGAGCTGTGAAAGTTTCAGGTTCACCACCTCGCTCACCCGCAATCCGCAACTGTACAGGGTTTCCAGGATAGCTTTGTTTCTCCCGCCTTCAGGTTTGCTCAGGTCCAGTTGTGCAATAATGGATTCTATTTCTTCATAGCTTAAAACATCCGGCAAAGCCCTTTTCAGTTTAGGCGCTTCCAGCAGGGTGGTGGGATCAATGTGTGCTATGTTTTCCAGCAAACAATATTTATAAAATGACTTGATACCGGAAATGATCCTGGCCTGTGAAGCGGATGTCATGCCAAGTTCAGTGATCCATTTCAGGAACTGCTGCAGTTCTTTCAACCCGACATCACCGGGATTCTTTAAAGAAGAAGCCTCCTGCAGGTATTGTGTTAACTTGTCAATATCCCGCAGGTAGGCTTCAATGGAATTATCAGCCAGTGATTTTTCCAGTTGCAGATAGGCTTTGAATCCTTTTTTGTAAGCCTCCCACATAATAAGCGTTTATAGTTGGCAGTTTATTTCAGTTCAATGCTTTTTGATTTGACCTGCCATTCATCACCGATCTTCACTTTGGCCCAAATACTTGTAGGCGTAATATTTACTGAATCGATAAATTCATGTATTGCGTCATAATTAATGTCCAGTTTTTGTCCGAAGGTCATCATGGCCTGTTTGCCGGTAGTCATTTCTTCCACAAAGAGGTTGCCGCGGTCTGAATAGGCAATGAGCCCATTAGCAACAGCAAATTTGGGATCAAACGAATTAATGGCGCTGGTTTTGCGGCCAAGCGGATCGCGTCCGTTGAAAGGAATTTTCAGGAGATAACCACGGCCATTGCTGCAATCGTTAAAAGCCACCCACGCATAACTGGTATCTTTAATAAAACAGCTAACAGCCTGGGGATTCAGTTTTACAGGGGCGCCAACAAGGTCAGGTATTCCCAGCTTACGGTTATCACCCATGCCACTGTAGCTCCAGGCAATGGTGTCTGCATCGCAATTTGCAGCACTGATATACACATAAGGTTTCAGGGGATGCGCGTCGTCAACAAATTTAAGACTGTCTTTCAGGCAAATGGTATCGCAAAAAGAAGGCGGACCGCCCGCAGATTTGCAGGAGCTGAAGGCCCAAGCAATGGATACGGTGACAACGAGCAAAAGAGCTATTCTCATATTTTATTGGTTTAGTGAGGGAAACAAAAATAACCAATGAGCCGCTTCGGGAGGAAATAATTTTTTGAACGGCACTACATTAACTTACAGTAAGCCCTTGCACAAAACTTGATTTTATCTCCCCGATCTAAGTACATCCTTCCCGTCCTTCCCGCCTTACCGGTAAAAACTTACCGGTAAGGCGGGAAGGACGGGAAGGGCTTACTATTGTTGTGAACTGTGTTATCCTTTTAGTAGTATCTTCGGCGGTATGAGCGAAATGAAACCCATTAATCTCCGCGCATTTAAAAAGACAGCCCTGAAAAACAAAGGGCGTTTCAGACGGTTCCTGTCAAAACTGGAAAAGCAACCACCGCGTGGGCTTGAAAAATTGACTGTTGCAATTGAAAAGGAAGTATGGAAGGAAGTGGATTGTCTTTCCTGCGCCAATTGCTGCAAGACGATGACGCCTACTTTTAATAAGGCCGATCTGAAAAGGATCTCCAAACATTTTGGTCAAACCCCGGAAGAATTTGCGAAGCAATGGTTGAAAAAGGAGAGAGGTGGCGACAGGGACTGGATCAATAAGACCGAACCTTGCCAGTTTCTCAATCTCAAGGATAATAAATGCAGTATTTATGCTATCCGCCCTGCTGATTGTGCAGGATTCCCGCATCTGCCAAAGAAAATGAAAGATTATGTGCATGTGCATAAGCAGAATGTCGAATATTGCCCGGCAACATATAAACTGGTAGAGAAGATGATGACGCGTATACCATAGTCATAGAAATATATCTTGTAACAAAAAATATTCTGCTTCTTTATTCCTGTGCACGGTAATAGCCAGGATATCATATTGTATCCATTTATATCCTGGATGAAGGAACAGGAATTTAGTAGCAGCCCGCTGAAGGTATTTGAATTTTTTACGGGTAACTTTTTCTTCCGGGCAAACGCCAGGGAAAAATCTCCTGCATTTTACTTCGATAATATGAAGAATGCTATTCTTTCTCGCTATGATATCGATCTCATAATGAGAATACCGCCAATTGAGATGTAAAATTTCGTAGCCTTTTTCCTTTAGCCAGTCCACGGCCATCTTTTCTCCTTCTTCTCCTAACTCATTATGTAGTGCCATAGTGTATCTTTACCTTTTATATCAGAAAGGTAAAAGCTTCAATATGCAGGACATTGGGAAATTAACAGGAACTGTAAAGCATTATGACTGGGGTGGCGACGTTTTTATACCGGCTTTGCTTGATGTTTTAAACGAAAAAGGAAAACCTTATGCTGAATACTGGCTGGGCGTTCATCCTCAAGCAGATTGTAAGGTGGTTTTTCCGGACAATACAGCTTTTTTGCTGCGTGACTATATAGCACAGGAAGGCGATAAGGTGTTAGGCGGTTATGTAAGCCAGCGGTTTGGCAATATGCCTTACCTGCTGAAAGCGCTTGATGTAAGGGACATGCTTTCCATCCAGGTGCATCCTTCAAAAGCGGAAGCGGAAAAGGATTTTGCTGCAGAAAATGCGCTTGGCGTGCCGCTTGATTCCCCACAACGTAATTATAAGGACAATAACCATAAACCGGAGTTGATGGTTGCCATGGGTGAGTTCTGGCTATTGCATGGCTTCCGCCCGCCTGCAAGCATGAAGCAGGTGCTGACGCAAACTCCTGAATTAACTTTCCTGCTTCCTGTTTTTGAAAAAGATGGTTATACCGGCTTATATAAACTGGTAATGGAAATGCCCCAGGAAGAGGTGAATGACCGGCTCCATCCTTTACTCAGCCGCATCCTTCCGTTATATAAGGCCGGTAAACTGGAAAAATCCACCCCCGATTACTGGGCCGCGAAAGGAACACTTACTTTTTCCCAACCAGGTAAAACCGATAGGGGAATATTTTCGGTATACCTGTTCAATCTTGTGCAGGTAGAAAAAGGTAAGGCTGTTTTCCAGGATGCAGGCGTGCCCCATGCTTACCTGGAAGGGCAGAATATCGAGATCATGGCCAGTTCAGATAATGTGTTGCGTGGAGGACTTACCAATAAGCATATTGATGTAAAAGAATTGCTGAAACACGTGAAATGTGAAGCTACCTACCCCGCCATACTGAATGGAGATAAGAAAGGACCGGAAGTTGTTTATAAAACTCCAGCTCCTGATTTTGAACTCAGTTCCCTTGAGCTTAAAAAAGGTGAGATAGCCTCGCTGGATATTCTTACCACCGATATATTACTGCTCGTAAAGGGATCTGTGCAGGTAAGCAGCCAGCATGGAACGGTAGAGATCAGGATAGGGGAGCCATCGGCGGTGCTTTTCCCTGCTAAAAATACACAGCTGCAGGCGTTGGAAGATAGTCTTGTCTTTAAAGCTACAGTCCCACAGCCATAGAGTTGGTCAGTAACCCACCAATTAAAATTCTCCCACTAAGACGACAAAGAGCACAAAGAAATAGTAAACCCTTTGTGCTCTTTGTTGTCTTAGTGGGAAAACACCTAAAAAAGCACTGAAATCCTATATCGTGAGATTAGCGTAATTGTTTTATTTTTGTGCATCCTGGGACCCAGGAAAAAATATTTGACCATGAAACTGAATAAATCAACAATCTGGGCATTTGTAATATTACTGGTTACAGCCTCTCTCTACCGCAGCTGGGATAGCCGTCCTTTTGGTTTTGCACCACAGATGGCCATGGCCCTTTTTGGCGGTGCTGTGATCCGCGATAAACGTTTTGCGGTATTGCTGCCCCTCCTTTCCCTGCTGATCTCCGACACACTGTATGAGATATTATATACAAACGGCTTAAGCTCTATCCAGGGCTTTTACGAAGGTCAGTTATTCACTTACATACTGTTTGTCGGCATCACATTCTTTGGCATGCTGATGAAAAAGATCAACTTCAAAAATGTACTGGGCTTTACCGTCAGCGGATCACTGATCTTTTTCCTGCTTTCCAATTTTGGAGTTTGGTTTGCAGGTGCAGGTTTGCAGAGGCCTAAAACATTTGATGGGCTGATGCTTTGTTATGGTGATGCCCTTGCTTTCTACAGGGATTATGGCCTGATCAATGGGTTTTATGGCAACCAACTGTTGGGCGACCTGTTTTTCAGCGGATTGCTTTTCGGAGCTTTTGTCCTTGTCAGAAATTATTTCTTCAAACCTGTTATTGTGAAATCCGAAGCTTAAGGATCAATCTTACTTTTTAAAAAGAGGGTGTCTCATTCTTTTGAGACACCCTCTTTTTAATCTGTGTGCCTGCATTGCTTATTCAAGCATCCCGAACCAGTATTTTTCATGCAGCACCTTTTCTTTTACAGTTGCATTAACTCTCTTTTGGAATAAAGGGCAGTTCAGTACCAGCGTATGGAACTCTCCATTCTCCCCGCAGGCATCAATGCCCATTGATTCCAGTTCATCCACTAATGCAGGCGTAAGCGTTTGCCCTATAAAGCGTTCGCCCATTATTTCATTACAGCTTACGATCATGGTTTCAATACCTGCGTCCAGCATTTGCAGTACCAGTTCTTTCCGGTTTTGCAGCCAGAGCGGCAACACCGCTTCCAATCCTGCTGCAGCACACACTTTTTCTTCCCAATCGCGGTGCGCTTGCAGGTCGATGTCCCCGAATACGGCATGGCCGAGTCGATATTCTTCTTTCAGGGATCTTAACGCGGCAGTAAAATTCTTTTCATAATCATTCCATGAACTGCTGATCAGCTTCACCGGCAAGCCTGCCTCAGCAGCCTGTTGTTGCAATATGGCTGAGGGTATGCCATGCGAGCGGGAGATCTTTCCTTCTTCATTCAATACATTCAGCAGCACTTTAGGTGAATAACCTGCTTCTTTTGCTTTCATTAAAGCAAAACAACTGTCTTTTCCTCCGCTCCAGGAGCAAAGAGCATTTTTTATGTTCATGCTGTTTAATTAAAACTTCAGGCCTCAGGAAAGAAGGAAATCTTTTTCATTCTCATATCCTGTGTCTGGCAACAGGTTCTTTCCATCGGCTGCTGCGGTGGCAAGCTCATCGCAGCGGTTATTATAAGGATTGTTGGCATGGCCTTTTACCCAGATAAACCTGATCTGGTGTTTTTGTGAAAGACGATGGAAGATCGTCCACAGGTCTTTATTCTTTTTTCCGCCTTTGAAATCTGTAGCTATCCAGTTTTTCAACCAGCCTTGTTCCACTGCTTTTACAACGTACTGGCTGTCGGAATAAACAGTGACCTTCATACCTTCTTTCTTCAATGCCTGCAAACCGGCTATCACAGCCATCAGTTCCATCCGGTTGTTGGTAGTGAGCCGGTAACCCTGGGATAATTCTTTCCGGTGTTGGCCTGCCATTAATATAGTGCCGTACCCGCCGGGACCGGGATTGCCACGCGAAGAACCGTCGGTGTATATAGTGATATCGCTCATTTAATAATTACTGTTTCTGTGCAAACGATGATAAGACCTGTCTTAAACCTGGAACACTCCTGTTTTCAATTCCCCCATGAATGGATTGTGGTCTGCTGCTTTTATTCCTTCTGAAATTAATTTTCTTGTATCAATAGGATCGATGATATCATCAACCCATAAGCGGGCAGCGGCATAATAAGGCGAGGCTTGCTTTTCATAACGTCCTTTTATTTCATCCAGCAATTGTTGTTCTTGCGCTGCTGTTACTTCTTTTCCTTTTGCTTTCATGCCAGCCACCTGTATCTGCAAAAGTGTTTTAGCCGCCTGGTCGCCGCCCATCACCGCAATTTTGGCCGAAGGCCACGCATAGATAAAGCGCGGATCATAAGCTTTGCCGCACATCGCATAGTTGCCGGCTCCATAAGAATTGCCAATGATGATGGTGATTTTCGGTACAACGGAATTGGCTACTGCATTCACCAGTTTGGCGCCGTCTTTTATGATGCCTGCATGTTCGCTGCGGCTGCCAACCATAAAGCCGGTCACATCCTGCAGGAAAACAAGCGGTATTTTTTTCTGGTTGCAGTTCAGGATAAAACGGGCTGCTTTATCTGCACTGTCATTATAGATCACACCACCCATCTGCATTTCGCCTTTTTTGCTTTTGACGATCTTGCGTTGGTTAGCTACAATGCCAACAGCCCATCCATCGATACGGGCATAGCCACACACGATCGTTTTGCCATAATCCTGTTTGAATTGCTCAAATGCAGAATCGTCTACAATGCGTTCAATGAGATCCACTATATCATAAGGCTTTCCATCGGCCGGGAAAAGTCCATACAGGTCCTGCGGATCTTTTTGAGGTGGGGCAGCCTTGATACGGTCAAACCCTGCTTTTTCTTTTTCACCCAGCATGGACATGATCTTTTTTACCTGGTCAAGGCATTCCTGCTCGGTCTTGAATTTATAATCGGCAATGCCGGATATTTCTGTATGTGTTACAGCGCCACCCAGCGTTTCTGTATCGATATCTTCTCCGATCGCTGCCTTCACTAGATAAGGGCCTGCCAGAAATATAGAACCGTTATTTTCCACCATCAGTGTTTCATCGCTCATGATGGGGAGATAGGCGCCGCCTGCCACGCAGGCGCCCATCACGGCAGCGATCTGTGTGATGCCCATGCCGCTCATTCGGGCATTGTTGCGGAATATGCGCCCGAAATGTTCTTTATCGGGGAATATTTCATCCTGCATGGGAAGGTATACTCCGGCACTGTCTACCAGGTAAATGACCGGCAAATGATTTTCCATCGCCATTTCCTGCAGGCGCAGGTTTTTCTTGCCGGTGATAGGAAACCAGGCTCCGGCCTTCACTGTCTGGTCATTGGCCAGTATCACACATTGGCGGCCGCTCACATAGCCGATCCCTGCTACCGTGCCGCCTGCAGGGCAACCGCCCTGTTCTTCATACATGCCATAACCTGCAAAAGCGCCGATCTCGATAAAAGGAGCGTCTTTATCCACGAGATATGTGATCCTTTCCCGTGGTGTAAGCTTATTCTTTTCCTGCTGCTTTGCCTGTGCTTTTTTGCCGCCTCCTTCATAGATCTTATCCAGCTTTTGCTGCCGGTGGCTGAGCGACAGCTTCATGCTGTCTTCATTGCGGTTGAATTCGATATTCATATTTACAGATCGTTATGTGGCAAAGATAGGAGCTATCCCAGCTTTCTCCGGCAATAGTTGCTTCATTGGCTGCAACAAAAAAAGCCGGCGATTGAGGTCGCCGGCTTTTGCTATATGAGATTAAATCTTAGAAGTTGATACGAAGTCCCAATTGGCTGATATACCTCGCACTCAATCCTGGAATAGAGCTGGTGCTCAAGCCCCATGGTGTGCCTGTTTGAGGGTTAAACCTGTATTGAGGTGTAAGATTGCTGGCAGAAACATATCCTGCAAACTGTATCAATGAATACTGATCGAAATTCAGGAAGTAGGTTTTACCCCAGTTCCGGTTCAGCATATTGGTAAAGTTAGATACGTTGTAGCTTACTTGTACGGTATAAGTTTTGCCGCCCAATTTAATATTGAAGTCCTGCTGAACCTGCAGATCAATTACATGGGTGAAAGGCAACCTGGAACCGTTACGTTCAGCAAACTGGCCTCTGCGTTTGTTCAGGTATTTGTTCCCTGCAATATAATCTTCCAGCATCTGGCGCTGATCTGCCTGTGTATATGTTACGCCGCTCACTGTATTGTTCAGGAATGCCATTGACTGTATTTCTGAAGAAGTGGGAACGTAGATCAGGTCACCAAAGGCGCTGCGACCATTATCACCGATCATGCTGTTAGAGTAGATATAGCTGAATGGTGCTCCCTGCTGACCATTGTAAACAAGGCTGATGGTTGTAGCCATCTTGTTTTGCAGGTAGCTGAACTTCTTGGATACATAAGCGCTGATGCGATGTCCCAGATCGAAGTCAGATGTAGAACGAACTACAAAGTTTCTTCCCTGAACAGTCTCCATGGTATTCCACTGAGAGTTGTTTTGGGAGCTGGTAGTTTCGTTGTTTACGATAGAGTTACCATATACCCAGTTAGCATTGAAGGCCCAGCCATCGCGGAAGGCTTTATCAATAGAGGCGCTTATGTTATAAGAGTAGCCTTTTTTACCTGGGTTATTGTACAACAGGTAGATGCCTGTGTAAGGATTAATACCGGAAGAACGCAGCGGAATATTGCCAGGAGTGCCGCTGAAAGAATATACATTCCTTGAACCTGGTCCAACAGATGTCATAGTTGGAGGCAGGATATTTACGTTCTGATAGTAGATCTCCTGCAGGTTCTTGGTGAATAAACCTTCAACTGTTACAGTCCATCCTTTGCCCAGTTGTTTGTCAACAGCAAGTGATGTGCGGAAGATCTTAGGCAGTTTGAACTCTTTTGCCATCAGGTCCACCTGACCTTTAGAGTTAGCCAGGCTGATTCCAAAATCGGTAGAAGAATATTGATTGTATGGATCAGGTTTGAAGAACGGGGCAGGAACAGAAGCGATCTGTGTTGCTGTAGGATCAATACCGCCAACACTCACACCATTGTTGTTATATACGCCACCAGGCCATACAAGCGGCATACGTCCTGTGAACAGGCCAACACCACCACGGATAGTGATTCTTTCTTCAGGTATGCGGTAAGTAAATCCAACCCTTGGAGAAACTGACCAGGGCACATTGGCAATCTGTCCTGAGCGTGCGCCATGGAGGTCGTAATAAGGGGAGATTTTAGCAATCGCTGAATCGTTGAAGAAAGCATCTGTTCTTGGCGTTGTCAGGAATTCGGTTTTATCCAAACGAACACCCAGGTTCAGCGTAAAGCGGTCATTTAACCTAACCTCATCATTAACGAAGAATGCAAGGTTGATATATTTGAATGCTGCTGCAGAAGCTGTGCTTTTTTCATTGTTGTTATCCAGCAGGGAGAAGCTGCGTTGATAACGGGTAGGGTTCTGACCTGTCATGAACGCATTCAGGTTGGCATACGTATAGGTTCCGAAGTTATCGCGGATGAATACGTTTTTAGCGTCACTGTAAAGGTTATCAGTACCAATTGTCATTGCATGTTTGCCCAGGTTGATCTTGAAGGCATCATACAATGTCCAGTTTTTTTGAGCCAGCAGATTAGCGCCGGAGAAGTTCTCAGTTCCGAATACATAACGGCCAGAACCATCGTTGATCGTTACACGGGGGAATGGCTGCCCGATCGGGTTCCTGTCATCGAGTACATTGGTATAGGTCAACAGGAAACGGTTGGTGCTGCCACGTTTGAAAGTACTTCTCAACTCAGCAGTAGCTGTGTGAGTAGTGGTAGGGAAGATATAACCGTTGTTATAGAAATTGATGGAAGTAGTGCTGCTGGAAGAAGTGTTATAGCGCTCACCATCGTTATAACGGTAGCTGAAAGTAAGCTTATTGGCACTGTTGAGGTTCCAGTCAACTTTTGCAGTGATACGGGTAGCTTTCACTTTTTCGGGATTGTCCAGGAAAGTACCTGGCTCGTAACCGAATGTATTTCTTAAGTAGTTCGCTAATTTGTTCACTGAATCGATATTGCCATTTCCGCGGTAAGTGCTCATGTCAAATGGCTGCGGACGTTCTTCTTTCTGGTATTCTCCCAATAAGAAGAAGAAGAGTTTGTTTTTGATGATCGGTCCGCCAACCCTGAAACCATAAAGCTGGTTCTTGAAAGGTGCGAGGCGGGTAGCATTTGCTTTGGGAACACCAGGTGTTTTACCGGCAAGCTTTTCGTTTCTGTAATATCCCCATACAGACCCTGTAACGGTATTTGTTCCGGAACGGGTCGTAGCATTGATGCCACCACCGGTGAAACCACCGATCGAAGCGTCATAAGGAGATATAACTACCTGGAACTGATCGATGGCGTCGATAGAAATGGGATTGATATTAGCCTGGCCGCCGTTTGTACCTGATGCAGCAATACCAAATACATCATTATTAATGGCGCCATCAATATAAAAGGCGTTAAAGCGGTTGTTCTGACCTGCGATAGAGATACCTGCCCCGTCTGAAGTCACTTTAGCCTGGGGGGTGTACCTGAGGTAGTCATTCAGGTTTCTGTTAACCGTAGGGATGCCGTTTATTTTATCCCTGCCGATAGCTGTTTCAGTACCTACGCGGCCGGCATTTCCTGTTCTTCTGGCTGCTACAACCACCTCTGTCAGGTTGCCGGTAGCATCGGGAAGTACTATATTAAAGTTTGCTTTATCTCCAAGTGTGAGGAAAACATCGTTTCTTGTTTCAGGAGTGAAACCAACAAAGGAGAAAGTGATGGAATAAGGACCGCCGGGCTGCATATTGTTTATGTTGAAACTGCCGCCGCTGCGCGAAATTACCCGGTAAAGTGTTCCTGTAGGTACGTGAGTCGCTGTAATTGTAGCTCCTACGAGAGGTTCATTGTTCGAACCCTTTACAGTACCGCCTATACTACTGTTCGTTTCTTGAGCCAATAAGGCAAAAGGAATAGCCAACAACAACACAAGCGATTGTGTGAGTCTCTTAAGCATATTAGTTAAATTTTCGTGATTGTGGTGCAAAGAAAGGGATTATTCCATTACTAAATATAGCCAAAATATTAACAAATTGTCACGCTATAATACCCGTGAAGGACAGTCTGCTAGGGGTTTATGCTGCTTTTGTCCCTTAGCAGTTTTGTACCTGTTCCTATCGCTCCGGCCGCCAGACCGCTAAATATTATACACGTTTTTAAGCCAACATTCGCTTCCTTCCTTTGTTTATTACCTTTGTAAAAATTATCTGTATGTTCGATTCTATAGAGGATGCTATCCGGGATATCCGGAATGGCAAAATGGTAGTGGTAGTAGATGATGAAGACCGTGAAAATGAAGGCGATTTTATTACAGCCGCAGCCAATATAACCCCTGAAATAGTCAATTTTATGAGTAAGCATGGCCGCGGACTGATCTGCGTGCCGCTGCCGGAAGACCGTTGCGATGAGCTTGGGCTCGAGCTCATGGTCAGCAACAACACAGCCCTCCATGAAACCGCTTTTACCGTTTCAGTTGACCTGCTGGGCAATGGCTGCACCACCGGTATTTCAGCCCATGACCGGGCAAAGACCATCCATGCGCTGATCGATCCCTTCCTGGATTCCAAGGACTTAGGCCGCCCCGGTCATATTTTCCCTTTACGCGCAAAAAAAGGCGGTGTGCTCAGAAGGGCAGGACATACGGAAGCCGCTGTTGACCTGGCCCGGCTGGCCGGTTTTCCCGCTCCCTATGGCGGAGTGCTGGTAGAGATCATGAATGACGATGGCAGCATGGCCCGGCTCCCTGAGCTGATCGAAGTGGCGAAAAAATTCGATTTCCGGCTTATTTCCATCAAAGATCTTATCGAATACAGGATAAAACGCGATTCCCTGATCGAAGAGATCGTTCGTGTGGACATGCCTACCAAATATGGCGATTTTAAGCTGGTCGCTTTCAAGGAAAAAAACTCTGTAAACGAGCACCTGGCCCTTATAAAGGGGGAATGGACAAAAGACGAGCCTGTACTTACCCGCGTGCACTCATCCTGCTTTACCGGTGATATCCTCGGCTCGCTCCGCTGCGATTGCGGTGAGCAACTGCATAAAGCCATGGAAATGGTGCAAAAAGAAGGGAAGGGGGTGATCCTTTATATGAACCAGGAAGGCCGTGGTATTGGCCTGCTCAATAAATTAAAAGCCTACCGCCTCCAGGAAGAGGGGATGGACACCGTTGAAGCAAACCTGCATCTTGGTTTCCAGATGGACCAGCGCGATTATGGCGTTGGCGCTCAGATCCTCCGCTCGCTGGGCATTACCAAACTGCGTTTGATGAGCAATAACCCCAGGAAGCGCGTGGGGCTGATCGGGTATGGACTGGAAATTGTGGAAAACATCCCGATCCAGGTCCATCCTAACCCGCACAATGAAAAATATTTACAGACAAAGAGAGAGAAACTTGGGCATGAACTGAATCACTGATTGGTAATTCATTTCTGTTGTTACCCTGGACCAGGTTCATTATGCTTACAAGTTTAAAGAATATAAGATCCGGGGTCTCCCCAATATTGGAGAGACCCCGGATCTTATATTCTTTAAACTTGTAAGCATAATGAACCTGGTCCAGGGTAACAACAGAAATGAACGCCGGTTCAGGAAAAATCTAAATGGCAGTTATGGATTGTTCTTCCTGGTTGTATCAACAGCCTGCGGAGGGGGAATAGAATCTTTCTTATTCTCTTTCCTCTTTTTCTTGCCCCCAAAGAAATCAGTAAGGTTATCGAATTCTTTCCGGTAAGCGATGCTGGCCCCGGACCTTTGTGTTCTCGCTGCACCGGTGCTGCTGGTGGTAAGATAATCGAGGTTTTGCCGGTAGAAAAAGCTGGCGCGGATCGTGCCGCTTTGATTGATCAGCCATTCTGCTGTTACATCAGGAAGGAATTGTACGTTTTGCTGGATGGTTGCCTGTAAGGGTACGTCAAGCGTGCTTCCCAGTGTTACAATAAAACGGTCTTTGAACAAAGAGATCGGCACATTCACATTAAAATTACTCTGGTTGATATTAAAGCTGTTGCTGCTTTGCTGATCAAGCAGGTTGCGGTTGTATACAGAACCGCTGAAGTTAATGCTGATATTGTCGGTCTTCAGGATTTTGGACAGTTCACTGTTCAGTTTTTTATTGATCTCATTGAAAAACAGTCCCGACAAACTGGAAATGGTATTATAGGTCAGTTCATTGATGGCAGAGCCGAACCCACCGGTATTAGTGGTAGCGGTTTCAGGCGGTGCAAAACTATTGAACACGATGAGGTAAGTGACCTGGCGATTGATCTCATTCTCGTTCTTCTCCATTTGCTCAATATTGGAAGCCACGGAAAAATCACTGTTCACTTTACTGTTCGGAGGAAATTCCAGGGTGAATTTAAAGTCGGGCGAAAACAGGTCGCCGGAAAGATCAACGATCACATACACATCTTCCCTTAATCTTGCGTAAGCATTATCAAAATTCAATGCACTTGCAAGCGGAGCAAAACTCACGTTCTCTGCGGTGTACATTGCTTCAAATTTGATCTTGGCATCGTAAGGGTCTCCGCTCCAGGAAATATTATTGACAGAACCTTTTTTGATCACGAACGGTTTTTTGAAGAACGACTGGAAGGTGAAAAGATAATTTCCTTCTTCAATGTCGAAACTGCCGCGCATACTCAATTTTTCCGTGGTGCCGGAATGTATGTTCAATGAACCAGATCCCCTGCCTTCGATTTTATCACCGGTCAGATCGTCGAGTATCACTTTCACTGTCACCATGGGGTTGGCAGTCAGGTCCACATCATAAGTGATATTGCCTGCACCTGTGTTGAGGCTGCTATCACTCATTTCCCGTCCGTATTTTCTTTCTACCAGGAAATCAGCAATGCCCGATTCCCGTGCTTTGGACGATGGGATGGTGACTACGCTGCTATCGCTGGTGGAGGCAATGGCATCGATCTTCATAAAGAGCTCCGATTGCGGGCCTGACAAAGAGAAGGAGCCTGTACCTTTTACCCTGCCATAGAATTGCTGGTTATCATTATACGATGTATTCAGTACAAGGATAGGGCGGTTGTTTTCCGGCCCCGTGGTATTGGGTTTGCGGGTTGACACAGTGAGGTCAAAGAACATATCCTTGAAAGCATTGTGCTGGATGGTGCCGGTGAGGTATACAGGGTTGCCTGTAACTGTATCTTTCAGCACTATACCACTCAGATCAATTTCCGTAGGTTTTAGTTCCAGGTCAGTGTCCTGGATCTTATAAAAGCATTGGGTGAAAATAACTTTCATGCCCGCGTCCTGTAATCGTCCTTTGCCTGTGATCTGTAATTTGCTGAGCTCGCCATGCAACGTGAAGTCGCCGGTAACATATCCCGAGATATTGGTGAACAGTGTACCCAAAAAACGTTCGAGTATGCTTAGCTGGAAATGGTTTGCTTTTAAGGCGATCTGGTTTTTTTGTTGCTCCTCCGGCGTGCTCAGGAAAAGATTGACATCGAATGTCAGGTTATTGTCGACATTGACCGTATTGCCATTTACTTTCAGCTCCTTTGTTTTGTTTTCATAAGAAAGGCTTGCGGTCACATTCCCGATGGAATCATTATCGAGCCGGACACTCTCCGCCACTATATCTTTGGAAGAGATATACATATTGTTCATCGGGTCTTCTACCAGTATATTACCTGAAACAAGACCTTCCAGCCTGTTATGCGGCATAAAGAAGGGAGCGAAATCACCGACGTTGATCTTTTTCAGTTCCACCAGCAGATCATTCCAATCGCCGGTTTCAGAAGGCTTGGTCCTCATCCTCACTTCCTGGTTGCTCTCCCGGAGCACCAGCTGGCCGCTGGCCGGTATATTATTCCGGAATTCCAGCTCTCCATTCTCCTCGATGGTCCAGGTTTTACTGTTCACCACAAAAGAAGACGGCTGCATCTCTATTTTCACGCCATTGTCGAACGTCAATACGCGCGCATTGATATTGGCGCGGTTAATAGCCTGGTTGGCTCCTGTATATAATTTCACCAGCGATGTATCATTGTGTGCTTCCACGCGGAAGATTGCCAATGGTACATTAAGGCTGTCGCTGACATTGATATTGGTAACTGAGCCAAACACTGAAAGGCTGTCGGCTGTGCCTTTGGCCGTTAACCGGAAATCATCAAAATTGTATTTCTGGTATTTGAACTGTGGTATTTCCGCATTAAGGTTAAGCTGGTTGTTGCCAGTGTGTACATTACCATAGATATGGCTATTGTCAAAACCGGCAAGACTGCTATCGATCAGTTTTATATACTGATCGATATACTTGGTAGTGATATTGAAAGTAAGTGAATCATTTTCCGGCAATTTTCTCGGCGGTTGCACATAGGCCGGATAATATTTATTCAGGAATAACTTAAATGCATCGGGCAGGTCAAGGATACTGAAGTTACCTGCAATGTCTGCCTCAAATTCATTGGAACGGGCTGTAAGCGTTTTTATTCCGTTGATGTATTCGGATGAAACGATGAGTGAATCGAAGGGGAGCGGGTTGCCGTCTTTGGATAAAGAGGCATCGGTGATGCTGGCATGTCCAAGGAAATTATCAATGCTGTTACCGGTGAAATCGAGATTGAACTTACCGGCAAAGGCAAGATCATCATGGGTCAGGTTCAGTTTTTTGAGATTGGCTTTTTGTACTTCTGCGAGGAAATTGAAAGTAGGCTCCTCTGCATTATTGAAATCGATGATGCCATTCAGTGTCAGTTGCGCTTCAGGATCATCAATAGATGCCTGCCCGTCAAATCGTTTTTTATCCAGCTTGCCTTTCAGCACAATATTGTTGTAGCGGTAGCCATTGTAATCAGCAAAGCGGATCTTGCCGTCTATATCTGTTTGCAGTGTTTTTATATTGAACCCTTTTCCTTTTACTGACCCGTTAAGTGCTACAATGCCGATCTTACTGTCTCCCAGGAAATCGCCCAGTTTAAAATAGTCGGTAGCAATGGTCCCTGAATAGATCGGCTGCTGCTTTGCAGGCAGTTTCATGTTAAGGTCGCTGGTAAGAATGCCGAGATTGGTTTGAATGGTACCGAATGTTACGAAGTCGCGTATAAACCCTGTAAAGTTTCCATTGAAACGAATGAACTGCAGCTTGCGGAGATCGGGTTGTGTAACGTCACGGATGGCGGGTACAAAGGCTACTGCATCATTGTAGGTTGTTCTGAAATCGTTTGCCTTGAAATCAATAAAGGTCTGGTTGATATCCGGGAGGCCGGTCATGCTGATATCTCCGTTGAGTAATGTATTATTGCCAGCCTGTATAACGAGGTTGCGGCCATAGAGATCATCCACTGCACCGCGGATCACGCCTTTCAATGTGATATTCTTTTTCCAGGTCTTCATAGCAGGGGCGAAAAAAGCGATATCATCACTGTCAATCTCCGAATTATTAAAGCGGCCCTGCATTTTTACAGCATGGATAAAATCGTCCAGGTCGCTGAATCGGGTGAAGTGCATGCTGAAATGATCGCGGATAATGCTGTTGTTGGTCTTAATATTGAGTTTGTCAAAACTCATTTCCTGCGGGGTGACTTTCACATTCGCCACCATATCCTTCACTTCAAACCCACTGCGTTCCCTGGTTTGCAGGTTGAGTAAAGCCGTGATGGTATCTTTTTCCCAGCGAAGACCTGTGAAGCTGGTATTGATCTTTGCAAATTCAATATTCTTTCCATCAAAGACCCCGGCCTCGGGTGCTGAAGCTGTAGAGCTGCCGGTTTTAAATGTGCCATTGGTGATTTCCAGTTTATCTGCCTCGATCACCCATCCTGCACTGTTCCATTTCAGGGTGGAGTCGGACAAAGGGATCCCGGGAGATTCCTGGCTACTGTCGGCCGAAGCTGGTTTGCGGCGGGGATAATTATATAAGCTGAAATAAGGGTCGACAATATGGAGCGAGCCAAGGCTGATTGTTCTTTTCGACAGGTTTATATCATCTGCACTCAGGGAAAAAGAAGACAGCCGTATGGTCATATCCTGACCCAGCCATGCATCTTTTTTTACAAAAGAAATATTTTTAAAGTCGATCTGTTTCAGGTTCAGTTGAGTGCTGCCTTCCGACTTACCGGAAGAAGGAGAGGTGAAATAATCGATCAGGAACTGGTGGTTCCAAACAGAATCGGTGCGTTGCATTTGGATAACTGCATCCGAAAGCCCGATATATTTCAGGTCGATATTTTTTTTGAAGAAAAACCAGTCGGTAATACGTACTCTTACTTCACCGGCATACAATAAAGTATCCTGGTGCTGATCTTCTACCAGCACACCCTGCAGATGCATATTATTGAAAAGGGAAAAATCAACTTTTTTGATCTCGACCCTGGCATGGAGGTCTTTGGAGAGCCGCTTGGTCACCTTTCCTACGATCCAGTTCTGCCCGAAGGGTGTTTGAATAAAAAGCCAGGCCGCCAGTACCAGTAACAGCAATGACAGAAATACCCAGCCGACTATTTTTTTAAATCTTTTCAGGTATCCCTCAATTTAAAAAGTGTAAAAATACGCAATCACGGCCTCAGGGCAAATTTGGTACACATTTAATGTTTAATCCTTTGGTAGACCCGGAAATTCAGCAAAGGTTTGATGAAAGACAGATTTTGCGAGAACTTCCAGTAAATTGCTCCAAAAACTGCAGATGAAAAAGCTTCTTCTTCTTTTTTCACTTTTCTTTTTCGAAAAATTGGTGATTGCCCAGGCCAATACGGCTCCCAGGAACAAATATGTGCTGGTGATCCACGGTGGTGCCGGCACCATTCTCAAAAGCCAGATGACCCCTGAAAAGGAAAAAGCCTATACCGAATCCCTGAACGCTGCGCTGGAAAAAGGGCAGGCTGTTTTGCAAAAAGGAGGCACTGCACTCGATGCGGTGGAAGCAACTGTCCGCTACCTGGAAGATAATCCCCTGTTCAATGCCGGAAAGGGTGCTGTATTCACCAATGAAGGAAAAAATGAGCTGGACGCCGCGATCATGAACGGGCAAACCCTGGCTGCAGGTTCTGTGGCCGGTGTTACCACTATCCGCAATCCTATCACAGCCGCCCGTGCCGTAATGGAAAAAAGCCCACATGTGATGATGGCAGGAAAGGGTGCGGAGAAATTCGCTGCACAGCAGGGACTTGAAATAGTTGACCCTTCTTATTTCTACACAGAAGAACGTTGGAAAGGTTTGCAGCGTGCTAAAAGGGAAGATTCGCTCAAGGCAAACCAGCCAGGAGCATTGAAACAGCCGGAGAATAAGGATTATAAATACGGAACAGTGGGTGCGGTTGCGCTCGACCAGCATGGCAATCTTGCAGCAGCTACCAGCACAGGCGGTATGACCAATAAAAAATTCGGCCGCATTGGTGATGCACCTATCATTGGCGCCGGCACTTATGCGAATAACAAAACAGTAGCCATCAGCGGCACCGGCTGGGGTGAATTCTTTATCCGCCTGGTAATGGCCAAAAGCATCAGCGATATGATGCAATATGGAAAAATGACCCTGAAAGCATCATCCGATGAAATGGTGATGAAACAATTGCCTGCATTGGGTGGAGACGGTGGTTTGATTGCAGTGGACAAGGATGGCAATATTGCCATGCCATTTTGTACAGAAGGAATGTACAGGGGATTTGTGAAGGAAGGCGGTGAAAGAACAGTGAAGATATACAAGGAATAAACAGCAAGTCATAAACTTCCTATCTTCCAGATAAAATCTTTTCATGCACAGGTTCTTACTTGGCTGCATTCTGATCTTCTCCATTTCAGCTTCGCTGCAGGCGCAGCGTTTTGGCGGCACGCCTCCGGGAGTGGAATGGAGACAGATCAATACCGATACAGCCCGGATCATTTATCCTGCCGGGCTCGACAGCCAGGCACAGCGGGTGGCATTGCTGGCGCATTACCAGGCATCACAGGCCCCGGCTTCATTGGGCAGGCAAATACATAAGATCAATATCGTGTTGCAAAACCAGACCACCATTGCAAATGGTTATGTTGGCCTGGGCCCTTACAGAAGTGAGTTCTATTTAACCCCTTCACTGAATAATTTCAACCTGGGCAGTTTATCATGGACAGATCAACTGGCAATACATGAATTCAGGCATGTGGAGCAGTTCAATAATTTCCGCAATGGCATCAGCAAAGCATTTTATTATTTGTTTGGCGAAGAAGGGTTTGCCCTGGCGGTGAATGCCTCAGTGCCGGATTGGTTTTATGAAGGTGATGCCGTGTATAATGAAACCGTGCTCTCGAAGCAGGGAAGAGGGCGGTTGCCTTTGTTCCTGAATGCCTACCCGGCACTTTGGAAGGCCGGCAAGCAATACTCCTGGATGAAGCTTCGTAATGGATCATTAAAAGACTATGTTCCTGACCATTATAACCTTGGTTACCTCCTGGTGAATTACGGGTATGAAAAATACGGGCTTGATTTCTGGGCCAAAGTGACGCATGATGCTACGGCTTATAAAGGTTTGTTTTATCCTTTTCAGAAAGCAATAGAGAAGTATAGCGGAATGTCTTATCCGGCATTCAGGGAGGCAGCATTTAATTATTATAAAAAAGATACAGGCCATAGCCAGTTGCCCGCAGCCGTTTTGCCGGTGAATAAAAAAGTGGTGACGGATCACTTGTATCCTTATGTCCTTTCACCGGACTCTTTGCTGTATTTAAAGACGGCTTATAATAAGCGGCCGGCTTTTTTCATCAAAGATCAGCATGGTGAGCACCGGTTGAGGACAAGAGATATTGCAATAAACGATCAGTTTGCCTACCGCAATGGCAAGATCGTGTATGCTGCATATGAAAATGACCCGCGCTGGAGATGGAGGGACTACAGCATCATCAAAGTGCTGGACATACATAGTAAGCAACAGCAAACGATCACCCACAAAACAAAATATTTCTCACCTGATATTTCGCCTTCAGGGCTTAAAGTGGTGGCAGTGTATGCGGGTCTGAAGGGGCGTAGTGAATTGCATGTACTGGATGCGGCTACCGGTAAAAAACAATCGGCGATCAGTGCAGCAGATATCGGTTTGTTCACTGATCCCAAATTCATGTCTGAAGACTCGGTTATTTCAGCCGTGAGGCTGACTGATGGCAGAATGGCTTTGGCTGTTTCCAGTTTATCAAATGGCAGCACGGTAAGGCTGACACCGCCTTCCTTCAATGTGATCGGTTTCCCCTGGGTAAATAACGGCACTGTATACTTTTCTGCATCATACAAGGGAAATGATAATGTGTTCTGTATCGATTGGAAGGATAAGCAGATCTATCGGGTCAGCAACTGGCCTCTCGGCGATTATTTTGCTAACGCGGCAGAAGGCAGGTTGGCCTGGTCATCTTTCACTGCCGAAGGCTTTCAGTTGCAGCAGGCAGATGAAGCTTCGCTTAACCGCGAGTTGATAACGCCATTGGAAATACAGACCCTGCAACCGGCTTACCCGGTAGCGCACGCCGGTGATATAAAAGAAGTGGTGCCTGGTGGTGAATTGCCTTTGCGATATTTCTCCAGCAGCAAGTACAGGAAAGGCACCAGGCTGTTCAATTTTCATAGCTGGCGTCCGTATTATGAAGATCCTGAATTCACATTTTCGCTGTATGGACAAAATGTATTGAACACGCTGGAAACACAACTGTATTATTTATATAACGAGAATGACCGTACAAGTGCGGTGGGAGCAAGTGCTACATTTGGTCAATGGTTTCCTTATCTCAGCATCGGCTCGCAATACACATTCAACAAGAGCGTAGCCGTTGGTAATAAACTAAAACAGTGGGCACAGCTTGATTCAAGGGTTGGGTTAAGCATTCCTTTAAGCTGGACAAGCGGGCGGACGCATAAGCAATTCATTGCCGGCACCAATTATTTCTACCGCAACGATTTCAACAAGGGCCTTTATAAGGATTCATTCGTACAAAACAATTTCAGTTATCTCCATCATTACCTGCAGTGGGCGCAGCAGGTGGAAGCGGCCCCGCAACATATTTTCCCCAGGTTGGGATACAGCCTGTCTGCTGAATATCGGTATGCGATCAGCAAATATGATAGCTGGCACTGGCTGGGTGGTGCTTCGCTGTACCTGCCCGGGTTTCTTCCTGCACACAGTATTGTTGTGACCGGGGGCTACCAGGAAACAGATACGTTGAATACACTCTTTAGCAATCGTATGGCTTATTCCCGGGGATATAATGAAGCATACTTTGCACGGATGTGGCGTACTTCCCTGAATTATCATTTCCCTTTGTGGTATCCGGATTGGGGATTTGCCAATATTTTATACCTGAAGCGTATCCGTGGTAATGGGTTTTATGATCTCACTAAAGTGTATTCAAGAGACAAAACAGCAACCGCCAACCAGCGAAGTGTTGGCGGAGAATTATTCTTTGACACCAAATGGTGGAACCAGTATGAACTGAGCTTTGGATTCCGTGTCAGCCATTTGCTCGACAAGGATTTTTATACAGGAAGGAAAGGGGAGACGGTGTTTGAATTTATTATGCCGGTATCCATCTTTCCGAAGTAAACGTTGTTCGTTGGCCGATAGCCGGTTTGGGTATCGGCCATCAGACAATGTCTTTTCTTAAGCACTCTTCAGCTTCGCAACCAGTGCCACATACTCTTCCATTGCCCCTTCCTTTGTCTTTCCTTTTAAACCAGACCATGCTTCATGCTTGGCTTTGTTCACAAAATCAAATGGGTTGGAAGGCGGGTCAGTATTTACATCTCCTTCTGTAGCCTGTTTATAGAGAGAATATAATTGCAATAAAATATCATTGCCAGGTTTTTCAGACAGCGTCTTGCTATCGGCAACTGCTTTTTCGAATTGTTCTTTCAGTTCCATCATTATTGGTTTTACTGGGTAGTTTTTATTTTGTCAGTTCTTCTACAACGTGGCCAACCGTACCATTGGGCATTTGGATATGCAGGAGAGCTGCAACAGTCGGAGCAATATCCGTCATATAGGTTTCGCGGTTGGTTTTGCCGGGTTTTACTTTCCAGCCAAACCACAGCAGGGGAATATGTGCGTCATAAGGATTCCAGGTGCCATGGGTGGTGCCTTTATATCCGCCGTCGAACCATTGCGGCATGAAGACGAATTGTATATCGCCGCTCAGTTTTTGATTATAACCATTGTTTACCCTTTCTTTAATGGTATTGGGCAGAGTGGTTTCAGCAAGTTCGTGCAGGTCGAATGCGCTCATGATAGCAGGATGCTGGAGGAGCTCTTTGATCGCCCATTTTTTAAAATCGTCCTGCTCCACTTTGCTTGCTTCCAGGGCAGAATAATTCAGGTAAAGCTGGTAGTTCATCACCTGCTCGATCGCATTTTTTACACCGAATTTCTTTTCGGCATTTTCATTCAGCCATTTCCTGATCTCCGCATCGTCAAATGCACCGGCAGGGATCCTGTTTTCCTTCATGAATTCAGGTACATGGGCCGCTCCATGATCGGCTGTAAGGAAAACGAGATACTGGCCTTTACCCAGTTTGGCATCGAGGAAATTGAAGAATGCTCCCATTTCCTTATCCAACCGCAGATACACATCTTCCGCTTCAATAGAGTTAGGACCAAAAGCATGACCAACATAATCGGTAGAGGAGAAGCTGACAGTTAGAAAATCAGTAGCACCTCTTTGCCCCAGTTGTTCACCATCCACAGCAGCTTTGGCCATTTCAAAAGTGTAAGTGTTGCCATAAGGCGTAGTACGGAATGTTTCATACTTATCCTTGGTAATGGAAGCGGTGAGGTGAGGGAAAGTATTATCCTCTCCGCGCAAATTCGATTCGTAGGATTTATCGTCTGCCGTGCTTTGTTTGTAAGTATTGATAGGATAAAGCGTGTTCCAGTTTTGCTGGAGATATTGATCAGGCAGTTTTTTATCATTGATCTTTTTTACCCAGGCAGGCAGGTCGTTCATATAATAAGTACTCGTGATCCAGCCGCCACTGCTGTTGTCGAACCAGTAAGCAGCATTCGCTGAATGGCCTGCAGGTAAAATGGCGCCACGGTCTTTCAGGGCAATGCCAATGGTTTTGCTGTTGAAATTGGTGGCAAGCCGCAACTCATCCGTGATAGTGGTGGTCCACATATTCCTGGGCGACATTTTTCCGGCTGTTGAATTGCTTCCAACAGTATTCACGGTGGTATCTTCTGCGCAATACCAGGACCTTTTCAGATCACGGCGGTACCAGCTATTGCCGATGATGCCGTTAATGGCAGGCACGCTGCCGGTATAAACAGCTGTGTGGCCTGCAGCAGTATAGGTAGGTGTGTAAGGAATAAAAGTGTTCTCGCAACTGAAACCCTGGTTCAGCATACGCTTGAAACCATCGGGAGAATAACGGTCATAATAACGGTAGAGATAATCCCAGCGCATTTGGTCCACTACTATGCCAACTACCAGCTTGGGCCTTTGAAGGGACTGGGCAAAAATCGAGTTGCTACAAAAAAGAAAGAACGAAATAATCAGAATCGTCAACCGGAACATAGGTAATACTGTTTTGCACAAAAGTAGGGGATTATGAGAGAGTTAGAGAGAGGTAATATAATGGTAATAGATAACCCGTATTCGATGCTTTATTTTCGATTACGAGGTTGGAGACAGCAATTATTTTTTTGGGGATAAGTGCCCGGAGTAGCGTAATAGCCACGGATTTTTCCGCGATGATGATTATTTGTTATTTATTGATAATCAATTGTTTGAAATTGATTTTTATAGCAAGCCCTATTTCTCCCCGGTAAATTTTCCCTGTTAAACTACTATTGCAAGGCCTTTGCATGCGATGTATTTTGTGACAAATTCAATGGTATGATAAAAACTAGCTTAGTTGTCAAAGTATTCCGTTACGTACTTTTTGCTACTGTCTTTACTCTGTACCTGTTGTTGTTGTAAGTTAGCCGGAATAAAAAATTGCCAGGCTTCCTGGCTTAAAAGCGATCCGATGTACCGGACCGCTTTTTGTTTTTTGCCCCACTACCTTTGCGCCATGTACAGCAAGCAGGAAGCCTCTTTGATCCGTAAAGATTTCTGGACCAGCCTTGGATTATATATGCGCCCTTTACGAGGCGCAGCTGGTGAGCCGGTAAACTGGCTTAATTATAAAACCGGTATCAAGCATATCTACTTCCGTATGGATGCCAATAATAAAATGGCTTCTATTGCTATCGAACTTTCCCATCCCGACAATGAATTACGCCAGCATTATTTTGAGCAATTGCAGTTGCTCAGGTCAATACTTATACAGGAAACGGGTGAAGACTGGGAATGGGAGCCTAATAGTTATGATGAAGATGGCAAGCTTTTCAGCCGCATTGGCATACATATGCCAGGCATAAATATCTTCAACAAGGCCGACTGGCCTGCGATCATTTCTTTCCTGAAGCCAAGAATGGTAGCACTGGATGCGTTCTGGTACCAGGTAAAAGATATCGTAGAGAGTTAGGCATCCGGGCAACAGGAATAGCCTTCTTTAACAAGGTGGGGATTATTTTCAACAGTGACCCAACAAAAAATAAACGATCGCGAACACAACGAGAAATCCGAAGCATCCGCCTCCCCATTTATATCCGGCATAACCGGCAATAAGCGTCTTTAGCCAACCTTTCATATTTTATTCTTTGATCAGTGATGTTTAAAATATTGTATCTCCCTTTCATGCTTCTTCGCTTCTTCCAGGCTGCTGAACGTTCCCAGGTTGCGGCGCTTGTTTGTTTTTGGGTTTTTCTTCCGTGAATATATGCGGTATTCACCTGATTTTAATTTCCGGATCATAACAACGTTTTTCTAAAAAAGCCAATTAATATGCCAGTCCTTCCTTCATTGGCATGAAACTTACACTTTACCCGGTAAAATAAGCAATATGAGGCTGACCCCTGTAATAATCAGCATAGTTGCCGGTGCAATATTACTGGCTCAGTGCGATATGCCCCGTAAAAAGAAAGAGGAACCACCCAATCCTCAAAGGCCGGCCCCTCCTGTGTGGAAAAAACCTGCTCAAAAGATCAGTTATCATGCAGAACGGGCTAAAGAATGGTCCCGTAAAAAGAAAGACAGCCTGACCAGCGCTCAACAAAAGATCATCATGGTGGTAAACAGGGTAGATATGGCCAACCTTCCCAGCCTTGACTCCTTAATTATACCCAATGATCTTTCAGGTGATATGGTATACTATCTTCCTTTCCCTTTGCAACTGCCTTTCCTGGACGATGTCGGCAAGATCGTTTTTTTCTCTTACCCGGCGCAGGCATTTGCTGCTTATGAATACGGTAATCTCGTGTATACCGGCCCGAGCAATATGGGACGGAAAAAAGACCCAACACCAACCGGGCTTTATTTTACCAATTGGAAAGCGGAAGAAACCACCAGCACCTTTAATGATGAGTGGATATTGAAATGGAATTTTAATATCCAGAATAAAGCAGGCATTGGCTGGCACCAATATGCGCTGCCCGGTTATCCTGCATCACATTCCTGTCTCCGCTTGCTTGAAGATGATGCACGCTTCCTCTATAAATGGGCGGATGAATGGAAACTGAAAGGAACAGACAGCATCCTTCTCAAGGGAACGCCTGTTGTCGTGTTTGGTGCTTATCCATTTGATGGACGGAAACCATGGTCCAATCTCGTTGCCGACCCTCATATACTTGACATTTCTGCCGGCGAACTGGAAGACCTGGTAAAACCTCATTTGCAGGAGATATTGAATGCACAGGAAAAAAGATGGTCATTTGTTGCGAAGCCGAAGTAGTACAAACCAGGCAAGAAAAAAGATGAAAGTGATCTTTTGGACCACCGGCAGATAATAGCGCTGCCCGGAATAATACAACCAGGTATTTAAAAATCCAAGCAGGAACCCGATCACACCTAATGCAAAAAGCAGGAACATTTTTTTACGGTAAAGCCCTGCCAATGTCAGCAATATGGCTGTAAAGCCAAGTGCCGAAGCAGTATTGATCACTTTGTCATGATCGTGTGAAAACAGGAAGAACAGTATGATCATGGAAAGAACACCGCTCAGGGAAATGAACTTCTGCAATGTCCTGGAAAGCGGAAGATGGGAAGGCACAAAATACCAGATCAATGCCAGGCTTACCGCAAGTGCACACATGGCAGAGATGGCCAGAGGCCTGGCTGTATTGGGCTGGTTGCTCTGTGAATAAGGAGCCATCAGTTCACACCAGTAATTGTGCAGCCAGTTAAAACCTTTTGCATGCCTGTCGATATCCGACCCCCCGGGATATAATAGGGTAGCGATAATATACAGCAGGCTAAATAAAATGATACCCGCAACCGGTAAATAAACCGGCCATTTTTTTGTAGCCTGTGTCAGTGTTTGTTGTTTGAATAAATTCATCAATACCTGTTCATGGATCATGTTTGGCGGGGATAGCCGGGCAGACTAATGTAGGAAAGTTTGTTTATAATTTAGGGCCAGGCTCCAGGTTGCGGACTACCGACTCCTGACTCTTTTTTACTACCTTTGCACCCTCGAAAACCGCCTTATGCGCGGTAACGGGTAAACTATACATGAAGAATATCCGCAATTTTTGCATTATCGCCCATATTGATCATGGTAAATCCACCTTGGCAGACAGGCTGTTACAAATGACTAATACCATCAGCGACCGGGAAATGATGGACCAGGTGCTGGATGATATGGACCTGGAGAGGGAAAAGGGGATCACCATTAAAAGTCATGCGATCCAGATCAATTATAAGGGCCCTGATAAACAGGAATACACTTTGAACCTGATCGATACACCCGGTCACGTCGATTTCAGTTATGAAGTGAGCCGTGCCCTGGCTGCCTGCGAAGGGGCACTGCTACTGGTGGATGCCACCCAGGGCATACAGGCGCAAACCATCAGCAATCTTTATCTCGCTATAGAAAATGACCTGGAGATCATTCCTGTGATCAATAAGATCGATATGGATGGAGCCATGGTTGAGGAAGTAGAAGACCAGATCGTTGACCTTATTGGCTGCAAACGGGAAGACATTTTGCATGCCAGCGGCCGTACCGGTCTTGGTGTGGACAAGGTACTGGAAGCAATCGTTGAACGCATACCACCGCCTAAAGGTGATGAAAATGCGCCACTGCAAGCCCTGATCTTCGATAGTGTGTTCAATTCCTTCAGAGGTATCATCGTTTATTACCGGATCCTGAATGGTGCGATCCGCAAGGGAGATAAAGTTAAATTCGTTTCTACCGGCCAGGAATATGAGGCTGACGAGATCGGGATCCTGAAGCTCAAGATGACAGAGAAGAAGGAAGTGAAAGCCGGTGATGTAGGTTATATTATCACAGGGATCAAAAATGCCAAGGAAGTAAAAGTAGGGGATACCATCACGCTTGCTTCCAATCCTACTCCTGAGCAGATCAAAGGTTTTGAAGAAGTAAAGCCCATGGTATTCGCAGGTATTTACCCTGTTAATACAGACGAGTTTGAAGAACTCCGTGATTGCATGGACAAACTTCAACTGAACGATGCTTCGCTTACGTTTGAACTGGAAACATCACAGGCGCTGGGCTTTGGTTTCCGTTGCGGTTTTCTCGGCATGCTCCACATGGAGATCATACAGGAAAGGCTGGAGCGTGAGTTTGATCAAACAGTGATCACTACCGTTCCCAACGTAAGTTTTATTGCACATACTACCAAGGGTGAAACGATCCAGGTAAACAATCCTACTGAATTCCCTGATCCTGTAAAAACAGAAAGTATTGAAGAGCCTTTTATCAAAGCACAGATCATTACCAAGCCGGATTATATCGGCAATATCATGACGCTTTGCCTTGGTAAAAGAGGTATTCTGATCAACCAGAGCTATCTTACCCCAACAAGGGTGGAACTGATCTTTGAAATGCCGCTGACGGAGATCGTATTTGATTTTTATGATAAATTAAAGTCACAGACCCGCGGTTATGCTTCTTTCGATTATCATCCGATCGGCTACCGCGATAGTGATATCGTGAAAATGGATATCCTGCTTAATGGTGATAAAGTGGATGCATTGAGTGCACTGATCCACCGCAGCAGGGCGCAGGACTTTGGCCGTAAATTGTGTGAGAAGCTGAAAGAATTGCTGCCGCGCCAGCAATTCCAGATCGCGATCCAGGCAGCTATCGGTGCAAAAGTGATTGCCCGCGAAAATATCTCTGCGATGCGCAAGGATGTAACCGCAAAATGTTATGGTGGTGATATCAGCCGGAAACGTAAGCTTCTTGAAAAGCAGAAAGAGGGTAAGAAGAGAATGAGGCAGATCGGCAATGTGGAAGTGCCACAGGAAGCGTTTCTCGCGGTGTTAAAATTAGATGACTAGTATTGAATTATTATATCCCACAAAGACACGAAGACCACAAAGAAATATCCTTTGTGGTCTTCGTGTCTTTGTGGGATACCTGTTTATGATGCTGTGCTTATTATCCTATTTTTCTCAGACCTCCTGTAAAAGATCCAGAACATGATCGGGAACACCAGCAACGTAAGAATAGTTGCCGTCACCAACCCTCCAATGATCGCTACCGCCAACGGTTTCTGGCTTTCTGATCCGATACCCGTCGACAAAGCTGCGGGCAATAACCCCAGCATTGCCATTAGCGCCGTCATCACCACCGGCCGGATCCTGGAAGTAACTCCCTGCCTGATCGCATCTGCCAGTGGCATTCTCTGCCGCAGGTTCTGATGGAACACCGATATAAGGATCACTCCATTCTGCACGCAGATGCCAAACAAAGCAATAAATCCAACGCCGGCTGATATACCAAAGTTGATGCCTGTAATATGCAATGCCAGGATACCGCCGATCAAGGCAAACGGAACATTCAATAATATAAGCCCCGCGTCCTTTGCATTGCCAAAAGTGATGAACAGTAAAACGAAAATGGCAATGAGGCTGATCGGAACCACAAATGCCAACTGGCTGGTCGCCCTTACCTGGTTCTCGAATTCGCCAGCCCAGGCAATCGTATATCCTTTGGGTAGTTTTATAGTCGCATTCACCTTAGCCATGGCTTCTTTAATGGTACTGCCCAGGTCCCTTTCCCTGACGGTGAATTTCACACCAATGAAACGTTTATTCTCATCCCGGTAAATGAATGCAGGGCCTGTTATTTTTTTCAGCTCCGCGATACTGCTCAACGGGATCTTACCTCCTTTCAGGGTAGGTACCATCAATGCCATGATATCGGTTTCATCTTTCCTGTATTCCGGGCTGTAACGGATACGCACATCAAACCGTTTTTCATCCTCATATTTTCCTGTAGCTGTTTTACCGCCAATAGCCATTTCGATCACTGCCTGTGCATCGGCAGTTGATACCCCATATAAAGCCATTTTTTCTTCATCAAGGAGTACGCTGATCTCCGGCTGCCCGATATTCCGCAGGATGCCTGCATCCTTGATGCCAGGAATATTTTTGATGTTTTGATAAACCTGGTCTGCCAGATCGTCGAGCTTATTAAGATCATCGCCGAATATTTTTACGGCATTGGATGCTTTGAAACCTGCCACTGCTTCTGCTACATTGTCTACCACTGGTTGGGAATAGTTATAAGTGATGCCCTGGAACTGGCTGAGTTCTTTATCCATTTCTTCTATTAACTGGTCCTTGGTCCTTTTCACTTTCCATTCCTTTGCCGGTTTCAGGTTTACCTGGAACTGAACAAAACCAAATCCATTCGGATCAGTACCATCATTGCTTCGCCCGGTTTGAGACAGCACACCGTTCACTTCTTCAAACCTCATCAGTTTGCTCCGGAGTGTTTTGGTGATCTTCATTGATTCAGTGAGGGAAGTGCTCATTGGTAATTCTGCTGTTACCCATAGGGCACCTTCATTCAGCTCGGGAAGGAATTCAGTGCCAAGGAATTTGGCTGAAGCAAACGTGAGTCCCATTACGGCAAATGCAGTGATAAGGCTTTTGCGTTTGTTCCTGAAACACCAGGCAAATGCACCACCAACTGTTTTATTGAAAAAGCGGACAATGAAATTATCTTTCTCCCTTACATTCTTCCGCAGTAATATGGAACAAAGTACTGGTACCAATGTTAAAGTATAGATCAATGCGCCAAGCAGGGCAAACCCAAGCGTCCAGGCAAGAGGAGAGAACATTTTGCCTTCCACTTTCTGGAAAGTGAATATGGGAAGCAGAGCAGTAATGATGATGACTTTGGAAAAGAATACTGCTTTGCCCAGTTCGCCGCCTGTCTTTTTCAGCAAGCCGAGTTTTGACAACTTGTTGAACCTCTCCATTCCTTCTTTGTGCGATAAATGGGCGAGTGCCACAAACATCCCTTCCACCATTACCACGGCGCCGTCAATGATGATCCCGAAATCTATTGCGCCGAGTGAGATCAGGTTGGCCGTCATTCCCTTTAACCGCAAGCAGAAAAAAGCAAAGAGGAGGGATAAAGGAATAATGATGGAGACGATGACCGTCGTTCTCCAATCGGCCATGAACAGGAACACGATCACCGTTACCAGCACAATTCCTTCCAGCACATTATGGGAGATGGTCTCCGTGCAATAAGCCATCAGGTTGTCCCTGTCGTAGAAGGTTTCCATTTTGATATCGGCAGGCAGGATATTCTCGTTCAGTTCCGCTACTTTCTTTTTAACGCGGGCCAGCACTTCAGAAGGATTTTCGTCTTTCCGCATTACCACAATGCCTTCCACTACATCATCATCATTGTTGAGCCCGGTTTGCCCCACCCGTGGTAAGGCACTTTCTTTTACGGTGGCAACATGTTTTACCAATACCGGGGCATCCTGGTTCTGGTCAATGATGATATTTTCAATATCGCTTTGCTTGTCGAGCAAACCGATCCCCCTTACCACATAAGCCTGGTTGTTTCTTTCAATCACATCCCCGCCAACATTCAGGTTGCTTTTGGATACGGCATTGTATACTTCCAGTGGCGTGATATCATATTTCTGCAACTGAGTTGGGTTGACTTGTATCTCGTATATTTTTTCCTGTCCGCCAAAAGCGACCACATCTGCAACACCTGCAACTGATCTTAATTGCCGGTCGATGGTCCAGTTTTGGACCGTCAGCAAATCCCGGCTGTTCCGGTCCGGGCTTCTTAACACATACCGGAATATTTCACCGGTGGGGCCATAGGGTGGCTGCACTTCGGGATCAACACCTTCGGGTAGGCTAACCGTACGCAACTGGTTATTGACCTGTTGCCGGGCAAAAAAATCATCCACTCCATCTTCAAAGATTATTTTCATCACGCTCAGGCCAAACATGGTAATGCTGCGGACATTGGTTTTCCGCTGCACACTGTTCATCGCCACTTCAGTTGGCCGTGTTACAAAACGTTCGATCTCTTCAGCACTCCGGCCAGGCCATTGCGATACAATAATGATCTGTGTGTTGGTGACATCGGGGAATGCCTCTATCGGTGTTTTGATAAAGCTGACGATACCCGCTATGATCAACACCCCGGTCATGAAGAAGGTGAAGAACTTGTTCTTGAGCGAAAACGCTACAATATTTCGGATAAACTTGTTCATGTAAATATTTTTAGGGCACTGTTACTGTACCCGTGTATGTTTGATAATTCCATTCATCGTATGCTGTTTAATCGTTCAATGCATCATATACCAGTAAGGCATTTTTGACGATGACTTTTTCACCTGGCTGTAAACCGGCCAACACATAGGTGTTGCCGGCGGTGGTTTTCAGCGGCTCCACAGCACGGGTCTCAATACTGTCCTTCCTATGAAAGATCATCAGGTAGTTCTTGCTTTTATCAAACACAACAGCTTCTGCAGGGATAGTAGGCAAATGCTGGCCATCTTCATAGCGGATAAAGACAGTTGCTGCCATCTCAGGCTTGAGTGCATAGCCGGGGTTGGGCAAACGGATGCGGATCTTGAGTGTTTTGGTATCAGGGTCCAGCACATTCAGGATCTTATCTATTTTCCCGGAAAATTTTTTCCCGGGATAGCTAAGCAGTTCCACTTCTGCAGGCATATTCAATTGCAGCCTGGCGATGTCGGTTTCGTAAACATTTGCTGTTACGAACACTTCATCTATCTGGGCAATGGTGAAAATACTTTCGCTCAATCCCGCCGGCAATTGCATATCAGGGTTGATCTTCTTATCCGTGATAAAACCACTGATAGGCGCTACCACATTGTAGTAGGAGCCTTTATTTACATGATAAATATTAAATACCTCTTTTACCCGGTTCAGTTCGGCTTCTGAAGATTCTACCTCTTTTTGTGCTGCCGCCACATCCCTGTCTGTATTCAATTTAGACTCGTTCAATTCCTGTGCGGCTTTCAGGTTTTTCTTTGCCACTACCAGGTCGGTCTCTGCATCGCGGCGTTGCTTTTCAAAATCGGCTACATCCGTGCTGCGGATCACAGCCAGTACCTGGCCCTTCTTCACATAATCGCCGAGTGATACATTCAGTTTAGTTACATAGCCTGCTACAATGGGAAAGATATTGGCCATCTTATTATCTTCCGGTGTGATCTTACCGGAAAAACGGAGTTCATTCATGACCGGTCTGGTCAATGCAGTGTCAATGCTGATCCGGTTGAGCATGGTATCTGTTAGAATGAATTTTCCGTCTGAGACTTCTTTGTTTGACTGATGGCTGCAAGCCGTGATCAGCACAGCCAGCAGAAAGCTGTAGAGTGATATTATAAAGAATTTCATAAGCTGTATTATTTAAATAGATGATGAAGATCAAAGGCGGGCGCCAAGTGTATATTCCAGGTATTCCCAGGCCAGCCTTCTTTGTTTATGTAATTGGTTCAATTGCCGGATCGCCACATTGTAGTTTTCGAAAAAATCAACAAACTCCAGCAGGGAAATATTCCCTTTATTGAAATTCTCAATCATGCTGCGGTTCATTTCCGGGAAATCTTTATTAAAGCTTTGTTCGGAAGCCTTGTATTCTTTTTCCGCTTCCGCCAGCCTTGCCACGCTGCCTGCTACTTCTCTATCCACTTCGTTCTGCTTATAATCGAGTGCGAGCTCTGCTGATTTGATCTGTGCTTTTGCAGCTTTGATATTGCCCTGGTTCCGGTTGAACAAAGGCAGATCTATAGCAGCGCGGACAGAATACAGGTTGCTGACATAACTTCCATTCTGATCATATCCTGCTCCAACGGTAAGATCAGGCGTAGCCAGCGCGCGCTGATAGTTGTAATTCAACTGCTCCTGCTTCAACTGGCTTTGCTGTATTTGAAGATCGGAACGGTTTTGACGTGCGATGCTGGTAAGCATGGCGAGATCGGGCAGAGGTTTTGATTCCAGGCTTATTTTGTTGGGAGATACAAATGCGGTAGTGTCCATCAGCAATTGAAGTGTTTGCCGGGCGGTAATGGCATCCATTACTACAGTATTGCGGTCGGCACTCAACTGAATGTATTCACCTTTCAATCTCACAGCGTCTTTTAAAGGAACATTTCCCTTTGCGGCTTGCACATCGTAAGCATTGATGATCTGCTGCAATTGCCGCATTTGTTCATTGTACTGGGCTATGAGCTCTTCTGCATAAGCGACTATATAGAAATTTTGCCGCAGCTCATATTTAAGTGAACGGAGCAATTCATAAAAAGCGAAATTGGCTTGTGCGGTTTGTTCCCTTGCCAGCAATACCCGTTTATTACGTTTGGCAGCAAGTGATATCACCTGGTCAATCCCAAATGTTTTCTGGCCTTTATTGCCTATATCAAACCATTTATGATTGTCGCCATAAGCGGCCAGTTCGGCAGAAATGACAGGATTATTATAAAGTTTCTGCTGTATTTCATTGGCTTTTGCCGCATCTACCTGGTAGCGTTGCGAGAGCAGCAACAGGTTTTTTTGAAGGAATAGTTGTTCTGCCTGTTCCAATGAAACGTGTAATGTATCTGTATTTTGAGCCGATAGTGATAAGCACAGCACAATGGCCGGGATCACCGATAGGTATTTTTTCATCAGAAAAATATTGAAGTGTCTATACAATGGGGCAGCCCTTCCTGGAAAGGAGCAGGCATGCGTGTATAGGGGCAATGCCCTTAATGTGTTAAACCGGTTTGGTTAGTATAAACTTTAGCTGAAGCAGCTATCGTATCAGGCTCTATCGGGAGGGGGCGTAAACAGGGCGGTGAAACCAGCAGGCAGATGGGATTGGTTTTGTTCTCCATTCAGGCGTTTGCCGCCTGCTCCGGTTGGATCATTAATGATCTTTATTTTCTTTTCAGGCAGGGAGAAATCAAAAGCGACGGATTTTTTCAACAGTCCCTGTTCATCATTCCCTTTCTGATCGGGAAGCGTTTGGTCTGTGGTTTCGTCCAGCAAAAATTCTGCGATACTTTCAATCTCGTTGTATTCTGTATTCGTTGATGAAGAGGATGTAGCGGACCCGCGGTCAGTATCAACAAAGTCAATACTGGTGTTCAATATTGACAGTGCAATAAGCCATAGAACAGTATGTCGGAAAAATTGCCGCATGGTACTTCCGTGCAAAGATAATTTTAGCAGAGCAGATTTGCCATAGATAGCAGGATAAATGATATGTTAAGGAATTTTAATCACCATTATTTCCTGTTTTCGGTTTTTCTTTTGCTTTATTCTTTTCTGATTTCTCTTCCAGTTTTTTCTGGTTGGTATTACCATTTTTATCCAGCAATGGATCTTCTACAGGAGGGTTGCCCAGGTAGGGATCTATGCCACGCATGTCAACCTTATAGTCAAATGCTTTATCGATATGTACCCATTTTCCCCCTTCCCATTTAAAGGCTTCATTGTCGCCATCGGGAATATAGGTCCATTTATGATCGGGTTCATCCGTTTCAGAAATCAAATGATCGGAGAGGATCACACCGAGATCACTGATATAGTTCAGTAAAACGCGGGTATCTTTTTTGAATTCAAGGCTGAAGCGGTAGGCTGTAGGTTGGGGAATACTGTCCTGCGCATAGCTAAAGAAAGGCCCGCCAAACACCGGTTCACCTTTTTGATCGAAATACATCACTTCCACCCATTTTTTTGTGCTCATCACTGTATTATAATCAATACCAAAAAGAGTGTAATAGTTCCTGTTGTTGTATTGCGTTTTGATAATATTATAATAGATCGCACCGATCCAGTTGCTGCGGGAACGGGCAGAGTCTTCTGCTTTGTCGGTAAACTCAGACACATCCCACAAGGGCAGCAATTTGAGAGAGCCATCTTTTGTTCTCATCTGGATAGCGCCTTTCTGGCGGCAGTAATAATCATCAAACTGCATATTCCAGGTGAAAATGCGGAAACTGGAATCCGGTGCATAAAGGCGGGAAACACCTTGTACGGAATCGAATGGGTAATAAAAAGAGTTCTTTATCTGTAAAGCCCTTACCAGGGTGCGGGTAAAAATGCTGTCGGATATCATACGGTCTGCCGTAGTGGTATCAGTGATCATGTACATGGCATATTCCTTCAGGGTATCTTCCTTTTCCCTCAGTTTTCTTTTGTCGCCGGCGCTGATCAATTGCGCCTGGCTGGTGTATGACAGGAGCAACAATAATCCGAGTTTCACAGCTATTTTATTCATGATCGCAAAATTACAGTATTAAATGGGGCTTGCCCGGCCCGGTGATAACGGCGAAACCGGCATTAAATTTTATGGCCTCTCATAAAGCTTTGACAAAATCGTGTAAGGAATTAAATATGAGGTCTATATCGGGGTGGGGGAGACGTATTTCCTTGTTAGTGGTGGTCAGAAAAACAGTGTACATGCCTGCGCTTCTGCCAAACTGCATATCGCTTATATTATTACCGATCATGATGGAACGGCTGAAGTCAATATCGGGAAAATCTTTTTTTGCCTGCAAAGCCATACCCGGATTGGGCTTTCGCTGCACATCATTATTATGTATGGATGTAGCATAATAAACAGCATCAATATTGCCGCCTGCATCCCGGATAGCACCGGTCATTTTCTGATGGATGACAGACAGCATTTCTTCCGTCATCAATCCGCGGCCTACACCGCGCTGATTGGTGGCAACAATTGTATGCCGGAAAGTCTTTGCCAGTTTTTTGAACAGGGCAGGGGCGCCTTCCATAAAGATGAATTCTTCCGGGCTGAAAATATAACTGCCGGGCTTATCTTCATTGATCACGCCATCGCGATCAAGAAAAAGCGTCCAGCTTTTGTCAATAGCATTGAGATGGAGTGGCGGGGTTCTCAGATCAGACTGAGCTTTATTGTAATCGTCCGGGATACCAATATCAATAAAGTACCCGTCCTGCGCCTGCGCTGATAAAGCCCCCTGTTCCACCTGTTGCTCCAGGTAGTCTTTTTCAAAAGAAAATTTCAGCGGGTATGAATGCGAAAGAAAACGTTCAACATTTAAAAGGTATACACCCCCATTGATCAGTCCATCAGTATAGAATTGTTTTTCCCTGAAACTTTCTACAATCCCTTTTTTATTTATTTCCACCATCCCATACCTGTCAAAATTTTTCATTGGCTTTAAGGCAAGGGTGCAATCAGCGTCCTGTGCTTTGTGGAAAGACGCCAGTTCTGCAAGGTCAACTTTAAAAAGAGTATCGCCATTTGTAACCAGTACCTGTTTTTCGCTGGCATGGCGGCACGACAGCTGGATGGCGCCACCAGTTCCCAGCGGTTCTGTTTCGATCACGCATTGGTAATCCAGTGTATGGAACTCATCTTTCAGGTATTGTTCAATCACTTCATGCTTATATCCCAGGGAAAAGATAAAAGAAGTGATGCCCTGCTTGCGCAGGTAATTGATCACATGATAAAGAAAAGGGCGGCCGGCAACAGGTGCCATGCATTTAGGCAAATCTGGTACTGCTTCACGGAGACGGGTGCCAAGGCCACCGGCGAGAACAATTGCTTGTTTGATCGACATGAATATATAAGGCCAGCTTAAATCAACATAGCCGGTGCAAATATCGGCAAAACTCCGGTCGGTCTGCTTTGTCTTATGCTGTTACAATTCTTTTACCACTCATCGCTTTATTTACCTACCAGCTTTGACAATTGCTCAGGATATCTGTTTCCCTGTATCGTAATGCGGGAGGCTGCATTATTGATTTCCTGAAGATCTTCCGGGGTAAGTTCAATACTGACAGCGCCGATATTTTCCTCCAGGCGGCTCAGTTTGGTAGTGCCGGGGATCGGAACGATCCATGGCTTTTGTGCCAACAGCCATGCCAGCGCGATTTGTGCAGGTGTTACGCTTTTGCTTTTGGCAATAATACCGATCAACTCAATCAATGCCTGATTTGCTTTGCGCGCTTCCGGCGAAAAACGGGGAAGGGTATTGCGGAAATCGGCGCTGTCGAACGTAGTGTTCTCATCAATTTTGCCGGTAAGAAAACCTCTTCCTAACGGGCTGAATGGAACAAAGCCAATTCCCAGCTCTTCCAGTGTGGGAATGATATTTTCTTCGGGTGTTCTCCACCAAAGTGAATATTCGCTTTGCAGGGCAGTCACGGGTTGCACTGCATGTGCTTTCCGGATTGTGTCTGCACCAGCTTCTGAAAGCCCGAAGTATTTGACCTTGCCTTGCTGTATCAGGTCTTTCACCGTGCCGGCTACTTCTTCAATAGGAATATCAGGGTCCACGCGATGCTGATACAGCAGATCGATCACATCGGTCTTAAGCCGTTTTAAAGAAGCGTCCACTACTTCTTTGATATGGGCAGGCCGGCTGTCGAGCCCAGACCATTTGCCGTCAGCAGCGGGCTTAAAGCCGAATTTAGTAGCGATCACCACTTCATTACGGAGAGGAGCAAGGGCTTCACCTACCAGTTCTTCATTTATAAAAGGGCCATAAACTTCAGCGGTGTCAAAAAAGTTGATACCGCGCTCTACAGCAGCCCGTATAAGCGAGATCATTTCTTTTTTATCAGGAGCGGGGCCATAGGCATAGCTCATACCCATGCAGCCAAGTCCTAAAGCAGAGACTTCGAGGGCGCTATTTCCCAGTTTGCGTTTTTGCATGTTCATATTTGTAGTTTTTTATTTCGGGTAGCTGATACAAAATTAAGATGAAGGGACAGGAGAGAAATAGTAAAAAAGAAACAATAGGTTGCGAAAATCAAATATCCCGGAAGAGAGGGGCTGGGGTAAAATCTTTTTATGGGGAAAAATCTGTTATTTTTGGGAACTCTTTCCGGGAGTTCGGGATGTAGCGCAGCCCGGTAGCGCACGTCGTTCGGGACGACGGGGTCGCTGGTTCGAATCCAGTCATCCCGACATTGCCCGCCGAAGCTCGCAAAGCGAAGGCGGGCTTTTCATTCATAGCACACCCTAAACTCCGGGCGCAGCCCGATAGAGTACTACGGCAGCCACAGAGCGTAAACATACGGATGAAGCCAGATAGTATGGTTCTTCTTAAGTACCAATTTCAAGCTTATAACCTTTGCCACGTATAACCACAATCTTGATATTCGGATCAAATTCCAGTTTTTTTCTGAGTTTTGATATGAACATATCCAGACTACGTCCCACAATAACACCTTCATCTTCCCATATCTCTTTTTGTAGCTGGCTTCGCTCTATAACCTCGTTAGGAGACATCGCGAAAATGCGTAGTACACGGGTTTCAGTTCTGGTCAGCTCTATGGTCTTTCCATTGATCATGAGCTTACGGGCCTCTGTGTCGAACGACATTGACCCCAATGTGAGCATATCCGTATGCCGGTTGGGGGGCAGGTCAGTATCCTGATTATCGATTAAAGCCTTCTGTTGCTTAACAGGTTTCCAAAAAATAAATCCAGCCAATGCTAAAAATGCCAGGCCGCCCAGGAAATATTTAGCCTTTGCTGTAATGATAGCCGTTGGTTTAAATTTAATGTTGATCATGTAACATGCTTTGGGTTGCTTTCTTCCTAAACAGGCTACAATATCATTTTTCTTATCTTTTGATATGGCATATCCATAAGCTACACTGGCATCTGTACAGTTCAGTACGTTAACAACATAATCACGTGCGAGCGGCCCCCCGGCTAGCAAACGCTGGGTAATATTCACCAGGGAATCGGGTTGAAAAGTAAGATCATTCTCAAAACTGACCTGGTATTCATTTTCGGCGATCTTTTTTACCGGAAGTACCCGTGATGTACTGTCGCCGGACTGTAATAATATTTCATGCCCGATCCGGCGGAGTAAGATTTCTCTCCGGGCAACATCATAGCCGTCACTGCCAGCCATACTGAAAGCCAGGCCGATTATAGAGATAAGCAGGAGTAGTAACAATCCAGACAGGTACTTACGTTTCCCGGACAGGAGATTTCGGCTATCAAACATAATGTCAAGATATTATTTACAAAGGTTACACTTTTATTTACAATCCAGGCCCCTAAGTCTGAAGGAGATCAAAGTACTTTTGTTGCACCTGCTTTAAAAGGTTATGAAAGATAAAAGAATACTTTAAACGGATCTGCTTTACCAGGAGATAGATCTATGTTAATTAAACCAACAAAAAAATATGAAAAAAGTTATTTATGCGCTGATCTTACCGCTGGTTGTGGTAAGCGGACTAGTATTTGCTAATCGCGAAATCAAAAATGAAACTCCTAAAAAATCAACCCCCAAGCCGCTCTCTGCTGCTGAAAAGAAAGCCGAATTGAAACAATGGGAGGCTACCCCTGATGGTATAAAGTTCAAAAAATGGGAGGCGTCTCCTGAAGGTAAAAAAGTGCTTGACGGTGCTGCTAAAATAAGCAAGCATACCAATGATTTTACCAATATGGAAGCTGTTATAACCTCTCTTTCCCTTCCACCAGGCTCACGATTAGGCTTCGGGGTGATGGCCAGGATTAATGGTGACGATTATATTCTCAGTTTTGGGCCGGAAAAGCCTAATGAGTTTCAGCAATTGCATAGCCTGAAAGTTAACGACAAAATAATTATAAGAAGCCATAGTGTATTGTACGCGCCCAAGTATTCATATCCTATAATATCGGGCGACTATGTAGAACGGGAAAGTAAAATAATTTATAAACGTCCCCCTAGCAAAGACGGTTGCTGAGTAAATAAAAATTAAAGTTTGAAGGATTTTCACTTCGAACTACCCGCATGAATGAAGCGGTGTGCTAATATACCCGCTGGACAAGGATTTTATACAAAATAAGAACAGGACAAACGAGAAGAAATCTCGTTTGTCCTGTCAAGTCGGGACGACTGGACAAATGTCGAACGAATTTTTACAAAATCTAAGAGAACTAGCAATAGCTAGCGACATTAACCCATACAACTAATTACCTGATAAAAGCGTAAAACCCGAACCTTCCCCTTATGTTTGAGTTCAGGTAAACATCTCCTGCTGTCCAACCTTTTGTCTTGGCGGATATGGCAAGATATGGCCGCCATATTTTGCCGAATATTGTCGATATATTGATTTCTATTTTACCGCCTAATTCAATTTTTGTCGTTCTGAACTCCTGGTTCTTTGGTTGACTCCACAGATGTAGTGTAGGCGTTACCAAAAACTTAAGCTATTGTTTCTCTTCTTTTTGTTCGAAAAATGATATCCCGCAGATAATCCTATTGATGGTATCAATTCGCCGTACACGACGCTTGGGTTGAAGGTAAACCTGAACATAAAACCATTGTTTAAAGATGTGAAGCGATAGCCGATAAGCGCATTAACAGCGGGGTAAAAAGCACTCGCTTTTTTTTAAATTATCAAAGTAATACACACTTGCGGAGGAATCAATTAATCCTGTGGCAAACAAGGGTGTAACCCTGGCACCTAGTTATAAAGCACTTTTTCTCGCACCTATCAGATAGTTGACCTGTATGGGCAAAGTTACGAGTGTAATCCGTCCTATTTTTCTGGCTGAGTTGACTGTTATATCTCCCCCAAAGGCTCCGATCCCTACACGCATACCCCATTTGTCTCTCCGGCCTTTCTGTAGACGGAAATCGCAGTTAAGAGAGTATAAAAAACCTGTTCCGTCGACTTCCAGGAAGACAGCCTGCTGACACCTGTCCTCAGAAACCAGCGATAACAATTCTGCATCTTAATGTTCCAAATAATCAACGGCATACTTTACCCAATCTTTTACAAACCGGTCCATAAAAATATCAGGCTGTAATCCGATGTTATCAACGGGAAAATCAGGCAATCGTAACGAACGATACGTAGGTAATTGCAAAAGATATTCCGGACATCCAAAGTCAAACATTCGTGCGGCAGCATAATCCAGCCCTCCCGATGTTACGGTTCCCATTACCTTCACCTTTTTGCTTTGCTTAGCCCGCATTACAAGATTTTCAGCTGAGCTTCCCACCCGCTTATCAATCATCACAACTACGTTTCGGGGACTTTTTTTAGCCAACTCTACCTCCTGTACAGAAAACGGGTTATCACTCACATTTACAAATTTCCCAATATTCTTTTCGAAACTATCGATCCATCTCCGAACCTTTTTTACCTCGTCTTCCTTTTCCTTTTTATCCTTTATTGTTTTTATGTAATTTTCAAGGCCGTTAATCAACGTTTGTGTAGCTAAATATTCAACACCAATATTTCTGATTGAGTTGGTCATAATATGGGGTAGCAGTTTTTGATACGCATTGTCTGTACCGCCTGAATTCCCCCTGATATCTACTATCAGGTTTTCGCTATTCTCTATCACGCTAAGATTATCTTCCATTATATCGTTAATAATTTCCACAAACGGATAATCAAAAGACGGTAGTGTAATGATTGTAGTTTTAGCAGAAAGCTGTTTTATCGAAAATCCGTAGAATGCACCAACTTTACTTCTGATTTGCTTTTCTGAGAATGCAGTAGCTGTGCTTTCTTTTATAAAACTGCTTCTCGCTTCTTTAAAGTAGATAATGTGGCCATTAGCAATTTCATAAATACCGGTCTTTTTGGTCTTATCAAAGGTGTAGAATTCGAATGTACCGTCTGCAAATAATTTGAACTTAACTTCTTTCGGTTTCCAAAAGTCAGAGTTTGAAGTGATAACAAAGCCGATATAGTCATTATTGCCAGTTTTGGTAATACCTATTTCATAAACCACACCGCCTGTCCATTCAAACCGGTTTTTCCATACTCCTGTTATGGGGTCTTTAGTAGTTTTTGATTGCTTCCGAAATTTGTCAATATCTATATCTATAAGTGCTGTTGTAACATTACCCTGTTTGTTTATGGAGGTTGCAGGATTTATCCAGATATGACCATCTCTGAAAAAAGAGGTATATTTTTTCAGCACTTGAAAACAGGATGATTGTACTGTAGTTTTGGCTTCCTGGGCTAATTGTATTTTAAAGCTATTATACAGGACTTTATCTTTTGTCTTTTCTTCAAAACCGGGGTAATCACTTTCTATTTTAGTGATTAGATTACTTAAAGCAAAATCACAATTGCACTTTACCTGTCCGAATGTATTTCCAGCTGTTAGCAGGATAAATACGATTATAAATAGTTGTTTCATTTAATTCCAGTTCTAATCTTTATAATGTCTGGATGTCTTTAAGACACAAAGAAAGAGATAAAGAACCGTCGAAAATTGTAAAAATCGTTCACAACTATTTTTTGTTATAAATCCAGGCTAAATCATTGTGCTGCACAGAAACTTTATTAAATAATTGTTTTGGAGAATAACCCGAAAATAATTTGAAGTCATTGATAAAGTGAGCCTGGTCGTAATACTGGTTTAAATGGGCAATACTTGTTAACGAATGTTGCCTATTCAGAATTTCATTCAAAACATTTCTGAAACGTATTGTTTTTAAATATGCTTTGGGGCTTTGTCCTAAATGATTTTTAAACAACCGGAATAAGGTTGGCGTACTGATGGCAAGCATCTTCGCCAGTGCTTCAACAGTCAAATTTTCATCGTTATATTTTGAAATAAAAAATAATGCTTCCTTTAACTGATGTGGTATTTCAAACCTCAAATTGTTTAAGAGCACCTGTTCGAGTATTTCGGCTCGTTTTGAGCATTCGTTTTCTTCAAATATCCTTTCCAAAACGGAGCTGTCTGCTTCTGAAAAAATATCGAAAACATTATCTAAAAACATCAAATCGTCATATTTTTCACAACTGAAAGCCCGCAAAGCTGAGGGATGGAAAACAATACAAATCTGGTCAAGTTGGGAATTAACGTTCACGTTAAAAGGCATTTTATGAAATCCATAAAACCTGCTTATAAAATTTGTACCTCCTTGTTTTATTATACAACTGTTACCACGGTTATTATTGGTATAGTGAACATTGTTTTCTTTGTAAATGGCAAGGCACAGATTATTATTGGGGAATGTGGTATAGTTCAAAATATCACTGCTGGCCTTCTTGAAAAACAGGAAATACTGGATATATTGTTTTAGTATATTTCTTTGGGGTTTAATAATTACTGATTCCATTCTACGGTACTTATCTAATTTGCACTTATCAATTTAATTGGTGATTCTTTGACAACAATAAAAATACGAATTAAACCTTTCCTTACGCCAAATTCCATCTCTCAACACCAAACCCTGCAACGTTTTAAAAGTACTTATCTGCTATCATAATTGAGCTGACTGCAATGGAAATTTTTACTATTGGGACTTCACCATTTGAATATCCTTCTAAAAGTCAGCCTTCATTCCTGGTGAGTACAAACAAAAAAGCTCACGCATTGCGTGAGCTTTTTCAGTCGGTGGTGCTGGATACGAACTGTGTAAATTACTCCTTCACAATACATTGACTATTTAGAAGTGAAATTTATTCGAACTAAAAAGGCTTCAAGTCCAATGACTTGAAGCCTTTTTAATTTTGTCGGGATGACTGGATTCGAACCAGCGACCCCGTCGTCCCGAACGACGTGCGCTACCGGGCTGCGCTACATCCCGAATTCCCCGGAAAGAGTTCCCAAAAATAACAGACTTTTCCCCATAAAAAGATTTATGTGGACTTCGTATGTCAATTAGATATTTAGGAAATTGCTGTCAGCCACAGCCGTTTCAGTTGGCAAGGTGTGGCTGGCTTCAATTCTTGCCATCCCTGGAGGAATGTGTAGTGAATCCTAAATTACTTAATCACGGATACAGAAGATACTTCGCCCGTATCGCCTTAAACTTCTGTAGCCCCGGTTCCCAGCTTTTTCTGATATCTTCTTCCGACATTCCTGCTATGATCTGTTTTCTTAATTGATCAGTACCTATGCGCAGGTCAAAAGCTGATATGTCCTGGTTTACTCTTCCTGGGGTAAAGAAATTAACCTTATCAGGATAAGCATTGTATAATTCAATTAGCCATGATAAGTTAATTTGGCGGCTCTCCCGAAGTTTGTTGACATCATAATTACGAAGATCGAGGCCATAACAAACGGAATCTTTGTGACGTGGGTTCTCACTCATTCCGGGAATGCTTACTGGTTTGTATGAAAACAAATACTTGTTCTTCAACGCGGGTGCTCCCAGGATAGTAAAGGGAATGTAAGTTCCACGGCCTTCATTAATAACTGTTCCTTCAAACATACATAAGCTCGGAAACAGCATCACAGCTTGCTGCGTATTCAAATTTGGTGAGGGATTTATAGGTAATACGTAAGGCATGTCATGATTATAGTTGGCAACTTTTATGATTTTAATTTTACATGGCTTTTTAAGATACCCTTCTCCGTTAAGGTATTGTGCGAATTCTCCTATTGTCATGCCATGGGTCATGGGCGTATAATGTATCCCGATTGCCGATTTGAATTTGTCATCCGTCATTACCGGCCCGTCTACTACATATCCGTTAGGATTGGGTCTGTCAAGGATGAGCAGTTCTTTATTGTTTTCTGCACAGCCTTCCATTACATGTTCAAGTGTATTGATGTTAGTATAGTAGCGGCAGCCCACATCCTGGATATCAAAGACCATCAGGTCGATATCTGCCAGTTGTTCTTTTGTTGGTTTTTCGTTTCTGCCATATAAAGAGATGATGGGAATGCCGGTTTTGGCGTCTTTCTCATCACTCACCACAGCGCCATTACTGGCATTTCCTCTAAAGCCATGCTCAGGGCCAAACACTTTTACAATTTTAATCCCGAGGCTCAGCAGGCTGTCTACACTGCTTTTTTCCCCGATCAGGGAACTCTGATTGGCAACCAGGCCAACCCGTTTTCCTTTTAGATAAGACAAATATTTTTCAGTCTGGTCGGCGCCTGTAATAATTCCTGGTTTGCCTGATGTGCTTTGACTTGAGGATGCCATTTGCGCCTTACATTTAACATTACTGATCGCCACAAGCGTTAAGAAGAGTAGGGGAGCAAATCTTATCATTTTTAGGGGTATAATTTGAGTAATGATACTTCAATAAATCCAGACTAAGCCCACTAAGAATAAAATTACAGGAATATTTTTTTGCAGATAATCAATGGGTTTAAGAAATTAAAACAGGCTGCTTTTATGCAGGCCTGATCATAAATTTTGATAAATCCATTTAACTTTTAGAAAAACGAGAAGTCTATGCTTGAAATAATCACATAAAATATGATCAGGATAAGCCTACTTTTACTTGCATTATCAGTTTTGACAAGCTGTAGTAAAAACGAGGACCCGCAGCCTTCAAATCCTCCCTCTTCCATGTATTTCCCGCCAAATTCAGGCACAACATGGGAAACCGTGTCCCCTTCGGCATTGGGGTGGAATCAGACCGCCATACAACCTTTAAAGGAATATCTCTCCCAGAAATACACCAAATCATTTATGATACTTGTAAACGGAAGAATTGCCATGGAAGAATATTTTGACGGGCACACCCCATCCTCCGAATGGGAATGGAATAGTGCGGGTAAAACATTGGTAGCAACCACAACAGGGATAGCGCAGCAGGAGGGATTGCTTAACATTAATAATAAAGCCTCCGATTATCTGGGCACTGAATGGACAAATATGACGCTGGCCAAAGAAAACCTGATAACGGTAAGGCATCTGTTAACGATGACATCCGGAATTGATGACGGCAGCCCATTGGTGATAAAACCTAACCTGACCTATGTTGCCGATGCAGGTACAAGATGGGCTTATGGAAATGTTTTCCAGAAATTAATGGATGTCGTTGGTGAAGCAAGCGGGAAGGAGTTTGAAACGTATTTCAATGAAAAGTTGAAAGATAAAATCGGGATGGATGGATTTTGGAATTTCGGGGCGGTCTACTCTATTTATCACAGCACTACAAGAAGTATGGCAAGGTTCGGCCTGTTGGCATTGAATCAGGGAAAATGGAACAGCACCGAGGTGATCAATGAACCTTATTTCAAGGAAAGCACCACTACATCGCAGAATATAAATCCTTCTTATGGTTACCTGTGGTGGCTGAACGGGAAAAACAGTTATATGGTTCCCGGCAGCCAGATCGTATTTCCCGGCTATTTAGTTCCTAATGCGCCTGCAGATATGTATTCGGCAATGGGTGCCAGCGACCAGCGCATTTATGTAATTCCCAGTAAAAAGATGGTAGTGATAAGAATGGGAAATGCTTCTGATCCGGCACACCCAAGTTTTGCATTGTCGGGATTCGATAATGAACTTTGGGGAAAGATAAAGGCAGTTATAAATTAAAAATGCAGCGTTAATACTTTTTGTAGTAGTGGATATGGTCTTTTAATCTATTTGAGTTTAAAGCCGGGCGGATTATCTGTTAAAGGATTTTCACCGCCCGGCATTATATACTCCCGTTTATTTCAAAAAGCTGCTGCCCAATGACGGTATGGAAGGCCCGGCTGAATTAAAACCGCCTTTCACACTTATTTCCACCTCTCCAAGGGTTATGCCTGCTTTGCCTCCCCACGGAGCATCGTCTTTCTCACCTGTTGATTTATTTTCAGTTGAAGTCAAGGTTTCTTTCACCTCTGCACCTGCTTCTCCTTTTACTATCAAATCCACCGGGTTCATATTGCCGTCAAACTTGATGGTGGTTTCGACTGTTGCGCCTATAGAGGCCTTGAGGTTTTTAGTGAGCTCAAATTCTTTATCCTTACCAGCCTTGGCAGATATGCTATGACCTGTCGTTTCCCAGGTTACAGGGTCCACACTGCGTTCATAAGCAAATGACCCTGCTTTAAAATCGGCATAGACTGACCAGCCATTGCAGTCCATTTTTCCTCCGGTTACAGCAAGGTCAACCCCAAAATCTAATTCACAATGTTCTCTCTCCCATACCTGTATTTTTCCTCTTGTGGTATTATCCTCTTTTAAATGATCGTTACAGGGTTTTGAGAGCCCTCCATCTACATTGAAAGGAAAAAGCGGCCAGGCAAAACTTTTCAAGCCGGTCAGGTAGCCAACGTATGCCTGGTAGTTGACTGGTGTGGGGTCCTGCATTGATTGCATTACGATGGTGTTCCAGAAAAGATATTCCTGTAAACGCTGGTTAAGCAGGCCTTCTATTTTTCGGATGAATTGATTATTTATTCCGGCAATTTCTTTCAGCCATTTTGCCTGTCTTTCCTGCCTTAATGTACATAGCTCTTTTTCAATCTGCATCAGCCGGGCATTTTCAGCATCCTTTCCTTCGCCGCCGTCCAGTTTTCCCTGCTCCTTTACCAACGCATTTATCTTGTTGTCGAAATCCGTTTTCAATGCCTGCTTCAATTCATTCTCCCGGTTCGCCCTGTTTTCAGATTCTGCTTTCATCCGGCTGTAGTACGACTTGCTGTATTGCGGATTGTCGATACCTGCCAGCATTACCGCCCCCTGTAGATGAAAAGGATTGGTGAGCGATGCTTTCATATCCTGTACAGATTTTGCAAATCCCGGTTTTCCTGCATTGGCCATTGTTTGCTGTATTTGCGCCATCCTCTTAGTCTGGTTATCCATGACCTGCTTTTCGTATTGCTTCGAGAATTCCCTGCCTGTTTTTCTTGCTTCGTCTATGGTAGCATCAAGATTTTTAAAATAAGCATTGATCGCAGGATATGCACTTACCGCTTCTTCATAAGACGAAGGGATCTCGGGCACAACAAACCGCTTGGTAATGCTATGGTCTTTATAATATTTTTGGAACCTGGGGCGGATTAAACCGGTCAAATCTGTTTGTGGTGCTACCTGCTGCAACAGGTTTACCAGTTCTGTTGTAACTCCCCCATTTTGAATGGCTTTTTGGGCATATCCAGCACAGGCAGCATTATCGCCCTGCTGGCGTGCTATGAGCGCCATGGAACGTTGAGCTTCGGCATTGGCAGTGTCTTTACCTATGGACAATAACAGGTTTTGTTTGGCTTTGTCTGTATAACCAAGACTTAAATATGCCTGCCCGATATTATTAAGTAATGTGCTGCTTCCGGGAACAAATTTTTGAGTATATAACAGCAGTGGCAACGATTTATGTGCATACCCCGAAATGGTGAGTAGGGCGCCAAGATTATTGAGCGAAAGATAGTCGGTAGGATCGGTGATACAGGCATTTTCAAGCAGGTACAATGCTTTGTCTAGCTCATTATTGGCCCAGTAGAACATGGCAAATTGCCCGGTTTGCTTGCCTTTGCCCAATAGCTTTTGTACGGCTTTTACGTTATCGGACTTCATTGCCGCTTCTGTTTGTGAAAAAATGGGTTTTAAATAAGCTACCAGTTTTTCTTTGCTGACAGGAGTTGCGGGTATTGCTAATGTAGAAACCGTAGCAGGGATTTTATTGGGATCGCCCATGGGCATCATGGCCGCACCGGAAGCATTGGACTGTTGCATATTTTTCTGGGCAGTTTGCATGGTTTTGTCAACCCCCATTTTTTCCAGCATGGCTCTTTGCTCGGGAGTCATGTTTTTTTTCAACTCCTCCATTTTCTTCATGGCATCTTCCATGCTTTTGTCTTTTTGTGCCGCCGCCATTATAGGCAGTATAAGAAGGAGAGCGAATAGGTGTTTCATCTGTATATTTTTATTATTTGAATAGATGTAGATCTGGTTATTTTACTGTTGTACCGCTTTTTACATAAATATTGCTGATGTAAATTTTTTCACTGCCGGAGTACCAACCATATCGTTTAAAAGTTTTCCCGGCAGGCAATGCATTATCGTCGTGCATTACTTCTTTGCCGTTTACTGTTACTTTTACTGCCCCACCGTTTATGTCAATACTTACATGAGTTGCTTCATTTGTTTTTATATTCGTTAACCTTACATCGGTAAGGGTTTCATTGTATGCTACTTCCATAAACCGTTTGCTGGTTTGCGATTCCCCACTCGGTGCGAGATTAAATTGAAACCCATTCCGGTTCATATCATGTAAGTCAATTGAATTATATTTCTTGTTATCATAAGTATCCAATCTGAAAGTAACTGGTGTTCTTTTGTTGGACATATCGCTGCTGAAATACACATCATAGCTGATGCTAAAGCTGACCGGAAGTGGTTTAGTAAAGTCGGGATAGAAGGTGAAGTCATTGGGGATAATGATCCATTTGCCCTGCTGGCCATTCAGGGTTTTCAATGTTGCATTCGCAAAATCATGACCATTATGTCCATACGTATGCCAGCCTTTTGCAGAAAAAGCGCCAGGTTGATGACCTTCAAAATCTTCATACAGGATAGTAAAAGGGTCTTTGTTTTTTGTAGCAGTTGCTGCAGAAACAGTTGCGGATGCCGATATATTATTACCTGAAGATTTCGCTGGTGCATTTACCGGTGTATATGCAACGCTCTTCATCGCTTCAGGCTGGGACAGCCATTTGGCAGCATAAGCAAAATTAAAATTGCGTAACAGGGTATTTACAAAATAATCTCTTCCTGAAGTGAATTGAGGATCGAATTGTGACAGGTTACCCACCACACTTCCATTACCCGAAAAATTCATGTACAGCCACATTGGTTTATCTGTCCTTGACTGGTCAATCGTTTGTTTGGTAGCAGCAACAAGAACCCGGTACTCAGGAAATGTTTTGTTGCCTGGTAAACCATTGATGATGCTTTCGGGATTTAGAACAGTATGACCCGCCTCATCCTCAAGCATCGCATATTGTTCTCTTAGCCTGGTTTCTTCATTGTAAAAGGGTTTTAGGCGGTCCAGGGTCTGCTGCAAGGTTCTCATTACATAGGAATTTTTTTTTGTAATGCCCGGCCACGCAGCCAGTTGCTGGTTGATGTATTTCACAGCATCTTTAACCAGTACAGGTTTAAAAGGCCATTCGCCGTTTTTTGTGATCACCACTCCAATCCCATTAAACGGCTTTCCGTTATTGTGATAGTGATTGAGGTAGGTACGGTAAGTATATAGTTGCGGTAAGACCCGTTTGTCAACCCCTTCAGATCTTAATTGATCATCAGTATCTCCTGTACTGAGTTGTGCCCGTTCGGCAAAAAGATACAATCCGTCCGGGTTGAACCCACCCTTTATGTAATCACCGGGAAAATTGTTAAAGCCAAGCCCCATATAGAGCCCATGCTCACCATCGGTGTATAATTTGCCGTTTTTGTAAATGGCGGGGAAGCCGGCTATCTGGATACCATAAGTGTGCAGTGCCGGTGTTTCAAAGGGCCACCAGCGGCTATTATCTTTGAACACATACTTCATAACGACTCCCTTGGGTAATACAGATTGTTTTACCCAGTTGAACAGCATATCGGCCGCCTGTTGCTGCCACACAGAATAACTGACACCTGGTACATATTGATCTTTTATGGGTTTGTATGTCTGCTGTTTTGGTGCATTAAGCAGGTATCTCCAATCCAATACAGAATCTCTGCTCAGTTCGGTGTCGGTTCGCTGGGCTCTGGCAGTGTATACTGCAAGAAGCAGCAGGCTTATAGCTATCAGTTTTGTCATATATAAATTCGATGCCGGTACTATAAATACTATCTCACATAAATGTCCCAGATATTGGTCTCGGTACTGCCATCTGTAATGTTTGTTTGGGCGCCGTTTTTCCAATATTGAGCTGCATTATGGCCGCCAATAACGCCAAACCCAGCTACGTATACATCATTTCCAAAAACTTTAATGGATGTGGCTGCATTCGTAGAACTGCTGCCAGCTGTTAATGCTGTTGCTGTTCCGTTTTTCCAGTATTTGGCCACATTCTTATTAGTGAGAGCTTCAATTCCTGCACAGTACACATCGTTGCCGTTCACGCATATTCCAAAAATGGCTGCATTACCGGCTTCCGACAAAATCAGTGTTCCGTTTTTCCAGCATCGTACGGCACTGCTGGTGCTGCTGTAAAACTCATATCCTGCCACATGCACATCATTATTGTTTACGGCCATGGCCTGTGTATAGGTACTCATCGTACCATCGCTCAATACAACAGCAGTTCCGTTCTTCCAGTATTTGGCAACATATTTCCCGGCAGCATTAGCTTCATAGCCTGCTACATACACATCGTTGCCGCTTACAATAATGCTTCGCGCAAAAGAAGCCATGCCAACGGTTCCCAATATAACAGGGGTTCCGTTTTTCCAATATTTGGCAAGTGCAACAGTGGTGTTGCTTACCGGCACCAGTTCGTATCCGGATACATATACATCGTTGCCCCTCACAAAAACAGATGATACAATATTAGAAGTAGTGCCGTCACTAAGTATAACAGGGTTTCCATTTTTCCAATATTTAGCAACGTATTTTCCGTTGGCACTACCTTCATAACCGCCGGCATACACATCATTATCTTTTACAAACAGCGAACGGACAACAGAGAATACTGTGCCTGTTCCCAATACAACAGCAGCTCCGTTTTTCCAGTATTTGGCTACCTGGATATTTGAAGCATTATTTTCAAACCCGGCCAGGTATACATCGGGAACGTAGGTTATTGTTCCACCGGTTGCTGTCACATTGCCGGAGGTAACTGAAACCACACCGCTTGTATTTCCTACAGCGGGTACCTTTACCTTAATGGCAGTAGCGGATGCTAAGATCACGGCAGCGGTTACGCCATTTATAGTAACCGTATTATTGGCGGCAGAAGTATTGAAATTGCTCCCGTTGATGGTAAGCTCATCGCCGTAATGCAGGGTAGTGGCTGAAAGGGAACTGATCACAGGTGCCGGAGCTTTATATTCATCATCCTTTTTGCTGCAGGATGATAAAATGAGACCAGCGATCGAAACTATTGTTATTGTTTGCCTTAATTTATTGACAGGGACGTGATTCATATTATTGCTTGTTGATGAAAAGGCTTTGTGCTTATTTAGACGGCATAAAAATATCATGGAGAAACAGGCAGTACAATCATTTAAAAAGATGAGTTTTCAGAAAAATCATTAAAAAAGGGGATAGGAATCAGACCGGTTTAATCATTTATTTGAAATGGGAGAGGACCGGATTTGGCAAACCGGACTGAGGCGAAATTGTTGCTGGTCTTGCTTTTTAACGGGGTATTAATGGCTACCAACCAGCCGTAACCGGTTCAAAAAGGCTGCTGTACCGGCTATATCAAATTCCTGTTGCAGAACGTAGTGTTTCTTAAAATCAAGCGGCAGGAACCGCCCCCATTTTCCCAGGTAAAACCTATCGGGATCATCATTCATTAGTTCACTGATTATGGAAGGCATCAGTTTTAATTCTTTTTGCAGGAAAGGGATCAGGCTTGATAAGGCTGTCTTCGTTGTTAAGGTGATTTTGAACTTATCCGTTATCACTTCCTGGTTACGCAGCAGGAAGACAAGCGTATCGTATATCCGGCTGCCTGCAAATACATACAAGGTCGTTTGGCCATTATCCACCACTGCGGGACGCTCGCATTGAAAATCATTTATCGTCGCCTGCTTAAAGGTCAGTCTAAGTTCATCTATGTAATGTTGAGCATCCGTGTCGAGGCCTTTTATTTGATCGTCGATGCAAAGCAGCTCCAGCATTTTTTCTTCCACCTTCGGATGCACATCCGCCATGTTCCCTGCAAAGGTCGTTTGACCTTTGCCGAAACCCGGCACAACAGTCAGCCGGCGGCTTTGAATATCGGTATGCGTGATCTTCCAAACCTTGCCTCCCAGCAATAGCTGCGCACCAGGCTGCAGGGATGCTTCATGGGGGATGGTGCCCAGCTTTTTATTTCCCTGTATCACTGTCATCATTGTTTGCGCGGTGAACATGGCATAAAAATCCCGCTTATTCGTAAGCAACTCCCCATGATACCCCACTATCAGTTCACGTTTGAGATCTTCTACATAGTCCTCCTGTATCATATAGTCGATCAACGTAGTTATTGCTGACTCTTCGAATTCACGGAAGGCTGCATTTCTTCTTATCTTTTCAACCAGTTGTTTTTTCCCCATCCCATTGCTGGCCATTAATTCAGAAAGTAGCTGGTGAAATAAAATGTCATAAGGTTTATGCCGGTTATGCAAGGGCTCTACAAACCCTTCCTGGTACAAATCGCGGCAGGCAATAGCTTGTAATAAGGACCAAGGATTTGTTGCATACACCAGCAATCTGCTCACATCCGTTTGCCGGCCACTGCGGCCGGTTCGCTGTATCAGCGAACTGACAGAATGGGTGGCATCTACCTGTACCACAAGGTTGATAGAACCGATATCGATCCCCAGTTCCAGCGTCGAGGTACAGATTATGCAGAAGGACTGATACTTATTATTCTTTGCAAAGCTTTCTATATACTCCCTTTCTTCTTTATCTACCGAAGAGTGATGCACGAAGTAAGTGGTTGTTCCTTTTTTGTTTTCTCCATATTCCCGCAGTTTGAATGCAAGTTCCTCGGCTTTTGCCCGGCTATTGGGAAACAGTAATACTTTTTGATCTTTGGTTGCTTCGTAAAGATCAGCGATAAAGGCCTGGGGATAATTCCGGGCATTGGTTGCGGGCCAGTAAGCAAATGTTGATTCTATTTGCCTGCGGGTATTATCCTTCAGCACTTTTGTGCGTTCCGGCTCTCCCGTGAAGCGCTTTGCTTCATCATAACTACCCAGTGTGGCTGAAAGCCCGATGATTCTTGCAGGACGCTGTGTTGCCAGCTGCCCGATCCGGGCTATCAATGATTGGAGATGTATTCCACGGTCTGTCCCGAGGAAACTATGTATCTCATCTATGATGATAAATTTCAAATGGCTGAACAAACTACGTGCATACATGGGGCGGTTGACAAACATCGCCTCGATAGATTCAGGGGTGATCAGCAGTATTCCCCGGGGTTCGGTCAGCAATTTCTTTTTCCGCGACTCACTGGCCTCGCCATGCCAGCGCGTAACCGGGATATCCAGATATTCGCATAATGATTCGGCCCGTTGAAACTGATCATTGATCAGCGCGATCAACGGGGAGATATACAATACCTGCACGCCGCTTTCCGTAAAGTCAGCTGCAGAAAGTACGGGTAAAAAGGCTGCTTCAGTTTTACCAGAGGCGGTAGGGGAAACAAGAATGTAATGCTGATCGGTGCTGAGGATCTTGATAATGGCGGCCTCCTGTATCGGGCGCAAGGCTTCCCATCCTTTATCCCTTATAAATTTCCGGATCGGTTCGGACAACATTTCATAAGCGCTCATAGCTCTTCGATATTTTCGACAGGCCTTTCATCGCTTATTTGAATATCGGCTATCAGTTTCTTTTTATCCAATCCGGGATTTTGCCGAAGCAGGCTGAGAATGTTGAGGAAATCACGGATCACTTCCCTCGGGGTCAGGAATTCTTCGGCGCCTGGCTTGTTAAAAATATCTTGCATGAACTGGCGGATATCTTCCTTGCCAATATCAATCGTAGTTTTATAATTGAGATCAAAAATGAGTTTCAGATTTTGCAGGAGAACAAAGATTTCAGTGTGATCAAGTGGCAGCAGGCGGATAACGGGTTGGGCAAAATCACGCAGACCCCTGGTCTCGTGTTTATTGGTGCCGAGCCTCGACTTCAATGCCTGGTAACTGAACAAACCACGTCTTTCATTTTCCAGGAAATCGCGGGTACCGGCCACGTTGATGAATAAATTGCTGACCTGGCCCTGGAAACAATCGTTGTAGATGCTCAATAGTTTTTCATAATTCTTTTCCCGGTGATCAGACCTTGATATCTTGTACAAATTAATGGCCTCATCCAGGTTGATCATAAAACCACTATAACCCATGCTCACAAATAAACGGCAGAAGTTTTTCAGCATATCGTAGTAGTTGCTGTCGTCTATGATCTCCCGTACACCCAGGTCGTTCCTCGCGTGTGTTTTGGTATTATATTCGCCTTTTAACCACCGTAAGGCATTTCTTTGCAGGTCTTCATTTTCCTCAACATAGCCGTCATAATATTTCAGCAATACATGAGGAAACTCATAGCTTCCCATGATGGTCAGTTTGTGCAGTTTGTTTTCCAGCTTTTCCCTGACTCTTCGTGCATGCTGCGGTAACCTGGTTTCATTCGCTTCAATGCCAAGTTCACCAGCTGTTTCAGTCATCACCTGTTCGATCCAGGTATCCAGTAAGGTCGGTAGCGCTCCTCCTTCCGGCCGGTTTTGAATAGAAAGGTTTTCGATGATCGCTGAATACAATAACAACGCTTTACCCTCCGTGGCATATAACCGGTTTTCGGGTGTAAAGTCAGCATTGGTGACCACGAACTTTTGTTTCATGGCAACTGCATTGAGCAGATGCATCATAAAAGATTTGCCGGAGCCATAATCACCGATCCATAATTTCATCAGGCTATGGCCATTCTTCACATCTTCCAGTGCTGAAAGAAATGCATCTACTTCTGCAGACCGGCCAACAGTGATGTGCTGCAGTCCGATCCGGGGTACAACGCCTGCCAGTAATGAATTGATAATAGCAGTGGCCTCCTTGGGCTTAATCTGATCGATCACGGGATAATTTTTTTGTAGTATTTTTCCAGCATCTCATAGCCATCTGTTATTTCTTCAATTAATACATCTCCGATCGTTTCATGGCAGGCATCATTGATGCTTTTGATCAACTGATTTTTTAATACGCCTTTCTTTTTAGCAAAGCGGTTGAGTTCATCGCTGGTTATGGTAAAATTGTTCTTATGGAGCAATTCCAGCAGTTGCAGTTGAACTGGCTTCAGCAAATTACTTTGGCTGGCAGGGGTTTGCGCTGGTGCTCCTTCTTCCTCTGCCAGGTATTTATTGAGTACCTGCACCGTCTGTGCATGTCTTCCGGCTACTTTTTCAATAGCTGTCTGGTCAAGTTGCACAGCAGTGAACTTCTTACCAAAGATCGTTTCGGATGCAGCGAGCGCTGTTTCCAGGTCATCATCTTTTAAAAGATCGGTGGCAATTTGCACAAACGCATCCAACTGTTTCTGTGTTGTAAAAAAAGCTCCATACGTTTTTTTAAGCCGGTTGAATTGCTTGTTTTTTACTTCCTTCCGGTCGGCGTACAGATATCTTAAGTAGAACCGGACAGCAGCCAGCGGATCATAGGTTTTAAAAAACCTGGCAGCGCTATGGTATAGTTTATGTGCGCCCCCGGTGGTGTCGGCGGGTAATGGCAAACTATTAATAAAGGCAAGTTTCTCTTTCCAGTTCGTTTCATCGATATATTGCTCCAGGTCTGTATAATAATCGATCCACCGGTTTACATAAATCTGGTCGAGCTTGTTACTGAAAACTCCCTCCAATGGAGCAATCGTACCGGATTGTTCGTCCAGTATTTTTTTAAACGGGTCGCCCAGTGCGCGTTCCAATGCTTCATTGTACTGATCATAAAAGAAGTGATCCTGTATTGTTTTCAAATAATACTTTGTTCTGACAACATTTTCAGCTTTAACATTCAATAAGTAATAGACATGGTACAAGGGTGGCCGGTAATTATTTGAAGGCACTTTCGATTTGGTACTTTTGACCGCCTGTTGAATAAAAGCTTCTAAGGAAAGCCCTTCTTTCTGACACTGGGCATCAAATTCTCGCATACACAGGAGATAAAGGCTATTGGTGGCCATAGAAAGAGGTTTAAGCGCAGCTACGTAACTCTCACCTCTGTCAGTCTTCCAGGCTTTTTCTCTCATGGCAAGCGTCGGTTCTTTCTTAGCTTTCCCGGATACATCTGCGGTTCTTCCTCTATTGGATATCGGATTTGACGGTGTGTTCTTCTTTGCTTTGGTCATAGGATAACAAAATATAAAAAAAAACACATAATTAAAAGCAGACCAATACTTTCAGCGGTTATATACTAAAGGGAGCTATTTACAGTGCATAAGATTTGGGTTGCCGAAATCAGTTTAAAGATTTTCCCTGATCAGGCGTTCCAGGTCATTAGCTGAAGAAACACCGGATTGTCTCCACCGGACTTCTCCTTTTTTAAAGAGAATTAAGGTGGGAACCCCACGGATGCCAAACTCGACGGCCGTTTGAGGGCTTTTGTCTACATCGATCTTGATGATGGAAGCACGATCTCCCACCCGTTGTTTGACTTCCTCTAAAATAGGGGCCTGGGTTTTGCAGGGACCACACCATTCAGCAAAAAAATCGACCAATACTGGCTTATCCTGTCCGATCACTTCCCGGAATGTCATATTGTGTTTTTTATCGTATTAATTGGGTAAGTCAAAAGTAATACTCAGCATGAGGTTGTTTTCTTTTAACCAGTTTGCGCCCGATAGTGGCAAACGGTTTATGTAAATGTAACCAAACTCTGCTTTCAGCCTGCATTGTTTTTTGCTTGCGCGAATACATCGGCATTGAAAAAACAAATCAATGTGAGCAGAGATAGTAATTTGAGTACGCTTGTTGTCATGTTATCTGAAACCTGGGAGGCCTTTACATCTTTCCTTTCATCATCCTGTTCCAGTACATATAAGGCAGCATGTATTTTTTCAGCAACCATAACCGCCAATGTTCTTTATCACTATTGCTGATAAGCAGGTATCTCAGCATGGGATCAGGTGTAAATTCATTTTTGTAGTTGAACTCGGCCAGCACCATTTTTCCATATCCTGTTACCAGCGGGCAGGAGGAGTATCCTTCATAAGATATGTTGTCTGCAGGACTGCCATTTAACAACTTCAGTAAATTGTCTACAACTACAGGCGCTTGCTTGCGGATGGCGGCACCTGTTTTTGCAGTAGGCAATGCTGCTACATCGCCGAGGCCAAAGATGTTGGAATAGGTTTTATGTTGCAGACTGTTGTTGTCAACGTCAAGCCAGCCTCCGCTGTTTGAAAGACCGGAATCACGTATAAATCCCGGAGCGGCTTGTGGAGGCGCCAGGTGGAGAAAGTCGAAAGGAACTTCAATGAGACCTTCAGCTGTAACGGTACTTCCTTTTATTATATCCGGCGGCTGGGGTTTGTCAGGAGATGTGGTGTCTCTGAAGTATACCAGCTTCCGGGTTGCATCTATTTTTACAGGTGTATGAAAAAGGCGGAGATCAACATTGTACCGGTTGATTACTTTCATAAGAGTGTCTGCAATGGTCTTTACGCCAAATATGACCGTTCCCGGTGTAGCAAAGACTATATTGGTCTTATCTGCCAAACCTTTCTGCCGCAAATAATCCGCTGCCAGGTACATGGCTTTTTGAGGAGCGCCACCGCATTTGATCGGGGTGGCCGGTTGTGTAAAAATGGCATTGCCTCCCTTGAATGCCTGCAGGAGTTTCCAGGTGTGCTCAGGGTCGATATAATTGCTGCATACTATCCCTTTATCCAATGCTTCCGATAATCCTTCGATCAGGGATAGGTCATAGACCAAACCGGGAGCCAGCACCAGGTAATCATACCTGATTGTTCCATTTTTGGCTGTTATCACCTCATTGCTGTCCGGAGATACTTTTGTAACACGATCCCTGATCCAGTCAACCCCTGCCGGTATTACCGAAGCTTCTTTTCTTATGGTCTTTCCCATAGCGTAAGTGCCTGCACCAACAAGCGTGAATGCCGGCTGATAATAATGGGTTTCTGAAGGCTCAATGATGGCAATAGATAAAGCAGGACGCTTTCTTTTCAGTTGAGCGGAAACCATAATGCCGGCAGTGCCACCACCGACGATCAATATTTGGTAATTCGTTTTCATCTGCAACCGTATATAGATTATACAAAAGAAAAAGTAAAATTGCGTCGGTAAAAAGAGAAAGATGGTAACTTTAGTTACATAAAGAGTGTTTTCAGGAAAAGAGATCTCCTGGGCAGTAAACGGTCTGTAATCTCATTCAATTAAAAGAGGGATCCGGAATGAACAATAAAATCGGGGTAGAAACCTTGCATCTTTTTCCTGTATTGGACAGTATGTTGATCGAATTGTTAGGGTCATTGACAAAGGAAGAATGGAATGCTCAAACAGTTGCCAGGCTTTGGAAAGTAAAAGATGTGGCTTCTCACTTACTGGATGGGAATTTAAGGGCATTGTCAATATCAAGGGATGGCTATTTTGGTGAAAAACCTGAAAACGTAAATTCCTACGAGGACCTTGTTGCTTTTTTAAACCAGCTGAATTTATCCTGGACGAATGCGACAAAACGGCTAAGCCCGCAGGTATTGATCCGTCTTTTAGAGATGACAGGAAAAGAATATTCAGCACATCTGCAAACATTAGGTCCTTTTGATAGCGCTGTGTTCTCAGTTGCCTGGGCAGGGCAGGAGGTGTCTCCAAACTGGTTTCATATTGCCAGGGAATACACTGAAAAATTTCTGCACCAGCAGCAAATCAGGGATGCTGTCGGGAAACCAGGGATCATGATCAAAGAATTATATTATCCTTTCCTGGATACATTTATGTATGCTTTCCCTCATACTTTCAGGAATGTGCAAGCCGAAACAGGAACTATTGTGTCGCTTAAGGTTTCCACAGATATTGGCGGCCAGTGGAGTATTGTGAAAACAGGCAGTGGTTGGGGATTAGACAAGAGTGCACATGCCAATACCCAGACCCAGGTCACGATTGATCCTGATACGGCCTGGAAGTTATTTTCGAAAAGCTGGATACCTGAGCAGGTCCTGGACAAAGTTGAAATAAAAGGCGACCGGTCATTGGGTGAACATGCTTTAAAGATGGTTGCCGTGATGGCATAAAGGGAGATTTTTTTACAGCAATTCCTTATATCAATCCTTGCTTTGTCGCTTTACTGATCAGGATCGCTGTATTTTTAGCATCAAATTTTTCCAGCAGGCTTTTGCGGTGGGTGTTGACGGTGGCAACGCTGATAAAAAGTTTCTCTGCGATCTCTGTATTGGTAAGCCCTCCTGCGATCAATTGCAGTACTTCTTTCTCCCTCCGGCTTATCAGTGGTATTTTATCGTCCTGTTCTTTTAGTGAAAGGGCTGCTTCAGTACTTAAATAATTCTTTCCGGACATCACGGTGGTAATTGCCTTGAGTAATTCCTCCTTGGTCGCATTTTTCAATATATAGCCCGATGCACCATTATCTATCATATTGCGGATAATGGCTTGCTGATTAAATGTGCTCAGACCCAACACGAACACCGAGGGATATTTTTGCTTTACTTCCTTGCATAGATCGATGCCGCTTTTGTCGGGCAGGCTTACGTCCATCAGTATTACGTCGGGTTGCTGTTGTTTCAGAAAGCCAAGGCAGGAAGCTGCATTGGTAGCATGGCCGATCCATTCAATATCCTTTTCGTTCTTTAATAACGAGCGGATGCCTTCAATCACCATGTAATGATCATCTACTATGAATACAGATGCTTTCATCAATAAAGATTCAAAACTGAAAGCAGTTTAATAAGATTAATACAGCCTTAAATATTTATTTCAATTAAGACTGAAGAGCCCTTGCCGGGAGATGACACTATGTCCAGTTTTCCTTTTAAAAACTCTACCCGGTTTTGAATATTGCTCCAGCCGATCCCGGCTGATTGTTTTAATGCCGCTGTGTCAAATCCTTGACCATCGTCTTCTACGGTAACAGTCAATAATTTTTCCTGTTCTGCTGCATGAACCTGTACCAGAACGTTTTTAGCCGCAGCGTGTTTAATAGAATTGTTAACCAGTTCCTGCACTATACGGTAAATAGTAATCGCAATAGTTTGCTCTACCTCTACATTATCCATACCGATAGCCTGGTAATTGGTATGGATCACCCCGCTCCGGTCAATTTCATTGCAGAACTCTTTCAGGGCGGTGTTAAGTCCATATCTTACCAGTACTTCTGGCATCATATTATGTGCCACACGGCGCATTTCCCTGATGGAACTGTCCAGCATATCAATGCTGCGTTCAAATGCCCGGGCATTGTCGGGCGTCATTATCAGATTTTCTTTCATATTGCTTAAAGAGTGTTTAATTCCGCTTAGCATTCCACCCAATCCATCATGAAGATCTTTGGCCAGGCGGGTACGTTCCTGTTCTTCACCTTTAAGTACTGCTTCGGTGGCGGCAAGTTGTTTTTCTGTTTCCAGTTCTGTAATGCGCTGCTGTTGTATTTTACGGCGGATCTTATAGTTCCGCCAGGCGAGCATCAGGGCAATCAAAAAGATGGCTGCGCTGATCAAAAACACATAGTTCTGTATGTTTTTCTGCCTGATGACAGACTGCTGTGCTTTTATTTGCGCTTCTTTTTTTTCAACGCTGTATTTTGTTTCCAGTTCTTCTGTATAGAAATTCAGTTCTTTAAGGTTTGTGGCGCTGATGAGTGAATCGTATTTAAAAGAATAATTCCCTCCTTCTTTTATATTTCCCTGCATGTAATAGAAGATCGAATAGCTTCGGTACAGGTTTCCCAGGGCATCTGCATTGACCTCCTCTCTGGCCATATTAATGCCAGTGTCCAGTTCAGCTTTCGCGGAGGTATACTTTTGCTGGGAAATCAAACTCAGCGCCAGCGCATTATGTACTTCAGCCGCAGTTCGCCTGTCGGGAAGCTTTTTGGCATATTCCGTCAACTCTTTTGCATAGCTTTCCAGGGCTTTTATATTCCCGTTTCTAAAATTGTCATAGCAAAGGTTGAGCAAAGCATAATTGATATTGACAATGTCCTCTTGCTGCTTGGCGAATTCCAGCTGTCTTTTACTGATGCTGGTAGAACTGTCGAGCATATTCAACTGGGAGTAACTGGCAGATAAATTATTTAACCCCATCAGTACGGCAAAAGGATTATTAAACGTTTTCCCGAACTCAATAGCTTTTCCGGCATATATAATTGACTTGTCAAATTGTTTTAAATTGAAGTAAGTATTTGAAGCAGTGAGATTCCGGATGGGAAAACTTAAACTGTCTTTTGTTTTTTCAGATATATCGAGGCATTTCAGGATACAATCGATTGCGGCTCTGTGCTGGCCAAAGTGATTATAAATGGCAGAAAGGTTATTGTAGGTTTTAGCCAATAGCTTCATGTCATTTTCCTTCTCAGCCAGCTCTTTATTTTTTAATGCGTACTCAATGGACTTCTTATAATCATTGTTGTAATAATAGTATTCTGCAAAACCGACGTTAATATAAAAATCGAATTTATCAGATTTTATTTTTCGGGCCAGTTTGTTGGCCTCATCTAAATAATAATAAGAGCTGTCATAGTTTTTAGTAGAGTATAGCTTTTGAATATTCAGTAGTAACCTGATTTTGGAAGTGTCTTCCTTTGCTGATTGCAGGGCATGGATAAGGCTGTCTTTTTTACTTACTGTTTGTGCCACGCCATTGAATCCAAAGAACATGACAGTAATAATATATAGAAGTAGTCTCTTCATCCAGGAAGTATTAGGCGATTTTAACTATTGCAAAATAAGGGATAGGACGGCGTATCTAATATCCTCTTTTTTAATGATTTTCCGGCACTTATCTAAAAAATCATCCTTTTTAATGATTGTGCTGGCCCTGTGCTCAGGCTACTTTTATCCGGTAGAATTTAATAAACGAAAAGATTCATTACACTCATGACCACTGGGGAAACTGCTCCGGCAAAGCCCGTGCTTTTCAGGAATCCAGTTATGAAATGGGGAGGGTCGAAAGACTCGTTACTAATTTTCTTAAGAACTACGATATGGATGGCTTAAGGAAAATGCTTGAATAAAAAACAAATCAACTTAATAAGAATATGCGTCTTTATAAAAAAATTGCTTTAATAAAACTGCTGATCATGATCGCTTTTACAGGATCTGCACAAAAGGAAGTTTACGATGTGATCTCCTATACTCTTCCTGCAGGATGGAAAAAAGACCCTAAAGAGAAAAGCTTGCAGATATACATCACCGATAATAAAACGGGCGAATATGCCCTGGCATTGATGATTAATTCGACAGAGTCCAGCGAACCGGCCAGTGGGAATTTCAACAAATTCTGGGCAACAATGGTGAAAGGCACGGTAAATGTTTCTGAAGAACCGACCATGCTGCCACCTGTAAAGGACCATGAATGGGATATTACTTCGGGATGGGCTAATTATACCGATGGTGCGAATAAAGGAATAGTGACACAAAAAACGGCAACAGGTTATGGTAAGATGACTACCGTTATTGTAATGACTAATACCAGGAAGTATCAAACGGACCTGGATAATTTATTAAATTCCATTGGATTTACTGCATTGACAACAATGCAAGAACAGAATACCTCTTCATCTACCGGAGCTGACAATCCTTCCATCGCTGGCCTATGGGTCAGATATCTTGTTGAAACAAGCGGCACTTTTTCCAATGGAATGCCTATGCCCACCGCAGGATATTTCAGGTATGAGTACAGGTTCAATCCCGATGGCACCTACAGGTACCTGGAAAAAACTTTCTCCGTATATAGTAAAAATATCATTTTTGGATATGAAACAGGAACCTGGTCAGTCAATGGAGATAAGCTGACCATTAAACCCCTGCAGGGAAAATCCGAGGAATGGAGTAAAAGTGCAAGTGGCAGAACAAGCGAATGGGGCTCCCGGGTGAAATCCGTAAACCGGAAACTCGAAACGGTCACTTATACTTATAAGTTGCATTATTATTCAGGCATGAATGAAACTGATCTTTTATTGCAGTATGTCAAACCGACGGAGCGTGATGGACGGCAAAGCAATGATGATAATCATGTGAATGAATGGAGCTATAGCCCCCGTGCGCTTGATAAATCACTGATTGATCTGCCTCCGGGAACGAAAATCAGTTTTGATGCCAGGCCACAAACATCCGGTTCAACCCAACAGGCAGGTTTAAACCAATCTGTTAATAAAGTCTCTTCTGCGATTACCGGAAAAATATGGGAAGGCTCTACCAATGAGAAGTTTAATACTGGCTCGATGAACGGGTTTTCGACGGGTGGTTCTTTTACGTGGCAGTATAAGTTCAATGCTGATGGCACTTATCGGTTTGTGTATGTTGGCGCTTCTGCTTATGTTGAACCTAATTTGCTTCAGTATGAAACAGGTACTTATTCTATTAGCGGCAATCAGCTGACCATTATACCTGCTAAAGGTGTCAACGAAGAATGGAGCGTTAAAGGAGGACCTGTTAGCCTTTCGGGAATGAGTGATGTGCAGATCCGGAATATTAAAAAGCAATGGGGAAAACGGCTCAAAACGGAAAACCGGAAACTGGAAAAGATCACATACACTTTCAGCGTTGAATATTTGGAAGGTAATCGTGCTAATGCACTTATACTGCAATATAACGGATCAACGGTACGTGAGGGGAGCGGCAATAAGGCCTACTATTTTGAAACCAGTGCTGAAAAATCAATGAAGCTGCCTGACAGTATTAAGTGATGTGCTGTTGTTTTAAAGATCGTCCATATCAAAACCAATTCCCCCGGAATTTACCAGTATCATCCAACTCCCTTCTTCTATTTCATCATCCAGTTCATGGTAATCCCAGCCGCAATAACCAATAAATAGCCGGATCTCTTTTTCTGTGATCGCTTTTTGATTGATTTGCCTGACAGCTTCTTTAAAATCTCCACCCAGGTACACTTTATTATTTATAGGAGTGCCGCCTTTTATCAGGTCTGGCCGTTGGTGTACAAAGAAAAGATGCTCCCTGTCTACCGGCCCGCCATCATATAAAGGGAATGGAATGCTGTCCTTGAATTCCTCGAGTTCATTGAGCCGCCTGGCAAACGGCTTATTGACCACAAATCCTGTCGCTCCTTTTTTGTTGTACTCTGCTATAAGGATGACCGCTTTCTCAAAGAAACTGTCGTCTAAAAGAGAGGTGCTACGTATAAATGAACCGGCATTCATAAAAATCAAAATTAGTGGGGTTACAGCATTTTCTTCATCAGAAAATCTACTTGTTCATCTTCCCCCAGTTTGAAAATATGTTTTCCGAATTCTTCAAATCCGTTCTTTTGATAAAAGCGGATCGCCCTGGGATTCTTTTCCCAAACTCCCAGCCATAAATAACTTGCCCTGGCATTGGTAGCAACTTCCAGCGCTTTTTCATACAGAAGCTGGCCTATTTTCTTTCCGTGAAAATCCTTTGAAACATAAATGCGCTCTATCTCAACAGCGTTATGGTCTTTCAATTCTGTTTGCGCTTTCCCGGAATTCAGCTTCAGGTAGCCGATTATATTGCCACTGGAAAAAATTAAATAGAATTGGGAGTCAGGATCAGTGAGCTCACTGCTCAACCTGGAAGTGCCAAAATCTTCTTCCAGGTATTTTTTCATATTCTCTTCTGTATTGTAAACGGAATAAGTTTCAAAAAAGGTTTGTCTTGCAATAGCCTGAAGCTGTTGCAGGTCCGCAGGGCCGGCTTTCCTTATTTCAATTCCATCAGTCACGCTCATCATTCTTGTCGGTTCTGTTTATGTAGTAAATGATTGTTTCAACCTTTATTACCGCGCTGTGCTAACCAGGTAGCCTTGGGGATTTCGTATATAAAGTTAAGTTTTGGCGGTTCTCCATGGTATGCAACATCCTTTTCCATTATCTTGACGGCGCCCAACCGGCCAACAGCTATTTGCGAGCGGAAATTGGTAGCCCCTACATGGAGATACACTTTGTCGACATACTGGAAGATATAGTCCAGCATTAATTTTTTGATTGAGGGGTTAAAGCCCGTTCCCCAATATTTTGTTGCATAAAAAGTATAGCCAATCAGGATGCTGTTGTCCTTTTCATCATAATCATAGAAGCGGGTGCTGCCAGCAGTTTCCCCGGTAGCCTTATCTATGATCCTGAATGCTCCCTTGCTCTGGATGCCTCCATCGAAATAAACACGGAATACCTCTTCTTTCCAGCGGTCTTTATTGGGATGGTGCGCCCATACATTTTTATCGGATGCTACTGCATACACGGTATCAAAGTCGGCTTCAGTTAAGGGTACCAGGATGGCTTTTTCATTTTCTAAAACCGGTTGAATAGAAAAACTCATATTGATGGTTTTGGTATGTTGCAAATTTACTTAATGAATGGGTATTTTCTGTAGCCTGCTTTGTTAAGAAAACCGCTGAAAAGATTCATGATTTTATCTCTTCATTTGGCAACAAAGGTGTGGTTTGGGGAATGAATTCATGACCGTCTTTTCCATAATCGTATGGCCAGCGGTGCACTTCGGGAATTTCTCCTGTCCAGTTGCCATGCCCGGGCACGATCGGCGTCGTCCATTCGAGCGTGTTTGATTTCCAGGGGTTCATGGTGGTCAGTTTTCTTCCTTTATAAATGGAATAAAAGAAGTTGAATACAAACGAGAGATTGACGGCAAATACAATGATGGCAACGATCGTGATCATTTGATTGGTGGAAGAAAACTGGTTGAACGATTGCCAGATGCTGAAATCAAGATAACGGCGGGGCACACCTGCCAGTCCCATATAATGCATGGGCCAGAAAATGAGATAGGCACCTGCGAATGATACCCAGAAATGGATATAGGCCAGCGGATGATTCATATATCTTCCAAACATTTTAGGGAACCAGTGATAGATGCCGGCAAACATGCCAAATACGGCAGCTACTCCCATTACCAGGTGGAAATGGGCAATTACGAAATATGTATCATGCACATGCATGTCGATAGTGGAATTTCCCAGGAATATGCCGGTAAGCCCTCCGGAGATGAACATGCTGACAAAACCTATTGAAAACAGCATGGCTGGCGTGAAGCGGATATTTCCCCGCCACAAAGTGGTGAGCCAGTTGAATACTTTGATGGCAGAAGGAATAGCGATCAGCAGTGTCAGGAGCACGAAAACAGAGCCAAGGAAAGGATTCATGCCGCTTACAAACATATGGTGGGCCCAAACAAGAAAACTTAATATGGCGATGGCAAAAAGAGAGCCTACCATTGCCATATAACCAAAGATGGGTTTGCGGGCGTTTGTACTGATCACTTCGGATGCGATACCCATGGCAGGAAGGATCACAATGTATACTTCAGGATGCCCGAGGAACCAGAACAAATGCTGGTACAATATCGCGGAGCCTCCTTCATTCATCAGCATCTGCCCGTTCACATAAACATTGCTTAAATAGAAACTGGTGCCCGCATGGCGGTCAAACATCAGTAGGACCATCGACGCCAACAATACAGGAAATGATAACACTCCCAGCATAGCTGTAAAGAATAATGCCCACATGGTAAGCGGTAGCCGTACCATTGACATGCCCTTGGTGCGCAGGTTAAGTATGGTAACGATATAATTGATCCCGCCCAGTAAGGAGGATATAATAAATAACGCCAGGCTGATGATCCATAAGTCCATCCCTGTTTTAGAGCCGTTATTAATGGTGCCAAGGGCGCTTAAGGGCGGATAAGCCGTCCATCCTCCGCTGCTGGGGCCTGTGTTTACGAACAAGGATATCAGCATCACAACGCTTGCTGCAAAAAAGAACCAGTATGATAACATGTTTAAAAGGGGAGAAGCCATGTCTCTTGCGCCTACCTGCAGTGGGATCAGGAGATTGGCAAAAGTGCCGCTAAGCCCTGCTGTCAGCACAAAAAAGATCATAATAGTGCCATGCATGGTCAGTAAACCGTAATAGGCTTCGCCCGCCAGGCTTCCCTTTTGCACCCAATCTCCAAAGACAGTGCTCAGAATAGGATAAGTGCTTCCCGGGTAGGCGAGCTGCAGCCTGAACAAAACAGAGAAGAGGCCGCCAACAATGGCCCATAGCATACCGGTAATGAGAAACTGCTTTGATATGACCTTATGATCCTGGCTGAAAATATACCGGGTAATAAAATTCTGATGGTGATGCTGCTGCGGGTGGCTTGTGGTGGTAATGGATGGATAGGGGTCTTGCTGTTGTATTGTAGACATATTGCAGGGAGATTAAGGGTAGTTAAAGGATCGCATAAACAGTTCCATACTGCATACCCAAGGTTATTTCCCTTAATGAAGATGCAGCATGTCCCATTGTTTCCCATTTTTTTGCAATGCAGCATATTTTTACACATTATTCGAGGAAAACAAGTAAACAAATGGCTGGCAAAAGACATTCACTCAGGCATTTGCAAATGCCTGTCGTTTTTGGGTATAAAACACTAGGATTTCCCATTTATATTTTTAATTTTACATCTCCTTCCTTCTATCCTCAGCAAAAACTTTAAAGTGCAGTAAGAGTAAAGCGGTCAGATTCTGCTATCCTCGCAAAAACTTCAGCCTGTTCTGTTTGTGACCAGGGCTTTTTATTCTCCATTCTATTCGTGAAGGATCCTTCAGCCACCGCTGATGTTGTATTGTTCAGCCACCATTTAAACGTACAATATGAAAAGAGCCTTCCGGTGTCTGCTCTTATCGGTTATTTTATCAATACCGGCCCTGGATTCTTTTGCGCAAGACGCATACCGGACCAATTTTTCCACGAATGCAGCCCAGTGGACCAATACAGAGATCTGGCAGCGTTTCGATCCCATAAAAAAAACATGGGTCGCAGCAGATCATTATCCTACTTATCTGGATGGAATTATTGCAATCCAGGCCGGGGATAGCGTTGTGATCCATGGTTCGGATACTTCCCGGATGATCATAGATGAAGTGGTAGTAGAAGCGGGAGGGTCATTGACGTTCATGAACAAAGGGGCTATTCTAAATGATGGAGCAGGAGACGATATGATCGTAAACGGACGGATGCATATAGGACCAGGAGGCACTTTGCGTGGTAATGGCAGGATACAGGTTAATGCAGAAGGCACTTTTTCTATAAAGAATACCGGCCTGCTGGGAGTAGCACTTAATAATAATGGAACAATGTATTGGGGATCGGCAGGGGAGACCAGTATCCTGTTATCCGGATGCCATATCGTGAATAATGCTACCTGCATCTGGATGAACGGAAACATAACAATGGACAGTTCCGCAACAATGATCAATAACGGATTAATGCGGATAGTAGCCACAGCCAGCAACCTGATTTGTACCGGGAATAAAAAATTACCTGCAAAGATCACCAACAAAGGAACCATCATTAACACCGGGAAGGACCATACAGTGGATTTCCAGGTTAAAGTGGATAATAATGGCACTATTGGCGGCGTGGGAACTTTTCTTTTTAGCGGAGGATCAAACAGTGGCGGTATTATTTCACCGGGAGCATCTCCTGGACATTTGACTGTTGGTCCCGGTAAACTGAGATCTTCTATCATAAATATCGAGATCGCTACAACTGGTGCAATAGCCGGGGTAAACTACGATCAGCTGACTGTTAACTCCCTGGAAGACCTGGCTGGAGCAACTATTAATATTACAGACCAGGCTGCTGACTCAATAAATACAGAATACACGATCATTAATGCGATGTCGGGTAATACAATCAGGTCTTACCCTGAAGTAGTGGTGAATGCCCCGAGCAATCTTGCCATTTCATTTAAAGGGAACCGGTTGGTGTTGACAAAGATTGCAGCTGATCCTCTTCCCGTGAGTTGGGGTGGCTTTAAGGTTGTTGCCCATGAAAATAAAGCGGTTTTAAATTGGAACACTTTACTGGATCAGCATACATCTTATTTTTTAATTGAGTACTCTACCAATGCGATCACCTACGCGCCTGTGGCAAGAATAGATGCCCGGCATGGAGAATCTGGCGAAACCCAATACAGCTATACCTTTCCTGGCGTTGATGTTTTTAAAACGAATTATTTCCGGATTAAAAGGGTAAGTGATGATGGTAAAAGCCGTTCTTCGGCTCCCCGAAATATCATGTTTGATAAGGGCAGGGTTATTGGATTCCAATCTGATTACAATCCCGAGAGTGATGAACTTAACTTAAATATTCAAACGGAGTATCTGCGGGCTTACCTGGCTGACACTGCCGGCAAGCTTCTTTATGAATTCTCATTGCAGCCGGGGCAGCATACGGTATATATGGATGCTTTGCCGGCAGGCGTTTACCGTATGAATGTTTCTGTGAAAGGCGTGATGGTGGAAGCGAAACAGATAGTGAAGCATTAGGTACTGCTATAAGATCACCTCTTCTTCATAATTCTTTCTGTAAGCAAGAGGATTCATCTTGTATTGCTTAAGGAATTGCCTGTTGAAATTGGATAAATTATTGAAGCCTGCGTCAAAGCATATTTCTGCCACACTCATCTTGTTTTCCAGGAGCAGTTTGCTCGCATGATTTAACCGGATCTCGGTAAGAAAAGTATTGAAGGTTTTCCTGGTGCGCTGGCTGAAATACCTGGAGAATGAATTGTCGGCCATATTTACAATTTTTGCAACCTCATTCACCCTGATATCCCTTGTGTAATTATTCAAAACAAAATCGAATATTTTACTCATCCTGCCGCTTTCTTTCTGGTTATGCCCCTGCATAAAACTTTGCGAGATGTACCTGAATGACCTCGAAGAAGCGATAGTGTAAAGCATGTCTGTTAGTTTCATCCAGCGTTGCAAACCTTCCAGCTCGAGTATTTCATACATCTTTTCACTTACCTGCTTATTCAATTTACCGGTTATCTCGATTCCGCGCATGGAACGGGCAAACAGCTCCCGCAATTTCCTGGCTTCAGGCAGGGCCAAAAAATCATTGCCTAAGGAAGCTTCTGTGAAATGGATCACAATGGACCTGGCTCTCAGTTTAGAATTGCGGTTAAAATATTTATCATCGTTTCTGTAAGTATGAGGAAGATTGGGGCCAATGAATGCAAAGTTGCCGGGAGCGAAATTGCTGATATTATCTCCTATAAACCGCTTGCCCGTGCTTTCTGTTACCAGTACCAATTCATATTCAGGATGAAAATGCCAGGGATTGGGATAGTATTTGTAATTAAAATCCTTAACTACAAAGGATTCATCTTTTGAAAGCGGAAGATGTTCGAGTAAGGGCTGCATATGCCAGATTATAACACAATTTAAAGTATTGGCCTCAAAAAATTGTTAGAATAGTATCATTTTTATACATTTTGGGCGTAGCCCAGCTATTCTATAGCCTGTAGCTTTGGTTCATAAACGATTGTTTATGCCGTTCAAAAAATTAAACAGGGAACAGGTCGGCTCCTTTTTTAAAGATGGGTACGTTATTGTGAAGAACTTCTGCAGTAAGGCGGAGGTTGACAGAATGTATGCCACTGCTATTGAAGATGACGCAATGACGAAAAATGCGCTTCTCCTCAACGATCAAACCGGCAGAAAGACCAAGCTTTCCCTTTGGTTCACCCCCGGCAATGATGTTTTCGGTTACCTGACAAGAAGTGAGAAAATGGTTAACTCTGTTGCCCGGTTGCTGGATAGTGATGCACCAGTATGCCATTTCCATTCCAAACTCATGCAAAAGGAGCCCCGTGTGGGTGGTGCCTGGGAATGGCACCAGGATTATGGATATTGGTACAAAAACCAGTTCATGTTTCCCGATCAACTGGTATCAGTGATGGTTGCCCTTACTACTGCCAATAAGGAGAATGGCTGCCTCCAGGTAATAAAAGGTTCTCACAAGCTCGGCCGCGTTAATCATGGATTTGCAGGAGAGCAGGTGGGTGCCGATATGACGATGGTAAACAATGCGCTGAAAACAATGGCGCATATATATGTTGAGCTGGAGCCGGGCGATGCATTGTTCTTCCACAGCAATATTCTTCACCGCTCTGAAGCTAATCTTTCAGACCATCCGCGCTGGTCGATCATTTCCTGTTATTGCTCACAGTCCAATCTTGCTTATAATGAAACATCCACCTCCTGGAAAACGCCTGTGCTAACTGTTCCGGATATGGCTATTGAGAAATGGGAAGCAGCGTCCCTGTCGCAGGCAGATTTCCTGAAGAAAGAAAATGACCCGGCATTAAAAGACTATCAGCCTTCCAATAAGTAATCATCATAAAACCAAACACCGTTATTAATAATGAAGTACTGCTGTACCTTGTTTGCTATTGCATTCATTGTTTTGTTTCAAAACAATTCTGTTGCACAGAAAGTAAATCTCAAAGACGGATACCCGAATTCAATTAAGCCGGTGGGTGTCATTAAAGGTCTCGACGATACCACACTTCTCGAAGTAGTGCAGAGACAGACCTTCCGGTATTTCTGGCATTTTGCTCACCCGGTGAGTGGGCTTTCCCGGGAAAGAAGCAATACTATCCGCGCTGACTATTTCTGGGATTATGCCAATGAAGCTTACGACGAACCGAATTTCAGCAAAGGAACTTATGGCCCTGAAGCATGTGCTATAGGTGGTACCGGCTTTGGCATTATGGCTACGATCGTTGCAGTAGAAAGGGGATGGATCGGCAGGGACACAGCCCTTAGGCGCCTCGTAAAAATGGTCGACTTTCTGAATAAGGCGGAGAGCTTTCACGGAATATTCCCGCATTTCATGAACGGAGAAACCGGAAAGACCATTCCTTTCGGAAAACTGGATGATGGCGCCGATATTGTTGAAACGAGCTATTTGCTAATGGGATTTCTATGTGCAAGGGAATACTTTAACACGGAAACTCCCCTGGAGAAATATTTCCGCAACAGGGTAAATGAGCTCTGGAGGTCCGCCAACTGGAACTGGCATGCAAAGGGTGGCAATACACTGTTCTACTGGCACTGGAGTCCCTTGCAGGGTTTCGATATGAATTTCCCGATAAGAGGATGGAATGAATGCCTGATCACTTTTATCATGTCAGCCTCTTCTCCCAATCATCCTATATCTCCGGATGTTTATTTCAACAGTTTTGTGAACAGCGCTTCATATTTCAACGGCAAAAAATATTATGATATCAAGTTGCCGTTAGGGTTTGAATATGGCGGCCCATTATTTTTTTCCCATTACACTTTTATGGGCATTGATCCGCACAACCTGGAAAGCTTCCAGGTAAACTACTGGGAACAGAACCTGAACCATACATTGATCAACCGTCAGTGGTGTATTGATAACCCTAAAAAATATAAGGGATACAGCAAAGAATGCTGGGGTTTAACAGCCGGTGACAGCTACAAAGGATATGTAGCACATTGTCCGCAGGAAGATCTCGGGGTTATTCAGCCAACAGCAGCGCTCTCTGCATTTCCTTATACCCCCGGATATTCAATGGAAGCATTAAGGCATTTTTATTATGACCTGGGAGATAAAATATGGAGTGAGTATGGTTTCGTTGATGGTTTCAGCATTGACAAAAACTGGTATGCTAAAAGCCATCTGGCCATAGATCAGGGACCTATTGTAGTGATGATAGAAAATTACAGGAGCGGATTGCTTTGGAAATTATTTATGAATATTCCCGACGTACAAAATGGTTTGAAAAAACTTGGTTTCAAAAGTCCTTCCATAAAATAAATATTGCTATATGAGTATCGTTTCAAGAAAGGAGTTCTTACAGCGTACTGCGATGGCAGGCTCGGCATTATTGCTTTCGCAACTGGAAAGCTTTGCTCTCACAAAAGCTGAGAAAAAGATTAAAATTGCTATCATCGGCTGTGGCAGCGTTTCCGGTCAGTATCTTCCTCATCTTTCTAAAAGCCCTTATGTGGAGCTGGTAAGCGTTTGTGATATTAAACCTGAGCGGGCTAAAAAAAGAGCAGAGGAATTTAATGTGCCCAATCATTTCCCTCGTATAGATCAATTGCTTGCCGGCCCTGACTTTGATTTGATGGTGACGCTTACAGATATGCAGGAGCATGGCCGTCTTAACAAGCAAGCGCTTAATGCAGGCAGGCATGTATGGAGCGAAAAGCCACTGGCCAATACTTATAAGGAAGGAAAGGCTTTGGTCGATCTTGCAGAAAGCAGGAAACTAAGGATATGGGGCGCGCCTGCCGTTGTGAACAGTCCGCAGTTTGCGTTTATGTCAAAAGCATTGCAGGAAGGAAAACTGGGCAAGGTTTCTTCTGCGCATGCGCATTATGGTCATACAGGTCCTACCTGGTCTGCCTTTTTTTATGAAGAAGGAGGCGGCAGTCTTCCTGATCTTGGTGTGTATAATATTGCAACACTTACCGGTTTATTAGGTCCGGCTAAATCACTTGTTGCAATGACGAGTATTGTAACGCCTGACCGCGCAGTGGATGATAAAGGTAAAATCCTTGTAAAAGCAGAAGATAATGCTATGATATTAATGGATCATGGGAATGGTGTTATTTCCCATGTTCAATGTGGATTCAATTATTTCGATCCTTATGGTCATGAAGGGAAGGGGCAGGACAGGCCTACCATCATCATTTGGGGAACACAGGGGAATATGGCGCTTGTCGGTTATGACTGGGCTCCTTATGGCGTGGATATGGCTACAAAAGACCATGAACAATCACAACGTTTTCTTCCTGATCCGGGAACATATGTATGGCAGCAGGGGGCAACGGTAATTTCCGAATCCCTTGCTACCGGCAAAGAACCATTGATCAATGTCCATCATGCCCTGCATGTACTGGAGATCATTGAAGCAGCAAGAGAATCTGAAAAAACAGGGAAGAGGATCAGGCTTCAGTCTGAATTCAAATGGCCGATCGTTTAATTTGCAGCACGCGGAAGATCTCCTTTTATTTTAGCAATTGTCCCCAGGCGGTTCTATCAAAATTTTTAGTGAAATTATCCAACAGGCGCAGATGTACCGGCATTGAAACATACCGGAACGACAGTGTAATGAATTGAGGATTGGCAGGTGACTGGGTAGTTGCGGAAAAACAGGCAGGATTGTATTTATACAAGGGGCATGCACCTTTTTCGTTGTCATAGAATTTCCTGAAAGTGAAACTGGAAGTATATTCAGGAAGCTTCTGTTTTTGGTTCTGATAACTATCTTCCGTGAAATTTATAACAGCCTGCTTCGACAGCCATTCGGTGCTGTTTTCTTTCAGCAGGCTGGCAATCTTTGCCTTTTTCCCTTCTACGATCCCCTGCCAGTTTTCATAGCCTTTGCCTGAACCGGCACTTTGCTTGGCAAAATATAATTTCTCTCTCTCGAAATATTCCAATAAGCTTTCCAGGTATTCTTTCCGGGTTACAGGAACAAGCAACGGCATATTGTTTTTTGTTATGAACCAGTAACGGTAAATATGGTCGTAGGTGTTTTTCCTGATCTGCTTTTCCGGAATATCCTGCCAATAACCGTCGCCTGTGTTAATAGTATTTGCAAGCCCATCGTTTTTTACCGTTATATAATTTGCTAATTCAATAGTTGGGGCAACTCCTCCCAGTTTATAATTTTTCCAGTCCTTATATATATAATTTCCAAGGTTGAGATAGCCGTTAAGTGCCATTTCCAGGTGTCTGCTCATTTCATTGAAGGGAATCGTATTTAAGTAAACTCTCAATACTGTTGAATATTCATCGTTGCGGGTGGCCTTTTTGTTTATGCAGATATATTCGTGAAGCGCTATCTGGAAACGGTAGTCGGCCAGCTTTTTATTGCCTGCATACTTATAGCCTTCGGTTGAATAGTAAGCTTCCCAAAAACCGCCTGTAAAATTAAAGTTGGCGCGGCTTTTCTGTTCAAGGATTTCTATTTGCCCCAGCGTTTGTTTAGCGATTGCTTTATCTGCTGCTGCACTCAGATTGCTAAAATAAGCAGCTCTTACCGCTGGCCAGGGGTATTGGGAAGCGGTCTGGTATTTTCCGGCAACATCCTGCAACTCCTGTTTTGAAGCACAGGGCGCGCCCAATTTGATTTGAGCAATTATTGTTTGTGAGAGAAGTATGCAGAACAGATATACGGTAGTTTTTTTCATTATAGATTGATTTAAGCTTCCCGATTATTATTTGAGATCATTAAAAGAAACACCGGAGCTTGTTCCAAGACTACCGCTGCTATTGATGCTGATGTTGCCTTTACCGTCATTGGTGAAATGAACGGTTTGTGTTAGCTTGCCTTTTGCACTTCCTTTAAATCCTTCAATATCATTTTTTTTATCTCCTCCTACCTCACAATCAAAACCGCCGCTCACCTCAGCACCCACATATATATCCTGAATGCCCCCTCTTCCTATTTCCATTCCTAATGTGACTTCAGCACCTACTTTAGATCCCAATGGCCCTTTATAAGTTTTGCCGGCGCTTACTTCTACCGTACAGCTTTTGAATGAATCGAAAAAATCTGCTTTTCGCATATCCTGTTTCATGCCCAGGTTTACAGGACCTACGCCCAGGGTAGTAATTATTTCGGTACAGGTGATCTGTATGCTTCCTACAGGTGTTTTGAATTCACTGTTTAGCTGGCAGTTTACCTCATCAAAGTCTGATAGTTTCCAGGGGCCCTGCGATTGCACCTCCAGGCATTGTTTCTGCCCTAATCCTATACCTGTATAGCTGACCTGACTTATAGCCGACAACCAGGTGATTTTAGCGCCAATCACTGCCCTGTTAAAATCTTTGGACGACCGGGTGAATTGTTCCCAGTACAGTTCTTCTTCAATATTCCTTCGTAATTGTTTCAGGCTATTGTCATACAGCTCTTCCAGCCTGGTGTTGGGCAGTTTGGCAAAATATTCTTCGGATAAGGCGATGAATTTATTGCAGAAACTTTTGTTCGCCAGCCCTTCGCCAATCTGCTTGTTCTCTTCCTGTTCAAGTTTATCGTATTTTTTTGTGTATTCCTTCAACAGCAGCTTGGCACTATCCAGCAATGCTTCAATCCCTTTTTTTGCCGCATCTATTTTAAGCGTACGGCTTTTATCCGCAGATAATATATTGAGTACTGTTTCCGCTCTTGCTCTTAAAGGCAATTCTTCTGTTTTTATTTCTTCTGTTATTTTACCGGTAGTGGCAAATTCATAACCAATGTCAGCCTTCTTTTTTAGTTCTTCGGGTGAGGGCATAAGTTGATTCGATTGCTGCTGCAAACTGATAATCCTTTCAGTTATATCTTTTTTATAGGCTTCCCATACTTCCTTTAAATCAGCTTCTTCTGCTGCATTTTTGGGAAAGGGGGGATGTTCAAACTCGTGCAGCCTCAATGGGTCTGAATTAGGCTTGGTAGGGTAGCGGATATCTTTTGCTGTGAGCTTGTATTTGAGCTTACGCAGCCGGTTTACAATATCGCGCGACAGGCTGTTGCCCGCAGCTTTCTTTACCAGTTCAACTGCCTTCGTAACATCTCCCTTGCTTTCTGCGATGGTCGATTTGCTTATGTTCGCCTGAACATGAAGTGGCGACAAAACAAGCACTGTGTCAAAATATTTATCTGCCTTATTCAGTTCGCCAAGCTGGTACCAGGCCTGGCCGAGATTATTGAGAATGGACGTGTTTTTCGGAAAGTCCTTATTCAATTTATTAAGAATGGGAATGGCCAGTTGGCCCCCATCCATCAGGGTGAGCATGGCTGCATAGTTGTTGAGGTTCTCTGTATTGCCCGGTTCCATGGCCAACGCCTTACCCATCAGGTGCAATGCTATCTGTAAACGGCCCGTAACCCAGATAAGGGATGCATTGTTCCCGATCATTAAAGCGGATTGCTTTTCTTTCTTTAACTGGTCATAAAATTTTTCCGCTGCAGATTTACTTTCAGGGCTTAACCGGGTTGATATTTTTTGAACTACTCCTTGAGTATAGGTAGCCAGTGCAGCATCTGAAAGCGGTGTAGCAGCAATGCCGCCAATCCTGGCAGCATCCTTTGCGGGAACCAGGCCAAATTCTTTCTGCATGGCTATATTTACTGTTCCGGCATTTTTGGTATTCAATACCGGGTTGCTTGCAGCATCAGGCAGTTTTATGCCCATTTGCCCCATCATCTTTTTTTGCTCTGGGGTCAGTTTGTCGTATCCAGACTGAGCCTCTTTGAGCCGTTCCTGCACTTCCTTTTGATTCGTAGGATTACGTTTTTGGGACATTGCAAAAAGAGGCAGCAGGATGATGAAAAGTACAATATGCTTCATTTATTAATTTTTGTGATGAGCATTGAGCCTTTTTAATGACTACAAAACTGTATTTTTCTATTAGGGCAGTCAATCCTCTAAAAGAATGATTTTGGGGCCCGAATAATCATTGTTTCAAGGGTGATAGTCCTGGTGCAACATTATTGGTTGACTTTTTTATTTTTTATGTAAATTGGTCTTGATAATCTATTTCTAATGGCTGGCTATATCTTTCAATATCGATGCTAAAATCTTTTCTGGCGTTCCCTTTCACTATTTTATCGTTTCTGGCAGTATCTGCTCAGAATAATAGTAGCTCAAATGTTAAAACGATTGTTACAGGGGTCCTTAAAAACATCCCGGATTCTATCTCTTATATCTATTTTATTTCTACCGGTAATAGTAATACTGACAGTACGCCGGTTGTCGGGAATAAATACGTTTATGAAATTAATAGTACGGACCGTCCTTGTTTCATTACATTCTTTATAAAATCGCCCAAATTGTCAGAGGCTTATGAGGAGAGGAATTTAGCTGTGCTGCTACTGGATGGTAAAAATGTGACGGTGACATCTACTGACTCTTTCCCTAATATGCTTGTGTCAGGTTCAAATGCATATAATGAGTTTATGAAGCTTGAGAGGATGCGTGAGCCGTATTCCCGTCAGCTAGTGAATTTATTTAAAGATCAGAATCAGAAAAGACAGATGAAGGATAAGGATGCTGTAAATATAGTACAGGCTAAAGTTGATTCTGTAAGAGATCGTTTGTCCGGTGAGTATATAGCTTATGTCAAAAAAAATCTATCATCCCCTGCAGCTATTTATGCTCTTTCTACAGCATTGGATCAGGCAAGTGATAAAGATAAAGCTGCAACGGAGGTTGGAAAGCTGTATATAAGCCGGCCTGAACCGGATAAGCAATCTTCGTTTGGCAAAAGGATAAAAAACAAGATTTATGATGAAACGCCAGGTGTTGGAAAAAAGGCTTTAGATTTTACGCTGCCAGATACAGTTAATAATGCTGTTTCACTTGCTTCGTACCGCGGACAATATTTGCTTTTGGATTTTTGGGCAAGTTGGTGCGGACCCTGCCGCGCGGAAAATAAATACATTATTCAGGCATGGCACCAGTATAAATCCAAAAACTTTACCGTACTGAGTGTGAGCCTTGATGGGAAAGAGGATCAGGATAAATGGATAGAAGCTATCCATAAGGATGGGCTGCTCTGGCAACAGGTCATTGATAAAGATGCCAAGGTCAGGAAAATGTATAACATCACCAGTATTCCCAGGAATTTTCTGATCGACCCCACCGGGAAAATAATTGATAAAAACCTGCGTGGTGAAAGATTGGAGAAAGTGTTGTCGAAGTTAGAAGATGGTGGTATGCTACTGCCCGTTGATCAGTCAAAAATCCCTATCTCCAAAGCGCACCGTTCATCAGTCAAAGAAAAGCTACAACGGTTCTCCCGTTTTTAACAGAAAGATTTGTTTCCATTCATGTTTTGTCTTTATTGATGCGTTTGTCCCTGATCTGCTTAAGTGTTTTATTGACGGTTGAGTTATCCTGTTCGATCTTCGAAAAGCCTACTCTTTGAGAGAGATAGATCCCGGTGTGGCCACTGAAATAATAGGCAGTGAAGCAGGCAACAGCATAATACAGGATATAGTCGCCGCCGAAAAGTTCTACTCCCATGATCGTGCACGCAATTGGCGTGTTGGTAGCGCCGGCAAATACAGCAATAAAGCCCAGTCCGGCCATCAGGTCAACAGGTGCTCCAATGATCATAGCTATAGTATTTCCCAACGCAGCACCTATAAAGAACAAGGGTGTTACTTCTCCGCCTTTAAAACCCATGCCCAGTGTGATTGCCGTGAATATAATTTTCCAGAACCAGCTTAAATATCCTGCCCCTCCTTCCGAAAAACATGAGATAATAGATACACTACCATGTTCAGGGTTTGTTACTCCAAGGCCCAGGTAATCCCTTGTTCCTATTACAGCCGTTAATGCAATAATGATCACACCTCCAAGTGCAGGGATCAGCCATTTGATCTTAATAAAACGGTTGCAGTAATTTTTGATCGTGTGGGAGAGTTCGGAAAAGAAATAGCCTGCCAGCCCGAAAAATACCCCTGCAATAATGGCTTTTCCCAGAAGGAGGTAATCAAAATGCAGAAATGAAATATTGCTGGAGTCTGCCGCTTTGAATGTAATGTAGTAGGCCGTGTGATGAATGCCATAGGCCGAGCAAGTGAAATCAGCCAGCACACTGGCGATAAAGCAGGGCATTAAAGCATTGTAATTCATTCTGCCGATCGCCAGTACTTCAAGCGCAAAGATGGCGCCTGTAACGGGCGTGCCAAACACAGCCCCAAAGCCTGCGGCAATACCGCACATGAGAAGGATGCTGATGTCCTGTTTGCTTAATTTAAACCAGCGGCCCAGTAGTGCTGCCATACTTCCGCCCATTTGCACAGCTGTACCTTCCCGGCCTGCGGAGCCACCGAATAAATGTGTAATGATTGTAGTACCTAAAACCAATGGCGTCATGCGGGAAGGAACGCCTCCACCAGGTTCATGGATCTCTTCCATGATCAGATTATTCCCCGCCTCCGCATTTTTGCCAAGGTATTTATAAATAAAATAGATCAGGATGCCGGCCAGGGGAAGAAGGTACAATAACCAGCCTTGCTGCCAGCGTAATTCGGTGGCTTTATCCAGTAACCATAAGAACAGGGCAACCAGCGAACCAACAATAAAGGAAACAGGGATAGTGAGAAGTGTCCAGCGAAGGAGATGGTTGGTGATAGCAATATGCTCGAAACTGGTCTTTAATTTTCTTATCATCCTACAAATAGTTTAGAAGGCCATAAGGCCGTTACTTAATTTGTAGGCGCCATTAGTTCTTAAGAAAGAACGGTTCAGTAGGAAGACACCATTTCCTTGCTGGCAAAGATACAGTATCGGTCGTGAGAAGTGATGGAATAAAAAACGCCGGCATTGACCGGCGTTTTTTATTGTTATTTTGATTTGTCTGGAAATGGCGGAATCTTCGGTACTCCAGTTGCTCCACCTTGCGCCAGTTTGTCAAGCAGCTCCTTTATACCACGCGTCAGTTGCTGGTCGATCCCTTTATATTCATCAAACGGATCATTGACTACTTCAATGTCTGGGTGCACGCCTTCACCCTCTATGACAAATGCAGAACCATCTGCTGCGAAATGGGCGAATTCTGGTTTCCGCATATCACCACCATCAATGAAAGGTAAGGATCCGCTGATGCCGACCACGCCGCCCCAGCTGCGCTGGCCGATCAATGGACCTATCTTATAATACTGAAACTGCCAGGGAAAAAGATCGCCGTCTGAAGCAGAGTATTGATCTATCAGGCAAACTTTAGGGCCAACATGCGCATCAGGTTTGATGGAAGCAACTTTGCCATTGCGGCGCATGGTACCAAGCCCGGGCTTGCGCAGCAAGCGCTCAATGATCATAGGCGATACATTACCTCCTCCGTTACCACGATCGTCGATGATGAGCGCTTCTTTGTCAAGCTGAGGATAAAAATACCGGGCAAATTGATTAAGCCCTTCCGGGCCCATATCAGGGATATGTACATAACCGATGCGGCCTTTGCTTGCTGCCGTTACTTTCGCAATGTTTTGCTGCACCCATTCATGATAATAAAGTGATGATTCGTCGGCAATGGGTTTGACAAGCACCTTGCGTGCGCCATTACTGGCCGGCGAGCTGTTCAGCTCAATTTCAACAAGCTGCCCTGCTTTGGCAATGAGTGTCTGGTAAATATTGGCAACATCCTTCATGGACGTACCATTGATCGAAATGATATATTCACCGGCTTTGGCATTTACGCCGGGTACACGCAGCGGAGATACCAGCGTCTTGTTCCAGCTTTCTCCGGAAAGAATGCTGTCGATCCGGTAATAGCCGCTCTTGTCGCGACTGAAAGTAGCGCCCAGCAGTCCCATGGGTATACGATCAATGGAAGGGCGATCACCACTGTTTACATACGCATGTCCAACATTCAGTTCGCCGATCAGCTCTCCAATAAGGTAGGTGAGATCATCCCGGTGATTGACATAAGGGAGCAATGGTGCATATTTATCATGCATGGCTTTCCAGTTCACGCCATGCATATTAGGGTCGTAAAAATAATCGCGCATCTGGCGCCAGCTTTCATCATAGATCTGCTTCCATTCAGCTTTCAGGTCCACATTGATCTTAAGTGCACTGAGGTCAACTTTATTGGAAGGAGTGATCTTTGATTTGCCAAGTGTTTCAATAAAGAGATCATTGCCGCTGCGGAAGAGGATCTTCTTTGCATCCGGTGATACACTGTAACCGCCGAACATGCCAATTTCCGTTTCCTTACCATCTGCAAAACTGAAGAATTTGAAGCCGCGGCCTGCCCGTCCACCAACGGAATAATAAAGACCGTCTTCGACTGGTACCAATCCGCCATATCCTCCCGGTGTTACCGGTAAGCTTTCAATGCGGTCTGCAATGCCTGCTTCGTCAACTGTTATGGTGATAGTTTTTGATGCGCTTTTCGCGGGTGCTGGCGCTGCTGTTGCTTTTTTGTTACTGGTATCAGGTTCATTTTTGATCGATACCTCGTCATTTTTATCAGCAAAAGGGGATGGTGTTGCAGCACTTAAGCGTACAAAGTAAGGCCGGCTCATATCCGTATAAACGTGATTCCATTCTGTGTTACTGTAAGTGGGATTGAAATCGCGTTGCGATACGAAGTACAGGAATTTCCCATCCGGGCTGAATTGAGCGCCGGAACTGTTATACCAGTTATCTGTAACAGTGATCGTTTTCTTCGAATCGAGGTTGTGCAGGTTGATGACAGAGAACTCCCGCGCTTTCCCCGGAAGTGTATAAGCGATCCATTTACTATCCGGTCCGAAAGAGTAGGAGCCGATTGTGCCTACGTCTGAATGTGCGACGGTTGTTTTATTTCCTGAAGAAATATCGATTGTATATAAGTTCTGCTCCCTGTCTCCAAATAAGAGGTATTTGCTGTCTGGGCTCCAGATGGGATCGAACTTATAAGAACCCCCGCCCTTAGTAAGCTGTTTCGCCGGTGCAGTACCATCCTGTTGCTGGATATACAGTTCGTCCTCGCCGGTGCGGTCGGAAATATAGCTGACCCATTTTCCGTCGGGACTCCAGGCGGCATTGCGGTCATGTACTCCGCTCGACTGAGTGAGATTGCGGGTGACGCCGGTTTTGGCAGGCAGGGTAAACACATCACCACGGGCACCGATAACAATGCGTTTGCCATCGGGTGAAATATCCGTGCTGTAAATAAAATCAGCAGCGTTTATCTGCTTGGTGCGGCCTGATGCAAAATCTTCAGCGATCACGATATTCAATTTTTTTGTCTCGCCTTTTACCAGGTCATACAGGTAAATGTATCCGCCATTTTCAAACACGATCGCATCGCCGCCAAGCGAAGGGAATTTGATATCAAACTCCTTAAAGTCGGTGAGCTTTTGTGTTTGTTTGGTTTTGGTATCATAAACAAAGAGATTGGTTGTTCTGTCGCGGTCGCTGACAAAATAGACCTTGTCGCCATAATACATGGGGAACATATCCTGAGCAGGGTTGTTCGTAATATTTTCTGCTTTACCGGTTTTGGGGTCTGTGAGCCAGATATCATCTGCCATACCACCGCGGTAATGCTTCCAGGTACGGAATTCCCGGAACACGCGGTTCATGGCCATTTTTGATCCATCCTTATTATAAGAGACCCATGAAGCAACAGAGAAAGGGAGCTCCTTGCTGAGATCTCCATTAAGCGGTGCCAGGTAAATCTTCCCTTTGAAGGCATTGAAGGATGTGCCGCGGCCGCGATAGATCACCTGTTTGTCATCGGGCGTCCATCCCATCACGATATTGTTGGGGCCCATACGGTCAGCCACGTCATCACGGCCAAGTGTTGCTGTGTAGGTAATGCGTTTGGGTTCTCCGCCGGTTGAGGGGATTACAAATACTTCGGTGTTGCCATCATACTGTCCTGTGAAAGCGATGGACTTGCCGTCATGGCTGAAACGGGCAAACATTTCATAACCCGGATGGCTTGTGATACGCCGTGCAACGCCACCTGAAGATGAAACGATATACAGATCGCCGGCATAAGTAAAAGCGACCTTGTCGCCATAGACAGCAGGAAAACGCAGTAAGCGTGCTTCCTGTTGGGCAGTGGCGATCAGAAAGCAGCCACATAAAAGGATAGAGGCTATAAGTTTTTTCATACGCAATTTGGTTTTATATAAATAAGTCGGATCTTATTGCAATGCGTTGCGATGTTAATTATAACCCCAGGATATGGCTGTATATATATTAACGGGCTTCTAAAACACGGTCTCTGGCCAAAAAACAAGCGCCCACCACGCCGGCGTTTTCATTTAGCAGGGAAAGTTTGATCTGTGTGTCTGTATTGACCAAATTTAATGAATACTTATTAATAGCACTTTTTATGGGGAATAAGATATATTCCGATGTTTCAGCCAGCGCTCCTCCCAATACGATGAGTTCAGGATTGTAAAGGTTAATGAGCATAGCGATCCCTCTTCCCAGTTTTTCTCCGATCTCAGCTACCAGGTCAATGGCGAGCACATCGTCATCTTTTGCGGCCTGGATGATATGGGATAGTTTAACATCCTCAATTGCCAGGTCTTTGGTAATGCTGCTGGCATAGCCATTTTTTATTTTTTCGCGGAATAAATGGGTTAAAGCCCTTCCGGATGCTTCGGTTTCAAGGCACCCCTTCTTGCCGCACTGGCAAATAATTTCATTGTCAAAAAAGGGGATATGGCCAAACTCTCCGGCAAACCCCGATTTGCCATAATAGATCTGCCCGTTGATAATGATCCCCATTCCAATACCATAATCGAGATTGAGGAACAGGACATTCTTTTCGTGTCTTACTGCGCCGGCAATATATTCACCATAAGCCATCGCCCTGGAATCGTTTTCGATGAATGTTTTGATGCCGGTAGCCTGCTCCAGGTAAACACTTAGGGGGTCTTCACTGAAATGAAAAAAGCTATAGCTGTAACCGGTAGTGGAGTTGATGCGGCCCGACAGGTTCAGGCCCATAGCCAGGATCTTATCATTGGAGATCGAGGTTTTGGATATAAAGTTTTTTATAATGGCGCATAGCTCGTCTAACGAATGCTTTTCGTTGGATAAGGTGTAGGGGATATTTTTGGATGTTGAAGTCAGGTTCTTGCACAGATCGATCAGCCCGATATTGATATGGGTTTGTTTAATATCTACTCCCAGGAAAAAGCCCGAATTGGCGACAAGGCCATATATGCTGGGTTTACGCCCGCTTGTAACGGTCGTTTTTCCATAATCGCAGGCAATGCCATCAGAGATGAGCTCGTTGATGAGGGTGGTTATTTTAGGAACGCTGAGCAACAATTTCTTGCTCAGATCCGAAATCGTCATATTTCCGGAAACGGATAAAATGCTGATGATCTCCTTTTTTATTGAATTGTTTTTAAAGGCAATCCCCGGCTTGCTTTCGCTTTCCAGATCGTCCCAAAATGTCATAAATGCTATTTAGTATTAATGAGTAGTCTCTCAAATATATAGAGACTATAATTTAAAGCCATTTTTGCAAAGTAAGCAAGATAAAGGCAGATAATATTATTTATAAGGCCTTAATTATTAAAAAATGAATTTAATTGAACCCAATTAATAATATTTTTTATTAAATAAGCTCGTTTATGAAATTATTTCATTTATTTTGGACGAGGAGATTTGCTTGCTGCGTGTTTAGGATCATCCAAATAATTTGAGATTTTCTTTGCGTAAAGGCAATTCCTGAGGCAGAATAAACCAAGATTAATGAGCTTAAACACAAATAATAGCAGGACTCTCAACCCGCTCTTCTGGATCTCCACCACCTGGTTTGCGATGGGTTTGCCATTTGTGGCCTTATCAAGCGCCAGTGCTATCATGTATAAGAACATCGGCGTTTCAGACTCTTCCATTGCTTTCTGGACCTCACTGATCATGCTGCCCTGGTCATTGAAACCTTTATGGGGCCCATTCCTTGAATTATACAAGACAAAAAAATTCTTTGTTTATACAACCCAGGTTTTGACCGGGGTATTATTTGGCCTGGTCGGCTTATCTCTTCAGTTAGATCATTTCTTTAGTATTTCCATTACGTTGCTGACCATTATAGCTATTAGCGGAGCTACGCATGATACAGCCGCCGATGGTGTGTACCTGAACGAACTGGATGCCAGGCATCAGGCAAAATATGTAGGCTGGCAGGGTGCATTTTATAATATAGCCAAAGTGTTTTCAGGAGGTGTTCTGGTATACCTGGCCGGCATGCTGGAGCAGCGCACCGGGGTAAAAACTGCCTGGATGCTGGTGATGTTTGCGTATGGGGCCATCATGTTGGGAATAGGTTTGTATACTATCCGCATGTTGCCTTCGAATGAAGAAAAGAAAAAATCTGCTTCATTCCAGGAAGGAATGGCAACGCTGAAAGATGTGATCGTTACTTTTTTTCAAAAGAAAAATATTGTCTACAGCCTGCTGTTTATTGTTCTCTACCGCTTTGCGGAAGGGCAGGCCATTAAAATAACGCCTTTGTTTTTTAAAGCAGGAAGAGATGCAGGAGGGTTGGGATTGTCTACCTCTGAGATAGGCCTTCTTTATGGGACCATCGGCGCTATTGCCTTTGTGCTGGGTTCTATTGTGGCCGGACATTTTGTTTCTAAAAAGGGACTCGACAGAAAAAGGCTTTTGATCTTATGCGCCTTCTTTAATGTGCCTTTTGCCGCCTATGCTTTGCTGGCTGTTTATCAGCCGGTGAGTCTCCCCGTTATTGCTGGTGCTGTTGCTGTCGAATATTTCGGTTATGGCTTTGGGTTCATCGGTATCATCCTTTTTATTATGCAAAACATTGCACCGGGAAAATATAAGATGGCGCACTATGCTTTTGCCAGCGGTATCGTGAACCTTGGGTTTATGATCCCTTCCATGATCAGCGGCATTCTCAGTGATTATCTCGGATATAAATCGTTTTTCATCTGGGTTTTAATAGCTACCATCCCTGCTTTTATAGTTACCTGGCTGGTACCGCTTCATAACCCGATAGAGGAGGGGAAGGGTAATTGATAAGAGAGGCTTTGTTCTTTTTATTCAACTGTTAATTATTATAATTTATGAGGACTTGTTTTTTGTCATTTGTAACGCTGCTTCTCGCCTTTGAAATGCAGGCCCAGGGCAATTTGGAGCAGGTCTCCAAAAAGCTTACTGCTGCAAAGCCGGGTGATATTGTGCTACTCGAAGGATTCCTGAATGAAGGATTCCCTAAAATAGCTTATCAGAAAAAAATACAACCAGGGCCGCAGTTTATCATTTCTGATGATCCGGAATATATCCGCATTCCTGAAGCCATCGTGCTGCAGGAAGAAGTGAACCCCGGTGCTGTACGGTTATATGTATATAATGTAAACGGAGTAACTGCTCCCGAAAAGATGCCCCGTAAAATTTCTGCGGTGATCAAAAACATGGGGCGTGAAAATATGCGGATCCGCATGTTGAAATATTCTTCACAAAAACCGTCAACCAACTATTTTCAAATTGGAAAACAGGGGCTGGAAGATTATTTCAATTCGAATGTGCTGAAAAATGTACGCACTGTTAAGCCCGGAGAAGTAATCGCTATAGATGAGAAACTGGAAAAACAGATTGTCAATTATGATGAGCTGGTGCATGGCTTTTATGAATTTGTAGTGGACCAGCCCGCATTGGTGAGTATACTGCAAACGTCTCCGCAAAAGTCAGGCCCAAAGGCTTTTGCCAGTATTGATACGATCATCCCTTTCAGTCATGTGAATGCCGGAAGAGGGGTTTTTCCTGTGTCCAATTATAAAATAACAAACGATGAAGTGATTGATACTAAAAATGGAGTATCTCAACTGATCGTTGCCGATGGGGAAGATGATCCCTGGATCAATGGTACCATTGGACCTGACAAGGAAGACGCAAAGAATGTGGGGAATTATGGAGTGATGTACAATACTAAATTGAAATGGAAAAGCAGCGATGGAAAAGGATTGGCATTGATAACCTGGAATGCGCGGTCAGACAATGGTCAATGGTGCGGCGGCATGGGACTTACTATGTCATTATCAGATAAGAATATGAAAAAAACAGTGAGGCAATATCCCTTGAATCAACTGGTCACCAAGGGTAGGCCGGAAGCTATTCTCATTGAGATTTACAAACCTGATCCTGCTAAAGAAATACAGGAGATCGAGTTCACCTATTCTCCTCCGGGAGCATCATGCCTCCCTACTCCGTTGATACTTGTACCGGTGGATTTATAAATATCAGTCGCCGGGCAATGACCCTATGACTCAGCTACCTTTTCCCTGAATGTTTAACCGAATTTCTATTTTTTAATCTCTCAACCAAGCACTATGCTATGTTTTAAGTCAATTATTAATTATGCAGGCATTCGCCGTTGGTTACTGGTGTTTGCACTGGTTACCGGGTATTATGTTGCGGCATTTGCGCAGCAACCCGTTAAAGGGTTGGTCCGGGATGATGCAGGAAAGCCTTTGGCCGGAGTTACCATTACTGTAAAAGGTGGCGATCTGAGCACTATCTCCAATAGTAGTGGCGAATATGAAATCAATGCGGCAGATGGGAGCGTTCTGGTCTTCACTTATGTTGGAATGCTTTCACAGGAAGCGACTGTTAAAGGAAAATCCTTACCGGTTGTAGTGCTGAAGCAGGATGTAGCTTCATTGAATGAAGTAGTAGTGGTGGGTTATGGTTCACAGAAAAAAGCTACCCTGTCTGGCGCAGTATCCACCATAAAAGGTGCTGATCTGCTTAAAGCTCCTTCTACAAACATTTCCAGTTTGCTGGGAGGCCGGTTGCCCGGTATATCTTCCGTTCAGGAGTCGGGTGAGCCAGGTGGTGATCAGGCAGGCCTTATCATCCGCGGTTCCAGGGTTGGAGTAACTTATATTGTAGATGGTGTTCCCCGCTCTATTAATGATATAGACCCTAATGATGTAGAAAGCATTTCTGTGTTAAAGGATGGAGCCTCGGCTGCTGTTTATGGACTTCAGGCTGCAGGTGGTGTAATTATAGTAACTACAAAAAAAGGTTCCGGTTCAAAACCTACTATTAATTACACAGGTACAACAGGTGTTTCGTTAAATGCAAACTTCCCTCAGTTCATGAATGGTCCTCAGTTTGCCCATTATTACAATATGGCTGATATGATGGACAAACTGGCAAATGGTACTATCACCAGCAGGGACCAGTATGTTCCAATATTCAAAAAGTCGGACGTTGATATGATGTTGAACGGCGATCCTACTGATGGATGGGATAATGTGGATTATATTGATAAAGTTTTCGGTACAGGCCGCAATACCCGTCATAGTTTGTCTCTCCAGGGCTCTAAGGATAATGTGAAATACTTTACTTCAATAGGAATGCAGGACCAGTCCGGGAATATTGACAACTTTAATTTCAAGCGCTATAACCTGAGGGCAAATGTGTCTGCCCAGGTAGCTAAAAACATAACTTTTGACGTAGGAGTTGCCGGGGCGGTCACTGATAAACAGACTCCCGGTTATGCAGCAGGTGGTACTGATGCCAATGGTTATTTAGGCGAGCAGGGCTGGTTTTCTATTGGAAAACAAACCATCGCCATGCACCCTTACCTTCCTGTAAAATATGACGGATTGTATACCGGGGTGCCTCCACGCAACAACTCTGCTATTCCCAATAGCCCGTTAGCGGCTATATATGAATCAGGATATAAGAAAACAAATGGTATTGATATCCAGACCAACCTGGGGTTGACTTACAGCATACCCTGGGTACAGGGATTGAAGTTGAGAGCTTATGGTGCTTATGATGCCTGGACCACACGCAATAAGAACCTGGACATATTCTTTTACATGAATGCAGTTCGCCTGCCTGATGGTACCAATACACATCAGTTTGTAAAAATGCTGGATGCAAAGGGTGTGACTTATAATTCGCTTGGTGAAGGACAGACCAATGCACAGCAATTGGTAAGCCAGACCAGCCTTTCCTTCGACAGGAAATTCGGGCAGCACTCAGTGGATGCGTTAGTGCTTTCCGAAGTGCGCGATTATAAATCGAACAGCCTTTCCGCCTATGCAAGAAATGTGATGTTCCCTGAGTTGCCGGAACTGGGATTAAGTACGCCTGCAAATTCTCCTATTGGCGGTTGGAGCGACAGGTCCCGTTCTATCGGTTATGTGTTCCGGGCCAAGTATGATTTTGCCAATAAATACATAGCAGAAGTTACCGGGCGTTATGACGGTTCTTATAAATTTTCAGGAAACGTGGAAGGTAAGCGTTGGGGATTTTTCCCGTCAGCATCTCTGGCGTGGAGATTATCTGAAGAAAGTTTTATGGAGAAAACATCCTCCTTCCTGGATGACCTGAAAATAAGAGCGTCGGTAGGTCTTTTGGGTAATGATAATGTAAGCGCGTTCTCTTACCTGAGCACTTACTCTTTTGGAAGCCAGTTGCCGCTCAATGGCGGGTTAAACAATTCCATGTATACCAGCGTTATTGCCAATCCCAATCTCTCCTGGGAGAAGACACTTTCCTACAACGCCGGTTTCGATGCAAGCTTATGGAAAGGAAGATTGATCGCCGAGTTCGACGTATTCTATACTTATACATATGATATCCTGATGTCAATGTCTTCGGGCTATCCTCCATCAATGGGTGGATATTATTTCACTTACGAAAACTTTGGCAAAACAGACTCCAAAGGGTTTGAATTGCTTTTAAAACATCAGAATACGGTTAAACTTGGCGGCAAAGCGCTTCGATACACTATTGCTCCTAACGTAAGCTATGCTACTGCCAAATGGTTACGGTATAACGATAGCCCGAATGCTCCCGAAATGCAAAAAGTGTCTGGTAAGAAAACCGGTATTATTTCCGGTTGGGTTGCTGATGGCTTGTTCCGTTCTGAAAAAGAGATCGATGAATCAGCATGGTACGGCAGCCGTCCCAACTTAGGTGATATCAAATACAAAGACCTGAATGGTGATGGTAAAATTGATTACCAGGACAGGGGGCTGATCGGCCGTCCTAACCGTCCTGAGCTGATGTATGGTTTGAACCTGGGCGCTTCATGGAATGGTTTTGATATTAACGCACAGTTTACCGGAGGTGCATTGTTTGATGTATCACTGACAGGTACATACTACAACGGGTATGATGATAACACTATCTGGACGCAAACATTTAAAGAAGGTGCTAACTCCCCTTTATTCCTGGTAGAGAATGCTTACAGTATTGATAATCCAAACGGAACATTCCCGCGGATCACGTTGAGCTCTACCACTCATGGCGGCGACAACGGCCTGGCTTCTACATTCTGGTTCAGGAACGGTACTTATGTTCGCCTGAAATCTGCACAACTCGGATACAGCATCCCCGAATCTCTTACACGCAGAATGGGCATAACCCGTCTCCGTGTGTTTATAGAAGGGTCCAACATCTTTACTATTTCCGGCTTGCCTGCAGGTGTAGATCCTGAATCGCCCCGTGTAAATAATGGTTACTATCCGCAGCAGAAGATCTTTACAGGAGGAGTAACCCTGACATTCTAAAATTGAGTAACCAATAATCCAGGTCATTTAAAAACGATCCGGAGGGAATTTCTCCTGATGGATGTAAAAACGAAAACGGATGAAAAGACTTATTATAAATACAATGGTGTTAGGGCTTCTGCTGGGAGTATCTTCCTGCAAGAAGTATTTGGACCTCGCACCTACAAGTGCTGCGTCAGACAAGCTTGTTTGGAGCAGGGTTGATTATGCTGAGTTAGCTGTAAACAATTTTTATCACGACCTCAACTACTTTGGAAGTTTCAGTTCCGGACAATCCGATGCCGGCATGACAGAAGGTTTTACTGACATGCTGAAGTATTCTTCCATGACGTACAATGCCCTCATGTATATTCCTAATGAACTGGCATATGGCGGACCTGTTTTGACAGCCAATTATGTATCGGTTTACCTGGGCACCTGGTCAACTGTGTATGACAAGATCCGCCGGGTGAATGAGGCATTAAGCAATCTCAAAAAATATGGTACGGCATTATCGGCAGACGATGCTTCACGCCTTGAGGCGGAGATCCGTTTTTTCAGAGCGTTCCTCTATTTCGATCTGTTAAAACGCTACAAAGAAGTTATTATCTATGATGAGGACCTGACCAAGATATCTAAACAGGCTGCACTGAGTACGGAAGCGGCCGGATGGGATTTTGTAGAAAAAGACCTGCTCTTTGCCGGTCAGCATCTGCCGGTTTCCACTAATGCCCAGGGACGTTTAACCTCTGGTGCAGCGTATGGATTTATGTCGCGTGCAATGCTGTATGCCAAACGCTGGCCATCTGCACAAACAGCAGCTGAAAAAGTACTGGCTATGAATTATACACTCACCACTAATTATGCTGATGCGTTTAAGAGTGGAAACAGCGAAGCCATTATCCAGTACACTTTTGATAAGCGTGTGTTTACACACAACTTTGATTTTTATTATGTGCCCGGTGGCGATAAAGAAGGCAGTGGGGCATATGGCACACCACCACAGGAAATGGTGGAATCTTATGAATTGGCTAATACAGGCGGTTTCCCTGACTGGTCTGAATGGCATACAACCAGCGGTACCACCGAAACACCTCCTTATACACAATTGGAGCCGCGTTTTCAGGCATCTGTATTATATAATGGCGCCAGTTGGAAAGGCAGAACCATTGAAGCTTTTGTAAATGGAAAAGACGGCTATGCCGACTGGAAAACGGATGCAGTTCCTGCCGGAAGAACCGTTACCGGCTACTTCCTGCGCAAGTTGCTGGATGAAAACCTGAACCTTAATACTGATAATTCCACACAGCCCTGGATCGCACTGCGCTTGGGAGAAGTGTTGCTGAACTATGCAGAAGCCTGCTATAAGAACGGAGCTCCTGGTTTGGCTAATGATGCTATCAGGAAAATAAGAGGCCGTGTCGGTTTGCCTTATGCGGATAAATCTGGTGAAGACCTGATGACGCAGATCAGGCAAGAGCGTAAAGTAGAGCTGGCTTATGAAGGGCAGTACTACTGGGATATGAGGAGATGGGGACTGGCACAGACCGCATTTACCGGTACAAGGGTACATGGCCTGAAGATTGAAAAAAATGGAAGCGGACAATTTGTGTACACTTATGTGGACTGTGATAAGCAGGACCGCAATTTCCCTGCAAAGATGTACAGGGTCCCTCTTCCTGTTTCAGAGATCACCAATAATACTTCCGTTAGCCAATTTCCCGAATGGAATTAACTCATTTGAATATAAATAAATCATGAAAAAGAATTTATATCCACTACTCATTGCTGTTATTGCAGTGTTAGGGTCTTGCAAGAAGGCTGTTTTGGTACCCGATCCGGGAGCCAGTGCTGCTGTAAGCAGTATAACAGTCAAATTCACTTCCGGACCTAATAATGGCCAGGAAGTTATCCGCTATGCCATTCCTTCCGGTTCAGAGGACAAAATACTCATTCCCGTGCCCTGGTTCTTCCCTGAATCAAGTAACGATGAAACAGATGTATATATGTCGGAAATGAAGCTGGAAGCAGCACTGGCAAATAATGCATCTATTTCACCGGCCTTAGGTATCGTTGACCTCAACAAAGAAAATGCCTACACGCTTACTGAAGCAGATGGTACTATACGGCATATTACGATTGCAGGAGTGCGCACCAAATCAAACAAGTCAACATTAACCTTTTTCTCTATTGAGGCATTAGGTGTGACAGGACTGATTGACCAGAATACAAAAACGATATCGTTGATAACTGTAGAGGACCTGTCGAATGTTGAGGTGGACGTAACCGTATCTCCTCATGCCAGTGTGGTGGAATCATTAACAGGAATGAACCTGAATAACCCAACTTCTATTACAGTACTGGCGCATGATGGCGTTTCTAAAACAGTTTATCAGACTCAAAAAACAGCACCTCCAAAAATCCCTTACGGGTTCAGGACCGGTTCCCAGAATCAAAGTTTCAACCTGAAACTCGATGATCTGGGATATAGCAACAGCTCCAAACCAAGCCTGGCAGCATCAGGTAATTTTGTTGCAGTTTCCCTGGGTGATGGCGCAGCTCCCAAATACTACAACAGAAGCACCGGTAAATATGTTGGTATGATGACTTTGGGCAGTGCGAAAGGAGACGGCTCTATCACAAGCGATACGAAAGGCAATATCTTGCTTATAGATCAGACAACTGTAGGGGGAACAGTGAATATATACAAGACTTCCTCTATGACCACGGCCCCTGTGCCTTATATCACCTGGACCAATACTTCCGGATTCCCGGTAGGAAGCAGGCTGTCTGTTAATGGAGACCTGAATGGCAAAGCGGTGATTATAGCTTCTTGCCAGGGTACCAGTTTGTCAGGTTCAAAATCATTTGTTCGCTGGACGGTTACCGGAGGTGTAGCAGGCAATGCAGAGGTGGTAGAAGCAACCGGTATTCCTTACTGGGGTGAAGGTATTAACGGCGGAAAAATGTCTCCCCGGTCTAATGACGTGAACGATGGCTCCTTCGTTAGTTTCTACGACGGTGGAAATGACAACCTGTATTACCTGGATAAGAGCGGTTCAAAATCCCTGACACTGGCAGCACAAACATCAGGCAATGCCTGGGGCATCAATAATAATCTTACTGATGCCAAAGAATTCAATAATGCGCGGTATATGGTATTGTATTGTCCAAGCCATTTCCCATACTGGGGCCTGAATGCTGAATTGTATCTGTATGATGTATCCTCCATGGGTAATTTCTCCGGGAATGTAAATTCAACCAATTCGCTGGTGTTCTCTGCTAACTACGGAGAGGTTGGGACCAATATTGCTGCATCCGGCGATGTGTTGATCGCTCCAACTGCTGATGGCTACAAAATGCAGGTGTTTACCATTGACTTTAGCGTAGGCAATTTTGCCTGTTACGAATTTGATTGTGTAGACAGGTAATGTATACAAATAATAAGGCGGAGAGCCGATGTTGATCTGCCTCCGCCTTTTATCACCGTTCGATATTACTAAAAGCAAATATTTTTTATATGAAGCGTAAACACTTTGCATCTTGCCTGGCCGTACTGACACTGATGACAATATTCATGGCAGGCTGTAAAAAGGAGACCAGGAATCCTGACTGGATCTGGGATGGCGGCTCGGGCACAGATAAAAGTAAAAATCCCCGGATCGTATGGATCGATGCGTCTGCCAACTTCCCCGACTATGCCAATGATAAAGCAAGAATCCAGCAGGATGTTAAACGCATGAAAGAAGCAGGGCTGACAGGCTTTGTGGTAGACGTCCGTCCTTCCATGGGCGATGTATTGTTTAACAGCACACATGCAGATCAGGTGCATAAGCTGGATTACTGGAGCAGCACCGGCTACACTTTTTATGAGCGCACTGCCACCTGGGATTATCTGCAGGCCTTTATTGATGCAGGTCATGCCGAAGGATTAAAAGTATATGCAGCTATCAACACATTTGTGGCTGGTAACAACTATTCTTATGGCCTGGGGCAACAGGGGTTATTGTTCAGAGACGCTTCAAAAAAGGATTGGGCTACCACTTTAAACCTTAGCTCCGGCCTTACCAATGTTATGGATGTTAATGCCACAACTGATCCGGATAATACTTACGGCACAAAATTTCTCAACCCTCATCATGATGGTGTGCAACAATACCTGTTGAATATTATCGGTGACCTGGCCGTATATAATGTTGACGGAATTATCCTGGACCGTTGCCGGTTCAACGATTTCAATACTGATTTTTCGCCTTTAGCCAAAACAAAGTTTGAAGCTTTCATTGGAGAAACAGTTGCCAATTTCCCGGACGACATCATTGTACCGGGCACTCCCAGTTACCCGCTGTCCGCAACCATGCCGAAATATTTTAAGCAGTGGCTGGCATTCAGGGCAAAAACAACACGTGATTTTATGGAGAAAGCCAGGGCGAAAGTGAAATCAGTGAACAGCAAAATAGAATTCGGAGTGTACGTGGGCGGATGGTATTCCACTTACTATGATGTAGGCGTGAATTGGGCAAGTACCGATTATAATACAGCACAGTTTTATCCATCGTGGGCAAATGCAGATTATAAGAATTATGGTTATGCCGACCTGATGGATATTACCATGATCGGCGCTTATGCCGGAACGAACAGTATTTATGGCAGTAACGAGTGGACGGTTGAAGGCTTCTGCAAAAGAGCAAAATCCATGATCGGCAGCAAGAGTATTGTTATAGGCGGTCCGGATGTAGGAAACGGAGCCGGCTGGGGCGACGGAGGAAAGCAAACAGAGGTTGGGCAAACCGTGGATGCTGCAATGAGCGCTTGCGATGGCTATTTTGTTTTCGATTTGATTCACATTAAAAAGTACGACTATTGGAACGCATTAAAGAAGGGCATAGATACCTGGCTGGCAAAATGATTTGTGGATATAGATTTTCAGAAAGATGGTATCTTTTGTTGCTGCTGATGCTGGTGATGCCTGTACTCGCGGTAGCGCAACAGCGTGTTGCAGGACGGGTAGTTTGTGAAGGAAAAGGTGTAAAGGATGTGGTAGTGAGCTGTGGTGCAGCTACTGTTCGCACTGATGCCCGTGGAAGATATGTGCTCTATCCTGATGCCGCTGAGAAGTTTGTCCAGATTTCTGTCCCTTCGGGCTATAAGGTCCATTGTGATACAACAATCCCGCGGTTCTATAAAAAGATAACAACTGCTGGAAATGCGTATGACTTTACCTTGAACCATAATCCTGTTGACGACAACAAGCATGTTTTCTTTGCCCAGGCAGACGTGCAGGTTACCAGTCAGGAAGATCTGGCTGCCTATCGTAAAGAAGTGGTAAGTGATATGCTGGCGCACCTTGACACTTACCGGGGGGAGGATGTGTTTGGAATAGATCTGGGTGATATGGTAGGAGACACGCCGAGCCTGTTTCCTGACTATATTCATTCAATGGCACCGTTAAATATACCTTTCTACAGGGCGATCGGTAATCATGATATGGCTTATTGGGGCCGTAGTTTTGAAACATCAGAAAGAACGTTTAATGACTATTTTGGCCCAACGCTTTTTTCTTTCAATAAAGGGAAAGCACATTATATAGTGCTGAATAATAATTTTTATGTAGGCCGCGATTATTTTTATATGGGCTATGTTGATGAAAGAACGTTCCGCTGGTTGCAGCAGGACCTGTCTTATGTACCCAAAGGTTCGGTCGTTTTTGTGATGATGCATATTCCCACACAATTGCAAAAGGCCCAGCAGCCTTTTGTTTATGACTATTCAACGATCGCCGACCAAACCGTAAACGCAGCGGCTCTGCACAAAATGCTGGAAGGGTATAATGCACACATTATTTCCGGCCACATGCACTATAATTTAAACGTGGTCTACAATGATGCTTTGTATGAGCATAATACGGCAGCGGCATGTGCTACCTGGTGGCAGGCCCCGGTGTGTTTAGATGGCACGCCCCGTGGTTACGCAGTATATGAAGTAGAAGGCAATTCGGTAAAATGGCATTACAAAAGTGCCGGCTTTGATCAATCGCACCAGTTTCGCTCGTATTATCAGCAAAACAAGGATACTCTCCAGGTAATAGCCAATGTATGGAACTACGATGAGAAATGGAAGGTTGAATGGCTGGAGAATGGAAAACTGATGGGCGCAATGAAACCATTCAGTGGTTTTGATCCTTTGGCGTATGCATATTGTTCTGATAAAGAAAAGATCAAGTACGACTGGATCAGTCCCATAGAAACCACACACTTGTTTAAAGCTACGCTCAGGGAACCCGGATCGCGGGTGCAGGTTCGGGTCACCGACCGGTTTGGCCGCGTATATTTAGAAGAAGTGAAAAAAGATAAATAAAATGAACAGGACCATCGCAACCACATTTTTGTTTTTAACAGGGCTGTTGCTAAGTGCTCCCGCTTTTTCAAAAGTAAAACTGCGTACTATTTGGGGTAATGATATGGTGCTGCAGCAAAACAGTGAAGTAGTGATCAGCGGCACTACGCGGAGTGCATCAACGGTGTATGTTACTGCCTCCTGGAATCCGGGAAAGCGTGAAGTGGTGTATGGAGACTGGGAAGGGAAATTCCAGGTAAAGCTGGCAACACCCAAAGGATCTGAAAAGTATTACAGTATATGTTTTGATGACGGAGAGCCTTTATGCCTTAATAATATCCTTGTTGGCGATGTATGGTTCTGCTCCGGGCAATCCAATATGGAAATGCCGGTAAAAGGGTTCAGAGGGCAACCTGTTAAAGGTTCCTTAGAAGCTATTGCAACAGCAAAAGCAGAACGCAGGATCCGTTTGTTTACTGTGAAGAATGCCTGGAGCACAAGGCCAAAGGCTGATGGAGTAGAGGGGCAATGGACAACTGCTGGCCCGGAAGCCGTCGCTGAATTCAGTGCGGCCGCCTATTTCTTTGCTGATAAACTGAACCAGGTAATTGATGTTCCTATCGGCATCATCAATTGTTCCTGGAGCATGTCAAAGATAGAAGCCTGGATGAGCAAAGAAATGCTGGCAGGCTTTCCGAAAATAGAAATGCCGAATCCCAATCAAAAAGAATTTGGATGGACTGCCGGCACGCCTACTTTATTGTTTAATGCAATGGTGCAGCCCTGGAAGGGTTTTCCCATAAAGGGAATGTTGTGGTACCAGGGAGAGGCGAATACTCCCGACCCGCAGCTGTATAAAAAGCTATTTCCCGAAATGCTGAAGGGTTATCGTGGATTCTTTAACCAGGATAAAATGCCTTTCTACTTCGTGCAACTTGCTCCCTGGAAATCGGAGCATAAAGATTCGTTGGACTGGGCCTTATTCCGGCAGGTACAACTAGAGCTATCACAGGAACTGCAACATGTAGGCATGGTGCATACAGGTGATGTAGGAGACGAGATCTTTATTCATCCACCGGGGAAAAAAGCGGTGGGAGAGCGGTTGGCTTTATGGGCATTGGTTGATGCCTATGGGTTCAAAGGGTTTTCTCCGACCGGACCGGTATTTCAATCGGCAGTAGTAAAAGACAGCACTGTTGAAGTGACATTCAAATATGGTGAAGCAGGATTGAATCCTGAGAATGCCAGTATAGAAGGCTTTGAAATAGCAGGCAATGACGGGTATTTCCTGCCCGCCCAGGCAGCTATTATAAATGCAACATCCGTGGTGAAGGTGTGGAGCGACGCTGTTCCGGCACCAGTGCAGGTGCGTTATTGCTTCCGGAATTATAAAACAGGTAACCTGGTCAACAACTTCGGGTTGCCCGCTGCACCATTTACTTATAATCTTAAGAGTAATTAACCGGGTATAAAAAGATACAGTCAGCCTGAAAATGAAAAGAAATTATAGCATAGATCTGTTCCGGGGTTTTGCCATTATTGGAATGGTATTATCGGCCGTAATACCCTGGAGTAAGGAATTCCCGGGATGGTTGTATCATGCGCAAGTGGGTCCGCCTGGTTTTACATTTAACCCGGACCATCCCGGCATTACCTGGGTTGACCTTGTATTTCCTTTTTTCCTTTTTGCTATGGGTGCAGCTTTCCCTTTGGCATTGAAAAAGAAACTGGCCGCCGGGAATTATAGTGTTATTATTTCTGGTCTGTTCAGAAGAGGGGTCTTACTGGTATTCTTTGCCATTACCATAGCTTATTTCAATCCCGGTAATCTGAAGGGAGCAGTTTGGATAAATTACCTTACCAGTTTGTTTGTCTTCTTTGCCTGGTTCATGGTGTTTATGCGTTTTGAAGGTTCACCGGTTAAGCGGTATGGCATTCAGATCGCCGGCGTGCTGATCATTGCGGCACTTGGTTATTATCACAGTCAACTATTGAATAACCCTTTTGATAAGTCCAAAAGTGATATCATCATTTTGATCCTTGCAAACATGGCTGTCTTTGGTTCTTTGATATGGCTGTTTACTGCAAACAATATCCTGGCGAGAATTGCTGTCACAGGCGTCATTGCTGCACTATGGCTTACTAAAGATATTGAAGGGGGATGGCCTGCTGTGGTCGCAAATGCGGGAAAAGACTGGCACTGTGTGTACGATTTTTCTTTTCTGAAATATCTCTGTATTGTATTGCCGGGTTCAATATTGGGTGACTTACTGGTTAGGAGCAGCGAAACAATTAATAAGGATTACACAAGTGATGAGAAAAAGCAGGTCCGGCAGATGATGTGGATCAGTTTTTTACTGGTGGTCTTCCATTTAGTCACTCTTTATTCACGTACGCTGGGTGTAAATATCCTGGGGCATTTGCTGATCGGGGTCGTGTTTTATATGCTTTTCAGGAAATGCAACACTGGTCAGACGGCATTTTATAAAAACCTGTTTGGCTGGGGTTTTGCGTTAGCCACGATAGCCCTGTGCTTTGAGCCCTGGGAAGGAGGGATCAAAAAGGACCCCTCGTCATTCAGCTATTGGTTTTTGACCAGCGGGCTAGCCTTTGTGTTTTATATCGTATGCGATTATCTCACAAAGCAGTTTTCAGGATCCCGGCTGATCTCTTCCATTATTAAAACCGGGCAGAACCCCATGCTGGCTTACTGTGTCGTATCATTTTTTATTGTGCCGGTACTTGGTTTGTTGCAACTGCGGCCATTATTGGACACACTGTCGGATAAAAGCCCTTACCTGGGACTGATACGCACGGCTGTTTATTTATTGTTGATGATCGGAATAACCGGTTTTGCTACTAACCGAAAATGGTTTTGGCGTTCATAAAAACAAACTGAATTATAAAGCTGATATATGAAAATAACGGGAACTTTTATAGATGAGATATCACATGATATTCCTCATCAGAATTGGGGGCGTAAAGAATGGGACCGGGACTTTGAACATATGAAGGCCATCGGTATTGATACCGTTATCATGATCCGGAGCGGCTACCGCCGGTTTATTACTTACCCCTCAGAATGGTTGCAACACAACCTGGGATGTTATGCACCACCGGTAGACCTGGTAGAAATGTTTTTACAGCTGGCCGAAAAGCATGGACTGAAATTTTATTTCGGATTATATGACAGCGGTAAATATTGGGATACCGGTAATATGCAGCATGAAATTGATGCCAACCGTTATGTGATTGATGAAGTATGGCAGCGCTACGGTCATTATACAAGTTTTGGAGGTTGGTATCTCAGCATGGAGATCAGCCGCAAGACCAAAGGAGCCGCGCAGGCCTTCCGGGTACTGGGAGAGCAATGCAAAGGAGTGAGCAATAATCTTCCCACATTCATTTCACCCTGGATAGATGGTAAGAAAGCGGTGATGGCCGCATCTTCGACCTTAATAAAGGAGGATGCCGTTTCATTAAGCGAACATGAAAAAGAATGGGAGGAAATATTCCAGGAGATCCATACAGCTGTTGATGCAGTAGCATTCCAGGATGGACATATCGACTACAGCGAACTGGAAGACTTCTTCTCCATCAATAAAAAGCTGGCAGATAAATATTCCATGCAATGCTGGACCAATGCAGAGACTTTCGACCGTGATATGCCTATAAAATTTTTCCCTATAAAATTTGAAAAGCTGAAACTAAAGCTTGATGCTGCCCGCAAAGCGGGTTATGATAAAGCTATTACGTTTGAGTTCTCGCATTTCATGAGTCCTCAGTCGGCTTATTTGCAGGCCGGCCATTTGTATAACCGGTATAAAGAATACCTGGAAACGCTGAGATAAACAGAATGCAAAACAGGGGAGATGCCCACGGTGGAATTTTAATTACTCTAACAGGGTATGAAATTTTGCTCTGGTAAGTCCCTTCCAACCTTAAAAAGAGAAAAAAATATACGGATGAAAAATTACGCAGAGAAGTACAAGAATGAGCTGTTGCAGAACATTATGCCTTTTTGGGAAAAGAACTCTCCTGATCAGCAGTATGGAGGTTTTTTTTCCTGCCTCGACCGGGAGGGGAAAGTATTCGACACAGACAAGTTTATGTGGTTGCAGGGCCGGCAGGTTTGGACACTATCCATGTTGTACAACGAACTGGAGGCAAATGAAACCTGGAAAGAAATGGCTGTTAATGGCGCTGAGTTTATATTAAAGCATGGGCGTGATGAAAATAGCGACTGGTATTTTTCTTTGGACCAGAGCGGACAGCCACTAATACAACCCTACAATATTTTTTCGGATTGCTTTGCCAGCATGGGATTGGGCGCTTTGTATAAAATAACAGGGAACGACGAATATGGGAATGTAGCTTATAGCACTTTTAAAAGGATATTAAAACGGCAGGAAAATCCAAAGGGCAAATACAATAAATCTTTTCCCGGCACCCGGCCACTGAAGAGCTTCGCACTGCCAATGATATTGAGTAATCTTTCACTGGAGCTGGAACATATTGTGGGCACTCCTGCAGTAGATGAGCTTATTGATAAAGTGGTGCATGAAGTAATGGACGTATTTTATCAGCCCGATACAGGTTTGATCATGGAAAGTGTATCCCTTGACGGATCTTTTTCAGATAGCTTTGAAGGCAGATTGGTAAATCCCGGTCATACTATTGAGGCCATGTGGTTCATGATGGATATTGCGCATCGAAGGGATGACAGCTCACTAATGGAAAAATGTATAGATATTGCATTGCACGCCCTGGAATTTGGCTGGGACAAGCAGCAAAATGGCATACTCTATTTCAAAGATATTCTGAATAAGCCACCACAGCAATTAGAGTGGGACCAGAAATTATGGTGGGTGCATGTTGAAGCGCTGGTGTGCATGGCTAAAGGGTTTGCCTATACAGGGGATGAACGTTGCAGGCAATGGTTCGAAAAACTGGATGCTTACACGTTTTCCCGCTTTTCCGACCCGCAATATGGTGAGTGGTTTGGCTATCTTAACCGCCAGGGGGAGCCACTGCTTACTTTAAAGGGTGGGAAGTGGAAAGGATGTTTTCATGTGCCCAGGGGATTGTACAAAGTGTATGAATCGTTGAAGACTGTCGCCATTGAAGCCTAGAACAGCTTTGAAATTTTGTGTATGAAGAAATATGGTATTATCCTTTTATTCCTGTTATTGATCCTGTCGGGTCATGCACAGATCCGCTATTATGATGGTGGGCAGTTCCCTCTTATCGGAAAGATCAGCGATACCACGGAAACACGCTACGAACGGCTGCCTTCATGGCTGAAGGGAATATGCCGTGAACCTGTATGGGACCTGGGTAAAAATACATCCGGGTTGGCCCTTCGTTTCCGGACCAACAGCACAACCATTGCGGCCAAATGGGAGGTGCTCGCCAATAGCTACATGAATCACATGGCTGCTACAGGAATAAAAGGCCTGGACCTATACGCCTGGACCAACGGGAAATGGCAATTCGTGAACGTTGGCCGGCCTTCAGGTAAAAGCAATCAGCAAACGATCATCTCAAATATGCTGCCGGAGGAGCGGGAATACCTGCTTTACCTACCGTTGTATGATGGGGTGGTGAGTTTGCAAATAGGTATCGATTCAACAGCCATTATCGGAAAGCCGTTGTTGCAATTTCCATCCACAACAAATCCGATCGTGTGTTATGGTACCAGCATTACTCAGGGTGGCTGCGCTACAAGGCCCGGCATGTCTTATACCAATATTCTCGAACGGAAGCTGAACCGTGAAGTGATCAACCTTGGTTTCAGCGGAAACGGGCAATTGGATTATGAAATTGCAGAACTGATGGGGCGCCGCACTGATGCAGGACTTTACGTCCTTGATTTTATTCCGAATGTAACCCTCGAGCAGGTGCTGGATAAAACAGTCACATTTGTAAACAGGTTACGGCAGAACAACCCGAAAACACCAATACTTCTTGTAGAGTCAATTCTTTTTCCGCACTCGGCATTTGATGTGCAGATGTACAAGACCGTAACAGGCAAAAACAATGCGTTGCGGAAAGAATATGAAAAGTTGTTACAGATGGGTTATAAAAACATTTATTATCTCCCGGCAGGAAAACTGACCGGGACCGATGGTGAAACTACTGTTGATGGCATTCATCTTACAGATCTTGGCTTTACCCGTTTTGCCGATGAGTTGCAAAAAACTGTCCGGAAGATCTTAGGTAAATAGTAACCAACGCCCCATAAACATCTTTAGTTAACATTAAGGTTCTTTTAGAACAATAATTTCGTTTTAGAATGGCAAGATTAAATTTATTAGAGGAGACCCGTTTTGAGAAAGTTCCTGTTAAAGTATATCCCAATCAGACTGATGCTTCAGCAAATGTGGCGAAGCGCATAGCCGCCATCATCCGGCAAAAACAGGCTGCAGGTAAAATTGCTGTGCTGGGCCTGGCAACAGGAGCTACACCTGTAAAAGTGTATAAAGAGTTAGTACGACTTCATAAAGAAGAGGGGCTTAGCTTCAGGAATGTGGTGACCTTTAACCTGGATGAGTATTACCCGATGAACCCGGGTGCTGATCAGAGCTATGTTAAGTTCATGAACAAACATCTCTTTGATCATATCGATATACCCAAAGAAAATATCAATATCCCGGATGGCACATTGCGGGAGGAGGATATACCTGTTTTTTGTGAAGCTTATGAACAAAAGATCTCCGATCTGGGTGGGCTGGATCTACAGATACTTGGAATCGGGCGTACCGGGCATATCGGGTTTAACGAACCTGGATCGGCTCCCAATTCAGGAACCAGGCTGGTGATCCTGAATGATCTTACCCGCCGCGATGCCTCTCATGAGTTTGGAGGGAAGGAAAATGTACCAGCTAAAGCCATTACCATGGGAGTTGGTACCATCTTCAAGGCAAAGGAAATAATCCTGATGGCTTGGAATGAAAAAAAGGCAGAGATCGTGAAGAAAGCTGTGGAAGGAAATATGTCTGCCGATATTCCAGCAACCTATCTTCAAATGTCTGATAATGCAGAATTTGTTTTGGACAAAGAGGCCGCATCACTATTGACCCGGTTTGATCTGCCCTGGTTGGTACGCGATGTTACCTGGACAGATGAATTAATAAAAAAAGCGGTGGTATGGTTATCCCTGACCGCCGACAAAGCCATTTTGAGATTGACAGATGAAGACTACAACAATAATGGCATGGCCCAGCTGATTGCAGAAAAAGGTACAGCCTACAGCATTAACATAAAGATCTTTAATGAGCTGCAACGTACCATCACCGGCTGGCCGGGTGGTAAGCCAAATGTGGATGACTCCAGCAGGCCGGAGAGGGCGGCACCAGCGCGCAAGAATGTAATACTGTTTTCTCCACACCCGGATGATGATGTGATCTCGATGGGAGGCACTTTTATCCGCCTGGCCGATCAGGGGCATAATGTCCATGTCGCTTATCAAACATCCGGGAATACCGCGGTATGGGACGAAGATGTATTGCGGTATCTTGAATTTGCATTGGACTATGCAGGCGCGGTCGGAGAGGATAAAGGCAAGACCAATAAGATTTATAATGAGGTCAGAACTTTTTTCAAAACTAAACGACCCAACCAAACCGACCCTGAAGTGATACGCACCGTGAAGGCACTGATACGTAAGGGGGAAGCTATTGCAGGCGCCCGTTTTGTGGGGTTGCCAGACGATAACATACACTTCCAGGACCTGCCTTTTTATGACAGGTCCAAATTATCGAAGGAAGTTTCCTTTGAAGATGACATACAACAAACCATGACGCTGCTTCGCAGTGTAAAACCACACCAGGTATTTGCTGCAGGCGATTTCGCTGATCCGCACGGAACGCATAAAGTTTGTTTCGATATCTTATTCGAAGCGCTTCAACGTCTTTCCAAAACAGATGAATGGGTAAAAGATTGTTGGCTCTGGTTGTACCGGGGCGCATGGCATGAATATCCTATTCATGAAGTGGAAATGGCAGTACCGCTTTCCCCGCAGGAAGTGAAACGCAAGCGCCTGGCTATATTCAAGCATCAGTCACAAAAAGATCTTCCTGTTTTCCCAGGAGATGATCCGAGGGAATTTTGGGTGCGTGCTGAAGACAGGACGAGCGAAACGGCTGAACTGTACCATAAGCTGGGATTGGCAGAATACGAAGCAATTGAAGCTTTTGTAAGGCTGCGTTTTTAATTCAGGAATTCTTCTTTCCATACGTTGTACTTGCCTTCAGCACCTTTTTAGCCAATCCTTCTCGTATTTTAACAAGGATGCTAAAATCTGCGGTTTCAAAGGCCAGACAAAATATCTTCGGTTACATGGATCAATCTATTCATGGTGTTTTGCTGACCGTGAACAGATTGCCTGTTTTCCTATTGTAACCGCTCAATTGATTCGGCATGATTAGAAGAATTACATTATTTCTACTGGCAATACTCGCTAGTACCTGGTTTGTTACTGCTCAACAACCTGCCCGCTTTCAACCAACACACGAACAAATGCTGCAGCGGTATCTCCGTGCAGCTGTTATTGACAGCATTACTAAAAACGCTGTATTTAAAGCGACTGTTGCTGCTAACTGGCAACCAGACGGTAGATCTTTCTGGTACCGCAACCTGCTAAAGGATAGTGTGCAGGAATATCTGTATGTTGATGTAAAAGAATTAAAGAAGCAGCCATTGTTCGATCGAGGACGGCTGGCTGCAGGATTGCAGGCAGCCGGGATCTCGATCGATTCCTTGCGGCCCTCACTGAGAGATATTGAAGTGCTGGAAAATAAAAAACGTCTTCGCTTTATGGTGAAAGGGCAGGGGATTGAATGTGATCTTTCCACTTATGCCTGCACCAAAACAGCCACCTCTGCTAAAGCTGCCGACTCAGTAAGGAGAGGATTCCGGCGCAACAATAGTTTTCCTGATGGCGCTGTTTCTCCCGACAAAAAATGGGAAGCCTATCTCGAAGGTGGTAACCTGTTCGTAAAAGTTGTTGCCGGTGGCGAGCCGATCCAATTCACTACCGATGGAACAGCTGATAAACCTTATGGCGGCTTGCGCTGGAGCCCTGACAGTAAATACCTCGCCGGGTATCACATGGCCATTGTTAAAGATGATCCTGTTTATTACATATTGAGTTCTGAAGCAAATACCAGCCGCGGGCAGTTGCGTTCGCAAGCGTATAAACAACCCGGTGATCCATGGTCAGTATTTACCCCATTCATGTTTGATCTCGAAACAAAAAAAGCCACGAAGATCAATACTGAACCACTGGATTTTCTTTCTCCACCCCAGCAACGCTGGCGTAATGGTGAAGGAAGGTATTTTACCTATGAAAAAGCAGATCGAGGACATCAGCGTTTTCGTATAATTGAAGTAGACGTGTTGACCAATACCACACGGAATGTGGTAGATGAAAGGGCAAGCACTTTCATTTATCAGAACCGTAACTATGTAAAATTCCTCCCGGGGAATAATCAACTTGTGAGGACCTCTGAAAAAGACGGATGGCGTCATTTATACCTGGTAGATGTGGCATCAGGCAAAGAGCAGCAGATCACTAAAGGAGAATGGGTGGTGCGCGGGGTCGATAGTGTGGATGCGGTGAAGAAAGAAGTATGGTTCTCAGCGAGTGGCATGAATGCAGGCGAGGACCCGTATAATATCCATTTCTACCGGATCAGCTTTGATGGCAAGCGCTTGGTGTCGCTTACACCGGCAAAAGGAAATCATACCCTTCTTTTCTCCAAAGGTGAAGCGTTTTATGTCGATACGTATTCCGAAGTAAATGTTCCTCCTAAAACCATACTCGGCCGTACAGCAGATGGTAAGCAATTAATGATGTTGGAGGAAGCTGATCTCTCACAGTACAAACGCTCTGGTATAAACCCTCCTGAAGTATTTGTGGCCAAGGGGCGTGATGGCAAGACCGATATCTGGGGCATTGTCAGCAAGCCATCCGATATGGACCCCACCAAAAAATATCCAGTACTGGAGAATATCTATGCAGGCCCGCATGATTCTTTTGTCCCTAAAAACTTTACGCCTTATAGTGAAATGCAAAGCCTGGCCGAACTTGGTTTTATTGTAGTAATGATTGATGGAATGGGAACGGCCAACCGGTCAAAAGCCTTTCATGATGTATGCTGGCAAAATATTGCTGATGCCGGATTTCCTGACCGGATATTATGGATCAAAGCGCTGGCGCAGAAATACAGTTTCGTGGATGCGGAAAGAGTAGGCCTGTATGGTACTTCTGCAGGAGGGCAGAGTACACTTGGTGCATTGTTGTTCCATCCTGAATTTTATAAAGCGGGCGTATCGGCCTGTGGTTGTCATGATAACCGTGTCGACAAACAATGGTGGAATGAACAATGGATGGGATATCCTGTAGGGAAGCATTATGATGAGCAATCCAATGTAACCAATGCTGCGAAGCTGCAGGGTGATCTGTTGCTGATAGTGGGAGAGGCCGATACGAATGTTCCTCCTGAATCAACCTACCGGGTGGTGAACGCGTTGATCAAGGCACAAAAAAGCTTTGAATTCCTGTCGGTCCCAGGAATGGGGCATAGTGATGGCGGCGTGTATGGACGCATGAGGAAAAGGGATTTCTTTGTCAAGCATCTTATCGGCGTGGAACCGCCGGCGCGCAATACAAATGAGCTTGCCCAGTTTAAGGAAACAGGGCGGGAGAGATGGTCTTTTGAGTAAGATCAGTGTAGTATCGCTTTTGCGAGTCGTGAACGATCAATCCATCAGGGATAAGCTGGTAAGGGGTTACCGGTTTATCCCTGATAAGCTTTAAGCTGGTTCGTCAGCAATTCAACTGTGTAAAGAAGTTGATCATTATTTGCTTTCATCAAGGATCAGCAACCATCCCTTTCCCTTGCTTACAGGAATCGCATCTGCGATCCCAAATACTTTTTCTTCCTGGAATCTTTCCATCCCCGGTGCTTGTAAACGCGCTTTCGAGGCATCCAATCCCAATGCTTTCCAGTTGATCTTTAACCGAACCGTTGTATCTGTATCAGCCCAACTTGCGATCGCGATCATTACTTTACCTGGCTGACGGTATACTGTTGCAAGAACTGCCGGATTATCCGTATGCACAGGATTATCATCCAACCAGTATCCCAACATCTGAGATCCTTTCATGCCAAAGTTGTCCCACACTTTCCAGATTGGCCGCGGATCAGCATTAGCGCTCCAGGGCATCCTGTTGGTCATGCCATATAATAAGCCACGCCATGCATTACCGCCATCCTGCAGCATTTCACCCATCAGGCCAAACGGAATACCAGAGACTTCCGTGAGATAAAAATCAGGCCCGTTCTTTTCGTAATCGAAATACTCACCAAACCACAAACGGTTCAGGTAAGGGAAATGTTCCATATAGAGATTGGCGCTGTTATTAAAGCCATCGCTCTTATTATACTGGTTTGCCGAATGAAGATCAATAATGCCGGGGTGATCGCCTTGCGTAAGCACACGTTTGATCCGCTTCATTGTAATACGGTCAAATGCAACATCATCCAGATAAATGCCATCGATGCCCACATTTTTGACCAGCCAGTTCATTCCTTCCACATAGTAATTATGCCAGCGGCTCATGCCGCTGTTTACGATCGCGGCATCCTTTAACTCTGGTACAAACCATGCGGCAATATAATCGCTCACCAGGTGCTCCTGCAACCAGGAATAACCACCTCCTTTGCCTGCCGAATAGATTTCATGACCAAGGCTACGCATCGGGAAAGTTTCATAGGCGCGGTTGGATAGCTCCCGCACCGTGTTATAGATCTTTACTTTCAATCCCAGCCGGTGTGCTGAATCGATATACCGTTTCATTGCTGCATATTCAATGAACGGATAATTGATATAAGGATTGATCTTGTTTGCATGATGGATATTCACTACCGTTGCGCCGGTCGCTTTGATGCTATCGGGGCTTTTATATTGATGATAAAAACGTGTGGCCCATTGGAAATCGGTATTCAGTGTGTGGAAGGGGGTGATCAGCAAATTGAAATTATAATACAGTGTATCACCTTTTTTCATAGTGCGTGCGCCACTGAAGGCTTCCATCAGCATCGACTTGCCTTTGATACCTGTCCATATCCCGCCTTTGCCGCCATTACCCCATGAGGTAGGCAATACCAATGGCTTTTGCAAATAGAAATTGGTGTTGAGCGGGCGCACATAATGTTCATCCCGTAATGAAAACTGTAAGCCTGCATTCACTGCACCGATCCAGGCGCCATCCTGGTTTTTGGCGGCTACCTCCCATTTCCAATTGACAGTATCAGGTCTTATCCCTCCTTTATTCCCCAGGCCCATTAAATATTTTGCAGACAAACTATCAAAAGGAATATGGAAACGGATATTGTCGAGCGCAACATCTTCCAGGGCGATCAGTTTAACCGTATAGGAAAGATAGCCGTCAAACTCCAGGCTGCCGGCTACATCCATGCGCAGTGGAGTGGAAAGATTGGTTGATTCCCATTTCACCGTTCCGGGTTCTTGTTGTGTAAAATGAAAACCTTGCGGCTTAAATGCAATATCTGTATGCGTAGCTGTGTTGGTGATATGAAAATGGATATTTTCAGCCAGGATATTTTTGGGTTGATTGCTTAAAGACGTCATTGCAGGAGTAAAGAATGTTTGCAATTGTTCAGGGAAGCCGGTTTCATTCAATATCACTTTGCGGCCTAATAAACTGATCGATTGATCAGTTACCTGTAAAGGCGTATAAGGCTTGATTACCTCATTTTTTTGTGCAAGCGTGGAATTCAGCCAGGTCAGTCTTGTCTGCAATTCAGGGCGGCTGATGTTATGTTCAACAGCCATTTTGTTCTCGACCTGCAGTGTTATGGGAATTGTTGTGGGAGCAGATTGGTCAGCCGTTACTTTTACAGTTCCTTTATATACACCAGGTGTGATATTCTCCGGAATGGCTATCAAGCACCACATTGCCTGTACATTTCCTTTTTTCACGTTTACGATTTGTGAAAACGGACTGCCGTCATAACATGTACCGGTTGTATTTAAACAACTCATATCAGCAGCAGGAATATGATGACCTGCTGCATCTTTCAGGTCGCTGAATTGTATGGTTAGATTTGACAGGTCTTGTGTTACAGGGTAAATGCCGAGCTGGAAGCTGTAGTTTTCTCCCTTCAAGGCTTTCCCTGCAAAACTGTTTTTTAAACCCTGTTCAACCCACCGTTGCGGTAAATGCGTTTGCATCCTGATAACATGTTCACGGTCTTCCGGGAAAACCAGGTAAGCTTTCTTGCTATTTGATTTTATCAATTGGTTTGTTTCTGCTTTTGTGGCGGTGATTTCCATCGGGTAAAAGCTATTCAGCACATCAATCGATTCGAGGTAAAGCAATTTTGTATCAGCATGTTTTTTCCTGGCAAAGAAGGTTGGGGCATAACTGGTGTTTTCTTTTTTATTATAAATGGCAGTAGGGTAGTTGGATTTCCGGTTGATCTTATAGGGTAGATAATAAATGTAGTATTTGCCGGGACCAGATACGGGTTCAAAAAAAATAGTGCCTTTTTCTGGACTTATAGAAAGAGTATCTGTATTGTCTACGCGTTTATTGGTGGCAGCATCTACCACAATTATCTGTTTGTCTGTGGGATCATCCTGTCGGTGCCAGGGAATGGTGATGCCGGCAGTTTTACCAATTCCGGTTACCTGCACAACGGCGCGGTGGTTGCCAAGGGAGTCGGGATCCCAATCGTTATTGCCGGTTTTGTATTTGACGGTTTGAGAAAAAATAGAAGGGCAGATGAAGAGTACTAAGGCGAATATGACTGTCTTCGGCAAAGAGGAGTTGATTTGAGGGATTTGCATTTGTAAATGTACGGATCGGCCCGAATAGTTTTGAGGATCAACATTAAGAGGCAATAAAACCTACCTGCCGGAGGTATAACCACAGGCATTCTTCGTTAACCCGGAAAATGCCTCCATTCATCCTGTGGCGGCTACCGTTTGTTCGATAGATGCCATCAAAAGTGATATTTCTCTCCCCTCCGTTCTTTAGATCATCGCCGCCATTGACTCAATACTGCTGGTAAACAGTTTTTCTGCGTTGTAGCTTCATGCAGATACTTAATCCCAATCTGTATTGATAACCTTCAAAACTATAGTAATGAAAAAGTTCTTATCCGCCATTACAGTAGTCATTTTATTCATCACCCAAAATCAGGCGCAAATGGTTTACGATGTTCCCGGTATATCCGAAGCAAAATTCTATTATTCAGACAAGCCGTTTAAGAATAGTCGTGACGGTGCTAAAACCAATTTTCACTCCGGAGAATTTATCTACGGCCGGCTTGAATTGGGAAATAAAACACTGAAGGAAGCTTTTCACCTGGAGAATATTAAAAAAGGTCCTTATTATCTGAAATTTTACGTGGCTTCATACAGAGGTGACAAGCAGCAAGGTGGCTGGAACAGATCAACAGCTATACGTATTGAAGAAAGCGAGATCAATAATAAATGGTTGAATTTTGATGTTCTGCCTGATCCTTCCCATGCCAGCAGTTTTATTGGGAATGTAGATGAGTATGGAGTAGGACAGTTTACACGGTTGCGCTCCGGTCCAATGTATGAAATTGTTGAGCAGCGTTTCTTTCCTGCAAATGACAATTATACTATCTACACTCAATTCAATCTGCCAGGTCTGGACGGATGGGGAAATAAACTTCCCGAGAAAGACTGGCCAGTAGCCGAAGGCAGTTTTGCTTTTTCTTTTAATGATAAAGATGTGGCTACTATAAGAAACAATCATGCACTCGCGGCACAGATAAGCAACACCATAAAACTGGATAAACTACCGGATTATTTCGCAAAACCCATCAGCGTTTCAGACCAAATGGTAACAGTGGCAAAAGTAACTCCACTTATTAAAAATTACCTTTCTGGCGATGGATATGAAATACTGAAAGTGGCCATTGAGCCAGCTTCAAGTATGTGGAGTGTAGTGAAGAACGAACTGGGAATCCAGACTTACAGGTATGTTACAGGCTATTATAAGATCGTTTATAAAAAAGACGGTAAATGTTCTTTAGGCTCTGTCAGGGTGTTTCAGGATTATATTGGCAATGGCAAGTACGGCAATCTGTACTGTAAGTTTTGGGGCGACGAAGGGGATATTGATTGTAGTAAAGTAAAGTAGAATTTGATAAGACCTGAGGTTTGTCTATTTCAGCTTAACATCCAGGTAAACAGAATGACGCCCATACGTTTCATAAAATGGTTTAAAGATCACATCATCGATCCTGAATTCCAACTGCTGGGGATCACCTTTAATTGACTTGCTTATATCTTCCGCATCCAGGGTCACTTTGCGCCATTCTTTTCTTGCTTCAGGTTCCTGGGCCGCCAGCAATACCGGCCCATAAAACAGGCTGGCTATATTCTGCTGGTCCATAACCGGGTCCAGGTGAAATTGGAAGGGCATTTTCAATTCAATAATATCTCCATCTTTCCAACTGCGGCTTATTTTCAGGTAGCTGCCTGGCTTAGCAGGAAGCTTTTGCTCTTTACCATTGATCTTTACAAAAAAACCTTTGGTAGCCCAACCCGGTACACGCACGTTAATATCAAATTTTCCGCTACCCTTAATCGTCAACCGGGTATTGTCTTCATTGGGAAAATCTGTTGTCTGGTCGATCGTTACTTTTCGTTCTGTCCACTCCAGTGTCGAGGGTATGTATAGATTAACATAAAGCGCCTGATCATCTTTACTTTTAAAGTAAATGGAGTTTTGCAACTTGGTGCTGCTCTCAATTGCAGTACCGTTGCAACAGGTAAAGCCTGTCATATCCGGGTTGCCGAATTGTTTGACAGATCCTGGCCTGAGTGGTATATGATAAGTGTTGGCAGGAGTATTCTCAGCCACAGAAGCCAGGATATCATTATACAACGCCCGCTCATAATAGTCCATATATTCTCCCCGCTGATCGAAGAGAAACAGGTCACTGGTCAATTTCAGCATATTGTATGTAGCACAGGTTTCATTCTGCCCTCCGGCAGCGAACCCGTTTTCATATAATGTTCCCGGCTGACTGATAAAACATTCTGCATTGTTGGGGTTGCGTGCACCTGCAACTCCTCCGATGCTGTACATATAATCATTGACCATCTTATACCAGAAGTTATCAGCTATTTTATAATACTCGGAGTTATGGGAAACACGGTACATTTCGATGCTCCCTACAATTTGAGGTATATGTTGGTTGGCATGCAATCCACGGAAAAGATCTACATTTTTGGCCAGACCATGTGAATGTGCTGTGTCGCCAAAAAACACCCTGATATTATCAAACAATTGTGCTGTTTTCAGGTGATCCTGTTTGCCGGTGATGCGATACATCCGGGCCATTACCTCGTTCATGCCTCCAAACTCGCCGGCGATGTACGTATTCCACATCTTTATAAGCGTATCTGTTGGCACTTTGCTCAGGCGGGCATATACCCAATCACCCATGCCGGAAGCTATTGCGAGGGCTTTTTTATTACCGCTCACTTCATATACATCCAGTAAGCCGGCTAAAATTTTATGGAGCGTATAATACGGCGCCCAGATCTGGTTTTTCTGACCTCCATACCTGGCACCTTTTTCCAGCATGATAAACTGGTCGGGGGGATAAGCACTGATGAACCCTGTTCCCCAGTTCCAGTAATCATTACGGATACCTTCATCACTAAGGTCTGAATCATAAGTTGATTTGCCGGGACCCGGGGGCACTGCTGAAGGATCGGATACCTGTGTGCCTGCTTCTTTTGCTTTTCCGGATAATTGCGATAACCCGTAGAGCGTATTTATCATATACTCCATCTTTCCGGCGAAATTGGCCTGAAGCGTCTTGTCATATCCTGTGCTGGCATAGGCCTGTGCAATTGCTGAAAGGTAGTGGCCTGTAGCATGGCCCCTTAATTTGGTGTCCTTGCTATCCCAAACGCCCAATGGTTTTGCTCCTTCAGGTTGTTGCTGGCCAAAAGCGTGGCGGAACATATAGAGAAAGGAGTTGGGATCGGTTTTGGCTAATGTGTTGATAAACTTATCGCGATTCTTCACAAATTGGGTTGCGTGGCCATGTGCATCGGTTTTCAGGGAAACCCTGTCCAGATCAAATGCAGCTAGCTTTAAACCTGGTATTGTTGATTTCGCGGATGCTTTTACTGTAACAAATGCCTTTGGTTGAAAATTCGTTCCTGCAACATGCCCCGTCACGGTATAACGTCCGGGGTTCAGGACCGCACTATTATCGGTAGCGGAAGGCCAGATCACACGTACTTTTGGGCCTTTGCCTTTCATTTCGTCTCTGTAAGTTCCCTGCACATAACTTGGCAGTCGCGGCAAATTTCCCGCTTCCGTTTCCACTTGCACATCAGATACCTGCACTAAATAAGTATTATATAGTTGTGCTTCGGTTGGAGAAAAGCGGGGGAGATCATCATCCACGCGCCTGCCCGTATTTACCGAACCTTCATTGATACGACCTCGCAGGGCATTGTAATATATACCTGCGACCTGTCTGCTACTCAGGGGAACACGGTAAATACGAAAATCATGTATCATGGCATTGAGAGAAGGATCACCCGGTAATAGCGATCTTCCGATATAAAGCAGTTTTTCTCCCGGTTGCTGACCGAATACTTCTGATAATTCAAGCGGAATATCCTTTGCTTCACCTGCAGCCTTACTATCGACATAGGTAATGATAGATTTTGAAGGAATGTCTATCACGATGGCGAGGTGAACCCACTTATTCGCTTCAATGGCTGGAGAGATTGCTCCGGTCTTATTATTTTTTTCCGCTGTGATCAATGCCTGGTAGCCGGACTGGGCATTTGTTCCAACAGGAGCTGCAAAAAAATGTTTGTTGGCATCCTTCCCGAAATCAAAAAAGCGCTGACCGGGTTGAGTTGAACGAAGGTATATCCATCCTGATATGCTGAGCGATTCCAGATCTGTTAATGCTTCTCCCGGAATCGTAACAAAAGAATTAGCCTCGCCGGAGAGCGACAGCACTTTTCCAAACCGGCTGTCATTGACGAATTTGGCTTCGCTGCTTTGAGATTTGGCATGCAGATTATTGCGTGACCAGTCTTTAAGGTCCCCGTTAAACACATAGCGGGCAATCATTCCTGTTTCCCCGATCCCATCCAGTATCTGGTCTCCATTTTGTGCCTGAACGGTGTTAATACCCTGAACTAATGCAACAATAAACAGGACGACACGCAAGAATGCCTTGTACATTTTCATATTAAATCATTTTCATCAATGACCATCAATTGGCGCTTTGGCTAAAGGCGTACAAACGATGGAAGATGATTTTAAAAATGAAAATATAAAGATTCCTTATGTCTGTATAAATCTATTTTCGCTAATGCTCACTTGATATTAACAAGTATCCTGTATTGAACTACTTTGATAACAGGAGCTCAAACAGTAAAATCGTTGCCTGACCATTGCAGACCGGATCTTCATCCTTGAAATGCGGATACAGGTTACTTGCATCACATGCATTGTTATCAACACAGGCAAGGCAAAAATCCCAACGGCCAACAGGGTCACTGCCAGTAGTTGCACTTAATCCTCCCGTCTTTATAAAGAAAGCTCCCTGATTTTCTTCCGAAGCATATAACCGAAAAAGAAACCTGGTTTTTATTTCCGGGAGAGTGTCGTTATTGGTAGCAAGAGAAGTAGGCACAGGCGGATCTGCCGGGTACTTATCAAGGTAATGTATGCCGGCTTTTACACTTTTTGCACGGTCATCTGTATAAGTAGCTCCGATTTCATCATCAGTCCACTCGATCGTACTGGCAGTTGCAGTAAGGGAAAGAAAGCGATAACCGCCATCGGGCATACGCTGGTAGGTCCGGTAGTTAAAAGGATAAACAGTGTATACCCCCGCGCCTTCCCCGTGTATTAACGGTAAATATTAGGGTGTAAGAACTGGTGCCGCGGTGAGTTTCTAATATTATTTTAGCAGCTCACTTATCCACTTTATAAAGGCATCTCTATGTTGATCCGTACTTTATGGCTATGCAAGAACAATATGTTCGCAACTTCCGTGAGCCCGCTCATGCGGAGCTATGGCATTTCTACTGTAGCTATCACTGATCCAGAGAAAGTCTACCCCTATTTTCAGGCCATTGAAGCAGATCTGATCATTATAGACGCCAATTGGGATAAAGATGATCATTTGGGAATTACCTTTCTGGCCGATCTCCATCAACGTATTCCGGGTATCAAGGCAATTTTTGTAACTACAACTCTCCAGAATAAGTTATGCAAAAAGCTGGAGGAAGCCGGTGCAAAGGGCTATTTCTACAGAAACAGCCGCAACATTGAAAACATAGTGCATTGTATACGGCAGGTATACAACGGTGAGGTCTGCTTTGGCGAAACCGACCCGGCTTTGACCGAAGCGGCCATCTGACGATCCGTTTTTCCCCAATTGAATATTACTGGCTGCAACAGGGTGATCATCCGCAGTTTAATTGATCCGGCAACTTTTATTAACCGGGTTTGTTATAAGAAACATCTTTGATCCGGCCTCACAGAGGACCTGGACAATGTTACAGGAAAAGGGTATTTACTAAATTCGTGAATACTAAAGCAAATCCCGTTAATAAGAGTATGAAAAAGATAGGATTTTTATCATTCGGCCATTGGGCCAACCATCCGGCGTATAGTACGAAAACAGCGGGTGATACCTTGCTTCAGTCCATTGATCTGGCTGTGGCTGCAGAGGAGATTGGCATAGATGGCGCCTATTTCCGTGTCCATCATTTTGCAAAACAACTGGCTTCCCCGTTTCCATTGTTGTCTGCTATCGGTGCAAAAACAAGCAAGATCGAAATCGGTACCGGGGTAATTGATATGCGGTATGAAAATCCGTTGTATATGGTGGAAGAAGCCGGTGCTGCGGACCTGATCTCGGAAGGAAGGTTACAGTTGGGAATCAGCAGAGGCTCGCCCGAACAGGTAATTGATGGATGGCGGCACTTCGGTTATAAACCAGAAGAAGGGGAGACCGATGCTGATATGGGCCGGATAAAAGGGCTGCAGTTTTTGGAGAAGCTGAAAGGTGTGGGATTTGCACAGCCTAACCCCAATCCGATGTTTCCGAATCCACCGGGTTTGCTAAGATTAGAACCCTTTTCAGAAGGGCTGCGCGACCGGATCTGGTGGGGAGCAGCTTCCAATGCTACGGCAGTATGGGCTGCAGAGAATGGCATGAACCTTCAAAGCTCAACATTGAAATTTGATGAGAGCGGGAAGCCATTTCATATACAGCAGGCTGAACAGATCAGGTTATTTAAAGAGGCCTGGAAAAAGGCAGGGCATCAACGCGAACCGCGGGTTTCTGTAAGCCGGTCAATTTTTGCGTTGATCAATGACCAGGACAGGCATTATTTTGGACGCGATGGCAAGAGCACTGACCAGATAGGTATACTGGAAATGGACAGACGGGCGATTTTTGGCAGAAGTTATGCCGCAGAACCAGATCAACTGATCAAAGAGCTGGCACAGGATGAAGCGATCCAGGAAGCTGATACCATTCTTTTGACGATCCCCAATACACTTGGCGTCGATTACAATGTGCATGTTCTTTCTGCGATACTAAACCATGTGGCACCAGGATTGGGATGGCGTTAAAGGGAGGTCTTACATGGCAAATAAGGTCCGGTATAAAACAAAGATTGCGGTAATAGGAGCAGGTCAGGCAGGGCTTTCGGCTGCTTATCACCTGAAAAAACTTGATTTGGAAATCGGCAGGGACTTTATCATCCTGGATGAAGCTCCTCATCCGGGCGGCGCCTGGCAATTCCGTTGGCCTTCACTTACATTGAGTACGGTCAACAAGATCCATGATCTGCCGGGTATGTCTTTTGAAGAAACATTGACAGATCATGAAACATCCGTCCAGGCCAGCACTGCGGTACCTCACTATTATGATCTTTACGAAAAGAAATTTGGTATCCGGGTATATCGCCCTTTAAAGGTCGAAAATGTGTATCTGCATGAGGAGCGGTTTTATATCGATTCATCAAAAACTTTATTCTCCGCAGCAGGCATCATTAATGCGACTGGCACTTGGGAGAATCCTTATATCCCGGATTACCCGGGTGCAGAACTTTTTCAAGGTGAGCAACTACATACCAGGGATTATAGGACAGCTGATCATTTCAAAGGGAAACATGTAATTGTTGTGGGTGGTGGTATTTCAGCCATCCAGTTGCTGGACCAGATCTCAAAAGTCACTACCACTACATGGGTTACCCGGCGGCCGCCCGAATTCAGGGAAGGGCCGTTTGATGATGTTGCCGGCCATAATGCAGTAGCTATGGTGGAGGAACGTGTAAGAAAGGGGTTGTTGCCCCTGTCGGTTGTATCAGTTACAGGATTACCCGTTTCACCGGCAGTGGAAGACATGGAAAAGCGTGGCGTACTCAAGCGTATTCCTATGTTCAGTGAAATAACTAAGGATGGTGTGAAATGGGATGATGGAAGAGAAGAAAAAGCTGATGTCATTCTTTGGAACACCGGATTTAAAAGTGCATTAGCGCATTTAGATCCGGTGTTGCCAAGAGAGGAGGGCGGTGGAATTCTTATGGCCGGGAGGCTGGCAACGATGGTAGCCAAAGAGCCCAGGATTCATTTGGTCGGATATGGACCTTCGGCTTCTACAATTGGAGCAAACCGTGCCGGCGGTGCGGCGGCTCGTGAGTTAATGAAAACACTGGGAATGCAAAGTTGAAATCTATGCTTGGCCTGAAGATTAATATCGCTTAACGGCAATTGCCCTTGCTCTTCCCCTGCCAAGTACTGTAGCTACATTATTCTTCCAGACAATGGCCAGATCAATACTGCGGTTACCAACTACGTACACATCACCTTCAAATACCGAGATCCCATTTGCTTCGGAAATTATCGGATCCAGCACCTTTAGTACACCATTCTTCCAGTAGGAAGCGTGAAATATTTTGTCTGGTCCGGCAACTGCGCCTGCAATGTATACATCAGTTCCTTCGATCGCCAGATCATTTGCGTAGGAAAATGAATCAGTTCCCGTAAGCGGAATTGGAGTACCGTTCTTCCAGTGGTAAGCTGTGCCAACCTGCACTCCCATACCGGGACGGTAGGCATCACCAACAACATGTACATCGCTTCCAACCATTTTGAGCGACTTTGCCAGCCCGTTCTCATTAGATGCGGAGAGCGACTGAAGAAAAATGGGTATACCATTTTTCCAATAGCAGGCAGTTGTGTAGCCAGATTGCGGTTGCGGATTTACAGTGGACCCGGTGATATAGATGTCATTGCCATATACAGCAATTGACCGTGCATCTGATGCACTGAAGGAGTACGTAGACAATTTGACCACAGTATCCTGATTTTTCCAATAGACAGGAACGATCTTCTCAAAATTGTTTATATACGCTATGCCAAGAGTATATAGGTTTCCGCCGGCAATCACAATGTCGCGCATTGCTGGGTAAATGATGCTTGCATCCGCAAGGTTGACAGCGGTTGTGTTTTTCCAATATGTGACATTGTTACCTGCAAATTCACCGGAACAGGAAACAAACACGTCATTGTCAGACAAGGCTATTCCGCTGCCGCCCGCATGGCCGGGATGAGGTAAATGAACCTGCTTCCCGTTCTTCCAGTAAATAGGATAAGGAAGGTATGCAGTGGTCGTGTTAAAGCTATCACCGGAGATATATACGACCACCCCCTTATCAGGAGATTCTGTAGGCGGGTTTCCCGGGTTCTGGCTGGTCGTATCCACCGGCAGGACCGGAGGATCTGGGTCGGGTACTGTATCCGGCGGCTTGGTGCAGGACATAGCCAGAGTAATTGCGCAGATCATTAAAAGAAATACTACTCTCATGATCGAATAAGGTAAGTAATAATTTTCATAGATCAAATAGAACATGTGCGATTAAGTGAGTTATAACAGGGAAGGTGGCATCCTGTCATTCATTCTAAGGCTCTGTAATTTCCTGCGTCTTAAAACAAATAGCCCACTATTTTTTTTTCAAGATAACATGCATTGCTTTCTCTCCATTTATCTTCTCTACCTCATTAAATCCCAAAGCCAACAGGTCCAATCCTGCAAATAAATTCTCTCCGGAGCCAAGCAACATCGGGGAGATGGTCAATTGCATTTCGTCAATCAACCCTGCCTGTAGATATTGCCTGACCGTTGACACACCGCCGCCGATCCTGATATCTTTACCATTGGCGGCTTTCTTTGCTTTTTCCAAAGCAGATCCAATGCCATCGGTAATGAAATAGAACGTTGTTCCTCCTTTCATTTCAAGCGGCTCTCTCGCGTGATGGGTTAAAACAAATACCGGACAGTGATACGGCGGTTCCGGCCCCCACCAGCCCTTCCATTCATTATCAGGCCAGGGACCGCGGATGGGGCCAAACATATTACGGCCCATAATCCAGGCGCCGAGATTTTCCATCGAGTTCCTCGCGATGTCATTGTCTGGTCCTTCAGTTCCGCCGTCTTTACGGGTCATCTGATGAAACATTTTGGTGGTCCTCATCCACGTATGAAGATCTTCACTTCCTACACCCATTGGTTCCTTGAGCGTTTGGTGTTGCCCTGCTCCGTATCCGTCAAGCGAAAGGGAGAATGCTTTTACTATAACTTTGCCCATGATGTGCAATTTTAAAAGTTATCATTTTGTTTGTCCTTTTCTGAAGTTCTTCCAATATAATCAATTCGATGATCATTTTCCCGTATGGAAGATCAGATAAAATTCTGATGAATGGACATGAAACCAGGGGTGTGTAAACGACAGTTTATGTGTCATTTGCGACACTTTACAAATTACCTGTTATGGCATGTCGCAAACAGCCCGTTGAATATGCGATCTTGCTTTTGATAACAAATTGAACCTTCACTGACGATGGTCATTTCCTTCTTTTAATCTCCTGATTACCTTGCAGAGGCATGAGACTTTTTCACTATTTGGTCGTTATAAGGGTTTTTCCTGGTAATATATTTTATGATAGCTGAACAATGGAAGTTCCTGAAAATAACAAAGAGCAACAAACTTCCGGAAAAGGAAACAGGTCGCTCATTTGGTTTTTTGCAGTATTTGTTATTGTCTTCATACTTATTCTTTATTATTTCTCTTCGATCAGGAAAGATTTGCGGCTTTTGCAGGAAGTAAATCCAATCTGGCTCATTGTTGCAATTATCTGTCAATTGCTGACCTACTTTATTTCTTCTATAATATACCGGACGTTGCTGCGGCCTTTTAGCTCTGCGGATCTTCCTCCGGTTCAGGAGGTAATGAAGGCGTCTGTCATCGCTTTATTGTTCAATCAAACAATACCTAGCGCAGGTATTAGTGGGAATGCATTTTTTTTCCGTTTTCTCGATCACTACCATTATACACGAAACCAGATACTTTCGGTTATTCTAATAGAATTGCTGATATTTTATGCTGCCATCGAACTATTGATCGTCCTGCTTTTCATCACCTGTCTGATAGTGTTCCATTCCTTTTACTGGATCAAATCTGTGCTGATAACCGGCATGATCGTTTACCTGTTGCTGGCTGCCGGCATCCTGGTTGCCAGTGAGAAAAAAACTTTCAGTCATTTGTATGCAAGCCTGTTGCGAATGAAGCTCACCAAAAAGATCATCTCCCGGCTATCGAAAAACACAGCGATTGTAAAAAATACATCACCATCGGTCAGTTTTTTTTCTTTTTTCAAACAGCACAAGTATGTTGTCTGGAAAGTATTATTGCTTCAGCTGTTGTTGTTTCTTACAGATGCATTGACCTTATATGTACTCTACTTTGGGATGGGACACCCTGTTTCAGCCTGGATCGCATTGCTTGCATTGATCAGTGCGCAGATCGTTTCGATCATTCCTTTTCTTCCCGGAGGATTGATCGTGTATGAAGGCAGTATGAGTTTCTTTTTTGTGCAAGCGGGCAGCCCTGTAGGACTGGCAATTGTAGTAACCATGATCTACCGGCTGCTCTCTTTCTGGTTTCCGATCCCTGCCGGAACTTACTTATACAGGCGTTGGCTGAAGAAGAGCCGCTCAAAAGAAGGAGGGGTTTCGCCGGCTTAAACCGTACATCTTCATATACAAAACCGGAGTATGATTACAATCATGTGTTAAGCTGATCAGGATGTATGCTATTCGCCACCCATGAGATGTTACATTTACGACAGGTGATTTGCATCTATCAGGAATATTAAACAGGATAAACGGGATGATGTCGAGATTTAAGATAAAGCAGCTTGAGTTTGAAAGTGATACATGGAAGCGACAGCTTGCATTCATGGTCGACGAGAACATACACATGAAAGCAAGGTTGGTGGAGGTGTTAAAAGACAAGCAGTATGCTCCTTCACTGGAAGCAGCCGAAGCTTTTCAAAACCAGTTTATCGAACAGGACAGTATGATCGGTATATTGAGGAATAACGTCGCTGAATTTGACCGCCTGTTAAAAAGGGAGGTGTTTGAAGACGGAATGCTGGTCAATACGGTATTTGCAAAACACAAGATACTTGAAGCAGATCTTATTGTAGCCAAAAAGAGATTTGATGAAATGAAAGGCCATTTCAACCAGCACATTCTTGAACAGCATTGATCGGTATTAATTCAGTTGCAAAGGTTTTCCAGCTTCTTCTGGTTAAGTATTGTGATTCTTCCATCGGCAATGTCGATAAGTTTTTCATTTTTGAAATCGCTTAGCGTACGGATCAATGATTCCGTGGCTGTTCCTGCTATATTTGCAAGATTTTCCCGGCTCATATCGATGGTGAACGCTTCAGAGTCACCCTGGTATTTGGCCTGGATCAGCAGTAACGCATCGGCAACTTTTTTTCGCAGGGAATTGTAAGCAAGTTTCAATAATTGTTTTTCTTTTTCTGCAACATTTTTCGCAAGCAGTTGGATGAATTTTCTTGCAACCTCCGGATTGCGATCGATCAGTTCATTAAAGTCCTCTCGCGGGATCAGCGCAAGCTCTGTATCCTCCAGTGCTTCTGCAGTATCTTTATACACTGCTTTTTCCAGCAGTGCAGTATGGCCGATAAAATCCCCTTCAAGAAATAGGTTTGTGATCAGTTCTTTGCCATTTTCGTTGCTTTTGAAAGTCTTCACTTTTCCTTTGATGATAAAATAAAGGCGATTAGGATGATTCCCTTCTGAATAGATGATCTGCTTCCTGGAATAATGATTGATGTTCCGGTCTGCGGTGAGATCCTGGAGTTCTGTCTTTCCCGAACTTACCTCAAGCAATTGCCTGACACCCCGCATGTCAGATTGAAATGCTGCATTAAGCATATCCATCTTTTTTAGTCTTCCGCTTACGGCGTTCAGTAATTCGGTACCGTCAAATGGTTTGGGAAGATAATCATCTGCCCCGAGTTCCATCCCTTTGCGGAAATCGTTCCGTTCTGTACGGGCCGTCAGGAAGATGAACGGTGTGTTTTTGATCATATCATTGTGCTGTATAGCATGCAGGACACCATAACCATCCAGTTCCGGCATCATGATATCGCAGATGATCAGGTCGGGTTTGCTTTCAATCGCTTTCATGACCCCAATCTTGCCATTTTCTGCTTCAATCACCAGATAGTTTGATAGCTCCAGTATCTCGGCTGTATTACTTCGTATATCCGCATTGTCTTCAATTAACAGGATCTTCTTCATAAGTTGTATTTTGTTGATTGAACGAAAGTGTGAAAATGGTCCCCTGATGCGATACGCTATTACATTTTATTGATCCATTCATCAGTTCGGCATATTTTGATACAATATGCAACCCAAGCCCCGTACCCTGAATATTGATCGCATTCCTGCCCCGGAAAAACCGCTCGGTCAGATGTTGCTGATCCTCCGGTGAGATACCTGTGCCATGATCCTCTACAGACAATTTGAGTAAGCCGTCTTCGTGAGAAGTGAGGACGTTGATGGGACCGGTCGGCGGAGAGAATTTACTGGCGTTGGAGATCAGGTTCATGATAATATGTCTAAAAAGGGAGATGTCCAGTATTACTTCAGGATCACCGGTATGCTCATACTGGATATATTGCTCCTTTTTTAAGTTGACCCTGATCTCGTCTATAGCAGACAGCATTAGTTTATAGATATCAAATTTCTGATACTTTACATGGATCCTTCCTTCTTCAATCTTTCCTACGCTCAGGAAGTCGTTAAGTATGTCCGTTAGCATGTTTACCGACGAAACGATCCGCTGAATGTGTTTTTGTTGTTTTGTGCTGTCTGCTCCTGTATTATACTGTTCCAGTAAATAGGCGGACGACAGTACCGTGCTTAAAGGTGTGCGGAATTCGTGTGAGGCCATGGATACAAAACGTGATTTAAGTTCACTCAGTTCTTTTTCTTTTTCCAACGATCTATAGAGTTCTTCCCAGGAGATTTCCAGTTGACGGATGGCATATTTCAACTCCCTGGTTCTGAGTTCCACGATCTCCTCAAGCTCATCATTGAGTTTTTTAATTTCTACTTCGCTTTTCTTCCTGATAGTTATATCGCTGATAAATGCCACTACATAGGACTCGTTATTAAGCATATAATTAGTGAGACTGACTTCTACCGGAAATTCTTCTCCACTTTTCTTTACAGCGAATAGATCCATGCCAAGCCCCATCGGTCTGTTGTTCGGATGATGCAGATACTGGTTTCTATGCTCTTCGTGGTTGCTATGAAAGCGAGCAGGGATCAGCATTTCGATCTTCTTATTCAACACCTCCATTTTTTGATAGCCAAAGAGCTTCAGCGCGGAAAGGTTAATGTCGATGATCTCCCCACGTTGATTGGTTTCAAGAATTCCCATGCTGGCATGTTCCAGCAGGGCCATAAAACGCTGTTTGTCCTCTGCGATCTTGAGTTCGCTTTGCTTCAACTGATCGATCCTGTCGATCACAACCATGAAATAATTTATATTGTTTTTTGAGAATGAACGGATAGAAGATTCTGCCCAGAAAGTATGGCCATGTTTTGAAATATATTCAACCCTTTCCCTGAATATGCCACGGTCTTTGGCGGCCTTCAGCCGGGTTTGCCAGGCACTGTTTGTTAAACTCTCTTTTCGAAGAATGCCAAGATCCTGCAGTCTCATATCCGCATGACTGATCAATCCAAAAAGGGAAAGCCATGCCTGGTTGCAAAACACAATCCGGCCATCCGGTTCACTGATAACAGCGGCGCCTTCCTGCAGGCTATTGCATACAGCTTCCAGGAAGTCATTTTTAGTATCATGTACAGATGAGTGATGCGGTTTCATGCTAACATGATGTTTTTTGATATTTATCCGTCTGCTGATCTGCTTTAAACAATAATCTTACTACTATAGATCCGTAATAGGAAAGCGGAGCAAATAGAAATACATCCATGAGGATGGAAACAAAAGTTTTTGAAAGGGCCGGACCAATGCACTGCTATAAAATCTTAAGCAAAACGCATATTTCAAATGATATAACTCATTAAGCGCGTTGATTACAGCCAACCAGGGATTTACTCGTAGCAGTAAAGGGGCTGGAGATGTCTGAATGATATTACCTCATAAAGTTAATAGTTTCGGGGGAAAAAAGGGAATAGGCTGACGGGATTTGTGGCTCAGCAATCTGGAAAGGTCACCCGGGTACTGTTTTTCTATCGCTGCTGATCACCCTCATGGTCAGCGCTGACCTGTTTCATTGCTCTGGGGGCAACAAGTACGTTTCTTTGACATGTAATTTTTTTTATTTCATTTAAATACATGTTATATGAAAAGTGATGCAATGATTCAAAAAGAAGTGCAGGACGAGCTGAAATGGCAACCTCTACTGAATGCAACAGAGATTGGTGTGGCTGTAAAGAACGGGATCGTGACACTATCGGGTCAAGTGGATAGCTATACTAAAAAACTGGCGGCTGAAAAAGCTGCCAAGCGGATCGGTGGCGTAAAGGCCGTCGCAGAGGATATCAAGGTGGTTTATTACGGAAGCAGGGTTAAGACAGACGCGGAAATTGCTGAAGCCGTGGTCAACGCATTAAAATGGCACTCAGCAGTCCAGGAAGAAAAGATCAAGATAAAAGTGGATGATGGCGTAGTAACACTCGATGGGGAAGTTGATTGGGACTATCAGCGTACAAATGCAAAGGCTGCCATTGAAAACCTGACTGGTGTAAAACTGGTGGTGAACCTGATTAGCGTAAAACCCAAAGTCAAGCCTTCGGATGTAACCCAGGGCATCAAAGACGCTTTGTTAAGAAGTGCCAATTCCGATGCAGGCAAGATCAGGGTGGATGTAATAGGTTCAAAAGTTATACTAAACGGCACTGTCCGTTCTTTCGCAGAAAAAGAAGACGCGGAAGCCGCTGCGTGGGCAGCTCCTGGCGTTATGACCCTGGAAAGTAACCTGGTAGTGGCAGAACCGGAATTTTCAATGATCGACTAAGGGTGCTGCCAACCAGATGGCCGGCTGACCGGGATCAGTAATCCGGGTTATGCCGGTCATTTTTTTTAGGTAATTCCGGCTTTAATTTTAAACAAATTCATTTTATGACCACATCGGCATCATTCAACGATTGCACTTCTTATCCAGGCTGGTATACACCATCTTCTGAAGTAAAGAATATGCTGAGCAAACTCGATCATGCCCGTAGAGATAAACGCAATAGATTACCGGTAAAGCTCAATGAATTCGAACATCATTACAAGATCGTGGCGCCGGTTTCATGGGCTTCAAAAAGTGATATTGTTGTTTACACTCATCATGGGCAATTAATGATCGCTGTGAGGAAACGGATAGATCCTAAAAACAGCAAGCGGGATGCAGAACCTCACTCTGGTTATTTTCTTGGATTTATTTCACTGCCGCGGAACGCTGACGTGGAGTTCTCTTCAGCTGAGTGTAAACAGGGACGTCTGGAGATTTGTTTATCCAAAATGGTAAGCAAGCAGGGTAGTGTTGATCATCAGATTATTGTTTATTGAAATGCATCCCTGATTATTGCTTTAACAAATAATTACAACGCTATCCTGTATGTCACCAGCTTCAATGGGGAGAACAATGCAAGCAATGGTATTGAATAAAATCAATGGTGAATTAACATGGTCGACCCTGGCGGTTCCAACACCATTAGCTGGCCAGGTATTGATTAGGGTAATGGCCTGCGGGATATGCAGAACGGATTTGCATATCATTGACGGCGAACTTACATTGCCGAAACTGCCGCTTATACCAGGACACGAGGTGATCGGCACAGTTGTATCCGCAGGTGATAAAACATCCGGTCTTCATGAAGGCGATGTTGTAGGTGTACCATGGCTGGGGTATGCCTGTGGGAAGTGCAGGTATTGTTTAAGAGGACAGGAGAATCTTTGCAATCGTGCGATCTTTACAGGGTATACAATGAATGGTGGATTTGCGGAATTTATGATCGCGTTCAGCGATTTTTGCATAAAACTTCCTTCACAATTTGCATTTGCACAATATGCACCTTTTCTGTGTGCAGGATTAATCGGCTACCGGTCTTACCGGTTTATTCCGGCAGAATTTTCAAAAATAGGTTTATATGGATTTGGCGCAGCAGCCCACATCATTGCGCAACTGGCCGTGATGCAGGGTAAAAAGATCTATGCTTTCACCCGCAAGGGAGATGATGCTGCGGGAAAATTTGCTTTGTCGCTGGGGGCAGCATGGGCCGGCGGGTCAGATGAATCTTCGCCGGAAAAACTGGATGCCGCCATCATCTTTGCACCGGCAGGGGAGCTTATTCCAAAAGCGTTGGGTGACTGTGATAGGGGAGGGATTGTTGTGTGTGGTGGCATTCACATGTCTGATATTCCTTCGTTTCCCTATTCTATATTGTGGGAGGAAAGGCAGGTCCGCTCTGTTGCTAATCTGACGCGAAAAGATGCTGAGGAATTTATGGCTGCTGCTGCTGTGCATACGCCTCATACCTCTGTAGAACTATTCCCTCTGGAGCAGGCTAATAGTGCGATCAGAAAGCTCCGGGAAGGGAAGATCAGGGGCGCTGCGGTGCTTGTAATGACCCCGGGAAACGTTCGGTTAACGTGATCTTCATCAGCAACGAGCTGTATGGGATCACTTTTGTTTATTAAAGCAGGAGCGGAGCAGTTTGATCAAAAGAACGCGCATATCGGAAAGGATTGCCTTATGCAATAGTAATATCCCTGTTCAGGTACACGTCCTGTATGTCGTGTAACAAAGAAATCCCATCCGGCATTGAACATTGAAATGCTTTTCTTCCGGCAATCAGCCCCATGCCGCCAGCCCGTTTATTAATGATTGCAGTGAGAACCGCCTCTTTGCGGTCAGTTTCGCCCTTTGATGCTCCGCCTGAATTGATGAGCCCAATGCGACCCATATAACAGTTCAGCACCTGGTAACGGCAAAGGTCGATAGGATGGGAGGACGAAAGCTGTGCATACATCCGTTCATCCATTTTACCATACGGTTGGCTGCCTGCATTCAGCGCTTTATATCCACCGTTATTTTCCGGAAGTTTCTGTTTGATAATATCAGCCTGAATTGTTGCACCAAGATAATTTGCCTGGCCAGTGAGGTCTGCAGACAGGTGCATATCTTTGTCCGATTGTTTAAAGGCTTTGTTCCGCAGATAACACCAAAGAATGGTTGCCATACCTAAAGAATGCGCTTCTTCAAACATCCGGCTGACTTCTATGATCTGCCGGGACGATTCTTCTGATCCGAAGTAAATGGTCGCGCCTACTGCTATGGCCCCCAGATTCCATGCTTCACGGGCACTACCGAACATGATCTGATCAGACTTGTTAGGGTAGGTAAGCAGTTCATTGTGATTGAGCTTTACAATAAATGGGATCTTATAGGCATGTTTTCTTGACAGCATGGCAAGATTGCCAATCGTACTTGCCACCCCGTTACAACCTCCTTCAATAGCGAGTTGTACAAGCTTTTCCGGATCGAAATAATCCGGATTGGCAGCGAATGATGCGCCGGCACTATGCTCCACTCCCTGATCAACGGGCAGAATGGATAAGTAACCGGAACCCGAAAGCCGGCCATGATTAAAGAGCGTAGCAAGGCTACGGAGTGTCTGGGCATTGCGGTTGGTGTGGCTGTAAATATCAGAGATCATCTCCGGCGATGGCAGATGCAGTTTATCTTTTGCAACGGTTGTACAACGGTGGGTCAATAGATCTTCATTTTCAGGACCTATCAATTCCATCAGATCAGTGGTTGTCATATAGTGAAGTTTTAAAAGATTCAGTCTTTAACAGTAGTTTTTGACTTGCGTTCCTGTTTTTCCAGTTTCCGGAAGTATCCACGAAAAAGAAAATTATGCTTTAATGCTTCCATGTTCTGATTAAATCCATCGGTAGCTTTTTCAATATTGCTCATGCTTTGCCTGAAATGTGCGGCGGTTGAGCTGTCGTTTAGTAAGGTATGCAAGGTGCCCTGCTGATTGTTCAGTTGACGATCGATATACGTAAGCGTTACGTTCGCTTTTTGGGTCAGCGATCTTGTTTGATCAGCGGCTTCATTGATGGCTGTAATAGCTGCTTTAAGATTTCCGGTTATTGCCGAATCTGTCAACAACGCTCCCACAGGGCCTTTGCCCGTTTTGATATCGGATATTATTGAATTAAGTTGATTTGTCAGTTCGTTTGCGCGGGCTGTGGCCCGCTGGATGTTGGCGGCAGAAGACCTGAGGTTTGCAGGTATCGATTCATCATTGATTAGTTGCCACAGACCATTACTTTCATTGATACGCTCGATCGTGGTCCTCAATTGCGAGGCAATCGCCGCCGCATCATTATTCGTCCTGGAAAGGGTCTGCAGCATCTCTTCTGTATTAACGTTTCTTTTTGACTGAAGCAGGTCGCCTTCTTCGGCGAGCGGTGCCATTCCAGGGCCTGGAACAATATTGACCACCTTATTGCCAACCAGCCCTTCTGTACCGATCGATACCACTGCATTGCGCCGGATAATCGTTTTCATATCCTTATCGATCAGCATTGAGATCTCTATCACTGTATCGGAAAGGAAACTGATGCGTTTTACCGATCCTGCCTGTATGCCGGATACGCGTACATTATTGCCGGCAACAAGGCCATTCACATTTTCAAATCTTGCTTTCAGCAGGTAGGTCTTCCCAAAAAGATGCTGATTTTTTCCGATCATATACAGCATGACAACAAGAAAAAGTAGCCCTGCAAAAAGAAAGATGCCAAGTTTAATATTATTGGTTGTTTTATCTGCCATCATTGTTTATTCAAAGAATTGTCTGACTTTAGGGTCCTTATTTCTGAGCAGTTCCTCATATTTCGCATCCGCATAGCATTTCCCGTCAATCAATATCACCACCCGGTTTCCGGCCATCTTAACGCAGTTCATGTCATGCGAGATGATGAGAGAGGTAGTCTGATAAGCTTTTTGTATATCGATCATTAATTGAATGATCTCTTTGCCGGTGATCGGATCAAGGCCGGTAGTCGGCTCATCATACAAAATGATCTCTGGTTTGAGGATCAGTGTACGTGCAAGGGCAATACGTTTACGCATTCCCCCGGAAAGTTCAGCCGGCATCATATCGATGGTATGCGCGAGCCCCACACTGGCAAGAGCATTGGTCACCCGTTCGTTCGTAATTTCTTTTGTTAGCCTGATCCAGTGCCTGCGAAGCGGAAATTCGAGATTTTCCCTTACTGTCATTGAATCATATAAAGCATTACTTTGAAAAAGGAACCCAACCTTTGCGCGCACCTGGTCCATTTCTTCATGGCTCAGGTGTGTCACGTTTTTACCGAGCAATTCTATTTCCCCTTTATCCGGTTGCAATAAACCAATGATGCATTTGATCAATACCGACTTCCCGGAACCTGATTTGCCAAGCACCACCACCGCATCACCTTTGGTTACCTGCAGGTTGAAGTCTTCCAGCACTTTGTTCTCACCGAAAGATTTGAAAAGATGATGGACTGCGAGGACCGTCTCTGTCTTCTGTGCCCGGCTTTCATTTTCATTGTATAATAATGCGGTTTGCATGTTTAATTCAGGTTCAGTACATCGGTGATCTGTACGGCCACCAGGTCGATGATAAAGATCAATACAGAAGAAACAACAACGGCAGAGTTGGCGGATTGACCAACACCTTCCGTTCCTTTGCTGCTGTTATATCCTTTATAGCAACCAACAATAGCTACCGAGAAACCGAAGAAAAAGCTTTTGACAAAAGCAGGCAATACATCGCCGAACAGGAGATTGTCAAAGATCTGCGTCCAGAAAAGATGAAAACTGGTGGCTCCATGGATATTCACTCCGATGTAGGACCCAAACAACGAGATCGCATCGCCCAGCATGACGAGCACCGGCAGCATCAGTGTGGCTGCCAGCACCCGTGTAACGACAAGGTATTTGAACGGGTTCGTGCCGCTGACTTCCATCGCATCGATCTGCTCTGTTACTTTCATGGAGCCAAGTTCAGCGCCAATGCTGCTCCCGATCTTGCCTGCGAAGATCAGCGCGGTGATTACCGGGCCGATTTCCCGTACGATAGCAATGCCAACAATCGCCGGCAGCTGTGATTCCACACCATAATCAATCATGGACGGCCGCAGTTGCATGGTCAATACCAATCCCATGATAAAGGCGGTCAGCCCAACAAGCGGAAGTGACCTGTAGCCGATCAGAAAACACTGGCGGATAAATTCTCCCACTTCAAACCGCGGCTTTATCCATTGCCTGAAAAAGTGTCCCGTAAACCGGCTGGCATCACCAGCTTCTGCCAGAAAAACCTGTATTGGCCATTGCTTTTTCATTGAGATCAAATTTGCGGTATAAATCCTGGTAAGAAGATGAATGCCGTCACTGCCTAAACTGATATTGATCACCTGCTGACGATCTTCAATGCCTGGAGTGACGGTTGTCATTCCTGCGTGAGATAATGAATCCTATTTTGATAAAAATTTGTTTTATGGAAAAGATCATGCTGGCCGTTAATGCTGTGGATCTTGATAAAAACTCACTGGAGCTTGCATGCTCACTGGCTAAAATGTCCAATTCTGTGTTGACAGGCCTGTTCCTGGAAAACCTGGCAAAAGATAAAGAATTGGTTATCAAAAACGTTTACGAAGGGACTTATATTGGTCTGGAGGTAGACAGGACTTCATCCGAGTACACGAAAAAAAATGCAGAGGTTGAAGCAAATATCGAAGTGTTCAATCAAACCTGTCAAAAGAATGGCGTCAGGTCAAATGTACAAAGAGATGAAGAAAGGCCGGTGGCCGAAGTGATAGGCGAAAGCCGGTATGCCGACTTGCTGATCTCAGATGGCGGGCTGCATTTTAAAAAAGCGATGCGCCATATCCCGTCTGCAATTGCCAGGAGAATCCTGCGGAATGTCGCATGCCCGGTTATTGTTTCAACCGGGCCGGTGCAGGAGATCCGGGAAATGGTCTTTGCTTATGATGGCAGCGCTTCTGCCATGTTTGCTATAAAGCAATTCACCTATCTATTCCCTGAGCTTTCTTCACAGAAACTTTGTGTTGTAAATGTAAATGACAGGGAAGGAGCGATCATTATGGTGCCAGATCAGTTGAAAGAATGGCTGGAGGCGCATTACACCTCTTTTGTATTTGAGGAACTGCATGGTAAAAGAGAAGGTATATTCCTTGATTATCTTGCAAAAAAGAAAAATGCGATCATCATAATGGGAGCATATGGAAGAAGCCGCGTTTCCCGGTTATTGAGAACTGTAGCGGCTGATCTGTATGTTGACAAAATTGCCTTACCTTTTTTTGTAGCACACCAATGAGTGCAGTCGACCCTCACAGTCGGAACTGATAACCGAGATCAACCACCGCGGCCCCGGTCTTATTCTTTCCATTCGCAGTCCCTTTCTGAATATCGATCAGACCATAGTTACCGCCTGCTTCCAGGAAAATGCTCCCTCCTCCTAATTTATAATCAATCCCGAAATGACCACTAAAGCCCGTGTTGAAACGGTGCAGGTCGCTCGTAATATTATCTTTATTACTGAAAGACTGTGGTTGGGCCGTAACAGGCTCTGTCTTATTATAATCAAGATAAACCCTGCTTGAACCCCTGGTAATGTTTTTTGCGTTCAGGAGATAACTGATAAACGGGCCACCTGCTAAATAAACACTCCATTTACTTTTCCATTTGATGCGATACTTGGCAAGTACCGGCAACATAAGATAATTCATTTTCGCTTCGCTTTTATAGTCTGCATATAAATATGCCGGGGCCTGGCCGCTGGGAAATAAGAGCAGCATTTCATCTGGCACTGTAAATGCCTGTGTTCCGTTCTTTTTACCCCCCTGTGATGAGTATTCAAGCTGAGGCTGGATGGAGAAACGATCACAAAAAGGAAACTCTATATGAACAGCGGCATCAATATCCAGCCGGGAGCCATAACCACTGCTTACCGGGTTGGTGGAACTGCCAGAGGTCAGATTTGGAATACTCAAACCGGCTTTGAAGCCAAGAGATGGCCGTGTTTGAGCCAGGATCATATTTGCACTCAATACAATTATTGAGATGAAGAGTACTTTTTTCATGCGATAAATTTTAGTGTTATAAAATGGAAGATGAATTTATTGCAGCAGGTGGCCTGGAACAATGACCGTGATCAGGTGTGCTGAAAATCAAATGCAGGCAGTTTGATCTGATTGATGTCATGGGCGCAATGATTTAAATCATTTCCGTGGGGCTGAAATAGGGTGAAATTCAGCCACCGTTTTTTATTGGTATTTCCAATGTGCATCGGTTACCGTCTGTTTCAGAATAAAAAGCAAAGGATAAAACGGATCGATAATATAAAAAGACAGTGCAACGATTTTGTATGCTAGTGTTAATTACCATTCTTACCTTTTTCTCCACGCTTGCCGGTGGTTTGTTTGCAATGTATTTCAGGGATAAACTCCGGCTGATACTTGGATTCAGTGCCGGGGCTGTGATCGGCGTATGTTTGTTTGATCTGTTGCCTGAATCTTTATTGCTTAGCCGGGGTCACTTTCTGCCGGAGACCACTATCAGCATTGTAGCACTTGGTTTTTTCTTATACCTGATCCTGGACCGGTTCACCTTGCTTCACTTCCGGGTTGCCGGAGTGGAGAATCATGGCAGGGAAAATCTTGCTGCAGGAAGTTTGTCGGTCCATAGCTTTTTCGATGGCGTTGCGATCGGTCTTGCTTTTAAAATATCTGATCAGATCGGGATATTCGTTGCACTGGCTGTGATCGTTCATGATTTTTCTGATGGTGTGAATACAGTGAGCGTGGTGTTGAAGAAGGATGAACGCCTCCACAGATCGTTCTTATGGCTGCTAACAGATTCCGTTGCCCCTGTTTTGGGAGTGTTGTCAACTTATATGTTCCGGCTTTCTGAGGAAGTCTTCGCAGTGCTGATTTCTTTATTTACCGGTTTCTTTTTATACATAGGCGCCAGTGACCTGCTACCGGAAAGCCATCATGAATATTCTTCATTCTGGACCACTTGTATGACTATAATCGGCGCCGGGCTGATCTATGCGGCCATCACTTTCTTTGGGTGAACGGCCAGGGCAATTCTTGTCAGTATTTTTATCCCGATCTGTCATCTTAACATTTTTCCCGGATCCACCGCCATTATTAATCGCTCTTCCGTACATTTAACCAATTACTCCATTTCTTAAATCAACCTATATGACAAGACTGTTCTTGCTATTTTTCGTTGCCATACTGGCTGTAAGCTGTAAACAAGCAACTGAGAAGACTCCCGGTCAGGGGCTGATCACCGGTATTGACTCTACTATAAAACCCGGTGATAACTTTTTTATGTACGTCAACAAGACCTGGTATGACAGCGCCACCATACCAGCCAGTCAATCAGGAGTGGGTTCTTATTCTTTTCTGAACTTTCCGCAGCGAATCCGCTTGCAGGGAATCCTGGACAGTGTGGCCGCAGCCAATAACCCTGCGGGCAGCATCGAGCAGAAAGTAGGGGATTTCTATGCATCGGGAATGGATACAGCAGCGATTGATAAACGCGGTTATGAACCCATCAAACCTATCCTGGCAAAGATAGATGCAGTGACAGACCTGGCTGGATTGCTTAAACTCGTGGCGGACGAACATAAAGCGGGCGACAGGTCGCTGATCGGTCTTTATATAGGACCTGATGATAAACAGAGCTCAGTGAATATTGTTCAATTAGCACAGGCCGGGCTGGGTCTGCCGGACAGGGATTATTATTTCAAAACAGATCCTTCAACAGTTGGTATTCAGCAAGCATATAAAACGGCACTCAGTTCTTATTTTCAATTGATAGGAGTTGATGCCGCTACTGCGGAAAAAAATGCTGCGCTCGTTTATGAAATAGAAAAGCAGCTTGCCGGCTCTCACAGAACAAATATTGAACTCCGGGATGTGAAGGCGAATTATAATAAACTGGCTGTTGCAGACCTTTCGAAAAAACAACCGAATCTTAGCTGGCCCACTTTACTCGCAGATTACGGCGCTAAAGTGGATTCGTTAAATATGGGTCAGCCTGCTTATTACGACAAACTCAACGCCATGCTGTCAACCGTGCCGATCAATGATTGGAAAGTATATTTAAAAGCCAATATGCTTCGCGATTATTCAGGGTTTTTAAGCAAACCGTTCAATGATGTAAATTTCAATTATGCAAAAGTGCTCACCGGGCAGGCTGTTATGAAGCCGCGCGCGGAAGAAATGACGCAGGCAGTGGATCGCTCCCTGGGTCAGGCTCTGGCGCAGTTGTATGTAAAGAAATATTTCCCTGATGAGGCAAAGAAGCGGATGCGGGTGCTGGTGGATAACCTGAAAAAAGCATTTGAGGCCCGGATCACTAAGTTGGATTGGATGAGCGATTCTACCAAAGCAAAGGCGAAAGAAAAGCTTGCTGCATTTACTGAGAAGATCGGCTATCCTGATAAATGGAGAGACTACTCAAAAGTGGATGTGAAACGGGATACTTATTTTGAGAACAGGTTGTCGGCCAACAAAAATGATTACGCGTATATGCTGGCCAAACTTGGTCAGCCGGTTGACAGAACAGAGTGGTACACTACCCCGCCAACAGTAACCGCCTATAATAATCCTCCGTTGAATGAAATTGTTTTCCCAGCGGGAATATTGCAGCCTCCTTACTTTGATATGAATGCCGATGATGCATTGAACTATGGCGGTATCGGTATGGTGATCGGACATGAAATCACACATTCGTTTGATGACCAGGGAGCGCAGTATGATAAAGATGGTAACGTTACGGATTGGTGGACAAAAGCGGATTATGAAAAATTCAAGGCACGCACTCAGCAGGTACTTGATCAATATAACTCATTTATCGTGCTTGATTCGGTGCATGTGAAAGGCGCATTGACCCTTGGGGAAAATACAGCAGATCTTGCCGGCATTGCCATTGCGTATGACGCCTTTAAAATGACGGAAGAGGGAAAGGACACCACGAAGCTGGATGGCTTTACTCCTGATCAACGGTTCTTTATTTCCATTGCCAGAATCTGGAGGGTTAAAACAACGGATCAGTTTATGCGGATGTATGTGAATACGAATCCACACTCTCCGGCTGTTTGGCGGGTGAACGGTCCACTGATGAATTTTACACCGTTTTATAATGCGTTCAACGTGCAGCCGGGAGATAAGATGTATAAGCCGGAAGGCGAACGGATCAGGGTTTGGTAGGGGGGATACGTGAGCGTCTACGTATATAAAAAGATTCCTGATAAAATCAGGAGTCTTTTTATATACGTAGCCTGGTTGACTACGTTATTATTACTTTATGTTCCATCCCAAAACAGATTCCGGCTTATATATCGGCCGTTTTATAAACACTTCTTTGTAGGAGTCGGAAAACTTCAACCTGATGCCTGTAATGACTCCATCACCGCTCCTGAAAAAACGGACTTCCCTGATCCCGGTGCCGGTAGTGAATACGTCTGTTTCGACGGGATATAACTTAGTGGGGGCATGCTTGTCATATTTTAAAATCAATTCGCTTCCCCTTTTCTCAACAACCACTTTAAGGTAATTACCAGTATACCGATCAGGATTGAAAGACACTTCTGCAGTTTTTTCAGGGGCCATTTTTTTCAAATATTTCCATTCTGATTTATTAGTGTTTTTGCAACCGTTTATAAGTTCCAAAGCTGTATTCAATGCACTGTCTCTGTGAGTGAAAATATCCGGCCTGATTCCGCCTTCGTTTATTACAATATTTCTTTCTTCATCTTTTAGATGTCCATTAGGGATATTCGCATCGAAATATCTGTAAGGTAAAGAGCCAATGCCACAGCCGGTGCCTCCGGCAGTAGGTTCACCTATTATCATTGTATTTGGATATAGCTTCTTTAAAAGATATGCAATTCCTTCTGCGGCTGAAAATGTATACCGATCTATCAGCACGAATATCTTCTTTTGAAAGAAAGTTCTTGGGATCGACGATACTGAATAATACTTGTCATTCAGTTGAAATGTTTTCTTATACTCAAGTGAATCGTAGCGATATTCTGTTGAACTGAGAAACAGGTACGAGCCCGGTGTTGTAATAAAATATGAGATGAAATTTCTCAGCTGCAGGAGCTTTCCTCCCGAATTTCCCCGCAGATCAATGATCAGGTTATCTGTGCCGGATAAGAAAGACGCTGCTTTTCTGAGAGTGTATTTTTCGTAACGTTTAGGATCGCCATCAATCCTTAAAACCTGTAAATATCCTGTATGATCTCCCATTCGTATTATATCACCCAATAAAAATGCTTCTTTTTCATTAGTCCTATTGTACGCTCTTATTCGCGCTTTCATTCTTGCCATGCTTTTCTTTCGCTGCCTTTTACTTAGAGAGTTGAGGCTGTCATAATACCTGTCATCAGGATAGGGCGTGAATGAAGCCTCTACTCTTACATGATCATCGTCACAAACACTACGGAGATCTTTTGTTACAAGATAAAAAAACTCGTTCATATTGTAAGCTGTATCATAAGCGCCAGCCCTGAATTGCTCTTCAACTTTATCTGCCATGCGAAAAGCCACAGCTTTGTCAAAATACCTGTTACGAACAGCTTGCGATAGATCTCTGATTGCTTTGGCTCGAAGAGAATCATTCTGGCAATGGGAATCAACACAAAAATGAAAACTTAAGAAATAAAAAAGAAAGCGGAGTAAAGATATCTTCATACGTCTGATGGTGGGATGGGTTGGTTTATAAAACTATTCTCCGATGAACTCTTAAAAAGTTAAAATATGTAGAAGCGATCTTGATAATGTGTTAAAGTTGGTTATTCTGATTACCAAGGAGATCATTATATTTCAGTTTCGGTTGTCAGTAAGACTTGTAGCTGGTCTGAAGATTAAGCTGCGTTATAAAAACGAAAAGCCTGCCTTCGTGCTGCTGTTGTGGTAGTTATCGGGCTGCGCCCGACGAAGCCCGCCGGGGCTTAGTGTGTGCTATAAATGAAAAGCCCGCCTTCGCTAAAGCTTCGGCGGGCGTAGTCGGGACGACTAGATTCGAACTATTTTCACTTAACTGCCAACAAATCAACTCGTTGGATAGCTGACGGCAATAACAGGTCAATTCCTGGTTCGCGCGGCTCCAATACAGGTTATAATCGTCAAATATCTCTGTTCATTTCCTTCTGCAACTTATTTCCGATAGCGTCTAATTCCCGGCTTTTGACACCTTTTTAAATAAGAAACCTAGACGAAGATACAAATTCGATCTCTGGAAAAGTAAGGTCAAATTATTAGTTTCCTTTGTTCAAAACCTTACCCGAGAATGCCTTTTATAACCCAATTCGAGCCGAATTTTGTTGGACAATATTCCTGTACGCCGTTTTCATATCTTCTGGTAAAAAAGAAATGGCAATCCAATCATTGCATTGATCCAATTTTTCACTAAACCTCGTATAAATATTTTGTATGGAGCGTTCTGGTATTTTTAAGTTTGCACCTAATGCATCAAAATCCTTTTTAGTCAACCTACTCCTTCTTCCGTTGAGAGTTAGCGCTATTTCTTCTTTATCATCGGGGAGAGCAAGCTTTGTACAAAGCAGGTCGTAGGCAGGTGAAAAAACTACTTCATTATCATCATTAGTGAGTAAAGAGAAATTCTTTAAATGCATGTCGGCATTACCTGTCAGGTAGGAAAATAACGTTAGTTCAAAGAATGCTATTGCCGCCAGACCAGGTCGCGATGCATACATCTGGATACACTTTCCTACCTTTTCCATTGAACTGCGGTATTTATCACTTGTGAGCGTTTCTGTTAGCTGGCACATGTCTTCCAGTGCCAATTTATTTTCCCCTATTCTGTCAAAACGTTTGGTGATATAAGCCAGTTCGCCTGACTCCAGACGAATTAAACTATGCTCAGCCACAGGAATTTCAAATAGACTCGCCAGGTGCATGGTTAGATCCTCGTTCTCGGATAACGAAGGAAATTCAAGTGGTGGAGGTTTTAAAATAAAATGCCCCCATAAACCGACTATAGTGAATCGCGATCTTTTCGGATCTCCTGGATCTTTTTCTATGGTTAGTGAAAGCTTTGGTTGTACCCCGGTTACTGTTACACTTTTGAGTACAATTTCCTTTGCCAACTCCTGCATCTTTTCACTTGTTAATGCTAACAGGGGCGGCTTTTCAGTGCCGAAAATTTTTTTACTGCAGACAGGATGAAAATCCAGAGCATCATCCGGCAATGGCTGGTAGCAATATAAACATCGCTTGGTCATTCCTGTTCACTATTTTTTGATTCAATACTTACAGCTCCAATACAATCTCTGCAGGCTGTCAATAATAGCTGCATCCTATCATTAGGGTCCAGTTTCCAGTTCTTTACTGTTATATCCAGCAACCATCCTTCAGGTATAAGCCCATCAAAAAATGGTAGCATTGTTTTACCCAGGTAAGGTGCTTTACGAAGGGGCATTGTAAGACTCACAGGGTCTGTTGCCTTTTCCAGATACTCAGCATCATAGACAAAGCCATAACCTTCATCATCCTGCCAGACTATTCCTGCTTTTATTCCTTTATACAATACGTTACCTTCTCTTCGCATTTTCTTAGAGGTTTTCTACATTTATGATATCATCGTTATTTATTTCCTGTACAAGAGATTCGTCTTTAGTATCTCTGTACTTTAATGCATTATTATTGGAAACAAATCTCCAGGATTTAACCTCCTGGTCTTCCATTTTGTAATCGATAAGAGCACCGACCAACACGTTTCGGTCTTTTAGATAAACATGCACGCTTCTGTTCATGTGGTTCATGATGATCTCCCACTGATCTTTTTTTCTGCTTGTTCCTGGTGTTGTCCGGTAACCAAATAAAGCAAGCACCTGGTTGACTTTATCCATGCGCAATGACTCCTTGCCCTGTTCCAAATCACGGATAAAACGCAGGCCTACGCCGGCTTTTTCAGCCAGTTCTTCTTGTGTCATTTTGTATTTACTCCTGATATACTTTACAAAATGCGATATGTGGTTACTTTGATCCATAATATACCCTTTCGGGTATAAAAATAATGAAAAATTATAGAATATACCTTATCGGGTATAATTAAAGGATAAATCAATTAATTTATACCCTGTCGGGTATATTATATCGGATGAAGCTACCGGTTTTTTAATGAGATCAGCCATAAAATAGAGGATTTTGGGTAGTGTCTCAGTTTGGGAATATTTATTTTAAAACTATTTAAAACATGTAAATAATTGTAAATAAAATTGTTAATGGGGATAAGGTTGAGTTGATAAAGGTTGAAGGATACACTGGCGGATCGGAAGGATGCCAGTGTGTCCTTTGCAGTCCCGGTATCCCGGATAAAGGATCGTTCTTCCTCCAATATTAAAAGCTGGCTTTATTTTCAGTACCACAAGATCATTACCATCCCGCGTAAGCATATCGCTTAAAACTTTCTCTACACCATTTTTTCTTCAGAAACACCAAAGAGATTCGCTTTGAATTTTAGCGGGATAGTAGTACTGTCTACCTGGTTGATACTGATATTCTCATTCACAGCACCTTTACTATAGAAAGTTCTTTGGTTAAATAACAAAAACGCATCGGTTGATTACGCCGTTAATTATAATTGGAAACATCATTTCTTCGTGCGCCAGGAAATTCTAACTCTACTTCGAGTCCTGCCTTTAACTGATAGCCGGGGAGTTCTCTCAAGGGGATGTTTCTTCATTGCCTTTTTTGTTTTTGGCGTGACGTACTTTCAAGTCCTCCAGCTTCAGTATATCGGTTACTACAATAATCGGTGCAATTACCATGTCTTCGGTTAACACCTATGGGAGCATCTCAACTATGTTGCGGCCCAAAACTCAACAGTACATCAATCTTTGCATTGTGAAAATAATTTTGCAACTATCCTCTTGCAGCGCATTTGAGCCTGATAATTCATTCGATTTTGATCAAGCCAGCAAGAAAATGGAGACGATTGATCGTCAACTGGAGAAACAATCATATTACATTCTTAGAGATTATCAACGCATGGAAGGGGAGTTATTTCAGCGCCTCTGGACCAAGGATTCCAATGTCGCGAAAGCCATACTTGTATCGTAGATCGGCTAACGACTACAGTTCGTCCCTGTTTTTTATTGAATGCCTGCTCGGGAGACAGCTCGAAATTGGACAGGAAGGCAGTCAAACCCATTGCTACTATTTGTCTGTTCGCGATCGCCTATTCGTCACTGCGGATTTATCGTAAGCGTAGCATAAAGATTCATCGTATTAAAGCATACTATTGACGACCATTGTTGCATATCATATCCTTCAATGGCCTTGCGTGAGTTGCTTTCAAGTATAAGCTGCGGTGCGTTCTTGCAGTGCATAAGGCCGAGTCTGTCCTATCAACATCGCAGACATGGCTTTGTTTTATAATAGTGTAGTTACCTATTATTTTTTAGCCTTTATATCAATATCAACGGTTACATCTTTTGTACCAGCGGTCGACGCGGTTAAGGTAATCTTGCCTGTTTGTTTACCAGCTTTCACAATCACGAGTGCTCTGCCTTTCCAGGCCTTCCGTTCGGGTTGGACGTAACTTTCAGTACTCCTGGGATCGGCATTGCCGACACCAACAATCTGTGCATCACCACTTACATCGAATTTTATCAACGGAGTTGCCTCATGGTTTATGTTGCCATCTGCGTCAATACATTCAACCGTAATATAGCTGAGATCCTGGTTGTCTGCCATCAGTTGTGTGCGGTCTGGTAAAAGACGCATCTGACTTACTTCCTTTGGGGTATTCAGCAGGGTGGACTGGACCGCTTTCTTTCCTTTAAATCCAATCGCCTTCAGTTCACCTGCTACATAGGGAATTTTCCATGTTGCCATAAACTCTGTGGAGCGATTGGTGGTTTTCTTTCCCAATGATTTTCCGTTTAGGAATAGTTCTACCTGATCGCAGGATGAGTATACGGTTACATCTAGGGGCTGGTTCTCGTGGCCCTGCCAGTTCCATTCCGCTACTGCATCTGCCCAATGCCATTTGGACCAGGCTTCGCGATCAGGATTTTCCTTGAAGGATGGCTGTGGTGGTCTTACAAAAACGGAGAGTTGCTGTTCTTTCCATAAGACATCGCGATAGTAAGATTGCGGGCGTTTCCAGCCGCAGATATCAAGGTCGCCGCAGAAGGCGAGTGTCCAGGGATAGAAGTTAGCTTTTTGAGAATAGCCGAGCCAGCCAATGCTGGCTTCACCGATATAGTCAACGGCAGTCCATACAAAGCTGCCGAGGACATAAGGATGATCAAGTACTTTCATCCAACTGTCGAATGCATCAAGCGGATAGGATTCGGATTCGTACATGATACGGGTGGGTACGCGTTGATGATCCTGTGCGTATACGTTCTGCTGCCAGTGGTCACCACCCGCGGCATAGTTATATCCTGCAATATCAAGCGCGGCAAAAAAAGGATCTTTATCGGGGTTGAGTCCATTTACGGCCGCAGTAACAGGTCGTGTAGGATCCATCTGGCGGATGTAGCTGGCAAGCGTTGAAGCTGTTTTTGCACCGGCAGCGGTTCCGCGTTCGGGGATCTCATTGCCGATACTCCACATGATGATGGATGGATGATTGCGGTCGCGGATCACCATACTTTCCAGATCGCGCCGCCACCAGTCATCAAAGTACCGGTGATAGTCAGCCGGGTTTTTACCTTCCCGCCACATATCGAATGCTTCATCGATCACGAGCATGCCGAGGCGATCGCAGGCGTTTAATAAAGCAGGTGATGGCGGATTGTGCGATAAGCGGATGGCGTTATAGCCGCTGGCTTTAAGTAATTCGATCTTGCGTTCTTCCGCGCGGTCGTATGCTTTTGCGCCTAAAGGACCATTGTCATGATGAATGCAACCACCTTTTAATTTGATCAGTTTACCGTTCAGCCGGAAACCTGTTGTGTCAAATGACAGGGTCCGGATCCCGAAAGGGGTTTGTTGTTCATCCAGCAATATGGGTTGGCCGCCGTTGGCCATTTGCTGATATAGTTTTGTGTGCAGGGTGTAGAGCACAGGTTTGTCAACAGACCATAGGACAGGGGAAGACAGCGTAATGGTTTGTTCCGTTTCTTCCTTTCCAGTTTTTTTATCAGGCGATAGTGTTTTCTGTGAACTGGTGCTGGCGACCTCTTTGCCATTAGCATCTGTGATGATTGAATACAGAGTGATGCGGTGGGAGATGGAATCGCTATTGCTTAATCGGGTCTTAACAGAAATGGTGGCAGCATCTGGAGTAACAGTTGGAGTAGTGATATACGTTCCCCATTGATCAATATGTACAGGATCAAGGACCGATAACCATACATGGCGATAGATCCCCGAGCCACTATACCAGCGGCTATTTTCGCCTTCGTTTCTCACCTTAACAGCGATGGTGTTGGCTGCTCCTGGTTTGATATGTGGAGTAAGGTCAAACGCAAAGGATGTATAGCCATAAGGATGATTGCCGAGCATTTGCCCATTGATCCATACATCTGCGTTCATGTATACGCCATCAAAGCGGATAAAGAAGCGTTGTCCTTTCTGATGCTGATCGATGGAGAAGGTTTTCCGGTACCAGCCAGTTCCACCTTCTGTAAAGCCGCCATTCACCTGGCTGATGGCGACGGGGTTGAAGGGCGACCTGGTGCCGGGCAAGTCTTCAATACTCCAGTCGTGCGGCAGGTCAAGCAAACGCCAGCGTGAATCATCAAAGTTTTCCATTTCGGCGCCCTGTGCACCGCCGCGTGTGAACCGCCAGTCATTGTCAAATAAGACCGTGCCGGAAAATATAATACCAGGGTCGGTAATTTTTTGCGCCTGCGTTTGGCTGACGATGATGGTTAAACAAATGATGCAATTGAGTATTAAGCTTACCTTGTTCATATGGTTCTTATGTAGTTATTTGCAGGGTGATTTCTTTTGCGCGAATCCACCTTGCAGCATTCTGGTTGAATAAATTCTTACTCGTATAATTTCTTACCGGATCGTGTATTCAATGATACGTGCATTATATGCATTGATGGTCTGCGGTTTTTTCAGGGATGATCCTGTTACTTCCCGCCAAGTCGGTTTGGTGTCTTCTGCGCTGGTAGCTGCGAGTTCCCAAGCCTGTTTTACTGATCTTAATTTGGATCCTTCAATCTGTTCCTGAACAACTATTGGTTTGTTTGTCGGGTTCAACAAATATAAATATAACTTATGCTGTTTGCTATCAATGCTGGCAAACACTTTCAGTCCTTCCGCTGACGTAGAAGTTTTCACCATCTGATCACCCATGAAATTTGCAATGGCAGCGAGGCCATAACCGTTGGCATTAAACCATCCGTTTTTATCCAATGCATCGAAGCCGGCCCATTTTCCGCCGCCGTCATCTATCCAGCGGGTGTTCCAGAAACAGGAGAAGAGGATCTGTGGATGCTGCAACTGGCGCAAGGCGATCTCCATGTTCAGCAAGTTATTTCCCATTGTATTGAACATACTGCGTTCACCACCGGGGCACCAATTGAAGGGACCATATTCCGCGACGATGATCTTTAACCTCTCCTGATCGGCAGGTATGAACTGCCTGATGGATCTTGCTGCCGTTTCAACAGGCTCCAATACATTGACATTGGTTACGCCGCAATTGGTGAACGGATAATTACTGACGCAAATGGCATCCACGTATGGTGCAACAACGGGCAGTACGGTTTTCCACCATGTTTCATTATTGCCATTTGGAATGATCATGATAGATGGGTCGATTGCCTTCATGACTTTAGAAAAATCTATCACATCGCGCGCGTAGATCTCTGCCGTTGAGTGCTCATTCTCTTTGTGCCAGCTTTCATTCCCGATCATCCAGTACTTTATTTTATGGCCTTTTTTTATGTTGGCATATTTCACCCATTCGGTGGCGTGCTGCAATAGCTGCTCGCGTGTAGACCAGGTGCTGCCGGCAGGATAGGGAACGAGGTATTCGTCGGCGGCGACAACGATCACGGGTTCTGCACCCACTTCCCGGCAGATGGTCATGAACTCATCAAAGTCGAGGACGTCATACCGGTATGCGGTGAAGTTGTCTTTCAGCATGGCGCCGCGTCCGCCGGTTGCATGTTCACCTGTTCTTGCGAGAGTAGGGGCTGATTTATCATAGGGTGGTTTGGAGAAAAAGTAAAAATCGGATTTATTACCGCCGGGATAACGTAGATATTTTACACCCATTGCTTTCAGCGCATCAACCAATGCACGTTTTGGTTTCAGGTAGAGATCATCATCCATCAGGTAATCAAGATTGATGCCTACCGGTTTGTTATCAAAACGATTTAATACTGAATCGGTATAGATCTTCACCGGCACTGACTGTGCATTGCCGGTGAAGATGGAGAGAAACATAAGCAAAATGCTTATGAAAAAAGATCTTTGCATGATTTATTGTTTATAGAACAACACATTGTCAAAATTTGACCATTTGTTACCCGGAGAATTGGTGTAGAAACCGATGGTGCATTGGTTATTGCTTACATTGATGTTGGCAATGGTGATCTCTGTCCATACAGAAGTGACCGGCAGCGTTTGTGTCTTGATCGTTCCGCCAAAATCTTTTGCTTCCATGCGGTTAGTGGTTTGTCCGCCGCCGGACATCACCCATGCTTTCAGTGTATAGTTGCCATTGGTCAGGCCGGTAAATGTCTGGTAGGTGTATACTTCAAACGCGGTTGCTTTCCAGTGGGAACCTTTAAAAGATCCAGAAAAGCCGCCTGCTTCGGTATAGTCTGCATCAGTAGCTGACGGAGACCAGGTAGTCCATGATGGAGGGGTTTGTGTGGCAACCCCTCCGGATTCAAGACCAGGATTGTCAACAAGGTTGAGTCCGCTGCTGTTAAACGCTTCGATGCCATGTATGGCGTTGTAGTTGTCGCTTCTGAAGAGAACGGCATTGTCCAGTCTTGAGCCGAGTTCCCAGTTTGTTTCAGAAGGTCCGCCATAAGCTACCCAATCGGCTCCCCAATAACAGATGCCTATGCCTTTGTTGTTGTTTACGCTTTGTACAATATCGGTGAGTTGAACGAGAAAATCATACTGGCCTTGTTGAGTGGCGGGATAACCACTCATGAGTACGGATGCATCGAACCAGTTGGAGACAAGATCTGCATTGGTTGAACCAAACTGATAAGCTGTTTCTGCGATCATGATCTGTTTGTTGTATAAGTCAACGAGATAATTCATACCAGAGAGAAGCGTGCTGAAACTGCTTCCGTGCCAGCCGGGATACCAGGATAAGCCGATGATATCATAATTCACCCCGTAGGTGTTGGCCTTTGCAAAGAAATCATATTCCAGTCCTGCAGTATGTAACATTACTTTAATGGATGCATCCACACCTTTTACCGCGGTATACAGGGCGTTGTAGAATGTAGCAAAATTGGTCCAGTTGGTTGTTGAAGTCGGGCTCACCTGGTAAGTGGGCCATAACATACCGTTGTTGATCTCGTTGCCGACTTCCACGATCAAAGGAGTTGTGCCCTGGTTCTTTAGTTGTGTGAGTACGTTTGTTGTGTATGCAGCAGCGGTATCCTTCAGTGCCGAAGCTGAAAGAGCGGACCATGCGGCTGGTTTTGGCTGACCGCCGGGGTCGGCCCAGTAATCACAATAGAAGATATCCAGGTAAAATCCAAGGCCCAGTGTTTTCAGTCGGAGAGCCTGGGCCTTTACCGCTGCGAGACTGGATTCAGTATCGTTGGCGGCTGGATTTACCCAAAGGCGGAGGCGGACAAGATTGACGCCATAATCTTTTGCAATATCGAAACTTGATTTTGTAGTGCCGCCGATGTTTTTAAAGCTCTGGCCAAGCTGTGTTTCTATTTTGTAAGAATAGGAAAGATCCAATCCGCGGTAGAGTGTGGGGCCGGACCTGGCGGTAGTTGAACTGCCTGCTTTGGGATCTCCGGAGGGATGTTCTATCTCAGTGAAATTCCTTTTGCAGGAAATGATGAAGATGGTGCAGACTAAAGCGATCGTCAATTTTTTCATATTATGTTAGTTTAATGTGAAGGGGAAGAGGTGTTTTATGAGGCGAAAGTGATCCTCCTACGCTGTCGCTGCGGCGGACAGAGTCGGCCATCGAAAGCCACGCTAATACCCGGGGTTATTTGTGACCACACCTCCGGCTTCCTGTACAACGCGTGGGGGAATAGGGAACAACACCATGTGGCTTGCAGCCGGGTTACCTGCTGCCTGACCGTATTCAATGAATTTGCCAAAGCGGATCAGATCCTGCCGGCGCCAGCCTTCCCAGAATAATTCACGGCCGCGTTCTGCCAGCAGAAATGTTTTAAAAGCTTCTTTACTTGAGGTGGCTCCTGCAGGAATGCTGATGCCGGCGCGGTCTGTAACGGGCTTTACATAACTATCGAGATCTGCAGGACTGATGCCATTGTTGATCTCATTCTGGATCTCAGCCATTGATAATAATACATCCGCATAGCGGAAACCTACTGTGCTGAAGTTGCCGGTTTTATTGAGCTCGTATGGTACGAGGTATTTGATCACCAGGGCGCCTTTTGGCAGATCATATCCTTCATTGCCACTTCCGTGTTTGTAATGATTGCCATACATGTCGTCATATTCTGCAACGATGGTTTGCAGGCGCTGATCACCCACAGGGAAAGTATTATAGAAACTCCATGGCATATAGTAGCCGCTCCAGCCGGGATCCACATCTATTCCTGCTACTTTTTTTGCATCCCACGGTAGATTGGTAGGAAGCCAGTGATTTGGTACATTGATGCCGCTGGGAACAGCCCATATAACTTCATTATTGCCTTCCTGTATAAATATATTTTTATAAGATGACTGCAAACTGTAGCCCATACCCAACAGCTCTGTTGCAACAGTTTTAGCCTTCGGCCATTGATGATCGTTCATATACAATTTCATCAGCAGCATTCTTGCCAGTCCTTTGTTTACCTTACCCCAAAAAGCTGAGCCATTGGTTTTATCACTAAGATCAGGAATGGCGGATGTGAGATCATTCACGATCGCATCAAGATAAGTTTGCTTTGATGGGCGTGCTTCAAAACTATTGTCTGAAAGACTGGCGGGGTCAAGCTTTACACTTACGGGGCCATAGAAATCATAGAGCAAAAACATCAGCCATGCGCGTAAACATTTTGTTTCAGCAATCGCCGACCTTTTTAAGCCGTCGGAGATACTGGCATCTTCCAGTGTTTTAAGAAAGGAAGTTGCTCTTGCCACAAAAGAGATCTTGCTATAGAGATAGTCATATGTGTCAAACGCAGATCCCCACTGGAATTTGAATTGGGGAGACCATGAGTCCCATTTTTCATCAGTGGTGGCACTGCTGATATGGCTCCAGCTATTCATGGAACTGTACACGCCCCACATGTTCACGCCAGTGGTTGGATTGGCAGGACCCCAGTCGTGTGTAAACTGTGTATAGAAAGAAGTAAGGATAGAATTGATATCCTTTTCTGTTTTAGGAAAATTATCATTGGTGAGTTGAGAATAGATCTCCGGTTCCAGCATTTTCTTGCAGGAGACTGTACCGGTGAGCAGGAGGGAAGCGGCGATCAATATGGTCAGGCAATTATTTTTCATACTGCTGGTTTGTTCGTTCATTAAAAACTGATGTTGACACCGAGTGTGATGGTAAAGGGGATGGGGAAAGGTGATACATTCTGTTCCATTTCCGGATCAAGTCCTTTGTAGTTGGTGAGCAACGCGATGTTCTGAAAGTCTGCGTACACTTTTGCATTGCGGGCGATCTTTCCATTGCCCAGCATGCGTTGCGGCAAATTATATCCGAGTGTGATATTTTTCAATCGCATGAAGTAAGTGCTTTGCAAGGTAAAGTCAGAACCGCCGGAAGGGTTGTTTGATTCAGTGGAACCGATGGCTGCACCTGGCAGTGTTCCCGAAGTATTGGTAGAGGTCCATGCATCATACAGATACTTGCTTTGGTTTTGTTTAAGGTTGGCGTTGAAGAGGCTTACATAGGGCAGCCAGCCATTGTAAGTCTTCATGCCGAATGCGCCGTAGAGGTTTGCATTGAGTTCAAAGCTGCCCATTTGAAAAGTTGACCCGAAACCAAGGTTCAGTTTGGGATCGTAGTAGCCGAGCTTCACTACATCCTGTCCGTTCAGCAGTCCGTCATTGTTCTGATCAGTATAACGGATATTGCCTGCATAGGAACCCGGTTGCAATACCTGGCCATTTGATTTATGATCAAATACCTGTTGATAAGAGGTGAAGATGCCATTGGTCTGCCATCCGTAGATCGCATTGATCTCATCTTTTTGATTGATCCAGGGGTTTAAAGCAACCTCAGGATTTCTTTCGATCCAGTAAGAGCGATTATGGCTGAGGGTGAGGTTTGCAAGCCAGTTGAAATTGTTTGTTTTGATCACATCGGCTTTCAATTCCAGTTCGATGCCTTTGCTGCGGGTAGAACCTACATTCTTTGCGATCTGTGAAATGACTCCGTTGGAAGGAAGTGGTGTGAAATCCAGGAGATCGCGCGCGGTGCGTTGATATACTTCGATGGCACCCGTGATGCGGCTATTGAACAGACCGAAATCAAGTCCGATATTCACCGTTTCATCTGTTTCCCATTTGAGATCCGGATTGCCGAGTTGATTTTGTAAAATACCGGTGAGCAGATTTCCCCCGATGTAGTAATTGTAACCATAAGCAGTGCCGTATTGCGTGAGATAATAAAAGTTATTATTCACGGCGCTTTCATTCCCGGATGTACCCCAGCCACCGCGAAGCTTGAGCAGGCTGATGGTGTTGCTGTTGCCAAGAAACTTTTCTTCAGAAAGCACCCATGCGGCTGAAACTCCGGGGAAGAAACCCCATTTGTGTTCGCTCGGAAAAGCGGAAGAACCATCATTACGTGCTGTAAGACCCAGGATATACCGGTCCATCAACGTATAGTTGAGGCGCGCAAATTGTGATACCTTGGTGCGTGCCCATCGCCAGGAGTGGAAAGTATTCAGGTCCTTATCACCACCGATCTCCAGATAATTATTCTGCAATGCGTCTGTGGCAAAATTGAAGATGGTCATATCATAACTATTCCCCGAGCTTTTGTAATAGCCTGCGCCGATGATGGCAGATAAATTATGATGAGTACCGATGCGTTTATCATAGCTAAGAAAACCTTCGAGGCTCAGGTTATTGTTTTCGTTGTTGGCATAACCACCGAAGTTTTCCTGTGTTTGTTCAGGCAGACGTGCAATGGTGGGAGAGAAAACATCGCGTTTTGAACTGGTTTGATCTGTGCCGAATACCACATTGCCTTTAAGACCTGTTGCGATCCGTGCTTCAAGATTGCCAACAAAAAGTAAGCGCTTGGTGGATGTGCGGTCGTTGATATGAAACCATGCAGCGGGGTTTGGAAGTTTTGGAAAATCAGCCTGGCTTAATGTTCCGTCCGGGTTTTCCAGGGGAGTATTGGGAGAGAAGAGGAGGGCTGCATTTGTCTGACGTGCTTCATTACCGTTTGTGCGTTGGCCACCGATGCTTGGGTTACCGGCATCGATGTAAGAGTACATGGAGTTGATGCCGAGCTTGAGCCATTTATTAAATGTCTGATCAAGGTTAATGCGGCCGCTGTAACGTTTGAAATCCGTTGTGCGCAATAATGATTGCTGATTAAAGTAATTGAACGCCGCATAATATTTCGTAGTTTCTGTGCCACCGGAAAAAGAAATATTATGATCGGTCAGTTGACCTGTGCGTAATATTTCATCAGCATGGTTATAACCAGTGCCGGCGCCGGCGATCGCATTGTCCGTATAGTTTGGCGTAAAGCCGGTTGATGGTGCAGGTGTAGTACCATACGGTGCGTATTTATTATTGTAGAGCCAGGTTTCATAGGCCGCTGAATTGGATTGCTGCATGAACTGGGTAGCATTCAGCATATCCCAGTAGCGAAAAACTCTTTGCTGTGAGTAAGAGCCGTTATAAGAGATAACGGCTTTGCCTGTTTTACCTTTTTTTGTAGTAATAAGTATTACGCCATTGGCAGCAGCTGAACCATAGATGGCTGTTGCACTTGCATCCTTGAGAATGCTGATGGATTCTATGTCTGAAGGGTTAAGCGTGGAGAGCGGGCTTCTGTCTGAGCCGTCGGAAAAATTATTATTCGATGGACCCACCTTTGTTGCGGAGACTCCACCATTGGATGAAATAGCCACACCGTCGATGACATACAGCGGTTCATTACTACCCCGTGGTGAAAGCGAACCGCGAAGCGTGACATTCATGCCGCTGCCGGGTTGCGCGGAACGCTGGGTGATCACCAAACCGGCGGCTTTACCTTGCAGCAGGTTATCTACACTAACGGCATTTACCGTATGCAACTCATCAGCTTTTACAGTTGAAATTGCACCGGTGACTGACTTGCGCGTTTGTGTGCCATAACCAACTACCACTACATTGTCCAATGTACTGATCTCTTCTTTTAAGCGAATGATCAATGAAAAGGTAGCATCGGGTTTAAGCGTATATCCGTTCAGGGTTTGTGTCTGATAACCGATGAAAGAGATAGTGAAACGATAAGGGCCACCGGCGGGCAAACCTGAAAAACGGAACATGCCTGTACTGTCTGCTTTATCACTAACGGTGAAGCCGGTAGTTTGATTAAGTGCAACGATAGTGGCGTTTGGAAGTGGGGTTTCTTTTTCTGTTCTGACGATCCCGGTTACATGGCTGCGCCGGTCCTGCGCATGGGTTGAAATCAGAAAAATAAAGCAGCAAAGCAGTAGCTGCCAATGTTTACTGGTCATAGTGCAATCGTTTAGCTTTGATCATAAAAATCCCTGTCGCCATTTTTATAGCGAAGATAACAGGGAAATATTTCGATAGGACTTAGTTTGCGCGGTCTGTAACGGTAAAGGAATCGCTGGTTTGCGCAATCGATAACTGGTTTAACAGGGCGATATCCTTCAAGATCTTACTAAGTGAATCAGTTGCCTGAAACTTCGCAGTGAGATATTTATTGTTCAGATCCTGACTGCGATACACAATCCTGATCCCATAGTAATAACTGAGCTGATCCAATACTTCAGCAACGGGCTGGTTGTCGAACATGTACCAGGCTGGCTTCTGCACTGGCATCAGTATGTCGCGTTTCTTACCGGCTGTTGCCTGTCCGTTCTCTGGTTTGCGGATACTCGCCTGCCAGGTACTTTTGTTATAGAACAAGGTTTCACCGGGCACCAGGAACATATTCTCTTTTAATCTTCTGACAAGTGTGTCTGCTGTTTTCACTACTACCTTACCGGTGATCAGATGCACCGTGATGATATTTGCTTCGTCATACGCTTCGATGTTGAAGGAAGTGCCAAGCGCTGTAGTGGATATATTTCCGCTATATACAGTAAATGGCCTGCTGGTATCTTTCCTTACATCAAACTTTGCTTCTCCGGTGAGATGAACAGCGCGTTGATCGTTTGCGCCAAATACACCATCGTAGCTGATTTTGCTATTTGCTGACAGTAATATCACAGAGCTGTCAGGCAATATGACCTGGACAGGAGTTGCTGTTGCATTGATGCGTTCCCAGTTAGGCATCGGTGTGGTTGATCCTGCTTTTGCAACAGGTGTTTCGATATTATTATTTCCTGTTGATGTCCTGATGAACCAATAACCTGTAACCAGCACGACCAGTACTGCCGCGACGGCGATCGCTCTTTTGATATATAACCGGCGAAGCTTTCCCTGAAAGGCGGCTGCCTTGACATTTTGGAAGAGCCGGTCATGCAGTTCCTGGCCGGTCTGGCCATGGGTATCGATCTGTATAAATTCTTCCTGCGGGAGATGGTTATCCAGTTCCCCGGGATTTTCCCGGAGATAGTTCAACACCTGCTCCTTTTCTTCATCGGTGCACTCATTTTTGAGAAAACGGTTAAACAGTTCCTGCGGTATCATTCAAATGAGTGTTTGATTCAGAGATGTTGTTATTATATACGTTTGAAAAAGTCAATACCCTAAGTCTGCCAGAAAAATAATTACGGCGAGATAACGCCTGAGATATTTCAAGGCCTGGGTGATATGAAATTCCACAGCTTTAACAGAGATGGAAAGCGATTCCGCGATCTCTTTATTACTTTTCCCTTCCATGCGGCTGAGTTCGAAAACTTTCTTTCTGACGGGCGGCATATTGCGGATGGCGAGTTGCAGCTGGGTTTCGAGTTCGTGAGCTGAGAGTTTTTGAAAGATGTCGTCGGAAACCAGGCCGGGCACATCGGAAAGCGGAATGCTGGTGGAGGAAGCGGTTTGTTGTTTCCTGATCAGGTCTATCATTGTTGTACGGGCGATGCGGAATAGCTGGCTAAGGAAAGGGATTTGTTCCTGTAGACTGTGCCGGTATTGCCAGAGTTTTACAAAGCTGAGTTGTGTGGTTTCTTCAGCGAGATAGGCGGAGCCGGTTTTCTTTAATACATATAAATACACCCTTTCGTAGTGGTGGTGAAAAGCTTCGGCGAAGGCGGATTCGTCACCGTCTTTTATAGCAGCAATGGTGGAAGCAGGTGTCACAAGCCTTCTGGTTTAAACAACAAAATAAGAATTTATTCGGAATGATGTATGTCGGCTCACCACCTGCCAACGAAAGAGATTACATATTTTACGATAAAACTAAAAATGGCATATAAAATAAACTGTTCCCAAAATGAGCGCCGGTAACATCCGGCATAAAGAAAGCTCAGTACCAAACCTATCCAAATAAATGTATGGGTAAAGTTATATTGGTATCGTTTTAAACTACAATAGACGCCGAAGCATAGTCTGCCAGCTCCATGATGGAAAGTTGCGGATTTACGCCTATGCTTGATGAAAATACACTTGCATCTACCACATAAAGATTGTTGTCTGGATATTTTAAAATGTCCCTCCTTTAATTTTGGTTCCCAATATGCCTAATAGTCGGACAGGAGATCCGTCATTTTTTTTCCTTCAACTGTTTTTGCTTATTGAGGTAAGCTGTTTTGACCGATAAAGCAGTAATAACATTGGGTTCTTTCTGCAGATCACGATACTTCTGCCGGATCTGGGATTTAATCAATTCTAAATTATCGTTGATTGATCGCGCTTCAATACCTCTGCCGTTCATCTTCTTTTGCTCAGTATTCCAATCTTTCACGAGCACTTTGTTCTTCGTAGAAACTTCCGCGAGTTCTCCATCGATGTGATGATCGCATAGATAAACCCAGACTTCTTGTCTCCCTTACATTTTTTGATGTGTCATTCCACACTGAATGTTGTTGTCAGCATGATTTTTTGAGTTTAACTGTTCACGAATTGGTTCGAAATCACTCTTCACTGAAACCGGATGCACGTTCGAATCCATTTCACATCTACTCAAAACATGTAAAATAAAATGACACATCAAGCTGATAACGAGATTTTTACAAGCGTTTTCTTGAATATAAAGCCTGCGCCAGAAAAGACTCCTGTAATGACTCAAGAATCTTTTGCCATTATTTGATATAAAGCGATAGGAGATTTAATGAAAAAACCTCGCAAACATCTAACATTTACGAGGTTTGATTCGATTTGATGACATTTGATATGTCACTTAGTCGGGACGACTAGATTCGAACTAGCGACCCCTTGCACCCCATGCAAGTGCGCTACCGGGCTGCGCTACGTCCCGAACAAAACCGGTATTTCCGGTGGGGACTCACTAACCAGTTTTGCATTTTTAATGCTCCCTGACCAGCGGGCTGCAAAAGTAAGGTTTTTTACCATTTTTCCGAACCAAAAACAACCTTTATCTTCGCACCTTAATGAAAATCATCATTAAACAAGCCCGGATAACGGACCCGGCTTCACCTTTCAACGGACAAACAGCTGATATTTTTATTGCAGACGGAATTATCAAAGCCATTGGCAAAAACCTTACTGATCAGGCTGATAAAATAATTGACCAGCCAGGCATACACGTTTCGCCCGGATGGACGGACGTCTTTGCCCATTTCGGAGATCCCGGTTATGAGTTCAAAGAAACGCTCGAATCCGGTGCAGCCGCTGCCGCTGCGGGTGGGTTCACTGATATTCTGGTTATTCCTAATACAAATCCCTGCGTTCACAATAAGGCCAATGTGGAATATATCGTGCAGAAAAGCCGGACGCTTCCGGTGTCTGTTCATCCTGTCGGCGCCATCACACGCAACACGGAAGGAAAAGAACTGGCTGAAATGTATGATATGAAGAACAGCGGCGCCCTGGCATTCAGCGACGGTACCAACCCGGTTCAATCAGCCGGACTGCTGGTAAAAGCGTTACAATATGTAAAGGCATTCGGTGGGGTGCTGGTGCAGGTGCCCGATGATAAAAGCATCAATCCGCATGGACTGATGCATGAAGGCATTGTCTCCACCCGGCTCGGTTTGCCCGGCAAGCCGGAACTGGCAGAGGAACTGATCGTTTCCCGCGATATTCAACTCACTGCTTATGCAGATTCACGCCTCCATCTTACCGGTATCAGTGCCGCTTCTTCGGTTGCACATATCCGGAAAGGGAAGAAGGATGGAGTTGATATCACCTGCTCAGTTACGCCTTATCATCTTTTCTTTACTGATGAAGACCTGAAAGGATACGATACTAATCTAAAAGTGAACCCGGTGTTACGTTCTGCAGCCGATAGGGAATCGCTGCGCAAAGGCATCACTGACGGCACTATTGATTGTATAGCTTCGCACCACCTGCCTCATGAATACGATAGCAAAGTGCTGGAGTTTGAATATGCAAAGAATGGAATGATCAGCCTTGAAACGGCTTATGCAGTACTGAATACAGCGATGCCGGAAGTGAACCCTGCAAAATGGGTTGAACTGCTCTCGGTCAATCCACGCAAAATATTCGGTCTGCCTGCAATAAGCATACAGGAAGGACAGGCTGCTTCATTGTCCCTGTTCGATCCTTCTGCAAAATGGACGGTATCGGAAAAGAATATCCGTTCAAAATCAAAAAACACACCGTTCATCGGAAAAGAGCTTACCGGAAGAGTGATCGGTATTGTACATAAAGGAGAAGCAGTTCTCCAATAATTAAATTCAATGAATAAAAAAATCAGTCCGCTCATAAAAGGCCTTATTACTGGTTTAGCCCTGCTGGTATTTGCATTGATCATGTATTTTACCAAACAGACGGCTGAGTCCAACCTGCACTATGTCAATTATGCGTTGTATGCGGGAGGTGTATTCTGGACCTTGTTTGCCTATTCCCGGTCAGAAGCATATACCGGCAAGTTCGGAGATATTTTTGGGCAGGGGTTCCGTTGCTTTGTGGTCGTTACATTGATCATGGTCAGCTTTACAGGGATCTTCAGTAAAATGCATCCCGAGTTTGCTGACGAAGCTGCTGTTGCTTACAAGGAGTACCTCCTGAAAAATGAAAAGGACAGAACGCCTGCAGAGATAGAAGAGAAAGTGGCACTGTCTAAAAAACAATATACGACCGGACTTGTTTCCACAGCAATTTTCGGATATTTGGTGATGGGCACCATTTTCACTGCTGCCGGTGCCGGCATTTTATTAATAAGAAGACAATAGGACATGGATATCTCCGTGGTTATTCCCTTGCTGAATGAAGAAGAGTCCCTGCCGGAACTGACGGCCTGGATCGAAAAAGTTATGCAGGAAAACCAATACTCCTACGAAGTGATCTTTGTGGACGATGGAAGCACTGACAATTCCTGGAATGTAATAGAACAGTTGCGGGAGAAAAACCATAATGTCAAAGGCATAAAATTCCAGCGCAATTATGGTAAGTCTGCCGGCCTCAATGAAGGTTTCAAGGCAGCACAGGGTGATGTGATCATTACCATGGATGCTGACCTGCAGGACAGTCCTGATGAGATACCCGAACTCCGCCGCCTGATCATTGAAGATAATTACGACCTGATCAGCGGATGGAAAAAGAAACGTTACGATAATAAACTCACCAAAAACCTGCCCAGCAAACTGTTCAATGCAGCTGCCCGGCGGATGAGCAAGATACAGTTGCACGATTTCAATTGCGGACTCAAATCATACAAAAAGAAAGTGGTAAAGAGCATTGAAGTGTATGGTGAAATGCACCGCTATGTGCCGGTGCTGGCCAAATGGGCAGGCTTCAGGAAGATCGGTGAGAAAGTGGTGGAACACCGCCCGCGGAAGTATGGCGTCAGCAAATTTGGCTGGAACCGTTTTGTAAATGGATTTCTTGATCTGCTGTCTATCTTCTTCATAGGAAAATTCGGTAAGCGCCCCATGCATTTCTTTGGATTCTGGGGAACTATTTTTTTCCTGATAGGAACCGGTTTCTCTATCTATTTATTTATTTCCAAACTGGTGGATTACAATTATCCTCTTACCAACAGACCGGGATTCTATCTTGCTATTGCTTCAGTGATCATTGGTGTGCAATTATTCCTTGCCGGATTTTTGGGTGAACTGATCTCCCGGAATTCTGCAGGCAGGAACAGTTACCTGATCGAAACAAAAGCAGGTTTGTAATGTCGAAGATCGTGATCATAGGGCCTGCCCACCCCTTGCGTGGCGGATTGGCCACTTTTAACCAGCGGCTGGCAAAAGAATTCAACGAACAGGGGCATGATTGTTCCATCTTTTCCTTTTCACTGCAATACCCGGAATTTCTTTTTCCCGGCACTACGCAATACAGTGATGAGCCTGCACCGGCAGGGCTTTCCATTCATTCAGCTATTAATTCTGTGAATCCGCTTAACTGGCTGAAGGTAGGAAAGCAATTAAAGAAGCTAAAGCCTGATATTATCGTGGTGCGTTACTGGCTTCCACTGATGGGACCCGCCCTGGGAACGATTTTACGCCGTGTAAGAAAGAATGGTCACACCCGGATTGTTTGTATTGCCGACAATGTGATCCCGCACGAAAAGCGGCCAGGTGACACACCTTTCACCCGATACTTTCTGAAAAGCTGTGATGCTTTTATTACGATGAGCGAAAAAGTGATGCAAGACCTCCGGCTGTTTGAAAAGAACAAACCTGCACAACTGGTGGAGCATCCGCTGTATGATAATTTCGGACCTATCATTCCCAAATCAACCGCAAGGGAAAAGTTGGGCCTGCCAGTTGAAGGAAAGCTTGTATTGTTCTTTGGCTTTATCCGGAAATACAAAGGGTTGGATTTGCTATTGGAAGCAATGGCTGATAAAGATATCAAAGCAGCAGGCATACAGCTGCTGGTGGCAGGTGAGTTTTATGAAGATGAAAAGCCTTACCTGGAATTGATTGCAAAGTTGGGTATTGAACAGCAACTGATCCTTAAAACCAATTTTATTCCGGACAGCGAAGTGCAGCATTATCTCTGTGCCGCAGACGCCGTGATACAACCTTACCGCAATGCAACGCAAAGCGGCGTTACCCCGCTGGCTTATCACTTCGAGAAGCCGATGGTGGTGACCAACGTGGGTGGACTGCCCAGGCTGGTGCCCAATGAAAAAGCCGGACTGGTAGTGGAGCCCGATCCTGGTTCAATAGCCCAGGGCATCCTGCGTTTCTATCAATTAGGAGAAGACTATTTTATTCCTCATCTTCGCAATGAAAAACAGAAATACAGTTGGGCCAACCTGGCTGCTGTTATTTTTCAGCTTGCCGGAAGTGCTGACTAAGAAAGGTCCTGTTTTTTGAATTGATCTAACCCAAATAATTGGAGACAGACTCATGATCTATAGAAGCAAAGCGCCTTTACGAATCGGCCTGGCAGGTGGCGGCACGGATGTAAGCCCTTACAGCGATCTTCATGGAGGGGCTATCCTCAATGCTACGCTTTCCCTATACGCCAATGCTACTATTGAATTGCTGGATGAAAAAAAGATCATCTTACAGGCCATTGACCGTGATGAAGAAGAAGTGTATGACTGGATGCCATCATTACCCATCAATGGAAAGCTTGATTTGCTGAAAGGTGTATACAACCGTATACAGAAGGATTATGGAATAGGAGAGAAGGGTTTCCGGCTTTCGACTTTTGTGGATGCACCGGCTGGTTCGGGATTGGGTACATCATCTACTCTCGTGGTGGCTATCATCGGTGCTTTCACGGAAATGCTCCGTCTGCCATTGGGTGAATACGATATGGCACATTATGCGTATGAAATAGAACGGAATGATCTGAAACTGGCCGGCGGGAAGCAAGACCAGTATGCAGCTACATTCGGTGGCGTTAATTACATGGAGTTTTATGGAGATGATAAGGTTATTGTGAATCCTTTACGGATAAGGCAGGAGTATTTGTTTGAACTGGAAAACAATTTGCTTTTATATTATACTTCCACCAGCCGGGAATCAGCCGAGATCATCAAGAAGCAAAGCAAGAATGTAGAAGAAAAGAAAGGCAGCTCCATTGACGCGATGCATCAACTGAAAGAACAGGCCCAGCAGATGAAGGAAGCTTTATTGAAAGGCAGGCTGGCGCAGATAGGAGAGATACTGGATTTTGGGTTTCAGCAAAAAAAGCAAATGGCAGAAGGCATCAGCAACCCATTAATGGAAGATATCTACAGAACGGCCCGAGAGGCAGGCGCTACCGGTGGCAAAATATCCGGAGCCGGTGGTGGCGGGTTTATGATCTTTTATTGCCCCGGCAATACCAAATATAGAGTGATAAAAGAACTGGAAAGGTTTGGAGGCAAACACCGTAATTACCAGTTTGTGAAACACGGATTAAAAACATGGACGATTTAATATGGATAAAATAAAAAGTCTTATTCAGGCCTCGATCGATGTAAAGCAGCAATTGCTTAATGATGAAGCCTTGCTCCGGAGCATTGGCCAGTCGGTTGAACTGATTACGAATACATTCAAACAAGGAAAGCGTGTATATTTCTGCGGCAATGGTGGCAGCGCAGCCGATGCGCAGCATCTTGCTGCAGAATTCTCCGGTCGTTTTTATACAGACAGGAAGGCCCTCCCTGCAGAAGCGCTTCATTGCAATACCTCTTATCTTACAGCAGTAGGGAACGATTATAGTTTTGACCTGATCTATTCCCGGCTGATCGATGGCATCGGTCAGGCTGGCGACGTATTGATAGGATTATCTACTTCAGGAAATTCAAAGAATATTATTAAGGCATTTGAAACGGCTAAAGAAAAAGGGATCCATACTATCGGTTTTACCGGCAAGACAGGTGGACTGTTGAAAGCAGTAAGCGATGTGCTGATCAATGTGCCGTCAACGGACACACCCAGGATACAGGAAAGTCATATTCTGGTGGGGCATATTGTTTGTCAGTTGGTAGAGGAGAAGGTGTTTGGGAGTTAGCTAGTTTAAGAATAAAATAAAGCCAGGGAGTGCCTGGCTTTATTTTATATATTTCATCGCTTTCACTAACCACTTATTAGTGGACTGTCTTATACCGAAAACTTAATGATCCTTTGAAACTCATTTAGCGGACAATTTCTTTTTTACCTCTTCCCATTCGGCTCTTAACTCCTCTACTTTCGCGTTTTTGCTTTGCAATTGTTTGATCTCATTCTCCTGGGACCGGATCTTTTTATCCTGCTCAATAACATACAAAGTCAATTCCTCGATCTTCTTTAACAACGCTGCCTGGTTATCTCCGAGGTCAAGCCCATTTTTTTCAATCTCACCAGCTGAAGGGATTTCCGGAAGATGTTTGTTTGCTTTTAAGAAAGTTTCAAGTTCGGGAAGAGGCCTTAACCTGTATTCATTAGAAAATACATAATCCGGCCAGCCGGTCTGCGTTACTTTTACTTTTTTTGCGCCAACAGTTCCTTTAACAGCCAGTTTGTAGTCCAATAATTCTGTTGTGCCGGTTCCTATCCCGATATTTCCGCTTCCATGAATAAACATGCGAGTCGCTGCTCCGCCAGAGGTATTGGTTGTTTTAAAAGCAATGGTGCCATCAGCCCTGTTTGAATTATCAAGATCGATCTCAGAACGGGTATAGCCATCATTGGCCAATCCCATACGCAGACGCTGCCAATTGGTGTTACCAATGATGAAATTGGCCCAGTCGCCTTCCTGGATCGACCCTTCCGCCGGAAACTGATCAGTGCTTCCAAGGCGCAGATTTCCGAGATCAAGCTGTGTTCTGGGGTCTGTAGTGCCAATGCCGACATTGTTATTGACTGTCCACATGTTGAGTGTGCCAGCAGAACTGGCCATTGTATAAGTGTAAGGTGCAGTAGTAGAATTATCCACCAGCGATAAAGCAGCGGGATCCTGTCCGCCCAGGACAGTTACATGCAGATTGGCTGTACCGGTAAGGTTGGTCTCGAATTTCAAAACGATTTCAGTTGTGCCGAAAGCTGTTGTAGAATTGTCGGACATGATGAACGCTTTTACATCATCTTTGCTCGTATTATAAGTGGAGTAAGAAAGTAATCGCACATTGTTCCAGTGTAATGATGGTGTATAGGAGTTTATCCCATTAATTGAAAATATGCCATTCCATATACGGTTCTGCCCGTCTATCCGGACCTCTAATAAGGTTGGCCCGTATCCCGGTAAGCCGGTTTTAACATAGTTTCCCCATGAAGTACTAATACCCTGACTGGCAGTTTGGGCTTGCACAGCATGGCAATAAAAAAGCATGAAGGCAACGAGGAATAAAGTCATTTTTCTCATAATAACAGAATTTGGATGGTAACTCAATAGTGGTCGAAAAATAATAACTGATTCTTTGCGAATATGACGCCTTTACAACAGTTATCAAGCAAGAAAAAATAAATTAAGCGTTATTTTTTTTCCGGATAAGTAATTGCTCTTAGAAATAGGGGTAGTAAAGCTTATGCCATACAAAAAATATATAACTTGGTATCTCAATCAAATAAATAATGAAGCAAGGAAAAATGAACAATAGCTGGGTAAAACGGCTTTTTATACTAATAGTTTTTGCCGGCCTATTTCAATTATCAGCGACAGCGGCCATCGTCGACACTGTTGAAACCTACAGCGCTTCCATGAAAAAGAATATCAAAGCTGTTGTGATCACTCCTGATAACTATGCCAACGACAAAGAGCTGCCTGTCGTCTATCTGCTGCATGGCTACAGCGGCGGCTATGCCGACTGGATAACAAAAGCCAAAGGATTTGAAAAAGCCGCCGATCAGTACCAACTCATCATTGTTTGCCCTGATGGTAACAACAGCTGGTACTGGGACAGCCCCATAGATCCCCGCTATAAATACGAAACCTATGTATCGAAGGAACTGGTAGAATGGATAGACAGCAAATACAAAACCATCAAAAGCCCGAAGGGGCGTGCCATCACCGGTCTCAGCATGGGCGGCCACGGTGCTTTGTACCTGGCTTTTCGTCACCAGGATGTTTTTGGTGCAGCAGGCAGCATGAGCGGGGGAGTCGATATCCGCCCTTTTCCCAATAGTTGGGACATGGCTGCACGGTTAGGTAAATATGCAGAACGCCCTGATAACTGGGAAAAAAACACGGTGATCAACCTGCTTCATTTGCTTACGCCTAATTCCCTTGCGCTTATTATCGACTGCGGAACAGACGATTTCTTTTTTAAGGTAAACGAAAACCTTCATCAGCAACTCCTGCAGCGTAATATCCCACACGACTATATTACCCGGCCCGGAGCCCACAACTGGCCTTACTGGAGCAATGCGATAGGATACCAGCTTTTGTTTATGAACAACTTCTTTAAAGCCGCTAAAAAGCAATAAACAGCACGGTTCCAACCGGTGTTTACGAATAAAAGATTCCCTTCCCATCTTCCCGCCTTACCGGTAAAAACTTACCGGTAAGGCGGGAAGATGGGAAGGGGTCGTTTTAGGGGAAAATTCGTTACGAAAAATAATTGTTAAATCTACAATTAATAATATATTTGAATAGAAATCGCTTGCATTTATGGATAAGCAATACGTTTTAGGAGTAGATTATGGCACTGATTCTGTTCGTACTATACTCGTAGATACTTCCAATGGAGATGAACTGGCCACTTCTACTTTCTATTACCCAAGATGGAAAGATCAACTTTATTGTGAGCCGGGTTTGAATCAATTCAGGCAACACCCGCTTGATTATATAGAAGGCCTGGAACAAACCATTACTTCTTGCCTGCGTCAGGCAGGTCCCGCTGTAGCAGCTAATATTGTCGCAATATCTGTAGATACAACCGGCTCCACACCCGTGATTGTGGATGAAAGTGGCACTCCCTTAGCCTTATTGCCCGCCTTCAGCAATAACCCCAATGCCATGTTCATTTTATGGAAAGACCATACGGCTGTAAAAGAAGCCGCAGAGATAAATGCGCATGCTGCCCGCTATGATACTAATTACCTCCGATTTGTTGGCGGCGTTTATTCTTCCGAATGGTTTTGGGCAAAATTATTACACGTGCTCCGGGAAGATACAGTAGTGAGAAATGCTGCTTATTCCCTTGTTGAACATTGTGACTGGATACCTTTTTTACTCACCGGCGGAAAGCATGTAAAAGAAATACGTCGCGGTGTTTGCTCTGCCGGTCACAAAGCCTTATGGTCTGCAGAGTTTGGGGGATTGCCACCTGATTCATTCTTTACTGCCCTCGATCCTTTATTGCAGGGATTTACTGCCCGTTTATTTTCCCAAACCTATTCCTGTGCAGAACCTGCGGGTACTATTTCCAAAGAATGGGCCGAACGCCTGGGCCTGCCTTCCCATGTTATAATAGGTGTTGGTGGATTTGATGCTCATATTGGTGCCGTAGGCGGACAGATCGAACCTTATCATTTAAGCAAAATAATGGGCACGTCCACCTGCGATATTCTTGTTGCACCGATAGAAGAAGTGGGCGACCAACTGGTACGCGGTATCTGCGGCCAGGTGCCAGGTTCTGTAATTCCCGGTATGCTGGGTATGGAAGCGGGGCAATCCGCTTTTGGTGATGCTTATGCATGGTTCCGGCAGGTACTGAGTTGGCCATTGCAACAAATACTGGCAAAATCAACCATAGTTGATGCTGCTACTGCTCAAAGATTGATGGAAGAAAGCATGACTGCTATTATCCCCGAACTTTCCAGGGCTGCTGCAGCATTACCGGTGGATGAATATTCAGAGATCGCGATCGATTGGTTCAACGGAAGAAGAACTCCTGATGCCAATCAGTTGCTTGAAGGCGCTGTGCTTGGTCTAAGTCTGGGCACTGATGCTCCAAAGATATTCCGCGCCATTGCAGAAGCTACCTGCTTTGGTGCTAAAATGATCGTTGACCGGTTCAATAGTGAAGGTATACCTGTGAAAGGTTTGATCGGAATGGGAGGGGTGGCCAAAAAATCTCCTTTCATCATGCAGATGATGGCAAATGTTATGAACATGCCTATCCGCATTCATCGCAGTGAACAAACCTGTGCCGCGGGTGCTGCTATGTTTGCTGCTACTGCTGCAGGGATTTATCCTAAAGTGGAATTGGCCATGCAAGCCATGGGAAGAGGCTTTGAAAATGAATATTTTCCCGAACCTGACCAGGTGGAGCTGTATGAAAAACGGTATCACCGTTATTTGATATTGGGAAAAAATATTGAAAAGGAAACGATGTCTTTACATCAGGAACTGGTTGAACAATTATAAACACACATCATAACAGAACTACCATGAACCCTTACGAGCATATACAGTTGCAAGCCTATGAAGCCAATATGCAGTTGCCGCAACTGGGACTGGTGTTGTTTACTTTCGGCAATGTAAGTGCAGCCGATCGCAACAAAGGAGTATTTGCCATCAAGCCCAGCGGTGTTCCTTACAATGAACTATCGCCTTCCAAAATGGTGATCGTGGATTTTGACGGTAAAGTGGTGGAAGGCAAACTCCGTCCTTCTTCCGATACACTTACGCATGCGGTATTGTATAAACACTGGGAAAAGATCGGTGGTATTGTGCATACCCATTCTACCTATGCTACTGCCTGGGCGCAAAGTCTTCGCGATATACCGATCTATGGCACCACGCATGCCGATCATACCACCTGCGATATCCCCTGTGCTCCGCCAATGGATGATGAAATGATCAGGGGTGATTATGAATACCAGACCGGCTTCCAGATCATGCAGGCCCTGGAACAAAGAAAACTCAGTTATGAAGAAATAGAAATGATACTGGTGGGTAATCATGCCCCTTTCACCTGGGGCACAACCCCTCAAAAAGCTGTTTATAACAGTGCCGTGCTGGAATCTATCGCACAGATGGCTTATATCACGGAATCCATTAAAGCAGATGCTCTCCGGTTAAAAGATTCACTGATCAAAAAGCATTTTGAGCGTAAGCATGGACCTGACAGTTATTATGGTCAGTAAAGCAGTAATGCACATTCACTAACACTCACATCAAAACTAAACGAGAAATAATGGAATTAAAAAAATTGGCTGTATGGTTCATCACAGGAAGCCAGCATTTATATGGAGAGGAAACACTGAAGCAGGTAGCAGAACATTCACAAGTGATCGTAAAAGCATTGAACGCTTCTTCACAGATACCAGTGGAAATTGTATACAAGCCAACGGTTACAACACCTGAAGAGATCTATAACGTGATGATGGCGGCCAATGCCGAAAAAAATGTGATCGGTATTGTTGCCTGGATGCATACTTTTTCACCTGCCAAAATGTGGATCAACGGGTTGAAAATATTGCAAAAACCATTGCTGCATCTGCATACACAGTTCAACCGTGATATACCCTGGGATAAGATCGATATGGACTTCATGAACCTCAACCAGAGTGCGCATGGCGACCGGGAATTCGGTTTTATCGTAAGCCGTCTTCGCCGCAACCGGAAAGTGGTGGTAGGGCACTGGCAGGATGAAGCAACCCTGCAAAGTATCGATGCATGGGTCCGTGCGGCAGCTGGCTGGCACGACTGGCAGGGCGCCAGGTTTGTACGCTTTGGAGATAATATGCGCTATGTTGCTGTTACCGATGGCGATAAAGTGGAAGCTGAATATAAATTCGGTTATGCTGTTAATACACATGGTATCGGTGATCTGGTAAAATTGATCAATGAAGTGGATGATGCAACTGTGAATACATTGATGCAGGAATATGAAGACAGCTATTTGCTGGCGGCACCGCTTCGTAAAGGTGGGGCTCAACGCCAATCATTATACGATGCTGCAAAGATCGAACTGGGGCTGAAACATTTTCTTGAAGCCGGTAATTTCAAAGGCTTTTCAGATACGTTTGAAGACCTGCATGGAATGGTGCAGTTGCCGGGTATCGCTGCTCAGCGCCTGATGAAAGCCGGTTATGGATTTGCAGGGGAAGGCGACTGGAAAACAGCTGCATTGGTCAGAGCCATGAAAGTAATGGGCAGTGGATTGCCCGGTGGCAATTCCTTTATGGAAGATTATACCTATCATTTTGATCCATCCAATCAATTAGTATTAGGTTCCCACATGCTGGAGATCTGTGAAAGTATTGCGGAGGGCAAGCCCTCCTGCGAAGTTCATCCGCTGGGCATTGGTGGCAAAGCAGACCCTGTGCGGCTTGTTTTCAATTCTGTTGCAGGTCCTGGCCTTAATGCATCCATCATTGATATGGGCAACCGCTTCCGTTTACTGGTCAACGAAGTGGAAGCTGTGAAAGCTACAGAAGCCCTGCCTCATCTGCCGGTGGCAAGAGTGCTGTGGAAACCTTATCCTGACATGAAAACCGGTTGCGCTGCCTGGATACTGGCAGGAGGTGCGCATCATACCTGCTATAGTCAAAACCTGGCAGCAGAGCACCTGGAAGATTTTGCGGACATGGCAGATATCGAGTTTGCATTGATTGGAAAAGATACCAGGCTGTCGCAATTCAAGAATGAATTAAGATGGAGTGAAGTGTACTATCAATTGCATAAATAGCATAGTTCCCGGCTACCTACTAAATAAAAAACAATGAAAAAATTGCTTGTCGCATCTCTGCTTTCGGCTGCAACGGGCTTGCAGGTTTTTGCTCAATCCGAAGTGGCTGTATCCATTAATGGCGTTGATCCAAAATATACCATCAGCCGTCATATCTACGGTCATTTTTCAGAACACCTGGGCCGTTGCATCTATGATGGTTTCTGGGTGGGCGATTCATTGAATGTTCCTAAGCAAGACAGGATACGGATGGATATTGTGGACGCCTTGAAAAGAATACAGATCCCTAATCTCCGCTGGCCGGGCGGTTGCTTTGCAGATGAATATCATTGGAGGGATGGAATTGGCCCGAGAACGCAACGCCCTACAATGGTAAACACCAACTGGGGTGGTGTAACGGAAGACAATAGTTTTGGTACCCACGAATTCCTTGAATTATGTGGCCTGCTGAAATGTGAACCTTATATCTCCGCCAATGTGGGTAGCGGCACAGTGGAAGAAATGGCCAAATGGGTGGAGTATCTCAATTTCGGCGGCATCAGTCCTATGACCAACCTGCGTAAACAAAATGGCCGCGCAGAACCCTGGAAAGTGAGCTTTTGGGGAGTGGGTAATGAAAGCTGGGGTTGCGGTGGTAATATGACAGCAGAGCGTTATGCAGATGAATATAAACGATATGCCACTTATGCACGCGATTACGAAGGTACTCGTTTGAAAAAGATTGCCTGCGGCCCCAGTGATGGTAATTATAACTGGACAGAAGTGATGATGAAAAATGTAGGCAGGCAAATGTGGGGATTATCACTCCATTATTACACCATACCAACCGGCAACTGGGGCAAGAAAGGCTCTGCCACCGCTTTTGATGAGCAGGAGTATTTCAATACTATGAAGAACTGCCTGCAAATGGAGGAATTTGTTTCCCGGCACTCCGCCATCATGGACCGCTATGATATCAACAAGAACGTGGCATTGGTAGTGGATGAATGGGGCATCTGGACAGATGTGGAGCCTGGAACCAACCCCGGATTCCTTTACCAGCAAAACAGTTTGAGGGATGCATTGATCGCCGGTACCACTTTAAATATCTTCAACAACCATGCAGACAGGGTAAAGATGGCCAACCTGGCACAAACAATAAACGTATTGCAGGCATTAATCCTTACACAAAAGGAAAAGATGTTGCTGACACCGACTTACTATGTGTTCGATCTGTTTAAGGTGCACCAGGATGCCAAACTCCTGCCTGTTTCCTTCACCAGCCCTGGTTATACTTCCGGTGATAAAAAAATACCTGCCCTCAATATGTCTGCTTCAAAAGACTCTACCGGCAAAGTACATATCACCCTGGTGAATATTGACCCGAAAAATAAATGGAAGATCAGCACCTCACTGATGGGAGTGAAGTTCAGCACGGTATCCGGCCAAATACTTACTTCTCCGAAACTGACTGATGTTAATACATTCGATGGACCACCGAAAGTAAAGAACAGTAATTTTTCAGGTGCGAAAAAGCAAGGGGATCAATTGGTAGTGGAAATACCAGCTCAGTCAATCGTGATGCTTGAGTTAAAGTGAGCCCACATTATATGAAGAAGCTTTTTGTTTTGACCTAACCTGTTCCCATTCCTGTTGATCTGAAACAACCGGGAATTCAGTCTTCCTGCACTATAGCTGATCTATGGTCTGGAAAGGACCTGGGTATTTTCTCTGGCGAGTTTGCCCAGCAGATCAATCGTCATGGCGCCGGATTTTACAAGATTGTGATGAAACGATAAAAGGATCAGTTGTACAGTAACCGATGTCGCAATCCCCCCTGTTTTTGTCAGAATAGCATGGCCTGCCTTCCAATTGTTGACTTTAATTTTACTTCGGTATCAACGGGTGAACCCCGGCATCTCTTAAATTTATACTACTAAAACTTTTTACCATGACAACGATGAATCCTTATCTGAACTTCGACGGTAATGCAGAAGAAGCTTTTGATTTTTACAAATCCGTTTTTGGCGGTGAATTTGAAGGCAAGTTCAAAGCTGGTGATATGCCCGAAGCAGGCCCGATCCCCGAAAATGAAAAGAACCGCATTATGCATATCTGCCTGCCGATCGGCGGTGGCACAAAGCTGATGGCTTCAGACATTTTTCCTTCTTTCGGACATAAATTAACGGATGGCAACAATGTGCAGATCTCCCTTCACCCTGATAGCCGTGAAGAAGCTGATCGCCTTTTCAATGGCCTTTCTGCAGGTGGAAAAGTTGAAATGCCCATGGCTGATGCTTTCTGGGGTTCTTATTTTGGAAGCTTCAGGGATAAGTATGGCGTTTATTGGATGATTAATCATGAGATCAAGAAATAAGCTAATTGGCCGGGAGTTGAAAGACTCCCGGCCAATTTTTAACCTGAAAAACTTTTCATCACCTGGTCCTTATAGTTAACACTTACAGGAATGGTTTTCTGATCAGCAAGCACCAATTTCCCTGCCCTCCTTATCCTGATCTTACAGACAGAAACGATATAGGACTTGTGTGTACGAATGAATTGAGAGACCAGCAGCATTTCTTCCAGCTTTTTCAGGAAGACAGGCATTGATGATGTAAAGAACAGGATGGGAAACTAAAGGTAACTCATTGGTCATCCTTTTCGGGGTAAGCTGCTCAGATAATTTGACGGCGTTACCCCGAATTGCTTATGAAAATCCCTTGAGAAGTTACTGTTCAGGCTATATCCCACCATGCTTGCTACCTCATTGATCTTGTATTCTCCTTCCGCCAGCAGTTCGGCAGCTTTTTTTAACCGGGAGATATTGATCAGTTCATTTGGCGTCAGGTCAGACAGCCCTTTGATCTTCCGGTAAAAACTTGTCCGGCTCATGTTCATCATCCGTGAAAGCTTGTCTACATCCAGGTCCATATCAGTGATATTGGCCTGGATGATCTGGTGCAATTCTTCCAGGAAGTTTTTATCCGCTTTTGAACTGGCGATGCCTTTGATATGCGTTAATGGCGACTTGGCGAAATACTCCTTAATGATATTCCGGTTGGTGAGCAGGTTGTTGATCTGTGCCTGCAAATGCTCCAGTGAAAATGGCTTTTCTATATAAGCATCTGCGCCTACTTCCAGCCCCTCTATTTTTGAATGCAGTGTGTTTTTAGCAGTGAGCAGGATGATAGGGATATGGCTGTATTGCAGGTCGGTCTTCATTCTCCGGCAAAGCTCAATTCCATCCATTACCGGCATCATGATATCGCTGATCACGAGTTGGATGTTTTCCTTTTCCAGCAACTGCAAAGCCTCTTCGCCATTATGGGCTTTATAAATAGTGAAACTGTTTTGCAACTCCCGTTGGATAAACTGCAGTATTTCCTTGTTGTCTTCTACAATCAGCAAAGACATTTTGCCTGGGTCTGTTTGCTCAGGCATTGCTTCTTCCTGCACCGTACTTACCTCAAAGGTTTCATATTCCTGCAGGTTGATCTCGTTTTCCTGGTGTATGGGAATAGAGAGCAGGAAAACATTCAATCCATTTTCAGGCCGTTTCAGGTCAAGCACGCCTTTATGTAATTCAGCCAGGGAGCGGGCCAGAGGCAGGCCAATGCCTGTGCCGGCCTGCCGGGCTGTTTCTTTGAGGCGGTAAAAAGGCTCGAATATCTTTTCTTTCAGTTCATAAGGGATCAGGTGCCCATCGTTGCGGATCTCGATATGAAACACATTATCGTCGCTGTTGAAAGGTAACAGCCGGACTGTTACTGTTGTGTCTGCATATTTAATGGCATTATTGAAAAGATTACCCAGTATTTTTCTGAATGCTTCGGGATCAACAGAGGCATGCAATGGCACACGGGGCACTTCCAGCCGCAAGGATATTTTCTTTTGCTCGGCTATCGGCTTAAAGGAAGCGAACAATTCTTTCAGCAGATCTGTAATATCCGTGCGGATAAAGTTCAGGCTGAATTTATTGGCCTCTGCCTTCCGGAAATCGAGCAACTGATCGGTGAGATCGATCAGGCGGTTGGTATTCTTTTTCATCATGGTTAAACTTTCAGCAAGTGATGGATTGTCTGTTTCATTTTTCAGCAGTTTGTCAAGCGGAAGCCTGATAAGGGTCAGCGGTGTCCGGATCTCATGTGCAATATTGGTAAAGAATTCTATTTTGGCATTATAGATCTCCCTTTCTTTTTCGATTTCGAGGGTTTCTATTTTCCGCTTGTTCTTTTCCTTTAAAGCAATATGATAATAACGGAAGATGGTCCATAATATCGCAGCAATGGCCAGCGTATACAGGATATACGCCCAGGGGCTGGCCCACCAGGGCGGTAATACCCGGATTTTAAGCACTGCTTCTTTTTCATTCCAGATCTCACCACTGCCACTTCCTTTTACGCGGAAAGTATAACTGCCGGGAGGCAATTTGGTATAAAATATTTTCCGGTTGCTTTTCAGGGATGTCCATTCTTTATCTAACCCCTCCATGATATAAGCGTATTCATTGATCTCCGGGGTGACATAGCTTAATGCTGCAATATCAAAGCTGAGGGTAGAACTATCATACGGCAAAACGATCTCCTTTGCATACATCACCGATTCCTTCAATGGGGAACCGGTTTTGTTGGCACTCATTTCATGATTGTTTACCTGCAGTCCGGTGATGTATACCGGCGGAATGAACTCATCCTTTTTCAAAGAAGCAGGATTGAAACTGATCATGCCTTTCAGGGTGCCGAAATAAAAACTGCCATCTGTACTTTTATAACCTGAATTATAGTTGAATTGCTCACTTAGCAGACCATTTACCGTAGTATAGGTCTTGGTTGTACCATTGGATGGGTCAAGGCATAACAGCCCCCTGGAAGTGGAGATCCATAATAAACCCCTGCCGTCTTCCAGCACCCGGAATACCTGTTTATCACTGAGGCCATTCTTATTGAAGCGGGTTATCTTACCCGTACTACGATCGAACTTGCAAAGGCCTGCTTCTGTACTGATCCAAAGATTTTTCCGGCTGTCCTGGTAAAGATTGTTTACATAATTAGTGGGAAGGCTGTTGGGATCATTCAGGTCATAACGGAAATTGCCGCTTTTGCCAGTATGTGGGTCCCTGTAATACACACCATTGCCATAACTACCCACCCAGATAGTGCCATCCGCGTCTTCATGGATGGTTTGGATCTGCATATTAAAAAATGAATCCCGGGTAAAATTATCTTTCTCCCTGTTGTAACGGAACAATCCATTCCAGGCACCGATCAGTATTTCATTAGCAGATGTTTTATATAATGTAACAATGAAATTTCCCTGAAGGGAGCTGTTATTGGTTGCATAATGACGGACTACTTTTCCCGTGGGTATATCCATTACATCCAATCCATGCTCGTAAGTGCCGATCCAGAGACGGCTTCCATCTGCCACTAAGCCATGGATGTTCTGGTAAGAGATACTGCCCGGCGCTTTTCCCGGCATGAATTGAGTAATGCGGCCTGTACGCGGGTCCAATTTATTTAACCCGGCATCTTCTGTCCCTATCCAGATATGGCCATACTGGTCTTCACAGATCTCATGCACGAGGTTGCCACTAATGCTGTTGTTGCTTTTGTTAGGGAAATATTTCCTGAACTGGTTCAGCTGCGATGAATAATAATTAATGCCGCCAAAAAAGCTTCCGATCCAGGTGCCGCCTTCCCGGTCTTTACAAAAAGAGTAGATCACATTGTCTGTGATCGAAAAAGGGTTGCTGTATTCTTTTTGGATATGCTGGCGATAGCCATTATTGAGGTCAACAATATAAATACCTGTTTCAGTTCCCAGCCAGTACTCGTGCCTTGACTGACGGATGATCTTGTGTATCTGGATACTGCCGGCATTGGGATCACCCTGGAAAATATTGGTCAGGCTATTGGTCTTTGTATTAAAAAGCAAAGCCTGGTTCATTGTGCCGATCAGCAAAGTGCTGTCGCTGGCTGGATATATATCCTGGATAAAAGTCAGCGGCTTTTTGCCATTCAGCGCAGCCAGATCATATGAAATGAAATCGCCTGTGGCAGGATTATATTTTTTGATGGTACCATAACTGGTGGCTATCCATAATTCCCCTTGCGGAGATATGGATAGTGCAATAGTCTGTGTGCTATCGCTCGAAAAAGTTTTTAACTGGCCATTGCGGGTATCGTATTGTGAAAGCGTGAAATTATTAATGATCCATATACTGCCTGAACTGTCGCGGCTGATATAGCGGGTTTCGCCGCCGGCCAGTTTTTTAAAAGCTGTGAAGCGTTCCGAAACAGGATCGTATATATAAATTCCCTTGTAAGTGCCGATCCACAATTGTTCCTTTTCATCTTCATATAAACTAAGAATGGAATTACTGCCCAGGCTTAAAGAATCTTCCGGATCATTCCGGAAAATCCTGAAAGTGGTACCATCAAAACGATTGAGCCCATTGCGGGTGCCAAACCACATAAAGCCTTTCTTGTCCTGCAATATGCTGGTGATGGTATTGCTGGAAAGCCCATTGCTGACCTGGTAATTCTTAAAATAGTAGGACTGTGCGCCCGCGGAAAAGGGGAGCAGGAAAATAAAGATTGATATAAGAAACCTGTATCTCAACATGCATCGAAATGGCAGCTCTTCAAAAATAAAGGAAGGAGTTGAGAGAATCCCGCTTGTTTTCCCATATTGATACATTTTGAAAACAATTTGGAACGCTCAGATTGCCGGGTAAAGGAAATTAGTATTTGTTTCGTGGGTCATTTGCCGGTTTCCGGCATAAAATATAATGATAGTTCTTTATTCATTACCAAAACGATTGCATCTATGCCAAGCAGCATTACCAGTTATGCACGGTATCTTTCCGTTCTACTGCTTTTTCTTTTCCTGTTCATGATCTCGGTTGCGCAAAGCAGCCGCATGACCGGCAGGGTTATTTCCCAGGAGGATAATAAACCCCTGGCTGGCGTTTCCGTACAATTGAAAGGCAAACAGACCGGTACCACCACGGATGAAGCAGGCTTTTTTTCCATTGCCGCCGCTCCGGGTGATACATTGGTCATTTCATACGTAGGTTATGAAAGCGCTGAACTGGCTTTCAGTAATGCTGCGGATATTACTGTCCCGCTCCACTCTGTTGCCGCCGCCATGCAGGATGTGGTAGTGGTGGGGTATGGTACTCAAAGAAGAAAAGACCTGACAGGCGCTTTGAGCTCTGTAAATGGGAAAGACCTGAAATCACTGCCTGTTCCCAATGTGGGTGAAGCATTGCAGGGTAGGGCAGCCGGCGTTCAGATCGTTTCATCTGGCGCACCCGGTAGCAATGTCACCATCAGGGTAAGGGGTACAGGTACCATTAATAATAGTGACCCGCTGCTGGTGATTGACGGCGTGCCTGCAGATATTCCACTTAACAATATCAGTCCTGATGATATCGCTTCCATTGAAGTGCTGAAAGATGCATCCTCCGCTGCGATATACGGATCGAGAGGTGCCAATGGCGTAGTATTGATCACCACTAAACGCGGTGCCAATGGAAGGAACAGCCTTGAATTCAAAAGTTTTGCCGGTGTGCAAAAAGCAACCGATATGGTGTCCCTGCTCACTGCCAGGCAATTTGCTTCCCTCCACAATGAAATGATGAACAACAATGGGCAGGCGCAAAATCCTGCTTTCGCTGATCCTGCAACACTGGGTAATGGTACTGATTGGTTAGGCGCTTTATTCCGCTCTGCTCCGATGCAGAGCTATTCCCTGTCATATTCAGGTGGGAATGCCAAAACAACTTATTATGTATCCGGAAATGTATTTGATCAGGAAGGTATCGTGATCAATACAAGTTATCGCCGCTACACTGTTCAGTTTAACAGCGAGTCGCGTGTATTTGACTGGCTGAAATTTGGTAATAATCTTTCCCTTAACCATGATATCAAAAAAAGCGGTTCTTATGATATCCGCAATGCAATGTCGGCCCTGCCTACACAGCCGATCTACAATCCTGATGGTTCTTATGCAGGCCCTGTAGGGCAGCCATCCTGGGTGGGTGATGTAGCCAACCCGATCGGCAAAGCGACGATCAACAACAACACAACAAAAGGATATAATATCCTCGGAAATATTTATGGCGAACTGACCCTTATGCGCGGTCTTAAATTCAAATCTACTGCAGGCATACAGGCTGCTTTCTGGGACTCGCGCAACTGGGCGCCGAAATATAACTGGCAACCCATTCCTCAACCGAATTCTTACCTGGCAGAAGCCTACAACAAATCGCTTACCTGGCTTTGGGATAATTATTTTACGTATGATACCCGCTTTGGTGATCATAATCTTACTGTACTGGCCGGCAGCAGTGCCCAAGCCAGCCGGTATGATGGCATGAATGGTTCCATCCAGCAGTTTGCAAGCGATGTAACGCAGCAGTTGAGTAATGGTACTATTTTACCTACAGTGGGTGGCGGTGCCAATGAATGGGCACTGTTCTCCCTGATGGGCCGGGTAAATTATGGCTACAAGAATAAATATCTTTTAACAGCTACTGTCCGCCGCGATGGCTCTTCCCGGTTTGGTAAAGACAATCGCTATGGCACTTTCCCTTCTGCTTCTGCTGCATGGAGAATATCCGAAGAAGGTTTTTTTAAGAAAACAGATCTGATCAATGACCTGAAGCTGCGTGTGGGTTATGGTATTACCGGTAATCAGAATATTGGCAACTATTCTTTCGCTTCCGTTTTGCAAACGGTTCAATATAATTTCAACGGAACAGCAGTGACAGCGATCGTTCCATTGATGATCCCCAACCCCGGCATCAGGTGGGAAAGGGTAGAGCAGGCTAACTTCGGCCTGGATGCAACACTCTTTAATAACCGGGTGAATGTAACCCTGGATGGTTATATCAAGAACACCAATGATATGCTGGTGCCGATGTCGGTTCCCATTTCTACGGGTTACTCAGACATTGTGGTGCCCAGCATCAACCTGGGCAAAGTGCAGAACAGGGGAATCGAGCTGACCGTTTCCACACAAAACACCAAAGGGGCATTTGAATGGAATACCAGCTTTAATGTTGCATACAATCAAAACCGGATCATCCGGCTGAATGATACTATTCCTATGTATACCGGCAGCATTGGTTTAAACCAAAACCTGTCTGTCCAGCACCCCGGAGGTTATCCCATCAACGAGTTTTATGGGTTTGTGACCAATGGTCTTTTCCAGACACAAAAAGAAGTGGATGATTATGCTGTGCAGGTGCCGGGCTCTGATCCTTTTAACCGCACATCTCCCGGCGATATCCGCTTCAGGGATTTGAACAATGATGGAAAGATCGATGACAACGACCGCACATTCCTCGGCAATCCCAATCCTTCCTTCATCTTTGCGATGAATAATACTTTCGCCTGGAAGGGTTTTGATCTTGGCATTTTCCTGCAAGGCGTTGCGGGCAATAAGATCTATAATGCGAACCGCATTTACCAGGAAGGAATGGCAGTGGCTATGAATCAAACCACAGCTGTGCTTGACCGCTGGACAGGCCCTAACACCAGCAATACCATGCCCCGCGCAGTGTTTAATGACCCCAATAAAAACACACGTGTGTCTGACCGGTTCATTGAAGACGGTTCTTACCTGCGTATCAAAAATGTAACACTTGGATATACGCTTCCTAAGCGCATTGCAGAAAAAGCAAAAATGAGTTCAGCAAGGATATATCTCTCTGCGCAAAACCTTGTCACGTTCACCAAATACACCGGCTTCGATCCTGAAGTTCCTGCCAATGGCATCGACTTGAATGTGTATCCTGTTACCAGGACATTAAGCGCCGGTATTAATATTAGTTTTTAATAGCTCAAATTGTTTCTGTATGAAAACAGTTAAAAATACGATTGTGATCATCACTGCACTGGTATTTTGCAGTTGCAGTAAATTCTTAGATAAAGCCCCGCTCGATTCTGTGAACACTTCCAATTTCTGGTTAACGGAATCGGACGCTATTGCCGGTATCAACGGCGCTTATCAGCCTTTGCAATGGCCAAAATTGTATAATCTGCGAATGTGGACGACCGATATCTGGGCCGGGAACAGTGTAGTAGGGGCCGGTGGCGGAACGGATGGTATCGAAACGCAGGATATTGCCAATTTTGTAACGGCTACTGATAATGCAGCAGCGCTCGATATCTGGCGTGGGCCTGCGCCAGGCATTCTGCGTGCCAATCTTGTTTTGCAGAATGTTCCCTCCATGAACATCGATGGAGAATTAAAGAACAGGATACTGGGGGAAGCCCGTTTTTTAAGAGCTACCTATTATTTTATACTTGCCCGTTTATTTGGAGATGTGCCTTTGATCACTGTTCCGCAAATACCTTCAGATGATCTGCGTCCTGCACGCACCAGCAAGTCGGAAGTGTATAACCTGATCATTGATGACCTCACACAAGCGATCTCATTACTTCCTCCACGCACCAGTTATTCCGGTACAGATATCGGCCGTGCTTCCAAAGGCGCTGCTGCAGGGATGCTGGCAAAAGTTTATCTCACCCTGGGACAATACCAGAAAACGCTTGATCTGTGCGAGGAGGTGGCTTCACTGGGTTATACATTGAACGCAAACTATAGCGATAATTTCAGCCCCCTCACCAAAAACTCCAGCGAATCCCTTTTTGAAGTGCAGTATATCGGTAAAACCAGTTATAGCTTTTGGGATAACGAAAACCAGTCGTCCTGGGTAAGCACTTTCACCGGTCCGCGCAACAGTGATTTTGTTGGTGGCGGATATGGATGGGATCAGCCGACACAGGAATTCGTGAATGCCTATGAAGCCGGTGATACACGTAAAGATCAAACCGTCCTTTATGCAGGCGGGCCAAATTTTGATGGCAAAACCTACCAGGCTTCTTACTCCATGACAGGTTATAACCTGCGGAAATTCCTGGTGCCAAAATCAATTTCTCCTGATTATGATACCAATCCTGCAGACTTTCCTGTATTGCGCTACTCAGATGTGCTGCTGATGCAGGCCGAAGCTTTGAATGAGTTGGGCAGAACAGCAGAAGCACAATTGCCTTCTACTTCCATCAATGCAGGTGGCCCTTTGAACAGGGTAAGAAGAAGGGCAGGCCTGACGGATGTGCAGGGTCTGAACCAGGTGGCATTGCGGGAAAAAATATTGCACGAACGGAGAATGGAACTGGCTTTTGAAGGCCATTGGTGGTTCGACCTGGTAAGAGTGAACAATGGGCAATATGGATTGGATTTCCTGCACAGCATCGGCAAATCCAATGCTGCAACCAAACATTTACTGCTGCCGATACCGCAAAAAGAGATCGAAGCCAATCCTAACCTTGCACAAAACCCAGGTTACTGATCATAGCTTTTATATGAACCATCAAAAAACTTTTATGCTTGCATATAACCATACCATCCAAAAAATAAAACCGGTTTATCTGGCTGGTTTAACGCTTGCTTTTCTCCTCCTGTTCTTTTCCTGCAAGAAGGTCGATAAGATGGAATTGAATAAAGGTGATAACCCTCTTACGCTTTCTGCCGATAAAAGCTCAGTAGTATTGGAAGAAAAGAACCGCTCTGCTGATGCTGTTATACTTAACTGGACAAGCGGTTCCAATAAAGGAACAAATGCTTCCATATCGTATACATTGAAGATAGACAAGCAGGGTAATAATTTCAGCCAGGCCATTACAGAAGAAATGGGTAAAGCTGTGCTTACGAGAAAGTATTCTGTAAATGATCTGAATGACCTGGTGACCAGCCACTGGAGCACAACACCGGGAACAGAAGTTACGCTCGAAGCAAAAGTGATCCTGGCAGTTTCCAATGATCCCAGGTTGACTGACTCTTCCAATGTCTTTGTTTTTAAGGTAAAAACTTATCAGCCGGTAAGCACTACCTTGTATTTGATCGGTGATGCTGCGCCGAATGGTTGGGATAATAACCAGGCTGAAGCTTTATTGCCGAGCCTTAGCGAACCTGGCGTATTTACATGGCAGGGCCAGCTGCGTGCAGGCGATTTCAAATTCATTACAACCCTCGGCCAGTTCCTGCCTTCCTATAATAAAGGAACAGATGTGGACCATCTTATTTACCGCACATCAGACAGTGAACCAGATGATAAGTTTACCAATATCAGCCAGGGGATGTATAATATCACCGTAAACCTGCTGAACCTGACGATTTCGGTTACAGCAGCGAATACACCGCCTTATACGAGATTATGGATGCTGGGTGATGCAGTGCCTACGGGTTGGAATATAGATAACCCCTCTGAAATGCGGGTTGATTCTTCCAATATGTTCGTATTTACCTATAACGAAATTTTAAATGCCGGCGAATTCAAGATCCCGGTTGCAACAGGCAATTTCAGTACGGATTATTATATGCCGCTGACCAATCACCCGGCAATCACAGAAACCTCTGTTCAACTCGTACCCAACGGCAGCCCGGATAATAAATGGCAGATCACGAATCCCGGACCATATAAGATTAAATTGGACCTGCAAAACCAGACCATCCAGATAAAACCTTTCACGCCATATACCAATATCTGGATGGTGGGAGATGCAACACCTGCTGGCTGGAATATTGATAACCCTCAACCCATGACCCCTGTGGCGGGTAATCCGTATGAGTTTACTTATACAGGGCCGATGAGTGTGGGTGAGTTCAAATTTCCGCTGGCAACAGGCAACTGGGGTTGCGATTATTTTATGCCGGTGATCAACGGTTCCGGCCCAGGAAGCACCCAGATGAAGTTTGTGGCTTCTGGCAGCCCCGATTTTAAATGGAAAATAGCACAGGCAGGTAATTACAAGATCACCATTAACCAATTGTATGAAACTATTTCTATTGTGAAGCAATAGATCCTGATCAAACCCTAATGATAAATAAAGAACAGATGCGGATGAAATATATAAGCTGTGGTTTACTGGCTTTGCTGATCATGACAGCCGGATGTAAAAGAGATGAACCGAAGAACGATCCTGTTACCTATGGCGCATCCTTCGCGTTGACTGTTTATACGGACAAAGCAATGTATGCGCCGGGTGAAAAGATCCAGTTTACCCTGAATAAACCTCTTACGGGAAATATTAAAATACGGTACAGGCACTTGAGTGAAACTATCAGCGAAACATCCTTGTCCGGCAATTCCTGGACCTGGACAGCGCCTGCAGCGGATTTTACCGGTTACCTTGTTGACCTGTACGAAATAGTAGAGAATAAAGAAAAGATACATGCAAGTGTGGCGGTGGATGTATCATCCGACTGGGCAAGATTTCCACGGTATGGCTTCCTGACTAATTTCGGGCAACTCAGCAATGATGATATCGGTAAAGTGGTCAAAAATCTTTCACGTCACCATATTAATGGCATTCAATATTATGACTGGCTGTATAAACATCATAAGCCACTGGCCGGTACAGCTGCTGCGCCACAGAGTAGCTGGAAGGAGATTTCCAATAAAGATGTATATCTCTCTACGTTGAAAGGATATATCAAAGCAGCACATGATAATAATATCCGCTCGATGTTTTATAACCTGGCTTTCGGTGCTCTCGATGATGCAGCAGCGGATGGAGTGGCAGAGGAATGGTATGCTTATAAAGATGCCAGCCATGGACAAAAAGACAAGCATGATCTGCCACAGCCCTTCTTCAAGAGCGATATTTTTGTGGTGGATGCAGGTAATACCAACTGGCAAAATTATCTCGCCGCTAAGAATGCCGATGTATACGGTGCACTGGATTTTGATGGCTATCATGTGGATGCTCTCGGCGATCGCGGAAGCCTTTATACGTTCGCTGGTCAACAGATCAACCAGGCAGCTACATTCAAGCCTTTTTTGCAGGCAATGAAAAATGCTGCGCCAACAAAGCGGCTGGTGATGAATGCGGTGAATCAATACGGACAGCAAAACAGTATTGCTGCCTCACCGGTTGATTTCTTGTATACCGAAGTATGGAGCCCAAATGAAAAGTTTGAAGACCTGGCGAATATTATTGCCAATAACGATTTTTATAGCGGTGATACCAAAAAAACGGTGCTGGCTGCATATGTGAATTACGCGCATGCCGACAATCCGGGCTATTTCAATACTCCTGCAGTGTTGCTGGCCGACGCAGTTATATTTTCCTTTGGCGGTTCACATCTTGAATTGGGCGAGCATTTATTGGGCAAGGAATATTTCCCGAATAATAACCTGCAGATGCCGGATGAACTGAAAGTGTCCCTTCTGCGCTATTATGATTTCCTGGTGGCGTATGAAAACCTGTTGCGTGATGGCGGTAGCTTTAATAGCCCTGCGCTGGTTTGCACCAATGGCAAACTATCATTAAGCAACTGGCCTGCCTCAACCGGGAAAGTAGCCATTAATGGTAAAGTGGTTGGCAACAGGCAGGTAATGCACCTGCTCAATTTTACCAATGCCAATTCACTGGAATGGCGGGATACACATGCTACACAGCCCCAGCCTGCTTTGATAGAGAATGCAGACCTGGATTTTACTGCATCGGGTACGGTGAAAAAATTATGGGTGGCTTCACCTGATTTCAATAATGGTGTGGCTACTGCCATATCATTTACTCAAACCGGCAACAAGGTTTCATTTACGCTTCCTTCCCTGAAATACTGGGACATGTTGGTAGCAGAATATTGATCATACAATTATTATGAAGAGATTTTTTTTACTGCCTATTGTTTGCTTTATTGTATTGGGAGGGTATGCCCAATCGCCTGGCAATTGCGCTTCTTTTTCCGTAGAAGGGAATACCGTGGTCTTTAATTGTGACAAAGGCGCAAAGGTCTCCATAAAGTTTTGCTCAGGAAGTATGCTGAAAGTATGGTATGCCCCTTCAGGTGAGTTCAAAAGAAATAATGAGTCGTTTGCCGTTGTAAAGGAAACGATTGAAGATGTGGGAAAGATACAGGTGGAAGACCGCCCGGAATCTTATGAGATCTTCACTTCACGCTTACGCGTGCGCGTTGATAAAGCACCTTTCCGCCTGCAGATCTTTGATAAATACCAGAAATTATTGCAGGGTGATTACCAGGATAAGGGCTTGCTGAAAGACAGCAATAAGCTGATCGCGTATAAGACCCTTCGCAGCGACGAACAGTTCTTTGGTTTAGGGGAGAAATCAGGACCTCTCAACCGGCGCGGCCATTCTTATACAATGTGGAACAGTGATAAGCCTTGTTACTCTCCCAATGAAGACCCGCTGTATAAAAGCATTCCCTTCTTTTTAAGCAGCTATCGTTATGGCGTATTCTTTGATAATACGTATAAAAGTGTTTTTCGTTTTGGAACTGCCTCAGAAGATTATTACAGTTTTGAAGCACCGGGTGGGGAGTTGATCTATTACTTTATTCATGGCAGCGATTATAAACAGATCATTGAGCAATACATGCAATTGACCGGCAAACCCATTATGCCTCCGGAATGGGCGCTGGGCTTTTCACAATCGAGAGGCATGTATACCAATGAGCCACTGGCCCGCAGTGTTGCCGCGGAATTCCGTAAACGCAGGATCCCTTGTGATATCATTTACCAGGATATTGGCTGGACAGAGGGCTTGCAGAATTTTGAATGGAATAAAGAAAGATATACCAATCCCAAAGGGATGTTGCGTTACCTTGATTCATTGGGTTTTAAAATGATCGTGTCGCAAGACCCGGTGATCTCACAAAAAACGGCTGCGCAATGGAAGGAAGCTGATGCATTGGGATATTTCACCACCGATGTAAGAACAGGCAAGAGTTATGATATGCCCTGGCCCTGGGGTGGCAATTGCGGGGTGGTTGATTTTACCAAACCCGGTGTTGCCGATTGGTGGGGCAGTTACCAGCAAAAACCGATCAATGACGGCGTGAGAGGATTCTGGACAGATATGGGCGAGCCTGCCTGGAGCAACGAGGATGCTACAGAAAGATTATTCATGAAGCATCATGCAGGCATGCATGATGAGATACATAACGTGTATGGACTGACCTGGGATAAAGTGGTAAAAGAACAGTTTGAAAAGCATAATCCCGGCAAACGCATTTTCCAGATGACAAGAGCTGCTTATGCAGGGCTGCAGCGTTACACTTTTGGCTGGTCGGGCGACAGTGGCAATGGTGATGATGTACTGGATGGATGGAACAGGCTTGCCAACCAAATACCAGTTGGTTTGTCGGCTGGTATGGGTGGCATTCCATTTTGGGCCACTGATATTTCCGGTTATTGTGGTGATATTAAAGATTATCCCGCGATGGCGGAATTATATACGCGATGGCTGCAATTCGGTGTATTCAATCCATTGAGCCGCGCGCATCATGAAGGAGATAACGCTGCTGAACCATGGTTGTTTGGGACAGAAGCGGAAAAGAATTGCCGTTCAGCCATTGAATTAAAATACCAGTTGTTCCCTTATATCTACACTTATGCAAGGGAAGCGCATGATAAAGGCTTGCCTCTTATGCGGGCACTCTTGCTGGAATATCCCAACGATCCGCAAACTTTTTCTGTGGATGACCAGTTCTTTTTCGGAAAAGAATTGCTGGTGGCGCCTGTGGTTAAAAAAGGCGCTCAAAGCCGGAAAGTATATTTACCGGAAGGAGAGTGGATCGATTTTAATGATGGCAAAACAATGTATGAAGGCGAACAAACCATCAGTTATAAAACGCCGCTGAGCAGGATACCCATCTTTGTAAAAAAAGGCTCTATTATACCCATGATGCCGGTAATGCAGTATGTGCATGAACGCAGGGATTATCCATTGACGTTACAAATATATCCTGCTACTGAAGGTCAGCAAACCTCCTTCACATTATATGAAGATGATGGGGAAACGAATAATTACCTGGAGAATGTTTCCAGTTCGGTTAAGTTCAGTTTCCAGACCCTGGAGAATAAATATGTATTCAATGCAGAAGCCCGGAAAAATAACGGATACACAGCCCCGGGCAAAAGGGATTATGTTCTGAAAATATATCTCTCTTCAAAACCAGGCAAAATATCTATTGCCGGAAAATTGGTTTCGCCACAATCTTTTACTGTGTTCAATTCCACTGCCGGCAAAGTGTTGCAGAAAACAGGCTGGGCATGGGATGAAAAGAATGGTATCTGCTATGTGAGACTGCCGGAAGACGGTAAAGAAAAGCAGATAGAGATCTCCAGGTAAACTACATTAAAACCGCAGCAGCATTTAATCTGTAATTATGCTAAATTCCCTCTTGAACTCATATAAGAAAGGAGTTGTTGTTTTAATAATGACAGCTTTCATAGTAAATAATACCGAAGCCCAGGGGCCGGTATGGCAATCGGATGCTTATTCGTTCTATCCTGATAGGATCGTGCAGAAAAAGTACAGCGCAAAAGCTTTGTCATCGCAGGAGATCGTTTCAGATTACAGCAGTCCTGCCAATGAATTCAAATCGCCTGCTATTTCTTTCAAGTTCAGCATTAACGGGAAAGACAATGAAATGACCAGTGGTACTGACCATCATTTCAATTGCGAAACAAATTCTCCGTATTCCGAAACGCCCCTGATCGTATTCGGAAAACCTTTGAAGGAAAAGAATCCCCAGCCTGCGGGCTATTTAAAACCCGGAGCCCGCTTGAAGATAAGACTGGATATGCGCGGTGTAATGAATGAATTCAAAACAAAAGGGTTTTATACCTGCTTTGACGGCAGCCGCATTTACAAGGAAGATTTTAAAGGAGTGTATGTGGCCGGCAGTTCAGCTCCGCTTATCTGGGATTTTGACAATCTCGTGAACCACCCTGAATTGAAATTGCAGGATGATGATGGAGATGGGATTTATGAGACCACGCTTGCAATGAATATAAAAGAAGAAGAAAAAAGAACGCTCTCGCATTGGAAACTGGAAAAAGACCTGTCTGCTTTTCCCCGTTATCAGTCTTCCTACCTGTTGCCCGATGCCCTTTACAATATGGCATTGGAAGAAATGATAAAAGCGGTGGAACCTGACAGCACTTTCCGTACAGGCAAAGAATGGGCAGGTGTGTGGACAAGGGATGTCAGCTACAGCATCATTCTTTCCATGGCTCATTTGCAGCCGGAAGTAGCCCGCTACAGCCTGATGCGGAAAGTGAATAAGAAGAAAAAGATCATACAGGATACAGGTACAGGTGGTGCATGGCCCATAAGTACCGATCGCATGATCTGGGCAGTGGCTGCCTGGGAATTATATAAAGTGACCGGAGATAACGATTGGCTGAAGGAAGCATATACCGTCATTAAAAATTCCATTGAAGACGATCTGCAGAATATTTATGATCAGGAAACCGGGCTGGTAAAAGGAGAGTCTTCTTTTCTCGACTGGCGTGAACAAACCTATCCTAAATGGATGCAGCCGGCTGACATCTTTGAGTCGGAAAATCTTGGCACCAATGCAGTGCATTACCAGGCTAATACAGTAGCATCCCGGATGGCAGCGCTGCTCAATGATCAGCAGGCAGCAGATAAATACAAAACCATTGCCGGCCGGATAAAAAAGGCCATTAATGAAAAATTATGGTTGCCCTCTCAACGGTATTATGCCCAGTATGTGTATGGACGGAAGAATAAACTTGTTTCGCCCCGTGCCGAAGCCTTGGGCGAAGCACTTTGTGTGGTATTCGGTATAGCAGATGAAGAAAAGCAGAAACAATTGGTGGCGCATACTCCTGTAACTCCTTATGGCATTTCCTGCATCTATCCGCAGATCCCCAATATCCCGCCCTATCATAATAATGCAGTCTGGCCCTTTGTGCAGGCATACTGGCTATGGGCAGGAGCTATGGCCGGCAATGAAGAATCCGTGATGGAAAGTATCGCGGCTATTTACCGGCCTTCGGCTTTATTTGCAACCAATAAAGAAAATTTTGTAGCAGAAAATGGTGATTACTCCGGTACGCAGATCAATTCAAGCAATATGCTCTGGAGCCTTTCCGGCAATATCAGCATTGTTCACCGTATTTTATTTGGGATCCAGTTTGGAGAAGATAAGCTGGTATTCCGTCCATTCGTGCCACAAGCGCTCAAAGGAGCCCGCCGCCTGGAAAATTTTCATTACAGGAAAGCTGTATTGAATATTACGGTTGAAGGATACGGAAATGAGATTAGCTCTTTTATGATCGATGGTAAACCTGTTGCTGCGCATGAATTTTCTTCAAGTATGGAAGGGCTGCACCAGGTCAACATTGTAATGGCTAACAGAAGTCCCGCATCAGGCTCCGTTAACCGCCAGCTGGTTATGTTCTCACCTGCCGCACCGAAACTTATGCAAAAAGGGGCAGTACTGTTCTGGTCGCCTGTGGCTGGTGCTGTAAAATACAGGCTGTTTATGAACGGCCGGTTGGTACAGGAATCAGCGGCTACTGAGTTTAAAGCAAAGAATAAAGAATACGGAGAATACCAGGTGATCGCCGTGGATAAAAATGGAATTGCTTCTTTTGCGAGCGAGCCATTGGAGTTGATCCCTTCAGCAGTTATAAGCCTGTATGAAATGGAGAATTTTGCTGCGCCGGCCGCTTATGCTTACAAAGGATTTTCCGGTAAGGGATTCGTGGAAACAGGAGTGAAAGTAAACACGGTTATCCAAATCCCTGTATCAATAAAGGAAGAAGGTGATTATGCAGTGGATATCCGTTATGCCAACGGCAATGGGCCGGTGAATACGGAAAACAAATGTGCTGTCCGCAACCTGCGTATAAACGATGGATCAAAAGCTGCTCTTGTTTTCCCGCAACGGGGAAAAGGGGAGTGGAGCAACTGGGGCTGGAGCAATGCTGTACAGGTCCACTTAACAAAAGGTGAACATATCCTTACTATTGAATACCTGCCTGCCAATGAAAATATGAATGAGGAGGTAAACCAGGCGATGCTCGATCAATTGCGGATAATAAAAAAATAGTCATAAGAGGCGAGGAAAGAAATTCTGTTGCAACCAGGCCGGGCATTTTGCCCGGCTTTTTTATAACTGCTCATTAATTAGTGAGTGAATGAGATCGCTGGTCAGTGTTATTGGCCATTAACATTATTAATACCCGTTGCATCCATAAATGGAATAATATTGAGGAAAATTGATAATCCGATATGTTCAGGTATTTAATGATACTCTCGGGTCTTGCTTCTTCTTTCTTTCTATTTGATCTTTTTTCAGAAGAAAAGACCGGCACGATTGCAACAAATCTCCAGTTGGCTGATTCTGCAAGAGCAGAACGTAACTATGCCAGTTTCTGCGCAAGCTGTCACGGTGAAAAAATGGATGCTTTTGTAGACCGCCGCTGGAGGCATGGACAAGCCGGCCCTGACCTGTTCAAAGCCATCAAGCAAGGCTATCCTGATGAGGGAATGCCATCGTTTGATACGGCTTTTACCGACCAGGAGATCAATGAGCTGGTAGAATACATACAAAAAGGGATTATCAATGTGGAGCGATACCAGTTCAATGCAAAACCGGTCACCAATTACTTTTCTTCTGCCGGAATGAATATCCGGCTCGATACCATTGCCCGCCTCAATAATGATATTGCCTGGGGTATGGCATTTTTACCCAATCATGAAATGCTGATCACAGGGAGGTCGGGGAAATTATATAAACGCCTGCCAGATGGCTCATTGCAAACAGTGCAGGGTGCACCGCAGGTGCTGGCAGAAGGGCAGGGAGGATTGATGGATGTGGTGCTTCATCCGTCTTTCAACGAAAATAAATGGGTGTACCTGTCTTATTCTGCTTATAAAAGAACGGATTCAGGCCTTTATTCCACCACTGCTATCATGCGTGCAAAACTGGAAGGGGATAAGCTGGTAGAGCAGCAGGATATTTTTGAAGCATTGCCTTATTCGCGCACGCGTCATCACTATGGTTCAAGAATGGTGTTTGATAAAGAAGGACACCTGTATTTTTCTGTAGGAGAGAGAGGCAATGAAAAAGCAAACCCGCAAAACCTGGCGAATGATCTGGGGAAAATACATCGCATTAAAGATGATGGAAGCATTCCTGCCGGCAATCCCTTTGCAGGCCAGGAAAATGCAAGAGCGTCCATCTATTCTTATGGGCACCGCAACCCGCAGGGTATGGTATTGGATCCGGCAACAGGATTGCTATGGACAAACGAACACGGCCCAAGGGGAGGAGATGAGATTAACCTGGTAAAGAAAGGAGCCAATTATGGCTGGCCGGTTGCCACTTATGGTATTAATTATAATGGTACGGTTATTTCTCCCCGTTCAGTAATGAAGGGAATTGAGCCGCCAGTGGTATACTGGATCCCATCTATCGCACCAAGCGGCATGGCCATTGTTACGGGCGACCGTTATCCGGCCTGGAAAGACGGGATACTGACGGGTTCGCTCCGGTTCAAATACCTGAATCTCTCCATTATCAGAAATGGAAAACCGGTAAAAGAAGAAATGCTGTTGAAAAATGTCGGCCGTATGCGTGATGTAAGAATGGGACCTGATGGATACATTTATATTTCGGTGGAAAATCCCGGTTATATCTTTCGCCTGGTGCCAGTTGAAAAAAAGAATTGATCTGGCATTATTTTCCCGGCTGGTCACTATTATAGCCAGTTAGGGGAAAGAAAAGCGTCAAATGAGTGAATAAAAACGACTGAACGATTATGAACGTGTTTATTAGCCGGGTTATTCCTGGTATTGCATTGGAATTATTACAGGATGCTGGATACCGGGTCACGCAATTCACTGAAAGAAGAAATATGACCCGGCAGGAACTGATCCAGGCCTGTAAGCATAATGATGCGTTGTTGAGCGTAGGACATGAACATCTTGATAAAGAATTCCTGGAAGCCTGTTCCCATCTGAAAGTAATTGCCCTGTTTTCCGTTGGTTTTGACAAAGTGGATGTGGCAACAGCGACCCGTTTGGGCATTCCGGTTGGAAATACGCCAGGTGTATTGAGCGCAGCTACAGCAGACACCGCTTTTTTACTGATGCTGGCCGTATCACGGAAAGCATTTCACCTGCATAAGAAAATATTGAGAGGACAATGGAATTATTATGATCCTGTAGCCAATCTTGGTATCGAATTGGCTGGTAAAACGATCGGCATACTGGGATTGGGGAAGATCGGTTATGAAATGGCAAAACGATGCAGGGGCGCTTATGATATGAAGGTCATTTATCACAATCGCAAACCCAATCCAACTGCAGAAGCGGAATTAAATGCAACTTATGTTTCATTTGAAGAATTGCTTTCGCAAAGCGATGTGATCTCTGTGCATACGGCGCTTACTCCCGACACAAAAGGGTTGTTCAACAGCAGTGCATTTGATAAAATGAGGCCAAACGCGATCTTTATCAATACGGCCAGAGGGGGTATTCATGATGAAGAGGCATTGCGTGAGGCATTGGAATCGGGTAAAATATGGGGAGCGGGATTGGATGTGACCAATCCTGAGCCAATGGCAGCGGATAATCCTTTATTGCAAATGCCCAATACGGCCATTCTTCCGCATATCGGATCTGCTACTGTGGAATCACGTGAGGCGATGGCCAGATTGGCTGCTGAGAATATTATTGCAGGCTTGCAGGGCAAACCATTACCTTACCCGGTGAATCCCGAAGTGATCGTGAAAAACGGATGATTGAACAGCGAATTGTACTAACTTGTAATAAAATTACAGAAAATGAAAACAAGCATTGGCATCACAGAAAAGAATAGAAAGGCTGTGGCAACCCAGCTATCTAAATTACTTGCAGATGAGTTCCTGCTGTATACCAAAACAAGGAATGCGCATTGGAATGTTGAAGGCCCCGATTTTCATGCAATGCACCTTTTTTTCGAAAGCCAGTATGAGCAGTTGGATGATATCATGGACAGTGTAGCGGAAAGGATTCGTTCTATTGGTCACTATGCACCGGCTACGCTGAAAAGTTTTCTTGAGCTGACCCATCTCAGTGAACTGGGTGAAAGGGATAATGCGAGCAAGGACTTTATCAAGGAGTTGCTGAATGATCATGAAAGTATCATTGAATTTATCCGTACTAATGTCAATCCTTTTGCTGATGAATATGGCGATGCAGGCACCAGCGATTTTATTACCGGCCTGATGGAAGAACATGAGAAGATGGCCTGGATGCTGAGGTCGCATTTTAAATAAAGGAAATCCTCAAAATAAGTCGCACTGAATAGGAAATAAGAGACCCTATACATCCCTTTTAGATAATAAAAAAGGGCTGGATAGACATCCTGCCCCGTTTAAATCCAATTTCCTATGAAAAACCAGTGCAAGGATACGACAGTGCAGGTTGCTGTACAATACCACTTAGTGAGTAGTCGAAAAACTGAGTAAACGGAGAAAATTCACGTAAATCTGGTTGAAATACTCATGGTTAATCTGAGAGAATACTCCAATTTTACGGAAATGAATTCTCATGGTAGACTCATTTATCCTTGAGCTGGTCTATAATAACGAACAAAAACAATTCGAAGCGGAGTTTCATAAAATGAGCCGTTTCACCCATCGCATGGTAGTGAATATTAATGGTGCACAGGTTTATTTTGAACCTGACGAAGAGAGAAATTACCGTGCTGTACTGGCAGAGAATTCACCCTCAGTCCCTGATGCCGGGCTTGTAAAAGCTGTAGCGGATAAATTGCACGAACTGTTTCAATTTTAGATTCCTGTCTCCCAGTTCCTATAACCGGAATAGGGTATAAATTCTAATAGGCTTCTGACTCCCGACCCCCAACTAAAGATCCAGAACCACCCAAAAAAAGAATCCCACCTTTTCAGGCAGGACTCTCTTTGGTGGAGGATAGGGCTTAACGGTTAATGGGAAATCCCATTGACCAGGGGCTATTATAGTGAATCAGCAAAATCTTGAGTGATATAATTTTTAGTGGAATTTTTCTTGGATAGACTTCTTACCAGCATAGCAAAAAAACTGAGAAGAGTGTTGTTGGGCGAATAGCTGATGCGGAGTTTCCGGGATGAATAGCTGCTTGGCGAGGAATGTAAAGAATGGTATCTCATAGCAGGATTGGGTTAGTTCACAAGTATTGGTACAGCAAAAGAACGATAAATTGCTAATAAGCGTATTTGGTAAGGGGTTACCTTCTGGAAGACCGTTGCAGCGTATTTTAGTAGATTATTAGCCTGTAATGCTTAACAGACAAGGGTTGCAGCGGATTGGAGTAATGAGGGGGCTAAGTGTAATACCTCTTTTTTTTTGATAAATGTCAACGGATATCTACTCGGCCAACCGGCTTCTGACCCTGCTCAGTGTTTCAATGGTCATATTGAGATAGGAAGCGATGTACTTCAGTGAAATGCGGTTGACCAACCCCGGCCTGGTTTTAATAAAGTGCTGATACTTTTTTTCAGCCGAAGGTATACGGCAGATATAGGCCCTTTCCTCAGCACCGCGGTAATTATCTTCCAGTATCTTTCTGCCTACTATATTAGACTCTGGGAAATTCTCATACAGGTATTCAACCAGGCTATAAGGCATGGCGATCAGGGATGAGTTCTCGATGGCCTGCAGATATTCCGGAGAAGGATGGCTTAACCCGAGATTCCGGATGGATGTCACTATTTCATTTTCTTCATTGATCCAGGTGGTGATCTCCTTTCCCTCTTCTTTGATAAATGCCCTGATCACACCTTTTACGATCAGGTAAAGATGAGGCTCAGTAAGATGGTCCGGCTTGATGAGGTATTTACCTCTTGCTACCTGTACTGGGTAAGTCTGCTCATCAATACAGGCAATCGCCTCCCGGGAAACCGGGTGTATCGAATTGAACATAACGGATAAAGGTGAATGCCCATGCGGCGTTTTCCAAACATGCTTCTTTGGGCCTGCTACTTTTTTGGCCATAACTGCAATACGTTGATAACTCTCTCAAAGGGGCTTATGCCCGATCAGGGGCAAAATTAAGTATATGCATTAATTTTCAAGAATATAAAGCAGGATTTATAAACAATTATCTTAGGGTGTAAACACCCTATTTTCTCCGGAGTTTTACCGCTATGGTACCAGATGCCTGATTGATCTTTAACCGCACTGTGTGGTAATCTGTATTCTGACTGGTCAGCACCAGCGGCAATGGCCTCCATGTCCTGATCCTGAATTCACCCTTTGCATCTGTAAGTGCTTCTTCTTCGCCTTCCGTCACAAAAAGATAAATGCCGGGAATAGGCTTGCCGGTTTCAGCACTGATGACAATTCCTTTTATTTCAACCGGGTTTTTAGTACGGGTCTCCTGAACAGGAGAGAACGCCAGCAATGGAAATAAGAAAGCGGCGAGTGTTGACTTGAGTAGAAGCATTGGTTTGTTTTTAGCGGTATAAGTACGATCAATAGCAATTATTGGTTTATCCAGGGAATAACAATTTTTTGGAAAGAATACTTTTATTCACTTCCTTTGTCTACAAATTTAGTGGACTAAATTTAACTCTGCAAATGATCCACTACAAAGTTCAACAATGCCGGAGATGTTCTATAGTGCTTGTTGATCTTTTAACGTTTTAAATGAACGGTTACGCAAACGTTTGCCATAAGACAAATCAATTGATTAAGGCTTAAAATTGAGCCATGACTTCATTTTTTGATGTTTGAAGCCAGGACAGGTATTCAATTTTTAAACCTTTTACTGGATCACTAAAACCGGTGTTTTAAAAATGAGAAAGATCATTTCTGCTATTGCAATTCTCTTTGTGTTCCTGCCTGCTCTTACACTCAATGCAGGGTCAGGGTTTACGCCATTTGGCAAATGGAGAGGCGTTTTCCTGATCCGTGAAGGAGTGGAAGTCCCTTTCAATTTCGAGATACAGGGAAAATCGATCAAGGATGCTAAAGTGTATTTCCTGAATGCTGCAGAGAAGTTTGATGGCGGAAGACTTACCAGCAGGAATGATTCCCTGTTTATTTCACTTGATCAGTTTGATAATGAACTTGCTTTCAGGATTGAAGACAATACGCTCGAAGGTGTATTGCATAAGCAGGATGGAAGCGGCTCGCCCATTCGTGTAAGAGCAGAGCAGGGAAAAGCTTACCGGTTCAGTGAAAGTACCCGGCAACCAGCAGGAGATCTTTCCGGTACTTATGATATTGTTTTTGGTAAATCCGATAGCACGATAGGACTGTTTACGCAAGAAGGAAATAAACTGACAGCGACCTTTCTGCGCGTTACCGGCGATTCAAGATACCTGGAAGGTATCGTAGACGGTAACCAGTTTTATCTTTCTTCATTTATCGGTTCAAGCCCTTCCTATTATAAAGGAAGTTTTAATGCTGATGGAACTATTTCCGGTGAACAGATAGGAGTGCGCGGCTCACAGTCATTTGCCGGAAAATATAATGAAGATGCTACTCTGCCTGATCTTTATTCCCTGACCTATCTGAAAAAGGGATACAGCAGGTTCGATTTTTCTTTTCCCGATCTGAAGGGAAAACAGGTCTCTCTTACTGATGCCAAATACAAAGGGAAAGTAGTGATCGTTGCCATCAGCGGCACCTGGTGCCCCAATTGCATGGATGAAGCTGCTTTTCTTTCTCCCTGGTATAAGCAAAATAATAAGCGTGGCGTGGAAGTGGTCACCATTTATTATGAAAGAAAAAATGATACGGCTTTTGCACGTAAAGCAATCGGTCGCTTCAGTCAGAAATTTGATATAAAGTATGACCAGGTTTTCGGTGGACCGGCTGATAAGCAGTATGTAGCCAATTCATTACCTTCATTAAATGCTTTCCTGTCTTTCCCCACTACTTTATTCATTAATAAAAAAGGTGAAGTAGCCAGGATTCATACCGGCTATACAGGGCCTGCCACAGGTAAATATTTTACCGATTTTGTAAAGGAATTCAATGAAGAAGTGGACAAACTTTTGAATGAATAAGAGATTTGTTTTTCTATTTATATGTAACTGTTCTTTTAATCCTTATATCTTCTTTAACGATCTTATGACGGATCTGGAATTAATTTTGCAACTCTTATAATTCTACGCCGCTGTTATTTTCCGGTGGCGCCAGCCAAACTATTATACTGCTCCCATTTGTTTTAACCCAAAAAAGGAGTTGTGTTATGAAACCATTGTTCCCTGTTTTCCGTTCCAGGATCCTGTCCATTTCATTAGTGCTTGCGGGCAGCGCAGTGATGCTGTCATGTTCCAAACTGAATGGCGACGATAATCAAAACGTTCCGGTCGCCGGTTTAATGGCTTTTAACCTGGCCCCAGATCAATCATCGCTTATTCTTACTTTGAATGGAAGCAATCTTACCAATTTCCCCTTGCCTTATACCAACTATACAGGCGGTTACCTGTCTGTATATGCCGGCAACCGTACATTAGATGCCTATAGCTCCACTTCTTCTTCAGAACCGATCGCAACAGCTTCAGCGAATCTTGAACCGAAGAAATATTATTCCAGTTTTACAATAGGTGCCAACAGCAATTACCGAAATGTGATCGTGCACGACAACTTTGATACCCTGACGGCTACAGGTCAGTCCTATATCCGTTATATCAATGCTATTCCAGATTCTTCCAGGCCTACCGTTACTATTGCAACAGGTGGAACAAACGTAGTGAATCAGCAACCCGCTTTTGGTTTTGTTGCTGATTTTGTCGCCATCACTCCGGGGGAGGTGAGTATCGATATTACCAATGGCAGCACGATTGATGCAGACCGTACTATCACTGTTGAACAAAATAAACTTTATACAGTGTTGCTGACAGGTTTACCGGGCACTACTCCTGCTACTGAAATGATCAAATTCATTCAGAATGGAGCCCTTACCGAACAGCAATCGAAACAAAGCAGTGCCCGTGCGGCTATAAGGAGCAACTAATCAGTTCTCCTTTTTCTTTTTCAGCAGGTTGTTCAACGTATTTTTGATCTTATCGCCGGCTTTGGCTTTTGTACTGTCCAGCGTGTTGGCTTTCTGAGTGGTGTCTTTATTGCCCAGTATCTTGTTCTTCAATTCATCTTTCAGATCGCTCACCACCTGGTCCTTCACAGCTGTTACAGAATCCTTAATCGTTTGTTTGGCACTGTCAATTTTTTGCTGTGCAAAATCCTGTGCCTGCTGCTTGAGATCAGCTACTGCATCGCCGGCCACTTCTTTCAGATCGGTCTTAATGGTCGGGTTATTGATATTGCCGCCCATTTTGATGTTCAGGTCGATCATATCACTCACTTTGACCGCGACACCTTTATTGTTAGCCTGTGTCACCAACCCGTTGATCAGGTTATTCCCCTGCGTGCCCAGGTATTTGCGCGGCACTTTCATGGCTACGATATAATCGATCGACTGATCAAAGGAATGCGTGCCCCCGATCTGCATTTCGATATCTTTTACCTTAACCGTAAAGGGTTTTACCAGCACTTTACCATTGGCAAACTCGATGGAGTTTTTGATGTCTTTCAGCGTAATGGATTGCAATTCCTGTATCTGCAAGGTGCTGGCAATCTTTTCCAGTGGTGCAAATTTCTTTAATACACCTTCCAGCAGCAGCAGCGTGCCCTTTCCTGTAAGACTGCTTAGTTCAGGCATCATATTGCCGTTGAGATTTCCTGTTACGGTTAGCTGTGAGTTCAGTTTGCCTGCAAGGAATTGGGCAATCGGCATTAGCTGTTTTACGGTATTGAAAGAAAGAAATGCCTTTTGAATATCAATATCCTTGATATCATAACTGAGTGATACGGCCGGATCTTTTTTATTTAATTTGGTGGAGTAGGAACCGTTGAAATTCATTGTTCCTTCCAGGGCATCCGCCTGCACATTTTGGAGCTTTACCGTTTCATCGTTCAGCACCAGGGTGCCATTGATATTATTGTAGTTTACTTTATCATAAGTGACCTGTCCTGCTTTTGCATTCAATGTCAGGTTAAGCCCTGCAGGCACCAGGAAAGGAGCAGAGCTTGTTGCAGCAGTGCTGCTGGCATTGGCAGTCACGGCGGAAGCAGTATCTGTGCCCATCCAGTCGTTCAGGTTCATTTTGTCCACATTCACATTTACTGTACCCTGCAAGGGTTCATTTTTCAGGGTATAACCGATCAGGTTATTCAACACACCGTTCGCGGTAAAATTGGAGTTCAGGTAATTACCGGCAAGATTGTTAAGCGCAACAGTTTTTGGATTAAAAGTCAGCTGCGTTGTGCTGATGCCGACACCACCGGGATAATCTTTAGATACGTATTTAAACTTATTCAGGTTAGTGGTACCGGATAAGCTGATCTTATCATATTCTCCCTTGTCAATAGCGGTTTTATTTCCTGCAAAGCTCAATGCGGCATCGAGCAGGCCTGTAACAGAACTGCCTTGTTCCAGTTGAACGAACTGCTTTACATTGTCGAGGTTAAAGCTTCCTTTAGCCGTGCCGTTGAAATCGATAGAAGACATAGGCCTTTTTAATTGCAGGGTAAAGTCAACCGGGTCTTTACCCACTTCAATATGTCCGGAAGGGATCACTACTTCTGTATTATCTGCTATGCCACCGCTGTTAGCGATCTGCACTTTTATATTGCCGTTTTGTATCGGTTGAGGGAATGCGCTGGAAGAATAGAACAGCTTTTGTATATCGAGAAAGCCGCCTGCTGAGAAATCTCCCTGTTGTGTTTGGAGGGCCGACATATTTCCTTTTGCAAAAATATCTGCGCCCACAATACCTGCGAGTTTGGTATTGCCTTCCAGTTTTACAAATTGAGTTACCTGCGAAAGGTCCAGTTTTCCTTTTGCTGCAGCATCTATATATTGCGCAGTTTGCGGGTTTTTGAAAATAAAGCGAAAGTCGAATGGTTCATTGTCCATTTCAAGATGCCCTTTGGAAAGGTTCACAACCGTGTTATCCAGTTGTCCGTCCTTATTGCTGGCCTGCAGGGAAAGCTGGATATTTTTTACAGGCTTGGGAAGATCAGGATACTGGAAAAAACCATCTTTCACTTCCAGGTTCACATCGTAAGCCGGAAGTTGGGTAGCGCTGTAAGTGCCTTTTACAAAACCGTTAAAAGCAGCACTGCCGCTGGTCTTGATCTTATCAAAATCATTTTTATAAACTGCGGGCACCAGGGAAAGGATATCCTTGAAATCATTGGATGGTGATTTAAAATTGATATCCATATTATAGGTGCTGTCATTCACTAATTGAAAGAAACCGTCTGCTGAAAGTTTCAGGTTATTCAGGTTAATGTCTTCCGTTTTAAAGCTGTACTTGCTGGCTCTATTATCAACCACGATGTCTGCATCCACATCTGTCTGCGTTTTGACGAGATAGGGGATGCCTGCATAATTGAAGTTGACTGCATCTGCTTTGGTTTGTGTGGAGAGGGTGAAAAGGTCCTGCGTAAAATCGCCACTGCCTTCATGATTGAGGCCGCTGATCTCTGCACTCATATCGGCTGTCTTATCTTCATAATAAATATATCCGTTGCGGATGGCATATTTGCTCAGGCTCATTTTAAAAGCAGAGGCCGATGTGTCAGCAGAAGCAGAAGTATCGGTAGACGGCTTTGTGATATCCCAATTGGCTTTCCCATCTTTATTCACCAGTGCATGTATGCGGGGCGATTCCAGGTAAATACCAGACACTTTGATATCCTTGCCTTTGATCACGCTGATCAGGTTGGCCGATACGTCAATATTGGCAGCAGATACCAGGGTGTCGCCGGCAAATTCGTTGGTACCGGTTACAGAGAGTTCATCAAGACTGATGGATACTTTCGGGAAATGGCGGAACAGTGAAAGGCTTACGTCTTTGAAGTCCACTGTAGCGGTCAGGCTTTTATTGATCTCTTTTTTAACTAGTGAAGTGATCTGCTTTTTAAAAGCGATCGGAATAATAAAAGCAGCGGCAATCAGTACGAGTAAAACAATTCCCGTGATCTTTAAAGTCTTCTTGATAGCTTTTTTCATAGTTACTGGCTTGGTTAACTGGGCTGAAAGATAGAAAAAACAATCGTTATCATCTAAGTATCAGTGTCTGAAGGAAGTAAATTTTAGTAAAAACCCGTTTGGGTGTTGGTCGTTGTCCGTTGTGTGTTGATCCCTGACCGATGTTCGAATGGCCGATGGCCGAATTTCTATGCCAGCCGGAACCTGTAGTTCATCCTCCTATGGTTGCACGTGTACTAAATCTGGTCCGGGGTGACAAGCATTGAGGGGCAGAATATCGGTAGCCTGGGGTGACAAGGGAAAAGGAACTGCTGGTTCCGCCCCTGCGTATTAACCGTCATCGGCTGTTCGGCCATCGGTCAACGCTCATCAACCAGCAAATAACAAGCTTTTCCTAATTTCGCCCCATGACCCCTGAAAGAAAGGCCCGGCTTGAAGCTGTTTTATCCCATCGTCAGCCGGATATTACGATCGTACTGGAGAATGTATTTGACCCTCACAATATTTCTGCTGTTATGCGTACCTGCGATGCCGTAGGCGTGCAGGACATTTATATTCTTAATACACGTATTCCCCGCCACAAAAAATGGGGAAGCCGCAGTTCTTCCAGTGCTGCCAAATGGCTGACCATTCATCAGTTTGACAACCTGGACGCCTGTGTTACTGAATTGCGCAAGCAGTACAAACGCATTTTAACAACCCATCTCAGCAGCGATGCTGTAAGTTTACATGCTATTGATTTCACTGAAAGCATCGCGCTGGTATTTGGTAATGAACATGCCGGTGTAAGTGATGAACTAAGGGCTGTAGCTGATGGTAATTTCATCATTCCCCAGGTGGGCATTATCCGTTCGCTGAACATCAGCGTGGCTTGTGCTGTAACTTTGTATGAAGCTTTCAGGCAAAAGAATAATGCAGGGCAGTATGATCAGGTGAGGATGGGAGAGGAGAGGTATAGGAAGCTGATGGATGAGTGGAGGGGTTGGAAGGAGAGCCAGGAATTGTAAGCCAGGAGTAGCGAATAGTTTTTAAATTAATTATAGGTTATGGAACTGAAAAAATTATTCTTTGGTTGTGTGCTCTTACTTGGCAGTGGGCTTGTGATGGGGCAGAAGGTAGCGAAGGTAAAAGTTACGGAGTTGGAGAAAATGATTACGGAGAGCAGGACGCCTCTTATTATTAATTTCTGGGCTACTTATTGCAAGCCATGTATTGCAGAGATGCCACATTTTGAAAAGCTTGGTGCAAAATATAAAGAGAAGGGCCTTACGGTGGTATTTGTAAGCCTTGATATGGAGGATGATTACCCGGTGAAAGTGGACAGTTTTGTAGCAAAAAGGAAATTGCAAAACAAGGTGCTTTGGCTTGATGAGACCAATGCAGATTATTTCTGTCCGAAAATAGACCCTAAGTGGTCCGGGGCTATGCCGGCCACATTATTTGTAAATAATACAAAATCTTACCGCCGGCTCCTCGAAGAGGAGCTGACGGAAGAAGAGTTGGAAAAAGAAATCATGGCTATACTTTAATAGGGGGGCTTCCCTACCTGTTTTCTTCTGCTTCCATTTCCTGCTTCATCCTGGCCAGCAGGTACAGGAAATAAATACCGGCTCCCAGACTTGTAATGCAAAGGCATAATCCCAGCCAGCTTCCAGACTGGATGCTTTTTGCCAGGGCATAACCTACAAGCACCATAAAACCGAGGATGATAAGGCGGTTGATCATTACGGGGGATAGCATAAGCGTGATTTTGGGTGATGAATGATGTGTTGGTAAATAGGAGATGCCGGCGTTGAAAAATTCCATACGAGTTTAAGGAATATAAGAGCCGGTGTTTCCTCAACGTTGAGGAAACACCGGCTCTTAATGCACTATTCCAGTTATTCTCTGAAATCAGGGCCGGGGTGGCAAACAGCGGGAAGAGGCTTCCGGCTCCGACCAGCTCTGTTCAGGAATAATTATTTTACCCTTTTAATAACACATCCCACAGATCTTGTGGTGGGTGTTGCGATGGATTTACCAGAAACCAATTCTTCAATGGCAATGCTCAGATGCTTTCTCGTTACCTGGTCGGCTGCATTGGCATTATCATCAATAGCGCCATGATAAACCAGCTTGTTGTTTTTGTCGAACAGGAATACTTCAGGGGTGCGGGTAGCGCCAAAAATATCGGCCATGGCAGAATTGTTGTCAACCACATAGCTGAAGTTGTAGCCCTGCTCTTTGGCATAAGCCTGCATATCAGTATAGGAGTCGCCATCATTCCTGGAAGCTTCATTCGGGTTGAGGAGTATGACCCCAATATTCTGGCTGCTGGCCAGCTTAGCTGCTTCCAGGGTACGGCCCTGGTATTTCTTTACAACCGGGCAGGTATTACAACTGAACATTACCATTAACCCGTTTTTTCTCATCGCATCCTTAAAGGATACTTCTTTACCGCTGATGTCTTTCATCTTCGCATCAGCATTAGGCAGGCTGGATCCAATGGGAAGAGGGTCTGTTGCAGTCCGGAATGCCATAAAGGCTATTGCTGCGAGAGGGATGGCGGCAAGGAGTATTTTTTTCATGACAATTTGGTTTGAGGTTATACATCAAATTTCCGCAAAAATTATGCATTATGGTGCCCGCCTGCCAGATTTTTATTCCTTTCATCCACTTCGTACTTCAAGGAATTGATGCTTACATTCAGCTCAAAACCAATTAATAACACCAGTGAATTAAAATAGATCAGCAACATCAGGATCAGCACGGTGCTGATAGACCCGTAAAGCTCATTGTAGTTGGAGAAATTGCTGACCCAATAGGAAAAGCCTGCTGTGAATGCGATCATCAGGAAACCGGCCAGTATGGAGCCGGGATTGATGAGTTTCCAGCGCTTGTGCATAGCCGGCGCATACCGGTAAATAAAAGAGATACAGAAAAAGAACATCAGCACAATAAAGACCCAGCGCAGGTTATGGATCAGGGAGATCACGGTTTCATTGGTCACACCCATCCATCGCAACACAGCCCCCTGCATGATCAGTGCAATGATGGTAATAAAGAGCAGAATGAACAGGATGAACGTTAACCGGAGGGCCATTCCCCTTTGATTAAGTCCCTTACGCTTTCTGAAACCTATATAGTCTTTATCAAAAGAACGCATGATGCCCATCACGGCATTGGAAGAGAAGAACATGGCCAGAACAAAACCGGTAGATAAAAGCCCGGTCCTCGGCTTGTTCAAAATATCTGAAAGAAAATTGATCAGTCCATGATTATTTCTTTCCCCTGGTACCACATCCCTGATCAGGCCAAACATCTGCTGAACGAATTCTTTTGAAATAGGAAGATAAGGTACCAATGTGAACAGGAAGATCACGGCAGGAGGGATGGCCATGGTGAAATTGAATGCAATAGCAGACGCTCTTTCCGTAAACCCTGTTTTTTTTGCCTGCCTGAAAAAGAAACGGATCACGTCAAACAAAGGAATGCCCTGAAAGCCCGGAAGAATGATCTTCTTGCTTTTCCTGATCAGGAAACTGACAGGTGCGGATGTTATAAATTCTCTCCGTATCCGTGTGAGCAGGTTCGGGAAATTCATTTCACATTGCGGTTATTTAATTCTTTCTGATAAAGACGGGCATTGGTCATATGGTCTTTATAATTGCTGGTAAATACATGCGTGCCATCAAATGCGGGATTGGCCACAAAGTAGATATAATCTGTTTTGGGGGCATGCAGCACAGCGTCCACGGTGGCCAGGCCAGGTGTGCAAATCGGCCCCGGTGGCAGGCCCTTGTTGACATATGTATTGTAGGGAGAAGCCGTGAGCAATTGCTTTTCATAAATACGCCGCAGGCCAAAATTCCGCAAAGCAAATTTCACTGTCGGGTCGGCTTGTAAAGGCATTCCTTTTGCCAGCCGGTTCAGGTATACGCTGGCGATATTGGGCCGGTCACTTTCAGCATTGGTCTCTTCATCAATGATGGATGCAAGGATGGATACCTGGGCGGGAGTAAGTCCCAGGCTATCGGCTAATTGCTTACGTTCAGGTGTCCAGAAAGTGGTCCATGCATTATGGAATTCACGGAATATGCGCGAAGGGGTGGTGTTCCATTTCAGTGTGTAAGTGAATGGCATTGCTGCAATCATCACATTATTGGTATCAAGCCCGAATTGGCGCAATGAATCAGGATTGTTCAGGTAGTTGACCATTTCCAGGGAATCGCATTCAAAGGCGCGTCCGATCCGTTGTGCCAGCACTTCCCTGGTCCTTATTTTCGTGATCACAAAACTGACGGGGCTCTGGCTGCCATTCTTCAGCATCCTTACAAGGTCGAGCAGGCTCATGCCTTTCTTTATTTCATAGCGGCCGGGCTTTATATTTTTATAGCCTGCCATACCGGAACTGAGATTGAACCAGGTTTTGCCGGCAATGATCTTATTCTTTACAAGGCTGTCGGTAACATCATTAAAATTGGCGCCGGTACGGATATAAAGGTATTTACGCTCCGGGACCCTGACAGTAGGGCCCAGAAATTTCCAGGCGAAAAAAACGGCGATCAGGAGAATAGCTGCGGCAACAATAGTTATGATCTTTTTTTTCATCTGTATGCTTTTATTGCTTTGGCCACATGGAATTCTGCATAGTAGATATTCATTGATCCGGTATGAAAATGAAGATCTTATTATGCATGTTTCATAGTAACGGACAAATTAAACAAAAAACCCTGTCTTGGGACAGGGTTTTGAAATATAATTAATTGAGGTAATTATTTCGGTGTTGAATCGGGAGCAGTAGGGAAAGCGCCTGTGTTAGCAGGTGTCTGGGGAGTTGCCTGCTGGGGGGCTGGTGCGCCTGCTGCTTTATTGATGCTGTCTGGCAAACCATCGCCATGTCCTGTTCTGATAAAGAAAGCAGAGATCAGGCAAAGCAGACCGATAATGCCTGCAAAGATCCATGTGCCTTTTTCCAGCACGTCTGTAGTTTGTTTTACACCCATGAACTGGTTGCTGAAACCGGCGATATTACCTGCCAGGCCACCACCTTTGGGGTTCTGTACCAATACGATAAGTCCTAATACTACAGCCGCCAGGATTACCAGTATCACAAATAAGATAGTCATGTCACAATTGCTTTAAGTGTTCTATTTTGGCTGCAAAATAAGAGCTTTTGGAGGGATCGAGCAAACTTAATTTTTCATATAACTCCTGGGCTTTTACGGCATTGCCCTGTTTTTCCCATACTTCGGCCATGGCTTCTGTCACCACTTCACGGTCTGTAATGGAAACCTGTGCCATTTGCTCCACATTTTTTTCTTCCTGCCGGGTAGCCGTAACGGGAATTTGGGAAGGCGGCAGTTTCTTAAGTGTCTTCAGCCATTCTGTAAAACTTTTCAGCTGATGGCCAAGCCGGTCTTTCGGTTTATCCTCTTCCCTGAAACGGATTCCCTGGGAAGCAAAATAATCTACGGTATGATAGGGTTCAAAGGTCAGTTCCATCTTACTCTCATCAAGCGGTTCTATTTTCAGGGAAGGAAGAATGAGGGGCTGTTCTACATGACCAATAACGGACTCTTCTTCCTTACCGGGTATCTCACTGATCTGCTCTGCCACCTGCTCATCTTCCGTTTCATCAGCCTTGTCAAAAATAGCCTCTTCAGAATGCACGGAAACTGGCGCAACCGGCACGTTGTCCCGGCTATTTATTTGCTCCACCACCTCTTCTTCTGTAGCAGGGCTCTCCAGTATAGTATCATGTATTTCTCCTGGCACTGTCCCAGTAACCAGTTGCTCTGTCACACCTGTTTCATTCAACAACTGATCAAACCAGAGCGGATTAGAAAAGTAAAGTGAAGCTTTTTGTGCAATTGCTGCCGCGTCCTCAGACCTGTCTGCTTTCACTTTTTTCGCCAGCAATAAATGAGCTGGCGCAAAAAAAGGATAAAGCCTCACCATCTGACGCAATTCATTCTCGGAACATTCCCCGATATCTTCTTTCCCTGTAAGGGCATGCGTTAATTGATTAATAGCTTTCTTCATGCAGAATGAACGTCAAAGATAGGGATTAACACTAATTAACGCGAATGAGCTTGAGGTGGTGTATCGATTTGGTTTCAGCCGCCAATTACGCAAATGGAACACTTTGTTTGGATAGTTATTAAAAATGGGCAAACAACCATATATTATCAGAAGTTCGCTCTCATTTATATAGATCTATTCATGTAATTGGCGGCTGAAACCAAATCGATACACCACCTCAAGCTCATTCGCGGCATTCGTGTTATCACCAGTCGGAGAAGAGCCTGTTGAAAATATCATCCGTAACCCCTCTCACCATCTCATCCCTTAGTTGGGATTCGGCTTGTTGTATAGATAGGGAAGCTTTGAATTCGAAGTTGCGGCTTACATCATACTCTTTTGTTTCATTGCTTTTGGTATCCAGGCGCACAATATGAACTGTAATGGCTAAACGGTTGGTCGCTTCCTGGCCCTGGGAGATGCCCGAAGTGCTGAAGGAATAATTGGTGATGGTGCCATTGATCACCCAATCTGCATTATCATTATTGGTTTGACTCAATCTTGTCTGGCTGACGATCTTTTGGCGGAGCTTATCGGAGATAAGCTGGCTTAATTGAGGATTTACATAAGTAGCCCTGTTTTCAAACTGGGTGATCTTTACTGTTTTAATTGTGTCGGGAACAGAAATGTCGTTGAATTTATAAACACCGCAACTGGTGATATTGATCGAAGTGAATAATAGTGCCAGCAGGGCCAATAACCCGGTTGAACATAAAACTCTGGTGGAAATTTTTTTGGTAAGCATACGGTAATGTCCTTTGTCTCCGGGTTTATTCATCAATATCATATTCCTTTAACTTCCTGTATAAGGTTCTTTCGCTGATGCCCAGATCGAGTGCAGCATCCTTGCGTTTGCTTTTGTGCTTTTTCAGGGCCTTTATGATGAGTTCTTTTTCCTTGTCCATGATGTTCAGGCTTTCTTCCACTTCTTCATGATCATGGATATCATCATGCCCTGCATTATTATTGTTATGCATCAGCACCGGTTGTGTCTGTGCGCCTGGCTGAATCGCCGGTTGTTGCATAAAGAATGGCTGAAGGCCTTCATTCGATTTCAGTTCTTTCACTTCATTGAGGAAAGAAGCGTCTTTCGGAGCCATTGAAGGGTTTTGCAGCACTTCAAGGAACAGTCGCTTAAGTTCTGTTACATCTTTCTTCATATCAAAGAAAAGTTTGTACAGTATCTCGCGTTCATTGGCAAAATCCTGGTTATGGCTGTTGCCCGGAGCAAGCGCCGGCAGGCGGTTGCTGGAATAAGGCTGTAAAAACCTGCTGAGCTCTTTAGCGGTAATATTCTTATCCTGTGAAAGAACCGAGATCTGCTCTGCAATATTCTTCAATTCACGCACATTGCCGGGCCAGGGGTAGTTAATTAACAGGTTTTTTGCTTCCTCGTCCAGTTGAACAGAAGCTGTTTTATATTTATCCGCAAAGTCGGCTGCGAATTTTCTGAACAACAAATGAATGTCTTCTTTACGGTCGTGCAGTGCAGGCACGCGGATAGGTACTGTGCTGAGGCGGTAATAGAGATCCTCCCTGAACTTACCCTGCTGCACCAGTTGCATCAGGTCTTTATTGGTGGCGGCAATAACGCGAACATCGGTCTTCTGCACTTTGGAAGAACCGACGCGGATGTATTCACCCGCTTCCAGCACTCTTAATAAACGGGCTTGTGTGCCCAGGGGCATTTCACCGATCTCATCGAGGAAAATGGTGCCGCCATTCACTGTTTCAAAATAACCTTTGCGGCTGTCTACTGCGCCGGTGAAGGAACCTTTTTCATGACCGAACAATTCGGAGTCGATCGTCCCTTCAGGAATAGCGCCGCAGTTAACGGCAATAAAAGGATTGTGCTTCCTGTTGGAAAGCGCATGGATGATCATGGAAAAAGCTTCTTTACCTACACCACTTTCACCCATGATCAGCACCGTCAGGTCTGTATTGGCCACCTGCGCCGCTACCTGCAAAGCATAGTTGAGCGCCGGCGAATTTCCGATAATCCCAAAACGGTTTTTTATTGATTGAATATCCATTCTTAAGTTTTAAAATCCGTGCAAACTTTATCTGCAGAGATCAGTTAACGATCTTTCCCAAAAGGGTGGCCTGTGTACAGTCTGTCACGTTTACCATAACATAATCGCCCTTTTTTAGTTCATAAGTTTCTTTGGGGAATACGATCACTTTGTTTTGTGAACTCCTTCCCATCCAGTCGGTTTCGCTGCGTTTGCTGTTGCCTTCGATCAGTACTTTGAAAGTTTTTCCCAGGTCGCGGTGATTGCTTTCCAGGGAAAGCCTGTTTTGTAATTCCACGATCTCCTGCAGGCGTCTTTTTTTAACATCTTCCGGCACATCATCTTTATACCGGCGCTGGGCCAGGGTGCCGGGGCGTTCGCTGTAAAAGAACATATAGCTCATATCATAGCGGCTGTGCTCCATAATGCTGAGCGTGTCCTGGTGGTCCTTTTCTTCCTCGGTACAAAATCCGGCGATGACGTCTGAGCTGATACCGCAGTCAGGCATGATCTCGCGGATGCGATCCACTTTGGCCATATACCATTCACGGGTATAGGTCCTGTTCATCAATTGCAATACGCGGGATGATCCGCTTTGCACCGGTAAATGAATATAGCGGCAGATATTTTCATACTGCGCCATGGTGTGCAATACTTCGTCGGTAATATCTTTCGGATGTGAAGTAGAAAACCGCACTCTCAGCAATGGAGAGATCAGTGCTACCCTTTCCAGGAGTTTCCCGAAGGTTATCGTTTCGTTTTCTTTATCATTCACATAGTAGTAGCTGTCCACATTCTGTCCCAGCAATGTCACTTCGCGGTATCCTTTTTCAAACAGGTCCCTGCATTCATTGATGATGCTTTCGGTGTCGCGGCTTCTTTCACGGCCGCGGGTAAAAGGCACCACGCAAAAAGCGCACATATTATTGCAACCACGCATGATGCTGACAAAAGCAGATACGCCATTGCTGTCGAGACGGACAGGGGAAATGTCAGCATAAGTTTCTTCCCGGCTCAGCAGCACATTAACGGCTTTTTGACCACCTTCGGCTTCTTCCACAAGACCGGGCAAGGTGCGGTAAGCATCGGGGCCTACTACGAGGTCGACCAGTTTCTCTTCTTCCAGGAATTTAGACTTGAGTCGCTCTGCCATACAGCCCAGTACGCCTACCAGCATTCCTTTTTTCTGATCTTTCAGTTTCCTGAATTCAGTCAGGCGCTTGCGTACTGTCTGTTCTGCTTTTTCGCGGATGGAACAGGTATTGATAAAAATAAGGTCGGCTTCTTCCAGGTTGCGGGTGGCTCCAAAACCCTCCTGGTTGAGAATAGAGGCGACGATCTCGCTATCGGCAAAATTCATCTGGCAGCCATAACTCTCTATATAAAATCTTTTCTTATATGTATTCGGATCATTTGCAAAGGGGGCATACGCTTCCCCCTGGCGGGTTTCATCCTGTTTTTTCATCCCTTCGGGGCGTACTGAATCTGTCACCAGGTCCAACATTCTATTATAATTTTTTCCGGGGTTTGTCCGGAACGCAAATATAAGAAAAGCGGCTGGAATATGACAGGATGGCAGCGGGAAGGCTTTTATGCGTTGACAACGAATAACGACCATCGGGCAACCATTGCTAGGAAATATGCGTCCGTTTAAACTATCTTAGAGCGCTATTTTTTAACCGAATCACCATTCCCTTGAGAATATTTGCACTGCTTCTTGGCCTTATCGCCGGGGTGTCCTGCTTTTCGCAGGGTGCCCAGGGATTATTGACTGGTAATGTGATGGATGAAAGAAGCAAGCCGGTAGAAAATGCTACCGTAGAATTGATGCCTTCCCGCGACACCTTCTCCAAAAAGGCCCAGCTTTCCCTGTCCGACGGCAGTTTTATTTTCCATGATCTTCCATTCGACTATTATCAAATCAGGATCAGTTATGTCGGATTTCAAATGCTGGTCATTGACAGTATCAACGTAAGAGCTGAAAGAGCGGATTTCAACCTGCCTGACCTTGTGCTTCGGGGCAAGACCTCTGAGAACCTGCAGGCCGTGATCGTTTATTCTGAAAAACCACTGATTGAATCCAAGGATGGCAATATCACTTTCAATGCTGCCGAGTCGCCGCTTAGCGCCGGAAGCAATGCAAGCGATCTGCTGGCCACCGTGCCGCTTGTAACAAAGGACGGAGACGGTAAAATATCCGTGCGGGGAAAGGAACCAATGATCCTGATCGATGATAAACCTGTACAGCTGAACATGCAACAGCTTCAAGACCTGTTGGAATCGATGCCGGGCAGCTCAATCGAAAAGATCGAGGTGATGACCAACCCTCCGCCGCAATACGCCAATGAGCAAGGAGGGGTGATCAATATCGTAACACGGAAAGGAAGGGTAGGGAAGAGCGGACGTATCAGCCTGTCGGGTGGCAGCCGTGGCGAAGCCAGCATGAATGGCAATTACAGTTACCGCAAACAGGGACTGGTATTTAATATCAATGCAGGAGCAAGTTATAATAGATTTGCCGGCAGCGGTTATTCTATCCGCAACAACCTCTATACGGATTCAAGCAATTATTTCAATACCACCAGCAACAATGTAAATAAAGGATTGCGGCCAAATTTCAGGACCAGCCTTGATTATGATATCACCAAAAAGCAATCGTTCAGTGCGGTATTGCAACTCAATTCCGGCGACCTGGAAAGTCAAAGCCATACAGAATATGCCAATATCAATCGTTTTGGACAGATCTACCGGTTGAGTCAGCGGGATATCCGGAGTGAAAGCGAAAACTATAATGGTTCTTTAAGCCTTTCCTATTTGTTGCGTACGAAGAGGGCAGGGGAGCAATTACGCGTGATCGCAGACGCCAACCGCTCCATCAATCACAACGACAGGCTGTTTTATCAGCAGTTCTTCAATCCTGATCACACTTTCAATGGCATTGATTCAACACAGCGGCAATTGAATAAAAACCGCAACACCGGTTATAATCTCCGGGCGAATTATGACCGCCCGCTTATTGCACAAAAGACCTTTCTTTCAGTAGGAAGTTTTTATACCAATGTCAGCAATCTAGTAAATGTGGATGCCAGCTACCTGAAAAAACCGGATAATGTATCTGCGCCTTTGGACCTGCTCAGCAACCATTTCCGCTTTCACCAGTCAGTTGTTAACCTGCGTGCAGCCTTAAGGCAGAATATTGGCTCGAGGTTCAATATCACCGCAGGTGTTTCAGCAGAGCATACTTCGATCTGGTTTGAACTGTACAAAGAACAGCGTGACGCACGTAATAGCTACTGGACCTGGTTACCCTTTGCCACTGTTGCAAAGCGTTGGGAAAACCAAACCAGCTTAACGGCTTCCTGGAGAAGAAGCATCCGCCGTCCGGGTATCAATGAACTAAATCCGACAGTCGATTTTTCTGATCCTTACAATATCCGTTTCGGTAATGAAAAGCTGGAAGCATCCACTGCTGATAATTTTGATTTCGTGTTTGGCAAATCCGACCGGTCTTATTTTATCAATCTCGGTTTGGGTTATAATCTCGTGAAAGATATTTACAGCCGTGTAAGGACTTTATTGCCTGATGGTAAAACACAGATCAGTTGGGAGAATATCAGCGGGCGTAAGGAATATGAGGTAAGCACCTGGGGTGGGATAACTGTTGCCCGTAAATGGAGAACAAATATCAGCGCCAGCTATACATTCAATCAGTACAGCGAATTTGACCGCACAGTGAACCGCTATCGCAATGGCGGATCATTTACTTCCAATATCAGTTCCTCTTATACTCCGAAAGATATCCTGAATTTCACAACAGGGTTTACTGTAAACCGGTTTGCCAATCCACAGGGATTTGCCCGCTGGAGCTGGAGCATGAACGCCGGTGTGCAGAAGAAGTTCTTTGAAAAGCGGCTTACCGTTACCCTGAATATGATCGATCCGTTTATGCAACAGCGGAACCGGAGCTATACGTATGGAACCAATTTCAACCTGGAGAATTATAATACGACCGCCACACGGAATTTCCGCCTTACTTTAGGTTACAACCTTAGTCGCCCACAAAAGAACCCCTTTAAAAATATTCCCGCAAAAGGATAACTGTTATCCCGCAAAGACGACGAAGAGCACAAAGAAAAAATATTCTTTGTGCTCTTCGTCGTCTTTGTGGGATACAAATTGCGGGAACAGAGCGGCAAATGGGAATCGAACCCACGACCTTCAGTTTGGGAAACTGAAGCTCTACCACTGAGCTACTGCCGCGTATCAGGGCACCGGGTTAACGGCTGCAGGGATTTTCTTTGCCAGCCAGCTTTCCTTCACCGGTATGATCCATTTATTCTCCAGTTCTTCCCTGGTTTGCACCGTATTGTTGATGTATAAAGTGTCTGCATCCAGGAAGCCATTCTGAAATGCATAAGGCAATTGAGTAAGGGGCAACTGCTGTATTTTATCTTTTACAACAAAGGAAAGCATTGTTCTGTCGAACAGATTAACACTATAACGCTGTTCTATTTCTTTAATAAAACGAACAGAGCTATCAGTGCTGCATCCGCTCACACCGGTAACTGTTTCATCTGCCATTAAAATAATGAATTGCCCGAAGAATAAATAGGCAGCGCCTCTGACGGGTGTGCCATGAGCTTTCCATTGCTTTGCAAATGCCTGCAATGCTTCTTCAATATCCAATGCTTCACTGATGGAAAATATGCGGCTGCTTTGATAGATCCATACGCGGGACTGCGGGTCAAAGCTGCTATCAAGCAGGGATTTATATTCAAGGTTCATGCTGCAAAATTACGCAAGCCGGGTTAAACCCTGTCAAATAGATTGGGCGATCAACTCTGCTATGTCCAATACCTGTACGTTTTCCTCTTTTTCTGCAAGTTTGACACCATCAGTCATCATAGTGTTGCAGAAAGGGCAGGCTGCGGCAATAATGGATGCGCCGGTGCCAATTGCTTCATTACCACGTTCTATATTGACGCGGGTAGTGCCTTTTTCTTCTTCCTTAAACATCTGCGCACCGCCTGCACCGCAACATAATCCTTTGCTGCGGCAGCGTTTCATTTCCACCAGTTCGGCATCCAGTGCTTCCAGCACTTTGCGGGGAGCTTCATAAATATTGTTGGCACGGCCCAGGTAGCAGCTATCATGGTAAGTGATCTTTTTCCCTTTGAAACTGCCGCCTTCTTTTATTTTTATCTTTCCTTCATCAATCAACTGCTGAAGAAAGACGCTATGATGCACCACCTCATAGTGACCGCCCAGCTCGGGGTATTCATTTTTCAGGATATTAAAGCAGTGCGGACATGCGGTAACGATTTTTTTAATGCCATAATTATTCAGCACCTGTATATTCTGGTAGGCCATCATCTGGAACATGAACTCATTACCGGCTCTGCGGACAGGGTCGCCGGTGCACATTTCTTCCTTGCCCAGGATAGCATAGCGGAGGCCTATTTTGTCGAGAATGGTAATGAATGCTTTGGTGATCTTCTGGGCCCTTTGATCAAAACTGCCGGCACAGCCGACCCAAAATAGTATCTCGGGGCTTTCTCCGTTGGCGAATAATTCTGCAACCGTAGGGACCTTCATATTCCAAATTTGTTCAAATCTAAAGACAATTCATTAACAAAGTGATAGTCTTTGTTTTATTTTTGCCACCCTGCATGCGTATAAAGAAATTTTTCGAGAAACTGTTTAACTGGGAGTTATGGAACTTTTACATGCTGTATGCTCCCATTGGCCCGGTCTGGTTCTGGTATTGCCTCCGGAGCCGCTCATTCTGGTTTTTCAGCTCTTCCAACCCGACCATCACTTTTGGCGGATTTGAAGGAGAAGGAAAAAAAGAAATGTATGATCAATTGCCTCCTCACCTTGTTCCCCGTACCATTTATATCCTGCATGACCTGCCTTTTGAAGAAGTAAAAAAGAAGATCGCTGAAGCGGGATTTCAATTCCCTTTTGTTGTAAAACCTGATGTGGGCATGAAAGGAGTGCTGTTCCGTAAAATAGAGAATGAAGAGCAACTCATCAAATACCATGAGCGTATGCCGGTTGAATATATCGTGCAGGAACTGATAACCCTGCCGGTGGAAGTAAGCGTGTTTTATTACCGCTATCCTGATCAGCAGCAGGGTGTGGTAAGCGGTTTTATCCAGAAAGAATTATTGCAGGTGTCTGGTGATGGATCTTCTACTTTAAAAGCGTTGATAGAACAACACCCCCGTGCCCGCTTCCGCATGGAGGAAATGGAACACCGGCATGGACACCGTTTTCAGCGCGTTATTCCCAAAGACGAAGTGTTTTATCTTTCATATGCAGGCAACCATAACCGGGGCGCGCATTTCACCAATCTTCATAAAGAGATCAATGCAAGCCTGCTGGCTGTATTTGATGAACTGAGTCATTATACAGGCCAGTTTTATTATGGGCGTTATGATATAAAAGCATCTTCCATAGAAGATCTGAAACAGGGAAAGAATTTCCAGATCATCGAGTTCAACGGTTGTGGTGCAGAGCCCAATCATATTTATGATTGCGGGATGAACATCTGGCAAGCTTACAGCGAGATACTCCGGCACTGGAAAGCATTGTACCGCATCAGCCGCTATAATCATCATAATGGCACTCCTTACTGGTCATTCAAAAGAGGGTGGCAGTTCCTGAAGCAATCCCAAAAGCATTTTAAGATGCTGGAGAAGTATGATTGAGCCGGGAGTCAAATTATAAATCTTCTTACATTCGTTTATGCATCCCTTACTGCGCATTTTCTTTACAGGTATGTTGGTGAGTTTCCTTGGATCGCTGCCCCTGGGAACGCTAAACATTGCCGCTATGCAGATCGCCATTTCTGATGGCATCAGCTCAGCCCTGCTTTTTTCTTGCGGGTCATTGCTCGTGGAAGTGGTGTACGTAAGGCTTTCACTGGTGGCAATGGATTGGGTGCGTAAGCAGGAAAAACTTTTCCGTATTCTTGAATGGGTAACCCTGGCTATTGTTCTGGCCCTGGCCATTTCAAGTTTTTATGCTGCTGCCCATCCCAAAGTGGAAAAGAATGTGATACTCAGCAGCACGCTGCCGCGTTTTGTACTGGGTGTTGTTATGAGTGCCGTAAACCCGGTGCAGATCCCATTCTGGTTTGGATGGAGCACGGTGCTGTTTACCAAAAAAGTACTACTGCCCCGGCAGGACCACTATAATACTTACATCGGAGGTATCGGGCTGGGAACGCTTGCCGGCAACTGCGTATTTATTTTCGGAGGTCTGTTAATTGCCAGCAAGATCAACAATAACCAACATGTGCTGAACTGGGTGATCGGCGGTATCTTCTCTATCACTGCGTTGATCCAGCTTTGGAAAATATGGAAGAAAAAAGATGCGGCGCATGACCTGGAACATCCGGAAGAAGTACATGAGCGTATCAAAACAAAGGTAGATAAAATCAAGTAACCGTTACCCCAGTTTTACTGAAGTCATATTCAATGAACCTGCTACCAGTTTATTATTGAACAGGGAAATTTCGTCTGCTTTATCCTGCAATCCCAATGTATACATTAATGGATAATAATGATCAGGGGTGGGGATGGCCAATTTTGCCGCAGCTCCCAGCTTTTCATACTGGATCAATCCCTGGTGATCTCCACTCAGTAATTTTTCATTGAGGACCTCATTCATTTCTATGGCCCAGTCATAACCATAATTGGGGACATTCATTTTATCCCAGGCCACCATGCGCAGGTTATGGATGATATTGCCGCTGCCAATGATCAATATCCCTTTTTTGCGGAGGCTGGCCAGTTGTTTGGCCAGCTCATAATGATAAGCGGCAGGTTGGTCATAGTCAATGCTCAACTGGATCACTGGTATGGATGCATCAGGGTACATCCGCTTCACTACCGACCAGGCACCATGGTCAAGTCCCCAATCATGGTTCAGGCCTACATTCGTACTCTTGATCAGTTCCTTTGTTTCTGCTGCCAGCAAGGGATCACCCGGCGCCGGATATTGCACTTCAAACAATTCCTGGGGAAATCCGCCAAAATCATGGATCGTGGCTGGATGCTCCATGGCGGTGACATGCGTGCCGCGTGTAAGCCAATGTGCAGATATCACCAGGATCGCTTTAGGCAAAGGCAATTCTTTCCCCATTGCTTCCCATTGAAGGCTAAACTCATTGGTCTCAATGCCATTCATCGGGGAACCATGGCCCATAAAAAGAACAGGCATTTTCTGTTCATGAGTGGCCAGACTATCCGTAAATTTTTTAAGGTTTCCTAAACTGCTCATAAGATCATTCAACTTCAGTCCACAATAAATAATTGACAACCGGCTGCAGTGCTGCTGCGATGAGCTTCATTGTTGTCGCCCACCAGGTAGGTCATTCCCTTTTGCAGTTTAAACACACGGCCATCTTCCAGTTCCGTGTCCATTTCTCCTTCCACGCAATGCAATACATGCCCTTTTTTGCACCAATGATCGGCTTTATATCCGGGTGTGTATTTTACTTTTCTGACCCTGATCCCGTTCATCTGTTTTACCTGCCAGTAGGCCATGCCAGTTTCTCCGGCATGTTCTTCTTCGGGAATGTCATCCCAATCCAATGTCTGAAAAGGAAACGAATCAATGGTCATATTGTTTACTTCAAATTGTGAAAATCAGTCTGTCATCTCCGTAGCCCATTTGTCCCTTTCATCGGGAGAGAACTTCCAGGGAGCGAAATTGTTTTCGACATTGCCAAACATAACGGCCCATTCCTGTGGTGAATTGCTTTCTTCCATCACCAGGTAGCGGCGCAGTTGTAAGATGATATCAAGCGGGTTGATGCTCACAGGGCATTCCTGTACGCAGGCATTGCAGGTGGTGCAGGCCCTTAGTTCTTCCACGGTGATATAATCATGGAGCAATGTTTTTCCATCATCCTTGAATTCGCCTTTATTGGCGGCAATATTCTTACCGACTGCTTCAGCGCGGTCGCGGGTATCCATCATGATCTTCCTGGGAGATAAAGCTTTGCCGGTGATATTGGCAGGGCAGGCTGCAGAACAACGCCCGCATTCCGTGCAGCTATATGCATCCAGGATATTCTTCCAGCTAAGATCAGCAACATCCTTTGCCCCGAATTTTTTAGGAGGCTCTGCTTCTCCTCCGGTTGGTGCCAACTCAGGCTGCATGGCATACAGCACTTCGTTTTGGATAGCCGGCATGTTTTCCATTTCTCCCATTGGTTTCAACCGGGCATAGTAGGCATTGGGAAATGCAAGAATGATATGCAGGTGTTTTGAATAGGGGAGATAGTTCAGGAAGGCAAAAATGCCAACAATATGCAACCACCAGCAAGTTCTTTCAATGCCCTGCAATCCTTCATTGCCGATGCCATTCAGCAATGGATGAAGGAATTGGGAAAAAATAAAATTACCGGTAGGGTGAGCTGCATAATGTTCCACTCCTCTTGCCTGTAAAAGCGTATCGCTCGCATTCAGGGTGAGGAACAGGAGCATCAGAACGATCTCTGTGATCAGGATATAATTAGCATCACTGCGCGGCCAGCCATTCAGGTCTTTACTGATAAAGCGGCGAAGTTTGAGAACATTGCGCCGGATCAGGAATATGGCGCAGCCGATGATCACCAGCACAGCCAGTGTTTCAAATGAATTGATCAGGAAAGTATAAAACCCTCCCAGTGGAGCAGCAAATAAACGGTGTGTGCCGAAGATGCCATCCAACACAATTTCCAGTACTTCTATATTAATGATGATGAAACCGGCATACACAAAGAAATGAAGTACTGCCACCAAAGGATTGCGGAACATCTTCTTTTGCCCCAGGGCAAGCAGCAATACATTCCGCCAGCGGCGGCCCGGTTGATCATTGATGATCTCATCCCTGCCTAACCGGATATTACGGATGATCTGCCTTGCATTTTTACTGAAAAGGAAGATAGCCGCTCCGCTGATAAGGACGAATAAAATTTGTTGTGCAATTTGCATAGCAATCAATTACAAGTGCTAATTTACAGCTTGTAATACAGTTTTAAACTTCTTTGCCACAGATTATGCTGTTTGCAGCAATTTTTCGTGGCAATAAACAAATAAATACGTGGCTGCAAAGAATTATATACTCGACGAGGCAGTGGCTGAAAAGAAGCTCCGCCGGATGGCCCTGGAAATACTGGAAAATAATGCGGATGAAAAAGAATTGGTGTTTGCGGGTATCCGTGAAAGCGGAAGCGTTGTAGCAAAGCGTATCCAGGAGCTCATCAGTGAGCTTTCACCTGCCATAAAAACAGTACTGCTGACCATTACACTTGATAAACGTGAACCCAAAGAGATCACGCTTGATCATAAGATGGACTTTAACGGGAAAGTTATCATAATGGTAGATGATGTGGCCAACAGCGGTAAAACCCTTTTATATGCCCTGAAGCCATTCCTGGAATATCAACCCAGGAAAATACAGACGCTGGTGCTGGTAGAACGCAGCCATAACTCTTTCCCTGTAAGGCCTGATTATGTTGGCGTCAGTATCTCCACTACATTGCAGGAACATATTTTCGTGGAAGTGGATGGAAAAAAAGTGCTGGGTGCCTACCTGGAATGAGTTGATCCCCTTTCAAAAATAGATAGCATACGCTTTAAGCTTCCCTTTACTGTCAAGCATTAATGCCGGTGCAGGGCATTTGAATGCATTCAGCAATGCAAATGTGGTACGTAAAAACTTACTATTGGTTTTAATTTTGGTGAAATCAATATCAGGAGCAAGGTAAAACTGCCTTTTGCGGGGAATATCATAGCGGGTTACCAGGTTCCCGTTCTTATCCATCCAGCTGTTATCAAACCCGCCAAACATTCCATCTGCACCATAACCAACAGCAACATTCAGCCAGGGAGGTAATTTACTGTTCTTGAAGAATGAACGGAGATTGGCGCTGAACCAATACGTTTGAGCATTGTAGTCTTTCAGCATCCGTTCATACCAGGGCTTTCCAAACAAGCTGCCTGCACGCTGTTCAAGAACAGGATCATCATAGCTGTTATGATGAAAAGAAAATTTGAATTGGATCCGTTGTTCATTCCATAAAAACTCCTGTCCCATAAAAAGCGTCGATCCAAATACATTTGCACCCATATCGCTCCAGCTCCATCCCCATTCAGCCGAATGTGCATCAAGGAATTCTATAACGGTGAGATAGGCGGCACCGCTCAATCCGCCTACCCAAACGGCTTTGCGCCGTGGAAGCCCGGCCCATTCCCACATTTCGGATAAATATTTGCCGGTGGTATAGGCTGTCCATGCATGCCCCACTTTATCTACCTGCAACCATTCTTTGCTATCATCGAATGTATGAAAGCTGGTGCGGGGATAATCCTTATACCAGGCAGCATTCAATGCAAGGAGTGAGCCGCCATAAAAAGCGATATTGGCAGCAGTTACCCAGGCAAGACGTTTTTTCTTATTGAAGGAAGGAGGAATTGAATCTACCAAAGGAGAAGTAAACAAACTGAATGGTGCAGACTGCTCAACTTCTGGTGGAGGGGAATGATAGATCACCTGTGCCGTGTATTCTTCAATGGATTGAATTGATTGTGCTGCAAGGTTGCCACACCATAACAAGGCCAGTAAACCCAGGAGTTTGCAATTCATATCTTCAAAAATACGTTTCCTTTGGAGAACTAGATTTTCAGGCTAAAAATCAATAACTTCAAACCCAAATCATTCACTCTAAACTTATACTATGGATAGTGCCATACAGCAGAAAGTAGATACCTGGCTCAACGGAAATTTTGATGCCGACACAAAAGACGAGATCAGAAAAATGCAGGCGGGAAATACCACAGAACTGGCCGATTCGTTTTACCGTAACCTGGAATTTGGCACAGGAGGATTGCGCGGTATTATGGGAGTGGGCACCAACCGCATGAACAAATATACTGTAGGCATGGCCACACAAGGATATGCCAATTACCTGAAAGCTTCTTTCCCCGGTGAAGAAGTGCGGGTCGCCATCGCACACGATAGCCGGAACAACAGCCGCTTTTTTGCAGAAACAACAGCAAACGTTTTTGGTGCCAATGGGATCAAAGTATTCCTGTTTGAAAGCCTTCGCCCTACACCGGAATTATCTTTCGCGATCCGTCACCTTAAATGCAAAGGCGGGGTGGTGTGCACAGCTTCACATAACCCTAAAGAGTATAATGGATATAAAGCTTACTGGGTGGATGGGGGGCAATTGGTGCCACCCCATGATAAGAACGTGATCAAAGAAGTGGAAAAGATCGCTTCTGTGGATGATGTAAAGTGGGCAGGCGGTGAAGCCAATATCACCCTGATCGGGAAAGAAATGGATGAAGCATATATTAAAATGGTTAAAGGATTGAGCGTATATCCAGAAGTGATCGCGAAGCAGCATGACCTGAAGATCGTTTATACGCCCATTCATGGTACAGGCATTAAACTGGTGCCGGAAGTGCTGAAGCAATTCGGTTTTACCAATGTCAATATTGTAAAAGAGCAGAGCGAACCGGATGGCAATTTTCCTACAGTGGTTTATCCCAATCCTGAAGAGAAAGAAACCATGAGCATTGGTTTGAAAAAAGCCAAAGAGCTGGATGCTGATATTTTATTAGGAACAGACCCAGATGCAGACAGGGTAGGTATTGGTGTAAAAGATAATCATGGTAACTGGGTGCTGATGAATGGCAACCAGACCGCTGTACTGGCTTTTAATTACCTGCTGGAGGCCCGCAAAACAAAAGGAATTGCCCAACCCAATGATATGATCATTACAACGATCGTGACAACCGGCATGGCAGACGGATTGGCCAAAGGGAATAATGTGGCCTGCTATCGTGTGCTCACAGGTTTTAAATGGATCGCTGAAATGATCCGGTTGAAAGAAGGAAAGGAAAACTATGTGATCGGGGGGGAAGAAAGTTTTGGTTTGATGATCGGTGACAAGATCCGCGATAAGGATGCTGTGAGTGCTGTAGCACTGCTATGTGAAATGGCAGCTTATGAAAAAGAAAAAGGCAAAACCCTGTTCGAGAAATTACTGGAACTGTATGTTCAATACGGTTTTTATAAAGAAGACCTGATCTCCATCACCAAAAAGGGAATGGATGGCCAGCAACAGATCGCTGCCATGATGGAAAGCTACCGTGCTAATCCTCCCAAAGTGATCAATGGGTCTGAAGTGGTGGAATTGCTGGATTATGAATTGCAGAAAGGCAAGAACCTGCAAACAGGAAAAGAATGGAAGATCGATCTGCCTAAATCGAATGTGCTGCAGTTCATACTGGCCGACGGCAGTATTATCTCTGCCAGACCGAGCGGAACTGAACCAAAGATCAAGTTCTATTTCAGTGTGAAAGAGAAACTGGAGAAAGCCACTGACTTTGATAAGGTGAACAAGCAATTGGATGATAAGATCAAGGCTATTATTGCAGATATGAAACTATAGCGATAAGCTTCATGGGTAATTTGCAGGAAAACCAGGAGGCGAGGTAATTCAGCCGACAAATCCTCTCTATTGGCCTGTTCAACTTACGCTTTTGCCGAATTGCCGATCTGCTGCAACGGCCGCCTGTTCAGTATAGTAGTTTCGTTTTAATGATTTTCATCTTAAAACCAGAAAAATGAAAACGAAACTACCTACTGGATTGCTGCTGGCATTGATGGTTGTTTCATTGGCCGGCTTTACTCCAGAAAAAATACAAGCCCAACCTGTAAGCGCTTCCATTTCTTACCAGAACTTTTATGATGGCCTTTCGCCTTATGGCACCTGGATCGATTATCCCACATACGGGCATGTCTGGCATCCAAAGATCGACGGCGATTTCAGGCCTTATCTTACAAACGGATACTGGAGTTACACTGCCGATGGCTGGTTCTGGGAATCCAATTACGATTGGGGCTGGGCGCCCTTTCACTATGGACGGTGGATCTATGACGACATGTATGGCTGGTTATGGATACCAGGCTATGAATGGTCTCCTGCCTGGGTAACATGGGGTAGCTACGATGATTATTATGCCTGGGCTCCTCTAATGCCTGAAGTGTACGTCGGCCTGTCATTTAATCTCTGGAAACCTGCTGCATTTTATTGGAATGTGTGTGAAAGAGGTCATATCTATGACCGCAATATTTATGCGCATGTGGCTGCAAGGAATGTTATTAATGTCAACCGTATAAATATTATTAATAACTTCAACACTACAAAAACCCATAACCTGTATTATTCAAAGGGCCCGCAACTGCAGGAAGTGCAGAAATTCACTCCGAAAAAGATTGAAACTGCTTCAATCCGGGAACTTAAGTCTCCTGCCAGGAACGAACATAAGGGTAATGAAATAAGTGTGTACCGCCCGGCTATCGATCACCCGCAGCCGAAAGAATTCAGGAGGCTGGAAAATAATAATTCAAACCCCGTCCGGAACGACAACGACAGGATCAACACGGCCAGGGAACAGCAACAACGGAATATTGACCGTATGCCAATGCATAATGCGCCACAAAGATCTTTTGGCGGCAATGGGAACAGGGGCCGCAGGGGATAATAAAAACACCGGCTGAAAAAACAAACAGGATAATAATGAAAAATGTAATTATTGCGCTCGATCAGAATACTTCTGCAGAAGCAGTAGCAGCATTGGGATATGCCATAGCGAAGGGTATGAATGCAAGTATAACACTGGTGCATGTACTCTATGACGCGGCTTACTACGCAGCTAATTATTCACCACTTAATGAATTGAAAGGTATATATACAGAAGTTACCGTGGAAATGATAGACGAGATAAAAAAAGAAGCTGAAAAATTCCTGGAGAGTGCACGGGCTGCTCTCCAGGATAATACAGTGAAGACGGTGTTGCTGGAAGGAGATATAGAAACTTCCATCCTGGAATTTGCCACAGATCAGCAGGCCGATCTTATCGTGATGGGATCACACCGGCACCATGGGCTGGGAAACCTGTTTCTCCCGGATGTTGCCGTTCATATATTAAAGCACACGAAAATTCCTTTGCTGACAGTGCCTACTAAAGAATAGTTGTTGTGGTTAGCTGTTCTTGCCACCCAGCATGGGCACAAAAGAGAAGTTATCAAATACTTCCTCTTTCAATGCACCATTAGCCTGTTTGGTGATACGCATCATCCGCTGCACATCGCCAGCGCCAACAGGGATGACCATCATGCCTCCAGACTTCAGCTGTGCTATTAATTTTTCAGGGATTTCCGGTGCTGCTGCTGTGATGATGATCCGGTCGAACGGCGCATAAGTAGGCAACCCTTCATATCCATCACCATAAAAGAATTTAATGGTAAGATATTTTTTTAAAAGAGGGAAGTTCTTGTTGAGCTCAAAGAGTTTTTTCTGTCTTTCGATGGTGTACACCTGTGCACCCATTTCTGCCAGCACCACGGCCTGGTAAGCGCTGCCCGTGCCGATCTCCAATACTTTATTAAAAGGTTCTATTTCCAGCAACTGTGTTTGATAAGCAACGGTATATGGTTGGGAAATGGTTTGCCCTTCACCGATAGGGAAGGCTTTGTCTGCATACGCTTCTTCGCCAAATGCAGAATCCAGAAAAAAATGGCGGGGAATTTTACCAATGACCTGTAATACTTTCTCGTTGGTGATGCCTTTGGCGGCAATTGTATCTACCAGTTTCTTGCGTAAGCCCTGGAAACGGTATGAATCTTCGGTCGGTCTCATAAGCGGCCGCAATATATTGAATATTCAATGATCAATTACTTTGCCAACACAACTTTCTTCAAATACAAAAGACCACAGTTGCCCGTGGTCTTTTGCCATATATCAAACTGGTTGAAGTGGATATATCTTTTATAAGTGTATCGCTTCGCCATACGCTACTTCGATAGCGTCTTTCACGCTTTCGCTGATGGTAGGGTGAGGGTGAATGCTGTTCAGCACTTCGTGGTAAGTGGTTTCCAGCTTGCGGGCTGTAACGGTTTCAGCGATGATTTCTGTTACATTGTAACCAATCGCATGAGTGCCCAGCCATTCTCCGTATTTCGCATCAAAGATCACTTTGATAAATCCTTCTGCATGGCCGGCAGCAGATGCTTTACCGGAGGCACTGAGGGGGAACTTGCCAACTTTGATCTCGTATCCTGCATCTTTTGCCTGTTTCTCTGTAAAGCCTACAGAAGCGATCTCAGGATAGCAATAAGTACAACCCGGAACATTGTTATAGTCGATTGGCTCAGGCTGATGATTGTATTTCTTTTCAGCATAACCGATTGCTTCCACGCAAATGATACCTTCTTTAGATGCCACGTGTGCAAGGGCCTGGCCAGGCACACAATCGCCAATGGCATAAATGCCGGGAACGCTGGTTTGATAATATTTATCTACCGTGATGCGGCCTTTATCTGTTTTAATGCCCAGCTCTTCCAGCCCGATACCTTCGATATTGGCTGAAACACCTACTGCGCTTAATACGATATCCGCTTCCAGTGTAACTTCTCCGTTGGCTGTTTTTACTTTTGCTTTCACGCCGTTGCCGGATGTATCAACAGAAGTTACTTCACTGCTGGTCAGCACTTCAATACCCTGTTTTTTGAAATTCTTCTCCAGTTCTTTGGAGATCTCTTCATCTTCTACAGGCACGATGCGGGGAAGGAATTCTACGATGGTTACTTTGGTGCCGATGCTGTTGTAGAAATATCCGAACTCGACACCAATAGCTCCGCTGCCTACTACGATCATGCTTTTAGGCTGAGTTGGCAACACCATGCCTTCGCGGTAGCCGATGATCTTTTTGCCGTCCTGTTTAAGGCTGGGCAGTTCACGGCTGCGTCCGCCGGTTGCGATAATGATATTTTTAGCTTCTACTGTTTGTTTTTTGCCATCTTTATCGGTCACTTCCAGTTTGCCTTTGGCTACGAGTTTGCCAAAGCCCATGATCACGTCGATCTTGTTCTTCTTCATCAGGAATTGCACGCCTTTGCTCATTTTGTCGGCAACACCACGGCTGCGTTTAATGATAGCGTCGAATTTGGGGGTGCCAGTTGCTTCTATGCCATAAGATTCGGCATGTTTGATATCATTTACCACCTGGGCGCTTTTCAGCAGGGCTTTTGTGGGGATGCAACCCCAGTTAAGGCAGATACCGCCGAGGCTTTCTTTTTCAATGATTGCTGTCTTAAATCCTAATTGGGAAGCCCGGATAGCCGCCACATAACCGCCGGGGCCACTACCGAGAACAACTACATCGTATGCCATATTTGTTGATTGTTTTAATGAATGCTCTTTCCGCATCAGCGGTTAGTGCATAAATGAGTCGCGAAGTTATTTAAAAAACCGCAAACCTTTTATTGGGAATATTTCTTGAAAATTGTTGTTGCAATATGCCCTCCGAAACCAAAAGTATTGTTCATGGCATGATTTATTTGTTTTTCCACGGCCCGGTCAAGGGTCAGGTCAAACAAGCCGTCAAATTCAGGTTCCACTTTTTGCACATTGATGGTTGGCGGAATTTTATTTTCCTGCACGGATTTTACTGCAGCAATCGATTCTATAGCGCCGGCGGCACCCAGCAAATGACCTGTCATTGATTTGGTGGCGCTGATATGAAAGCCTTTTCCTGTTCCGAAAACACGCCTGGCGGCTATAAGTTCGCTGTTATCTCCGGCATGGGTGGAAGTGGCGTGTGCATTGAGGTAGTCGATGTCTGAAGGCTGCAACCCCGCATCGTCCAAAGCAGCCAGCATGCCGAGATAAGCACCCTCGCCTTCAGGATGGGTGCCGGTTAAATGATAGGCATCGGCAGCCATGCCTCCGCCAACCACTTCAGCCAGGATTGGGGCATTGCGTTGTAAAGCATGCTCCAGGCTTTCCAGTATCAGGGCACCCGCGCCTTCGCCCATTACAAAACCATCGCGGTCTACATCAAATGGACGGGAGGCAGTAGCCGGCGAATCATTGCGGGTCGACAATGCTTTGGCTGCATTAAAGCCACCGACAGCACTTTCTGTGATCGGCGCTTCAGACCCGCCGGTGATGATCATATCAGCTTTGTTCCAGCGGATATAATTCATGGCATCGATGATGGCTGTATTGGAAGTGGCGCAGGCAGACATGGTAGTGAAATTGATACCGCGTAAACCGTATTTTATGGAAATAACGCCCGAAGCAATATCAGCGATCATTTTCGGGATAAAAAAAGGATTGAACCTGGGGGTGCCATCGCCCTGTGCATATTCCATTACCTGCTGCTGAAAGGTATTGATGCCGCCATTGCCCGAACCCCAGATCACACCGATACGGTTGCGGTTCAGTTTTTCAAAATCAATATTCGCGTCCTTACGGGCTTCTTCTACAGCAATGAGGGCATATTGAGTAAACAGGTCATATCTCCGGGCCTCCGCTTTTTCAATGAAGTTGAGCGGATCGAAATCCTTTAACTCACAGGCAAATTTTGTTTTGAATTTACCGGTATCAAATTTAGTGATAGGAGCAGCTCCGCTTACGCCTTTCAATAAAGATGCCCAGAAGTCCTTGCTGTTGTTGCCGACAGGAGTTAAAGCCCCTGTGCCGGTAATGACGACTCTTTTCATGCGTTAATTTTATAGTTTACTTATAACAATGATCCGGATCAATAGTTTTACTGGCTGCCATCCGGGAGATTGGGCATGCTTCAGTGAATTAAGGAATATGGTGTAAAAATAAATTAAATTTTATACCAATTGGTATTTTATCTATTTTCGGCCCCATAATGCCGGTACCAGTATCAAAAGCGGAAAGGACCAAGCAATTTATCATTGAAAAAACTGCTCCCATTTTCAATGAAAAGGGCTATGCGGGTACTTCTCTTAACGACCTTACTAAAGCTACCGGGTTGACCAAAGGAAGTATCTATGGCAATTTTGAGAATAAGGATGATGTTGCTTTAGCAGTCTTTGATTATAATTACAACAGGGTTGTCGAATATATAAAGGCAAAATTGCAGGCGACTGAAAACTCTATTGAGCGGTTATTGGTTTATCCTGACGTATACCGCAATTATTTAAAAACCCCTTTCTTACAACCCGGCTGCCCGATTTTAAATACAGCAACGGAAGCAGATGACACTCACCCCCTGTTAAAAGAGAAAGCGGCTAATGCACTTGCCTTTTGGAAAAAAGCAGTTGAAAATCAAATTAAGCGCGGTATTGCACGGGGGGAAATAAAAGCAGATGCCAATCCAACAGAAATAGCAGTCATCCTTATATCATTGATCGAAGGAGCATTTATGCAAGCCAAGGTCACTGGCAGAACAGTGGAATTAAAAATAGCAATGGATTACCTGGAGAAGATGATACTGAGTCTGAAAAAGTGATTTTTTTTGATCTAAAATATACCAATTGGTATATTTTATAAACTAACGTATATGGAACAATATAAAAAAATGCTGGAGAGTAAAATGAAGGTCCGTTTTCATGATTGTGATCCATTTAATCACCTGAACAATTCAAGATATATTGATTATATCATAACTGCCCGGGAGGACCAGCTACTGGATAATTATGCGCTTGATATATACAAGCTGGCGAAAGAAAAGGGGATCGGTTGGGTGGCTGCTCAAACACAGATCTCCTATATAGCGCCGGCATATCTTATGGAAGAAGTAATTGTTCAAACGCAATTGATAGCCTGTTCTGAAAAAAGCCTGCTGCTGGAAGCTTTTATGTGGAATGCCGATAAAACTATCTTAAAAGCAGTGATGTGGGCAAAACTGGTCCATTTCAATCTTGTAACGCAAAAAAGCCACTGCCACTCTGAAGAACTAATGCAATTCTTTAAGCAAATAGTGAGTCCGCTTTCCCTGGAAATGAATTTTGAAGAAAGATTAAAAAGTTTAAAACAATAATAGCAGGATAAAAAATGTCAAAAAGCCAAACCAATACTAATGAACTTTAAAGAACTATTACGGAAAAAGCCGCTTGAAGCTTATAAAGAGGATATTAAAACAAGCCAGTTAAAGAGAACATTGGGCAAATGGGAGTTGACAGCCATTGGTGTGGGTGCTGTAATTGGCGGCGGGATCTTTGTATTGACCGGCGTAGCAGCCAATCAGTATGCCGGGCCTGCATTGGCCCTGTCATTTGTACTGGCAGGAACAGGATGTTTGTTTGCCGCATTTTGTTATGCTGAATTTGCCAGTATTCTACCGGTCTCAGGTTCTGCTTATGCCTATTCTTACGGAACAATAGGTGAGTTTTTTGCATGGTTTATCGGGTGGAACCTGATCCTGGAATACATGATGGGTGCTACAACTGTTGCAGTGAGCTGGTCGAAATACTTTGTAAAGCTATTGCATTTATCAGGTGTGCATAATATACCGGCATGGCTGGTGAATGACCCGGTAACAGCCAGGGAAGAAGCAATAAGATCAGGCATGGAAGCTCCTGCGTTTTCAATCAATCTTCCCGCTGCATTAATTGTCTGGGTTGTTACTTACATTCTTATCAAAGGCATAAAGGAATCGGCGAAAACAAATAATATCATTGTCTCTTTAAAAGTGGCTGCCGTGTTATTCGTGGTAGTTGCAGGTATTGCTTATATCACTCCATCCAACTGGCAGCCATTCATCCCTGATAAGGTTGTTGATAGTTCTGGTGTAAGTCACTATGGTTTTTCCGGGGTATTAACTGCTGCGGGGATCGTTTTTTTTGCCTTCATCGGATTTGATGCGGTCTCAACACAATCCCAGGAGGCTGTCAATCCTGTAAAAGATATTCCCTTTGCCATCCTCACTTCGCTGATCATCTGTACAGTCCTGTATATTTTGGTTTCCCTGACGCTGACGGGGATGGTGAAATATACTGAATTGGATTTAGGCGCACCTGTAGCTTCAGCATTCAGTGCTCTTGGCCTCAATTGGGCATCACTCCTGATCACTATTGCTGCAGTGATCGGGTTGATCTCCGTAATGCTGGTAATGCTTCTTTCACAAACAAGGATCTTTCTAAACATGGCTAAAGATGGATTGTTGCCGGCAAAAACGTTTGCAACCATTCACCCCCGGTTTAAGACGCCCTGGAAAAGCACCATTTTGCTGGGTGCAATTGCTTCCCTGGTAGCGGCTGTTACGCCAATTGAAAAAGCAACCAAAATGACCAGCATTGGTACTTTGTTTGCCTTTGCCATGATCTGTGCGGCAGTATTGGTTCTTCGGAAAAAGCAACCGGATCTGCACAGGCCTTATAAAGTGAAATACCTTCCTCTTGTAGCTGGTTTAGGATTATGCTTTAATGTTCTCCTGATGTTCAGCCTCGATAAATCGACGTGGATGCGGTTATTGGTATGGAGTGTAATAGGGGTCACCGTGTATTTTCTTTACAGCGCAAGACACAGTAACCTGAACAGGCAGGAATTAAAATAAACAGCTATGAATTATTCAGCCACCACCGGGAAAACCTACTGCAATAATATAATTCTGTAATGCAAAAGGAGAATATAATTTATATCATTGGCGCCGGTGCGATCGGGAAAGCGTTGGCGGCTTTTCTGAAACTGGAGGGTAAGGAGGTGATTATTCTTCGTGGAAGCGTTGATGATAAGCCGGCCCACACTGAAAAGATTGTAGTGGAACTGCCTGATAAGGCAACTGTTGAAGCAGAAATTGAAATAAACACGGCAAGTGATTTTCCTGCTTTGAATGGCATGATCGTTTTTACAAATAAATCTTTTGGGAATCAGCGTCTTGCCGCTACGCTTAAAACAAAGATCAATAAATCACCCGTCCTTATCCTGCAAAACGGATTGGATATTGAACAGCCGTTTATTGATGATGGTTATCCGGAGGTTTATCGATGTGTCCTTTTTGCCACAAGTCAGTTCTTATTGCCCAATGTGATGCGATTTAAGCCGGTTGCTGCATCCCCAATCGGTTCCGTGAAAAGCAGTAGTGGCAATTTAAAAGCAATCGTCAGCCAAATGGATAACAGGCATTTCCAGTTTAGGGCTGAAGAAAATATCCATCCTTTAATTTGGACAAAGACTATTGTGAATTGCATATTTAATTCTGTTTGCCCTCTTCTTGAAACAGATAATGGCATCTTTCATCGTAATCAAAATACCCGGCATATTGCAAGGAGAATTATTGTTGAGTGCGTTGCTGTGGCTAAAGCCAAAGGGATTTACCTGGATGAAGAGGAAGTAATGAATACACTGTTAAGGATAAGCAGATCATCTGATGGGCAACTCATATCTACTTACCAGGATATTACAAACAAACGAAGGACTGAAATTGAAACCCTGAACTTCGCTATTGCCAATAGCGCAAGCGAATTGAAACAGGCGGGCGCAGTGATAGAAACACGGTTGTTGGGAGAACTGGTAAAGCTTAAATCTGAACTAAGTATGGACCCGTCAGCAAACCCGGTTGCCGGAAAATGACTGCCCATGTAATTTTCTGCATACCCCTATTGGTTCATCTGTATTTTTAACCGCTGGCACCAAACCCTTTTCTTATTCCATGCCGGTTGAATAGATTCGCCTTTTCAACTGCATGAAGAAGGTCCTATTATTATTATGTTGCATCTGCAGCTTCCGGGCAATGGCTCAGCCAGCCGGTGCTGTAAGGGAAATAAATATCACCGTGAGCGGGCTCAACAATCAGGCCTTAGCCTTTGCTACCGTCAGCCTGCTGAAAACAGATTCAAGCCTTGTTAAAACCCTGCTTACAGATAGCCTGGGCATTGCTTCATTCTATAATCTTCCGGCTGATAAATATATTGCCAGGGTCAGCATGATCAATTTTCAGGTGCAGCATGCCGATGTTGATCTTATCAGTAATTCCAGTATCAGCAGGGCAGTGGCATTGCAACCTGAAGCAGGGCTGATGGGCAATGTGACTGTGACAGCGAGAAAACCGCTGGTACAGTTCATGCCCGATAAAACCGTTATTAATGTGGAAGCAGGCATTACCAATGCAGGAGCCACGGTGATGGAAGTATTGGAGAAATCACCCGGTATTACAGTTGACCGTGATGGAAACATCAGCCTTAAAGGAAGGGCAGGTGTGCAGGTAATGATTGATGGCAAACTCACACAGTTGTCCGGAGCAGATCTGCAAAACCTTCTGAACGGAATGAATGCCTCACAGGTGGAAACGATCGAACTGATGGATAACCCACCGGCCAAATATGATGCAGCCGGAAATGCAGGATTGATCAATATCCGCACCAAGCGGGTGCGTCAGAAGGGGTTCAATGGCACGTTGACGCTTGCTTATGGACAAGGCAGGTTGCCGAAAAATAATAACAGTCTTTTGCTGAACTACCGGACAGGCAATTTCAATTTCTTTCTGACCTATAGTCTTAATGCGAGCCGCTACCTGATGGACCTTTATGCGCTTCGCACTTATTATAAAAACGATGGTACAGTAACAGGCCTGCTGGAACAACCTTACGAAACAAGAGGTACGGGTTATACGCATAATCTTCGCGCAGGGATGGACTATTCTCTTAGCAAGAAAACCACGCTGGGGCTGGCTTTCACCGGTCTGTATCTCACAAGAGATAATAAAGGGAACAGCAAGGCATCCTGGAAAAATGCTGCAGGGCTGGAAGATTCAACTATTCATACCACCAACCGCAATACCAGCCGGCTGAAACAGGGAGGCATCAATTTCAATGCCCGCCATGTTTTCAATACCAAAGAAGAGCTGACAGCGGATGTAGATATTATCAGGTATGATATTTATAACGATCAGTTTTTTGAAAACCTGTCTTCTGTGCCTGGTAGTCAGCCTGAAGCATCGAAGGGGGAAGTGCCATCAGACATACAGATATTTTCAGCTAAAGCTGATTATTCCAAACGCTTCTCCAACTTATTGTGGGAAGCCGGCTGGAAAACATCGGGTGTGAACACGGATAACCTCGCGCGTTATTATTACCGCGATGGGAGTAACTGGGAAGATGATCTTGGCAAGAGCAACCATTTTTTATACAAGGAAAACATTCATGCGGTTTACAGCAGCATCGATCAGAAGGCAGGGCGATGGAATATCCAGGCCGGGCTGCGTTATGAGTATACCAATTACAAAGCGCGGCAACTGGGTAATGCTGTAACAAAGGATTCTTCTTTTAACCGCAATTATCATAGCCTGTTTCCTACAGCGTTTATCAGCTATGAAGCAGACTCTCTCAATACCTTCACCTTCCGTGGAGGGAGAAGGATAGACAGGCCGGGTTTTCAAAAACTAAATCCATTCGTTTTTATAATCAATAAATACACATTCCAGCGGGGCAATCCGTATTTTCTGCCGCAATACACCTGGAATATGGAACTCTCGCATCAGTACAAGGACATCCTGTCGACCGGTTTGAGCTATAGCATCACCAATGATTATTTTTCGCAGATATTCATATCCGATACTGCTACCGGAACGATTGTGTATACGGAAGGAAATGTAGGTAAAATGAAAAACCTGGGTGTATCAGTGAGCACGCAACTGCAATTATCGTCCTGGTGGTCTGTTTCCAGCCAGGCAGTACTGAACCGGAAGATCATTGAAGGCACACTTTGGAAAGATTATAAAGCCACGATCACACAGGCGACATTCAGCGTGAATAACCAATTCCGTTTTAAGAAAGGGTGGGCTGCTGAGTTAAGCGGTTTCTATATCACCAAAAGCCAGAATGATCTGCAGGAAGTGCTGGAGCCTACAGGGCAGGTTTCTGCCGGTATTTCCAAACAGGTACTGAAGAGTAAAGGAACATTGCGTTTGGTGATGCGTGATATTTTTTACACACAGGCCATGGAGGGGCTAACGGATTTTCAGAATACCAAAGAATACTTCAAACTGATCCGCGATACGCGTGTAGCAACACTGTCTTTTACCTGGCGTTTTGGCAAAACGATGAAACAGTTGAAACGTTCTTCAGGTAGTGCTGAAGAGTTAATTGAGAGGGCTGGGTCTGTAAATTGAGCTGGCGTATCAGTTCATAAACAACTCATCCAAAAATACCCATCCTTTATCACCTTTCCCGGGATGCCATGCGGGCAGTTTGCCCACTGGCTTTACTATTAGTTTTATCACCTGCACTTTCCTGGCGGCAAAGCTGCATTCATAACTTGCGATGTAAGGAGTTTCGCTCCTGGCAGGCTGTTGGGGAGTCAGTTTTTTTAGAAGGTGAAGGGAAGTGCTGTTGTCGCCGCCCCAAACCTGGATCTCGGAAGGAGGCATTATGTAGGCGTTGATGTCAATAAGCGATCGGATCGTAATATTGCTTATCTCAACCGGTTGCCTGAAAAACAGGTTGGCTTCCAGAGGCGTTTCTCTATATGCAGCCCAATTGCTTCCTGATGAAAAATCTAAAAGGCCGAGTTCTCCATCAATAAGCACAGTATTATTTTTAACCGCGAATTTCTTATCAGGAGGTGTCATCTGAATGCTATCGGGCATTACACTGCTTTTATAAAAATATTCAGCGGCAATGCTGCTGCTGATCCAGCCAGGGAGAAAAGACCTGGCTTTTATAATTCCTGTTTTTTTGATGGTAAAAGGTTCTTTATATATTGGAGAAGTGATGCTGTCTGGTTCGCTGCCGTCAATCGTGTACCGGATCACGGCGCTTTTAACAGGGCTTTTGATTGTGACAGGGATTTCTGTTTTGAAAGCCTTCTTTTCTGCTTCAATAACCGGCATGGTCAGTTTGGCTAAAACAGTATCTCCTTTAAATCCGCTGTCAAAAATCGTTTTAGGGAAATCTGTTTTAAGTGATGCGATATCCTGTTGGCTGATGGACGTATTCCATACCTGGATGGATTGCAATTTCTCTAATTGTGCCAATGATTTGAGGTTATTGCTGCTAACCGCTGTTCCTGAAAGTGAAAGATGTTTCAGGTGTTGCAGGCCGGTTAAATAGTTGACCCCTTCTCCCTTGATAGCGGTAAATGATAAGTTGAGTGCTCTCAGATTGCTGAAGCTTCCGATTGTTTTGAGGTCGTCATCAGTAACAGGCATTTTGCTTAGCTGTAATGATACGATGTTGTTTTTAATCTGTTCCAGCTCTTTTAATTGATCACTTGTAAACCTGGATGCTCCGTAAAAATTTACAGAAATGGCTGGTGATCCGATAGCAAGAGGAGTTACTACCCGGTAATCATTGTTTAGCCTGGCTATGATATTCTTATCCGCAGCCGGAAAGTCATAAACATCAGTATCACTGTTTTTAAAGCGGGCTGTTGCTATCATCCGCAACGAGTCATTCTCTGGTAGTTCCAGTACTTTTTTAGTGAATCCGGCTCCGCCTTTTATCCATAAATAAAGAATGTTTATTTCTTCGTCTGTAAGCTGTGTCTTGCTTTTGGGAGGCATATGTTCCTTGTCTTCAAGCGGAAGATGTATGCGTCGCATCATCAGTCCAAAGTCTGCGGCAGCAGTATCCCAGGGTTTACCGTTTTTGCCTCCTTTCAATAATAGCTGTTCTGTTTCCATGATCAGTTCGCCCTTGGCTTTGCTTTTATTATGGCAACCCATACATTTTTGTTCAATGACAGGCTTTACCAGGTGTGTGTACACTACAGCGTCTTCTAAAAGCACCGTAGGCTCCTTGCTGTCCCCATTGATAGGGGCGAGCAGGAAATCATTCCCATGTGTGAGGCTGGCACCTTTGTGCCCAGCTATAAATAAAAGAACGGATGTGCCAAGCCCTGTACTGATCATCGCAGCTTTGTTTTTTCGTATCAGGTCTTTGAACCCATACCAGAGAAAGCTTACAAAAGAACAAATAACTCCCAGCCATTTATGAGTGTTCACTTCACTGCTATCGTATCCCGGTTCCCTGGACAAGAAAAGTCCTGCTAAGGCAGCGATTACTGTAGTTAGTGAGGCTGCAAGCAATACCCAATTGGCAATGCCTTTTAGTGCAGCCGGCTGCTTTGAATACATGATCGCCAGTTCAAGCACAAATGCCAGCAGCAACAGTACGATCGGGAAATGTAATACCATCGGGTGCACCCTGCCAAAAACCTGTAAAAAGGGCGGCACCTGGATGCGGCTGCTGAAAAGCAATAAGAATACCAGCAAGCAATTGAATAATATGCATAGATTATATAGGGCTGCCTGCCATTTAAGATGTTTCATCACCAACAGAAAACGTTTTAGGCTATAGGTTCTAATTTGTAGGGATAAACTTTACCGGAGTTCCATTGTGCCACATAGAGATTCTCTTCATCATCTACGCAAACATCGTGTGGATAATCGAAGGCTTTGATGGTTTGATACATCTCCTGTAGTTTGCCATCAACATAAGTTGGAGCGCAACCGGCAGGATTTGATACTACCTCGTTGTTTTGATTCAGGATAGTTATAAAGCCTGATTTTTGCCATAGATTGTTGTTGCTTTGCAATACAGCAGCATAGAGGTATTGACCATGGATAACAGGCCGGCAAACCCAGGCCCCCGGCATTTGAACAGTGTCAATATAAACTCCATCCATGGTATATCTTTTAAAAGCATTTTGCTGTCTCGACGTTACTATAAGCACCGGTTTGCCATTCCTGTTATCAATGCAAACGCCATGTGCATTAAGCAGATGCTTGTCCTGCTCGCCTCTTCCGCCAAAGTGCCGGATATAATTGCCTTTATAATCATATTGTATTACAAAATCTTTACCGTAGCCGTCTACTACGTAGATATCACCGTTGGGTGCGATAGCAGTTTCAGTGGGGATGTACTCTTCTGGTTTTGCATATTCCCCTGTTTCTTTGGGATAGTTCAGCACTAGCAATACTCTGCCGTCAATGGTGGTCTTTATTACCTGGTGGCGGTTGTTATCACATATAAAGAGGATATCTGTTCCGTTCTCGTTGAACAAGGTGAAACCGTGTGCGCCGGGATATTCGCTGCCCCAGGAGTTTAAGAATTTACCATTCTTGTCGTATATAATTACATTGTTTTTGGTTTCGTTGGTAAGCAATAAGATCCGCCCTTTGCTATCCTGTACCATCTCATGGCAATCATTTACGGGGTTCTTAGCCACATCGGCCTGGCTCCAGCGGGTGTTTATCTTGTACCGTTTTTTGCCATGCCCCAGTATCACTTCGTTTTCGGCAAGCCATAAAGGGATATAGCTTGCCCCGATAAAACCCAGTGCTGTGTTGCGGATAAATTTTTTTCTGTTCATGCTGTTTTGGTTGTGTTGCTGATCGGTTTTAAGCTATCAGGTCTGTTACTACTTTTCCTGCTACATCGGTGAGCCGGTAACGGCGTCCGAGATGCTTATACACGAGCCTTTCATGATCGAGCCCCATTAAGTGAAGGGCAGTGGCCTGAAAATCGTGTACATGCACGGGGTTGGATATAATGTTATAACCAAATTCATCTGTTTCTCCATACACGCCCGGTTTTATGCCTCCCCCGGCCATCCAGATGGTAAAGCAGCGGGGATGATGGTCCCGGCCATAATTGTCTTTTGTAAGCGTTCCCTGGCAATAATTGGTCCTTCCGAATTCTCCACCCCAAATTACCAGTGTCTCGCCCAAAAGTCCTCTTTGTTTAAGGTCAGTAACAAGTGCTGCGGAAGCCTGGTCTGTATCGAGACATTGACCAGCCAGTTCCTTAGGCAGGTTATTATGCCCGTCCCACCCCTGGTGATAGATCTGTACAAACCGCACACCGTTTTCGGATAGCTTCCTTGCCAAAAGGCAGTTGGCTGCATAGGTGCCGGGAACAAGACAATCTGCACCATAAAGTTTGATAATAGATTCCGGCTCCTTGCTGAGATCGGTTACTTCGGGCACGGCCGTTTGCATTCTGTATGCCATTTCATATTGCTGCACTTTGGCTTTGATTTCGGGATCGCCTGCTTCGTCATAAACTTCATTGTTCAAAGCAGCCAGTTGGTCGAGCATTTTTCTTCTTTCTGCTTTGTCCATCCCTTCAGGATTGTTCAGGTATAATACAGGGTTTTCTCCGTTGCTGAACTGTACGCCCTGGTGCACAGAGTCGAGAAATCCATTGGTCCATAGTTTTGAGTATACGCCCTGCCCATTGCCTTTACCTTTTGAAAGAAGAACGCAAAAAGCCGGCAGGTTTTTATTTTCGCTGCCAAGTCCGTAGCTAAGCCATGCTCCCATGCTTGGACGGTTTCCTATCTGGGCGCCTGTTTGAAAAAAAGTTAAAGCAGGGTCGTGGTTAATAGCTTCTGTGTAGAGGCTTTTTACAATACACAGATCATTTACAATTCTTGAGGTGTGAGGCAGCAATTCACTTATCCATGCTTTATGTTCACCATACTGATCAAACTTGAAGAGAGTGCCTGCCAATGGAAATTTGGATTGATCGGCTGTCATTCCTGTGAGGCGTTGTCCTTGCCGGACGGATGCAGGCAGGTCCTGCCCAAACATTTCATGAAGCTTTGGTTTATAGTCAAACAAATCTAATTGCGACGGAGCTCCATTTTGAAAAAGGTAGATAATGCGTTTGGCTTTTGGTGCAAAATGAGGGAGGCCTGTGGCAATAGCTTCTTCAGCATTTTTGCCGCCAAATAGATCCGGGATCAGCAGGCTGCCCAGAGCCGCTCCGCCGATACCCATTCCCAAACTGGTCAGGAACCGGCGACGGTTGATGTTAAGGCCATGTTCCAGTATTTCTTTTTCCATGGTTATTTATAAATTTCCGGAAGAATGGACTAGACCCTTACAATAGCTTCTTCCATGTTATAAATCAGGTTTATTACCCTCATTAAAGCAGCGACCTCTGTGATGTTTGATGAATTATGGTTATACGGATATTCCCCTGCTCGAATAGTTTTTTCTGCCAGTTCTTTCTTGTTGTTAAATAATGTCAATTGATCTTTGTAATAGTTGCTCAGAAGGTCCATTTCTTTTTTGACCGGCTTTCTGCAAATGATACTTTCAAAGGCAGTAAGAATTGTGTTTTCAGGATGTACATTTTTTTGTACCAGGGTTTCAGCAAATACTCTTGATGCTTCCAGCACAGTGGGATCGTTCATCATTACAAGTGCCTGCAATGGCGTATTGGTTTTTTGCCTGCTTACAAGGCATTCGTCCCTGTTGCTCGCATCAAAAATGATCATGGAAGGAGGGGGGACTGTCAGTTTTATAAATGTGTACATACCGCGCCGGTAAAGATCTTCTCCTTTATCCTGCCGGTAAGTGGCTAATTGCCCCCTTCCGGAAGTGGCGGCCTCCCAAAGCCCCCTGGGTTGATATGGTTTTACGCTCGGCCCGCCTATTTTACGGTTAAGCAATCCACTGCTGCTTAGTACCATGTCCCTGATGCCTTCTGCTGACATTCTAAGTCTTGAAGCCCTGGCGTAATAAAAGTTTTCGGGATCTTTTTCAAGCTGCTCTTTGGTGACGTTGGACGATTGGCGATAGGTAGCAGACATCAGCATTTTTTTGACCAGCTTTTTTATGTCCCATCCTTGTTCCATAAAATCAACTGCCAGCCAATCGAGCAACTCCGGGTGAGTGGGAAGGCTGCCTTGCATCCCAAAATCACCAACGGTCCTTACAATCCCTCTTCCAAAAAACTGTTCCCACATTTGATTCACCAATACACGGGCCGTTAGCGGATTTTTTTTATTTACGGTCCATGTAGCAAGTCCCAACCTGCTTTGAGGAAGAACTGTAGTGTCAAAGTTCATAACTGAAGCCAATGCAGCGGCGGTCACCACTTCTCCATGCTGATCATACACTCCGCGATTCAAAATATAGGTAGCGCGTGCTGTGTCCAATTCTCCCATTACAGATACTGTTACAGCCGTCGTGTCTTTGGCGTTAATAAAATTCAACAGGTTCCTGGTATCATTTTGCGTCAGTTTCAATACAGGTGTTTTTGCAGGCCCTGATCCTACAAGGCCTTCCAGTCCTTTCTCCTTACTGGTATTGAAAAAAGCAAAGAGCCTGTAATAATCTTTTTGCGAAATGGGATCATACTTATGGTCATGGCACTGTGCACATTCAGCGGTAAGCGCAAGTATGCTTCTTGAATAGGTTTTTACTTTATCAATAGCATATTCCACACGGTATTCTTCCGGGATCACGCCACCTTCTTCTGTTATTTTGTGGTTGCGCAAAAAAGCAGTAGCCAGGACTTGTTCTTTACCTGCATCAGGCAGCATATCGCCGGCCAGTTGCCAGGTCAGGAACTTATCGTAAGGCATATTCGTATTAAATGCATGGATCACCCAATCGCGGTAAGGCCATTGTGATCTGTAATCATCATCCTGGTAGCCGTAACTGTCAGCATACCTTGAAATATCCAGCCAGTGGAGGGCCATCTTTTCTCCAAATTGGGGACTGGCTAAAAGCTTATCGAGCGTTTTTTCGTAAACAGCTTCGCTTTTGTCTGCGATAAATTCATTCTGCAATTGAAGATCAGGAGGGAGCCCTGTTAAATCGAATGCCAGTCTTTTCAGGAGCGTTTCCTTACCGGCTTCTTCGTTATGTTTAAGGTGGAGCGACTGCAGTTTTGAAGCAACAAAATAATCTATTTCATTCCTGGCCCATTTCTCTTCTTTTATTTCAGGCAGTGGGGTTTTGGAAGGTGATATAAAGGCCCAGTGTTTTTCATACCTGGCGCCTTGTTTTATCCATTTGGTCAGCAAGGCTATTTCATCTTTGTTAAGAACGCCGAGATGTGATGCCGGTGATGGCATCAGGTAAGATGGGTCTGTGGAAGTGATCCGTTTAATGAGCTCGGATTTTTCCGGGCTTCCGGGAACAATGGCATAAGCACCTTTGGTTTCCCTTAAGGGAGCTTTGGCATTCGTTTCGATATCCAATCTTAAGCCGGCTTCCCGTTTGTTCTTATCAGGACCATGGCAAATAAAGCATTTGTCGGAAAGTATAGGGCGGATATCGTAATTGTAACTTATCTCATTCCTGCCAGGCACCGGGCTTTGAGCTGGCCATGACAGCCATGCTGCAGCAACAGCAATGCATAGTATAATAATCGCCGTTATTTTCCATTTCATTATAGGGAAAATACAAAAAAAAGATCATACTATCAGCAATGATTAATCGGGCCGGGATCAGCAGTGATAATAAGATTGGGGCTGGCAACTTACCTGCAAAAATTCTTCAATAAAGGAAACCGCATCATCCTGGTCATAAGCCACCAGTGCATTCGGTATGCGCAGCGTATAATATCCCTTTTCGAATGAATAATAGGTGCGTTTCAAATCAGCCAATGCTTCACAGCGATTGTAATTCGTTTGAGGTTGGCTCACTTCAATATTCACTTTTGCGCTGACAATGGAAATGTCGGCAGTAGTATAATGATCATCTTTTTCCAGTTCTACTGCAATCCCTTTTTGCTTCAGCAAAAAATAAAGTTTAACAGTTTCACGGGAAGTATGTTCCAGTTTTGATTTCAGCTCTTGCTGGCAGGAGGGGCAAAGCGGATGGCCGAGCCGGTTAACTGAATAATAAAGCTCTGTTCCGGTCAACGCTTCATTACAATTGAGGCATAGGTGGGGGGTACGAGTGGTTCTCATAAAAAGGATATTGGCTTGTTAAATAACGGGGCGGTCACCGATTTAGTATTATCTGACCGCTTCAGGTAAGTTAGAAAAGAATCTCTGTCCAACCAATAGCCACCTAAACCCTTATTATACACATAAAACAAAATCCATATTAAATACTCCCTTCCCGTCCTTCCCGCCTTACCGGTAAGTTTTTTACCGGTAAGGCGGGAAGGACGGGAAGGTTGAGCTGCTACACTCCGACATCAGCTTTGCCCTGGGTTTTACTAAATTGATTTTTAAATATTTATGTATTATAGCGGATACAGACTGTGAGCTCCCATCCTGTTTTTTGTAAATGCCTTCCCGGTTCACCCAGCGGATTTCCACACCTGTGGGAAACTAACCGCCGTAAAAAGCTGAAATTTTTCAATTCTTCCTTATTATTCTCGTTATTAATCCCTACCTTTGCCGTCCTAAATTTTGGAATCGTCATGGCTAGAGTATGTCAGGTTACTGGTAAAACGCCGATAGGAGGGAACAAGGTTTCTCACTCCAATATTAAAACTAAGCGTCGTTTTCTGCCCAATTTGCAGAAAAAGAAATTCTACCTGGTAGAAGAAGACAAATGGATCACGCTGAAATTGTCTACAGATGCTATTCGCACTATCAATAAGAATGGTCTGTACAGCGTAGTGAAACAACTGAGAGCACAGGGAGAAAAAATCTAATCCGGTTTAAGGTTGGTGGGTAAAGCTGGCAGATGCTACCGGTTGAGACCACTGCAAAAAACAATAAACACAATTAACAATGGCAAAGAAAGGAAACCGTGTACAAGTGATCCTGGAATGTACTGAGCACAAAACAAGTGGTCAGCCTGGCACCAGCCGTTATATCACGGTAAAAAACAAAAAGAACAATCCTGAAAGGTTGGAGTTGAAAAAATATAACCCCATCCTGAAAAAAGTGACTGTTCACAAAGAAATTAAATAAGTTTATCGTTTGTGGTTTATAGTCGCGCTGAACGCCTGTAAACAATAGACTTAAAATCATAAGATCATGGCAAAAGCAGCTTCAAAAAACTCAAAAGTAAAAGACCTTAAAGCATCTGCAGAAGCAAAAAACTGGACCAAAGTGATCAAGGCCGTAAGAAGCCCTAAAACTGGTGCCTATACCTTCAAAGAGCAGATCGTTCACAAGGACAAGATCAAAGAATTCCTCGCGCAGAAATAATTTCCGTGCAGGCAAACATATAAAAAGCTATCCGCAACAACGGGTGGCTTTTGTTGTTTTATTTTATTAATCTCGGATATCATGGGCTTCTTCAATAAATTATTCGGAAAAAAAGAAAAGGAATCGCTCGATCAGGGTTTACAAAAAACCAAAGAAGGCTTCCTGGCAAGGATCACTAAAGCAATCGCGGGCAAAAGCACCGTAGATGAAGAAGTGCTGGACAACCTGGAAGAAGCCCTGGTAAGTGCAGATGTGGGTATAGAAACCACTGTCAAGATCATCGAGCGGATTGAAAAAAGAGTGGCGAAAGACAAATACATGAACACTGCAGAGCTGAATAAGCTATTGCAACAGGAAATGGAGGATATTCTTGTAAATGCGCCTGAATCAAATAATTATAATTTCGATACCACACTCCCTGCCAAACCCTATATCATACTGGTAGTAGGAGTTAACGGCGTCGGCAAAACCACCACTATCGGCAAACTGGCCTACAATTTCAAAAAAGCCGGCAAGCAGGTATTGCTTGGTGCTGCCGATACATTCCGGGCTGCCGCAGTGGACCAGCTTACGATCTGGAGCGAACGCGTAGGAGTGCCGATCGTAAAGCAGGACATGGGATCCGATCCCGCAGCCGTTGCTTTTGATACTGCTCAAAGTGCTGTTGCCCGCCAGGCAGATGTAGTGCTGATCGATACCGCAGGCCGCCTGCACAATAAAGCCCACTTAATGGAAGAGCTTTCCAAGATCAAGCGCGTGATCCAGAAAGTGATACCCGATGCCCCGCATGAAGTGTTGCTGGTACTGGATGGCTCAACCGGCCAGAATGCATTGGAACAGGCCAAACAATTCACGGCTGCCACGGCAGTTTCTGCATTGGCCATTACCAAACTGGATGGTACTGCCAAAGGCGGCGTGGTGCTGGCAATTGCTGATCAGTTCAAAATACCGGTGAAGTTTATCGGTGTGGGTGAAAAGATGGAAGACCTGCTGGTATTCGATAAGCATGAGTTTGTAGACAGCCTGTTCAAGCTCTAAGGTCCGCAATGGATGATCTTAATATTCCTGTCCAGATATGCAATATATAATCGGCATAGATATCGGCACAACGCATACCAAAGCCGTTGTTACCACAACTGCCGCTGAAGTAGTGGCTGAAACAAAAGCCGGCTATCCTTCCCTGCAACCACAACCCGGCTATCATGAGCAGGATCCGCAGCAAATAATGCAAGCTGTTATTGAAGTGCTTTCGAAAGCCATTCATGCTGTTCCGGGTAAGGAAAATATTATTGTTGTCAGTTTTAGTGCTGCCATGCACAGCATGATGGCCGTGGATAAGCAAGGGCATCCATTAACTAATCTGTGGACATGGGCTGATACCCGCAGCCAGGAAATTGCAGTGTCATTAAAAAACACTTCCTCAGGTCGTCACCTCTATCAGCAAACGGGAACACCTGTTCACCCAATGTCGCCACTCTGTAAAATCGCATGGATAAGGAGGGAAATGCCGGAACTGTTTGCTGGTGCGCACAAATTTATTTCCGGTAAAGAATACGTGATTCATCAATTGACCGGACAATATATTATCGATACAGCATTGGCTTCCGCAACCGGTTTGCTTGATGTGCAGACAATGGATTGGAGCGAAGAGGCGCTTGCGTTTGCAGGCATTGGCCGTGATAAATTATCTATCCTGGCAGAACCTGTGAATCGTTTACCCAAATTGAAAAAAGAATATCTGCAATTGCTGGATCTGCCTGCCGATACAGCTTTTATCGTTGGCGGCAGCGATGGCAGTCTGGCAAATATTGGTGCAGGTGCCGTGTTGCCGGGTGAAGCAGCACTGACTATTGGTACCAGTGGTGCTGTAAGGATATTAAGTGATCAACCGGTACAGGACGCGGCTCACCGGTTATTCAATTACCGGTTAGACAATAAAACGTATTTACCCGGCGGGGCCATCAACAACGGTGGTATTCTGCTGGAATGGTTCTATGAAACATTTACTGACCGGCTTCAGCCGTTCGATTCTTTCCTTAAAGAGTTCTTACCGCAGGCCGGCGCAATTGAACCCGGTGCTGAAGGCCTGATCTTTCTTCCTTATATCCATGGAGAAAGGGCACCGGTATGGGACGCGGCAGCAAGCGGAATGTTTATGGGCATCAAAGCCATGCATACAAAAGCGCACTTTCTGCGGGCGGTGCTGGAAGCCGTTGGCTTTTCACTCAGGCAGATACTGGAAGCACTGGAAGAAAATGAGGTAGCGATCAATAGCCTCTATGCAGGCGGAGGGTTTATTGAATCGGCTGAATGGCTGCGCATTATTACGGATATATTGGGAAAAACGGTCAATATCAGTCATGATGCCGATGCATCTGCAATGGGAGCGGCTTATATGGGCATGAAAGCGGCCGGTATGCTGAAAAGCTGGGAAGATATAAAACAGTTAGTGCAGGATAAGGAAACGTATAAACCGGATGCTGAAACCCATGCTGCGTATCAAAAGAATTACAATATTTATCAAAAGCTGTATAGCTGTCAGTTCCAGTAAGTTAGAAATGGAAAAATAATAGGCTGGCCGATAAAGCAATTGTCCGGATATTATAGCGGTTAAGTTAACTTTGCAGCGATTTTTCCTGCTACCGGCAGGTATCTAAACTGAATATAATTGAAAACAAAAACACTTAAGAAAGACAAGGTCAATATCATTACCCTGGGTTGCAGTAAAAACATGGTGGATAGCGAAGTGCTGAGCGGCCAGTTGCGGGCTAATGAAATTAATGTGGTGCATGAGAACAAAAAATCCGATCACAATATCGTGGTGGTAAATACCTGTGGCTTTATTGATAAGGCCAAGGAGGAAAGCATTAACACCATTCTTGACCAGGTGGAATTGAAAAGAAGAGGTAAACTGGACAAAGTGTATGTGACCGGTTGCCTTAGCGAGCGGTATAAAAACAACCTCGAAACAGAGATCCCGGAAGTGGATGCTTTTTTTGGCACCATGGAGCTGCCGCTGATCCTGAAACAATTTGAAGCAGATTATAAATCGGAGTTAGTAGGTGAGCGCCTGCTCGCTACCCCAAAGCATTATGCCTATCTGAAAATATCTGAAGGTTGCAACCGTACCTGTGCTTTTTGCGCCATACCCCTGATGCGTGGTAAACATACCAGCAAAACCATTGAAGACCTCGTAAAAGAAGCAGAAGGACTGGTAAGGATGGGCGTGAAGGAAGTGATGCTGATTGCGCAGGAACTCACTTATTACGGACTGGACATTTACAAAAAGAGAATGCTGCCCGATCTGCTGAACCGCCTGGCGGATATCAAAGGACTGGAATGGATCAGGCTGCACTATGCTTATCCGTCCAAATTCCCATTGGAGATCCTGGATGTAATGCGTGAACGGGAAAATATCTGCAATTACCTGGATATGCCTTTGCAGCATGCTGCCAACAATATGCTGAAAGCAATGAAGCGCCAGATCACAAGGGAAGAAATGGAAGAACTGACAGCGGCTATCCGCGAAAAAGTACCGGGTATTTGCCTGCGCACCACGCTGATCGCCGGTTTCCCCGGTGAAACACTGGATGATGTGGAAGAGCTTAAACTGTTTCTCCAGCGCCAGCGATTCGACAGGGTAGGGATCTTCTCTTATTCCCATGAAGAAGGCACTTCAGCTTATGACCTGGTGGATAATATCCCTGCTGAAGAAAAAGAACGCCGGGCGCAGGAAATAATGGAAGTGCAGCAGGAGATCTCTTATGAAAAGAACCAGGAAAAGATTGGCAAGACCTTTAAAGTACTGATCGATAAAAAAGAGGCAGGCCGCTATCTTGGCCGCACTGAATTTGACAGCGTGGAAGTGGACAATGAAGTGATCATTCACTCCGATAAGAAACTGGCGATAGGAGAGTTTGTGCAAGCCCGGGTGATCAAGGCTTATGATTATGACCTGGAGGCTGAAGTAGTTCGCTGACGATCCTTTTCTTTTGCCATTTGTCAAAAGAAGTAAGCAGGAAAAAGAAATTCGGCCGATATTTAAACTACTGAACATTGTGTATTCAATGTTCAGTAGTAAGTATACAATTATTTAAACCTTGCTATATGCGCTTTTCCCTGCTCACCCTTTTTGCTTTTGTTTCCTTTTTTTCTTATTCCCAAAAATTATACAAACCCCGTGACGTGCAGAAGGCCTTTGACAAAGGCACACGCTCTCCGGACGGAAAACCTGGCGCCAAATACTGGCAAAATAAAGCGCGGTACACGATCAATGTTACGGCGATGCCGCCTGACCGCACTATCAAAGGCAGTGAGCAGATCAGCTATATCAATAATAGCCCCGACACATTGCGTGTTGTATTCATCAAACTTTTTCTGAACATCCATAAACCAGGAGCGCCCCGCAATGGCGGCGCATTGCCGGATTATCTTACTTCAGGTGTGCAGATCGATAAGTTTGCTGTTAATGGAGAAACCCGCCCCTGGCGGCAAAGTCCTTATACTTATACCAGCGTTGGTGTGAGGCTGCCAAAAGCTTTGGCGCCACATGATTCACTGCAGTTATCTTTCGACTGGCATTATGAAATATCTCTGCAGAGCAACCGTGAAGGAATGATCGATTCCACTACTTATTTCCTGGCTTATTTCTATCCACGCATAGCGGTGTATGATGATTATAATGGATGGGACAGTATGCCGTTCATGGAAGACCATGAGTTTTACAGTGATTTTAATGATTATACCGTGAATGTCACCGTGCCCGATAATTATATCGTGTGGGGTACAGGCACATTGCAAAAACCGGAAACCGTGCTGCAACCGGAATACCTGAAGCGTTTTAAAGAATCGCTGACAAGTGATAAAACCATTCGTATCGCCACCAAAGAAGACCTTGCTTCAAAGAAAGTGACGGCCAATTTATCCAATACCTGGCAGTTTACTGCTTCTCATATCCCTGATATGGCATTTGGATTAAGCGATCATTTTGTATGGGATGCAGGCAGTGTGGTAGTGGATAGTGCAGCAGGAAGAAGAGCCAGTGTGCAGGCTGCCTACAATGATACAGCACAAGATTACCATCAGATGGTAGAGTTTGGTAAGCGTGCCCTCCATCTTTTATCATTCAAATGGCCGGGCGTGCCTTATCCATATGAAAAGACCACCATTTTCCAGGGTTATGCCGGCATGGAATATCCCATGATGGCGAATGATGAAACGTATGAAGATCCACTATTTTCCCGCTTTGTGGCAGAGCATGAACTGGCACATACTTATATGCCATTCTATATGGGGATTAATGAAACCCGTTACGGATTTATGGATGAAGGCTGGGCTACTACTTTTGAATTATTGTTGGGCTATGAAGATCTGGGAAAAGAAAAAGCAGAGGGATTGTTTAAACAATTCCGTGTTGCCGGCTGGATAGAAGATCCTTCGGCAGACCAGGACATACCCATTATCACTCCGGCCGATGTGCTTACTGGTGCAGGCTTTGGAAATAATATCTATGGCAAAGCCGCTTTAGGATATATCGCAGCAAAGGATCTGCTGGGAGATGCATTGTTCAAAAAATGCCTGCATGAATATATGCGTCGCTGGAATGGCAAACATCCATTGCCATGGGATTTCTTTAATAGTTTTAATGCAGCAGCGGGAAAGAACCTGGATTGGTTCTGGAATAACTGGTTCTTTACTTCAGGTTATATTGATCTGGCAATACAGGCAGTGAAGAAAACTTCAACCGGCTATACGGTATCGTTGAAAAATATCGGCGGTTTTGTAGCGCCTGCTGATCTGGTGATCACTTATAAGGACGGCAGCACAGAAACAAAACATTTTACTCCTGCTGTATGGGAAAAAGACCAAAAGCAAGCCAGTGTGTCCATCATTACCAAAAAACAGATTAAGTCTGTAAAGTTGGATGGTGGAATTTTTATGGATGCGAATGAGGAGGATAATGTATATCCTGCAGATAAGAAAGGACTTTAGTTTTGATTTTATAAACCTTTATGTTCTTTGTTGTCTTTGTGGGAGATTCTCCCACAAAGACAACAAAGAACATAAAGAAATTATTAATGTATGCGTTTAATTGTTTTGTTTATTGTCACCTTGGTGGGAATAAGTATCAATGCTCAGACACTGTTGCCTACACCCAGAAATATACAGGCTACTTATAAAAAAGGAACCCGTTCAGTGGATGGAAAACCCGGAAAGAATTACTGGCAGAATACAGCCAATTATGACCTGGATATCCATTTTGATCCTGCCACCCGTTTATTAAATGGAACAGTTAATATCGTTTATTTCAATAATAGCCCTGATACTTTAAAGCAGATATGGTTCAAGCTATATCCAAACGTTTATAAAAAAGGAACTGCCCGTTCATTCGCCGTGAGAGCAGAAGATGAAAATGATGGTGTGACGATCGACTCATTATGGGTCAATGATGTGCTTACTCCTGTGAAAAGTTTCAATGTGAGTGGCACCAATGCTGTTCTTTCCAGGCAATCACTTGCTAATGGCCAGCAGCTTCGATTCAGGATCGTGTATCATTATACTTTAAATAAAGGGTCTCATAACCGTACGGGCGAGATAGAGCCCAACGCAGACTTTATTGCTTATTTCTTTCCCCGTGTGGCTGTGTATGACGATATAGATGGATGGAATACTTACCCGTATATTGGTTCCCAGGAATTTTACAATGATTTCTGTCATTTCAATGCTGCTATTACTGTGCCCGCAAATTTTATCGTATGGGCTACCGGCGATCTGAAAAATGGGGCAGAAGTATTGAATCCTGTATATTTCAATCGCCTGCAGGAAGCTGAGAAAAATGATGGGATCACTACGGTCATTGACACTACTGAGTTGTCTAAAAAAGATTTCACACCTGCCGATAAAGCGTTCAATACCTGGAAATATGAGGCCAGTAATGTGACCGATTTTGCTTTTGCTACCAGCGATCACTATGTATGGAAATCATCCAGCCTGGTAGTTGATCCGAAGACCAACAGGAGAACAAGAGTGGATGCCGTATTCAATCCTCAACATAAAGATTATTTCCATGTAGTGAGTGATACCCGCAAAACCGTTGAAGCAATGAGCTATCGTTTTCCAGCCTGGCCATTCCCTTACCCGCATATTACAGTAGTGGATGGGCTTGACCAGATGGAATATCCCATGATGGTAAATGATAACCCGGTTGAAGACAGAACGGAGAGTATTACCCTTACAGATCATGAAGTGTTCCATACCATGTTTCCTTTTTATATGGGGATTAACGAAACAAAGTATGCCTGGATGGATGAAGGCTGGGCCACCATTGGAGAATGGCTGATCTCACCCATGATCGATTCAACTATCGTGGATGAGTATGGCGTGATGCCGTATGCATTTTCTGCAGGAAAGGAAACCGATCTTCCGATCATTACACTTAGCACGGAGCAGAACCGTGCTTATTTCACTAACTCTTATCCTAAGCCGGCGATGGGCTATCTGTATGTAAAAGATATGCTGGGCGATGCTTTATTTACCAAAGCACTTCATCACTATATATCCCATTGGAATGGCAAGCATCCTATGCCGAATGATTTTTTCTATAGCATGAATGAAGGTGCTGGCCACAACCTCAACTGGTTCTGGAAAAAATGGTTCTTCGAAGATGGTATACCTGATCTCGCTATTTCCAAAGTGAACAGGAAGGGAAATGCATATTCAGTAGTTGTTGCCTCTAAAGGGAACAAGCCTGTTCCGGTTGATATCACTGTTTATTATGCTGATGATACGACATTGAAATTGCATCGCAGCATTGCCGTTTGGGAAAAATCCAGCACAGTAACTATTCCTTTTACTGCCACCAAAGCTGTAAAGAAGATCGTGCTGGGAGATCCGCATACGCCAGACAGCGAGCCGCAGAATAATGTTTATAACCAGAACTAGGTTTGAAGGATAAAATTTATTCTGCCGGTCCGCATTTTGCTATTTTTGCATTAATCGTAGCGCAATGAGAACTCTTATTTCCATCACGATTCTTGCCCTTCTTTCTATCCGCTTACAGGCGCAGCAACTGGACCAGCAAACTGTTTCTCCTGGTGAACATGTCACCCTTTCCTATATAGATAAATCTGAAGACCGTTTTTCCTTTACCAAAGACGGTGTTATCACTGAATCATTGAATGAACGGAAATTATATTCCGGTCATGTCAAGCGTAAAAAACTGCATGGCAACTGGGAAAGTTGGTACCAGAGTGGTCAACTTTGTGATTCCGGCAAACTGGTTTCAGGCCTGCCGGATGGAGAATGGAAATACTGGAACGAACAGGGGCAACTGCTTGCTTTACGCACCTATAGTGCCAATAAGTACAAGCGTATACAAATGGAATTGAGCCGGTATACACCGAAAAGAACAGCTTACCCGTTGACGGTGATGTATCATAAAGACAGACCTACCGCAACAAAATACCTTCATTCATCCTATTCATTTCCGCACACGATTAAGCGTATTGATGACCAGTCATTGCAGCAATGGGTAACAGCCAATATCACACCCGGCAATTCATATCATCCCGTATTTGATCAAAGCCTGCATCATGGATTATTCATGAATTTCTTTCCTGATGGGCAGGTGAAAGATTCCGGTTATTACGAGAATGGTTTGAGGCAGGGGGTGTGGGTGCATCGTGAAGCACCGGATAGCACCAGCCAAATGGGCGCATATAAAAATGGCTCCCGGATAAAGGAATGGAGAATTTATACCCATTCTGGCAAACTGGCGGGGATGATCTTCTACAATAACAAAGGCGAAGAATATAACAGGAAGGATTTTGACAGGTAGGCCTCTTTCTTAACTGTGTTTTTTCTTTTGCAGGGTTAAATAATCCAGGAAATAGATCACTTTAAATGAAAGGCTGTTGAATGATGGGGCATCCACTGCTTTGCTCAGATTGCGGTAATAGCGTTCCTGTATCAATTGATTATATAGCTCAGAAGCTGTTTTCCAGGTCAGGTTGATGAAACTGCCGGGTGCAAACTGCCAGGTATAGTTCATGTCTATATTAAACAGGTTTACATTGATATCAGGATTGCGGCCAGTGTAGGCAATGTTTTCCACATTACCATCCAGTTTGAGGTTCATAAAGTCAGCATATTTCACTTTGCTCCAGTAGTGGCGGACCCGGAAAGTGAGCCACATTTTATTCGTGAAATTATATTTTACGTTCGCGATATTTTCTGCTGTTCTTATTCTTCGCAGGCTCATGAACACGCTGTCGGCATTTTCTGATAAAGCTGCAAAGCCAAAATTCCGGTTATGCATTTCCAGATAATGCGAGAGGATCACGCTCAATTTGTGACTGAAGCGATAAGTGTTGCTTACGAACATTTCCAGGTTGCTGGTATTATAACGACCGGAAACACGGTGATACATTTCCAATGAAACAGCATATTTCTTTGCTGAATTGGTATTCACCCAAAAACCTTTCATCCAGGAAGCCGGCTGTTTCACTTTCCATCCATCCAGCCTTGCTTCATAAAAATCATTCTTGTTGGGGCGTATGTCCCAGTTGATGCCGACAGTCCAAAGGTTCTTCAACTGGCCGTTTACATTTCCATTGAGAACAAAGTCCTGGTATTGACGGGGTTTGAATAACTGGGTATAATTCCCATTCAGGTTAAGGTAAATATTGTTGTAAAAGCTTTTTGGCTTTACCCATTTATAACCTGCATAAAAACCATGGGTCACGTAATTGTTGTTGGTGAAATAACCCATGTCGTTTTGGTTATACTTATCATCGTTCAGGAACCGGTGCACATCAAAACTGAAACGTCCTTTGAGTTTGCCGAAGAATACCCGGTACATATTTCCCGCCACGGTTTTTCCCGGCGCTTCATATCCGATCAGCCTGCTATGCGCTACCTGGCCCCAGAAATTCCAGTTCACGTTATTATCGTAAAGGTCCCAATCGATCGAACTTACGTTTGCGTCGTATGTTTTACCACTGCGCCACACATTGGTATTGATCAGTGTGATCCTTGAATTGTTTTTCAATCCCTGATCAAGTACAAGGATATTGTAGTTGGTAAGAGGGCTGGTTTCCACGCTGCGTTGCTCCTTCATCCCATTTTCAATAAGGGCATACTGCGCTTTGGTGATAGCATTGAAAAAACCGATGCCCAGTTTCTTCTTGGTGCGCCCGCTGATCTTTGTCGCATTGATCAATTTGGTTTGTACAGGGTTCTCCAGCACTTTTTCATCCGGCGCCAGGTTATTATAGGCGGCGCCATAGTTGACAGGAGCACCGCCGATCCGGCGGCTGTAAAAGAGATTACCTTTATTGAACAATTCAGTGCCTTCGTTGAAGAAAGTCCTGTTCTCATTAAACTTTACTTCGAAAGGGGAAAGGTTCAACACCTGGTTATCGCTCTGCACCTGGCCAAAATCAGGAATCAGGGTCATGTCCATGGTAAAGCCATCGGAGATGCCATACTTTACATCCATACCACCATTCACGGATGTTTCCCATTTGTCGGTGGTGGCAGGATTGCGGGTCAGGTAAGTGGAGAAATAAGGAGAAAAAGAAAGACGGACCGGTGGTTTGATATCTGTTAAACCTGTCCATATTCCAGCCTGGTTCATAAATCCGAATTTGGTAGGGTCTACAGGGCTCCAGGAAAGCTGCTGTGCCAATTTAGCCCTGCGGCGGATGATATTGAAATTCCAGTTTTGTACTTTTTCCTTACTGAAACGGATGGCAGAGTAAGGGATGCGCATTTCAAATGACCAGCCTGTATCAGTGATCCGGGTTTGGGTATGATACACTGCGTTCCAACTCATGTCCTCATCCCCGGTTGAATATTTCAGGTCAAACTGTTCGTTGAATGGGGTTACATAAAGCCCAAGCCCATTGATCTTATCCTGGTAGGTATCAAAAATGATCCCGATAAAATCATTTACGCCTATTTCATCACGGCCGGAAAGCTGGGCAGCCACACTGTCTCTTGTCCTTTCATAATTATAGCCTCCGAAATAAATGAAATTGTCGTCATACAAAAGATATACTTCCGTCCTGTTTTCCGGAGCTTCTCCACGTCCGAAGTGGGGTCTCATTTCAACAAAATCTGTAATAGCGGGTGATTGCTTCCAGGCGGGTTCATTAGGTATGCCATCGAGGGTAACAGGAAGTGTGGAGCGGACAGCTGCGACCTGTTTAATTTTTTGCGCAAAGAGGGTCATGCAGCATAGCAAAAGAATGCCCGAGAAAAAAAGTTTCATCAGAGTGGTTGTGGTTGTTGACAAAGAAACGTTGCTTTTAAAAAATAGTTACAGCATCCTTGTTAAGAATTGTACAATGCTGTATTAATGGTAACTAATTATTATGAACGGGAAGTGTCGCCAATACGGACATTTTCCACTTCCATAATATAACAGCGCAAAGTGAGGGATCATAAAACATCCCTGGAAAATATTTACATATAGTGCAGGAATAAATTGATAAAATACCAGGAACCGAAGGGCCGGCAATGAATGGAAGGGATGTGTTACCTTTATTCTCTCCGTAAACTAAAAAATACTGATCATGTTCAAGGACGCAAGCGTTGCCGAGATAGAACTTGCTTTGCAGGATGCCTGGAAAGCATTTCATATATACCGCAAATTATCCCTGAAGCAACGGGCTGATTTTATGCGGATGGTGGCAAAAGAAATTGAGGCAATAGGAGATGAATTATTGCAGGTGGCGGCAGAAGAAACACATTTACCTGAAGCAAGATTAAGGTCTGAACGAGCCCGCACCATGTTTCAATTGACCAGCTATGGGGAAGCCTGCGAGCGTGGCGACTGGCTGGAAGCAAGGATCGATACTGCCATGCCCGATAAAAACCCTCCCAAACCAGACTTACGGAAAATGCTGGTGCCTTTGGGGCCTGTGATAGTGTTTGGCGCTGCTAATTTCCCTTTTGCTTATTCAACAGCAGGAGGTGATACGGCCTGTGCATTTGCAGCAGGCTGCCCGGTGATTGTAAAAGCACATCCTGCGCATGCACGTACAAGTGAACTGGTGGCGCAGGCGATCCATAAAGCAGTAAAGGCAGTTGGCTTGCCTGCCGGTGTATTCTCCCATTTGCATGGAGTTTCTTTTGAAGTAGGTAAAGCATTGGTTGAGCATCCTTATACAAAAGCTGTCGGCTTTACCGGTTCATTCAATGGCGGTAAGCAATTGTTCGATTGGGCCAATCAACGCAAGCAGCCTATCCCGGTGTTTGCAGAAATGAGCAGCATTAACCCTGTTTTCCTCCTGCCCGGAAAAATGAAACAATCAGCCAATGAAACAGCCAAACAGTATGCAGGTTCCATTACGCTGGGCGTTGGGCAATTTTGTACCAATCCCGGCCTGATCATCGGGATTGATAATGATGATCTGCAAACCTTCACTGATACATTGGCAGGAGAGATCGTTAAAGCATCACCTGGCATGATGCTGAATACAGGCATTTTCAAAAACTATGTGGAAAGAAGGGCCAATGCATTGTCGCAGGAAGAAGTGGCTACAGTAGCAGTGTCTGCGACAGACCCGCAACTGGAAGAAGGTGCGCCAACCATTGCATCAGTGACTGCCCCGGTATTTATGCAAAATCCCATCCTTCACCAGGAAGTGTTTGGGCCATATTCACTGATCGTAAAATGCAGGGATATAGCTGAGATGCAGGAAGTGGCTACGCATTTGGAAGGACAATTAACTGCCACACTGATGGCAACGGAAGAAGATATACTTCAACATGAGTCGCTGGTAGAAGAAGTGAAAAATATCTGTGGCCGGTTTATCCTGAATGGCGTGCCAACAGGCGTGGAAGTTTGCCTGAGCATGCAGCACGGCGGCCCTTTTCCTGCTACAACAGACAGCCGTTTTACTTCTGTAGGCGCAGATGGGATCAAACGGTTTGCAAGACCGGTTGCATTTCAAAACTGGTCAAATGAATTGCTGCCTGCAGAATTAAAGAATGAAAACCATTTGCAGATCTGGCGGGTAGTGAACAATGAAAGAAGCAGGTCGGGTATTTGACGGATATTTATTGTACTGCCATTACCCTTTTTCTTATTTGTATCGTCCACCAGCCGGTAACGAGCAGGGAAATGATAAAATAACCTTCCAGCAAATAGGTGATGAACGGAGTATAGGCCTTTGCTCCAAACCAATCGTTTTGCAGCACCAGCAAACCGATGCCCATACTACAGCGGACAAGCTCACATATAAATGCGGAAACATTCCCATCCATTAGATCAGTGAGTGCATATACACTCAAAAAGATAAACCCTCCATACCAGAATATATAAGAGCTGTCAATGTTTTTGATGAGGGCGATATTGCCAAATAAATAGCTGACAAAAAGCAGCACCATCAGCAATTGCATCCAGCACCAGGCTTTGAATGCACCGGAGGCCGGTGTACAGTACTTTTCAAAATGATATACATCTTCGATCTTGTAAACGGGATATTTTGCCGCCACATCAGCCGGGCGATAGCCGGTGGGCTTAAACCAAAGTGTGAATTTATCTTTCCAGCTGGCTGTTCTCCATGCATCTTTTACCAGTAACCAAACGTGCTGAAAATTAATTTTGATGGGGTTCCAGGTGCGGACAGGCCTGGTAATCCCATACACAGGCGGCACATCCGGCAACTCTTCCTGGAAGCTGCCAAACCATTTGTCCCACCAGATAAAGATCTGCCCGTAATTTTTATCGAGATACTCAGGATTGATGGCATGATGCACCCGGTGATGGGAGGGGGTGACAATGATCTTTTCGAGGAATCCCATTTTGTTTATATGCTGCGTATGGTACCAGAACTGGGCAAATAGATGAAGCGGAGCAACTACTTCGATCACCTGTCTCGGCACGCCCAATAATGCTGCAGGCAACAGGAATATCACAAAGATCCTGACTATGGAAGAAATGCTTTGCCGCAAGGCACAGGCCAGGTTGAACTCTTCACTGCTATGATGAATGATATGACCGTTCCAGAAAAAATTAGTGACATGTTGGATACGATGCACCCAGTACCCGGCGAAATCGAGCGCAAGGAAAGCTATGATATATACGATCAGGGAAGAAGAAATATGCGTGAGGGCAAGATGATTTACCAGCCAGGGATAAGAGATTAATACGAGATAAATGCCCAACACATCTTTAGTGACATTGGTAACCCCACTGCTGAGGCTGGAAAGCATGTCCATAGTATGGACCGTTTCCTTCTTTTTATACCAGCCATACCATTTTTCAAATAATACCAGCAGAAGGAAAGTCGGCATGGCTATCAGGAGTATTTTTCCGTAGGTTTCCATATTGGAGCAATCAGTTACCAAATCTACTAAATTCCCGGGTTTTGCATTCCCACAAAGACGACGGAGACCACAAAGAAATACTGATGCCTTTTTCTTCTTCAATGGCTTTATGGTACCGTAAAGCAAGACAAAATATTTTTTTTGTGGTCTCCGTCGTCTTTGTGGGAAAATTGACCAGAAGCAATAAATTGCCCTAAACTTTTCATTCCCTGAACTTTTTAAATTATTATTGGAGGGTGATGTGTTTTTGAAAACATTTTCGTGAATTATGTGTTCTTGCATGCTGGAACACGGTTATGGGGGCGGGCAAAGTAATGTTAATTTTGCCCAGGCAGGTTTTACTCTTTTTATTTTTACAATACTTATGGACTGTACATCTACCCGGTTGTCTTATGCAAAAGCAGGCGTGTTTTCCAAAATAGCGACGGATTATGTTTCCCAGGCTGCGGACCTGCAGCCATTTTTCCAACATGCTCCAACACTGGACGGCATCCGGAAAGCTATCAGTGAAAGACAACAATTCCCGACCAACAGGAAATTGCTGGTGGAGGAATTGCAAAAACAATATGCGACTGTTTCGCGGAGCAAGGCGGTAACAGAAAATATCCAGTCTTTATTATCTCCTGACACTTTTACCATCACTACCGCTCATCAGAACAATATATTCACCGGCCCCTTATATTTTATCTATAAAATACTTCACACGATCAGTTTGTCGGCACAGTTGAAACAATCATTGCCGCAATACCATTTTGTGCCGGTTTACTATATCGGTTCAGAAGATGCTGACCTGGAAGAGCTCAACCATATCTATCTTGATGGGGAAAAACTGGTATGGAACACGCAGCAAAAAGGTGCTGTTGGCCGGATGAAGATAGATGCGGCTTTGCTTCGTCTGATCGACCGGATGGAAGGGCAGCTTTCCGTGCAGCCCAATGGAGCAGAGATCATCAGCTTGCTCAGGCAGCATTATAAAAGCGGCGACACAGTAGAACATGCCACTTTTAGTTTTGTGAACGCTTTATTTGCTGAATACGGTTTACTGGTGTTGATGCCCGATAATGCTGCATTGAAGAAACAATTGATTCCGGTGTTTGAAGATGATCTTCTTCATCAAACCGCATCGGATATTGTTGGAAAAACGGCAGAACGGATACAGGCGGCAGGTTATAAAACACAGGCGCATCCCCGGGAGATCAACCTGTTTTACCTGAAAGATGATATCCGCGAAAGGATAGAGCTTCATGGCGATGAATACCACGTGCTGAATGAAGGGCTGCCATTTTCCAACGATAAAATGCTGGCCGAATTGCAATGGCATCCTGAACGCTTCAGCCCAAATGTGATCCTGCGCGGAATTTACCAGGAAACTATTTTACCTGATATCGCTTTTATTGGTGGTGGGGGAGAACTGGCTTACTGGCTTGAACTGAAAGACCTTTTTGCTCATTATAAAGTCCCTTACCCTGTTCTGGTGCTTCGCAATTCCTTCCTGGTAGTTGAAAAGAAATGGCAGGCCAAAATGGATAAGCTGGGCTTCAACATGGAGGATTTCTTTTTGCGCGAACAGGAATTGCTCAACCGGTTGGTGAAAAGAGACACTGCCAATAAACTGAAGCTGAACGGAACGCTTTCACAAACCGAAGCTCTGTATGATACCATCAAGCTACAGGTTGCGGCAATTGATACCACCCTGGAAAAACATGTGGAAGCACTCCGGCAAAAAACCGTTTACCGTTTGCAGGAGCTGGAAAAGAAAATGCTTCGTGCTGAAAAAAGAAAATTCAGCGATCAGCAGCGGCAGATACAGGCGATCAGGCAAACACTTTTTCCCAAAGACGGGTTGCAGGAGCGTTATGACAACATGAGCTATTTCTACGCTAAATGGGGAAGATCATTTATTGATCAGCTATATAAACATTCGCTGGGATTGGAACAGGAGTTTGTTGTGCTGAAAGAAAAATAAGATAATGAATGAACCAGTTTGTTTAATCGAAACTGTTTTCCCAGCCTTCTTTTTTTAGCTTCCCTACTTTTTCAAGCACTTCTTTTTCCAGTGAAGCTTTGTAGTCACTCATTTTTTTGCTGACCGTTTCATCAGCAGTGCCGATGATCTGTGCAGCCAACAGTCCTGCGTTTTTGGCGGCATTCAATGCCACTGTAGCCACGGGTACCCCGTTAGGCATTTGCAGGATGGACAATACAGAATCCCAGCCGTCAATAGAGTTGGATGATTTGACCGGAACACCGATCACGGGCAATGGCGTAATGGAAGCGACCATTCCTGGTAGATGCGCTGCACCACCTGCGCCGGCGATGATCACTTTCAGGCCTCTGCCTTTTGCCTGTTTGGCATATTCCACCATCCGCAAAGGCGTTCTGTGGGCCGACACTACCGTTACTTCAAAGGGGATCCCTAGCTGTTTTAATACATCAGCAGCAGCCTGCATTATGGCTAAATCACTGTCGCTGCCCATTATTATCCCAATCTGCGGATTCATTGAAGTGTCGGTTTTGAGTTAGGTAAACTGATCCTGCCGCTAAATTAAGGCAATTCAGCTTATTTGATGATCTCACCCTTCAACCGCAGTAGCTCTGTTTCGGAAAGCTTGGTGGCATACCGCGCAGCGATCAGCCGGTTGTTGGCATCTTCCAGGCTGTTTTGCGCCTCGCGCAACTGCACAAGCGTTGCGGCACCTAATTTGTAAGTCTGGAAAACAATATCGACATTCTCCCTTGCCAGCAGAATGTTCTCTTCTTCGAGAGCCAGTGTTTTTTTCTGTTGTTCATACACTCTGAAAGCATTTACCACACTCAATCCGAGGATAGACCGTTGGTTCTCAAAACTAAGCTGCTGGAAGTTTATATCCAGTTGTGCCTGGCGGATCAGCCGGCGTGCATTTAAACCATTGAAGATGGGAATAGATGCTGTGAGGCCATAATTGAAACCGTTTGACTGGTTAAATAAAGTAGAGAAAGGATTGATCACCGTTTGGTTATTGGTGCGGCTGTAATTATAGGCTGAGTTAAATGAAATAGTTGGCCAGCGTTCGGCTTTTCTTTCTTTCAGTGTCAGTTGTGCAATGTTGATATTCTTTTGAGCAATCAGCAAGGAAGGGTTTGTTTTTTCAATATCCAGTTGGATATCGCCAAGGCCCAATCCTGTATTCAAGGGGATAGAATCGCTTACTTCAAAAGCAGTCCCCAGTTTGGTGTTCATAGCCTGGTTCAATTGATCTTTTAACTGATCAATTAAAGTGAGCTGCTCGAGCTTCATTGATTTTTGTGCATTCAGGTCCACTTTGCTTTGCAGCACATCAGGTTTGGCACCCGTTCCAATATCGAGTTTGTATTGTGAAAGCCTTACACGTTCTTCATTCAGGGCGATCTGCTCTTCTACAGCTTTAAGCTGCTGTTTTTGCCTTACAATATTATAGTAGGTATTTACAACATTCGCTACGGTATTGACCACTTGTTGTTTTACTGCGAGTGAACCCAGGTCAACCAACTGGGCTGCTTTATCGCGGGTGGCAAACATTTTCAGCCCGTCAAACAATGTCCATTGCAATTGCGCCGAGGCTGAGGAATTATGGGAGCGCAGTCCATTCTGTTCCCTTTTTGATCCGTCGGCCAGTGTCTGCCGCTGGTTATTATTATTCCAGGTGGTGCTGGCCGTTGCATTCAATGTTGGATAGAACACCATATTCCGGTAGGAATAGTCCAGTGCCGCTACCATTGAGTCATTCTTTGATAACTGGATATCGTAATTATTTTGTAAAGCGGTGGCAATGGCTTCTTCCACTGTCAGCATACGTTGTGCTGATGCAGTAAAGCCGGAGCATAATAAAATTACCAGCAATACAGGGTTCACTCTTGTCATGTATTTCTTTTTATACGGACTCGGCATGTGTATCAGTGATAGGGGTTTGGTGGTGGGTATTTTCCGGGTACAGTACTTCCATGGCACTTTTCTTTTTACTTCCAGACATATAACTGTACATGGCGGGAAGGATAAACAGTGTCAATACCAGGGAGAATAAGATACCGCCAACGATCACCACGCCAAGGGGGATGCGACTGGTGGCAGCAGCGCCCAGTGACAGAGCAAGCGGTAAAGCACCGAGTGACATCGCCAGGCTTGTCATCAGGATGGGACGAAGCCTTTGCGTGGCCGAATAAATAGCCGCTTCTGTTTTCTTCATTCCCTTCATCCGGTTTTGGTTGGCAAACTCCACGATCAGGATCCCGTTTTTCGTTACCAACCCGATCAGCATGATCATACCGATCTGTGAAAAGATATTCAGCGTATGCCCGAAAATCCACAATGATAGTACCGCACCTGCAATCGCCAGTGGCACTGTGAGCATGATGATGAACGGATCAATAAAACTTTCAAATTGTGCAGCCAGGATCAGGAAGATCAGACCCAGCGCCAGCAGGAAAGCAAAGCTGGTATTGCTGCTGCTTTCAGCAAAATCGCGGGAAGAGCCGGAGAGTGAGGTAGCAAAAGTATCGTCCAGCAATGCCGAAGCGATCCTGTCCATTTCCTTAATACCATCGCCGATGGTATATCCTGGTTGAAGACCTGCGGAAACCGTTGCTGATTTATAGCGGTTAAAGTGATAGATGGTAGGAGGAGTGTTGGACTCTTCCACATTCACCAGGTTGTCCATGGCAATCATTTCACCACGGTTGTTGCGGACAAACAGATTCTTCAGATCTTCCGGGTCATCGCGGTCATTGCGCGCCACCTGGCCCATCACCTGGTATTGTTTTCCATCTTTATTGAAATAACCAAGCCGGCGGTTACTGTAAGCCAATTGCAATGTTTCTGAAATATCGCTTACGCTTACGCCCAGTTCACTTGCTTTTAAGCGGTCGATCGATACCCTTAATTCAGGTTTATTGAATTTAAGATCGATATCTGCCTGCTGCAATATCTTGCTCTTACTGGCTTCTTCCAGGAATTTTGGAAGAATGGCGGTGAGCTTATCGAAATTATTGTTTTGTATTACGAATTGTACGGGCTGACCACCACGGCGGTTCACCTGTATCGTTTGTTCCTGTACGGCAAAAGCCCGTCCTTCATTATAGCGCGGCAGATTACGGTTGATCATGTTCACGATCTCTTCCTGTGAACGATGCCTTTCTTTAGGATCTTTGAGCGTTACCCGCACCATTCCATTATTGGCATTGCCACCGGAAAAGCCTGGAGAGGTGATCGTAAGTATGATCTGTTTTTCCGGCACTGAATCAAGCATCAGGTTGGAAATACGGTCTACATATTGATCCATCGCATCAAAGGAAGTTCCTTCCGGTGCACTCAGTTGCAGGCGGAACTGGCTGCGGTCTTCCATGGGTGCCAGTTCGGATTGAAGGTTTCTTCCGATAAAATAAATGATTCCTACGCAACCGAGAATAAGGATAAACGATACCCAGCGCACCCGCATGTATTTTGTCAGGGCTTTCTGGTAGGTATTTTCCATCCATTGAAAGAACGGCTCTGTTTTGGTATAAAACCAGGAGTGCTTATGGATATTTTTCTTGGTAAGCTTTACGTTCAATACCGGTGTAAGGGTCAATGATACAAATGCAGAGATCAATACTGCCCCGGCTACCACGATGCCGAATTCACGGAACAGGCTGCCTACAAAGCCCTGCAGGAAGATGATCGGCAGGAACACGACAGCCAGAGTAATGGATGTAGCGATAACAGCAAAGTAGATCTCTTTGGAACCTTCCATTGCAGCCTGCCATTTGCCCATGCCTTTTTCCATCTTCTTATAGATGTTTTCCGTAACCACGATCCCATCATCCACCACAAGACCTGTAGCCAGTACGATGGCCAGCAACGACAATACGTTGATCGTATAGCCCATGATATACATGATGAAGAAAGCACCGATCAGCGATACAGGAATATCGATCAATGGCCGTATAGCGATCAACCAGTCGCGGAAGAAGAGATAGATGATCAGCACCACCAGCACGATGGCAACGATCAGTGTTTCTTCCACTTCGGAAATGGAACGTTTAATGAACCTGGTTTGATCGAGGGCAATATTTACAGAGATATCTTCGGGTATATCTTTCTTGATCTGCTCGAGGCGTTTGTAGAATTCATCAGAGATAGCGACATAGTTGGCGCCGGGCTGGGGTACCAGTGCCAAAGCGATCATGGGAATGCCGCTTTCCCTTAGGGCTGTTTCTTCATTTTCGGGGCCAAGCACCACTTCCCCAATATCCCTGATGCGCACATCTGCACCGTTCACATTTTTAATGATCACGTTCCCGAATTCTTCTTCTGTGTTCAGGCGGCCAAAAGTGCGTACTGTAAGTTCTGTTGTATTTCCTGAGATCTTACCGGAAGGCAGCTCTACGTTTTCCCGCGATAATGCGGCTTGCACATCGCCGGGTGTAAGGCCGAATGCAGTCAGCTTGGCCGGGTCGATCCAGATACGCATGGCATATCTTTTTTCACCCCATATCTGGATGCCGCTCACTCCGGGAATGGTTTGCAGGCGTTCGACGAGTACGTTATTGGCATATTCGGTGATCTGCAAAGGATTCCGGGTAGAGCTTTGTACGGTCATGGAAAGAATGGCATCGGAGCTTGCATCTGCTTTTGTTACTACAGGCGGGGCTTCCAGGTCGGGTGGGAGGGAGCGTTGCGCCTGCGACACTTTATCGCGTACATCATTGGCTGCAGCTTCGAGGTTGATACCAAGATCAAATTCCACGTTGATATTGCTGGAGCCGTTGCTGCTGCTTGATGTGATATTCTTAATACCGGCTATACCATTGATCGCTTTTTCAAGCGGTTCTGTTATCTGTGTTTCGATGATATCAGCATTGGCACCTGCATAAGAAGTGCGCACACTGATATTGGGAGGATCGATAGCGGGATAGTCCCTTACCCCCAGGAACTTAAAACCAATAACACCGAACACAATGATGATAATGTTCATCACTATGGCAAGCACAGGTCGTCTTAAACTGAGTTCGGAGATATTCATCGTAAATTATTTATTAATGATCTGAGCTACCTGCACTTTGGCGTCGGGGCGCAATGTCAGCAAACCGGTAACGATAACCGTGTCGCCTGCTTTCAGGCCCTGGGTTACCTGCACCCTTGATGAGTCGCGCACACCGGTGGTAACATCTACAAATTTGGCTTTACCTTCTTCGAGAAGGATCACTTTCTTACCCCTCGCCTGTGGCAGGATGGCTTGTGTGGGAACCAGGATGGCTGCCGGATCAGGATCAAAGCCCAGTTGTACTTTGGCAAAAGCCCCGGGCAGCAGTGTTGCATCTTTTGTCTGTATCAATGACCTTACTTTCAGGCTGCGGGTGTTTTCCATTACAGCCGATTCTGTAGCGATGATTTTGGCCGTATATCTTTTATTCGATCCTTCGTAAGTGAACCCAACTACCTGGCCGAGTTTGATCTTGCCCGTATATTTTTCCGGAACGGTGAAATCCAGTTTAAGTTCACCGGTCTGGTTGATGGCGGCAATAATGGTGGCAGGGGTTACATAAGCACCGGGGCTGATATTTTTCAGACCCAGCTTGCCGCTGAATGGTGCGCGGATCTCTGTCCGGGTGATCTGTGTGCGGATGATATCAATATCCGCTTTGATATTATTTACGTTCAGCAGGCTGGCGTCATAATCGGCCTTGCTGATACCCTGTATCTTCAACAATTGGGCAGAGCGCTCTTCATTGGTATTGGCGATCTGCAATTGTACCTGCAATTTTTTCAGTTGGGCCTGCAGGTCTTCATCATACAATTTAGCAAGCAGGGTGCCTTTGGCTACCTGGCGGCCTTCTGCCACGTTCAGGCTTACGATGCGGCCAGACACTTCCGGGTGGATCTCCGTGGTTTCATTGGCAATAACAGAGCCAGGCACTTCAATATTTTCTGCAAAAGGCTGGGGAGATACCAGGTAAACGTCTACCCGGACAGGTCCCTGGGCACGGCCAGACTGCTGCTGAGGCTTTTTGTCATTATTCGACTTTCCTCCACAGGCGGCGAGCAGGCTCAGTGCGGCAACGAAAAAACAATAACGTAAAGGTGGGTGTGTTCTCACTTGTGTATTAGTTTATTAACAGTCCGGTCGGCCCGGAAATACCATTTTAAACGATTGAAAAACAAACTTGCTTAAAATCCGGTTGTTATTGGACGTCAGGCGATTGTCATCCCTGCGCTCATCCCTGCACTAATTATAAAAGGTTTTTAAACGGGATGACAGGCTAGGCTTTCACGATCAGGCCGTGCTTGACCTTATTCGACTGGTAGAGTAGGTCCTGTTTGTCTTTACTCAGAATAGTGACATGCCCCATTTTCCGGCCGGGTTTGGTTTGTTTTTTCCCGTACAGGTGAACAAAGGCATTCTCGATTTTCAGGACTTCCTCCAATCCCTCATATATAGCATTCCCGGAATATTTGTCGGCGCCGATCACATTGACCATGATCGAAGGGAGAATTGCTTCGGTATTTCCCAGGGGATAACCGAGTATTACCCGCCAGAGCATATCGAATTGGGAAGAATAATGGGCTTCGATGGTATGATGCCCGCTATTGTGTACACGCGGGGCTGTTTCATTGACCAGCACATCCCCGTTTTTATCAATAAACATTTCGATGGCAAAAATGCCGGGTGATTTGAAATTGCGGACGACGGACAGGGCAATGGCTTCCACTTTCCATAAAGTACGTTCGTCGATTTCCGCGGGACAGAGTTGGTAGTCCAGCAAATTCAATTGCGGATCGAACAGCATTTCCACGGGTGGATATAAGGCTGTTTCCCCTTTATCGTTTATAGCTACCATCTGTGCGATCTCCTTACGGATATCTACCATTTTTTCCAGCACGGAAGGTGCATCAAATCCTTTTGAGAGGTCTTCTTCTTTTTTTATGAGTTGCACCCCGCGACCATCATAACCGCCCTCTCCCAGTTTATGAACGGCAGGTAAAAAAGTAAGCTGCTCTTTCAGGGCAGCTGCATCAGGGGTAACAATAAATTCAGGAGAAGGTATCTGGTGGGTCCGGTAATATTCTTTCTGAAGGATCTTATTTTTGATGGTCCTCAGCACAGAAGGTTTGGGGTATACGCGCACACCTTCTGCTTCCAGTTTTTCCAGGGCTTCCACATTCACGTTCTCAATTTCGATGGTAATTGCATCGAGCTGTTTTCCGAAAGCGTATACGTCATCAAAATTTTTGATATCACCTTTTACAAAATGCCGGCAGAGATGTGCGGCAGGGCATTCCGGGTCGTTTTCCAGCACAAAGGTTTCAACAGGATAATTGGCCGCTGCCTGCAGTAACATCCGGCCCAGTTGGCCGCCACCGAGAATACCGATTTTTTGCATGGCGCAAAGATAGGAGATCGGAATTTGCATATCCCTCGCATTTCTCTAAATTTGCTTATGCGTCCTGATTTTCCTCATAAACGCTTTTCCGATCACCGGAACCTGTTCAGCCTCCTGATGGAGACAATGGCTATGGGCAGTTGCTAATGTTTTCCCCTTTCTGACCATCCCTGGTCATTTCATTGAATTCCTCCGGGAATCATTATCGTTTTATAAAATCATTGCAAGATGTCAACTATAACCAAAAAAATGGACACGCAGGAAGTTGTTCATGATTTCCTTCCGCTGGAAGGCACCGATTATGTAGAATTTTATGTAGGGAATGCCAAACAGGCCGCCCATTATTATATGAGTGCCTTTGGTTTTCAGGCCCTGGCTTATGCCGGCCCTGAAACCGGGCTGAAAGACAGGGCAAGCTATGTAGTGCGGCAGCATAAGCTCACTTTTGTGCTGACCACCCCTTTGCATCCTGGCAATGATATAGCCGATCATATATACAAGCACGGCGATGGCGTGAAAGCACTTTCCTTAAGAGTAAAAGATGCAGAATCTGCCTGGAAGGAAACGACCAGCCGCGGCGCCAAAAGCTATATGAAACCTCAACGGTTAAAAGATGACAATGGTGAAGTGGTTATCAGTGGTATCCATACATACGGAGATACCGTGCACCTGTTTATTGAAAGACAAAATTATAAGGGCGCATTCATGCCTGGTTACAGGGCATGGAGCAACCCTCTTTTCCGCCCTGCAGACACAGGCCTTCTTTATGTAGACCATTGCGTGGGCAATGTAGGCTGGAACCAGATGAACCCCTGGGTGAAATTTTATGAAGATGTGATGGGATTTAAGAATATCCTGTCTTTTGATGATGAAGATATCTCTACTGAATACTCGGCTTTGATGAGCAAGGTAATGAGCAGTGGGAATGGTTTTGTTAAATTCCCGATCAATGAGCCTGCGGAAGGAAAGAAAAAATCGCAGGTGGAAGAATACCTTGAGTTTTACAGGGGCGAAGGAGTGCAACACGTAGCGCTGGCAACCAGTGATATTGTAACCACTGTTCGCGCACTGATGAGCAGGGGAGTGGAGTTTCTGAAAGTACCTACCACTTATTATGATGACCTGCTTGACAGGGTCGGGCATATTGATGAAGACCTTGCGCCGTTGAAAGAACTCGGCATCTTGGTTGACCGTGACAATGAAGGATACCTGTTGCAACTATTTTCCAAACCGGTTGAAGACAGGCCTACGCTTTTCTTTGAGATCATTCAACGCAAAGGAGCCAAAAGCTTTGGCAAAGGGAATTTCAAAGCCTTGTTTGAGGCGATTGAACGGGAGCAGGAAGCGAGAGGGAATTTATAAAGAGCGGGGCAGCATGCCCCGTTTTTTTTAGTCAGCTATATGCAAATGATTCCTGTCTTCTGCAGGAATTTGTAACGTAATGCCATCATTCTATCAATCCTGATTTGATTGCAAATTTTACCAGCCCGATAGTGCTCCTGCACTGGGTTTTTACAAGAATGTTCGCCCTGTGATTATCTACTGTTTTTTTACTGATGAACAACTTTTCGGCAATTTCTTCGCTTGTAAGCTCTTTTACAATAAGGCCCAATATTTCTTTCTCTCTTGCAGATAGATGGCTTATCTGTTCATCCTGTATTTTCTGCTTATGGTATTGGTTGTAAATAATGGGAACTATATCCTGCGAAAAATAAGTGCCGCCATTTGTAATACGGTGCACTGCCTTCAGCAATTCATCCCTTCCTGCATTTTTTAAGATATATCCATCGGCCTCAGCAAAGATGGCTTCCTGTACTGCCGTGGCATTGTTGTACATTGAGAGAATAAGCACCTGTATGTGAGGAAACTGATCTTTAACCATACGGCAAAGCTGCGTGCCGCTGAGCAGGGGCATACTTATATCGGTGAGCAATAACTGGAAATTGCCAGGGCTGGCAGCCAGCATTTCATATGCCATCTGTCCATTGTTGGCTTCTGCGGTAACTATGTAGCCGGGGTCCTTGCTTAGCATATCTTTTATACCATCAATCATCATCTGGTGGTCATCGGCCAAAAGGATATTGATCTTAGTTTGCTCCATTTGCAGGTAAAGTTATTTCTATTTGAGTGCCTGATAGTTTTTCGGACTGAACGTTTATTTTGCCATCAAGCATGTTCACCCTTGCATTGATATTCTTCCAGCCGATACCCTTTGAATTATCAATGTCTGCCGCATCGAGGCCACGCCCGTTGTCTTTAAGGGCTATCAGTACCTGGTTATCTTTAGGCTGAATGGATAAATCAATTTCACTGGCACCGGCATGTTTAATCATGTTATTCACCACTTCCTGCACGATCCGGTAAATAGAGATCTCATTTTGCTTTTCAAACTGCAGGGATTGGATTCGTTCAGGAATATCTACAGTCATTCTTGTGCTTCCTGAGGCGGTCACTTTTTCTGCCAGGTTTTCCAATGCCCTGAATATTCCAAAATCCAGCTCCTGTGGTATCAGGTTATGCGATACATTTCTTACTTCATCAATAGTTTTATCGGTAAGAGCCATTGCTTTTTGAACTGCAGTATCACCAGCTTCCAGTGTTGATAAATTCATCTTTACCAGCGAAAGCATTTGTCCCACTCCGTCGTGCAGATCTCTTGCAATACGAATGCGTTCATTCTGTTCTCCATCGAATAATGCCTTTGCTTCTGCAGCCTGGCGGTTAAAAATTTCATGTTGCAGTTTTTTTGCCTGCCTTGTCTGGGTGATCTTGTAAAAAAGAAAGGCTGCAAGACAAAGCAGGAGCAGGGCTGCGCCAGCAAATATGAGCCACTGGTTTTTTTGGGCTATTTCAAATTTTTGCTGCTCAATGATATGTTGTTTTTTTTCTGTTTCATATTTTTCCTGTATAGCAAGAACGGCGTTAGTTTTCTCTTTATTCAATACGGAATCTTTTAACGCAACATATTTTTCAAGAAGCTCCATTGCCGCCCTGTATTCTTTTGTTTCCTTTTTCAACTGATAACCGTATTCGTAAGCGTCTAACAGTTTTTCCGGACTTTCACTTTTTTGTGAATAAAACAATGCGGAATCAAGATAATTGGCGGCCCCGGTATAATTTCTTTTCATACGGAATACATCGGCAAGATTGCCATATAGGGTAGCATAACTATAGGGCAAGCCAAATGAAGGGGGATTGGTATGCAGGCTTTCCAGCGATTTATCGAGGTAGTATATGGCAGAATCTGTACTGCCTAGTTTTTTATATGTATTACCGAGGTTATTGTATGTTGAATTGGCTCTTGTACCTGCATAAGGAAGGGCGTTCAGATGAGCGGCAATTGCTTTTTCATAATCCTTATTGTCATCATAATTTATGGCCAGCACATTGTATGCGGCCCAATGATATGACTCTTTAATACCGTCCGGATGCTCGTCAATGGCCTTCAGGGCAAGCAGGGCATACCCTATTCCCTTTGTATAATTTTTTGAATTATGCATAGCATTGGAAATAGTACAATAGGCATTCGATATCATATTATAATCGCCTGCTTTTTCAAAGTCCTCTACACTTTTAAAAAGATAAGGAAGCCCTTTTTCAAAATCATACTGCCTGCTCAGGAGTGCTCCGGTATTCAGGTTGCTATAGCCTTTCCATAAAAAATTTTCGGCTTTGGCAAAATAATCCTGGCTTTTTTTATACCATGTATCCGCTTCGTCTATTTTTTTTAGCATACGCCGGGAAGTACTTATAAGAGTAGCACCCCGGCCCATATAATCTGCATTGCCCATGCTCTGAGCCCTGGAAAAATAAATGGTTGCAAAGGAATCGGCTATGCCCGCATCATTATTGATAGTATTATTAAATCCCTTTGCCAGTTCATCAAAGGCAATGGAATCCTTGCTGCTCAGGGATTGTTTTTGTGCTGATGCAGTGTAGCTGCATACTATCAGCATAAGCAGCGCGAGCATTGTGTTACATTGCGTGGTGGTCATATTTAAATGCTGTACATTTTGTAAGGGCGGTTATAACCAGGCTCAAATATATCGGTTATTAATAATATCCTTTCCCATTACAAGTGGAACAGGTGTGGTATTCACCAAAAATGGTAATGCCATTCTTTTTGGCACCGCCAGGTATAGTGGTATGCACCTGGCCGCTACCGCCGCATGAAGAGCAGGCGCGGGTTTTGCTGACTGTAGAGCCGCCGGTATTACGCCGTTGTGTATTGGATGGCGTTTGCTCATTTTCATCAGCCTCATCCTTGCAGGTGGTGCTATATAATGTTACCATCCTGCCGTTTTCCCATTTGCCTTTCGACTTGCAGCTTCCGCCCGTCCACACATAAGTCCTTATACCTTCTCCATGCAATAAGCCGTCTTTGAGATAACCTTCATAACTGCCGTCGCCTTTCCAGTAAGCTATTCCATAACCATTGGGCAGCATGTTCACAATAGGGCCTCTATAAAACGCATCGGCACTATACTCATAGGTCCCTTCCCCGTCAAAAACATCATTGGTAAAGCCACCGGATATTTTTGTGCCATTGGTAAGTATTAGTGTGCCATACCCATTTTTAGTATCATTTTTAAATACCCCTGTATAGATAGTTCCGTTCTTGTATTTTAATGTTCCCCAGCCATCTTTTGCCCCTTTTTTAAAATCACCTTCATAAACAATTCCGTTTTTGTATGTTAGTTTGCCTTTCCCTTCGGGTTGTTTATCTACTATTTCACCGGTATAAGTGCCACCATCAAATTCGATTGTGCCGGTGGGATTTACAGTTCTTTCAAATTTTCCTTTGCTCCAGTATCCTTCTTCTATCTTGCCGCTGGCATACTGCATTTTCCCCCTGTCTTCATATCCGCCATTGTAAAAATTACCGGTGTAAACGTCTCCATTCTTTTTTATCATTTTCCCGGTGCCGCTTATAACTCCGTCGGAAAAGTCGCCTTCGTAAACATCACCATTACTAAAATAAAAAGTTCCCTTTCCTGTTCTTTTAGGCGTTTCACTGGGATGCCAGGGAAAGCCAGTCTCCCATTTGCTATAATGATTTTGGCCAATCCAGGTGCCCTCATATCTGTCACCGTTTGCCCATGTCATTGTTCCCTGTCCGCTTCTTTCGCTTTCATTCCATTCTCCGTCATAAAAACTGCCATCCTTATATGATATTTTTCCCCTTCCTTCAAATTTGTCATTTACAAATTCACCCTCGTACTGTGTGCCATCATCTTTGAAATGGTAAATGCCCCTACCCGTTATTTTGTTGTCTTTAAAATCACCTTCGTATTTATCGCCGTTGTTATAGACGATATTGCCTTTCCCATTCAGTTTGTTGCCTGCAAAATCGCCTATGTATCTTTCAGAAAAACTTCCTGTTTTTGCATTGCGGAGCTCCGTTCCTTTTCCCTGTTTCATATCATCTACCCAGTCGCCGGTATAACTACCCTCTGTACCTTTTCCGTTTTTTTTGCCTTTCACCCAGTCGCCGTCATACCCAATATTATTGCCATATTCGTCCCAATAGATCAACTTGCCTTTTCCGTCGAAAAGCCCATCTTTAAAATTCCCCTCGTAACTTCTGATAATGCGGTTGAAGAGCGGCGTCCATTTTCCAAAGCCATCGGGCTTGCCGTTTTTCCAGCTGCCCTGGTAGATTTTTGTTTTCCGCTCTTTTGCGTCATAAGCCACGCCATTACCTTCGGGTTGCCCGTTTACCATATCGCCTTTATATTTTACAAGTGTAGGTTCTATTCTTTTGTCAAATCCGCCTAAAGTAAATTCGATCTTTCCCTGGGCAGAAATATTGACGGCTAAAAAAAGAAACAATAGCAGGGTGGAAGATGCCTTGTTTGCCCTGGACTTGCTAATACATTTGAAAGTCATAACTATTAATTTATTCTATTAAAACACGATGTTCACTTGCAACATAATCGCTGCAGACAGGCAGAGCATCCAGCCCCAAAACCATCTTACAGAAATCCCGGTTGTGCGCACTACCTTGTAATGCATCTTTATCATTACCAATACGCTTAGTCCGATGGATAATACAAATTGTGAAAAACCGCCAATAGGCAATGGTAAAAAGTTGAAGATATAATACACAAACAGCACAAGTGATCCTACAAAGCATACAAAGCCGATGCGGCTGATAAATTCCCATTTCTTTTCTTTCAGAAAAATGAATGCGGGAATGATCTGCGTCAGCCACTTGCCTCCAGCAATACAGCCCGAAAGTATCATGGAATTTACATTGCTGTACAACCAGAATTTACTGGCTATGAAAATGCCGGTAAGTATTACTGACAAAAGAAAATACAGCGCAGCTTTAACGATATTGCTGTTCGGAGTTTTCATTTGATTTTATTTGCAAAGGCTTGCCGGCAGTGCTGCCAACCTAAGTAACAGATGAGTTATTTGCTTCATTGTATTGCTTTTAGAATGTTTTATCGCGTTAGTTTTATAATTTCCATATGATAATGAGGATCTCCAATTCTATAATTGCCATCACCGGTAGGATACGCCAACGCATAATAAGCCCCATTTATATATCTGCAGGTAGATATGGTAAAATCTTTTTGAACGGTTTGTCCGTACGTTATAGACGACAGCACTTGAATGCCTGAGTTATTTACCTCCCACAATTTTATAGCAGCGTCTGCGCTTTGAGGCCTGTTCGATTGAATATAGTCCATGAGGTAGAATGTTCCATCGGGTTTTAAACGCCACTCGTTCAGCATATTTTTGTTTGTATACACTTGTATGGCATTTCTGAAATCGGCGTCGTTATCTAAAGAAGCTTGCCAAAGTTTGGTAAGCGAACCCTGCTTCCACCGGTAGCAGTAAATGTTACCGGAATTTATACCGGTATAAATGTCAAAAACAAAGGTGATCTCACCAGATGAGCTGTTGTAATCGTAAGTAAGCAGCTCTAAAGCATCAGCAGAGAAACCGCTTTGCGGCATATTGGCTACCGGGCCGGAATCCACGATTTCGTAGTTTGGCGGGGTGGCACCATAAGCCCTGTCTTCCCGGCAGCGAATGGTCATAAAGGTGTTAACATTATTTTTTGAGCACAGTGAAAATTCATAGTATTTGCCATCTGCTGCTTTTATGGGGATACTGAATAGTCTTTTGTTGCCATCTATAATCCCAGGGCGATAAGTATAATTGAAATCACCAACCGGATTGGGTGGGTTTTTATAATGCCAAAGAAATGTTTCATGGCCAATCCAGGCAGAGCCCGCCATAAATTCGCCATCGGTCAGGTACCTGAATTTTGGATAATTGCTTGATGGCGCTCCTGCAATAATTTTTCCTGTATTGTCCCTTAGTTCGATGTAGTTATTGGCATAATCCATTCCTGTAAAAACAGGGGTGGAGGTATTGGGCAACAATTGGCCGTAATAGGTAAAAGGGCTTGAGTTTCCCCCACCTGAAAATATTCCAAAATTGATTTTTTCGAGGTTACTGGCCGTTGTATTTTCAGCTACCAGGGTTTTATAAAAATAATCTGAAGACACGTGAGCGATGGGCTCTAAACTGTGTTGTGTATAGAGCACAGCAAACTGGCCATTTGCTCTTTGAAGGTCAAATCCTTTCATGGCATTGTAAGGTGTGGCGCCACCCAGTCCGTCAAAAGGTATTATTGCAATTCGTTTCCATCCGGTTGTAGGGTCGGTTAGCAGGTTATTAGTGTTTCCTGTGTCATCACCTGAGGGACTATTTTTCGTGCAGGCTGTGGCAAATAGTAATAAAGCCAAAACCGGGTATACTATCTTTTTCATTCTTATTAAGTGTTAGTTCCTGATTGAATGGGGTATTAATCGTTTTCTGAGAACAGCCAGCTCATGTTTATTGAAAAACTCCGGTTTTTTACTGAAGGATTATTGCTGTCTCCTTCGATATTCATCAGTCCAAAATCATAATTTAAATGCAGCCCCAACTTTTTTCCCATCCTGAAGCCAGTGGTAAGGTGCAGGCCTGCATCCATTTTCTTGAACGAGCCGGCAGTGAAATCTCTCTTTGTACTGCTGCCGTCAAACTCAAACGTTTGCTGTGTTGCTTTCATTAGCAAGGCCGTATACAATCCACCACCAATTTCATAATCCAGTTCGTCGCTTATGGGCAAGGCTGCCATTAGAGGGAGGGTGAGCTGTATGTAATTGAGCCTGTTGGTATTTTTCATAGGCCCGGTATATCCGATTGGATAATCGTAGTATACCCTTGAGCCTTTTTGGGTGATGCCCACTTCGGGCAACAGGAATGTTTTTTCGTTCAATACTTTTTTGTATTGCAGACCTGTATTGAAAGCAAGCAGTGTTTTTCTATGAACATCAAAGCGGTTTTCACCATAACTATATTTCGCAATGTTTGCTCCGGCCGTAATGCCAAACTGTGCCTGGGTACTTGTGCAGAGTGCTAAAATCAGTAAGGTGTAAATTGTTTTTTTCATTGTTTGTAGTATAAGCTGTTCGTGTAGGTGTGTTTATTTTTTTTCGCTTGTTTCGTATATCATTATTATAAACTGGTTTTCATCTGGCGATAAATCTTTGCCATTCTTTAATATCCCTATTTCGAACACAGGGAAAGAAAGCACTGTTACGGAAGTTATTTTGAGTCCTTTAGCTGTATCTTCCGTTGTTTCTATCTTATAAAGGGGGTTGTTGGCATATTTGTTTTTAATATAGGTTTCCGCATCGGCCTGTAGTTTTTGAGATAATGCCAGTGGTGTTCTCCAGGTCAGGTAGCGGCTTGCAGAAGTATTTTCTTCGGCAATAGTTATATCACCGATCAGCGACTGATACTTGCTGTCGTAAAACGTAAGGCTTTGGCCAGTTTTTATTTTCTGACCGATGATGTCTTTAAAGTTGTTGCTGCTGAGTTTGTCTATTTCGTCAAGGTTTTTGATATAGCTGTGTGTGGTAAGATAGCTATCGCCAAAAGGCCCTCTGCCATACATTGTAATGATGCACCGGCTGTTGGCAGCATTGTTTTTGTCTATGTCACATAGCGCAGATAGCACAGGGCTTTCGTCAAATTCACCGTCTTCATAAAGTATGGTAGCCTTATTTCCCTTCTCATCCGTATCCTCCTCTACAAAATAATTTAGGGTATCCTGCTTCATAATGTTTTTCATGAGGAGTATAACATCGGCCTGTATTTGTTTTGCCTGAGACATGGGGATGGTCCATATAAAATACCCCTGCCTGTCTTTGCTTACAATAACCTGGGCAGTCCCTGTTGTTGGCTTCAGTTTAGATTGATAATAAGTGTCTGCTCCATTGGCGCCTGATCCGGTTTTTGTCCCGGCTATGGAGAGGAAGTTGACAGAGGCATGAATAGCTACATCATTGATAAATGCTTCAGGTGACTGTTGGGCCTGTGCCTTAACGAAAGCCATTGAAGATATAAACAGCAAAATGAGAATTCTTTTTTTCATATTGTTTGGATCGGGTTGTTTAAGAGCGGTTCATGTACAAAAGTGATACAGCCATGGAGCAATATCAATAGGAATGCATCCCCTTTTTTATAGGTATATGTACCTATCCTGTTTCGGCAAAGAGGGCCGCCCAATTGAAAATGGGCGAATCTTAGCGGTGGTGTTGGGAAGGGTTTTTTAATGAGCTGTAAGAATGTAGAGAGGTTTCCTAAAAAATGATTTTGAACTGGTTACATGCACACCCTTGCCGGATTTACGTAAAAAACGAAAAGAAAAATGCGTAACTGAACGATTACCTATATATTTGTAACCGATCAGTTACAAATAGTTCTATTTTCATGAGAAGAGATGTATTCCAGGCGATCGCCGACCCCACAAGAAGGGAGATAATTGGGTTACTGGCAAAGCAGCCGCTCAACCTGAATGCTGTTGCAGAAAATTTTGCGATCAGCCGCCCTGCTATTTCCAAACATATCAAGATACTGACAGAATGCGGCCTGATATTGGTTCGTCAGAAGGGAAGGGAGAGATATTGTGAAGCAAAATTCGATAAGCTGAATGAAGTGTCGGACTGGGTGGAGCAATACCGTGTTTTCTGGGCCAACAAACTTGATGAGCTGGACAAATTCCTAAGCATAAAACAATCACCCAAAAAACGTAAATCAAAATGAATAACAATCCCGTGATCATCGAGAAGCTGATCAATGCACCTGTTAAGAAAGTCTGGCAGGCCATTACTGATAAAGACCAGATGAAACAATGGTATTTTGATGTGAGTGATTTTAAGCCCGAGGTAGGATTTGAATTCCGTTTTGCCGGCCAGGGGAGTAAAGGGGAACAGTACATACATATTTGCAAGATCACCGAAGTGGTGCCTCTGAAAAAACTGCAATACAGCTGGCAGTACCTTGACCGGGCAGGCTATTCCGTGGTAACGTTTGAATTGTTTGAAGAAACCGGTAAGACCCGTGTCAAACTCACTCACACAGGTCTTGAGACCTTCCCGCAAGACAATACCGACTTTGCAAGAGACAGTTTCAATGCAGGCTGGACCGAGCTTATTACGGTCTCCCTACCGAAGTTTGTAGAAAACAAATAAGACAAAAACTGGACAGAACGCCCTTCCCGTTCTTCCCGCCTTACCGGTAAAAATTTACCGGTAAGGCGGGAAGAACGGGAAGGATGTTTGATGGTTGTATATCCATGTTGACCCCGGGCTGAACTGAAAATTAGTTACTTATAAATTGGCCTGGACTTTTCCCCACCTGTTCATTTCTTTCCGGGTACCCTGTGTGCCCGTTCTGGCGTATCTTTACGTTTCATTAATAATTGATCAGTACTAAAACAACTGCCAGACCGTTAATCAATTTAAGGATGTCCCGCATGAAAAACATGAAAAGACTGTTCATACCTGTTTTTGTTTCCCTTTGCTTTACTGTACCGGTTGGTGCGCAAACTTCTGTCAGAAGTGCTGCATTAAGTACCTCTTTTATTGACTACCAGAAAAGCTTTCCGCGACCGGACGAATCGTTTAAACGTAAAGAAGACACTTTACAAAAACAGTTTGCTGCCAAAAAGCTGAAGTGGCCGGCAAAATATATCTATATCCGTTCTTTCAAATATGACAGCAATATGGAAGTGTGGGTGAAAGAAGAATTGAACGAACCTTTCAAACTGTTCAAGACCTATAAGGTTTGTGCCCTGGCTGGTACGCTTGGGCCAAAAAGACTGGAAGGAGATTACCAGGTGCCGGAAGGGTTTTATTATATCAATGAGTTCAATCCTAAAAGCACTTATTATCTGTCACTGGGTATCAATTACCCCAATGTATCGGATCAGATACTCAGCGATTCTCTCAGACCCGGCAGTGCGATCTATATTCATGGCAGTTGCGTTACGGTAGGCTGTATTCCCATTACAGACCAGCAGATAGACGAGCTTTATATTCTGGCAGCACATGCAAAAGATCTGGGGCAGGATTATATACCAGTACACATTTTCCCTGTCCGTTTTAATGTAACCAAAAGCGTCAACTACCTGAACAACCTGGCTAAAGACGATCCTTCATTAAGAAAGTTTGCCACACGCATGGAAGATGCGTTTGATTATTTTGAAAAATATAAGCAACTGCCCGTTGTCCTTATTAATGATAAAGGTGATTATATCATCAATAATGCTCCGGATAAAAAAGCCATAGCAGAAGCACCCAAACCGGTGAAAAGAGAGCCGGTGCACCATCGTACCCGTACTATTACCGGCATGGTAGAAGCCGTTCACCAATGGCCTCAATTCCCAGGCGGAAGCGATGGCTATGCAAAATACCTTGATAAATTAGGTAAGGATATGGGGGCAAAACTTCCCGAGGGCATTAAGAAATCATATGTGCAAGTGGAGTTTATTGTAGATAAGGATGGTGTTTCTACCAATTTCAAAGTATTGAAAGGTCCAAAAGACGAGGATTTTGCTGATGCATTGATTGAAGAAATGGAAAAAATGCCTGAATGGAAACCGGCATTGCTGAACGATAAGCCTGTGCCGAAGAAGATGGTACAGACAATAACAGTGGAAGCGGAGTAATTACCGCATCAACACCTGTACAGTTTCCGGCGTCTGCTGTTTTAATAAAATAATTTTCCCCGCCGTCAGCTTATCAAAGAATTCATCTGTATAATGCCGGATTGTCAACAGTGAAAGATCTCTTGTTACCTGCGTATCAAAAATTGCAGCAGCTTCCATTGCCAGCCTTTCTGTTTTTTCTCCCTGGTTGTCTACCACACATACAAAGCTGATGGCTCCGTTCTGTGTAAGATTCGGTTTTACTTTGATCTTTTCAAACAGGTGATACAATTGCCCTACATGATGCTCGCCTACAAACGAAAAGTCTTTTGAGTTCAATTGCAGCATCACTTGTTTTTCTTTCAGTACAATGATCGGTGGCAATTGCTTCAAATGCTGATTATGTATCACCGTTCCTGGCAGCGAAGGATCGAGAAAGCATTTCACATACAATGGGATGCTTTTATTTTGCAATGGCTTGATGGTTTTGGGGTGGATCACCTGCGCTCCATAATAAGCCATTTCTATCACTTCATTATAATTCAGTTCCGGCAGGGGCTGTGCGTCGGGAAATTGTTTAGGGTCGGCATTCATCACGCTTTCCACATCTTTCCAGATGGTCAGGCTTTCGGTTTCGAGTATGTTGGCAAATACCGCAGCAGTGTAATCGCTCCCTTCGCGTCCCAGTGTGGTGCTTTCATTTTCGTCGGTTGAGCCGATATAGCCTTGTGTGAGCACAATATCTGTTGTGACAAACAGCGGCTTCACATTTTCGTTGATCTTTGCAGTGGTATAATTCCAATCGATCGTGGCATCCCTGAAATTGTCGTCCGTCCGGATAATATCCCTTACGTCAAGCCATTTATTGGCGATCTCCATTTCATTCAGGTAATGGCTAATAATGGAAGTAGACAACAATTCTCCCACACAAACTACCTGGTCATAATAGTAGTCATATTCCCTGACCGGGTTATCATGCAGCAGCCATTCCACTTCGGTGAAAAAATCCCTCAATTGCTTTTCACAGGCCAGGTAATGTGTTACCAGCAGGTATTTGGCAGTAGTGAGGTGCTGTTGCTTTACCTGCTCAAACAATGCCAGCGCCTCTTCTTTCCGGTTGGCATAAAATGATTCAGTTACTCTTTCCAGGGCATTGGTGGTTTTGCCCATGGCCGAAATAACGACCAGCAGTTTCTCGCCTGCATATTCTTTCAGTATTTCCCCTGTACTTTTTACTCTTTCTACGCTGTTAACAGATGCTCCGCCAAACTTAAAGACCTTCATGTATAAATAAATTATGGCCGGTATTTCCCGGTGGCTGCAAATGTCGCAAAAAATAGGGTCTTTTTTGATGTACCGGGCACACATCTGTATGGGAGTTCTCCCATTTACACCTTACATTTGTTAGCCTTATTAACGAACTGCTATGAGTTTCAACAGAAAGATCCTTACGCTCGACGAGTTTACCATCCAACAGCTCCGTCATATCCCCCATGCTACCGGTGAATTAAGTACCCTGCTAAGGGATATTGGCCTTGCAGCCAAAAGGGTGAATGTGGAGGTGAACAAAGCCGGCCTGGTTGACATACTTGGCGATGCCGGCAGCGTGAACGTGCAGGGGGAAGACGTAAAGAAGCTTGATATTTTTGCCAATGATCAGTTTACCGGCGTGCTGCAGCATGGCATCAGTTGCGCAGGTATTGCCAGTGAAGAGCTCGACGAATATGTGGCATTTGAAGACTCCGTAAGCCAGAACTCCAAATATGTATGCCTCTTTGACCCGCTCGATGGCAGTGGTAATATAGACGTGAACGTATCCATCGGTACCATTTTCGGTGTGTACAGGCGGGTAACGCCCAAGGGGCATATTGCTTCAAAAGAAGATTTTCTGCAAAAAGGCACTCAGCAGGTTGCGGCAGGATATATCGTATATGGCTCTTCTACGATGCTGGTATATGCTACCCGCCGTGGCGTGAACGGGTTTACACTGGACCCTTCCATTGGCGAATTCACCCTTAGCCATCCTGATATTAAATGCCCTCCATCGGGTAAGATCTATTCAGTGAACCATGGCAATTTCTTTCAGTACAGGGATGGCGTAAAGAAATACATAGATGCCTGCCAGAAAAAAGATAAATCCAACGGTGGGCCTTATACCCAGCGTTATATCGGCAGCATGGTGGCTGATGTGCATCGTAACCTTATTAAAGGCGGGATCTTTATGTACCCCGGCACGATTGACAAACCCAAAGGAAAACTGCGGCTTTTATATGAGTGCAATCCTTTTGCCTTCATCATTGAAGTGGCAGGGGGGCGTGCTACAGACGGCACCCAGCGCATCCTGGACATACAGCCAACAGAATTGCATCAGCGCACACCGATGTTCATTGGCAGCAAGGATATGATGGGAGAGCTGGAAACGCATTTAAGCCGTGAATCTGCCAAAGGGTAAATGCTGATGTTAAAATGGAATTAATACTGTAAAATTCCGTTTTAACAATATCCCAGCAATAGAAGCTTTGTTTAGTGAAAGGTTGGTATTAATCTTGTCCTATCCGGTATCAATAAGACAAGACGCATGACCCGTACTTTTTTCTTTTTATCTTTTTTCCTCCTTCTCTTTTCTTCCTTTTCTTTGAGTGCCCAAAGCATCCGGGAAGATGTGCTCAAATACACCAATGAACTCCGCCGGTCAAAAGGATTGCCTACCCTGGAAATGAAGGATGGCCTCAATAAACTCGCGCAGGAACATAGCTCCAATATGGCCAAAGGAAAAACCAGCTTTGGTCATGATGGGTTTATGCAACGCCAGCAGGAGGCACATAAATTCTTTTCGACAATAAATGCTTTTGCAGAAAATGTGGCATATGGTGCCAAAACCGGCAAAGAAGTGGTAAAGGGATGGCAGAGATCACCCGGCCACCGGCGCAATATGCTGGGTAAATATAGATACATCGGTATAGGTGTCGCCCGCAATAAAAAAGGCACTCTTTACTACACCCAGGTGTTTGTGAATTAATTCCTCTGTTTTTGCAGTAACTTGCTGCCTTATGGAAAAGAAAACGATCATTTCTGTAAGGGATCTGGCCAAGCAGTATGGCCAGTTCCAGGCCGTAAAAGGCATTTCCTTTGATGTATATGAAGGCGAGATCTTCGGATTGCTGGGCCCCAATGGTGCCGGTAAATCCACTACACTGGAGATCATTGAAACCCTGCGGGAAAAAACCAGCGGGGAAGTGATCGTAGATGGATTGAACCTTGATACGCAGCCTGCCGAGATCAAAAAGATCATCGGTGTGCAATTACAATCCAGTGGTTATTATCCTGGTCTTAATCTTCTGCAATTGATCGAACTGTTTTGCGGTTTGTATAACCGTAATGTAGGCGCTATGGAATTGCTGGAAATGGTGAATCTGAAAGACAAGGCAAAGGCCAAATTCAAAGACCTGAGCGGCGGTCAGAAGCAACGCTTTTCTGTGGCTACGACCCTGATCAATGAGCCCCGGATTATCTTTTTGGATGAACCGACTACCGGTCTCGACCCGCAGGCCAGGAGAAGCCTTTGGGAGCTGATCCGCACTATCCGAGATAGAGGTACCACAGTGATCATTACCACGCATTATATGGATGAGGCGGAATACCTGTGCGACAGGATCGCTATTATCGATTCAGGTAAAATCATTGCACTGGACTCTCCTGACGGTATGATCGATACATTGGTGGCTTCAGGTTTTGAAAGACCAAAAGAAGTAAAAAAAGCCAACCTGGAAGATGTATTCATTAACCTTACCGGACATTCGCTCCGGGAAGAATAAAGCGACTAATTTTTAAATGATTCAGCAATGAGTATTCAGAATAAATTGAAAGAGTTTATGAGTGGTAAAATTGATGCGCAGAAAAGTGCCGGTGAAGCATTCCTTAATATCAATAAAGATAAAGAAGGCGTTGTGCAATTGCCCGAAGGATTGCAATATGAGGTGTTGAAAGAAGGAACAGGGGCGCAACCTTCCATCAAAGACAAAATAAAAGCGCACTACAAAGGCGCTTTGCTGGATGGTAAGGAGTTTGACAGCTCTTTCAAACGCAATCAACCCTTTACAGCTCCATTAACAGCGCTGATCAAAGGATGGCAGATAGCTATTCCTTTGATGAAAGAAGGCAGCCACTGGAGGCTTTGGATACCATCCCACCTGGCTTATGGTGATCGTGGCGCAGGAAGTGATATTCCTGGTGGTGCAACGTTGATGTTTGAAGTGGAGCTATTGGAAGTGATCAAATAGTTCATTTACGTATAAATATTTTCTTATGCCGACCGCAGTTGATCCGCGTTATCCTATCGGGCAATATGAGGCGCAGCCTTTTTCCATTGAAAAGAAAGTAGAGTGGCTCGCTGATATCAAATTTCTTCCGCAGGCGCTCGAAAATGCAATACTCAACCTGGATGAGGAGCAATTGCATACGCCTTACCGCGAAGGCGGCTGGACGATCCATCAGCTGGTGCATCATGTGGCCGATAGCCATATCAATGCATATTGCCGTTTCAAGCTGGCGCTTACAGAAGACAATCCTACCATCAAGCCTTATGAAGAAAAGCTTTGGTCGGAAATGAACGATGTACAAAAACTGCCTGTTAATATCTCTATTACCCTGCTATACGCATTGCATACCCGCTGGTATGAAGCACTCAAATATGTAAAGGATGATGAATGGAATAACCGGACGATATTCCATCCTGAGCAAAAAAGGACCATGCGCCTTTGGTATCTCCTGGGCAATTATGCCTGGCATTGCAGGCATCACGTAGCTCATATCACAGCATTGCGCGAAAAAAAAGGCTGGTAGACATTAAGCAAATGGTAAATCACGATAACTTATGAAATGGAAAATCCTTTCCTCTGAATACCTTTTTAATGACCTTTGGTTCAAAGTGCGAAAAGACCGGTGCCTGACTCCTGAAGGAACGATTGTTGATCCTTATTATGTGTATGAATTCCCTACCTGGGTCACTGCTGTTGCGCTTACTGAAGACGGCAAAGTGATCATGGAACGTCAATACCGGCATGCGCTGGGTGAAGTGTGTCTTGAAATACCAGGCGGCTGTGTGGATGATGCAGATGCAAACTATGAAGATGCAATTAAACGTGAGCTGCTGGAAGAAACCGGCTATTCATTCACTTCCTATGAATATTTAGGAAAAATATCAGCCAACCCCTCCACTAATTCCAATCTCATGCATATGTATCTTGCCAGGGGCGGGAAGAAAGTGACGACTCAGCACCTTGATGCAGGCGAAGAGATCAAAATTTCTCTTCATACCATTGAAGAAGTAAAAGAGATGCTGCGGAAAAACGAAATATTGCAAGCCATGCATGTAGCCTGTTTAATGTATGCTTTTCAGAAGTTAGAGAGTTAGCTCACTTCTGCTACAAGAAACACGCTCCCGCACACCAGCACCAGGTCATTTTCTTTTGCTTTTGCCATTGCTTCTTTCAGTGCAGTGTTCACGTCTGGATAGGTCTTTCCCTTCAAACCGGCCGCGGCTGCCTGTTGTTGCAGCTCTTTTGCATCCAAAGCGCGGGGAATACCTGCCTGTGTAAAATAATACTGTGCAGAAGAGGGGAGCAGTGCCAGCACTTTATCGATCGCTTTATCTTTTACCATTCCCAACACGATATGCAGCTCATGATAATCGGCCAGTTCAAGCTGCTCAACCACTTGTTGCATGCCTCCTTCATTATGTGCCACATCCAGTATCACAGGAGGATGCTGATGAATAAGCTCCCAGCGGCCATGCAGCCCGGTCAGCCTTTTAACCTGTCGCAAGGCTGATTGAATAGCAGTTTCCTCTATTTCCCAGCCTTTTTCCTGCAACACAGCGCAGGCTTCCAACGCAGTAAGCAGGTTTTTGATTTGGTATAAACCAGCCAGATCGAGATGATAAAGCAGGCGATCGGTCCGGTGCTTTTCTGCAACCTGTACCACCAGCTCATGTTTTTCCCATTTCCAGTCTGTTGCCTGTCTTTTTTGTGATGCGATGGTAAGCGGAGCATTTTTTTGACGAGCAGCAGCTTCAAATACCGGAGCTGTTTCTTCTGTCACTTCTCCGACCACAATGGGAATATCTTGCTTAATGATACCTGCTTTTTCTCCTGCTATTTTTTGAAGCGTATCGCCCAGCAGGTTCATATGGTCCCAACCAATATTGGTGATCACAGACAGCTCAGGTGTAAGGATATTGGTACTGTCGAGCCGGCCACCAAGCCCGGTTTCAATCACAGCTATATCTACGCCCTCCTGTGCAAAATATTCAAAAGCCATGGCTACTGATATTTCAAAAAAACTGGGATCGATCTCTTCAATCACCGGCTTGATCTTTTCGGTAAAATCAACCACAAATTCTTTCGGCACCATTTGGCCATTGATCTTTATCCTTTCGCGGAAATCTTTTAAATGAGGAGAAGTGTGCAAGCCGGTTGTATATCCCGCGGTTTGCAGAACGGATGCCAGCATATGACTTGTTGAGCCTTTGCCATTGGTGCCGGCGATATGTATGCTCTTAAACCGCTGATGCGGATTGCCAAGGAATTCGCAAAGGCAGATGATGTTAGTCAGATCGTCTTTATATGCAGCAGCGCCTAAGCGGCTGAACATAGGCAGACGGGTAAAAAGATAATCAATTGTCTGTTCGTAGCTCATATATCCTTTCAAAATAAAAATGCTTTCATGAATGAAAGCAAAATTAGCGAGAAAGTATAGTTTATCTAGTCGGTTTATCCTCCCAACAGGAAATTGAACTGGTAAACCACAATGGATTCTTCTGCAGTTTTATTAAAACGGTTTCTTCTCAGCCAGTCTTTGATAATGGAAATGGCTTCGCCATTAGTGATAGTAGACCCTTGCATCCAATTGAGATAAGTGCCTACTCCGTCGGGAGATACTCTTATCTGTGCCAGCACTTTTCCTCTGAGATTCTCACCGGCATCCATGGGTTTGGGACTGATCACAGTTCGGCTGCCGCTTATCCGCAAAGGCCCATTGCCTCGTCCACTGCCGGAACCATTTCCACCACCAGAGCCAGTGCCACTGCCGCCACCGGAACCACTTCCGTTACCAACACCCGAGCCAGTGCCGCTGCCCCCAGCCCTGTCGTAGGTAGTAGCTACGCCGCCACCGCTTCCGGAACCTGTTGTTGTTTTACCCAGTACTGCTTTAGGAACAGGTTTGGGTTGTTGAGGAGGGGGATTGGGCTTAGGCTCAGCTTTTACCGGCGATTTGTTCTCATTTATTTTCGTTGCCTTAGGTTTGGGATTATCGGGTTTAAGGATAGCGGGTGCCACTTTTTCTGTCGGGTCTTCTTCAATATCCCTGGCATCTTCCTGTGTGCCGGGTTGGGGAGGCGTTTGAGGCGCTGTGCCTGCCGGGCCCGAAGCTTCTACGGGATTGCCGCCACCTCCGCCACCACCTAATTGCTTGGCAGGAGGTATTTCCTCCTCTGGAATATTCAGTTCCACCATGATCCCCTGGTCAGGAGGCATGGGTATAATGGCGGGTATCGTCCATGACCACAGGAACATGACCAGCAGCAACAGACCTGCAAAGCCGATCGTGATCATGATAGCCCGTGAATTCTTCTTTGCTTCAAAAGAGGCAGACATACTGTAAACGTTATTCATACAAATGTACAGGTTGATGACCCGGCATAAAAGCCGTTGTTGTTCACACCTGTTATTAACGTACAAGGACTGTGCAACTTGTCCCGGAGGCTGGCTATAAAATGTTAAATTCCTGACGGCCGGAATAATGAAAAAGGCATTCCATCCGCAATTTTCTTTTAATTTATACCCAGGCAGGCTATTTTCGGCCCTCAAATAACCATATAATGAAAAAAATCATCCTCTTATCTTTTGTTATTTCAGCACTTGCGATCAGTCCTGCTGCTTACAGCCGTACCATTCCTGCTAACTCAATCAACGACACTACCTATATCTATATTTACCGTACCGGCCAGTTTAATGGAGCAGCTGCCAACTGGGCCATTTTCCTGGATGGTGAAAAGAAATGCAAACTGAGCAATAACCGCTTTATGCGCCTGGCCGTTACACCCGGCAAACATACCGTGAGCGCCAAAATAGGAGGAGCTTCCTTATTCAAGAAAGAGACCGAAGTGGAAATAGAAGCAGAAGCCGGCGGCAGTTACTATGTAGCCTGCAACGTAAAGCAAAGCATTACCCGCGCCCGTCTCGAACTGATTGAAGTGACCAAAAGCACGGCCAACAAACAGATGGAAAAAATGGTGCTGGACAATTGCCAGGAAAAGATTGATGAAGCCGAAGAGAAGTAAGGATCAGAATTTATTGGCGATCACTAATCCTGCGAGCACGATCAGCATACTGATGATATGAATAATACTGAATTGTTCATGTAAAATGATCACAGCTTCCAGGCTGCTGAAGATAGGGATCAGGTTGCCGAATAAAGCAGTGCGTCCTGCTCCGAGTATCCGGATACTTTTATTCCAGATAAGAAAGCTGGTGATGGATGCTCCGAGCCCAAGATAGAGGATAACTCCTGCCAGGGATAAATTCCAGGTCACCTGCTTGTCTGCACTCATTTCAAAAAGAAAGACCGGAAGCAGCAATAATGTTCCCAGTAAAAAAGAACTGAAGAGCAGGTTGAGCGGCGAAATAACCGGCGGCCTTTTCTTTACCAGAATAGTATACACCGCAAAAGAAAGGGCTGCCAGCAATACCCATGCATCGCCTTCGGAAAAATGCAGGTTGAGCAGGTTTTGAAGATTGCCCTTCGATAATAATACCAGGATGCCTACGATACAGATCAGCATGCCGCTTATTTTGGCTACTCCCAGTTTTTCTTTTAAAAAAATGCGTGCAAGTATATTGGCAAAAACAGGGGAGGAAGTAGTGCCGATCAAAGCCAGGTTGATAGCCGAGGTATAATGCCCTGCGATATAAACGAGCGTATTGAACAATGAAATACCTGTAAGTGAGATCCAGAAAAGATAGGGCAGGTGTTTTTTCAACTGCGGCCATTCTGCAATGCAGGTCTTTAATGCAAAGGGAAATAATAAGATCGTAGCCGTACCCCAACGGTAAAATGCAAGCTGAACAGGAGTGATCTCTTTATGAACGCCCCTCGCAACAATAAAATTGCCTGACCATATCAGGGTGGCCAGAACAGCAAGCGCAATGCCCTGCAGGTTGTTTTTTTCTTTCAATGTATTCCGGTCAATGATGTGCAAAATCCAGGTCAAACCTTCCCTTAATACGTTCTATCGGCGGGTTGAAATAACCATACCGCAGGTCAGGGAATTCTTCCTTCAGTATTTCCTGCAATTGTTTTACGCCCATGCATTCTCCTGTGTCGCCCACACCTATTTTGCCTAAATACCAGTCGGGATCAATATTGAAATTACGCCACTGGATCATCTTCAGCCCTGTTTCTTTTATCAGTTTGCGCAGCGCTTCATATTCAGCAATACTGTCTGTCATGCCCGGGAAAACAAAATAGTTGATCGATGTCCATCCCCCAAAGCTGTTCACTATTTTCAGGCTCTCAATAATATCATCGAAATCGTAATTGTTGGGCCTGTAATAAGGCATGTATATTTCACGCCTGGCTGAGTTGGTGCTCACCCTTATGGAGTCAAGGCCGGCTTCACAAAGCTGTTTTACTGCATCAGGTTTGGAACCATTGGTATTGATATTAATGCTTCCTTTTGTTGTGTGTTTGCGTATTTCAATGATCGCTTCGCGGATGGTTTCCCACATCAGCAGCGGCTCACCTTCGCAACCCTGGCCAAAACTTACAATAGGATAGGGTGCCTGCTCCAGGTGGGGCACGGTATATTCTACAATTTCTTCAGTAGTAGGCTTAAAGCGCAACCTGTCTTGTGTGGACACGATCGGTTCTTCATCCGGTTGCAATGAAATGCAACCTACGCAATTTGCATTGCAGGCCGGCGATGCAGGTATGGGGCATTCCCAGCGGCCTAAAAAATAGTTCCGGGCAGCAGGGCAGTGATAAGTCAGTGCACAATTATTGGCGATATGGTTCACCAAACGGTTATGCGGATAAGCTTTTAATAAACTTTCTACACCCGATTCAACTTTTGACTGATCATAGCCGGCACAATCCTGGCGGATATCCGGTTCGATGCGGGTGGCGGGTACATAAAACTTGTTGTTATACCATCCTGCTGCAGTGTAACAAAACAATGGGAGGGTAGGAGCATCAGGCGCCGTTTCATAGGCGGCAAGATAAAACCCTGTATGCGCAGGAGGAATAAAAGCCGCAACGGCCCATCCTTTTTCACAAAGCCGCATTTCCCCGGTGTTCACATCAATGCCGATACCACGGCGGCCGGGCAATTCATACAAAGAACCGCCATCAGGAAGTTCTAGCCATTCATCATCCGGGATTTCCAGTGCATCCCATCCGCTGCGGCCGGTTACATAGAGCGACTGGTCTTCAAAGATGTTTCCTTTGCCGTCCGAATAAAGGATATAGGGTGAATGGGAAAAAGATGTCATAGTCTTTGTTTAGTGCAACTGCTCCCTGCAAAAGTCGTTAAATTCTTTTTCATTCAGTTGCGCTGATGAATCGATGATCTCCGATTGCAGTATTTTATTGTTTTTAAAATCAATGGTAAGCAAACCGTCTTTAAGCATGAGATTGTTAAGCTCATCCCATTGGATCTTTCTTTGTGGAAAGGACGGATACAGGATCACTTCTTTATCGATACTGACCTTTAGCTGGCGTTGTGATACCTGGAAAAGCAATGCAAGTACCACGTTGATAAAAGCTGCCCACCAATTGCCCAGCGCGATCCAGGTAATAGTGATAAGCAAAAGGCAAAGGTCCCGGTATGGCTTTCCTGCATTCTTTTTAACAGACCGCAGATAAAAATCAACGCCTAATGCTGCTGCGCAAAGAACAGCCCCTGCAAGAGCTTCATAGCGAACATTTCTTTCTGCTGAATTAAAGAAGAAGAGAACGAATACGGCAATATTGAGCAGGATGATGAACAGGGCCATACGATCGTACTGCCTTGCCTTATCATTTTTTAACACTACTTCAAATTTTGCCATCTGTTATTTACAGTTACTAGCTACCAATAAATTGCACAGTTTGAATAATACACGGGCCCCTACATTCGCATTCCAATCCGTGTCACTGATACCCACTTCTGTTAAATCAAATCCAATGATAGTACGGCCGCTTTCAATCACTTTGCGGAATAGATAAAATACCTCTTCTGTTTCAAATCCACCAGGCACCGGTGTGCCTGTATGTGGGCAAAGCTTACGATCGAGCCCATCAATATCAAAACTAATGAATACTTTCTGTGGTAATTTACTGACGATCTCTTCTGCTATTTGTTTCCAGTTCTCTCCTTCGTACTGGCGATATTTAATATCCCTGTCAAAATAAGTGGTGATGCGGTCATTGTTTTGCTTAAGATATTCCCATTCATCGCCACCATAATCGCGTACGCCCACCTGTACCAGTTTACTAAGCTGTGGAATCTCTGCAAGCGCATTATACATGATGCTGGCATGAGAGTAGGTGAATCCTTCATATGCTACGCGCAGATCGCAATGTGCATCTACCTGGAGTATCCCGAAATCATCATGCTTTTCTGCAATGGATTTGAAATAGCCGAGAGATACACTGTGGTCGCCACCGAGTATGCCTACCAGCTTGCCTTTATTAAGCAACACCTTGGTTTGATCATATACCCATTGCTTCAGGAATTCACCGCCTTCATTCACTTCCTTGATCGTCTTGCTCATGAACTGATTGGCGGAAACTTCTTCCCCACGAGAAATATAATCGATATATAATTCTGCTTCTTTGCGCAGGTAATCGCTTTTCATCAGCAGTTTCCTGTCTACCGGACGCATATAGTACCCTTGCTTCCATCCTTCAGGAACCTCGGAATCGAAAAGATCCACCTGCAAGGCTGCTTTAAAGATCGCTTCGGGTGCTCTTGCTGTACCAGCGCCATAACTAACTGTTACTTCCCAGGGAACAGGTACGATCACCAGTTTCGCATCGTCTTCAGATGTGGGAAGCCCGAAAATATTATTGTTGGGATTACTGACACTGTTGGGGTCGTAATTAGCTAGATCTACCATTTTCTTGTATTGAAAAAACGGTGCAAGTTACAACTAAGAGTTGAAAGAGAAAAAGAGTGTGCAGAAAGAGATATAATCATTTAAATGACTGATTCCTATCTGTTTAAAGAGGCTCTTGCTGGCTCAGGCAGTGAAAGCTCCCCAATCCCCAGATGATCTCTGTTGAATCTATCCCTATCACTTCCCGATCAGGGAAGCAGCTTTGGATGATCTGAAGGGCCTTATCATCTTTATCACAACGGTAAGTTGGTACGATAACAGACTTATTGGCGATATAGAAATTGGCATAGGAAGCGGGCAGCCGTTGATCTTCCCAGATCACGGCATCAGGCATGGGAAGTTCTACGATATTGAGTTGTTTGGTATTGAGCAGCCGCATTTCTTTTAGCTGCTTCAGGTTGTGCTGCAGCAAAGCATAGTTCTCGTCCTGTTTATTTTCTTCCACTACGGTGAGCACAGTATCGGCGTTCACAAAACGGATCGTATCGTCAATATGACCATCCGTATCATCACCTACAATACCTTCATCTACCCACAACACCTGCTCCACACCGTAATAATCGCGCAGATATTCTTCGATCTGGCATTGGTTAAGATGCGGGTTGCGGTTTGGATTGAGCAGGCAGGCAGTGGAAGTAAGTAAAGCGCCTTTACCGTTGAACTCAACTGAACCGCCTTCCATTACAATGCCGGGATGGAACACAGGCAGGTTGAAATGTTTTCCGATCAGTGTTGGTATCACATCATCGAGATCATAAGGAGGATACTTATCTCCCCAGGCATTATAACCCCAATCCACAATGGCTTTCCCATTTCCAGCCATTTCATTTACCAGGAAAGCTGGTCCATGGTCCCTGCACCAGGCATCATTGGTAGGATGGAAATAGAACTCCACTTTTGTAAGGTCCACATTCGCTTGCTGAAGATGCGTAAGCGCAAATTGCTTCATCGCTTCATCGGCCACATTGATCCGTACCAGTTCCCCACGGGTCAATTCTTTGATAAAAGCAGCGTAATAAGGATAGATCGCATTGATCTTTCCCGGCCAGCTTGCTTCTTTATGCGGCCAGCTTAGCCAGGTGGCCAGGTGCTTTTCAAACTCAGCAGGGAAATAGTAGCCGAGCTCATGCGGCGTGGAGAGATTATTAGGATTTTGCGAAAGTGTGCTCACTGTAATGATGTTTATGGCTTACCTGATAAGTTAAGTTTATCAGCATCAATCTTCGTCAATATAACGTTTAGTGATGGGCTGATAAGAATCAATCCTCCTGTCGCGCAGGAAGGGCCAATGTGTCCTGTATTTGTCGGAAAGGCTCAGGTCGAGCTCTTCCACATGCACTTCTTCCTGGTCGTGCGAAGCCTTGTAAATGATAGAGCCAAAAGGATTGGATACAAATGATCCTCCCCAGAATTTCATAGCACCGTCTTGTTCAAGACCGACACGATTCACACTTACAACATGCAGGCCATTGGCAACAGAGTGGCTGCGCTGAATGGTTTGCCAGGCATTGTATTGTTCTGTATTCGTTTTTTCATCCTGCGAAGTGGCCCAGCCAATAGCAGTTGGATAAAACAATACCTGGGCGCCCATCAAGGAGGTAATGCGCGCTCCTTCCGGGTACCACTGGTCCCAGCAGATCAATACGCCGATGGTCGCAAATTTTGTTTTGAACACTTTATAACCGAGATCTCCCGGAGTGAAATAAAATTTCTCGTAGTAAGCCGGATCATCCGGGATATGCATTTTGCGGTATTTGCCAAGATAAGCGCCGTCTGCATCCAGTATTGCCGTGGTGTTGTGGTATAATCCTTCTGTTCTTTTTTCAAACAGCGAAGCAATGATCACCACACCCAGTTCTTTGGCGAGTTTGCTGAGCGCATCAGTAGAAGGGCCGGGAATGGGTTCGGCAAGCTTGAAGTTGTCATAATCTTCCACATCACAGAAATAAAGGGAAGTAAACAATTCCTGCAAACAAACGATCTGCGCACCTTTAGCGGCAGCTTCTTTTACCTTATCCATTGCCTTTTGCAGGTTAGCTGCTTTATCGGCAGAGCAGCTCATCTGAACGAGGCCAACTTTTACTTTTGACATGCTAAGAAATTAATGTACAAAATTACGAATTTCCGACAGGAAAATGCTTTGAGAAATGCTTACGCTTATGAAGCCTCGGTTAAATTATTAAACAAACCGGAAGAGCTGGAGAAACAAAAATGGCAGACCGTAAAGTCTGCCATTAATATTTTACTGTTCCAGCTCCTGACTATCGACTCTCATTCCTTCCCATCTGCCGTAGGAAAGATACATGCGAAGCCACTGCATACCGCACTCGCCTGTATTCGATATACTGGATACCATATTCCTGGCAGGCTTTCTTGATGATCTTGCTGATAGCAGGATAGTGCACATGGGATATTTTAGGGAATAAATGATGTTCTACCTGGAAATTAAGTCCGCCTACCAACCAGCTTACCAGCTTGTTCCGGGTAGCAAAATTGGCAGTGGTTTTTAGCTGGTGTATAGCCCATTCATCTTCCATTTTACCTGTAGCATCATTGGGCATGGGGAAATGGGTGTGCTCAACGGTATGCGCCAGTTGAAACACGATGCTCAGTACAAAACCGGCTACGAGTGCCATGGAGAAGAAGCCAATGACCCAGGGCACGAACCCGATGGTATAGATCGGTATAGCTACAAAAAGGAAAACGTGCGCCAGCTTATAGAACCAGAAAAAGAAATGCTCTTTAAATGTCATCTTCCTAAGAGGAGTTTCGCCGATGCGCAGGGTGAAATATTTTTTATAATCCGATACAAACACCCACCAGATATAAAGGAGGGAATAAGCCGCCCAGAAATAAAAATGCTGATACTGGTGGATCTTATAATGTTTCTGCTCATCGCAAAGGCGAAGGAGAGGACGCGCTTCAATGTCATCATCTACGCCGTGGATATTCGTGTAAGTATGATGGATCACATTATGCTTGGTCTTCCACATATGCTGGCTGGCGCCAAGGAAATTGGCGAAATTGGAAGCTGCACTGTTCACCCATTTATAGCGGCTGAAACTGCCATGCGCACCATCATGCATCACATTAAAACCGATAGCTGCGATCAGGCAGCCAAGCAGCACGCATTCCAGTATTGCCCAAAGGGGAGATGGTGTAAAAAATACCAGGTGTGTATATACAAAGAGAAAAGCTGATATCAGAATGATTGCTTTGAAATACAATTTAAAGTTGCCTGTAGTGGCTTTCCCTTTCTGCTTAAAATACTCACTGATTCTTTTCTTTAATTCACCGTGAAAGGAAACGGGAATTTTTGGGAATTTTGGACTTGACATGTTAACTATTATGGGTTGGGGTCAAAGTTAGTTCAGTTTGCTCACAAAACATTCATAAAGCTGTAAAACCTTCGCTTTCAATCACGTTTCATTTTGGATCAATGCATCCAGGTTCTTTATCCCGATCTTTTTGTCTGTTGTGAACCCTTCTGCATATTTCACGCCAATTCTTTTACCCAGCATTCTTGCCCTGGCCGTAATGCTTTCGAGAAAATCAGGGGTGGAAATATAGGTTTGGGGACCATCGCCGCCGGAAGTGCTGGTGTGGAATTGCGTCGCATAAGCCTGTATAGCCTGCATCTTCTGTTCAAACGCATCACTGATATCGATCAGCAGATCCGGCTCATGATACCAGTCCTGCATATATTGAAGAAAATAGCGCGGGCGCCATTTTTCCTGTGGTTTACCATCTTTCCCAACTGTTTCTATTTTGGCGAGGCCTGAAAGGAAACAGGCATCACTGATCAGGTGTCCTGCGCGCCCATGGTCCGGATGCCGGTCGTGCAACACATTTCCCAACACAATATCCGGTCTGTAATGACGGATGGCGCGGATCAGTTTGAGTTGATGTTCTTCATCATTCCTGAAAAAGCCATCGCGCATTTTCAGATTTTCCCTTTCCAGCACGCCCATGATCTTTGCAGCATTCGCCGCCTCCACATATCTTGTTTCCACAGTGCCTCTTGTACCCAATTCTCCTTGCGTAAGATCTACAATCGCAGCTGTTTTTCCATTCCTGATCTCATTGATCAGCGTGCCGGCACAACCTAATTCTATATCATCGGGGTGAACGCCAATGGCGAGTATGTCCATTTTCATGGGCGCAAGATACTTATTTGTCTGCAGCCTTCTTCTGCTGTATGTCACTCCGGCTAACGGCTACTGACCCGATAAGGATTTCCATACCAGGCCCCATCAATCTCCCGAACAAAACTTTCAATCTGGCGGTCCGTTTTGTCGTTGAGATCCCATTTTTGCTTGAGGTTGCCACCTACAAAAAAAGCGACTGTCTGATAGAAGCGGGCATTGAGGCCGCCCTTGTATTCTTTGATGATCTCGTAGCAGTTGTTACCTGTTTGGCGGTTGATCAGTTTCATCAGCACCTTGCCCTGGTACACGGAGAGATTGGTGAGAGGATCGGAGAATTGTTTGCGCAATTCCTTTTCCCTCGACTTGATATATTGCTTTCTTTCCTTTTTTGAAAGAGCGGCTGATTTAGCGTTGATGTCATTGATAGTGGCGCCGGCAACCCTGGCATAAGGGTAGGTTACATACACGGCATTGCGGAGGCGGCTCCATTCCTGTTTGTATTTTTCCAGCTTTTCCGGCGAAAGATTGGAAACCCAGACCATTTCCTCTTCTTTGTAAGACAGCATTTCCCGGTTATACCAGACAGCATCTACGTAGATGGTATCATTAGGCCCCCATTTTTTCGAGCGCTCTGCAAAAGATGGCATCGGGGGAATGGTATCGGTACTGGCAGGCAAGGTTTCTTCCTGGGCCTTTAATTCTGCGGTCAGCAATGGTACGGCCAGGAATAAAAGAAATAACCGGTATAGTGGTAAACACGGCATGAGTCATTATAAATGTACAAAACAAAGCTATGCCAGCAAAGACAGGGAAAAGGAGTTTTCTGCTGCTATTAAAAAGTAAAAATCAGGCTTTCTTCAGGCGGTTCAACTGCACCCTGCGGACCATGCTTATAAGAATGCCAATGGCTGTGATAATGATGCCCAGCCATAACATATTTATATAAGGGAATTTGTAAGCTTTCAGTGTTACATATTCCAGGATGGAGTTGGATTCCTTTACCCCGAGATCGGCAGTATCCCCATCCACTTTGTTCAGTTGCAGGATCAGGCTTTCAGACATGACTGTATCCGGAACAGAAAACTGCCGGCCACCCTGATCGATCAGCAGGGTTTCTGCTGTGTAAGAACTGCTGTTGAACGCGTGCACTCTAATCGTGGCTACAGTAGCCTTGTCACCCGGCTTAAAGCCTTCGAACGGCAGACTGTCGCGGGATGATAATTTTTCAAGGACCATGTATCCTTTGGAATAATAGATGCTGTCGCCGGGTTTAACAGGGTTGCTCTTGAAACTGGCAGTGTCCTTATTCTTTTCCGGGTTGGGTAAAGCTGAGATATAGGTAAACACATCATGGCCAGGGTAATGCCTTGAGTCAGGGTTGGCCATCAATCCTTCATTGCCCTTATAGTTTACAAAAGCATTGGGGCGGAGCGTGAACTCCTCATCATCCTCGCGGCTCTTGAAATGGATAATATAATACCACTGCTGTTTTTTCGGATGCGCGGAATCCCCGACATAGGTTACATCAAACTTGCCCATCTTCATGGGGAAGCCTTTTACCAGGGTCAGGTTTTCCCCGGTCTTTTCCTTGCTGCCTTTACCAAAATCTATGGCGATGCCGCTGGTGTTTTTGGAAAGGATCTCTTTCTTGGATGAAGAAATAAGGATGCCCAGCAAAACAAGACCAAAACCCAGGTGAGCGATCGATCCGCCGGAAAGCTTGAGACTTCCCTTTACACCAAGCCAGATATAGGCTGCATTGGCGATTATCGCATACACGGATGCTACAATTGCCAGCCAGATGGCGCCGAGAAAGCCGGGGCCATGTTTCAGGTAATTGACATCCCCGAATGCCAGGATCAGCGTTGCTACAACAATGGAGAGAATGGTTGGTATCCAGATCTTTTTCCAGAAGAAACTGCTGCTGGTGTCCTTATAACGGAGGTACTGGGTAATTGCCGTAAGCACACCAATAATAACTGCTACAAAAATCTGTATTTGATTATATGCAAACTCCTCATCCTCAGGAGCTGCGATCTTGGTACCGAATATTTTATTGAAGACAGGCAATGAGGTCTTTGCACTGATCACAATAGCCGCCAGGAAAAAGACCAGCGAGCCGATAAACATCCAGAATTCACGGGAAGAAACATTCTCTTCTTTCTTTATCGATGGGATCTCTTTATAGCGGATCAGGAACAGTATCAGTGAAGGGAAAAAGAACAGCACAAGAAGGCCGACCAGTTGCACATTCATCCCCGAGTCAGTGAATGCGTGCACAGACGCTTCTCCCAACACCCCGCTCTTGGTCAGGAAAGTGGAGTAAAGGATGAAGATAAAGGTCAGGATCATGAACAGGAAAGTTGACCTTAATGAATGCCCGCTATGTTTATAGATCAGCAAAGTGTGGATGCCTGCTGCCAGTATCATCCAGGGCACCAGCGAAGCATTCTCTACAGGGTCCCAGGCCCAGTAGCCGCCGAAGGTGAGCGACTCATAAGCCCATGCGGCACCCATCATAATGCCTACACCGAGCACAGCCAGAGAGAAAAGCGCCCATGGCAAAGCTGGTTTCGTCCAGTCGCTGAACCGCTTTGTCCATAAACCGGCAACAGCAAAAGCGAAAGGAACGATAGTAGATGCAAACCCCAGAAACAGTACAGGAGGATGGATCACCATCCAGTAATTCTGCAGCAGGGGATTGAGGTCGTTTCCATCTTTTATAAAGCTTAAGTAATCGGGTCGCAACGGCTGGGTCAGGTCTGCATTGATGTGTAAGCCAACGGCAGAATCGAGTACCCCTGAATCACGCAGCAGTGTAAATGGATTGGAGCCCATTTTCCAACCGAAGACATAGAGACCGGCAAGCATGGTGGCCAGGCAAAACTGGGCAAAGCTCACAACGGTCATTACCGGCGCTTCCCAGGTTTTGGAAGTTTTGATCAGGACCAGTCCCAGCACGCAATGCCAGATGCTCCATAGCAAAGTACTTCCTTCCTGACCTTCCCAGAAGCAACTCAGCAGGTATTTTACCTCCAGGGAGCGGCTGCTGTGTTGCCAGGCATATTTGTATTCAAATAAATGATTGTAGATAATGTAGAACAGGATGCTGAAAATGGCGGCTACTGAAACCACTTCGATGACAAAAGCAGCCCTGGCCAGTTTTTTCCAGTAACCTGCATCAACAGAGGATGCAGCGCGGGTAACTTTAAAATAGGCAAAAGTGGCCACAAGAGAAGCAACCACAGAGAGAACGATAAAAAAATGTCCCAGTTGTCCGGGTAAAAGATGCTCGCCAATATAATCCATCAGGAAAATTCGGTTTTAGTGAAAAAGTTGGGGCGATAAGGCTGAATGTTCATTACTTGTTTTCAACTGCCTCTGATACCTGTACATTCTTTTTAGCCGCTTCCATATCATCTTTGTATTTGGAAGGGCATTTGGTTTGTATGCTTTGGCAATCAAAATAACCATCCTGGTATTTTCCTTTGAGTACCAGCCTTTCGCTGATCTCAAAATTTTCGGGTTTGGGCTGATGATAAACCACTTTAACGGATTGGCCCAGGGTATCCACGGCTGTAAAGCTCAAATAGTTGGGATTCTTCAAGGCATCGTATTCAAGGGGGGCTGATTTATCCCAGCGGGCCATCAGGTGAACGAACTTTCCGGGCTTTGACTTTGCCGTTGCTACAGTATCATAAGTGCTTGTGTTTTGCAAAAAACTGATCAATACAGCAATAGTAGCTGCTATTCCTACAAGCAAAATGATATGGATCTTTTTCATCTGGGGGCTTTGGGGGGTTAATTGAGCTCTTTTGTCTGCCTGCGCTAAAGCTTCAGCGGGCAAGCAAATTTATGTCAAAATACCGTCATGAACGGCGATTTCTCCAACAACAGGGTAATGGATTGATTGTTCACGGAAATGAAAATATTTTTTTCTTTAATGTACTATAATGAGCGGTGATCGAAGGAGTACGCAAGCCTGTTCAGGGGTTTCTTTTCCATTGTCACCCCGGACCAGGTTCAGTAGGCATTCAGGTTTAAAGAATATAAGAGCCGAGGTCTCCCCGCGCTGCACTTGCTTCGAATCTGTAAACCATTACTGCCTGGAAAATATTGCAGATGGGGGAGACCCCGGATCTTAGCGAACTATAGTAGCGAGTGTACTAAACCTGGTCCGGGGTGACAATGGAAAAGAAACCCCTGAACAGGCTTGCGTACTCCTTCGGCCATCGTATACATTATAGAGCGGTAACTTCTTATCTTTGGCGCGCTTAAAAGTAAATTGCTATATGAATTTTGATTTATCCGAAGAACAATTAATGATCCAGCAGGCTGCACGTGATTTTGCCCGCAATGAATGTTTGCCCGGCGTTATTGAACGCGATGAGCACCAGAAATTCCCTAAAGAACAGATCCTGAAACTGGCCGAACTAGGCTTTATGGGCATGATGGTTGACCCGGCTTATGGCGGCAGCGGTCTCGACACCGTCAGCTATGTGCTGGCAATGGAAGAAATTTCCAGGATTGACGCAAGTGTGAGCGTTTGCATGAGCGTGAACAACAGCCTGGTCTGCTATGGCCTGCAGCAATATGGAAATGAAGAGCAAAAACAAAAATACCTGACGCCGCTGGCGCAGGGCCGTAAAAACGGCGAATTGTATATCGGCGCTTTCATGCTCAGCGAACCCGAAGCAGGAAGCGATGCCACTTCACAACGCACCATTGCTGAAGATAAAGGAGATCACTATTTGCTGAATGGTACCAAAAACTGGATCACAAATGGCGGTTCAGCTTCCGTGTACCTGGTGATCGCACAAACTGATCCTGCAAAAAAGTCAAAGGGCATCAATGTACTTATTGTAGAAAAAGACTGGCCCGGTGTTACGGTTGCCGCCAAGGAAAATAAACTGGGCATCCGTGGAAGTGATACTCATACAGTAATGTTCACCGATGTAAAAGTGCCAAAGGAAAACAGGATAGGAGAGGACGGCTTTGGTTTCACTTTTGCGATGAAAACACTGGCCGGCGGCCGCATCGGTATTGCTTCGCAGGCATTGGGTATTGCCAGCGGGGCTTATGAACTGGCTAAGGCTTATTCCAAAACCCGTAAAGCATTTGGCACAGAGATCATGAACCACCAGGCGATTGCCTTCAAACTCGCAGATATGGCCACCCGTGTAGACGCTGCACGCCTTCTCTGCCTCAAAGCTGCCTGGGAGAAAGACAATAAGATCGATTACACGCTTAGCTCATCCATGGCCAAAGTGTTTGCTTCCGAAACCGCTATGTGGACTACGGTGGAAGCCGTACAGATCCATGGTGGATATGGTTATGTAAAAGAATACCACGTGGAGCGGTTGATGCGCGACGCGAAGATCACGCAGATATATGAAGGCACCAGTGAAGTGCAAAGGATCGTGATAAGCCGAAGTATCTTAAAATAAAGTATGCCTGTAAACAAAGAACGCTATGCTGAGCTTAAAGAGCTGTTGAACAAATCCGGTACCACCCTGGTAGCAGTGTCCAAGACGAAACCGGTAGAAGATATCAGGGAACTGTACGAACTCGGGCATCGTGATTTTGGAGAGAACTATGTACAGGAACTGGTAGATAAGCAGCCCCAATTGCCGCATGATATCCGCTGGCATTTTATCGGGCACCTGCAAAGCAATAAAGTAAAATATATTGCCCCCTTCATACACCTGGTCCATGGCGTGGATAGTGCAAGCCTGCTCAGAGAGATCAATAAACAAGGATTGAAAAATAACCGGGTGATCGATTGCCTGCTGCAGGTGCACGTTGCACAGGAAGAAACAAAGTTCGGTCTCGATGAAAAGGAGCTCGATGAACTGATGGCTATACCGGCTTATCCCCATGCAAGGATCAGGGGCTTAATGGGAATGGCTTCTTTTTCTTCCGATACAACCCTGGTGCGCCGGGAGTTCAATACATTGAAACAACTATTCACCAAACACACTCATGCCCACCCGGAATTCAATATACTCTCCATGGGCATGAGTGGTGATTATACTATCGCAATAGAAGAAGGCTCAACGATGGTGAGAATAGGAAGTTTGTTGTTCGGAAACAGGTGACCGGGTCAGTTGGAGTAATTGGGGATATTCTTTCCCAGGTAAATATTCCTTTCTGCTTTTACCATATTTCCAACACCTTTTATTGCAAGAATTCCATTGCCGCCCCTGTTCTGTAGTTTTTTGCGTTCTTTTTCACCAAGCAGCGGATCATTATCAAAAAGATAATCATCGATCCAGTATTCTGTTTTGCCCGGCTCTTTGATGATAGCGTGGATATGAGCAGGGTTATTGCCTTCAGGATAAGAGCCGGGGCGAAGTGTAAAGAATTTATATTCTCCCAGATCATTTGTTTTCATCCACCCCCGCAGATAGCCATGTTTTTTGGCAATGCCTTTTTCATCTCCTTTTGTGGGGTAAACGCCTGTGGAATCTGTATGATAAATATAAATGACCACATTGGCAGCCCTTGAACCATCTGGGCGGAATACTGTACCATTCACGGCCAGTTTCCGGCCTTTTTGTTCCCAATCACTCAGCCAGACCATATTGGGCAGTTGTTCAAAAGGTACAGGACTTTCATAGATCGCTTCACAATCTTCACACCGGTCGCCCACCCTGATATCAGTCCCGGATCTCTTTTGTGCACAACTGCTGGTGCAAAGCGTTACAATAAATAAAGCTAAAAGCAATAATGGTCTCATATTCGTAGTTTTTGCTAAAGCTGGCAAAGAAGGTGCGGCTGAACAAATAGATTACACCAACAGCAGAGCCGGCTTGATGTTCCGCTGATCACCGGCTGATCATCAAGGGAGTCGCACTATTCGTGTAATGTGTTTTCCCAACAGGAAAACGTAATTTTATTTTGACATCATGCAACAGACTGTATTGTTGAAATATAAAATCCATCATGTCTTTTTCTGGATGCTGGTATTTGCTATCTGGTATTTCCTGCGTTATGAGGATTATAGCCAGCCCTATATCGCTTTCCGGGTGACATTGGTAAAAGTGGTGGACCTGGCGCTGATGGTGTATGTTACCAATTATTTGCTGATCCCACGGCTGCTTTACAAAAAGCGCTACCTGGCATTTGCAGTTTGTTTTCTGCTGCTGATCATTGTCAGCAGTTTTGTGAAAATGAATATCCTTGGACGGGTAATGCATGCGCCTGCACTGATGAATTTATCAGGCAACTGGAAAACGCGCATTTATGATAATCTGATCCCGCATTTTTTCCTGGTCACTGCCGGCGCAGCCATACAGTTGATGATCGATTATTTCCGTTTGCAGCAAAGAATGGCAGAAACAGCCAAAGAAAAAGCCGAAGCAGAATTGAATTTCCTGAAATCACAGATCAATCCCCATTTCTTATTCAATTCCATCAATTCCGTTTATTTCCTGATAGACAAACAGAACCAGGAAGCAAGGGAATCGCTGCATAAATTTTCGGATATGCTCCGCTATCAGCTTTATGAAGTGAATGGCAGCAGGGTTACGATCGAAAAAGAAATACGTTACCTGGAAGATTATGTACATCTGCAAAAATTGCGGAAGGACGAACAATATGAAGTTTCGTTCCATTATTCACCGGAAGTAAAAGGCTTTGCCATTGAGCCATTGATATTGATCCCTTTTGTAGAAAATGCTTTCAAGCATGTATCGGCCCATGCCGGCCGGTCCAATTATATCCGCATCAACCTGGATTATAACAATGGCCGGTTTATTTTTTCAGCAGAGAATTCCAAAGAAGCAAAAGCATCCACGGATGCTTATAGCGGTATAGGTTTGAAAAATGTAAAACGAAGGCTGGAATTGTTATACCCGGGAAGGTATGAGCTGACAATAGAAGATAAAGCAGGGTCTTACAAAGCAGAGCTGGTTTTGCTGCTGGATAAGGAACCACAGCTTCAGTCAACAAAATAATCATGCATCATGAAAATAAACTGCCTGATCATCGATGATGAACCACTGGCCCGGAAGGGATTGAAAGAATATGTGGATGAGGTGGAATTCCTGCAACTGGCCGGTGAATTTGAAAACCCGCTCAGGGCAACTGAAAGGTTGGAGCAGGGAGAGATACAGCTGCTGTTTCTCGATATACAAATGCCCAAAATTTCAGGCCTTGATTTCTTCCGTTCGCTGCAGCCGTCCATACCTGTGATCTTTACTACCGCCTATCCCCAGTTTGCCCTGGATGGGTTTGAACTGAATGCGCTGGATTATCTCGTAAAACCTGTTTCTTTTGAACGCTTTTATAAAGCAGCATTAAGGGCAAAAGAATATTATGAAGTAAGGGAGAAGAATTCTGCGGAAACACCAACATCAGCCGGATATTTTTTTATCAAAGCAGATAATAAACTGGTGAAGATCTTTTTCCGGGATGTTTTATTCGCCGAAGCTTTGCAAAATTATGTAGTGATTCAAACAGTGGATAAGAAATATATCACCTATCTCACTTTTAAAGCAATTGAAGAATATCTTCCTGCAAACGTATTCCTGAAAACCCATAAGTCTTATATCATTGCTGCTGATAAGATCGACAGCATTGAAGGAAATGACATCCTGATCGGTACGCATCATATCCCTATCAGCCGCAATCTTAAAGATGAGGTGATGGAGAAATTGTTGAAAGGGAAATTTCTTAAAAGATAATAGTAATGCTATTCATAGCCTTCCACTTCCACGATCTCTCCATAATCAACAAACAGCTCTTTCCCTGCGGGAATATCTTTTAATGCTTCAAAATATTCTCCATCGTTGACGGAAATAATATTCGGATCGGATGAATGGTTGAGGTAGTTAACGATATCCATTACTTTAAAACCATAATCGGGCACATAATAGTCCGTTTCATCATACAGGCAATAGGTCTCAATTAGCGAACGTGAGTGTTCGGGCAGCTTTTCCACCTCTGCAATCGGTAGCTTGACCCATTCTCCTACATTCCGGGAAAATATAGTTCTGCATCCTTTGGGAATATCACGTATAGCGAATACGCCAATGCCATGCACTGCAGAGGGTTTTAAGGCAGCATAGGTTTCCTGCGACAGTTCATGGAGAAGTTCATCCCTGGTCATGTTGATCGTTTATGTTTTGCGTTGTGCAAAGCAATAAACAAAAAACCATACGCCAAAACAAACTTATTTTTTAGTGAACCGCATCATGGCGATATCTCCCATGATCAGGTTTAATGTATTTCCATCGGTAACGGAATATGTGTTTATTTTTTTCAGGGTTTCCAGGAAAACGGTCTCGCCCTGGCCGGGGCAGGCCATTTTGGTCATGGCCATGGGTTCATTGAAGCTGATCTTATTACCATCTACCACCAGCGGACCTGAAAATGAATTGCAGCTTGTGTTACCGCTTACGCGCTTATCAGCCACTGTAAAAACGATCTGTGGTTTTTTGTCAGGATAAAGTCCTTCAAATGCAATGCGTGGGCCGGAAATATAATTCAGCACCCAGGTGCCGTCAAGCTGAGATGGGTCAGTGTTGCCGGAAGTAGCTTTTTTACTGTTGTTGCAGGCGATGCAGGAAAGCAGGACCGCGGAGAAAAGTAAATATTTCATAAATGCCGGTTTAGGTGATAGGTTTGCTGTTATTAAAGGTATATTCTTTATTTCAATATGAAATATTTGATCTTAACAGTACTGTTGGCATTGCAGTCTTTCCAGGAAACATTACCCCGGCAAACGCTCGTGATCAGCAACCTTGACGAGGTTAAAGGGCAGTTATACATTGGCTGGTACAACTCGGCTGCTTCATTTCCCGAAGGCGGCAAATCCGCTTACCGGAAAATTGTTGAAGTTGAAAACAAGAACTCAATAGAAGTGTCTTTTGAGAATATACCGCCCGGCATTTATGCAATAGCAGTTTTCCTGGATAAGAACGGGAATGGGAAAATAGATAAGAATATATTGGGTATTCCCAAAGAGAAGTATGGTTTTTCAAATAATAAATACCCGCTTACAAGGGCAGCCACTTTTAATGAAGCAGCATTTACGATAGGGGAGAAAGAGCTTTCGATTCCGATAAAGCTTAAAGGATAAACCAAACGGGCGAAAGGAACTGCAAGCATATCGATCCTGCAAATCCTTTCGCCCTGTTTTAGGTTTAGCTTCCTCTTTGGGAGCCAGTATTTGCCTGCTTACTTACGAACCCTCCAGATGTTTTAGGTTTCTGGATAAATTTGGACCCCTGGGCGGCACCGGAACTGGCCTTTTTATTTCCCTTCTTTTTGTCTTTGTTGTTTTTCTGGTTTAAAAGCGACATAGGTACACTATTTTTTATAAAGATAATATTTCCTGGCCAGGAAGGAAACCGGTATGCCGATACAAACGATCAGTATCAGTGCTCCGATAACCGCCTGGTTCCAGTTGAATGGCCCGGTTGCTTTCGGCACTTTACTGTAAGGCACCACCATCAGGTTCATTACCAGCCAGGTAAAAATGCCATATAAGACACCGATCAGCAGGGGATGGAAGCGTACCAGTTTCAGCCGCGGGTATAGCCAGAACAGCAATATGGTAAAAATAAAAGCGATCACATAATGCAGCAAAAGCCCGAGGGCTGCAATATCCCAACCGCCCTGCATCGCCGGCCTGCCCATAACACCTGAAGCGATGTATTTGAGGATGATCTCGGGATTTTTCTTTCCTTCAATAAGGTATTTGATAAAAGCTGAGGAGATATCGAGCGTACCAGCCAGCAGGCCGGCACGTAAGATAGCAGGCCAAAGGCCCCTGGCAGGTTGATTTTGTGTTGTCATAAGCAGTCGTTTGGGTTTTAATGGGACAGATCCTGCATCAGGAATGCTGCGCCATCCTCTAAATTAATCCGCTACACCTGAAACTGCAATTTTTAGTAGTTTGAATATTTTTCCACCAAGACGGTGGGATGGGAACTAAATCATTCTTCAATTTTGCGGTCAGTGTCTTTCCCTGTAATTTTAATGAGTCTCATTATGAAACTACTGCTGATAGTATGTTGTGTGGCATTAGCCATGTCCGCCTTTGCCCAGCCGCGTAAGATGGATTTCTACAGGGTAGATCAGCATGCTTTATCGGTAAAAGCGTCTTCACTCAAGGAGCTTTCTCAACAACTCACAGGAGGTTATGCTACTGAACTGGAAAAAACCAGGGCAATCTTCCGGTGGATCACGGAAAATATTGCTTACAGGACCAGGGCTTCAACCAGGCAAAACAACCCTGGTTTCATAGACGATAAAGACACCGGTGCATTAAAGCCGCTCGATGAAAGAGTGGCTGAATCCGTATTTGAAAACCGGCAGGGCGTATGTGAGGGCTATGCCCGGTTGTTTAAAACGCTCTGTGATTTTTCCGGCATCCGCTCCGAAATGGTTTATGGATATGCACGTACGGAAACATTCAAACGTATACAACGTTTCCGTTCCAATCATAGCTGGAATGCGGTGTATGTAGACAGTGCCTGGTACCTGCTTGATGTTACATGGGCTAGCGGTTATGTGGATAGAAATGATCAGTTTGTCCGCTACCTGGATGAACAATATTTTCTTACCACACCGGAAGTGTTTATCCGCGAGCATTACCCAGATGATCTTTCATGGGCGCTTATGACTGATCCGCCACTGATGCCCGAATTCCGCTATTCGCCTTTCCGGCAAAGAGCATTTGTCAAATACCAGATCGCGCAATACAGTCCTGCTACCGGCATTCTGCAGGCAAAGGTTGGTGATACCCTGCAGTTCCAATTAGTAAGCAGCAACCTAAAGGCTGATAAAAATATCAGTGCCAATCCGTTTCTTGACCAATCGCTTTACAGTTCTTCTACAAGTGCATTGATTAAACCATTTTCTACCACCGGCAACCTTGTGCAATACAGGTATATCGCTATTTCATCTTCTGTGCAATGGATATATCTTCTCTATAACGAAGATCTGGTATTGCGTTACCGCGTGCATGTCAAATCTCCGACAGCAATCTCTGTTCTCGCGGCCCTGGACTGATCTGTTTATATAAGGTGTGAGCACCATAACCATAAAAAAGCCGCTCTGGTAAAGAGCGGCTTTTGCCTTTGTATAGGAAAAGTTATTGATTAAATTTAAATTCAACCCTTCTGTTCCTTGCCCTTCCTGCTGCGGTAGTATTGTCTTCAATCGGTTGGTCCATACCATATCCTACTGCAGTAAGCCTGTCGCTGGCTATACCTCTCTTCACTAATGCCGCCTTCACTGCCTGTGCCCTCTTTTCTGAAAGCACCTGGTTGGAAGCTGCTTTACCAACATTGTCTGTGTGTCCGGCTATTTCCAGTTTGATCTCTTTATACTTGTTCATATATTCAACGATCTCTGTCAGTTCGCGCAGGGAAGCTGCTGTAAGAGCCGACTTGCCAGTTACAAACTGTATGTTCGTTGCATTGAACTCCGGAATGGCAGGGCATCCGCCGTTTTCAGGAACACCTGCAATGCTGGGACATCTGTCTTCTGAATCAGGTATGCCGTCTTTATCACTATCAGGTACAGGGCAGCCATTGTATTTTGCCACGCCTGCTTCCTGCGGACATTTGTCCAGGTCATCATTGATTCCGTCTCCATCGCTATCAGGTATCGGGCAACCATTATAGCGGGCAATGCCAGCCTGGTTTGGACATTTATCTTCTTCGTCATTGATTCCATCACCGTCGCTATCAGGGACGGGGCAGCCATTGTATTTGGCAGTGCCGGGCTGATTGGGGCATTTATCCAATGAATCAACGATGCCGTCATTGTCTGAATCAACAGGTGCTGGTGGCGGAGGTGGGGGTGGAGGCGGGGTCACTTTCTTTTTACCACCAAAAAGTTTAAACTTAAGACCTGCCTGAAAAGCCTGGTTATAGAGGTAAGGAGCAGTTGTGCTCGGCTCCTCAATTTTTGTAAGACCATGTATGTAGCGTCCATAAATAGTTACTCTTCCGCGAGGGAAGAACTCAATACCACCTGTGCCGGCGATACTGGTACTTTTAAAATCATCTTTGTTGCTTACATCGGTCAATTTGTCTTTGGCTGATAATTTAAAATCGAATTGAGGGCCTAAAGCCAGTGCAACGTATTCACCAAGATGGAATTTTACAAAAAGTGGAACTGAAAGATAACCGAGTTGCTGATCGAGACTTTCAATACCACTCAATTCCGCTTTGGAGCCTACAACGGAATAGAGCGCCTGCGGTTCTATGGAAACAACATTTCCTAAAGGGAAGTTGAGAAATACGCCTGCTGCGTATCCCCATTTCCATTTTGATTCAAGCGGCAAGCTGCCGCGATCAGTTATTTTAAACCTTGAATAATTAGCAGCACCTACCAGGCCGCCGGAAACACTGTTGGTGGCTTCCTGGGCCAATAAACAAAAGGATAAGCACATACTAATGAATAAAAGCGTGATGTTTTTTTTCATATTAGTTTGTTTAACAGGTTATGGTAGAAAAATAAAAGACTTAAGGAAAGGAGGGTGTTTAAGGTTATAACAAAGGGTTAGTGCGGTTTTCAGGGGATTATTGAAGGTATCATGTAGCAATAGTTATGCAAATCTCATTCCAGTATGCCTTTCAGCAATATTTTAGGCCTGAAAAGGGCATGAGCGGGAATTTATTCCCCTGCTTCGCAAAATGATCTGTTAATACCTTTCCGCTTTAAAGCGGATTAAGGGAAAACCTTTGTGTATACTAAGTGTATTCTAAAATCTGTATTTTGATAAAGTCGGAAGTTTACTACTTTTATACTACAGTACACTTGGTTTAACACTTATTTCTTATGACGTCAAAAGCCACTACTCCTGAGCAATACTTAAAGGAATTGCCGGCAGACCGTAAAGAGGCAGTGAATAAGCTGCGTGATACCATTGTCAATAATATTCCCAACGGATTTAAGGAAACCATATCATATGGTATGCTGGGTTACGTAGTGCCGCATTCTTTATATCCCGGCGGTTATCATTGTGATCCAAGTTTGCCGCTGCCGTTTATCAATATCGCTTCCCAAAAAAATTTTATCGCTCTGTATCACATGGGGCTCTATTCAAACCCTGTATTGCTTAAATGGTTTACGGCAGAATATCCCAAGCATAGTGCTGCTAAACTGGACATGGGTAAAAGCTGTATACGGTTTAAAAAACCAGAACATATACCCTATAAACTGATTGCTGAACTGGCGAAAAAAGTGACGGTGAAAGATTGGATCGCAACCTATGAAAAGAACGTAAAGCGGTGACAGTGTATTAAAATTTCCATAAACCTTCACACCAGAAGCGTATTAGTGCCAGGCATTTGTCTCGTGGCAGGAAGTTTGTCATGTTTTCTGCATAAATTTCATTTATGAGATATCTGTTTGCAACCCTGTTGCTGGCTATTGTGTTCTCTTTTTCTGCAGCCGCTCAATTGAAGGGATTTGGCTTTGGTCCATATATAGAGGCCGGCTGGCCTGCAGGCGATTTTAAAGACACACATAAGCAAGGATTTGGCGCAGGCCTTTCTGCGGATATCCGTCTTCCCGGCAAGATCGGCATTACCGGCTCTGCGGGTTATATGCAATTCAATGGCAAAACTGTTCATGCACCGGAAGGAAATTATGATGCGTCCGCATTGAAGGCTTTTCCGATCCGTGCCGGATTGAAGTTCCGTCCCGCTCCGTTCGTATATTTGAAAATGGAAGGCGGTGCAGCTAATTACACAGGTGGTGTATCCGGCTCGGCTTTTATTCTTTCACCAGGCATCGGCATCCGTTTGCTGGGGCTTGATGTGCAGGCAAAATATGAGGCATGGTTAAAGGATGGTATGAATAATGCTTTCTGGGGTTTGAGGGCCGGCTTTAATTTCTGACCTGAACTCTTTAACTATACAAACAAAAAATCAACGCGTATGAAACATTCTTCTTTCAAGCCTATGGCTATTTTGGTAGGCATGGCCATAGGCATTGCTCCTTTTTTTTCCTGCAACAATGAAGGTAAAGGCGATAATACAAATGATACAGGCGCTGTTGCCGTATCAGCAGATACAATGCATCATTCCAATATGCCCGATACCACTCCGGCACCCCTTGTCGATCATGCAGAAGCTGCATTAAGCGGCACTTATTCTGACACCACTGTTTCCGGTACAGTTAAGTTTGACAAGGTAAACAACAAAGTAAAAATGGAACTGGAAATAACCGTTCCTGCTAAAGCCAATAAAAGCGTGGCCGTTCACCTCCATGAACACGGCGATTGCGGCGACACAGGTAAAATGGCGCATGGCCACTGGAACCCCACCAATGCAGAGCATGGCAAATGGGGCCAGGGCAGTTTCCATCTTGGTGACATCGGCAACGTAAAACTCGACAGCAAAGGCAAAGGAAAATTAACCCTCGAAACAGATCTCTGGACACTCGGCGGCCCTGTTGCAACAAATATTCTCGGCAAAGCCGTGATCGTGCATGGCGGCGTGGATGATTTCAAAACACAGCCAACCGGAAATGCAGGCACACGGATCGGTTGCGGTGTGATCAAATAATCTCCCACTAAATAAAACAAGAACTATAAAAACGACTCCTTCCCGTCCTTCCCGCCTTACCGGTAAGTTTTTTACCGGTAAGGCGGGAAGGACGGGAAGTTTTCATTATTACCATCTGATCACTATTTATCTATCAAGTATTTGATTGATTATTAATTTATTGTAAAAAACACTGAAAATTTAATTTAGTAAACGCTCTTTGTTTATTATTTAATGTGTAAATAGGGGTAAGCGGTTCTTCAGTTGTTCTTTTAAAAACTACTTTTGGGCGCAGCACTAATTTTGGAATCAGGATACCGGTCCGTTAGGATGGAAATAGACGATCAATCGCTCAACACGTTACTGGCTAAAAAAGACGAAGCCGCTTTTGAACAGGTTTTTAAAACATATTTTAAGAGCCTGCATGCTTATGCCTGTACTATTCTGAAAGATGAAGATGAAGCCGAAGAAATGGTGCAGCAGGTCTTTTTCAAGCTTTGGGAACGGGCAGAAAATCTCTCTTTCAACGGCCCTATCGCAGCCTATCTCTACCGGGCCATCCACAATGAATGCCTCAATTATCTTAAGCACCAAAAGGTACGCTCCAATCACCAATTATATGTGGCACACAGCATGAAGAACCAGGCAGATCATGCCCAGGGTAAAATGATGGGCAGGGAATTGGAAGCGCGCTATAAAAAAGCGCTGGAGGAATTACCGGAACAGTGCAGACTGATCTTCCAGTTAAGCCGGTTTGCTGATATGAAATACCGCGAGATCGCTGATGAACTGGATATTTCCGTGAAAACGGTGGAGAACCAGATGGGAAAGGCCTTAAAATTATTGCGGCAAAAGCTGGTTGAATTTTTATCGGTACTGTTTTTATTGCTGAACATCTAAAACTATTAAGCTGGAAGAAAAATTTTACCATATTAATGATGACCTCCTGGTGAAGTACCTGCTTGGTGAAGCCAACCCTGTTGAAAAAGAGCAGGTGAAGCAATGGCTGACTGCCAATGCAGATAACCAGGCATACTATGATGAATTAAAAAAAGTATGGGATACCAGCCTGCAACTGGCTTCCGTTTCCACAGTAGACGAAAATAAAGCCTGGCAAAGGTTCCGTCAGCGCATACAACAGGGAAACACCAACGAAAGCCACCCGGAGCCTTCTGTCCGCAGATCCGGTTTTGGCTGGATGAAGATTGCGGCCTCTGTAGTATTGGTTATCGGCCTGGCTGTATTGGGTTACTGGATATATGATAACAGGCCCGCTCAGCAAATGCTGGCGCAAACCACTAATACGGTGATAAATGATACATTGCCTGATGGATCGGTGGTAACACTTAATAAAACATCTTCTCTTGGTTATCCTTCCCGCTTCCGCGGAAACAAACGGGAAGTGACACTGAAGGGCGAAGCGTTCTTTCATGTTGCACCTGATAAAGCAAAACCATTTATCGTTTCCGTCAATGATGTCGAGATCACTGTGGTGGGCACTTCCTTTAACGTGCGCAGCGAAAATGGCCTTACAGCTGTTATTGTGGAAACCGGTATTGTACGCGTAACACATAAAGGCAAAACAGTGGAGCTGCATGCCAATGAGCAAATAGCTGTTACTCCAACTGATAGCTTGGACAAGGAGCCTGTAACGGATAAATTATATAACTATTACCGCACCAAAGAATTTGTTTGTAATGATACACCTCTCTGGAAACTCGTGGAAGTGTTGAATGAAGCGTATAAATCAAATATCGTGATCGGCCGCTCTGAACTGCGCGATCTTCGTATCAATATATCTCTTTATAATGAATCACTCGACAGGGTGCTGGAACTGATCAGCCTTACCCTGGGTGTAAAAATAAATAAGACCGCCGGCCAGGTGATCATTGAATAATATAGTTTCCCGAAATGAAAAAGTTTTTGCTGCCAGGCCTTCTCCTTATTGTTTTGTTCAGCGCTGTTGACGTTACTGCACAAAATCTTCTATCCAGGAATATACCGCTTGAGGTAAACCGGCAACGGCTTGACAAAGTGCTGGAGATATTGAGCAATAAAGGAAACTTTTATTTTTCTTACAGTTCCAGTATTGTTAAGAAAGACAGTATCATCAGCATCAACACAAATAATAAGACACTGAAGGAAGTGTTGGAACAAATTTTCAGTTCCGGCTATGAATTCATAGAAAGCGGCAATTACATTATTATCCGTAAAGCCCCGATCCGGCTTACGATGGTAACAAACCGGGCTGTGCAGGAAGAAAGAGTGTATTCTGTAAGTGGATTTGTGTATGACGAACAAACCGGCCACGCCATCCGCGAGGCGAGTGTGTATGAAAAGAGATTGCTTGCTGCTACGCTTACCAACCAGGAGGGATTTTTTAAACTCAAATTAAAAAGCGGCAGGAAAAGCACTGCAGAACTTACCCTCAGCAAAGAATTTTATGCCGATACTTCTGTGGTGATAGAACCGCGGCATAGCCAGCAGCTGACCATTACCATGCTGCCATTGGAAAATGAGGCGGAGAGAACGATCATCACCCCGGAAGATTATGAAGTGGCTGAAGCGGCGGTACCGCCCCTGGAGGTAAAAGAAAAAGATACGATTGTGGCTGCCCCTGTGGCAGCCATCACTGATTCTGCACAGGTAGAAAGGACCGGGATGGGGCGGTTCCTGCTTTCTGCCAAGCAAAAGATACAAAGCATCAACCTGAAGAAATTCTTTACCACGAGACCTTTCCAGGCCTCATTGGTGCCGGGCCTGGGATCTCATGGAAAAATGAGCGGACAGGTAGTCAATAATTTTTCATTAAATGTACTCGGAGGTTATACAGCCGGTACCAACGGAATTGAGATCGGCGGCTGGTTCAATATCGATAAAAAGGATGTGAAGTATGCACAGTTTGCCGGTTGGTTCAATGTGGTAGGAGGGCAGATGAAAGGGATCCAGGTAGCAGGTATCAATAATACAGTACTGGATACGGTAAAAGCCATGCAGGCCGCTGGTGTAGGCAATTTTGTAAAAGGAAGGTTCAATGGTTTCCAGGTCGGCGGTGTATACAACCATGTAGCCGATAGTGTAAAAGGTGTGCAGGCTGCAGGCGTGGCCAATTTTGCCCGGAAAAAGCTAAGTGGTGTACAGATAGCAGGGGTGGCCAATATAAGCAATAAGGAAACCAGGGGAGCGCAGATCGCCGGCGTGCTTAACTATTCCAAAAGGCTGAAAGGACTCCAGATAGGTTTGATCAATATAGCAGACACTTCGGATGGTTACAGCATCGGCCTGATCAATGTTATATTAAAAGGATATCATAAACTCAGCTTCTCAACGCATGAACTGATGGATGTGAATGTGGCATTTAAAACAGGCAACTCAAAATTGTACAGTATCCTGGAAGCAGCGATACAGTCCAATTCAGACGAAAAGATATACTCTTTTGGTTATGGCCTGGGCAGGGAAATGCCATTAAATAAGAAAAGATCGGTCACATTCAATCCGGAATTGCACTCGCAATATTTGTACCTGGGTTCCTGGGATTATACCAATATTCTTAACCGTCTTCACCTCAACCTGAATATTAAACTCGGCAAATTCATCTCCATCTTTGCAGGCCCCGCTGTGTCAGTATATATGTCTGATCAGAAAACCGGGTTTAAAGGATATCATTTCCCCGGCCCTCCAGGCGGCTACAAGCACTTTACAATCTCGGATAAGGTAACAGGTTGGTTTGGCTGGAATGCCGGCATCAATTTCTTCTGATTTTTTGCCTGTTCCGCGAAGGCTTTAATTGGTCAGTCCTTTTGATTGAAATTTATTTTCAGAAAATATTGAAAATATGAAAACTACTATTATCTTTGTCCTGCGATACTGATCAATACACTAAATCTTCCTGTATGAATACGATCGCCTACCTGCTTTACCTCTTTATTACGTATTGTATTACTGTTCATGTGGGATTGGTCTTTTACCGGAATGGCAGAGCATATATCCTGGCGCTACTGCACGGAGATGAACGGATCACTGACTCGATCAATAAGCTGTTGCTGACCGGCTATTACCTGCTCAACCTGGGTTATGCTGCCTGGATGATCCAATCCTGGGAAACGCTGAGCAACTGGACAGAAGTACTTACCAGTATTGCTTATATGACCGGAAGGATCATGCTCATACTTGCTGTGATCCATTTTATGAATATGGGAGTGATCCTGCATTTCAGCCACAAACGGAAACATTTCTCTCACCATAAAAACTAACAATATGAACTCATCTTTGAACTTTACCGCCTATCTCATTTACCTGCCTATAGTGATTGCGCTCACCTGGTATGTGGCCCATGTATTGTTTAAAAACAGTAAAATATTTATGCTGGATATTTTTAGCGGCCGCACTGAAATAGCGCTTTCCACTAACCGGTTGTTTGAAACAGGCTTTTACCTGCTCAATCTTGGGTTTGCGCTGGTGATCATGGAGATCACTTATAATGTACCGGATAGCCGTGACCTGCTTGAAGTACTCAGCAGTAAAATCGGGGGATTCAGTATCTATCTTGGAATTATGCTGTTCTTCAACCTTTATCTATTCTTCCGCGGACGCAGGAAATCCAGACAAAAAGCGCAAGCTGCTGAAGTGGTTGTTAATAAACCAGGTATGGGAACACACTAGGAGAATATGATAAACAAAGGGCTTACGTTAAGTAAGCCCTTTGTTTATTACTTAAAATGCTTTCTTTGGGGCTTCTCCTTTCTTTACTACCAGTTTCTGTGCGTCTTCCTGCGTAATATCATCAAAGAATTTTTTGACAGCGGCATAATCCGAAGCCGGTATCTTGTATTGCTCAAGAATAAGAGCAGTTGCCACATACACAGCGTTCTCCTGCTCGTTATACCACGCTTTGGAATTAAAGCTGGCATAATCACATTTCAGTTCTTTTTCTTTTAGCAGTACGTCTGGTTTTGAACCGGCAGGCAGTTTATAGATCGTTGTGTCACGCACCTCGAATGGATAACGGAAATAATAATCCAGTTTCCTGTTTTCCGATTTAGGCAGTCTTGATGACCATAGCTTATTCATCCGGGGATTAATAAAGAGTTTATCACCTGCATTGAACTCAGGTATTTTAGAAAAAGCCATTTTTAAAGTAGCTGTTTCTCCTTCTTTGGTAAGTATAAATTCATCGGGTTGCTTAAATCCCCAATAGAAAACGATCGCTTCCTTTTGACGGTCCTTTTTTTCTTTCAAAATATTATCCAAAGTCTCTCTGTATTCTCCACTTGCCTGAATGAGGGTTTCGCTGATGCCAGACAAATCATCAGAAAGGGAAACCGTAGTACGTGTTGTGAATACATTGCTTGAAGCATGACTTTTGGGAGTTGATACCAGCACTCCTCCGTTTTCTGTGATGAGAAGTGCGTTCCGGTTTTCTGTAAAATTCCCTAATACCCCGAATTCTGCGGTGTTGCTGGTGCATTCAAGCCAGGTAGAATCTTTTTGACCAGGTACGCAAAGGATAACGTGGTTGAAATTATTGGAAGGAAAATCAGGGTCAACCGGTTCCTGGTTAAATTCAGCATTGATAATGGCTACATGGCTTTGGATGCCGACCGTTTTTAAAGCGGCTTTCATATAATTGCTCAATGCCTTGCAATCCCCATATTTTTTCTGGTCAGTGAATGTTGCGGAGAAAGGTCTGTATCCGCCAATCCCCAGTTGAATACTTACATACCGGAAATTCTGCTGCATATATGTATAGATCTTCCTGATCTTTTCTCTCTGCTCAGGCACATCTTTTACCAGGTTGACAAAAAACTGCTGCCGGTCGGCAGGGAGTTCATCAAGCCCTGTATAAAGATTGTTTATCCATACCCCAAAGTTTTTCCAGGAAGAAAAATCACCTTTGTAACCGTAGTGCGAGAATTGGTCAACCGATAATGCAATATGCGGATAACGGCTGCGGGGCGAAACAGCCCCTTCTTCATACTCCAGCGGGGCAAGGTCTTTTACTGTCCATTTGTATGATTTATACTTGCCTTCTTCTGTGATTGTTGGCTGAATGGTTGTGTTGACCGGTTTATATTTCAAATTCATTTCCGCCGGTACTTTCGCCGTGTAGGTAGACGACAATATGCTTTCTTTTGGATGAATAAACCGGTAATCCGGCACATTCAATGTGCTTTTGATCTTTAGTACATAATTCAATTCAACAGTGACAGGATAGGAGGGCGGAGTGATCCGGTAATAAGTTACATACCCATCTTCAATAAGCCCTTCCCCGGTAGCTACCGTTGTCATATCCTTTTTCCTGTACCTGTCTGTTTGTTTTCCATTGCCATCAAACACTCTTATTTCTGCATCCTCCAGGGACACAGATTTTGAAGAATATTCATTGAAGAATAAAGCATCTTTCCCTTCCGCGTTTACCACGGTGAATATTTTATGAATGCTATAGGTGGTCTTGTCAAGTGATTCGATCTCGTATTTCACCTCCTCCAGGTGTGTTACCACAGTAGCTTTGGCCCGCAGTGCTTCCGGCACCGATGCCAATGTATACAAGCCTGCCTGCGCTCCTGCTGCAAAGGATGTCAGAAGACCGGCAACGATAAATAAGTTTCTCTTGTTCATCTCACACATTTATGGATCAGGCTTTCTTTTTGCGTATTACGAATTGTTCATTGATCAGGTCAAACAGGTTTTTATAAAACTCCTGGAACTCCGCATACTGTGAAGCAGGGTAATAAGGCCTTTTAAATTCCACCTGTATTTTAGTCATCAGCATACCATTCGTAAATTGAGCCATCCGGGTCATAACGATACTTGTATCCGGCATGATCAATTTGATATTTTTGGGCAATGCCTCCAGTTCATAACCTTCCGGAATATTGAAATTGCCTATAATAATATAGGCCTGATTGGTGCCAAAAAATACGTCTGAATGACGCTGGTCAGCAACAAAGGGATTTTTTTCCAACCCAGAAAGGATGTTGGAAGAAAAATAGCTGTATTCGCCTGAACTGTTCAACGGCTGGTTGAATTTAATATGCTGGACCAATGGCAATGAATCATTGTCGAGATTGGTGAAACTGATATCATCAACCGTCATGCCCTGGTTGGCGGAAACATATTTTTCAATATATTTTTCCTTTCCTTTCCTGGCAACCGGGAGGCGCGACAGACGGGCATAATCATAACTGGAGATAGTAGCTTCACCGGTCATTTTACCTGCCTCATCAATCTTGCCATTTATCAGTATCATGTTCCTGGAAAGGTTTTGATTAGAAAGCTGTCGCCAGCCCCATTCGTAGGTCTCTATTTTTTCAATAACAAGCCCTTGTGTTTCGAGTATCTCTGCAGGGATCAGGTGGGCAGGTGTTTCTTTTTGTGATGCATCAAGCACATATTCTTTACCATCTATTTCCACAAAAGCCATCACCTTGTCGAATTGCTGATAGCCCGGCCAGTCGAATGTGCCCGCATCAAGCGTGTTCACCACACCATTGTCATGCGTGCTTACCAATACAGGGTGCGCATTGAGTTTGGCATCCTTCAACAGGTTAACCAGTATCAGGTTGATCTCTCCGGAAGTTCCTTTTTTGTCTTTCCAGGCAGCTTTTACACCATCCAATGCCCAGATGCCCACGTACTCATTCCATTGCATATTCTCCTGCACATATTTATAGATCGTCTTCATCCGATCATAAGGCTGGGTCATGTTTTTCAGTTTTGCATCAAGATCTGCGGTCCGGGGGATATTCTTTTTGATCTGCACACCGAAGTCTTCATCTTCCATCAGCGCTTTGATCACCTGCAGCCAGTTGGCAACTCGGTTATAATAACGACCATCGACTGTGTAACCTTTAACTTTCGTTTCAAGACGGTCGCGGTAAAAATCTTCATTGATAATAAATGGCTCGTCACGGAATGAAGGTACTTCCGCCATGGAATAAGTGTTGATCACCCTTCTGCCGGATGTCTCTTTTTTCTGTTCATATTTCCTGCTCACACGCGGAGTTACATGCATTTCAATTTCCTCAGGAAAGTCCATTTTAAACCGGCTGTATTTAACAGGAATGGAACGCTGGAAATACCAGTCGATAAGCCCCATACCCACGTGCTTATATTTATACTCTATAACGGAGCCTACCTTGACACCAGGAAGAGTGAACACTTTTTCTGACCTTCTTTTATTCAATTTTTTATCATACACCAGCTTTTTCTCCAGTTTGGTGATTATGATATTACCATTATCATCGAGATTATAAGTTTGCGCTTCCAGGCCGGTGATGCCCTGATCATTGTTCTGGCTTACGTACTCAAGGTGCACATTGGCCCATTCAAGCCCTTTGTCAGAAAGTATTTTTATTCGTATCCGTCTTTTCATATCGAGCCCCGATCCAATAATGTATTCCAACTGGGCATCATCAACAAGGATCAGCGCTTCGGCTTTTTCGTCAAAGGAACATTCTTTCATTTCCAGATCGGCTTTCTCTACTTTTCCAAATGTGGGAAGTTCAGGTTCTTTTTTCTGAGCGGTAGAGAATAATGCAGCGCTCAACAATAAGGTGAGCAGGGTTGATTTTTTCATGCAGTTTGGTGTGTGATGGTGGTGAAATAGGCCGGGCGGCCGGTCATTGGTGTATAAAAACGCTTGTTTGGTTAAGATATTGAATACCGCGACAAAATAGGGAAGATTATTTAATTGATCAAGAGGTAAGTATAAACGCTTATTTTCTTGGTGTTCAGCTAAAAAAAGATCGCCACGGAAATTAGTGTCCGTGGCGATCAAGTTATGTAACAGGGTTGGCTGATCAAATTACTCTACCTACATGCTGCTTTCCTGATTTGGATGCTTTTTTCATATCATCTGCTGTTGCTTCACCAAGAATGATCCTGCCGAAGCTGGAACGGATATCCACTTTTACGGCTCCGCTGCCTGATTTTCCTTCAAAGGTCTTGTCGGAATCAGGGCCATAACGGTCAGGTTTGTCAGTGCGCACCACGCCGATTGAACTGCGGTCAACAAAATTGCCGAAACTTGTACGGATAGTGTAGCTGGCAGACAGGTTGCTTGCTGGTTTCAGGTTGATGGTGCTGTAAGATTCTTTAAGATCGAGTGAGGCAAGATTATTGGGTAATACGATCTTGCTGCTGTCGCAGAATTCCATTTTGATCTTATTGGCTCCTGACAGGTTCTCGATCTGTATCTTGGAAAACTTAAATGTGGCATCAATATCTGCGATGCTTTTGATCTGTGCTTTTCCAAATTCAAGATGGATATCTTTCACGCTGGATAATGAGCCAGTACTAATATTGCCGAATTTATTGGAGATAGCAACCTGCCCTTTGTAGTCGGGCAAATCAATATTGCCAAAAGTATTCTCTACATCCAGCGGTACGGTCACAGGCAGGTGAACTTCATAATTGATATGCATGCTGGAATTGCAATTGTTGCAGGAGTAATTCCTGGATTCAATGGTCGTTTTAAAGCGGACCGTATTCCCGCTTTGACTGTCTGATACTTTGATCGCTTCAAATGTATGCTCAGCCATTCCCTTGTCGCTTGAGCCAACTTCAATCTTTATATCCACTTTAATCTCATTTCTATCCCAGGCAATGAATTTTACATGACCAAAGGTATTGGTAATATGAAGTGTGTTGCCGCTGGCAGGATAGGTTTTGGAAATGGACGTCTCTTTTGTGAATTCCAGTTTCTCGTTTTTCTGGGCATGCACCAGGTTGCTTAGCAACAGGGCTGCACTAAAGGCGGCGATAGTTATCTTTTTCATGGCTGTCTTTTTCTTGTTTTGGGCTATTGTATTCAGAGATAATTGATAATTGTTTGGATAAAAGTTCCGCCTGCAATTGCAGGTTATTCATCATGGCTTTGATCAGTATCTCCCGGTTAGGCGATTTTTTGGCCTGCTCCTTCAGCACCCGGTAAGAGCTATCGAGCGTAGCCAGGTCCTGCGTAAACTGATCATACAATTCAGGCTGATCCGCAGAAAGCGTTTTAAGCTCTTCCTGTTTTTTCTCGATCACCTGGTAGATCCGTCCGGCCCTGATTGCATATTCCGGATCATTGATACCTTGTACGGATTCCTTGGCGGAATAGCTGCTATTCCGCCGCGCCGTCTCCTGGTCATCTTTATTCCCTTTCCAGGCAAAAAGATAGAAGCAGGCAGCCGCAGCCAGGAAAACGGCTGCAGCGGCAGACCAGCGATAAATTTTTTTTAATGGGGAACGTTTTCCAGTTTGCAAAGCCGGTACTGATGTGTTGACCCGGTCCCAAACGCTTTCAGGTGGCGGAGCATCATCAAATGAATGCCTGTTTTCCCCGATAAACTGTTTTAATTTCTTACTCATGTGCTTTCTGTTTTTTAAGCAAGGCAACCAGTTTTTGCTTGCCGCGGATATACTGGGTCCGCACAGTAGAGGGAGCTACCTGCATAATGTCTGCTATTTCTTCCTGGTCGTATCCTTCCAACAGGTAAAGGCTGAGCACAGCCCGGTAACCATCCGGCAGGGACAGCAATCCCGTTTTTATCATGTTTACATTATAATCGATCTCTTCTTCGTTCATTTCTTCATCCTGTGACAGGTCCAGGTTTTCAGGCTCCAGTTCCACCAGGGGCAGCCGTCTTTTTTTGATCAGGCTGATACTTTTGAATACCACGATCTGTTTTACCCATGCTCCAAAAGTGGATTGTTGCCGGAAGGAACTGATCTGCATAAAAGCATCAGTAAAGGATTCCTGAAGGATGTCTTCCGCATCAGCTGTATTATTGGTGATCCGGAGGGCTGTATTATACATAGCCCTCGCATATCTCTCGTATAACAAGCGATAGGCAGTCTTATCTCCCTTGATGCATTGCTCTACCAATACATCAGCAGTTGGTATCATTCCGGTAATCTCCAGGCAATTGCTTTTCTATAAAGTAAGAGATATTTAAGGAATGTTGCATGACCGCTCATCTTTTTTAAGAAAAGATGCCGGGGCTAAAGATTACAGCAGGGCTTCATACAATATTTCCACCGGGTGCTGCGCTTTTCTGCCCGCACCATCCTTGATCTGGTGGCGGCAGCTGGTACCGGGAGCTGCAATGATCGTATCATCGGCGGCATTACGTACAGCAGGGAGCAGTACCAGTTCACCTACTTTCATAGAAAGCTCATAATGCTCTTTTTCATAACCAAAGCTGCCTGCCATTCCGCAGCAGCCTGATGGTATGATCTCTACGCTGTAGTTTTCAGGTAATGATAATAATTGTTGTGAGGGATCAACCGAAGAGAGGGCTTTTTGCTGACAATGCCCGTGCAGTTTGATATGTTTTTTTTCTTTGGTGAAGGATTGGGAAGTGATATGTCCCTTTTTGATTTCCGATGCAATGAACTCATCAATAAGGTAGACGTGTTTTGACAATGCTTTCGCCTGTTCATATTGATCATCATCTGCCAGATCTATATACTCATCGCGGAAAGTCAGGATCGCGGAAGGTTCAATGCCCACTAAAGGAGTATCGGCATTGATCAATGGATACAATGAGCGGATATTCTTATTGGCGATCTTTTTGGCCTGACGCAATAATCCTTTTGAAAGAGAAGCCCTGCCGCTTTCAGTATGTTCGGGAATGATCACTTCGTAACCCAGCTTATCCAGTAATTGTATTGCTTTTATGCCGATAAGCGTATCGTTGTAATTCGTAAATTCATCGCAGAAGAGGTAAACCTTCCTGCTTTTGGCACTATGCTCATTTTTGTTCTTCCACTGGCTATACCATTTCCTCAAGGTTGTTTTATACAGGGTAGGCATGGAGCGCTTAACGGCAAAACCGGCCGACCGTTTTACCCATTTGCTTACCACTGAATTCGTCATCACAAAATTGTAGAGGCCAGGCCAGACAGCGCCTGCAGCAGAACTGCTGTTAAAACCGGCGATCAGTTTTGCCCGCATGGGCACTCCGTTCGCATCATAATAATGTTGCAGGAACTCTGCTTTCAGTTTGGCCACATCCACATTGCTGGGGCATTCCGATTTGCATCCTTTGCAACTCAGGCAAAGGTCCATCACTTCATAGATCTCTTTATGATCAAAACGATTGAGCTTATCTGAATTAGTAAGGAATTCACGCAATATATTGGCGCGTGCGCGTGTAGTGTCCTTCTCATTCCTTGTAGCCATATAGGAAGGGCACATGGTGCCGCCGCTCAATTGTGTTTTCCGGCAATCTCCACTGCCATTGCATTGTTCGGCATGTTGCAGGATATCCTGGTTATGAAAACGGAAAACGGTCTTGAAAGCAGGCGTTTGCTGCCCCGGGGTGTACCGCAGCATGGTATTCATCGGCGGTGTATCAATGATCTTATTCGGATTGAAAATGGTATGTGGGTCCCATGCTTTCTTGATCTCTTTCAATAAATGGTAATTCTTTTCACCCACCATCTGCCTGATGAATTCGCCGCGCAGCCGGCCATCGCCATGCTCACCGCTCAGGGAGCCCTGGTATTTTTTTACCAGTGTAGCTATTTCTTCTGCGATCGTCCGGAATAGTTGATTGCCCTGTTCTGTTTTCAGGTTGATGATGGGGCGCAAATGCAATTCTCCTGAGCCCGCATGTGCATAATGCACAGAATAGAGCCCATGTTTGTTCAGTATTTCATTGAATTCGCGGATATAGGCCGGCAGGTCCTGCACGTCCACTGCAGTATCTTCAATTACAGGTACCGCCTTTTCATCACCCGGCAAATTGCTTAATAAGCCGAGACCTGCTTTACGGAGTGTCCATATTTTTTTGCTGTCATTGCCGAATAAAAGCGGGAAATGATAGCCGAGCCCGGCGGCCCGCATTTCAGCTTCACATTGCTGAGCTTCTGCAATAATTTCTTCACGGTTGTTGCGGGAGAATTCAATTACGAGGATAGCGCCGGGATCACCCTGAACGAAGAAACGGTTCTTCTGCTGTTCAATATTGTTCTTGGTGCATTCCAGTACATAATGATCGATCAGTTCACTGGCGCTGATCCGGTATTTTACGGCCACCAGGTTGGCGCGCAATGCTTCATCAATAGAATTGAAATGTACGCACAGCAACCCTATTTCTTTTGGCGGCACCGGCACTACATTCAGTTTTATTTCCGTGATAAATGCCAGTGTGCCTTCTGAGCCTGCTATCAGCGAACAGAAATTGAAATCAGTACCACCGGCTGTGAAGGGCGCCATTTCCAGGAGAAGATCAACCGCATAACCGGTATTTCTCCTTTCCACGGTTTTCTTCGGAAATTCCTTCCTTATTTCAACCTGGTTTTCATAGTTACCCAGCAGGCTTCGTACTGTTCTGTAAATGGAAGCTTCCAGCGTATCTCCTTCACATTTGCGGTGGAAGGCGTCGAGATCAACAGCGTTGAAAACAGCTTCGCTGCCATCGCTCAATAATGCGGTTACTTCCAGCAGGTGTTCCCTGGTACTGCGGTATACCACAGAATTGGAACCACAACTGTTATTGCCGACCATGCCGCCGATCATGGCGCGGTTGGCAGTGGAGGTTTCTGGGCCAAAGAAAAGCCCATGGGGTTTCAGGAATACGTTCAGTTCATCACGGATCACACCGGGCTCTACCCGTACCCATTTATCTTCCTTATTCAGCTCAATTATCCGGGTAAAATTTTTCGATACATCTACCACAATGCCTGATCCTACAACCTGCCCGGCCAGTGAAGTGCCGGCAGTGCGGGGGATCAGGGAGGTTTTATATTCATTGGCAAAGCGGATAAGCTTGCGCAGGTCTTCTTTTGTTTTGGGGATCGCTACTGCCAGGGGCAATTCACGATAAGCAGAAGCGTCAGTAGCGTACAGGGTACGCATGGTGGTATCAAAATGCAGGGTTCCGTCAAGAGATGCAGCCAACTGCCTCAACTGTTCATTCATGGTATACGATGACATATTTGCCAAAAATACATCAAGTAGCAAAAAAATCCCGGCTTCATTTAGTCTACTTTTTTAGTGGATAACCAATTTCCCAAATATGTCCGAATGGATCGGCCAGTTTTCCTATTTTCCAGGATTCTTCTGTAGTGACCGGGCAGATCTGTGTGGCTCCGGCTTTTAACGCGTTCAATCCCTTAAATTTGGGACATGAGTACTTCTTTTCTGCAGGTGATCCTTTTCCTGCTTGCTGGTATAGCTTCCATAATTGTATTGACCGTCCGTTTCAGGGTCCATCCTTTCTTCGCGTTGCTTATTGCATGTTTTGTAACAGGACTGGGCATTCAGTTGGGCGTACCGGAGATATTGAACCTGATGAAAGCGGGTTTTGGTGATATCATGTCCAAACTGGCGATCATTATTGTACTGGGAACAACGATCGGCGTGTTGCTGGAAAAAAATGGCAGCACCCAGGTAATGGCTGCTTATATACTGCGGGTAGTAGGACAGAAGCGTTCATCACTGGCGATCGCTATCACTGGTTTTATTGTGGGGCTGCCGATCTTCTGCGATTCCGGTTATATTGTATTGAATGGGATCAATAAATCGCTTGTGCGGAGGACCGGTATTGCGGTAGCAACTATGAGCGTATCGCTTGGTGCCGGCCTTTATGCCGTGCATTGCCTGTTGCCTCCACACCCGGGAGCTACAGCTGCTGCCAGTACATTGGGGGTTGATTTTGGGAAATTGATCCTGTGTGGTATCCTGATCGCTATTCCAGCCATGCTGATCGGGCATGCCTGGGCTGTATATGCCGGCCGCAAAACGCAAACAGCGAATGTGATAAATAAGGAGGAAGAAGAAAGTGAAACAGGAGAAAGGCCTTCTGTTTTCCGTGCGTTTTTACCAGTGATCGTACCGATCCTGCTGATGGCAGTAAAATCAGTGATGGGATTGGAACATACAGAAGGCGGCCTGGCTAAAGCATTCAATATCGCCGGTGATCCTTCTATCGCATTGGCAGCAGGTGTGTTGCTGGCTATTCTTACTGGTAAGAACGATAAACATACATTGAGTGCAAACCTGTCTTCATCAGTAGAAAAAGCAGGAGGTATCCTGGTCATTATCGGTGCAGGTGGTGCATTCGGCGCTGTGCTGTCGGCCACTAATATTGGTGGTCATTTTGGAGAAACACTTGATATGAAAACACTGGGAATATGGTTTCCCTTTTTGCTGACCTGTATAATCAAAACCGCACAGGGATCATCTACCGTGGCGATAGTGACCGCATCGTCCATCATCTTACCGTTGCTTCCGGCATTAGGGCTCGATAGTGAGAATGGCAGGATACTGGCCGTGCTTTCAATGGGCGCCGGTTCCATGATGATATCTCATACCAATGATGCTTATTTCTGGGTGATCTCCAAGTTTTCTGATATTGATATAAAGACCATGTTGCGCGTGCATTCCATGGCTTCTGTATGGATGGGGCTGATCACAATGATAGTAGTTTATATCCTTTCCTTCTTTATGAAATGATCAGAAGCTTTTATTCTACACATGTTTCATGATCAAAACGGATGGAGCATTCGTCAGCCAATCGGCTTCCGTTTCAATGGCTTTTTTCCATCCATCTGTGCTGATAAGCAATAGCTCAGCGTTTGTATGCTGGATTTTCAATGCGCCGTCCAGCGACAGGAGATCTGCCCCCTGTTCTTTAAGCACGCTGATCTTTTTCTGCAAACTATTACTGTTTTGCTGACTATTGAGATTTTCCGGATCGGCAATATGGATGCTGACTTCCTTTTTATATAACAACTGCCTTGCCTGATCAATGAGGAAAGCATCTTTGGGAGAAGAAAGGTATACATTCACCTGGCGAAGTTCCTGCAGTCCTTTGTCGAGAAAGATACCTACAGGCACCGTAGCATTGCGCATGATATGCTTAACGGTTTCATCAAATGCCGTGGTCTCAAAAAGTTTTTCTTTCCCGGTGATCGTATCCAGCAATCTTTCAGGATTGATGATGCGGGTGGTGAGGCCTAATATTTTTCCCAGCAGGCTGCCTTCAAATACAGAACTGCCAGCGCCGATCAGCAGGAGGTCAACCTGGGCAAGATTAGCTGTTTGCGTGATATCGTGTTCTATCTGGGAAGATGGTTTGAAAAGCGTCGTTACGGGAATTTGCAGCCGCTCTGCTTCCTGGTTCACCGGCTCAAAATTCTCCTTTTCATATTCCTCCTGGTTATACATGTTGAGTTCTGTACTTGGAGAAAGGTGTAAGGCGGTAATGCGTGAGTTTTGCATCGACCCCCGCACAAAATAATGAGCAAGCTTTAATAATGACACACCTTTGCGGGATACACGGAAGGCGATAAGGATATTGTAAGGCTTTATTTTGGCCTTTCCTTCCGCAGTTTTTTTGGCAGGGAATATTTTATTGATGATATCCAGTGAAGGGCCGGTCATAGAAGTGGTTACCAAAGCCATGATCACCATCATGGCGAATATCGAAGGGCTCAGCACACCGAGATCATAACCAATGTTCAGCACTACCAGTTCCATCAGGCCTCTTGTATTCATCAGTGCACCGATCGAAAGACTGTCTTTCCAGCTTTGCCCTACGTACTTCGCGGCAAGGCTGCCACCTGCAAATTTGCCGATTACGGCTACGCAGACGATCGCACCACAAACTTTCCAGAGATGCCAGTCGTTCAACAACCCGATCTGTGTCCGCAATCCCGTAAACACAAAAAATAAGGGAAGCAGCAGCACCAGTGATACATCTTCTACTTTCTCAATAAAAATGCTGCGGAAATGGATACGTGAAGGCATGATCACCCCGGCCATGAAGGCGCCAAAGAGAGCATGGATGCCGATCACTTCTGTCAGGTAGGATGAACCAAGCAGAGTGATGAAAAAAATGGCGACTACAGGTTTACTGATCGTTTCTTTACTGGAATATTTTTCACCGATACGGCGGAGAAAAGGCTGTATCACTTTCAGCATTACGATCACATAAGCAATAGCCATGAGAATGGTAAACAATGCGCTGATAACGGAGCCGGCCTTAACGATGGCGATCACGGCAGCCAGCAGGCACCATGCAGTGATATCGTCGGCAGCAGCACAGGTGATAACAATAGAGCCGAGCTTTGTTTTGGATAATCCTCTTTCCTGTACAATGCGGGCCAGTACGGGGAAAGCGGTAATGCTCATGGCTATGCCCATGAACAATGCAAAAGCGATAAAGGTAACATTGGCCGGGGCAAAGCTCTGGTAAATATAATAGGCCAGTGCAATGCCTAGGGTGAAAGGAAAGATAATACTGGCATGGCTTACCACCACGGCATCTTTGGCTTTATTGCGCAGCAGGTTAAGATCGAGTTCCATGCCTACCACGAACATAAAAAGTATCAGTCCGATCTGGCTCAGGAACTGCAGGTTGCCCAGGGATTGCGAGGGGAATAATAAATGGGAGAATTCCGGGAAATAAGCGCCGAGAAAAGAAGGACCAAGTACAATACCGGCAAAAATTTCTCCGATCACCGAAGGCTGGCGGATCTTTTTACAAAGAAAGCCAAACAAACGTGCCGTGAGAATGATCGTGATGATCTGCAGCAGCAGGATGGCCAGTGGGTTGGTAAGATTATGATTATACGTTTCCTTGAATTGCTGCCAGGTGGAAGCGTTCAATTGCGGAATAAAATCAGTGACTTTTCCTTCTTCGAGCCCTGCACCTTTCCGGATAATAAAGTAAATAATGCCGGAAAACCCGGCAATGGTAATAATATAGAAAAGCAGGTTCTTATACTTTCTCATCGAAAAAAGTTCAGGTTAGCATAAAGGTTATTCAGTGCTTTCTATATGGCGGCAATATCAGGCGAAGTTATTGATGATATTGAATTATTTCAATGCAGTTTTCAGAAAGATAAAACATATTCGGAGGAAAGAACATAAAACGCCCACAGAGGGTTAAAATTTAGAAGAAGTAAAATTTCAGCTGAAAATATAGCTGCCGGAATGATGCCGGAACAGGCTTTATTAATATATTCGGAACTAATTTTAAACATCACTGCATGAGACAAATATTATTAACAGGGGTAGCTTGCTATCTTGGTATCTTAACCGCTTCGGCGCAGGGTAAACCCGAATGGAAAGATGTGTTTACACGAATCAACCAGGAGGTTTTAACCAATTCGAAAGCTTATAGCTCTTTAAGAGATGCTACTTCTACGATCGGCCACCGGCTTACGGGTTCAGAAAATGGTAAAAAAGCAGAACAGTATGCTTACGATCTGCTGCGTTCTTATGGTTATCAGAACGTACGTTTTCAGCCATTTGAAGTGGAGAGCTGGAGCAGGGGCACCATACAGGTATCTGTTGGGCCGGATGCAAAGGAACTGCAAGCTGTAAAAGCCGTTTCACTGGCACATGCACCGGTGAAATCGAATGTGAGCGGGGAACTAGTGGAAATGGGCAATGGACTGGAAGCGGATTACAAGGCTTCGCCAGGCAAGGTAAAAGGGAAAATAGCCCTGGTTTATCTGGGTATACTGCCAGGCTCCGGTGAAGGGCTGAAAAACCTGCACCGTTCTGAGAAAACAGCCCTTGCTACCAAGTATGGAGCGAAAGGGATCATTATTATCAATACAGCTGCGAATGGCGTACTGCTTACAGGCACAGCTTCTGTTACAGGAAAACTGATCCCGATACCTGCAGTATGTATCGGTAAGGAAGATGGATTGGCTTTGCGTGAAAAACTGAAATCAGGTAAACTGGAAGCGCGTATTCAGTTGACCAATTTCTCCGGCATGATCAAAGCCCGGAATGTGATCGCTACCATTCCCGGAAAAACCCTGCCGAATGAGAAAATTGTAGTAGGCGGCCACCTGGATAGCTGGGATCTCGCCACTGGTGCCATCGACAATGGTATCGGTTCATTTTCAGTGCTGGATATGGCAAGAACATTTAAGGCGCTTAATCTTCAACCTGAGAGAACAGTAGAGTTTGTATTGTTCATGGGAGAGGAAGAAGGGCTGCTTGGGTCTAAGAGCTATGTAAAGGAAGCGCTCCGTGATAAAAGCATTGATAAGATCCGGTTTATGCTGAATTATGATATGACCAATGATCCCAAGGGATATTCTGCTACTACAGATGCCAGCAAATCATTATTCCAGGCAATCGGCTCCCTGGCACAGGCGATCGATACAAGTTTCAGGAACAGCTTCCGCAGCGGTGCCGGCCTTCACAGCGACCACCAGCCCTTTATGCTCCAGGGGGTGCCCACAGGTGGTGCAGGAGGTGGAAGTCTTCCCAATAACGCAGGTCCCTGCTATCATGCCGACTGTGATGATTTCAGGCTGGTGGATGAAAAAGGCATGCAAAATACAGTGAGGTATAATGCTATGCTGGTATATGGATTAGCTGACGCTCCGGTAATTGAGGCAAAAAGATTGACAGACCAGGAAACAAAGGATCTGTTATTGAAGTCTAATCTCAAAGAGCCGTTGCAGATAGCAGGGGAGTGGAGGTGGAAGGATTGAGTGGTGAATAAGGATTCCGATGCCATATAAACCGTGACAAATGCATCACTATTATGACACACTGTTTGAGTATATCTGTCAGATAATTGAGATTCCTGAGCAAGACAGGGCGCAATGCAGACTTACATTTAAGCCATTGTGGGTTGCAAAGGATACCCTGCTGGAAACGGCGGGTAAAATTCCGGTGTATCATAATTTTATTGTTTCGGGTTTCATGCGAAAGTTTTACATCAATGATAAAGGCGAAGAAGTAACGGTGGATCTGAATAATGGTCCCCGTTTCTTTACGTCTTATTATCATTTTGTAAAACAGACGGTCTCCAATGAATACCTGCAGTGCATTACAGACTGTGAATTGCTCAGGATCACTTATGATGATGCGCAAAGCACTGCCCAGACCAGTCTGACGCAAAAAGACTATACTATCAGGTTATTCCATCAGATACAGGAAGAGTACACTCAAAGAATGGATGATCTTGCTAATCTTACGGCCGAACAGCGATACCTGAAGCTGATGAAAAACAGCCCGGCTATCATTAAAAATTCCCCCCTTAAATATGTGGCCTCTTATCTTGGCATAAAACCTGAAAGCCTTAGCAGGATCAGGCGTGAGATCATTTCTTAACAATTGTTAAGTTGGAATCATTGGGCTGAAGCTATCTTTAATTTATTACTTCAGCACCATGATTCAAAGAGCCCGCCAAACTGTAGCCATCCACTTTTTTAGAAATGTTACCCGATTCTGGTTTGTCGTAACCTACCTGGGACAATTGTTTTTTGCTTACTACATATTGATGCTGTACTGGAAATCGACGGCACTTGGTCATTTCGAAAAATGGAATAGTGTTAATCCTCATTTTTATGCTAAAGGCGATATTGTTGGAAATTTGTTCTTTGGTCTGCATGTTGCGGTAGCTGCTGTAGTTACTATTCTGGGGCCATTACAACTGGTGACTAAGATCAGGAAAAAAGCGCCCCGGTTTCACAGGGTCAGCGGCAGGATATACATTTACTGTGCATTCCTGATAAGTTTGGGTGGGTTATATCTTACCTGGGTCAGGGGAGCTGTTGGCGGCCCGTTTATGCAGGTAATCATTTCCCTTAATGCTCTGATCATTCTTGTTTGTGCATTCTATTCGATCAAATATGCTATAAAAAGGAAGATCAACCTGCATAATCAATGGGCAGTGCATTTGCTGCTGGCAATGAGTGGCGTCTGGCTATTCCGTGTATTCTTTATGCTTTGGATGGTCATACACAGGGCGCCGGTTGGCTTCGATCCTGAAACATTTACTGGGCCCTTCTTAAGTGCCTTGTCGGTATTTGTCTATATTCTTCCTCAGGGTGTGGTTGCTTTGTATTTTAAAGCAAAGTTTTCGGGCTCTCCATATAGAAAATGGGGATTCTCGGTTATGCTTCTTATCATTACGCTTGCTATTGCTGTTGGGACTTTTGGGGCTATTGGTGGTATGTGGCTGCCACGGATATAATAGCACCCGGCTGCTGGCGAGTATCCTCTATAGTAACCCTGTTCTTTATTCATCAGAAAGGCAGGGCAGAGAAGGCTTGGCTAGCCAGAAAATACTACCTGTTCAATAGCCAGAATAGTATTATTTCAATATCGTTGAAGAGACTTCTAGTCTTTCCTGGGCAAATTTATTTCAGGCGGGAATTTGGCTTTTTTCAACATTTCATTCGCAAGAGCTACTTTTTCTGGAAATAGCACTTGATTTTTGTACTTGTTCGATTCCTTGTTATAACGAATAGAAATCCTTTTAGCCATTTCTGGTATTGATTCCTTTTTCTTCATAGATTGTAAAAGTACCATATTTTAGTTTTTTCTTTTATGATATATCCAAAGTAGGATGTGTTCTTTTTGAATAGTTCAAAACTATTATCTTCTTTAAGGGCCCATATCGTATAATCCTGAAGCCACTGTTCGAGATATATGGATAAGGCTCCTTTGTACAGCTTGTTTCTCCCTTTTGTATGTCCTGAGAAGTAGGCAATCTTACCCGGGTAATGATTGGTGAACTCATTAATAGCTGCAATGACTGTTGCGATAATTTTATTCCTGTCCCCATTATTGTTAATGATAACATCGTCCATCTTACCACCTCTATCTAGTATTCCAAAAGCAAGATTGAAAATTCCGTTCTCTTCAGTGGGCGTGAATTGAATGGTCATATCAATATTACCGCTGGGCCCACAACTCAAAAAGTATATACCCTGTTTTCTTCAGATACCTCCAACGGCCAATACTCTTTCATCCTCTAATTATTCAATCATCCCTTACTTCCGTAAAAGTATTTCCACCCCGCAACCCAACCTTGGGATTTCCCTCGCCTTTCATTGTTATTTTCCTTAAAAAAAAGGTTGTTTTCCCGGGCTTTATATAGCTCAAAATCTTGTTTTTAGCGTTTCCCGCTCCGGGGCTTTGTCGCGTGACTTTGCTATATTTGCAGACCTATGTCACACGAAGAAAAGAAAGAAGAAAAAAGCCTCAATTTCCTGGAAGAGATCATTGAAGCAGACCTGGCTTCCGGTAAGTATCAGTCTATTATGACGCGCTTTCCGCCGGAGCCTAATGGATATCTGCATATCGGTCACGCTGCCAGTATCTGCCTCAATTTCGGTCTCACCCAGAAATATGGCGGCGGTACCAACCTGCGTTTTGATGATACCAATCCCGTTACTGAGGAAACAGAATATGTGGAAAGCATCAAGGACGACGTTCGCTGGCTGGGCTTCCAGTGGACCAATGAATTTTATGCTTCGGATTACTTTGAACAGCTGTACGAATATGCGGTAACACTGATCAAAAAAGGTTTGGCTTATGTGGATGATAGCAACTCTGAAGAAATAGCCGAGCAAAAAGGTACGCCTACCCAACCAGGGCGCCGCAATAAATATGCAGAAAGAAGCATAGAAGAAAATCTCCAGCTTTTTGCAGACATGCGGGCGGGCAAATATAAAGATGGAGAAAAAGTACTGAGAGCCAAAATCGATATAACCTCTCCCAATATGCTGATGCGTGATCCCATCCTTTACCGCATCAAACATGCGCATCATCACCGCACTGGTGATGCCTGGTGCATTTACCCCATGTACGATTTTGCGCATGGGCAAAGCGACTCGATCGAAAAGATCACCCATTCCATCTGCACACTGGAATTTGTACCGCACCGTGAAGTATATGACTGGCTGATCGAAAAGCTGGAGATATTCCCCAGCAAACAATATGAGTTTGCCCGCCGCAACATTACTTATACGGTAATGAGCAAGCGCAAACTGCTGCAACTGGTGAATGAAAAACATGTTACCAGTTGGGATGACCCCCGCATGCCTACGATTTCCGGTATGCGCAGGAGAGGTTACACAGCACAAAGCATCCGCGATTTCAGCGAACGTGCAGGAATTGCCAAAAGGGATAATATCGTAGATATAGGATTGCTGGAGTTTTTCGTACGCGAAGACCTTAACAAAAAAGCCTTGAGGAGAATGGTCGTGTTTGATCCGCTGAAAGTGATCATCACCAACTATTCTGCCAGCGAGGAGCTTCTAAAAAGCGAAAATAACCCGGAAGATCCTGGCGCCGGCGACAGGGAAATTCCTTTCAGCGGAGAGATCTATATAGAGCGGGAAGATTTTATGGAAAACCCGCCAAAAAAATATTTCCGCCTCGCACCCGGGCAAATGGTAAGACTAAAATCCGCTTATATTATCAAATGCGATGAAGTGATCAAGGATAAGGATGGCAATATCACCGAACTGCATTGCTCTTATATCCCTGAAAGCAAAAGCGGTGCTGATACTTCAGGTATCAATGTAAAAGGAACATTACATTGGGTAAGCGTTAAGCATGCTATTACCACGGAAGTGCGTTTGTATGATCGCCTGTTCCGTGTAGAAGACCCTTCCAGTGAAGAGGGGGATTTTAAGGACTATATGAATCCTGATTCATTGCATGTGATAAAAGCTGTGTACGCAGAGCCAGCCTTAAAGAATGCCAGGTTCGATGAAGCATACCAATTCATCCGCAAAGGGTATTTTGTACTGGATAAAGACAGCAGCACCAGCGGAATGGTTTTCAACCGGACAGTAGGATTAAAAGATAGCTGGAAGCCGCAGGGGAAATAGAAAAATAGCAAGTAATATAAAGCGCTATACAAAAGGCGCTACGTTACAAATAGTTTGTTACGTAGCGCCTTTTTCAATTACGATGTTCTGGACCATTAATACTGGTAATTTCCAATAGCTTTCTAAAGAGCTAAGCATTACTTCTTTTTAAATGTATATGCATCAGACTCCACAAATTCACTCGCCCGCATATCCACTGACACAACTTTTTGCTTTTCAGTTTTGAAACGGATAGTAAAGATGCCGTATTCAATATTCGTATACTCCAGCAACCATTCATCATTGTCCATATAAGAAAGATGCGCAGTCAGGTCTTTGTGGCTATTAAAGCGGACTGATAGTTTTCCGTTGTCCGGTGTAATCGTCATCGTTCCGTAGATATTGTTTTCATAATTGCCTGCATAAGCAGAAAGCGGTAGAGGAGGGGTATTGTTTTTTACTCTTGCTTTCCAGGCTGCAATTTCTTTCAGTTGGGTGTCCATTTCCTTTTTGAAATCCGGCAAGGCCTGGCTGCTCCTGTTCGTATAAGGTACCCCCAGGTAAGCATCCAGCACCTGGTATCTCAACAGCTCGAAGAAATTCTGGTTGTCGTTATTGGTCAGTATCGCAATGCCCAGTTTTTCTTCCGGCACAAAACATACATTGCTGACCATTCCACCTGCTCCACCGGTATGCCAGTAGATCTGGCGGCCATTGTAATCTGCTGCAAATACTCCCAAACCGTATCCACGGAAATGCATGGGCAAAATGGCCGATTTGCGGCTGTTCGTTGAAATATTTACATCCCTTGTTCTTTGCAGCACAGAAAACGGCATGATGCGTTGCCCGTTATACCGGCCACTGTCCAATTGAAAAGACAGCCAGTGGGATAGGTCATTCACATTACTGATAATACTTGCTGCAGGACCAAGATTGTCCCATTGATCATAAGGAACCCTGTTGAGTTTGCCTGTAAAACTGGTCGTATAAGGCCTCGCCACATTGGCTTTTTGCTCCATCCCGGCAGATATGGTAGTGGAATGTATCATTTGTAAAGGAGTAAGAATACTGTCTTGCACATATTGCTCCCACGATTTACCTGTTACTTTAGGGATCACTTCGCCTGCTGTAAGGAAACAGCTATTACAATAACCATAATCCTGGCGGAATAAGCCGGTTGGTTTCAGCAAACGCATCTTTTGCATGATCTCACTGCGGCTTAAAGTACTGTTCCAGAAAGTGAAATCTCCCTGGAATGTTTTAGTGCCCAGGCGGTGGCAAAGCATATCACGTATGGTAACCGATTGGCTGGCTAATGTATCATACAAGGCATAGCCGGGAAAATAGCGGCTGATCTTATCATTCAGCGAAAGTTTTTTATTGAACTCTAATTGGGCGATGGAAACACCGGTGAACAGTTTGGTGTTGCTTGCGATCATAAACAGGGTGTTCTCATCCACTGCCTCTTTTGTATTGATATCCCTTACGCCATATCCTTTCATCAACACTGTTTTTCCATCTTTCACGATCACGATTGAAAGGCCTGGAATGTCCCAATCCTTTAATCCCTGTGTGATGTAACTGTCGATACTGTCTTTAACGAAAGAAGGTGTTTGGGCTTCAAGGTTAAAACAGGCAACAAGAAACAGGAAGGGAAGCAATAGACGTTTCATGGTTGATTTTACTTATTTGTATTCTCCATACACTTCACGCAGTGTGTCGGCTATTTCTCCCAGTGTGCATTTATTTTCCACGGCTTCGATAACAGCAGGCATGATGTTATCTCCGTTTACAACATGATCATTCAACTGTTGAAGGCATTGGTCCACTTTTGCCCTGTCCCTGTTTGCTCTCAGGCGCTGCAGCTTTTCGGTTTGCAAAGTGCGGATACTATCGTCGATCTTAAAAATGGGAATGGATGCTTCTTCTTTTACCTGGAATTTATTGACGCCAACAATGATCTTTTCGTTTGATTCGATCTTCTGTTGGTATTCATAAGCGCTGCGGGCGATCTCGTCCTGGATAAATCCCTGCTCTATCGCGGATACGCTGCCGCCGAGTGCATCAATTTTTTCGATCAGTTTCCAGGCGGCTTCTTCCACTTCATTAGTGAGCGATTCAATAAAAAAGGATCCGGCAAGCGGGTCTACTGTGTCAGGAGCGCCGCTTTCAAAGGCAACGATCTGCTGCGTACGCAAAGCGATACGCGCTGCTTCTTCAGTGGGCAGGCTTAATGCTTCATCATACCCATTGGTATGCAACGATTGCGTGCCTCCTAAAACTGCTGCCAGGCTTTGAATAGTGACCCTTGAAATATTGTTGAGGGGTTGCTGTGCTGTTAAGGTGCTGCCTCCTGTTTGGGTATGAAAACGGAGCATCATCGCTTTGGGGTCTGTAGCTCCCATGCTCTTCATCATCTTTGCCCACATGCGCCTCGCCGCTCTGAATTTGGCTATTTCTTCAAACAGGTTATTGTGTGAATTGAAAAAGAAAGAAAGGCGTTTGCCAAATACATTTATGTCCAGCCCTTTTTCCTGGGCGGCTTTTACATAAGCTTTGCCATTGCTGAGGGTGAAAGCGATTTCCTGCACAGCCGTTGATCCTGCTTCGCGTATATGGTAACCCGAAATAGAGATTGTATTCCATTTGGGAAGATCAGATGCACACCATTCAAAAATATCTGTGATGATGCGCATGGACGGCTTGGGCGGATAAATATAAGTGCCTCTTGCAGCGTATTCTTTCAGAATGTCATTTTGTATTGTACCCGATATTTTTTTCAGATCAGCACCTTGCTTTTTTGCCAGAGCTACATAAAAAGACAGGAGGATAAAGCCGGTGGCATTGATCGTCATCGAAGTGGAAACTTCTTCGAGTTTGATGCCGTTGAACAGTGTCTCCATATCTTCAATACTGTCGATAGCCACACCCACTTTGCCTACTTCGCCTTCTGATAAGGGATGGTCACTATCATAACCGATCTGTGTAGGGAGATCAAATGCTACGCTCAATCCCATCACGCCCTGCGATAATAAATAGTGATAGCGTTTGTTGCTTTCTTCTGCAGTGGAGAAGCCGGCATACTGCCGCATCGTCCATAATTTGCCGCGGTACATATCCGGCTGCACACCTCTGGTGAAAGGGTATTCGCCGGGTTTTTCCGCAGATGCTTTACTTGCAGGTGAACCTGCTGAATAAACAGGGGCTATTTCAATTCCGGAATCTGTGAATATCTTTTTCTCTTCAGGCATGATCACTTTGTTTTGGGGTGTCAGGATATAAGCAGCTTTATCTCATCAGTTTCTTTGCTTCGAAATTCAGCGCCTCCAGGACTATCGTATGCAGTGCTCCTTTTTTTTGTGTCATCACAAACTCCAGCAAGCGCTTATTCAGGTCTGTCCCGGATGCTTCGGGAGGTAGGCTGGCACCCACCTGGTTGATGATAAGCATATTTTGCTCCTTCAGGTTGGTTACTGCTTCCCAGGCCACAGGGCTTACGTAGATCTGTTGAGACGCGTTGTATTCAAATTCCTGTTTAATGCTTTCTATCAGCAGGAGCTGCATATCACGGCAACCCAATCCAGGCTGGTTGGCCCGGCTTACGAGGTTGGGGATGGAAATGCGTTCAGACAGCATTACCAGTCTTTCATACGCTTGCAATTGCAGCGGGCGAGAGGAGAAACTGTCTTTATCCCCGGGCTGTTTCGCTTTTTTGCGGAAATCATTTACCAGGTAGAAACAATAAAAAGAGATAAGCAATGCCATCAGGGCAATTAAGAGGTTGATCATGTTCTGATCCATCAGGGTTAGTTTTTTTCAGGTGACAAAAGTACTCAGAAGATCTGGGTTTTAAAATCCGGTTGAGTGTAGCATAACGTTTTTAAGGTGAAAATCTTGTTTTAATCCCCGTTTATGGGCCATTTTCCCGCAAAGACGACGAAGACCACAAAGAATTACTGCCTGAAAGTTACCTATGGGTTTATTTGGTATTACAGTAAATATTTCTTTGTGGTCTTCGTCGTCTTTGTGGGCATTTAAACAGGGACTGGGTCCGCGCAGCGGATTTGCCGCTTTTGGTTATTTTTGCAGTATGGAAACAACAATTACAACACCGGTGACGCTTACTGCAGGGGCCATCAGGGAGATCAAAAAGCTGATGGGGCAGGAGAGGTTTGACTCTACCCAGGTATTGAGAGTGGGGGTAAAGGGCGGTGGTTGCTCAGGCATGTCGTACATACTTGGGTTTGATCATAAGCAGGAAAATGACCAGTTATTTGAAATAGAAGGCATTCCCTGCGCGATGAACCGCTCCCATGAGATTTATCTGTACGGGATGCAGGTAGATTGGATAGATGGACTGAACAACCGCGGCTTTACTTTCAGTAATCCGAATGCCAGCAATACCTGCGGATGCGGGACAAGTTTTGCTGTGTAGCATGAACCTTCGACGATTAGGTTGCTGATGACTATTACGCCCCGGCTCTTAGCATACTACATAAGCCGGTTTTCCTAAATCTGCACTCAGATAATGGCAATAAAAAAAGCCTGCCTCATAAAGAAGCAGGCTTTATATCTGTTATACCAGGCTATTATGATTTGGTAGCCTTCGGACTTGCTGTTGTTGTTTTGGCCAGATCTGCAGCTTTTTCTTTCTTGCTTCTTCCAAAGTTGATCAGCATCGGAGCCGCAACGAACATAGAAGAATACACACCGGTAATAACACCGATCAGCATCGCAAAAGCAAAACCTCTTGTTACTTCACCACCTACCAGGAAGATGATCAGGATAGTGAGGAACACCGTCAATGATGTCATGATCGTACGGCTTAAGGTTTCATTGATCGCACGGTTGATCGTCTCTGCCAAAGGAGCACTGGGGTAGAGTCTTCTGTCTTCCCGTATACGGTCGAAGATGATCACCGCTTCGTTCATAGAGAAGCCTATCACCGTCAGGATCGCTGCAATAAAATGCTGGTCGATCTCAAGCGGGAATGGTACGATCTTCCTGGCGAAAGAGAATACGGCGAGTGTAACCAATACGTCGTGCAACAACGCAATGATAGTACCCACTGAGTACCTCCAGTCGCGGAACCGGATAAAGATGTAAAGGAATATCACGAAGATGGCGAAAACAGTAGCTTTTACAGCTCCATTTTTCAAGTCATCCGAGATAGTAGGCAACACCTTTTTAGAACCAAGTTTGTATCTCTGATCAAACTGCTCGAAGCTGAGATTTTCTGGCAGATGCTTTTTCAATCCCACATATAATTTGTTCAGTACAATGGAATCCACTTCAGGGCGGGTATCTTTGATAAGATAAGAAGTCGTGATATCAAGGGTCCTTGTGTCACCAACCGTTTTGAGAACAGGGTTTTCTCCATCAAAAGTGACTTTCAATTCATCCCGCATCGGCTCAATTTCTTTGGAGATATTCCTGTCGAAACGCACGGTGTAGCTGCGTCCGCCATCGAACTCCACACCATAATCAAAGCCATTGAAGAAAGAGGATATACCCAGTGCAAGCACGATGAAAGATATAACAAATGCCTTCTTTCTGAATCCGATGAAATTGAATTTGGCCTGCTGGAATATTTTCCTTGACACGCTTGTGAAGTACTCGAGATGTATCTTTTTCTTATTGAAGATATCTGTGATCCATCTTGTGATCAATACACCAGAGAACAGTGACAGCAGGATACCCAGGATCTGTGTGGTCGCAAAACCTTTAACGGGGCCTAATCCAAAATAGAACAGGATCAATGCAGTCAGCAAAATGGTGATGTGACCATCAAGGATAGGAGGCAGTGAACGCCTGAACGCTTCATTAACAGCGGGCAGGTATGCTTTTCCTTTGGTAAGCTCTTCTTTGATACGTTCCTTGGTGATTACGTTGGTATCAACCGCCAGACCAATGGTCAGGATCAGACCGGCGATACCTGGAGCAGTGAGCGTAGCGCCGAGACCAGCCAAAATACCAACGGTAAAGAGCAGGTTAAGAACTAACGCAATATTGGTTACCCAGCCACTGCTGTTGTAGTACACCAGCATCAGTACGAATATGACAATAAAGGCAACTCCGAATGATACCATGCCTCCGCGTATCGCAGCAGCACCCAATGTTGGTCCAACAGTCTGTTCCTGCACAATTTTAGCAGGAGCAGGCAGTTTACCCGCTTTCAGGATATTTGCAAGGTCCTGCGCTTCCTGAACACTGAATCCGCCACTGATCTGTGAAGTACCTCCATCGATCACCTGGTTTACGTTAGGAGCTGAATAAACGATATTATCGAGTACAATAGCGATCGGCTTGTCGAGGTTCTCACCGGTCATTTTCGCCCAGGCAGTGCTTCCTGTAGCAGTCATTGTCATCCTTACTTCAGGTTTGCCATTCTGGTCATAGTCTGCAGATGCAGAAGAGATGGCATCACCTTCGATCTTGGCTTTCTCACGGCCAAATGTTTTGATCGCATATAATGCTACAAAATTGGATGGTTTATTATTCTTGCCGCGCTCAGGAATACCATACATCCAGGCCAATTGGGTAGGGAAGCTGGCCCTGATAGCGGGTGTTTGAAGATACTGGCGAACAAGGGCTGTATCTTTTATAGCTACATAACCAATAGAAGGAAATGGCTTCTGTCCTTGCTGGGGAACAGCAAACTGGAGATAATAGGCCAGGTGTTTGCTGGCATCCTGCTCATCAGCAGCGGCTAATTTCCCGGTGCTGTCTTTGCCGCCGGTACTGTCTAACTGGCTTAATGTTTTTGAAGCGCTATCGCCGGAGGCAGATTGAGTTGCCGCCGTAGCTGTAGTATCTTGTTTTTTGGTTGTATCAGCAGCAGCTTTACCACCCATCATGGCATAAAATATACCATCGGCTTTTTCGATGCTTGGATACAACTCAATGAAATTATATACTTCCCAGAACTGAAGGTTAGCAGATGATTGCAGGTATTTTCTTACCCTTTCCTTATCCTGAACACCCGGGAGCTCAACTGAGATGATACCTTTTTCAGGATCAGGGTTGATGCTGGGCTGGGCAACGCCGAACTGATCAATACGCGTGCGCATTACACGGAAAGTATTGTCGAAGGCATCTCTTGCCAGTGATTCCAGTACACCGATCACTTTTGAATCACTATCGCCAACTTTGATCCGGTCTTTATTGGCAGCAGCAAACAGTCCTGACATTTTATTGGCACCAACCAGTTTCTGGTATTCTTCTGCAAACAGGCGGATGAAGTTTGCATCACTGTTGGCTTTACGCACATTGGCATTTTCCAGTGCTTTCTGGAAATCGGGATCTTTGGAATTATTGGAAAGTGTTTTCAATAAGCCGCTCATTTCCACTTCCATTGTTACGTTGATACCACCCTGAAGGTCGAGACCGAGGTTCAGTTCTTCTTCTTTTGCCTTTTGGTAGCTTATAGCACCGGTAATGCCATAAGTGATGGTCTCATCTTTGGTGCTGTCTTTTAAACGGGTCAGTCTTAAATTAAAGAGGCTATCCCTTACTTCGTCTTTAGCTTCAGGATAGTTGACTTTAACATAACTGTTCGCACGTGCTTCTAATTTTTTCTCATGATTGCGGACAAACCAGGTAAAAGATAGCTGGTAGATGGAGTAGATAATAAGCAGGATCGTAAAAAATCGAACCAAACCTTTCAGTTGCATACTTTGTTCATTTACATTTTTCGGTACTTTACTCCGTATATGGCGGCGGGTAAAGATGTCAGGGATTTTTAAAGAGGGGCAAAGATAATGTTTTCAGTTATATATTGTTAGAGCATTTCAGGGGTAAGGAATTGTCCTCAATAGGTTGAAAATTAAATTTTTACGCATTTTGAAAAGAATAAGTCCGGCCTCCGGAGAGCAAAAACCGCCATTTTTCTCAGTTATTCACTTTTCATTTAAACGATTTTTAATCAAGGATTCGATCCGTTCAAATTCCTACATTTGCAACCGCTTGCCGGTAAACGTTTTTTCATTAAAACCCAATATATAAATTCTTCAATCATGCAGTTATCTTCATTGTTGCAGCGTTTCAATGAACCGGAAACGCTGAAAATGGCCAAACTGGGCCGCGAACTGAGAGCCCAGGGCATCGATATTATCGATCTTAGCTTAGGTGAACCCGATTTCGATACACCCGAACATATTAAGGAAGCTGCAATAAAGGCCATTCATGATAACTGGAGCCATTATACACCTGTGCCCGGCTACCTCGACCTGCGTGAAGCTATCTGTACTAAATTCAAACGCGATAATAATCTCGATTATAAACCTGAAAACATTGTAGTATCAACCGGTGCCAAGCAAAGCCTGGCCAATGCCGTTCTTGCATTGGTGGATGAGAATGATGAAGTGCTGATCCCAACACCTTACTGGGTTACTTACAGCGAGCTGGTTAAAATTGCACGGGGCAGGGTAGTGGAAATAAAAACAACCCCCAAATCCGGTTTTAAGATCACGCCGGAACAACTCGAAGCAGCGATCACTCCGCATACAAAAGTATTCCTGTTCTCTTCTCCCTGCAATCCAAGCGGAGCTGTGTACAGCAAAGCCGAACTGGAAGGACTGGTGAATATATTCCGTAAATACCCCAACATCCTGATCATCTCCGATGAGATCTATGAGTATATCAATTTTGTGGGAGAGCATGAGAGCATTGCACAGTTTGAAGATATCAAAGACCGTGTGATTATCGTGAACGGTCTCAGTAAAGGTTTTGCCATGACGGGCTGGAGGCTTGGATACATTGCCGCCGATCCCGCTATTGCCAAAGCCTGCGAAAAGATCCAGGGGCAGTTTACCAGCGGCACTTCTTCCATTACACAGAAAGCAGCGGTAACGGCACTTACAACTGACCTGCGCCCAACAATGGAAATGGTAAAAGAATTTACCCGCCGCCGTCAGCGCGTACTTGAACTGGTAAGTAAAATCCCGGGTATTGAATGCTCTGCGCCTGATGGAGCTTTTTATATTTTCCCTGATATCAGTTACTATTATGGAAAAACAGATGGTAAAACAGTGATCCATACTTCCGGCGATCTCTGTATGTACCTGTTGAACACGGCACACGTTTCATCTGTGATGGGTGAAGCATTCGGTGATCCTGATTGTGTGCGTTTTTCTTTTGCTAACAGTATGGAAAAAATCGAAGAAGCCTGGGGAAGGATCGCGAAAGCGCTGGCAGCGTTGAAATGATCCGGAAGATCTTTAATGAATGAACAGCAACTGCTGATGCAATTTAACTACTTGCGGTATCAGCAGTTGCTGTTCATCATTTATGACTATAAAATTGCAGAGTTTCATTTTCATGTTCTCATCAATCTGCCGGCTCATCCGTTTCAGCACTTCTTCCCGGCTGATGCCGTCTCTCTGCATGGTGCGGTGAATACGCAATGGGGCAGGAGCGTACACTCCAATGATATAATCGAGATTTCCGGCAGATCCGCTTTCAAACAATAAAGCCGCTTCTTTAACTGCATATGCGGTTGTTTGGTTCCGCATCCAGTGTTCAGAATCGGCTATAGTGGCAGGATGGGTAATGGAATTGAGCAGCATCAGCTTTTCTTTATCATTAAACACCTGCGAAGCAATATATGCCCGGTTGAGCAATCCTTCTGCGGTATAACTTTCTTTTCCGAAATGAAGGATCACGTTCTTTTTTACCTCTTCATTTTCATTCATCAGCCGTTTGGCTGCATCATCAGCATTGTAAACAGGAATACCCAGCACGCCGAATATCCGGGCTACAGTGCTTTTACCACTGCCGATGCCGCCTGTTAAGCCGACTTTGATCATGAAGAAATAAAATGATCTGCTTATTTTTTTTCTGTACCTGCAGCAGGCTTATTCAGGGCTGCTGTCCAGTCCATGCTGATGGCAGATTTTTCGATCTTGATATAGCTGCCGGGGCTGATCTCAATAGAAAGTGTTCCATCTTCATTTACTTTATTGATAGTGCCATGAATACCGGCAATGGTCACGATCTTTTCTCCTTTCTGCAGATCTTCAATAAATTTTTTCTGGTTCTTTGCACGTTTTGCCTGGGGGCGGATAAAAAACAGCCAGAATACCAGGATCATTAATCCTAAAAAGATAAACTGGAAACCTCCGCCTGAAGCGCTTGGAGTGGCTTGCAAAAGATAGATCTGATTCATTCTTGTTCTTGTTTTAATGATTAGTCTGTGATATCAACTTTAAAATTCAACTGGTGCTGTACGGGTGATGTATTGGCATCCACATACACTGTTTTGCGGGCTTCACCTTTGGGGCGGCCGCGACTGTCAAACTTGGCCTTGATCACGCCTTCTTCGCCCGGGGCATAAGGCCTTTCCGGTTTTTCCGGCACTGTGCATCCGCAACTGGCCGATACATTCGCAATGATCAGGTTTTTGTTGCCTGTATTTTTAAACCGGTAACTTACTTCCACCACCTGGCCTTCCTTTATTTTCCCGAGATCGATAAAAGTGGAATCAAGCCATTGGATAGTGGTGAAATTAGCAGAATCCTTTGTGGCATTCTGCCTCGCCTCTGTGTCAAGACCGGGCGTACCTTTTTTGTCTGTTGTTTGGCAGGCAAAAAGCCCGGCCGTTACAGCTAAAAGAATATATAATTTCTTCATTTGTTTTGTCTTTAGAATGGCAAAGGTAAGGAGGTCAACTTCAAAACCGGCATCAGGCTTTCTTATAATCCACTTTCTGCATTTTTCCCTGTTGCACCAGGTCTTTATGTATATTATCAAGTATGCCATTTACGAACTGACCGCTCTGCTGGGTACTGTATTCTTTAGCCAGGTCAATATATTCGTTGATGGTTACTTTAGGAGGGATCGTTTCGAAATAGAGGAATTCTGCCACACCCATTTTCATTAATATCATGTCGAGCAGGGCAATCCTTTCAGGGTCCCAGTTTTTCAGCTTGGGGATAATGATCTCCTGCAAATGAGCTGCTTTGTCCTGCACGGTTTGCAAAAGGCTTTTGGCAAATTGTGCTTTATCGGGGCTAAGCAATTGGTTGAAATTATAAATACCGGGTTTTTGTATATAAGCGGCCAGTAATTGAACCACCATTTCTCCGTCGTCATTCCAGTTGGAGAAATTTTCCTCTACATGGGAAACAAAAGTTTCATTGGCCAGCATCAGGTCATTGAGAATAAATTCAATGATCTTCTTTTCTTCAACCTTATCACGGGATTGTTTGGAGATATAGGTCTTGTAAGTAGGTGTTTCTACCAGGTCGAGATATACTTTCCGGACCATGTCTGTATTCTCTGCCTGAGCAGAGCGATGGATGAGTGCCGGCTTCTCTTTGGCAAACTGTTCTTTCATTGCAGGGTCTTCCAGCATTTTCCAGAGGGTCTCATTACCAGCGATCTTGGTATTCACGTTCAGGTCTTCTGCTGTGGGGAGATGTTTGCCGGCCCTTTTATGAGCTTCTGTTTCAGCATATCTTGCTACTTCCGTAAGGAACCAGGTGAGATAGATCAATAGGGAACGGGTCTGGTCAAAATGCTGCTGTAATGTTTTTTGCGGCTCTCCGGGTTTGATGAGTGTTTCCACGGTTTCTAACGTGTAGAGCGTCTGCATCACTTTTATCCGGATATTTCGTCTGCTGATCATTGCTTAAGAACTATTGAAGCTGCAAAGATAAGCGTTTCCCCCTGTATTCCCTTAAGATCCGAGGATCATTGCAAGGTATTTTTGGAGGGGATTTCAGCCTGATGATCCGAATGGACTTTTTCGAAAATTATCTATTTTTATTACTGAATCGTTTCTCATCAATGAACAGGAAAGTAATTATTTACGACGACGATACCGATTTGTTGGAAGTCTGTTCCCTTATACTCACTGCCCGGAATTTTGAAGTGGTTTTACGGGATAAATGTACAGAGATCATTCATGATATTGCTACTCACAGGCCCGACGCCATCCTGATGGACAACTGGATCCCGGATATCGGAGGGGTAAAAGCCATCCAGCTTGTCAAAAGCTCCAACGAATACCGCCATATCCCGGTGATTTTCTTCACTGCCGATAACAATGCGGAGGAACTGGCAGCCGAGGCCGGCGCGGATTACTCCCTCCAAAAACCGTTTGATATCAGCGAACTGGAAATGGTTGTGGCTGATGCGGTGAGAAGGAAATGACAGGGGTATCGGTCAACGGCTAACATCCCACAAAAACACCCCATTTGTCACATCCTTCCCGTTTTCCTGCCATCCTGATCCCCGGAAATGAAAAAATGACGGGTTTAAGTCGAATGGCATATTATTCGTGTACCTTTGCCATCCATTTTTAAAGTTTGATAAACTATCAAATCAATCAAAAATCAATACAATTATGGCTAAGAAAGTAAACGTTACCCCCTTGCATGACCGGGTAATTGTGAAAGCGGCAGCAGCTGAAGAAAAAACTGCCGGCGGTATCATCATCCCTGATACGGCTAAAGAAAAACCCCAGCGCGGTGTGGTGGTTGCTGCAGGCCCCGGTAAAAAAGACGAGCCTGTTACCGTTAAAGCCGGTGATATGGTGCTCTATGGCAAATATGCCGGCACTGAGATCCAGGTTGAAGGCGAAGAGTACCTGATCATGAGAGAATCAGACATCCTGGCAATTGTTTAAACCAAACCGGAAAGTCATACTCATTTTTAATGGCTGCATTCCGCAGGCCATTACAGAATCCTAAACTATCATTCAAAAAAAGATAACATGGCAAAGCAACTCTTCTTCGATATTGAAGCAAGAAATAAAATGAAAAAAGGTGTTGATGTGTTAGCCAACGCCGTAAAAGTTACGCTCGGTCCCAAAGGCCGCAATGTAGTGATCGAGAAAAAATTTGGCGCACCTGGCATCACTAAAGACGGTGTTACCGTAGCCAAAGAAATTGAACTGGAAGATCCCATCGAAAATATGGGCGCACAAATGGTGAAAGAAGTAGCTTCCAAAACTGCAGATATTGCAGGTGATGGTACTACCACTGCTACTGTGCTGGCCCAGGCTATCATCAGCGAAGGTCTGAAAATGGTAGCTGCAGGTTCCAACCCAATGGACCTGAAAAGAGGTATCGACAAAGCAGTGAGCCTGGTTGTTGAAAACCTCCGTGGTCAAAGCCAGACTGTTGGAAGCGACAGCAAAAAGATCCAGCAGGTGGCTACCATCTCTGCCAACAATGATGAAACGATCGGTAAACTGATCGCTGAAGCTTTTGGAAAAGTTGGTAAAGAAGGTGTGATCACTGTAGAAGAAGCAAAAGGTACTGACACTACTGTAGATGTAGTGGAAGGCATGCAATTCGACCGTGGTTATATCTCGCCTTATTTCGTTACCAACAGCGAAAAAATGGAAGCTGAGCTGCAAAATCCTTACATCCTGATCTACGACAAGAAGATCGCAGCGATGAAAGATATCCTTCATATCCTGGAGAAAGTTGCACAAAGCGGACGCCCGCTGCTGATCATCTCTGAAGACCTCGAAGGTGAAGCACTGGCTACTCTCGTTGTAAACAAACTGCGTGGCACTATCAAAGTTGCTGCTGTTAAAGCTCCTGGTTTTGGAGACCGTCGTAAAGAAATGCTGACTGATATCGCTATACTGACTGCTGGTACAGTGATCAGCGAAGAACTTGGTCATAAACTGGAAGGTGCTGACCTTTCTTCTCTCGGTCAGGCTTCTTCTGTAACCATTGACAAAGACAATACAACTATCGTTGGTGGTAAAGGCAAGAAAGCTGATATCGTAGCACGCGTTAACCAGATCAAAGCTCAGATAGAGAATACTACTTCAGACTATGATAAAGAGAAACTGCAAGAGCGCCTGGCTAAACTGGCAGGTGGTGTTGCTGTACTCTATGTAGGTGCTGCTACAGAAGTTGAAATGAAAGAAAAGAAAGACCGCGTGGATGATGCCCTGCACGCTACCCGCGCTGCAGTAGAAGAAGGTATCGTTCCTGGTGGTGGTATCGCTTATATCCGTGCAATCGAAAGCCTGGAAGCTAAAGTAAGAGGCCAGATCGAAGATGAGCAAACTGGTATGGCGATCGTAAAAAGAGCACTGGAAGAGCCGCTGCGCCAGATCGTTGGTAACGCAGGCCTCGAAGGTTCTATCATTGTTCAGAAAGTAAAAGACGGAAAAGCTGATTATGGCTTTAACGCACGTACTGAGCAATATGAAAACCTGCTGAAAGCCGGTGTGATCGATCCTACTAAAGTGACTCGTATCGCTCTTGAAAATGCAGCTTCTATCGCCGGTATGTTACTGACTACCGAATGCGTGATAGCTGACAAACCCAAAAAAGAAGAAGCTCCTCATTCTCACGGAGCTCCTGATATGGGTGGAATGGGTTATTAATCCCTCACCATCAAGGGTAATAAATACACTGGTTTTAAATCCCGCTTCTCACAAGGAAGCGGGATTTTCTTTTTTGTGCAGGCAGCGAATTATCAATATTTTTAATTCACCTAAACCTTAAATAATTGCTGAGTTTTATGAGGAAAATCTACCTGGTTGCATGGCTGCTTGTGGGGGGCTTATGTTTTTCATCAACGGGTTTGGCGCAAAGTGGCTGGAAGGAAGTGAGTGAGGGTGTTATTCAAAAAAACCTTTTTGCTGGAGGCCGATATAAACCGGAAACATACCGGTTATTTCAATTGGACGAAACATCCCTTGAAACTAACCTGAAACAGGCACCAACCCGCAGCATGGTTCCTGCAGCCCTATCTTCCTTTATTCTTACCATTCCCAACTCAGATGGCCGGCCAGAGCGGTTCAAGGCCGTGGAATCACCTGTAATGGAACCTGCTTTAGCTGCTAAATACCCCGGTATTAAAACCTATGTAGGGCAGGGGATCGATGACCCTTCTGCAACCATTCATTTTGATTTTTCTCCCCGTGGCTTTCATGCAATGGTGCTGGGTGCCGACAGGAAAACAATGTATATCGATCCCGTTGACCGGGAAGGGAAATACTATATGGTTTTTTCCCGTAAGGATGTGATGAATTATAAAAAGGAATTCCGTTGCCTTACAAAAGAATCGGCAGACAATGCCGTGCTTGATGCGCCTGCGCCAACTTCAGGAGAAACAGGACGCGGAGCCGATGATGGAAAACTCCGCACTTACCGGCTGGCTCTCGCCTGCACAGGTGAATACGCACAGTATTTCCTTAATGGGACCGAACCGGACGATGCAGCGAAAAAAGCAAAAGTGCTGGCCGCCATGGCTACCTTGCTGGTAAGGACCAACGGAATCTATGAACGCGATTTCGGCATTCATATGAACCTGATCGCTAATAACGATCTGCTCATTTACCTGAACCCTTCTACAGATCCCTGGACAAATGAATGGAATAGCAAGACACAGGCAACGATCGATAATGTGATCGGTAATGCCAACTATGATATCGGCCATCTTGTTCATAAAGAAGCCAGCGCAATCAATAATAATGGTAATGCCGGATGCATCGCCTGCGTTTGCATACCAGGAATGAAAGGGAGTGCTTATACTTCGCATGTTCAGCCGGAAGGAGATCCTTTTGTAGTGGATTTTACCACGCATGAAATGGGACACCAGTTCGGAGCTAACCATACGTATACTTTCAGGAATGAAGCCAGTGCCAGTGCACAAATGGAACCCGGCAGCGGTTCTACTATTATGGGATATGCCGGCATTACCGGTGTTACAGATGTACAGGAACATTCAGATGATTATTTCCACGCATACAGTATTCAGCAGGTAACAGATTATGTAAAAGGCACCACAGGCGGTGGTTGTGCTGTAGTAACCTCTACAGGCAATGCTACGCCAACTGCCGACGCAGGAAATAATTATACTATTCCTAAATCCACCCCCTTTGCATTGACAGGAGCAGGTACGGATGCTGATGCTGCGGACATATTGAGCTATGCCTGGGAGCAGTTCAATCCGGGCACTTCAAGCACTACTTTTCCTGATGTGAATTATAACTCAGGTCCGGCTTTCCGCTCAAGACCAAACAGCACTTCAGCTACCAGAGTTTTCCCTGTTCTTTCTTCCATCCTGGATGGAACAAATACCAATCAATGGGAAAAGCTTCCTGCTGTAACAAGAACAATGACATTCCGGCTGACTGTAAGAGATAATCATGCAGGCGGCGGTAATACAAAGGATGATGATATGACAGTAACAGTAGCCTCTGCCGGCCCTTTTACTGTTACATCCCCCAACTCCAGTGTTTCCTGGTCCTCCAACCTTGAGCAGATCATCACCTGGTCAGTAAACGGATCAGACCTTGCACCCGTGAATTGTGCCAATGTGAAGATCTCCTTATCAACAGATGGAGGGCTCACTTTCCCGATCGTACTTGCGGCAAGCACTCCCAACGATGGTACGGAAGAAGTGCATATACCTTCTCTTACTACCAATACAGCACGTATTAAAATAGAAGCAGTAGGGAATATATTCTTTGATATATCTGATGCCAACTTTACACTTACTCCGGCAACGCCGGGTTTTTCCTTTGGTAATCCCGCAGCAGCTTCCATAACCTGTGCAGCACAGAACTCAGCCAACATCACACTGCCCGTAAGGTCCATATTAGGATATTCAATACCGGTTAATTTATCAGCAAGCGGTCTGCCTGCAGGCACGACTGTTACATTCAGCACCAATCCTGTAACACCTGGCAATTCAGCCATTGTTACATTGACTAATACCCATACACTGGCAGCCGGATCATATAATATCACAATTGCCGGCGTATCAGGTTCTATTACCAATACAAGAATTCTTACCTATACTGTGCAACAGGGAACAGGCCCTGCTATTACAGCTCAGCCACAATCCATTGCTGCCTGCGCAGCATCTGCAGCTGCATTCTCTGTTGTAGCCACGAATGCACTGGCTTATCAATGGCAGGTCAGTTCTAATGGCGGAGTGAGCTTTACCAATGTTGCCACAGGCGGAACAGGTGCAAACTATTCGATTGCAGGAGTGACTACTGCGCTTAATAATTATCAATACCGCGTATTGGTAACAGGCCAGTGCGGTGTTACTATTTCCAATGCTGCAACGCTTACTGTTCAAACCGCTCCATCCATTACGGCAGCTCCTCAGCCCGCAACCTTATGCGTGGGCAGCCCGGCTACTTTCACAGTAGCAGCTACAGGCACTTCACCGGGTTATCAATGGCAGTTAAGCACTGATGGAGGCGCCAATTATAATGCTGCTCCCGGTGTGAACAATACAGCCAGCTACACTATCGGAGCTATTACAACGGCTATGAACAATAACAGGTATCGTGTTGTGATCAATGGCACCTGTGCCCCCGCAGCTACATCTGCCGGTGCTGTTCTTACTGTTATCAGTCCTGTTGTTGTTACAGGCAATGCAAACGGCATTACTATTTGCGAAACAGGTAATGTCAGCTTTACTGTTGCAGGCGCCAGTTCGGTATCGGTCATTTATCAATGGCAGGTTAGCACAAATGGCGGCACTTCCTATACATCAATTACCAATGGCGGAGGATATAGCGGTGCTACTGCAGCAACGCTTTCCATCAACAATGTTAGTGCTGGAATGAATAATAATATTTACAGGGCGCAATTGTCGAATGCTACCTGCACCACACCAGTGCCGACCAATACCATTGACCCTGCTGTGCTGACAGTGAATGCAAGACCTACTGTTAACCTCGCTGCTTCGCCTTATCTGGATATACTGCCAGGGCAAAGCACAACAATATCAGCGGCGATCAACCCAGCGCCAGCCGGCTTCAATATCAGTTGGTGGAAAGATGATCAGTTGCTGCCTGGTATCACCGGCACCAGCTACCTGGTGGATTCTGTAGAAGTAGGCAATTACAAAGTGCAGATCATTAACCCAACCACCGGATGCAACAATGAATCGAATGTGCTGACCATTGGTACCACAGCCAGCACCAACCTGTTCATTTTCCCGACACCGAACGATGGCCGGTTTACCGTATCTTACTATAATGCCAGCGGAGCTGCCGGCAGACAAACCCTGGCTGTTTATGACACCAGGGGGCAGCGTGTATACAATGCCCAGCTGAATATAAGCGGTCCATACACGCTTCACGATATCAACCTGAGAGGCCGTGCAAAAGGAGTTTATTATGTAGTGATAGGAGATGGCTCGGGTAAGAAGATCACAGAAGGCAAAGTGATGATATACTAAGGCTTAACCAACCTGCTATACCTGTCCCGTCCGGCTTGTCCGGGCGGGATTTTTCATTCTCCGTTGGCCCCGGGATCGCTGTATCCAACAATGCATAACAGGCAACGTACAACGATATTTTGCCGTACCTTTGCGGCTCCAAAATCAGAAACGATAATGATCAGCGTAAAAGACCTTAAACTGGCCTATGGCAAACGGGTATTGTTTGAAGAAGTGAACCTCAATTTCACCAAAGGGAATTGCTATGGCGTGATCGGGGCGAATGGAGCCGGAAAAAGTACTTTCCTGAAAATACTGAGCGGCGAGATCGAACCCAACAAAGGAACAGTGGACATTACTCCCGGCGAGCGGATGGCCATCCTCAAACAGAACCAGTTCGAGTTTGATGAAGAAACCGTATTGAACACCGTAATGATGGGGCACAGCAAGTTGTGGAAAGTAGCGAAAGAACGTGAAGCCATCTATGCCCTGGCCGATTTTACAGAAGAAGATGGTCTACGCGCCGGAGAACTGGAAGGTGAATTCGGAGAAATGGGTGGTTACACTGCCGAAAGTGATGCAGCCATGCTGCTGAGCGAGCTGGGAGTAAAGGAAGAGTTCCACCAGGCATTGATGAAAGATATTCCCTCCACATTTAAGGTCCGTGTGCTGCTGGCACAGGCTTTATTCGGTAATCCCGATATTCTTTTGCTCGATGAGCCTACCAACGGTCTGGATATAGAAACGATCAGTTGGCTCGAAAACTTCCTTGCAGATTATGAAAATATCGTGTTGGTAGTGAGCCACGACCGTCACTTCCTGGATGCGGTTTGTACCCACGTAGCGGATGTAGATCGCCAGAAAGTGAAAATATTTACCGGTAACTACAGCTTCTGGTATCAATCATCGCAATTGATGGCCCGCCAGGTCAATGATAAGAATAAGAAAGTGGAAGAGAAGCGCCAGGCTTTGATCGACTTCATCGCACGCTTTAGTGCCAACGCATCAAAAAGCAAACAAGCCACATCCCGTAAAAAAGCACTGGAGAAACTGACGATCGAAGAGATAGAGCCCAGCTACCGCAAATATCCGGGTATCATCTTCCAGCAACTGAGGGAAGTAGGCAACCAGATCCTGAATGTGGAAAAGCTCAGCAAATCAGTAGATGGCCGTACGCTTTTCAAAGATGTAACATTTACTGTTAATAAAGGGGATAAGATCGCCTTACTGAGCCGCGATCCCCTGGCCATAACCAATTTCTTCAACGTTATCACTGCTGAAACTATTGCCGACAGCGGCTCTTATGAATGGGGGAGTACCGTTACCCATGCTTATCTTCCACAGGAGAACAGCCAGTTCTTTAAAGGCGATATGAACCTGATGGATTGGCTGCGTCAATATGTTCCCCCGCATGTTACCGATGTGGATGAACCATTCCTGCGCGGCTTCCTGGGAAAAATGCTGTTCAGCGGAGATGATGTGTTAAAGAAAACAAATGTATTAAGCGGTGGTGAAAAAGTGCGCTGCATGATCAGCCGCATGATGCTGCAAAGCCCCAATGTGATATTACTCGACCAGCCAACCAATCACCTTGACCTGGAAAGCATCCAAAGCTTCAACGAACAATGTACTGATTACAAAGGCATCGTTTTGCTGACCAGCCATGACCATACATTTATGCAAACCGTGGCAAACCGTGTTATTGAACTCACACCCCGTGGTATTATCGACAGGTTGATGACGTTTGATGAATACCTGGCGGATGAAAGAGTGAAAGCATTGAAAGAAGAAATGTATAAGTAGGAGTTCGTTGACCGAAAAACATTTTCTATTGTCACCCCGGCCCTGGTTTAGGACACATTATAGTTTAAAAAATATAAGAGCCGGGGTCTCCTCAATGTTGGGGAGACCCCGGCTCTTAGTGTACTATACTAGCTAATTTTTCTAAATCAGGGCCGGGGTGACAATTGAAAAGGAACTACAGGGCCCCGACTTGCGTAGAAATTCGGGCAACACCTCTCTACTTCGCTTTCACATTCACAGACACTCTTCTGTTCATCGCCCTTCCTTCAGGTGTACTGTTATCTCCTACAGGATACTGATCGCCGTAGCCCTCTGCTTTTGTAAGCTGTGAAGAACTGGCGCCAAGCTTGACGATCTCCGCAGATACGGCTTCAGCCCGTTTTTGAGACAGTTCACGGTTCTTGGCAGGATCACCTGTATTGTCTGTATAACCACCGATCTTGAACCTTGCATTCGGAAATGCTTTAACGATCTTTACCAGGTTCTTCAATTGGGTGGATGATTCCGGTGTAAGGGTCGTGCCGCCGGTTTTAAAACGCACATCCGTAAAATCAAACCAGTTTCCTTTTACTGTATCAATGGTAGCTGAAGCATTGGTCAGGAAATCGACCAACCTGGCTTCTGTGCTCCATTTTCCTACTTTCAATTCGCCGCCATTATTGGGAAGACTGATGGTGATCATCTCGCCCAGGTCATAAATAAAATTGCCGCTGGTTGTATCCAGTTTTCCTTTCACTTCAGGTACAGGTGTGACGGCAACAGCTGGTGGTGGCGCCGCAGGCGTGTCCGTTGTCGTTGCCGGCGCAGCAGCTTCTTTATTGCATCCCTTGCTGGTAAGCAACCATATCAATAATGCAGCCACGAGAAGGATGATCAGCCAGAGCCAGCCTTTGCTGCTTTTTCTGACGTTTTCATTGGCAGTTGAGAGAACGCCTGATATTTTTCCTCCGATATCCCCCAGGCCGGAGAGGCCTAAGGCTCCCGCAAGGTTAAAGCCCGAAGGTATGGCATCAAGTATGGAAGACTTCTGGCTTTGAAGGAAAGAACCGAGCCCTGAAGCACTCAGGTTGTTTTCTTTAGCATATTGCCCTACCGAACCCAGCACGGCAGGTGCGGCCATGCTTAAAACATTACTGGCAGAAGACGTTTTAATACCTGCAAAACCAGCAATAGCATTGATGATACTGTTGAGCTTGTCGCCAAACAGTGACCGCAGCCATCCCATTACAGTGGCTCCAATACCTCCGGAGGAAGCCCCGCCGCCACCGATCAAGCCACCGATATTATTCAATATGCCGCTGCCAGCAGCATTTTTTACCATATCAAGAATGCCCCCGGCGCCTGAGCCAGAGCTTTGCCCGAGGAGCCCCGCCAATACAGACGGGATTGCGCCGCTCAATGCTTTTTGGATACCGCTTTCGCTTTCACCGAGTGAACCGGCAGCTTTAGACAACAGGTCATTTGGGAGCAGGCCCTTGGCCGCATCAATTAAATTAAATGGCATAGAGGTGTAGGTTTAATCATTAAAAAATAAGGGGACAACCAGCTTTACATCTGCCTTCGATCAGGTGGTACCAAAGGCGGGAGACTTTAAGGTAGACCATTTGCAGGTGGAAGAAAAATATTATAGTACTGCTAGGCGGTCAGTAGATTCTTTAAAAAAAACTAGGTGTAAACCCTTGTCAGAAACAAATCTTCTTTCTATCTTGGTGCCCGCAACCATAGCTCTTATCATCTCTTCTGGCTGATCCATATTCCTTCCTTTTACCTGTTAATCCTCCGGGAAAGATCTTGTATCCGGGCCGTAGGTATGTCCAAATGTTGGATATTCGGGTTGAAACCAGAAAACAAATGAGTTTAAGCTCCACCAGAACCGGTGGAGCTTTTTGTTTATACAATCAGCTTGGTTATCTTTCTTCTTTTATGCCTTCTTCCTCGCTTTCCAAAAAGATTGGTTTCTGGTCAGCCACCGCTATCATTGCCGGCAGCATTATCGGTTCCGGTGTTTTTATGAAACCTGCAACCATGGCTGCACAGTTAGGTTCGCCGGTATGGCTTACACTGGTATGGATCATAGCAGGACTGTTCTCTTTATGCGGTGCGCTGATCTATGCAGAACTGGGAGCATTGATGCCGGAGACCGGAGGCATCTATGTGTATTTCCGGAAAATGTTTGGCGACTTTATCGCTTTTATTTACGGATGGGCCGCTTTTGCTGTGATCAATACTGCAGCGGTTGCAGCCATTTCTTTTGTATGCGCCAAATATGCTGATTATTTTCTTCACCTGCCAAAGCTTGATGATGCTACAGTGCTCGCGATGAAATGGCATATTCCTTTTATCGGTGATCTTTATCCTTTGCAGGATATTGGCGTGAAAATGCTGGCCGTGCTGCTGGTATTATTATTCACCTGGATCAATTATAAAAGCGTAAAAGCAGGCAGCCAGTTTCAGCTTATCTCCACCATTATCAAAATAGCGATCATTGCCGCTTTGATAGGAGGGTTGTTCTTTTCCGGGCAGGGTGATCTTTCCAATTTCATCAAAGGAGGTGAAGGCCCTCAGGGGGGAGGTTTGCTTGGTGCTATTGTTGTGGCCATGACAGGTGCTTTCTATGCCTATGATGGATGGATCAATATCACCTTCATTGCAGGAGAAATAAAACAACCCGAAAGAAATATTCCCCGCAGCCTTTTGCTCGGCGTGTTGATCTGTATCACTGTATATGTGCTGGTAAACCAGGCTTACTTATACGTACTGCCTGTTGATAAAATGGGCGCATCTTCATTGGTAGCTGCCGATGCCATTGCAGCAGCATGGGGAAAAGCAGGCAGTACAATTGTGGCAGTACTGATCGTGATCTGCACACTTGGTGCAGTGAATGGAAACCTGATGGCTACCTGCCGCATCACGTACGCGATGGGGCAGGATAAGAACTTTTTCTCCTGGGCCGGCAAAACGCATTCAACATTTCAAACACCGGCCAATGCCTTATGGCTGCATGCGGTTTGGACATCCCTTTTCATTATATCCGGTTCTTTTGATATGCTGGCCGATATGTTTGTATTCATTACCTGGATAGCATACGCAGTGGGAGCATCAGGTATTTTTATTTTAAGAAAACGAATGCCTGATGCAATAAGGCCATATAAAGTATGGGGCTATCCATGGATACCGGTATTGTTCATTGCATTCTCTTCATTTTACCTGGTTGTTACTGTTTGGAATGATGTAAGCAATTATATCGCACACAGGCAACCAGTGATCAATTCAGTGTTGGGATTATTGCTGACGGCTGCAGGCATCCCCTTGTTTTTCTATATGCGAAAGAAGAAACGTTAATTACTTCGTACCTTCAAAAGAAAAAAATGAGAACCATTATAGTTACCGGCGCCACCGGCAATCTTGGTCAGGCCATCATCCGGAAATTTCTTGCAGAAGGCTGTGCGGTTATTGGTACGGTCACGAAAAAGAAACCTACTGTTTTTGATGATCAACCCGGTTTTGAAGCCTGTGCAGTGGATCTTACCAATGAAGAGGAAGTGGCTTCCACTATGACCACTATTTTACGGAAATACCAGACGATTGATGCAGCCATATTAACAGCAGGCGGTTTTGCCATGGGTAAAATAGAGGATTCGGATAGCAATGCGATCCGTCAGCAATACCAGTTGAATTTTGAAACTGCTTATATCATCGCCCGTTTCATTTTTCAGCAGATGATGAAACAGAAAACGGGAAGGATCTTTTTTACCGGTTCAAGACCCGGGTCCGATATGCGTTTCGGAAAGGGGATGACAGGATATGCTTTATCCAAATCACTTTTATTCCGCCTCGCTGAACTGATGAATGAAGAAGCAAAAGGAACAAATGTGGTTACAGGTGTTATCATTCCGTCAACGATCGACACACCACAGAACCGGTCGTCCATGCCCGATGCTGATTTTTCCAAATGGGTAACACCGGAAAGCATTGCAGACATTGTGTATGCTCATTGCGATCCTTCTTTTGATGCACTCCGCGAGCCACTGATAAAAGTTTATAATAAAGCCTGATCATTTAAAGGGAATTATTTTAACCTCTTTTGTGGATTTGTTTCCCCATTAATCCTTATCCATTTTTGTGGAAAACAAAATGGCAGAGTCTTTGTCTATCATACGGCATAAACTTGTATGATTATGAAAACAGCAAAATTGTTATTCTGTGCAACCATCCTGTTCCTATGCGCATCGGGTGCTTACGCACAGAAAGCTTCGGCGATTATTAAAGGCGGCGTGAATCTTGCCAATATCTCCAATAAGGATGATGGAAGTTATAGCGACGCTAATGGCCTTACCAGTTGGCAAGCTGGTATTGTTGGAGATTTCGAGCTAACTGATTTTTTAGCATTACAGCCAGGTTTGTTGTACACAGGTAAGGGTATTAAATGGCAAAATGGACAACCGGGCGATGCGCTTTATCAGAAGCTGACCTTCAACCCGCAGTACCTGGAGTTGCCAGTGAACCTCGTATTTAAAACACCTACCGGTAGTACCCGTTTCTTTGCCGGCGCAGGCCCTTATGTAGCGATGGGTGTAGGCGGGAAATTCAAGGGCGATGGTGTTTATGATTTCAGCAAAAGCATTGAATGGTCAAGTGATGACCCACTGACCAGTGAAGAAGAAGGAGCTGGCGTGTTCCGCGCCAAACGGTTTGATTATGGATTGAATGCCCTGGTCGGGATTGAAGCCAGCAACCTGGTGCTTTCAGCCAACTATGGTTTTGGCCTGGCTAAAGTGCAGTCAAGCGCCAATAACAATAATGATAACAACAAGCACAGGGTACTGAGCTTTACCCTGGGTGTAAAATTCTGATCATTTAAAACAGTATACGGTCACATTGTGTTTTTTCCCAGCAGCGCTCTTCGGGGCGCTGCTTTTTTATGCGAGCGTTGTTATCATCTAATGCCTATCTTGCGCCTTACACAATACTTATAGTTATGCGCTTGATAAAATGGATAGGCTTTGCTGCAGCCATTACATTGATTGTTTCCTGCTTTATTACCTGGGCAGCACTTCCTGCAAGGAATATTTCAATCAGTGGTGTAGATGCTACCGGCACCAGCTTTGGTAAGCCTGGTTATTTTCATCTTGTATTAAGCGGGCTCTTTATAATTTTCCATTTCATTCCAAGTATATGGGCCAAACGTACCAACCTGGCCGTTACAGCAATTAATCTTGCATGGGCAGCCCGGAATTATTTTCTTATCACAGCCTGCAGAGCAGGAGAGTGTCCCGAAAAGCATACGGGTATCTACTTAGTGGTGATCTGCTCCGTAATACTGCTGATTGCAGCACTGTTTCCTGATATGAAATTGCCCCAGGATGATAGCAAGAAAGAATGACCACTTATTTTTTGTAAAAAATTTCAAATATTTTTTTTACTAAAGTGTAACATGTGGATAATTTTTTCTAAATTCGATTTTATAAACCATCCTTGATCGTTCCCTCCCCTTGTAAACTATCGGAAACTTGCAATCATCTTCAAAAGTGTAGGGTACGCTTTTGTTAAGCGTAATTTTTAACTGTGATTCAGAAATTTTTTGGTTGATCTGTCAGTGACGATTCCACCTGATCATCTATTATTGAAAGAAATAAATCTGACCGAAAAACCATTCGTTACTGTATGCCCTGCTTCAATGCAGGGCTTTTTTTATGCCCCAAATAGCCGGGCCACACCAAAAGCAGCAGCAGCAGCCAGTGCGCCGATCACGGTTACACGCAGGGCCCCTGCCCATGGGTTAACGCCAGTGATGCGGCTCTTGAAGAAACCAAAAACAAACAAACAGGCCAGGGTAATGACCGCAGAGATCCGTAGTGCTTCGGAAGGGATGTCAATAAAAAAATAGGGGCTTAATGGCACAAGCCCGCCTACGGCGTAGGAGAGGCCTATATTCAACGCAGATTTGGTAGCTCTTTTAGGGTCAGGTTTATCGAGGCCCAGCTCATACTTCATCATAAAATCAACCCACTGCTTTTTATCTTTTGATATTTCATCCGCAGCTTTCTGTTGCATTTCTTCACTCAGCCCAATATTCGCAAAGAACTCCCTTACTTCTTCTTTTTCCTTTTCAGGCACAGTGTCCACTTCTTCATTCTCCCGTTTTAATTCAGCTTCGTAATGATCAATTTCCGTTTTGCCGGCAAGGTAACCTCCAAGCCCCATTGCAATGGAGCCTGCCGCAATTTCTGCTATACCGGCAATTACGATAATGGAGGTATTGGATACGGCACCTGATAAGCCTGCGGCCAATGCAAAAGGCACTGTCAGGCCATCACTCATGCCGATAACGACATCCGTCAGCAGATCGCTGCTGCGTAAATGTTTTTCAGGATGTGAAGAAGATAACGCTGTTTCCATGCCCGGTCACTTAGTCCAGGCAAGTTAATGATTTGCCGATAATGTCCACGCATTCCTCCACCTGCTCTTTGTTAATGATCAATGGCGGGGCAAACCGGATCTTATCTCCATGTGTTGGTTTGGCCAGCAGCCCATTCTCCTTTAGTTGCAGGCAAAGGTCCCAGGCTGCATCAGCATGGGCATGGCTGATCACGATCGCATTCAGCAATCCTTTTCCCCTTACGGTCTCAATATGCCTGGATTGAAGCGATTCCATTCCTTCCCGCAATAGTTTTCCCATTGCTGTTGCATTTTCCGCCATCTGTTCGTCTTTCAGCACTTCAAGCGAAGTAATGGCGGTTTGGCAGGCGAGAGGGTTGCCTCCGTAGGTGGAGCCATGTTCGCCTGGTTTAATGGTAAGCATGATGCTGTCGTCGGCCAACACAGCGCTCACTGGCAGCATGCCACCGCTTAAAGCCTTGCCCAGTATAAGAATATCCGGTCTTACATTTTCATGATCGCAGGCAAGCAGCTTACCTGTGCGTGCCAACCCTGTCTGTATCTCATCTGCGATAAATAGTACATTGGCTTCTGCACATAATTGTTTTGTCCGGGTAAGATAACCATCGTCCGGCACTACCACCCCTGCTTCACCCTGTATCGGTTCTACCAGGAACCCGGCGATATGCTCATTTTCCCGCAATACTTTTTCCAATGCAGCCGCATCATTATAAGGAATGCGGATAAACCCCGGCAGGTAAGGGCCAAAATGTGTATTGGAAGAAGGGTCAGTGCTGAAGGAGATCACACCAGTAGTTCTGCCATGGAAATTACCTTCACATACCACGATCTGTGCCTTGCCATCAGGTACACCTTTTACTTCATAAGCCCATTTCCGGCAAAGCTTGATCGCTGTTTCCACTGCTTCCACGCCGGTATTCATGGGCAACACTTTATCATACCCAAAATAGCGGGTAATAAAAGCAGCATATTCACCCAGCTTATCACTATGGAAAGCACGGCTGGTGAGTGTTAATTTGCGCGATTGGCGGATGAATGCCTCCACGATCTTCGGGTGGCAATGTCCCTGGTTTACGGCTGAATAGCCGCTCAGGAAATCATAATAACGTTTGCCTTCCACATCCCAGACAAAAACACCTTCACCACGTTCCAGCACCACAGGCAGAGGGTGGTAATTGTGTGCGCCGTATTTTTCTTCCAGGTCGAGATAATGCTGCACAGTGGCAGACAGGCCGATAGTTGATTGCATAGTAAATAGAAATAGGTAATTAAAACAGGATTACAGGCAATATCACTCCCCGCTGCTGGCGGAGAGCATGATCACTCGTCATCGATGATTGAGAAGATCGAGATGCTGATCAAGAAAGAAAGCTATGGTCTGAACTTGTTGGATAGCCTGAGTTTTGTGCAAGATAAGAAATTGAGAGGGATTATTTGCTGCTTTTAACAGGCTCATAAATGTTTTACATAATATTTTTCCGGGAAAGAAATATTCAACGTCATCTCCCTGGGAAACAGGCCGTATACTGTGCTGCCGCTTCCACTCATAGAAGCATACACTGCCCCATTGTTATACAATTCTTCTTTGATGGCTTTTATTTCAGGGTAACGGATAAATACCGGCACTTCAAAATCATTGATAAGTTGATCTTTCCATGTATCAACAGGTGAGGCAATAATTTCTTTCAGGGAAATTGAAGGCAAAGCAGGCTGCAACCATGAAAATGCAGGTCCGGTAGGAACATGAATACCAGGATTGACGATAATAAAACTAAAATTGGAAAGATCAATGCTCACTGTTTCCAACTGTTCTCCTCTGCCGGTAGCAAAACAAGGTTTATTGATAATAAAGAAAGGACAATCACTGCCCAGTTGCAGGCTGTAGTGAAGAAGTTGTTCCGTAGATAAACCAAGTGAAGCCATATCATTCAACAACTTCAATGCAAACGAAGCATCTGCGCTGCCTCCACCCAACCCGGCTCCGGAGGGAATGGCTTTATGCAAATGCATTTGAACAGGGGGAATACCCGGAAAATCTTTTTTTAATAAATTATAAGCCTTTACACAGAGATTGTCTTTTGCATCACCAGTAATGGAAAGCCCTCCTGAACTGAATGATAATTCTCCGGTTGCAGGTTGCCGGATCATCTCCAGCGCATCATAAAAGGGAAGGGGATAAAAGACCGTTTCAAGGTCATGGTAGCCGTCATTTCTTTTGGCAAGGATGCGAAGCCCGAGATTGATTTTCGCATTGGGAAAAACGACCACTGTTGCGATAATTTAAGGTTGAGAGAACCGTGAAGAAATGGTTATCTTTTTCTTTTGCGGCTGTTTATTTCATCGCGGATAGCAATAGCCCTGATATAGTCCTCACTTTCCAGCACATCATTCAGCAGATTGTCCAGTTCTTCAATGCTCATGGTCTTCAGGTCTTCGTTGCCGGTATTCCCTTGCTCTTCCACCATCACTTCCTGTTTGCTTTTCTTTTTCTTGCCGCCTGTATCTTCCATCAGGATGCCTGCACTTTCCAGGATGTTCTCATACGTATAAATGGGACATCCGAAGCGAACGGCCAATGCCAGTGCGTCGGATGTGCGGGAATCTATTTCGATGGTATCATTTTCAGAGGAGCAAACCAGCTTGGAGTAGAAAATGCCTTCCTGCAGGTCGCAGATAATGATCTCATGGAGATCAATCGAGAAAGCATTCAGAAAATTCTTCATGAGGTCATGCGTCAATGGGCGGCTGGGGTTCATTTTCTCCAAAGCTACTGCTATGGCCTGGGCCTCAAAGCCACCTATCACAATTGGTAAACGCCGTAACCCATTTACTTCACCCAATACCACCGCATAAGAGTGTGTTTGAGTAATACTGTGGGATAAGGCTACTATTTCCAGTTCTATTTTCTTCATAAAATATCACACGAAACTAAGGCTTTTTAGGTAAAAACAGGAGGATAAAAAGCCCCGATTTTTAGCCTTATAAAAGCCGCCAGGGCCTTTTCCGCCAGTCCTTTTCATATTATATAAGATCTCTAACCAAATAAAAATCAGCATTCAAAATGCAAGAGCCCAAACACCTGTTTTCCCGGACCTTACTTTTGAATGCTGATCTTATCTTCTGGCTTATCAGGAAATTCCTTTCAGCTTTTTAATCGCTTCTGTCAATTTCGGCACCACTTCAAATGCATCTCCTACAATACCATAATCTGCAGCTTTGAAAAAGGGTGCTTCCGGGTCTTTATTGATAACAACGATCACCTTGCTTCTGTTCACCCCCGCAAGATGTTGTATCGCCCCTGAAATACCGATAGCGATATACAGGTTAGGGGCAATAGCAATCCCGGTTTGGCCTACGTGTTCATTGTGCGGACGCCAGTGGGCATCAGCTACAGGGCGGCTGCAGGCAGTAGCAGCATGCAATACTTTGGCAAGGTCTTCTACTATGCCCCAGTTTTCCGGACCTTTCAATCCACGGCCTGCGCTCACCACGATCTCCGCCTCAGTTAAAGGCACTTCGCCGCTGGCTTTGGTGGCGCTGGTCACTTTTACTTTCGGTGTGTCAACAGTAGCATTGAACGCCTCTACTGTTGCCGTGCCTTCACCGGCTTTAACAGGATAGGCATTAGGGTTCAGCGCAATGATCTTTACCGGTGTGGAAATGCTGATATTGGCAAATGCTTTTCCGGAAAACACGTTTTTCTTTACCGTAAATCCATTGCTGGTATCGGGCAGGGCCACAGCTCCGGAAATAAGTCCGGCTTTCAACCGGGCTGAAAGACGTGGAGCAATGGACTTCCCATCCATATTATTGGGGAAGATGATCACAGTAGCAGAAACGGCTTGTGCCACCTGCGCAATTACTTTAGTATATACCTGTGCATCGAGATGGTCGAGTGCGGGATTGTTAACATGATGGATCTTGCTCACTCCGTATTTACCTAATGCAGCAAGATCTTCTTTAGGAGTGCCTAACACAACACCTTCAGCAGAAGTGCCTAGTTGTTCGGCCACTTTAGCTCCATAGCTCAATGCTTCTAGCGATGCTTTTTTTACCTGGCCTTCAGCAATATCAACAAATATTAAAACAGACATAGTGCAAGTTTAAAAGTTATAGGATGGTATCGTTAGATGGCTTTGGCTTCTTCATGTAATAAGCGGACCAGCTCGTCTACATTATCTGCAGGCACCAGTTTAACACCGGCTTTAGCAGGAGGGAGGCCGAAACTGGTAACGCTGGTCAGCGCTTCCACTGCTACAGGCTCGGTTACTTTCAGCGGTTTTGTTCTGGCCGCCATAATACCGCGCATGTTGGGAATGCGTTGCTCAGCCATACCTTTTGCTGCGCTGACCACCACTGGCAGATTTACCTCTGCGGTTTCTTCGCCGCCTTCTATTTCGCGGGTAATAGTGGCTTTGCTTCCATCCAGTTCAAATTTGGAAGCAAGGGAGATATAAGGGAGATCGAGCAGCTCAGCTACCATGCCACCAATGGAAGAACCATTGTAGTCAATGGTTTCTTTGCCTGTAAAAATAAGATCATAAGCGCCTTCTTTGGCAATAGCGGCTATCTGCGAAGCAATATAAAAACTGTCATGACTGTCGGCATTCACACGGAATGCTTCATCTCCGCCAAGAGCCAGTGCTTTGCGGATGATGGGTTCTGCATCAGCACCGCCTACAGTGATAAGGTGGATGGTGGCAGAAGGATCTTTTTCTTTCAGTTCAATGGCTCTTACCAGGGCATACCATTCATCATAGGGGTTGATGATCCATTGCACGCCATTGGCATCGAATTTCGTGTTGTTGTCAGTGAAAGTTATTTTTGCCGTTGTGTCCGGTGTTTTACTGATACAAACTAAGATCTTCATACTATTGTTTTGAATCGTTAGCTAATAGTTGTTTATGCAACTAAACAAAGATAAGCGATGATACTTTAAATCCGGTCATTTCCGGTAAATTTTTTATTTCCATGGATCGGGTAGAAAAAATAAAAGAATTCCTGCAAAAAAGCCCGCATGATAGCTTTTTAAGGCATGCTTTAGCGCTGGAATATATTAAACAGGGAGATGATGCCGCAGCAAAAGCGGCATTCGAAGCATTATTGGCCCATGAACCTGGTTATGTAGGCAGTTACTATCACCTGGGAAAATTGTTGGAGAGAAATGGAGCAGAAGCGGAAGCCATTAAAGTGTATGAGAAAGGAATGGAGGAAGCAAAAAAAGCAGGAGATATGCATGCCTACGGGGAATTGCGGGGTGCTTATGAAGAATTAACTTTTTAAGATCGGTGTATGGACCTTATTGAATCGTTCAGATCATATATCGCGCAACATCATCTTTTCTCTGCGGGAAGCAGGTTGCTGATTGCAGTAAGCGGGGGAGTGGATTCTGTTGTACTTTGCGAGCTGTGCCATCAGGCCGGTTACCGTTTTGAGATAGCTCATTGCAATTTTCAGTTGCGTGGTGAAGAAAGCCTGCGTGATGAAAAATTTGTACGCTTACTGGCTGAGAAATACCAGGTGAAGATATGGGTCACACATTTTGATACAACGGAATATGCTGTTTCCCATAAATTATCCATCCAGGAAGCTGCAAGAGAATTACGCTATGCCTGGTTTAATGAACTACTGGAAGAACATGGTCTTTCTTTCTTACTGACAGCCCATCATTTGGACGACTCCATTGAAACGTCCCTTATGAATTTCTTCAAGGGCACCGGCATTGCAGGGCTGCGGGGCATTCTTCCCAGGCAGGGAAAGATCATCCGGCCTTTATTGTTTGCAGGTAAACAAGAGTTGCAGGACTATGCACTCCATCATTCCCTGCAATGGGTGGAAGACAGCTCTAATGAATCAGACAAATACACGCGCAATTACTTTCGCCACCAGGTGATCCCTCTTATTCAAAAAATATATCCCGGTGTGGAAAAGAATCTCGCACAAAACCTGACACGTTTCCGCGATACGGAATTATTGTATCAGCAATCAGTTGACTGGTATAAAAAGAAATTGTTGACGGTAAAAGAAAACGAAATACATATTCCTGTATTGAAATTGCAGCAGGTAACTCCCTTTACCACAGTTTTGTATGAGATCATCCGTGAATTCGGCTTCAGTTCCGCACAAACCAATGAAGTGGCCACCCTGTTGGAAAGCGGCTCAGGACGTTATGTGCAATCACTTACTCACCGCATCATCCGCAACCGGGCATGGCTGATCATTGTCCCGGTTAAAACAGCAGAAGCTTCCCTTGTTCCAATAGAGAAAACCGGCAAGTACTACTTCTCCGAAGGAAGCCTGGAGTTGTCATCGCATTCAGGTAGCCAACCAGAAACAGACAAATATATCGCTTGCCTGGATGCAGCGTCCATCCACTTCCCACTTATACTTAGGCCCTGGAAAACGGGAGATTATTTTTATCCCCTTGGTATGACAAAAAAGAAAAAGCTGGCTCGTTTTTTTATCGATCAGAAATTATCCACGACCGGGAAAGAGAACACCTGGGTGCTGGAAATGGATAAAAAGATCGTGTGGGTGGTAGGGCAAAGAATAGACAACCGCTTCAAACTGAAAGAGAGCACAAAAGACATTTTGCGAATAGTATACAAGGCTTCTGACAAATAATAAAAAACAGGCACTGATAAGTACATCCTTCCCGTTCTTCCCGCCTTACCGGTAAATATTTACCGGTAAGGCGGGAAGAACGGGAAGGAATACCTATAAAAGAATACCCCGGTAATGAGCCGGGATATTCGTACTTAAAACCCAATTGTAATTAGTTCTTCACCAACATCATGAAATGTATATTTTCATCAGCCCCATCCTTTCAGTTGCAGATAGTATTTTATTGCCCGGATGCAATAGGACACAGCATCAAAATCGGCAGCAATTTTTCCCACGATGATCACAAACACAAGCCCGAACAAAGCCCCCCAGATATGTGCAGAATGATTCACATTGTCGCCTCCCTTTCTCTCCAGTAGTATAGAAATAAAAAGGTATAACGGTGCGAAAATGAACCCAGGAATAGGAATGGGAATAAAGAAAAGATATACTTCTGTGTAAGGAGCGATCAACAGGCCTGCAAATATGACTGCGCTTACTGCACCCGAAGCGCCAAGACTACGGTAATGATAATTATCCCTGTTCTTAAAAAAAGTAGGCAGAAGGGAAACAGCGAGTGCCATCACATACATCAGCAGGTAAAATATTTTTCCCTGTACGCCAAAAATAGATATGAATTGCTGTTCTACCATGCGGCCAAAAAGATAGAGCGAAAGCATATTGAAGATCAAATGCGCCCAATCCGCATGGATCAACCCGCAACTGAAAAAACGGTACCATTGATTCCGGCGTGTTACAGCCGGCGGGTAAAATATCAGGTCGTCAATGATCTTATAGTTATTAAATCCTCCAATAGATACGAGACAGGTGATAATAACAATGGCAATCGTAATGGTAAACTGCATGGTTGGATAGTTGAGCTAACTGAAAATAATTTATTTATGATGATATTTTTCATTCCGCAATATGGTACAGGCCCTGTACAACTGTTCAGCCAGTATCAACCGTACCAACTGATGGGGGAATACCAATTGTGATAAGCTCCAGGTATAGTTTGCGCGTTTCAATACCGTTTCATCAATACCAAAAGCTCCCCCGATCAGGAATACCAGTTTCTTTGTACCGGCATTCGCCCTGGCCTGCATGAAATTGGCCAGCCCTTCGGATGAAAGTTGCTTTCCTCTTTCATCAAGAGCTACGAGATAATCATCTTTGTCGAGCCATTCCATCACTACCTCAGCTTCTTTCTTTTTCAGGTCCATTTCACTCATCATGCCGGCATTCTTTGGCTGAGGGATGATCACCCATTCCACCTTGAAATAATTAGAGATGCGTTTGGTGAAATCTTCCACACCGCTTTTTACATAAGGCTCATGGGCTTTACCAATGGACCATAATTGAATACGCATAGGTGCATGAGTTAAACCTTATTACAATATCAGAACGCTTTCTTCGGCTCTTCCTTGATCTGCACTTCCGTTACCGGGCCGTATTTTTCAGCGATCTTTTTTATATCGGCTGCTTTGCCAACCAGCACGAACTGAAGTTTGTCTTCAGGGAAATAAGTAGCAATAATGCTTTTAGCCTTTTCCAGTGTCAATCCATCCACGTTTTTCTGGAAATTATTGATGAATGATTCATCAAACTTGTACCAGAACATTTGAGTGAGCAGGTTTGCCAACTGGCCACTGGTTTCATATCCCGGGGGAAATTGTCCTTTTACATAGTTTTTGGCTGAAGCCAGTGATGTTTCATCCACTCCCTGCGTATGCAGTTTTTTCAATACTTCCAGGGCTTTATCAATAGCCGGTTCAGTTGTTTTTCCGGCAGTGAAAGTGGAGATCATAAATGATCCTCCATTCTTCAAAGCAGAGAAACGGCTGCTCGCGCCATAGGTGAGCCCTGAGTTCACCCGCAGTTCATCGTTCAGCATGGAAGTGAAGCGGCCGCCGAATAGAGTATTGATTACCGATACGGCTACATAATCGGGGTTGTTGCGGCTGATGCCGGGAGCACCGATGTAGAAAGTCGTTTCCTTGGCATCGTCTTTATTAACCAGCAGCACACGGTTGCCTGTTGGCTTTGCAATTGGTTTTGCTGCCAGGTTCGCATTTTCCTGCTTGCCTTTGGGCCAGCCTGAAAACATTTTAGTAATGGTCGCTTTCATTTCCTTGCTGTTAAAATCGCCTACAATGGAAATGGCTGAACCATTCGGGATATAATTGGCAGCATAGAATTTTTGTATGTCTGTAGTGGTCAATCCTGTAACGGTGCCGATCGTTCCACTGATAATATTGCCATACACATGATCACCATAAAGGAGCTTATCAAAATAAGAACCAATTACGGAACGGGGGCTTTCTTTTGCCTGCTCAAGTCTTGCAAGTGTCCTTCTTTTTTCTTTCGCAAATTCCTCGCTGTCAAAAACAGGAGCTGTGAGCAGGTCGTTGACGATATCGAGTACTTTGTCCTTATCTTTTGCTGCAAATTCTGCAGACAGGCCTGCTGATTCCTTTGAAGCATACGTGGAAACAGAAGCACCGATAAAATCAAGTTCTTCATTCAGCCTGGCTTTGGGATATTTTTTTGTGCCATGTTTTAATGCAGTGGCGGTAAGCGATGCAAGACCTGCTTTATCGCCATCATATATAGCACCGGCTGGCAGGATGGCCGATAAGCTGATCATCGGCACATCATGTTGTTCCATTAAATAAACGGTCAACCCGTTTTTCAACGTGAATTGCTGGTAAGCAGGCAATTTATAATCCTGCGCTTTCAATGCCATCCCGATGAAGGCAGACAAAGAAAGAAGAAAGAATTTTATATATCTGAAGTTGTTCATTTGTTTAGTGTTTAACAATGAGCAAGGATGGTTTGTTATTCTGCTGTGTTTGCTTTAAGGATACCTACCGTACGGGTGGTTTTATTGAAATAAGCATTGGCCACACGTTTGATATCTTCTGCACTTACTTTATTGTAACGGTCAGGCGCTTCAAACATTTTTTTATAATCACCAAAGAATACCTCGTAAGTGCCGATATTATTGGATTTGCCATTGATCGTTTCTACCTGGTTGTAGAATTCGATCAGTTTCTGGTTTTTCACTTTCTGCAATTCTTTATCAGTAACTCCGTCTTTTTTTATTTTTTCCAGTTCTTCATAAATGCTTTTTTCCAGGTCCGTTTCATTCACGCCCTTGCCTGCAATGGCATTAATACTGAAAAGAGTGGGATCGAAGCTTTCGCCATAGGAAGAAAAAATGGCAGTGGCCTGCTGTTTTCCATCTACGAGTGCTGAATAAAGCCGGGACGATTTACCACTGCTGAGGATATCACTGAGCAGCACCAGCGCATAATAATCATCATGGGTGGCTTGCGGGGCTTTGTAGGCGATATACATATAAGGAGTGGCCACATCTTTCTGCACCAAGATCCTTCTTTCGCCGGTTTGCACAGGTTCCACCTGGTGCACTTTGGGAGGTGCCGGTTGGGCAGGGATCGGCTCCAGGTATTTTTCGGCCAGTGCTTTGATATCGGCAGTTTTAACGGCGCCGGATACTACCACTACGCAGTTGTTAGGGGCATAGTAAGTCTTGAAATAGCGCTCCAGGTCAGCCTGTTTCCAGTTTTTCATATCATCTTCATAACCGATCACCGGCCAGTGGTAGGGGTGTTCCTGGAAAGCCTGTGCCTGCACGGCTTCGCTCAGCATCCGCCACGGAGAATTTTCGAGGCCGGTACTTCTTTCGCTTAATACCACACCTCTCTCGCTTTCCACCATTTTAGGATCGATGCTAAGGCTGGCGATCCGGTCGCTTTCGAGGTCAAAAATGACTTCAGTGGCGGAAGCAGGGAACCAATCGGTGTACACGGTCACATCTTCCCGGGTATAGGCATTATTGGCGCCACCATTGAACTCCATAGTACGGTCAAATTCTTTTGGCCCATACTTTTTAGCGCCATTGAACATCATATGTTCAAAGAAATGGGAGAGGCCGGTAATACCCTGGTATTCATTCCGGGATCCTACACGGTAAAAGAGATACATATTGGCATTGGGAATGGAATTATCTTCCACTACGAGAAATTTCATCCCGTTTTTCAGGGTGAAACTATTTACATCATCTGCTTTTATCTGTGCCTGGGAACTTAAGCCCAGCAGCACAAAAACAGGAAAAAGGATTCTTTTCATAATGTGCTTGTGGCTAGAGGTGATAAAGCTAAGAAATGCGAGCATTGAATATCATACCGTTCGACAAAAAAATACTATATAAATTTCCCAATGATTTTGTGGGAAATTGTTTTTCCGTTACCTTTGCCGTCCGCTGGCTGCGTAGCTCAACTGAATAGAGCATCTGACTACGGATCAGAAGGTTTCAGGTTTGAATCCTGACGCGGTCACTAGCTTAAAGGCCTCCATTCCGGAGGCTTTTTTGTTTTTATATCCTCACAATGTGCTGCCTCAAAATCAATGCTGTCCCTTTGGGATAATGACCTTTCCATAAAGTGCCTGTGATACAAAACTGCGGTAATTCCTCCCAATAGGCAAAGGCTGATGGCCGATCTTCAATTCTGCTGCAGAAAACTGGCTGATCTTTCTGAGCGGTACAATATAAGAGCGATGAATACGGATAAAATTCTCTGACGGCAGGCTCTCTCCGATATTGTTGATCGTATTCAGCGTTTTTACGCTGCTGCCATTCTGCAGATGAATAAATACATGATTGCGCAGGCTTTCTATATAAAGGATATCGTCGAGTATAATGCGGACCATTTGTTTTTCAGACCGTACATAAAACGACTCCGGGCCGGGATCAATGCCTTCATTTACCGGCAGTGAATCTTTTTGCCCCAGGAATTTCGTAATGCTTTTCAGAAAGCGTTCATAGGAAAACGGTTTCAGCAGATAGTCCAGCACATTTAACTCAAACGCTTCAATCGCATAATTGGGATAGGCGGTAGTAAGGATCACCTGCGGAATATCCGGCATGGTGCGCAAAAACTGGATACCGCTGATTCCCGGCATTTGGATATCCAGGAATATCAGATCTGCTTTCCTGCCCTGAAGCATACTGATAGCTTCAACCACACTCTGACAACGACCTTCCAGCTTCAGAAAATCAGTCTGAGCTATATAGGTCTCCAGTATGTCGAGTGCCAGCAGCTCATCATCCACGATCAGGCATTTGATCTTCTTCACCGCTTATAAATTGAGTATTAAAGTTACATGATGAGACAGCTTATCGGTTTTTATATCCAGGAAATAATTGCCCGGGTATAAGAGCGCCAGCCTTTTCTCTACATTCGGAAGCCCCACACCTCCGGGGAGGGGAGCATCTGTTTTATCTTTCTGTGCTATACTGTTGTGTACGGTAAGCGCAAATTGCTGGGAAGTCAGTTCCATATTGATCTTCACTACAGCTGCCTGTTGCAGGCCACCTGAACTGTGCTTGATCGCATTCTCCACAAAAGGCATGATCAGCATCGGCGCAATAAGATGCCCTTGTGGGTCACCTTTTATATTCCATTCCACCTGCAGCGAATTCCCAAACCGGATACGTTCCAGTTCCAGGTAGTCACGTATAAAATTAATTTCCTGGTCCAGCGGAACACTGTTGGCGGTCGTTTCATAGAGCAGATATCGTAATAGCCCTGATAACCGCAGCACCACATCTTTTGCCTGGTCCGATTTTTTTAATATCAGCGAATAAAGGCTGTTAAGGATGTTGAAAAGAAAATGAGGATGTACCTGGCTGCGTAAAAGTGCCAGTTCGGCTTCCACCCGTTTGCTTTCCTGTTCCAGCTGATCCCGCTGGATGGAAGAAAAATAATCAAACACTTTTATGGTCACCGGGATAGCCAGTGCAAAATTGAGTTTAATGACCGTTGTGAGCATGGTAATGGGGTCATATACGGATACATGATACCAATGAGGGAAAAAATTGATGAGTATGATATAGTAATCGATATACCGGTTGATAAGCGCGGTCACCAGCAGTGTGATCCAAAAGTATAAAAAGAAGAGGCCTACCTTTTTCCTGTACAAAAAACGGGGCAGCAAAAAATAAATGACAAAGTAAACCATCCCAGCATGCAAGGGCAGCAGCAGCAGTTGGATAGTAAATGTTTTTTTGAAATCGAAATCATAACTACCCCATACAATACCAAAAAAACTGACATAGCAAACCCAGTAAAGCAGGTGTTGCAACAGCCGGCTGCTGGCCACACGGTTCATCGTTTGATCGGGAAAGAACGTCACTTGCATATCCATCAAATTTAAAGGTAATCAGGCAGCGCACCTTCAAATACCATTCTGCAGGGACAAACAACCATTTAACAGGGACTAATAAATAACAGATATGGCTTCAGTCCATTCAGCATGACAGACGGGTTGTTTATCCCTGATATTATTTCTTCTATCCACCTGCTGATTGCAGAATGATAAATCGCTTTTATTTAGCAGCATCAGCATTTAATCATCAATAAAGAACACGCATGAAAACAAAACTGCTTATCATCCTGTCTTTCTTTTTGTCAGTAGAGATGTTTGCACAGCAACTCCGGGTTGAACCTGCCAACTGGTGGGTGGGCATGCAGGTCCCACAACTTCAGTTATTGGTTTATGGAAAGGATATTGCTGCTGCCACACCTCAATTAAATTACCCGGGTGTGACACTGCAACGGGTGACCCGTGTAGAAAACAGCAATTACCTGTTTCTCGACCTGTTTATTGATAATGCCAGGACAGCGCCAGGTAAATTTGATATCCTGTTCCAGAAGAATAACAAAACGGTCAACAAGTATACTTATGAACTGCTGCAGCGTCAGCCCAATTCATCAAGCCGGGCAAGTTTTACACCGGCGGATATTATTTATCTGATCACCCCCGACCGTTTTGCTAATGGCGATACTACAAACGACAGGGTAGCATCACTGAAAGAGGGTATAACACGTGCTGATGAAAACGGACGCCATGGGGGAGACCTGAAAGGAGTGACTGATCACCTGGATTATGTGCACGACATGGGTTTTACGGCAATATGGATGACGCCTGCATTGCAAAATGATCAGCCCGATTATTCCTATCACGGTTATTCTATTACTGATTTTTATAACATTGATGCCCGCATGGGTACCAATCAGCAGTATAAGGAACTGTCAGAGAAAGCAGCACGTTTGGGCATCAAGATCGTAATGGATATGGTGTTCAACCATTGCGGTTCAGAACACTGGTGGATGAAGGACCTTCCTTCAAAAGACTGGATCAATTACAGTGATAATATCCGGTATACCAATCACCGCAAAACGGTGACAATGGACCCGCATGTGGCCAAAAGCGACTCCGCTTTATTGAGCGATGGATGGTTTGTGAAAACAATGCCTGATCTCAATCAGAAAAATCCGCTGATGGCGAATTACCTGATCCAGAACAGCATCTGGTGGATTGAATATGCGGGACTGGGTGGTATACGGGTAGATACCTATCCTTATCCGGACATGAACTTTATTGCCGACTGGACCAAACGGATTGCAGTGGAATATCCGAATATGAATATTGTAGGTGAAGTGTGGATCGACAACCCGGGTATAGTAGCCTACTGGCAAAGAGGTAAGAAAAACCAGAATGGATATGTATCGTGGTTACCCAGCCTGATGGATTTTCCGGTACAGAGTGCATTGATCAGGGCATTGACAGGAGAAGAAAAATACAATGCCGGCGGTTTCCTCTATCTCTATGATATGCTGGCCAATGATTTTCAGTATGCCAATGCTGACAATCTTGTTGTATTTGCCGACAATCATGATATCCGGCGGTTGTATGATCAACTTGGAAAAGATGAAGACCTGGTGAAACTGGCACTCACTTTTGTGCTCACCAGCCGCGGCATACCTCAACTCATGTATGGTACAGAACTTAACATGGAGGGGCAAACAGATGGGCAGATCCGGAGTGATTTCCCTGGCGGCTGGCCGGGAGATGCGGTTAATGCATTTACAGGTAAAGGACTTTTGCCGGCGCAGCAATCCATGCAAGCATTTGTAAAGAAGCTGGTGCGCTGGCGGCAGGGGCATCCTGTGTTATCTACAGGAAAACTGGTGCATTATCGCCCGCTTAAAGAAGCTTACGTCTATATCCGTTATAATGAAAAAGGCAGGGTACTGGTTGTGCTTAATAAAAACAAGACAGATATTTCACTCGACCTGGCGCCATACCGTGCAGAACTGGGTGCCGCCCGGCAAGGGGTAGATGTATTGACCGGCAATTCAATTGCGCTGGATCAGCCCGTAACAGTACCAGCCCGTTCGCCGCTTATTATTGAAATAATGAATTAAACATAGTTTATGAAGATCAATCAATACCTGTACTTTCCCATTGCGGCTACTTTGCTCATGTTTTCTTTTTTCACAGTAGCCTGCAATAATAATGTGCGTGAAAAAGAAACTGAAACGGTAGCAGCAGAGCAACCGGTAAATGGTACCCCGGAGGAATATCTGAAAAAGAACTTTCAAAGTCCGGAAGAATACATTCTCAGCAAGTTCAAAACCCATGATGTGATCCTGCTATCGGAAGATCATGCCATTAAACATAACCTTGTGATGGCACGCAATATCATTCCGCAATTATACAAAGCCGGGATCTACAACTTCGGAATGGAGTTTGGAGCAGAAGAAGATCAGGCAACGCTCGATTCGCTGGTAACCGCACCGGCTTATAGTGAAGATGTAGCCAGAAGGATCATGTTCAATTATAATGTAGGCTGGGTATTTAATGAGTATATGGATATTTACCGGGCTGCCTGGGAACTGAACCATTCATTGCCGGCTGGCAGTCGTCCATTCAGGATACTTAATATCAGCTACCGGTATAATTGGGCTGTGTGTGAAGAAAAATATTACGGCATCCGTACGCCTGATCTTATCAGCAGCATTTTCAATAGAGGGAATACTGAATTTTTCAGAGCTGACCTGATTAAGAAGCAAATACTGGATAAAAACGAAAAGATCCTGGTGCTCTGTGGCTTTGGCCATGCGTTTACCAAATATAATACGCCGTATTATGATTATCGCGAAGAGCATTTTTACCGTTTTGATACCAACCGTATGGGAAATATCCTGTATCGCCAGGCACCGGATAAAGTATTTACCATATTGCTGCACTATCCGTTCGAAAGCAGGACCCATGGGTACGCAATACTTTATGCACCGGCTAACGGACGTATTGACAGCCTGATGAAACAACTGGGCAACCGCCCCGCAGGTTTTGACCTGGATGGAACACCTCTGGGAGAATTGCGTGATACCAGCGCCAATTCAATAGGGTATAAGGATTTTAAACTGAGTGATATGGCCAATGGATATATTTTCTATAAACCATTTGAACAGTATGAAGGATGCACCATCGATCCATTATTCCTTACTGATAAAAACTGGCCGGAGGTCGTTCGCAATTATCCGGATAAGGATATTCAGAAAGTGCCAAAGAATAAAGAAGAGTATATATCTAATATCAGGCGCTATGTGGATATAAAATTCAGGTACCGCAATCTGAGGCCAATCAATCAGTGATGCATTTCCGTTTAATTCATAGTATGATAAAATATCTCTTTGCCCTCCTGGGGCTGACAATGCTGTTGCTGGCTTGTGAAAGCAAAACAGAAGAGGGGGCTGTACAGAAATACCCGGCATTCCCTTCACAATTTGTACAGACGCGTAATGTGGAGGTCTTTCTGCCGCCTGGTTATTCAAAACACAAAAAGTATGATGTGCTGTATATGCATGATGGTCAGAATATATTTAATAAATCAACTTCATTTGGTGGGGCAGAATGGGAAGTAGATGAGCATGTAGCCAGCCTGCTTAAAAGTGATAGCATCCGGCCGGTGATCGTTGTAGCAATATGGAATTCAGAAAAAAGGTTTGAAGAGTACATGCCGGCCAAACCTGCTGATGCTGTCAGGCAGGCTTTGTTGACCGATTCTCTGCACAAAGGGAAGGAAGTGATAGCTGATGCATACCTGAAGTTCCTCGTCTATGAGTTGAAACCGTTTATCGACCATGAATTCAGCACTTACATAACTCCCGATCATACCTGGATCATGGGATCAAGCATGGGTGGGTTGATCTCCTGCTATGCTGTCAATGAATACCCGCAAGTATTTGGCGGCGCTGCCTGTATTTCCACTCACTGGCCGGCTTTGAAGGGAGTTTACCTGCAGCAACTGATGAAAGGTTTGCCGGACCCATCTTCTCATCGGTTTTATTTTGATCACGGAACAGCAGGATTGGATTCTTTATATGCACCCTATCAGCAGCGGGTAGACAGTCTCTTCTCAACCGCTGGATATAAATGGAATGACAACTGGATATCGCTTCAGTTTGATGGAGCTACACATAATGAAGCGGACTGGCAGCAACGGATAGAACAGCCATTGAAATTCCTTTTGAGGAAATAAGCTGTTATAACCGGGGTAAGAGGGGTTATTCCCGAATTTCGGACTTTAGGATTAATTCAATATTGCCTGGATATAAAAAAAATTCCCCCTTGCATGCAATGGTTTGTTAAAATAGGTTGTCAGCTGAAAAAAACGATCGCATGAAAGCCCTCACCAAAATCTTACTGCCCGTGCTGGCCGCTTTTGTCCTTTCAGGTTGTTTGAAAGACAAAATGACCCGCACATACACCATTTTTACACCTGTTTACAAGAATAAGCAGGACGTTTTGCGGGAAGTGACCAGCAAGCCTGCCAGGTCGATAAAGACTCCCGGGAAGATCTATGTTTACGGGAATTATTTATTTGTGAATGAAATAAATAAAGGAGTGCATGTTATTGATAACAGTAACCCTTCCAATCCTGTCAATAAGTCTTTCATTAATATTCCGGGCAACCTGGATATTGCGGTAAAAGGAAATACGCTGTTCGCAGACCTTTACCGGGATATGATAGCACTTGATATTTCGAATCCCCTTGCAGCGCATATTACCAGTACTTCGGAAAATGTTTTTCCGGACAGGAATTCCAACAGCCTTGTTTATTTTGCGATAGATACTTCAACATATTTAGTAGACTGGATAAAAAAAGACACTACTGTTCCATATTCTGATGTGTTTGAATGCAGGGGGTGCCTGGCTTTTAATACAGCAGCAAGTTCATCTGCCAGTCCTGTAGCAGGCATAGCTGGATCCATGTCCAGATTCAGTGTGGTAAACAACTATTTGTATGCGGTAAATACCAATTCATTGAAATCGTTTGACATCAATAACCCGGCATCCCCGGTTAAAGTGAATGATATGCCTTTAAGAATGGGGCTCGAAACGATTTATCCTTTTGCTGATAAACTTTTCATCGGCTCCACAGAGGGTATGTTTATTTATGATATCAGCAATCCTGTAAGTCCTCATTATCTCAGTGGTTTTTCTCATGCCAGGGTATGCGATCCGGTTATTACCGATGGAGATTATGCTTATGTTACCCTGCGAGCCAGTACTACTTGTGGCACTGCTATCAAAAGTCAGTTGAATATCATTGATATCAAACAAATGAATACGCCCAAACTGGTAGGGCAATATGATATGAGCAATCCTTACGGATTAGGCAAAGACGGAAGCTTGCTTTGGATATGTGATGGGAGAGCCGGTCTCAAAATGTATGATGCAACTGATCCGGCTGCAATCAAACTTAAAAAGACAGTGGCAGGAATCGAGCCTTATGATGTGATCCCTTACAATGGCAAACTTATCGTAAGCGCGAAAGAAGGCATCATACAATATGATTATTCCCAGCCCGGCCAAATGACTGAATTAAGCCGTTTGAAAAAGAACTGATATGTTGAAAAAAATACTGATGATAGCAGGAGTATGCTTCAGTCTGTCTGCAACGGCCCAAAAAACAGTTTACCGGTCTTACAACTATATTGGTGTTCTTGCGGGGGAAAGCAAAACAGGTTACCAGATGCTGACCACGCATGGATTGCAATTAGGCACCTATTTTGTGGGGGTGGGAGGCGGTTTTGATACTTATAAAGAGGAGTCGTTTCCCGTATTTGTATCAGTAGCGAAATACCTTTCCAGTGGAAAGAATGATTTTTTTCTGAATGCCAATGCAGGAACCGTTTTTGTGTCGAAGCACAGGTCAGCAAACTGGCTAGGCGCAACCACATCTGAAACTAAACCCGGTTTGTTCGGGGAAATGGGACTTGCTTACCGCCTGCAATTACATGCCATGAAATCCGGACAGGGAGTTCTTTTTGGTATGTATTATTCATATAAAGCGTATAAAGAAAAACTCACAACGCCGATGTTTTGCATCAGCCCTCCTTGTCCAAATCAATATGAGTCCCTGAACTTCTATCTCCACCGGTGGGCCTTCAAAGTGGGATTTGTGCTATAAAGCAGGAAGCCTTTAAATCTCCGTTTAAAGGCTTCTTATTTAAAGAGATTCATTGATCCGGTTAAGATATCCTTTCAATTTCCCGATGATCAGCTCAACAGGCAGGTCCTCTTCCGGGTTTACCTGAAAAGATTCGTAGCGGTCTTTGGGTTTGGCGCCGGCAGGTGTTTCCAGTAAGCTTTTATCAGTACAGAATCCGAGCATCAGCTTTTTCCGGTTGAGCCACAGATATCCCAGCTTTTTTCCTTTATAAGTGAAAAATGGTATCTGGAATTTCCGTTCATGCACAATGGCAGAATCAACACTCAGGATAATATGCCGCAGGGCAAGCAGGCAGCTTTGATAAGGTTCCGGCTTGCTGAGGTAATAGTTTTCCAGTTGAGTGGTCATTTAACTAAGGTACAAAAGTGTATTTTATTCAGACCGCAACGATTTCACCGGGTTCGCAATCGCCGCCTTTATTGATTCATATCCCACCGTTATCCATGCAATCACTAATGCAGCAAGCGAAGCCAACAGGAAAACAGTCCACCCCACGGAAACACGATACGCAAAGCCTTTCAGCCAGCTATTGATCGCAAACCAGGCAAAAGGAATTGCAATAACCGTAGCAATCAGGATCAGACGGGTAAAATTGAGTGAAAGTAAGTATACTACATTTCCTACTGAAGCACCCAACACCTTGCGAACACCTATTTCTTTGGTACGTTGCTCTGCCATAAAAGCAGATAACCCATATAAACCCATACAGGAAATGAATATCGCTAGAATGGCAAACACATTGAACAAATTACCCAGTTGCTTCTCGCCTTTATATAGATTTTCTATTTCCTGGTCAACAAATCCATAAGAAAATGGATAAGCCGGGTTTAGTACTATACTTATTTTTTCCATTGCTTTGATCGTTGCCTCAGTTGTGCCAGGTTTCGTTCGCACGATCACTAAACCTCCATACCTGTTCAACCGGATCACCATCGGTTGAATTTCTGTTTGAATGGCCTTAAAATTAAAATCCTTAACCACACCAACGATTGTACCCTTGATATCCCACATGCTCAATGGTTTTCCTATCGCATTGGCGGGAGTCATGCCCATTGCCCTGGCGGCTTTTTCGTTAAGGATATAATTACTGCTGTCTGCTTTGAATTCTGTGGAAAACGCACGGCCACTTAGCATTTTCATCTGAAGCACATCAAAAAAATCTTCACTTACGTCCATATTGGGAAAAATGGTCTGATCATTCGGGTCTTTTCCTTCCCATTGAATGTTGACCGTACCATTCTGCAAGCCGACCGGCAGGCCATTGGAAAAAGCAAAATTGCTGGTCAACGGATCTTTCTTCAGTTCTGTCTTTAAGGTCTGTATTTTATTATTCATATCGCCGGTAATCGGCATGTATAGCAGGTTCGATCTGTCAAAACCAAGGTTCATGTTTTTGATATACTTGAGTTGCTTGTATACAACGGCCGTACCAGCCAGTAAAACAATTGATACAATGAACTGTGTTACTACCAGTGAATTCCGGAAAATCAGGTTGCCGCCCATGGTCTTCATATTTCCCTTTAATACTTTGGCCGGTTTAAATCCTGAAAGAAAAAGGGCCGGGTAGCTACCGGATATCAATCCTGTGAGCAAGGCTATACCGGCAAGAGTGAGCAACAATTTCCAGTCAAAGAAATGGATCGTTAATTCCTTACCTGCAAGGTTATTGAAAACAGGTAGCAATAACCATACAAGCCCCATTGCGATCAGCAAAGAAAAGAAAGAGATCAGCATCGATTCGCCAAGGAACTGTGCAATAAGTTGCGCGCGGCCTGCGCCTACCACTTTACGTAACCCTACTTCCTTCGCCCTGCGTGCTGAACGGGCTGTAGCAAGATTCATAAAATTGATACAGGCTACTATCAGGATAAAGATCGCCACAACAAAAAATATTTTTACATACAGGTAATTACCCATTCCTGCAAAATCGGCCTGAAAACCGGAATGCAGGTGTATATCTGTCAGCGGTTGCAGATTGAATTGAACATTCAATGCATCTTTGGGTATATGCTGGGCAAATATCCTCGTCAATTGATTGTCCAGGTTTTTAAGCGTAGCTGAGGTCGGCTTTACACTTTCATCCAATTGCACATAACTGTAAAAATTGAAATTGTCCCAAACATTATTCTTGATATCATTATTGGTTTGCTCAATAGCTGACATCGGCATAATATAATCAAACCGCAGATGCGAGTTGGCCGGTATATTAGCCAGTACGCCGGTGACAACCACATTGCTATTATTATTCTGGCGAAGCACTTTACCCATTGGGTCGTCGTTTCCAAAATATTTCCTGGCCATGTTTTCTGTGATCAATATTCCATCACTGCGTTGAAGCGCGTTCGCACGGTCTCCTCTTACAAGTTGAAAGGAGAACGATTGCATAAAAGTGGAATCGACATAGAGCCCTTTTGTTTCTTCAAACTTGTGGTCCCCGATCTCAAAAACTGTAGTTTCTGCAGGCTGTAACCTGGTAATACTCTTTATACCCGGCACTTTTTCCTGCGCTTCCCGTACTACGGGATAGGGAGTAACGGCATACTTAAAATCACCAAGACCGCACACTACCCGGTATAACTGCCCGGCATTGGTATGAAACCGGTCATAGCTTAACTCATTTCTTACCCAAAGAAGGATCAGAATGCTACAGGTCATACCAATGGCAAGGCCGGCAATATTGATCAGGGCAAATGCCTTGTGTCGCATAATGTTCCTGACCGCTATCTTCAAATAGTTTTTGATCATATTACTGGCTTAAAAGAATGAGCAATACACTTTAGCAATGGCTACGTAAGGCGTCGTACGTCCAAGTGCTGTGCCATATGATATAAGGCTGATTATCAATATATAACGAAGGGAGGTTATTTCAAGTGTACGGAAATGAGACAGAGGGTGTACGGAAATGAACAATGGATGAACCTTAATTTCACCTACGATGGAACAAACGCCTATCACCCTGTATCTCACACTCCTGTACTTTCATTTTTCTTTCATCGATAGATTTTGTTGGTTTGTTTCACAAATCATTTAAAACAGCTCATGAAACGAAGAAGCCGCCTGTCTCTTTATTGGAAATGCCAGTTGATCGGCTGGTCGGCAGCTTCATTGTATTGGGGATATGCCGGGTACATTGGCAGCAATTTCAGCATTGTTCTTGCGCTGATCCATTTTGCAGGCGACCTGGGAATGTATATTGGGCTTACTCATTTGTTCCGTAATCTTTCCAAACACTATCAGTGGCAAAGCCTGCCCCCTCAAAAATTATTGGTACGGATCATACCTTCTGTTTTTGTATTGGGCAACGCTTTTATGGTACTTACCATAGGTAAAACCTTCCTGGTGCGTCTTGTATTTGAAGAGGGATTTACTGAAACATTTGCTCATTATTTCAATACGCAATGGCTGATTACCCTGGTTACAGGTATCAGGTTGATGGCCATCTGGGTGCTGGCTTATTACCTCTATCATTATGCGCAAAGGGAAATCAATGCAACCAGGGAGAGCGCCCGTCTCGCAATGATTGCCAAAGATGCGCAGATGGATAATCTCGCTGCGCAATTAAACCCTCATTTCTTTTTTAATTCACTTAATAATATCAAAGCTCTCGTGTTAGAAGACCCCCAGGCTGCAAGAAGGGCCATTGATCTGTTATCTGATCTGTTACGAATGTCTCTTTACCGGCGCGATACGGCACTGATCACCGTGCAGGATGAAATGGAACTGATCAGCGATTATCTTGAACTGGAAAAAATGCGTTTTGAAAAACGATTGCAGACCTCCATTGAAGTGGATGAACAGTTGCTAAAAACGCCCATTCTTCCACTTAGTATTCAAACCCTGGTAGAGAATGCCATCAAACATGGAATAGCACAAAGAAAGGATGGGGGCATTATACAAATACAGGTACAAAGAGAAAATGGATATATGCACACCCGTGTGCTTAATCCTGGTAAGCTTAAAACTTCTGGTAGACAGGGATTGGGATTAAAAAATCTTTCAGAACGTTTACAACTGCAGTTTAATGGAAAAGCCAGTTTTGAATTGACCGAGCAAAACGGAGAAACCATTTCTGCCATTATAAAAACCCCCTTATCATGAGCAGGTTGAAAGTAATGATCGTTGATGATGAAAGACTGGCAAGGGAAGAAATAAAACAACACCTGCTCAGCTACAAGGATTTTGACATAGCAGGTGAAGCGGCAAACGCAGACGAAGCAGAAAAGCTGATCATCCAGTTTCAGCCCGACTTGATTTTCCTGGATATACAGATGCCGGAACGTTCTGGGCTCGAGCTGCTGGAATCATTGGAATATGTGCCGGAAGTTATATTCACAACAGCTTATGATCAGTATGCGGTAAAAGCTTTTGAGCTGAATGCATTGGATTACCTGGTTAAACCTGTTCGCAGGGAACGTTTTTTCCAGGCAGTTGAAAAAGTCCGGACAAAGTTTCCGGTCAAATCTGGCCTGGCTGCGGAACATACCATTTTTATCAGGGAAGGGGAGCGCTATTATTTTGTGAAAGTGAAAGATATTTACCTGATCGAATCAGCCGGAAATTATGCCAGGTTATATGTGAATGGGAAAAAGCTATACCTGAAACGTTCTCTCAATCACCTGGAAAAGACACTCGACCAGCAGTTGTTTTTCAGGATAAGCCGAACAGAAATTATCAATACAAATTATATTAAACAAATCAGGCCGCAGGCAAAGGGTAGATTGACCATAATTCTCCAAACCGGGGAAACACTGGAAGTATCTACCAGGCAGTCAGCAGCCTTTAAAAACAGGCATATTGTTGATCCCTAACAGGGGAAATAAAGCAATATTCCTTTTCCAATCATACACAAATATTTTAATAATGCGAGTTAAATTCTCCCTGGCATTGCTATGCCTGTTCTGTTTCAAACTTTCGATTTCCCAATCATTTGTTGATAGCCTGAAAAGGGATACGAATTATATCATTCAGGATAGTATACTGATCCAAACAAAGGATGGCGCCTGGGTGTCTGCATGGGCAATGCGAAAGAGGAATGTAAAAGAACAACTGAACACTATTTTGCAGTTCACCATTTATGCCCGGCAAACAGATATCCGGAAAATAAAAGAAGCAGCAGATAAAGGTTATGCAGGGGTGATGGCATACACAAGAGGAAAGCGCTATAGCCCCGGTGAAACAGTTCCTTACGAATATGATGGCAGGGATGTATATGATGTGATCGAATGGATCACTCAGCAACCCTGGAGCAATAAAAAAGTGGGCATGTATGGAGGAAGCTATAATGGGTTTACCCAATGGGCTTCCACTAAAAAGCTTCATCCGGCCTTGAAAACCATTGTGCCGTCTGCTTCTGTTGCACCAGGATTGGATGTACCGATGACAAACAATGTGAGTATGAGTTTTATATTCCCCTGGATCTATTATGTTTCCAATAATAAATTCCTTGACGAAAAGGATTACCAGGGGCCTCACTGGAATGAGCTTTATGAGAAATGGTTTCAGCAGGGGAGAACTTACCGTTCGCTGGATACATTACTGGGTAGGCCTAATAAAGTATTTCACCGCTGGCTGGACCACTCTGTGTATGATACTTTTTGGCAATCGATGATCCCTTACAAAGAAGAGTTTACCAAAATCAATATTCCAATATTAAGCACAACAGGTTATTATGACGGGGGGCAGATTGGTGAAATGTATTATTACCGTGAGCTTTTCAAATACAATCCCAATGCAGAGCATTACTTGCTGATCGGTCCTTATGGACATTTCGGATCTCAGGGATTTCCTGATTCGGTATATAACGGTTACAGGATTGACGATGCCGCCAGGGTGCCTATACACGATATTATTTACCAATGGTTTGACTATATATTCAAAGGTGCTCCCAAACCGGCTATCCTGAAAGATAAAATAAACTACCAGGTGATGGGTACTAATGAATGGAAACACAGTCCTTCACTTAATAAGATGGCTAATGATTCACTGGTATTCTATCTTACTGATAAAGCACCCGGAAATAAATATGGCCTCACCACTAAAAAACCTTCTGCCAATAGTTTTCTCCATCAACGGATAGATTTTGACAATAGAAATTCGCGTAACAGCTATTATTATTTTAACCAGGTGATATATGATAAACTGTTCCCCAATAATGGCCTGCTTTTACTTAGTGATCCACTGAAACAGGAGACAGAATTGAGCGGTAATTTTACAGGTGTATTAAAAGCTGTTATCAATAAAAAAGATATGGATTTCAGTGTAGCCTTGTTTGAACTGATGCCTGATGGTCGCTATTTCCTTCTTTCTTATTTCATGGGGCGCGCCAGCTATGCAAAGGATATTATGCACCGTAATTTGCTGGTGCCTGGAAAAAAAGAAACTATTCCATTTACCAATAGCTACATGACGAGCCGTAAACTGGCCAGGGGTAGCCGCATTGCCATCATTCTGAATATAAACAAGAGCGCTTTTGAGCAGATCAATTACGGAACAGGTGGTGATGTAAATAAAGAAACTATTAAAGATGCAGGAGTGCCGTTAAACATAAAATGGTTTGGCGATAGCTATATCAAATTGCCGGTCTGGAAGGGATGAGTAATTAAATCTACATCGATTAGCCTGGCAGTAGTTGAAAATCCTCCGGCAAAAATAAATGGCATATATTTTTCAATAGATAAGCAATAAACCCCGGTAGGGTATATGAACAACCAGACAATTTTCCAATTCTTCCACTGGTATTATTCAAAAGAGGGGAATCTATGGAATCATGCAAAAGAGCAGGCTTCTTACCTGGCTTCCCTGGGAGTAACGCAAGCGTGGCTGCCTCCTGCGTATAAAGGAGCTGGAGGAGCAGATGATCCTGGCTATGCAGTATATGATCTTTTTGATCTGGGAGAGTTTGACCAGAAAGGAACAGTCCGGACCCGTTATGGGACCTTGCAGGAGTACCAGGATTGTATCCGGGTTTTTCATGAGAATGGAATAAAGGTATTGGCTGATATTGTGCTCAACCACAAAATAGGTGGCGATGAAAAAGAAAGAATATGGGTTCAGAAAGTAGACGCGGAAGACCGAAATACAAAAATCGGTGAGCCATACCCGGTAGAAGCATACACAAAATTTATATTCCCCGGACGGAAAGGGAAATATTCAAACTATATCTGGAACTGGCAAAGCTTCGCAGGAATCAGTGTGGATAAGACGATCGATCTTATATTGAATGAATACACAAATGGCAACTGGGAGAACGTGCCCGGAACTGAAAATGGAAATTATGATTACCTGATGGGAAACGATATTGAATTCCGCAATCCCTATGTACGGGAGGAATTGAAGAAGTGGGGAGCCTGGTATACAGAAACCACGGGAATCGATGGCTACAGGCTAGATGCTTTAAAACATATTACTCCTGATTTTTATCCTGAGTGGCTTGATTTCTTGAAAGATCGCTTTAAAAAAGATTTTCTATGTATTGGCGAATACTGGAAAAATGAAGTAGAGGATCTGCTGAAGTATATTGAAACCACCGGCAGCAGGATACAGCTTTTTGATGTACCATTACACTATAATTTTTATCAGGCCTCCAGGAAAGGAGCCTCCTGTGATCTGAGCCATATACTGGCCGGCTCCCTTACAGGAAAACATCCTGAACTCTCCATCACATTTATAGACAATCATGATACACAGCCTTTGCAATCATTACAATCGCCGGTGGAAGATTGGTTCAGGCCAATAGCATATGCGCTGATCCTCTTGCGGGAACAGGCCACACCCTGTGTATTTTATCCGGTGCTCTACGGTGCAAAATATTTTGATGAGAAAAATGGAGAAAAGCAATATGTGGAGCTTCCCGCTTTATCATGCATAGCGACCATGATGAGAGCCAGGAAACATCTTGCTTATGGCAAACAAACAGATTATCTCGACCATCCCAATACTATTGGTTGGATAAGAGAAGGCATTGAAGAAAAGGAGAACAGTGGTTGCGCCGTTGTGATCTCTAATAGCCAGGAAGGTTATAAGACCATGTCAATGGGTATTCAGCATGCCCGTCGCGTGATGGTTGATTGCTGTGGGCAGCGTAAAGAAAAGGTTGAATTGAATGATCAGGGAGAAGCAACTTTTCCAGTAAATGGAGGGTCAGTGTCTGTATGGATATTTGAAAATACAGACCTGGATAAAAGAAACTGAGTTTTCAGATACTTGCTGAATGACTTCTTTTTTGCCTGTACGTTTTATCCCATTCCTGCATTGCTTCCTGGAGAGTATGTCCACAACCGAATACACCTTCTTCATTGTTATCACTCAGTATAAGATAATACTGATCTCCATCCAGGTAAGCATCCGGCTGAAAGTTTCTCACTGAATCAGGAGTTCCATCCATTGTGTAATCTACATGTATACGTTCCTTTTCCAAAGAAATTATTCTCATAAAAAATATTTGAAAGTATACAGCAATTGCTATGCCCGTTAATGAGTTTATTAGTTATCCACATAAATTCCTTCTGGCAAAATATTGGTAGTGTATGGCAGACACAAATTCTCATCACAAAAACTTATAGCGATGAAGACCTTATTATGCACAGCTTGTTTGAGCTTAGTACTTTTATCGTTCGCCAGCACTGATAGCCGCTCGGTGAAGAAGGAGACATCCAATTGCGCAGCTTATTCCAGTCCTGCACAGGATACAATTCCAAAGAAGGATACATCCAACCGCAAAGACACGATAAGAAGAGATACATTGCGCTTCTTTTAAAGATCTGCTGGCCATAAGGAAAACACCGGAGCGGAGAACTGAGCAGTTTCTCCCTTCCTGCCAGAGTACGATGGCCAGCTTTTTTTGCTTATTTGCGAGATCTTTTCAATACAGATCCGTAGGCAGATGTTGAACTGACTGCAGGCTTTGTTAATAAGGCCAGGAGAATGATGAGAGCCCCCATCACTATATAGGGCAATTTTGCACCCCGTTCAAAAGCGGAAATAGCATAAGTTGGTTTTACATAAGGTAATACTGATGTGTGCGGGACAGCACATGAACATTTACTCATCCCGCATCATCACCGGTAATTCAGATACGCACCCGGGTATCAGCTCAGCACTTGTGCATAGCTATTCATCTTATACATATTGATCTTACTATACAAAGTCTTCCGGCTGATCTTTAATATCTCTGCAGTCTTCCGTTTATTGTTGTTGGTTTCCCTGAGTGTTTTATAGATCATTTCATATTCCGCCTGTTTCACCGCTTCTTTCAGGAAATCGCGGTCAGTTGCTTTGAAATTCCGTATTTGCGATGGCAATGAAGAGAGATCAAGCATTTCGTTGGGAGGGGCCAGGAAGGCTGCCCGGCGGATAGCTTCTTTCAATTGTGGTAACTGCCCGGGCCATGGATAAAGCAACATCTGCTGCAGGCAATCTTCAGTTATCCCCGGAATATTTTTATTCCATTCAAGGTTGGCTTTAGAGAGAAAGTAATTGGCTGCAAAACGGATGTCCGATGCATGATTGCGCAATGAAGGAACTTTCACTGTCCTGGCATCTTTCATCAACGGAAAGCTCAGGTGCTGAGGCAGATCACGATGAAATGATTTAGTGTTAATGATAAGTTTCAGTGATAACTGATCTGCCAGTAAATTCAATAGCGCTTGCTGCTGATGAATGGGAAGGTAATAGGGGTCAGTCAGTAATACAGTGCCGCCATGTAAAGGTTCCAGCAACAAATCATTTGTAAACAATTCCGGCAATTCGCAATGTACAGGATGGGTAAGATTGATCCGGGTATTGCGACCAGCCTGCCCCTGGCAGGTCAATATAAAAAAAGGTTTATCAGCCCACGAACTCAGGTCATGAATAGCTTCCGCTACCAGTTGATTGCCATCATCAGGCAAATTAGACAATACAATGGTCTGGTGCTTTTCTTCTGCGCAGGCATAAACGATCTCCGACAATTTCCCCATGATCCTTGGGGTGGAATTCAAATTCCTGTTGACGGTTGGTACTTCTGTGTTTAACATAATTTAAATGGTTAAATGTCAAAAAAATGATTCAGGCCAAGGTTCGGAAAGAATATATAACCACTGCAATAGAGGGCATGAAAACATCATGCCTATACGTGGGGTAGCATATAAGTTGTTTGCGATCATGCATCAAAATCCCAGCCAAGGCTATCGGTACGCTTCTCCGTTTGAAAATAGAGGTCACAGGAAAACAAACGGAAAAGAATAAACAGACCTGGAAGGTAACATGTAAAGATCCGGCATCATAACCTACTGACTTTATACGAATTAATGATCATCTACCCGGAAAGACACTTTACAGATCACTCCATAGCTAACCAGTTGGCCATTCTTCACATGAGCTTTAAAATCTTTTACATACACCGAATCGATATTGTGAACGGTTTTTGAAACCTCAGTTACAGCATTCCGAATGGCATCATCAAAACTTTTCTCTGAAGAAGCGATCACTTCAATGACTTTTACAATAGGCATAACGACATTATTTAAAGGTTAAGAGAATTACATTTTCTTTTTCTTCCTTTTGAATTGACTGCAATCATCTTTCTAAAGAGCCTGCAAGAATAGTGCTGAATGTTCTGAATCCTTTTGGCGAAAGATTTGGTATACACATTTATTATCTAATCTTTAAAAATTATCTCTATGCCCAGGTATTCAAAAAAAGCAGGTAAAAAAGTGGAAAAGGCAATGCACGAAAGGAAGAAGGGGACATTAAAAAGTGGGAGGAGCGGTAAAAAGGTAACCAGCCGCAAGCAGGCTATTGCTATTGGATTATCGGAAGCCCGTAAAGAAGGGGCAAAAGTTCCCAAGAAGAAAACAGCCAGGAAAAAAAGTACTTCCCGTAAAAAAACAGCCGGTAAAAAGAAAGTCGCAAAGAAAAAAAGCAGGGCCTGAAGAATATGCGAACCTAAGCGGATATGTATATAATAGATAAGGGAATTATGCAGGGAGCAGAAAATTGTTCCCCTGCATTTCATTTCCCGCTTTGATTCAAATAGACCCTAGGGGAAATACCTTCTCCTGAAAAAGGAAAGGAAATATACACTTCTATTATCTGTAAAATCCAAATAATCAGAGTAATTACAATGGGGCAACCACCTATTGCAATAAGAGCAGCCTGGCATGAATCTTACACCTGATCATTATTCCTCATTACAAATTTTAATTATGAAAAAGACATTCTTATTTATCAGTTTCAGCTCCCTGGTAATAATCGCTTGCAATAATGCAGGGAAAGATTCTGTGGAGCAGGCTGATTCAGCAAGCAGGGAGGCGCGAAAGGATACAATGACCACTGCACCTGTCCCCGATGCGAATACCAGTGCTTTTTTGGTGGATGCTACCAATGGTGGCATGGCGGAAGTGCAGTTGAGCCGGATCGCAGTTGAACGATCAACCAATGCGGCTGTAAAAAATTTTGCCAACCTGATGATAAATGATCATACCAGTGCAAACGACCAGATGATGGCATTGGCTGCGAAGAAGAATGTGGCCCTTCCTTCTGATGTTTCTGATGAGAACAGGAAAAAATCAGATGAGCTGATGAAAAAATCAGCCAAAGACTTTGACAAAGAGTATGTTGATATGATGGTAAAGGACCATGAAGCAGCTGTTAATCTGTTTGAAAGAGCATCCAACAATGTAAGTGATGCAGAAGTGGTCTCCTTCATAAACAATATCCTGCCTAAGTTGAGAAGTCATCTGGAATCTGTTAAAGCCTTAAAGAAAAGCCTGAAATAAGGGCTCGTATTCACTGCTTTGCAAAGCCAGGAAGCCACCTCCTTGACGCCTTATTTTCCTGTTTCTTTATTAGGTGCATCCACGGGTTTGGATTGAGACGATCCTTTATTCATCTTCTTCAATCACCTTCTTCGCATTGCGGTATCCTGGTGGCATGCCATTTGTGTTTTCTATTGGGACGAAAAATATCTTACCAAAGCATTGCCGAAAATGCAAAAAGCTGCTACCACCGAAGAATTACAAAATGCTATTGGGGAACATATTACCCAAACCGGAGAACATGTTGCAAGGCTTGAGCATGTATTTGAAATGTTAGGTGACCCAGGAAAAGAAATGCGATGCGATGGAAACATTAGCCAGGATTTTACTGGCTGATGATCTTTTGCTGCCATTTCATTGCCAGGATGTCCCACAAGCCAGATCTGGAAGACACGGAAAACCAACAATGACACAGCCATCATAAAACTGCTTTGGAAAACACTAAACCCTTTTAACCAAATGAAATCACTACAAAAAACTATCAGGAACCAGGGTATACGCAGCCTGGTCGTGTACAAGAAAGAAAAAGAATTACTTGTAAAGGTCAGGAAATCTGATCCGTCTATTTATTACCCAAAAGTGATCATGCCGGAACAGCCGCTTTGTTATATCAAAACAAAGAAACATGAATGCTGGTGACAATACAAGTCTATAATTCTTACTGATTTATCGTTAAATTTTTCCCGGAGGCTTCATTTCTAGGTCAAATGCATTAGTTTTATGCCCTCTTAAGTCCGCCCTTTTTAAATTCCCCCAATATTTTGTTGAATCCTGTATTCGCATTAGCGCGGAATACTGCTATTGTTATCCCCTGTCCGGATGGGGTAACCAGAGAAAAACGCCATGCCGGATGCAATTACCACATGGTTGCGGGCAGATCGATGTGTCTGTGCCGGCCGGTTTTAATTTGTCATATGAGATCGTTTGTTGTTTTATGCGCTGATTAAAATGACCAGCGGAATTATTATATAGACTGGAATGAAAAGGATCACTGTTTTATTGGTTGATGACCATCGCCTGATGATGGAAGCCTGGGCAATTGTATTGGGACAAAACAAACAATTCAAAGTAGTAGGGCAGGCCGCTGATTTTGCACAGGCTATTGAATTGGTAGAAACGCACCATCCTGATATCGTGCTGACAGATATCAATATGTCACCTCAGGACGGTTTTATGCTTACAGAAAAGATACTGGAGATATCACCGGAGTCAGGGGTTATTGGAGTATCGATGCACAATATTCCCCTCTATGCCAAAAAGATGTTGCGTATTGGAGGGAAGGGATATGTTACAAAAAACTCTTCCAAGGATGAACTTGTAACTGCCATCCTGGAAGTATATGAAGGGAATATTTATATCTGCAAAGAGATCAAAGACATTCTGGCCAATGACCAGCTTGACGATAATAATGAAATGATGAAATTATATTCCCTCACGGAAAAAGAACTCGATATCATCGCCTGTGTTAAACAGGGAATGTCTTCCCGGGAAATAGCTGAGTTGAAAGATGTGACGTTGAAAACAGTGGAAGTGCACCGGTATAATATTCTTAAAAAATTGGGATTGCCGAATACGGCTGCGTTAGTGAGCTATATCCAATCCAAAGGCTTATAACACGAATGGTCCGAATGAAACGCGAATGACGCTAATAAAATAAAAGCCACCCGCTGCAGATGGGTGGCTTTTATTAAAGACGTCTTTTGAGAATTTAATGGGTTGTAAGAGATCTGTCTTGCTGAATGAGTTTGAATTCAACTCTGCGGTTCATCCATCTTCCATCAGGATTGTCCTGGCCAGCGATCATTTCAGCTTCGAGCGGGCAACATTCACCCAGGGCAGTTCCGCCAAGCCGCGTCCGGCTTATGCCTTGTGCCGTCAGGTAATTGATAACCGCATTCACACGCTCCTGTGCCAACCTGAGATTGTAAGTGGCACTTCCTTTACTGTCAGTGTATCCATTCATTTCCACACGCATGGTAATATCCTGTTTCATCAGCTCGGCAAGCCTGTCGAGGTTTCTGAAGTATTCTTCATCAACAACAGACTGATCGAATGAAAAACGTACAACAGGCTGGAATACTCCGGTTGGCGGTTTACTCCGTCCAACCCTGCCTGAATTATAAGATGCTGTTCTTACCGGTGCATTTTCTGCAACCAGTTGATCATTGGCGCCATTGATAACAGGTATTGACGTATTGTCTGTCAATCCAAGTATCCTGAATTCCACCCTGCGGTTCAGACTGCGTCCTTCAGGACTATCAAGACCGTCAACGATTTCGGGAACGGCGGGAAAAGATTCACCATATGACTTACCGATCAGCCGGTCAGCGCTGATCCCTTTGCTGCGCAGGTAATCGATACATGCATCTACCCGGCGCTGCGCCAACCGCAGGTTATACTCTTCGGTACCGAAGGCATCTGTGTGGCCGCCAACTTCTACTACTAATGATGGGTTCTTTTCCATTATACTAACTAATGCATCTAAATTGGGATAATATTTCTTTTCTAAAAAAGATTTGTCAAATGCAAATCTGGCGATTATTGTCGGATTGTTCGTTGGTCCTTTGTCAGGATCAAACACCTCGCCTGGTGGTTTTTTGGGTGCCCCTTTGCCCTTATCCGGCTCAAAGACCTCATCTGTCTTTGCCAGATCAGGTGGGCGTCCTACATCAGGGTCAAATATTTCATTGGAAGAAAGGCTTAGATCACTATTCCGGATACTGTCGCGGCCTGTTAAGATTGTAACAATATAGCTGCTGGTATCCGTCTTATATTCTTGCTTCTGCGCTACCATATCGTAACGGGAAGTACTTCTTAATTCGAACTGGTAAGAACCTGTACTGTCTGTTTCCCTTACAAGGATGATATTGCCATCCTTTTTCGGGTCTTTTACATATAATGATACGCCAGGTAATGGCTCTCCGGTCTTTTCATCCACAACCTTACCGGATATATATTGAATATTATCCTGCACCACGGCAAACAGATCGAGGCAGCAATCCGATTCCCGGTCGGAACTCAGCCAGCCGGTACTCCAGAGATTATCTTCATCCGTGCCAACATAATACTGGTCGTCCTTTGTTGAATTGACCGGGCTACCTGGATTAACAGGATGTTCCCAACGGACGGTTTCGATATCGCCTTTAGAAGAATAAATATCAAACCCGCCCATGCCAACATGACCATTGCTGGAAAAAACCAGGCTCTTGCTGCCGGAATGGTACCAGGGTGATGCTTCGTCATTAGGCGTATTGATAAAAATACCCATGTTCTGAACAGAAGCCGGTTCCCGGTCTGCATTCAGTTTTGCAAACCAGATATCATATTTACCAAAACCTCCGTCTCTGTCGGAAGAGAACAAAAGATATTTTCCATCAGGAGTGATGAATGGCTGCGTGCTGTTGGAGCCATCCAGGTTTACCGGGGCTGACAGTTTCACCGGCGCAGCCCAGTTGCCATCCGGATTTTTCCTGGCACTATAAATAGCAGCAGTGATATTGCCGTTTTCTTTCTTCCAGCGTGTGAAGAATAACTGTTGTCCATCTTGTGTAATAGAGGGGAGGCCATTATTATAACCAGGCTCTTCCGGTATATTCACCAGTTTGGCCGCTTCACGGATATTGCTACTGTCTGCTGCGCTGAAAAGCCTTGCAGAGTAAGCAGGATGTCCGTTATACATCTTGCTGCTGTCGGTAAACATGGCCGTAAAAAAAACATCATGTGCTGCTGATGTGGCCAGTGCGTATGCAGATGTATTAGCGGCATTGGGTTTCCGGGTTACAGTGAACAGGTGTTTATCGCTTTCCTGCTGTGTGCGGATATAGCGGAGATTGGCCAATTCCCTGTCAGCCGCCTGGGTCCATTCATCTTTTACAGAACGGGAGTCGCGAAACTCAGTAATTACTTTTATCGCTTCATCATATTTCTGGTTGGCACGAAGTGTTACACCATACCAGTATTGACTGGCAGGGTAGGAGCCTAATGAATAAGATGTTGCTTCTTTATACCATTTTTCTGCCTGTTTAAAATCATTATGTAAACGATAGCTTTCTGCAAGTCGGTATACGGCACCCTGGCGGGCTACCGTGCCTTCCATATTCTGTTTCCCTTTTTTCCTTACTGCAAAGGGGCTTGAAGAGACCCTGTTGGACTCTTTTTCACCCGCGAGGTACTTTTCATAATACTGCGCTGCTTCATAATAATTCTTCTCATTGAATAATTTTTCCGCCTCTTCAAATAAAGCCGGTTCATTGCTTTGCGCCTGTACAGTGCCCATACCCAGCAAAAAGCAGGATATAAAAGCGCCAGCAACCCTTTTCAGGGATGCAACTGGTATGGCTGGCCGATGGCTGAAATAGGTACCCATAGTCTTCCTCTTTTAAAAACGTGGACAGTAGAATGGTTTGGTTTTGATCTCAGTATTTCCTCCCCATCCTACATAAGAAAGTGAAACTTCAATACTGCTTCTGCTGATCGATCCTGCGGTTTTGGATGATGCATTCACATCATAACTCATACCTACAGTGAATCCTTTATGATAGAATCCCACAAAGGGGGCTAAAGCATCGTCGATCCGGAGGTTGGCGCCAAACATCAGGTCGGTATTAGCACCGCCATACAATTGTGCATAAGCGCCGATCATTTTTTCCTGGGCATTTCCCTGGCGCATATACAGGAGGTTCGGAACAATATCAAACATGTCCGAAACAAATATTCTTGCACCTGCATGTACGCTGTACCTGATCGGTAATCTTCCTTTTTCGCCACCACTGATAAATGGATCAGTAGGGCGGGTGAGATGGAATGCAGCAATGCCGCCAAACAGGTTCATTTTTTTGCCTGCCGTGCCATCATAATAAGAAATACCTGCGCCTGCGTCGAATGCAGTAACAGAAGGCCTATAAAAATTTTCCGAAGTAATGGACGAAGGATTGTAACCAAGACCTGCTACCCATTGATCACCGAATTGAAGCTTGCTGACATTGAAACGGCGATTGATCAAACCACCCTGTATGGCCATCACCACCTGGTGATCGCCAAACCTGACACCTGTGTAAGCGAAATTGAGATACCCATTGGTATAATTATATGCACCATCTGAAGAAGACTGATGCATCACGTTAAGTCCGAGATTCAGGTTTTTACTGGTAGGAGCTTCTGCTGATATTCCTTGCGTGGTCAATGTATTGCCATATTGGCTTCTCCATACTGCCGATACTCTGTAATCGCCTTCAATGGCACCGGTCAATGCAGGATTCAGGAACATCGGTTGAATAAAATATTGCGAAAAATGCGGGTCAACCTGGGCTTTTATCGCCCCACCCGAACCGATCACGGCCAGCAGCAGGGCCGTAACAGTTTTCAGCAATTGATTCTTATTCATTCGAATGGTTTTTATAGGTCTGATGATATTGGGTTAATGTTATTGTCTCTATCTTATAAGGTTTACTGTACCTCTCTTTGTAATAACTGTATTGTCGATAAAGGTGACTTTCACACCAAAAGGATACACGCCAACCGGCTGTTGCTTTCCTTTGAATGTTCCATCCCATCCCTTATCCTTATCTTTTGTTTCGTATACCAATTCGCCCCACTGGTTGAACACACGCAGTTCTACTGACTTAATAGAGGAACCATATGCTTTGAACACATCGTTTTTACCATCATTGTTTGGCGTAAAGGCATTCGGGATATAGAAGTCCTTATCGCTTGGTTCCAGCGCTACTGTAAGACTGGTTGTATCTAAACATCCATCAACAGAGCGGCCTATTACAGTAAATGTTTGCGAGCTGTCTTTGATGATAAACGATTGGCTCAGGGCTGTCTGGGCCTGGAATACGGATGCCGGTTTCCAGCCAATTACTGAATAAGCACTATTTGCACCAGTGGTAAGCGTCAGGGTAGTGCCTGGCATGATGGGGTTGGCATTTGCCGTAAGCGTTACGTCAAAATCCCTTACCTGTACCTGCACCGAAGCTGTAGCCACGCAACCCGCAGCGTTTGTTGCCACTGCTGTATAAGTAGTGGTTGCTTGCGGATATACAATAACGCTGTTGCCGCCACTCATATTTTGCCAGGTGATGGTATTGCCAGGTGAAGAGGCAGTAAGTGTTACTGCTTCACCTTTACACACCAGTGATGCACCTGATACTGTAATAACCGGTTGGCTATTGATGGTTACTACCACAGGTTTTGCATCTGTAACGCAACCACCGGTTGCAGAGACACCGCGGATATAATAAGTACCGCTTACTGATATTGCAGATGCATTGCTCAGTGGAGTAGTGCAGGCTGCGTCTGTATAATACTGGAAGCTCAGACCCGATGTGCTGCCTGCAGTTACTGCGCTTGTGGTGATATCGACAGTACCAGGCAAGCAAACAGGTGCAGGATCGTTTACTACCAATACCGGCATTGGCAGAATACTGATGGTGGCGTTAGTAGTATTGCTGCAAAGGCCGTTATTAAAGCTATAAGTAACAGTATAAGTGCCCGGCGTGCTGTTGCTGATATCGATAGCCCCGGTGGTTGCATTGATGGACAGGCCTGCAGGACTGCTGGTATAAGAACCACCACCTAAGCCGGTTTGTGTAACAGTACCTGTACCACCTGCATTCACACAGAACGGAGAGCTGCTATAATCAATCGTAGCAGTAGGCTGCAGATTGATCACTACGTTCACCGCTTCTATGCCAGTAACACATCCTGAAGGTGCAACACCTTGTATATAATAAGTGCCGCTCGTACTGATCGATTCAGGTTTGGATAAAGTTACAAGGCCAGCCGGATCTATATAATAGTTATAAGCAAGACCTGGTGTGCTGCCTGCTGTGATAGTCGGAGCAGTGATGTTTACCGTACCTGGTGCACAAACTGCTGCAGGATTAGTGATCATCAGCACAGGCAGAGGATCAATGCGCAGCGTTGCAGTAGCTGTATTGCTGCAGGTGCCATTAGTGAAGCTGTATGTAACCGTATATGTTCCTGGTGTGCTGCCAACAATATTAACTTCACCGCTCGATGGGTTAATGGACAAACCTGGTGTTGAACTGTATGTTCCGCCGCCCTGGCCGGTATGTGTAACCGTAGCTGCTGCTGTTTGTGCTGCGCAATAGGGTGAACCGGTATATGCGATTGTTGCAACAGGTTGGGGGTTGACAGTTACTGTAACTGGCCGGATCGTCGTCTTACATCCGGTTGCTGTTGTTCCCTGTATATAATAAGTACCGCTTGCAGTTACCACATCCGGGTTGGTGAGAGCAGTAGTGCCCGCAGCATCAGTGAAATAAGCAAAGCTTAATCCTGGCGTGCTTCCTGCAGTTATAGCGGCGGCAGTGAGGTCAATTGTAGTCGGCGCACAAACAGGAGCAGGATCAGTGATCGTTAACACCGGTTGTGGCGCTATTGTCAATGTAGTTGTTGCAGTATTGTTACAGGATCCATTGCTGAATGTATATGTAACAGTATATGTACCAGGTGTGCTTGCAGAAAGATTTACTTCACCTGTGGCAGGGTCAATCGTTAATCCGGAAGTAGAGCTATAGCTTCCACCGCCCTGACCGGTTTGTGTAACAGCTGCGTTGCCGCCCGATGTGCAGAACGGAGATCCCGCATAAGAGATACTGGCCACCGGCAATGGATTAATTGTTACCGTTACTGGTTCGACAGGTGTTTTACATCCTGAAGCTGCAGTGCCCTGGATATAATAAGTGCCACTGCTCGTAATGGCAGACGGATTGCTCAATGTTGTTGTTCCGGCAGCATCAGTGAAATAGGCAAAACTTAATCCTGGTGTACTGCCTGCAGTTATAGCGCCGGCGGTAAGATCAATACTGGCTGGTGCACAAACCGCAGCAGGGTTATTGATCACCAGTACGGGGTTGGCTACAATTGTTACAACAGCAGTGGCGGTATTGTTGCAGGATCCGTTGCTGAAACTATATGTTATCGTATATGTTCCCGGTGTGCTGGTTGCTATATTGATAATGCCTGTAGTAGGATTGATCACCAGACCTGCAGTAGAACTGTATGTTCCGCCGCCCTGACCTGTTTGTGTTACAGTTCCGGAAGGTGTAGCTGCCTGGCAATAAGGTGAGCCCGGGTAGCTGATCGTAGCAACCGGCAAAGGATTGATCGTAACGGTTACCGGTAAGATCGCTGTTTTACAGCCTGAAGCAGCAGTGCCCTGGATATAATAGGTTCCGCTTGTGCCTACTGCATTGGGATTTGCCAGCGCCGTGGTGCCACTTGCATCAGTGAAATAATTAAAGGTCAACCCTGCGGTACTTCCTGTTGTTACCGCAGATGCAGTAAGGTCAACAGTAGCGGGTGAACAAACCGGTGCAGGATCATGTGTGATCAATACCGGTGCAGCCACGATCGTGATTGATGTAGTAGTAGAGCTGCTGCAGCTTCCATTGCTGAAAGTGTACGTTACTGTATAAGTGCCCGGGGTGCTGCTGCCCAGATCAATGGCACCGGTGGCAGGATTAATGCTTAACCCCGCAGTAGAACTATAGGTTCCGCCAGCCTGGCCTGTTTGCGTTACAGAAGCTGTTCCTGTTCCGCAATAAGGTGAGCCCGTATACGAAATGGATGCAGTGGGGACAGGGTTCACAACAACAGTTACCGGTTTAATGGATGTAACACAACCACCAGCTGAAGTTCCCTGGATATAATAAGTGCCACTGCTGGTAATAGCAGATGGATTGGTTAATGTCGTTGTTCCTGCGGCATCTGTGAAATAATTAAAGCTTAAGCCAGCTGTACTGCCTGCAGTTATTGAGGTGGCAGTAATATCCACCGTAGTCGGGGCACACACAGGGGCAGGATCGGTAATAGTCAGTACAGGCGTTGCTATAATTATAATCGTAGCAGTGGCCGTATTGCTGCAACTTCCATTGCTGAACATATAGGTTACTGTATAAGTACCGGCCGTACTGCCTGCAAGGTCTACAACTCCGGTAGTCGGATTGATTGATAATCCTGAAGGCGCACTATAAGTACCACCGGGTGTTCCTGTTTGTGTTACAGCAGCAGTTCCTGAGCCAGATATGCAATAAGGTGAGTTAGGGTAGCTGATCGTTGCTGTAGGGCGGACATTGAGTGAAACAGTTACCGGTTTAATTACTTTACAGCCATCAGTCGAAGTCGCCTGAATATAATAAGTGCCACTGATACCGATCGCTAATGGATAAGTAATGGGATTTGTAGCCGCGATATCATTAAAATAAGCAAAGGTTAATCCGGCGTCGCTACCTGCTGTAACAGCAGGATTGAGAAGACTAACAGTAGCAGGTGAACATACAGGTGCGGGATTATTGATCACCAGGTTAGGTGTTTTCACAACAACCGTAACCGGTTGAATGGTTTTACATCCTTCCGCCGAAGTGGCCATGATATAATAAGTGCCGCTTGTTCCTATTGCAGACGGATTAGCTAATGGCGTAGTACCTGCTGCATCCGTGAAATATGAAAGTGTAATGCCGCTACTGCTTCCCGCAGTGACAACTGCTGCAGTGATATCAACTGTTGCAGGTGCACAGGCCGGTGCAGGATCAGTGATTATCAGAGTTGGTGCAGAAGCGATCGTTATAGCTGTGCTTGAAGTGTTGTTGCAGGTACCATTGGAGAAACTGTAAGTAACAGTATAGGTTCCCGGAGTGCTGCTGGCTAGATTGATAGCACCTGTAGTTGGGTTCAGTGAAAGACCCGCCGGCGTTGAACTGTAAGTGCCGCCAGTCTGCCCTGTTTGCGCTACAGCAACAGCACCTGCGGCACAGAAAGGAGAACCATTGTAAACAATACCTGCTATCGGCAAAGGATTGATTACAACAGCAACCGGTTTAATATCTGTACAACCACCCACGGTTGTTCCTTTGATATAATAAGTACCGCTTACTGAGATCGCAGAAGGATTGGCTAACACAGTTGTACCTGGAGCATCGGTAAAATAAGTGAACGTTAAGCCTGGAGTGCTTCCTGCTGTGATGCCGGGTTGAGTGATATCAACCGTTGCAGGCGAACAAACCGGCGCAGGATTGGTAACAGTGAGTACAGGCAAGCCTGTTTTGCCACCAGCATAATTAAATACAGTAGTGTTTTGTGTTCCTACAACCAGTTCTGTAACAGGACAGGCAACACCTGTTTGAGAACAAACACCACCATAATGGATCACGGCCTGCTCTGTAACAGCCGTACTATTACCTGTTGGATAGGTGGCAGCGGCAGCGGCCGGAACACGTACAGTTGCTGTGAATACAACAGAATCGCCTACATCCACCCCAATGCCCATCAGAAAATTATAGTTACCGCCACTGGCGCCTGTATAGCTGGCACCACCCGGATCATGTGTAAAGCTGATAGAACCAGCATCCAGTTGCCACGGTGATGGCAGGTTTATTCTGAAACCATCCGCTATAGTAGTAGGTAATGGCCCCTGGTTAATGATCTTGAATTTATAGGTCGCTACGATATCGCCAGTTGTACAATCCATCACACCTGTAGTTGTAGTAGAGCTCATGCTGTACATGTTGGTGTATTGTGGAATGCCGTTGATGGCTATCTTTTGTCCCTGCTGTTGTGTTGAGTTTACAACAGTACCGCAAAAAGCTGAACCGGCTGAAGCAAAACGGAAACTTCCGCCGCTTGAAAATCCACAGGCTGTTTGTAAACCAAATTTGACCCTGAACCCGGAAGTGGAAGATAATGCTGGTATCTCAGATGCAGGTATGGTAAATACGATGCTGTTCGATCCGATTGTCACCTGTGCATCAGCAACAGGAATATAAGAACCACTGCCGGCAGGATATTGCAATTGGAATGTCCCAGGCACATACACAACATCCGGACCCGGTAGGTAAGCTGTTACAGTAAGATCTTTTACACCGGAAGATCCTGTATTGATCGTTTCTATCTCATAAGTCAGCACATCACAAAAATCATGTGCAGGTGTGGAAGCCGGCTCTGAAACAATCGAAGTTTGCAAAGCAGGTTGCAGCGGGATCGCCGCCAGCTTGATTTCTTTTTTATATGCAGCAGCTCCTACACTGGCCGGATAAGTGCCTGTATTGGCACAATCGTACCAGTAAGCCAGTTGCATACTGTCTTTGACACAACTTGTATAGCTGGCATTGATACGGTAATAATTACTGCTTTGCCCCAATGTTCCCAATTGATAAATACCAGCACCGGTAGGAGCAATGGTAGATAATACAAAACCTCCAGGACCGCTCAGACGCTGAACACTATTGATGGTTATGCCCGCACCACTTGCTTTGCCCATCCATACCCTTAAAGCCGTAGCGATGGTCGGATTACTGATCTGTATTTCCCAACTGACAGTAGCATCAGTAGCAGTTGGTGTGGCATTGGCTGTGCTGGCAATAATTTCAGGAGCAGTTAAATAAATGCTATCCTTTTCATTGATTGACGCGTTAGCAAAACCTGTATTGAATCCCGGCGTTGCCACCTGGCTCATATAGAAAAGCGCTTCAGAGCGGGGCACGGCTTCACATTCAGGTTTGATAGTCACCATTGCCGTAAGACTGTGACCCTGATCGCCGGCAGGGAAAGTGCCGTTCTGGAACAGGCTGGCAATATCAAATACCAATGGATTGGCAGCAGCATTCACAGGAGTTACTGCAACCGTTTTTGAAGCAGTAGTGCCAACGCCGGTTGTGTAGGTATAAGTGACCGATGCGGATACATAGGTATAGTTTGCCGGAACCGTGTAACGGAATTCATCATGAATGCTGATCGGCCGGTATTCATTTATAAAAGGCTTGCTGCCTGCGGCAGTTCCTCCAAGTGATAAGAAATGGTCCATTTCAGTTACCACAGTGCCATTACCAACGAGTGAATAAGTTCTTGCTCCGGTAGAGCCTGTTCCATAACCCACCAGGTTAAAGCTGCCTTGTGGACTGTTGCCACAGGTAAACTGATGTGCAGGATCCGAAGGATCAGGAACATCGCTCAAATAAAAACTGTTCTTTACCTGCACAGGTACGAATACAGGGCCGGGGTTTCCGGTTACCTTATAATATACATACACCGCCATGGAATCACCATCCAGGTATTCGGCATAACCAGGAGGGAGCGGCGTAATGCTATTGAGCGTACTGATGCTTACATCTACTTTCCGGGTATTACTGTTGCCACCCAGCACCGGAACGTTGTCGCAAATATAAAATGGGTCAGTCTCGCCAAACAGGTATATTTCAACCCGGGCATACAGGCTCGTGAGATGACTGGCTCCGGCAGAAAAAGTATCCACCGCATAAGCATACTGGAAGCTTGGGGAAATCATTCCTCCAACAAATCTTCCGTTGAATACAGCCATTACGGTATCTCCAGGCATGGCAAGATCGGATCTTACTTTGGAGGGATCAGGAGTGCCTGTAGCATCTGCCACTCCATTATTATCATTGTCAGCCACACCTAAATTGATGCGTTGAATACTGAATCCGGAAAATTCCATTCCTCCCAATACATCACAGGGAGGTTGAGGGCAGGCCAGCGTAACAGGAGTCACTTCTGAAAATAACCATTCTTCTGCTGCGCAGGTACTGCTGCTTTTCAGATAACCATTAAGGGTAACGGTATTTCCTGTTGAAGGTATGTTACAGTCGAGAGTAAGATTATCAAAAGCAAGTACCGCATTCTGCAATGTGCTTACGGAAAAGCCGGGTGTAATAGTATAGGTAGCAGTGACCGTATTTGTACCTGCATTAAAATTAAAAGAAGAGGGGCTTGCCAGAACTGCTCCTGTAACAGGGTGCTTTAAGCTGAGATCTGCTGCATTGCCACTAAAATTGAGATTATTGGGCAATGTTAATTCAAGCCTGAGGGTAGAGGCATTAGCACCTGTGTTAACATATACGCCGGATTGGGCAATTGGAAAATGATATTTAAAAACATAAGACTGATCTGGCACAAGCGTGGCGGGCAGTGAAGCCTGTGGCACCAGCTGGGTTTGTAGCGGATTGCGCAGCAGGGATGATACCGGGGTTGTCCTTCCACCGCAAGGCGCTTCGTAATCATACCGTAATAGTGTACCTGCTGTAAACAAAGTATTGTTGACCGGTGCTGTTACCGGGCAATTCTTTTCTGTATAAGTTATAAAAAGAGTATCTCCCGGATTGATGACCGGTATGTTGAAAAGCACATTGCTGCTGGCGCTGCCAAAACAGGAAGCAGGTGTATTAAAATTACCTGAAAGGGTGGGAGTCAGGGGAGCCCAAACTCCATTCAGCCCGAATTTATATTGGAAGCCCGAATAAGCCGCTTGCGCAGATACAGTTGTAGTTGCATCAAATGCTTGCAGGGCGGCAGCTGAAGAGGAAGAAGTAGAGAAAAGATTCAGTGAAAGATCATTCAACTTCACACTGCCGGCATTGGTCAGCCGGATGGTTTGTGTATGATTTTCACCGCGGCAGCTCAGGTTTTGCAGATCGGGAATGACCTTGAGCAAAGGCACATAAGAATTATTCACCGTTGCGCCTGCTGTGGCAACACCCCCTACATTGTTGGTAGTACAGGGACTGCCATCGCAGCCAAACCAGGTAGCGAATTTTGATTGAAGGTCACAATTGCTCACCATGGTCACGTTTTCAATCAGTGTGATGCTCTGACCTTGTGTGAGCTCACCGCCTGAAAGCGTAAAAGTGGTGACTGTATCAGTCCCCACAATAGTTTTATCTGTGATAAAAGTCCATCCGCCACTAACGGATATCCCTTTTATATACAGGCCACTGCCGCTGGTGTCTGCCAGATGTATCTTTGATACGGATCCCCATCCATTGTTGGTGATCGTGACCGTCCGTGTATAATTATCACCTGCCGCGCCAAAATAATTGCTGTTGGTGATATTGGTGATGGTAAGAGAGGCGCTTTGTGTATTGAAGCTGTTGCTGGTAACGGACGATGCAGGAAAGCAGGAAGAATTGAATGAATAACTGACCTGGTTATTAACAGATGTTCCTGCGCCTAAGGCAGCACAGGTGGCATAAGCTTCATAACTTATTTCAGTGAAACCCGGTGTAGCAGGAATGGTTTGAACATCGAGTGTGGCAGTATTACCAGAAAAGGAAGTCTCATTTACAGTACCAGTACCGCCTGAAAGGGTAGCCGATCCGCTTACATATACATAACCAACAGGCAGGCTGATATTCAGCGTGCCCTGGGAACATGCAGTCGCGCCCCCCACAATTTTCACCTTGAAGACAGCATTGCCGTTGCATACGTTCACCGGGGTGGACGGAGCTCCATAATCAGGCTGCAGCGTCTGTGCAACTGAAGGTTTAAGGTTTAATAAAAGGAGGCCCAGCAGCAGAATGGGCAGGAGTCTTTTCATGGTTCGGTAGAGTTAGGTAATGGTGTCAGTGGGATCAGCGGGATAGGGGTATCCTGCTCATACCAAGATGCCTTAAATACTACCAGCTTTTAGGGTGATCATTTGCCGGATTTACCGGGAATGGCGTTGAGAAACAGTGGCGCCTGATGAGGCGATATGACGGGATAGGCAGTGTAGTTTTGTATCATGTTTTTCTGGATTTTGGATAATGGGATTGCTCGAAGCAACTAACTAATTATTAAAATAAATCAATTGCACAGTATTAAACAACAGTTAAAGCCTGATTATTGCGTGTTCGGCCTTTATCGTAGAAAAAACTACATGGAAATACTCATTTCAAGAGGTACAAACTCTTAAAAACCTGCTTTTTTACCCCAATCTATGAGGATATTAAATCGTATGTTTCCTGATGATTTGTACGCGTTTAGTGCAGATTTTACCAGTTTTTGTGCCTGGAAGCCGAAATGGATAAAACAGCTTACAGGCAAGCGTTTCAGGCGATGGTAACTGGTATTTATACGCGTCGCCCGAAACAGCATAATACCTGATAAATACCCCTGGGTTGTTCTTACGATAAGAGTATTTACCAGTAGATAATGAAAATACACTATAGTGGCATCGTATTACTACGCTAGGTAATGGATCAAAAAAAGGTTTTCCACATATTTTTCACATGGAACATCTCTATTGGCTGAAACCTTTAACTGGTAAGGGTTTCAGCCTTATCAGCTGAAAATGAAAAAATTATTCCACAGGTTTTCCAGAGACTTAGGTGGAATTGAAGCGAAAAAAATTCTGACGGAAGGCCTTCGGACTTATACTTTTTTTCTTCAAAAAAACCCGGTTGAAATAAGCCAGGTTCTCAAACCCGCAGCTGTAAGCAATGGCCCCGACAGGTTGATCAGATCCTGTAAGCAAGGCACAGGCCCGGCTGATCCGGACATCATTTACGTAGTCTGAAAAGGTTTTTCCCGTAGCCCGCCGGAAGAATTTACAGAAAGCAGCTTCAGAAAGATTGACCAGCCCGGCCACTTCATCCAGGCCGATCTTCCGGTCTATATTCCGCTGCACATAACGGCAAACCTTATTGATCCGGGTCTCATTCTCTCCGCCAGTAACGGGTATAAAATTTTGAGAAGCAAGAATTAATGGTTGTTGTTGAGATAACTGTTCCAATATAGATAGGAGTTGAACAATCTTCTCCGGGCCAGGCAGGGCCGGCAAGCGGCAGAGTGCTTTCCAAAGTGCAGGTTTCCCGGGAAAATAAAGCCCCCTCGCTGAAAGATCAAGCAGCTCCGCCAGTTTTTTAAACTCAGGCAAGCTCAAAAAAGCGTTAATAAAAGCCGTAGGAAATTGGATCACTATCGCTGAACAATCCTTTTCCATCGGGTCGCTCACCCAGGTATGCGGCATGGAAGGCCCTATGAGCACCAGGTCGCCTGGCCCAAAGTTCTCATGACTATCGCCCACCAGCCTTTTCCCACTGCCTTCAATGATCAGGGTCAGCTCATACTCCGGATGGTAATGCCATTTAAACTCAAACAAGGGCACATCCAGCTGGTAAGCCAGGAAGGATTGATTTCCTTTTTTACTGCCAATATCCTCGTAGAAAGGTTTCATACATACTTTTACAAACTCAAATTTCGATAAAATATTTAAAAATTGTCAATATAGTATTGGTTATTTATAGTTCTGTACGCTTTTACGAGATAATTGCTGGGTAGGTTTGTTTAAAATTATTTGCTATGCCAGTTTTGAACGACTCAATTCTCCGGGACCTTAATTCTCCCTATATATTTACTCCTGAACAAATCCGCTTCTATCAAACCAACCGCTTTATTAAACTCAAGCATGTGCTGGAGCCTGAGACCCTCCAATTTTTTAATGAGGCCATTACTGAGCGTGTGGCTAAAATGAATACTACAACCACCAACCTGAAAGAACGTGATACTTATGGAAAGGCTTTTTTACAATTGTTCAATCTCTGGAGAGAGGACGAATTGGTGAAAACCCTGGTATTCAGCAAAAAGTTGGCTAATATAGCTGCCGCGCTCATGCAGGTGAAAGGCGTCAGGCTGTATCATGACCAGGCGCTTTTCAAGGAAAGCGGAGGAGGGATTACCCCCTGGCATGCCGACCAGTATTACTGGCCCCTGGAAACAGACAAAACTGTTACAGCCTGGATTCCCTTACAAGAAACGCCACTCGAAATGGGGCCCCTGGAATTCAGTGCCGGCAGTCACCAGATAGTCGAAGGCCGGGAACTTGCCATTGGTGATGAAAGCGAGACCATAATCCAACAAAAACTTCGTGTCACTGATTTCAAACATGTGATCGAAGCTTTTGATATCGGGGAAGTGAGCTATCATTCAGGCTGGGTTTTCCATAGAGCTGGGGCTAATACGACCGACAGCATGAGAAAAGTGATGACCATTATATATATGGACAGGGATATGCGGCTGAAGAAACCGGAAAATTCCAACCAGATCCACGACTGGGAAACCTGGTGCCCAGGTTCCGTTCCTGGCGAAGTGATCAATTCTCCGATCAATCCGGTATTAAGTTAAGCTGGGGGTATCTATCTAAAGTAAAATCTTAATAAATTACATTTATTGTTTACATTTTATTTTATTAACCAATTAAATAGAATGTTTATTTAAATAATCATGTCAGATAAAAATATTCATTTCAGATCCATTATTGTCTGGATTTTCTCTTGTTTAATTACTCCTTCCATGCATGCTCAAACCGCTGATCCATTCCGGATTCATCAACGCATTCCTGAGAAAATGCAATTGCTTCCCTTTGGAAGCATCCGGCCTGAGGGCTGGCTTAAAGTGCAATTGCAGCAGGACTTAAACGGATTTTTAGGCCACCTGGATAGCCTTGCACCAGACCTGATCCTGAAAGACGATATCTATGGCAAGGATAGGCTTACCAGGAAAGTAAAATCAAAGGAGCTGGGGGCTTTGGGTGAAGGGGGCGACTGGCAGGTGCAATTTCTTTGGTGGAACAGCGAAACCCAGGGCAACTGGTGGGACGGATATATCCGAAGCGCCATTCTTACCCAGGATCCCTATCATCTTAAACGGGTAAAGACGCATATAGATCGAATACTTGCTACCCAGGACGCAGATGGATATCTCGGCATTTATGATAAAGAACTCCGGTATAAGTTTGACAATGAAAACGGGGAACTCTGGTCTAAAGCAACCCTGCTCAGGGGATTGCTTGCCTGGTACGAATATTCTCGCGACCCGGCTGTGCTTAAAGCAGTGGAAAGAGCTGTCAAAAATGTAATGGATAATTATACCATCAACCGTTCGCATCCTTTTTATTCTATAAAACCGAATGTCGGAGGCCTTTCTCACGGATTGGCGTTCACCGACGTTTTGGAGTCGCTTTACCGGATCAATGGAAATAAGTCACTCTTAGAGTATGCTCTGTTTTGTTATAAAGATTTCTCTAATCAGACCCTTAATGAAGATGCTCAATACAGCAAACTCCTGCAAAGAGACCTGCCGTTGAAAGGGCATGGTGTGCATACATACGAGCATCTCCGCTCATTAGCTGCAGCCTGCTATGCTTCCGGGAGCCCTGAACTGGCAAAAGCCATGGACAATTTTCTATACAAGATCAGCCAAACGACCACGGCTACCGGCGGACCCGTCGGGGATGAATGGATAGGAGGTGGCAAAGCCGATGCTACCAACCGGGGTTATGAGTATTGTTCCCTGCACGAATTAATGCATAGTTATACCGAACTCTATCTAAAATCAGGACAAAACTCCTTTGCTGATAAAGCAGAACGTCTTTTTCTCAACGCAGCCCAGGGAGCCCGCCACCCTGAAAAAAGCTGTATCGCCTACCTAAAAACGGATAATTCCTACTTCATGACAGGAGGTTTGAACGGTGATACTTCAGTAAAAACGCAGACCCGCTATAAATATTCACCAGTCCACCAGGATGCGGCTGTTTGTTGTGTTCCCAATGCCGGCAGAATCACTCCTTATTATATACAGAACATGTGGTTGAAAGAAAAAGATGCATTGGTAGCAACCCTGTTTGGCCCCAATGAACTAAAAACTACAATAAATGGCAAGCCCGTTTCCATCCGGGAAGAAACAAGCTTTCCCAATAATCAAACCATCCGGTTTATTGTAAACGGAGCAGATGCCAATTTCACTTTAAAGATCAGAAAACCCGCCTGGGCAAAAGCCGTAACGGTTGATCAGCCAGCCGTGCAGACTGATGACTTTATCATTATCCGTAAAAAATGGAAGGGGCAACAAGTAATAACAATTGAGTTCAAGAGCGAACTTGAAACAGAAAAAGATCTCAACGGCGAATACTTTTTTACTTATGGCCCGTTGGTGCTGGCACATCCGCTGGCAGGTATCAGCAAACAAACAAAGACCTTCCCTTTGCCGGGCTATGCGGATCTTGCTTATCAGCCGGAAAACCTGGTGATCTACCGTTATCAACCCGGCCAACCGGTTCAATCCACTACTCAACCCGGCCAATTCACTGTTACGCTTGTTAACAGCAAAACCGGACAACCCGAACCTGTAACCCTGGAGCCTGTTGGCAAAACAATCCTTCGCCAGGTTACTTTTAAAGACCAAGAAAAATAGCTATGAAAAAATTACTCCTTATACTTTTGTTTGCTTCCCGTTTTTCTACCGGATACGCTCAGCCAGAAGTGATCTATCATGTGTTCCAGCGCAGCTTTTTTGACAGCAATGGAGATGGAGAGGGCGATCTTACCGGCATGCGTCAAAAACTGGATTACCTGCAAAACCTGGGAGTGACTTCCATTTTGCTGACTCCTTTATATGTGTCAGATTTCTATCACAACTATTTTGCTACAGACTTTGAGAAAATTGACCCGGCTTATGGTACTATGCAGGACTATCTTCTCTTAGTGAAGGAAGTACACCGCCGGAAAATGAAAATCTACCAGGATGTGGAAATGCAGTATGTGACCGGCAAACACCACTGGTTCACCGATTCGTATAAAAACCCCGCTTCGCTTTTCAGCAAGTACATCTATTATGAAGATGCACAAAACCAGCAACCTTACTGGTTTTACGGTGTATCCGAGTTTACCACTTACAATAATTCCAAACAGCAGATCGTAGTGGTGAATATGAAAAATCCAGCTGTTAAACAATATACGTTAGATGTCTTAAGCCGCTGGGTAGACCCCAACGGGGATGGCCGTTTTGACGATGGGGTAGATGGCTTCCGCCTCGACCACATGATGGATGATCTCGATTACGCAGGAAAACTCACTCATTTGTTCTCTGAATTCTGGGCTCCATTGCTCACTGAGCTTCGCAGGAAAAACCCGGCTTTGCAAATCGTAGCAGAACAAGCCAACTGGGGTTCCTTTGGTTACGATTATATTTCTGAAGGAAAAGTTGATCGTGTTTTTGCCTTCCGCTTGAAGTTTGCCATCGAGTCGTTTGATAAAAAGAAGATCATGCTTGCGGCAGACAGCACATTTGGTCCCGGCAAACAACAAGTCGTTTTCATAGAAAACCACGATACCAAACGTTTCGCCACTACAGTAAGCCAGGACCCTGGCAAATTAAGGGCCGGCGCTGCCATGAATATCCTCATCGGCGGCATTCCCTCCATTTATTATGGCCAGGAATTAGGCATGACCGGTGCCCAATTAAAAGGCATGACCGATGGAAACGATATCCCCATCCGCGAGGCATTTGAATGGTACAGGGCGGATACTGGCAAAGGCATGGCCTTCTGGTACAAGAACACCGGCCCCTGGTGGGACAGTTCGCAGGTAAAACCAAATGACGGCATCTCTGTAGAGGAACAACAAAAACAACCCAATTCGCTTCTTAACTATTACAAGGAACTACTTCATTTAAGAAAAGCATACCCCGCTCTCAACAAAGGCGGCTATCAATCCATCCCCAATAACAACGACCATGTCTATTCCTTCCTCCGCCATACAAACAATCAAAAAATCCTCGTCCTGATCAATCTTTCCCCAACTGATCAATCTGCCGAAATAAACATGACTGCCCCCTTTAAACATATCAAAAAACTATCCGGGACCTCAGCACCTGCTAAAACCCAACAACAAATAAAAACCCCGCTCTCACCTTACGAATGCCAGGTACTACTTTTACATTGATTATCTTACCCCATTCGCACCATCCGTGGTAAAACCAATACGGTAACAGCATTAATATATCATTCGCGTCCATTCGTACCGTATTTTTGTGTTATGCCCCTCTTCATATCCTCCCTCAACTCCGGCTCCAACGGCAATTGCTACTATATCGGCAATGATCACGAAGCGGTGTTGATAGATGCCGGCATTTCCTGCAGGGAAACAGAAAAAAGAATGAAGAGGCTGGGGCTGGAAATGGATAAGGTAAAAGCCATTTTTGTTTCTCATGAACATGGCGATCATATCACCGGCGTGCCGGGGATTTCAAAAAAATATAAGTTACCGGTTTATATTACTCCTGCCACTTTACACGGCAGCCAGCTTCCACTGGAACCATCACTGGTCAATTCATTCGAGCCTGGCAAACCGGTAAACGTTGGTCAATTATCAGTGATTCCATTCCGTAAATATCATGATGCAGTTGATCCGCACAGTTTTGTTATCAGCCAAAATGAGGTGAGGATCGGTGTATTCACTGACATCGGCAGATGTTGTGATGAAGTAAAAAAATATTTCAGGGAATGTGATGCTGTATTCCTGGAAAGCAATTACTGTCATGATATGCTGGAAAAAGGGAGATATCCTTATCATCTTAAAAGAAGGATCAGTGGAGGAGAAGGGCACCTGTCCAATATGGAAGCGCTTGAATTGTTTTCCAAATTCCGTGGGCAGCAACTTAAATACCTTATTCTTTCCCACCTGTCAAACAACAACAACGATGCAGAACTTGTCAACCGCTTATTTACAGCACAGGCAGGCAGCACCAACATTGTTGTTGCGTCGAGACATAAAGAAACAGGTGTTTATCATATCAGCAAAACATCACCCGCAATACAGGATAAAGAAGTAATACAGGTACAACTTTCACTCTTTTGATCTGAAGAGATTATTACTTAGACAACACTAAGTATAAACTATTAGAAAGGATTTATCAAAAAAATATACTGGCCGTTGTTTTACGAAGTAAATATTCTTATGCAGATATATTGCATACATAATGTCTTTTAATGTTGTTATATACAACTGAAACAGCAACACGCATATAAATATCCTTCTATAGATTTTCGACTACACTGCAATCATAATCTGTTCTATTTTCTGCGACATTTCATTATCGTTTCTTTGTATCAGCAAACAGGTTAAACCGTCCAATGCATACCTGTTAAATACAAGGCTCTATTTAGTTCTTTTTAAATTAATGTCCATACCTTTGAAAAAAATGTCCAATCTCTTTTGAAGAGTTTATCCAATCCTTTCGAAAAGCATTCTTCAGGTATGAAGGAAATTACAAGCCCTGGTGCAAGCCAGGGCTTATTGTTTGCTGAAGGGGGGGGAATGCATCTATAGAATTTCGACTACACATCAATCATAATCTGTTCTATTTTTTACAGGATGTTTCAGTTGTTTCTTTGTAATATAAAATTGATGCTAATCGTTGGTTAATGGCAATCCGTACTCTTTTAACAGCATCGTGAGCAATAAAATTTAAATCCATTCCTTTGAAAACGCTAATCCATCCGCCGATTGATAACCGATTCCTCAGTTGGTATGAAGGAAAATTACAGCCCTGGCTTTTGCCGGGGCTTTTTTTATGACAGCAATAAAACAGAAGCGGGTAGTGGAAACTACCCGCGGGGATCACATGAGAAAACTGTTACTGGTAAGTAACAAATCATTCTTCTCTTATATAAATAAACAGACTGGTATCCGGCACGTATATGAAGCAAAACTAATCGCATTAAATACACTGGCAAGCCCTTTCCATCTCATTCAACATATTCTCCCACTGAAATGAATAAAAACACTGTTTAAGTGGGATAGGAGGCTTTTTAAGCATTATAGATAGTTTTTGCACTTCAGCTGCCCATTTTCTCATTTCAAGCATCTTCCTGTAAGAGAAGGTATTTATTTACTAATTTTTGTTTCTTATTAATAACGAACTTTATTATTTATGAAGGCAAAAAAGCTGATCATATTACCTACTGTTCTTCTTGTCAATTTCTCTTTTGCCCAATCTGGACGGGAAGTTGCATCTGCCGAGCTTGCGTTTGCCAACACAGCTAAAACCAAATCCATTAAAACAGCTTTCCTGCAATACATGGACAGTACAGCAGTGGTCTTTGACAGAGGAAATATCTACAACGGTATTCGACACTGGAATAAACAGGAAGAAACAAGCGGCAAGCTTTTATGGCATCCTTCTTTCTTTGCCATGTCGGCTTCAGGCGATCTTGGCTTTACGACCGGCCCCTGGGAATACCGGGCTTCTATGCAAGACAGTGTAACAGGCAGTGGTCAGTATACGACCATTTGGATAAAAAATAAAAACGAAGAGTGGAAATTCCTGGTCGACATGGGTGTTTATTATAAACCATCCCTGTTTCATCAACAATCCCAGCAAGAGTTCAATACATTAATACCTTCTAAAGAGCCGGTAAACATACTGTCTGTTGAGCAAAAATTTATCAGGGAATTGGGGGAAAATGGGCCTGCTGCTTATAAAGGCCTGCTCACAGAGAACTCCTGGTTAAATATTGACAGGAAGCAACCCTTGCAAACAGCAACTGCTGTTTTATCTGCACTCGCAGCACTTCCTGCAAAGATGGCCTTTACACCTGTTGCAGGCGGCGTGTCTGCTGCCAGGGATATGGCTTATGTATACGGCACTATTCAGTATGAAGGGAAAAAAGAGAATTATTTAAGGATCTGGGTGAATACAGCAACAGGATGGAAGATATTGCTGCAGGTGATCAAGAATTAATGCAGGGCAAGCATATCTATTTTGTTCCCCATTCCCAGACCCCGAACAATATTTTTTTGTCCAGGTGATGTCCTGATTGCTTCAGTGAAAGAATGATCTGCCCCCGGTGATGCGCTTCATGCGCAATAAGGTATCCCAGGAAAGCCTGCGCATGTGGCTTAAATCCCTTGATCTTTCCTTCTGCCAATCCTTTTTCCAGCAATTGAGAAATGGCTTTTGCACTTTTCGTATACTGATCGACAAGCAGCTTTTTGGTGATAGCATCTTTTTCGATCTTGCTTACTGTTGCCATCAGTTGTGGTATGGAAGCCTGTAGCCACATCAGGCGTACATTATGGATATGGGCCAGTTGCTCGCCTACGGTACGGCCTTTTGATGCAGAAATATCTTTAAAATGTTCTTCAGGAATAGCATCGATCAAATAAAGATTGATACGGTTGCTGATCTCCCAGGTGTTAATTGAATCATTCATGATAAGGCAGATTTTTTTGTAATGAGTTCCCGAAAAAGGTACAGCTTTTTAATATAAAACCCTTTCCGTTCCGGAAAGGGTTAAGCTAACGTCATTCTCAGAGAAAAAACCCGGCGGGTCTATTCCGTAAGTAATTTCTTTCGTAGCGATCCTGGAGAGGAGCTATAGTGTTTCTTGAACACCCGGATGAAATTGCTTGGCTTTTCATAGCCCAGGCGAAATGCGATCTCCTTTACAGAAGTGTTTTGCTCGGTCAGTAACTGACGCGCCTGGTGCATTTTTTTCTGAAGGTAAAAGTGATAAATGCTGGTCCCGAATACACGCTTAAAATTTCTTTTAAGGGTTGATTCACTTAATGCCAGGTCCTTTGCAATGCTTCGGATAGACGGTAGATCTTTTTCAAGATACACATCCAGCATTTTTTCTACAGACAGCATTTTTGAGTGCACCTGGCTTCGGGACTCTTTGGGTTGAATTGATTTTAACATACAGATCCGGTTTAAGATTAATGGAAAGAGAAATTTTTTAGGGGAGGATGGTTATTCGCGGACAAAGGATTCTCCGATCTGGCCATATTTCCTGCGAAGCAAACAAAAAGGGTGGAGGGGGCAGTTTGCTTTAGCTCCAGGGGAAAGGCTTTACCGTTCAGTATCTGGTTATTACTAAAGTTAAGACTTCTTCAGATTACTGCCAATAGGTGTTATGCCTTAAATGGAGTATTTCACAAATGAGCGAATTGGAGTATTCACTTGTTCTTAATCCCGGCCGATTCCTTGATCCCTGTATATAGCGACTTCCAGGAAAGATGGAAAATGGAACGATGTTTATCCCGTTTAAAATTGACATGTGCTGTCCGCACTTCATCTTTCTTTCCCGAAGGATTGGAGTTCTTGATAGCAATATTGGCAGCGAAACTAGCCAGCTTTTTCTTTTCCAGTTTACGGGTTTCCTCATCCTTCTGAAGAAGGGATACCTTCAGGTCTTTGTACAGTAGTTTCACATCACCTGTCATATTGGAGCTATTACCAGCCAGGTTGAAAGAAAGGGCATTAATCCTTCCATTTTCAATCCGTGCAGGCGCCATCGGAACGGTCAGGGCGTTCACCTGGGTAGCATCCATTGCACCAAGATTGCCGGTAATATCAAAGCGCCCATCAGGGTTAAACAGGTAGAATTTCCATATCACCCGCAATGGTGCTTTATTGAGGAAACGCGTACGGATATCAACTGTAAGCGTATTATTGACAGCAGCTGCATCCTGCCGGTTGGTCAGATTGGTGATCACAGCATTCGTCTGATAAAACTGCACTTTACCTGCCTGCCTCGAAATAACAGCCCTTTCTTTATACTCAATAAATGTATTGGCAAGAACCAGCTTTTTCAACCGGAATGGTACAGGTATTTTTAAGAGTGATTGATGAGGGAATATTTTTACTGGCCCTCTTATCCCACTCTTATAACCCAGATCACGATATATCTTAAAAGAAGCTTTTTCCACTTTAATACTGTCTGCAAAAATCTCTTCGTTGAACAGTGCAGGAAAATCCATGTTAGTGATGGTTATTCCTTTTATAGAAAAATCGAACCGGTCTTCCTGCCTCGGAAGGCTCCTGATAAATGCGTCTTCCGCCAATAATGGATCTATATGAAAGCCACCGATGCGGACCTGTTTACTTGCCGAATTAAGATGCACGCTATCAAACCCAAATAAATAAGGTTTCTCCCTGGATTTCCAGGAAATGCCTGAAGCCCGGATATCTGCCTGTTTAGAAAAGAACAGCCGTGTAGTGTCTGCCCACGCAGTACTGTCAACCATCACATCCTGCAGCTGAACAGATGTACGTTTCAATTCCACTTTGATTTCCCCGGTTTTAATATCCCGGGTGGTAATGCTTGCATTACTGATCAGCAGTGAATCAATTTTTATCAGGTTGAGATCGCCAAGTATTTCTTCATATACTTCTTTGGTAGGCACATTGCGGGCCGAATCCCTGCCGGCATAAGTGTAAATGATATCAATAACGGGATTGATGATCTGCAAGTTTTTCCCCACTATTTCTTTATTCAATAAAGCCCGGGGTGTTTTTACCCCTGATACAATAATGGAAGGGATATGGATTTTCAAAAGGGCAGGAGGAGTGCTGCCTGCTTCCTGCATGGCCTTATATTTTGCCGGGTCATATCGTATGGAAAAATTGGTAACAACGAGATCACCGGCCACTTCATCCATAGCCAGCTTATCATAGTGCACCTGGTAAAGCCCTTTACTTTTTTTACGGACCGCATCTTCCAGCTTGGTGCGGACGATTTGCTTGCGGTAAAAGCTCCAATATACCAGGGCTCCGGCGCTTATCGCTAACAGACCAATAACAATACCAAAAAAGATGATCTTCCCCTTTGGTGTTGAGGTCGCTTTACTGATTTTCTTTGTTATGGCCCGCATATCCCTGTAAAACAATTTCTGTTCCAGTGTTCAGGAAAGCCGATCGAAAAATTCAATACCTTAGTATTACTATAGTATCATTATGCCTACATTCAACGACCGGATCAGACAGGTACTTCTTTTATCCATCATTATTTTACTGGCCTATCTTGTTATTATCGAATTGCAGGTTTTTCTTCCCGGCCTGCTAGGCGCTCTTACCTTATATATCCTCAGCCGGGCCAATTATTTCCAGTTGATCTATAACCGTAAATGGAAAAAGGGATGGGCCGCAGGCCTGTTCATCATATATTATTTATTCCTGCTTGGCCTCCCCATTTACCTGGCTATTACATTGATCAGCCCCAAGATCAATGCATTCCTTGCCGATCCCAACTCGATGGTCAATGCTGCCAAACATTCGCTTGAAACAATACAGGAAAAAATTGGCGTCACAATAGTTTCCGAAGCCACACTGACCAATTCATTAAGTAAGCTGACCACTTTTATTCCTGGCGTATTGAACAGTACGGCCAACCTGATCAGTAACCTGGCCATCATGCTTTTTATTTTATACAATATGCTGGTCAACGGAAGGGAGATTGAAAGGCTGCTTAACCAGGTCATCCCATTGAAGCAGGAGAACATTAATATGCTGGCCGCTGAAACAAAAAAAATGGTGCGGGCAAACGCATTGGGCATTCCCCTAATCTCCATTATACAGGGGCTGGTGGCTACGCTCGGCTATTTTATTTTTGGTGTAAAGGAATGGGGGCTGTGGGGATTTCTTACTGGTGCTTTCGCTTTTTTTCCAGTGGTCGGTACAATGATCGTATGGGTACCACTGGTGATATATATGTTTGCTGTCGGTGATACCTGGAATGCTACCGGGCTGACATTGTACAGTGCGATTGTAACCGGGAATGTGGATTATATAGCAAGGATCACTTTATTGAAAAGGATGGGGGATGTGCACCCGGTGATCACTATTCTGGGAGTGATCGTGGGGCTTGGGTTGTTCGGATTTATCGGTTTAATATTCGGGCCTTTACTGATCAGTTACATTATTGTTTTGTTCAGGATATACATGAACGAGTTTGTAAACAAGAGCACTGTTGTTGAGGTGGTGGAGAACAAAAAGGGAACGGAAGAAGGAGGAGGCGGACAACAATAGTACATCCTTCCCGTTCTTCCCGCCTTACCGGTAAGTTTTTACCGGTAAGGCGGGAAGAACGGGAAGGGGTCGTTTTAATTACAACTCCCTGATAAAATAAGAGAGCCTATCTGTTTATATAGATAGGCTCTCTTATTTATTAAATATATTAGTTTGTTAATTTCTGTTCAGTTTAGACAGCAAGCGTAATATTTCCAGGTACAACCATACTAATGTTACCAGTAATCCAAAAGCGCTGTACCATTCCATGTATTTGGCTGCTTTCATTTCCACGCCTTTTTCGATTGTATCGAAGTTGAGCAGGAGGTTAAGTGAAGCAAGGCCAACCACGAGAACAGAAAAGCCGATTCCGATTGGGGTAGCAGCATTGGTAAAAGAGCCTATCGGAGATCCCATGGCGAGATAGGTGATCCATTGAACAAGGTAGAACAGGCCCAGTGCAGCAGTGGCGATCACTACGATCATACGGAACCTGCCGGTTACTTTGATGATGCGGTAGCGATAGATCAGGAACATTACCAGTGTTACCAGCAAGGTGAGTGCTACAGCCTGCATGGGCAGTCCGGGAAACTTATAATCGTATATCGCGGAAATGGTGCCTACAAAAAAACCTTCCATAATAGCATAACCAGGGGCGATATAAGGAGACCATTGTTTTTTGAATACCATTACGAGGGCCAGGGCCAATCCGCCAAATACGCCGATCAGCAGCAATGGCATGGGATCACTTCCTTTGTTGAACTGGCTCCAGGAGAAAATAGTGGAACCAGACATCATCAATAACAGGAAACCCAGCTTATTCAGGGTTCCTTTGATCGTCATTTCCTGTCCGGTGCCAATACCCTGAAAAATAGTGCCTTCGTACGATTTTTCCTGTAGGGTTGGATTACTTGATTTAAATAAAGCCATAGTGGTATATTTTCAGCCAAATTATATAAAAAAAACGGTTTTTCTTAGTGTCTCGACTTCAGACTAAAGACTCCCGGCTAGTACAGCCACCTCACAAAAGCCTCCATCGCTGCATAATGGGTCAATCCAAGATCAGCATAGATTTTTGCGGTAGCTGCATTTCTCGCTTCAGCGCGCTGCCAGAATTCACGGGAATCGCTCCCCTGGAAGGGTACCATATCTTTTTGGGATTGATGGATAAAAATGCCAAAACGCTTGCTTACCACCTGGTCGGGGCTCATCGGGATCGCCATTTCGATCTCTTCAATGTTCCATTCCTGCCATGCACCTTTATATAACCACAGCCAGCAGTCTTTTATCCATTCATCGCCGGCTGCTTTGATCCGCTTCAGGGATTCAAGCACAATATTGAAGCAAACCAGGTGAGTGCCATGAGGATCGGCAAAATCACCGGCACAAAATACCTGCTGTGGTTTTACCTTCCGGAGCAATTCCATGGTAATGGCGATATCTTCTTCGCCCATTGGATTTTTTTCTATGGTGCCGGTTTCATAAAACGGCAGGTTCATAAAGTGAATATTCTCATCCGGTATACCTACGTAGCGGCAGGTGGCCCTTGCCTCACAGCGGCGGATCAGGCCTTTGATGCTGCGGATGGTTGGGGTATCCACCTGGTTGGATTTCTTGGTAGCAATAAATTTCCGGGCATCACTCAGGATCTGTCCGGAAGTACGCGTATCAATGCCAACGATCTCTTCAAACCCTACAGCAAAATCGAGGAAGCGGGTCACAAATTCATCTGTTACTGCAATATTGCCGGAGGTCTGATAACCTACGTGCACATCATGACCCTGATCGTGCAGACGCTGGAAAGTGCCGCCCATACTGATAATATCATCGTCCGGGTGAGGAGAAAAAATGATCACCCTTTTTGGATAAGGTTTGGAACGCTCAGGATGGGCCGGGATCACGGCATCAGGTTTACCGCCAGGCCAACCCGTAATAGAATCCCGTAACATATAATATACCTGGAGATTGATCTCGTAAGCATCTCCTTTTTCGACCAGGAGATCACTTAGACCAAATTCATTGTAATCGCTGTTGGTAAGACTTAAAACCGGTTTTTTCAGTTTCAACGCCATATTGGTCACCGCCTTTTTGATCATAAGAGGTGTCCATTCACAGTCACCTGTAAGCCATGGAGTTTTTTTCCTGGTCAGTTCAGCTGCCGCAGCCTCATCTACATAAAAAGTGACATCATCATGATTTTGCAGGAGAGAAGCAGGTACATGCTCCGTATCATCCTCTTCAACCGCTTTCTTGATCACCGGAGCTTTGGCTGCCCCCCAGGCCAGGAGAATGATCTTTTTCGCTTTTAGTATAGTACCGATACCCATGGTAATAGCCAATCTTGGTACCTGTGAAATATTCGCAAACTCATAAGAATTGGCTATCCGGGTAGAATTGTCCAGCGTGATCAGCCTGGTGCGCGAATAGATACCCGAGCCTGGTTCATTGAATCCTATATGGCCATTATTTCCTATACCAAGTATCTGGAGATCGATCCCACCTGCAGCTTCAATTTTTTTCTCGTATTGCTGGCAATGGGCTTTGATCTCTTCTTTTTTGATCTCCCCATTTGGAATATGAATGTTCTCAGGCTTAATATCCACATGATCAAACAGATTGGTCTTCATAAAGCGGTTATAACTTTGCAAAGCATCTGTTTCAATAGGATAATATTCATCGAGGTTGAACGTAATCACGTTTTTAAAACTCAATCCTTCCTCCTTATGCATTCTTACCAGTTCTGCATAAAGTGTTTTAGGAGTGGAGCCGGTAGCCAGTCCTAAAACGCAGGATTGTTTCTGTTCCTGTTTTGTCCTGATCAATGCGGCAATTTCCCTGGCCACTGCCAATGAGCCCTGCTTTGGGTCCGGGAATATTTTAACGGGTATTTTCTCGAAACTATCAGAAAGATCTATCGCAACTATTTTTTTTGCCATAAGGGTAATTTTCCTGTCTAAAATGAGTGCTCAAAGATATTAAAATGTAACTATTCATTCCCTGTATCGAAACTCTGTTTGAATATTTTCCCACCGAGACGACAAAGATCACAAAGAAATATATTACAGCCTCCTATTAATTTAATCCTAAGCTATTGAGTAAAGGATACATTAAGTCAGTAATTCTTTGTGATCTTTGTCGTCTCGGTGGGAAAATATAATTGCGGAAACAGAGAGCACCCGCATAAACCCGCAAACGATTACGTAAACTGCCACTGGTCTACAGTATCCATCCCACAAAACTTAACAAAGATTTTTTGAGCGCTTTAACCGCCTGGCTCATCAGGTTTCTGGCTACCTGATAATTAATGTTCATGATCTCACTGATCTCTTCATAAGAAAGCTCCTGGTACACTTTCAGGTAAATGATTTCCCGCTGGCGGTTGGAAAGCCCTTGCAGGGCATCGATGATGCGTTGTTTTTTAGCAAGATCTTCCTGTTGTTCTATCATGAAGTTATCATGACTTACTTCAAAAAGCATTTCATCAGGTTGATCGCTGGAGATTTGTTTGGTGACAGGAAGACGTTGCTTCTTATATATTTTATACTTCAGTGCTTTTAATAAATAAGCCTGCACTGATTGTATATCCGGCTTTGATTTGCTTTGCCATATTTCAGCAAAAAGGTCCTGTATGCAATCTTCAAGCAGGCCCCTGTCTCTGCAAATCTTACTTCCGTATCTTAGTAGCAAAGGGTAGTATGCTGAAAAAAGCTCACCAAGGGCATCGCGATCGCCATTCTTCAGCAAATGCCAAAGTATAATATGCGGGTGTTCAGTTCGCAATCGTGCTTAGGTAGATTTTCTGCAAAATAGGTTTAAATATCATTTATAAGGTAGTTGTTTTTTCAGGTCAGGGGTAAAAAAAAATTAAAAAGCATCGTTACAAATCTAATTACCCGGTCACCCGGGCATTAAATGAATACAAAAACCAACATAATGATCAAGAATTTTCAACAGGTGGAAGAAGTGATCGGAGACGAGGATTTTCAGGCATGGTTTGCGGGGCAGCCTGATACAGGCTGGGAAAAGTGGCTGGCCGCAAACCCGGAACAGGCGCCACTTGTGCAACAGGCTATTGCTTTTATGAATGATATTAAAGTAAAAGAACTGTCTGTGACGAAAGAAGAAACTGCCAAAGCATACCAGCGATTGACAGAAAGGCTTGATAAAGAAGAGCAGGCTTCAACACCTGTAATATCTATAAAACGTCAGCGTCTCAAGCGCTGGATGAGCGTTGCTGCCGCAGTATTATTACTGGCAGCAGGTTTTTCCATCTGGAAGTATACCCAACGCGATCCGTTACTGGGAACCGCTTATGGACAGATATCCACCCATCAGTTACCGGATGGTTCCATCATGATGCTGAATGCAAACAGTTGCGCCACCCTGGGAAAAAACTGGAAAGAAGGCAATGACCGTGAAGTATGGCTGAAGAGTGGTGAAGCATTTTTTCATGTAAAGAAAACACCACAAAAAAACCGCTTCGTGGTACACACCAATGAACTCGATGTAATTGTTACAGGTACGCAGTTCAATGTATGGACAAGAGACAACAAGACCAGTGTATTGCTGACCGAAGGAAGCGTTACCATCCGCACAGCTGCAGGAGAGGAAACCAAAATGGTACCCGGCGATTTTGTACAGATCAATCATAATAGCCTCGAAAAGAAAAAGGCCAATGAAGAAAGCATACTGGCCTGGAAAGATAACAGGATCATCTTCGACAACACACCGATCACTGAAGCTGCACGCATGATCCAGGAACATTACGGAGTAAAAGTGATCATTACAGACACTTTACTGAATGGAAAAACACTGAATGGAATGATGCCGAACGATAACCTTGACATATTACTACGTTCCATAGAAGCAACCAATGAGTTCAAGATCGCCCGGAAGGACACCGAGATTTTGATTTCAATGCCCTGATATGATCATGTGGATCAGCTAATGGCGCGGATTAGCTGGTTTCGGATCAAGGGAAACGATTGCAAGTATTGCTAATATTAAAACTGCAACAATGAGACATTCAAAACCCTTTTATAGACTCCTGGGGTGTTTGATGAGCGCCCAATTATTGTCCTGCCTGGACGGTTCTGCGCAACAAAACGGGATCATTTATGCTGCCAACAGCAGAAAAACCCTTACACAATATCCGCAGCAACAAAGGCCGGAAGAATCCAATGAAAAGAAAACGCTCTTCAACGTACTAAAAGACCTTAATAAAAAGAAAGGCACTTATTTCCTTTTCTCCGAACAAAGCCTTGGCAGCAAACTGGTCAGTCCTGTAAAGGACCCCAACCTGCCTGTAGAAAGGATCCTGGATGAAATATTAAAGAATACAGGATTGAAATACACGAAAGTATCCGACAACACATTCGTGATATTAAAAGACAAAGAGAAAATCGATAACGAGAAATTACAGCAACTGAATTTTACAGAAGACCTTCCATCTACTCAAAAAGCAAATGCTTTCGATCCTGTAACAGGAAGGATCACTGACGACAAAGGCTCACCCTTACAAGGTGTAAGCATCACACTCAAAGGCACCAACAAAGGAACAACCACCAACGCCAATGGTGAGTTCAGTATTGATGCCAAAAGAGGAGATGTGCTGCTGATCTCTTATGTTGGTTTTGCAGAACAGGCCATCACTATTGGGGCTGATGATAAACTGGCCATTGCTTTAACCCCTGGCAGTCAACAACTCACAGAAGTGGTAGTAACCGCATTGGGTATTAAGAAAGAACGCAAAGCACTTGGCTATTCCGTAACAGAAGTAAAAGGAAGCGATCTCACACAGGCAAGGGAAACCAATGTCGCCAACTCACTGATAGGAAGAGTGGCAGGTGTGAATGTAAATTCCGTAGCAGGTGGGCCCGGCGCTTCCACCAGTGTGATCATCCGCGGCATATCCAGTTTATCAGGTGATAATCAGCCGCTGTATGTGATCAATGGAGTGCCAATGACAAATGCGCTGGCAGAAGGCAATGATCAGAAAAATACCCAGGGACAGTATTACAACTCGGTGGATTATGGAGACGGTATTCAGAATATCAACCCGGATGATATTGAAAGCATTTCTGTTTTGAAAGGCGCTGCTGCTTCGGCCCTGTACGGATCAAGAGCAAAAGCAGGCGTGATCCTTATCACCACCAAAAGCGGAAGCGGAAAAGGCACACTCGAACTCAATTCCAATTTCACTGGCGATCAGGTAATCGATGTTACCGACTGGCAATATATATATGGCAATGGAGCAAACGGCATTAAGCCAACTACAGCTGCTGCAGCTTATGACGCAGGCAATTCCAGCTGGGGTGCCAAACTGGATGGAAGCAATGTGGTACAGTTTGACGGCGTATCCCGTCCTTATTCTGCACAGCAAGGGAATATCGGCAGGTTCTACCGCACCGGCAGCACACTCACCAACACTGTTTCCTTTGGTAAAGCATTTGAAGGTGGGGCAGTCCGTTTCTCTGCAAGCAACCTGTATAATACAGCAGTAATTCCCAACTCAGGGTTGAACAGGAACAATTTTAATTTTTCTTCCAATTTCGCCATCAACAAACATCTTACCGTTGATGTGAAAGCCAACTATGTAATAGATAAGGCGCACAACAGGCCTATTCTTGCAGATGGCGCCGGCAATGCCAATTTCCAGGCAATGTTCCTTCCTACAAGTTTGAACATAAACACACTGAAGCCCGGAACAAAACCTGATGGAGATGAATTATTGTTCACCAACAACAACTATGCTACCAATCCCTGGTTTGCCGCCTACAACTTTATCAATAATACTACACGCAACAGGCTCATCAGCATCGGCAGCGCCAGGTATACATTTGATAATGGATTCTTTGTGCAGGCACGTGCCGGTCGTGATTTTTATGACGACAGGTATACAGGGGTAGTACCCAATGGCGCAGGCTATTATGCACAGGCGCCTTTTAATATCAAAGAGATCTTCAATCGTGTGTATGAACTCAATGTGGATGTGCTTGCAGGGAAAACATTCAGGATCAGCCAGGACTTCAGTCTTACCGCCAATGCAGGTGCCAACCTGATGAAAGCCCGCTCTGAAGGAACTACAGAAGAAGGAACTGATTTTGCAGTGCCTTATGTATACACGATCCTGAATGCAAAGAACAAGACGATCCGGTACACTGATTTCCGCCAGGAAGTACATTCCGTGTATGCCACCTTGGACCTGGATTATAAAGGATTCCTTTTCCTGAATGCATCAGGTCGTAATGACTGGTTCTCCACACTGGCACCCTCCAGCGACCTGGATGTATTCTATCCTTCGATAAATACATCATTCCTTTTCACAGAATTTGTAAAACCCAGTTGGCTCAACTATGGTAAACTGCGTTTGGGTTGGGCAAACGTAGGTCAGGCAACCAGGCCTTATCAGACCTTGTTGAATTATGGTTTATTCCCGCAACAACTGAATGGACTTCCATTGGGAAATATTACCAATACATCTATTCCTAACAGTAAACTCCGTCCTTCCAGTGCCAGTGAAATTGAAATAGGAGCGGAGCTTGGTTTCTGGGGCAGCAGGCTTACGATGGATGTAGCCTGGTACAACAAGAAATCAAAAAACGAGATCTTTGAATCTCCTGCATCCAATACTTCCGGTTACACAGGTGTGATCCTGAATATTGGAGAGTTAAGGAATAAAGGCTTTGAGTTCCTTGTTACGGGCAAGCCTTTTGCTAAAGGATCAGCCGTGTCATGGACAACTTCGGTTAACGGTTCCATCAATAACAATGAAGTGGTAGCGCTTACTGAAGGTCAGGCAGAATTGGCTGCAGGTACATCCCGCACAGGTGTTGGCTTCACCCGTCATATTGTAGGAATGCCGGCCAACCAGATCATGGCGTTCGATTATCAGTATGATGGTGCAGGAAAGATTGTGCTGGGTGCAAATGGCGTTCCTGCAAGAGGTGATCTGAAGCCCTGGGGTTCTGCTTACAGCAAATACACCATGGGATGGAACAATGAGTTCTCCTTTAAGAATTTCACACTCGGTTTCCTGATCGACGGAAAATTTGGTGGTAAAGTATTTTCAGCAACGGATTACTATGGTTATTTCTTTGGCCTGCATAAGGGAACACTGCCAGGCAGGGAAACCAATAATTTCAATCCTGATCCCAATGCGCCAGCAACCACTGCACAGGCTTATTACACAGAGCTGGCCGGTAATGTATCCAAACTGTTTGTATATGATGCTGACTTTATCAAGTTCCGCCAGTTCACACTTGGCTATACACTGCCTGCTAAATGGTTCAACAACAAGATCAAGGGAGCAAGTATCAGCCTGGTTGGCCGCAACCTGTTTATCCTGATGAAGAAGACAGACAATATAGATCCCGAAGCAAGTTATTCAGGATACACACAGGGGCTTGAACTGGGTGGTGTGCCGCCAGTGAGAAGTTATGGTGTGAACCTTAATGTAAAATTCTAACTGAACTTAACGATACTACTGCAGGAACTTTATTAATGGACGATGAAATAAAACCTCCTGCAGTTACAACCAATAAAATATTAAGGATGAAAAACAAATTTGTAAAACTGCTCGGTTTGTTTTCCGCCACCATCGTTTTGTGCACTGCGTGTACAAAAAACTTTGATGAACTGAATACAGACCCTACTGCTTATAACCCCACGAATTTTGAGCCTAATTACCTGCTCACTACTGCGCAGTTGGCTTATACCGGCAGCTTCGACTTTAGCTATGAAACATGGCGGGGTAATCTTATCTATGCCTCTACACTAATGCAGCAGTTATCAACCGTGGTCGGCTATTGGGCAGGCGATAAATACCTGCTCAATGCTGACTACACGGCTGCTTACTGGATAGTAGCTTATCCTGAACAAGTGAAACCTGTAGCTGACCTGGTGGAGCTCACAAAGGATAAAGACAAATACAAGAACCTTCACCAGATTGCGCGGATCATGCGGGCGATGATCCTGCAACGGATCTCTGACCTTTATGGTGATGTGCCTTATTCAGCGGCAGGCCTGGGCTATTACAGCAATGTATACTTCCCGGTGTATGATAAGCAGGAGATCATTTATAAGGATATCATCAAAGAATATGAAGAAGCGGCTATTGCACTTGACCCTGCAGCCGACAAACCGACCGGTGATGCTTTCTATAATGGAAAACCAGACCAGATCGAGAAATGGAAAAAGCTCGCTTATTCACTGATGCTCCGTGCAGGCGCACGTTTATCCAAAATTGACCCTGCAACCGCACAGGCAACCATTCAGAAAACACTGGGAAAAACCATGCAAAGCAATGACGACAATGCTTATCTCGTACATGATGCGACTGGCGGCCGCCCTACAGTAAACCGTAACTTCCAGGTATTGCAGGGACAGCCAGAAGCAGATTATGTGAAATGGTCACAAAAGCTGATCGATTTCATGAAAACCAATAATGACCCGCGCCTGCCGGTGATTGCAGAACTTGCCAATGGCGACCGCACTGCTGCCAATCAAAAAGGAATGCCGAATGGATATGATCTGAGCGGTGTTGCCGGACGTGACATATCTTCAGCGCCTGGCTATACAGGTATGGGCGCTTATTCAAAGCCCAGCGGATTGCTCAATAAGCTGAATGCCCCCACATTTATCTTCACTTATGGTGAAGCTGAATTGCTGCTGGCCGATGCGGCAGCAAGATTCCCCGGGGGAATAAGTGGGATCGGAGCTGCTTCCACTTATTATAACAATGGTGTAAAAGCTGCCATCACTTATATGGCACCTTATGATGCCGCCGCTGCCATCAGCGATGGTGCTGCGGATGCTTATCTCACAGCTCATCCTTATAGTGCTGCCGATGGGTTAAATATGATCAATACACAGTATTTCGCTCTTACAGCCACCATGTTTGATTTTTATGAAGGCTGGAGCAACTGGAGAAGAAGCGGCTACCCGGTATTGACACCGGTCGTTTATCCTGGCAACGTGACCAATGGTACGGTGCCACGCCGTTTCCCTTATCCGCTTGCTGAAGCAAATACCAACCCGACCAATTATAAAACTGCTCATGATGCCGTGCCGGGTGGGGATCTGTTGTCTGGACGTGTTTGGTGGGACAAACCTTGAGCAGAAAATAAACCTTATTACAGATACCATAACTAAAGTAAAAAACCATCCTTTTGCAGGATGGTTTTTTACTTTAGTTATGGTATCTGTTTACTGAACTTCAATCTCATCCACAAACAGCCACGCTTTATGATCAGCTCCGGGCAAGCCAGTTGGAATGATCCCTTTATTCTTTATCCAAACGCGTAAATAACGCGCTTTAACAGGGGATGCCAATTCTAGCTTCAATGTTTTCTGATCAGTGATTGCGTTAGCTGATCCGATTGAGTTGAATTGCTTTCCATCTGCAGACGTAAATACTTCCATTCCCTGGGGATAATAGATCCAGCTTCCCCTTTGCTCCAGCGTATGAGCAATGACCTCGTTGATGCTGGTAATTTGTCCAAAATCGATAGTGGCATCACAATCGGTCCCTTCAAAGCCAAGAAATTCCCTTGACCTTGACATACCTTTTTCATTCTGTACACCATTCACCAGCGTAAAGGCTCCATCGCTGGCATATTTGCCGGCAGGTTGGGTAGTAAGGGTTATTTTTTTGCCGGTAGCTTTATTGAATTTGAATTCCTGCGAAATGCCATTGCCTTTTACCATTTTATCCATTACACTCCATCCTGAAATAGCAGTGGAGGAGGTGATGGGCACGGCTGTTTTATACAACATACCCTCCGCAGGTGTGGGCGCAAAAGAAATGCCTGCTGCATGTTTCTTATAACGGATCTGTGCAGAAGATTGCTTGGTTTCGAGTTTCCACAGAACGCCTTTATTACCCGGAGCAGGTAAGATGCTTGAACGAAGATCAAAAAAGGCCTTGCTATAGTTTGCTTTCCACAAATTGTACCGGTTGAATTGCACCTGTATCCTTTTTTCAAAATCATTCCAGTTCTTCTTTTGCGGAGCGCTCCATAATACTTCACTTAAAGCAGTAAGCCGCGGGAAGATCATGTATTCCACTTTACGGGGATTCTTTATGTATTCAGTCCACAGATTGGCCTGGGCTCCCAATACATATTTTCCTTCCTCAGCATTAAGTGCAGCAGGAATTGGGTTATAATTATATACTTTTTCCAGACTAACAAATCCACCAATCGTTACAGAATCTTCATTAGTAGTTTGTGAATAATCAAAATAAGCATAATCGGTCGGCGTCATCACCACTTCATGATGCTGCTTTGCTGCGGCTATACCACCTGATTCACCGCGCCAGCTCATTACTGCAGCGTTGGGCGCAAGACCACCTTCCAGTATTTCATCCCAGCCAATCAATTTACGTCCTTTACCGTTAAGGTATTTTTCCATCCGCTGGATAAAATAGCTTTGCAGTTCATGTTCATCTTTCAACCCGTTTTCCTTCATCCGTTGCTGACAAAGAGGGCATTTTTTCCAGTTAGCTTTAGGGCATTCATCTCCGCCAACATGTATCATGCGGGAAGGGAAGAGGGGCAGCACTTCATCCAGCACGTCCTGTAAAAATTGAAATGTATTTTCCTTTCCTGCGCAGAACACATCATCAAAAACGCCCCAGGTTTGCTGCACCTGTTTACCAGTGCTGTCGCCGGCCCAGGCACAATCCTTTGGATAATAATTTTTCGTCGGCTCTTCAGGAAAGCAACTCAATTCAGGATAAGCGGCTATTGCTGCAGAAGCATGCCCCGGCATTTCGATCTCAGGCACTACCGTGATATGACGCTGCGCTGCATAAGCCACTACTTCCCTGATTTCTTCCTGGGTATAAAAACCTCCATAGCGTAATCCATCATTGCCTGTACCGGGATAACGGCCAATGATGGTACCGTTTCTCCATCCACCCACAGTCGTCAACCTGGGATATTTCTTTATTTCTATCCTCCAGCCCTGATCATCAGTTAAATGCCAGTGGAAATAATTCATCTTATGTAAAGTGAGATAATCAATATACTTCTTTACGAAACTGACGGGGAAAAAATGACGGCCTACATCCAGGTGCATACCACGGTAATTAAAACGGGGAGCATCCTGAACAGATACAGCCGGTATTTTCAATGCAGCCGATCTATTAAGCGGTAAAAGTTGTATCAGGGTTTGCATACCGTAAAAAGTTCCGGCATACGTGTCGCCACTGATTGAAATGCCTGTTGAATTTGCTTCGAATGAATAGCCGTCCTTATCAGGAGCTTTGATAAATTTTTTGGTATAAAAACGGATGGCATTCTTTACAGGAATTTTGCTTACAGGCAGGCTGAAGCCATAAAACTCCTGCAGGTAATTGCTGAAAAACTCTGCAGCAGGCAGATCGCCATCATCCTGTACTACCAGGGTTGTATTTTTTCCAAGATTAAAATAACCTGCGCCGCGCTTTAGCGAAGCAGGTTGTGGAATGATCGTTATTTCCTGTGCGGAGATCGCAAAAGGAAGGAATAAAAAAATAAAGGATTTGATCAATGATCTCATAGCAAACGTTTTATTAAGTATAGTGCCCGCGTTGAGGAAATTGTAACTGCTTATTCCATCACCGGCAGCACTACATTACTGCTATTCTTTCCATCATGATAGATCCTAATTGTCGCACGCTGAAAATCCTTTGCATCCATACCTGGTATATATCCAAATTTTTGCGGATTCCTGTCAACCAGCGGAAACCAACTGCTTTGCACCTGCACCATAATGCGATGGCCTTTTTTAAATGTGTGAGCCACTTCGTTTAATTTAAAGGACACTTTTTCAATTTTATCTTTTACAAATGGTTCTGGTTTGGAAAAGCTGTTACGGAATTTTCCCCGGAACACTTCAGCCCTTACCATCTGTTGATAGCCACCCATAGGAGTGGGGCGTTGGTTAGGGCCAGCAGCAGGCAATACATCATTGTCTCCCCAAACATCGATCACTTTTACGATAAAGTCTGCATCAGAGCCTGTAATGGAAACAAGCAGGTTGGCTGCGATCTCGCCTGTAAGCGTAAGGTCTTGTGTAAGCGTATCAGTCTCAAAACTGATCACATCCGGCCTTTGTGCAGCAAAACGCTGGTCTTCCACCAGGTATTCATTGTTCCTGCGTCCGCTTACCACACTGGTATAAGGAACGGGTTTGTTGGGATCGCTGATATAATCAGTAAAGCTGTTGGTTCCTGCAGGTTTGCTGGTCGACAATTTGCCGGCCGGCTGAAAATAAAAAGAAGTAGGGCGGCTATTGGCCGGTGGCCATACATTGTAATTTTTCCATTGATTGGACCCTGTTTCAAAAAGGGTCACTTCCGCCTGGTCAAAACTGCCTTTATCTTTTAAATAGTAATTGAAGAATTTGGTTTCAATCTCATCCTGGTAATGTTTGTTCAGGTCTGTACCGAAATGATATTGGCCAAAGCTTGTCCAGGAAGGAGCAGCCCATCCGCCATGTGTCCATGGGCCCATCACAAGGCGTGCATTATTGCCTGGTGATTGTTTTTCTATGGCAGCATAGGTTTTCAATGCACCAAACATATCTTCTGCATCAAACCATCCGCCAACTACCAGCACAGCCGGTTTGATATTTTTCAGGTGCTGACGGATATTGCGGGATTGCCAGAATTCATCATAAGTATCATGCTTGATCACCTGGCGCCATACGCTATTGCTGTCATAAAAATATTTCGCGGTATTGGCATTCTTCAAAGGGCCGAAATCAAGGAAAAATTTATAGGCATCTGTGTAGCGTGCACGGAAAAACGGCGCATAGCTTTCGCCATTCTCTGCTTTGGGGCCATCAAAACCGCTGTAGAAACCAAAATTGTCCAGCAGGAAAAACGCGCCATTATGATTGCAGTCGTCACCCATGAACTCGTCCGACATCGGGGCTTGTGGTGATACGGCTTTCAAAGCAGGATGCGCATCCGGTAAAGCCGCTGAAGAATAAAAACCGGGAAAGGATATGCCATAAATACCCACACGGCCATTGCTGTTGGTATTCTTCAACAACCATTCTATGGTATCGTAGGTATCACTCGATTCATCCACATCCTTATCTGATTTCTTATTGTCGATCGCCGGCGTCATTTCGCGGAAGCGACCTTCGCTTTTATAGCGGCCACGTGCATCCTGGTACACAAAGATGTATTTCTCTTTCATCAAAGAAGTGTTAGGGCCGAGACGGGGGCGGTAATTGGCTTCTCCATAGGGGCGGCAGGAATAGGGCGTTCTTTGCATAAGGATGGGATATTTCTGGGAAACATCTTTGGGTTCATAAACAGCCGTATACAATTTGATGCCATCCCGCATCTGGATATAATATTCTTTCTTGGTAAAATTATCTTTTACCCAGGCAGCATCTGCATCTGCCTGTGCAACTGAAATAAAAGGAGAGAAGAGCAAGAGATAAAGAACAAACCGTTTCATTTGGATATATTTAGTCGTTTTTTGAGCAATCAATGGACATTTCATAAGCATAGTTATGTAGTTTTGAAGCACTAAATTTACCCAATCTGATTTGCCATAACCAATAAATTTTATGAACAATAACCAGCAGGTGATCGAACGGTTCTACAATGCTTTCCAGCAACTGGATTATGCAACCATGCAGGACTGTTACAGCGATGATATTATTTTCAGCGACCCTGTTTTTGGCCTGTTGAAAGGGGAGGAAGTAAAAGCTATGTGGGAAATGCTGTGTAAAAATGCCAGGGACTTCAAGCTTACCTATTCCAATATAGAGCTGCTGGATGAGGAATATGCAACCTGCAAGTGGACAGCTTCCTATATTTTTTCCAAAACAGGCAATAAAGTGGAAAATAAGATCAAAGCCTATATGCGGTTCAGGGATGGGAAGATCATTGAGCACAGCGATGCATTCCGGCTCAGCACCTGGCTGTCGCAGGCAATGGGATGGAAGGGAGTGCTGTTTGGATGGACAGGGTTTATGAAAAGGGCTGTGCAAAAGAATGCACGGAAAAGTCTTGACGCATTCATGAATAAAAAAGGATGATACCTGCCGCAACCGGGGATATCATCCTTATTATTATTACAAATATCACTTAATCTTCGAGCACACCAAATTTACCGGCGCTCACATCATTGATCGCCTGCTCCACTTCGGCCCAGGTATTCATTAAGAAGGGACCATACTGGGCAATCGGCTCGTCGATCGGCTCACCGGAAAGCACGAGTAATATAGTGTCTTCGCTGGCGGTGATCTGTATTTTCTCCCCATCATTTTTAAACAAAACAAAATGATCAGCCGGTGCAGCGGTGTTATTGATGGAAGCACTGCCTTCAACGACCAGTATGCCGGTGTTATAGAAAGAAGGGAAATCCATTTCCAGCACAGCGCCTTTTTTCAGTTTGGCATTATACACCTGCAAGGGAGTGAAAGTGAAAGCCGCACCTTTTACACCGTTGAATTCGCCTGCAATGATCTCCACTACGCCTTTGTCGCCAGGTAAATCATACCTGCCCATCATGCTGTTGGTGATCTCCTGGTATTTGGGAGGGCTCATTTTGTATTTCGCAGGCAGGTTCACCCAAAGCTGTACCATCTGGAAGAGGCCGCCTTTCCGGCTGAATTCCTTTTCATGATACTCTTTATGCAGCAAACCGGAAGCAGCCGTCATCCATTGCACATCGCCTTCACGGATCACGCCACTGTTGCCGCCACTGTCGTGATGCGCTACCTGGCCATGATAAGCAATGGTAACGGTTTCAAAACCACGATGGGGATGCACACCAACACCACGGGGTTCTTCCCTGGGACTGAACTCCACTTTTGAATTATAATCCAGCAGGAAAAAAGGGCTCATCCTTTTTTTGTCGATAACATTATTGGGAAAGAAATTATGCACCCTGAACCCATCGCCCACCATGTGGGGAGGAGGAGGGGCGATAATTGTTTCGATCGTTTTTATGTTGCTCATATATACTCCTTATTGTGTTTTACTATAAACAGGTTCTTATATTTTTTATCCTTTGTGCTCTTTGTTGTCTTAGTGGGAAATATAAACCCACTAAGACAACAAAGAGCACAAAGACAATAAACAAACAGTGGGCCTACTCACACTGATATCCTCTCTGGAAGTAATTTCTCGGCCAGCCATATAAACTCCGTCATAAAATTGTGGACCTTATTGGCAAAACTTTCATCCACCAATGTGCCATCTGCCAGAAATTTTTGTTCCACAAACGGTACGATCAGCAGGTAGGGGGAAGCCAGGCCAAACAAGGCAGGGATCAACAGCAGCAACTGTTGTGAAGCCCGCAATCCACCCAATGATCCGGGTGATGCTGTCACGATGCCAAATGGCTTATGATGCTGCTTGGGATAATGATCAAGCAGGTTTTTCATAGCCGGCGAATAGCTGCCATTGTATTCCGGTGTCAGAAGAATAAAAGCATCTGCACCAAATATCCTTTCGCTCAGCGGGCGGAATTGTTCCGGTGTTTTTTCCACGCTCACAAATACCGTCTGCGCCACCGGCAATTCCCAATCTTTCATATCAATCAACCCTGCTTCATGCGGTGTGTTCTGGTCAATCCAGTGCTGCAGATGCAAGGCCACCCTGCGGGTGATACTATTGGGGCGGGGACTTCCCGATATAATTTCAATTCTCATTTTTGAGTCTTGTAGTGTAAAGATACTAAATTAATGTTTAAACATCAAATTATGATCCTGCTTTAACAGAAGCCTTAGGGTGTATAAACATTTTGCCAACATATCCCCAGGATGCGCCTGAAAATCATAATTTCGGCAACCTAAAGATATACAATGATCAACCGCAGAAAGTTCATCTTATCATCCATGTTCAGTTCAGCCGCCGTGCTTGCAGGCAAGCTGGCTGCAAGTCAATCTGCTCCCCGCAATCTCAAAGGCAATCCCCTTGTGATCTCCACCTGGGATGCCGGGCTTTCCGCCAACCGGGCGGCCTGGGAAATACTGGGGAAGGGAGGCAGGGCTTTGGATGCTGTGGAGAAAGGAGTGATGGATACCGAGTCCTCCATCAATTGTTGCGTGGGGCTTGGCGCCAATCCTGACCGGGATGGATTCGTGACCCTTGATGCCTCTATCATGGACGAGTTTGCCAATTGCGGCAGTGTGGCATTCCTGGAGCGGATCAAACATCCTGTTTCCGTGGCCCGCCGTGTAATGGAAAAAACGCCACATGTAATGCTTGTTGGCAGCGGCGCCCAGCAGTTCGCCATTGCAGAAGGCTTTCCCCTGGAAGAGCAAAAGCTTTCAGAGAGCGCGCAGAAAGCCTATACAGAATGGTTAAAGACGTCGGAATACAAACCTGTGATCAATATCGAGAACAAAGGGCATGGCCCATCTGCCCCCTCACAATTCGATAACGGCGAATGGAATCATGACACGATCGGAATGGTGGCCATGGACACTAATGGCAACCTGAGCGGTAGCTGCACCACCAGCGGCATGGGTTTCAAAATGCGGGGCCGTCTCGGTGATTCGCCCATTATCGGAGCAGGATTGTTCGTAGACAATGAAATAGGCGCCTGCACTGCCACAGGGCAGGGGGAAGACGTGATCCGTGTTGCCGGTTCCCATACGGTGGTAGAACTGATGCGCCAGGGACTTTCTCCTGAAGCTGCCTGCAAGAGCGCCATCAACCGGATCATCCGGATAAAAGGAGATAAAGCCAAGAGCATACAGGTAGCATTTCTTGCACTTAATAAAAAAGGGCAGGTAGGTGCTTATGCTATCCAGAAAGGATTCAGCTATGCTATAAGAACAAATGCAGGAGAGAAACTGATACCTGCGAAGAGCTTTTACAGCTGAGGAAGGTTTAGTCAGCCATTGGCCAACGAACTACTCTCTTGAACCGGCAAAATCACAACTATGAGTTACCTGATAGAAATAGCTACTTCTGATTTTTTAACTACCCGCTCCGCAGTAGAAGGTGGTGCAGACAGGATAGAACTTTGTGCAAACCTGGCAGAAGGCGGTACCACACCATCTGCAGGATTGGTACGGAAATGCAGGGAGGTCTTTAACGTATTGCTTTACCCTATCATCCGGCCAAGGGGTGGTGATTTCCTTTACACAAAGGAAGAGTTTGAGATTATGCTGCATGATATCAAACTCTTCAAAGAGTATGGCTGCGATGGTGTAGTGATCGGTTTACTGCAGGCAGATGGAACCATTGATCTATCCCGTACGGCTAAACTGGTAGAAGCTGCCTATCCATTAGGTGTCACTTTCCATCGTGCTTTTGACCGTTGTCTCGACCCCTTTGCGGCAATGGAACAACTGATCGGCATTGGCTGCGAGAGAATACTGACCTCTGGTCAGCAACCTGAGGCGCCTGCGGGAGTTGAACTCATAGCCCGGTTGAACCAGGCAGCGGATAACCGCATCATCATTATGCCTGGCAGTGGTGTGCGGGTAGACAATGTGCGGCAACTGGCTGATCAAACCGGCTGCACGGAACTGCATTCTTCTCTCCGCCGCAAAACGAAAAGCTCCATGCAATTCATCCATCCTGCTTTTGCTTCATCAGAAGAAAGCTATATGAACAATGCGATCGATTCAGAAGAAGTGCGTCAGTTGAAAAAGGCGCTGACAGGTAATTAAACCAGGATATTCAAACATAAACCATAGCTCTTCATGCGTACCATACTGTTGCTATTTGCTTCAAACATCTTCATGACATTTGCCTGGTATTACCATCTTAAACATGAAGGATGGCCTTTATGGAAAGCGATCCTCATTAGCTGGCTGATAGCATTAATTGAGTATTGCCTGGCAGTGCCTGCCAACCGCTTTGGGCATACGGCCGGATTCAGTCTTTTTCAATTAAAGATCATCCAGGAAGTGATCACCTTACTGGTATTCGCTGTTTTCGCTGTATTAGTGATGAAGGAAGCTTTTCACTGGCGTTATCTTGTGAGTTTCGCATTCCTGCTGGGAGCGGTATATTTTATGTTTACCAATAAATTTGGCTAGCAGGTTGCTACAATGCTTTTGTCAATTGGTCCAGTATTTCCTTTACAGCAGGCCTTTTCTTATAATCAGGATTGAAAAAACGGTAGATGACCGTTGATTCTTTATCGATGATATACGTTGCAGGAACAGGAAGGTAATTTCCGTTCTTTCCATTGATCTCATCTATTTTAATACCGGCATTACGGTACCTGGTAAGCGTATTTTCCGGTACTTCAAATTCCACATCATAAGCTTTCATGATCTTGAGCCCTTCATCGTACAGCACAGGATATTCAGCTTTTGTTTTTTCAACGGTCTTCGCAACGTTCTCGGGTAATTCAGGGGTCACAGCTACCAGTGTTGCGCCTTTATCCTTGATCAGTTGCAGGGAGTCTTCCAGTTTTTGAAGATATTTATTGCAATAAGGGCACCATTCCCCACGGTAAAAAACCAGCACTACTTTTCCTTTCTTCAAAAGGTCTTTCAGCCGCACTTCATTTCCATTCTGATCTTTGGCTTTGAAATCAGGTGCTTTGGAATTCAGAAATAAACCTTCAGGTGCTTCCTGTGCAAAAAGGAAACAAGCGGAAAATATCAGGGCAATAAGAACAATGATCTTTTTCATATTATAACATATGTTGTCAAATCTACAACAGCCTGCCTGCTTAAAGAATGGTTTCTTATGGGTATTAACAAAATCTTGATTTGCCTTATATTTATCCCAACTTAACTGCTAAATAATGAGTGATAAACATTCAATCCGATTCGTACTGTATGCATTACTGGGACTAACACTTACTACTGCTGGTATTATCAGTCTTGTATATGGATTAGCCACCAAAGCCTCCAACGACTGGCTTTTCTGGGCTGCTATTTCTGCTTTTTGCATCAATGCCGGACTACTTCTGCTGGGAAGCAGCTTTGTACATAAGATAAAAGCTGACCTGGCCAGAAGAAGAAAACAGCATCATTAGCCGAAGGCTTATGGTGCGATCTGTACTCTTCTCATTTCTAATTTTGAATCAGGTACAGTACTGGCCGCACTTTCATAATATTCATCCATTATCCATCCGATATTCCTGGCATAGTAGTCAAGGAAATAGTCATCGGTTGGCACAAAAATGCCGTTCCCCCAATCCACTTCATACCTTTCTTCCACAACAATTGTGTTCTGATAGGTGATGCCACCCAGGAGAGAGGTAGTAACCAGTGTATTCACATCCTTCTGCCTAATTGTAAACTTAATGCGTACTTTCAATGCAACTCCCCCTACAGTTCCGGAGTAAGCTGCAGTAGTCCAGCTAACCCCTGCAGGCTGATCATCCTTTATAAAAATGAATTCTACTTTCTGGGAAGCATCAAAGCCAAAATAATCCCGAAGATCTGTATACTTGTAATAGTTACCGGCTGATTTACGGTAACTGTCCATATCCTGGAAAGGAGGTGTTCCTGCCTGATTGAAAGTGCCTTCAAATGTAGTAAAAGCATTTCCGCCGATTGTGACGGTGCCTGGTTTAGCTCTGATCAGCAATGAATCTACATTAGGATTGTCATCCTGTTCATAACTCCAGTTGCTGCCTGCCGTACGGGGAAAATAATCTTTTGCTACTGCGGTTGCCAGCACATCAATAGTAAAGCTGCAGTTGGTGGTGCCTGCTGTTACAGGAATGCTGGCAGGACCGGCTGCTGCAGGAGTACCGGAACCATGGAGTGTGATGATTTGCGCACCAACTGGTAAACTGCCTGTTCCGGAAAATACCATCCCATTACTTGTTGCAGTACTGATAGAATAAGTTCCTGCTGTAGTTACATCCACTTTTATATCTACTGTATTGCTGGAGGTAAGCGCCACACCCATTACATAATCCCCACCTGCCAAAAAGTCCATACAGGTACCAGGATTACCATCCAGGGAGAATACTGCAGGGCTTCCGCCGCCTGCCGGCAATACCGTAACAGGGACAATGCATTCAGAAGTACCGTATCTGACAGTAAAATTATCAATGCTTTCAAGAAGAGGAGTTCCATTGCCTTGCAGGGTTACCGTATTCATACCGGTAGCAGAGAAATTGCCGTTGCCGCGGAAATAATAGCCATTCACGGTATCCGTGTAAATGAGGTAGGTTCCTGTTTTCAGCACGTTTACCTGCACTTCGATCGTGTTGCTCGTTCCTACCAGCGCCGCGCCTGCTTCATAAATACCGATAACAGTTTTGGGCAAACAATCACCTGTAAGATCACTCTGGAGCGTACCTTCCGAAGAAACGCCTTCTCCGTTTTCCAAGCTTACTTCTTTCTGACAGGAATAGATCAGCATCAGGCCGGTCAGCAGTAACCCACATAGTTTCTTCATAATAAGGTATAATTAGGATGCTTAAAAATAAGAGTTTTTTTCTAGCTGGAATGATTGACCTATAAAATAACGAAACGGGGAGGTTTACTGTTGCCTTCGTTGTATTTTTGTGTAAAATAATAATACTCAGATGCGTGTCCCGACCCTAGTACTCCTGTCCCTGCTGACCAGCCTTATTTCCTTCGCACAGCCGGCCGCTTCTCATTTACAGAATGCCGATGAGTTTGAAAAGAATATCAAGGCAGGCAAGACTTTGATCCTCGATGTCCGTACCGACAAAGAATTCCGTTCTGGCCATATCAGCCAGGCTATGCAGGCCAACTGGAATGACAGTGCCCAATTCAGGGAAAGAATAAAATACATAGATCCGCAGCAACCGGTTTATGTCTATTGCCTGGTGGGTGGCCGCAGCGCTGCAGCAGCCACATGGATGAGAAATCATGGTTTTTCACAGGTGATTGAGCTGGAAGGTGGGATCAATGCATGGAAAAAAGCCGGCAAACCACTGGAAGGCTTCCAGGATGAGAAACAACTGAGCCTGGAAGAATACAGATCGATGATCCCTAAAACGGGAACAGTACTGGTTGATATTGGTGCAGACTGGTGTCCGCCCTGCCGGAAAATGCAGCCGGTAACAGATGCATTGCGCAAAGATCCTTCTCTTCATTTTTCCATGATCAATATAGATGCCGGCACACAAACTGAATTGATAAAAGCTCTCAATATCGGCCCAATCCCGGTTTTCATTATTTATAAAAACGGGAAAGAAACCTGGCGCAAGGAAGGCATTGTTTCCCAGGAAGAATTTAAAAAACAATTACGTTAGGCTTGCGGATTTTTTTTAGCTATCTTTTCGGTCAAAGTACGGCTGATTAACCCAATCGATTATGCTATGAAATCTGCTTTCCGATTTATTTTCTTTTTCTTACCGGCATTTTCTCCGTTTCTTATTTCAGCACAAAGTCCATCAGTAGAAATATTGACCTCAGGCACCAAAACCAGCCTGCGCGGACTCAGCGTTGTTAATGATAATATCCTCTGGGTAAGCGGCAGTGGTGGGATAGTAGGCAAGAGCAGTAATGGCGGCAAAACCTGGAAATGGATCACCGTGCCTGGTTTTGAGAAAACAGAATTCCGCGATATAGAAGCTTTTGATGCCAATGTGGCCATCGTGATGGGAATTGGAGAACCCGCTTACCTGCTGAAAACAAATGATGGCGGGGATACCTGGAAGATCGTATATGAGAACAAGGAAAAAGGCATGTTCCTGGATGCAATGGATTTTTCCTCTCCCCGCGACGGCATCGTGATCGGCGATCCCATCAATGGAAAAGCGTTTATTGCATTTACACATGATAGTGGCAATACCTGGGAAGAACTGTCTTCTGCAGATAACCGCGTAACGCTTGATAGCGGCGAAGCTTTTTTTGCAGCCAGCGGCAGCAATGTCCGCCTTTTTGAAAAAGAGCAGTACTATCTTGTCAGCGGCGGCACACGTTCCAGGCTTACAGGTCCTAACGGTACTGTTATGCTTCCATTACTTCAGGGAAAAGAATCCACCGGGGCCAATGCTATCGATATATTTGATAACGGCATCCCTGTTAAAGCCGGCAACCGCATGGTGATTGTAGGAGGTGATTTTGCTGCAGATTCTTCCCGCGAAAAGAATTGTGTGTACACCACCAATGGCGGAAAAACCTGGCGCACGCCCAAAACACCCCCACATGGCTACCGGAGCTGCGTGGAATATCTTTCTAAAAAAGACCTGCTCGCCTGCGGCCTGAACGGGGTTGATTACTCAGAAGATGGTGGAAAGAACTGGAAATGGATCAGCAAAGAAGGTTTCCATGTAGTCCGTATTGCAAAAGTGGGAACGATGATTTACCTGGCAGGAAATAAAGGAAGAATAGCAAGGATCAACTGGGATAGATGAGATTGATTTTATCTTCGTAGAGCAGATGGATTACATCAAAGAATATCGCCGTTTCATATATGGCCATTACCTGGCCGATGGTGTGCGTATTACAGCCGGTGTATTATTGCCTTCCCTGATATTAAGTTACTTCAACCAGCTACAACTGGGCATTTATATTTCACTGGGCGCGCTTTGCGTAAGCATTACTGATAATCCGGGACCTATCCATCATCGCAGGAACGGATTGCTGATCTGCTGTGGTATCGTTTTTCTTGTAAGTCTGCTGGTTGGATTTTCTTTACCGGTGAAATGGCTTTTCATGCTGGTGTTGCCGCTGCTGTGCTTTTTCTTTTCCATGATCGGGGTATATGGAGCCAGGGCCACATCCATCGGTATTGCAGCCCTGCTGGTAATGGTGATGATATCGCATGAAGGATTGCATGGATGGCAGGTCGTTTATTTTGCCCTGTATATGCTTGCAGGAGGCTTATGGTATACTTTGCTGAGCCTGGTGCTTTATAGTCTCCGGCCTTATAAACTGATACAGCAGGCGCTTGGAGAATACGTATTGTCTGCTGCTACCTACCTGCGGGCCCGTGCAGGTTTTTACGATCCTGACGCCGATATGGATGATTGCTACAGGGAATTGATGCGTGCGCAGATCGATGTGCAGCATAAGCAGGACCTGGTAGCGGAGTTGCTGTTCAAAACCAGGAGCATTGTAAAAGAGTCAACCCACACCAGCCGCATACTGATGATGGTATTCCTGGATGTTTCCGATCTCCTGGAAAGGGCCATGACCTCACACCAGGATTATAAAAAACTGCATGGATTTTTCGATGATACAGGCATATTGCCGGAATACAGGGCCATTATTATTTCACTGGCAGATGAGATGGATGAAATTGGCCTTTCACTCATCAGCGGAAAAGCTTCGGGCTATGATGCCGGTATTGATAAAGAACTGGTAACAGAGCGTGAACACCTGCAACAGTTGCGGCTCAAACTACTGAACCCTTCCAATCTCGAAGGATTCATCAGCCTCCGGCATATACTCGACAGCATTGATGATATCGCAGGAAGGATCCGTACACTGCATCAGTACACGTCTTATGACCGGAAGCTGCGTAAAATAAAGATCGATACGCCAGACCCATCCAAGTATGTAACGCGGCAGGCGATCGATCCGCAGCAGTTCTGGGACAATTTCTCCCTGCAGTCGAATATTTTCCGGCATTCATTGCGCATCACTATTGCTGCATTCGCGGCTTATATAATAGGGCAACTGCTGCCATTCGGACATGGATACTGGATATTGCTCACCGTTATCGTAATCCTGAAACCAGGTTATACACTAACGAGGCAACGGAATATTCAACGTCTTACCGGCACTTTGATCGGCGCAGCCATTGCAGGAGGCATATTGTTTTTTGTAAAGAACAATACAGCTATTCTTGTATTGCTTGCATTGAGCATGATCGGGGGTTACAGTTTTATGCGCTGGAAATACCTCGTGAGCGTGGTGATGATCACGATGTACCTGTTGTTCATGTTCCATATCCTTGAACCGAATGATTTCAGGGAAGTAGTGCAGGAAAGAATAGTAGACACTTTACTGGGATGTATCGTAGGTTTCCTGGCATCCTACCTGTTGCCACCAATCTGGGAAAGGGAACAGATAGGGGAGTTGATGCAGCATCTTATCAATGACATTATACAGTATTTTGAAACGATAGCATACGCTTTTACGGGCAAGCCTTACAATAAACAATTAAGCAAGGAAAAAAGAAAACAGGCCTGGGTTTCGCTGGCCAACGTTACGGATGCGTTCAACCGCATGCTTTCTGAACCCAAAAGCAAGCGACGGGATTATAAAGAGTTCCACCGCTTCGTAGTGTCTTCACACATGCTGGTTTCGCATTTTGCCACGCTGGCTTATTATGCAGACAGTTTGCAACAAGAATATATTATGGATGATTATGCCCCGCTGATCAAAGCAAGCATAACAGAACTGACCAATGCAGGGCGTTTCCTGGAGAACCCTCATTTTGAAGCGCCTAAAAAAACAACCGATAATCCCCAGGCATTGCTCGATCACAAGATCAATGCATTAATGCAAACAAGACAACAGGAGCTCCGGCAGGGACAACTGGAATCGACAGGGAAACGGTACCTGAGCACATTCAAATCAATCACCGATCAATTCTATTTTGTTTACAAAACCTCCCAGGACGTGCATAAGATCTGCCGGTCTATTATCCTTAATTAACACAGGCAATAAAGGAGACAGGCTTCATCAGGAGGTCAGGGAGGAATAAAGCAGGAGATATAAAGTTAACAGTAATTGAAAGCCCTGTTAAGGAGTTATTAAACAAAAGGTCATTCCTGATAACAGGAATGACCTTTTTAAAGAAAAAATATAAGCGTTAACTAAGCTGTCGATTAATACCTGCGTCCGCCGCCTCCGCCACTACCACCGCGGTTGCCACCAGGCCTGAATCCGCCGCTGCCCCTGTTTCCACCGCCCTGACGATTGCCTTGTCCACCACCTCCCTGGTATCCACCACCACTGCCACCGCGTTCATCAGCAGCTTTTACAACAAGTGGTTTTTTCCCTAATGAAATATCATTCAGGCTTTCGATAGCATCTTTTGCTTCTGCGTCATTCAGCATTTCTACAAAACCAAAGCCTTTACTCTTGCCTGTTTCCCGGTCAATAGCTACTTTGGCGGAAACGATTTTCCCAAACTTTTCAAAAATCTCTTCCAGTTCGGCATCGTCAAGGTCATAGGGTAAGCCAGCTACGAAAATCTTCATTAGTTTATTTTTTACAAAAGTACACAACTTATTCTTCGTATAGCATCACAAGTACCTGATATTCTTATAAAAAAATTTTCCTACTTAGGAGTTTTACCAGGCATTGGGGGAATGTCTTTTGTTAATATGTATGCATCACATATTGCAGTGCCCAGGCCTTTTATTTTCTTAAAACAAAAGCCGGCCGTTTATGGCCAGCTTTTGCGGGTATACTCTTAGCTAACTGTCATGCTATTGTAAAACATCAATTCAAACCACCTCTTCTCGTAGGAGGAGTTTGAGCCGGCCATTTGCCTGGTTCTCCGGTACGCGGGCTGGGAGGCAGCACACTTTTTTCGCGGGAGGTTTTTACAGGATCCTCACAAGCCATATATACCAGTATCGCAGCCAGTATCGCATTGTTTCTGACATCATCAAAAACGATCTTATCATAAGTATCGCGGTTGGTATGCCAGGTGTAGCTGCCGTATGACCAGCTGTTGGAGCTTAATGAAAAAGCCGGGGCGCCTGCTGCTACAAAAGAAGCAAAGTCAGAGCCGCCACCACCGGGAAATCCCGGGAAACGGGTTTCAATCTGTGTACGGATATCTGCGGGCACTTTTGAAAGCCAGCGGGTGAGGTATTCATAAGAATTCAGGAAACCCTGGCCGGAAAGATTAACTACTCTGCCGGTACCATTATCCTGATTAAACAATACCTGCAGGTTTTTTACAATCTCAGGATGATCTTCCACAAAAGCCCTTGATCCATTCAACCCTTGCTCTTCACTGCCCCAATGTCCTACCAGGATGGTACGTTTAGGATTGGGATATATTTTTTTCAGGATCCGCATAGCTTCCATCATTACCAGGGTGCCGGTACCATTGTCTGTAGCACCAGTGCCGCCATCCCATGAATCAAAATGCGCGGAAAGCATTACATATTCATCCGGTTTTTGAGTGCCTTTTATTTCTGCGATCGTATTAAAGGTGGGCACTACACCCAGTTCTTTTGAGTCAGTACGCACGCTGATCTTTGGTTTGATATCCGATTCAGTAAGGCGGTACAGCAAACCGTAATCTTCCAGGGCAATATCTATTGTAGGGATCTTGGTAGTATTGGCGCCAAATATTTTGTTGACACCAAAACCGTTTGACCAAAGGGAAGACACTATACCAGCGGCACCTGCTTTTTCGAGCGCCAGAGCCAGGTTCTTGCTGTTAAGACCTGTTTTGCGGATGCGTTTACCCCATGCTTCCTGCAATGCAGCCCTTTCCTTTTTCATTTTTTCAAATGATTCTTTGGTGCCAAATTCTTCCCAGTTATAATCGGGTCGGCCGGTTGGCTGCATCATGGAGATGAGCACAAACTTGCCTTTGACATTAGGCAGCCATTGCTGAAAAGCGATTGAATCAGCTACATCAGCCAGTATGATCGTTTCGGCCGTAATGGTTTTGCCGCCGGTGCTTGGGCTCCAGGCAAGCTGCGTGCCTTCCAGCGATCTTACACGTGGATAAACCATATCAATATGTGAAACCCCTCTTTCCCAACCTCTCCACTCACCCCATTTTTCATTGCGGGCGGTGATGCCCCAGCTATTGTATTTTGCCACAGCCCAATCATTGGCCTGCTTCATTTGTGGAGTGCCTACCAGCCTGGGGCCGATGCCATCCATCAGTTCGTGCGCCAGTGTTTTCAACTGCGAATTTTCGGTAGCTTCCTTCACAATGCCTTTTACAATTACGGAGTCATTTACCTGCCCGAAAGCAAGGCTTCCGGCCAAAAGACAGACAGGAAGGAAAAGCGTGCTTGTTTTTTTCATACTAATCAAAGATTTAGGAGATTGTTTTACTGGTCGAATATATGGAATCATCACAACTTATTCACTGTTGCAAAGCAACGCTTTTACCAACCCTTTTGTCAGCATGTGGATAAACCATCTGTTTTTTTAGTATAAACCCGATCGCCATGCCCACCATACTGAAACACTGCCAACACCTTTTAATTATACCTGTATTGTCACTATTACTGTTTACAGAAGCAGCAGCACAATCAAAGAGCCATCCTTTTATGGTTTCGTTGACCGGCGGATTATCTTCCCCGCTTGGCCAGTTTGCAGATAATAATGTTGCCACCCTGAGCACAGGATCATCGATGATCGGTGCTGCCAAAACAGGATGGAATGGTAATATTCAATTGGGCTATCGGTTGAACACTCATTTTGGCATTGCACTTACCGGAGGAATAAGCGAGTATAAACGGGATGGGGATATATTTGCAAAATATTACGAGCTTATCTACGGAAATACGAGTACGGTGGATTCAAAACAATGGAGTGTAGTGAAAGTGCTGGCAGGTCCAACTTATACTGCTGCTGTAAGTAAAAAATTATCATTCCGGTCAGGCCTGTCAGCAGGCATCGCCAAAACAGCAGTACCAGGCTATAGCTTTACTACCCACAATTCCACAGGAGAAGTATTATGGGTAGGTACAGTCAACAAGGCAAAAATGCCTGCGGCATTTGCATACCAGGCGAATGCAGGATTAGGCTACGACCTGAGCTCAACAGTTTTGCTGTTATTCGATATGAGTTATTTTGATGCCACTACTACCAATAAGCGTATACCTCTTATGGGCGGGCCGGTCGTGATCAGCCCGAACCCTCAACCTGTTTCTTCTCAGATCAAAGAAAAGTATAAGCTCAGTGCTTTATCAGCCACGCTGGGCATTGGGTTTCGCCTTTAACCGTTTTTTCTTTTTGGTCTTTGGCTGATCAAGATTCAGTTCCATCTGGATATTGCAACGCTCATATGGTGAGGGGCGGCCGGTCAGTTTTACAAATCCCAGTTTATCATACAAACGGATGGCGGGTTTCAGCAGGGTATTGCTTTCCAGGTAAAGTGCTGAAGCGCCCTCAGCCCTTGCTTTCTCTATTGCCGCCAACCCGAGTTTCAAACCGATATGCTGACCCTGGAATTTAGGGGATACAGCCATTTTTGCCAGCTCAAAATCATATAAGGGGTCGTTCATTTTCACCAGGGCGCAAACACCGGCCGGATCCCCATTGTATAAGGCAACAAGTATATGACCGCCTTTATCCAGTATATATCCTTTGGGGTTATCCAGCGCTTTATAATCAGCTTCTTCCATTTTAAAATAACGGGAGATCCATTCCACGTTCATGTCTTTGAACACATTCTTATAAGCGGGTTTATAATTAACGATCTCCACCTTTTGGCTTTCCCGTTTCTTGCGGTGTTCCTGCACACGTTCAAAAAGCGATTTTTGTTCCAGCAGGTACTCCCATTCGGCAACGGCTTTCCAGAGATCATACGTGGCCTGGGACGACAACTCATCCACAGCGCTGCTGATATCAGTATACTGGTCCTGTATTTTTGCCGTGATCTCTTTTCCTTTTTTGGAAAGAGCGACCACATTGCGGCGACCATCCGTTTTATCCTTTTTTTCCGTTACCAATCCCTTTTTAGCCATTTCACTGATGATCTTACTAACGGAAGGGTGTGAGTGCCCGATCTCTTTGGCGATCTCAGTAATGGCTTTCTCGCCATCTGTTGAAAGTGTATAAAATACCGGGAACCATTTCGGCTGCAGGTCCACATCATACATTTCGTAAATGAGATAGGCATCGGCGACCATTTTTTCCGTAAGCATCCGCAGCCTGCTGCCGAGTGCGAGCTTGCCAATTTTGTTGAAGAATTCCATTTTATATAAGTGATTATGTAACCAGTTACGTAAATATAAGAAAAATCTATCTCAGGCAACTCAGACCGGCAGGATTTTTTATCGGGGAGGATCTTCCTGCAGCATCTTCAGAACGGCTTCTTTTACATTCATGTCGTTCTTTACTTCCTTGCCCAGGCACCAGTGAAACAGTTCTTCAGAGCCGGAAAGATATTGCTGCACAATGCACTCGCCGATCTTATCAGGACTGACCATGCCTTTTCCTGGCAGATAAGAATGGTCCGGAAAATCATACGTTACATTGTTCACAAACAGGTGGTGGTAGCGGATGCCGTAACAGGCCGTTTCGCGGGCGAAGGTTTTGGCCATTTCAATTTCGAACCGGGCATACAGGTTAGACAAAGCGGCCCAGGGCCGGGGCTCCAGGTGATCAGTGTTGCTGACACTGATGTACATGCCATGACGGTTTTGCTTCATCAGGTCGAGGATGATGCGGCCGCAAATAAAAAACAATGTAAGATGTTCATCCAGCATTTTATGCCAGCTCAGTATAGGGAGGCTTGTCAGATCTGCTGAAGGTGATGGAGGTTCGAGTGCAACAATGGCCAGTTCCAGTTGACCTAACTCTTCCACGATCGCATCGGCAAGTTCAAATGCTTTGCGATGATCAGGCATATCCACCAGCAGGGTGATCAACCGTCCGCCCGGGATGTCTTCCACTTCCTGTTTCAGGCAGATAATATCCTGGGCGCTTTTAGCAGGTGCGATAACAGTAGCCCCAGCCTTCATGAGACTGCGGACGATGCCATTGCCGATCATGCTGAACGCACCTGCAACGAATACATGCTTGCCTGTGAATGTTTTTTGCATGGGTGAATTGCACAAAGTTGAGCACAGGACAGGGTTTCACCCATGTCGGAAACACTTCAGTATATGTCGGAATCACTGAGATAATTAAAGTCCCACAAAGACAACGGAGACCACAAAGAAATAATGTCCGGGTCTTTTATTGATACCGTAATAAAGTAAAATAGAATATTTCTTTGTGGTCTCCGTTGTCTTTGTGGGAGTCTGACTGCTGAAACTAAAACATTACCAGACATAAAACAGAGGGCGATCAACTGATCTTTGCCATATACGCTTCGAAGAAGCGGTTAAAAGAGCGGCTCTTTAATATTTTTTCAAACAGGAATATTCCAATAGCTGCACAAAGTATACCGGCCAGCACATCCAACAGATAATGATGACTGGTATATACTGCCGAAAACCATATACCCACCATTACTATAATAAAAAGGAGATTGAAATAACCCAGTTTCTTTTTAAATCCATAATACACGACAATCAGCGGATATGCTGAATGAAGCGAAGGCATGGCCGCAAAAACGTTGGAACTCTTTGCATAAATGGATTGGAAAATGGTTACCCCAAAATATTCATCAAAGCGGGCAAGCCCTGCTGTGCTGCCCGGTGTATTCAATTCTGCCACCAAACCATGTTCCTGCAAATACCAGGGTGGGGCAGCGGGATAAGTATAATATCCAACAAACCCTACGAGGTTGACCAGGAAAAAGGTAAGACTGAATTGCAGGAAAAGCCTGCGGTCGGTAAAAAATAAATAAGCAGCAAAAGCCAGGGGCACGGGTATCCAGCACAGGTAAAATATTCCGCTGAGGATATCGGAGAAGGAAGAATGATGCTGCAGGAAGTATTCATTCGGCGTAATAACAGTTCCGCCGGAATGAATACCGAATACCGCTTTCTCTGCTGCATGAAGGCTGCCCGTGTGCACATCACTGAAAAGGTAATTGGGAAAAGCCTTCATGTAATCAAACAGTATCCAGTATACAATGAAGACAGAAAAGCCAATAATGAATTTACGGGTGTAACGGGAAGCATAATATAGCAGGTTGAATAAAACCACCAGGAATACCTGGTCCGACTTGAACCCTACCAGTAATGCGGAAATCAGGAGATAGGCCGCCGATAAAAGAAAAGTGATCAGCAGGTCTCTGGAAGTAAATAATCCAGGCTGCCCCTGGATTGTCTTCATGCTTTCTGCTTCTTGGGAAAACCTGACCGGAAGATCTCATCCCAAAGTGAGGAACTTACGCCATAGCCTTTGGTTGAGTCATCGTAGTGATGCAACATATGATGCTGCTTCACTCTCTTCATCAGGGAACTTTTAAAATTATAGTGATGCATGGCATAATGCATCATATCATATACAAGATAACCGGTGATAAAGCCAGGGTAGAATGACCATAAATAAGCCTTCTCTTTAAAAAACAAGGAGAAAAGGAAATAAAACCCGACTGCCAGGGGAATACTGGCAGAAGGTGGCATTACCAGCCGTTTTGCATCTTTTGGATAATCATGATGAACACCATGAAAAATAAAGTGCAGCCGCAGCGCCCATTTCGCTTTGGGCACAAAATGGAATATATAACGGTGCAGCAGGTATTCCGTAATGGTCCACACGGCAAGACCGCCGATAAAACACAGGGCAAATGTCCCGATATTCAACGGAGCAGTCAATGCGCGGTAAGAAAAATAGATGACCACAGGGACGTATACAAAAAGCGGCACTGTAAAATGAACTTTAGATAAGCTCTCCAACAGATTGCTTTTGAACATCCTTGTAGACTCAGTAGAATTCGAAATATAGTTCTTCTTCATGTACGCAGGTTTAAAAACGGGCCGGCTATTTCAACACTTTCTTTCTTTCTACCACTTCTGTTCCTGTGGCCGGGTCTGTTCCTTTTACTTCAAAATATTCAATGTTTGGCGACCAGAACGTACCTCCTTTATTGATCTTGATAAAGATACTTTTAAGGATGACCATTTTTTCATTGATCGTGGCAAACACATGGTATTTACCATCTGCCGCCTTGGTCAGGAACATCGGGTACCTGGAATATGACACAAAATTAAGCTTGTATTTGCCATTTTCCAGTCGTTTTGTCTTGACACCGTAGGCAAATTTACGCTGTATAAAGCTAAGCTCCTCTTTTTGTCCTTTTTCAGCATACCTGATCCAGTACACATGAACCGGGTTGTCTTTATCCAGTTCGCCATTTTCTTCCAGGCGCAGATCACACATGATCGTATTCGTGTTCGGATTGCGCTGTAAATAAAATAACTGCTCGTTGGTGGCCGGTGGTGTAGGGAAACTCTCCTGTGCTGCAGCTAATACGCTCCAGCAGATAAACAGGGCTAGCAGGCCCTTCTTATGCAACATAACTGTTCTTTAAAATTTAGTCCTTTTTATATATTAATTCCTTTGGGTTTTCCGCAATCCATATATCCAACAACTCAACGGGCTTCTTGTTTATCCAGTGCTTTTTTTGCATCCATCAACCGTTTTACGGCCGTAATGTTGGTCAGTACAGCCATTATGGTAATAGGAATGGTAAAAACAGACATGGTTTCAAACACCGGGATCGGCAGGCCCTGCACGGATACTTTATAATCTCCGCCGATAATGCTGCCGGTGATCCCGCAGGCAATTGCCGCCACGCCTGTGAGCACTACCCGTTCCGGTCTTTGCATCAGCCCACCTTTGTTCTCAATCCCCAGGCCCTCACTGCGTGCCCTGGTATAGCTGACCATCATAGAACCGATCAGGGCGATAAAGGCAAAGATCGAGCTCAGGAAATAGTGATGCGCCACCAGGTAATAACAGATCCCGAGAAACATGATGCATTCACTATAGCGGTCCAGCACAGAATCGAACAGGGCCCCGAATTTAGAGCTCATATTACCCAGCCTCGCCACCTGTCCGTCCAGCATATCAAATAACCCTGCAAAAAGGATGAGGCCACCGGCCCACCCGACATAAGAAAGATCGCCGCGGTGGCCTTTTTCACCACCTTCGATAAAGATGATCGCCACCACTATATTCAGGATCAGGCCTGTAATGGTCACAGCATTAGGCGTGAATCCAATCTTGATCAGGCCCCTGACCAATGGGTTAATAATGACATAAATACCTTTCTGCAGGCGGTCCCTTGTACTGGGCATTACTCTATAATTTTGAATCGTTAGAATTCGAATCGTACACGGCCCCTGATTCCCCATTCCGGCACATTCGGGTGCTCCAGGTAACTCAGCCTTTTCACCACGTCTAACCTTAATATTTTAAATATATTACCGATACCTACACTTGCTTCCATATATGGCTTGTTGTTGAGCGTAAAGGTAGTAGGATTACCCAGATCATCCGTAGGGAAACGGAGTGTATTCGGATTGGACGCCGGATTGTTCTCATTCCTCATTCCTCCATACAGGAATTTGAAGCTCGCCACTTCCCGCAGCTTCAGCTTTTTCAGCAATGGGATCTTATTAAAGATAAGCCCATTTAAAAAATATTCCGTGTTCACAGACACATACCTGTCACTTACAAATTCCATGAAGTTCATCATATTGAATGAATAGAACTGGTAAGAATAAGTCTGGTTGGCGCGGTGAATGCTTAACAGCGGATAAGGCACTTTCCCAAATGTCTGGCCGCCTTCCACAACGATATCCGCAAAACCAAACTGCGATAAGTAAAAGCGTTTGAACGCACTCAATGTTACGTTCTGGTAATTGTATTCTCCGCCCAAAAGGCCCTTGATCCCTGCAAGAAATCTTACCCGGAAAATGGGATATTTATTGAAAATGGGGATCCGGTAGTTTTTGCCCTGGTAGAACTGCTCATTGGGCGCCCAGCGGAGCTCGCCGGAAATCTCTGTTGTTGTAAGACTGGACAGTGTGTCAAAACCAATTCCGCTGCCGCTTGGTTTATCGTAAATGATATTACCTGCAGGCATTTGTTCCCAGCGTTTAAACCCGAATGTGTAAGAAACATTTTTACCAAACTCCCTTACATATTCCGCCTTGGCAATCCTGTTATAAAGCCATTTATTATTATCTCCCCGTTTGAAAGAGAGCAGGAAGTTATCTTCAGCCACAAACTGCAGTTCCTGGCCAGGGATCTTTGTATCATACTGATAACTCAGGCGCAGATAGTTTAGCGGATACGAGTAAATGGATTTGTGATTGAATGAATAGGTACCTGATAAATAATATTTCCATTTCTTATCCTTGAAACCATACGCCACATAATTCTCAAAGTAAATATTGGGGCTCAACTTGGTGGTGGTACGCCCGCCGGCGCGTAAACGGAACCCTTCCACAGGGTTAAAGCTATAGAATGCATTTACAGGCCCCACTTCAAATATGCCAAATGATTTGTATCCTGCCAGCAGGAGAGTGGCCCAGTCCATCAGGCGCCTGTATGATTTCATTTTCACCAGGCTGTCCATGTTTGTGTACACGGAAGATTCTGTTTCAGTCAGGGGCCTGTGGCGGTTGGTTACCCAAAAACTATCCTGTGCCTGCGCTGGATTTTCTACCTCCACCAAATCTTTTCCCTTGTACACACTATCCGGTGCAGGCTGATTGATAGTAAAGTTTTTAAACGATACGGTCCTTTCGCCCATGATACCGCCATCTGCTTTTTTTGTCAGGGCAAATTCAGACAGCATATTACTCATGATCACATGATAGCGGCCATCTGTTCCTCTTTCAAATTCCTGGTTGATGCGCAGTTCCCTCGACCAGTTAAGGTTGGCATGCTTGCTCACGGCCATAGTTATTTTCTGCACGGCATAATTACCATCGAGCGTAACGAACAATGAACCGCGGAACAGCAGGTCATTCAGGTTGCGGGGAGTAAAAGCAAGTTGTATCAGTTTGATGCCATCCAGCTCAACCGTATCGCGGATATAGAAACGATAAAATGTAGGCGCTCCATCTGCGATGGGGCTGAGGAACTGGTTGCCGAGAATGCCAATATTATTTTCATACACGTCAATATCGGCATACATGCTGTTCAGGTAACGGCTGATGCCATCATTGTCGATAAACTCACCCAGGTTCACTTTTTTCTTTGCCAGCACATAAGTTTTTTCCTTGGAAGGATCTTTACGGAAATATTTATCCGACAATGTTTCTTCGAGATAGATCGGCAGCAATGCTTTTCCTTCTATCTTGGAAGAATCGGAGTTTTCCAATAAGAAACGGAAATTCTTGAATAGCCTGTTCTTTAATAATTTTTCGGGTTTGTTGGTAAGGGAAAGCTCGATCTTTTCGTATTGCTGGTATTGTACGTAATCATAAGAGCTTACGCGGTTGTCACGCTTATGCTCCACCACTTTGCGGATCAGGTCAACTGCAGGATTGTTTTTATTGCTGTATTTTCCGCGTTTGGTATTCCTTACGGTCACTTCGCTCAGGGCTTCGAGCTCCAGTTCGATATTCAATTCCTGTTCTGTACCAGTTTCAATTTTTCGTTCAACCGTTTTATAACCACCGTAGGAGAATGTGATGACCGTCAATTTTGGATTGGTCGTTGAAAGGGAATAGCTTCCATTCTCTCCACTGATCACGCCTTTGGCGCCTTTGAAATAGACGCTTACAAAGGGGAGGGGAGAGCCAGTGGAAGCATCACGTATCATACCCTTCACCACTGTAGTTTGTCCGTACAATAGCGTAGTGGTAAGCACCAATAAAAAAAGTAACCACACCTCCTTAAAACTCTTCACGCGCTTCATCTTGTCTTGTATTATTCAAAAAAACATATTTCCTCTGTAAAGTATAATTCCAGCCAACAGCCACTAACAATGATGTGACCACTTTTGCCAATATATAATGAATACCTGCCTGTTTGGCCAACAGGTACATTCCTGTCGCGTTCAATGCCAGATTTCCAATCCATACCCAGAGGTATCTCAGTGCCTGTTTTCCAGCCGCCTGATCTCCTGCGCGGAACACCCAATGCCTTCCGATCATAAAATTGATCACTCCGCCACAAACCGTGCCTGTTACGCCAGCCCATACAACATCTGCATGAAATAGCTGAACAAGTATGATAGTAGTGAGATAATCACACAGGGAAGCAATCAGGGAAGCTACATTAGCCTTTAGAAAAATAGTCATATCAGACCCATTTTGTCTCTATCACCAACCGGAGAACGGCAAAAGAATAAATGCCTGCCAGTACATCATCAGCCATCACTCCCCACCCTCCGGGCAACCTTTCAGCGCTTTTAATACCTAATGGCTTAAGTATGTCAAAAAAGCGGAACAGGGTAAACCCTACCAAAGCATATTTTATATCCACAGGCGCCCACAACAAAGTAATCATCATACCTGCCACTTCATCTATCACCACCTTACTGCTGTCGTGTCCCCATCCACTTTCCACTTTATAAGAACTCCATGTACCTAGAAACAGTATGGCCAATACCAGAACGATTGACCATACTGTTGATATATTTTCTGCAACCAATAGCCATACCACGCAATACGCTGCGGCCGCCACGCTTCCGCCTCCTTTCCCCATATAACCGATGCCGCAGGTGGCTATGGCTTTTGCTGCTTTGATCATAATATGTCTACCAGCTCCTGGTAATAATCCAGTCCCAGGTGCGTGATCAGGTCTTCACCCATTAAGTGGCGAAGTGTATTCTGCAATTTGATCAGTTGTTTGAAAATATCATGTTCAGGCCTCAAACCTTCCGCTGTTTGCGGTGATTTCAGGTAGAATGATAACCATTCCTGGATGCCGGACATATCTGCACGTTTAGCCAGGTCGATGAACAGGGCAAGGTCCAGCACTACCGGCGCTGCAAGAATAGAATCACGGCAAAGAAAGTTTACCTTGATCTGCATCTGGTAGCCCATCCATCCGAAGATGTCGATATTGTCCCAGCTTTCTTTATTATCTCCGTGTGGAGGATAATAGTTGATACGCACTTTGTGATAGATATCGCCATAGAGGTCCGGATTGTCTTCAGGTTTGAAGATATCTTCCAGCACACCCAGTTTGGAAACTTCTTTTGTTTTGAAATTATCCGGGTCATCCAGCACCAATCCATCGCGGTTGCCAAGGATATTGGTAGAGAACCAGCCAGACACACCCAGTGCCCGTGCAGACAGGCCGGGAGCAAGGATGGTTTTCATCAGTGTCTGCCCTGTTTTGAAGTCCTTACCGGCAATAGGTGTATTAGTTTGTTTTGACAACTCAACCAGCGCAGGAATATCCACTGTCAGGTTAGGAGCGCCATTTGCAAAGGGAACACCCAGTTTAACCGCAGCATAAGCATAGATCATGCTGGGAGAAATGTTCGGGTCATTATCTTTTAAGCCCTGCTCAAAGCTTTCAATGGTTTGATGCACTTCAGATGCCTCAAAGAATATTTCAGTTGAACCGCACCATACCAGCACCACGCGGTTGAGATCATTGGCATCTTTGAAATTCTCGATATCATCCATTACCTGTTTGGCCAGGTCCCATTTGGTAGCACCTGTTTTAACATAAGTGCCGTCCAGGTTCTTTACGAATTTCTTGTCGAATACCGCTTTCATCGGGCGGATCTTTTCCAGTTCTGGTTTGATCTGAAGCAACAGGTGTGGGTCCAGCACTTTTGCATGCGCAGCAGCTTCATACACGTTATCTTCATAAAGATCCCAGCCACCAAACACAATATCTTTCAGATTTGCAAGAGGCACGAAGTCTTTGATCAGAGGGTTACGGTTTTCAGTTCTTTTCCCAAGGCGGATATTGCCCATCTGGCTCACCGACCCGATCGGCTTCGATAATCCTTTATTGATGGCGATCACACCGGCCATTAATGTAGTGGCAACGGCGCCCATCCCGGGTGTCAATATGCCCAGTTTCCCTTCTGCTTTCCGTATTTGCTGACTCATGTTGGTTGTTTTAAAACAGTATATAAAATGTGTTATATCCAATTATTGTGCTTATACCAGGCCAGGGTTTCCTGCAACCCTTCATCCAGGTCATAAGCAGGCGTGAAACCCAATTCCCTCTTTGCCTTTTCAATGCTGCAATGCCAGTTCAATGCTGTAAGCTCATTCAGTTTTTCACGGTTCAGCGCAGGCACTGCATTCATGAAGCGGTATGTTTTCTCCAGTATAAATGCCAATCCTTTTACTACTGAATAAGGCAAATGTATTTTGGTTGTTTTCTTATGCAGAAAAGCCTTTACAGAATTAGCCAACTGGTAACGGCTGTAAGACTTTCCATCCGATACATTGAATACGTCCCTGGATGCGCTCTTATTAAACAAGGCATTGATGGCGATCACTGCCAGGTCTTTTACATAAATAAAACTCAATTGTTGTTCCTTCTTCCCGATATAAGGTTCCCATCCGCGCTTGATGGTCCGGAACATGATAAAAATATCTTTCTCCCTCGGGCCATATACAGCTGTCGGCCTTAACACCACATATGGTACAGAAAGAGTGGCCAGTTGCTGTTCTGCCAGTAACTTGCTTTTGCCATAGGCAGTAACAGGGTGGGGGTGGGTCTGTTCAGTGATCGTTTCAGAGGCTTCACTCAAAGGCCCCAGTGCTGCCAGGCTGCTGATAAAGACCAGTTTCTTAAAAGAAGGTCCTAATGCTTCTGCAGCTTTTGCAATATTATAAGTATAGCCGGCATTGATGGCGTTGTAATCTTCCTGTGTACCGGCTTTGGTAGTGCCTAATGCATGAATAATGTATTGGCATCCGGATTTCTCGAGTTCATTCTTCAGGCTTTCCACGTCATTGAAATCAGGATAGCAGTACTGGATATTATGTACCTGCAGGTGGCGAACATCGCTGTTTCGTCTCACTGCAGCGCACACGTCCAGTCCCATTTCCAGGGCAGCTTCTATCAGGTGGAACCCGATGAAACCACTGGCGCCTGTTATCAATACTTTTTCTTTCATAACGCTTTTTCGTAAATCCTGTACTTCTTATAAACCTTTCCGTTGATGCTTTCGATCCCTTTTTTCATCATTTCGTTATGTTCCAGTATCCAGGAAGCTTCTCCGCCGTCCAGGTTACGTTCCTGCGCCCGTTTGATTATCCTGGCATAAAAACAAGCTTCGATCCCCAGCTTCCGGTATCCTTCAACAACTCCGAGGGCCAATACCCTTACATATTTTATTTTTTTCAGGCCAAACAGCAACTTAAAGATGCCGAAAGGCAGTAAACGCCCTCTGGGTATGGTACGCAAGATCTCGTTGATATTCGGTATCGCCAATGCGAAACCGATGAACGTACCATTATGTTCGGCGACCAAACAAAATTTCGGGTCGAGGATCATTTTCATATCCTTGGCCATATAGTTGAACTCTGCATCCGTAGCCGGCACAAAACCCAAATTCTTATCCCAGGCAGAGTTGTATACTTCTTTCACTCTCTTCACCTCATTGGCGAAGTCCTTCATATTGATCGGGCGGATGGTTATCCCTTTGGTTTTCAGTCGATTTTCCAGGGCTTCCTGCAATTTTATTGAACGTTCATCCGCGGCTGCCGTAGGGAGGTCATAGGCCAGCAGGTCTACCTGTTTGGTCAGGCCCGCTCCTTCGATCAGGCGGCTGTAATACTCCTTGTTATAGGTCATCATGGCCACAGGAGGGGCGTTAAAGCCTTCAACCAGCAATCCGCAGGCATCATTGGTAGTAGGATTAGTGGGGCCAACGATCGTTTCCGCACCTTGTTTTCTCAGCCATTCGCTGGCCGCGTCAAAAAGTTTCAGGGTTACTTCCTGGTCATCTATAACATCAAAAAAACCAAAAAAACCATCTTTGGTTTTGTTGAAACTATTATGATTATTGTTCATAATAGCAGCGATGCGACCAACCAGAACATTGTCCTTGTAAGCCAGGAACAACTGGGCTTTGGAGTGTTCATGAAAGGGATGCTTACCCGGCGTCAGGATATCGCGTTGGGCGATGAACAGCTCCGGTACATAGTTCTTATCCCCTTTATAAAGATCATGCTGAAAATCTATAAATAATTTTAATTGTTTCGGGGAATGAACCTCCACAATAGCAATCATAATTCCTGGTTTTGAAGGGCCGTTTTTATATCCAGCTTCACTGCGGCCTTGTTCAGTTTCTCGATCGCAAAATCGATCTGGCTGAATGTATGCGTGGCCATCAATGAAAACCGGATCAATGAAGCATCAGAAGGTACTGCCGGAGAAACAACCGGGTTTACGAACACACCTTCCTCCTGCAGCATGCGCGTAAGCAGGAAGGTCTTTTCATTGTCCCTGATATATACCGGTATGATCGGGCTTTCGGTAATACCGGTATAGAAACCGCAATCTTTCAACAACTGGCTTGCATACTTGGTATTGGACCAGAGGTTTTCTATATGCTCGGGTTCGCTCTGGATCAGATCAAGAGCAGCGATCACGCTGGCCACGGAAGCTGGCGTCATGCTGGCGCTGAAGATCAGTGAACGGGCCTTATGTTTTAAAAAGTCTATCACATCACTATTACCTGCTATGAAGCCACCCAGGGATGCCAGCGATTTACTGAATGTACCCATGATCAGGTCCACTTCACCGGTGAGATTGAAATGTGAGGCGGTGCCTGCACCTTTTTCACCGATTACCCCTAAGCTATGTGCGTCATCCACCATGATATTTGCACCATATTTAGTTGCCAGCTGCACGATCGCAGGCAGCTTCACAATATCACCTTCCATGCTGAAAATGCCGTCTACAGCTATCAGCTTCAGGCTGTCGGCAGGCAGGAGAGCCAGTTTGGCTTCCAGGTCGGCCATATTATTGTGTGCATATTTGATCACTTTTGAAAAAGACAAACGGCAACCATCTATAATGGAAGCGTGATCATATTCATCGATGATCAGATAATCATTTCTTCCGGTAAAACTTGAAAGAGCGCCCAGATTGGCCTGGAAACCCGTGCTGAACAATACTGCTGCTTCTTTACCCGTATACGCTGCCAGCCTTTCTTCCAGCTCTATGTGAATATCCAGTGTACCATTGAGGAACCTGGACCCGGCGCAACCGCTGCCATATTTGTCTGCAGCCAGCTTTCCGGCCTCCACTATTTTAGGATGATTGGTAAGGCCCAGGTAAGAATTAGAGCCAAACATCAATACTTTCCTGTTTTCCAGCATAACCTCTGTATCCTGTCCCGACTGTATCACGCGGAAATAAGGGTAAATGCCTTGCTGCCTGATTTTTTCTGCATCTTGAAAAGACGCGACCTTTTGCTGTAGTTTTTTATGCATTTTTTTCCAAGTATTCCATTGCAGTTTAAAGCAGGAACCCTATGCGCGTGAAATTACGCAAAATTGAACATAGTTCACGGGCCTGCCAATGTCTAAAACGCTCTTTAATATGTCTAAATCCCTCTTTCATACGCACACAATCCTCCTGCTCCCGGCTCAGTTTAAAATGTTTTTCGGTAAGCACTGGGGGTTATTCCAGCATGATTTTTGAAGAATTTACTGAAAAAAAACTGATCACTGAAAAACAATTCTTCTGAAACCTGAGCGACAGACAAAGATAAATCGCTTAATAATACCTTAGCTTCCATCATCACCATTTCGTCGATGAACTCACCTGCTGTTTTCCCCGATACTTCCTTCACTGTTTGTGATAAGTATTTAGGCGTTACAAAAAGATGATCTGCATAAAATTGAAGGCTTCTTTCCTTCCTGGTATGCTCAGGAAGCAACTTCAAAAACCTTTTTACTAGATCTTCTTTCCGCGTAAGCCTGATTTTTTCTTCCGCATGATACTTGCGGTGGAGCGATGCCAGCTCAAACAGGAAGGCAATAAAATGATGCCTTACCACTTCGTCCTGGTATTCTCCGGCAGCACCGGCAGATTGATTCTTTTTGTGCAAAAGGGCGATCAGCTCCATCAGTTCATCTGTTTCCGCCTGCTCAAGCCCCAGATGGGGACTGCCACTTGCTGCAAAAAAATCAAAAGCCCCGTAATACTTTTTGGGGATGCTGGATTGCATCAGGAAATCGGGGGTGAACATTACACCTGTAAGTGAACAGCCGTCCTCGGCGCCGATAAACTGGCGGACCGTATTGGGGCCGATCACCAGCAGATCATTTTTCTGCAGGTGATAATCAAACAGGTTGAGTTTTATATGAAGGGAAGATTCAGTAACAATAAAAATAAAAAAAGCGTCTGCCCGGAAGGGGTACCGGATATGACCATCCTGCTTTTTCGCCGACTTTGAAAATACATGAAGACCGCTTTGCTGGGGACCTTCACCTGTTATTTTCAAAAGATCGCTGAGCGTAAGATGCTTTATAACATTATTTCTCACTACTTCAGGCATTGGATGGTGGTCGGTTTATAATTTTTTTTCAGAGTTAACTTCCTAATCCGGTACGGTCAGCGGCTTTGATCAACAATCTGATTCTTTGAAATGTTCATCCGCCAACGCTGCACTCCTGGTTCTCACGGCCGGTATTAAAGGTGTTTCCCTGGCAGCCCATTTATGGTGCTTATTAGAGCAGCATCTAACTATCCCTAAAGGCATCATTGTCATACCCCCAGGATAATAAATTTCATACAAAGATAACAGGCTTTACGATATGGCTATCTAATCCAGACTGTAATCTACCCCTGAAAAACGGTATTTGGCCGGGTTTTATTGAAATTTGTCCTGTCAAAATGCCCGCAAAACCAGACATATACTGATTAAAATATATGCAAATATTTGATTGGAAGCGCCGGTTTTTTTCTTTTCCCCAGTTGTTAATAACTCCAAATCCATAGTGCAAAAGCCTATTTGGTATATTTGCCCGATTGGGAATCCGGGAAAAACCGAGGTAACCTCCTGGATTAAAACCATATAGAACTGATGGCAAAAGAAAAAGAATCAAATCTCTTCGATTATACAGAAGATAGTATTAAAAGTCTTGACTGGAAAGAACATATCCGGCTCCGCCCGGGTATGTATATCGGTAAACTGGGCGATGGCTCTTCCCCCGACGACGGTATCTATGTGCTGGTAAAAGAAGTGCTGGACAACTGTATCGATGAATACACCATGGGATATGGCAAAGCAGTCGAACTTACCATCGAAGGCAAGCAAGTGACGATCCGTGATTATGGCCGCGGCATTCCCCTGGGTAAAGTGGTTGATGTGGTAAGCAAGATCAATACCGGCGCCAAATATGACAGCAAAGCCTTCCAGAAATCAGTAGGTCTCAATGGTGTGGGTACCAAAGCCGTGAACGCCCTCAGCAATTATTTCAAGGTAACGGCCATCCGCGAAGGGAAAGAAAAGACAGCCGAATTTGAAAGAGGCGTGCTGGTAAAAGAGCACAAGGAAGCCAAAAGCGGCGAGCAGAACGGTACACTTGTCACTTTTATCCCCGACGATACAGTTTTCCGCCAGTTTAAATTCCATTACGAATTCCTGGAAAACCAGATATGGAACTATTGCTTCCTGAATGCAGGATTGAAGATCATCTTCAATGGCAAGACCTATGTCAGTAAGAACGGCTTGCTTGACCTGCTGCAGCGCAAAACAAATGAAGATGAGATCCGCTATCCCATCATCCATCTCAAGGGCGACGATATTGAAGTGGCCATTACGCACAACAATGATTATGGTGAAGACATTCACAGTTTTGTAAATGGTCAGCACACTACCCAGGGAGGTACTCACCAGCAGGCATTCCGCGAAGCATATGTAAAAACGATACGTGAGTTTTTCAAGAAGGATTATGATGCGTCTGATATCCGCACCGGCATTGTAGCTGCAGTAGCAGTAAGGGTAGTGGAGCCTGTATTCGAATCGCAGACCAAGACCAAGCTTGGCTCGGTGAACGTGGATGTGAACGGCCCCAGCATGAAACAGTTCGTGAATGATTTCCTGGCCAAAGAGCTGGACAATTTCCTTCATAAGAACAGCGCTATCGCCGATGGCCTTAAGAAAAGGATCGAGCAAAGCGAACGTGAGCGTAAAGAAATGGCCGGTATAAAAAAACTGGCCAATGAAAGAGCCAAGAAAGCCAACCTGCATAATAAAAAACTGCGCGATTGCCGTGTTCACTTCAATGACGAACCGCCTTCCAAGGGCAAGGAAGAATATATTGCAAAGCAGCAGGAAACCACCATTTTTATCACCGAAGGTGATAGTGCCAGCGGTTCCATTACCAAATCGCGCAACGTAGATACACAAGCTGTATTCAGCTTGCGTGGCAAACCACTCAACAGCTTTGGATTGACTAAAAAAGTGGTATATGAAAATGAAGAGTTCAATCTATTGCAGCATGCATTGAATATAGAAGAAGGCATGGAAGGATTACGGTTCAATAATATCGTGATCGCTACCGATGCTGATGTGGACGGTATGCATATCCGTTTGCTGCTGATGACCTTCTTTCTCCAGTTCTTCCCCGACCTGGTAAAACATGAAAAAGTGTATGTGCTGGAAACGCCGCTGTTTCGCGTAAGAAATAAACAGGAAACTATTTATTGCTATGATGAGGCAGAGAAACAAGCAGCTATCCGCAAACTGAGCGGCAAACCGGAGATCACCCGGTTCAAAGGATTGGGAGAGATAAGCCCTGATGAATTTGCACGGTTTATCGGTGCTGATATGCGCAAACAATTGATGCGGCTGGAACAGGGAGATCATATTCAGCAATTGCTGGAGTATTACATGGGCAAGAACACCATGGACCGTCAGGAATTTATTATCAATAACCTGAAGGTTGAACTGGATAAAGTGGATGAAGAAGAAGTAGCGGAGAAATAACCATTAAAGGCCTAAGCCTTTTAAACTTTTTTTAAACGAATCAGCTTGACAAAACTTGATCTGATAAGGAAATCGAAGGCGCTTTTCATGAGATGGAACCTGCATGGGATTGTCGGGCCTTTTACCGGCGCCATGCAGAATGGCGTGTATATGTCCAAACTCAGTAAATGGAGAAAGGACCATCCGGTAAACGGATATAACGACTGGTACCAGGGGAGCTGGGATTACAACCGCCGTGTATTGCTTTACGAAGCTGTCAGCAAGCAGGAGCATTTACAGAACGCAGCTATTGATTATTTCGAATTTGGCGTTAGCGGAGGATCTTCTTTCCGCTGGTGGGTAGCGCATAACCAACAGGCTGATTCAAGATTTTACGGCTTTGATACATTTGAAGGATTGCCGGAAAACTTTGGCCCGTTTGGAAAAGGCGCTATGGCCGCTGCACTGGAATCGTTGAATATAACAGACCCCCGTGCCACTTTTTATAAGGGTCTTTTCCAGGATACACTGGTGCCTTTCCTGGAGCAGTATAAAAGCACGCGGCGCAAACTGATCCACCTGGATGCTGATCTGTTCAGCGCCACCATTTTCAGTTTGTCGCAATTATACCGCTTTCTGAATGATGGCGATATTCTTTTGTTTGATGAGTTTGCCGTGCCGAAACATGAATTCATGGCTTTCCAGATATTCACAGAAAGTTTTTATGTGGATTATGAAGTGATAGGCGCTGCGAATAATTATTTGTTCCTGGCAGTTAAAATAAAAAAGACGGCCTGACCATTTTCAAGAATTGTTTTACTAAACCTGATTTCCCGATATGATACACATTGTATTTAACCAAGTAGAAGTTGAACTGATGCAGAGCGTGATCGCTCTCGATGAAACCCTTGCCGGCGATGCGATACTGATAAGAGACGATTTTGCCGTTGGCCCTCTCACCGGCCTTGATACAGAAGAAGGATGGAATGCGCGATTGGAATGGTGGAAAGAAATATCCCAGGGCTCCCCTTATGGGAATGACCTGGCAGGAAGCTTTGACGACAGGCAAACTGTGCAGGAAATAAAAAAACGACTGGATGAAAACACCGAAGAACAGGTGTGGATCTGGATGGGGCAGAACCAACATGATGTAACCGGCTATTACTGGCTGATGCCTCAACTGAGGGAATACCAGGGCAGGATAATGGTGTTGTATATGAACAATCTTCCTTTCATCAACGAAAAAGGGCAGATCTTTTATCCTTCCTGGCTGCATGAGATACAACCCAAGGAATTCCTGAAAGCAAAGAAACTGGCACGCCCCGTTACCCTGAGCGAGTTTGAAGTAGATCCTGACGAATGGAAAAGGCTTGCAGATGAGAATGCCGTAGTGCGTATGCTGGAAGGCGGCAAAAAGATAGCTGGCAAAGGAGAAGATTTTTATGACGGCGAGATCATTAAAAACCTGACCGGCGAATGGCAGAAAGCCAATCGCGTGCTCACGAATACGCTCAACCGGATGAAGATCAAAACCGGCGATATATTCCTGATGTGGCGCATGCGCAATCTTATCAGCCAGGGCAGAATAGAAGTGACCGGCGATACTGGCAAAGGCTGGAAAGATTTTGATGTAAAACTGTCTGGCGCTTCAAAAGCTGAAGCAACGGCTGCCACTGCCGCTACTGCGTAATCATACACCAACATACAAAGAACATAACAACCTAAGATAGATGAGTGCAGCAAAGAACAAATTATCGGATGTACAAAACAACGACAGTGGCTTGCATGGCCAGTACAAGACCTGGTTTCTCGATTACGCTTCTTATGTAATACTGGAAAGGGCCGTACCTGCTGTGGAAGATGGTTTGAAACCGGTGCAACGCCGCATCCTTCATGCGATGAAGGAAATGGACGACGGCCGTTTCAATAAAGTAGCCAATATCATCGGACAGGCCATGCAGTATCACCCGCATGGTGATGCTTCCATTGGCGATGCGCTGGTGAATATGGGACAGAAAGACCTGCTGATTGAGACCCAGGGTAACTGGGGCGATATCAGGACAGGAATGGACGCGGCTGCTCCGCGTTATATAGAAGCCCGCTTAAGCAAGTTTGCACTGGAAGTGGCATTCAATGCCAAAACCACTGAATGGCAACTTAGCTACGATGGCCGCAAAAATGAACCTGTTACATTGCCGATGAAATTCCCGCTGGTGCTGGCGCAGGGCGCTGATGGCATTGCAGTAGGGCTTTCAACCAAAATATTACCGCATAACTTTTGCGAACTGATAGATGCTTCCATCAAATACCTGCGCGGAAAGAAATTTGAGCTGTATCCCGATTTCCAAACCGGTGGTATGGTTGACGTGGCAGAGTATAACCAGGGAAAAAGGGGAGGGAAAGTAAAAGTAAGAGCCCATATCGAAGAAGTGGACAAGAAGGTCCTGGCAATAAAAAGCGTGCCTTATGGAGTAACCACTTCCCAATTGATCGAATCAATCGTAAAAGCTAATGATCAGGGAAAGATCAAGATCAAGAAAGTAACGGATTACACGGGCGCCGATGTCGATATCCATGTTGATCTTGCACCCGGTATTTCACCTGATATCACTATTGATGCGCTGTACAAGTTTACCGATTGCGAGATCTCTATTTCACCTAATACCTGCGTGATCGTTGGGATGAAGCCTGAATTCCTGGGTGTGCATGATCTGCTGAAGCTTTCCACAGACCGGACAAAGGACCTGCTGGAAATGGAGCTGAAGATCAAATTGAATGAACTGCAGGAAAAATGGCATTACACTTCACTGGAAAAAATATTCTTTGAAGAAAAGATCTATAAAGAACTCGAGAAGAAACACGACACCTGGGACAAAGTGATCGATGCGATCGATAAGGCTTTCATTCCTTTCAAAAAACAATTGAAAAGAGAGATTACGCGGGAAGATATTCTTAAACTGACAGAAAAGCCTGTACGCCGCATCTACAGGTTGGATATTGATGAACTGAATGCACAGATCAAAGGACTGGAAGCAGATATCAAACAGGTGAAACACGATCTGGCCAACCTGGTTGATTTTGCTGTGGCATATTACGAGAACCTGTTGAAGAAATATGGTAAGGGCCGTGAAAGAAAAACGGAGATCAGGCAATTTGAAGTAATCGAAGCCAAGCAAGTGGCTATCGCCAATATCAAACTGTATGTGAACCGAGAGGAGGGCTTTATAGGCACAGGACTGAAGAAAGATGAATACCTGTTTGATTGTTCAGACCTGGACGATATCATCGCTTTCACGAAGCGTGGTATCATGAAAGTGATGAAAGTGCATGATAAGGTTTTCATTGGAAAAGACATCCTTCATGTGGCAGTGTTCCAGAAAAACGATGAGCGCACCACGTATAATATGATCTATGCAGATGGAAAAGGCGGCATGAGCTATGCAAAGCGTTTTAATGTAACCGGCACTACCCGTGATAAGGAATATGATCTTACCCGCGGGGATGATAAAAGCAAAGTACATTACCTGAGCGTAAATCCCAATGGGGAAGCAGAAGTGGTGAAGATCACGCTTACTCCCGGCAGCTCTGCACGTATCAAGGAATTCGATTTTTATTTTGAAGAGCTGGCGATCAAGAACCGCAACAGCATGGGCAACCAGGTAACCAAATACCCGATCAAGTCTGTTAAGTTCAAGGAAGCCGGCCGCGCTACACTCAGCGGAAAGAAATTATGGTTTGATGATAAATTCGGAAGGCTCAGCACTGAAGAGAAAGGCCTTTTCCTCGGGAGCTTTGAGGCCGAAGACCAGATACTTGTCGTTTACCGCGATGGATACTATGAGATCACTGACCAGGAACTTACCCAAAGACTGGATGCAGAGAATATTATCCTGATCGAAAAATTTGACCCGGAAAAGATCATTTCTGCTGTATACCTGGATAAAAAGAATTTACAGTTCAATGTAAAACGCTTCAAGGTTGAAACCACCACCTTGAAAAATAAATTCTTCTTCATTAAGGAAGGCGATGGCAACTATGTTGAAGCCGTATCAACTGAACAGGAGCCGGTGCTTGCTGTGCAAACAGGCAGGGGAGAGCAGATCCGCAAAGCCAAGTTTAAAATAACCAAGGTAACAGAAGTATCGGGTTGGAAAACTGTCGGAACCAAGCTGCTCGATTTCAGCAAAAGTGTGCAGATGGAATGGGTGAAATCGAAAACAGATAATAACCAGCCTGAATTGTTTTAATAACCAGGGTATTCCTGTCAATCCCTCTGTAAGCCTGATAGAAAACAAACAGGCCTACAGGGGGGATTATCATTCCTTCTTCTGCCACCTTAAACCCTTTTGCAGAAACCTCTTCTTTTTCTGAAGATCCTTTTTTGCGCAAGGGGTTGGTATGGTTGAAATGGATAAAAACGATCTTTGATCTCACTGTATCAGGCAAGCCTGCAAACAACTGCATGCTTTCTTCTACAAATGGATGCGGCACTTCCTTCATATCCCTTCCCGGCAACTCGCCATTCTTATAAAAAGTTCCGTCCAGGAAGGCAATATCAGCTTTACTGACCTCTTCATTAATATCCCTGTCCCATTTTTCCCATTTATCAATATCGGGAATAAACAATATTTTTTTACCCGCGCTTTCAATAATAAACCCAACTGTTTCAGAAAATTCATCGCGGTGGGGTACCACGAGCGGTTTTACTTTTAATGAAGGGCTGAGAGTAATGCTGCTATCTTCCTTCAATGCATTCAATTGGATATTTTTCAACTCCACCAGTTGGCTCCAGGGCGCATTATACCGCAGGAAAGAATCCATACGCGGCATAGTCCATACAGGAACTGATCTTGCGCCCATAGCCTCCCTTCCGAGTTGCAGTAAGCCTGCATAGTGGCCTATGTGCGCATGCGTAGTGAAGATACCGGCAGGAATATGACCTGCCTGGCTGCTGAGATATTGCTGTACTGAATGAAACTGGGTGGTAATATCAGGTGTAGCTTCGAAAAGCCAGAACTGGTTTGCTTTTCTATCGACCAGCGCGAGACAGGTAACCAGCTTTTTTTCTTCTGCTCCTTTCCAGTAAGCGTTGCAGCATTCTTTATCACATCCTGCCTGGGGATATCCAGCGTCCTGCATAATACCGAGAACCGCTATAAACTGATCTGGTAATCCGGGTTGTTTTACTGGAGAGGTGTCATGACCGCAACTCTGTGCGAAGCACAGTGCATACAACATGAATCGAAGCGGTATTCGTTTCAGTGCAGGTAGTTTGGTCATATAAAAAAAAGGTTTGCAAGTTAGGCTGGCTATTTACGCTTTCGTCGTATCCGTATGGTCGCATTTTTTTCCAGGCTGCTCGATAACCGGATCTCATATTGCTTCTCTCCATCAGAAACGATCATCAGTGCTGTATTGGGTGGAATGGAACCGAGGTTATCTGCAAACATACTCAATTCATTCACCTCTTTTGCAGTATCCAGCGCCAGGTTAAAATGAATGGAACGTGTACTCAGCCGCTGCGAGAAAGCGAGTAATTGATCATTGAAGAAAACGGAAATAGAGTCTCCGTCTATTTCACCATTATCATAAAAATCCACCTTAATGGAATCGGAATTCACTTCTATTTCGGAGGCCAGCACCGATTCTCTTTTCTTGAATTCATCTTCTACTACATAGTTCACCACTTTACGTTGTTGAATGGTCACTGCCTGCAAAGTGTCGGAAGCCGATGGTGTCCATACCTGGTAAGTCTCTTTATATTCACGGATGGCTCTCAGCACAGAGTCCTTTTGACTTGCATCTTCATTCAACGAGAGATTGAAATTAATATCAAAGCAGGTATATCGATTTTCCGGTAATCCCACAAAAGCTCCTACCAGGTTAGAGCCTGCCTTTGCGGCCCTAAGACTGGCGCGAAGGTTCATGATACAGTCGATCTCCATATTGTTGTTGGAACCGAAATAAGTAACGGGAATATTATACAGGTTCAGTTCGCGGGTGGAAGCATTGTAATTACCTTTCACCTGAACACTGCGATAGGTATTTTTAAAATAATAGTTCAGTACACCTTTTACATACCCTTTCTCTGGCTGCAGGATCATTTCTACCAGGTAATTGCTGGCCGAGCTCTTGATCTTCACATTTCCATATCCATACCAATATCCAAAAACAGACTGTCCATACCCTTGAACGGCGAAGAAAACAGCGATAAGTAGGAAGAGTTTTTTCATGTTGGTTTGGTTTGTCAAAAATCGTGCTAGTTGACCAGCCGGGAGTCTCTTTCAGATCAACGAAGATATCGCTTCATCTCCCTTTCAACATCTTTCTGCTTGATGCTTTCACGTTTATCATGCAGTTTTTTACCCTTGGCCAGCCCGATTTCTATTTTGACCAGGTTCTTATCGTTGAAATAAATGCGCAGGGGAACAATGGTATAGCCTTTTTCCTTCAGTTTGGCCTCAATTTTCCTGATCTCCTTCTTTTGCAGCAGGAGCTTCCTGTCGCGCAGAGGATCGTGATTATTGAGATTACCATGCGAGTATTCTGCAATGTGTAGGGATTTAACCCATATTTCCCCCTGGTGGAGCAGGCAATAACTATCATTAAAGCTGACCTTCCCGCCACGGATCGATTTCACTTCCGTTCCCTGCAATACCATGCCTGCTTCATATTTTGCATCAATGAAGTATTCATGATAAGCCGATCTGTTTCTCATTTCTGCCATGCACAAAAAAATAAGAGGCAAAAATACCTCTTAGCCGTCAAATTTAGGGAATGATATTAATTCCTGAATAAACCGATCACTTTAGTCAGCTTGTCTTTCAGCTCTGTTCTGGGCACGATAAAGTCCAGGAACCCATGTTCCAGCAGGAATTCACTGCGCTGGAAGCCTTCCGGCAGGTCTTTTTTAATGGTTTCCTTGATCACGCGGGGGCCTGCAAAACCGATCAGGGCGCCGGGTTCTGCGATATTGAGGTCGCCCAGCATGCCGAAAGAAGCAGATATACCTCCGAAAGTGGGGTCGGTAAGCAATGAAATATAGGGGAGGCCTGCATCGCTCAATTGGGAGAGCTTGCCGCTGGTTTTAGCCAGTTGCATCAGGGAAAAGGCACTTTCCATCATCCGGGCGCCACCACTCTTGCTGATCACCATATAAGGCATTTTATGGGCTATACAGTGGTCCACAGCACGGGAAAATTTTTCTCCCATTACGCTGCCGAGGGAGCCGCCAATGAACTCGAAATCCATACAGGCGATCACGATATCCTGGCCGCCTACCTTGCCAACGGCAACACGCATGGAATCCTTCAGGTCCGATTTGCTCCAGATCTCTTCCAGTCTTTTTTTGTAAGGTTTCAGGTCAGTAAATCCCAGGTAGTCCTTTGAGCGGATATTATCAAACAGTTCCGTGAAAGAAGCGTTGTCAAACAGTATATCGTAATATTCGCTGCTATTGATCCGGTGGTGATAACTGCATTTGGGGCAAACAAATAAGTGCTCCCGCAGTTCCGTCATTGTGCAGATATAATTACACTCCGGGCATTTGGTCCACAAGCCTTCCGGTGTTTCTTTCTTCTCAGAGGTCTTTGTATTAATCCCTTTTTTTATCCGTTTGAACCAACTGCTCTTGGTCTCTTCTGTCTTTCCATCCTCACCAGCCAGGTTTGCATCAAAATCTTCGAATTGCTTCGCCATAACCTAAGTTTGTTAGGGTACAAATATAGAGAAGTTTGAGTTTATGCCTAATAGAAGGCCGATGTTCGATCGAGCATCGGCCTTCAGTTTATACTTAAAATGCTTTTTTCGACGGGCTGCCTGCGATTTCGATCATTGCAGTCAGTTCCTGCATCAGTTTATCATCGCTTCCATCAAAGCCTACAGCTTTGAAACGGATCTTGCCTTCTTTGTCGATCACGAATTTGGTAGGGATACCATCTACTTTGAACTGGCTAACCACTTTGTCTTCATTATCCATCAACACATCAAAAGTGTATTTGCTTTTAGTAATGAATTCCTGGGCATTTTTCTTTTTCTCTTCCACCTGCTCCCAGGTGTCAACGAATACGAACTTAACATTGGGATCGTCCTTGTATTTGGTTACCACTTTCTGCATTCCGGGGAAAGAAGCTTTGCAGGGACCGCACCAGGTGGCCCAGAAATCAACGATCACCACTTTCCCTTTAAGATCATTGATATCGATCTTATTGCCATCAAGGTTGTACAGAGCAAAGGAAGGTGCTGTTTCATCCAGCATGGATTTCTGTAAATGCTCCATCATTTTCAGATAAGCTTCTTTTTGCAAGTTGGAGAGATAACTATCGAATCCTTCTGTTGTTTTCTTTTCTTTCTTATATACTTTTTCAAGAATGCCGGTAATGCCTGAAGTGGACTTGCCATCTTTTACGAATTGTTCCAGTTGGGCCTTGTATTTTTTAACCGGCAATACTTTTTCTGCAAGCAGGCTGTAAGTATTGTTCTCATCTGCGCTTTTTCCTTCCCTGATAACAACGGCAGCATCTTTAGCATAGGGAAAACCTTTTTTATATTTTCCCAGCTTATACAATATCATGGCATAAGTATCTGCATACATGGCATAAGTGCCCTTCCGGCTGTTATCCCATTGCTTCTGGGTCATATAGTCAGGCTTGGCCGTGGTAGGGGTCTGCCATTGCCCTTTAGCTCTTTCTACTGCAAAGCGGGAAAATTCTTCTGCAAGCACAAGATTGCTATCGGTTTCCTGCATGTTCCAGGCTATATTATTATACAAAGAAGCCAATCGGGAAGAATCAACATACTTAGAAACAGCCAGCGCTTTTTTAAACCCATCCCAGTCTTTTGCATTAAGATAACCGCTCAGTACACTGGCATAATAGGATGGTAACGCATTTTTTACACTTGTCCAGGCAGAATCCGTCTCTGTTTTTTGAACGATCTCATTAAACAGTTCCTGTTTTTTTGCAGGCGTCCGTTCGGCATAAAATTTATTCACCTGGTCCATCATGGTCCATTTACCATTCGGATATTTCTCTTTTTTCAGATCGCTGATGAGTTTAGCTTGCTGTGAAAGCTTAGCTGCGCTATACAAACCTTCGATGTAACTATAATCATCTTCTGTTTGCAAACCTGCTTTCAATGTTGCTTCAATTTCTTTCTGCATTAAAGCACTTCCTTCAGCCGGTTTTTCTGCGTTCAACAAACGCAGGTAAGAACCCATGTTGCTTTTTTTGCTGGCAGGAAACAAGGCAAACTCCTGCGCGTAGCTTTCAAGAGCTTTGGCATTATCTCTTTCACCGCCTACTTCTCCGATATAGTATTGGTAATATAATGCCTTCAGTGCATTGCTGCCTTTCTTGAGGCTATCACCATTGTACAGATAAGTCCAATAACCTTTATTAAAATTATTGTCAAACTTATTGTCTACCGAAAAAGAGAAATAGAGAAAAAGGCCTTCGCTGCCTGTTTGAACTGTGCCCTTGAATTTCCCATAACTGCGGGCCAGTTTGATATCAATGGCTTTCTGACTGCCTTCGCCCATCTGGTAAGCAACAGCTTCCACCATGGCAGTCGTATTTGCAAGATCGCCTGCCGGCTCATAAGTGATCGTTATCAGGTCACCAGGCTGAGGCTTTTCAGGACTGATCGTAAAATTGGTTTGTGCGCAAAGATTGATCGTTACGCAGCATAACAATAACAGTAAAAGGTTTTGATGCTTCATAGTCGTTCTTTGAGGATTATAAAAAAACAAACAATGACCGGGGAGTGTTACCCGAAGTTATGGCTTACTTTTTTAAAGTATTCTCAAAAAGTTTGAAAATTCTTTTATACTCGTCCGTCCAGCTGCTGGGTTCTACAAAGCCATGGTCTTCCATGGGGTAGGACGCCAGTTCCCAATTGTCCTTGCCCAGTTCTATAAGGCGCTGTATCAGTTTCACAGCATCCTGGTAATGCACATTCACATCCACCATACCATGGCAGATAAGCAGGTTGCCTTTCAGCCCGTCGGCGAAATAATAGGGTGAGCTTTTACGATAAGCGATGCTGTCGTTATAAGGCTCATTCAGGATGTTGGAGGTATAACCATGGTTATAGTTGGCCCAGTCCGTAACCGGCCGCAGGGCTGCACCGGAAGCAAATACATTTGGTTCAGTGAACAGGCCCATCAGGGTAATAAAGCCGCCATAAGAACCGCCGTATAAACCTACATTCTTCGGGTTCACGCCAAAATTTTTGACCAGGTATTGAATAGCGTCCACATGATCTGTCAGGTCCTTGCCTCCCATATGGCGGTAGATACCCGTTCTCCAATCGCGTCCATAACCTGCACTGCCGCGATAATCGATGTCCATTACGTAATAGCCATTATCGGTAAGCAAATTATTGAACATATACTCCCTGAAATAACTGCTCCACCATTTATGCGCATTTTGCAGGTAGCCTGCACCGTGCACAAATAGTACGGCTGGTTTGGAAGGAGCGGGGTTGGCTGGTTTATAGAGACGTGCATATACAGTAGCGCCATCCCGTGCAGTAAAGGTGATCACTTCAGGTTCGCGCCAGTTGTATGTTTTGAATTCTGCGCTTTGGGCTTTATCGGTGATCTGTTCAATACGGCCGCCTGCTTTATTTTCCTGCAGGTACAATTCCCAGGGTTTGTTGATATAAGAATAAAGTATGGCCAGGTATTTTTCATCAGGTGAAATGGTTACCTGGTTGGAACCGGTCATGGTAGTAAGCCGTTCCTGTTTACCCGTAGCAATGGTTAACCGGTAAAACTGCTGCTCACCGGGATGTACTTCATTGGTATTGATATAAAACGATTTTTTATCTCTTGAAAGACGGGCCTGCTGCACTTCATATTTTCCTGCAGTCAGGGCTTTCTTTTCACCTGTTGTTACATTGATCGTGTAGAGGTGTGAATAGCCGGTAGCTTCTGACTGGAAATAAAAAGTCTGATCATCTATCCAGCCTGTGCCGCCAAAACCAATACCAGGCCCGCCGATCCAGGCTTCATCCCGCTGGCGGTCGAGCAGTTTCAGTTTTCCGGTAGCAGTATCCATCAGCATCAGCCATCTGTCTTTATTATCATCAGAACGGAGATCGAGCACAGCATACTTACCGGCAGGCGACCAGAAAGGACCGGAGATGCTCACAGCACGCGCTGCTGCTTTTTTGGTCTTCTCTTCCAGTTGCTTTGGATAGTCCTTTACATAATCGGGCAGGTCTTTGATGCCGGGAATGGAATCGGTTTTTACGGCCCATACGGTGTCCTTATCCCTGTCATACACAAAAAATTCGGAAGTTCCCTGCGGAGCACCCACTTTTGAACGGCCGGGTATATCTGTAGTAAACCCGGATTCAGTCACAAAGCTGGGAACAATGGTATTCTTGGCATTTGCAGCAGTTTTAAAAAGACGGTAAGAAACAAACCGTCCATCAGGGCTTACTGAAAGTCCCTGCATCACTTTATCTGCGATCGGAATACTTTTTATTTCTTTTGGCTTGGGAAGTGTTTTGGTATAAGCTTCCCCTTTTTCCCTTTTTTCTTTTCTTGATTTCAGCACTTCAAAATAACGGAGCTGATCATTCTTCAGCCAGTCTTCCTGGAGATTCGCATCAGCTTTTGGAGCAGCAGGTGTTGCTCCTCCGGTTGTAGGGGGGCCGCCTCTTCTTTGCCCTGCACCGGCACCAAATGGGGTTGCAGCTGCAGAAGCAGGTGTTGCTTCACCCGAACGGATATTGGTGAGTTGCTGGATTTCACCTCCGGCAATATCCCATGCATATAAATTCATGCTCCGGGTATATACTATTTTACTGTCTCCGAAAGAGAATTGTGCGTTGGATTCTATTTCCGTTGTTTGAGTAATACGTTTTGTTTTACCGGTTTTAAGATCGGTATAAAACACATCGCCATCCTTTCCGTATACATACGCTGTACGTGCCTGGTTGTACACAAAGGAGCCAGTGCTGCGCAGGTCCTGTGTTTGGGCCACAGATGCTTTGCTGGGCTTTTTATCTTTCAGGGAAATATAATAAAGCGAGTCGGCAAGTGCATTGTCAGGGTTCCAACTGAAATAAAGATATTGGCCATCGCCAGTCCATTGCACACCGGAAGGGGAGGTGCCCATCCATTTCGGGTCGCGCATGATCTTATCAACGGTCAGCGGCGAAAGTTGGGCCTGGGAAGTGGCCTGCATAGAAATAAAAAGAAGAAAAGCAATAAGCAGTTTTGGCATGATGAAGGGATTTAGGGTCTAAATATAAATGAGGTCGTTGACATTTCTATGGATATTCTGGGCAATCATATCCGTGGGCACATCATTCGCATCACCGCCAAAGGGGTCCTCGATCTCCTCAGCGATGAGCTCAAGGCTGGCCAGCACATAAAAAATAAAGGCCACTACCGGTATCACATAAAACCCGAGTTGGAACACATACCCAAAAGGAAGTGTCATGATATAAATAAAGATAAATTTTTTGATAAATACGCTATAGGAAAAAGGAATGGGAGTGTTCTTGATCCGTTCACAGGCGCCGCAGATATCGGTAAAAGACTGCAGCTCGCTGTTAAGGAAGATGAGCTGCTCCCCGCTGATCTTTCCCTGTTGATACAATTGCTGTATATGCTGGAATATCAGGCTGGCTACCTGGTTGGGAACATGCTTTTCCCTGTCAATTTTATTGAAGATATGTTTATGCTCTTCGTCCTCAAACAGCTCGATCCTGGTCTGCTCCTTATGCAGGTGATTATGCAAAGCATAAGCATAGGCAGGGATGATTTTACGGAAAAATGAGCGTTGGGATTTTTCTTCAGCAGGCAGGATCACATTCAGCTTAAGCGCCAGGTTCCGGCTGTTGTTGACCAGGCTGCCCCAGAGTTTGCGCCCTTCCCACCAACGGTCATAAGCCGTATTGGTCCGGAACACCAGGAGCATGGAGATCGCAAAGCCCAGCAGGCTGTGCATAACAGGGATATTTTTTACATAGCTTTTATCAGAAAGCCTCCAGTATTCCAGCTCCAGGTAGGCGACAAGCCCGGCATACACGCAAATGCCCAGGATCAGCGGGGCCAGTTGGCGGACTGTATCAGCTTTATGGATACGGAAAATAAAGGTGAACCATTCTTTTGGGTTATAGGAGATCATATAAAGATTTGTATCTAAAAATAAATATTCAATGAGAACTGCACTAAAAAAACCGGTAAACAAGGCTGAATAAATCCAGCTATGCTTACCGGTACTATCATTTAGGGTTTAAACCTTTTTGTTTCCTGATTATGCGTTGCGGTTGATGCAATTCAGGTCTCCAAATGCTTCTTCAAGGCGCTTGATAAAGCTCTCTTCGCCTTTACGCAGCCATACACGGGGATCGTAATGCTTTTTATTCGGCTTGTCCTCACCTTCAGGGTTACCCAATTGTCCCTGCAGGTAGCCTTCATTCTTTTTATAATTGTTCAATACGCCTTCCCAGAAAGCCCATTGCAGGTCGGTATCAATATTCATTTTGATAGCGCCATAGCTGATCGCTTCGCGGATCTGGTGCTGTGGTGAACCACTACCTCCGTGGAATACGAAGTATACAGGTTTGGGATCAGCCGTTTTAAATTCTTTCTGAACGTATACCTGGCTATTGTGCAATATTTCCGGGCGGAGTTCTACATTACCAGGTTTGTACACACCATGCACATTACCAAAAGCTGCTGCTACGGTAAACATATTGCTTACTTTGCTGAGCTCTTTATAAGCATAAGCCACATCGGCTGGTTGTGTGTACAGTTTGCTGTTCTCCACATCGCTGTTGTCCACTCCATCTTCTTCACCACCGGTAACACCCAGTTCAATCTCGATGCTCATGCCCAGTGGAGCAAGGCGTTTGAAATATTCAACTGATGTATGGATATTCTCTTCGATCGGCTCTTCACTCAGATCGAGCATATGAGAGCTGAAAAGGGGTTGCCCTTTCTCTTTATAGAATTGCTCACCGGCGTCCAGCAAACCGCTAATCCAGGGAAGCCATTTTTTAGCAGCATGGTCGGTATGCAACACAACAGGCACACCATAATATTTTGCGACATTATGGATATGGAGAGCGCCGGATACGCCACCAGAAATATTACCCTGCAGCTTGTCATTTGGCATTCCTTTACCGGCAATGAATTGCGCACCACCATTGGAGAATTGAATGATAACTGGTGAATTTACCTTAGCGGCTGTTTCAAGGGTAGCATTGATCGTATTGGTACCAATTGTATTTACTGCTGGTAAAGCAAATTGGTTTTCTTTTGCGTCATTGTAGAGTGCTTCCAGTTCTTTACCAAACAGCACCCCGGCTTTGTACTTGCTCATTGTGGATCTTCTTTAATTGATTATTAATGGATCATAGTGGCGCAATCGTTCAAAAGAGGCGCTAATATAATCTATTTCTGTATTTACCTCTTTTTTTATATCTGCTGATCAATCCATGCTTTTCCCCAGGTTTCTCTGCACCAGCAGCAGGTTTTTTTGCAGGGTTTGTTTTAAATGGCGTTTTACCACCTGGCCCATCGATTGGCAGCGGTTGAAGGCAGTAGTATTCAGGTGTTCATTCAATCCGTTTTTCAGCTCAATGATCTTGGCTTGTGTGGATATTTCATCAGTCGACATAATATCCAGCAGTTCCTTGATCCTGTACCGGGATGATGCCAGGCGGAAAGTGATCAGTGTTCTTTCTTCGGCCTGGTATTGCGCCATGGATTCCTTATTCAAATGAGAGAGACATAAGTTGACATACGAATTATTCTCTTTGAAGAACTGCGGCAGGTAAAAATTCTTCCGGCCTTCATAACTCTGCTGATCAAAATCAATTGCCCTGATGCGGTATTGATAATCCTCTATATCCGGCGTAACGTCTACCACAAAGTTATAGCTTCTCATATCCCCCAGCAGCCTGACGAAACAACGCTCATTGAATTTTACAAATTCTTTTGCGAGCCTGATCCTGTTGGTTCCCGGATCATTCAACATCTGCTGAATAAAAAGATCACCGGGGATGCCCGGAATATGTTCTTCCACGAGGGTTTCCCTGTCTGTAAAAAAAGTCATCCGGTTGGGTGAAAGGATATGCTCCAGTTCCAAACCATAGATCCTGGAAGCATCGGCAATTTTTATATAGTAATGATCATAGTTATCATTATACTTATTCACTATCCTGATACGGAATGGATGTGAATTGCCAAACGTACAGTAATCCACGCGCGCTACATCAAGATGGCTGGTAAAACTAAAATCACCTTCGGTTTTAAGAATAGCATAGATCTTCACCAACCCTTCTCTTATAAAATCCCATTCCCGTTTATCATAAATAGTTTTTTCCCAGAGTGTATCATTCCCGTTCTTGTCTTTAATGGGCACAGAAAAAGTGTAATTCAATAAATCAGTATATGAAACCGGCAGTTTCACTTCCCTTCCATGATGCCGCAGGTAGGAGCGAAGCTCACGGCTTACAGGGTACATGGGCTTTTTGCGGGAAGGTTTATTGGTGCTCATAATGGAAAGGTAATTTAAATGGATGATGCCAGCGACTTGAAGTAAGCCGGCGCATGTATCAATCTGCTTCCATACCAGCTAAACATTTCACCATCCACAAGGAGGATCTTTGTATCGGGAAGAAAGGGTTGCAATTCGTCAATATGCTTTTGGCTGAAAGGGTAAGGCTCTGAAGAAAGAAAGAGATATTCACAGGCGGAAGCCTGCAGTTCTTCAATTGTAATTACAGGATAACGGCTGCTGTTTGCAAAAGCATTTTCATAACCGGCCATATCCAGCATGGAATGAATAAACGTGTCGTTGCCCACGGTCATATAAGGAGATTTCCAGATCAGGTAAGCAGCTTTAGGTTTACGGGGAGGAACAGGCAATGCTGCAAAGCCAGCTTTTACCTGTGCAATGATCCGGGCCGCAGCGGCCGACTTCCCGGTGATGCTGCCTATTTCGCGGATCATATCATAAGCACCTTCCAGGGTATGCATATCGCTGGTCCAAACAGGAAAATGAGCCGCCAGTTCCTCCACTTGCTCTTTTACATTCTCTTCTTTATTGGCAAGGATAAGATCAGGCTGCAACTGATGGATCAGGTCCATATTCAACAGTTTGGTGCCGCCGATCCTTTTTTTGTTACGGAACCATTCGGATGGATGGATGCAGAATTTGGTAATGCCGATCACTTCTTCCTGCAGACCGAGGTCGGCCAGTAATTCAGTTTGAGAAGGAACAAGAGAGATGATACGGTGGGGTGGGGACAATAAAAAAACAGTCCTCCCTGTTTGATCAGCAAAAGCAGTCATGAAAATTTTTAATCGAAGATAAACTTCTTTATCAGAGCGAGAGACTGCTTAACACGATCGGGAAAACTGTTTAATGGTGTTAAATGACACTTTTAAGTTTCACCGCGCCCCCCGCTAAAGTTGCCTTTAGCAGGAGGATTCTGGACTTAATTCTTTTCATGGATTTGGACACGGTGACTTGGGGTCTTCAAGGATGGATTGGACGTTTGGACGGTTTTTTCTTGGATCTTTGGTGTGTTTCAGGATGCTTGGACTTTGGTTTTTTCTAAGGATCGATTGGATATTGGTTTTTCAAAGAAGGAAGTTGACCGATATTGGATTTTTCGTTTTGGTTTTTTTCTAAAGAATTGGATTTTGCTGGGTTTCTCTTAAGTTATTGGATCGGGTTATTGGTATTGGATTTGGATTTGTTAGGGATTGTCTATCAATCAACTTCTGCAACAAAATTAATTATGAAAGCTTTAATAATATAGCGCAGTTTTGACCGATTTCGGAGCATCAGTATTTCCCATATTCATCGTAAACCATCTCGTTTACAATTGCAAAAACAACGTTTTAAAAACTAGTATATTTACGATAAAAGGGCTCCGGTAACGTTACCGGAGCCCTTTTTCTATACTCATTTTGATTCACATTATTATTGTGCGCCTTATTTCCCTAACGCCTCTAACATATCATACTTGGTAACGATATGATAGTTGCCGGCTTCATCTTTTGCCATTACAGCGCCATTGCCTTTGTGGATCAGGGGACTTAATTTCTCAATCGGAGTATCAAATGCTACAACGGGCAGGGCCGGTTCCAACACGTCCTCCACCTTCGAACTCTTGATCTCCGGGTTGTTGAAAACTTTCTGGAAAAGGCCGCCTTCACTGATCGCTCCGATAGGCCCTTCACCATTCATGACAGGTATTTGCTCGATATCATATTTCTTCATCAGTTCCACTGCTTCAGCCACTGTTTGCTGCGGTTCTACCGTGATCAGGCGCTTAGTGCCTCTCGAGCTCACCACATCCTTGAATGTCTTCACATCCAGGAACCCTCTTTCGATCATCCATTGATCATTATAGATCTTCGCTACATAACGGCTACCATGATCATGGAAAATACAAACCACCAGGTCGTCTTTCTTCAGTTTTCCTTTTAACTGCATCAATCCCTGGAGACAGCTGCCGGCACTGTACCCACAGAATATACCTTCTTCGCGGGCCAGTTTGCGTGCCATCACAGCACCATCCTTATCTGTTACCTGCTCAAAATAATCGATCACGCTCATATCATAGTTCTGCGGCACGAAATCTTCCCCGAAGCCTTCACTGATATAAGGATGCACTTCATTCATATCGATCTCACCGGTACGGAAATATTTTGTGAGCAATGAACCATACACATCGATTGCCCATACCTGTATATCCGGATTTTTTTCTTTCAGGAACATGGCTGTGCCGGTGATCGTACCACCTGTTCCGGCCGTGCATACAAGATGGGTGATTTTGCCATCGGTCTGTTCCCATATCTCAGGACCAGTGGTTTCATAATGTGCAAGCCGGTTGGCCAGGTTATCATACTGGTTCATGTGATAGGAGTTAGGAACTTCCTTTGCCAAACGCTTTGCCACACTGTAATAACTGCGGGGATCTTCAGGCAATACATTGGTAGGGCAAACGATCACTTCGGCGCCTACTGCTTTCAGGATATCTGCTTTTTCTTTAGACTGCTTATCGGTGGTAACGAAAATACACTTATAACCTTTTACCACGGCTGCCAGGGCCAGGCCCATGCCTGTGTTGCCGCTGGTGCCTTCTATAATAGTACCACCCGGCTTCAATTTGCCTTCCTGCTCAGCTACTTCCACCATTTTGAGCGCCATCCTGTCCTTAATAGAGTTACCGGGATTGAAATAATCCACTTTTGCCAGCACAGTACAGGGAAGTTCTTTGGTCACTTTATTAAGCCGGATCAGGGGGGTATTGCCAATCGTTTCGAGAATGTTGTTTTTAATGTTCATTACAAGGTTTTTGGAAGTGAATAAGGCGGGCCAAAGGTACGATTATTAAACTTTCTGTGTTTTGCACGATCTATAAGCCTGTTATTAATTATTTATTCATGCGCCAGCCTTCGCCAAGGCTTCGGCTGGCAAAAAAAACGGTCAACATGAAATTTTCCAATGGTCTGAAAAGGGCAGGAGTAATGCTCGCTTTGTCTTTTGTAATAATGCAGGCTTCTGCACAAAAAGATTCTACAGCACATTCACCCGAAACACGTGCGAAAAGCATCACTGACAAAATGAAAACTGAGCTTACACTTTCAGATGATCAATACAATAAAGTATATGATGTCAATCTGAAGTATGCACAGAAGAACACAGAAGCTTTAAAAGAAGAAGGCACAAGATTGGCAAAGCTGAAAACTATGAAAGCTGATAATGCAGAAAAGAGCAAGGAATTGAAAGCAGTGCTGACGGAAGAACAATTTGAAAAATACAAGAGTATGCGGAAGGAAGCGAAAACGGGTATGAAACAAAAATATAAGAACAGGAACAACAGATAGGATCAGTTAATCTGTACAGACTGTTTCCTTCCCGTTCTTCCCGCCTTACCGGTAAGTTTTTTACCGGTAAGGCGGGAAGAACGGGAAGGAGTCATTTAAAATAGTGTCTTACGTTATTTGTTATTTGTTGGAAAAGGTTTTTTTGCGTTTGTTGGCTAAATAACGGTCGAACAGGAACAATCCAAGTATCATGTTCATCATCATAAATATATTGATGTAAGTATTGTTGAACATTTTACTGAAATCAATATTGCTCAGATCGATTGGAATAGGTGAAGAGGTGGATGAGCCGCTGCTCCATTGCACCTGGCCGATACCATAGATCAGGAAACCAACGATCATGGTGATAAAGAAAATAGCAATGCCCCAGATGATCTTTTTATTGATGTAAGTTTTAGCAGCCGGTGCAATTTGCAGTAAGGCTATTTCCTCCATTACGTTTTTGGTAAACCGCATGGAAGGCTCTTCCAGTTCGGAAGCCTGCATCAATTGATGCGCTTCCAGCAGTTCGCCATATTTGGCGCGCCATTCGGCATCTCCCTCGATCAACTGATCGATCACAGTCCTTTCTTCAGGAGTGACCATTCCGTCGATGTATTCCCAAAGACGTTCTTCTATAGTAGGTTGTACACTCATATCAATAAATTTAGGATCAGGTCAAATCATTTACTTCTGCTGCAAAATGTTTTTGCATCTTTTCTTTCAATCTTGTTCTTGCCCGGTGCAGCCGTACTTTCACGGCATTGGCTTCAATGCCTAATACCCGGGCGATCTCTTCGAGTGTTTGTTCTCCTTTATAGAACAAAGTTATAATCTCTGCATCATCTGTACTTAACAAAGCAATAGCCTGGTTCACCATGGCAATCCGCGATTTCTGTTCTACCAGGTTGGCCCGGAATCCCGAATCCTGGCTATCCGCTACTTCAAATACTTTCTCATTGTCAAGCGAATGCACTTCCAACCGTTTTTTCCGCAGGAAGGTGATACAGGTAGTATTTACAATCGTATACAGCCAGGTGCTGAATTTTGAAGCTCCCCTGAAATCGGCCAGGGCGCGGTAGGCTTTTACAAATATGTCCTGCGACACTTCCTCTGCATCCTCCCGGTTTTTCGTAAAACGGAGCGCCAGCGTGAAAACATAACTTTTATAGCGGTCGATCAACAGGGCATAAGCCTGCTGATCTCCTCCTAGCACTTTGCTAATGAGCTCATTATCATTTAAACCTGGCGACATACAGGAACTAAGACAACTGGTGAAAGGTTTTGGTTACAGCAAAATACGCTTATTTTATCGGCCGTATCAACTGTAACCTGGTTTCGACAACCATAGTCTTAGTTGTTGTAAACCGGTTTTTGAAAAAAGTTCTTAATGGCTGTAACCTGGTTCAACAAACCATAGTCATAGAGAACAAGAACAACAATTAAAACAATAATAAATAATTAGTTATGCACGCTACCGAAATGCTCGTCGCGATACTGATCCCACTGAGCTTCTTTTTACTGATCTTCGGAATCATCTACATGCAGAAAAGGGAAAACCTTGCCATGATAGAAAAAGGCCTGAACCCGAAGGAATTTGCTAATCGCCCGGCGCCTTATAAAAACCTGAAATGGGGATTCCTGCTGATCGGTGCAGGAGCCGGCTTGTTCGTGGCCTATATCCTGGACAATTATATTCTTTCCACTTCAAGATTCGATCATGACGGCAATGTACCCATCTATTTTGCCCTCATCGCAATCGGTGGCGGCCTGGGATTGTATGGATCTTATAAAGTGGAAAAGAAATGGTGGGATGAGAATAAACTTGACAGGCCCTGAGAGATTTTTGATCACACAACAGGCAATAAAAAAGCCTCCCGGATACAGGAGGCTTTTTTTTATTTCCTGATCTCTTCCATCGCCTTCGCAATTACGGCATCCTCATGATTCAATACCTGGAAATAACCTGTATTCCGCCAACGGAATCTTCCCAGGAACGCTTCCAACCGGCGTTGTAAAGTTTCTTTCTGGCGAGCGGTAAGCGAAACAAGATTGACAGAGTCACGGGCTGCCGCATACTGGACAAACTCATTCCATAACTGATCAAACTTCCCAAAATGCTCTGCATAATCTGCCGCTGAGCTGTATTGATCTATCTCCTTACGGTGTTGCAGATAATAAGTATACACAAAACTATTAAAGCTGCCGCTTGTAAACAGTTTGTTGATACTGATCGGATAAGTGGATGTGTCAATAGGAACAAAGAAATCTGGCATGATGCCGCCGCCACCGAATACAATATGCCCGGAAGGTGTTTTGTATTCCCTGCCATTATGTATCTTATTGGAATCGGCATACAGTGCTTCGCCATTGGAGTAGCGTTCCCATATTTCATCCATATACACTTTCTTGCCTTTATCGTAAGGCCGCTGAATACTGCGTCCCAAAGGAGAGTAGTAGCGGGCTACCGTTAAGCGAAGGGCTGAGCCGTCGCTAAGCTGGTATTGCTCCTGCACCAGGCCTTTGCCAAAGCTGCGGCGGCCTACAATGATCGCCCGGTCCCAATCCTGCAGTGCACCAGCCAGCACTTCACTGGCACTGGCAGACAGTTCATCGATCAGTATCACCAGTTTTCCTTTTTCAAAAAGTCCCGGACGTTTGCAGCGGTATTCTTTTTTCTTGGTGTGCACGCCTTCTGTATACACTACCAGCTTGTCCCCATCCAGGAACTCATCCGCCATTTCGATCGCTTCATTCATATAACCGCCGCCATTGCCACGCAGGTCATAGATCAGTTCTTTCAATCCCTGTTTCTGCAGGTTTTCCATGGCCTCCATAAATTCTTCATAGCTGTTTTCAGTAAACTTGTTCAGCTTGATATAACCTGTTGTTTTATCAATCATATAAGCCGCATCAATGGAGGGAACAGGAATGCTGCCACGTTTTACATCGATCATTTGTTCCTTACCGTTCCTTACCAATTTAAGTGCGGCCACAGACCCTCTTTCGCCACGGATGAATTCCTTGATCCTGGCTAAGGAAACTCCTACCAGTGTAGAATCATTCACGGCTACGATCTTATCGCCGATCAGCAGCCCCGCCTGGTCGCTGGGGCCACCGGGCACTACATATACTACATTGACCGTGTCGCTGAAAACATTGAACTCAACCCCGATGCCATCAAAATTGCCGGCCAGGTCTTCATTTACCGCTTTCAGTTCAACAGGGGGGAAATAAACGGAGTGGGGGTCCAGCTTGCTCATCATTTCCTGGATGGCGCCTCCCTGTAAAGAATCGGTGCTTACAGGGTCTACATATTTTGTCCGTATCAGGTCAAGCGCTTCCTGGAGAGAGCTGGGTTTACTACTTTGAAAAAAGCCCTTTGCAGAGCCGCCTTTGTTCATTTTATAACCGAAAAACATTCCTGCTATCAATACCACCGAAAAAAGAAGAGGTAACCAAACTTGTAATTTTTTATTGCCCATCATTTATTTTGCTGAAATTTGACGCAAAATAGAGAAAGTTTATTGTTTGTGGTTTGTTGCCCCCTTTTGGCAGCCAGGTTTATGGTTATTCACTTGTTAAACATTTCCCAATAACCTGGCATTCCCCACTCTGAAACGATAAACCAAAACGTAAACCCATATCATGCCTTCGGTTAAATTAATTGCAGATTGCGGCGCTACCAAGTCAGAATGGACTTTGGTGGGCCATGGAAAAATCAAAACAGTCATCACCCAGGGGATCAGCCCTTATTTCCTCAATGCAGACCAGATCAGGGAACTGCTGCTGAAAGAACTGAAGCCTGAATTAAAGAAGGCGGAAGTGGATGAGATCTATTATTATGGTACCGGTTGTGCTAACCCGGACAATGTAACACTGGTTAAAAAAGCCCTCCGGAAAGTTTTCCCGGAAGCAGGCACCCTGCAGGTCACACATGATATGCTGGCGGCAGCCCGCGCTTTATGCGGAGACGAAAAAGGTGTGGCAGCGATATTGGGGACAGGTTCCAATTCCTGTTTTTATAATGGTAAAAAGATTTTGAAAAACAGTCCGGGCCTGGGTTATGTGCTCGGAGATGAAGGCAGTGGAGCTTATCTGGGGAAAAAAGTAATTCAGTATTACCTCTATGGCACTTTTGATGATGAACTGCGTGGAAGGTTTGACCTGACTTATATGACCAATGCTGCTGAGATCCTAGAAAACGTATACAAAAAGCCATTACCCAACCGCTACCTGGCCAGTTTTGCCCGCTTCCTTGCAGAAAACCGCAACCATTATATGATCGAAAACATCATTGAGGACGGTTTAAACGATTTTTTCTTTAATCATTTATGTAAATACCGGGAAATATGGTCGCATCCGGTGAACTTTGTGGGCAGCGTGGCTTATGGGTTCCGCGATGTGCTGGCCCAATTATGTCACAGCTATGAATTTGAATTAGGAAAAGTTATAAAAAAGCCCATGACAGGGCTGATAGAATATCATAGTTAAAAGAGGTTACATGGCATTTGAAAAAATTACGGAGAAAGACAGTTCTTATCGTCACCTTGAAAAGATGAGTATAAGAACACTACTGGATAATATCAACAAAGAAGATCAAGTTGTTCCTGCTGCTGTGGAAGCAGCCATTCCCCAAATCGAAAAACTGGTAGAAGCAGTAAGTGATAAGATGCTGATGGGCGGCCGCCTGTTTTATATCGGCGCCGGCACCAGTGGCAGGTTGGCAGTGGTGGATGCCAGTGAATGCCCGCCTACTTATGGCGTTCCTTATGGATTGGTGATAGCAGTAATTGCAGGTGGCGACAAAGCCATTACCACAGCCATAGAATTTGCAGAGGATGACCGTGAGCAGGGTTGGAAGGACCTGCAGGCATATAATGTTTCTGATAAAGATGTAGTGATCGGCATCGCCGCCAGTGGCACCACGCCTTATGTGATAGGCGCACTGGAAGAATGCAGGAAGCACGGCATTGTTACCGGCAGCATATCCTGCAATCCCGATTCACCCGTCAGTGCAGCCGCTGATTTCCCGATCGAGGTAGTGGTAGGGCCTGAATTCGTAACAGGCAGCACACGCATGAAAAGCGGCACTGCGCAAAAACTGGTATTGAACATGATCTCCACTTCCGCAATGATCCAGCTTGGAAGGGTGGAAGACAATAAAATGGTGAACATGCAACTCACCAATGAAAAACTGATCGACCGTGGTGTGAAAATGCTGATGGCAAGGCTGGATTGGACTGATTATGAAAAAGCAAAACAACTGTTAGTTAAATATGGAAGTGTGAAGAAAGCAACTGAATCAGTAAATGCATAATAAAAAAGGATGCTAATTTCAGCATCCTTTTTTTATTCTTTCATAATTCTTCTCTATATTGCATCTCTATCCTACTATTTTGGTAGATAATAATAACCATATCATTTCATCCTCGATTGCAACATCCCCTGTTGCAACTACGGCTATTATTACCACTACGATTACAACAATCCGCTAAAGCGGATTATACTTAATCATATCACCCCTGGGGCTACTAGAGCCTACGTTCACTGAGATAATATCTCATTACTTCATTTTAAACATACAATAAGGATATGCAGGTTTTAAAGTTTGGCGGCACTTCTGTGGCCAATGCTGAAAATATCAGGAAAGTAGTCGGCATTGTAACTGATGCAGATAAAAAAGATAAAACAATAGTCATCGTATCTGCACTGGGTGGTGTTACAGACCTTTTGCTCTCCGCCTCTTCACTGGCGGCAGAAGGCGATGAATCGTACAAAGAAAAACTGGCAGTGGTGGAGCAACGCCACCTTGAAGCAGTAAAACAATTAATACCGGTTGCACAACAAAGCCAGTTATTGAGCCTGGTGAAAAAGAGCTGCAATGAAATTGAAGATATCTGCAGTGGTATCTTTTTATTAAGGGAGCTGACCCCTCGTTCAAAAGACCGTATCGGCAGTTACGGTGAATGGCTTTCTTCACGCATTATTGCAGCCACTATTCAATCAATGGGGGTTGATGTAGTATGGAAGGACAGCCGCGAACTGATCGTTACCAATTCCAATTTCACTGCAGCAGAAGTTGATTTTACAACGACTGCAGAAAATATCCGTCAGTTTTTTGCTTCAGCCGATCATCAATTATTCCTGCTGCCTGGTTTTATTGCTGCAGATAAAAAAGGTATCACTACCACGCTTGGCAGAGGCGGTTCAGATTATACAGCAGCGATACTTGCCGCTGCCCTCAATGCTTCCAATCTTGAAATATGGACTGACGTGAGTGGTATGATGACAGCCGATCCCCGCCTCACGGCCAATGCACGCATCATTCCGCATATCTCTTACCAGGAAGCAATGGAACTGTCCCATTTCGGCGCCAAAGTAATTTATCCACCCACTATTCAACCGGTGATGAGCAAGGGCATCCCGGTAAGGATCAAGAACACATTTGCTCCACAGGATGAAGGCACTCTGATCGAATCAGTTGCCACCCGCAACGGCAATATCGTACGCGGCATATCCAGCATCAATAATATTGCATTGCTAAGCCTTGAAGGCAGCGGCATGATCGGGATCCCGGGTTTTTCCAAACGTTTATTTGAAGCACTCAGTAATGAACGGATCAATGTGATCCTGATCACACAAAGCTCTTCAGAACATTCCATCTGCGTGGCAGTGGATGCGAGCGCTGCCTTTGCTGCCAAACAAGTGGTAGACGCTGCTTTTGCAAACGAGATCACTTTGCAAAAAGTGGAGCCGCTGGCTATTGAAAACGGATTATCCATTGTAGCATTGGTAGGAGAGAATATGAAAAGCCATCCGGGCATCAGTGGCCGCATGTTCAGCGCAATGGGGAAGAATGGCGTGAATATCCGGGCTATTGCACAGGGCTCTTCGGAAAAAAACATCTCTGCGGTTATTTCCACCAAAGATGTCCGCAAGGCGATCAACGTATTGCATGAAGAGTTTTTTGAAACTACCTACAAACAGGTCAACCTCTTTATTGCCGGCACTGGTAATGTAGGAGCAAAATTATTAGGTCAGTTGCACCAGCAACGGCAATTCCTGCAGGAGCAAATGAAATTGCAGGTAAGAGTGATCGGCATTTCCAACAGCCGCAAAATGCTGATGCGTGAAGAAGGCATTGATATGGCAGAATGGAAGAAAGCGCTGGATGAAGGAGAACCGGCCAGCCTTGAAGCATTTGCAGAAGGCATTATTGCCCGCAACCTGCGCAATTCCATTTTTGTAGATGTTACAGCCGATGATAAAGTAGCCGGCATATATAATAAGCTATTGCAGAAAAGCATCTCCGTAGTAGCCTGCAATAAGATCGCTGCTTCTTCTGCCTATGTGCATTATCAAAAGCTGAAGAACCTGGCCCGTGGATTCAATTGCCAGTTCTTATTCGAGACCAATGTAGGTGCAGGCCTTCCGATCATCGGTACGCTGAATGATCTGCTTAGAAGTGGTGACCGCGTGCACCGTATTGACGCCGTGCTAAGCGGTACGCTCAATTTTGTTTTCAATAATTATGATGGCAGCCGTCCTTTTGCAGATGTGGTAAAGCAGGCACAGGATGAAGGCTACACAGAGCCTGATCCCCGCCTTGATCTCAGCGGCACCGATGTAATGCGAAAGATCATGATACTTGCCCGCGAAACAGGGGAGCAGATAGAAATGGACCAGATCGCCAATAACAGTTTTATGCCGGCATCCTGCATGCAGGGGTCAGTAAGTGATTTTTATGCAGCCATGGCCAAAGAAGAAAAGCATTTCCGCAATTTATATGATCAGGCCGGTAAAGCCGGATGCAAACTGAAGTTTGTTGCTTCTTACAGTAATGGGAATGCTTCAGTGGGTTTGCAACATATAGATCCTGCGCATAATCTTTATCATCTCTATGGAAAGGACAATATCGTATTGTTCTATACTGACCGGTATGCAGAGCAACCAATGGTGGTAAAAGGGGCAGGCGCCGGAGCTGAAGTAACGGCAAGCGGCGTATTTGCAGATATATTACGAGCGTGTAAATGAGTATAAAATTTAAAGAAAAAGAAAAATGCGAAAAATAAAAGTATACGCTCCTGGCACAGTGGCTAATCTCGTCTGCGGATTTGATATCCTCGGACTGGCATTGAATGAGCCCTGTGATATTATGGAAATAACACTGTTGGATGAGCCAAAAGTGATCATTCATAACAGGGATGAATTCAATCTGCCTACTGATCCGGAAAAAAATGTGGCAGGTGTGGTATTTCTTTCCGTCATGGAAAAGATAGGTGGTAATACAGGTTTTGAAGTGACGATTGAAAAACACATTAAACCTGGCAGTGGTATTGGTTCAAGTGCGGCCAGTGCGGCAGGAGCGGCCGTTGCAGCCAATCACTTATTGGGAAATATTTTCAATACAGATGAGCTGATACAGTTTGCGATGAATGGTGAAAAACTAGCCTCAGGTGTTAAACATGCAGATAATATTGCGCCCTGCATACTTGGCGGTGTAAGCCTGATCCGTTCCATTCATCCTTTGGACATAATCTCCATACCATCGCCTGATCTGCATGTGACCGTTGTTCACCCGCAGATAGAAGTAAGGACCGCTGATGCAAGGCAAATATTGCGGAAGCAGGTGTTGCTGAAAGATGCCATCCGCCAGTGGGGAAACATTGCAGGGCTTGTAGCAGGCTTATTAAAAAACGATCTCGATCTCATTGGCCGCTCTCTCGAAGATGTGATCATTGAACCTGTACGCAGTATCCTGATCCCTGGTTTTGATGAAGTGAAAGCCAGTTGTAAAGAAGCAGGTGCATTGGGTGGTGGCATCTCCGGTTCAGGCCCTTCTATTTTTATGCTCAGTAAAAATGAAACAACAGCCCGGGCAGTGGAAGCAGCGATGAAAGAAGTGTATGAAAAATTGGGAATTGCGTATCACACTTACATAACAACTATCAATAAAAAAGGAGTTCATGTCGAATAGTAACCCGGTTTCATAACCAGGTTTATCCTACCAAGACAACAAAGAACACAAAGGAATTTCTATAACATATACACTTTGTGGCCTTTGTTGTCTTGGTAGGATAAAAAACCAAAATTGGGTCTACCTCCGCTAAAAAGGCAACAATTATCAATCATTAAATTTTAGTTTTGAAATACTATAGCACCAACCAACAATCCCCCCTCGTTGATTTTAGAGAAGCCGCTATACAGGGACAGGCGCCAGATAAAGGATTATATTTTCCTGAAAGCATTCCGCGGATGAATAAAGAGCTGCTGAAAAACATTGTGGACCTTCCCGATGAAGAAATCGCTTTCCATGTAATAAAACCTTACGTTGGGAACTGCATACCCGACGAAAAACTTCTTTCCATTGTAAGAGAAACATTGAGCTTCCCCATACCATTGGTAAAAGTAACGGAAACGATCTCATCTCTTGAGTTGTTTCATGGCCCCACACTGGCATTTAAAGATGTGGGCGCAAGGTTCATGAGCCGCTGCCTGGGTTATTTCCTTACAGGTGAATCAAAAAAAGTGACCGTGCTGGTAGCTACTTCAGGTGATACAGGGGGCGCAGTAGCCAATGGTTTTCTCGATGTGGAAGGAGTAGAAGTGGTGATCCTTTATCCGTCAGGCAAGGTAAGTCCTGTGCAGGAAAAACAATTGACCACGCTGGGCCGCAATATCAAGGCCCTGGAAATAGAAGGAAGTTTTGACGACTGCCAGCAATTGGTGAAACAGGCATTTGCCGACCAGGACCTGCGCAACCAGGTATTCCTTACTTCTGCCAATTCGATCAATGTAGCGAGATGGCTGCCGCAGCAGTTCTATTATTTTCTTGCCTGGAAGCAATGGGAAAATAAAAGCAACCCGCCTGTGATAGCTGTGCCCAGTGGTAATTTCGGCAATATCTGTGCAGGTATTTTAGCAAATGCAGCGGGATTGCCTGCTGCTCATTTCATAGCAGCTTGTAATGCTAATGATATTGTGACAGAATACCTGCAAACAGGGCAGTATCAGCCAAGGCCTGCAGTGCCAACCCTGAGCAATGCGATGGATGTGGGCAATCCAAGTAATTTCGTCCGTATCCTGGAGATATTCCACCATCAGTTTCCCAAACTGAAGTCCCATCTATCTTCTTACCGCATCTCCGATGCTGAAACAATTGATGCCATCAGCAATATATACCGGCAATTCAATTATACCGCAGACCCTCACGGTGCTGTCGGGTTTCTTGCCCTTCAGCGATATCTGGCTGAGCATCCTGAACAAAAAGGCTATTTCCTGGAAACTGCCCATCCTGTGAAATTTCCGGCTGCAGTGGAGCGGGCTACAGGCAAACCGGTTAATATGCCAGCATCCCTGCAATCATTAATGAAAGAAAAAAAGAAAAGCCTTTTCATGAAGCCTGATTATGATCATCTGCGGTCGATTTTAAGATCATGATCTTATCTTTGCAGCAGGAAATTTTCCTGCTGATCTATGCATGATATTGAACCTTTCTATAACTGGCGTCATATCTACGTAAGCGAAGAAGATATGAGATCTCCTTTCTATGGAAGGGATTATTCCGAATTTGAGTTCACCCAGGCTGTTTACAATTATTATATCCATCCGCAATGGGATGAATTCGGCAGCCGCACACTTTACCTGAAAGTGCTGATGGCCGATTATGAAGAAGGATATGCCGTGATTGAGCTGATAGGAGAGTGGAACGATGCGATCGAGAATGATATGATGACCCTGAAAAGAGAGGTGCTGGAAAAATTTATGTATGAAGGGATATATAAATTTATCCTTATTGCCGAAAATGTATTGAATTTCCATAGCAGCGACCCTGAATATTACGAGGAATTACATGAGGAGGTAGCTGATGAGAATGGCTGGGTCGTTTGCCTCAATATGCCGGAGCAAACGCAATACGATTTCCGGAAAGCCAGGCTGAACAGATATATCGAATTGATGGAACTGAACAACTGGCGTGTATATAAACCCTTTCATTTATTCAAAAAAATTGATGCGGAGCAGTTATCGCGGCTGGAATGATTTTTTTACGGAAACGATGCCGTAAAGGTGGATTGAAAGAAAAATCACGCCGTATTTCCACCTTTGTAAAAGTTTTTGTCATTCTTTCGTCATCCGATGCTAAATTTGCAAAAATTTAATCACCATCACTTTGTTTGCGTATGAGTCGCCCTTATCAAAATATCCACTATCCTGAAGTAAAAGCAGGCAGGTTTTGATAGCGATAGACCCATCAGCGACGGATTAAATAAAAGAATATACTGATGAAATGGTCTGATTTCTTCACATCTTCTGTCGGAAAGAAACTCATAATGAGTTTATCCGGTTTGTTCCTGATTGCATTTTTAGTGGTTCACGTTGGTCTGAATGCCTGTATCTGGGCAATGGACGATGGGGTTATGTTCAACAAAGCCGCCCATTTCATGGGAGCGAACGTAGTGCCGCGTGTATTGGAGATCGGCTTATTTGCCGGTTTTCTTCTCCACATTATCCAGGGCCTTGCACTGGAATTCCAGAACCGCTCCAACAGGAAAAAAGGTTATGCAGTAAAAATGGGCAGTAAAGGTTCTGCCTGGTACAGGAAATCCATGGGCCTGCTCGGCACCCTGATCCTCCTGTTCCTGATCATGCATATTTCCCATTTCTGGGTGCCTTCGCGGATCACCGGCCTGGAACCAACTTATATTGACGGAAAAGAGTATCATGACCTGTTTGGGCGTATGGCCGCCGTTTTCACAGATAATATCGGCATCGTGATACTGTATGTGCTGGGTTGCATTTCCCTTGCCTGGCACCTGGTGCATGGCTTCCAGAGCGCATTCCGTACACTTGGTTTGACCAACCATAAATATATCAGACTGATCAATGGCCTGGGAATTGGTTTTTCCATCATTGTTCCGCTGGCATTTGCCCTGATGCCCATCAGTTTTTACATGGGCTGGGTATAAGAAATGACGATCATGTCATTCAAGTTAAATTGAAATCATTCTAATCATACTAATAAGAGAAATCCTCGGTTATGTTAGATTCAAAAATTCCTGCAGGAAAACTGGAAGATAAATGGACAGATTATAAAGGTCATTGCAAGCTGGTCAACCCTGCCAATAAAAGAAAGCTGGAGATCATTGTAGTGGGCACAGGCCTGGCCGGTGCTTCTGCAGCCGCTTCTCTCGGCGAGTTGGGTTACCGCGTAAAAGCATTTTGCTTCCAGGATTCACCCCGCCGTGCACACTCGATCGCAGCACAGGGTGGCATTAACGCAGCCAAGAATTACCAGAATGATGGCGACTCCGTTTTCCGTTTGTTCTACGATACCATTAAAGGCGGCGACTACCGTTCACGCGAAGCAAACGTGCATCGCCTTGCTGAAGTAAGTGTAAATATCATTGACCAGTGCGTGGCACAGGGTGTTCCCTTTGCACGCGAATATGGCGGCCTGCTGAATAACCGCTCTTTCGGTGGCACACAGGTAAAAAGAACATTCTATGCAGCCGGTCAAACAGGCCAGCAATTACTGATCGGTGCTTACCAGGCACTGGAACGCCAGGTGGCTTTGGGCAGCGTTCAAATGTTCAGCCGCCACGAAATGCTGGATGTGGTAACAATCGATGGTAAAGCAAGAGGCATTATTGCCCGCGATCTTATCAGCGGAAAAATTGAAAGGCATTTTGGCCATGCTGTACTGCTTTGTACCGGTGGCTATGGCAACGTGTTCTATCTTTCTACCAATGCGATGGGCAGCAATGTTACCGCCGCATGGAAAGCACATAAAAGAGGGGCCTATTTCGGCAATCCCTGTTTTACCCAAATTCACCCTACCTGTATTCCCGTAACCGGCGACCACCAGAGCAAGCTAACGCTGATGTCTGAATCATTACGGAATGACGGACGTATCTGGGTACCTAAAAAGCAAAACGATCCGCGCAAAGCCAACGATATCCCGGAAGATGAAAGGGATTATTATCTCGAAAGGAGATACCCTGCATTCGGTAACCTCGTTCCCCGCGATGTGGCTTCAAGGGCTGCAAAGGAAAGATGTGATGCTGGTTATGGAGTAGGTACTACCAAACAAGCGGTTTATCTCGATTTCAGGTACAATCTCATCAATAAATACGGAAGGGCAGAAGCCAGCAAGCATGGCATCGAAAACCCTGATCAGGAAACACTGGTCCGCCTGGGCAAGGAAGTGGTGAAAGAAGAATATGGCAACCTGTTCGACATGTATGAAAAGATCACCGGAGAAAACCCTTATGAAGTGCCGATGCGTATCTATCCTGCAGTACACTACACCATGGGCGGTCTCTGGGTGGATTATGAACTGATGACCAATATTCCCGGCCTTTATGCATTAGGTGAAGCCAATTTCAGTGACCACGGCGCCAACCGTCTCGGTGCTTCTGCATTGATGCAGGGCCTGGCTGATGGATACTTTGTAATTCCTTACACTATCGGTAATTACCTGGCAGACGAGATCGCTACCAAGCCTATCCCCACCACGCACGAAGCTTTTGAGAAAGCAGAAGCCGGCGTAACAGAAAGGATCAATAAACTGATGAACATTAAAGGATCACAATCCGTAGAAAGCTTTCACAAACGCCTCGGCAAGATCATGTGGGAGAAATGCGGAATGGCCCGTAATGCAAAAGGACTTGCAGAAGCGATCAGCGAGATACAACAACTGAGAAAAGAATTCTGGAGTGATGTACGCATCCCCGGTGGTATTGCTGAAATGAATACTGAGCTGGATAAAGCCGGCAGGGTAGCGGATTTCATGGAGCTGGGTGAACTGATGTGTAAAGACGCGTTGGAAAGGAATGAAAGCTGCGGCGGCCATTTCCGGGAAGAAAGCCAGACGGAAGAAGGTGAAGCACTGCGTAATGATGATCAATATATGTATGTAGCCGCCTGGGAATCAAAAGGAGATAGCAACTGGCAATTACATAAGGAAGAGCTGAAGTATGATATGATCAAGCCTACACAGCGCAACTACAAATAAGTTTTAAAAGTTTAAAGGTTTCAATATGGAGCACTATTCAATGAATCTTACGCTTAAGGTCTGGAAACAAAAAAATGCAACTGCAGAAGGAAATTTTGAGACCTATCAGGTAAAGGATATTTCTTCAGAAATGTCGTTCCTTGAAATGTTTGATGTGCTGAATGAACAACTCATCCACGAAGGAAAGGACCCTATCGCATTTGATCATGACTGCCGTGAAGGTATTTGTGGCATGTGCTCGATGTATATCAATGGCCGCCCTCATGGCCCCTGGCATGGCACTACTACCTGCCAGTTGCACATGCGTGCATTCAAAGACGGCGACACCATTGTGGTAGAACCCTGGAGGGCTAATGCATTCCCTGTGGTAAAGGACCTCGTAGTTGACCGTTCCGCTTTCGACAGGGTCATTCAGTCTGGTGGCTATATTTCTGTAAACACCGGCGTGTCTGTTGATGGCAATACGATCCCGATCGAAAGAGAGAATGCAGATAAAGCATTTGCAGCAGCAGCCTGTATCGGATGTGGCGCCTGCGTGGCAGCCTGTAAAAACTCATCAGCCATGCTCTTCGTATCTGCCAAAGTATCACACCTCGCTTTGCTTCCACAAGGTGATGTGGAGAGGAAAAACAGGGTGCTGAATATGGTGGCACAGGCAGATAAAGAAGGCTTTGGCTCCTGTACGTTCACTGAAGCCTGCGAAGCCGTTTGCCCCAAAGAGATCTCTATCACTAATATTTCACGTTTGAACAGTGAGTATCTGAAAGCAGGGCTTTCAGCAGATAAAGCTCATTAATAGTATACCACTCGTGTATTATTCGTGTTAAAATGAAAAAAGCTCCTCTGGGGCTTTTTTCATTTCAGCCGGTCTTTGTATATTCCCGTACTAAATCCTTTTTATGCAACGACCCAAACTTCTGCTGGCCTTGATGGCCCTTATCATCTTTTCGTGTAAGAATACAGATACCACAGTGGAAAGGCAACCTTATAAATGGCCGGAAGGCATCAAGCCTCCTGTTGCAGATAAAAAACCAGTACAGTTTACTGCGCATGGCGATACCCGCACGGATGACTATTACTGGATGAATGATTATTTCAAGAAAGGCCCTGACAGCACCCGTGTGGTGGAATACCTTACTGCTGAAAATACTTACATGGACACGATGATGTCGGGCACTAAACAATTGCAAGCCGACCTTTTTACCGAGATCAAATCAAGGATCAAGGAAAAGGATGAAAGCGTTCCCGTATTTGATAATGGTTACTACTACTATCGCAGAACAGATGAAGGCAAACAATACTACAAATACTGCCGTAAAAAAGGCAGCCTCGATGCTCCGGAAGAGATCTTGCTGGATGCAGATGCAATGGCAGAAGGAAGCGGCTATTTTGCTGCCGCAGGTTTCAGCATCAGCCCGGATAATAAAATGATGGCTTTTGGCATTGATAAAGTATCACGCCGCCAGTACACTATTTACATCAAAAACCTGGAGACAGGAGAGATACTGAAAGATGAAATAAAAGGCACAGGCGGAAATGCTGTTTGGGGCAATGACAACAAAACCATTTTTTATACATCCAATAATCAGGAAACGCTTTTATCTGAAAAGATCAAAAAGCATATAATCGGAACAAACGCCTCAGCAGATACACCGGTGTATGAAGAAAAAGACCAGACAAATTATATCGGCGTATACAAGACCAAATCAAGAAAATATATTGTCATCTATTCCCAGGGCACACTTTCTTCCGAGTTGCGCATCCTTGATGCTGACGCTCCAGGCGGCAGCTTTAAAGTGTTCCAGCCAAGAATAAAGGATGTATTGTATGAGATCGATCATTCAGGCGACAAATTCCTGATCGTTACCAATCTCGACGCCAAGAACTTTAAACTGATGGAAACACCGGTTGATAAAACCAGCCGGGAAAACTGGAAAGATGTGATCGCACATCGTTCCGATGTATTGCTTGAAGGGATTACAGTATTCAAAGACTACTGGGTGATCACTGAAAGAAAAGAAGGATTGCTGAAACTGCGCATCAGGGAACTCGCATCAGGCGCAGAGCATTATGTGGATTTTGGAGAGCCTACTTATTCAGCCAATGTGGGCGCCAATCCTGAATTCAATACCACTACGCTCCGGTACAATTATACATCACTCACTACCCCCAGCTCTGTATACGATTACAATATGCAGAGCAAAGAGAAAAAGCTGATGAAAGAAACACCTGTGCTGGGTGGGTTCAACAAAGCCGATTATGTATCTGAAAGGATCTATGCAACAGCCAAAGACGGCACCAAAGTGCCTGTTTCCCTGGTGTATAAAAAAGATACAAAAAAAGATGGCAGTGCACCATTGCTGCTGTATGGTTATGGTTCTTACGGCGCCAGTATGGACGCTTATTTCGATAACTCAAGACTGAGTCTGCTCAACAGAGGATTTATATATGCCATTGCACATATACGCGGTGGTCAGGAAATGGGACGCCAGTGGTATGAAGATGGAAAGATGATGAAGAAGAAAAATACCTTTACCGATTTCATTGATTGTGGCGAATACCTGATCAACCAGCATTATACCTCCAAAGGACATCTCTATGCCATGGGTGGCAGTGCCGGTGGATTGCTGATGGGCGCTGTTGCCAATATGGCCCCTGACCTCTGGAATGGCATTATTGCACAGGTACCCTTTGTTGACGTGATCAATACCATGTCTGATCCAACCATTCCTCTTACAACCAATGAATATGATGAATGGGGCAATCCTGCCAATAAAGAAAGCTATTTCTACATGAAATCATATTCTCCCTACGACAATGTAGAGAAAAAGAATTACCCCAATATGCTTGTGCTTACAGGGCTGCATGATTCACAGGTGCAGTATTTTGAACCGGCAAAATGGGTGGCGAAACTTAGAGAACTGAAAACTGATAACCATATCCTCTTGCTGAAAACGAATATGAAAGCCGGTCATGGCGGAGCTTCAGGAAGATTTGATTATTTGAAAGATGTAGCGCTGCAGTATGCATTCCTGTTTGCACTGGAAGGGATCAATAAATAACCTCGTGCTGGCTTGTCACCCTGACCCTGGTTTAAGAAAATTAACTGGAATAGTACATTAAGAGCCGGGGTCTCTTCAACGTTGAGGAGACCCCGGCTTTTATATTCTTTAAACCAGAATGTATCCTGAACCAGGGCCGGGGTGATACACAGCATCTCATCAAGCCTTTCTTTACCAAACATAAGACAATCTTAGTCCCGCGGCCCACAACGCATCCACCTCTGCATGTTTGCGGTATAATGCCACAGGCCCTAAAGACATCCGGTTGTTGAAATGATACGCACCCGACAAACTTACTCCGAGCCCGAGGCTGGAACTTTCTTTATAAATTCCCAATGCAGGCCCTGCCAGCAATGATATATTGGTTTTGGAAGACGGATTATAGATAATACCGGGCATAGCATGCACATAGAGATAGTTATTGTAGCGGAAGCCATAACCCGCTGTCGTCACCTTTTTTCCAATATAATAATCAAGCCCTGCCTGTGCAGTAAAGCCAATTATCTTATGTGCATTCACGCTATCACCAAAACGGTGGTTGCTCCAGCTATAGGCAAGGCCAAACCCCGGAAGATGCGAATCGCCAAACACACCAACCGGCAATGAAGCCGTAAAAATTGCCTGCTGGCTTTTTCCCTTGGGATGATAACCTGTAGGAGCGATGGATTGTGCACCTGCCTGCAAACTGAGAAAGCCGGCAAGCAGGAAAAGAAAAGTATATTTTTTCATAATCTGGGCCTCCAAATTTGATTCTTTTTCATGAAATAACCAGCACAGGAGCTGTTCATGCAATAAAAGACCGAATTTTACGATTTTGAGGATAAACTCCCTGCTTTTGAGCGTTTTACGCAGCATATCCCTGCTCGTAGCCATTCTGCTGCTTACTCTTGCAGCCAGGGCACAAGCTCCTGCCCAGCTTCGTTCAAACCTGCGCCAGCAAAGAATAGCCGTTACAACAGATACTTTACGTCTTGATACACTCAGTATCATCCCTAAAACATTCACCATCCCCGGAATTGATTCAGCCGATTATGAACTTGATTTTATCAATGCTTTATTGATCTGGAAAAAAAGGCCGGCGATGGACAGTGTTTCGATCAGCTACCGGGTTTTTAATTACAGGCTTAATCCCGTAACACAACGGATGCCGTTCGATAGTGTAAGGAATAATCTCTCTTTGCAGCCTTTTGAGTTCAATAACGAACTTAATGATATGCAAAAAGGTGTTTTCAATTTCGGTTCTATAAAAGCAGAAGGAAGTTTTGGACGCCAGATCGCTTTTGGCAATAGCCAGGATGCCGTATTGAATTCAACGCTCAATCTTCAGTTGAGCGGCATGCTGGGTGATAGCATTGAGATACAGGCTGCCATCACCGATAATAATATCCCGATACAACCGGATGGTACCACACAGCAATTGAATGAATTTGACCAGGTATTCCTTCAGTTCAAAAAAAATAACTGGCAGCTTAACCTCGGAGATATCGATATCCGTCAGAATCAAAGTTATTTCCTGAACTTTTATAAACGGCTGCAGGGTATCTCTTTTCAAACAACGAATAAGCTCGGCAAAAACCTTGAATCAAAAACACTGGCCAGCGGCTCCATAGCCAAAGGAAAGTTTACCCGCAATATTATCGACAACACTACCACCAGCAATCTTGAGGGTAACCAGGGGCCTTATCGGTTAACCGGCGCAAACAATGAATTCTTCTTTATCGTGCTTGCCAATACAGAAAGGGTTTTTCTCGACGGGCAGTTGCTTCAGCGTGGGGAAGACCAGGATTATGTGATCAATTACAATACAGCAGAAGTAACCTTCACTCCAAAACGGATGATCACGAAAGACAGCCGCATACAGATAGAGTTTGAATATGCAGACCGGAATTATCTCAATGCCAATTTCTATGTATCTGAAGAATTAGATTTCAATAAAAAATTAAAACTGCGCATCGGGGCATTCACCAACAACGATGCAAAGAACTCACAGATCAACCAGGTGCTTGACCCGGCGCAAAAACAATTCCTGGGTACTGTTGGCGACAGCATTCAGCGTGCATATTATCCTTCCGCCATTGTGGATACGTTTGCGGCAGGAAAGATCTTATATGAAAAGGTCTATTACACCGGCAGCGCAGGACTTGATTCCTTTTACCAATATTCAACCAATACAGCAGTAACGCTCTATAATCTTTCTTTTGTGTCAGTAGGGCAGGGGAATGGTAATTATGTTCCTGATTTCAACGGAGCAAATGGGAAAGTGTACAAATTCGTTATGCCTGTTGGCAACGTAAAGCAAGGCAGTTATGAAGCCGCTATGCTACTCGTTACGCCTAAGCAGCAGCAGCTCGTCAACCTGGGGATCGATTACACTATCACGCCCAATACGCTGCTGAAAACGGAATTTGCCATGAGCAAGTATGATCCTAATACATTTTCAAAAGTTGATAACGGGAATCACCAGGGCTATGCAGCCAAAGTGCAGTTGAATAATACCCAGTTACTCCGGTCGGCTACTAAACTTCAGTTGACCACTGCCCTGGATTATGAATTTGTTCAGGATAAATTCAAACCATTGGAGCGGTTGCGTACAGTAGAGTTCTCGAGGGATTGGGGTTTGCCCTTATTGGTGCAGCCGCAAACAGAAAATATTATCCGGGCTTCTGTTGGGTTAAAAGATAACAGGAACCATTCCGTCAATTACCGTTTTACCAATTACCAGCGGGGAAAAGATTACAATGGCTTTCAAAATGCGATCACGCATGTAGTGAGCTGGAAAGGCTGGCAGTTCAATAATGAATTTGTAGCTACTAATTTTAATGCGTTAGCAGAAAAGGGCATTTTCCTCCGGCCAACAGTAGACCTCAGCAAACAGCTCAAACAACTTTCCAATTGGCGGCTTGGCTTCCGGTATGCGCTTGAGCAAAACACTGTTCGCGACAAATCGACCGACACGCTTACCTATAATGCTTTTTCATTCGATAGCTATTCCGTCTATCTCCGGTCTGATGAATCGAAAAAGAATCGCTACGGTGCCACTTTCTTTACCCGTGCCGATAAATATCTTGTAGAAAAGGATTTTCAGCATGGCGACAGAAGTTATAATCTTAACCTGCAAGCTGAATTGCTGTCGAATCCTAACCGCCAGTTTTACCTGAACACTACTTTCCGCAAACTGAAGATAAGGAATACAGCACTGTCAAAACAGGAAGCAGATGAAACCATACTTGGCCGTGCAGAATATGTGATGAATGAATGGAAGGGATTGTTGACAGGAAACCTGCTGTACGAAGTAGGAGCAGGGCAGGAGCAGAGAAGGGATATCGCTTATGTGGAAGTGCCGGCAGGTACAGGTCAATATGCCTGGATCGATTATAATTCTGACGGTATACAACAATTGAATGAGTTTGAACTGGCAGCATTTCCTGACCAGGCAAAGTTCATCCGGATATTTACACCTACGAATGAATTTATCAAATCAAATTATATCACGTTCAACTACAGCCTGAATCTCAATCCAAGGGCCATACTGAACGGGTCCGATATTTCCGGGTTCCAAAAATTCATTGCCCGTTTCAATCTTGTTACTTCATTGCAGATCAGCAAAAAATCCATTGCCCAGGGAAATTTTGAATTCAATCCATTTAAATACAGTGTTACAGATACCAACCTTGTTACGCTGAATACTATCCTGGCCAATACACTTTCCTATAACCGTTTCAATGCTGTCTGGGGCATTGATCTCAGCAATCTTCGCAATAATGGCAAAGCCTTGCTGACCTATGGCTATGAAAGCAGGAAAATGAATGATTGGAACAGTAGGTTCCGGTGGAATTTCACACGCACTTTATCATTGAACCTGGCAGGAAGAATTGCCGCCAGTTCCCTGTTTACACCCAATGCGCAATTTGATAACCGGAATTATGAATTGGATATTCAAAGCATTGAACCCACCTTCAGTGTGATCAGGGGAACTTCTTTCCGGGTATCCACCAGTTACAAATACGAACATAAAAAGAACAAGCCTGTGTATGGAGGGGAGAGTGCGGTGTCGAATGCGCTGAACCTCGAATCAAAATACAATGTGTTGCAGAATAGCTCTATCTCCGGCAAGTTCACATTCAATAATATTACGTACAAAGCAGCTACCAATGCGGCCACCACTGTCAGCTATATTATGCTGGACGGGTTGTTGCCAGGGAAAAACTTCCTGTGGAATATCACGCTTACAAAGCGGTTATTGAACAACCTGGAACTGAACTTTCAGTATGATGGGCGTAAACCTGCGGAGTCAAGAACAGTGCATACAGGAAGAGCTTCACTGACTGCACTGTTCTAGCTTTTATACATTAAAGCGGAAGTGCATTACATCTCCATCCTTCACTACATATTCCTTTCCTTCGATCCTTAGCTTCCCGGCTTCGCGTGCTGCGGCTTCCGAACCATACTGAACATAATCATCATAGCCGATCACTTCAGCTTTGATAAATCCTTTTTCAAAATCAGTATGGATCACGCCTGCGGCTTGCGGAGCTTTCCATCCTTCATGAATGGTCCAGGCGCGTACTTCCTGTACACCGGCAGTGAAATAAGTATAGAGGTTCAACAGGCGGTAAGCTGAATGGATCAGCCTGTCAAGCGCCGGTTCTTTCATTTTGTATTCTTCCATGAACAATTGGCGGTCATCAGCACTTTCCATTTCTGCTATCTGCGCTTCGATATTATTGTTCATGATGATCACTTCAGCCTTTTCCTGCTTCACCGATTCTTTTAATGCATCGGAGAATTTATTGCCTGTGTGCATGGATGCTTCATCCACGTTGGCTACATACAGTACAGGTTTATCAGTGAGGAGAAACAGATCAGCGATCGCTACTTTCTCTTCTTTGGACAGGTCCAGCTCACGGATGCTTTTTCCTTTTTCCAGGTGTGCTTTACATTGCAGCAACACTTCCAGTTCTGCTTTAAGTTTGGGATCAATACGCGCCTGCTTTTCGGTTTTAGAGATCTTTTTTTCCACGCTGTCGAGGTCTTTCAACTGCAGTTCAGTGTCAATGATCTCTTTGTCGCTTACAGGATTGATAGCACCTTCATCGCGCAGGATGTTCTCGTCTTCAAAGCAACGGATCACATGGATGATGGCATCCACTTCCCGGATATTGCCCAGGAATTTATTGCCCAACCCTTCACCCTTGCTGGCACCACGCACAAGACCCGCAATGTCCACGATCTCGATCTGGGTGGGTACGATGCGGTCAGGAACGACAAACTCCGCCAACTTGTTAAGGCGTTTATCCGGCACATCCACCAATCCCACGTTGGGGTCGATAGTGCAGAAGCGATAGTTGCTGGCCTGCGCTTTAGCGCTATTGCTCACTGCATTAAATAAAGTTGATTTTCCTACATTGGGCAATCCGACGATTCCTGCTTGTAAAGCCATGAAAAAATGTTTTCAGTTTAGGGGCGCAAAGATAGGGCAAAAATGCGGGACATAGAGTAGCGATACCTTTATGGCATAAAAGCTTTCGGATCTCTAAATACTTATAAATACCCAGTTTATATTATCTTGAGCTTCTAACATAAACTGACATATTCCCATGGCTCTTAGCAGAATCTGGTCCGCATTCATCATTGTCGCTGTACTGGTTGCCGGTTTCCGGTTCGCTTTTCAGCCTGGGCAGGAAAAGATATTCAACCAGATGGTGACAGGCAAGGGCACGGATACCGCTTATGCGCGGACTGTGGACTCGGCTGCCCTGCCTGCCTATGTGGTGCAACAGCTGCAGCAGGACAAAACGGCTATCTGGGACAATGACCGGGTAGTGAAAACCGGTGAAGGCCAGTACCGTGTGTTCAGGCTCCTGCCATCAAACGGAATTATTGAAACCTGTAAGGGCGCCGTGGAGATCTGCATCGGGTTGATCGGCATCATGGCTTTGTTCATGGGTTTTATGAGCATTGCCGAAAAAGCAGGGGGGATCCGGTTCATGTCGCGGATCATTGGGCCTTTTTTCTCGAAAATATTTCCGGATATACCCAAGGGCCACCCGGCCATGGGGCATATGATGATGAATTTTTCTGCCAATCTTTTAGGACTTGATAATGCAGCCACTCCATTTGGCATAAAAGCCATGGAAAGCCTGCAGGAGCTGAATCCTGAAAAAGAGAAAGCATCGAATGCCCAGATCATGTTTCTTTGCCTTCATGCCGCAGGTTTCAGCCTGATACCTGTAAGCATTATTGCCGTGAGAGCCTCTGTCAAAAATCCTTCTGCCAATCCCACGGATATTTTTGTGCCCTGCATGATCGCTACGTTCGTGGCTACGATGGCTGCTATGTTTATTGTGTCTATCAAACAGCGGATCAACATTTTCCAAAAAACCATTATGCTTTGGGTGCTGAGCATTTCTGCTGTGATCGCTTTGCTGGTATTGTATCTTGTATCGCTGAGTGCAGAGGGGTTGCAGAGCTTTTCAGGCGCTTTGAGCAATGGCCTGATCCTTACCATTTTTATCGCCATTGTACTGGGAGGGCTTTACAAAAAGATCAACATCTTTGATGCATTCGTTGATGGGGCGAAAGGAGGCTTTGAAGTGGCTGTGCGCATCATTCCTTACCTGGTAGGTATGCTGGTAGCGATCAGCCTGCTGCGCAATAGCGGCACATTTGATGTGATCATCAATGGCATCAAATCCTTATTTGCCGCATTGGGCACAGACACACGTTTTGTAGACGGTCTGCCCACTGCTTTTATCAGGCCATTAAGCGGAAGCGGGGCAAGGGGCATGATGATCGATACAATGAACGCTTATGGGGCCGACTCATTTGCCGGCCGCCTGTCAGCTATCTTGCAAGGTTCATCGGATACTACCTTTTATGTAATTGCGGTTTATTTTGGCGCAGTCGGCATAAAAAATACGCGTTACTCTATCGGTGCAATGTTGCTGGCCGATCTCGTAGGCATCATCACGGCAATATCACTCTGTTATCTTTTCTTTGGGAATGCGGCTTAATGTATCCTTTAAAACGTCAACAGTGAAACACGCCCGTCCATAGTTGTCACAAGCAATTCACCTTTGCCTGCTGGCTGCACATTGGTGACAAGACAGTTGGATATTTTATGTTTCCATAAAACCTTTCCGTCTTCTCTGTTCAGCGCTACTACCACACCCGATTGTGTAGGAACGAAAACAACGTTATTGTATTCGCTGATGGCTGTGGGGCAGATCTCATATCCAAGAGATACATCTGATTGCCATGCAATTTGCATTTCGTTGGCGGTAGTGGACACGCCCAATACATTGCCACCCATTGTTTTTACAAATACAACACTGCTGTCTTTTGATAAGCCCATCGACTCCCGTACACGGATGGCCGGGTCCTGCTTTCTCCAGATCACACTGCCATTATTTGCATCCAGTACTGTCATATAACGATCAGGTGCTACGATAAAGACACGGTTACCAGTTGCCACAGGAAAACATGCTGCAGGAGAAAACATACGGTTACCGCTGTTGTTGTTCCATTTCCATACAAGATCACCTGTATTAAGGTCAAGACAATAGAAATCATTATTCCAGCAACCGAAATAGATCTTATTGTTGTAGATAAGGGGTTTCGTTACCACGAATCCTTTTACCTGATTGAAACTCCATACGGGTTTTCCATCTTTCAAACTGATCGCGCGGAATTCACCATCTGAAGAGCCGATGTATACATTGTCGCCATGTACAACCGGGTGGCCCAGCACTGCTTTAGCAGCCTGTACTTTCCAAAGCAGTTTTCCTTTTTTTAACGATACACCATAGATGTATCCGTCAGAAGATCCTGTAACTACCACATTGTTGCCGATCACGGGTATGGAGTAGACCTTGCCGCCAGTCCTGAATTTCCATGCAGGGTTCCCGTTCTTCCTGTTCAAAGCCACGATCTCACCATTGGTATTGGTAACAACTGCGAGATCTCCGGAAAGGGAAGTGCCTGAACCGATATCGCTTTTATCCTGGTACAACCATTTTTCTTTTACAAAAGAAAAGCTGTCATTCACTGCATAGGAGGGACGCGGGTACTGAGTCGCGTTCTGTTTATTCCAGGCATGCAATTCCACAGTCGCCCATACCGGTTTAAGCTGGGCTCCGGGCCTTTTTTCCTGGTAAGTAACGATATCATTTTTGATCGTTACGATATTGTAACCGCCAGTATCGGCTTTTGCGCGCAGGTTGGAGCGGCCCATTACAGCCGGAACTCCTTCAAAATCCAGTTTGTGATTGTTATGTCCATGCCCGCAAAGAAAAAGCTCAATATTTTTTTGTTTTAAGCGGTCAACTGCTTCATACCAGTTATTAAGGCCATCATCCATCGGGTAATGGTTAACAAAGATCAACGGTGCATCATTGGGAATTGTGGCAAGTACAGAATCGAGCCAAACGATGTTCTCGCGTGGTATCTGACCAGGCCCCATCCTCATATTCGGCCCGCAATGCGTTCCTAAAAAAGTATATTTCCCTGCTTTGAAGAAAAAGGTTTCGTTGCCAAAAACCTTTTTAAATGTATTGGCGCCGCTTTCTGACCAGTTGCCGTCGTGATTACCCGGTATGATATGCCAGGGTTTATTGAGACTGTCCAGGATCTGTTTGGCCAGTTTTATTTCTTCATCTGCGCCAAACTCTGTGATGTCCCCACTAATTACAACAAATTGTATAGCTGGGTTTTCATTGATATCCTTTACTGTTCTTCTGAGATCTTCTGCACCTGTGCTGCTGCCGACATGTGTGTCGGACAAATGAACAAAGGTGAGTGCATCCTGTGTGAAGGAGATCTGTGTCAACAACACAGCAGCAACAATAAATAGTATTTTTTTCATGATATCTGGAATTAAAAAGGTCAAAAGTAAAAAGCAAAAATAACCTTTCAAACGATGAGCAGTTTCGTTCGCTTCGCAAGATTATTTTTACTTTTTACTTTTGACCTTTTATTTTTTTAACTGACTGTTAATTTTTCTTTTTGCGATTACCAGCCTGTTGTTTGGGTCAGTGTGTAACCTGCATCCTGATACTGAACGATCTGTGCCTGACCGATCGGGGCCATGTATGAACGGTCGCTAAATGCATTCCTGTTCACTGCATTCTCCACCAGCCAGAAGCCGACCATATCAGCGGCATTGGAGCCATTATAAGTGATGATGGTGCCATCTGTTTTCTTGACCTTTATTTTATTAACATAAGCAGTAGCTAATAAGGACGGAATCTCGGCCTGCACATTTATCCATGGGCCCACGAGGTAATCAGGATTGGTGCTGAAATCCATATTATTCAGTTTTTTCCATCTCTTCAGGTCCAGCAGGCGCGTATGCTCAAATACAAATTCCATTCTTCTTTCCCGGCGGATCTCCCAGATCAATGCAGGTACATCTGCATCACGGGTAGGATCAACAGGCATAGCTGCAAGAAGTAAGGGGCTTGTCTTTTTAACTCCTCTGCTGGTAGCCACTGCATCCAAAGGACGGTTGCGGATCGCATTGATCGATTTATCCAGGTCATCCTGTGAAACAGGAGTGCCGCCAAAATGTTCAGCCAATTCGGCTTTTGCTTCGATCCAGTCAAGCACCACTTCCGCATACCTCATCACAGGAGCATCACTTGTATTGGTCATGCTTCCCCAAGCAGGTGGAGGCACACTTCCAACATAATTCATTGCCTCTCTTGAAGCAAACTTGTTACAATACAACAATGTGCCGGCGGAATAAAGCGGTTTCTCATAAAATGAAGCCTCAAAGCGGGGGTCTCTTGTTTTGAACAGGTCTGTAATGGCAAAACTACTTGCATCTGTAACGGTAGAGTTTTGCCATGGCTTACCATCATTAGCAATAAATGACTTGATCAGTACCAGGTTGGCTGATGAATTTTGATTTTCGTTCCCATTACTGTAAGAACCCACAGCATGTGTTACGGTCAATGCCGCATCGTATATCCTGTAAAGGAGTACTTCAGGATGCCCAGCAAGACTTTCTGATGTGAATATAGATTTAAAATCCCTGGTAAAGTTGTATTTGTTAAGGCCCATTACCATCTCGGCTGCATCTCTTGCAAATTCCAGGTATTTTTTTGCCCTGGCTGCATCGAGCCCATGATAATGCTGGAATGTTCCTTCAAACAGCATAAAGCGGGAAACAAAAGCTGCAGCGATATACCTGTTCAGGACATTTGTGCCATCGTTTTCCCTCATGTTTGCCAGTGCATATTTGAAATCATCATACACTTTATCCATTACGACGCCTCTGTTATCCCTGTCTTTATATAAAGTCGGCATATCCGTGTTCAAAACTGTTTTGTCAAAATAGGGGACATCGCCAAACACGCTAACCAAACGGCTGTATTCAAATCCTTTGAAGAACCTGGCAACAGCAGTCCAGTGCTTGTATGCATCCTCAGATATATTTGGTTTTGCCTGATTATCCAACCGGTCAAGCAATACATTTGCTTTACGTACCCATGCAAAATCCCAGGTAGGGCCGGCATAGGTAGCCATCCATGCTGCACTTTCCGAAGTAGATCCTCTTGAAGTAGGAACACTGCTTTCGAAATTTCCCTGGGCATTTCTGCTGGTCAGGTCATCGCTGAAATTGTACCCTGTTACAGGTGCGTAATCAGTACCAAAACCGGAATTAAACCCGTTAAAGTAGTTTGGATAAAATGCATTCGCATACATGCGAATATCGTCTTCATTCCTCCAAAAATTGTTATCAACATAACTTGTAAGAACCGGCCTGTCTAATACCTCCTTATTACAAGAGAGGAAAAACGAACAAGCCAAAAGCCCATAGATGTATTTTAGATATTTCATTGCAGTATTTTTTAAAAATTAACTTGCACGCCGAATGAAACGCTCTTGAACGCCGGGATACCCATTCCTGTACGGCCTGAATTGTAGTTGGAGGTATTCCACATGGAATAACCATCGATGGCTTCAGGATCGATCGGAAGATCCCTTAAATGATCCCAGGTAATAAAGTTTTCCAATGCTACGTATACCCTGAAAGAGCTGAGAACTTTAAGCTTGCGAATAACTGACGGAGACAGTGAATAACCCACTGTAAGATTCTTCAGTCTTATGTAAGCCATGTTCAGGAGGTAACGGTCCTGGATCTGCATATTATTGATAGTATTGGAGGTCCCATTATCAAAAGCCGCCGGGTAAAATGCTCCGGTATTGTCAGGAGTCCAGTAGTTACCTGCAATCGCTTCGGGCATGGCACCATCACCCACATTGTATCCGGGACTGGCCAGCATTCCATTACCCCATATCTTACGGCTTCCAACACCCTGGAAGAATACGCTCAGGTCAAATCCTTTATAGTCAGCTCCAACACGGAATCCATATTCATAACGGGGATTTGAGTTTCCGATCACTTCCAGGTCTCCATGGTTAGCCAGGGTACCATCTCCGTTGCTTATTTCGCCATCACCATTTACGTCAATGAATTTAACATCTCCGGGACCGAAATAGAAGTTTGAACTGTTTTGCAGAAATGGTTGATAGATTGGTTTTTTTCCATCACCACTTTTGAGTTTATAGGCTTTTTTACCGCCATTCAAGGCACTTTCCGCTTGTGTCAATGTGATCAAAACCGGTTTGCCGTTGCCGTCCAGTTCAAAATCACTCATCTGGTACAGCCTGTCTGTGCGATAGCCCCAGATCTCACCAACTGTTTTGCCATCATAGTTGCTGGAAATCTGTGTAGATGAGCCAACGTCATACAGTTTGCTCTTTGCATCAGAAATATTACCTCTCACAGAAAGATGCAGTCCATTATTGAATGTGTGATTAAAATCAAGTGTCAGTTCCCAGCCCTTAGTTTCGAGAGAAGCAAAGTTACCATTAGGTGCAGGAGCTCCTAATGTTAAAGGAATTCCTTCCTGTCCAACGATCATATCATTGGTATTTCTCTGGAAGAGATCAAATGAAACATTGAGTTTATTGTTCAGAATACCCAGATCAACACCAATGTTCTTTGATACAATGTTCTGCCAGGTGATATCTGGTGATACAACTGCCGGCGTACCTACATAGTTTACCCGTACACCATTTGCTATCCAGGTAGATGGGGGTGTATTGGGCATTACAGGAACATACAATGAAGGAGGGACGCTTTGGTCACCTACAGACCCCCATGAGGCTCTCAACTTAAGCAAACTGATTGTGGGCTTGATAGACTGAAAGAAATTCTCTTCACTTGCTACCCAGCCTGCAGATACTGAAGGGAACCATCTCCACCACAAATCCCTGGGGAATTTGGAAGATCCATCATAACGAAGATTTCCTTCAAGCAGGTATTTATTTCTGAACGCATAGTTAACACGCCCGAAATAGCCAAGCTGTGCTTCCCATGATTTGCCACCGGATACTGTTTGTGTTCCTGTGCCGAAAGCGAATTGGGGATTATAAATGTCGGCCAGTGCGGTGTACTGCGAAGTTTGTGATTCTGTAGTTGCAGCCACACGGTTCATACCAAGGATGAATTTAAACGCATGGTCTTCTTTCAGGTTCAGCGAATAGGTAGTAAATGCGTTGATCGTATGACTAAAAAAGTTGGTAACAGTCCGTGCAATATGATCGGGATTCGATCCAATTCCGGTATACGTTTGTTTTGTAAGATCGTATGCAGCAATTGCACCTTGAGCACTACTATTCACCACACTTCCTGTAGAATCGACATATACCCGGTTGCCGCCTGCATCAAAGCGTGCTGTGGGTGCAACCCACGAATCTCTCGCTGTAAATCTTGTGCCAGGTCTGTTCCAGAAATCATCCTGCAGCGAATAAGTATAATCGAAATCTACTTTCCAATTCTTGGTAAGATTGACTGTTGCACCCAGGTTATAGTTTGAATAGTTCTGCAGAATATTCGCCGTATTGGCTGTTGCCATCTCGCTATAAGGGCTGCGTATGATATCTCCGTTCTCATCATACCCGAGTGGATACAATGAACTCCACCTGTACAGATAATACCATGGATCAGCAGTGGTAGAGTTGGTTGCGTAAGGATATTGTTTATTTCTCCTTGAATATAATCCACCTGCGCGAACAGTAATATATTTATTAAGTTCACTGGAGATTCTCATGGAGATGTTATAACGGGAGAACTCATCTTTTTTAGCAGGTTTGTTCATACCGTTTTGTTCCAATAAACCAAGCCCGATATTATAAGAAGTCTTTCCTTGAGTAAATCCTACCGAAAGATTATGCTGTTGTGTAGGAGTCCATTCTTTAACCATGTAATCATAAGGATTGTATGTTCTTACACCCATTTTCTGGTTAGCGCCCTGAACATACCAATCTCTTCCAAATACTGTAGGATCATCCGGGCCAATGGTATTCCCGTATTTTTCTTTCCATTCAACGGCTCTTCTATAACTTGCCCTGTCTACAAAATAGAATGCTCCTCTTGGAGAAGTGTTCCCGATCCTTTCAGAAGCATCCAATATATATTTCAAGGCGTTCACATCAGCCATTTTAAGATCTTTCCATACATTCTGAAAAGAAAAATTACCGGAATAGCTGATCTGCGGTCTGCCTCCAGATGCTCCTTTTTTAGTAGTGATCAATACCACTCCAAACGATGCTTTGGCTCCATAAATGGAAGCGGAAGCAGCATCTTTCAGTATAGTGATAGAGGCAATGTCGTTTGGATTAACGACCTGGATACTGGGGATTTCCACGTTATCCAGCAGGATCAAAGGTGCACTGCCTCCATTGAGTGATCCGATCTGCCCCCTGATCTTGATAATCGGATCAGAGCCGACCTCGCCACTGGGAATAGTCACGCTCAAACCGCTCGCAGCACCCTGCAAGCCTCTTCCCACATCGGCAATGGGCCTTCCCTGTAATGTTTTGGGAACATCTACTGTAGATACTGCACCGGTGAGGTTGCCCCTTCTTTGTGTTGAATATCCAACCACAACCACATCCTGCATGGTATTGCTTTGACTGGCAAGCTTTACCGTAATAGCATTTCCTGTGCCTACTTTGAGGTCCTGTTCTTCATACCCTACAAAACTGAAATGAAGGGTTTGACCTGTACTGGCCTGGATGGTGAAATTACCGCTTTCATTGGTTTGCGTAGCCCGGTTGGTTTCCTTTACCACAACCGTTACGCCTTCAAGCGGTCCGTCGGTGCCGGTGACGACACCAGTAATGGTCCGTTCCTGCGCTTGCAACGCAGGTGGGATGAATAGCATAAGTAGTAAGCAGCCTACTAATAGCCTGAGATAGTTTCTCATTGTTGTTGTTTTAGTATAATAAATGAGCAGTTAACGAAATTAAAAAGCTCTCATAGGACCTGGATTCCAGCATCGGCATACGGTTTCAGTAATGGATTGTTTGCATCCAGTTCTGTGATCAATATGTCAATCTTGTCCAGGGTACTTATTTGTATCGGCTGATAAGTATTGATCTTTTCAGCGATTGAGAGACAAACTACTTTCCGGGAAGCTTCGATCATGGCTTTTTTCAATTGCACCACTTCCCAATCATTATCAGTAATGCCATGCTGGAGATCGATAGCGTTGGTGCCGAGAAAACAGATATCCGCTTTGATCTGTCTTATTTTGGCAATAGCTTCTGAACCAACCGTGATCTTCGAACTCTTGGATATCTTATCACCGATCAGGATCACTTCAATGTTAGGATGGTCCATGTATTCCAATATGGCTGCAATACTACCTGAAATGAAAGTAGCTTTTAGTTGAGGGGGTAGAAGGCGGGCCATTTCCACAATCGTGGTGCCACCACCGGTAAGCACAAACATACCATTGTCGATAAGACCAATGGCTTTCTGTGCGATTTTCATTTTGTGTTGCTGGGAATAAACGCCGTTGCTGGGAATATGTACCTGGCTAAAAGAACGGGACAATGCGCCACCATGTACCTTGATCAGTTTTCCTTCTTCTGCCAGTTCCAGCAAGTCGCGCCGGATCGTGTCTTCGGATACCTGTATGTCAACGCTGAGCGTTGAAGAAAGCACTTTGTTATGCAGGTTGATCTGCTGCAATATGTAAGATTGTCTTTCCTTTTTAAGCATACGTTAGAATTGGGGACCCTAAATGTATGTTAAAATACCGCACAAAAACGCAGTACCCGGAAAAAATTTGCAGAAATGTGGAAATATTCGGCAGAAATGTGAATTATGCCGGGAATCAGGGCTCCCGGCCAGCCCTTTAGAATACAAACCGGACGCTCAATCCAATGGCAGACGGCTCAAAAGTGATATCATTTACAATGTTCAGCTCCGGCTTCCAATCCAGGGAAAGATTAAGCGGTAAATTCATGAATTTATAGTCGAGACCCAGCACACCCATTGCTCCGAAGTTCACTTCCGTATCGTTGACCTTCCTGTTAGGGTCGTACACTTTTACAAAACCAAGATAACCACCGCCTCCATAAAACCAGTTCAATCCCTCTGTAGCAAGAGGTTTATGCACTTCCAGCATGGCTCCCAGGGCAAGCGGATCGCCGAAAGAAAATAAGGCTTCCACTGCTGTCGATTCTGATAAAAAGTGCTTCAGTGAAATGGAATTGCTGACCATTGCCTGGCTGCTGCTCAGCCGCACACCCAGTGCTGTTTTATATTGAGCAAAGGAAGTTTGGGCAAAAAGAATGGCAGCCACCACTAAGGAGGCGGAAAGGAGTTTTTTCATTTGAAAATGTTTTGTTGGTTATTTATCCGTGTCCGGATAGATAACGGCGAAAGAAGAATGTGTAGTTTAAAAGAAATGCTAAACTGAACAGAAGTCTTTTCGCAGCGGGAGTTCCTTTCCATTGTCACCCCGGACCTGGTTCAGTAAGCATTCAAGGTTAAAAAATATAAGATCCGGGGTCTCCACGGTGCTGAGGAGACCCCGGATCTTAGTGAACTACTGAAGCAGGTGTATTAAACCAGGTCCGGGGTGACAATGGAAAGGAACTACTGCTGGCTATTGCCGGCTACTCGTACATTTCGTACTTGGTCTTTGGCCTTCTTTCTTCCAGCCAACGGAAATTGGGGAGTTTCATTTCGCCGGGAGTTTTCTGCCGCATCGGCCAGATGGTTCCTGTAACGGAACTGCGGAATACGACTTTGTCCAGTTCTTTTTGTTCGAAGTAAATATCAATAATATCGCAATGCGATTCATTAATGCCGGTGTAGGCACTGTCTTCGTCCTGTATATAATAAATACATTCGGCAAATCCCTTTGCCCTTACTGAGTCGATATTACCATCTACAAACCAGCCATCGATACGTGTTGATTTGATCTGGTTATATATTTCCGCATCAAGCCTGTTTACCATAAAGCCATTTTCAAAGGCTTCCACTTTATCGGCTTTTTTGTTTTTGGTATACAGGTAAATCGTATCGCCGGTCACCTGGTTTTGCTGTGCCCAAACCACCGGGTCTTTATAAAGGCGGAATACAGAATCTTTGAAAGAATAGAAACAGCTATCGCCGACTGCCTGCAATGAATCATTAAAGATGCGCACATTCCGGTAGGCTTCGAAATAACGGTTGGCGCTGTCTTTCGGGTCCATCACCGCCATTTTAATTCCCTTTACTGTATCTACAACAATGGAATCCATACCGAACCGGTCGGTCAGCCTTGCCGAAAAAAGTGTATCAGCCGCCACAAATGTGGAATCATTCTCCTGCTTGAGGATCATGAGTGGCCTGCGGGTAGCGAGAATGGCTTCTGTTTTTTTATTCTGGTAAATAAGGCCGCCGATAATAGTTGTTCCATTCGCTGAATCAATAACGATCGCATTTCCTTCTGCCTTATAAATGCTATCGTTTTGGGAAACGGTGTTGGCAATGATCGTTGTCTTCTTGTCTTTGATAATGGGCCTCCGGCCAAATTCCGCCTGCTTTGTCTCCTGGTTATAAAATCCTTCCTTTGTAGTGATCTCACGACCCGAAGTGTCAGTGATCAGGGTCTGCGCAATAAAACGCGTCGTCTTACTCTGTGTATTATATAAAAGCGAATCTGTGATGATATCATAGGCAGGATCTTTCAGTTTCACGTTCTTTTTAAAATACACATCTTTCATATCGGCATAGTACCAGCCTTCCTGGCTGGTCAATACCGTCTTATCGTTCACTACTTTTCCCCCATTCTTATAGATACCGATATTGGTCTCCATATCATATTCCAGGTTGGGTGTGGTAAGCACACCTTTTCCATCGGTCATTTTTACATTGCCATCGAGATAAGCCAGCTTTTTCTGTGTATAGTATAAAAGATGGTTGGAATAAATATTGGCAGTATCGGAATCATTGATATGTACCTGCTTTCCTTTGCCCCAGGCTTCAAAAGTGTTAGCGTTATTGTTCATCACACAGCTATCGCAATAGAACAGGGTATTTCCCTGGCGCAGTTTCACATCACCAGAAATAATGGTCAGTTTAGTGGTATCATTAACAGTTTGAAAAGTGAGCCGCTTGGTATAATTCAGGATCTCTACCTTCTGTGTTGTATCACCGGCAGGAGCAGTAGATGGTACAGGCTCCTGCGCCATACTGCGATAACCTGTCAGCAGAAACAGAGTGAGCAGTAAGGATAATAATGGTCTTGATTTTTTCATGAGCGGCTTAACGGGGCACTGTATCTTTAATAGCAGGCGAAGTTAAAGCACCTCCTTTGTCTTTCTTGCCGAAGATGGAAAAATTAACGTAGCGTTTGGGATGCGTGCGAAGATCATCCATCAGTATTTCAGCACTGAGGATAGCATCATTCAGTTTATTGTAAAGCCCTTTATCATTGATCAGTGCACCAAGTGTCCCTTCATTGCTCGACATTTTAGCTACTGTCGTTTTCAACTGTGTGATCGTGCTTTGCAACGTTTCCATGGTTTGCTGAAGATCGAGAGATGAAAGCTTTTGGGTAAATTGTTTGGTGTTGCTGATGATAGCATTGATGCTGTCATTATTGTTCTTAAGATTATCTGTAATAGAGCTTACATTAGCCAGTGTATGGGAGAGCGAACCGTTCTCTGCATCCAGCAGCCTGTCCAGCGAACGGCTGGCGTTTTTCAGGTTGGCGATAGTATGCTGCAGGTTATTTTTTGCGTCCGAATCAAACAGCTTGTTAATATTGTTAAATACGATAGTCAGCGTGTCGAGTGTATTACGGACCCTTGAAAGGGTAGGGGACACTTCTGCGGCAAGTCCGCCAAACAGTCCTTCATCAATACGGGTATGAAGGCTATCACCATCCTTGAGATAAGTGGAAGCATCTCCTTTTTCTATTACGATGGTAGCTGCACTCAAACCGCCAAAGCTTGCATTGATATATGCCACTGAATTGGCAGGAATGTTGACGTCGCGGGTGAGGCTGATGGTCACTTTAATACCGCTCAGGTTTTTGTCCACTTCCTTGATGTCGTACACCGTACCAATGGTAAGGCCGTTGATCTTTACTTCATTGGCCTTGGTCAGCGCGCCTACCTTATTGAATACAGCATATATTTTAGGGGTATTATTAAAAACATCCTTTCCTTTCAAAAAATTAAACCCCGCGATCAATAATCCCAGGGCTACCACAGTTAATATGCCGACTTTGGTTTCGTTGTTAATCTTCATCGATTCTGGTTTACATTTCCAAGCCGCCAAATTAGCTATTTATTTCCAAACGACTTACCGGGCGGTGGCTGATAAAAAAAGCTGTACGGGTTTTTACCTGTACAGCTTCCTATAAATGTGCCAATTTTTTTTAAGGCATGGTGCTGATGGTTTTGGACTCCACTTTTTGTTTGTATACACGGAATGCATTCATCAGGTCTTCCACGATCTCTTTCTGACCTTTATCACTGTTCAGGTACTCTTCTTCTTCTTTATTGGTAATAAAGCCGATTTCCACAAGGATGCTTGGCATACCAGTTGCCTGTAATACCCAGATTCCTTCATCATTCCGTTGCTTTACACCACGGCTCAGTCTTCCGCTGGCTTCAAATTCCTTTTCCACGAGGTCGGCCAGGTTAAGGCTTTTGCGGAAGAAGTGCTGTGCATAGATCAGCATACGGGCTTTTTCTGCCGGGTCGGAAGGATCGGGCAACTGAATACCCATAGTGCCGGAGGAATCAATTTCACCATAGTACTCCATTTTATTAACGGAATTCACTTTTGCATCGTTTTTACTCAACGCCCATATATAGGTTTCTGTGCCGTGAGCGGTATTTTCACGGTACACTGTGCCATAAGTGTATTTATATGAATTGACGGTCCTTCTTTTCTTTCCCTTGCCAACCGTCTTTTTGATAGGGGTTTTACCGGTCACCACTCTTTCATACCAGCCTCCGGCTCTTTTACCGGAAGAGTTGCAATGGATGGAAATAAAAAGATCGCCGCTTGATTCATTAGCAAGATTAGCCCTGTAATAAAGATCTTCTTTCTTGGTCTTTTTACCACCTGCACCGATATCGGTAGTGCGTGTATACACCACGTTCAGTTCAGGAAACTCTTCCTTCAATGCCCTGCCGAATTTCAAAGCTACTTCCAGGCTCACATCAGCTTCATTGGAAGTGAGGCCACGCGCACCGGGGTCAAACCCGCCATGGCCGGGATCAACGATAAGGGTTTTGATAGTGGCTTTCTGAACAGGCTTGTCTTTTTCGGAAAAGGAGAGCAGGAGGATTGATAAAAAAACAGGAAAGAGGACCAATAGGGTTCGTTTTATCATAACTTTTCCTTTTTTAATGGGTTATAAGTGGAATCTTCACATATTGTTTAGGGACGAAAGGTTTACATTTGCCCGCGAACCAACCGTATGGAACTGCGCAAATTTAGCTCAAAATACTTTTCCACAGTGTCCCTTTTGGCTGCTATCTTATTCACAGTAACGTGGAAAGCGGCCTCACAACGCATTGAAACAACGTATTTTGACACTCCTTTAACATTCTCTGCCGACACTGTTCCCGTTAAAAGCATGCTTTTCCCGGTTAAAGCAGTTCCTCCCCGTTCTGGTATAACGTCATCAGATACGGTCCCATTGCCCAGTCGCGCACAGGAGATTAAAACTGATACGATCCCACGCACAGATACTGCCAGCCGGATCAACATAACGTCGTCCGATACGACCCTGTTGCCCGGATCAGATTCCCTGCGTCAGAAAACAGATACTTTCTCTGTCCGTCTTTCCAAAGATTCATTTGAGGAGCCTATAAAATACAATGCTGAAGATTCTGCCGTAGTGAAGGTCAAAAGCAAAAAGATCGTTCTTTATGGCAAAACCAAAACTGATTACCAGAACATGTCGCTGGAAGCGCCCAAAGTGGAGATTGACCAGCAAACGCAGGTGATGACAGCCTTCAACAGTCGCGATAGTACAGGCGCTGTGGTGGAAGATGCCAAATTTGCGGATGGTGAGCAGAATTTCACCAGCGATACCATTCAGTTCAATTTTAAAACACAAAAGGGGCTTACCAAAAATACTATTACGCAGTCGGGTGAAATGTTTGTACACGGTGAGGTGGTAAAAAAAGTGGACAGTGTTGTGACCTTTGTAAAAAGAGGTTATTTCACTACCTGTAATCTCGACGAGCCGCATTTCGGTTTCCGTTCCAATAAGATCAAAGTGATCAATAAAAAAGTAGCTGTATCAGGTCCCACTCACCCGGAATTTGAGGGGGTGCCTTTACCGGTGTACCTGCCTTTTGGATTTTTCCCTTTATCGCAGGGCCGTCACTCAGGGATGCTGCCGCCACAGTTTGCCACCAACGACCAGATGGGACTGGGACTGGAAGGACTGGGATATTACCAGGTCATCAATGATTACTGGGATGCAAAAGTGTATGGAAATTTTTATTCATATGGAAGCTGGTCGGCCAACGTGAACCCGACTTACCGCAAGCGCTACCATTATAGCGGGTCTTTCAATTTTGGCCTTCAACGGACCAAACGGAATTTCAAAGGTGATCCGGATTATTATTCCAACAATAGCTACTCACTTACCTGGAGCCACTCGGCAGACAGCCGCGCCAGGCCAGGAACATCTTTTTCGGCCAACGTGAATGCAAGCTCCACCAGCTACAATAAGAACGTTCCCAATAATGCCAATCTTAACTTTCAAAACCAGTTAAGTTCATCCATTACTTATTCCAAAAGCTGGGTCGACAAACCTTATAATCTTACTGTAAGCGCCAACCATAACCAGAACAACCAGACGGGGATCGTCAACCTCAGCCTCCCCGATATGGGCTTTACAGTTTCTACTATTTATCCTTTCCAGCGCAAAGAATTTGCCGGCAGCAAAAGATGGTATGAGCAATTGGGCATTGGTTATAATGGTACATTCAGGAACCAGATCTCTTTTTACGACACTGCATTCAAACTGCGCAACCTGCTTGATACAGCACAATGGGGAGCACAACATAATATCCCCATCACTTTGTCGCTGCCACCGATCTTAGGAGGCGCGATAGTGTTGGCACCTTCCGTCTCCTATTCGCAGGTCTGGTTGGATAAACAACGCCTGTTGAAATGGAATGATGCTGCCAACAAAGTGGACACCGTTATCAATAAAGGGTTCTTCCTGGATCAGCAGGTCAGTTTTGGTCTTAGTTTCAATACAGCGCTTTTCGGAACTTTTAATTTCAAAAAAGGAAAAGCATTAAGGCATATCATCCGGCCTACGCTCGGGCTCAGTTATGCCCCCTCACTTTCAGATAAATATTACGACAGGGTAAGAGTGGTCACTGGAGACACGATCACGTATGCAAAACTGCAGGGAGGTATCTTCAACGGCTACGGTAACGTGACCAGCGGAAGTATCAGTTTTGGGATCGACAATAATCTTGAAATGAAATACAAACCCAGGAAAGATACCAGTGGTGAGTTTAAAAAACTCCGTCTGATCGATGGGTTTGGCTTCAATGGATCTTATAACCTGTTGGGTAAAACCAATAAGCTCTCTCATATCGCCCTTTATTTCCGGAACAATCTTTTTGAAAAGATCAACCTCAATGCCAATGCAGACCTGAGCCCTTATCTCCGCAATAAGTTTGGCGGCGACAGCACTGAATACATCTGGAAAGGAGCAAGCGGATTCCGTGTAGGACGCATCACTTCAGGCAGCATCTCCATGTCCACTTCTTTCCAAAGCAAGCCCAAGGATGAGGAAAAGGCTAAAAAACAAAAGGACGATCTCGATAAACAGTTGAATGATCCTGTATTGGCAGGCGACCGTCAGCGATTGCTGGATTATATGCGTCAAAACCCTGCGGAGTTCGTCGATTTCAATATTCCCTGGCAGGTCAGTTTATCTTTCTCGCTCTACTTTGCGGAACAGGCCAAGCCCGATTATACCGGTTTTGAAACTGTTACCAGCGCCAGCACCAACTTCAGCGGCAGCTTCAGTCTTACACCGAAGTGGAACCTCAGCGCAAATGGCTATTATGATTTCAGAACGAAAAAGCTGCAGACGTTCACGATGTCTATTTCAAGGGAAATGCATTGCTGGCAATTGTCCATCAATGTTGCTCCGGTGGGGCTATACCGCTATTTCAATTTCACCATCAGTCCCAAATCAGGATTGCTGCAGGACCTCCGGATCAACCGCACGCGCAGTTTCTATACGCCTTATTGATGAGCAGTATAGTATTCCTTCATGATGTTGAATACTTTTTCCTTTAGTTGATCTGCAGTTAGTCCTGCAGGATCTACAGGAGGCAGAAAATGCATTTCCAGTTTTGTGGGCAGGAAAAAGAATGGCTTATTCACCGGAAGCGCTTTGCGGGTATTGAAGATAAGTGTGGGAATAACAGCATGACCGGTATCTGTTGAAAGTCGGAAAGCGCCCTCATAGAATTTTTTCAACGGCTCATTGCTGCGATTGCGGGTACCTTCAGGATAGATACAGATATGCATTCCTTTTTTCAGTACGGCTTTCATATCATCATAGCTCTTGCGCCGGCTCCGCTCATTTTTACGGTCGACCAATACAGAGCCCTTGCTGTAAAACCATCCAAATAAAGGCACTTTCGCAAATGATTTTTTGGCAATGGTCTTATTGGTGCCGGGGATATAAGGTGATGAAAGCGGGATATCCAGTAATGAATTATGATTGCAGATAACTACATAGTTGCGTCCGGGAGCAAAGTTTTCTTTTCCTTTGATCCGTACCGGGCAGCCAACCAGCCATAGCCATACATTCATCCAGACCCGGGCTACACTGATAAGATAAGCAGTACCCCTTGGTTCAGGCAATAAATAAGAGATCATGGAGGGAAGGAAGATCAATAAAAAAGTAGTTATAAAACTAATAAGTCCCCAAATGGCCCAGATACGGCCGGCTATTTCCCTGAAAAATTTCATTTGTTTTTTGATTAAAGCTGCCAATCAACCGGATCAATCCCTTTACTTATAAGATAAGCATTTGCTTTGGAGAAATGTTTACATCCGAAAAAACCTGCATGTGCTGAAAGAGGGGAAGGGTGCGCCGCTTTCAGGATGCAGTGTTTGCTTTCATCGATCAGCACTTTCTTTTCCTGGGCAAATTTTCCCCAAAGCAGGAATACGACATGCGGACGTTCTTCGGAGATTTTCCTGATCACTGTATCGGTAAAAGTGGCCCAGCCAATTTTGGCATGGCTCATCGGTTCACCTGCCCTTACTGTTAAAGAAGCGTTCAGGAGAAACACGCCCTGTTTTGCCCATTGCGTAAGATTGCCATGATTGGGAATACGTATACCCAAGTCTTCATGCAATTCTTTAAAAATATTCACCAGCGATGGGGGAGGCGGCACACCAGCCTGCACAGAAAAACAAAGGCCATGCGCCTGGTTGGGGCCATGATAAGGATCCTGCCCCAGTATCACCACTTTCACCTGGTCGATCGGAGTTGTATTGAAGGCATTAAAAATAAGACTGCCGGGAGGATAGATCGTTTTACCCTGCTGCCTTTCGGTCTTCAGGTGCAGAACGATGTTTTGAAAATAAGGCTTGGCAAATTCATCCTTCAAAATCTCCTTCCAGGATTCTTCAATTTTTACATCCATTATTGTTCAAGCTGGTTGAGCGCTCAAGATACTAAATAGATAAAGACGGTGGAAGCCGGGCAGGATCGGAGCCGGTTTACTTCTTATTATTATATACCAATAATCGCAAGGCATTAAAAACAACTACCAGGGTAGATCCTTCATGAGCTGCCACAGCAGGCCCGATCGTTGCCACACCCAATATAGTGCAGGGGATAAGAACAGCTACAACGCCCAGGCTGATAAACAAGTTTTGACGAATGATCTTTTTTGATTTCCGGCTAAGCCCGATAGCAAAAGGCAGCAGGGATAATTTATCTCCCATTAGAGCGATATCTGCAGTTTCAAGTGCCACATCACTGCCTGCAGCACCCATTGCGATCCCGACTGTGCTCCTGGCCATGGCAGGTGCATCATTCACTCCATCACCAACCATTGCCACTTTGCCTTCCTGCCGCGCAAGCTGCTCCACTGCTGCTACTTTTTGTTCCGGCAATAATCCGCCTCTTGCTTCAGTAATGCCGGTTTGTGAAGCAATGGCTTCTGCTACTTTCTGATTGTCGCCGGTAAGCATGATCATTTTTTTGATCCCTGTTTCCTTCAACTGCAATAAGGTTTTTTTTGCTTCGGGCCTGGGTGTATCCATTACAGCGATCATCCCGATGTAACGGGTATTTTGCCTGATCAGCATCGTGGTATGTCCTTCTTCCTCAGCCTTACGGACCTGGCCAATGATCTCTTCAGTTGGCTTATTTTCATCCAGCGATTCAAATAACGCCAGGTTGCCTGCAAATACCTGGTCATTGTCTAAAGCTGCTTTGATCCCTTTGCCCAATACGGCTTCCATACCGTGAGCACGCGGGACTGGTTCATTCCTTAAGCGTTCGGTACCATCCCTGACAATTGCTTTAGCGATCGGGTGATCACTTAATGCTTCCACTGCCACCGCGATCTTCAATAACTGATCTTCAGTTAAAGCTTTATCAAATGGGATCACTTTTGTGAGTTTTGGTTTGCCTTCAGTAAGGGTACCGGTTTTATCAAAAGCGAGAGCTGTTAATGACCCCAGGTCTTCCAACGGCCGGCCGCCTTTGATCAGGACACCTCCGCGGGCAGCACGTGCCACGCCGCTTAACACCGCACTTGGGGTAGAGATCGCCAATGCACAAGGGCTGGCAGCTACAAGAACAGCCATTGCCCGGTAAAAACTTTTACTGAACGGCTCATCAATAACTAAAAAAGCAAAACATAAAAGCACTACCAGAACCAACACCGCAGGCACAAACACTTTTTCAATCCGGTCAGTGAATTGTTGTGTAGGCGATTTCTGTGTTTGTGTTTCGTTTACAAGTTTTACCAACCGCGACAGTGTTGAGTCCTTAGCCGCTTTGGTCACTTTTATTTCAAGCAACTCATTTCCATTAATAGTGCCTGCAAATACACGGTGCTTGTCGTCAAGCGCCGCCGCTTCTTCAATACTGATAGAAAGGTTATCAACAGCGGATTTATCAACCGGAATACTTTCGCCGGTAATAGGAGCCTGGTTCACACCACTGCTGCCCTTTACAATAAAACCATCGGCAGGAATTTTTGTATTCGGCTTTACGAGGATGATATCTCCAATCTTCAGTTCTTCAATGCCAACTTCCCTGGTCTGATCGCCTTCCTTTAACAGGGCTGTCTTTGGAGCAAGTTCTGTAAGCGCTGCAATCGACTTGCGCGCTTTTTCCATTGCATAATGCTCCAGCGCATGCCCGAGGCTGAACAGGAATAATAATAAAGCGCCTTCCAGCCAGCTACCCAGGAAAGCTGCACCGATCGCTGCAACAAGCATCAGGAAATCTATTTCAAATCCCCCTTTCCGGATAGTTTGAACAGCTTCTTTTGCTGTGAAAAATCCACCGAATACATAAGCAATCACGTAAAGGGCTGTTGAAACAGCAGAAGGTATTCCTTTCGCGAAAGACAATCCATAACCAATACCAATAAGACCGCCACAGATCAGGCTAAAGATCAGTTCAGTATTTTTTCCCAATACTCCACCATGAGTATGATCATGCTCATGTTCATCTTCCGTTTCACCTTCATCCGTATGCTGAGGAATAGCATTCAGGCCTTGCTTCCGGAGAAGTGCGTACAGTTCTCCTTCGGTAATGATCGTGGAATCAAATTCCACTGCCACAAAACCCGTTGCAGAAACACTGACGGAAAGAATGCCCTCTTCATTTTTCAGTGCGGCTTCCACCAGGTTGGTTTGCCGTTGATGGCGGATCCCTTTTACTTCCAGTAAAGCATGCTTGTAGCGCTTACTAAGCCTGGCGCCTGCCTGTGCTGCCAGGTCCTGCACTCTTTCGATAGATACTACTTGCGGATCATAATGAAAACAGAGTTGGGCTTTCGATTCATTATTTTCAGACACCACATGTACACGTTCAATGCCTCTTATATTTTCCATTTCATCTATGATCCGTCGCACACAGGCATCTTTTTCACCGGGAATACCAGGCAGCAGTATGTCCAGGTTTATTTTTGTTTTGTCCATAATAGAAATATAGGGTTAAAATATGATAGTTTGAAGTACAGGTCACGATCAGTGGCCATGTTCCCCGTCTCCTGAATTCGTCATTTTTGCCAGTACAAAAAAAGCTCCTTTTGTTACAATTTTTACATCGGCAGGGATTGGTTTCAGCACCGTTATCTGAGTGTACCCGACCTCAGAAGTCCCTTTTGCTATCGGTACTTTCTCGAATGTCGATCCGTCTCCAGCTTTTTCGTTTGAATGATCTTCGCTTTCTGTATGAGTATCCTTTACAATAAAAATATAATCCTGCCCTTGATATGTAACAATCGCCTCATCAGGCACAGCCGGGGTAGTGATCTTGTCAAGACTGATAAGCGCTGTGATATTCATACCATCGATCAAACCGGTTTTATCTCCGTTCACCCGTGCATGCACGCTCACTGCTTTACTTTCGTCTTCAAATGTTGACCCGAGGGAATATATCTCTGCATCATATTCTTTACCGGGGTTATTGGTAAGCGTGAAATGTATACTTTGATTGTTCTTCAGTTTCGGAAGGTCTTTTTCATATACGAACAGATCGAGGTGAAGTTGACTATTATCCACTACCTCTGCAACCGGGGTGTTGAGGTCAACATAGCTTCCCATTTTAACAGAGACATTGCTGACTATTCCTCCAATGGGTGTCCGTAACGACAACACCGATATCAGTTTCCCGTTTGATAGCGATGCAGGGTTTATTCCCATCAGCTCAATCTGCTGTTCCAATGCAGCTTTACGTGTCTTCAGCGTCCGCAGATCAGATTCAGCCGCCTGGAGGTTTTTCAATGCACCGGCATTACCGGCGTTCAGTTCTTTCTGCCGGTTATATTCCTGTTCGGCCAGAACGATCCGTGGGCTTATGCTGAGGTATTCTTCCTGTGAACGGATAAATTCAGGATTGGCAATTGTCGCGATCACTCCTCCTTTCTTTACGGTATTACCAGGCTGGATCAGCAATGATCTTACAATGCCGCTATACAATGAATTGACCGATGCCTTGTTTTGATTCGGTACACGCAAGGCGCCATTGGCCCTGATGGAAGCCGTCAGTTGTTTTTCTTCAATAACACCTATCTGGATGCCGATACTTTGGATCTGTGCATTTGTCAGCGTAGCTGTATTGCCGTTTTCATGCTGTTCTTCCTTTTTCTCTTCTACCGGGTTAGTATCCTTATCATTCTTAGTGCCGCAAGACAGTTGAATGATGCCCAGTAAAGAAATAAGCAGGATGCTTAAAATATGTTTCATTTTATATTTATTGATTGGTATAATAATAAAGTTGGATGACAGATTGATTGTATGCATTGAGGCTTTCCAGGTAATTCCTTTGTATATCGATCGCCTGTGTCAGGAACTGCGACATCTCTGCAAAGCTGATCTGACCGGAACGGTAGGCGAGAGTAGAAGCGTTGATAATCTCCGTAGCCTGCTTTAAGCCGCTGCCCTCATAAAAAGAAAGCATCGTATTATTCTTCCTCACTTCTTTTTCAGCCTGAATCAACTCAGTCCTGAATAGCTGTTGACTGTATTCATATTGCTTTTGTTGCACGATGGCTTCAGCTTGTGCTGCCTTCACTTTGTTTTTCGTTGCGCCCATGCCAAAAACGGGAATGGAGACCGATACAGAGAACCCGGAAAAAGGATCGTTCAGTCCGTAAAGCCGTTGACTGAAAAAGCGCCCTGAGAATTCCGGGCGGTTCTCATTCTTTATTACTGTAATGCCTGCATTGGCAATATCCAGGTTTTGCTTTTGCAGATTGATGACGGGGTGTGCTGAATCGGTAACTGTCACAGGCATTGCCAATTTCTCCAATGGAAGATCCAGAGTCAGAAAACCGGAATCTGTATTAAGCAATTGCATGAACGATTGTTGTTGCACTTCCATATCATTTGTTACCTGCCGGAGAAGCGCCTGCAATTCACTGAGGCGGGTATTGGCAGCAATACTGTCAAGCCCTGGACTGTCACCTGTTTCTACCTTAAGAACAGAAGCTTTGCTGAGGGAACGATAGATGCTATCCAGCCGTTGATACAATTGCTGTTTGTCCTGCAGATACCATAGCTGATAATAAATCATCCTGACATCTCTTTTAATGCCCGCGTCAAGTACTGTTTTATTGACCTGGTAATACTCCAGCTCTTCCTTATAAAGTGTTTTTTGTGCCTTATATAAACCGGGCCAGGCAATGCTTTGCGATAAGCCCATTTTCAGGATACCTTTTTTGTCGCCAGGCCGGAGATCTTCGTTTTCAACAAACACACCTGTCTTGGGCAATGCCCCTGCTGTATTAACCAATGCCTGTCCTTTTCTGATCTGCTGCTGATTGATGCTATACTGCAGGTTATTGCCGGCAGCAGTAATTGCCTGCTGAAGCGAGATCCGTTTCCCCGCAGGGCTCTGTGCTTTGGATGATACAGATAAAAGCATACACAGCACAAGCATGGAAGCAAGCGCTGTCACTTTCATCTGACCGCCTTTCTTTTTGGAAAAAATGATATACAGCAGCGGAAGCACAAACGATGTCAGGAAAGTAGCACTCACCAGGCCGCCTATCACAACCGTAGCAAGAGGCTTCTGCACTTCTGCACCGGCCCCAGAGGAAAGTGCCATCGGGATAAAACCAAGTGATGCCACTGTAGCCGTCATCAATACAGGTCGCAGCCTCGCTTTGGTGCCTTTGAAAACCCGTTCAAATACATTATGAACATCTTCTTTTTCCAGTTGGTTGAAAGTGCTGATCAGTACAATGCCATTCAATACAGCCACGCCAAAGAGCGCAATAAATCCAACCCCTGCGGAAATACTAAAAGGCATTCCTCTCAGCAACAAGGCAAACACACCGCCGATCGCACTCATCGGGATAGCCGTATAAATAAGCAATGCTTCGCGCATGGAATTGAAAGTGAAATAAAGCAGCAGGAAGATCAATGCAAGAGCGACGGGCACAGCTATTTTTAACCGGGCAGATGCCTGTTGCAGGTTCTCAAAAGTGCCGCCATAAGTATAGTAATAGCCGGAAGGCAATAGTTTAGCTGCGTCCAGTTTTTGCTGTATATCCTTTACCACACTTGCTACATCCCTGCCGGCAATATTGAACCCAACAACGATCCGGCGTTTACCATCTTCACGGCTTATTTGTGCAGGCCCTTCTTTAAAACTGACAGAAGCTACCTGCGACAGAGGTATTTGCTTTCCATCATTGGTTGCCAGGAAAAGATTGCTTACATCATCAATAGAGGTCCGGTTTGAACTATCGAGACGGACAACGAGATCAAACTTGCGTTCATTCTCAAACACAACACCCGCAGCCTGTCCGGCAAAAGCTGTGCTGATGGTCCGGTTGATATCGTCGATATTCATGCCATAGGCTGCGATGCGTGCACGGTCATAATTGATCGTGATCTGCGGCAGACCTGTTGTGCGTTCTATCTGCGGAGCAGTAGCGCCTTTTACAGATTGGATGAGTTGCGATACTTTGCCGGCAAGGGCTGCGAGTGTATCTATATTCTCCCCGAATATCTTCACCGCAACATCCTGGCGAACACCGGTCATCAGTTCATTAAAACGCATCTGGATAGGTTGATTGGCTTCAAAGAATACGCCAGGGATCACTTCCAGTTTTTCCCTGATCATTTCCGCGAGCTTATTATAATCTTTGGTGGTAGTCCATTCCTTTATGGGTTTCAATACCACCATCAGGTCTGTCGCTTCCGGGGGCATGGGATCTGTTGGCACTTCAGCAGAACCTGTTTTACCCACTACCATTTTTACTTCCGGAAAAGATTTTATGATACGGCTTGCCTGCATGGAGGTTTCAATGCTTTGCGACAGGGAAGTGCCTTGCGGCAATATGCAATGGAAAGCATAATCGCCTTCACGCAATTGGGGAATGAATTCGCCACCCATCCGGGAAAACAGTAAAAGAGCAAATACAAACACGGCCACCGTAATACCTACAATCGCACCTCTTGCTCTCACCGCTTTTTTCAAAAGGGGTGAATAGATCCGTTGCAGGAAATCCATCATCTTATCTGAAAAGGTTTTTTTGCGCAGTGGCGTTTTGGGAAGGATCAATGCCGACATCATTGGAATATAGGTGAGAGATAAGATCAATGCTCCAAGTATGGCAAAGCTTACTGTTTGTGCCATTGGGCGGAACATTTTTCCTTCGATACCGATCAGGGTCAGGATGGGAATATATACGATCAGGATAATGATCTCTCCGAAAGCTGCGCTGCTGCGTATTTTCGAGGCAGATGCGTATACTTCGGCATCCATCTGCTGCTGAGTAAGCCGGTTATTTGTTTTCCTTAAAGCCAGATGATGCAATGTTGCCTCCACAATGATCACTGCACCATCAACGATCAATCCGAAGTCGATCGCACCAAGGCTCATCAGGTTGGCACTCACGCCAAACGCATTCATCATACCAAGTGCAAACAACATGGACAAAGGAATGGCAGAGGCGACGATCAGGCCTGCGCGGATATTTCCAAGAAACAGCACCAAAACGAAAATGACGATCAGCGCACCTTCGATCAGGTTTTTTTTCACCGTATCCACAGCGCGGTTCACAAGATCTGTCCGGTCGAGATACGGTTCAACAACAACATCCGGAGGAAGAGACTGCTGAATCGTCTTCATCTTTTCTTTCACTTTCGTTACAACAGATGCACTGTTAGCTCCTTTCAGCATCATAACAATGCCACCAACAACTTCTTTTTCACCATTGAATGTAACAGCACCATAGCGGATAGCCGTGCCAAGCTGAACAGTTGCCACATCTTTTATAAGCACCGGAATACCGCTGACTGTTTTTATTACAATATTGCCGATATCCTGCAGGGAAGAAACGAGACCGATGCCACGGATAAAATAAGCATTGGGCTTTTTATCGATATATGCTCCTCCTGTATTGGCATTATTTTTTTCAAGGGCAGTGAAGATCTCCGCAATCGTCACATTCATCCCTTTCAGCCTGTCAGGATTAACAGCTACTTCATATTGCTTCAACAAGCCGCCAAAACTATTGACCTCGGCCACACCGGGAGTGCCGTACAGTTGCCTGGCTACGATCCAATCCTGCATGGTCCGCAGGTCCATGGCTGTATATTTATCTTCCGATCCCTTTTTCGGATGCAGGATGTACTGGTAAATTTCACCAAGTCCGGTACTCACCGGGGCAAGCTCAGGAGTGCCGACGCCTTTAGGTATTTTTTCTTCTGCCTCTTTCAGTTTTTCGGTAATAAGCTGCCTGGCGAAATAAACGTCAACTTTATCGTTAAAGACAACGGTAATAACAGATAATCCAAACCGCGAAATGGAACGCATTTCTTCCAGGTCAGGAAGATTGGCAAGACTTTGTTCAATAGGGTAGGTCACCAGTTGTTCTGTTTCCTGCGCAGCAAGTGTTGGAACAGAAGTGATGATCTGTACCTGGTTATTGGTAATATCCGGCACAGCATCTACCGGCAGTTTACTGGCGCTCCACAATCCCCAAATGATCAGGGCAATGGTGAGCATACCAATAATCAATTTATTCCTGATAGAGAAATCAATTATTTTATTTAACATGGAAATCAATAATGTGAAATGATAGATAGTATTTATACACAGATGCAGTGTTGCCGGTTGATGATCTTTCTGATCATAACCAACAGCAGTTACAAAACGGGCAGACAAGGGGGCACACGGCTATGCCTGCAGCCTGTCTTTTTGTATGAATTAAGCTATCAATTGAGGAGGTTGCCAAATGGGCAAAGAGATGGAGATCAATGCTCCTGTATAATAAGAAGAATAGAGGGAAGCTTCAGGAGAAACATTCCCTAAGGTATTGAAGAAGGATTTGAGGCATCCCTGCACAGAACAGCAGGAGCAGGAACAGAAAGGAGGGCAATCATCTGATCCGCCTTCATGTGCATGCTGGTCGTCTTTCAGGACCTGAACGTTTGCTTTCCCGGCCTTTGAACCAGTGGCCATATCGCGGCAGGGAGCCAGGCTCACTATCACAACTACCAGCGACATTATGAATGCAAACAGTTTCATCGGATGCGAAGGTAAAACATTTATTTATTCGATTTTGAAAAGCAACATGGTTGCAATAGCAGCAGCAACCATGTTGCGCAAATGCATATGCTGTTGAATGTATTGTTCCTCGTCGTTCCAATCCACTCATGTTAGTACCGTGAAAACACCCGCTTATAATTGGGTGAAAAAACGCTTGTCTGGTATCCGTTATAGTACCCACATTTGCTGACCGGATTCAGGCACTTCGATAACAGCAAAATCTCTTTTGAAATTGCTTGTGTGAAAAACGGGAAGTCCCTGCATCCCAATACCAACCATCACCAACCACCAGCCATGCTGAACCACCGCAGCGTACTCTTTATTATCGGGATACTTATAAGCTTGTGTGTACAAGCACAGGAAGATACCGCTTCAGTATCTTCTCCCATCAGCAGTAGCTACCTGGAAACGGTAAATAAGAAAGCCGGTCAGTTAGAACAAAAGCTGGATAAGCAATCAGCCAAAATCATCACCCAATTTTTACAGCAGGAAAATAAATTAAAGCGGAAACTGGCACGCAGGGACTCTGCGGCAGCTACGGCAGTGTTCGGTGATGCAAAGCAACGCTATGATCAGTTGCAGCAAAAACTGGCCAGCACCGAAAAACTGAAACAATACATTCCTTCTTTA